>Ga0070665_100000003_pt1 | contig 811857 bp, 734 predicted proteins | sample KBSS13metaG_FD_65862 | JGI IMG/M metagenome (GOLD analysis project Ga0070665, IMG submission 65862) | Switchgrass rhizosphere microbial communities from Kellogg Biological Station, Michigan, USA - KBS S1-3 metaG | ecosystem: Host-associated > Plants > Roots > Rhizosphere > Soil ... | reverse complement strand
GGCTTATGCAGCTAACGAAGTTGCTATTAACTGGAATGCCCCTATGGCTTACCTGCTAAATGCGCTTGAGGCTTTACAAAATAATATAACAAATTAAATTTAAATAACTTATAGCGTTTACTTAAACCTATGTTGTAATTAAATTATTGTTGTTATAAAAAGTACCAGCATCACACAAAAAGTCAGGGCTGCAAAATACATGATCCACATCCCGATCATTTTAGTGATGGTTCTGAAAATGCTGCGTTGATAGACTGTACGTAGTGAACGGTATATATACCAGATTATATATAACGTGGCCGGCAGCATTAGCCATTCCATAATGCTTTTACTAATAGGGTTTAATATCAATTGCAGTAGCATAACGACGCCCAGGAATAAAAACAAAAAGCAATGAAAGTGGAAAGAGTAAATTAAGTGCTCCACATAAAATTTTTTGTTCCTCCAGAAAGTGACCCTGAGTATAAGGGCGAATATCGGCAGCAACAGGAACATCATCTTAGGTATATTATGCCTTAACTCTTCCTGGAAAACTTCTTTTGCATGATTGCCGTATTCTTCGCGATATTCAAAAGCCTTTTTATTCCATATCCTGGTAAAGAATCCGTCACGGTCGTTTTCGGACAGCTTGTTTTGATTGTTAAGATATTCAGTGTAGCTGGTATCTTTTGAAGTCGGATGAAACCAACTATTAGGCTTATCTCTGTAATCTATTACTGTCTCTCCTGTGCTTTTGTTTGTGGTTGCAACAGCTTCCTTGTCTGCTGGTTTAGCATTTTCATTAACATGCACAATATTGCTGTCTCCATTGGTTTTAAAAAGCAGCAGGAAATAAACAATACTGATAAAAATATACATTTTAACAGGGTGCAGGTATTGCGCTCTCCTGCCTGCCATGTATTCATTGGTGAGAAAACCGGGTTTGAAAAGCAGGGGTCTTAGCGTATGAAAAAACTGGTGATCAAAGTGAAAGTAATCGCTGATGGTATGGTTCATCATATGACCGAAGCTTTCATGGAGTTCAAGGTTTTCCTGCCCGCAGTTATGGCAATAATGTCCCTGAATGATGGTGCCGCAGTTCAGACAATCATTTTCGTGGCGGTAATGCTTTTTCATTGACTTAATATCTTATCAGATATGTTTTGTAGCTTGTTCTAATGCAGAAGTATGTTTATACCGGAAAACAAAAGGGAAGATCACCGCTATGACTAGTGCATATGCTGCAAAAGCCAGCCATATGCCTTGCCAGTTTTTGCTATGATCTGCAAGGGTAAAATATTTATCAATGGCAATACCGCTGATCAGTCCTCCACACACTGCACCAAAGCCATTAACCATCATCATAAATAACCCCTGCGCACTACCCCTTATTTCAGGTGTTGTCTGCGTTTCGACAAACAGCGAACCGGAGATGTTAAAAAAGTCAAATGCCATTCCATAGACGATACAGGACAATATGATCATCCATAAGCCACCATCGGGATTACCAAACGCGAAGAAACCAAACCGCAATACCCAGGCCAGCATACTAAATAACATCACATACTTAATACCAAACTTACGAAGGAAAAAGGGTATAGCAAGTATAAAAAGCGTTTCTGATACCTGGGAGATCGACATGATGATAGCAGGATATTTTACCGCCGCCAAATCTTTATACTGAGCTACACTTTTAAAATCATGTAAGAATGTATCGCCGTAAGCATTGGTCAATTGCAGGGCTGCACCAAGCAGCATTGAAAAAATAAAAAAGACAGCAAATCTTGGTGTCTTGAATAAGGTGAAGGCCTTTAAACCAAATATTTCTACAAATGATTTATTGCTTGTTTTTGTATAAAGCGGCGGGCATTTTGGTAACGTGAACGCAAATATTCCTAATGCAAATGCTACTGACGAAGCTATATAGAACTGATTAGCTGTTGTTTCGCTATGAGTCAGACTAACTACCCATAGTGCCGCAATAAAGCCTACAGTTCCACAGGTGCGTATCGGCGGGTAATTAGTCACCACATCTATATTTTCCTTTTTTAAAGCTGAAAAAGCGACTGTTATGGATAATGATATGGTGGGCATATAAAATACCATGTTTAATAGCATTACCCAGAAAAATGCGGTTGGGTTAGTGACGAGAGGTAAAGAAAGGAGAGATAAAGCCCCGAGGATATGCATTATGCCATATAGCTTCTCTGCATTGATCCACCTGTCGACGATAATTCCGGTAAGAGCAGGCATAAAAATAGCCGAAATACCCATGGTGGAGAAAATCTCTCCGAATTGCGCACCCGACCAATGTTTGTTCTGAAACCAGTAAGCACCAATAGTAAGAAGCCAGGAACCCCATATAAAATATTGCATGAAGTTCATCAGTATTAAGCGGAACTTAATATTCATAGAGTGCCCCGGTTTTATTAAAAGCCATAACTATCGAGATCAAAAGCGGAAAATAACGAAATAAATGTGGAATCAGAAAGACGAAGAGGTAGGTATTATCTCATATCTCAAATCTCACGTCTCAAATCTAACTTAAGATGCTTTTCTGCGGTTCAGTTCGTCCCTTATTTTAGCAGCTTTTTCGTAAGCTTCTTCCGTTAAGGCCTCCTGAAGCTTACTTTTAAGCTCATCGGTGCTTAATGAAGCATAACCACTGGTGCTGGGAGAGGTAACAGCTTTTTCTTCAGTAGTATCGCTCATGTTTTCGAGGTAAACAAAGTCGTTGCCTTCGATAACGATACCTGCTGTAGAAAGTATGAATTCGTAAGTATAAATAGAGCAATCGAAACGCACGGCCATAGCAATGGCGTCAGAAGTACGGGCATCTATCTCAATTGTCTTTTTGCCGTCTGAGCAAACCAGTTTGGCGTAGAATATCCCATCAACCAGATTATAAATAATGATCTCCTGGATAGTAATATTATAAGCTTGTGCGAAGTTTTTAAACAGGTCGTGTGTAAGCGGCCTGCTTGGGGTCATCTTCTCGATTTCGATAGCAATAGCCTGAGCCTCGAAACTTCCGATTATGATCGGCAGTCGGCGGCGGCCATTTACCTCGCCAAGAACCAGTGCATAAGCGCCGGATTGAGTTTGACTATATGATAGTCCTACGATATCCAGCTTGATTTTTTTCATATTATTACCCATCACTGATTCTGTTTATGCTGATGCTTTATGTTCTTTAACTGCTGCTATTAATTGTGGTACTACTTCAAAAGCATCGCCAACTATACCATAGTCAGCGACTTTGAAAATAGGCGCTTCGGGATCCTTGTTTATTGCCACGATCACTTTTGACGAGCTGATACCCGCCAAGTGCTGTATGGCACCCGAAATTCCTATTGCAATATACAAATTTGGACTGACAGCTATACCGGTTTGTCCAACGTGTTCGCTGTGTGGCCGCCATCCGGCATCAGAGACAGGCTTTGAACAAGCGGTAGCTGCACCTAGCAGATCGGCCAGTTCTTCTATCATGCCCCAGTTCTCAGGACCTTTTAATCCGCGACCACCCGAAACTACGATTTCAGCATCCGGAAGAGAAACTTTATCAGTTGAGCGAACGATCTCTTTTACCATCGCCTTGAAATCTGACTCTTTTGTTTCCGCAGAAAATGCTTCAATAGTTCCGGAGGCTTGTTTTTCAACTACTTTATAGGAGTTCGGCACTAAAGCAATTACTTTATTAGCTGAAGTCAGTTGTACGGTAGCGAATGCTTTACCCGAAAAAGCAGTCTTTTTAACAGTGAATTTGTCACCTGCTATTTCGGGTAGAGCTACTGCGCCATCGGCAACACCAGCTTCTAATTTTACTCCAATTCGCGGTGCTAATCCGCGTCCCGAGAAGGAGTTGGATAAAACTACGATACCAGCACCTTCTTTTTTTGCTGCCGAAGCGATAACCGATGCATAAGCCTGGTTAACAAAATTCTTAAGCTGAGCATTTGACACGTTAAGCACTTTATCTGCTCCGTATTTGCCAAGCGAACTAAGCTGGTCGTTAGCTACATCACCAATAGAAATGGCTACAAGGTTGGTATTGGTTTGATCAGCAATTGCACGGGCGTAAGAAACGGCTTCAAAAGTTGATTTTTTGAATTTGCCTTCGGCATTCTCTGTATATATTAAAACTGACATATATGATCCGGTTCGTAAAAACTATTTAAATTATATCACTTTGGCTTCGGTGTGCAATAAACCGATCAATTTTTCTGCTTCAGTTGCGGCTACCAGTTTTACTTGTCCGCGTGGTGCAGGTGTTTCGTAGCTCAATATTTCTGAATTGTTTTTTATCTCAGCAGCTTCTATAACATTCAGCGGCTTGGTACGTGCCGACATGATTCCACGCATGTTGGGTATCTTAGGTTCAGCAACGCCTTCAGCTGTGCCTGCGACAAACGGGAAAGGTATCGTTAACACTTCTTTACCGCCTTCAATTTCACGTTCTACAGTTCCTTTATCGCCATCGATATCTAATTTTTTGATAATAGAAACTGATGGAGTATCCAAAAGTTCACCCAGCATGCCTGCTACTTTAGAGCCATTATAATCAATCGACTCTCTTCCTGTTAAAATCAGGTCGAATGCATTTTGTTTCGCATATTGTGCAATTTGATAAGCTACAAACCATGCATCGTGAGGTTTTGCATTGACCCGAACTGCATCATCAGCACCGATTGCCAGTGCTTTACGGATAGTAGCTTCGGTATTGGCTTCACCCACATTGATCACAGTTACAGACCCTTTACCGCCTTCGGTTAGCTCGATAGCTCTTGATAATGCAATCTCATCGTAAGGATTCAGTATAAACTGAACGCCGTTTGTATTAAATTGGGTGTTATTATCGGTAAAAGTTATTTTTGTCGTCGTATCAGGAACATTACTTATACATACCAGTATCTTCATCAGGCTGTTGTTTTAAATTGGCAAATGATCTTTACAATGTGTTATGGTTTTATACTTTTACTCATGAACACACCAAATAGTTTTCATGAAATAGGTTTCGCAAATTTAGATAAAAAAGAGAGAGTTTAAAATGGAGTCGAGCCGATTAGAAAAGCTGTTAGAATTTTTGAAGAATGAGCCTGGGGATGAATTCCTGCAATATGCCCTGGCCACCGAATACCTGAGGCTGAACGATACCGAAAAAGCTTTGGAGTATTACGAAAAGCTGGTAAAAAATCATCCGGATTATGTGGGAACCTATTATCATCTCGGGAAATTATACGAAGCCCTGAACCGCAAAGACGATGCAATAGGCATTTATGAAAAAGGGATGGAAGCGGCTAAACGAAAACGGGACAATCATGCGTTTTCAGAACTGCAAGCCGTATATCGTGAAGCAACCGGCTGGGATGAGGACGACGACTATTAAGATCATAGTTCATGGATAATAGTTTATAGCCTAAAAACTATCAGACCCTGTAAGCACAAATACCATGAACTATGAACTATCAACTATGAACTAAATGAGGAAACGTCAACTACTGTTTATTCGTGATGTATTGATCTACACTTTCACTGCTTTTGGCGGACCGCAGGGACATATAGCGATTTTGCTGCGCGAATTTGTAGAGAAGCGCCGATACATTACTGAACAGGAGTTGATGGAACTGAACGCGTTGGCGCAGATATTACCGGGCCCATCATCTACCCAAACACTCGTAGGTATAGCATGGAAAGTAGGGGGGCTGAGGCTCGCAATTATTACCTTTTTGATCTGGATAACTCCCTCGGCAGCCATTATGGGGATAGCTGCTATCAGCTACAAAATGTTCCTAACGCATGCAAAATTTAATGACATATTGCGCTTTGTGCAGCCCATTGCAGTTGGTATAGTAGCCTACGCCACATACACCTTTGCCGTAAAATTTCTGAAAACAAAAGTAACTACGATGCTCGCTATCGGGGCACTTATTGCTACTTTGATATTACAGAATGCCTACGCTTTCCCGATTTTGGTTTTATTGGGCGGGATTATCTCTTCGGCGTTGGAAACTCAACCCCAGGAAAATGAACTCCGGGTAAGCTTGTTTGCCAATGTGAACCCGAATAAAATGTTCTATTTCATTGGCATTTTGCTCGCATTTGCTGCTTTGGGTGCTGTTATTAATCAAACATCGCCCTTCAGTTTGCCTATCCGTCTATTCGAAAATTTTTATCGCAACGGCATCCTCATTTTTGGTGGAGGCCAGGTGCTTGTACCTTTGATGTATACCGAGTTCGTGGAAGTAAAACATTATTTGGGTGCATCTGAGTTTCTATCCGGATTTGCTTTACAACAGGCACTTCCCGGACCAACATTCTCTTTCACCTCATTTATCGGCAGCATGACGCTGGGTAACAAAGGCCTGGGCTTATGGGGACAAATTCTTGGCAGCGTTATAGCGGTAATCGGTATAAATCTACCCGGCCTGATACTGATCTTATTTATCGTGCCATTCTGGGAGGATTTGAAAAAGATAACCCGTATCCGCAACTCATTAAGCGGCATCAGCGCAGTTGCCGTAGGCTTTATGGCGACCGCATTGATCTTATTGACCAAACCGTTTGGGGCAAACTGGATGGCTTATGGATTGATGATCGGCTCGTTCGCTTTACTGTACTTTACCAAAGTAAAAACCCCGATCGTTATTTTAATCGGGGTTGTTTTGGGATTGATATTTTAGTTTCGTTGTATTAGTTGAAGCAGTTGTATTGGTTGTATTAGTTTGATCGTTATAACCACTTCAACCAATAAAACTAGTATAACCATTACAACCTAGAAAGGTGCATCATCATCATCGATTTCATTTGCTCTTGAAGGACGGATGATAAAGTTGCTTGGTTTTTCGAAATCCTGAGAAGGACTTAACCCTGCAAAAGGTGTGCCCTGAGGCAGGAATGAACCGCCCTGATCCAGATCCTGGAATTTGACGAATTTACCTACGAACTTCAATCGCACAGTTCCGGTCTCGCCATTTCGGTGTTTGGCAATAATTACTTCACCTACGCCGTTGGTTGGATTTCCGTCTTCATCCTCGGTCATACCATAATATTCCGGGCGATAAAGGAACAATACCATATCCGCATCCTGCTCGATAGAACCGGATTCACGCAAGTCGGACAGCATTGGTCGCTTTGAAGCACCCGGTCTGTTTTCCACGGCACGGCTCAACTGTGATAGCGCAATTACCGGAACGTTCAACTCTTTTGCAACAGATTTCAGCGCACGCGATATACTACCAATTTCCTGCTCACGGTTACCGCCGCCTTTACCATCGCCGCTTTTACCCTGCATCAATTGCAGGTAGTCAATGATGATCAATTGAATATCATGCTGCGATTTTAAACGGCGGCATTTTGCCCTGAATTCAAATATATTCAATGCCGGGGTATCGTCTATAATAAGGGGTGCCTGTTCAAGCCTGCCTATTTTAGAATGTATTTGCTGCCATTCCCATTCTTCCAGGGTGCCTTTACGTATCTTTTCCTGCTCAATTTCAGTTTCGCCAGATATTAAACGATTAACCAACTGTATTGATGACATCTCCAGGGAGAATACCACAACCGGACGGTTAAAGTCGACAGCGGCATTCCGCGCGCAACTTAACACAAATGCTGTTTTACCCATTGCCGGGCGGGCCGCTATGATCACCAGATCTGATTTCTGCCAGCCGGAGGTCATTCTGTCCAAATCCGTGAAGCCAGAGGCCACACCTGTAAGTCCATCTTTTTTATCCTTTAACGCCTCCATCTCTTTCAGGGTCTCGTGCATGATGTCATCCATCTTACGGGAATCACGACGCAAGTTATTTTGGGCGATATCGAACAGGTTCTTTTCGGCCTTGTCTAATAAATCGAGTACGTCTGAAGTATCTTCATAAGCACTATTGATCACCTCAGTTGAGATGCGGATCAGTTCGCGCTGAATGAATTTTTGAATGATGATACGCGAGTGGTATTCAATATTCGCAGCAGAAGCCACACGATTTGTGAGCTCAGTAATATAATAGGCACCACCTATCATTTCCAGTTCACCGAACTGACGCAACTGGGCTGTTACGGTCAGGATATCCACCGGTGATGTCTTTTCGAACAGGTGCCGTATGGTCTTGAATATCTTCTGGTGACTGTCTTTATAAAAAACTTCGGGCTTAAGTATATCGATCACAGAGGATAACGCATCCTTCTCGAGCATCAGTGCACCGAGCACCGCCTCTTCCAGATCGACTGCCTGAGGCGGTAATTTACCGAGCCCGGCGTAGGGTGTAGGGTTAGTAATTCTGCTTCGTCTTTCATTGGTAGTGGGCTTGTTGTAAGGGTTGTCGTTCTCCAGAATCATAACCCAAAAATATACGAAAAATTCACGATTTACTTATACGTTAACATCTTTTTTTGAAGTTTTTTTTAAAGCCCAAACCGACAGGAAATTAAATAATTTGTAAATAATTAATTAACAATGATTTGTTGGGAAATTTAATTTGTCGCTGTAAATCAGCTACTATTTATACTTGTTAGTAATTTGAACTTGCCATTTATACTTTAAAAATTTGGTAAAAAATGCTATACGTTTTAAGCGCATTGCATTACGATTAATATGGCTAATTTTACCCCTTCAATACTTAAAAAATAATGGCTTATCATAACAGAGAAAGCAGGGAAAATAACCAGATGGTTTTCGGTATCCGGGCGGTAATAGAGGCAATTCGTTCGGACAAAGAGATCGAATCACTGTACATACAAAGGGGCATCGGGGGAGGGCTGATTGCAGAGCTGAAAACATTAATGCATGAGTACGGCATTGTCGGTCAGCAGGTTCCTGTAGAAAAGCTGAACCGCATTACTCAAAAGAATCACCAGGGTGTGATAGCTGTTATTTCGCCTATAGTTTATCAGAAAATAGAAAACATCATTCCGGAGATATTTGAAAAAGGGGAGACACCGCTGATATTAGTATTAGATGGTATTACTGATGTGCGCAATATGGGCGCCATTGCCCGTACAGCCGAATGCGCCGGTGTGCATGCTATTGTGATTCCCGCTAAAGGCTCAGCACAGATTAATGCCGACGGTATCAAAACATCAGCAGGCGCATTGTATAAAATCCCGGTTTGCCGCCATGATAATTTTATGCAAACTATCCGCTTTCTACAGGAATCGGGCTTGCAACTGGTTTGCTGCACTGAAAAAACTACTGAAGATATTTACAAGCCCGATTATACTTCACCAACTGCTATCATTATGGGCTCAGAAGAGGATGGCATCCGTAATGAGATCATCCGCATATCAGATCACCTGGCTAAAATTCCAATGTTTGGTGAGATCGAATCACTGAATGTGTCTGTATCGACAGGGATTATTTTGTACGAAGCGGTGAGACAGCGGTCAGTTGATTAGTTAATTAGAGATTAGTTGATTAGGAAATGATGGTTTTTTACCTAATCTCTAATTAACTAATCTCTAATCACTAACATCAAATATACTTCGTTCCAAACTTCGCTTTCACGTCCGCAACCACTTGCTTCACATTTTGCTCCTGGTCGCGCGGACAGATGAGCAGGGTATTGTTCGATTCTACTACGATGTAATCATGCAGGCCCTGTAATACCACCAATTTTTCGCCCGGCACATTTACCATGCAATTGGATGAATCGTACATGATCACTTTCTCTGAAGGGATAACTACGTTACCTACATAATCTTTCTCAGCCAATTGGTAAATAGATGCCCATGTACCTAAATCAGACCAGCCGAATTCTGAAGGCAGCACGTATACGTTATCTGCTTTCTCCATGATACCGTAGTCGATAGAGATATTGGTGCACTGCAAAAAAGCTTTATTGATGTGATTTCGCTCACTATCAGAATTATAAATCGGTTTAGCCTCGGCAAATATTTCATTCATATCCGGCAGGTAGCGGTTAAATGCCTTTAATATCGCATCTGCTGACCATATGAATATACCCGCGTTCCACAAGAAATCGCCGCTTTGAAGAAAAGTTTTGGCAATATCCAAAGTTGGCTTTTCGGTAAACGTTTTAACCTTATGAAAATCATCGCCGATCACCTGGTCGGTATACTGAATGTAGCCGTAACCCGTGTCAGGACGTGAAGGCATAATGCCCAGCGTGATGAGGCATTGGTTTTCTGAAGCGATTTTCAGCGATTTTTCGATAGCTGTAATAAAAGCCGCTTCATCCAATATCAGGTGATCCGACGGCGCCACAACGATGGATGCGTTTGGATTAATGCTTTCGATCTTAAAACAACCATAAGCAATGCAAGGCGCAGTGTTGCGCATAACAGGTTCGGTCAGTATTTGCTGATCGCTGATATCCGGTAATTGTGTTCTTACAAGGTCGAGGTAATTTTCGTTGGTAACAATGTAGATATTTTCCTTAGGACAAACTTTTAAAAATCTTTCGTAAGTATTTTGTATCAAAGTTTTGCCTGTGCCAAGGATGTCGATAAATTGTTTAGGATACGATGTTCTGCTAATCGGCCAAAAACGGCTTCCGATGCCGCCTGCCATGATGATAGCATAGTAGTCTTTATTCATGTTTGCTTTTGAAGAATTTTATTGCTGTAAACTAACGGCAAAAATGTAGAATATTCTGTAAATAATATACTAAATAAAATTACATAAAGTGCAGTTCTTTTTAACCTGTTTCAAAACGATTATAAAAAATAAATTGTTTTCATTTAAAAATCATTTTTGTATAAAATTTTAAACAAAACCCCGCGTTTATTTAGAAAAATTTGTTATTTTGAGTTTTAAATTATAATTAAGGATAAGTTGAATAATGATTGAAACAAAACGGTCGCTTTTTGACAACCTGCAGAATTTTTTCGGGTTCGATAACTTCAAAGGGGAGCAGGAAGCGATTATAACCAATATCCTTGCCGGCAATGACACTTTCGTTATAATGCCAACCGGTGGGGGTAAGTCTATGTGTTACCAGCTACCGGCATTGATGAGCGACGGAACAGCGATTGTGATTTCGCCATTGATAGCCCTGATGAAAAACCAGGTAGACCAACTAAGGGCCTTTGGAGGCTCTGACAGCATCGCCCACTTTTTGAATTCATCGTTAACTAAGGCTGATATAGCCCGGGTAAAAGAAGATGTGCTGGGCGGTAAGACTAAACTCTTATATGTTGCGCCAGAATCGTTGACCAAGCAGGAAAATATTGATTTCCTTAGACTCAATCAGGTTTCGTTCGTGGCAGTTGACGAAGCGCACTGTATCTCTGAGTGGGGCCACGATTTTAGGCCCGAATACCGTAAAATAAGACAAGTTATCAGCAATATCGGAGATGATATCCCAATTATCGCCCTTACTGCTACCGCGACACCTAAAGTTCAGCAGGATATTCAAAAGAACCTGCAGATGAACAACGCCACGGTGTTCAAGTCGTCCTTTAACCGTTCGAACCTGTTTTACGAGGTAAAAGCAAAGCGGAATGTATTAAAGGAGATCGTAAAATTTGTTAAACAGAATTCCGGGAAATCTGGAATCATATACTGCCTAAGCCGTAAAAAGGTAGAAGAAGTTGCAGAGGCACTTAACCTGAATGGTGTACGAGCTTTACCTTACCATGCCGGACTGGAGTCAAAAGTCCGTGCCGATACACAGGATAAATTCCTAATGGAAGATGTGGACGTGATTGTTGCAACCATTGCTTTCGGTATGGGTATTGATAAGCCGGATGTTCGCTACGTAATTCACCATGATATGCCAAAGAGCATGGAAGGGTATTACCAGGAAACCGGTCGTGCGGGTCGTGATGGCGGTGAAGGTGTTTGTGTGGCTTTCTATTCTGAAAAGGATATCGATAAGCTGCAAAAGTTCATGAAGGATAAACCGGTGTCTGAACGTGAGATCGGTACACAGATATTAAAAGAAGTAATTGATTACGCAGAATCATCAGTATGCCGCCGCAAACAATTGCTGCATTACTTTGGCGAGAATTTTAATGAAGCGGGCTGCAATAACATGTGCGACAACTGCTGCGCACACAAAGAGCATTTTGACGGTGAAGAACACTTGCATAAAGTGTTGAGCCTCATCAAACAGTTTGGCGAGAAGTTCGACGATGCCCACATCATCAGTGTATTGATGGGCAAGGATAATCCACAGATCCATAACTATGAACATCATTTGCTGGATGTGTTCGGCTCAGGTAAAGAGCAAGGCGAAAACTTATGGAATTCGCTACTGAGACAGGCTCTCCTGAATAACTATGTTTCGAAGGATATTGATCAGTATGGTGTGCTGCGCTTGACCAAATTAGGGAACAACTTTCTGGATAACCCCCACAGCATTCGTTTCGTCATGAACAGGCCAATGGGAGCTACTGATGACGATGATGATGCAGAAGGGCCAAAACAAGGCGGAGGTGCATTAGATGCCGAATTGCTGCAAATGCTGAAAGATCTTCGCAAGAAGATCGCCAAGCAAAAGGGCTTACCGCCGTTTGTAATATTCCAGGATCCTTCATTGGAGGAAATGTGTACGCATTATCCTATCACAACTGAGGAATTGAAACAGATATCAGGTGTAGGTGCAGGTAAGGCCATGAAGTTTGGCGCACCGTTCATCGATCTGATCAAGAAATATGTGGAGGATAACGAGATAGATCGCCCTATAGATATGGTGATCAAGAGTGCGGCTAACAAATCTGCGCTTAAAGTTTATATCATCCAGAATATCGACCGTCATTTGAACCTGGAGGACATTGCCGCCTCAAAAGGGCTTACTTACGAAGAGATATTGCGTGAAGTGGAATCAATAGTCAACTCTGGTACCAAACTTAACCTGAATTACTTTATTGATGAAGTGATTGATGAAGATAAACAGGATGAGGTATTCGATTACTTTAAATCAGCCGAAATAGATTCAATTGATGATGCTTTGGTTGAACTTGGCTCTGACGATTACACCCGCGAGGAAGTGCAGTTGATGCGTATCAAGTTTATGTCTGAAATGGGGAATTAAGCGGAAAGCTGAAAGACTAAAGCAGAAAGCTATAAAAAGGAAGCCGGATTACTAGTCCGGCTTTGTTATTTTATGATAGAATCATCAGTTCACTGGTAACCGGTTAACTGATCACTGATTAACTATTTAGCTATAATCTTAAACTCTGTCCGACGATTCTTACTCCTGTTTTCATCATTATCGTTAGGCACTATTGGTTCCGTTTCCCCATAGCCTTTGTAAACAAGACGGGTTGCCTGCACACCGTTTCCTAATAAGAACTGATAAACTGATTTAGCCCTGTTCTCGGAAAGCACCTGGTTTGATTGCGCAGTTCCAACATTATCGGTATGCCCTGACACTTCTATCTTAACTGTTGGATTTAGCTCCAGGAAGTCGATCAGTTTTTTCAATTCAGGTTTTGATTCATCTTTAATATCCCATTTATTGGTATCAAAGAATATATTTTTTAATACCACCTTGTTTCCCACCTCAATAGGCTGCAGTAGGGCAAGAATATCAAATGGGTTTTTATCGTTGTGCCCAACCAATGAGAAGTTAGCTGAGTAGAACAGGTACCCGTTCCTGGAAACATTAAGCCCGTAGTTGTGGCCCGTTGTCAGTGTGGCGAGGAAATCACCTTTATCCTCTGAACTGTAATCCTGGAAAACTGGTTTTTCATTTGCCAGGTCGATTATTTCCACAGCTGACTCCAATGGCTCCTTGGTTACTGCATCCTCTACAACTCCTTTCACATAAGTAACCAGGTGCGGCCTTAATTTTTCAGGAAGTTCAAAAGTGTAAATATCAAAACCACCCGCGCCATTCAGGTTGTTGGATGAAAATAAGGCATAACTACCATTTGCGGTCAAAGTCAATCCATTCTCATCACCACTCGAGTTAATAGGGTATCCCAGGTTTTCCGGTTTTTGCCATTTGCCATCTTTCCCTAAACGACTAACAAATAAGTCCTTTCCGCCCAAGCCCGGCCAGCCATTCGAGCAAAAATATAATGTGCTGTCATCAGGATGAATAAAAGGAGACTGCTCGTCAAATGAAGTATTGACATTAGGGCCAAGGTTTTCGGCTTCCGACCAACCCTTGTCAGTTAATGTCGATTTCCAGATGTCATAGCCGCCATAGCCACCTTTGCGGTTACTTACAAAATAAAGCGTACGCCCATCCGAACTAATAGACGGTTGCGCTTCCCAGCCTGGGGTATTTACCGGCGGACTGATATCATAAGGTTTGCTCCAGCCTTCGCCTTTCTTTTGTGATATGTAGATATCGCAACGACCTAATCCATCCGGACGATTACATCCTGTAAAGAACAGCACTTTACCATCCTGCGATAGCGATAATGCACCTTCATTATAATTCGGTGTATTGATATTGTCACTCAAAGGAACAGCAGTTTGCCATTTGCCAGCTACTTTGACACTTTTATAAAAGTCTTCGTTGTTGTTAATTTTCCGTGTAAATATAATGGTGTTCTCATCGGCAGTTAACGCCGGGAAATACTCATCATCAGCAGTATTGATCTCCGGTCCTATATTAACCGGTTTAAAATCCACTGGGTGTTGAATCGCATCTAAACTGAAATTACAATCTTTTAAAAGTTTTTGAGCCAAAAATGTACTTTGCGGCGTCAGGTGATCTGTATACGTCAGGTATTTTTCAAGGTGTTGTTTTGCATCAGCATAAGCAGCCAGGTGTATTTCGCTATCGCCAATTTTAAAATAAATTCCCTCATTAAAGTCAGGGTTAAGCTTAAGGCACTGCTTGTACTGGTCAACCGCCTCCTTGTATTTCCATTCTTTACGGTAAATGTCGGCTAACTGGGCATGGGCCTCAATAAACTTCGAATCCTCACTGATTGCCTTCTGCAGTTCGACCACGGCTTCATCATACATATGGTCATCCAGGTTCTGACTGGCGAGGGCATAATGCTTGATTGCCTGCTCGTTAGTGGTGCTGTACTGTCTTTCCTGGGCAGATAAAGAGATAAATAGAGATAGAAAAAATACCGATAAGAAAAAAACTTTCATTGTAGGTAATTAATACGGTATTTAATAACCTAAGTTACGTGTTTTAGGGAATATTCAAATATTTGTGGGTTTGCAGGGATATTTCCCATTTGGGATTATTCATTACATAGTCCACTATAAGAGGCGTCATTTCTTTCGCTTTTGACCATTCAGGTTGCAAATAGAGTTTGCAACCAGGCGATACCAGTTTGGCATGTTCTTCGGCCCAGGCAAAATCCGATTTATTGAAAACGATCACTTTGAGTTCATGAGCATGAGCTGTAATACCCGGCGATGGCGATTTGAATTTTTTAGGCGAGAGGCATATCCAGTCCCAATTGCCTGAAAGGGGGTAAGCACCAGAGGTTTCAATAAACGTTTTGATGCCCCTTTGCTGCATTTGCGCAGTTAGATAGTCGAGGTTATATAACAAAGGTTCCCCACCCGTAACCACAACCGCTTTTGAAGGGTATTTGGAAGCATTTTCCACGATCACATCAGCTGCTGTAAGTGGATGTAATTCAGCATCCCAGCTTTCCTTTACGTCGCACCAGTGGCAACCTACATCGCATCCGCCAAGGCGGATAAAATAAGCGGCTTTCCCGGTATTAAATCCTTCGCCCTGTATTGTATAAAATTCTTCCATCAAAGGAAGTAATGTGCCATCTTCCGGAACCTGGTGTGCCATAATTAAGCGGCAAAATTACCTTTTTAAGCTGAGAACGGGAAACGGAATAGCATAACGTGTATGGTTTTTACTTTAAAAGGATAAACCTAAAAATAAGATAATCAATAGGTTCTTTCTCAATGGATTATTTGTGTTTTTCACTTTTAAAAGTCAGTTTATTTTTTTATTATTACTTAAATTCTTAGTTATGCGAAAACTCTACATTTTTGCTATGTTTTTGGCGATTTTTTGCCTGACATCCTGCGTAGATGTAGAGGAGCATTATGATTTCAGGGCCGATGGCTCATGCAAGGTTGCTTACAGTTTTGATATGAGCAAGGCTGTGTCAGTACTGATGAACCTGATGTCGGACTCTGTAAAAGAAACGCCCCAGTTTGCTGTCATAAAAGATACCACGCTTAACTTTTATAGCGCATTGCCAGATAGCACTCAGCAACGCATGACGCTGGATGAGACAAATCTTGCCAAAAGCAGCAATTTGAATGTAAAGATGAATCTTCAGAAGAGCCTGATGAGGATCGCCATTACCCATGATGCCAAAGACGCTGCTGATCTGCAATACTACCTGCGGAACATCTCAAAAATAGAATCCAACAGCAATTTAAAGGGGGTAACCAAAGACAAAAACACCCGTAATTTTGATGCCAGTCAGCTGATAAGCGGGCAGGATTATTATACTTATGAGGTGAGTCCGCATAAGTTTTACCGGATCATCGATAAAGCTAAGTTCAATGCTTTCCTGAGGAAGACACAATCCACCTTCGCTATGGCAAAAGCGATGCTGATCGATATGCCTTACAAAGTGATCCTGAACTTTGCTAAGCCCGTAAAGAAAATAAATAACCCAAAAGCAGTGCTCTCTGCCGACAGGAAAAGGGTTATCCTTCAAACCAATATGGACGAGATCATCAAGGATCCAAACGTAATGAATTTGAAGATCGACTTTTGATCTATATGACCTGGTACCCCATACCTGATATACCACTCACCGGAAAACCATTCATAAAAAAGGTAAAAGCAGGCGGTAAAACGCTATGCCTGGTAAGTGTTGACGACAAAGTATATGCGCTTGGAGCAAAATGCCCCCATGCAGGGGGCGATTTGACGCAGGGATGGTGTAAAGAGGGAAAACTTATTTGCCCCTTGCACCGTTATTCATTTAACCTCGAGACCGGTAAAGGGAGCGAGGGACAGAATGACTATATCGAGAGTTATCCGGTCGAGATAAAAGAAGGGATAATTCATGTAGGTATCAGCTCGTTTTGGGATAATTTGAAGCAAGCATTTAAGTCATGAGTATTGCAGAGATCGATTACCTGGCTAAAGATTTTTACCAGGCAATCAGTTTTGACCATTCGGCACCGCCGGATTTTACCCCGGTGAAAATATTGTTCTATGGTGTGGGTATACTAATCAATAACACTTTTAACAAGCCCATCAGTTTCACAGCCGAAAGTTTTGTAAAGGCGATGGAGTCTCAGGTAGCAGACGGTGCAATGGAGCAGTTTATGCAGCGTGAACTGCACGCAAGCACTGAAATATTCGGTAAAGTTGCTCACCGTATTAGTGTGTACGAATATAATTTCGCCGATCATGAGATGCCAAAACTACCACGCGGCATCAATTTTATTCAATTTGTGCAGATAGAAGGCCACTGGCGCATACTATCGATGGCCTGGAGCGACGAGAATGAAAGCCATTTGATACCGGTGGAATATTTAGTTGGTTAGGGTTGGAGAAGTTAAAAAGGTTATAGAAGTTGTAATTGTTAGAGGCGTTAAAGTAAGCTACCTTTGCAACATTTCCAACTTCTACAACATCTACAACCAAATCACGGATACACTTCCTTTTTAGCAGAAGCCAATGTATTCTTCAATAAACCAATAATGGTCATCAAACCAACACCGCCGGGAACAGGAGTGATCCAGGATGATTTCGGCGCAACGTTCTCAAAATCAACATCGCCGTATAGTTTATAACCTGATTTGGTAACTGTAGACGTCTCGCGGTTCATGCCCACGTCGATCACGATCACACCATCCTTCACCATATCAGCAGTAATAAAATTCTTTTTGCCGATGGCTACGATCAGGATATCAGCTTGCAGGGTATAATCTTTAATATTTGGTGTGCGGCTGTGGCATATAGTTACGGTACAATTGCCGGGCTGGGTATTACGCGCCATCAGGATACTCATCGGCGAACCTACTATGTTACTGCGACCAACTACCACACAATGTTTGCCGGTAGTATCTATACCATATTCCTTCAGCATTAAAGTAATACCATATGGAGTGGCAGGAATAAACGATGGTAAATTGCGCTGCATACGGCCCAGGTTGATAGGATGGAAACCATCAACATCCTTACGGTGGTCGATCTGTTCCGTTACTTTCTCCGGGTCGATATGTTTAGGCAAAGGTAATTGAACGATAATGCCGTCAATGTCCGCGTCAGCATTTAAATCAGCGACTTTTTTAAGCAGTTCTTCTTCGGTAACATCGCTTTCATAACGTACCAGGGTAGATTTAAAACCTACCTTTTCGCAGTTTTTCATCTTGCTGGCAACATAGGTCTCGCTGCCACCATCATGGCCAACCAATACCGCAACCAAATGCGGCTTGCGACCGGTATTTGCTAAAATTTCGGCTGCTTCCTCAGCAATTTCGCCTTTTAATTTTTCTGATACGTATTTTCCGTCGAGTAATTCCATTTTCCTTAGATGTGAGATATGAGACGTGAGATTTGAGATAAGAATTTAAAAAACTATGAGATCAGTCTCAAATCTCATATCAAGCATCTCAAATCTATAATTAATCCAGTTTCAGAACCGCCATAAACGCCGACTGTGGTATTTCCACGTTGCCAACCTGGCGCATGCGTTTTTTGCCTTTTTTCTGTTTCTCCAACAGTTTACGCTTACGGGAAATATCACCGCCATAACATTTTGCGGTAACGTCCTTACGCAAAGCCTTCACAGTTTCGCGGGCGATGATCTTAGCGCCGATGGACGCCTGTATAATAATTTCAAATTGCTGACGAGGTAATAACTCTTTCAGCTTCTCGCAGATCTTTTTGCCGAAATCGTAAGCATTGCTGCGATGTATTAATGACGATAGGGCATCAACAGGTTCCGCATTCAAACGTATATCCAAACGAACAAGGTCTGACTGGCGATAGCCTATCTGGTGATAATCAAAAGATGCGTAGCCTTTGGAGATAGTTTTCAGTTTATCATAAAAGTCGAACACGATCTCACCCATCGGCATTTCGAAGATCAACTCTACGCGATCTGAAGTTAAATAGGATTGATTGACAATAGCACCACGCTTTTGGATACACAGCGACATTACCGGTCCTACAAATTCGGCTTTGGTAATTATGGCGGCCTTGATAAAAGGTTCTTCTACAAAGTCAATTTTACTTGGATCGGGTAAATCAGATGGATTATTTACCTGTAATTCTTCCCCTCTTGTTGTAAATGCTTTATATGATACGTTCGGTACGGTAGTGATTACCGTCATGTCAAACTCGCGCTCCAGGCGTTCCTGGATGATCTCCATATGCAGCATCCCGAGGAACCCGCAACGGAAGCCGAAACCCAAAGCCGCTGATGATTCCGGTTCGAAGACGAGCGAAGCATCATTCAACTGCAACTTGGCCATTGATTCACGAAGTTCTTCATAATCCTCTGTATCCACCGGGTAAATGCCGGCAAATACCATCGGCTTTACTTCCTCAAAACCCTGTATGCCACTTTCGCATGGGCGTTCTACATGTGTTATCGTATCACCAACCTTTACTTCCCGCGCTTCTTTTATACCTGAGATGATGTAGCCAACATCCCCGGTCTTTATCACATCTTTAGGCAGCTGGTTTAGCTTTAATGTACCCACCTCATCAGCAAGATATTGCTTTTCGGTAGCCACAAATTTTACTTTGTCGCCTTTTCTTATCTCGCCATTTACAACTTTAAAGTAAGCGATGATGCCGCGGAATGAGTTAAATACCGAGTCGAATATCAAGGCTTGCAGCGGGGCTTTTGGGTCACCAACAGGTGCAGGGACACGCTCTACAATAGCCTTTAGGATCTCATGTACGCCCATGCCTGTCTTTCCTGAAGCAGCAAGGATTTCTTCTCGCTTGCAACCCAACAGATCGACAATCTGGTCTTTTACCTCTTCAGGCATAGCGCCGGGAAGGTCCATTTTATTTAGAATAGGGATGATCTCCAGGTCGTTTTCTAAAGCCAGGTAAAGGTTCGAAATAGTTTGTGCCTGTATACCTTGGGCAGCATCTACAATCAGCAATGCACCTTCGCAAGCAGCGATGGAGCGGGAAACTTCATATGAAAAATCCACGTGTCCCGGTGTATCGATCAAGTTCAGAACATACTTCTGACCATCAAGAACATAGTCCATCTGGATGGCGTGGCTTTTGATGGTAATACCGCGTTCACGCTCCAGATCCATGTCATCAAGCAACTGTGCCTGCGACTCGCGTTGGGTAATAGTGTTGGTATATTCTAATAACCTATCGGCAAGTGTACTCTTACCGTGGTCAATATGTGCTATAATACAGAAATTACGAATGTGCTCCATTTGAAGCGCAAAAATAGCTTTTTAAGGTGACATTATAAAAGGTAGATGAGTAGCTTTCGGGAGAGCTACAAAGAATGGCCTAAGTGAATGATTTCGAGCATCACAGCAGTGAAATTGAAGCAGAAATGGATACATACGCCGTACCATAGGGTGTTTTCTTTAGTACGTATGTAACCCAGCCATAAGGCGAATGGTATGAGCCAGAAGAGCGAAATTAATGAACGGTGCATAATAGCAAAGACGAATGAACTGATAAAAATCGACTGCCTGGCATCAGTTACAAGCATTAATTTCCCAAGAAGGAATCCGCGATAACCAAGTTCCTCGAACAGGGCGGGCATTACAGCCACAAAAAATATAGCTAACGCAATGCTGTGCCGGTGTGATGCGTAAAACTCATAGTAAGAAAAGTCTGTAGAAAACAAGCTCCTGTTTAGCCAGCCGACAATAAAGTTTACCACCAGGGATGCCCCAAATGCAATTGCACAATACCCCAATAGTTTTAAAATTGAAAAATTGCGCCATACCAGTACACTTTTGAGCTTTGCCCAGTTGATGACGAAGAAAATGATGGAAACCGCTGCCAGGAGTATATCAAAAACGATGGACCATCTAAACGTATGGAAATAGTCGACAAAGCTGAGTAAACAACAAGCAACCGCATGAATTGTAAAAAAGAGTGCCGCCTGCTTGATTGCATTCCATTTTTCTTCGGTCGTCCCTTCCGCAATTTCAACAATAGCACATCCGCAATGACTGCAAAAGCGGCTGTCAGAATTTATTGGTTCGTTACAATTACCGCAACGGGGTAATTGTATTTCCTGTGCTTCAGAAATGAGATTCAAATCATCCAATATTCAAATCTTTTTTTAGTCTTTCAGCTTCCAGAGCCGATTTGATCCCTCGTATAAAACATCCTATAATGAATATCTTTAAAATGATACCGCTTAAAATAGACAACGGGTTCGAAACAGCATTCAGAATGAAAATAAGCGCGTATAAAGATGTGCCTGTTATTACGCCGGCTAATGGCATGCGCGTACACCAAAAACCGATGGCGGCAAACAGAACGGCCAATATCGAGTTAACCAAAAAAAGCGTACCTCCATTTCCGTCATTGTTTACTCCATAAAATATGAGGCCCGCCACCATGGTGGCGCCGGCAATATAATACATGGCATAACTGGCTTTTTTTACTTGCTTTTGGGCTTCTTCCAGGTTAAGTTCCTTGTAGCTTTTGTCCATTAAAAATTTTTGTTGTTCTTCTTCCGAACCCTTTATAGGATACCCGCACGAAGTGCAAAAGGCATCATTTTCATTAACCTGGTTAAAGCATGAAGCACAATTAGTTTGTTGAGTAGTGATGGTTGTGGTTGTCAAGTCCATATGTGTAAGGCTTAGAATATAAAGTTACCTTTTTGGTTTGATTTTGTCAATAGCTGTGGCTCATACCATATAATTTCACATTTTTATTTTATATTTTGCTAAAAATATTAGTATTTTTGTTATCCGCAATAAATAGCTATGCCGGATACCAAAAGGGACATAATCAACAAGTTGCAAAAAAATATTTTGCTTTGGGAGGGATTTAAACCACCCCAGGCAGGTCATGTTGATACTTTTGGCCTCGGACCGGTAGAGGCTGCTTTTCCAAATGGTGTTTTCCCCGTGGGGACTATACATGAGCTGGTTTGCCCGACGCCGGAACAATCGGCGGCAACATCCGGATTTATAGCAGGGATATTGGGTTCGCTGATGAAACAAGGCGGCACCTGTCTTTGGATAGGCTCATCAAGAAAGTTGTTCCCATCATCTTTGAGCTTATTTAATATAGAACCCGATAGGGTCATATTTATAGATCTGAAACGAGAACGGGATGTACTTTGGGTAACTGAGGAAGCCTTAAAATGTGAAGGGTTGGCTGCAGTTATATCAGAATTGCAGGATATCAATATTGCCCAATCCCGCCGGTTGCAATTGGCAGTTGAAAGCAGTAAGGTAACGGGGTTTATTTTACGAACTGATATTTATAAAGCCAAAACAAGCACCTGTGTAGCACGCTGGCGCATATCACCCATACCAAGTGAAACAGAAGATGGTTTACCCGGCGTAGGTTTCCCGCGCTGGCAGGTTGAGCTGCTTAAGGTTCGTAACGGTAATCCGGGAGTTTGGCGAATGGAATGGGCCGGCAGATGTTTTGTGTCGCTTGATGAGAAAGTTATAGCGCACGAAGCTTTGGAGAGGAGGGCTGGTTAATGGTAAAAAGACGATTTGTTGTTATATGGTTCCGTCATTTGATGACCGACTGGATGACACTTAAGCACCCGGAATTCCGGGAATTACCATTGGTTTTGACTACACCTCTCAGAGGGCGTGTTGTGATCACCGCCGCTAATGCGCTGGCCGAAATGCAGGGAATTACTACCGGAATGGCTATGGCTGACGCCCGGGCCATTATACCATCTCTTGAAATGATGGATGATATACCGGGACAGCCCGCCAAGCTATTAAAAGCTTTGGGCGAATGGTGCATACGTTACACGCCATTGATCGCTGTAGATATGCCCGATGGGTTAATACTGGATATTTCAGGATGTGCTCATTTATGGGCGGGCGAACGCGCTTACCTGGGGGCAATTATTAAAACGCTCAGAAGCAAGGGTTATGACGCTCGTGGCGCTATGGCTGATACGATAGGGGCAGCCTGGGCGGTCGCTCATTTTGGCAAGGTGAAGCCTATAATAGAAGAAGGCGGGCAAAACGAAGCTTTGCTGTCTTTGCCGCCAGCCGCATTAAGACTGGAACCACTCACACTCGAACGGTTGCAAAAGCTTGGATTTTATACTATCCAGGGATTTATTGGTATGGGGCGCTCAGTATTGCGGCGGCGTTTCGGACAGGAATTTTTAACGCGATTGGATCAGGCTTTAGGTAACGAAGATGAACCTATGCAATTATTGCAACCCGTTGAACCTTATCATGAGCGTTTACCATCCCTGGAGCCGATCAGGACAGCTACCGGTATCGAAATCGCCATCAAAAAGCTGCTGGAAGCTGTTTGCCGCCGTTTGGAAGGTGAAGGGAAGGGATTAAGAGTGGCAATTTTAAAATGTTACCGGGTAGATGATAAGATCATACAGGTAAACATTGGTACAAGCCATGCATCGCGCTATATCGATCATCTTTTTAAGCTTTTTGAGTTAAAAATACCACTTATTGAACCCGCTTTAGGTATTGAGTTATTTACGCTGGATGCACTAAAGGTCGAGGATGTAGAACCGGAACAGGAGGTGCTTTGGTCGACCACAGCGGAAGGGTTGGAAGATGGACGCCTGGCTGAACTCCTTGATAAAATATCCAATAAAGTAGGCTCAGCGAGTATTCAGCGTTATTTACCACAGGAATGCCATTGGCCAGAGCGGTCAATAAAGCCAGCCAAAACCTTGCAGGATAAACGAATGACTACCTGGCGTACAGATAGGCCAAGACCATCTCTGCTATTACAAAAGCCTGAGCAAATACAGGTAACGGCCCCAATACCAGACTACCCGCCAATGCTTTTTGTTTACAAGAAAAAAGTTCATCAAATAAAAAAGGCAGATGGACCGGAACGTATAGAACGCGAATGGTGGCTGGAGAGTGGCGAACACCGGGATTACTATTATGTAGAAGACCAGGACGGGCAGCGTTACTGGCTATTCCGCGCCGGGCATTATTCTGATGATCAACCCAGAGAGTGGTTTATTCATGGTTTTTTTGCCTGATGCTATGAACTATACAGAATTACAGGTAACCAGCAATTTTAGCTTTTTAAGAGGAGGCTCTCACCCCGAAGAGTTGGTGCAACAGGCTGCAATGCTTGGTTATACAGCGATTGCCATTACCGACCGTAATAGTGTAGCCGGCGTGGTACGTGCCCATAAAACTGCCCAGGTTGAAGGTATAAAGTTCATCCCGGCTTGCCGACTCGATCTGCTGGATGGACCGAGTTTGCTTGCTTATCCGACTGATATAACAGCATGGGGTAGGTTATGCGCTTTACTCAGTAAAGGCAATTTGCGGGCTGAAAAAGGCCAATGCGATCTTTATAAAAACGATGTTTTTGAACATGCAGAAGGCATAAAGTTTATTGCTATTGCACCTGAAACTTTGAATGAGCGGTTTGATTTTGATGATTCATTCAAAAGTGATATCAAAGAATATCATAAAACGCTGGGTAATGATCTTTATATAGCCGCTAACCGGACTTATAATGGAGATGATGCTAAGCGGTTTCATCGTATTTCGCAGTTGGGTGTTCCTATGGTGGCAACCAATGATGTTTGTTATCATGAAGTACAGAGGCGAGAGTTACAAGATGTGGTGACCTGTGTTCGCGAGAAATGTACCATAAGTAATGGTGGTTTTAAACTGTATGCTAATGCGGAACGCCATTTAAAAACGATCGATGAAATGGAGCGCCTGTTTCGTCAATATCCTGATGCGATAGCACGGACGCAGGAAATAACCGACGCTTGTCAGTTCTCGCTGGATACACTAAAGTATTTGGAACCGGAGTGGAAAAGCCCTGATGGGCGTACAGCCGATGAGCATCTTGCTGAGCATACCTGGAATGGCGCAAAGAAACTACTGGGTGATAAAATAACTCCCGAAATAATTACTCAGATCGAGTTTGAACTTGAATTTTTTGCCGGCCGCAAGTTGGCTCCTTATTTTTTAAGGATATACGAATACACTAATAAGGCAACGGAATTAGGTATTCTGCACCAGGGGCGGGGTTCTGCTGCAAATTGTACCGTTTGTTTTTGCCTGGGTATAACTCCTGTAAATCCTACCAAGTCAAAAATGTTGTTTTCGAGATTCATGTCTGACGCACGCGATGAATGGCCCGATGTGGATGTTGATTTCGAACATGAAAGAAGAGAAGAGATCATACAATGGATATATGAAACCTATGGTCGTGAGCATGCCGCCATTGTAGCCACAGTGACTCAGGAACGGCATAAAGGCGCTATCAGGGACGTTGGCAAAGCGATGGGTTTGTCTGAAGATACCATTAAAAGACTTTCAGGAGCGATATGGGATTTCTCGGAAGAAGCTTTCGATCGCCAGCGGATATTGGAGCAGGGTTTGAATCCGGATGATCCGCATTTGTTTAAGGTTTTGGAGCTGACCGACCAGTTAATGGGCTTTCCGCGGCAGTTGGGGCAGCATACCGGGGGCTTTGTTATCACCCAGTGCAAGCTTTCAGATATATGCCCGGTGATGAACGCCCGGATGGAAGACCGCACACAATTGGAATGGAACAAAGACGATTTGGAAGACCTGGGTATTTTAAAAGTTGATGTGCTTGGGCTTGGTATGCTCACCTGCATACGCAAAGCGTTCGACCTGGCTAAATCGAGCTATGATCTCGACCTTACTTTAGAAAATGTCCCTCAAGACGATCCAAAAGTATATGATATGATTTGCGCTGCAGATACATTAGGCGTTTTCCAGATCGAAAGCCGGGCGCAGATGTCGATGCTTCCGAGACTAAAACCAAGAGTATTCTATGACCTGGTGATTGAGGTTGCGATTGTTCGCCCCGGGCCGATACAAGGGGATATGGTGCATCCTTATTTACGGCGACGCAATGGTGAAGAACCGGAGGAATATCCAAAAGAAGAATTAAGAGGTATTCTGGAAAGGACTAAAGGTGTTCCATTGTTCCAGGAACAAGCCATGGAAATTGCTATTGTAGCCGCAGGTTTTACCCCAGCTGAAGCCGATCATTTAAGACGTAGTATGGCAACCTTTAAGGCAAAAGGCCAGGTGAGTCAACACCGTAAAAAGCTGGTTGATGGAATGAAGGCAAATGGCTATGAAGAAGAGTTTGCAAACCGGGTGTTTAAGCAATTGGAAGGATTCGGCAGCTATGGTTTCCCTGAAAGTCATGCTACCAGTTTTGCTCATTTGGTTTATATCTCTTGTTGGCTCAAATGCCATTATCCCGATGTTTTCACGGCTGCTTTGCTAAATAGTCAGCCTATGGGCTTTTATCAGCCTGCCCAAATTGTGATTGATGCTCAAAAGCATGGGGTAGTAGCGAGGCCTGTAGATATTAACCATTCCATGTGGGATAATACGCTGGAAGAAAAGGAAGGCAGGTATTGTGCTTTGCGACTGGGGTTCCGGCAGGTAAAAGGACTAAAAGAGGATGAAATGGAAATGTTAATTTCAGCGCGTGGAAGTGGTTACACAAGTATCAATCAGTTAAGTGATGCGGGTATATCACAGGCTGCTATTGAAAAGCTGACTGACGCAGATGCATTCCGGTCGCTTGAACTTGATCGCAGACAGGCCTTATGGGAAGTGGCGGCCCTGGGTGATAAACCTACCGGAGTGTTTACCGGGCAGCCTTCTGAAAGTGCACAAGAACATCAATTGGTTCTACCTTTTATGACCAAGGCAGAACATGTAGTTCAGGATTATGCTTCTATAGGTTTGTCTTTAAAAGCGCATCCGGTAAGTTTTGTTCGCGAAAAATTGAACTTGCTGCATGTAAAAACAACCGCTGAATTGTCAGGTCTTAAAGATGGGGATTTAGTTAAGGTAGCAGGATTGGTAACAGTCAGACAGCGTCCCGGGACAGCTAAGGGTGTTTTGTTTATTACTATTGAAGATGAAACTGGATTTTCTAACCTGGTGGTTTGGGAAAAGTTGTTTGATAAGTACCGCAAGGAAATACTTCAGTCTAAATTACTTATGGTGGGGGGTAAATTACAGATCGAGGGATTGGTTATCCATGTGATCGTTAACCGCTGCTATAACTTGTCGAAATATTTATCAGACCTGGTACCTGATAAAAATGAAGATGTGCCCGTGCTTTCTTTATCACGTGCTGATGAACGAACCGCATCAATTCCTGATAAACGAAATACTATGCCGGATCAGCATAAAGGACTAGAAAAGGTGTTCCATAAGGGAAGAAACTTTCAATAGAACGTATCAAAGCATCACGGCGCTTTAAATTTTATAAACCCAAAGCGCCGTAGTGACAATATTATTCTCCCCGTTTCAAACCGAATTTCTCGATTTTACTGTACAGGTGACTGCGTTGAATATCAATATCATCCGCTGTTTTCGATACATTCCAGTTATTCTTTTCCAGCTTGAATTTAATATACTCACGCTCAGCATAATCTTTATACTCCTGGAAGTTGGCAAACTGATCAAAATCGGTTTGCGGAGCAGCCGAGGTGCCATTAGATGCAGGAGCAACAGCCGAGGGGTTCGCAAAAGCTTTAACATCGCCGTCCGTAATGATCTTGTCACTTAGAATGATCAAACGCTCCACCATATTCCGTAATTCGCGGATATTGCCGGTCCATGGTAGCCTCTTCAATTCCTCGACAGCTGCTTCGGATATTTTTTTAGGCGGCATGCCATAATCATTGCATATCTCCTCGATAAAATTTTGGGTAAGCATACCGATATCGTCCCTGCGTTCTGAAAGCGGTGGTACGTGGATCAGGATCACGCTTAAACGGTGATATAGGTCCATGCGGAAATTGCCCGCCTCGATTTCTTTCAGCAGGTCTTTGTTCGTTGCAGCAACTACGCGGACATCTACTTCTAGTTCTCTTTCGCCGCCTACCCGGGTTATTTTATTCTCCTGCAAAGCACGCAATACTTTCGCCTGAGCTGAATGGCTCATATCGCCGATCTCATCCAAAAACAGAGTACCTCCGTGAGCGGATTCAAACTTGCCGATACGTTGTTTTACTGCTGATGTAAATGAGCCTTTTTCGTGCCCGAACAATTCACTCTCAATTAATTCTGATGGAATAGCAGCGCAGTTTACTTCGATCAACGGAGCATTAGAGCGGTTTGATTTCTCATGCAGCCAGCGTGCAACCAATTCTTTGCCGCTACCATTTGCCCCGGTAATTAATACGCGGGCATCCGTAGGAGCTACACGTTCAATGGTTTCTTTAATTCTTTGAATTGGTTGCGAGCCGCCCAAGATATCACGGACTTTGGAAACTTTCCGCTTTAAAACTTTCGTTTCCGAAACCAGGTTCCCGCGATCTAAAGCGTTTCTAACTGTGATCAGCAGGCGGTTCAGATCAGGTGGTTTGGAAATAAAGTCGAATGCGCCTTTTTTGCTGGCCTCAACCGCAGTTTCAACCGTTCCGTGACCGGATATCATAATAAAAGGCAGATCGGGTTTTATGGCAAGGCCTTCCGAAAGCACCTCCATGCCGTCCATGCGATTCATTTTGATATCACATAAAACCAGGTCGTAGCTATTTCTTTGGATCAGGTTAAGTCCGTCGATGCCATTATCAACATCTTCAACCTCATAATCTTCGTATTCCAGTATTTCGCGCAGAGTGCTGCGGATCGCCCGCTCATCATCAATAATTAGAATTTTGGCCATGTTTTTTTATAAGTTCAGTAGAATGATAATGTGCTAAGTTATAAAATTGTATAGAAAAGCGAACACTTTTGAAAATAAAAAATAACCCCTTCGCGTTTAAGGAAAGGGGTTATTTTCAGCAGCAAAGCTATAAGCCGGGTTCTGTCAGGTTCTATCATTAATCTGGCCCTGCCATTGCTGACAGGTTCAAGCAACCTACCCATCCTGGCGACCGCCGAAACGATACAGAAGCGAGCAGCTTCATTTCCAGGACCTATTTGGTCTTTCAACTCCTGAGGTTTACCGCGATCCCTGTCGCCAGGAAAAGCCGTGAGCTCTTACCTCACGTTTTCACCCTTGCCCAATCGAAACCAGGCGGTTTATTTTCTGTGGCACTTTCTGTCGCCGGCTGAACGGCGCCTTCCCGTTAGGAAGCAGGATGCTCTGTGTTGCCCGGACTTTCCTCTCATATTGATATGAGCGATAGAACGATTCGCAGTCGCAAAGATAGTTGATTAAGTTGGATTAAGTTGATTGGTTAAGTAGTTATTTGCAACCGGCTAAGCTCTTTTGCACCAATTGCTCATCGATGGTATTTAGTTTATTGCCAAATGAATTACCTACATAGGTTAGCACCTGGGCAATTTCTACGGGAGACAAATCATTAGCAGGCATGGCATCTTCAAAGGTTTTGCCATTTATGGTGATTTGAGCTTTTAAGCCATTTTTGACATAACATGGCAACGAACTTAAATTCTTCCTTAAATAACTTGAATCAGAAAGGGGAGGGATAAGCGCCGATAAACCTTCGCCATTAGTGCCGTGACAATTTTGGCAATGCTGCTGATAAACTAATGCGCCGGATGAGTAATAACGTTTAAACTCTAAATTCTCATCGCTTTGGCAGGCTACAATTGATAAAATAGCCACAAAAGCAATCAAAACACAGCCCAACTTCCAATTCATTGCACAATCATTTGATCGGGTTCGGCCTGGAGAATTTTGATGTCTGATATCAGTTCATCTACTTGTTTGGGGTCAGTACCGTCGTAGGATCCACGTATGCGCTTTTGCTTATCTATCAATACAAAATATCCGGCATGGATGTAACCGCCTGATGCACTGCTATCCTGCTTTACTGCAACCAGGTAATTCTTTTCGGCAATAGTATAAATATCTTCCTTTTTACCCTGCAAAAACCACCATGTATTGCCGCTTATGCCGAGTTTATCAGCATATTTCTTCAAAACCGGTATGCTGTCGTGTTTTGGATCGATGGTATGCGATATGATCTTGAAATTTCCTGTACTCTTAAATGTTTCATACACCTTTAGCATATTGCGATGCATGATCGGACATATAGAAGGGCAGGTAGTAAAAAAGAAATCCACCACATAAATATCTCCATTCAGCGTTTTGTTGCTTATACTATCGCCATACTGGTTAACAAATTTAAACGGCGGAATAGTTTGATAAATGGTATCAGTTACCTGCTTTCCATCAACGGTTTTGGTTACGGGTTGACGATTGCCATAGATAGGTAACGTTTTCTTATCAGAACCGGATTTGCAGGCACTCCATAATAATATAGCCGCAAATCCTATTATTAAAGTGTTTCTCATTTTGATCGGCTTGAGAGGTATTTGGTGGATTCATCAACGGCTGTATTCATTAGCGAATCAACAGACATAATCGCTTTTTTCTGATCGTCATAGTATTTCACGATCTCATCATGCGGTTTATTGGTCACATCCGGATCAAACTTCTGCATCCAGGTTTCCATAGATTCTTCAGCGGCCTTTAATTTTAGTTCCAGGGCCTTCATGTTTGTCTTTTCGGCTGTGTCTTTTGCAGGCAATTTCAACAGGCTGTCTAACGCCATTTTGTTCTTCATGAGCGCCTCATCCTTAGCCATTACTTTATCATGAACCTTAAGGATGTTATTCAGGAGCTCTTTTTCCTGTTTTTTATTATCGGAACAAGCCGTGAAAGCCAGGCTGGCAAGAAGTATTACTGATAGTTTTTTCATATTGATGCGTTTCGGCTCAAAAGTAAGGTTTAAACTGTAAATCTGATATGTGTTATCACTTTTGCCACACAAATAACATATAATCGGTATTTGGCAGATCAGTACCGGCAAGTTTTAAATGCTGACCGGCTTGTGCGCGGTGATGAGTACCATGATTGATCAACTGTGTCAGAATATCGGTTAGTTTAGTTTCAAAATCATCTCCCTTGAAATTTTTATAGTGAATGGACTGGTCGAAATCATTATCATTCAGACTTTCCAGGTAGGCGAGCCATTGCCGGTGATTCTCATTTATCTTCTGTTCAAAAACATCGGCTTTCCAATCGGGCCATGTTGAAGTAATAGTTGCAGGTTTGTTTAAACATCTGTCTAACCATACTTGTTGCACTATCAGTAAATGCGCCATTAGTTCTTCGGCTTTTGCATGATCTTTAGTTTGTAACAACGCAGCGAGGATACGCAGATTAGCATAACGATCATAATGAAGCAGGTGGATAAAGTAGTTTTTCATGACATCAAATGTAATTAACACCACAAATGATTCCATTAGAATAGCGTCTGCTTAAAGTCAACTTTTCAACGCTTGTGCATAACATAAAAATAATGTTGGCATCATGATAAGGTTATATGTATCAATTACTTTTATACTGATTAAATTGATTTGTTATGAAATTCTTTTCAGCAATATTCAGAAGTTTCCGTGAATGGATGATCTTAAAAAGCATGAGATCAACTTTCATTCACTAAACAATTTTATCGGTTTTACTTTTCTATATCCAATTATATTGTACAATTTGGGATTCATATTATTGTCTGCCGTTAAAAGCAAACTATGCTTTTTGATGGCGGTTATCCTGTGTATGGATCAATAACTTATGGATCAATTGAATAAAGCGCTTTTCGGGGAAGATTTTAAGTGGGGAGTATCAACAGCCGCGTTCCAGATTGAAGGGGCATGTGATGTTGATGGTAAAGGAATATCCATTTGGGACGCTTTTACTGCGAAAAAGGGCAAAGTACTGCATGGTCATAAAGCTGACATCGCCTGTGATTTTTATAATAACTACCAGGCAGATATTGACCTCGTCAAAAAACTAAATATCCCAAACTTCCGGTTTTCAATCTCCTGGACACGTGTATTGCCTAACGGAACAGGTGAGGTAAACCAAGCGGGTATTGACTATTATAACCGCGTAATTGATTACTGTATTGCGCAGGGAGTCGAACCATGGGTAACCATTTATCACTGGGACCTGCCGCAGATATTAGAAGATAAAGGCGGATGGACGAACCGGGACATCGTAGGATGGTTTACTGAGTTTGTTGATCTATGCGCTAAAAGTTTCGGCGACAAGGTAAAATACTGGATGGTAATGAATGAGCCCTCGGTATTTTCAGGCGCGGGATATTTTTTTGGAATCCATGCACCTGGCCGTACCGGGTTAAAGAACTTTTTACCGGTTATTCATCATGTTGTGCTGAGTATGGTTGCCGGCGCGAGGAAACTGCGAGAAGTATTGCCTGATGCAGTAATCGGCACTACCTTTTCATGTTCACATATTGAGCCTCGGTCAGATAGCAAACGGGATGTACGAGCGGCTAAAGTAGCTGATGCATTAGTTAATCGCTTGTTTATCGAGCCGGTATTGGGTTTAGGATACCCGATAAGTGACATACCAGTATTGAAAGGCCTGGAAAAATTCTATCAACCTGGCGATGATCAAAATATGGTGTTTGATTTTGACTTTATCGGTTTGCAAAACTATACCAGGGAGATTGTACGATACTCGTTCTTTACGCCATACATCAACGCGAGTTTAGTTAAGGCAAAAGACCGTAATGTAGATATAACCGCAATGGGTTGGGAGGTATATCCTCCGGCCATATATCATGTTATCAAAAAGTTTAATGCATATCCGCAGATCAAAAAAATACTGATCACCGAAAATGGCGCAGCCTTTCCTGATAATTTGATCGAACATGAGGTAAACGATCCGAAGCGCGTTGCTTATTTACAAGATCATTTGAAGCAAGTTCTAAAGGCCAAACAAGAAGGCTGCAGGGTAGAGGGTTATTTTGTGTGGACTTTAACCGACAACTTTGAATGGGCCGAAGGCTATCATCCCCGCTTTGGTTTGATACATGTCGACTTTGACACGCAGAAACGTATAGTCAAATCTTCAGGTAAATGGTATGCTGATTTTTTAAAAGGTTGAAATTAACTCACCTTTTGCTTGCTGGTCTCGGTATCTGGCTCCATTACGATCAGTTCCATCTTCTTGGGTTTCGGTAACCGGATGTGAAAAGTTGTTCCTTTTCCTGGTTTGCTTTCAAACCAGATTTTTCCATGATGTTTCTCGATGATTTGCTTACAGATTGAAAGACCCAAGCCAAATGATTTTTCGCCAATAGTCCCTGCGCGCTTGGCATCGGTAAACATATTGAATACTTTATCCTTCATATCGTCTGGAATACCTATACCATGGTCGATTACAGATATTTGAATATAGCTTGCTTCGTTAACGCATTTTAAATGAATACTTTCACCAACCGGGCTGAATTTTATAGCATTACTGATCAGGTTGCTCACCACACGCCATATCATTTCGCGGTTGATATATAGTTGTTCAACCGTGCTCAATGGATCTAAAATGATTTCCTGGTGTTTCTCAGAAGCTTTGAATCTTAATAATTCGATACTGTTATTCAAAAGCGAATTCACTTCAACCAGTTGTTTTTTCAAATCGGTCGAGGTATTGTTTGTCGCTTCCAATATCTCGTTGATCAGCTCAAGCGTATCGGATGAGGTATCTTTAATAATTTTCAGTTGATATTGCAGATCGGTGTCATAGCCGGTTTCCTCAACCATAATGCTGGTCAATGATGCTATGCCGCCAAGAGGGTTACGTAAATCATGAGCCACAGTGCGTAAAATACGGTCTTTCTCGCGGCTGCTGTTCTTGATCTCATCAATCGCTTTTTCAAGATCTTTCTTTTGAGAATTGATCTCCTGGTTCAGTTTTTTTACAGTGATCACATCCAGTTTTGATCTGCTCCAGTTGCGCCAGATCAGGAAGATGATCGCAATGGACATTATTGCACAAATAACTGCCACAGATAAATAAATCTTCTGCAACTTATTGTTATTGCTCAAATTTTCAATCTCGTGCTGCTTTTCAAAATTTGCCAGTTGCTGCGTTACATCACTTTCCTTTAAAGTGCTTAGCCTCCGGATAGTGGAATCTTTTAACGTATTATAGTTTTGGATATAAGTGAGCGCTTTAACAGCATCTTTTTTCTCCAGGTAATAGGCCCCCATCAACCTGTTCCAGTCAGTTTCAGCTTCGGGATTGCTTACAATATCTAATTGCTTACGAAGACTTGCTAATTGCTTGTGTAAAGAGTCAGTTTTATGCTGATTAAAGTAGATTTGAGCTAACTTTATTTGTGATGATTCTGCATCACGATTGTCACCACCTTTTCTCAAATTAATAGCAATGCTTTTTCTTAACAATCCTTTCGCCTGATCATATTGCTTATTAATAATCAGCGCCTCCGCCTTGTTCCCATAAACTACTGCACGGGCCATCTCCAGCATATCAGCCCGGTTTTTGAAGCGTTCGTTGTTGCTCTCGATAAATGCCAGCGTCTTATCAAAATAAAATACCGCACTATCAATTTTGCCGCAATGTTTATAGCTTATGGCAATATTATCAAGTAATTCCTGTTTGCGGTAAAATGCAGGGAAATCGTCTTTGCCATCATCAGGCACTTGCAGGCTTTGTGCATAACTGTCTTTAAAATATTGTGCAGCCTGTTTGTAGCGGGCCTGTTTATACATGATCATACCCATGCGATAGGTATAATCTGCCAGTGATCGTTTATTTAAATAATTCCTGGCGATAAGATAACCCTGGAAATAACACTGGTAGGAATCATTGAACTGGTTCAGGTTAAAATAGGCATCGCCTTTTGCATAATTAGCCTCGGCAAAGTTAGATACATATTGCTGCTTGCTTGCGCTTTGCTGCGCGATAGAAAGCATGCTATCTGCAAAAGTAAGCGCCAGCTTATAATTGCCTTTGGTATTTTTCTGATAAACGTAATGAAAACCAAAATATCGGAACCGGTCGTTTAGATTAGGTTTTTTGATATGTGTATAAGCTGAGTCAAGGTAGTAAATGCCGCGGGCTGGCTGGTTGAAATCAAAATAGTGGGAAGTGTTCTTGAATATCGGCTTAAATGCGTCGGAATACTCGTTAGCTTCTATGTTTTTCTTATTACATGAGATGATAAGAAATGAGAAAAAATACAAAAATAAGCTTGCAATACACATACTTACGGTAAGTGTAAACGACTTATTTTTAGTTTTTGATAAAAGCATCAATAGAGATTCCTAACCGCTCACTTATACGGTGAACGGGAGGAATTAGTTATGATTAGGTGTGCTTTTTAAAGAACCAGCGAAAATGTTACTTAAAGGCATCTTCACCGGTAATATCCATCCCGGTTATTAGTAAATGGATATCATGTGTGCCCTCGTAAGTAACCACTGATTCGAGGTTCATCATGTGGCGCATGATTGAATATTCGCCGGTAATGCCCATGCCTCCTAAAATTTGTCTTGCGTCGCGGGCTACATTGATTGCGATCTCCACACTATTGCGTTTACCCATCGATATCTGGGCAGGAGTGGCCCGATTTTCGTTCTTTAATGTTCCCAAACGCCAAACTAAAAGCTGAGCTTTGGTTATTTCGGTGATCATTTCGGCCAGTTTCTTTTGCTGTAACTGGAAACCTGCTATTGGTCTGCCGAATTGTACGCGTTCTTTAGCATAACGTAAAGCCGTATCATAGCAATCCATCGCTGCACCTATTGCACCCCAGGCGATTCCATAGCGAGCTTGATTTAGACAGCCCAGCGGGCCTTTCAAGCCTGAAACATTTGGGAAAATATTTTCTTTCGGAACTTTTACGTTGTCAAACACCAGCTCGCCTGTAGCAGAAGCCCGTAACGACCATTTATTATGAGTTTCCGGTGTGCTGAAGCCTTCCATACCACGTTCTACAACCAAGCCACGGATTTTTCCGCTCTCATCTTTTGCCCAAACCACTGCGATGTCTGCAAATGGAGAGTTAGAGATCCACATCTTAGCGCCATTTAAAATATAATGATCGCCGGCATCTTTAATGTTGGTTACCATGCCGCTCGGGTTGGAGCCGTGGTCAGGTTCTGTTAAACCAAAGCAACCCATTAGTTCGCCGGTTGCCAGTTTGGGCAGGTATTTCATTTTTTGCTCTTCAGAACCGTAAGCATAAATCGGGTACATCACCAAAGAGCCTTGTACAGATGCTGTTGAACGTATACCCGAGTCGCCACGCTCGATTTCCTGCATGATAATGCCGTAGGAAATATAATCTAATCCAGCACCGCCATATTCTGTCGGTATGGTCGGTCCGAAGGCACCTATTTCAGCTAATCCTTTTAATAATTGTTTTGGAAATTCTGCTTTTTGGGCATAATCCTCAATAATCGGACTTACTTCTTTTTTCACCCAGTCGCGCACAGAAGCACGAATCAGTTTGTGCTCGTCAGTCAATAATTCGTCAACAAGGAAGTAATCAGGAGCTTCAAATAGATCTGTTTTGGCCATAAAAATGAAATAATTGGTGCCTCAAAGATAGAGAATTAGTTGATTAAGTTGCTGGGGGTAAGCTGTTGATTAAGTTGATAAAAAATCAATAACTCAATCAACCTTTCAACTTAATCCAACTCAATCAACTAAATTTGACCCATGATCACAGTAGCAATACACGGCGCTGAGTTTTTTGCAAAACACGGGTATTATCCCGAAGAACAACTTTTGGGCTGCAAGTTTTTGGTAGATATTACAGTTGATTTTACCCCAGCGGGCGAACTTAAAAAGGATAGCCTGGCCAATACGGTAAATTATGAGCAGTTGTACAATATTGCCAATAACCAGATGCAGCACCCGAGGAAATTAATAGAAACTTTGGGAGAAGCTATCATTAGCGATATCAAAACCGAATATCCTTACATCGAAAAGGCCGAGGTAACTATTAAAAAGAAGCATCCGCCAATGCCCGGGCCGGTTGATCATACAAGCGTTACAATTACCTATACAAAACCATAAAATGGAGTTTAATAAAATAACCGCTGAGCTGTTATCGGCCATCAAAGCAATTGTAGGCGACGATGCTGTGATTTCGCAGCACGAGGGGATGGAAAAATACAGCCACGACGAGACGGAAGACTTGACTTATTACCCTGAAGTTGTGGTAAAGCCCGGATCAGCAGAGGAAATATCTGTTCTGATGAAGCTTTGCAACCAGAATATGATACCTGTAACACCAAGAGGAGCGGGAACTGGGTTAAGTGGTGGTGCACTAGCTATTAAAGGTGGTGTGTTGTTGTCGATGGAGCGGTTCAATCAAATTTTAAATATAGATGAGGAAAACTTGCAAGCCACAGTTGAACCTGGAGTGATTACCGAGGTTTTTATAGATACCGTTGCTGAGAAAGGCTTGCTTTATCCTGTTGATCCGGCAAGTAAGGGTAGTTGCTTTATTGGTGGTAATGTATCTCATGGATCAGGAGGCCCAAGAGTGGTTAAATATGGCACTATACGGGAATATATTCTGAACCTGCAGGTTGTTTTGCCTAATGGTGAGATCATCTGGACAGGCGCTAATACTTTAAAATATGCCTCAGGGTATAACCTGACGCAATTGATGATTGGCTCAGAAGGTACTTTAGGGATCATTACCAAAATAGTGGTTAAGCTGGTTCCCAAACCTACGCAGGATGCTTTGCTGCTGGCTTCGTTCGCAAATAATGAGTCGGCAAGCGCCGCAGTGTCGGCTATATTCAGGGCTGGTATTGTTCCATCAGCCTTAGAGTTTATGGAACGAAGAGGAGTGGAGTGGGTAAAAGAACATGATGATATCAGCTTTGATCTGAAAGATGATATACAGGCTTTCTTGCTTATCGAGGTGGATGGCACCAACCAGGATGTGATATTTTCTGATTGTGAAAAAATCAATGAAGTATTAGAGCAGTTTGATTGCCGCGATGTTTTGTTTGCTGATTCATCGGCCCAAAAAGAAGAGCTTTGGCGATTGCGCCGTACGATGGCTGTTTCTGTAAAATCGAACTCTATTTATAAGGAAGAAGATACCGTAGTGCCTCGCGCGCAGCTCCCTCAATTAATTAAAGGGATAAAAGAGATAGGTGCTAAATATGGCTTTGAATCAGTTTGTTATGGACATGCAGGTGACGGTAATGTACACGTAAATATTATCAAAGGCAATATGAGTGACGATGCCTGGCATAATCAGCTAAAGGATGGCATCCGCGAGATATTTGAACTGACAGTATCCTTAGGTGGAACACTTTCCGGTGAGCATGGTATCGGCCTTGTTCAAAAAGAGTTTATGCCGATTAAATACACTGATGCTCATTTTGCTTTGTGGCGTGGTATTAAGGGTGTTTTCGATCCTAACGGCATACTCAATCCCGGCAAAATATTTTAGAACACGATTCTGGGATTCGAAGGATTTTAAAGATTGATTTTATAAATTTAAAGTTGGTTTGAAAAGTTTAGAGTTTGACATATCTCAAAGTGACCTTATAAAGGTGGCCATAGCAGTGTTCTGCGGATCTGTTATGGGTTTGGAGCGTCAGTATAAAAACAAAACAGCCGGCTTCAGAACTATAATTCTTATTTGTCTTGGATCTACCATCTTCACAATGATTTCGCAGCGTGCGGGGCAGGGGGTGAATATTAACCTGGTTACTGGCGTGGGTTTTATTGGTGCAGGTGTAATATTCAAGGATAATATTTCGGTAAACGGACTCACAACTGCGGCAGTAATATGGGTGGCAGCAGCCATAGGGATGGCCAATGGTTCGGGAAATTATATGCTTGCTATCATTTCCACTTTTGTAACGGTAATCGTATTACTGCTTTTTCATCTATTTGAAAACTACCTGGATAAGATCCATCATGAAAAGCTTTTATCACTGGTATTTGACAGTGATGATTTTGAAAACCTGCAAATGGTGGAAAATATTATTGATAAACAGAAACTAAAGGCGCAGGTAAGATTGGTGAATAAGAAAGATGGCTGTTTACAAGCGGTTATTTTTGTTACCGGCCATAAAAATCACGTCGCCAAATTGGATGAAACGTTGTTGACAATAAAGCAATTAAAGTCGTTTTAGCGCTTTGTCGCTTTAAATCATTTGCACATCTGCATATCCACGCATCTGCACATTTAGTTGGTGTTCAATATCATCCTCGGTTCGTCATAAGCAATCATCCTGTTGCGCTGTTCAGACGGAATTTTTACTGATTTGTGAACATTATAATCATAGCTGATGCAAACAGTTTTTCCTGTAGTACAAATCTCCTCGGTTTCGCCGGTGATCTTCACTAATACATGCATTACATCAAAACTACTGTTGCCTATGCGCGTTGTGCGTACATAGCAGGCAATCTCATCATTCCTTAAAATTGGTTTCAGGTAGTTGATTTCTGAACGCGCCAGTATAATGCCGTTATTATTCCAATCCCACTTTACCACATCCTTCCAGTAGTTTGATCGTGCTATTTCGAAGTAGGTTAAGTAGATCGCATTATTTACGTGTCCATAAGCATCCAGGTCGGAGAAACGTATGGGGATAATGGTTTTGTATTTATAATCTGCTAGATTTTCACTCATTTTATGTCATTATGTCTGTCTAAAATTAAATCAAACAGACATAATGTCTTAAATTGATGTTTTTTAGCCATTGGTACAACAGTTGACTTATCCTTGACGAAGTTAATAAAACTACAATAAGAAATTCTGGAGGATATAAATTATGACACTTGTAAAATTTAATAACGGTCACCGTAATGCAGTAAACCCTTGGTTTAATGATGTATTCAATTCTTTGATAAACGATTCAACTTTGAACGACAGGTTTGTCACCAAAACACCTGCCGTAAATATTGCTGAAACTGAAAACGAATTCCACATCGAATTAGCTGCACCTGGCTTAAAGAAAGAAGACTTTAAGATCAGCATTGATAAAAACGTACTGAGCGTGTCTGCTGAAAAGAAAGCCGAAAATGTTGAAGAAGGCAAGAAATACAGCAAACGCGAATACAGTTACACATCATTTGTAAGGTCATTTACCTTACCTGAAGTAGCTGACCAGGCCAAAATTGAAGCTGAATATACCGACGGTATTTTGAAGCTGAATGTGGCTAAAAAAGAAGAAGCTAAGATCCAAAGCAGAGAGATCTCTGTAAAATAATTTTTCCCGGGTGCCGAGAGCAGTGAGATTAAATGTTGTGATTTGGTGAAGGGCTTGAGGCCCCGGAAAAATATAAAAGGCCCGAAAGTATAACGACGCTTTCCGGCCGATTTTAGAAGGTCGTTTTCATAAGTAAGTTGTTGGTTTAGTTTGATTAGGCCGTTCCGGATTCCGGAGCGGCCTTTTTTATGCGTGTCAGGATTTTCCTTTTATTAGCCTCACAATCCACACCAGGATAACTGCGCCTATAAATGCAGTAATCAGGTAGCCAATACTCCCGGCGAAATGGATGCCTAACCATGCTAAAACATGACCGCCAAGCCATCCGCCGACGAGGCCTAATATAATATCAACAATAATTCCGTAACCATCGCCTTTCATTACCTGACCGGCAAGCCAGCCCGCAATGCCGCCTAACAGAAGTACCCATAATAAACTCATGATCTTTTAATTTAAGTGTGACAAGAAATAAATTGATAATTGGTATGATCTAATATACCTATACAGTTCGTATTATCAAATATGTTTATTTGTTGATGATGATCTTGTCAAAACCGTTCATGAGCGTTCACGACGGTGAACGTGAGCACCCGTATAATTAGTTTCGCATATTAATATACTGCAACGGCTGACCGAAATCTTCCTTCCGGCAAAGACTAATTACAGATTGCAAGTCGTCAATCTTTTTGGCCTGTACACGTACCTGGTCATCCATAATAGACGCTTGTACTTTAAGGCCGCTGTCTTTTATCTTTTTGACAATTTTTGAAGCTGTAGTTTTATCTATGCCTTCTTTGATCTTAAGTTCCTGGCGTATCATATTACCAGAGGCATATTGCTCTTTGCCGTCATCCAGAACAGAAGGATCTATACTCTGCTTCACCATGCGGCTGATAATCGAATCTTTAATGGCTTTCAACCGCATGTCGTTCTCGGTCACGATCGTGATCTGGTTTGTTTTCTTATCCAGGTCAATAGTGCTTTTTGAATCGTGAAAGTCATAACGGTTCAGAATTTCCTTCTTGGCGGTATTGATGGCGTTGTCCAGTGTTTGTCCGTCTATTTTACTTACGATGTCGAATGATGGCATAATCGGAGTTGTTAATTGTACAAATTTATATTCCTTTACAACAAATGGTATATAAACTTCATGTTAGTTTATTTCAATCTGTTTTGTATGTAAATTGTATATAGTAAAATAGTCGCTATTTAAAGTTTAGTTAATATTAACTTAACAAATAAATAGGCAGTTTTGTAAGCAAGGCTTTTCGGGGTCGTATTTATATGGATATTAAAAAGATACCTTTAATCAATAGGGAGATCAGCTGGTTATACTTCAACGACAGAGTTTTACAGGAAGCCTCTGATCCGACGGTCCCGTTAATTGACAGAATACGTTTTTTGGCGATTTTTTCATCCAACCTGGATGAGTTCTACCGCGTACGCGTTGCTACTATGAGTCGCCTGGCCAACCTGAATGAAAAAGCTAAAGAAGTGTTGGGTTATAATCCCAAGAAAATACTCAACCAGATAAAGAACGTAGTTGTAAAGCAGGAACGTAAGTTTAATAACTTGTACGAGAATATCATTGTAAAGCAACTGGCCGAAGAAAAGATATTCCTTCTGAACGACAAACAACTGAATGTAACCCGCGGTGCTTTTGTAAAGAACTACTTCCGCGAACGCTTACTGGCTACGCTGGTTCCCATCATGCTTGATGAAGCACAGGCATTTCCGGAATTGAGGGATAGAGCGATATATTTCTTTGTAAAATTGACAACCGGTAAAAAATCGCGATACGCACTGATTGAGATTCCGGATAATTTATCACGGTTTCTGGTGCTGCCAGATACCAATAATCTGAAGTTTATTATTCTGCTGGACGATATTATCCGCTACGCACTGGAAGATATTTTCTTCATTTTTGATCATGATACGATTGAGGCATATTCAATCCAGTTAACGCGTGATGCGGAACTCGATCTGGATAAGGAAGTAAGCGAGAAGTTCATAGATGCCTTAAGCAAAAGCTTGCAGAAACGGAAGAAAGGCAAGCCCATGCGTTTGCTTTACGATACCGATATGCCGTTGGAGATGGTGACCTACCTGGTAAGTAAAATGGGTATACATGCCGAAAACCTTATTCCGGGTAACCGCCATCAGAACTTTAAGAATTTTATCAATTTCCCAAATGTAGGCAGGCCTGAACTGGAGTACACACCATATCCGCCGCTGCCGGTAGATGGTTTATCGTTTGGTAAGAGTTTGATGGGTATGATCGCTCAGAAAGATTACATGGTAAGCACGCCTTACCAGTCGTTTGATTATATCATCCATTTTTTACGCGAAGCGGCTATCGATCCGAAAGTAAAAGAGATCAGCATTTCACTATATCGCGTTGCAAGCAATTCAAGAATTATTCACGCGCTTATCAATGCAGCCAAGAACGGCAAGAAAGTAAACTGTTTAATGGAGTTACGTGCCCGCTTTGACGAGCAAAATAATATTACCTACAGCAGCAGGTTGGAAGAAGAAGGTGTGAATGTGCTCTACGGTATAAGTGGTTATAAAGTGCACTCTAAAATATGCCTGGTTACCCGTACCGAAAAGGGTAAGCCGGTTAACTATGCATTCCTTTCGACCGGTAACTTTAATGAAAGCACTGCCAGGATATATGCCGATCATACTTTATTTACTGCGAACAAAAAATTGACTGATGATCTGGCCGAGGTTTTCAAAGCCTTGAAACAAAATCAGTTCGCCAAAGGACTGAAGCATCTGATTGTTTCACCAATCGATTCGCGCCCTGCAATTTATAAGCTGATAGACAACGAGATAAAGAGTGCAAAAGCGGGTAAACCAGCTTACATGATCCTGAAAATGAATAGCCTTGCTGATGAGCAGATCATTACAAAACTATACCAGGCAAGTAACGCGGGAGTAAAGATCAAAATGATCATCAGGGGGATGTGTTGCCTGGTGCCGGGAGTAAAAGGTTTTAGCGAAAATATTGAAGTAATCAGCATAGTAGATAAATACCTGGAGCATGCGCGGGTTCATATATATTGCAATGGCGGCAAGGAGTTAATTTACCTGACTTCCGCTGATTTTATGACCCGCAATATTGATAACAGGGTGGAGGTTGGCTTCCCGATATATGATGAAGAATTGAAGAAAGAAATCAGGGAGATTATCAATATTCAATTAGAGGATAATACCAAAGCCCGCGAGATCAACAGCCAGAACAATAACAAATATCACAAAACGCACAGCGATATTCCTTGCCGTGCACAAATAGACATTTACAACTACCTTAAATACAAGACTTAATACTTTTAAAATTGAGATACGCCGCTATAGATATTGGTTCGAACGCTGTAAGATTGCTTATAGCTGATATTATTGAAAACAACGATTCTGTTTCATTCAAAAAAAATACGCTAGTAAGGGTGCCGTTGCGTTTGGGCGATGATGCCTTCCTGCAACAGTTTATTTCGGAAAGAAAAGCTGCTGACCTGGTGAAAACCATGATCGCATTCCGTAACCTGATGGATGTTTACAAAGTATCTGACTATATGGCTTTCGCAACATCTGCCATGCGTGAGGCTAAGAATGGCGCTGATATTGTAAGAACCATGAAAGAGCAGGCCGATATCGACCTGGAGATAGTTACCGGGCAAAAAGAAGCGAAGATCATTTACACCAACCACGCTGAGCAAAGTATTGATAAGAGCAAAAACTATCTTTATATTGATGTTGGAGGCGGCAGTACCGAATTGTCGTTGTTTACTGAAGGTAAATTAGAGGCTTCCCGGTCGTTCAATATTGGTACAATACGGATATTAGATAATCAGGATAAAGAAGAAACCTGGAACGAAATGCGGGACTTTATCCGGGATCACACCAAACATTTCAAAAGTATTAATGGCATAGGAACAGGTGGAAATATTAACAAACTATACCGTTTATCGGAAGAAAAAAATGCAGCGCCGCTGACCTTTGTTAAGTTAAAATCACTATATAGTTACCTTAATTCTTTTTCGCTAAAGGACCGTATTAACGTGCTGGGCCTCAACCAGGATAGGGCAGACGTGATCATTCCGGCATGTGAAATATACCTGTCTGTAATGAAATGGGCCAATATCAAGGCCATCTATGTCCCGAGTGTAGGATTGGTTGATGGTATCATTCAAATTTTGATCGAAAAAAACTTTTCAAGTAACGATTAAAAATATTTTAAGAAATTGTTTAAAAATTAAAAAACTGTTTATACATTTGTAGTGCCCTCTCATAGGGCATGTTTTTCATAGGTAGATGTAGGGTCGAGTACGTGTATTCGACCCTTTTTTGTGCGCCTGATTTTAATCCGTAGCTTTGTTTCGATGTCAAAAAGAAAAATCGTAGTTGCCATTACAGGTGCCAGCGGTGCTATTTATGCCCAATTATTACTTCAAAAACTGCAACAATTAAGCGCTCAGATTGCCGAAGTTGCTATTGTGATGTCGGATAATGCCAAACAAGTATGGCAATTTGAGTTGGATAATACCGACTACGATAAACTTCCTTATAAAATATACGCTAAGAACGATTTCATGGCGCCATTCGCGTCAGGATCAGCGCGTTTTGATACAATGGTGATCATTCCGTGTTCTATGGGAACTCTTGGTCGCATAGCCAGTGGAACATCTGATGACCTGATTGCGCGCTCTGCCGATGTGATCCTGAAAGAACGCCGAAAACTGATACTGGTGGCCCGTGATACGCCACTCAACCTAATCCATATCCGCAATATGGCTACTATTACCGAAGCTGGCGGCGTTATTTGTCCAGCTGTACCATCTTTCTACAGCAAACCCAAAAGCATTGAAGAAGTAGCGATGACAGTGGTGAACCGGGTAATCGATCTAATTGGTTTGGATAACGACAGTTACCGCTGGAGCGAATAGATGATGTGGATTGTTTGTCAAAAAGCACCTAATCACTGATCTCTAATCAACTAATCTCTAATTTTCTTACCTTTGCGCCGCAAATGAATAAGAAAGTCGCATTTTATACATTAGGCTGCAAGCTTAACTATTCGGAAACATCAACCATAGGTCGCTTGTTTAGCAAGGCGGGTTTCGATACGGTTGATTTTACCGATACGCCCGATGTATATGTGATCAATACCTGTTCTGTTACCGAAAATGCAGATAAAAAGTGCAAAAAGGTAGTTAAAGAGGCATTGAAGATTTCTCCTAATGCATATGTGACTATTGTTGGTTGCTATGCGCAGCTCAAACCAAAAGAAATTTCCGAAATACCTGGCGTTGATATGGTTTTGGGTGCAGCAGAGAAATTCCAAATTATCGATCATATTACCGATCTGACCAAACAGCCAAAAGCTTTGGTTTACAATCAGCCAGTATCTGAGGCCAATCAATTTGTTTCTTCTTATTCATTTGGCGACCGTACCCGTACATTCTTAAAAGTGCAGGACGGTTGCGATTATTCATGCTCTTTCTGCACTATTCCGCTTGCACGTGGTGCCAGCCGTAGCGATACTATTCAACATGTATTGGAGCAGGCCCAACAGATTGTTGCTTCCGGCGTAAAAGAAATTGTTCTTACTGGAGTTAATTTGGGTGATTTTGGTATCCGTGATGGTAATCGTGAAGATAAGTTCTTCGATCTGGTAAAAGCACTGGATGAAGTAGAGGGTATAGAAAGAATTCGTATATCATCTATCGAGCCGAATCTGCTGACTGATGAGATCATTGAGTTTGTGGCTAAATCAAAACGCTTCATGCCACATTTCCATATTCCGCTACAGTCAGGAAATAATAAGATATTGGGCCTGATGCGTCGTCGGTACAAAAGAGAATTGTATTCCGATAGGGTAGTCAAAATAAAAGAACTGATGCCGGATTGCTGCATTGGTGTTGATGTGATTGTCGGTTTTCCAGGCGAGACACGTGAGGATTTTATCGATACTTATAATTTCCTGAATGAATTAGATGTGTCTTACCTGCATGTTTTCACCTATTCTGAAAGAGAAAATACACTGGCCGCTGAAATGAGCAACCCCGTTCCTGGCTCTACGCGTGCCGACAGAAGTAAGATGCTGCACATATTATCGGATAAAAAACGCCGCGCATTTTACGAAACACAGCTTAACAAAACTGAAAAAGTATTATTTGAAGGCGATATTAAAGACGGCTTTATGCATGGCTTCACCCGTAACTATGTGAAGGTAAAGGCCAAATATGATCCTGTACTGGTTAACGAATTAAAGTCAGTTCATTTAACAAATATTTCATCTGACGGTGATGTGGAGATTACCGAAAGCGAAGAATTATTGGTGCATTAATTTTATATTCGCTGCAAACTAACATCTATGTTTCCAACCCTTAGTTCCCTCATTCAATATTTTACAGGCCTCGATATTCCGTTACCCATACAAACCTTTGGTTTTTTTGTGGCTTTTGCGTTCCTGGGAGCTTACTGGGCCTTTACACAGGAATTTAAACGTAAAGAGAAACTAGGTTATGTGCACCCGTTGCAACGTACCATTACTGTTGGAGAGCCAGCTTCTTCAGGTGAATTGATCGCAAATGGCATATTCGGATTCATTTTAGGTTATAAATTGGTTGACGCTGCTGTTAACTACCATAAGCTTCTGGAAGATACACAAGGATTTATTTTATCCGGAAGAGGCAATTTTATTGGTGGTATAATTGGCGCTGCGGTTTTTGCATACTGGGCTTACTATGAAAAGAAAAAGCAGGTGTTACCTCAGCCTGTTACTAAGCAAGTAACCGTTCATCCACACGAATTAATGGGCAGCATATTGCTTTGGTCTGCTATTTTCGGCTTTGCGGGAGCTAAATTATTTAATGCATTAGAAAACTGGGACCAGTTTATGGCCGACCCTGTGGGTATGCTGATCGGCTTTGCAGGATTAACCTTTTTTGGTGGATTAATATGCGGCGGCGCAGCAGTTTTATACATAGCCAATAAAAACGGAGTTAAACCGTTAACTATGCTGGATATCGGTGCACCGGGCATGATGTTATCTTACGGCATTGGTCGTATTGGATGCCAGATGTCGGGCGATGGTGATTGGGGTATAAACAATCTGAACCCGAAACCACATTGGTTAAGCTGGGCACCAGATTGGATGTGGGGATTCAAATTTCCGCACAATGTGAATGAGGTTGGCGTGAGTATAGCTAATTGTACAGGAAAGTATTGCAAAGAATTGCCTGTGCCGGTTTATCCTACATCATTTTACGAATGTATTGTTTGTATACTCTTGTTTTTCTTTTTGTGGAGTATACGCGATAAAATAAAAGCACCAGGCGTTATGTTTGGTATTTATATGATCCTGGCAGGAGTGGAACGTTTCCTCATCGAATTAATCAGGGTTAATACGAAATATCATATTGGCGGATTAGAATTTACGCAAGCTGAATTAATTTCAGTTATATTAGTACTAGGAGGAATAATTTTGATAGCCGTAGCTAAACGAAATTCAAAACAATTGACCACAACAGCGAATGGTTAGCCAGGTTTTACAGCACAGACTGGTAAAAAACCAGGTTTTCAGATTTGTATTTTCAGCCGGGGTGGGGTTTTTGGTAGATATTTCTGCTTTTTACCTATTATATCATAATTTGCTAAGCCAGCATACCTACAGGGTATTTTCTTTTACCGTTCGTAATTTCTCGCTTTCCCTGGCTATTTCATTTTTCCTTGGTGTGGTCGTGAATTTCCTGATCACTAAGTTTTTGGTCTTTCACGAATCCCAGACCAAATCATCTAAACAGTTCATTAGGTTTGTTTTGGTGGCTATCATTGGTTTTTTTGCCAATCTGACTGTAGTTAAGTTCCTGATCCAGGATATGGACGTTTATCCGCCTTATGCCCGTGTAATCGCAGCGTTAAGTTTATTCTTTGCGAGCTACTTTATACATAAGGTATTCTCGTTCAGCTTATCTTTGCGGCATGCATCTTGAAAAACTAACTCACGAAGTAATTCGTGTTGCCAAACAGGCCGGAGATTTCATCCGGCAGGAACGTAAAAATTTTGATCCAAATAAGATAGAATATAAAGGTCTGAACGACCTGGTATCCTACGTTGATAAAACCGCAGAAAAGATCATCGTAACCGAGTTGGAAAAGGCCTTGCCTGAAGCAGGCTTTATCACCGAAGAAAAAACTACCACAAAAATAGGCGAACGATATAATTGGATCATCGATCCGCTGGATGGCACCACCAATTTTATACATGGCGTTCCAAGCTTCTCTGTAAGCATCGCACTGAAAGAATACGATGAATTGATATTGGGCGTAGTTTATGAAATCAATCTCGACGAGTGTTTTTATGCCTGGAAAGGTGCACCTGCTTATTTGAACGGTAAAGAAATAAAAGTAAGCAATAACCCAACTGTAGGTGGTAGCTTGATAGCAACCGGATTTCCTTATTATGATTTTGAAAAGCAGCCGGCTTACATTGCTCTATTTACCGAACTGATGAAAAGCTGTCACGGTTTACGCAGGCTGGGTTCAGCAGCAGTCGATCTGGCTTATACCGCTTGTGGTAGGTTTGAGGCGTTTTATGAATACAATTTAAATCCCTGGGATATTGCGGCTGGTGTAGTGATTGTTAGGCAAGCCGGGGGAAACGTTGTTAATTACCATGGCGGCGATGAAGTGCTTAATTCCCGTCAGTTATTGGCAACCAATGGGAAGATAACCGAGGAAATGCTGGAGATTATTCAGAAATACTTTAATTAAAAGCACGAATTACAGAATTGATTCAGACGGTGCTAACTAAAAGCAAATTGCACGAATAAATTCTATTTAGAACTCAATTCGTGCAATTCGGTATAATTAGAAAAACTCGTGTCAATATTTACATAGCTTCCGAAACTACCTCGGTAACTTCAGGAACCATTCTTTTTAACAGGTTTTCAATACCTGCCTTAAGGGTAACAGTAGATGAGGGGCATCCGCTGCATGAACCACGAAGCTCGACAGTTACCACACCATCTGTGAATGACTTATAAGCAATAGCACCGCCATCCTGCTCCACAGCCGGGCGAACGTAATCCTGTAATATCTGTTGTATTTTGATCTCTGCTTCAGTGCCTTCAAACTCCACTTCCTGCTGCTCTTCGATCTGAACTTTATATTCGGCTTCCACAGCGCCTTTTACAAATTCTTTCACAATTGGTTCCAGGTCGTTCCAGTCGCTGCCTTCAGTTTTAGTTACTGTAACAAAGTTGCTGGCAAAGAAAACTCCGTTTACAAACGAGAATTTATACAACTCTTTTGCAAAAGGAGAATGTTCAGCACTTTCCTTTGTAGGATAATCAACACTACCATTGATCAGCAACTTGTTCACGATGAACTTCATAGTTGCCGGGTTTGGAGTCGATTCGGTATATACGTTGATATTCATTTTAATTCTAAATTAATGGATAACAAAGTTAGACAGCTTTTTGATTACTTTCAATAGGCTGAGTTGTTATGACTGCACTATGACTATCTAAATACCAGTGTAAGTAGACGGGCTAATCTTCTTAATCTCCGCCTTTATCTCATTACTTACCTGCAAGGTCTCCACAAACTCAGCTATAGTTTCAGCATTGATAGCAGCATTGGTGCGAGTTAATTCCTTTAAAGCTTCGTATGGATTAGGATAACCCTCACGGCGTAAAATGGTTTGTATCGCTTCTGCCACTACTGCCCAGTTTGCTTCTAAATGTGAATTGATTGCAGGCTCATTCAACAATAATTTATTTAAACCCTTTACAGTCGATTTAATTGCGATCAACGTATGCGCTACAGGAACGCCGATATTACGTAACACTGTCGAATCGGTTAGATCGCGCTGCAAACGGGAGATAGGCAACTTACCAGCAAGATGTTCAAATAAAGCGTTAGCAATACCCAAGTTACCTTCAGAATTTTCAAAATCGATCGGGTTTACCTTGTGCGGCATAGCTGATGATCCTACTTCTCCGGCTTTTATTTTCTGCTTGAAGTAATTCATGGAGATGTATGACCAAATATCCCTGTCCAGATCGATCAGGATGTTATTGATCCTCTTTAATGCATCACATTGAGCAGCAAAATTATCATAATGCTCTATCTGCGTAGTAAACTGAGAACGGCTAAGACCTAATATATCATTCACAAAATGATCACCGAATTTTTTCCAGTCAATTGACGGATAGGCAATATTATGCGCATTATAATTACCGGTAGCTCCGCCAAATTTTGCTGAATAAGGCACTTGCTTTAACAAATAAAGCTGATTCTCCAAACGCTCAATAAATACCTGGATCTCTTTTCCTAAGCGTGTTGGAGATGCCGGTTGACCATGCGTATGTGCCAGCATAGGTAATGTAGCCCATTCAGCAGCGTAACTTTTTAGCAGATCAACGAGCTCCGTAATAGCAGGCAGATAAGCTTCATCAATAGCCAGTTTGAAGCTATATGGGATGGATGTATTATTTATATCCTGCGAGGTAAGTCCAAAGTGGATGAACTCTTTATACTTTTCAAGACCCAGTTTATCGAACTCTTTTTTGATGAAATATTCAACAGCTTTTACATCGTGATTGGTGATCTTTTCTATGTCCTTTATGGTCTGCGCATCATTTTCTGAAAAATTCCTATAAATGTCGCGTAACTTTTTTGATACTTTTTTATCAAAATCCTGAAGCTGTGGCAAAGGATATTCGCACAGGGCTATAAAATATTCGATTTCAACAAATACCCTGTATTTGATAAGTGCGTATTCTGAAAAGTAACCGGCCAACCCGGCTGTGGTATTGCGGTACCGGCCATCAATGGGAGAAATTGCCGAAAGCGGAGTGAGCGTCATGTAGTGCTAATTTTCGGCAAAGGTAGCAAAAATCAGTGGCAGTTTTGAGTTGCAGTAGCAGTCTTACAAGTATGATATTCAGGTTTTAGTGCCACTGCCACTTACAACTGCTACTTGTTCTTAAAATGTCTGGGAACTGTCATTTATTTAGGAAACTTTGAAATCAAAAAATGTTTCCATAGTTTTGACCCATTAAGTCAATGAGTCAAACAGAGAGAATAATTTTAGGCGGTGAGGAGCTTTTTTTAAAGGCAGGGATCAAGAGCGTCACGATGGACGACATCGCCAAACACCTGGGAATGTCTAAAAAGACCATCTACCAGTTTTTTAAAGATAAAAACGAACTGGTGATAGCCTTGGTGCAGAAGAAACTGAAGGAAGATGAAGATCAGATGGCGGACATCGTGAGCAAATCGGGCAATGTGATAGAGGGAATGATCAACATGATGAAATGCTCTGAGGAAATTTTCTCGAGGATCAACCCGATAGTGATACACGATATGCAGAAATATCATCCTGATGCATGGAAACAGTTTCAGAACTTCAAATCAGGGGTGATAGTTCAAACGCTCGAAGAACTTCTAAAAAAAGGGATTGAGCAGGGTTATATAAGGCCTGATATTGACGTAAAGGTAATTGCAAGAATGAGGATGATACAAGTAGAGATGGGATTTAATACAGCCATCTTCCCGCATTCAGAATTCAATGTATGGAAAGTGCAGCAGCAATTTCTGGAGCATTTTAATTACGGGGTTTGTACGCTGGAAGGATATAAGTTATTAGACGAGTACAGGACTCTGCATGAACAAATAAATTAATTAAAGTTATTGACATAAGGCTGTCACACAGGTTTTAAACTTTTGTAATGCGGATAAAAACGAATAAACACAACTCACTATATATTATGAAACATCTATTTCTATTTATGCTGCTTCTGTCAGGCTTAACTTTAAGTAGTTATGCTCAGCAGACCGCTCCACCACCGGGTGCCGTCCACAATTTTTCGTTGCAGGATTGTATCAATTATGCTTATGAACACCAGGATACAGTAAAAAATGCTGTACTGGATGTTAAAAGTGCGGAATATAAGGTAAAGGAAACTACAGGTATTGGTTTACCACAGATAAACGGTTCGGCCAGTTTTACTGATTATGTAAAAATACCTACAACGTTAATACCAGCCCAGTTTTTTGGGGGAAAAGAAGGCCAGTTTGTTCCGGTTCAATTTGGAGTAAAGTATCAGTCGGGCCTCGGAGTTAGTTTAAGTCAGTTACTTTTTGATGGTAGCTACCTTGTTGGTTTGAAAGCGTCAAGAACTTATAAAGAATTATCTCAAAGAAGTTTAACACGTTCGAAAATTGACGCCAAAGTAAACGTCACTAAAGCTTACTATCAAGTATTGGTAAGTAATGAGCAAATAAAATTGCTGGATGCTGATTTGAAACAACTTAAACAGCAGGTTGACCAGACAGTCGCTCAAAATAAACAAGGATTTGTTGAACAAATAGACGTTCAGCGTATCCAGGTACAGTATAACAACTTGGGTACAACACGTGAAAACACAGTTCGGTTATTGGCCTTAAATTATCAAATGCTGAAGTTTCAGATGGGAATGCCTGTTGCAGAGGAGATCAATCTTACAGATAAACTGGAGAATGTCAATCTGACTGATAATATATCAAACACAGGTGATACCACATTTTATCATAACCGGATTGAATATGGTTTAGTAGAGACTCAGAAGAAATTAAATGAATTGGACGTGGCTAATAAGAAGGCGCATTTTTATCCTACGTTGAGTTTAAATGGAAACTATAACTCTTCTTATCAGAACAACAGCTTCGGAGATTTATTTAAAACATCATTTCCATCAAGCTACTTCGGTCTGACATTGAATGTGCCAATCTTTAGTGGCGGCCAAAGGATCAATCAGTTAAGACAATCAAAAATAGCTGTTCAAAAATCGCAGAATGATCTGGACAACGCTAAGAATGCAATCTTGTTCCAGGCAAATGCCGCACAAATTAATTACACCAACGGTTTGAAATCATTAGAAAATCAAAAAGAAAACCAGAAACTGGCCCAGGAAGTACTTAGAGTTTCTAAAGTCAAATACCAACAGGGGGTGGGCTCAAGTATTGAAGTGACACAAGCTCAAACAGACCTTGAAACCGCAGATAATAAGTATATACAGAGCTTGTATGATGCCCTGGTTAGTAAAGTAGACCTGGATAAAGCTTACGGAAAAATTCAATAAACAATCACAACAGACACAGATATAAAAGACATGAAAAAACTATTATACATACCAGCAATTTTGATACTTGCTGCCTGCGGTAATAACAAACCTAAAGACAAAAAGGCCGAACTGGCTGATTTGAAAAAGCAGCAAGCTGAATTAAACGATAAGGTTACCAAACTACAAACCGAGGTTGGCGGCAACGATTCGACCAAGAGTACAGACGTGAGCGTGGTGACTGTTAAAAAACAACCATTTACCAATTATGTGCAGATACAGGGTAGTATTGATGCCCAGGAAAACGTTACAGCCTATCCGCAGGCCTCAGCTGCTATCACAGCTATCTATGTGAAAGTTGGCGACCACGTAAGTAAAGGTCAGACCCTGGCGCAATTGGATAATAGCGTATTAAAACAAAATATCGCCCAAGCCCAGGCCCAGGCCGATTTAGCCAAGACTGTTTATGATCGCCAGAAAAACTTATGGGATCAAAAAATAGGTACCGAGGTACAATACCTGCAGGCAAAAGCCAATATGGAAGCTAATCAGAGACAGGTCGGATCGCTTAAACAGCAGGCTGATCTGTATCGTATTGTTTCTCCTATCAATGGCTCAATTGACCAGATGGACCTGAAACTTGGTGCTATTATGCAGCCTGGACAGGGTGGCATCCGCATAGTTAATGCTGATCTTTTGAAGGTAAAGGCAAACGTGCCGGAATCCTATTCAGGTCGCATAAACCAGGGCGATAATGTAAAGGTTGTGGTTCCTGACGCAGGCGATTCAGTAATGGCCAAAGTAACCTTTGCTGCAAAAGCGATTGACGCTGCATCACGCAGTTTTGCTATTGAAGTAAAATTACCTGCCCGTAAAACCCTTCGCCCTAACATGACTGTTGTATTAAAAGTGGCCGACTATTCATCAAACGATGCTGTAACCATACCGGTAAATGCAATCCAACGGTCAGAAGCAGGTAACTTTGTTTTCCTTGACCAGAATAACACAGCTAAAAAGGTAACTGTAACATTAGGAGCAACTTATGGAGGCATTACCGAGATCAAATCGGGTCTTAAAGGTGGTGAACAACTTATTAACCAGGGCGCCAGTGAGGTTGAAGATGGTGATAAGATAAAAGTTGTTCAGTCTGATAATCAATAATTCATAAAACGGTCTGGATATGAAAGATACTGGAAAAGAATTTGGCCCCTCAAGTTGGGCAATAGATAATAAAACAGCGATTTACGTCGCCCTGGCATTGATCACTATATTAGGTATAGTGAGTTATATGAGACTGCCTAAAGAAAACTTCCCGGACATTGCCCAGTCAAAGGTTTTTGTGACAACCATTTATAATGGGCAATCGCCGCAAAACATCGAAATGCTGGTGACACGTCAGTTAGAGAAACAGCTGAAATCACTAAAAGGGTTAAAGAAAGTTACATCCAACTCGATGCCTAACGTGTCGTCAATTACTTGCGAATTTAATGCTGATGTAAAGATCCGTGACGCTAAGCAGGACGTTAAAGAAGCAGTAGATAAAGCCCAGCAGGACCTTCCACAGAGCGATAAGAACTTGCTGGCGTCGCAAATAACAGATATTAACGTAGCTGACCTGCCGATCCTGTATATTAACATTTCAGGCAACTATGATCTGAAGAAGCTGAAAGAGTACGCGGATAATCTGAAGAATGATATCGAAAGTATGAAAGAGATATCAAAGGTTGACGAAATTGGTGCACTTACCCCACAGATACAGATCAATGTAGATATTGATAAGGCAACTGCAGCACAGATAAGCTATTCGGATATTACGCAGGCGATAGGTAACGAAAATATTATTTCATCTGCAGGTACCATTACTACAGGTAGTATACAACGCACGATCGATATCCGCCAGGATTTTAAAAGCGCCGATGAAGTTGCCGCAATGGTAATTCGTAACCCGACGGGTAAAGCTGTTTACCTGCGTGATATTGCAGAGGTTAAAGACGGTTTTGCAGATGCTGATAGTTATGCACGTTTAAAAATCCCATCCGATCCAAACTTTAAGAGTGTTATTACTTTGAACGTAAGTAAACGTACAGGCGAAAACCTGATTGAGACATCGGATAAGATCAACCAGATGATCAAAGATAAACAGAAGACTATTTTCCCTAAAGGGCTGGATATTACTGTTACCGGCGATCAAAGCGACAAAACCCGCTCAACGCTGAATGATCTGATCAATACCATCGTTATCGGTTTTATCCTGGTTACTATCATCCTGATGTTCTTTATGGGCACTACCAATGCCATTTTCGTGGCATTATCAGTTCCGTTATCGTGTTTTGTAGCCTTCCTGGTGATGCCGGCGATAGGCTTTACGTTGAACATGATCGTATTGTTCTCGTTCCTGCTGGCATTGGGCATAGTCGTTGACGATGCCATTGTGGTAATCGAAAATACGCACCGTATTTTTGCCAATGGAAAAGTGCCCATCAAGCAAGCTGCTAAGATAGCCGCAGGTGAGGTGTTTATGCCCGTATTGTCAGGTACGCTGACTACACTTGCTCCGTTTGTGCCATTGGCTTTCTGGAACAGTTTGATCGGGCATTTTATGTTCTTCCTGCCAATTACGCTGATCATAACATTACTGGCCTCATTAGTGGTGGCGTATATTTTCAACCCGGTTTTTGCTGTCGATTTTATGAAACCGCATCATGATGGTGAGCACGACAATCCTAAGTTTGATAAGAAAGTTGTCCGTGCTATGATATACATGGGAATTGCTGCGGTAGTCGGTTATTTGATAAATCGCGGTGTGGGCAATTTCGTTGTGTTTGCAGCACTACTTTACTTGCTGAATCATTTCGTGTTATTACGGGTTATTGATCGCTTCCAGAAAAAAGCGTGGCCAAGATTTCAGACATGGTATGCCAAGAGGCTGGAATGGGCTGTACATCGCCCGATAACCATATTGGTGAGCATGTTTATGCTGTTTATCCTGACTATAGGTTTTACGATCGTAAGAGCACCTAAAGTAGAGTTTTTCCCATCCGGTGATCCGAACTTTGTATATGTATATATGACCTTACCTATTGGTACAGACCAGGCCTATACCGACAATGTAACCCGTGAACTGGAAAAACGAGTTGCTAAAGTTGTTGAACCTGACAAGGATATTGTTACATCCATTATATCTAACGTAGAAACAAGTGTTACCGACCCGACTGATGAAGACCAGGGTAAATACACTAATAAGTCGAAAGTCACAGTTGCATTTGCAGAATTCAGCAAACGCAATGGCAAGGATACCAAAAAGATATTGGCTAATATCCGTAAAGCTGTGGGCGGTATACCAGGAGCGACTGTAGCGGTTAACCAGGAAAATGCTGGTCCACCGGTACAAAAGGATATCAGTATCGAAGTTGCAGGAGATAATTTAGATACGCTTGTACATGTTGCCGACAGGCTGAAAAAATTTATTGACCGGCAAAATATTGCAGGTATAGAAGGACTCGTTCCCGATGTGCAGAATGATAAGCCTCAAATGTTGATCGCTGTTGATCGTGAGCGTGCTAATCGTGAAGGTATCAATAGTCAGCAGGTTACGCAGGCGCTTTTCACAACTATTTATGGTGCAGAGGTTACTGACTTCAGAAATACGACTGAAGATAAATACAAGATCGTTGTTCGCGGCGAAAAAGCACAACGCGATGACATTGATGCAATCCGTAACCTGAAAATGACCTATCGTGACCTGGCGACAGGTGGACAGATACGCCAGGTGCCGATCTCGGCCTTTTCAGATGTGAAGTATGCAAATACATTTTCAAATATCAAACACAAACAGCAACGAAGGGTGATAACCCTTAACTCTAATGCAATTAAGCCATTTACGCCGACAGAAGTGAATGCTAACATACAAACTGCTATCAAACAGTTTCACCTGCCAGACGGTGTAAGCATACGGATGGGTGGCGGTCAGGAAGATCAGACTGAAGCTGCAACCTTCCTGGGCACAGCATTAGTTATTTCCTTTGGTTTGATATTGCTGATCCTGATGCTGCAATTCAACTCAGTTGGTAAAACGTTTATCATCCTGAGCGAGATATTCTTTAGCATAATAGGTGTGTTCCTTGGTCTCTCCGTTTTTGGTATGACGATATCTATCGTAATGACCGGCGTAGGTATTATTGCATTGGCGGGTGTGGTTGTGCGAAACGGTATCTTGCTGGTTGAGTTTACAGATATGCTGATTGCAGAAGGCGCAAATCTGCATGATGCAGTGGTTGAAGCTGCCCGCACACGTATGACACCTGTATTGTTAACTGCAACAGCAGCTATACTTGGTTTGATACCGCTGGCAGTAGGCTTTAATATCGACTTTGCAGGATTATTCTCCAGCTTTAAACCGCATATTTTCTTTGGTGGTGACAACGTTGCCTTCTGGGGCCCATTATCATGGACAATGATTTTCGGCTTAGGCTTTGCGACCATTATTACGTTGATACTGGTACCATGTATGTATATCATCCGCGTACGCATGAAAAACAGGTTATTTGGTAAGAAGGAAAATGAAGTGAAAGTTCTGGAACCTGAATTAGCCGATGTATAACACTAATCAAACCAATATATAATGATCAAGCCGTTTCCATTTTGGAGCGGCTTTTTTAATGATTTAAGCTTTTAGTAAGAACTTATAATACCTGTATAGGTTGTAATGATATGGAAACAAAATCATCACGATCATTCTGGCAATCCATGGCACTGGGACTTATAGCAGGCATGAGATGCGCATCAGCAGGTGCAATTGCCTCGCATATATCAAGACGCACTGAATCAAAGAAAGACGACAATAAGTATATAAAATTTATGCATTCCGATGGCTTTAATACCGCATTGAATGTAATGGTGGTAGGGGAACTGATAGCCGATAAGTTGCCTTTTGTGCCTGCCAGAACAATGCCGGCCGGGCTGGCAGCACGGATTTTATCAGGAGGAATATCAAGTGCGGCGGTTTCGAAAACAAACGGGAGGAATGTAGCTCTATATGCAATATTGGGTTCAGCAGTTGCGGCCGGTGCAACATATGCATTTTATCATTTGAGAAAAGCAGCAGGTAATAAAACAGGTATTGCCGATCCTGTGATAGCGCTTATTGAAGATGCAATTGTCGTCGGGGTTGGGTTAGCTTTGGTAAAAACATCCAAATAGTCATTGTGTAAAAATGACATTGTAATGTTGGATTTTTTGATAGATTTGTTTGAAAAGTCAAGATTTGTCTACCTAACATTTAATAATTGATGGGAGTAATAAGCGAACAACAGGATATAAAGAGAGAAAAGATTTTAGAGGCAGCTTATGAGCAATTTTTGCATTACGGTTACTCCAAAACCACAATGAATGAGATTGCCGGTTCATTATCCCTGTCCAAAGCTTTACTATATTATTACTTTCCTGATAAAAGTCAGCTGTACATAGCGGTAACTCGCAAGCTTGCTGGTGATTATTTGAAAACATTACAGGATAACATCAGTAAGACTGCAGACTTGAAAGAAGCTTTTGTTTTTCAGATCGACAACCATCATAATTTTATACTAAATAATTATAACTTCTTCGATTATTTCAGGCTGAATGAGCAAAATATGCCCGATGCGATATGGGAAATTGTTGACGATATCCGCCAGGCTGAAATGAACCTTCTTGGCGACGCTGTTATTGCCGAAGCAGAACGCGGTAAAATAAAACCCGTAGATAATCCCCGCGAAATTGTAGGACTATTGCTCGACGCATTGCATGGCGTTCGGGTGGGAACAGCTGCTTACAATAAAAAGAATAGCTTTCCGAAGAAGGAACATCTTGAAGAAATTCATAATAAACGCCTGATGCTGATCGATATTTTTATCAAGGGTTTAAAGTACTGACCTACTGTCACCTCGGGGTCAAAATGCCATTAACAACAAATTAACGCCTGCTTTATTTAGTATATTTGACTAATTAAATTATTTAGTCAATAATTATCTACTATATATAATTATTAAAAGAGACTTCTAAGTTTAGAGGTGATTGTTTTAGAGTGATTGAAGCATCCCGGTGATTCCGGGGTGCTTTTTTCTTTTAGATCAATCCTTAATGAGGCTGACCATCTTCCATCTCTTTTGATTTAAGGCATCGCCGCCAAAGAATTGTAAAGTTATCACAAACGACGTTACTGTATTATGCCCGCTTTCGTCCTTCGACTCTAAATAGGATTTTATGGTATATGTAGAGTCTGGTTTCTGGTTAAATTGATAACCTGTGTCCGGAAAAACGATATTGGAGGTTTTTACATTTTGTTTTACAAATTGCTTGGCTATAGTATAAACCTCGTCGTTTTTTGGAGGGTTATTAACTACCTGCCTGGTGTTGCTGCCATTAAGCGCAAATCCTATAATGATACCTGCAAAAAAAACAGAAAGTATGACCAGGAATATGATCAGCTTGTTGGCAAATTTCTTTTTTTGCTGTTGGTTGTTAACGTAGCTTTTTGACATTAGTAAAACTCATAACAACGCCTTGCACCTTCAAACCGTCCTGGTGATCCACCACCATCGCCTGAAGGCAAAGTCGTTTCGTATCCTATACTTCCTTCGGTACTACCTGCGGTATTACCATAGGTAAGGCCCTGGGCCGCTGCATCATGGCTAAAACCAAAACGCAGTTTCTCGCCGCCATCCTTGTTAATAAACAAATCAAATATAAGAGATAAAACGACAGCACTAGGCCCTGTTTGTGCACCACTTCGGTAAGAAAGTCCAACATTTACTCCGCGCCGCTTGTATTGCATGCCAATACTATAGGATTGAAACTGATCCTGGCGGTAATAAACAACCGATGGGATGATATAAGTTTTATCATCATCATCCATATTTTCAAAAGGATCCAGGTTAAGCCTGTAACTGACATTGGTATTTATTCTCATGGGCAACTTGGCGGGCAAACCTGTGAACGACTCGTTAGGCTGATTAATATGCTGTAAAGCCACACCGATATTAAATTCGCCGATTACCAGGTTGGTGCCGATACCTGTATCGAAATAAAATTTATTATTAAATGGCAGACTGGTGGCTGCTGAAGTTGAACCCGGTATTACACCTATCGTGGGATCCAGCTGGTCATCGAAGATGAGTTTGCTGTAATCTATCTTCCGTTGCGTAAAACCAGCCTGTAAACCAAATGATAACACAAAATCCTCCGAACCGATACTGTAGGAGTAAAGGCCGGACAAATTGCTCTTATCGAGGTATGCTGTACCCTCGCTGCTGCGCGTAAACAATAAGCCTATACCGCCGCCAAAGCGGGGGATATTCATGTCGATAGAACCCGAAACATAAGATAATGTGCCCGGTACAGCTGTCCATTGATTACGATAGATCAGGTTCATCCGCAGGTCGGCCTTAAACTGACCAGTAAGGGCAGGGTTAAGGTACAAGGGTGAATTAAAGAATTGAGAGTACAGGTGATCTTGTGCGAAACTTGTAAAGCTTTGCACAAGTACTATCAGAAGCACCAACCACCGCGTAACCAATTTATTCTTCACCTTGTATTCGTGTATTATCTTATTAAATGTATAGCCCCTGTTTTGCTTGGTGATGAATTATGGTATGACATTCCTTTCCATTCTTCGCCGTTTAAAAGCGTGGCACTTATTTGCCATATGTAAACACCCTGTTCTACAATCCTGCCTTTGTATGTGCCATCCCAACCTTCAACAGGCGCGCCGTTGTTATCAAGCTTAGTAGTTTGCCAAACCAACTGACCAAAATTGTTGAATATCTGCATACGCCATGTTTTCATCCCGAATCCTTTTGCTATGAATGTATTCAGGTTTTTATCCGAGCTAGCTGGAATAAACGCATTTGGCAAAAATAAGTTACCCTTAAACGTAATATTTATGCTCTGCGAGGTCACGCCTGAGCAATCTGTGCCCGGTGTAGTTGCTGTCAGTGTAACCGTAAATGGTGCCTTGCTGAAATCAAAGTGATGGGTAGCAGGTATATAAGATGGATCAAAAGTAGAACCATCGCCGAAATCCCACTTATAAACTAATGACGACGCCGGAATATTTGCTACATCAGGAGTTGTATTATTGAATGTCACATTGAAGTTCTGATCAGCAGTCCAGGTAAATGTTGGAGCCGGAATAGGATAAACCGTAAACTGTTTCAATGCTGACGCAGGTGCATCACCGCAACCTGTATTGCCTGCCGTAATCGATACGTAGTAAACTCCGGTAGCAGTAGGCGTATAGTTCATGTCCCCGGTTCCGGCAGGCATGGTCAACAGCACATTCTTGTTTGCATCATATATAGTGATGGTAAACCTGTCGCCGCCGGTTGAAATATTCTGGAATGTCACCGGGCTGCCGATACAAACAGAATTTACATCACCTTTAATTTGTATCTGTGATACCAATGATGATGGCGAAACAGGTATGTTAACAGATGGCGCAGTGGTCTGATTACCGCAATTATCCGTTACCGTCATGTACATGGAGTAGAACGTTTGCTGAGTAACCGTCATCGGCGCGAATACAGCGTCCCGTTTATCAGGGTACGTCAGGTGCTGTACTACGTTCCCGCTGGCATCCTTCAGGTAAAAATCATACTGTGCATTATTACCAGGCGATAAATTCTGTGCGGAAAGTGTAAATGTACCGCAGGCAGATGCCTGAGCAGGGTTGAAACTTGCAACAGGTGACAAAGAACTAACCTTTACATAAGCTACGTAAGGTGCCTGGTTACCGCAATTGCTTGTTGGCGTTAAGGTGATCTTATAAGTAGCTTCAGTGCCGTCGTTTGATGGCTGGAAGGTATGCGCCGGTGGATTGATTGCGGTTACCTCAGGCGAACCATCACCAAAATCCCAAACAAATGTACCAGATGGCGTTGGGGTAGAGGTATTCGTAAATGTTACTACCAGCGGTCCGCAACCTTTGCTCTGATCCATTGCAAAGCTTGGCGTGATATCAGAAGACACCCCGATGGTAATCTCAGAGAAAGTATCACTGCATGGTGGCAGACCTTTTATTGTCCACGTGAACTTATAAACGTTGCCTCCGGCCATTCCTGTAACCGATGTAGTATAATTATTCGGATCAACGATAGTTACCGCCGGGCCCCCGGTTTGTGTCCATGTACCAACGAATGTTCCCGGATTATTACCCTTTAATATTGTACTGGTCTGATTACATAAATTGTAAGGTTGTCCCGCATCGGCAATTGGCGTTTGAGGGTTAACGGTAATGGTCGTAGGTGTTGAGAATACATCCGGACAAGTGAGACTGTTATGCACAACGGCCCTGTATTGAGTTGTTTGTGTTAGATTTAAAAATGATTGTACCGTAGTTGTATTGGCAATTGGCTGCCAGGTATTACCGTTATCGACAGAGAATTCCCATCTTGCTACCGAGCCAAACTGACCTGCTAAATGAATTTGCCCGCTATTTCCGCCATAACAGACTGTTTCATCGCTTGATGTAGTGCCTGCAATTGGTGCCTTATCAATAGTGATAATCACATCGTCATGTGTCGGTGGACAGGCGGCTGTATTGGTGATCGACCAGCGGAAAGTATACGTACCCGGCATTAAACCGCTTACTACTGCGTTTGGACTGGTAGGGTCAGAGAAAGTAGGCAGTGATGGTCCGGTTACCATGGTCCACTGACCTGTATTTGATACCGGTGGAGTGTTACCCTGAAGTGTATATGCCGCGGCATTACATACCTCATCATCCGGACCTGCATTAGCTGCAACCGGTGGTACATCTACGGTAATTGTTGTTACTGACGATGCCACATCAGGACAAACACCATTGTGCACCATCGCACGATATTGCGTAGTCTGGGTCAGGTTATTGTAGGTAATAGAAGTGCTTGTGCTTGCTATCGGCTGCCATGAAGCACCATTATCAATCGATGATTCCCAACGAACGATATTGCCTGATTGTCCTGCAAGGGTTATAGCTCCAGCATTGCTGCCTTGGCAAACCGTTGCATCGTTAGAGGTTGTACCACCAACGGGAGCAGGATCTATCGTGATCGTAACATTATCATGAGTTGACGGGCAGGCTGCGGTATTGCTGATCGTCCACTGGAATACATAAACTCCCGGTACTAATCCGGTCACGACAGCATTTGCTTTGGTATCATCCGAGAATACAGCTGTTGATGGTCCGCTTACCATCGTCCATTTTCCTGTATTTGGAGCAGGATTATTACCCTGAAGTGTATAAGTGTTTGTACTGCAAATTTCCTGGTTTGGTCCTGCGATTGCTGCAATAGGAGGTTGGTCGACAGTAATAGTAGTTACCGAAGATGGCACATCTGGACATACGCCATTATGCAACCACGCCCTGTATTGGGTGGTTTGAGTTAAGTTCGAATAGGTAAGTGTAGTAGAGGCATTGGCAATTATCTGCCATGTGCCGCCATTATCTACCGATGATTCCCAGCGAACAACAGAGCCAAATTGCCCTGCAAGTGTAATGGGAGCACCATTATTACCCGCGCAAACTGTTGCATCACTTGTGGTATTACCACCTACGGGCGCTTTATCGATAGTAATGGTCACGTCATCATGTGTCGGAGCACAGGCAGCTGTATTGCTAATTGTCCAACGGAACACATAAACTCCGGGTACCAATCCTGTTATTACCGCATTAGCCTTGGTATCATCTGAGAAGATTGCTGCAGACGGGCCGCTTACCATGGTCCATTTACCATTATTTGGAGCCGGATTATTTCCTTGAAGCGTGTAAGCGCTTGGGCTACAAACCTCATCATTCGGCCCTGCAATAGCAGCGACAGGAGGTTGATCTACCGTAATAGTGGTTATTGACGACGGAACATCAGGACAAATACCATTATGCAACCAAACCCTGTATTGTGTGGTTTGAGTTAAATTTGAATACACGTAATTGGCAGTAGTATTAGCTATGGCCTGCCATGAAGTACCATTGTCTATAGAGGATTCCCAACGTACAATTGTGCCAAATTGCCCTGTCAGCGTTATCAAGCCGGCATTTGTACCGGCACAAACTGTTGCATCACTTGACGTAGTACCTCCCACAGGTGCCTGATCGATAGTAATGGTCACATCATCATGGGTTGGAGGACAAGCTGCGGTATTGGTAATTGTCCAGCGGAACACATATACGCCGGTTACTAAACCTGTTGCTACCGCATTTGGACTTGTTGCATTAATGAACGAAGCAGTAGAAGGGCCGCTAACCATTGTCCAGGTACCGGTACCTGGCGCAGGGTTGTTACCTTGTAATGTATAAGTTGATGAGCCGCAAACCTCGTTATCAGGTCCTGCAACTGCAGCAATAGGTGGCTGATCAACAGTGATGGTGGTAATTGATGAAGAAGCATCAGGACAAACACCATTATGCAGTATTACACGGTATTTAGTGGTCTGTGTTAAGTTGGAATAATTTAAGGTAACGCTTGTATTAAAGATCGGTTGCCACGAAGCACCATTGTTGATTGATGACTCCCACCTAACGATAGTGCCAAACTGCCCTGCAAGTGTAATAGGGCCGCCATTGCTGCCTGAACAAACCGTTGCATCGCTGCTGGTAGTGCCACCTATTGGTGCTTTATCAATAATAATGGTAACGTTATTCGCGCTAGGCGGACAGGCAGTAGTATTGGTAATCGTCCAACGGAATACGTATGTGCCCGGTACCAGGCCTGTTAACACCGCGTTTGGATTGGTATCGTCAGAGAAGGTCGGAGCTAACGGTCCGCTCACCATTGTCCATTTACCTGTACTTGGTGATGGATTGTTACCTTGTAAAGTGTATGTATTGGTACTGCATACCTCGTCATTAGGTCCGGGATTTGATGCAGTTGGCGGAGGATCGACAGTAATTGTTGTTATCGTTGACGGTGCATCCGGACAGGTGCTTGAATTATGTAAAATAGCCCTGTACTGAGTTGTCTGGGTAAGATTTAAATAACTCTGACTAGTGCTGATATTGGCAATAGTCTGCCATGTAGCGCCATTGTCTATTGATGACTCCCAATGTAATATAGTACCAAACTGCCCAGTAAGTGTTACTACGCCGTTATTTGTTCCGGAGCAAACATGCGTGTCACTCAAAGTTGTTCCTCCAACAGGGCCTTTGTCAATCGTAATGTTAACACTGCTGGAAGTTGATGGACATGCTGCAGTATTGGAGATCGTCCATGTAAACTGATAGGTATTGCCCGGTATCATGCCGCTTACAACCGCATTTGGGTTGGTATCATCAGAGAAGATGACGCCCGGAGGGTTGCCTGCAACTGTCCATTTACCTGTGCCCGGTGCAGGGTTATTACCTTGTAATGTATAAGTTCCATTACTACAAACCTCATCATCTGGCCCGGCAACTGATGCAATTGGTGGCTGATCGACAGTAATAGTTGTAATTGATGAAGTAGCATCCGGACAAACACCGTTATGAATAACTGCCCTGTATTGGGTAGTCTGTGTCAGGTTTGTATAAGGCTGAATAGTAGTAGTATTGGTAATAGCCTGCCAGCTGGTACCATTGTCAACTGAAGATTCCCAACGTACTATGGTACCAAACTGACCAGTAAGGGTGATGTTACCGGCATTAGTACCTAAACACACATGGGCGTCACTTAAAGTTGTTCCGCCAATAGGCGCCTTATCGATAGTGATAGCTACCGTACTTGTTGTCGGTGGGCATGAAGCGGCGGTATTGGTAATGGCCCATATAAATTGGTAAGTCGTTCCGGGTACCAGTCCGCTTACGACCGCATTGGGATTAGTATCATCCGAAAAAGTCACACCCGCAGGGCTTCCTACAACAGTCCATTTACCTGTACCAGGTGCAGGGTTGTTACCCTGTAATGTATAAGCTGTGGTTGCACAAACCTCATCATCTGAGCCTGCATTGGCAATAACAGGCGGCGCATCAACTGTGATAGTTGTAATAGATGATGGCACATCCGGGCATACACCATTATGAATGAACGTCCTGTATTGGGTTGTTTGTGTTAAATTAGAATAAGTCTGCCCTGTAGCAGTATTAGCAATCGGTTGCCAGGTAGTACCGTTATCTATCGATGACTCCCAGCGAACTACACTACCGAACTGGCCTGTAAGTGTGATTGTGCCGGAATTGCTTCCCGAACAAACATGTGCATCGGTACCGGTTGTACCTCCTACAGGGGATTTATCTATCGTTATACTAACTGTGCTTGACGTTGAAGGACAAGACACATAATCAGTTATTGTCCATGTAAATTGGTAAATATTGCCAGCTGTCAAACCACTAACTACTGCATTAGGATTAGTATCGTCGGAGAAAGTAACGCCTGGTGGGTTACCGATAACAGTCCATTTGCCTGTACCCGGAGCTGGATTGTTACCCTGTAATGTGTAAGTTGTGGTGGCACAAACTTCATCATTAGGTCCGGCGTTCGATGCAACTGGTGTTGGCTCAACTGTAATAGTCGTAACAACAGGTGTGCCAGGGCATGATCCGTTGTATGGAGTAACGGTATAAGTAACTGTTCCCGGGGTAGTACCAGAATTGGTTAAAACATCCTGTATACTGCTAGTCATCAAAGGCGTTGCCTGATTGGTATTACCGCTCATGTTCGCGCTGGCAGTACTGGTCCAGGTATAAGTTGTATTGACTACGTTGGATGTAAATACAATATCTGCAGGTTGGTTATTACAAATAGGATTGATTACAGGAACCGCAGTAATAGTCGGCAACGGATGCACGGTAACATTCAATACAAATGGTGTACCCGGACAACCGTTAATCGTTGGCAATATATTATAAGTTACCACGGCGTCGGTATTACCGCTGTTAGTAAGCACATCAGTTATGTTAGGACCGCTGCCCGATGCTGTGAAACCTGTTGCTGTACCAGATGTTAACGAAGATGTCCATGTAAAAGTAGCCAGCGGACTATTCGCCGTAATTAAGTAAGCAAGTGCCTGCCCCGAACAAGCTGCATCGGTTGGCGGACTGGTGATATATGCCGTAGGGGTAATGGTGATCTTCATATTATCCGTTACCACATTACATGGTGCAGGAACAGCGGTGTTGTTCACCTGGAAAGTCAATGTAACGGTACCCGCGGTTATCTCGGTGTTAGAAGGCGTGTAAGTCGCGTTAGCAGTAGTCCTGTTTGGCGAGAATGTCCCCGTACCGCCTACCCACTGATAGCTGGTATAACTGCCTGTTACGGTTCCGGCCAAAACAACAGCCGGGTTGCTTGCACAGACCGTCTGGTCGCCCCCTGCACTTACAGTAGGTGCCTGAACAAACGTAAGCGTTTGCGATGCAGTAGAGGTTCCGCAGGAATTGGTATTAGTTACCTGGATGGTGTAAGTAGCAAAGTCGGCAAACAATATTTGAGGATATTGACTGGTTGCACTTGTACCACCAAGAAAAGTATATGAGCCACCTGTAATCACCCAGCTAAAAGTTGTGGGCGTTGGTAATGTGGTACCGGATACAACAGTTTTTGTAGTTGTTTGGCTCGGATCAAATGTAAATGTGAGATTACTACCGCAAACAGTTGCATTTGGCGACATGGTTGTGGTTGGCGCTGCATCTACTGCAATAGTTTGAGGTGCTGCGTTGATAACACCGCAACCTGATGAACTGATACCTAATTGTACAGTATAAAAGCCCGCAGCGGAGAACACAAATTGCGGTATAGCGCTGTTGGCATTAGTACCGCCTGCATAGCTGACAGCGGCAGGGCCTGTTACTGTCCATACATATTGCGGAACGGCACAGGTATTATCAACGGTAGAGGTATTGGTTGGAGATACCGGACCGCCGGTTACACACAAGGGGGTTGGCATAGTAAAAACCGGTTGCGGTGGATTTTCAAAACAAATGGTTTGTGTATAATCAGTCGATGCGCAACCTATAGCCGGTGTTTCAGCATGGAGCGTTAAAGTATGTGTGCCATGGGTAGTGGTAGCAGGGAAAATAAATGATTTACTCAGAGGAACACCTTGATAGCCAACAACAGCTACGCCGTCCAGCGTCCAGTCGTACTTAGCATTAGCGTTAACAGCACAAGTAGAGGCTGCGCCTGTGCTATAGTCAGGTCCAGGATCGGAGGTGTTTGGAATAGTAAGTGCTGTTCCAACGCAAGCTACAGATGGTGCATTGAATTTAGTTACTGGAGTAATAATCACTTTTGCAGATGTAGTTGCTGCAGAAGCAACCTCACCGCAATAGGGGCTTATAGCATGGCTTACAACAGTTAATGAGTTGGTTGCGCCACCGGTAGACGTTTGACCGCAGGATGGCAGGGTATAGGTATGCACCAAAATACCACCAAGTGCAACTATTTGGCAATAGGTGAAAGTAGTACTCGTACCATCGCCCCAGTTAACTGTATAAGTGGTACCCGGGTAGTTGTTAATGATACCACCCGGCCCTGTGATTGGCATGATGAATTGCAAATCACCTGATCCACCTGCTGGCATACACACGAAAGGCGTGCCGAATGGGCTGAACGGGTTAACAACAACGTTATTAACAAGCTGGTAATCGAATGTTCCAACAGTTCCGCTACCGTTAACAGATTTACCTGTAACGGTATAGTTAGCAGTTGTAGGTGTAAAAGCATAGCCTCCGCCCGGAACAGAAACATTCGAAGCTTCATAAGATTGTGAACCTTCATTAAAGAAGCTGGCTGTAACTGTACCACCCGCACTGGACGTAAATGTATATGGTGAAGTACTACCAACGCATCGGCCAAATATTCCAGCCGAAACGGTTTCTGATTCTGTGAGTGAAGCGGTTACACCGGGGTTGCTTGAAATAGTAAACGCTGACGATACGCTGCTGGTTACAGCCGGATTTGTCGACTTAACTTCGACTTTATAGCCTGCACCTGCCGGAGTACCGTTAGGAATAACACCGTTAACAAAAGTGCCGTAAACGCCTGTATAGCTACCTATTAGAGTTCCCGGGGTGAAATTACCAGAAGCATCGGATAAGTATAGATTATAAGTATTCCCAGAGTTTACGCATCCGCCTGTAGTATTGACATTGATAGGAACGGCAATGGATGAGCCCTGGCCATACGGTCCCGGATCAACCGTGCCAACCGTTATAGTTTGAGCAAAAGCACCTGTTATGGTAAATAGGAGTATTGCTAAAAAGAATAAATGTTTCGTAAAGGTTTTATCCATACACATTTTCCGGTTTAATTGTAAGGGTATGCCTAACAGTTGTTCTTTTCCTTTTTAGCAAGAAAACCTGCGTTAATAGAAAATGCAGGCTTTATGTGATTAGAACTAACTTCAGCCTTTATACGAAATAGAGAGTGTTGGGTTGCAGTATTTTAGCTAAAACGAACTTGTTAAAAAAGCTAAAAAATGAGGCAGGATAGAAGCCTTTGATTAACTGCCAGTTAATTGTAATATCTGAAGTGAAAAATAACCGGAATGTGGATAAGTTTATGCGAAAAACAGGTAAGAAACGAAGATAGCTGCAATAATCCCGGCCAAATCTGCAATCAAACCAAAAGGTATGGAATAACGGAATTTTTTGATGCCGACTGAACCAAAATATAAGGCAACGATATAAAAAGTAGTATCGGCAGAACCATTAAAAACGCAACCTAAACGTCCTGCAAAACTATCCGGGCCGAAGCTTTGCATGGTGGTGATCATCATAGCCCGAGACCCTGAACCACTCAATGGTTTCATATAGGCCACGGGCATAGCGTCTACAAAGCGGGTGTCCAACCCTAAACCATTTACCGCCCATCGTAAACCATCATTCATATAGCCCAAAGCACCGCAACTACGGAATACCGCTATACCTACCAGCATGGCTACCAGGTAGGGTATTATCTTTATACAAGTATCAAAACCGCCTTTTGCACCATCAATAAATGCTTCAAAAACGTTTATCTTTTTAAGCATTCCACCTAAAATGAAAACAACAGGTATCGCAAATAGCAACAGGTTGCTGGTGATCTTTGAAAAAGTGCTGATCTGCTCTTTAGTTAGGTGAGTTGTAAAGAACCATACCATCGCGGTAATAAATAAGCTCACACCGCCAAGCCATGCGATAATGACCTTGTCGAACAAATTGATCCTCTGTTTAATTGCTACTGCGATCATACCAATTACGGCCGATACATAAGTAGCTATGATGCAAGGAATAAAAACGTCTGTCGGGTCCTTTGCATGCAATATGGCACGTTGGGCGATAATTGCTACCGGTAATAATTGCATACCCGATGTAAGCAGCACCAGGAACATGATCTGCGCGTTGCTCGCAGTTTCCTTATCCTCATTGATCTCCTGCATGCTGTCCATCGCTTTTAAGCCGAGTGGTGTAGCAGCATTTAATAGGCCAAGCAAATTGGCCGAAAAGCTCATCAGGATGTTCCCTAAAGCCGGGTGATCTTTTGGTATCTCAGGAAATATGCGGCGGAAAAATGGACCTACAATGCGTGAAAGGAAATTAATGGCACCTGCTTTTTCACCAATTTTCATGATACCCAGCCAGAAAGTCATGGCACCGATCAACGGCAATGCGATATCCATTACCGCAGTTTGCGATGAACTGAATAAGCTGTCAACAATTGATTTAAAGGCTTCTGTATCGCCCAGGAAAATCAGTTTTACCAGGGCAAGGATAAATGCGATTACAAAAAAGAAGATCCAGATATAGTTAAGGGCCATAGAGCTTGTTCAGATGTTGAAGGTAGTAGTTTTTTGTAAAAATTTTAAGATTTCATTGCTATATTTAGTCACAGATATCGCAGCCATGAAACAGGTATCCAAAAATATATTAACGGCAATCTATCAATTCATCAAATCTCTTAACAATCCTGACAATCGCCCGATTGACTGGAACACCAGGCCCGCATCAGGCAAATGGTCAAAAAAAGAGATCATGGGACACTTGTGCGACAGTGCCATGATCAATCTTCAGCGTTTCATCAGATGTACTTATGAAGAAAACTTCAAACTGGTTTATGAGCAGGACGATTGGGTAAAAGCGCAGCACTACCAGGAAATGGCGCAGGATGAAATTTTGCAATTATGGAAGATTCTGAATCTGCAGATCATACATGTGCTTGACAATTATCCTGAAGAAAGAATGCAGGCCAAATGCGACAACAGCAAAACCGAAGTAAGTTTACATACCGTAGAATGGCTTGCTAATGATTATTTAGAACATCTGCAGCACCATTTAAACCAGATCAGGGTTCATGAACCAGTTAATTGAACCGCTGCAAAGTCAGCCTGCTGGTTATTCCGGTACACCACTAGCCAAAAAACTGGGAATAAAGGACGATTTCCATATTGATCTGATCAATGCGCCTGAATATTACCTGTGCCTTTTTACCGATCTTCCTGCTAATTTATATTTCGAAAATGATAAGGATTCTAAAGTTGACCTGATTCACTTTTTCACTAAAAGTCAGGAAGAATATAAAACGATTCTGCCGCAACTAAAAACCCGCATTAAACCTAATGGCTCCATCTGGGTATCCTGGCCCAAGAAAGCATCCAAAGTGCCAAGTGATATTACTGAAGATATCATCCGTAATTTTGCTTTACAGATCGGCCTTGTCGATATCAAAGTCTGTGCAGTTGATGAAATTTGGTCGGGTTTAAAATTGGTTATTCCTGTGAAAGATCGTTGAATTCCTTGGTTCAACAGCTCTAATTTTTAAACCATTTCAACTACTACAACTTTTACAACCAATACAACCTTTCTCCAAACAAAACCTATTGACACAGAACCCGTAAAAGCGGTTATTAAAAGTCTTTTTTATTAACCTGAGTTTAAAGTTTATTTATCGAAAGTCAGATTTGTTCCTGTTAAGTAACATTACTGCCTAAAAATGATAAATTTGCAACCTTTAATTATTTATAACATGCCTACTATTCAACTTTCGCGTGTACACGGTGATTTCGGCTTCGAGGCTACAGATGAAAACGGTCACACTATTAAAATGGACAGCAGCCCGGAAAGCGGCGGTCTTAATTATGGTGTTCGCCCAATGCAAAGCCTTTTGATGGCTTTAGGCGGATGTTCTGCTATCGATGTGATCAGCATACTAAAGAAACAACGCCAGGATGTGGTTGATTATAAAATGACCATCAGCGGTGAGCGCGAAAAAGGGAAAGAACCTTCACTTTGGCAAACTATTCATGTTAAATTTCAATTGTATGGAGAAATTGACAAGGATAAAGCAGCCCGTGCGGTCGACCTGTCTATCAATAAATATTGCTCGGTTGCAGCAACGTTGATGAAGGCCGGTGCAAAAATAACCACATCAGTGGTTGTTCACCCTGCTATATAATAACAATACATTCTTCTACTACATTCACAAAACATCATGTCTAAAAAATTAGATCCGGTTACCCAGGCCATCCGTATTCAATCTCAGAAAACCCAGCAACAGGAGCATTCTACTCCGTTATATCTTACCAGTAGCTTTACTTTTGACGAGGCTGAGGCAATGCGTGCGGCATTTGCAGATGAAACGGATGATAATATCTACAGCCGTTTCAGCAATCCTAACGTTGATGAATTCATTGCCAAAATGTGTGCTTTGGAAGGCGCTGATGCAGGTTTTGCTACATCGACAGGTATGAGCGCAATATTCTCGTCAATGTTTGCTTTGTTAAGCAAGGGCGATCACCTGATCTGCTGCAGGTCGGTTTTTGGCAGTACTTATACAATGGTAACCAAATATCTTTCACGCTTTGGTATAGAAAGTACACTGGTGCCGGCTAATGATAATGCGGCATGGGAAGCAGCAGTTCAGTCTAATACAAAAATGGTTTACCTGGAAACTCCTACCAACCCGCAGTTGGAAGTACTTGATTTGGAATGGATAGGCCAGTTTTCAAAAAAACACGGACTGATACTGAATGTAGATAATTGTTTTGCTACGCCATTATTGCAACGCCCGATTGACTTTGGCGCTGATATCGTAGTTCACTCTGCGACTAAATGGATCGATGGACAGGGCAGGGTACTAGGCGGTGTGATTCTTGGTCGCGCCGATCTGATAAAAGATATTTATCTGTTCTGCAGAAATACTGGCCCGTCTATGTCACCGTTTAACGCGTGGGTACTGAGCAAGAGCTTGGAGACATTGGATGTGCGTATGCAACGTCATTGCGATAATGCGTTGAAAATAGCTGAGACCTTGCAAAGCGATCCAAATGTATCATGGGTTAAATACCCTTTCCTGAAAGGACATCCGCAATACGACATCGCTAAAAAACAGATGAAATTAGGCGGTGGTGTATTGTGCTTTGAAATAAAAGGTGGTTTGGAAGCAGGCCGTAAATTCCTGGACGCGCTCGAAATGCTTTCGGTAACCGCAAATTTAGGTGATACACGAAGCATTGCATCTCATCCTGCAAGTACAACCCATTCAAGATTAACTGATGCTGAAAGATTATCTGTAGGCATTACACCAGGTTTGATCCGTATCTCTGTCGGATTAGAGAAAGTGGAAGATACTATTGCTGATATTACCCAGGCTTTGCAGAAAAGCTCGATATAAAATAAGGCCAATACCGGTCTGCCAATCAAAACCGGTATTGGATTCATTATTCCTCAATTCTGTACACTTTCTGTAGATATTGTACGGTTTATAACTCATTTACCTTCACATTCAAAAAGTCAATACAAGTAAATTGCGCTTGCACCTATGTTCTTGCTTTTTTACAATTGGAATATGGTATAAGCTTCTGTTTTGTAGTGTGTTATAAAATATGTTTTTTAAACCGAATCCCATTTTGCTTTCCGTTTGTGCAACACTTACGTGACTAAATGGCTGATGGCATCGATATTGACTTCCAGTACCAAATGTTTTACCAAAAACGTTACAACCTTAATTCTAATCTTATGAAGTTCAACTTAAAAAAGACCGCCCTGCTATTTACAGGAATTGTAGCAAGCAGTCAACTATTCGCACAAAAAGCTCCTGATACAACCAAGACCGTACAAAGCACTACTAATTATGTGCAACCATTTTCACCCGAAAATGCGTTTCGGACATGGTCTATCGGAGTCAACGTTGGCGTTTTAACACCATACAATATTATCCAGGACAGACGTAGTATGGATTTCACATCTCCAAATGGAGAACTTGGCTATAGCGCCTACATCAAAAAGCAAATATTACCGTCCTTTGGCTTACAGGCTAATTTTACAGCTGGTAAACTTTCTGCAGATCATGCCCAACCTAATGCTGTTGGTTATGCACCTTACTATGGTTACAGCACAAAATTAAATTACGCCATCGATTTGAGCGGTAATTTTACATTAGCCAATATCAACTGGCGGCATAAACAAGGGTTTATACAACCTTACATTACCCTTGGTGGAGGTATAATGGGATATAAACCAACTGTAGCTATAAGAGGCGGGGGCGGAGGTTCTGTAACCGCGGATCAAATACATGAATTTTATATTCCGGCAGGAGCGGGTTTAAAATTCAATTTGTCGCCGGGGATCAACCTGGATTTAGGTTACCAGATCAATTTTGTTAACTCTGATAATATTGATGGGTATAATTATGGATCGGGAAATGACCGTTTCTCATATGCTCATATCGGGTTAGAGTTTGCATTAGGCCCGCGGTCTAAGCCACAACTATCGACGCACAACCCGGTTAATTCTATGCGTACTGAATACCTGACTGAGGAAGCGATGTTGAAGAACTCAATACAGTCACAGCAGGCTCAGTTGGATGCTGAAAAAGCCAAGAACGATAAATTACGTGCTGATCTTGATGTAACTAACGCTAACCTGGCCAAATTTACTACAGACAGTGATGGCGATGGTGTTCCTGATTTCTTCGACAAATGCCCAAACACACCAACCGGAACAAAAGTAGACGGTTCAGGTTGCCCGCTTCCTACACCTAAGGACGTGAAGGTTTATGTGACTGAAGAAGACAGAAAGATTGTAAGAGAAGCCATCAAAAACCTGGAGTTTGATTTTGGAAAAGCAACCATCAGGGAGCATTCTTATCCGAGTTTGGACAGAGTGGCCAAACTATTGGTTGATAAAAACTTCAGCCTGAAATTAGCCGGCCATACCGATAATGTAGGTTCTGCTGATGCTAATATGAAATTATCAAAAGACAGGGCAGAATCAATTAAGAGCTACCTGGTAAGCAAGGGCGCAAATGCATCCCGTATTGAAGCTACCGGATATGGTAAAACCCAACCTATTGCTAGTAATAAAACTGCAAAAGGCCGTCAATTGAACAGACGTGTTGAGTTTACTTTGTTCTAATAAAGACTAACAGAAATAAGAAAGCCGCTCAGAAATGGGCGGCTTTTTATGTTTTAGGGCACATCAAAAAAATCTGCCAAAGGTCCGAAATAGGAATCGTTCCAACCTTCGGTAAAACTATCATAATCCGGATCGGGGATATTGGTATGTCTTAATTCTACCGAGGTTCCCTTTTTATCAGGATGAAGCTTTATTGTAACAATAGATGCTTCCGGCTGACCGTCAAAATACCATTGTTGTACTATTTTCTTTCCCTCCTCAAATTCCAGGTTTTTACCTACTATACTGCCGTCCCACATAGAAAACTCTGATCCTGGTTCAGTGCTCATCACGGCTTCTTCACCCGTCCACAACTCAATAGTTAACGGATTGGTTAAGGCCATATAAATTTCTTCTGGCGTAGCAGGTAGTAAGTAGTATTTTTTGAAATCTTTCACGGGTGCAATTTAGCAGAATTAACTGACCACGCCTATAGGTAAAACCGTTCTGCCATATACCTCATTTAATACATTAGCTATGCCAGTGTAAATGGCAGATAATCCGCATATTATGCCTTCATATCCGGCAAATGTTTTAATAGAAGTATTCCCTGTTGAATCGCCGACTGCTAATAGAATGAACAATATAGTTAACGATCCAAATACAAACTGCAGCGCTTTGTTAAGCTTAAGTGTTCCGAAGAACAGGCAAAAAGTAAAGAGGCCCCATATGCCAAGATAGGCCGACATAGCGGCGTCTGATGGTTTATCAATCCAGCCCACTTTCGCCATCACAATAAGTCCTACCAGCGAGAGCCAGAAAAAACCGTAAGAAGTAAAGGCGGTCAATCCGAAAGTGTTATTCTTTTTAGCTTCAATAATACCGGCAATAACCTGGGCAAGACCGCCGTAGAAAAATCCCATGGCCAGTATCATGGAGTTTAGCTCGAAGAACCCGGCATTATGGAAGTTCAATAAGACGGTGGTCATACCAAAGGCACAAAGACCAAGAGGCGCAGGGTTAGCAGTAGCATCCTTTAAGGAAACAGGTGTTGTTGGGATCATGGTAATTTAGGTTTATAATTGGGTTTATAACGCAATATAATAAAATGATTGACAAGATTTAACAGATTTTTAGCCCGATTACATAGATTATTTAACTACTGACATTTGCGAATTCGTCTTTCAGCCTTTACCTTTCGCCTTTTACCTCACTGAAATGCAAAAACTAGTATTAATTCGTCACGGAGAAAGTGTCTGGAACCAGGAAAACCGCTTCACAGGCTGGACCGACGTCGATCTGTCGGAAAATGGCTATCAACAGGCCAAACATGCCGGGCAGTTACTAAAAGCGAATGGTTATACTTTTGATGCAGGATTCTGTTCTGTTTTAAAGCGATCTATCAAAACCCTTGATATAGTTTTGGAAGAAATGGATCGACTTTGGATCCCTGTACAGAAGTCGTGGCGATTAAATGAACGTTTCTACGGTGCTTTGCAGGGACTGAACAAAGATGAGATAACTGCAAAATACGGAGAAGAACAAGTGCACAAATGGCGGCGTGACCCGCATGAGCTACCGCCTGCAATTACCAAAGATGACGACCGTTATCCGGGGAAAGATCCACGCTATAAAAACCTAACTGAGCGTGAACTTCCCTTAACGGAAAACTTGAGCGAAACGATGGACAGAGTATTGCCCTTCTGGCACGAGAATATTATTGCTGCTATTCGTATGAATCAAAAGGTGATTGTATCAGCACACGGTAATAGCCTGAGGGCGCTGATACAGTATATTGATCATTTATCGGATGAAGAAGTGACAAAATTGGATTTACCTACCGGCGTGCCTTTGGTGTATGAGTTGGATGACCAGCTAAACAGGATTAGACATTATTATTTGGAATAATATCCTTAATCCTCCTTATCATACAATACCGCTGCTTTATCAGCTGATGTCTTGATACCTTTGATCATAGCTGAGCTAAATCCATTATGCTCCATTTCGTTCAATCCGGCAATGGTACAGCCTTTTGGTGATGTTACCTTATCAATTTCCTGTTCGGGATGTGATGATAATTGCAAAAGCAGGTCAGCTGCGCCTTTAGCGGTTTGAGCAGCCATCCTGAGGGCATCGTGTGCATGGAAGCCAATTTCTGTACCACCTTGTGATGCAGCGCGTATAGAACGCAGAAAAAACGCAATGCCGCAAGCACAAAGAGCTGTAGCCGAGGTCATCAATTCTTCATTAATCTGGATAGTAACGCCAACTGTATCAAAAAGCGACTTTACCAGCTCCATGTTTTCATTAGAAGCATTTTCTGTGGAGATACAGGTCATCGACTGACCGATCGCGATAGCTGTATTTGGCATAGCTCTAACTACTTGCACCAGCGTTCCAGCCTGTACGTAGATATCATGGCAGCTAACCCCTGATACCACAGAAATAAGCAAATGCCTTTGTTTTTTTAATGAAGGTCGGATCTCATACATCAGTTTATTCAACTGCTGTGGCAACACTGCTATAACCACAGCATCGGACCTTTTTACCGCATCTGAGTTATTATCGGTGGTCTGAAAGCCTTCTTTTGATAACAATGCTAAAGCACCTAAGTTCCTGCGTGTTACGATGATTTGCTCGGGCTTGTAAATTCCTGCTTTCACTAATCCGCGGGCTAATGATAACCCGATGTTTCCGCCACCTAATATCGCTATGGTTTGTATCTCGCTCATTTCTTATTGCTTAAACGTGTGCCGAATGAATTTTCGTGTTTTAATTGTCCCAAATCGTCAGATTTGCCGATAATAACCGCCTTTACGCCACAATTGATGGCAGTAAATGCATTATCCAGTTTGGGTAGCATGCCACTGTGAATGATCTGCTGTTCCTTTAGTTTTTCATACCGCTCCGGATCAATTTCCCGGATCAAAGATTCTTCATCATTGATGTCCTGAAGCACCCCTTTTTTCTCGAAGCAATATACTAAAGTAGTTTCATAAAGTTTGGATAAAGCTACAGCAAGTGCCGATGCAATGGTATCCGCATTGGTATTCAGTAATTGACCTTCACCGTCATGGGTGATGGCGCAGAAAACAGGAGTGAAGCCAGCATCCATCAGCTTTTCTAAACTTTCCAGATCAATGGACTTATCATCCATATCGCCCACAAAGCCGTAATCGATAGTTTTAACCGGGCGTTTATTTGTTCTTATGAAATTGCCGTCCGCACCTGTCAGACCAATCGCATTTGTACCGAATCGCTGTAACTGTGCCACTATGTTCTTATTGATCAGTCCGCCATAAACCATTGTTACCACACGCAGAGTTTCAATATCAGTTATCCTCCGACCATCTACCAGTTTTGCTTCTATGCCAAGTGTTTCAGACAGCTGTGTAGCCACCTTTCCGCCACCGTGCACCAATATTTTATAACCATCAACCGCGGTGAAATCTTTCAGAAAATGATAAAGATTCTCTGAATTGTCGATCACGTTGCCGCCAATCTTTATAATATGTAATTCTTTTTTTGACACTATCAACTGCTCCTTTATTTCTTCAAAAACTCGTCTATCAGGGCAAAAGTCTTGGCAGGTTCTTCAACCTGTGGATTATGTCCCGACTTCTCGAACATCACAAACTGTGCCTGCGGGCAGTATTCCTTAAATTTGAGAGCCATCCACGGCACAGCAACACGGTCAAATCTACCTGAATAAATTAATACGGGCATTTTCAGGTCTTTCAATTTTTTACGATAATCGAATGAACCTATATCGCTGCCAACTATAAAGTCACCGTCTTTGCCCACCATTTGATAATACAATTTGGTATTATTCGGATTAGGGTAAGGCTTACCGCCATCGCCTTCAAACTTGGATGGATCATAGGCATATAAGAAGCCATAAGGTACTTTTCCGTAAATATCCTGGTGTATCTGATCACTGGATACAGCACCCTGATCACGCACCTTCATCAATTCGCTCCATATTTCAGGATAATTGGTTTTGATCTCACGGTTAGAATTATCATCATTCTCCTGCCACATCACAAAGCTGTGAAAAGTATCCGCCAGGATCAAATGGCTTAGGTGTTCAGGGTATTTGAGTCCATAACCTTGAGCAACAACACCTCCATAGGAATGACCCAATACGGTAACTTTATCCAGGTTTAGTGCTTTACGTAAACCTTCTATGTCATCAATGTCGCGTTCGAGGGTGTATTCAGTTACATTTTTTGCAGTATCTGACTTGCCACGGCCAAAGGCATCAAAATAAATGATCTGATGATGCTTTTCAGTCAACGGATCAAAATCCCTATAGCCCAGATGTGCACCTCCAGGGCCGCCCGGAATTATGATGATCGGGTCGCCTTCACCAACTGTTACCACCCACAATTTTGCACCATTTACCTTTACGTATTTGCCATCGGTCCAACTATCAACTTTTTTAGTTTGTCCAAATACATCGGATACCAATAGAAAAGCAAATAATGCAAATAGCGCGGTTTTCATATTTTAATCAATAAAGGCGCAAAAATAGCAATTAGGGAGTAAAAATAAGACGAGTTTAAAAACATCCCTTTATTAAATTAGGTTAGGACTGTATAAGGACGATTTTTTTATCCTTATTTTGCGCTTAAGCTCTTTATTATATCTACTTATGGATCAAACTAAATCGGCCCGCATGCCCCGTATCGTTATCATCGGCGGCGGTTTTGCCGGCATCAACCTGGCAAAAAAGTTAAAGAATAAACCTGTAGAAATATTGATGCTGGATAAGCACAATTACCATACTTTTCAGCCATTACTTTACCAGGTAGCGATGGGAGCGATTGAGGCCGATTCGATTGGGTTCCCGGTGCGGAGAATATTCACTAATCAAAAGAATTTTGCTTTTAACCTGGCCGAAGTAAAAACGATCAACCCTGAAAAGAATACAGTTACTGCTGACATAGGAGAAATACCGTACGATTACCTGGTGATAGCTACCGGCGCCAATACCAACTTTTTCGGCAACCAACAGATAGAGCATTATGCAATGCCGATGAAAAACATCAGCGAAGCATTAAATATCCGCAGTTATATGCTGCAGAATTTAGAAAAGGCTGTTATTACAACTGATCAAAAAGAAAAAGATGCTTTAATGACGTTTGTGGTGGTAGGAGGAGGGCCTACAGGGGTAGAACTTTCAGGCGCACTGGCTGAGATGCGCAATAAGATATTATGTAAAGATTATCCCTCACTTTGTGAAGAAGACATGCGGGTTCACCTTGTGGAAGGGAAACCTGTTGTGTTGGGTGCAATGTCATCAGATGCATCTGCCGCAGCTAAGGCGGGACTGGTTAAAATGGGTGTGATTATTCACAATGGGGTACACGTTAACAGTTTTGACGGGACTACTTTAACTATTGATGATGGAACGAGTATAGACACCCGGAATGTATTTTGGGCGGCAGGCGTAAAAGGAGAAATGCCTGATGGTTTGGCTAGCGCGACTATTGCAAGCGGAAGAAGATTATTGGTTGATGAGATCAATAAGGTACAAGGCTATCAGAACATATTTGCGATAGGCGACGTGTCTGCTATGATAACTCCTGAAACGCCAAATGGAATACCGGGCATGGCGCAAGGAGCAATACAAACGGGTCAGCATTTGGCCAAAAACCTGATGCATATTATTAATGGTGAAGCAACTGAACCATTCAAATACTGGGATAAGGGATCACTCGCTACCGTAGGACAGAATAAAGCGGTAGCTGATATAGGCAAATTCCATTTTCATGGATTCTTTGCGTGGCTGTTGTGGATGTTTGTTCACCTGATGTCGCTGATGGGATTTTCCAATAAACTGAGCGTACTGGTTAGTTGGGCCTCGAAATATTTTGTTAGGAACACTGATAACAGGTTGATCGTGCGGTTTTTCAATATGGAAACCCGTTTGCTCGATACGTCGAAATAATTTATTTTGTCTGTCCGTCCGGAAGCTGGCTCATGTAGGCAGCAATTTCACGCTCGTTAGTATCGTTGCTTTGACTTAAAGTGTGGACGATATTTTCGCGTTCTATTTCTGAACGGTTCTGGCTTAATTTCTTTTTGGCTTGCAGATCGGTTACTGCTATTTCAAAGGCTACGATGCCATTCATCATTTTTAACCTGTATTGCTCTGTTAACCCTTCCCATTGCTGTAAATAAGCGGACTCGAAGGAGTTTATAGTATGTTTGAGCAATTCGGTCTTTTGTTCAACACCGTCTAATATATGGGCTTTTCCGTAAGCATGAACAGCGATATAATTCCATGTAGGTACGTTCTCCACCTTCTCATAATTATTCGGCGAGATATAGGCATGAGGCTCTGTAAAAATGACTAGTGATGTATTTCCCTCAATTTCCTTCCATTGCGGATTGGCTTTTGCAAAGTGCGCCTGCAGGAATAACTTATCCTCTTGCTCTTTTACTACGAACGGCAGATGCGTAGCGACAGGCAAATCATCTGCTTGAGTTACAATCGTAGCAAAGCTGTAGCGCTGCATGAATGTAATGATCTCTTGCCTGTCGGTAAATGAATTAAATGACGGTGTATACATATTATGTTTCTAATATATCTTTCTTGAGAGATTGTGGAATATTAGTCCATATCGTTTCTTTCGTCATAACCAAAGTTACATTACACTCTTTGACAACACCTATGATATGTTTATACCATTCAAAATATGACCACTCTTTTAGTTTAGGGGAATATAGAAAATACTGGTCATTGTCCCAGTGTACTTCTTTTGCCAAAGTAAATATCATTGTGAACTTTTGATTTTCAGGGAAAATGCAAAGCCGACCTGAATTATCAATTCTTATTTCTTTGATGTTGTCGGTTTCCATTTCGGAAAATTATAAAGATTCCAGCATCTGCTTAAGCACAGCTTGTGCTGCCCAAACACGATTGCCCGCTTCGTGGATGACAACAGAGTTTTGTCCGTCCAGAATCTCGTCAGACAACTCTAAATTACGTCTTACAGGTAAGCAATGCATTACTTTAGCATTGTTGGTATTTTTCAGGCTATCGTTAGTCAGCATCCAATCCTCGTAGCCGCCAAATACTTTGCCATAAGGCTCATAAGCTGACCAATTTTTTACGTAGATAAAATCCGCATCTGCTAATGCTTCCTCCTGGTTATGGGTTATAGTAGCTCCCTGTGTAAAGTCGGAGCATAATTCATAACCAGCAGGATGAGCAATAATGAAGTTAACATCAGCCTTACACATCCACTCCGCAAATGAATTGGGTACTGCCTGTGGCAATGCCTTTACATGCGGCGCCCATGTTAAAACCACTTTTGGGCGAGCTTTGGTTTTTAACTCTTCAATCGTTACTAGGTCAGCCAGGCTTTGTAAAGGGTGGCGTGTAGCAGATTCCAGACTTACAACCGGCACACCACAGTATTTTACAAACTTATTGAAGATATCTTCGCTGTAATCCGCATCACGATCTTTTAATCCGGGGAATGAGCGTACTCCGATAATATCAGCATACTGCCCCATAACGGCAGCGGCCTCACGGATATGTTCTACAGTACTGCCATTCATGATAGCGCCGTCCTGCAACTCTAATGCCCAGCCTTCTTTATCCATATTCAGGACCATCACGTTCATGCCCAGGTTCAAACCTGCTTTTTGGGTACTCATACGGGTACGCAGACTTGGGTTAAGAAAGACCAGTCCTAAAGTTTTATTCTTACCCAATTGCTGGTAAGCATAAGGATTTTGCTTTAAGTGCAGCGCTTCTTTAACCAGTGCCTGAACGTCGGTTACATCGTTTACGGAGGAAAAAAGTTTCATATGCGACCGGGTATATATTATTGTGTTATAGTTGAATGATTCAATACAGTGGCGAATGCTTCTAAAAATCTGTCAGCATGAGCTTTGGTCAGATTTAAAGCAGGTAATAACCTGATCACGTTGGGTTTAGCTTCACCAGTAAAGATGTGATGCTTGAATAACAAGTCTTTTCTAGCATGAACCAGTTCTTCAGGCAGCTCAATACCGATCATCAAACCACGTCCACGTACTTCCAGCACCTGGTCAAATTTCTTTAATTCTTCAATCAGGTATCCGCCAACTTCAGCTGCATTTTGCATCAGGTTATTCTGCTCTATTTCTTCCAATACCGCCAAACCTGCAGCACAAGCTAAATGATTACCGCCAAAGGTGGTACCTAACATACCGTAAGCAGGCTGAATCTTTGGCGAAATAATGATACCTCCGATAGGGAAGCCATTGCCCATTCCTTTTGCCATGCTGTAGATATCGGCATTAACACCCGCAAAGTCATGTGAGAAGAATTTTCCTGTCCGTCCGTAACCACACTGAACGGAGTCTGCAATAAATACAGCGTTATATTGATCGCATAGCGAGCGTATCTTTTGCAGGAAGCTTGCACTGGCTACTTGAATACCACCGACACCTTGTATACCTTCTATGATGACAGATGATATTTCATACTTGTTAAAAGCCTGTTCTAAAGCGGCTTCATCACACCAAGGCAGGAAGATCACATTATCAGTTTCGTTAACCGGGGCAACGATCTTCGGATTATCAGTTACTGCTACTGCTAAAGACGTCCGCCCGTGGAATGCTTTACGGAAAGCAATCACCATCTTTTTGCCATTATAAAACGAAGCCAGTTTCAGCGCATTCTCATTTGCTTCGGCACCGGAGTTGCACAGGAACAGTTGGTAGTCTTCTTTTCCTGAAACATGTCCTAGTTTCTCAGCTAACTGCTTTTGAAGAGGGATCTCAATAGAATTAGAGTAGAAACCTATCTGATGTAACTGATCTTCCAATCGCTTCACATAATGCGGGTTAGTATGACCGATGGAAATAACAGCATGACCGCCATACAGATCAAGGTACTCTGTTCCCTTGTCGTCATAAACTAAACTGCCAACACCTTTTACGATGTTGATGGGGTTAATTGGATAGACATCAAATAGTTTCATCTTATAGTAGGTTAAAGCTGAAAGGAGAAAGGTTAAAGGTCATTCTCCTCTCAGAAATTTAATAAACGAAATTAACATTGCTTTTACTTCATTGATTGCACTGGATACAGCATCATAAATTTCTTTAGATACATATTCCAACTCGTGAATCAATAAACAGGTATATTCTACCTCGTGTGCAGAGCCTAAAGCATTATCAAGATAATGTGCAAAGTCTTTATCGGAGTTCTTGCCACAGCCTTCGACAATATTTAGTGGTATTGAATAAACCGATCGTCGCAACTGGTTAGTTAAAGCGAAGCGTTCTTCAACTGGCATTATTGGCAAAACAGTTTTGTAAACCTGTTTTGTTAACAGATGAGACTTTTTCCAAATATCAAGTTTCTTATAATCTCTCATTTTAAACCTTTCGCCTTTTACCTTTCAGCTTTCACCTCAAAAGGCGGTGGCCTTAAGCCTTAGCCCGGCGGACTCATCTAAGCCAAACAGCAAATTCATGTTCTGAACTGCCTGCCCTGATGCTCCTTTAAGTAAATTATCTATAATGCTGGTAATTAATAATTTACTACCATGTTTTACTACCTGTATAAAGCATTTGTTGGTGTTTACTATCTGCTTCAGATCGATATTGCGTTTAGTAACATGCGTAAACGGATGACCAGCGTAATAATCTTCAAATAGCTTTAATGCTTCCTCGCCTGATAGCTCGCAATCAATATAAATAGAAGCGATAATGCCTCTTGTATAGTCGCCACGATAAGGCACGAAGTTGATCGGATGGTCAAAACCTGTCTGCAACTGCTTAACTGACTGATTAACTTCCCTCAAATGCTGGTGCTCAAATGCTTTGTAGATCGAAAGGTTATCATTACGCCATGTAAAATGTGTGGTACTTGATAAACTTTGACCAGCTCCTGTTGAACCTGTCGTGCCTGTTATATGCACCTCTCCACTCAACAATCCTTTTGCTGCTAAGGGCAACAAACCTAGTTGAAGGCAAGTTGCAAAGCAACCTGGGTTGGCTATGTTTTGAGCTGATTTAATAGCGTCTCTGTTTAGTTCAGGGAGCCCGTAAACAAACTCACGGTCATTGATCTTGGATGATGTAGTCAATCTGAAATCCTGGCTCAGGTCAATGATTTTAATATGCGATGGGATAAGGTTAGCATCCAAAAACTTCTTTGCATCGCCATGTCCAACGCACAAGAACAGTACGTCGATATCATTAGACAATTCGCTGGCAAACTTCAAATCAGTATCACCGAATAAATCTGTGTGTACTTCGTAAGCATAATTGCCGGCATTGCTGTTGCTGTGAGCGAATACAATCTCTACGTTAGGGTGATTTACCAGTATCCGCAGCATTTCGCCGCCGGTGTATCCAGCCCCGCCAACAATACCTGCCTTGACTTTATTTGATGTTGATCCTGTCATTTTTTGTAGATGGTGTGGAGTAAAGGATAAATTCCAGGTCGGTATTTTCTTTATTGCTAATGAAATGCTTTTGTCCTGGTTTTATCTCGATACCCTGTTCAGGCTTTAGCTCACTTTCAACACCTTCGATAGTGAAAGTTGCTTTGCCTTTTATGATAAAAAATACCTGAGTCGCCTTTTCGTGATAGTGTAATTGCTCGGCTGTATCCGGCGGCATTAGTTCCTGTTTAACTGATAACACATCAGTGTCAATAAAATTCCAGCCGTAGCAGTCGTCGCCCCATTTATAGTGGCTTGCGCATTCGCTTTTTGAAAAGACAGGGTTATCCATTATTCAGATTGATTTACTTTGTGATAGATCATTACCTGGTTACCAAATATCTTGGAGAAGCCTTTTACATCTTCGCCGGTCCAGGCGTTATTCATTTCGCCATAGCTGCCGAATTTGCTCGACATCAGATCATGGCTCGACTCGATACCCGTTACCTGGAAACGGTATGGGTTCAATTGAACGAATACTTTACCGGTTACGTTTAGCTGTGTATCAGTTAAAAATGCTTCGATATTACGCATGATCGGGTCGTGAAACTGACCTTCGTGCAGCCAGTTGCCATAGAATGAAGATAGCTGGTCTTTCCATGACAATTGCCATTTGGTCAATACATGTTTCTCCAATGTATGGTGAGCTTTGATAATCACCATTGGCGCAGCAGCTTCAAAACCTACACGGCCTTTAATACCAATAATAGTATCACCCACGTGGATATCCCTGCCGATGCCATAAGGTTGTGCGATTGCCTGCAACGCTTGTATAGCTTGTGTAGGGTGATTATATCTGTGACCATCCAATGCAACCAGTTCACCTTTTTCAAATTCAAGCTCAATGTTTCTTGTGCCTGATTCTGTCATTGGTGTAGGCCATGCGTCTTCAGGTAAACCGAGGTGAGAGGTTAAAGTCTCTTTACCGCCAACCGAAGTTCCCCAGATGCCTTTATTGATAGAATATTTAGCTTTCTCAAAATTCATGTCAACACCGTGCTTTTTCAGGTATTCGATCTCTTCTTCGCGGCTCAGTTTCAGGTCGCGGATAGGGGTCATGATTTGTACGTTTGGAACAAGAATATTGAAGATCATATCAAAACGAACCTGGTCGTTACCTGCACCAGTGCTACCATGGGCTACATATTCGGCACCTATCTCTTTGGCATAGTTGGCAATAGCAGTAGCCTGGCTTACACGTTCAGCACTTACCGAAAGGGGATAGGTGTTGTTTTTTAATACATTACCATAAATAAGGTAACGCACACAAGTGTTGTAGAAGTTCTCAGTCTCGTCAACCACATGGTGCGAAGTAACGCCCATGCGATAAGCGCGCTGTTCAACATGATACAGTTCGTCGGCACTAAAACCGCCTGTGTTTACAATTACAGAGTGAACCTCTAAACCAAGATCTCGTGTTAAATAGATGCAGCAGAATGATGTATCTAAACCACCGCTGTAAGCCAATACTACTTTTTTCTTCATTGTTTTATTTGAGTGAAAGCTGATAATCAAAAATCTACGATCCTAATAACAAAGCTTTCAGTTCATTAATTGTTATTTTAATATTATTATTTTAAGTTTTGTCCGTCCGTACCTGACTGGAATTAACCTTTCAACTCGATACTGAATTTATCTATTCGACGCTTTATCGCATTTTCAATACGCTCCAATAATGTCGCTTTATGAGTAATGCGTTTCATCTTATCCTCTTGTTCTTTTTGCTTTTCTGCCGGATCAAATAACATGGCTGTGCACATGCAGTTCTTGCGGTCCTTGCTCATCAGGATGTCATAGTTGACACAGCTTTTACAGCCCGCCCAAAAGTTTTCATCCTGCGTAAGTTCTGAGTAAGTTACAGGCTCATAACCCAGGTCAGAGTTGATCTTCATAACAGCCAAACCTGTGGTCAAACCAAATATTTTTGCATCAGGATATTTTTTCCTTGATAGCGCAAATATCCTTTCTTTGATAGCCTTAGCCAGTCCCGATTTACGGAAATTAGGATTAACGATCAAGCCAGAGTTGGCCACAAACTCGCCGTGGCTCCAGGTTTCGATATAGCAAAAACCTGCCCAGGTGCCGTCTTTATGAAAAGCGATAACCGCTTTGCCCTCAAGCATTTTATTCGCGACATATTCGGCTGAGCGTTGCGCAATACCTGTACCGCGTGCTTTTGCCGACTCGGCCATTTCATCACAAATCTGTTGCGCAAAATCGACATCCTGTGCTGATGCAACCCGAATATCAAAATCTTGTATAGTCATTTAAGTAGAAAGAATTAACGTTAAAATTGAAGCGTTGCCGCCAATACGTAATAGATGGATTTTTGTTGATGAGGTTTAAAAAATATCTCACCAGGATGGGTCAATAGCAGAACGTAAATTAGACCCGGGGGATATAAAGCCTTCGTCGTGAAGGGGCATACTCAAACACAGGTGCAACCAAAGCAACAGTAGCCGGGGCAAATATGGCCCTCACAACTGTGTTAAATATGCTTTGCAGTTTCATTTTAAAGCGTGTTTTAGTTACTTTTTAATTTTCTGCAAAGTATCGCATTAATTTTTATTTATGCAAGAAAAATTTGCTTAATGTTAAATAGGTGACTTTTGTGTTAGTTGATTGAGTTAGATTAAGTTGGATTGGGTTGATTGAGTAATTATTTACGATTTTAGAATTACGATTTACGATTGCCTGATTTTTTAACCATTCAACTTAATCAACCACTTAACTCAATCAACTATTTAACTCTTCGAAACAATATCCTTTACAATCATTTCAGCATGAATCCTGGAGTTTTCGATGAACCACAAATGCGTATCCATACCGCCGCAAACTACACCGGCAAGATAGATGCCCGGGAGGTTGGTTTCCATGGTATCCTGGTTATACTGCGGGAGGCATTTAGCATCGGTTGAAAGATCAATACCTATCTTTTTCAAGAACTCGAAATTGGGCCGGTAACCAGTCATCGCCATTACAAAATCATTGGGAATGGTTACTACTCCGTCCGGAGTTTGGATATCTACATCGTGCTCTCGAATGGCCTTTAGGTTAGAGTTAAAATAAGCTTTGATGCTACCTTCTTTAATGCGATTGATAATATCGGGCCGTACCCAATATTTAACCCGGTGACTTACTTCTTCGCCCCGAATAACCAGTGTAACCTCTGCACCTTTGCGAAAAGTTTCCAAAGCCACATCAATAGCCGAATTGCTTGATCCTACTACAACCACCTTTTGCAAAGCATAAAAGTGGGGATCTTTATAATAGTGCATCACTTTGGGCAAGTCTTCGCCTGAAATATCCAATTTTACGGCGATATCATAAAAGCCTGTTGCCACTACGATATTCTTAGCTTCATATTTCCCCTTCGAAGTAGTGATTGTGTAATATCCGTTGGTCCGCTCAGTTGATAGAACCTCCTCAAATAATTTCACTTTAAGATGATTAGAGAAAGCCACCCGGCGATAATATTCCAGCGCTTCGGCACGGTTGGGTTTATTGCTTATGGTAACAAAAGGTATCCCGCCAATTTCCAGTCGCTCGGAAGTACTGAAGAAGGTCATGGTAGAAGGGTAGTTGTATAGCGAATTGGCCAGGCAGCCTTTTTCTATAATGATGTAACTTAAATTGGCCTTCTGCGCAGCCAGTGCACAAGCCAAACCAATGGGGCCACCGCCTATAATGAGTATATCGAGCATTTGACTATATTTTATTTTCTACCGTCATTGCGAGGAGTGAGCAACGAAGCAATCCCCGATCAGCAGAGCAGGTATGCAAGTTCAACACCTTGTTCTTCGCTCTGTATAGTAGGGATTGCTTCGTTCCTCGCAATGACGCGTTGGTTGTTTATTTTAAAAATTCTTCACCAGCACATCGTCATAAGCCGGTGTGCGATTAAAAACAGAACGTGCAAAAGTACAGGTAGGCAATATTTTAAGCTGATTTTCGCGGGCATATTTTACACCTGCTTCTACTAATTTTTCGCCCATGTGGTGACCTTGCAGCTTTTCATCTACTTCGGTATGATAAATATTCATCACACCATCGCGTGTCAGGTAGCGCATTTCGCCTAAGCGGTCGCCGTTGTCGTCAATATAAAAAGCGCCTGTTCGGTGATGTTCTTCGTTTTTAATTTCCACAGGGTCTGATCCTTTTGTTTGAACACGATTTACAAGATTAGCAGATTGGAATGATTAACACCACAATAATAATGTAATCTTTCAAAAATATTCGAAGTTTAACGGCGAATCCTGAACATCCTTAAATCTGGCGAATCGTGTTCAGAAAAATGAAGAAATAAAAAAAGGGTAAGCTACTTTTATCGCACCGCTACAACCCTCTACCCTTGCTGCGTTCCCACCCTGGGGGAGTTCAAGAGGAGCTGGTCGTAAAAGACTTACCCCGGCGCAAATATAGACAAAAGGTTGAATTGGGGTTAAGAAAATGTTATTTTTTGAGGAGAAAGGTAAAAGGTGAATGGTAAAAGGTTAAGGGTGAATGTGTTGAGGGTAAAGGTAAAAGGGTAAAGTTTTCCACGTCCCATACAATTAAACATATAAGCCCTTCGCCTTTTACCTTTAGCCTTTAACCTAAAATAGCTTGATCTGCTGATTCGCACTATAATTACCCGTAAGCGGTTTAACAGGCGTTGCTTTAGGCGAAGGATCATTTACCAGGTGCCTTGCCTCAAAAGGTATTTCCATCAGTGTTTCCCACTTAGCAAAAGTGTTTAAGGCCTCGCGTTGAAGGATGGTAAGTTTATCTACCTCAAAATCCTGCACCCATTTTATTTTGCGGAAATGCGGCCATAGTTTATCAAAATCATCTTTATGAATATTACGTGCAATGGTGATATGCGGTACCAGGTAATCTTTTATGTTGAGGTTCTTTTTAAGCGCTTTGAACCATTGTGTAGTAAATGCCGACGATTGAATTTTGGCATACACCGTACGGTATTCCTCACCATGATTAAAGAAATCAAACCCATCGATAACTAAGGTAACAGGCGGTAATTGCTTTACGTTCATTTTTAACCCGGCCAATTCAGGTTCAGCCATATAAGGCTTGCGACGCGGCATAGGTTTTATGCTGATATGCGCCTTTGAGTGCTCAGTATCGTAATGGCCAATAATATCTGCTGCCTGTTGTTTGTAGATATCTATCTGCTTACAAACATTTTCAGTCGGGGATAAGATGATCAAATAGTCTGCGTAGCCTTTCATATCCTTTGCTCAATTTTGATTGGGGATATAAATGTGCTAAAATATTTAGTATAATGCAAATTTATTTTAAAACAAGCTGATCTGATTTATATCACCTACTTTTTTCAATGTTTTCTTGTCAGGCAGTATGTTCCATTCAGGTTTGCCTTTAAAGGGTATATGTGCAAAATGCCGCCAGGTTTTGTCGTAGCCGTAGGTTTCTCGTTGTAGTATGGTGAGGCGTTTTACTTCAAACTCATCGTTCCAGGGACGGTCTTTAAACTTTGGCCATAGTTTCTTGGCTTTTTCATTAGGCACTTGTCGGGCAATGGTAATATGAGGTACTGATTTCTTTTCATTCAGCGATTTACGTAGGCGCTTAAACCAATCTTCCATGATAGGCGTAGATTTAATGGCCGCATAAATAGTGGTATAATCAGTAGGTAGAAAAGTAGCAAAACCATTGATCTGTAAAGTAAATGGCTCTAATAATGAGAACTCTTTTTCGATCTGCCTAAATAAGGGTTCAGTATGAAAAGGCTTTTGACGCATTAAACGCGAAAGGCTGATGTGCGCTTTGCTGTGCATCCCTTCAAAATCACCAATCAACCTCGCACTCGCGCGTTTAAACTTTTTTACTTGTTCAGCGATTAGTGTTGGCGGCGAAAGTATAATGAGATAATCCTTATAAGCTTCCATATTCAAAATTGCTAAAATTATTAGTATTTTATCAAATTATTTTACAACTTTGCAGGGTGGAAGCCAAGCGCTATATAATGCATATCGACCTCGACTCGTTCTTTGTGTCGGTGGAACGTAAGTTCAATCCTGAGCTGATTGGAAAGGCAATTATAATTGGCGGCAATGCACAACGAGGGGTAGTGGCATCATGCAGTTACGAGGCGCGGCAATACGGGGTGCACTCAGGAATGTCATCGCGCGATGCGTTTAAGCTTTGCCCGCATGCTATATCAGTTCGGGGTAATCATCATTTATATTCTGAAGCATCAGCGGAAGTAACTAAGATCATCGATGATATGGTGCCGCTTTATCAAAAGGCTTCTGTAGACGAGTTTTATATCGATCTGACTGGTACTGATCGCTTTTTTAGTCCTTATAAGCTGGCATCGCAGGTACGTCAGCGCATTATCCGTGAAACGCAGCTGCCCATCTCCTTTGGGTTAGGATCAAGCAAAGTCATAGCCAAGATGGCTACTAACAAAGCTAAACCAAACGGTCAGTTATTTATACCGCATGGCTGCGAAATGCAGTTCCTGGCGCCGTTACCTATATCTGCGATCCCCGGGTTAGGAGAGAGCACCGCCCAAAAGGTATACGAATATGGCATTGAGCGAATAGGCGATTTGCAGCGTTGCGAACTCCGCTTTTTGCAAACTGTATTCGGTAAAAATGGTTTGTGGATGTATAACAAGGCAAGGGGACTGGATTCGGCAGAAATCATACCTCATTCTGAACGAAAATCCATATCCACAGAACAGACTTTTAGTCGTACCATATCCGATGAACGGAGATTGGAATCCATATTGGTATCCATGACAGAGGAATTATCATCCAAACTCCGCCGTGAAAATAAACTGGCATCATGCCTTGCGATTAAAATCCGTTACGCCAATTTTGAGACACACACCCAACAGGAAAAGATAGAACTAACTGCGGCAGAGCACATCCTGATACCCGGCGTTAAAAACCTGCTCAAAAAAGCATGGGATAATAACAGGCCGGTGCGGTTGATTGGCGTTAGGTTAAGTCAGCTTTGTACAGGTAGTTACCAGATCAACCTGTTTGAAGATAATGAAGAACAGATCAGGCTTTACCAGGCAATGGATAAGATCAATTTTAAATTTGGTGATAAAACAGTTTGCCGTGCTGCCGGTATGGAGATCGGAACGAGGAATTTTAATCCGTTTATGAGGGGGTAATATTAGGTAAAAGGCGAAAGGTCAAAGCAGAAAGGTTTCTATTTGTCACAGTAATTAAACCATTTACCTTTAACCTTTCGCCTTTCACCTCCTATAACTCCTTCCTCATCAATATATCCGTCTGTTCATCTTTTCCAACCCAAAATTTGTGGCTGCCAAAGGGTTTAAATCCGTTTCGTTCATAAAAACGCTGTGCAGCCTGGTTATGCTCCCACACGCCGAGCCATATAAAATGTTTGCCTTCATCTTTAGCTTTGTTAATGGCAAAATCTAATAGCTGATTGCCTATCTTTTTCCCCTGCTGACTGGCTAATACGTAAATACGTTCTACCTCAATGGCGTTTTCATCCTGCAACTCGGTTTGGGCCGATGAATAGTTGAGCTTGATATAGCCTACTTTTTCATCATTAATAATGACAAAATAGAACTGAGAATGTTGATTTTCCAATTCACTTAACAATTTTTGACTGGTAAAGGCCACCGCAGTATAAGCTTCAAAATCATCCTTATTGTTCAGATGCTCAAAAGCATCGTAAAATGTTTTTCGGGATAATGATAATAACTCTTCTACTTCAGACGGATGAACTTTTTGTATGATCAGCATTTTAATTTGAAGATTACTCTATTTGAAGACTTAAAAATTAGTAGTGGTCTTCAAATTTTCAAATTAACAAATTTTCAAATTATGTTGGAGTGTGAATAATTACTTCTTTTTTTAATGCGTAGTTAACAACAGGTAGATTAATTTTGATCTATTATTCTCCCCTGACATATTACCTGCGCCGAGTCCTATTTTGAGCAATTAACTAATTAATATTTAACACTTTAATTCAAATCAACATGAGCACACTATCATTTGAAAAAGAAGACGTTGCGGTGTCTTTCAGAAACGATCCGGCGATCTCGAAAGAAACTAAAGAATTTCTCGAAATATTGAACGGCGGTGGCGGTCCCCCGCTGGAAACACTTCCTCCATTAGAGGCAAGGAAAGTATTGGTAGATGCACAGGCATCAGTCAATGTGGATTATTCAGGCATAACCGAGTCGGAGAAAACCATTAATACTGACGGATATACCATTAAGCTGAATATTGTGAAACCGGAAGGTGTCACCGAAACTCTACCTGTATTCATTTTTATTCACGGGGGCGGCTGGGTATTGGGCGATTATCCAACCCACAAACGTATGGTGCGCGACCTCGTAGTACTGTCGGGCTTTGCGGGTGTGTTTGTTAATTATACCCCTACACCTGATGCCAAATATCCGCAAGCTATCAATGAGATCTACGCTGCGACCAAATGGGTGGCAGAAAATGGAGCGGAGATAGGAGTGAACGGCAAATCATTAGCTGTGGTTGGTAATAGCGTAGGCGGTAATATGACCGCGGTCACAGCATTAAAAGCCAAAGAAAACGGAGGACCTGAAATAAAAGTACAGATTATGATGTGGCCAGTTACTGATACAGCAGCCAACACAGAATCTTACAGGTTGTATGGCGAAGACCGCTTCCTAACGGCATCCCTGATGAACTGGATGTTTGACTTGTATACCACCGATCCTGAGGAACGCAAGCAAATACATCTTTCGCCATTAAACGCGTCTTTAGATCAGTTAAGAGGTTTACCACCGGCATTGATCCAGGTTGCTGAGGCAGATATTTTGCGCGACGAAGGCGAAGCTTATGGCCGCAAGCTGGACGAAGCAGGGGTGAAGGTAACCACTATCCGCTACAATGGAATGATCCACGACTTTGGTTTGCTGAATGCGTTGGCCAATACTTCGCAGGTAAAGTCGTTATTCAGACATGCGGCAGCCGAGTTGAGGCATTACCTGGGGTAAGGAGGCGAAAGCTGAAAGGCGAAAGGTTAAAGGTTTTTAGTAAGATGGCCTTTGACCTTTCACCTTTACCCTTTTACCTCACTACTCAAATTGTCCCTGCAACCGCTCCAACCGATCGATGATCAGGTTGAGTTTTTCTTCCTGGCTCTTGAATATGCGTTTCTTGTAATAGAAGCTCAGAAATAATATCCAAACCACAGTGAAGGTATAGAACCCTATTTTGTAGTATATAGAGGAGTTATTCAGAATCTCGACAAGATAGAGTGACAGACCCAAACTTATGAGCAATACATACAGGTAATAGAACCACCCGGCTATTTTGGCCTGATCTTTTTGGTATTCTTTCAGGTCCTGTAAGTAATCTGTAGGGTTTTGGGTAGCGTCATGCTTACTCAGTATGCGGTAATTGCGGACGATGCGGGCTGCATAGGCCATCATGGTCAATAGCATAATAAACAGACCCACATAAGTCAACCATTGGAACACGAAGAAGATGGTGATAATAAAAGTAAGCGCCAGCATAACCACCATAGCCACTATACCCCAGTACAGTTGACTGGTGATGCTGCGTACTCCTTTTTTTACCTGCTTCAGCGTGTCCTCCACTGAAAGCTGCTCCTGCTTTGGCTGTCCCTGCCAAACGGAGATCAAATGATCAAAGTCTTTCATAGTGGTTATACAACTCCGTTAATTTTTGTTTAATACGATGTATCTTCACCCTCAGGTTGCCCTCTGATATGCCGGAAATGTCGGCTATTTCAGGGTAGGGCACTTCATCCAGCACCATAGTAATAATAATTCTTTCTGATTCTTCTAATTTCGATATACACTTATAAAGCAGCGCAACCTGCTCATTCTTCTCCGAAAATTCTTCTCCCTTACTTTCAGCAAACTGAGGCGTTATTTCATCCTTAGCCTGCCGTTTTTCAGATCTTAGGTAGGTTAAACAGGTGTTTACAGCAATACGGTATATCCAGGTAGATATTTGGGCCTGGTTACGGAACTTCTCCAGGTTTTGCCATACTTTTAAAAAAGTTTCCTGTAGCAGGTCGTTCGCGGCGTCATCGTCGCCGGTATAACCATAGCATAAATGGTATATCTTCTTTGAATTAGCTTCAAATATTTGCTTGAAGACTGCTTCTCTGGTATCCAATTCAGTTAACTTTTTTAGGTTTTAGATAGGTGACAGGGTTAATTTGTTACAACAGATAATCATTCATATTTAACCATCGCAGTTTCTCTTCGGCTTCGCCAACCATATTGTTAAAATCCTGGCTATAATCAAACTGCAAATCTTCGTGCAATTTAGTTATAGCCTTGCGTACTTTATCCAGTTGACGTGTAAATATTAAGCGTAAGGGCTTATAAGAAGATGATGCGCGCTTATCTACATACTGCACATAATTACGGCAAAAGTTGATCAACACCTCTACCTCAGCTTCATTTGAAGCCATGAACTTGATGTATTTGCCCAGCAGCCTCAATATTTTACGCAGACTTTTAGCCAGTTGGTAATTATTATAAGGCAGCTGACTGAACATCAATCCATTTTCAGCCATCAGGCTGTCAATAAAAGCACGCTCGTTATCTGCATCAAATAACAGGTAGCCGGTTAATTCCTTGTTTTCTTTTTTATACCGAACCAGGCGCAGGCAAAGCTCAGTCAGCTGGGCATTATCCAGGTGCTGAAGTTCTTTTTTTATCTCTGCAATGCCATAGTTTGGGATGCTCATGCCGCTAACATAATTATTTTAGCAAATAGTTGTAGTTTCGCACTTTGATTTTTATGCACAAAAGCAGGCTTACCCTATACATCATTATCGCATTAGTACTCGGCGTTGCAACAGGCTATGTTTACAACGTTAAGGTTATCGACGACCTAAACAAAAAGATAAGCGTTGCCGATGCGAATATAAAAACATTTGATGCACGGTTGGTTACCATCAAAGATACTACTACTGCTGAGTACAAACAGATAAAAACGGATAGAGTCCAGCAAGCAAAGTTACGGACGGACAGCAACACTGCCCGCGATAATAAACTCGAAGGCTTCAATATTCTTAGTGATATCTTTTTGCGGTTGATTAAGATGATCGTGGGGCCGCTGGTGTTTACTACACTGGTGGTTGGTGTTGCAAAAGTGGGCGATATAAAAGCCGTGGGGCGGATTGGAGGCAAAACCTTGCTATTGTTTATCTGTGCTACGTTTGTTTCCTTGTTCCTGGGTATGGTTTTGGTTAACTTATTTGAACCTGGAAGTTCTATCCATCTGTCATTGCCTGAGGGACATTTAAGTGCCGATGTAAAGAAATCAGCCATATCATTTAAAGATTTCATAGGCCACGTTTTCCCAAGAAGCTTTACTGAGGCTATGGCTAACAACGAGATATTGCAGATCGTAGTATTCTCATTATTCTTTGGCGCCGCAACCGCTGCGATTGGCGAAAAAGGGGAGATCATCATCAAATTCCTGGATGCTGTGGCCCATGTGATCATGAAGATAACTGGCTATGTGATGAAGGTTGCTCCGATAGCCGTATTTGGTGCAATAACTGCTGTGGTAGCTAAAGAAGGTTTGGGTATTATTTCAACCTATGCTTCATTTATCAGCGAATTTTATTTCTCATTATTGCTGCTTTGGCTGATGATTGTTGCCGGTAGTTTCTTTGTATTAAAGAATCGCGCTTTTACATTGCTGAATAATATCAAAGATGCTGTTTTGGTGGCATTCAGTACATCGACGAGTGAGGCCGCTTATCCAAGATCACTGGAGGAACTCGAAAACTTTGGCTGCAGCAATAAGATCGTAAGCTTTGTATTGCCGTTAGGTTATTCGTTTAATTTGGTTGGCTCGATGATGTATATGACCTTTGCATCGTTGTTCCTGGCGCAGGCCTACGGCATACATCTGGGCTTTGCTCAGCAATTGTCTATGTTATTAATGCTGATGCTGATGAGCAAAGGCATGGCCGGTGTACCACGTGCAGCATTGGTAGTTGTAGCCGGAGCCATCGGCATGTTCAATATTCCAGAGGCTGGTTTGGCGCTATTGCTAGGTATTGATCCGTTATTAGATATGGGTCGATCAGCCACAAACGTTCTTGGCAATGTAATGGCAACAGCAGTAGTAAGCAAATGGGAAAATCAGCTGGGCGATGGTATCCCGATAGCAAATAATGATTTATAATAATTCACTAATTAAATAAAGATGAGAGATTCGCGCTCGAAAAGAATATTCATGGCTTGTACAGTAATTGTGCCCTTTGTGGCCTATTGTGTTTATTACTATGCGCATGTTTTTAAAAACGCACCCTATAAATTCAGCGAATTTGAATACATGACATTTGAATACGGCCCCGGAGCGGATAGCCTCATTAATAAATACAACTCAAAAACAGGCGATTATCAATATGTAGATACCCGCGATTCGATCATAAAAATGAATGTCCATATACCAAAAGAGGAGCTTTTATACCTGCATCGCAAAGCTGCTGATCTGGGTTTCTGGGATTTTCCTAACGTGGAAGTAGGGGATACTACTCAAAGGCGGAATGGTATGCGCCCGTTGCGTTATGTGATCGAATTTAAATACAAACGCAAAACCAAAAGAGTGATCTATGATGAGTCGTTTAATGGTGACGATCGCTTAAAGGATGCCAATCAACGGTTGATAAAAGAGATAAAGTTGGTATTGGCGAAGGAGGAAGGAAAAGAAAAATAGTTGACTTTGGTTGTAAAGGTTATGAGAGGTTGTAAAGGTTGAAGACTCTGGCATTCTCAAAAATTCTAACAACTACAACTTTTTCAACTATTACAGCATCTGCAACTATTTAACACAAAGTATTGCTTCTTTAAAACAAAACAACTACATTTGCACCTCAAATTTTAAAACAATAATTAATAACCATGTACGCAATAGTAAGTATAGCCGGACAGCAATTTAAAGTTGCTAAAGACCAGCAGATCTTTGTACACCGTTTACAGGGAGATGAAGGCGCTAGTATTGAATTTGACAATGTGTTATTAGCAGAAAACGAAGGTAAATTCAAATTGGGTACTGATTTGAAAAATGCTAAAGTATCGGCTAAGATCGTGTCTCATTTAAAAGGTGATAAAGTAATCGTATTCAAAAAGAAAAGAAGAAAAGGTTACAAAAAGAAAAACGGTCACCGTCAGCAATTCACCAAAATAGAGATCACTGGTATCACATTATAATTTAAGGTTTTAAACGTGGATTCTTAGTGATCCCATAAAAAATATAAGAAATGGCACACAAAAAAGGGGCCGGTAGCTCAAGAAACGGCCGCGAGTCACATAGCAAACGTTTAGGTATCAAGATTTTCGGTGGTCAGCCTGCAATCGCCGGTAACATCATCGTTCGTCAACGTGGTACCCCGCACAATCCTGGTGAGAATGTAGGCTTAGGTAAAGATCATACCTTATTTGCTTTAGTTGATGGTACAGTAATTTTCAAAAAGAAAGCTGATAACCGTTCATACGTTTCAGTAATTCCTTTTGAAGCTGCTCCGGTAGTTGAAGCACCAAAAGCAAAACCTGCTGCTAAAGCTGAAAAGAAAGTAGTAGAAACACCTGTTGCTGAGGCACCAAAAGCTGAAACTAAAAAAGAAGCTGCTCCTGCTGTTGAGGTTGCTGAAGAAGCACCAAAAGCAAAGAAAGCTGCTGCTCCAAAAGCTAAAAAAGCAGATAAAGAAGAAGGTGCTGAGTAATCAGAACTTTTATAAAATACAGAGCCCCGATCTGATGAAGATCGGGGCTCTTTGCATAATAAGCACTTTTTCAATATCGAAACCTATCTGTCAACCGAAATTAAAGTATATTTAATAGGGCAAATATAATAGCTCCGTACAGGTTGTCCTACTGCGTCTTTACCTGGGATAAATTTGGGTGAAGCTTTCATAACCCGTACAGACTCATTATCAATCTCAACGGATACGCTCTGTATCACTTTGATATCTGACACGGATCCATCCTTTTCAATAAGTAGCTTCAGGATTACTGTTCCCTGTGTATTATTCTCTTTTGCTTTTCTGGGATAGTGTATATGTGTCGCATGATATTTTTTTAACTTTTCTTCGCCACCTGAAAATTCGGGCAAAACAGTTGGCTTTTCTACTACTGTCGTATCAAGGTTACTGGTTCTGACCGTGTCAGATGTTTGCGCTTTTGCGGCTGTGAAAGTTACTATCGCAATGATTGTGATAAGGATTTTCTTCATATTCTTCTATTACAATTTTAATCGCTTTTTTTGTTTACCGCTTTATCGCAGTGAAGCTTATCGGCATGGTATACTGGACTCTCACGGGCCTGCCATTTTGTATTCCGGGGCGCCATTTGGGAGATGTTTTCATTACCCTTACAGCTTCTTCATCGCAACCACCGCCAATCCCACGCAAAACTTTTATATCGGTTAAAGAGCCATCTTTCTCAACAACGAAGGAAATAAACACTTTTCCTTGTATTTTATCTTCAAATGCTTTGGCTGGATATCTAATGTTATATTGAAGGAATCTATAGAACATTTCTATACCGCCCGGAAAAGATGGCTCCGCTTCAACCGCAGTAAAAATCTTTTGTTCAGCAGGAATACTTCTTAAAGAATCCATTAAAAGTTCATGCTTAAGAATTGCTTCTGGTGGCAATTTAAAGGTTATTGGAATCGAGTATTGAACCCTTACAGGCTTTTCATTTTGTAAACCCGGTAACCATTTTGGCGAATTGCCAACCACACGTCCGGCTTCAGCGTCAATCTCAGGTGACACACCGCGTAAAATTTTGATATTGGTTAAAGAGCCGTCTTTTTCGACAATAAATGCTATAAACACTTTACCTTCGGCTCTTTGTTTTATTGCTTTTTTGGGATAAACCAGGTTCTCTTGTAAGTAAGCATAGAAATTGGCAATTCCACCCTGTAATCGTGGTTCTACATCGACGGATGTAAATACTGGTTCTTTGTTGTTTGTGCTATTTGCGTCAAAAGTCAAATCTTTTGTTGGAACATCAAGACCCTTGATGCTGGCATCTGCTAAGTCAGAAGCATCTACAGATTTGGTCTGTGCCAGCAAATCAAAAGAAGTAAATAACAATGCGATAAGTAGGATTTTTTTCATATTATTCTATAATAATTTTCTTGAGGTAAAACACTTCAGGGTCTATAATAGGTATCGACTTACTTTCCACGCGCAAACCCTTGTCATCCACCATCAAACGCTTAGTAACCCCATCTGTAGTGACGTTAAGAGGTAGTTTCATATCGATATTCTGAAGTTGTATCAGGTATTTATTGGCGGGTAAGGATTTGATATGTATCTCTAATTTATTGGTTGTTCTCAGGTATAGATCAAATAAAGGTTTTAGATTATATCCTGATTGTTTGGTGAAGAACTGCTCTACATCATCCGTGCTTACCAGGTTATCATAAGTATATTGCGGACTGGTTACAAATTTCTTTAAAGTTGGGAAGAAAAGACTATCGCCCATTACATAACGAAGCGTATGCATAAAGAAAGCGCCCTTTGAATAGATATCATTGATATACGCAGCGTCTTCATCCATATCCGGATGCTGAACGATAGGCAGCTTATTCTCGAAAGTGAAAATGCTTTTCTGAAATATCTTGTTATACTCTTTTTCGCCTGCGAACTCGCGGGTATACAATGCATCACCAAATGAGCAGATGCCTTCATGTATCCAGTAGTCGGCCCAATCTTTTGCTGTTACCTTGTTGCCCCACCATTCGTGTCCAAACTCATGATGCATCAGCCAATCGTAATCCTCGCCGCCAATTTTTGTATAACGGAATTTGTTGCCATAAGCCACCATTGTTTGATGCTCCATGCCCAAATGCGGCGTTTCGGCCATAGCGATCTTCTCTTTCCAGAAAGGATACTCGCCAAAATACTTCTCCTGCTCGTGAATGGTTTTCACAAATATGCCCAGGAAATGGTCGGCTTTATCAGCATGCTCGTTTAAAACGTAAAATTGAACAGTAGTTTTATTACCGTCGCAGGTAGTATAAGGTCTGCTGAAAACTTTATAATCGCCCACATTAAATATAATGCTGTAATTATTTATAGTGTAATTGGTTTTCCAATGGTAGGTAGCAGTCGCACCGGTTTTGGTAACTTTTTGCAATAAACCAGGACCAGCAACAACCAAGTCTTTCGGCACAGTGATGATCATATCTACACCTTCATTGGGTTCGTCGGAAGGGTGGTCTTTGCATGGAAAATATAATTTACCACCAGCACCTTCGGCTGTAATGGCCATCCATTGGTGCCCTGTTGAATCTTTACTCCAGATAAAGCCATCATCCCATGGCGGCCGGCGCGCTACATGTGGTTTACCACCATAATATACCCGGACAATGGCATCACCGGTTTGCAATTCCTTTTCAGGATGAATAGAGATAAGGCTGTTTTTGTAGTCAAAATGTTCAGTTTTTCCATTCACCAATACCTTGCTGACATTTAATGAATCCATCAAATCAAAAAGCAGGACATGGCTTGGTTTTGTCATGTTTACCTTAATTTCGGTATAGCCATTAACAGCGCGTTCCGCAAAATCAACGTTAAGCGCGATGGTGTAATGCCTTACATCCATAATTGCCTGTTCGGGTTTTAATTTGCCGCCGTTGGTAAGGGTTTGGGCGCTAACCCGCATTGCGATTAACAAGGTCAATAGTATGGTTGTTCTTTTCATCTTATAATTAAAAGGTAAGCGGCATAGTATACATAACTCTCACTGCTCTGTAGTTTTGAATGGGCGGCGACCAAGTAGGAGAATTCAGGAATACCTTAAATATCTGTTGCTTGATATCTTCGGGCACTTCACCAGAAACTATTTTAGGTTCAACTACATGCCCATCGGCGTTAATTACAAATTGTGTAATTATTTCGCCCTTGACATGATTTATTAAGGGTATTTTTCTAATGTTAGTTGTCAAGTAAGTGTAAAATGCGTCTATCCCTCCAGGGAATGCAGGCTCATGCTCACCCTCCCTCCGTTTTATTTCAAGCATATTACTATCCTCAGTAATAAAAGCATTCGACAAAATATCTGGCCTAGTTGATTTAACAGAATCACCAGGTATTTCAATTTTTTCCAGTTCTGGAGGAACTTCTACAGGTTTAGTTTGTGCTCTTGAAATTAAAGGCATCAATAATATGAATGTGATAAGTAAGGCATTTTTCATCCTTTAAATATACTCAATTCTCACGCACCATCAATCCATCGGCAAAGTCACGCAGGTATTGTTTGCGGTCTTCAGGCAGGTTGATGGCATCCAGAGTAGAAAAGGCTTTATCGGCATAAGCCTGCATAGCTTCTTCGGCATAGCGTCTTATCTGTAATTGATTGTATATTTCGGTAACAGCGGACACTTTTTCTTTTGGGTCAGATGGCGAGGCCGAAAGCCATTGATTTAAGTTAGCTTTTTGAGATGGATTTGCTAATTCAAGCGCTTTGAGCAGTAAGTATGTTTTTTTGTTGGATATAATATCACCACCAACCTGTTTGCCGAATTTCTCGGGGTCGCCATACACGTCAAGAATATCATCCTGCAATTGAAATGCAACGCCTAATTGTTCACCAAAAGCATGCAATAAAATGGCATCTTTTTCATCAGCTCCACCAATCAATGCGCCAATTTTTAATGCTCCCCCTAATACGACAGCTGTTTTCAGTCGGATCATGTTGATGTATTCATCAATTTTCACGTCGTTCCGGGTCTCAAACTCCATATCGAGTTGCTGACCTTCGCAAACACCCACGGCTGTCTCGTTAAATATATTGAGGATTGGTCGTAGTAAATGCTCGTCCACATTCATCATCAGCTTATAGCCTTCGATCAGCATTACATCACCCGAAAGTATGCCGACATTTTTGTTCCACTTTTCATGCACGGTTGTTTTGCCGCGACGTAATGGTGCATTATCCATAATATCATCGTGCATCAGGGTAAAGTTGTGAAACACTTCGATAGCCAGGGCAGGAGAGATAGCTTTATTTACATCGCCGCCAAAAAAATCACAGGCCATTAGCAGAAGAGCTGGGCGCATACGCTTACCGCCGAGGGATAGGATATATTTTATTGGCTCGTATAATTCCGCAGGATATTTAGGAAATGCAAGTTTCTCAACCTCATTGCTAATAATAACCTGCAAATCGTTCAATTTCTTCATATCTAATTCTAAGTTGATTTAGTTAGATTAAGTTGATTGAGTTTGACAATAACTTAATCAACCACTTTACTCAATCAACCAATCAACTACTAACAATTAATAATCCCGTTCCTGTACTAGCGAAAAATCTATCTGCTTCTTGGTCAGATCAACATTTTTGACCTTGATCTGGACTTCATCGCCAAGCCTGTAGACCTTCTTTTTACGCTGGCCAATTATAGCATAATTTTTCTCATCCAGTGTATAAAAATCATCGGCTATATCGCGCAGACGGATCATGCCTTCGCATTTGTTATCGATGATTTCCACATACATACCCCATTCGGTAACACCGGAGATGATACCGGTATAAACTGTACCAATCTGATCCTTAAGGAATTCAGCCTGCTTGTATTTAACCGAGGAACGCTCCGCATCGGCAGCCTTCTTTTCCATAGCTGAGCAATGCTGACAAAGTTTTTCATAAAACTCTGCGTTAGCTGATTGACCGCCATTCAGATAATGGAACAGCAACCGGTGCACCATTACATCGGGATACCGGCGGATAGGTGAAGTAAAATGTGTGTAATGATCAAACGCCAGCCCGTAGTGGCTGGTAGTTTTGGTAGTATAAATTGCCTTAGCCATTGAGCGTATCGCTAAATGGGTTAATACATTTTGCTCTTTTTTGCCTTCCACATCTTCCATCAGGAAGTTGAGCGATTTTGCTATTTCTTTATCCGATTTTGTGTTGATGCGATAACCAAATCGCGCCGCGAATTGTGCAAAACTGGCCAGGCTTTCAGGTTTAGGTGAATCATGCGTACGGTACACAAAAGTGTATTTATGCTTCCCTTTACCTTTCTTGCTTACAAACTCAGCTACTTTACGGTTTGCCAGTAACATGAAGTCTTCAATCAATTTATGGGCGTCTTTCCGCTCTTTTACATAAACACCGATTGGCTTACCCTGTTCATCCAGCTTAAACTTAACTTCAGTTGTTTCAAAACTGATAGCACCATTCTTGAATTTACGATCGCGAAGTTTATAGGCCAGCGCGTTTAATTTTAAGATTTCTTTATCAAACTCTCCGGATTCGTCTTCTATGATCTGCTGCACCTCCTCGTAAGTAAAACGCCTGTCAGAGTAGATCACTGTTTTGCCAAACCATTCGTTTACTACGTGAGCTTCTTCGTTCAATTCAAAAACAGCAGCAAAACAAAGTTTATCTTCCTTAGGCCGGAGTGAGCATAAACCATTTGATAGTCTTTCGGGTAACATAGGGATTACCCTGTCTACCAGGTAAACGGAAGTTGCCCTATCTAATGCCTCTTTGTCTAATGCAGAGTCAGGCTGAATGTAATGAGAAACATCAGCAATGTGTATACCGACCTCATAATTGCCATTGGGTAGATATTGGAATGATAACGCATCATCAAAATCCTTTGCGTCAAATGGATCGATTGTAAAAGTCAGCACCTTTCTGAAATCACGGCGACGGGCAATTTCGTCTGCGGTGATCACATCAGGAATTTCTTCCGCATCGTGCTCAACTTCTTTCGGGAATGATAAAGGAAACCCATACTCAGCGAGTATGGCGTTCATTTCAGTATCATTCTCGCCCTGTGTACCTAAAACATGCTTGATACGGCCAACCGGGTTTTTTGCTTCAGGTGGCCAATCAGTAATCTCGGCGATTGCTTTTATACCGTTCTTAGCACCATTCAACTCATTGATCGGGATGAAGATATCGTGCATCATCTTCCTGTCATCAGGAATAAAGAATGCAAAACGATCTGATAGCTTCACAATACCTGTAAACTCCATTTTATTGCGATGCAATATTTCTATTACTTCGCCTTCCTTACGGGTACCTTTACTTTTGGCGTATACATATACTTTTACGCGGTCGCCATTAAGAGCATTGCGTAATTTACGGGGAGCAACATAGATATCGGTTTCATCCTCATCATCGGTCACAATAAAAGCAGAGCCATCATTGGTCATGTCAACCACACCCTCGACGAATGTTTTCAATTCACGCAGTTGAAATTTACCGTGCGAAACTTCCTTCAAGGTGTTCTTTTTAACCTCGTCCTTTAATATTTCGAGGATGATCTCGCGATCATTTGTGTCATGAATATTTAGTTTAGCAGCAACCTGCTTATAGTTCCAGGGGGCATTTTTGTTTTGCTCAAAGACATCCAGCACCATTTGGGTAAGTACCTGTTTGATGGATGAGCTCTTTTTGTTTTTAGACATAGATAGATTTTATTGGTGCAAAAATACGCATTAAGTCTTGAGTTCTGAGTTATAAGTCGTAGGTAGTCAGAACTAATTTTAACTAAGCTTTTGAATTATAACCCTGGAATAGAAGAGATTAGTTTTTTTGTGTACTCCTCTTTTGGCCTGTAATAAATATCATCAGGATCACCTGTTTCAATGATCTCACCCTTGTTCATCACCATAATACGGTCGGAAATGTGTTTAATAACGGAGAGGTCGTGCGAAATGAAAATGTAGGTCAGGTTAAATTCCTGCTGCAGTTCGCGGATCAGGTTTAATACCTGTGCTTGTACGGATACATCCAACGCAGATACTGATTCGTCACAAATAATAAATTTAGGTTGTAATGCCAATGCACGGGCAATTACTATACGTTGACGCTGACCACCTGAAAACTCGTGTGGGTAGCGATAAAAGTAGCTTGCCGGAAGATTTACACGCTCAAGTAACTCTAATACCCTTTTCTTGCGTTTAGTATTATTCTCATAAAGCTGGTGTACCTGCAAAGGTTCCATCAATGAATCACCGACGGTAAGCCGCGGATTTAATGATGAGTACGGATCCTGGAAAATGATCTGGATATCCCGGCGCATATTGCGCATGTCGCGTTTATTGAGCGTTCGCAGGTCGGTATCCTCAAAACTCACATTCCCAGAAGTAGGTTCTATCAGTCTCAATATACTTCTGCCTAAAGTTGATTTACCGCAGCCCGATTCGCCAACCAACCCAAGCGTTTCACCTGGGTAAACATCAAAGCTTACTTCATTAACAGCTTTTACAAATGCTTTTTTGTTGGACAACAGACCTGCACCAACAGGGAACCATGTACATAGTTCATTGATCTGAAGAATTGGCCGTTGAGTGTATAGTTTTTGCTTCCTGTCTTTTATCTCGTTGCCTTTGTAGCTGTATTGCTCCCTTATACTTTCTACAGAAACCGACCTGTCTTCAGCATCCAGGAAATCAGCTACGACCGGCAATTTTTTTAATTTATGATCAGGCGAAGGTCGGCAAGCCAATAATCCTTTTGTATAGGGATGTTTTGGGTCGGAGAATATGGCTGTTGTCGTTCCTTCCTCGACGATATTGCCTTTGTACATCACAATAACCCGGTCGGCTATTTCGCTTACTACGCCTAAGTCGTGCGAGATAAAGATCAGGCTCATGTGGCGATCAGCCTTAAGACGGAGAAGCAGCTCGATGATTGTTTTCTGAACGGTAACATCCAGTGCCGTGGTCGGTTCATCTGCTATCAGTATTTCAGGATCACAGGACAGAGCCATAGCGATCATTACGCGTTGCTTTTGTCCACCGGATAATTGATGAGGGTAGCTATTGAAAATTGCTTCCGGTCGGGGTAATTGTACTTCGTTAAAAAGTTTGATGGTTTTTTCTTTTGCTTCCTGTTTGCTCACACCCAGATGGAAACGGATTGCTTCTGTCACCTGGAAACCACAGGTTAAAACCGGGTTGAGGGAAGTCATGGGCTCCTGAAAGATCATCGCGATACGGTTGCCGCGTATCTTGCGCATTTCGTCTTCAGGCAGTTGTAAAATATCGGTTTTATTCAGCGATATCCCGCCACTAATGACAGTATTGGTAGAATTATGCAACCGCATTATGGCCAATGACGTAACCGACTTACCCGAACCCGATTCACCCACAATACCAATAGTTTCACCCTTATGAAGCTTAAACGAGGTATCCTTAACAGCTTCAATAAAACCATCACGAGTTTTGAACTTGACTTGTAAGTTTCTTACCTCCAGCATTATTATCCGATCAGGGTTATTAAATCATCTTCTATCAGGTTCTCGCCACGATAACGCCTGATGAGCTGTGCTGTCGCGATCACATCCTTCTGGCAATAAGTGGATATGCGCTCCAGGTTATTCTCGTTCCAATAAACATGGCCAACCATGCTTCCGTCAATATCATCTTTGGGTGTGGGAATATTGAAAATGGCAGTTAAAAGGTTCAGAGAAGTATAGCTTTTATAATCGCCGAATTTCCATAACTCCATTGTGTCAAGGTGATTTACTTCCCAGGGCTTTTTTCCTGATATCTCTAGCTGTGGAGGAATCTGTAAACCATTGATCAGCATTCGTCGACATATATAAGGAAAATCAAACTCTTTGCCGTTATGTGCACATAGCACCAAAGTAGGAGGCTGTGAACGAAGCAAATCGCCGAAATTGATCAGTATCTCCGTTTCATCGTGTGAAGCAAAAGATTTGACCCTAAGACCAGCTCCTCTGCCTTTGGTAAATATACCAACAGATGTACAAATGATCTTACCAAACTCAGCCCAAATACCTGCACGACCGTAAAATTCTTCGGCAGTCTCATCCTTACGCTGATACTGGGTTTTGAGGTCCCAAAGCTTTTGCATATGCTCCGGCACCTGATCAAAGCTGCTGCATTGAGGCACAGTCTCAATGTCCAATATCATTATGTTATTCAGGTCGTACTGTTCGAGCATTTTTAAATAGTTCTATTCTGTTGCAAGATAGCGATTCAGTTGGCAGTTATTGTCTGAACCGGAATTTTCAGAATTTTAGAATTAACAGAATTCAGGCAATTCGTTAATTCTATAAATTCTGGTTCTGACGGACACTGCCGACTACTTAGCGAGTACTTCAAAATTGATCTGTAAATTATTGCCATTTCCATCCACTAAAGTAAGCCGGTGTTTTCCCGCTGATGGATTTAAAGCGATCTGATGAAAATCAGTTGTTTCTCCTACATACTTATCGTCCAGGTGCCAGAATATCTTTACACCAGCTTGCCTGTGTGCCGCGTTGCAGATCATTCGTCCCCGGTTACCGTCGGCCTCTAATGGCACATATACTTTAGCACCGTCTTTTGGGTAGATAAGTTCCATGGGGCTACCACGCTCTGCTAAAGCACAATCTGATCTGAATGGTGGTAAAACATGGTATTGATAATTCTTCGTTTTATAGTAATATTCCATCGATGGCGGCAACACAAACCAATTTTTCGCTATCATATTTGTTGGCGAAGTACAATCGCCTGTTACCTGCCACTTACCATTTACATCTAAATGCACTAACTGGTGCCATGGGCAGACCGGTGCTTTTAGTCCGCTTTTTGGCACCCACATATCGTCAGTGTCCTCACAATATTCCCCGGCCCGGTAACCGCTTTTATGACATACTTTTATCTTTACCATCTCGCCTACCGGCATATCAAACCAATCGCGCGCAACTGGCAATAACCTGAATATTTCAAATAGGATAGGAGCGGCTGTATTGATCCCAGTTAAATCAGGGCGACCTTCGCCATCTGTATTTCCAACCCAAACTCCGACTACATATCTTGGTGTAACGCCAATAGCCCATCCGTCCCGGAAACCGAAGCTTGTGCCCGTTTTCCATGCAACACGCTGACTGGAACTGAATTGCTGCCAAAGCATTTCCTCACCAGGCCGCATCACTTCCTCCATTGCCTGGAAGGTATAATAAATAGATCCGGCATCTAATAATCCTGATTTTTGTAATTGCGGTTTTCTTGGAGGCTGAACAGCATACACCGGGCTATGGTAATCAGCTGTATCATATTTGCCGTTGTATTTGTTGTAGTGATTTAATACCCTCGCCATATCGGCGTAGGCACCAGTTAATTCCCAAAGGGTGTTTTCACCTCCCCCTAAAATCAATGATAAGCCGTAATGATCTGCTGGTTTCTTTAGCGTGGTGATGCCTGCTTTCTGCAGAAAATCGTAAAAACGTTCGTACTTAAACTGCTGCAGCATTTTCACTGCCGGCACGTTCAATGAACGCGATAGTGCCCTCGATGCAGGCACAGCGCCGTCATAACCCAGATCGAAATTCTCAGGGTGATAGCCTGCAATTTGGGTAGGAATATCAGGAATAAGACTATTGGGCAATATCAAACCATCATGTAGCATGGATGCATACAGTAACGGTTTTAATGTGCTGCCGGGACTGCGTGGCGCATCTACTACATCCACATCGCTTTCCATTTCAGGATCTTCCGGATGAGAAATATTACCTGTATAAGCTACTGCTGCACCTGTTTCTACATCTAATACTACGGCGGCTATATTATTTATATCATTGGCCTTTAAAACCGAATGGTGTCTTTCCAGTATATCGTTTACCTGTTGTTGCAAATTGGATTTAATGGTGGTACGGATACGCGTATCACCCGTTTTATCATTCTGATGATCTGATTTAAAGCGTTCCAAAAGGTGAGGAGCCGACTGCGGTAAAGGCATAGGGCGGTCTGGTACAGGTTCGAGCTTAGCTAACGCAGTTGTGGTACTGTCGATTATGCCTTGTTTGTAGAGCTTATCCAGTAGCAGATTCCTCTTTCTCAATAGCGTTTGTCTGTTCTTTCCGGGGTGCACCAAGGATGGTGAGTTTGGCAGAACAGCCATCGCCGCCATTTCCCCCCAGGATAATTTATCAGGACTGCGCCCAAAATAACGCCATGCAGCTGCATCTAGTCCGATTACATTAGTGCCAAATGGCGCATTGCTGGTATATAAGGCCAAAACTTCCTGCTTGCTATGGGTACATTCCAGCCGCATGGCCATAAATATTTCTCCCAGTTTATTCCAGAATGTTCGTTTATGCCTGGTTGCCAGCCGGATCACCTGCATGGTAATGGTACTACCGCCACTTACAACATATTTCGAATGTAAGTTTTGTTTGATAGCCCGACTGAGAGCGATAATATCAAATCCGGGATGATGTTCAAAACGCTTATCCTCAAAGGCAATGATACATTGCTTGAATTTCTCAGGAACTGCGGTATCATAAGGAAAATGCCATTGTCCGTTCGGGGCTATGGCTGCACCTAAAAGTTGCCCCTGGTCGTCGTCAATCACATAGGAGGTAGGACTGTTAAACAATTGCCGCGGAAGACAAAACCAAAACCACAGCACCAATGCCAGCAGAATAGCAAGAATTATGATTACTTTTGGTTTTTGAACGTATTGTTTAACGCGCTGAAGCACCTTATTCACTATTAGAGTATCTGTTGACTGACAATGAAAATAAACAAATTATCCATCATTATTCCGGCTTATAACGAAGGTAATACCATCCACCTGATACTCAATAAAATTAAATCCGTTCAACTAACTGATAATATCGAAAAAGAGATCATCATCGTGAATGATTTCTCAAAAGATCATACCGAGGAGGCCATTGCTGATTACAAAGCTGCCAATCCGGATATGAATATCCAATACTTCAAACATGAAGTAAATAAGGGCAAGGGGGCCGCACTACATACAGGTATTGCCAAAGCAACAGGAGAGTACCTCATCATCCAGGATGCCGACCTTGAATACGATCCCAATGAATATAACGACCTGCTAAAACCTATAATCGACGGCTTTGCTGATGTGGTATACGGCTCCCGTTTTATGGGCAGCAACCCGCATCGTATCTTATTCTTTTGGCATACCATTGGCAACCGCTGGCTGACTTTCTTCTCCAACATGTTCTCCAATATGAACCTGACAGATATGGAGACCTGTTATAAATTATTCGATACCAAAACTATCCAGGCTATCCCATTGCGTGAGAAACGTTTCGGCTTTGAGCCAGAAGTGACCCAAAAAATCGCCCGTGTCCCTAAAATAAGGATATACGAGGTAGGCATATCCTACTACGGCCGTACTTACGAAGACGGTAAGAAAATAGGATGGAAGGACGGTTTCCGCGCTATTTACTGTATTCTGAAATACGGAATGTTTGGGGTTAAATAAGTTAATTGAGTTGGATTAAGCTGGATTGAGTTGATTAAGTTTAATGGATTTTAACCACTCACTTAATCAACCTAATCAACCACTTAACTCTACTTAACAACCTCCACCCATTTTCCCTTCTCCATCGCATTTACCGATACATCATACATAGCTTCGCAACTTGTAGCAGGCAAGTAGTATTTACCGGTATAAGCGGCGTTCAGCATTACGTAGAATGTAACCTCCTTGCCTTCAGGGAGACTGAAATAGGTGTTTACCCTGTCATCTCTTACATCTCTGTAATCTGATGGTGATGACTTGAAAGCCTCGTCATCATTCATCATCCGGGTGTTCAATATTTCCCACCCTGAAGGGAATATCTGCGTTAAAGCCAGATTATCATAACGACCACGATGACCCGGATTTTTGATGTTTACTTGTGCTACAAAGTCTGTTCCTTGTTTTAGTGACGAAGGATCGACAGGCTTGCCGGACAAGGTAAAATAGCCAATACGCATCTGCAATATATCTGGCTTGCTGATCGATTGTACATCCTGCGCTGCTGACGGCTGGCCTTTTTGTATCAGTCGGATATATAATTTATTAGAGCCATTGTCTTTAATTATGACTTTACCGCCGTTTGATGCGGTTGCAGCCTGCCATAAGTAGGAGCCAGAGTTGATGCTTGTTCCATTATAATTAAACTGAAGCTTAGCCCCAGACTTATTAGCACCGCAATATTCAGCTACCGCCAGTAAAGAATAAGCCGTAGTTTGTGTACTGTACCAGCTATCCTGCGATAAGCGTGCAGCAACCGTACGTAACATAGCTGATGCTCTTTGCTGCTGACCTAATAATGTCAAAGTTTCCAATATCATCGCTTCATCACGCAGATCGGAACCATATGTACCGTACATCATATTATAAGGTTTGATGGTGGTTGGTAAGCCTGCAATCATCTGCTGACCGATCTCAGGTTGTCCGGACAATTTATAAGCTGCTGCCAAACGCCATTTAGCTTCCGGGCCGATGTACTTAAACTCGCGTAATCTATTCATTGCTCCCAATTCAGGTGAACGGGCCATTGCCAGTAAGTATAAGCGATAGGCCTGTATCAAATCAGAGCCATAGAAACTGCGCGTATCCGGTGCCCAGCCCACAGCTTTGGCTTTCTGGTATTTCTTCCAGCGTTCAATAAAGCCGATTGGTAAGGAATACCCCTTTTCCTGCGCAGCCAGCATAAAGTGACCTGCATAGTTTGTTCCCCATTCGTCAGATTCTCCACCATCCGGCCAGTAACTTAAACCACCGTCAGACACCTGGAATCCGTTTAATCTTCTGATGGTCGCTTTAATGTTCCGTTCTGTTTCTGCTTTCTGTTCAGGATTCAAATCCATTATCTGACCTAAATATAATTGCGGAAACGCCGATGATGTCGTTTGTTCTACACACCCATACGGATATTCGATCAGGTAATCCAGTCGCTTGGAAAGGTTCAGCGGTGGGATAGAGGCTACTTCAACAGTGGCCTTGTTGGTCCCATTCATACCGATAGCTGAATAATTGGTTACCCACGTTTCACCCGGTTTTAGCTCCTTCTCCGTAATTTTAGTGATAGGAGGATTCGGATTTCTCACATTCAATTCGATATCAAATGCTGCTTTCTCGCTACCGCTTTGAGCCAATATCTTTACTTTTCCTACTCCTATAAAATCCTTCACATCAAAATCAAAAGTGACTAACTGATCGCCTGTTTTTGTAAAAGTAACTGTCTTCCTGTTATTACCATTCAGGTTGCTGAAAGCATTGGATTGCACACTTACATTCACTGTTTTAACATTTGGCTCCAATGCAAATACCGTTACCGGAAGCTGCACTTTTTCCGTCGGACCTAATACCCTCGGCAGCGTAGCCAGTATTATCAACGGCTTTTTAACAGGAACTGCTTTCTCCGCAAATCCATAACTGCCTTCATGTCCTGCAATTACCATTGCTTTAACCGATCCGATATATTGCGGTAGTGTAAAGCCATGCGTCTGCTTTTCACCTTTGCCTAAATGGAATGGCCCGAGGAACTTCACTACAGGTTTGAACCTGTTCACAGATACATTCTTCTTGATGCCATTTGTGCCGTCACCACCAATGCTCAGGATGCGTTCCAAACCACCGCCGTAAGCGCCGATCACATAGTCAAACAAGTCCCAGGTTTTTACTCCGAGAGCCTCTTTTGCATAGAAGGTCTCATGCGGATCAGGGGTTTTGTAATTGGTAATATCCAGCAAACCTTCATCCACTATAGCTATGGTATAGGTCATTTCCTTGCCTGATGCTTCTGAAACCGTAATAGATGAAGGTGTTTCAGGTTTCAATTTAGCAGGCAGACCGATAACCGGTTTCAATATCGTTTCCGGGTTATCTACTTCCAAAGGGATAGCGCCATACATGCGTATTGGCAAATCATTTACCGTTTGGGCATGACGCTGTAATAGGGTCACATTCACAAAGATGTTAGGCGCCATGCTCTCATCCACCTTAAAGCTGTATTGTGTTTGTCCTTTCTTAGTGTCTATCCAAACAGTTTTGAGCACTTTGCTGCCATTTTCAAAGCTGATCAGCGCACGTCCGTCCGACATGGTAGGTATGGTTAATGTCGCCTGTTCACCTACTTTATAATTCTTTTTATCTGAGGTGAAGGATAGCATCGATGCCTCCGTAGGATTCGTTTGCTGCAAGCGTTCCGACCAGTTTGGCCAATTCATATAAATGATCTTACCCGACGAATGCCCGGTTTGTTCATCGGATACCTTGATCAGGTAACGACCCCAGTCTTCAGAAGCGATATTTAAATTCCAGCTGCCTTTTCCGTTAGTTAACTTTACTGTTTCGGTTTTGATCAGCTTATTATACTTATCCTGTGTAAAGTTGCTGATCGCATCGCCCGTCTGATCCCACCACCAGCGCCATTGTATCTTATATAACTCTACCTTAACCTCACGTGTACCACTTATGGCATTGCCTTTGGTATCTACATCGGCTATGTCAATCTGGTTATCCCTGCCGGTAAACAACATGCCCGATAGATCACTGCCTTTCGGCGTTTTTATACCCACATACCCCGGATAAACATTATAAGGCAATGACAACGTTTGCAAACTGAAATTACCGCCCGGCTCAAATACCTTCACCACAAAATTTGCCCGTAGCTGACCCGGTGCCTGTTTCTCCACATTGACATCCGCATTAACCGTAGCCACGCCGTTCTCATTCAGTTTGCCGTCAAATACAGTTTGTGTTTGCGTGTTGAATGCCAGGGTAGGGTCGTCAAAAGTATAATCAGGATAGTTTTTGAATGAAGTTTTCTGTGCTGACAGGAACGCATCTACCTTAGCCTTCAAATTCTGCGCTATACCGCCGAATAACCAATGCGCTTCCAGCTTGCCATCGGTATTGCTGCCTTTTGACAACTCACTTGCCCCGTTAAAGTCCAGTTTCAGCTTTAGGCGGTTCGGCATAATGGTTTCTATCTTGATGCTCTTCTCAAACGTAGCACCACCTACTTTCACTTTCGCCATCCAGTTACCTGTGCGCGATGAGGTCTCCGTAGCAGTATGGAAACTATAAAATCCATCTACCGACTTGGTCTGCGTGATTCGTTTATACAACTGGCCATCCGGATTGTAGAGCTCAAACTCTACCGGATGATCGGGAGGTAAGGTTTTAAGCTTATCCTCTAAAATAAACGACATAAATATCGAATCCCCCGGCCGCCATACGCCGCGTTCACCATAAATAAACCCTTTCAGACCGCTTTGTATTTCATCACCACCCACATTAAAGCGCGATAATGGGAGTGAGCTGCCATCATCCAGTTTCAAATACCCCTTCTCAGCGCCATGAATCGCTACCAACAGATAAGGCTTGCGTTTCAGATCGAAATTGGCCATGCCATCACCATCTGATGTGCCTTTGTACAACAACTGCTTCTGAAAATCCAATAATTCCAGCGTAACGCCCGACATCGGCTGAGCCGTCAGTATATTGGTGACTGCTACGGTCATGCTGTTATTATTGCCGCGCTTGGCTATCAGACCGATGTTAGAGGCAATGATATTCCTCTTGGCCCAACGTTCTTTGGTGTAATACGAACTCTTGCAAGGGTCAAAACGCTCGTTCCAATTATAGCTTTCCGGATAGTAATTATCATAGCGCTGCCAGAAGTCGTCATCCTCGTCTTTTATTTTGGCTGAATTGTTGTCGTAGTCATAACTTTCCTCATCGTCCGTCCCATCATTCTTTTTCAACACCGGCGAGCCCAGGCTACAGTTATACAACGAATATTCCTGCCTGAAACCGATCACTACCCTATAAATAGCGCCCGGCTCTGCACGCAACAATTGGTCTATATCCAGCATAAAGCGGTTCTTTTTGCTCAGGTTAAGGCTCTTATCCGCGTCAAGCCGGATGGTTTTCTGTACAACCGGTCTGCCAACCGCCCGCAACTCCTGACCACCATTAAAATCATTATTCTGGAAAAATTGCGGCACATTATTTTCATATACCTTGATAATGCTCACATCCACTGCGCTCAGGTTCACCGCCTCGAAAGGCATGGTCAGCTTACCTGAGTCTGGCAGGATAACGCCTTTCCCGGGAATAGTAACAGAGGGCATTCTATTCTCGAAAAACACACTGGCCGAGTATGGCTGCGTAATCTTCTTGTGTGAAATATTCTCGACGCCCTCATTCACAAAAGCGCTGTAATTGCCCTGTAAACGATCTGGGGCATATATTTTAACCGTACTGCCCTCAATGGTATAAGCAGGGTCCTCTATATTCTTTATGCCTACCAATCCCTTCAGATCCTGGCCGACAAGTATCGCATCTGAAAACTGTACCAGCACATATTGATCCTGATCCTGAACTGCCGTAATCGCCAGCACCTTAAAATCGCCGATGGCGGGTATCTCAAACTCCTGGTCACCCTTTTTATCCACCTTCAGGCTGCTGCCGTCCCAGCTTACGCCCAGTTTGTTCACCGCGTTATTGCCTCTAGCCACATCGGTAATGGTAAACTTATGCATGCGCTGCACATTATTGTGCTGCCAATTGATGCGGGTAGGCGAGGCATAGGTCACGCTGATCAGCTTTTCTATATCGGCATTGTTCTCGTCGTCTGCGGTTTGCACTTCGCCCTCCAGCTTCATTTTATCCAGTGAAGTGCTGGTCGCGGTCTGTAACCCTTTAAACGACACTGTAAAGTCAGGTTTAACAGTCTGGAAAGTAAATTTGAACTCTTTGAATCTATCGGGCACATCCACGATCTTCTTCAGTCCGAATTCCGCCGTATAGCTTTGGTCGGCCACCAGCTTCTTCTCGGGCCTGAACTCGATGGTGCGCTCATCGATCCAATAAGCCTTACCGGCAATGGACGGTGAAAAATCAAATACACCATCGGGCAGCTTATCGTTCTGCACATGCGTGGTAGGCACATCGCCCGCCAGCCGGATACGGATGGTACCTTCTTTAGAAATGATGCCCGACGTGTACGACTCGATGTACTTGCTAAACGCCGGATCAACCGCCGTACTGTGCTTGCGGTGAAAAATAAAATAAACGGCAACCAGCAAAATAATAGTGGCCACAAGCGCAATAAAAGGGCGCCTGCGTGCAGGGGAAAGGCTTTCAGTGTCTTCCATGGATAAGGTGAATTATTTACGTAAAATATGAAATTTCCTGAAAATAAAACACGATTGTGGGATTTAAAAGATTGGCGGGATTTGAGCGAGGCGTTAAAAACATGTCATTGCGATAAACGTCCTGTGCGGTGAAAAAGCAATCGCATGCTGTACAGAGCGAAGATGCCAGGGCAGCGTATTGTCTGAACACAATTTTCTTGATTTGAAGAATTAACAAGATAACTACAAACTGAACCACCAGTTAACTTCCAACAATAAATTATTAATAATCTCAGGTTAGCAAAATCATATTTAAATATTAAGTTTACACCAATCAATCTAAACCAATGCTTAAAAAAATACGGAGAACCATCGCCTGGGTAATTCTCATCTTCGTAACCTTCGTTTCTTGCTGGATATTAGCTGCTTTACTTTTACCGTTATTTACTGTCAATCTTCATCCTGTTGGTGGTCAGGATGTAGTGATCTATATTCAAACTAATGGAGATCATACTGACGTAGTTGTGCCTGTGAAAAACCAGGTTAAGGACTGGAATGAAGAGATCAGCTATCAAAATACCAAAAGCAAGGATACAACCGCTAAATATGTTGCCATCGGATGGGGTGATAAAGGGTTTTATCTCAATACTCCCACGTGGTCGCAATTAAAATTTAGCGTGGCATTTAAAGCGGCTTTTGCATTAAGCACATCAGCCATTCACACTACTTTTTGTAAAGAGTTAAAAGAAGATAATGATTGCAAGAAAATGCTTATCAGTAATGAACAATACAAAAAACTGGTAGCCTATATTGACGATAGTTTTATAAGAGATGCTCAGGGTAGGGTCATCAACATAAAAACAAACGCTAATTATAATGATGAAGATGCCTTTTATGAAGCTAAGGGCAAATACAACCTATTTTTCACATGCAATACCTGGGCTAATAAAGCCTTAAAATCATGCGGGCAAAAAGCCGCCTTATGGACAGTGAGCGATATGGGGATATTTTATCATTATAGAAAGTAAGCTGATCTGTAAACCCCTGATTACAAATTACCATCCACTGACTTAACCACAAATTCAAAAACCGTATCTTTGCGGCCAATATGAGTAAGCACGGCAGGATATTAGTGGCGATGAGTGGCGGAGTTGACAGCTCGGTTGCAGCGATCATGCTGCACGAACAGGGCTATGAAGTGATCGGCCTTACCATGAAAACATGGGACTACGCTTCATCTGGCGGTAGCTCTAAGGAGACTGGTTGCTGTAGCCTGGACAGCATTAATGATGCCCGTGCATTGGCTGTTGGATACGGATTCCCTCATTATATCCTCGACATTCGCAGTGAATTTGGCGATTTTGTGATTGATAACTTTGTGGATGAGTATCTCGCCGGTCGTACCCCTAACCCATGCGTTTTGTGCAATACCCATATCAAATGGGAAGCCTTATTAAAACGTGCTGATAAGCTGGATTGCGAATTTATTGCTACGGGGCATTACGCCAATATCCGTATGCATGATAATGGCCGTTATGTGGTGTCAAAAGGTTTGGATGAAAATAAAGACCAATCCTACGTGCTATGGGGCGTATCTCAGAAGAACCTCGCACGCACCAAATTCCCGTTAGGAAGCTTTACTAAGGCCGAGATCAGGCAGATGGCTTTGGATATGGGGCAGGTAGAATTGGCCGGTAAAAGCGAAAGCTACGAAATATGCTTTGTGCCCGATAACGATTACCGGACCTTTCTGCGCCATAAAGTGGAAGACCTGGATGAACGTGTTGGCAAAGGTAATTTTGTGCTTACAGACGGCACTATAGTGGGTCAGCACCAGGGATATCCTTTTTATACCATCGGTCAGCGTAAGGGATTGGGCATTGCATTGGGGCACCCGATGTTTGTAGCCCGTATCGATCCGCATACCAATACCGTGGTTTTAGGTACACAGGACGAACTGGAACGCAAAGATGCATGGGTGCGCAACCTCAACCTGGTAAAATATGAGAGCATCACCGACCCTATTGAAGCGGTGACCAAGATACGCTACAAGGATGCCGGTACCGAAAGTACTATTGTACAAATGGGTGAGCACATGAAAGTGGATTTTACCCACAATGTAAGCGGTATAGCTCCAGGCCAATCAGCTGTATTCTATGAAGGGAATGATTTGTTGGGTGGTGGTTTCCTTATGTAAGGTTGGAGTTGTTGTAAAAGTTGTAGAAGTTAGATTAAACCATCGTAAACACCTACAACATTTACAACCTTTTTAACCCTTACAACCTCTACAACTATTACAACTTCTTCAATCATATTCCCATAAACAATTTGCGTTTACCTTTCTTTATGTTTTATTTGCAGAAAAATAATCGGTTTAATGGCTAAAAATCTACTCATTGTTGAATCTCCGGCGAAAGCCAAAACCATCGAAGGATATCTTGGAAAAGACTTTACAGTTAAGTCAAGCTATGGGCATATCCGCGATTTGGTGAAGTCGGAAGATGCGATAGACATCGCTAATAACTTTGCACAAAAATATGAAGTACCTGCCGATAAGAAGCAGGTAGTAAGTGAGTTAAAGAAATTAGCAAAGGAAGCCGAAATGGTTTGGCTCGCATCCGATGAAGACCGTGAGGGAGAAGCCATTTCCTGGCATTTATTTGAGACTTTGGGATTGAAAGATGCCTCTACTAAGCGCATTGTTTTCCACGAGATCACCAAACCTGCTATTTTAAAAGCTATTGAGAATCCGCGCAAAATAGATTACAACCTCGTTAACGCACAGCAGGCACGCCGTGTATTGGACAGATTGGTGGGCTTTGAACTTTCTCCTGTCCTATGGAAAAAAGTTAAACCATCATTGTCTGCAGGCCGTGTTCAATCAGTTGCGGTTAGGTTGATCGTAGATCGCGAGCGAGAGATTAATAAATTCCAATCAGAGGCTGCGTTTAAGATCGTCGCTATATTTGGTAAAGGTAAAGAGGCTTTTAAAGCAGAACTGCCTGAACGCTGGGCTAAACAGGAAGATGCAGAAAAGTTCCTGAGTGACTGCATCGGTGCCGATTTCAACGTGAACTCACTCGAAACCAAACCTGCTAAACGTTCGCCTGCCGCACCGTTCACTACCTCGACCCTGCAACAGGAAGCCAGTCGTAAGCTAGGCTTCTCGGTATCGCGTACCATGCAGGTTGCACAAAAGCTGTACGAATCAGGTAAGATCACCTATATGCGTACCGACTCGGTGAATTTATCCGACCTGGCTTTGAATGCGGCTGCACAAGAGATTAATTCAGCTTATGGCGAAAAATACCATCAGCTTAGAAAATATAAAACCAAAGCCGCCGGGGCACAGGAAGCACACGAGGCGATCCGTCCTACCTATTTTGATGCCCACTCTATTGACGGTGATCCATCAGAAAAACGCCTGTATGAGCTGATCTGGAAACGTGCTATTGCTTCACAGATGAGTGAAGCTTTATTTGAGAAGACGGTTGCAAAGATCAGTATATCAACACGTAAAGAAGAATTGGTAGCTAACGGAGAGGTAATGAAATTCGACGGTTTTCTGAAAGTATACCTGGAGTCGGTGGATGATGAAGAAGATACGCAGAAGGATGAAGATAATGCAATTCTACCTCCATTAAACAAAGGCCAGCTACTGGATTTGCAGGAGATGACTGCTACCGAGCGTTTCTCGCGTCCTGCTGCCCGCTATACTGAGGCCAGTTTGGTAAAGAAACTGGAGGAGTTGGGTATCGGTCGTCCGTCTACCTATGCTCCTACAATTTCCACTATACAAAACCGTGGTTATGTGGTGAAGGAAGACCGCGACGGTAAGCAACGTAATTTCCGTGTACTGACGCTGAAGAACGCTAATATCACCAAAGAAGAAAAAACTGAAAATACAGGTGCTGAACGAGGTAAACTTTTTCCTACCGACATTGGCTCGGTAGTGAACGATTTCCTGGTGCAATACTTTAAAGGTATCGTTGATTATCACTTTACAGCTGGTGTAGAAAAGCAATTCGATGAGATCGCGCAGGGAATGGAAGAATGGACGAATATGATCCGTAAATTCTATAACCCGTTCCACAAAGAAGTGCAGAATACCATCGAAACGGCTGATAAAGCTACAGGCGAGCGCGACCTGGGCATTCACCCGGAGAATGGTAAAAAGGTATCTGTGCGCATTGGCCGTTTTGGGCCGTTTGTGCAGATTGGCGATAGTGATACTGAAGAAAAACCGCTTTATGCCAGTCTGCGTGCAGGTCAGAGCATCGAGACCATTGCTTTGGAGGATGCACTTGAATTGTTTAAGCTGCCAAAGAAAGTAGGTTTGTTTGAAGATAAGGAAATGACCGTCGCCATTGGCAAATTCGGTCCGTATATCCGTCATAACAGTGCGTTCTATTCGCTGCCAAAGGGTGTTGATCCCCTGGATGTATCGGAAGAGCAGGCCGTTGAGATCATATTGGATAAACGTAAACGCGATTCAGAGCGCCTGATCAAGACATTCGACGAAAACCCGGATGTGAAGATACTAAATGGTCGCTGGGGACCTTATATCGAATTCGGCAAACAAAACGTTAAGATACCAAAGGGCAAAGAGCCCAAAGACCTCACCTACGAGGAGTGCAAGGCCCTTGCCGACGCTGAAGCGAAGGCACCGAAGAAGAAGTTTGTGAAGAAGGGGAAATAGTGTTGTAAGGGTTGTAGTTGTTAAAAAGGTTGTAATGGTTTATGCCAACCTCTACTCCAACTTCTACAACCTTTACAACTCCTACAACTAATACAACCAAACATGATAAAAGACATCCCGGAAAATATAGTGAAGGATATCGCCATTGCGGTGGCGCTGGAGGGCGAGACAGTGGAGAGCAAAACATGGTATGTCTACGTCATCAATATGAAGAATGAGCCGATAGAGAATGTACTGATCACCTCAAAAGGCTATGGCGAAAAGGATGGCGAACCTGTCAAAACCTCCACCCTCCGGCACATGATACCACTGCTCGAAAACAGCGCCTTTGCCCTCATCGAGCCGATAGATGAATCCACATTCGGCCTCAACAACGAGTACTGGCTCAGTTACTACATCGGCCGTGAAATATTCGATAAAAAGTTCATCTTCCTTCCTGAAAGCATAGTCGAATCTAACTTTATTAAACTCCCGATACTGAATAAGCCGGGAGTGATGATAAGGTAGGTCAGTTGGTAGTTAAGAGTCGACTGCAGGCAGTATTTATCCTAAACGTAATTGCATAATGTATTTTTAATCCTGATAACGGATCAACGGTTACCGAGCACTAACTAACTAACTAACTAAGCCACAAACACCGTCTTGATATTCACAAATTCATGAATACCAAACATACCCAATTCCCGACCATAGCCGGATTGTTTTATACCTCCAAATGGTAACCGTGGATCAGATTTAACCAATGAGTTAACAAAGCAGGAACCTGCTTGCAGTTGGGTGGCAGCTATTTTTTCGCCTTTCTTTTTGTCTTTGGTGAATACAGCAGCGCCTAAACCAAAGGTGCTGTCGTTGGCTTTCTTAATGGCATCAGCTTCGTCTTTTGCTGTGATGATGGATGCTACTGGGCCAAATAATTCTTCATCATAAGCAGGCATACCGGGTTTTACTTTGGTGAGGATAGTAGCTGGGTAGAAGGCATTTTTACCTTTTGGGGATGATCCACCCAAAATACATTTGGCTCCTTTTTTTATGGAGAGTTTTACCTGTTCGTGCAGTTGATTACGCAGGTCCATTCGTGCTTGGGGACCTATTGCTGTATTGACATCCAATGGATCGCCCAGCTTTTTGGCTTTCATTTTACTTAGGAACAGCTGCGTAAATTCCTTTTCTACTGATCTGACGACGATGAACCTTTTGGCAGCAATACAACTCTGGCCACTGTTAATGATCCGGCTGTTCACACAGACTTCCGCGGCCTGTTCGAGGTCTGCATCGGACAGGATAACGTAGGCATCACTGCCGCCTAACTCCAGAACCGTCTTTTTGATAAGCGACCCTGCCTTTTGTGCTACCACTTTACCGGCATTGGTGCTGCCTGTAAGGGTTACCGCCTGTATTAAAGGATTCCCGATGATGTTTTCCACCATCGTATTATTGACCATAAGCGACTGAAAAACATAATCGGGAAAGCCTGCCTGGTGAACCACTTCTTCAATCGCCTGGGCGCATCCGGGCACATTAGAAGCATGTTTTAACACTCCACAGTTACCAGCAGCCAAAGCAGGAGTAAGGAATCGGAATACCTGCCAGAAAGGAAAGTTCCAGGGCATTATAGCGAGCACAACACCAATAGGCTGAAAGGTCACAAAGCTTTTAGATGCATCGGTCTCAATGATCTGGTCACTGAGGTATGTGGATGCATTGGCAGCGTAATATTCGCACACATCGGCACATTTTTCAATTTCGGCAACACCCTGGTTAACGGGTTTACCCATTTCATGAGCCATCAGTATGGCAAACTCCGATTTACGTGTGTGCAAAACAGCCGCCATACTGGTCAAAAGTCTGCTGCGCTCTTCGTGAGAAGAGTTCCTCCACTTAAGCCAGGCTTTATGCGTTTGAGCAATTTTTTGTTCAACCTGCTTGGCAGTATGCGCGTGGTATTTCTTTAAAACTTTTCCGTTGACCGGATTGACTGAAGTTAGGTTCATAACTGTCTACCTCTCAAAGTTAAACAGTTTACCAATAAAATAGTTGCGCTAATTACGGATTGCGCACCTGGCCATCACCTTCAACTATCCATTTATAGCTGGTGAGTTCCTGCAAACCCATCGGTCCGCGGGCATGAAGTTTTTGGGTACTGATGCCTATTTCAGCCCCTAAACCGAACTGAGCACCATCTGTAAAAGCTGTTGAAGCATTAAGATATACAGCAGCAGCATCAACCTTATTTAAGAATGTGGCGGCATGTTGAGCATTCTCCGTTATAATGGCTTCGCTATGCTTAGAACTGTGACCGGCGATATGATTTAAAGCTTCATCAAAACTATCGACCGTTTTAATGGCCATTTTATAATCCAAAAACTCCGTACCGAAATGTTCAGGCTGAGCTTTTTTGAGCAGATTATCAGGATAGCTGCCTTTTAATGAAGTGTAGGCTCTTTCATCAGCAAATATCTCGACATCTTTTTCAGTCAGCTTTTGAGCTAATTCAGGCAGATCTGATAGACGGGAGGAATGCAAAATCAAACAATCCAGCGCATTGCAAACACTTACACGACGGGTTTTAGCGTTGAACACAATCTCGCTGCCTTTATTCAGATCGCCGGTTTCATCAAAATAAGTATGAACAATTCCTGCACCGGTCTCGATAACGGGCACTTTACTTTGCTGACGTACCCGGTCGATCAGACTTTGGCTGCCGCGAGGAATTAATACATCAATATAACCAATGGCATTTAGCAATGCTTCAGTAGCTTCACGTTCGGGAGGAAGCAGAACAGCAACATTTTTATTGATGCCATGTTTAGCCAGCACAGCGTGAATGATCTTAATGATAGCTTTGTTTGAGAATTCGGCATCACTACCACCTTTCAGAATACAAACATTGCCGGTTTTAAAGCAGAGAGCAAATACATCAAAAGTAACGTTGGGGCGAGCCTCATAGATTACCCCGACAACACCCAATGGCACACCAATCTTTTTTATATGGAGACCATTAGGCATCGTTTTTTCTGACAGAATATGGCCAAGAGGATGGGGAAGATTGGCTACATTCACCATATCCTTTGCAATATCTTTTATACGGGCTTCGGTCAGCTTTAAACGATCATACTTGGGATCGCTTGTATCCATGCGATCAAGGTCTTTCTGATTTTCCTGAAGGAGGAGAGCAGTTTGAGCTATCGCAGCCCCGGCCAGGTCATTCAACACAGCAACTATAGTATCAGGCGAGACGCTTACAATGTCTCTGCCAGCAAATAATGCATCTTCAAAATATTGTTTGTATTCCATTTATACTCTAATCAACTCTGCAAATAAAGGTAATCATAATGCACCAGCGCTTTCTGGTTTTTATGACCGATACGCTCACGTACTTTTTCTGAACCGTATTCGGCTATACCAAGGCCAATCAGTTTATCGTGCTCATCTACCAGTTTAATGATCTCCCCTTTATTAAAATCAGCCTCTACACTAACAATCCCCACAGGTAATAAACTGGTTGCTTTGCTTGAAAGTAACGCCGTTTTCGCACCCTCATTTACCTTTACTACGCCGGTAGCAAAATGAACCGAGTGTGCTATCCATTTCTTTTTACCCGATTTGGTTTTGTCGGGAATAAACCTGGAATGGATCACTCTATCTTCCAGTACATCAGTTAAAATATTATCCCGTGTACCGTTTGCAATATGCACGCTTATACCTAATTGAGCTACTTTTTGCGACATAGTTGATTTGGTGATCATCCCACCACGACCAAACTGGGATTTGCCGGAAGAGACAAAAGCAGATAGGTCGAGACTTGAATTATCGATCTCTTCAATCACTTTTGAACTGGGTAATTTAGGATCACCGTCATAAATACCATCTACGTTAGTAAGCACGATCAATGCCTGGGCATTCAACATAGAAGCGATAAGCCCGGCAAGCTCATCGTTATCAGTAAACATCAGTTCTGTAACCGACACAACGTCGTTTTCATTTACTACCGGTATAACCTGGTGCTGTAATAGCACTTCGAGGCAATTGCGCATGTTTAGATAATGCAGCCTGTCTCGGAAATCCTCTTTGGTAACCAATATCTGTGAGCAAAGCATATCATACTCAGCAAACAAGTTAGAATAGGTATTAATGAGCTTAACCTGGCCGATAGAGGCTAGTAATTGCCGCGCTGCCACTGCATCCGCTTTTTCTGATACCGTTATCATGCTACGACCAGAAGCCATAGCGCCTGATGATACTAATATCACTTCTTTACCCTGCTTTTTTATAGTCGCAATCTGTTCCACCAGGTGGCCAATGCGTTTCAGATCGGGTAAGCCATCCTTTTGCGTCAAAACGTTGGAACCGATCTTTACAACAATGCGGTGGTAATTGAAAGCCATGGGTATTCGTATAATTCAGGCTTCAATATTAATAAATTATAGCTGATTGATGGGAATTATAGTGATAATAATTGCCTTCTTTAAAATTGTTTGAGTTTTACCGATCGATCCTGAGTGAAGTAATTGTAATAAAATTGGGGATTTTTACAGATGTATCAGGTTTCCAGCCAATAGTACCTTTTATAGGGAATTTTGTGCTGGAAGTAATTCCGGAATTATCGGGAAGCTGGAAAGACCGGTAAATAGTTGATGTATCGTTATCAAATTTGATGAAATAGCCACCACAATCTGCACACATTCCAAAATCCTGCCTGATACTACCGTGAGCAGTATGCAAAGGAAATTCGTTAGCTTTTTTGCAGGCTGTGAAAGCTATGGTTATAAATAAAAACGCGATGAGGTTACAGGTATATCTTTTCATGACTTTATTGAATTAAATGTCAATACGTTAGATAGTCGTCAAACGCTACAACCAATCATTTCATTTGGTGTTTATGATTAAAGATACTTATTAATCAAAAAATGAAAAAAACTAATCTTATTGATCGTTTTAGTAACAGCAACTATTGGAGCATTCTGTCAAACTAAAATCAGCGATACCTCTAAAAATGCTCCTGTTACAACTAATACAGCTTTCAGAGTTCATTACGACTATGTATTCAAACGAAATACCGACGGATCTTACTCAGCATTATATCCTGTGCAGATCAACGGCGATATTATTGGTTCAGGCGCATCTTTCCCTGCGGGAACATCATTTGGCGGAATAGATGTAGCAGCCTACGCCGGGCACGATCTGATGATAGATACGGTGAAAAGGGTGGTTATTATAAGGAAATTCTTGAAGTAGTCTGGACCGGAATTTATTGAATTAATGAATTAGCCGAATTCTGTAAATTCTTAAATTCAATAAATTCCGGTTCAGACATTTAGCTTATAAATCCTTTTACATACTCCTTAGTCAATTCCTTCTGTGGATTTAACAAAAGCTCTTCGGTCGGACCGAATTCAATGATCTTGCCCATATAAACGAAGATGATATAGTCTGAAACCCGACGTGCCTGGCGCAGAATGTGGGTTACCAGGACGATGGTATATTTTTGTTTAAGGTGGATGAACAGGTCTTCTATGATACTGGTTGATACCGGGTCAAGTGCCGATGTTGATTCATCGCCCAGAATAATCTCTGGTTCTACAGCCAGTCCGCGAGCCAGGCATAAACGTTGCTGTTGACCAATGGATAAGCGGGTAGCTGGGGCATGAAGGCGGTCTTTTACCTCGTTCCACAAACCGGTTGCTTTAAGTTGGGTCTCTACCAACTCATCCAACTCAACTTTTTTAGGGCGGCCATGCAGACGGGGGCCATAAGCAACATTATCATATATTGACATCGGCAGAGGATATGGCCTTTGCGAAAGCAGTCCCATCTTTTTGCGGATGTGGGTCACTTCGGCTTTCGGATCGTAAATATCTTCGCCATCTACCAATACTTTGCCAGTTATTTTTACATCGGGTGTATCATCGAGTAAACGATTAAAGGATTTTAGCAGGGTAGTTTTACCACAGCCTGAAGGCCCGATGATAGAAATAACCTTCTTATTTGGTATATTAATAGTTATATCCTTCAGTATATCGTTATTGCCGATGCTGACATTTAAATGCTGAACACTGATATGCGGATTGTTTGTCATGATTACTGAATTTTGTTTTTAGAGAACCGTTTTGCCAGCCATGACGATAAAACGGTGATGATCAATACTACAATGGTTAATATTAAAGCCGAGGCATAGGCACGTCCCTGAACTTCCTCCACAGGACTACCTAATTGAAAAAATATGGCCAATGGCAATGTTGCTGCAGGTTGATGCAATGATGTCGGGATATTATCGCTGAATCCGGCAGTAAACAGTACCGATGCCACATCACCTATTGCACGGCCGAAGGATAATAGGATGGCCGTAAATATTCCCGGTCTGATCTGTCGTAAAACCACTTTCGACATTTCCCAGCGGGTTGCACCCAATGCCAGTGAAGCATCGCGAAGTTCTTTTGGTACGGTAAGGATCACTTCATCCAGTGTACGCACCAGGATTGGAATTACCAGAAGTGTAACGGCCACTATACCACCCAGCAATGATGCTTTGATACCGAAATAAACCATGATGAGGAAACCGAATGCGCCATAAACGATAGACGGTATGCCGAATAACACATCAAAAGCGATACGTAATGAGTTAGCAACAACATTTCGGCTGCCCAGGTACATATTGATGTATATGGCTACGGGAATACTGATAAGTAACCCTAATATGGTTGCACCGCCGGCTACGTATAGTGAGCCGATGATAGCATTCAGAACGCCACCTTCTTTACCAATGTAGAAGCCGCCGCCGGGTATTTTGGTGATCATATCTAAATTCATGAAAGGGACGCCTTTAATAAATATAGTACCAACTATCAGGAAAAAGCTGCCTGCCACAATAATGATCGATAACAGCATCAGTACACGGAAAAAGTTTTCTTCTAATTTTCGCCTTGTCATGCTGCCAGTTTCCTTTCCAGTCGGGCTAAGATCACCCTTGATATAATGTTGAATAATAGAATGATGATGAACAGGAGCAGGGCTGCAAACATTAGCGCAGAGTCATACATCGGTATGGATAGCATCTCGCCGTAATTGTTGGCAATTAAAGCGGGCAGTGGATAGCCTGAATCGAATACTGAATGCGGTACATCTGCATTATTCCCGCAGACCATCAGCACAGCTATCGTTTCGCCAAAAGCACGCGAGATCGCTAATACTGTGGCAGCAATAATACCGGGTGTTGCTTTACGAATGTATACCTTTCGGATAGTTTCCCATTTGGTGGCGCCTAAGGACAGGGATGCTTCTTTTAATTCCTTCGGGATAGTATTTAGTACTTCACATACAATACTTACAATGAGCGGGAATATCATTACTGCCAGCACAATTCCACCTGCCAATACACTGTAACCAGTAGAAAATTCGACAAAATGTGGTGCAATATGATTTTGTATCAATGGAATTATAAACAACACCCCCCATACGCCAAAAATTACCGGGGGTATGCCCGATAACAGGTTAACAAACGGAACCAGGATTTTTCTGACTCGCTGAGGCGCATATTCCGTTATGTAAAATGAACTAAGTAAACACAATGGCAGGGCAATGATAATGGATATACCCGTGACCCATAGCGTGCCCATAATGAACGGGAAAAATCCGAATAGTCCTTTAAGTGGCTTCCAGTCGCTGGAAGAAAGCAAATGCCACCAGGACGCATGATCGAGAACCGGGACGGATTTATAATACAAGCCAATGCCAATTGCCACTACCACCAAAACTGATGAGATAGTGAGCAGCAGCATTATTTTTGAAAGAACTTTATCTTTTAATAGTCTGAATTTCTGCATTAATTTGGTTAGGTTGGATTAAGTTGGACCGCTGATTGGTTTTGTGATTTTAGGATTTCGCTGATTATTAAACTAAGCGAATCAAAATAATCAATCAGCGGTTCAACTCATCAATTAAATTTTCTTCAATTCCTCAGCTATTTTCTGTTTCGAAAGCTGGATATACCCGTTTTCGTCAACATACTTCTGGCCTTCGGATAGTACAAATTTTACAAATGCCACCAATTCGGGACGTGTTGGTTTTCCTTTGAAAAGGAATCCCAGGTTACGTGCCGGAGGGGATGGATATTTACCGGTTCCTATGGCATCTGTTAAATGATCGATAGTATCATAGAAATTCTCGTCCTCATCAATCTTTCCGTTGCCATTCACATCGATTGGTAAGGCATGAACTCCGGCTACCTGCTTGCGGGTTTTTAAATCATAGAGGTAAGCGATATTGTTAAAGCCGATAGCTGTAACATCTTTTTTAACAGCCTGAGCTAATCCCGGGTCGCCATAAACACCTACACCAAGCAGATCTTCCTGTTTTTTATTAAAGTATTTGGCCCAGGTTTCAGCTGCACCTGCAGCGTCTGAACGGGTATAAACGTGGATAGGTACAGGTACTTTTCCACCTAACTGGTTCCAGTTTTTGATTGAACCGGTAACAAATACATTGGCGAACTGATCACGCTTTACGCCTTTGGCTTCCAATGCTGCAGCGTTAGGGTTACCTGTGTTGAAGGTTGGCACAACCGCATCCTTGGTTACATAGATGGTGTAAGCGCCCTTTTTTACTTCTGCAGGATTGATATCTCTTGATGCCAAACCGATATCAACCAGACCCGATAGCGCGTCCGTGATACCCTTACCTGCACCACCTGCCGAGATGTTGAACACCACATTAGGGTGTATCTTCTTAAATTCCTGCGCCCATTTCACGGTAATAGGGTAGAGGGCGAAGGCACCGGAAATATTGATGGTACCTTTAAGGTCATCGGGTGCAGGTTTGTTATCAGCCTTTTTGAAGGATGATAATGTAACAACTATACCGGTAATGGTTGCAAATGACAGTATAGTTTTCGGATTAAATAATATGCGTTTCATGTTATTGCGTTTGCGTTTTTTAGAATGCGAGCTGTAATTGAGCTTCAAAAATGTTGTTTTTAACCTGCGTAGCTGTTTCCTCACGTCTGTCCAGGTAATCCACAGACAGTTTGGTCCATTTGTTAAAGAAGAAGTTTACACCACCTGAGTATATTTTAGCACGATCCGTAGTAATTAGTTTATTAGGATCATAGGTGTCATACCGGGCTACTACCTGTATCTGAGGTATTACAAAATATCCGGCCTGGGCAAACCAACCATCTTTTTGAATAGCTGCATCGGTACCATGATCATATTCTGCATTTAATGATAAAGCGCCAATAACATACCTGCCATCAAATCCATAACGATTTCTTGCCTGGTCTTTAGTTCCGCCTGTCGGGATACCTTTTCCTTCGTAGATATCGGCGCCCAGGTCCAGGTTTTTGATAGGGTGTATGCCAAAACGACCCGCCCAATCTTTACGATCATTATTGTCAGTTGTTACATCATACCCCGCACCATTAAAAACACCAAATGTGTAGTCGAACAGATAACGGTCGTCTACCTTGACAAAACTGCCGCTTATTTGTGCTCCAATATCCCGGCCTTGCTGATTACCGATCACATCTTTAGATCGACCAGCCAATGCTTCCACAACCTGCGAACGGTCAATAAATTCCAATTGGCCGTCAGAGGTCAAGCTTTCCAATGAAAACGGTATTTTAAACTGCCCAACCTGGAACCTCAAATAGTCAGCAAATCTGTAGGATGTATAAGCGTCAACAAGTTTTACACCAGTACCTCCTAATTCTGTTTGCGTATAGTATGACCAGCTATCGGTTATGTTACCGGATACGATCAGGCGGGCGCGATGCAAATCAAACGCATCATTTACACCTTTTTGCTGAAATCCCTGGTAACGCTCCTGTACCAGCCCACTAATCTGCAAGGCTTTGCTCCCTATAGATATAGAGTGTTGGTTCGCTTTATCTTTATCCCGTTTCTGCTGTTCTTTTAAAGCAAGGTCTGAGCGCAGTGAATCGGCTTCTTGCTGTGTCAATAAATTTTTCTTGATCAAAAGATTTAGCAATTCATCATTTGATTGTGCTTTGGATGCAATTGCAGAAGCAACGATGATGAAAACTAATAAGAGCCTTTTCAAATAAAAGTGTTTCATTTTTAGGGTTTGATTTAAAGTAATAGTGTAATCCGGGGTTAATAAAATTTATATATCTATAATGTCTGTATAGTCTACTGATTTAGTAGTGTAAAAGTATAAACGTTTTTTGTATTGTCAAATTTTATTTAAAAAAAATATTTGGTATAGATTATTTTATTTGAACCACCCTCTGAAAAGAGGTATGTATTAATGAGAAATGTTATCGGTGTAAATCGTACCGATAACATTTCTAAAGATTGTGATATGGGGCGGAAGTTATTTGTCGCCTCTCATATAATCTGCTGGAGAATCTGAAACATCCATGACTTGTGCCAGGATACCATCTGCCTTAAACTCCAATAATTTATCAGTTTTGAACAAAGGCTGATGATTTGAATCGGCCCGGGAGTTCCTGTCATCGACAATTATTCGATAATATTCTCCGGACGGCTTTTCTATTCTTGCAATGTAATAAACGTTAAGGGCGTTGTACTTGGATTTTTTGTAGGCATTATAAACAACCGGGGGCAACTGGCGTGTCCATCTTATTCTTGATATTGTACTCACCCATTCTCCATTTTTATCGAATGCGACGGAAGATGTGTGATCATTTATTTCTGCTTTTGCAATGAATTTATTTTCTTTTGTTTTCCATCTTTTGATTTTTGAACCGGGATATTTTTTATTGAAAGATGCTACCACAGCTTCGGGAACGCTGGTTGAGCTCATAGCCTGAGCTTTTATTTCTGAGGTAACTACAATTAAAATTATAATGACAGTTAAAAACGATTTTGAAATTTTCATGATGCTAATATTTACCGTGGGCATATGCCCTTTATTTGCTTTTAATAATTGAATACTTGACTTACAAAGAGATCACTGGTTTTGGTCAATATGCCAAACCTCATTATTGCTAATTATCAGATTCTTAGCGCCAGGAATAAAAGGTAATCATAGCGTTTATGCCCAAGCAACCCATTTTCTTGTATACAAAAGACTTTAATGGCATTTGAAAATCTTGCTGAAGGGCTATTATGCAGATCAACTGTTGAAGAAATGTTTAATAAACTTTGCTTATCTTTTTTAAATACAGCCTTATCTGTACGTTTGATATAATCTGTGGAGGCTTTATTGTTTAGCTTAGATATCTGACAAGTATTCAGCCCTGGCGACGTAACGTTTGCAAGAAAATAAATATGTGATAATGCGACAAAAAGGTAAATCATTGATAACATGAATACCTTGCAATGCATCACTATATTCTTTCTGTTATATCTCATAACCCCAAATTGATCATTCAACCTTATTGCCTTGCTGAACCTCGTCACTGGCATGTAAAACAATACGGTCATTTAGTTTAAGCTTGCCAAATACCTCGGTCGAATCGTTACTCGCCAGACCTTCTTTGATATCGACCAGGTTTGCCTTGCCATCACGAACCGCCACTACGTACTCTTTTTCTGTAGAGCGGATAATGGCGGAATTAGGAACCAATAATGATTTGGCACCAGACACCATAGGTATTTTAACCTCGGCGTACATACCCGGTTTTAGTTTCCCATTCTGATTGACTACATCAATCTCAATGGCTTCCTGTCGCATGCTTCCTAATGCATTGGCCGACCGACTGATTTTAGCTGCATGTTCCTGTCCGGGCATGGCGTTGAATGTGAATTTTACGGGTTGGGTCAGATCAACCTTATCTACATAATCCTCCGGAATATATACGGTGAGGCGCATTTTATTTATATCCTGTATGATAAGCATAGGTTGATCGGTTTCTTTACCGGGTGCTACCAATGCGCCAGGGGAAACATTTCTCTGTACGATCATGCCATCAAAAGGAGCGTAGATGCGCAAATATCCCTGCATGGTACGCACAGCCTCTACATTAGAATGTTCAGATTGTGCCATTGCGTTGTCAGCTTTCATTTTAGAACTGGCATTATCCAGGTCCAACGGCGATACGGAACCCGGCTCTTTTGCTGCTTCTTTCAAACGCTCGTATTTCTCTTTGCTGGCCTGGGCATTTTCCTGCGCCTGCATATATCTTGAATTGGCAGACTGCAATTGTGCCTCCATTTCTGGTGCCTCGAGTATCATCAGCAATTGACCTTTTTTTACCATTGAGCCACGGTCAACAAACAACTGTTTTACGAAGCCATTTACTTTCGGGAACAGATTTACCTCGTTGAATGGAACTAATTGCCCCGGCAAACTTGCTGAGCTCGACAGCGCCTTTTCGCTCACAGCGCCAAACTCATATTTACCCGCGCTTTTACTATTACTGGATTGTCCGGTCAGATCAACGGGCTTTTGATTGCCTGAACATGCTGCAAACAGAGCAGTAGCAGCTATTAACAAATAAGATCTATATTTCATGTTGTTGAATATTTAAATTGGTGGTTTCGGTTGACTCTTCGGGCATCAGTGCCGGTGAATCGTAAGTAGTTTTTTCCTGTACCCAGGCAAAAACCATGGGTAAAATGAATAATGCCGCAAAGGTGGATGCAAATAAGCCACCAATCACAGCACGACCAAGCGGAGCAGATTGCTCACCAGCCTCGCCCAAGCCAGATGCCATCGGGATCATACCAGCGATCATTGCCAGGCTGGTCATCAAAATGGGCCTTAAACGGATAGAAGCGCTGGTCACCGCTGCTTTGGTCGAATCCTTATATTCCAACCTTAAATTCTCGGCATTGGTCACGATCAGGATCGCATTGGCAACTGATACGCCGGTCGACATGATCATCCCCATATATGATTGCAGATTGAGCGTGCTGCCCGTTATTAATAAGGCAGTAATTGATCCCAATATTACCGCAGGTATCGTAACCAATACAGTCAGCGATACCTTAAATGATTGGTAATTGGCTGCCAGCAACAGGAAGATGACCAGTATAGCAAAGCCCAATCCATTTTGTAAACTGCTTAAAGTCTCAGTCAGCAAGCCTGACATACCCCCAACTTCTGCAATCAATCCTTTTGGTGGCGTACCTATGGATTTTACGGCTTTTTGTACGTCGGTAGTAGCGGTACCCAAATCCTTTTTATAAATATTGGCACTGATGGTGATAAAGCGACGTGGGCCTGTCCGGTCATATTCTGCGGGTGCCGTTGTTTGTTTAAAAGTGGCCACATCAGCAAGGGTAGGACTGCTTTTGCCTTTTACCAGCGGGATTTCTTTTAACTCATCCAGATTATTCATCACATACTCCGGAACCTGGGCCTGTACCTGGTAGGTGTATGCGTTCTTTTCATCAAGCCATAAGTTTTTCAACGTAAAACGACTGGAGGAAGTACTTGCCGTAACTGAACGGGCAATATCACTTACGTTTAACCCAAGTTGAGCCAACTTCAATCTATCTAGCGTAATGGCAATTACGGGATAATCTAAAGGCTGATTGATCTGTACATCGCGCAGATATGGTATTTGTTTCAGCTTTGTCAGAACCTTGTAGCCATAAGTTTTAATCTGATCCAAATCTTTACCAGCAACCTGTACTTCGATAGGCGTATTAGCCCCCAAACTCATGATCTTTTCCGTCATGTCGATCGGCTCAAAAGTGATGGTCATCTCAGGCAGAGCATGAGCAATGTTCTTTCGCAAGGCATCCTTCAGCTCATCCATATTGATATGGTAATTCTCATCAAGGTTTACCTGCAAGACTGCCTCGTGCGTGCCGGTGTTAAACACATATAGGTTGCTGCTTCCAAAGCTGCTTGGCACCAAACCGATATATCCGGAAGTGATCTCGACATGATTGTTTACGGTTCTGTTGATGATGTTCAGCACTTCTTTAAACTTGTCTTCAGTGCGCTCGAGCCGGGTACCTTGCGGTTCTTTTATTCTTATCTGAAATTGACCGTTGTTGAGTTTGGGCATCATGTCTTTACCGATAAGCACAAATCCTGCAGCCGCCAATCCAATCACAACAACCAGGTAGGTAAGCACATATAGCTTTTTGCGCGGCATCATCCGTTGGGTGATAGACATAAAACGCATCTTTACGCGTTCAAACAGATCATTCTCTTCAGGATGCAATTCTTCCTGGTGCTGATGTATTTGTATCTGTTCTTCTTGTGGCTTATCCAATGATTCACCAGCGTGCGCATGAATTTCGCCATGATGATAATGCTGATAGCGTTCGGCTTTGATAAGCCAGTTGCTCAGAATAGGCACCAATGTTTGTGCAAGAACGTAGGAAACGATCATCGTCAAACCAATAGATAACGACAGCGGCAGGAACATCGCCTTAGGCACACCATTCATCATAAAAGACGGCGCAAACACGGCCAGAATACATAATAAGATCAGCAACAATGGGAATGATATTTCCTCGCAGGCATCATAAATAGCTTGCCGCTTGGATTTACCCATTTCCAGGTGCTGGTGAATGTTTTCTATAGTTACCGTCGCCTGGTCGACAAGGATACCTATTGCCAAAGCCAAACCACTCAAAGTCATAATATTGATGGTTTGCCCGAAAAGGCTGAGCAAAAGCACGCCGATCAGGATAGACACAGGTATGGTGATCACCACGATCAAACTGCTTCGCCAGTCGCGCAGGAATAGCAAAACCATTAAGCCGGTTAATAAAGCCCCGAGACCACCTTCGGTCATCAGGCTTTTTACTGCATTCACCACGAAGACCGATTGGTCGAACTCGTAAGATATCTTCACATCATTCGGCAATAAGTTCTGCATCTCCTGCATTTTACCTTTCAGGCCTTGCACTACCGACCAGGTTGATGCCGAGGCCGTTTTTACAACAGGTATGTAGACTGAGCGCTTACCGTTGATCAACGCATAGTCAACTGTTACGTCTGTAGCATCGGTCACTCTTGCGATATCCTTCACATAAATAGGCACACCATTTTTGGTGATCACGGGGATGTTGCCAAAGTTGGTTGCGTTCTTCACCAGTGTATTCATGGTAGTCAGATACATAGTATTACCCACGCGCAGGTTACCGGATGGGGACATCACATTGAACTTCGCCAAAGCATCTACCACTTCATCAGGTGTCAAATTAAAACTTCTCAGTTTGTCCGGATCAACGCTAAACACAATAGTACGAGCATTTGAACCAAACGGAGGAGGAGCGGAGAGACCCGGGATTGTAGAGAACATGGGCCTGATGCGGGTGGCTGCCAGGTCATATATGTCTTTTAAACTTTCACTTTTACTGTCTAATACCAACTCGCCAACTGGCAGTGATGAAGCATCGTAGCGTATAACCTGTGGTGGCAAAGCGCCGGGAGGGAAGAAGCCCTGGGCACGGCTCACCTGCAAGGCAACCTGTGCAGATGCCTCAGCCATGTTGGTGGTTTCGTAAAAGGATATTTTGATGATAGTTAAACCCTGTATACTCTTGCTGCTGATGTTTTTCACACCGTCTACATACAGGAACTGGTTTTGTAATCCCGTGGCAAAAAAGCCTTCCATTTGCTGTGCCGACATACCACCGTATGACTCAATCACATAAATAGTAGGCAGGTTAAGCTTGGGGAATATATCTATCGGGATATTCATTGCACTGAGCACTGCAAAAATCAAAAGGCTCATGGTGATCACTATCGTAGTGATTGGCCTTTTCAGTGCGGATGTGACCATTGACATAGTTTTCGTTATTTTAAAAGGTTTAATATGGTGCCTACTTTATTGTCGGTAATGGCCTGGTTAAACAATGCGTTGGTATAGGCATATTTAGCCTGTACATAATCGGTTTCGGCACGATAAAGGATATTGAGGGCCGCGTCCAGTTCGATAATATCTGTCAGCCCGTTTTTATAAAGCGATAGCTTTTGACGATAGCCGTCATTCGCTGCTTTGAGCTGATGTGGTATTTCAGTCAACCGTTCGCGGGCCGTTTGCATTTCTGCATAAGCCTGGTTGGCATTAGCAGCAAGCAAGGTCTTATGCTCCTGTAATTTATTCTGGAAATAGTCAGACTGCGTTTTCTGAGTGCGCACTTTTAGCTGTTTGCGGCGCAGATCAAAAAGATTATAAGAAATACCTAATCCAACCAAATAATTATCCCGCTGAAAGCCCCATCCATTTGAAAGACTATTGAAATGATCATTAGCGTCTACACTCGAACCGCGTCCCCAGGCAGCACCTTCCAGCATGATCTTCGGATTATATTGCTTTTTTACCAGGGTTTCCTGCTCCTTACTGTTTTGATACAGCGATTTATAATAGTTGATGAGTGGATGATTAACAGTATCGGTATTAAGTTGACCGTAAGGCGAGTTAATCAACTGATCTTCTACCAACGTATCTGCTATAATGGATTGATAAGGTAGTCCGCTCACTGTAGCGAGTCGCAATTGGGTTTGCTGTAACTGGTTATTCAGCTCGATGTAATTCAACCGGGCTTTTGATAGTTCCGCATTCGCGATACTGGTATCCACTCCCGGCCGAACTCCGCTGCGGGTAAGTGAGCCGATTGACCTTAATATTTCCTGGTTGCGCTGAATATTACGAGCCTGGATTTTTACGTAATCCTGCAGGCTCATTAATTGCAGGTAGTTACCGATGGTGTAGGCCTCCAATTGATATTTTGATTGGGCAAAGTTGTTTTGCTCAACCTGTATGTTCGATTGGGCCACACGGTTTTGAGCACCGTATGCGCCGAAATTGTATATTTCCCAATCCAGTGCGGCTACACCAACATTTGCTGAAACGGCTGTTGTATTGCTTTCGGTACGCACGCCGCGGCTATCGGATGGAATAATACCGAATCCGAAATAGGGGCCCGCAACGTTGTTGTTGGTACCGATATCGGCCTGGTAGTTCAAATGTAGGTTAGGTAACCAGTTGTTGTGGACTTCTGCCGCCTGCGCCTGCCTGATACGAATAGCAGACGAATCAGTTATTAAAGTAGGGGCACTTTTATCTACTTGTATTAAGAGTTGCTTTAATGAAACGGCCTGTTGTGCGTTGGCTGCTATAGAGAACAATAGCAAAAACACCACAAACACCACAAACGGGCTTTTATTAATATTTGACATTTTTAGATCATTAATTTGAAAATTCAAAAAGTATAAAGCATACGTGCAGATGATATACTGCAGGTAATCATTCAGTTACTTCGTGAAATATCAAATAATGAGCTTGCCGGCCAGCAAGTAAGTATTTTCAGGCGGCAAAAGAGATAAGCGAATATTAGATAATGCTCTGTTCGTTATTTTTCTTAATGGGTCGAACAAGACCGGCAAAAGACTAAGTAATAAAAGAGAAATGGACGACAGTAACACCATCAACGGGTTGGAGAGTTGCTGGTGTATCTGTGCGGCATTTTTATCGGCATCTTCCAGGTTCTCGGGCTTGCGTTTAGAAAAACTCTTAACCAGAATATTATGCGAGATATGGAACTTGAAATGATTGTTAGAGGCCTCAAAACCAAAGAAAGGTTTTGCAATAAACAGCAGCGCTGCAAATGCAAAGAAGATCTTAAAAGCCGGAGCTCTTTTCATTTTGATTTTAAGTGATACCTTTCAGGTACAAAAGTGGTGTTAAATTGTTTTACAAAAATCAATGTAACGTTAATGTTGCGTGAGCTGTAAACTTTTTCGGTACGATTTAGTGTTCACGAGCGTTCACGGCGATGTGAGCGTGAGCACTTTGAATAAAAAAGGCCCCTTCGAAGGAGCCCGTTTTTGTTGATTGATTTATTTAGTCGTGGGAATATAATTGGCTTAATCAGCGTTAGCCCTGAACATTAGTGCACCTACCGTTACGTTTGTACGGCTGTCGATCAGTATAGCACCGCCATTGGCCTTATTATCCTGGTAAAGATCAAAAGCTAAAGGGTCAGCTGTTTTCACGACGATGCGACCGATGTCATTCAGCTTGAAATCTTCGACAAACTCTTGTTCCAGTGTATTGATATTCACCTTGTACAATATTTCTTGTATACGGCAACGGGTCAATTTGCTGTTATGCTGCAGGAAATAGGTGTGCGTAGTATCCAGCGCCTTTGTGTCCATCCAGCACAGATCTGCTTCAATCAGTTGAGAGACATGCGGCTTATTTTTTGCACTAACCAACGTGTCACCGCGACTGATATCGATCTCGTCCTCCAGGTGAATAGTTACCGACATACCAGATATAGCAGCTTCAGGCTCCGAATCAAGCAATTCAATTTTGCTAATGGTTGATGTAAATCCTGACGGCAAAACGGTTACTTTATCATTCACACGGAATGAACCACTCGATACCCGACCTGCATAACCGCGGTAATCGTGCAATTCTTCAGTTTGAGGGCGAACTACCCATTGTACCGGGAACCTTGCATGCTCCGTAAGGGTATCAGTTGGGATTTCAACAGTTTCGAGGTAAGGCAATAAGCTGCTGCCTTTAAACCAAGACATCCTTTCGGACGGATGTACGATATTATCACCTTTAAGCGCACTTACAGGAATATAAGCTACATTTTTCAGTCCAACTTTACCTGCCAGTACTTTGTAGTCGCTAACAATCTTATTGAAAACGGCTTCATCGTAATCCACCATATCCATCTTGTTCACACACACTACTACTTGTGGCAGGCCCAATAAAGCAACCAGGAATGAGTGACGAATGGTTTGCTCGATCACACCTTTCCGGGCGTCGATAAGGATAATAGCCAAACCAGCATTTGAAGCACCGGTAACCATGTTACGGGTATACTGGATATGACCCGGCGTATCGGCTATAATGAATTTACGTTTGTCGGTTTGGAAGTACTTGTAAGCAACGTCGATAGTAATACCTTGTTCGCGTTCAGCTTTCAGACCGTCGGTTAAAATAGCCAGGTCGATAGTACCGTCGTCGTTTTTGCGGTTAGAGGCCTGAAGCGCTTCTAATTGGTCGACCAAAATAGCACCGCTATCATAAAGCAGGCGACCTATAAGGGTACTTTTACCATCGTCAACACTACCTGCGGTTAAAAATTTTAGAATATTCATATTAAAAGTAGCCCCCTTTCTTGCGGTCTTCCATAGCGGCTTCGCTCACTTTATCGTCCATACGGGCACCGCGTTCGCTGACACGGGAGGCGCTTATTTCGTCAATAATATTATCTATCTCAAAAGCGTACGACTCTACAGCGGCTGTACAGGTCATATCGCCTACAGTGCGGAAACGTACATTGCGGCGTTCCACCACATCCTCGTCATCCATATTCAGGAATGGAGAGGCTGCCATTAGCTGGCCATTACGGGTGATCACATCACGTTCGTGTGCGAAGTAGATGGTTGGTAATTCAATTTTTTCCCTGCGGATATAGTTCCAAACATCCAGTTCGGTCCAGTTACTGATCGGGAATACACGAACGTTCTCGCCTTTGTGTATTTTACCATTGTAGATATTCCATAGCTCGGGACGCTGGCGTTTAGGATCCCATTGACCAAACTCGTCGCGTACCGAGAAAATGCGTTCTTTAGCACGGGCCTTTTCTTCGTCACGACGGGCGCCACCTATGCATGCATCAAACTGATGCTTTGCAATAGTATTTAATAACGTAACGGTTTGTAACTGGTTACGGCTTGCGTTTTTACCCTTTTGTTCTACTACACGTCCGGCGTCTATATCATCCTGAACATGACCTACGATCAGCTTTTCGCCTATCCTTTTGATCATATTGTCGCGATAAGTTATAGTCTCTTCAAAATTGTGACCGGTATCAATATGTACCAACGGGAAAGGAAATTTTCCCGGACGGAAAGCCTTCTCGGCCAACCTTACTAAAGTGATAGAATCCTTACCTCCAGAAAAAAGCAACGCAGGCTTTTCAAATTGCCCGGCTACTTCCCGCAAAATATGGATGGCTTCTGCCTCTAACTCATCTAAGTAATCCAACTGCTTCATTAATAATTAGTGATTTAGTGAATGAGTGATTGTTTTAATCCTGTAATTCCCTCACCCACAATTAGTTTATTTCTCTGCGTTTGATTGATTTAATGTCCGGGTGAAACTCACTCACTCACTAAATCACTCATTCGCTAATTCATTTATGCGCTTCGTGTAACCCGCACTCTTTTTTAGACTGATCTTCCCACCACCAGCGGCCTGCCCTGAAGTCTTCGCCGGGTTGAACTGCCCTGGTGCATGGCTGGCAGCCAATACTTGGAAAGCCCCTGTCGTGAAGCGTATTATATGGCACATTATGTATCCTGATGTATTCCTTTACCTGGTCGAGGGTCCAATCGTAAATCGGGTGAAATTTAATCAAATTATTTTGTTCGTCCCATTCAAGATTATGCATGTCATGCCGGTTGACAGATTGTTCGGCGCGGATGCCGGTTACCCAGCATTTATTGCCTGCAAGGGCACGTTTTAGGGGTTCAACCTTACGAATACCACAGCACTCTTTACGGTTCTCAACAGATTCGTAAAAACTGCTCGGCCCTTTGGCGTTGACCATCTTCTCCAGCAACTCGCTATTAGGATAATAAGCATGTATAGGTTTCTCGTACATTTCCATAGTACGGTTCCATACATAATAAGTTTCAGGAAAAAGGCGACCTGTTTCCAACGTAAACACCTTAATAGGTAGGTTATTGGTAAAGATCATATGCGTGATCACCTGGTCTTCCCAGCCGAAACTAGTTGAGAATACAATTTGCTCAGGAAACCTATTTGCGAATGATGACAAAGCATCAACCGGATCAAGACCCTGTATTTGTTGTTTTATATCTTCTAACTCACTCATCATAAAACGTGAACTCCTAAGAATTTTAGAATTGCTCTTACGCTGATTAATATCACAATTATAGCTACAGCCATCATAATGGCTTTAGCTGATATTTTATTTGAAATTTTAGCGGCAATAGGAGAGGCTAGTGCGCTACCAATTACCAGACCTGAAACTGCCTCCCAACGTGCACCGCCCAGCATTGTGATAAATGTCAGCGAGCTCATTAAGGCAATAAAGAAGCGTGACAACTTTACTGTACCTAGTGAGAAGCGTGGATGACGACCACCTGCTATCAAAGTTGACAACACGATAGAACCCCAGCCACCACCGCCAACGGCGTCAATAAAACCACCACCAAAGCCCAGTAAACCAATTCTTTTAATTTTTGCGGTTGTTCTTTTGTGGCCGGTTTTTAACGCTTTTTTGAATATGACAATACCTAATATTAAGGTATATAACGACACGAATGGTTTGGTATAGGAGCTGTAATGCTCTAATGACGATAAAATATACGCACCCAATACAGCACCAATGATACCCGGAATAAGCAGCATCTTAAATAATTTCCAGTTAATGTTGCCCATGCGATAATGCATCCAACCGGCAATGCCGTTACTCAATATCTCGGATAAATGTACACCCATACTCGCTGTAGCAGGAGAGATGCCCATTGAAAGCGAGAACGTTGTGGATGTTACCCCGTAGGACATTCCGATAGCGCCATCGATCATAGCAAAAACAAAACCCGCACCCAGAAAATAATAGAATAAAGGATTGATCCCTTCAACATAAGTTCTAAAATCCGGATCCTTATTCCATAAGGTAAAGACTGTTACTACAATAGCAAACACAAGCGTTCCCCACAATAACCAAATCAGGTTTTTGTTGGCTTGTGGTTTTTTGTCAACTAATACAGCGGTGACATTATTCAGCACTTTTACTTTATAGGCGAAATCACCGGAAAGTGAGTTTCTCAACTCGTTCATTTGCTGCAAAGTGATATCCAGTTCACCCGGAATGCTCTCATTAAGAACTTCCTTTAATCGCTTGGCAACAGTAGGAGATTTGCCATTGGTAGATATAGCCACCTTAAGGTCGCCTTTCTGAACAATGGAACCGAGATAAAAATCGCACAGATCAGGCTTATCGGCAATGTTTACTAACAGTTTCCGTTCATGCGCGGAGCTTCTGATATACTCATTGAGCTCATTATCGTTTGTTGCAGCTATTACAATGTCTGCGTTATCAAGGTCGGTGTCTACAAACGATTTTTGAATGATGCTTATACCTTCATATTCTCCTGCCAAAGCATGTACTCCCCGTACAAACTCTTTGGCAATAATGGTAACCTTTGCCTTCGGACTATTGCCGAGCAGGGCTGTCAGTTTTTCCAAACCAACATTGCCTGCACCGATCAGCACCGTGTGCAAATTATTCAACTTCAAAAAAACAGGAAAAAGCTGATTACCTTCCGTTTTTTCGGTCTGAATGGTGGATGTACCGTTATTCCTGGGAGATAATGTCATAAAATTCCCTGATAGGTTGGAAGTGAGGATGCAAGGACACTACTTCTCCAATTATAATTAAAGCAGGTGAGGTGATCTTTTTCTCCTCAACAATCTCTACAATAGTATCTATAACGCCAATGGCTACTTTTTCATTCTCCGTTGAACCGCTTTGAATTACAGCCACAGACAGGCGTTGTTTGCCTTCTTTCCTGAATATTTCAGTTATTTCAGCCAGCTTATGAAGCCCCATCAGCACAACAATTGTAGCTCGGGTGCGGGCCGCTTCATAAAGATCATTTGATATGCTGCCATCAGCCTTTGTGCCGGTCACAACCCAAAAGCTTTCGCTCATGCCACGGTGGGTAACCGGTATATGTTGTAAACCCGGAACGCTAATTGAGCTTGATATACCCGGAATCACGTCAGCAGGAATACTGTAAGAAGCTGCATGATCCAGTTCCTCATAACCACGACCAAACACAAATGGGTCGCCGCCTTTCAAACGAACAACGTGACCATAGTTTAGGGCATAATCAACCATCAGTTTATTGATGGCGTCCTGTGAAAAAGAATGGTCGCCTGAACGTTTGCCAACGTATACTTTTGTGGCATGCTCAGGAGCAAAGTCCAGTAATTCTTCGTTAACTAAAGCATCATAAAGTACCACATCGGCAGTTTTAAGCGCCTTTATACCTTTTATGGTGATCAGCTCGGCATCGCCGGGACCTGCACCAACAAGGGTGATACGTGGTTCTTTAACTTCTTTTTTGATATCTATCATGATTGTACCAAAGCCTCTCTTTTTGCTTTAACACTTGCTAAAAATGCTTCAGCTTGTTTGCGGTAAGCAGTTGCAAATTCTTCTGATGGCTCGTTTTTGTTGATCTGCAATACGAGGTCGCTGAAAGTACCGTCTAAAGCAAATTCCCCGGTTGATACATACAACTCATCGAATTTGTTAATCATACCGATCTGTGTACCAACGTTAGCATTCTTGTCCAACAATAGTGCTTTTGCTGAGCTGATAAATACATTATAAGAATGATAAATTGCATCGGCCCATGCACCATTAGCAAATGATTCGTTAGCCCAGCCCATTTTCTCGTCGGCTTCATATAATAAGGTCGCAACCAAATCGATCACTACGCCAGCACATTCACCAACACCAATTGCAGGAACGAAATTTTCTTCGTGACCCCAGTCAACAAACTCTTCATCTTTAAGGGTAGACAGATCTGCCAATGGTTTCAGCATCTGGTAGAAATAATCTTTACCCTGACGGTCATAATAATGATGAAAAAGCTCGTCTTCAATAGAGTTTGTCTTATAATCATTCAAGACGGTTCTTAAAACAGCATCAGCTCTTTTAGCCGGAACCTTGATCACCTTTTCAGCAGCGCGGCCAACGCCATCGCCAACGGTACCACCACCTAACAGAACCTGCATAGAAGGCAATACCTTCAAACCAGCTTTCAGTGAGCTACCATGGAAACCTATATGCGCCAAACCATGCTGACCGCAAGAGTTCATACAGCCGCTTATTTTGATCTTGATATCACGGTTATAGATCAGGTCTTCATACTCGTTATAGATTATATCTTCCAACACACGTGCAAACGTCATACTGTTAGATATACCAAGGTTGCAAGTATCTGTACCAGGGCAGGTAGTCACATCGGCAACACTATCAAATCCTGGAGCTGACATATCTAAAGCGGTTAAAGCTTCATATAAAGCGGGCAGAGCTTCTTTGCGGGCATATTTTAATAGCAGGCCCTGGTTTTGAGTGATACGAATCTCATCGGCTACAAAAGGACGAATAGCATCTACAAATTTGCGGGCTACATCGGTGTGAATATCGCCAACGGTAACTTTTACATATACACCGTAAAAGCCTTTCTGCTTTTGCTCAAATACGTTAGTAGCCAACCATTGCTCGTAACGCAAAGGATTGCTAATCTTCACTTCAGGAATGATGAGTGGCTCCGGAATTACAGGCTGATCAACCGCATCACGGTTAATAGGGTAGGTTTTTACCTTGTTAGCTATTCTTTCTTCTTTAACAAGGCGCAAAACTTCTTCCAGGCCCAATCTCTGGATCACATATTTTAAACGTGCTTTATTGCGATTGTTACGTTCACCATAACGGTCAAAAACACGGATAACAGATTCGATATAAGGAATCAATTGATCCTCAGGCAAAAATTCTTCAACTATGCTGGCCAGGATAGGTTGTGCACCTAAACCACCACCAAGAGCGATTTTGAAACCGCGTTCGCCTTTTTCGTTCACTTTAGGAATAGTACCTATATCATGAGCATAAGCAAATGCAGTATCTTCTTCACTTGACGAGAACGAAATTTTAAATTTACGCGCCATATCCTGGCAAATAGGATTACGCAGGAAGTATTCAAATGCAGCGTGTGCATAAGGAGAAACATCAAACGGCTCTTTCGGATCGATGCCTGCAGCAGGAGAAGCGGTTACATTTCTTACTGTATTTCCGCATGCTTCACGCAGGGTGATATCATCCTGTGCAAGCTCAGCCCATAATTGTGGCGTGCGATCAAGACTTACATAGTGTATCTGGATATCCTGGCGTGTGGTTAAATGCAGGTTGTGGCTTGCATATTCATCAGAAACATCAGAAATACGCAGCAGTTGCTTAAAAGTAACTTTACCAAACGGCAACTTGATGCGTACCATTTGAACACCCGGCTGACGCTGGCCATAAACGCCACGTGCCAAACGCAGACTCCTGAACTTTTCATCGTGTATCTTACCCTCGCGGAAAGCCCTGATTTTTCTTTCCAGGTCGATAATATCCTTCTCAACAACCGGGTTTTCCAATTCCGTTCTGAAGCTTTGCATATCTTCTAATAATTAAATTTTACTTGCTCTTAGTTTGAACCCCAAATATATATATAGTATAGGGAAATGGTAGCATTTGTTGGTAATATTATTTCTTTTACAGTGAAATTACATACAAATCTGCATTTAAGCATACCAAATCTGCGCCAAAGTTTAGTTCAAAAGCCTTGTACGGGAGCTGTTTAAATTTAGATATCCGCTATCGTTTAACGATATAAAAAGGTGGTCTGTTGAATTTGTAGCATATGGCTGAAATTCAAACAAATAAGAAGCGCTATTTATTTCTCAATGGAAAGTAAAACGAATTGTAATAATTTCTTTAAGAGAGAATGATCGTAAAAACAACGATCAAAATAGATCAAATAAAAAGGGTATACTTTTAACCATTACTCAAATGGGGAAAAATATACCCTTTGCGTTTCCGCCGAATTTAAAAACTTTACACTTTAATAAGTGTGTTCTCCCTGGCAATGACGTCGGCGATACTGGTTTCTGAAAGTATCTTCAGCGTAGCATCACGAACATCGATAAACACATCGCGGATACCGCAACTGGTTTCCTGCTTACACTCATCACATTTGTGATAAAAATTGAGGCTGGCGCAAGGTACCATGGCGATAGGTCCGTCGGTGATGCGCATAATGCTTACCAGGTAAATATCTTTAGGATCTTTATTTAAACTGTAACCGCCCCCGGCACCTTTCTTACTATACAGAAAGCCGGCGTTACGCAAGTCTAACAGTATCTGCTCAAGAAATTTTTTCGGAATACGTTCTTCCTCCGCGATCTTGGAGATCTGCATCGGTGGTTTATCGGCATTTTTCCCCAGCACTACCAGGGCCTTAATGGCATATTTGGTCTTTTTCGATAACATCTAATAACAATAAAACTGACAAAGATAAGTAAATATATTATGTCTATATAATTGGTCGGCAGTACATGCTTAGTGTAAATATAGTATTTATTTTTTATCGGAATGTCCAAGACTTTTTCCGGGACTAACCTTATCGCGCACCAATTGTTTTATTTCTTTTATTTCCGGGAAGCCGCCCCATTCTTTTCTATCAAATATAGTTTCGCCATTCACCCGTATACTGTAATGTCCACCTGTTTCACTGGGTTGCAGTGTCACACCATATAATTCGTCTGCAAAAGTAGTTAGCAATTCCTGCGCCATGTAGGCAGCACGTAAGAGCCAGTTACACTTTGGGCAGTATTCAATAGTAATAGTTAGTTTCATCAGGGTAATTTACAAAAACCCTGTAATAAAAAAATATCACCATAAACACGCTAATTAGGGAAACGTGTAAAATGATGATATTCGGAATTATAAATTGTGATTATTATGAGGTTGATAATTACCTACTTTGGATAAAATTAAAACCTAAAGCCAGTTTTGGGTTAAACGCAGCTTTCTTTCTTTTTTTGAAGATATTATTGTTATTCACATACGCGCCCACAGCATTCAATACAGCATCAAACAAGTTTTCTATTGATTTCATATAAGCAATTTAATTTGGACTTTATAACGAAAAACAGAAAGCTATGGTTGCAAAAAATCCGCGTTCCTGGTTATTTGGAAGGGGTTTTAGAGCAAAATCGTATTTAGATAAATAGCAAAAACCAACTGATTATTAGCGTATTAAATACACTATAAAAGATTAAAAATAATTTAATTTATAATTTATTTCAGATGATAAATTTTCGTTACGCGGTAACCAGGAACCTGTCTTCGTAATTCAGTTTAATTACCTGCAATTCGTCGCCTATTGTGATCTCACCCGAACCCTCATGTGACAGGTTTTGCCCGAACATGATCTTTTTGTTTTTCAGGCGATAGCGGGCCAATGTTTTTAAAGGTTCTTTGCCTGAAGTGCCATTTTCCTGATCAATAGTAGTCATTACACAACGGGCACAAAGTTTTACCCCGTGAAAGGTGATATCAGCAATAGTAAAAGTATGCATCATATCTTCCTCGTAAGGTCCACCACCGGTAAACACAATGTTTGGACGGAAACGGTTCATTGGTAACTTCTCTGTTAGTTTGCTGTTCAGATCGTCCAATGAAGATTGCCCTATCAAAAGAAACGGGTATGCATCTGAAAATGAGGTGATACTATCTTCTGAAGTATATCTTTGGTCGGTGATGCGATGAGTTTGATCAGGCATATAAACCAACCGGCATGGCATTTCGAGCATCGAAGTAAACCATTCATCAGCTTCGTTGCTCACAAACTGCCCGGTACAGGTGTCGTCCCATATTGTCACTTCTGCAAATTCATTTTTAACTGCATCAAAAGGTATGGTGTATGATGATTGCTTAACAGAATGAGTCACTTTTACACCCTTATCTGTTAACGACGGTTTCAGCAAGGCCATTTGATGAACATCCCGTTGAGAGATAAACTGGTTATTGTAATCAACCAGCATCCAGCGGCGGTCATATTGAAAGCCCCGGTCTGTTACTTGGGCTTTGTCTAAAGCTATTCCGCCTAATGATTTTATGGGATAAATATGTAACTGGCTAACGCGGAGCATCGAAGTATAAATGATTGAAGTCCCAAAGATAATGTTTGCGACTATGGCCGCAAATCTAACTATAACAACTTCGTTACATTTTCGACAGATTACTGTCAGTTTAACAGATTTATCCCTACATTTAAAAACCAAATAAACTAAACATCTATATTATGCATCGCAGAAAATTCATCCGGGACGCCTCGCTGGCTACTGCGGGGGTTACTATTCTAAATTTCCCGGTCTTTGGCAAAAACGCGCCAAGCAATAAAGTAGTTCTGGGGGTTATGGGAGTAAACAGTAGGGGGAATTACCTTGCAAGCAGTTTCGCGCAACTACCCAACGTGGAAGTAGGCTACATCTGCGACGTGGAAGACGGTGCGATTAAAAAAGGCTATGACGCTTTAAAAAATGCTCCGAGAAAGCCTGAGTTGGTAAAAGATATCCGTAAACTGGTTGAGAAGAAAGATTTTGATGCATTGGTGGTTGCCGCACCAGATCATTGGCATACGCCAGCCGCTATTTTAGGTGCGTCGCACGGCAAACATGTCTATGTAGAAAAGCCCTGCGGACAAAATCCGCATGAAGGTGAATTGATATCGCAAGCATTGCATAAATACGGTAAGCATATCCAAATGGGTAACCAACGCCGGTCTATGCCAACACTGATCGATGCTGTAAAACAGGTAAGAGAAGGTGCCATTGGTGATGCATATTTCGCAAAGGCATGGTATACTAATAACAGACCATCAATTGGCGTTGGCAAACATATTCCGGTACCGTCGACACTTGATTTTGACTTATGGCAGGGGCCGGCCCCCCGTAAACCTTACCAGGATAATTTAGTGCATTATAACTGGCACTGGTTCTGGAATTGGGGAACAGGTGAGGCCTGCAACAATGGCACCCACGAGATTGATTGCTGTCGCTGGTTTTTAGGGGTCGATTATCCGACCAAAGTCAATTCCTCAGGAGGAAGATATGCTTATAAGGACGACTGGCAAACTCCGGATACACAAGCTGCCAGCTTTGAGTTCGGTGATAAATGCGCTATTACCTGGGAAAGCCGCAGTTGCAATAACTTCCCGGTTGAGGGCACCAGTCGAGGGTTTATTATTTATGGTACCAAAGGCAGTGTTGTCAATTTAGGCGGTGGCGACTATAAAATACTGGACATTAAAAATAAGGTGTTAAAAGAAGAGAAATCTGAAGTAGCAGCTGACCCTAATAACACAGTAAGCGCGAATGGCAATTTGGACTTTTATCACTTTAAAAATTTCGTTGGCGCTGTTCGCGGTGAAAACCAGTTGACTTCTCCCGTAGACGAAGCTTCAAAAAGTGTGTTGTTGTGCCATTTAGCTAACATCTCACAACGCACAGGTATCACCTTAAACTGTGATCCAAAGAATGGCCATATCACTAATAGTCCTGAGGCTATGAAATTATGGGGCCGTACTTACGAGGCGGGCTGGGAACCGAAATTGGCATAAATAAAAATGGGTGTCACACTGAGGCACTCGAAGTGCGGCGCGTAAAGGCCTTTGCCCACCATGCTTCGAGTGCCTCAGCATGACACCCGCCAAAAATAAATTTAATATAATCTATAATATGAAAAAACATCACTTATTACTTTTAGTGATTTCTGCAGGAAGTTTGATCTCAACTCATCTCAATGCCCAAACTTCTTCCGGTTGGACAAACCTTTTTGATGGTAAAACCCTGAAAGGCTGGAAACAAGCTACCGGCAAAGCAACTTATAAAGTGGAGAATGGTGAAATTGTGGGTACTACAGTCGCTCATTCGCCAAATTCTTTCCTGGTGACGGAAAAAGAGTACGGCGATTTTATAATGGAGATCGACATTAAAGTAGAAGGGAAAGAAACCAACTCAGGTGTACAGACTCATAGCCATTATGATCCGAAAGGAAATGATGGTGCGGGTAAAGTATATGGACGCCAGGTAGAAGTAGACCCATCAGACCGCAAATGGAGCGGTGGTATTTATGACGAAGGACGCCGCGATTGGCTCTATCCTATGGATATGAATGCCAAAGCAAAAGACGCCTTTAAAGTTGATGAATGGAACCATTATCGTATCGAATGCATCGGAAACTCTATCAAAACATGGGTAAACGGAACAGCTGCTGCCTATATGGTGGATACAGTGGATAGTAAAGGGTTTATTGCTCTGCAGGTTCACGGCATCAGTAATGAAGGGCAAGCCGGTAAACATATCTACTTTAAGAATATCAAAATACAGACCGCTAATCTGAAAGCTAAGCTTTTCCCGGCAGGGGTTTATGTGGTTGATTACAGAACCAATCAATTAACAGATTATGAGAAAAAGAATGGCTGGCGTTTACTGTTTGATGGCAAGACAAATGCTGGTTGGAAAGGTGCTACGTCTGCAACATTCCCTACAAAACCCGGCGGCTGGGTGGTTCGTGATGGCACTATGACCATATTAGGTTCCGCAGGTGGTGAAGCTGCCAATGTGGGTGATATAGTAACAAAAGAAGAGTTCAGCGCATTTGACATTTCATTTGATTTCAAAATGAGTCGTGGGGCAAATAGCGGTGTAAAATATTTTGTGACTTTGCAGGAAGATACTCATGGACAATCTGCTATCGGCTTAGAATACCAGGTGCTGGATGACAAAGTGCACCCGGATGCTAAACTGGGACGAGACGGTGATAGAACGCTTGCTTCATTGTATGATTTGATTCCAGCTAAAAAACAGGATCGTTTTGTACGTCCAATTGGCGCATGGAATACTGGTAGGATTATCGTTTATCCAAACAACCATGTGGAGCATTACCTGAACGGCGTAAAAGTTCTGGAATATGAACGTGGCTCAAAAGAATTTAAGGACCTCGTAAAGATCAGCAAGTATGTGATCTGGAAGGATTTCGGAGAAGCTAAGCAAGGACATATCCTTTTGCAGGATCATGGATTTGAAGTGAATTATAAGAATATCAAAATAAAAGAATTACACGATTAAAGGATTTTATAGATTATGCTGATTAAAATCAGTGTAATACGATTAATCAAGTGATCCAAACAAGAAACAATAAAACCACTTTAAAACAATTTTCTGAACATGGCGATAGATTCAGTTAACGTCAACAACAAGGCGCAGGCCAAAAATACTTACGATGCTATTGTAATAGGATCGGGCATCAGCGGCGGCTGGGCGGCTAAAGAGCTTACCGAGCATGGTTTAAAAACTATCATGCTGGAACGCGGCCGTAATTTTGAGCACATTAAGGATTACAAAACCGCTACCAATAATCCGTGGGATTTTGAACATCGTGGCGCGGTACCGCTGGAAAAGAAAAAACGTCATCCGATCCTTGCACGAGCCTGGGGATTGAATGAAGGTAACATGAATTACTGGGCCGACGACGTTGACGCGCCTTATACAGAAATTAAGCCTTTTAACTGGTGGCGATCTTACCAGTTAGGTGGTAGGTCAATATTATGGGGACGTCAGAGCTATCGCTGGAGCGACCACGATTTTGAAGCTAACCTGAAAGATGGCTGGGCTATAGACTGGCCTATTCGTTATAAAGACATTGCACCCTGGTATGATCACGTGGAGAAATTCATCGGTGTAAACGGCTCATTGGAAGGTCTGGAACAATTGCCTGATGGTCATTTCCTTCCAGCCATGCAAATGAATTGTGTTGAGAAAGATGTATCGGACCGGATAAAGAAACATTACAATAGTACCCGTCATATGATCATCGGTCGGTCGGCTAACCTTACAGCACCGATACCAGGCCGTACTCAGTGCCAGTTCCGTAACCGTTGCTGGGAAGGTTGTCCATTTGGAGGCTATTTCAGTACGCAGTCATCTACTTTGCCGGCTGCAATGAAGACTGGTAACCTGACTGTAAGACCGTTCTCAATCGTTACCAAAATATTGTATGATAAGAATACGCAAAAGGCTACGGGAGTAGAGATTCTGGATGCAGAAACAAATCAAACCTATGAGTATCATGCTAAAGTGGTATTTGTTAACGCCTCTGCATTAAACAGTGCCTGGGTGTTAATGAATTCGGCGACTGATGTGTGGCCGGATGGATTGGGCAGCAGCAGCGGTGAGTTGGGCCACAATATTATGGACCATCACTACAATCTGGGTGCATCGGGCAGGGTAGAGGGTTATGAGGATAAGTACTACTTCGGCAGAAGGCCAAACGGCATTTATATACCAAGGTTTGCAAACTTCTTTGGTGATAAACGGGATTATATCCGTGGTTTTGGTTACCAGGGCGGCGCTGGTCGTGAGGGATGGAGCCGGAATGTTGCTGAATTGAGTATCGGTGCTAAGTTTAAAGATGAGTTAACTGAACCTGGCCAATGGACAATGGGCATCGGCGGTTTCGGTGAATTGCTTCCTTATCATGAAAATAAGATCACCCTGGATCATAGCAAAAAAGATAAATGGGGTTTACCAATTCTTGCAATGGATGCGGAGATAAAGGACAATGAGAAAAAGATGCGTAAGGACATTGTAGCCGAAGCAAAAGCCATGCTGGAAATTGCAGGAGTGAAGGATGTAAAAACGCATGATTTCGGTCATAATATTGGTGACGGTATCCATGAAATGGGTAGTGCACGTATGGGCCGTGATGCAAAGACCTCTGTACTGAACATGCACAACCAGGTTTGGGATGCTAAAAATGTATTCGTAACCGATGGCGCTATGATGACTTCATCCGCGTGCCAGAACCCATCATTAACCTATATGGCGATGACCGCCCGCGCGGCCAATTTTGCTGTGGATGAATTGAAAAAGGGGAATATTTAAGGTTAGTTGATTAAGTTAAGTGGTTGACTGGGTTAAATAGTTATCCTTTTCGACTCAACTAACTTAATCCAACTCAATCAACTTAATCTAACTAAATAAACTATAACATGAAACATATATCATACTACTTAAAAGCTGTCTTACTTATTGCAATATTGGTACAATTTCCATTTAACAAGTTGCTGGCTAAAACTAAAGTATTGGTCTTTGCTAAAACTGCAGGATTTCACCACAATTCTATTGCTGTAGGCATACCTGCAATCATCAAATTAGGACAAGAGAATAATTTTGATGTGGATACGACTACCAATTCCGCCAAGTTTACTGCTGATAACTTAAAGCAATACGCAGCGGTGATCTTCCTGAGTACAACTGGTGACGTATTGAATGATGAGCAGCAAAAAGCATTTCAACAATATATTCATTCTGGTCATGGATTTGTAGGGGTACATGCCGCAACAGATACTGAATATGATTGGCCATGGTATGGCGACTTGGTAGGAGCTTACTTTAAAAGTCACCCCAAACAACAGGAAGCAACTCTGCATGTGGTAGATCGGAATTTTATCGCAACCAAGCATTTACCTGCTGAATGGAAACGTTTTGACGAATGGTATAACTATAAATACATAGCCAAAGGTCTGCATGTGTTGATTAGCATTGATGAAAAAAGCTATACTGGCGGTGAAAATGGTGACAATCACCCAATGGCCTGGTATCATGAATATGACGGTGGCAGGGCATTCTACACCGAGTTGGGACATACCGATGAATCTTACGCCGATCCATTATATCTGCAGCATCTTTTAGGTGGAATTAAGTATGCTATGGGCAAAACCAAATAAAAGATTTGAAATAATTTTAAAAAGCCTGTTATACTTATCTAAAATATTTTATTTCTTGCTATAAAATATTATTTTGCGGTCTCTTACCAACTGTAAATCTTTTAAAAATTTAGTTCAATGAAGAAACTTTTAGGATTCTTATGCTTAAGCTTTTTTGCTGTGCATTCGTTTGCCCAAAGCAACAGGGACGGCAATATTGCTGTTATTCCTGAGCCTGTATCGCTCACCCAAAAAGAAGGTGAATTTACTTTACCAAAAAGAATAACCATCGAGACCAGCACCGGTCCGGAAATGAAGGAGGTGATCGCTACTTTGCGTGAGCGGTTGTCGGTACCAACTGGTTCAAAAATGGTTGTTTTAGGCACCGCGCAAACTGCAACCATAAAACTCATTCTAAACAAAAAGTCCGATGACGTTTTAGGTAAAGAAGGCTATAACTTAGCAGTAACTCCTAAAGGTATTTTTATAAAGGCCAATGAACCAGCTGGTTTATTCTATGGAGTTCAAACTTTAGTTCAATTATTCCCGAAAGAAATTGTAAGTAATAAATATGTTGCCAATGTAAGCTGGATGGCGCCATGTGTTGAGATCACCGACTATCCCCGCTTTAAATGGAGAGGCTTGATGTTCGATGTTGCGCGTCACTTCTTTACCAAAGCTGAAGTAGAGGAATACATTGACAACATGGTGAAATATAAAATGAACTTGTTGCACCTGCACCTGACCGATGATGAAGGTTGGAGAATAGAAATCAAAAGCTTACCGCGTTTAACAACTGTTGGCGCTTATAACGTAAAAAAAGTGGGTTATTTCGGCTCATTTAGCCCTCCAAAAGCTGATGAACCACGCGATTACGGAGGCTTTTACACTCAAAAAGACATCAAAGAGATCGTTCAATATGCAAAAGACCGATTCGTAAATATCCTTCCTGAAATTGATGTACCCGGCCATAGTTTAGCTGCTGTTGTAGCTTATCCTGAATTATCCTGCACTCCTGGTGCCGATAAATACCAGGTAAGATCAGGTGAGAATTTCATGGACTTTGGTAAAGACGGCATCAAAGCAAGAATAGACAATACGCTATGCCCTGCAAATGAAAAAGTTTATGAGTTCCTTGATAAGGTGCTGACTGAAGTAGCGCAAATGTTCCCATTCGGCTATATCCATATGGGAGGCGACGAGTGTGCTAAAAACTTCTGGGAGCAAAGCGATGCTATTAAAGCTCTGATGCAAAAGGAAAACCTGAAAACCCAGGAAGAAGTACAGAGCTATTTCGAAAAACGTTTGGAAAAAATCGTCGAATCAAAAGGCAAGAAATTTTTGGGCTGGGACGAGATCCTGGAAGGTGGCTTAGCTCCTGATGCGATAGTAATGAGTTGGAGAGGCATGAAAGGTGGTATACAAGCTGCAAAAATGGGTCATGAAGTGGTGATGAGTCCTACAACTTTCGCATACTTAGATTACATGAATGGCGATCCGGCAATTGAGCCACGCATTTATGCCAGTCTTCGTTTAAACAAAGCTTACCAGTTTGATCCTGCGCCTGACAGTGTTAATTCAAAACTGATCATTGGTGGTCAGGCTAACTTGTGGACCGAGCAGGTTTACAACACCCGTCACCTGGAATATATGACCTGGCCACGTGCATTTGCTATTGCAGAGGCAGTTTGGTCGCCTAAGTCAGTTCGTAATTTTGACGACTTTGCAGGCAGGGTTGAAAAACACTTTGCACGTTTCGACGAAGCGCAAATTAAATATTCACCGAGTGTTTATGACCCGATCTTTACTGCGAGACAAGGAGCTGATACCACTAAAACAGAGGTAGAATTATCTACTGAAATAAAAGGATTAGATATACGCTATACTTTTGATAATTCGTTCCCTGACCAGTTTTATCCAAAGTATACCGCACCATTATTGGTACCAACCGATGCATATATGCTGCGTGTGATTACGTATCGTGGTGATAAGCCAGTAGGCCGTATGATTACCATCACCGTTGATGAGTTGAAAAAACGAGCAAGGACCAAAAGGAATTACCCTGGCGGTGAGGATTGATAAAAGGAAAGCCCTGGAAAACTCCGGGGCTTTTTTAATAATATTCGTAAAGGTGTCACTCTGAGGTAATCGAAGGGTGAGCGTAAAGGCCATACCCGCCAATGCTTCGAGGGCCTCAGCATGACAGCCCTCTTTTTATAGTTTTGACCATTAAAACTGCGTCAATTGCCAACGCAACTGATCGATCTGGTCACCAATCAATTGAACATTTTCCGCGGTCAATTCAGCTTTTGAATATTGCTCTAGTTGCCAGCCTCCACCTACTTTGCGGATATAGCCTATAAACGAATGATCAAGGCTTACCTGGTAATAGTCTTTCTGCAGTTGTTTCACTTTCACAAGTTTATCGCTGCTGAAGGGTATAATGTGTTCTGTCATCTCTAATCAATTACCAGGTTGTATTTTAGCAGCAAGCCGTTCAGTGCATCAGTACTAAATTTGGCTTTGTTAATTGTGTTATTTTCAGGGTCAATATTAAAATTATAGGCCGAGCGCATATCTGCGCCTTTTAATATTGTCCTGTTGAAAATTGCGCGGTTGAGGTTACATTTTTCAAAGACAGCATTGGTTAAATCAGCCTCGCTAAAATCAGCTTCTTCAAAAGAGCAATCGTCAAAGGTAGTTCCTTTGAGTTTCTTTTTGTGCCATACTGTATAATCGAGCATACATTTTTTAAAGCTTACTTCGAGCGAAAAGCTGCTGCTTTCGCCAAAGTTGACGCCGGTTATTTTACAGTCTTTAAACTCAACGCCTTGCAGGCCTGTTTCTGTTAATTTTATTAGCGACAGATTACAGGTATTCATGACGCAATTAATAAAAGTGATATGCGAAAGATTGGCATAAGAGAAGTCGCAATTGATAAACTGGCAATCTTCAAAGGTGCGCTCGCTGCCTTCAAAGTCAGCAGCTGTTATATTTTTAAAGATCGAATTCTCCTCAAATTTATGTTCCATTGTACCTGCAAATGCCATTATTCGGGCGGTGTCGAAATTAAGAAAAGTCTCGTGGTTATTGGGCGATTTGAAAAATATCATCGCATTTATTTCTTAACCTACATTAAGTGCGCACAGCCTGTTTGTGGGGTAAATTTGTATAACGAAACAATCAGGAGTGGTACTTAAGAAAATGGACAATAGAATTAAAGGCATACACCACATCACTGCAATTGCAGGAAATGCTAAAAAGAATTTTGACTTTTATACCCGCGTGCTCGGCTTACGTATGGTAAAGAAAACCGTGAACTTTGACGATCCGCATACTTATCACTTTTATTATGGTGACAAAGTAGGGACGCCTGGAACTATTTTAACGTTCTTCCCATGGGAAGGTATACAAACCGGCCGCAGAGGAGCAAGACAGGTAACCGAAATTGGCTACTCTGTACCCGAAGGCAGTTTGGATTTCTGGGTAAAGCGTTTGGATGATAACAATGTAATTTATAATAAACCATTTGTAAAGTTTGGTGAACAATATGTTTCATTTCTTGATCCTGACGGATTAAAATTTGAGCTAACCGTGCCTAAACAACCCGACAACAGGGAACCATGGACAACCAATGAAGTTAGCGCTGAAAATGCAACTCGTGGATTCCATCATATCACCATCACATCCAACAAAATGGATGCTACAGCTAAGGTTTTGACCGATATATTTGGTTATAAATTGTTGGAGCAGGAAGTAAACCGTTACCGCTTTATAACCGACGCAGTCGAAAATGCTGCTATAGTTGATATCGTTGAAATTCCAGCTGAAATAGCAGGGCATGTAGCGGGCGGATCAGTTCACCATGTAGCTTTCCGTGTGGAGAATGAGGAAGTATTGATGCAATACCGCGAAAAGATCGTGGCCATTGGTTTGCATATAACTGAAAAGATCGACCGTAATTACTTCTATTCACTTTATTTCCGTGAACCTGGAGGCGTGCTGTTCGAAATTGCTACCGATAACCCCGGATTTTCAGTTGACGAACCAGTTGAAGAATTGGGCAGCAATTTAAAATTACCTGCACAATATGAAGCTCACCGTAGTGAAATTGAACAAAGTTTGCCAAAATTAGCCTGAAATGTACACGCACAGTAAACAAATTATAACAGCAGGCGTGCCCGTTAGTCAGGCTAAAAAGGCACTTATCTTGATTCACGGCAGGGGGGCCTCGGCTAATAGTATTTTATCTTTGGCTGATCATCTCGCGCTGCCGGAAGATATGACAATCATCGCTCCGCAAGCCACTCAGCATAGCTGGTACCCGCATAGCTTTATGGCTCCGGTTGAAAGCAATGAGCCGGCTTTGAGTTCAGCTTTGGCATTGATCGATGAAGTTGTAGATGACCTAATTAAACAAGGTATCGACAGAAAAAACATTTACTTTCTGGGCTTCTCGCAGGGAGCATGTTTAACTCTGGAGTATACGGCACGTCATGGACAGCAATATGGTGGTATAATAGCATTCACAGGAGGACTAGTGGGACAGGAATTGAAACCTTCCAATTATTCAGGCGATTTTGCTCAAACACCAGTTCTAATAGCTACAGGCGATCCGGACCCGCACGTGCCAGTAAGCAGGGTAGAAGAAACGGTTGCCCAGTTGACCAAAATGAATGCGGATGTATTGTTTAAAATCTATAAAGGTCGCCCGCATACCATTACACAGGAGGAATTGCAACTGGCTGAACAGCATGTTTTAAAAGCATAAAAGAATCGATTTTCCATTAATATGATAGCGGTGGGGTTAAAAACTCATCGCTATTTTTTTTGACTTCATGTTTATCTTTACCCCATGGAGGCAGCAAAACTGATTCTGAATAATATTTCCGGTTATATACATCTGACCGATGCAGAGAAAGAGTTCTTCGTTTCACTTCTAAAACCGATGAATCTGAAACGTAAACAAACATTGCTGAAAACCGGCGAGATTTGCCGCTATTCGTCATTTGTAACTCAGGGGTGCTTAAGAGGGTATTCCATTGACGAGAACGGGTATGAGCATGTACTCAATTTCGCTCCGCAGAACTGGTGGATAGCCGATATGTACAGCCTTATCACTCAAAAACCTGGCATATTAAATATCGAAGCATTGGAGGATACGGAGATATTGACGTTATCCAAAATTCACCAGGAAGAATTGTACGTTAAAGTGCCTGTATTTGAACGCTTCTTTCGTATTATTACTGAAAATTCATTGGTGTCATACCAACAACGCTTACTGGATAATTTGAGCCTCACCGCCGAAGAACGTTATAACAATTTCTGCAAGAGATACCCTACGCTAATCACCACGCTGCCATCCAAACAAATAGCTTCCTACATTGGTGTAACGCCTGAATTTTTCAGTAAGATGAAACACCACCTGTTGTTAAAGAAATCATAATACAAAAGTTTACAAAGGCGTGTCTGTAATTATTATAGCTATAAACCATATTTGATAAAAAACTAAGATTATGAGTACAAATACTATTGTTTCTGAAAAAGAACTGTTTATCAAAATGGTTATGTCCAATTGGGACCTGCAGGTTAACCGGATGAACAGCGTACTGGCTAAATTAAGCGACGAAGAGTTGTCATCACCAACAGCGCCAGGTCGTAATACCGGTGTTTATTTATTGGGGCATTTAGCTGCTGTAAGCGACGGCATGTTTACTTTCCTTGGACTCGGAGAAAAACTTGACCCTTCAATGGATGAATTATTTGTGCGTAAGCCGGAAGATTCAGGCCTTGAAAAGCCGTCGATTGAGGAGTTGAAGGAATACTGGAATAAAGTAAATGCAGTGCTTTCAGAAAAGATGAGCCAGGTGGCTCCAGAAGAATGGTTTAATCGCCATACCGCTATATCAGAAGAAGACTTTGCAAAGGAACCGCATCGCAATAAATTGAACATTGTGATAAACCGCACCAACCACATCAGCTATCATTTGGGACAGTTGGTTTACCTGGTGAAGAAATAAGTTAAATACGTGATTTTATGTGTAAATTCGGGTGACGCTAATTAATATGAAGAAGGCATTACCCGGATTTTTTATTTTATTCCTTTCGCTTGTTTTATGCAGCTGCAGTAAAAAGCTGTATACCCATCAACAGGTAATGCAAGGCTTTCATACCAGGGACGATGTTTTTAAGCGGTTTGGCAACCCGGATATCAAAAGGATGGCTGACAGCACAGAAATATGGATCTATAATCATGATGTGAGCGGCAAAACATCTCAGCCAATTGTCAAAGCTCCATCGGTTAATGATACAACAAAAGTTTCTACTGATTCTGCAAAAGTTTTGAAAGCAGCTCATAAAAATGTTTATGTCAATTTCAGCTTCGATCGGGCAGGCAACATAATCGGTTATAAAAGTAATGGCGTCGATTTAAGCTATGTAAAAAAAGTATCGGCTGGAACTAATATTCTGAACGCACTGGGAGTAATTGCTGTAATAGCAGTTGTTGTAGGTATAGATGCCTATACTAACGGCGATGTTAGCTTTTAATCAACTTTCAGTATTTCTAAAGTACGATAAAGCGCCGGAAGGACATTGACTTACCTGGTTGATGATCGTTTCAGTATCGGCTGCCGATACATTGATCCATGGTTTCTGTTGCAGATTGAACACCGCAGGAAGTCCATTAACACACCTTGCAGAATGGGCGCACAGGTGAGGCTGCCAAACTACTGTTATTTCACCATTGTCATATTTCTTGATATTGTCTTCCATAACAGCTAAATTACAGCATTAACTGATTTAAGCCAAGCTGATATGCCCCGATTTTCCGTTGATCCTGATATTTCTGTTGCTAAAACCCTCAATACAGATTTTTATACCAGCCAGGAAGTATTTGAACAGTGCCGTGAAAAAATATTTGCAACCTCGTGGCAGTTTATCGGCAATAATGCACTGGTGAAAGAAGCTGGTGAAGTCTATCCGTTTACTTTGTTACCCGATTATCTCGACGAACCCCTTGTACTGACAAAAGATAAAGCAGGTGAATTGAACCTGTTGTCGAACGTGTGCACCCACAGGGGGAATATTGTAGCTGAAAAAGCATGCAAGCAGGCGAACTTAAGATGCAGGTATCATGGCAGGCTATTTAATCTGGATGGCAAATTTGCCTCGATGCCTGAGTTTAAGGAAGTGAAGAATTTTCCATCGAAGGATGATGATCTGTCTAAATTAAATCTTTTTAAATGGAGCCAGTGGTTATTTACTTCTGTTGATCCAATTTACGATCACAACCTGTTTTTCCGTGATATGATAGAACGGGTAAAATGGATGCCGCTTGATGAATTTAGGTTTTATCCTGAGCTGTGCCGAACATTCCATGTAAAAGTCAATTGGGCGTTGTATTGCGAGAATTACCTGGAGGGCTTTCATATACCATTTGTACATGCCGGATTAAATGCGGTGATTGATTTCGGAGAATATGCTACAGAATTATATTTCCCTTATTCCAGTTTGCAGTTGGGCCTGTCGAAAACAAATAAAGACTGCTTTGATTTGCCTGCAGACTCACCGGATTATGGAAAAAATGTAGCTGCTTATTACTTCTGGGTATTCCCAAATATGATGTTTAATTTTTATCCATGGGGATTGTCTGTTAATGTGGTTGAGCCTGTTTCCGTCGGAGAATGCAGGGTGCGGTTCTTATCCTATGTATGGGATGAAAGTAAACTCGACAAAGGCGCGGGATCGGGATTAGATAAAGTTGAGCAGGAGGACGAAGAAATAGTGGAAAACGTACAGCGTGGTGTGCGTTCGAGATTCTATAAACATGGACGATATTCAGTAACACGTGAGCAGGGCACACATCATTTCCATCGCATTATAGCCGAATTCATCAATAAATAGCCTATGGCACAACTCGAGCGCAAATTAGGATTATGGGCCTCTGTCTCCATTGTGATAGGGTCCGTGATCGGCAGCAGTATTTTTATGAAGCCTGCTACTATGGCAGCGCAGTTGGGTTCACCTTTATTGTTGTTATTAGTTTGGATTGTAGCCGGTGTGGTTTCACTTTTCGGAGGAATGATCAATGCTGAAGTGGGCTGTATGATCCCAGAGTCGGGCGGACAATATGCCTACTTCAGAAAGATGTACAATAACTTTTTTGCTTACCTTTTTGGCTGGGCGTGTTTTATCGTAATCAATACAGCATCTATATCAGGCATTGCTTTCGTCTTTGCTGATTATTTGCAATACTTTATTAAACTGCCCCGGTTTTCACAATCCGTTGAACATTCTATCCCGTTTGTGATCCCGTTTATAGGTAAATTTTATCTGTTAGAGAATATTGGTGTAAAAGCGATAGCAGTGCTGATAATTATAATCTTAACCTGGATCAACGTAAGAAGTCTGAAAGCTGGCGGAGCGATCCAGGTATTCTTTTCGGTATTAAAAGTGGCCGCACTTATTTTCCTGGTAATAGCTATTTTCTTTTCCGGCAAAGGCAGCTTGCTCAATTTGAGACAAGATTCTTTAACGTTCGATCATTCATTATGGAAAGTTATTCCGGCTTTTATTGCAGCCACAACCGGGGCCTTGGCCGCATATGATGGCTGGAATAATCTCGGTTTTATATCAGGGGAGATTAAAGATCCGCAAAAGAATTTACCACGTGGACTGATTGTCGGCCTAATCACTTGCATCATTATTTATGCCCTTACTAATGAGGCTTATTTGTACATGTTACCCGTAGATACAATGAAAAATTCGTCGCTGGTAGCGTCCGATGCCCTGTACAAAGTGATGGGTGTTGCAGGCGGTGGCTTTGTAGCATTGATGGTGGTGTTATCTACTGCAGGGGCTACAAATGGCAATATTTTACCGTCTTCAAGGGTGATCTATGCTATGGGCGAGGAAAAGAATTTCTTTGCTTTTACTGGTAAGGTAAATTCAAAATATCGCACGCCCGCTAATGCTTTGTTACTGCAATGTATATGGGCAGTTCTGCTGGTATTCATCGGTTCGTTTGATATGCTGATGGATATGTTCGTCTTTATTTCGTGGATATTTTACGGATTTGCCGCTTACGGCATTTTTATTCTACGCAGAAAAATGCCTGATGTGCACCGGCCCTTCAAGTTGAAAGGTTATCCTTATCTACCGATAATCTTTATTTTCTTTTCTACGCTGTATGTGGTTATTACCTTATATAACGATATTAATAACTACATGGAAGGCAAAAGCCCGATCATCAATTCGGTATTTGGTCTGGCCTTGACTGCCATTGGAATTCCATTATACTGGTTTTTCAAAAAGAAGCCGGCCACAAACGAAGTTATATCGCAGGATTGACTTAATTTTGCACTATGAAGGTAAATGTGCTGGCATTTGGCATAGCAAAAGATATTTTTGGCGGTTCATCAGTTGAGGTGGAATTGCCAGAAAACGGCACTATTCAAAGCTTAAAAGAATCATTGGAAGACCGGTATCCACGACTGAAGCATCTCGTATCATACATGGTAGCTGTGAATAATGAATATTCGTCAGATGAGGCTTTGTTAACCACGAGGGATGAAATTGCTATAATACCGCCGGTAAGTGGAGGCTGACCGCTGATTTTAATGATTTTTAAATTTCGCTGATTGAATATTCAAATAGAAATATCGAGCCAACCATTAAACATTCAATCCTGTATTGATTGGGTGATGACACCACAATCGGGTGGGATAGATGTATTTATTGGTACTGTCCGCGATGCTACAAAAGGCAAAGCGGTAGTACGGCTTGAATTTGAGGCCTATGAGCCAATGGCTATCAAGGAGATGCAAAAAATCGCGGATGAAGCATTTAACAAATGGCCGGTTCAAAAGCTGCTAATCCATCACCGTACAGGAATGTTAGAAGTAGGAGAGGTACCCGTGATTATAGCTGTTTCCTGTGCGCATCGTGATGCCGCTTTCGATGCTTGTCGTTATGTAATTGATACGTTGAAACAAACAGTTCCTATCTGGAAGAAGGAGATATTTGAGGACGGGGAGGTTTGGGTAGCTGCACACCCGTGACACGATTTCTGGATTTAAAAGATTAATTAGGATAATCCTATCAATCCTTAAATCAAATAAATCGTGTTCAGACAAATGCGTCCAATCCCCCATTAAGTGAAAAAACTTTTGCATCAGGATATTTTTGTTTGACGACTTTTACGGCGTCAGCGCTTCGTTTTCCAGTGGCGCAATAGAATACTTTTTCTTTAGTACCTGCAAAATAATCCAGGTGATCTTCTAATTCGATCAAAGGGATATGCTTACCGCCAATATCATATTCATCTCTTTCGCGTTCGGTGCGAACGTCGATCAATTCAAAGCGATTTTCTTCAAGCCCCTTTTTTAGTTCTGATGCAGAAATTAACGGAACATCTTCGGTTCGTTTTAATTGTTTGATGCTGACCTTGCTTACCGAACCGATCTTTATGATACGGCTTTGCAAAGTTTGTGCATCCAGTATCAATATTTTCCCGGCTAATAACTCACCGGTTTTGGTGATGTACTTGATCACTTCATTTGCCTGCATACAACCAATTATTCCCGCTAAAGTGGGAATCACACCTCCTTCGGCGCAATTGGGCACTTGTGTAGCGTCTACTTCGGGAAATAGGTCGCGATAGTTAGGGGAGAAGGTACTGTCAGCATTCTTTACGTTCCAAACAGCTACCTGGCCTTCAAACTGGTAAATAGCACCATAAACCAAAGGTTTTCCTAATAATACAGCAGCATCATTTATTAAATACCGCGTTTCGAAATTATCGGTTCCGTCTACAACGATATCGTATTGTTGCAGAAGGTCCATTACGTTCTCAGACGTGATTTTAACCTGATGTGGCACAAGTTTTATCCCTGGATTCTGTTTCTGAAGACGCTCGCATGCAATTAAAGCTTTACTTAATCCTGCGTCCCGTGGCGTGTATAAGATCTGGCGATGCAAATTGCTGATCGAAATAGTATCAAAATCTGCAATGCCCAATGTGCCGATACCTGCTGCAGCAATGTATTGTGCTGCCGGACAACCTAAGCCGCCAGCACCAACAATCAGCACTTTTGCTTGCTGTAGAAGCCTTTGTGCTGATTCTGTGAAACCGGGCAAAGCGATTTGGCAACTGTATCTTGCAAAATCTTCAGACATCGGCACTGGCGATCTTTTGATGGATAGTCTGTTTTACTTTTTCAAGATCATCCGGGGTGTTAACATTGGTCAACGCATCGGTATTGGGCGCCTGTAGCAAATGAACATCACTATTGATCAGTACTTTGCGCGGACACGAGTATCCTTGTGACAAGAACGATAGCAACACCGGATAGCTTTTAGGCTCCCATATAGTGATCAATGGCTCCGGAAATTCATTGTCGGGACTATTATACGCTGTCGCGATAGCGGATACTTTTCGTTTTTCTATCAGGAATTTGAAAGTCTCTGTTTCTAGCAAAGGCATATCACAAGCTACGACAAGCCACGCTCTATCAGGTTGCTCCCTAAATGCAGAAAGAATTGCACCGTAAGGTCCCAAACCAGTAAAAGTATCCTCCAAAACCGGGTAAGCCGGATTGATCTGATGCTTCTGGTCGGCACGACAGGATATGAAAACATCTTTACATAATGGTTTCAGCATATCAGCCACATGATAACGCTGCTCCTTACCAAACCAGCTTACTGCGCCTTTGTCGAAACCCATACGCATACTTTTACCCCCGGCTAGCACTAGACCATTCAGCAGAGGCTTTGATTGCAATATCTTGTTCTCAAAAAAGGTGATGATCTTATCCGATTCATCTAACCGGCACATCGGTATATTCTGCCAGTTTGGGATCGATTCTTTTATAAAATCAAACACATCATTAGCGCTTTCAGCAAGCAATATCAATTCAACGTTGGTTAGCTGAGCCAATCTTTTCTGCAATGAGGCAGCTTTGATGTTATAAATGATCACTACCTGCGACTTGGCCTGCTGATGATTACCATTTACTAATACCAGATCAGCTTCTGAAAATTGTTGTCTTAACCGGAATGGGGTAGATGTGGTATTATAATTGAATTGCTGATAATTGATTTGATCGGTGTATTCCAAAAAGGCATCATTAGCCAAACGTCCGGGCGCCGATGTCATCTCATCGTTATGAGAAGTATCTGCGTAGGCACATTTGTATTTAGAAGACAATGCACCGATCACTGAATCAGCCAGTGCCTTGATTACCACACAGGGCGCACCAACTATGGCCCACTCATTTCTTGCATAGTTGCCGATGCCCGGTCTTACCAAATCCGTATGTTTTTTATGTTCTTTTGAAGTCACGTTTACCTCCTGTCTTTTCCATCAGTTTGGTTTCTTTTATCACGATATCATGGCTCAAGGCCTTGCACATATCATATACGGTCAACGCTGCGATTGATGCTCCAACCAATGCTTCCATTTCGACACCGGTTTTAGCGGTGATAGTCGCAGTGCAATCGATGACCACTTCCTGCTGTTCATTCAGATGAATATTGATGCTGCAATTATCCAATCCCAGCGGATGGCATAATGGTATCAAATCTCCGGTTTTTTTAGCGGCCATTATTCCGGCTATGATAGCCGTTTGAAATACTGAGCCTTTTTTTGTTTGAATATCGCCATTAGTCAACTGTTCAAGCACTTCAACGTGTAATGAGACTATGCTCCTTGCAACAGCAATACGGCGCGAAACTGACTTCCCGCCGACATCAACCATATTGGGTTGCCCACGTTCATCTAAATGCGAAAAAGTCATACTGTCAACTGTTTAAATGGCCAAATGCGAAACACTTCACCCTGCTTAAATTCATCCTTGCCTTTTGGTAATTCAATAAAGGCGTCTGTATCTGCTAAGTTAGCAAAATCACCTGAACCGTTACCTTCAATTGCTTCGGCTATTATTTGTCCTTTGTCGGAAAAACTTAGTTTTACCTGCAAAAAATATTGCAGATCGGGCTTAAAAGTAAAGCTCTGTCCTAAAACAGAATAGATCGGTTGCTTGTCTGCGAGCCCCTGACTGGCATTAAACCAGGGCAAAAAATACCGGTGCAAACACATAAAAGTAGCCACGGGATTTCCCGGAAAAGCAAATACCAAAACACCGTTTTCATGTTTACCAAACCAGAATGGTTTTCCCGGGCGCTGACTTACTTTATGAAAAATAGTTTTAACACCGATCTCATCCAAAGCTTTGGGTATGTAATCAAACTTGCCCATACTGATACCGCCCGTCATTAATATTATATCATAATTGGCGATACAATAGTTCAGTTTTCCTTTTGTGATCTCCGGATTGTCCGGTATATGCAGCAGATCTGCCTCTAATTTATATTGACGTAAAACTGCTTTTATAGTATAACTATTAGATTTCCTGATTTGGATAGGTGAGGGCTGTTCATCAACATTCACCAGTTCATCTCCTGATGATATAACAACCACGCGCGGTAATTTTTTCACCAACAGCTCAGTTTTGCCAACTGAGGCGGCAACACTGATGAGAGCAGGTGTGATCAATTGTTGTTTACCGGCAACAATATCACCTTGTTTTTTATCGGCTCCTTTTAAATGCAGGTTCTGGCCTTTTTGAGCGCCTGGAGTTGTAATTTTAGCTATGCCATCTTTAATATTGATGTGCTCATATGGAATTATGGTATCCACTGAGGACGGCAGTGAAGCACCAGTCATTATCTCAATACATTCATCAGGATGATCTATATCGATGGGAGTATCGCCCGCAGCCTGTGTAGCTTTTATTTTGAATGATTGAATTCCCCGCTCAATAGCTGCATAGCTTACAGATATTCCATCCATAGTTACCCTGTTAAATGGCGGCAGGTCACGATCGGCTTTGATATCTTCGGCAAGTGTTCTACCTAAAGCATTTTCAAAAGGAATGGTTTCTGTACCGAAATCTTTTGCTTCGGCCAATATTAATTTCTCCGCTTGCTCAACAGTTACCATACCTATCCTCCGATTGTTGCCATTGATTCGTGAGCAGGAATATCGTTACTTCGGTTTTGCTCAGCTTCCCAACCGTCTTTAGACCTGTGGGAAAATGCATTTAGTAAAGCTTTCTCCAAATCATTGGATGTTGCTCCAGTACGGATCAAATCTTTCACATTCAATACACCGGCATCGTATAAACAGGTTTTCAGCTCACCTTCAGGAGTGACCCTGATTCTATTGCATGTACCACAAAACGTACGTGAATAGGCTGCGATAACGCCAATATTCCCTTTATGATTAGGGATCTGATAATTATACGATGTTGAATAAGGCGAGTCGGTTAGCTTAGTAATATCCGGATATTTCTGCCTGATCTCATCCAAAATCCGTACGTAATCCCATTGCAGACCTGTGTACACATGTCCGTCACCATTAAAAGGCATTTCCTCGATAAAGCGGACACTTACGGGTAAATCTTTGGTTAATTCAACTAAAGGAATGATGTCCTGCGTATTCTTCCCGTCCATTACCACTGCATTGATCTTAACCTCTATATCATGCTTGAGCAATTGTTCAAAGGTTTCCATCACATTTGCGAATTCATCACGCTTTGTAATTGCGAAGAAACGGTTGGCGTCCAGTGTATCTAAACTAAGGTTGACTGACTTAACACCAATTTTCTTTAATTCGGGTATAAATGGGGCAGTTAAAACGCCATTGGTGGTAATGGTCAGTTCATTCAATCCCTTCAATTCAGACAGAGCGGTGAGCAATTGCATGATATCCTTCCGTACAAAAGGTTCGCCGCCGGTAATGCGTATTTTTTCGATACCCATTTTTACCAGCAGATCGCACAGGAAAAGCATTTCCTCGTAAGTTAGTAATTCGCTGCGCGACAGCCAGTTCAACCCTCCCTCTGGCATGCAGTAAAAACAACGCAGGTTGCAGCGGTCTGTTACGGCCAGTCGCAGGTAATTGATCTTTCTGCCGTGATTATCTGTCAGCACTATCTTAACATTATGAATTGTAAATGTAAATATTTCAACGGAGCTGAATGTTTTCCAAATGTCGTTTTATTGCATAAAAAAATCCTGCTGGCTTGGTATCAGCAGGATTGTGATGGAGACGCAATGCATTGCTTCTCTACTTTGTTTTAAATTTATAAAGCGATTCTGTCTTATAAGTCTGACCCGGTTTTAATACTGTCGACGGGAATTGCGGCTGATTTGGCGAATCAGGATAATGTTGAGTTTCCATAGCGAAGGCTGTACGGTAATCGTCCTTTTCACCATATTTCATCGTATTCTTCGCCTGCATAAAATTGCCGCTGTAGAATTGCATTGCAGGCTCTTCGGTATAAATTTCCATCACGATACCTGTTTTATCGCCTTTCACGATAGCAATAGGATCAGCTATGGTGTGTTTGTTCAATACAAAATTATGATCGTAACCTTTGCCATTTTTCAATTGCTCATTGGCATCATTGATACGTGCACCAATGGTTGTTGCAGTAGTAAAGTCGAACGGTGTACCTTTTACCGGTTCAATTTTTCCTGTTGGGATCAAAGTTGAATCAACAGGAGTGTAAGTGTCCGCCTTGAATTGAACTAAATGATTCAATATAGTTCCGCTGCCTTCACCATTCAGATTGAAATAAGCATGGTTAGTGAGGTTTACAACGGTTGTTTTATCTGTGGTAGCTTCATAGTCACATTTGAACCCGTTATCATCAGTTAATGAGTAGGTTACCTTTACCTTCAAGTCGCCGGGGAAGCCTTCTTCCATATCTTTTGAAAGATAGGTTAGTTCGAGGGTTTGATCGTTTACTTTTTTAGCATCCCAAACCACATCCTGGTAACCTTTTTTACCACCATGTAAGGTGTTAGGCGCATTATTGGTTGCCAAAGTATATTGTTTGCCTTCAAGCGTAAAATGTCCTTTTGCAATACGGTTGCCATATCGGCCAATGGTAGCGCCATAATAACGTTCAGTCGATTTAATATAATCATCCACACTGCCCATACCTACCGAAACATCAATCATTTTGCCTGCACTGTCTGGAACAAGAAGGGCAACTAAGCGACCACCAAAGTTGGTAATAGCGGCTTCCATGCCATTTTTGTTTTTAAGAACAAATAAATGTGTTTGTTTGCCGTCAATTGTTTTTTCAAAGGCCGAATCAGCCGGGAGTTTTCCGTAAGTAATACTGTCTTTCATAGTTGTTGAGGTCTCTGTTTTAGTGGCTGATTGCTTGCAGGCCCCCATCAAAACCACGCAAGCTGATAACAGTCCCAAAGATAAATTGCTTAATTTCATAATGCGGTTATTATAATCGTTTTTTACTGTTTACTATTTAATTTTTTAATCAGATCAGCCTCTTCCTGCTTATAGGGCGTTCCATCTTTTCTGAAGACATCATGAAACCATAGTTTCGGTTCATCACCATTTGGCATAGGCGTATCCCATGCATAAATAGTATTCGTTTTTCCTGAAACCAAACCCCAGTTAATAGCGCCAACATTTTCTTTCTTCAGCATAGGCATGCTATTTTCAAATGTGCTTCCGCGCAAACGGGCCATGTATTCGGTGCAGATAACAGGTTTGCCAAATGATTTCAGAATTTGTACTACACGCTGATGTTTTTCAGGCTCTTCGTAGTCATGATAAGTGATCACATCTGAATGTGCTAACTGGAATTTGTTTAAATGCTCCAAATTCCAATCCCACATGCCTGAGCTAACCGGCTGATCGGGGTTTACCGTTTTAGCCCATGTAAATATTTTAGAAAGCAGATCAAGCGAGGCGTCACCTTTGTTGCTGTTGCCGGGTTCATTAAATAAGTCCCAAAGAAGTATACGTTTGTCATGTTTGAAAGTAGTCAAAACATCTGTCACATATTTTTGAAGCAAAGGCAGCTCTTCTGCATTTTTAATGCGATTTCCTGGATCTTGTATCCAGCCTGAGTTATGTATGCCTGGTTTAGGCTCCGGTTGTTTGCCTACTTTAGCTTCCGGGTTCCAGCAATCATCCAGGAACACGAATATGGTTTGGATATGGTGCCTATCAGCAATTATCAAATATTGATTAACCCGGCTTTTAAAACCTTTCGGGTCTTGTTGCCAGGCCATGCTATGCAGAAACACGCGCATAGCGTTAAAACCGATTCCTTCAGCATAACCTAATTCGCGATCGATGGTTTTTGGATCGAACGTATCAGCCTGCCACATTTCCAATTGGTTGATGGCGGTGCTAGGTGTAAAATTAGCCCCGTTTATCCATTTGTGTTTTGCATACCAGGCATTGGCTTTAGCTGCCGACCAAACCGGAGCAGGCTGGGCTTTCTGTGCTTTTACCGCTGGGAAAGAGAGAACCATCAGCAGTAAAATGAATAATTTTGTATATTTTCTCTTCATGGTTTGTTGGTTCTAATTAGTTCCTGAAGGTACGGCTATTTCAACGCTATCCTTAACTGGTATTCCAAAGTTAGGGCTTCCATCTTTATTCCATGTAAATCTTTGAGCCCTTGGTGAACGGTCTTTTCCGCATCCTAAACCTGGGCGGGAATTAGCGTGGTATAAAATCCAGTCTTCCTTACCGTCAGGCGATTTAAAAAACGAATTATGACCAGGTGCATAAACACTATTTTCCGGTGATTCCTTAAATACCGGGTGATCTGATTTGACCCAGGAATTTTGGTCGAGCAAATCCTTATTTTCAGATGTGGTGAGCATGCCAAGCGCATAATAGTCCGTCCAGCAGCCGCTGGCTGAGTATACCAGGAATATCCTTCCATTATGCTTCAGTATTTCAGGACCTTCGTTCACATTCACGTGAGGCGGATTGGAGCTATCATGTAAATCACCGTATTTTTCCCAATCGTAAGTTGGAATTGATATTTTAACCCGCTGACTGCCGATTGTCCACGGGTTGCTCATTTTGGCAATGTAAATATTCTGTTGGCCGTTTTCATCTCCTTCCCAACCAGCCCAGATCATGTATAACTGGCCCTTGTTTTCAAATACGGAAACATCGATAGCCCATTTATCGGTAGCATCATTGACTTTCCCTTTTAATGTCCAATCACCTTTTAAAGGATCTTTTGACGCGTTCTCAAGAACATATATCCTGTGATGATCGTTTTTGCCGTCATCGGCAGCAAAGTACATATACCATTTATGGTTGATGTAGTGCAACTCGGAGCCCACAGTTCGTGAGAATACGGTGTATTTGGCGGAGGAGTCCAGATTGTTTTCTGTTCTGCGTTTTTCAGATCGGTGATGTTTTTTGTTTTCCATAACACCAGGCTGTTCTGCATCGAATTGGTGTAATAATAGTATTCACCAACTTGTATACACCACGGATCAGCGCCAGAAGACAGCAGTGGATTGGTAAATGTTTTAGATTGAGCAAATACCAATACCGGGAGAATACTTATAAGAAATAGAATTGAAAACGACTTAGTAAAAAACATTCTCATAAGCAGGCTGACCCTTGGTTGGAAATGCTAAATTGATAAAAAATGTAATAAATACAATTAATTTTAATTCAATTTATCTTTCAAGCTGTTTCTGATGCTCAATTACCCAGTGAAACTTGTGTTTTAATAGGGGCAGGCTATCCAAATTAACTTGCTTTAGCTCTATTTGGAGCGAATCATTCAAATGCTTTCCATGGAGAGACAGCACGCTGTCTTTCAGCTCATAACTAAACAAATACTTATTACCCTTATCAGTTTTTCCCGCCAGCTGAATTGTCCTTTTTGCGGTATCTGTGTTAATGACAAAATACTGCATATCATTATTCATTCGGACTACTACAGCCTTACCGGGCAGAGAAACAACTAACTTACTCCAACGAAATGTATCTGTAATTAATGGCTTTAATGTGTCCTTATTGATGATAAAAGTCTTTACATCATAAACGCCATAAAGCTGAGGTTTTCTGCCTATATAGCCCAATTGTTTCGCCCTGGCTGAAAAGGTGTGTAGATCAAAAAGGATCACAATCACGATCAATAAGCATTTGAGCCCGTTAAATAAGTTCTTCTTTTTAGTATCAAAGCCGTAAAAACGTGATGTTTCAATAGATGCAGCTTTGCCTCTAAATAGGACATCGGTTAGAGGTTTTATATCTTTAAATAACAAGAACAGGCTAATCACCATCAGCATGATCGACAGTAACTTTACATTATCATCAAAGTAAAAGTTGAACGCCAGGATATTGATCAATGCGCCTATAGCGATAAGATTTCCAAGCGTATAAGTTCTTCTAAAGAAGAGTAATATTCCAATAATGTATTCTGAAATCCCCACAAAATAATTGAACCCGGTTGAATAACCCATAAAATTCCAGGCTAATTCCCGTGGTAAGGATTCTCCGTAAGTGTGGAGTAAAGTTACTGGTGTGAACTCAGGAAACTGAAGATGGATAATCTTGAGTGTGGCGTAAGCAATCCATGTGATGCCCAGATAATACCTGAGGATAACGAAGAGTATCTCGTGAAGCTTGTTGTAGTTGGATGATTTCCTATCTACAAAAAGCCATATAACGGAACCAAGGCAGGCAAAGACAATAGTAAATAGCACCACCAAGTAATTAAACGTGGTATCTGTCGAGGTATGAATTGAATTTGACAAGCTATCGGGAACATGAAATAAAGCGCCGGACAGCCAGTTTACCAGATGATAAAAAGGTTGGCGGGTAAATCTTTGTATTATGTGAAAATAGGGGACAACATCATTTGGGTTGATCAGGACATAGAGCGACAAAAAGATAAATGAAAACCGAAATGCCTGCTTTTTGCCGGGCGACCATTCATTTACAGAAATATTAGTTTCGGGCATTGATCGGTTGGATTGCTCGGAATAAATATAAAAAATACCCGGAATTACTATATACTAAAAATCGAGTCCACTCAAATCAACAACTGCTGAATCGCAAACGTAAGTAGGAACAATACCTGCGGCTGTGATACGTGCCTCATAGTCTTTTGCCAGCGTATTGCCAGTAAGCACAAGAACTGTATCTAAGCCAAACTTGTTTCCGCCTAAAATATCGGTGTTCAAAGTGTCGCCAACCATCACAATATCGCTTTTGCTGATCTGGCGGTATTCACGTATCAGGTCGTAAGCAAACATAAACATTTGTGAGTCAGGTTTACCGAAGCGGATAAACTGCTTGCCTACGACGCTTTCTATCATCGCAGCAATACCACCAATAGCTATGGAAACATTAGAGGCAGAAAGTGGATAAGCGCGATCTGTATTAGCCACAATAACCGGAATGGGCTTTTTCCTGATCAAGTTGACCGTTTTGTTCAGATCCTGGCACCAGTCGAATCCCTCATCGTCCAAAAATATCAGGGCGCTCACTTTATCCATATTGTGTTCGTTAACCTCGCTCATGGGTAAAGTTTGCAGGCCCGATCTTTCAATATAATGTGCTGAATTTGGCGTACCCAGATATGCAACGATACCATCAGGTACCTTAAAATCAAGAAATTCTTTAGTAAGCATTCCTGATGAAACGATCCGGTCGGCCGTGATGGCCTTTAGACCCATGCGATGATACGATTCGGCTAATTGTTGCGGACCGCGCGAAGCATCATTTGTAACGATGTAATATTCTTTTTTTTCCCTTTCGAGGTAGGCGAAAGTATTTTCAATTCCACTAACTAAACCTGAATAATTTTTAATAACTCCAAAGGCATCAAAAAATACGATCTTATACTTGTCTACTATGGATTTAAAGTTATCTACTTTCTTCATTTATAATTTGTTAGTTTATTTATACTAAAGTTTTACTTTCTTCAAGGTGTAGGGCCTGAATGATGTGTTCAGCATCAAAATCACGGTCGACAGAGGGCAGGTAAATGTCAAAAGCCTCAGCCTGGAGCTTTTTGGCATATTGATCAATAAAGAAATATTTACCGTCTTTTATTACATAGTTCAGGATAAAAAAGCGATAAGCTTCTTTCAGGAAACGAATCTCATTTGCCGTCAACGGATTTACTTTGTGATATTCTTCCAGGAAGATCACAAAACGATCTTCCATCAAGGTATTAATGCCATAACTGAATACTGTGCGATCGCCAACATCAGAAACTACACGGCTGAAGAAATAAAAGTCCAGCACACGGTAACTCATCCGGAACCAGTCATAATCCCAGCGGGAATAAAGTTCCAGATCTTTAGTGACTGAGAAATTGCCGATGTTCCAATCAATAAATACAGGGATGATCTCAAACGAGCTCATATTATATTTCGATCGGTTTTTGAGAAATAGTTCGCAATGATATTTCAGAAAATCAACCTGCATAGCCGAGCCGAATTGTCTTTCATTCTTCTCTAACTGCTGCTGCAGGGCATAAATATCGGTCCGAAGTGTTTTAGCTGATTTTGGCAGCACATTCTTGGCCCTTGAACAGGCCTTATGAAATTTACCAACCTGCTGACCGAGCTTGCGAATATGGTGTTCATCCAAGCGCCGCGGCATGCGTTCTGCAATACGGGTTGGGTTATAAAACACTACCCAGGCGTCTTCTTTCCCTTGTTTATGACGGTAGATATAAACCCGGTTATTCTTTAAAAGCGATTTAGACAATACGTTCTCAAAAGGATAAAGCAGGTTGTTGCATAAACTATGTATAATGCGGTGATCTTCTTTAAATAGTTCGTATTTGCCAAAGTGCGAAAGTTTAGCAATGATAATATCGTCATCCTCAAAGGTTATCTTAAACACATGGTTGGTTGAAACCATAGCGCTGATGTCCTCAATATCACGTATTTTTTTAGAAGCATCGTAGCCTTCCCAGGCTTTTTTTAGTATAAAATGGTAGTTCATTTAGATTATCTCAAAATATCTCTTCAATTCCCAATCGGTCACACTTTTTGCAAACTGTTTGCATTCCCATAAACGGGTTTTAGTAAAATGATCGACAAAGCCTTCGCCAAATAATTCATTGGCGATCTTTGAATCCGTCATGATATTCGCTGCATCCAGCAGATTGGAAGGTATTGTGCCATTTTTGGCATCCTGGTAACCATTACCAACTGTTGCAGGAATATCCAATGGCAGTTTATTTTTCACACCATATAATCCCGATGCCAATGCCGCAGCCATAGCGAGGTAAGGATTCGTATCCGAACCTGGTATGCGCGTTTCCAACCTTGTATAATCAGGAGAGGTGTTAATTACCCGGAAGGCGGTCGTTCGGTTTTCGACTGCCCAGGTAATAGTTGTAGGCGCCCATGCACCTTCAACTAATCGTTTGTAGCTATTGATAGTAGGCGCATACATCGGCAGGATATGTGGCAAACAATACAATTGGCCAGCCAGATAATGCTTGTGCAAGTCAGTCATTTTATTGACATCATCAGCATTGTAGAATAAGTTCTCTGTTTTGCCCTTATTCCATAAACTTTGATGAACATGGCCGCCACAACCTGGTAAGTTTTCATTCCATTTAGCCATAAAAGTTGCCATGATGCCATGTTTGTATGCAATCTCTTTTACGGCAGTCTTTAATAAAACCGCTCTGTCGGCAGCTTCCAATACGTGATCGTGCAGGATAGCCGCTTCATATACGCCTGGGCCAGTTTCTGTATGCAACCCTTCCAATGGAATACCGAATTGCATCAGCAGATTAAACAGATCATAATAAAAATCACTGTTCTCCGAAGTTCGTAATATAGAATAACCAAACATACCCGGTGTTAAAGTCTCCAGGTTGGTGAAGCTTTTATCTTGTAAAGATTGCGGTGTTTCCCTGAAATTGAACCATTCAAACTCCTGCGCAAACTCAGGATGAAAACCAAGCGATTCGCATTCTTTCGTAATTCGTTTTAGTAAGCTTCTCGGGCATGCGGGCAAATCATTTCCATCTGCCTTGCTAAAATCAGCCAGGAAGAATGGAATATTATCCTGCCATGGAATGGTACGGAAAGTAGATAGATCAATACGGCAAAGCTGATCCGGATAACCCGTATGCCAGCCAGTTAGTTCAATGTTATTATTGCAGACGTCGCTGCTATCCCAGCCAAAAACTACATCGCAAAAACCATAACCCTTTTGCAGGCCGTCGGTAAATTTTTTATGATGGATCACTTTTCCGCGCAGCACGCCATCTATATCGGCAAAAGCGAACTTAATTTTGTCAATATTTTTTTCTTTTAGATAAGATATGATTTGTTGTTCATCCATGAGTAGTGATACGAAAAAACCGATGGCAAGTTAAATATAAAATTAGTGAATTAGTGATTGAGTGAATTAGGGAATGGTTAATTGGCTGATATTTTATTTAGGAGTATTAAATTTGATCATCATGAAAAGCGCGCTGTTATTTGTATATGGCACATTGTTAAACCACAACAATGAATTTGCGGTTTATCTGAAGGAGCATAGTCACTTCTTTGCCAACGGTAAAGTAAAGGGAACGCTTTATGATATCGGTGACTATCCGGGTGCGGTGTTAGATGACGGCAATGAGTATATCTATGGCGTCATTTTGCAGATAGATGACCCCGCAGTTGTTTTTTTAGAGATAGATGATTATGAAGGTTATGGTGATGAGCAACCAGAACCAAATGAGTTTATAAGAATATCCACCGATATTGAAACAGCATCAGAAATTGTTCATTGCTACACCTATGTTTATAATCTGCCGGTAGATGACCTGGAAAAGATTGAAGGCGGCAGGTATTTGAAATAAAAAAGCCCTACAGAATGGATCTGCAGGGCTCGGTATAAATTAATTAGGAGTTATTTATATCGCTGACTTTACAGTTTTAATGATACGTGCAGCTACTTTGTATGGATCAGCAGCTGAATTTGGACGACGATCTTCAAGGTAACCGCTCCACCCTTTTTGTACAGTGTACAGAGGGATACGGATAGAAGCGCCACGGTCAGATACACCATAGCTGTAGTCGTTAATTGAAGCAGTTTCGTGCTTGCCGGTTAAACGAAGGTGGTTATCAGCACCATAAACTTCAATATGTTCTTTAACAACCGGGCGGAAAGCTTCCAATACTTTAGTATAAGTGTCTTTGCTTGCTGCAGTTCTTAATAAAGTATTTGAGAAGTTAGCGTGCATACCAGAACCGTTCCAATCTAAAGCACCCAATGGTTTGCAATGCCAGTTGATAGAAACACCATAGCTTTCGCCAATTCTTTCTAATAAATAACGTGCAACCCAAATTTGGTCACCAGCTTCTTTAGCGCCTTTGGCGAAGATCTGGAATTCCCACTGACCGGCAGCAACTTCTGCGTTGATACCTTCAACATTCAAACCAGCTTCTAAACAAACATCTAAATGCTCTTCTACAATCTCTCTGCCATAAGCATTTTTAGCGCCAACTGAACAATAGTACGGACCTTGTGGAGCTGGATAACCATTGATAGGGAAGCCAAGAGGTTTATCAGTTTCTACATCCCACAAAAAGTATTCCTGCTCAAAACCAAACCAGAAATCGTTATCGTCATCTTCAATTAGAGCACGGCCATTAGACTCATGTGCTTTGCCGGTTGAATCAAGTACTTCGCACATTACAAGGTAAGCGTCTTTTCTTTGAGGATCAGGGCAAATGAAAACAGGTTTCAAAATACAATCAGAAGAACCGCCTGGTGCCTGCTCGGTTGAAGAACCATCAAAGCTCCAATTCGGGCAATCCTCTAATTTACCGCTAAAATTGCCTTCTATTTTTGTTTTACTACGAAGGCTTTGTGTTGGTTTATAGCCGTCAAGCCAGATGTACTCTAATTTTGCCATTGTTTAGTTGTTTTTTGAAAAGTTGGATCAAGTATTATTTTACTAACGTGAGTTTAAATTTCGAAGGCGAATTTAAATATTTTTTACAATTTTCATCATAATTGTTGTAAAAAATTAAAAATATTTTCAAAAACACTCATTTTGCTCGTCGAAATAGATAAAAAATCTATTCAAAAGTGCTTTTGTTAGAAATTGGGTGATTTTTTATTGTAAAAACGACGGAACGACCAGTTTTATGATATCAATTTGGAATTATAGGGCATTTTACGATGCTTTATTGATCGTTTTTAACAAAATGATAAAATTAAAGGTTGTTTAGCTTTGAAAATAATGAAAATGGCAATTTTTAGAATATTGTTATCATGTGGTTATATTTTCAATTAATTAAACATGCTGTTATAAAAATTTCTTAAAATTGCCCTGAAAATTTTTGACAGGCAATCTACCGGTCAATAATCAAATGTCTCTTCCATAAATTAATAGATTATTATGAAAATAACCGTTGTTGGTGCCGGGGCCGTAGGCGCCACTTGCGCAGATAATATCGCAAGAAAAGAGCTGGCCGAAGAATTAATTTTATTAGACATCCGCGAAGGCTTTGCAGAAGGTAAGGCAATCGATATGATGCAAACTTCAGCACTGCTTGGTTTTGATACCAAGATAAAAGGTGTTACCAATGATTACGCTGCTACTGCCGGTTCAGAAGTAGTAGTGATCACTTCGGGCTTGCCACGTAAACCGGGTATGACCCGCGAAGAATTGATTGGCACCAACGCCGGTATCGTAAAAAGTGTTACTGAAAGCATTTTAAAGCATTCACCAAATACCATTATAATAGTAGTATCTAACCCGATGGATACTATGAACTACCTTACCCTGAAAACTTCAGGCCTGACTAAGAATAAAATATTAGGCATGGGTGGCGCATTGGACTCATCTCGTTTTAAATATTACCTGAGCCAGGAGTTAGGTTGTTCACCTGCCGACCTGAATGCAGTTGTTATAGGCGGTCACGGTGATACTACTATGATCCCATTGATCAAACATGCTACATGGAACAGCATCCCTGTAACTGAGTTCCTGAGCCAGGAGCAACAAGATAAAATAGTTGCTGCTACAATGGTAGGTGGTGCTACATTAACCAAATTGATCGGTACTTCGGCATGGTATGCGCCAGGCGCTGGTACAGCTGCTATGGTTGAAAGCATTGTTCGTGATGAGAAAAAACTGATTAGCTGTGGTGTTGCACTTGACGGTGAATATGGTCAGAAGGACATTTCGCTGGTTGTGCCTGTTGTTATAGGCAAAAGCGGCTGGGAGCAGATCGTTAACTTTAAATTGAGCGATGCTGAACAAGCTGAGTTCAACAAGAGCGCTGACGCTGTGCGTAACATGAACCAGGTATTGGTTGACAGCAAGATCATATAATTATAAAATATTAGCGACGAGTTTGAAACCCATAGCTATTATTTTCGACAAGTTATCAAACGGCTTCTCTTAACCAGGGAGGCCGTTTTTATTTAAACTATTATTTACCTGTGCTGTTATCCTCTAAAAAGCTAAATTTAGCTTGACATTAACCCATTATGCCCAACGACTCAAGTACACGATTGCCGGTTATCAAAATAGTTGATAACGAAGAGTTTGCTATTAATGACGCACTTGCTATCGAAGAGCCATTAGAGATCCGCCTGGAGTATGGTGATGTTAGTCAACGCCAGATTCAAAATATCTCCGTCACCATGCGTACGCCCGGGAGTGATGCCGAGCTGGCGCTAGGCTTTTTATTTACTGAAGGCATTATTAGAAAACAAGAAGATATTGAATCGGCAGAGCATTGCTTTATCGCCTGTGCTGAGAATAAAGAAAACGTGATACAGGTAAGTTTAAAGGAAGGTGTTGAGCCTGTATTAAATAATACAGAGCGTAATTTCTATACCACCTCAAGCTGTGGAGTCTGTGGGAAAGCATCTATCAATTCAATAAAAACAGTAAGTTTCTATAATAACAGTGCTACCGAAAATCAGGTTAATGCCGATCTGCTTTATCAATTACCTATTATCCTGCAAAAGCATCAGAAAGTATTTGCTGATACGGGGGGATTGCATGCTTCGGCGCTATTTACGCTCAACGGTGTGTTGTTATTAGTAAGAGAAGATGTAGGCAGGCATAATGCATTAGATAAGTTGATCGGTGCTGCATTGAATAAAAATCTATTGCCCTTAGATCAATATATATTATTGTTAAGCGGCAGGATAAGTTTTGAATTAGTTCAAAAAGCAGCAATGGCAGGTATTTCTATTATCACGGCAGTTGGAGCGCCGTCAAGTCTGGCAGTGCAACTGGCTGAAGAATTTAATATAACACTCGTTGGTTTCCTGCGCGACCTGCGGTTTAATATTTACACCCAACCTAAGCGCATTTTATTATCAAAATATGAAGATTCGTATTAAAGGCAATTCATTACGTTACCGGCTTACCCAAAGCGATATGTACCAGTTGTCGCATGATGGGTATTTGGAAGACAAGACTAATTTCGGTAAACGGGAATTGGTATGTGTAATACAGAAAACGAGTGAGCAAGAATTGTCTGCATTTTTTGATGATAATGTGATCTGTCTGCAAGTACCGGACAATATAATAGAAGAATTAAATAAAACGGATAGGGTAGGATTTGAAGGTAAACAAGGTGACCTGCTATTATTAGTAGAAAAAGACTTCACTTGCCTTGATAATGTTGAGGAAGATCAGAGTGATAATTATCCCAATCCATTAGCGGATAAATTGAAATGAGTAAGAAAGTAGAACAGCCGTCAGCCGAAAACCCTGAAGAATTATTGGACCTGGAGATAACCGAACCAAAAGAGTGGGCAGCGGGCATGCCGGCGGTATACGAGGCTGTTAAAGATCTTGTTCACGAAACCGGTTTGCTGAGGGGAATGGGCGCATCTTTAAAAATGAACCAGAAAGGTGGGTTTGATTGTTCGAGTTGTGCCTGGCCCGATCCAGATGATGATCGTTCGCCGATAGCAGAATATTGCGAGAATGGTGCAAAGGCCTTAGCAGAGGAAGCGACTACCAAGAAGTTAACAGGCGAGTTCTTTGCTCAGAATGCGGTCGCTGACCTGGCCAAACTGAATGACTATGAAATAGGGAAGAAAGGAAGAATAGCCGAACCAGTCTATCTGCCTGCCGGGGCGACACATTACCAGGTGATCAGTTGGGAAGATGCTTTTAAAAAGATAGCGAGTAAATTGAATAGTCTCGCATCACCGGATGAAGCCGCTTTTTATACTTCAGGCCGAACCAGTAATGAGGCATCTTTTATGTACCAGTTATTTGTACGGGAGTACGGCACTAATAATATGCCGGATTGTTCCAACATGTGCCACGAATCCAGCGGGACGGCGCTGACAGAAGTAATTGGTATTGGTAAAGGCACGGTCACCTTAAATGATTTTTACAAAACTGATGTGATCATAATCATGGGGCAAAATCCGGGAACTAATCATCCAAGAATGTTGACGGCGCTTGAAAAAGCTAAACACAACGGCGCAAAAATAATTGCCATTAACCCTTTGCATGAAGCAGGATTAACTGCTTTTAAAGACCCGCAAAGGGTAAAAGGGGTTTTAGGTATAAGTACAAAGCTCGCAGACCTGTACTTGCAGGTAAAAATAAATGGTGATATCGCTTTACTAAAAACAATTGAAAAATTGTTGTTGGATTTCGAAAAAGAGACTCCCGGAAAAGTATTCGAGCATGATTTTATTAAGGAGAGCACAGTCGGTTATGATGAATTGATACAGCATCTGGAGAAACAAGATCCCGAACAACTCGCCCAGCAATCTGGAGTGCCTATAGAAGCCGTAAGAGAGGCTGCCGAAATGTTGCGGAACAAAAGCCGCATCATTATTTGTTGGGCCATGGGCATTACGCAGCATGTAAATGGTGTTGACACAATAAAGGAAATAGCTAATCTGACTTTACTAAAAGGTGCTATTGGTAAACCCGGAGCAGGGTTATGCCCGGTTCGCGGACACAGTAATGTACAAGGTAACCGTACCATGCTTATTTGGGAAAAGCTGAAAGGTGAGACCGCAAAAAAATTAAAGGAAGTTTTCGGGTTTGATCCGCCAAAGGAAAATGGGCTTGACGTTGTTGAATCAATAAAAGCCATGCACGAGGGGAAACTGAAGGTCCTTTTTGCAATGGGCGGCAATTTTCTTTCGGCTACGCCGGATACCAATTACACGGCTAATGGCCTTCGTAAACTGGATATGACGGTGCATGTATCTACCAAATTAAACCGCAGTCATTTAGTGCATGGCAAAGAAGCGCTGATACTGCCTTGCTATTCGCGCAGCGATAGGGATATCATTAACGGTGTTGAGCAGATCGTTAGCTGTGAAAACTCGATGGGGGTAATACAGTCTTCAAAAGGTGTACTTAAACCTATATCAGATCAGTTCCTGAGTGAGACACAAATAGTTTGTCGGCTGGCTAAGGTAACTATAGGCAACAGAACCAAAGTAGATTGGGGCAAATACGAAACGAACTACGACCATGTGCGCGACCTAATAGCTAAAGTTATCCCCGGTTGTGAGGATTATAATCAAAAGATTCGCAAGCCAGGTGGGTTTTATCTACCTAACGGTCCACGCGAAGGAAAATTTAAGACCGAAAAGTATGGTGATAAAGCCGCTTTCTCAGTTGTGGAAGTGCCAGAAGAAAAATTGGAGAATGATGATTATATCATGATGTCGATCCGCAGTCACGATCAGTTTAATACGACCATTTATGGGTTGGAAGATCGCTACCGCGGCATTCATAATGAACGCCGGGTAATATTTATGAACCCTAAAGACATTGCGTTAGGAGGCTTTCAGTCGGGAGAGAAGGTAGACCTTTTTAATTATGGCGGTGGAGTGGCGCGTGTGGCCCGTTTATTTATTATCGTACCATATAATATACCCGAACGAAATACCGCCACTTATTATCCTGAAACTAATGTGCTTGTGCCAATCGATAGCGTTGCCGCAGGGAGCAACACGCCCGTTTCCAAACGCGTAATTATTAAGATCAGAAAACACGCGGAATAAAAATTATTCTCTCTCTTAGATTTCAATTGCTAATATTTTTAGTAATTTTGATTTTATGGATGCAGAGAGGATAACTGAGAAATTGAACATTCTGGCGGACGCCGCAAAGTATGATGTATCATGTGCATCGAGCGGCAGTAAACGCAAGAACGAAAATAAGGGCCTGGGGAATGCTAGTAACGGCATTTGCCATAGCTATACCGAAGACGGGCGCTGTGTGTCCTTACTGAAAATACTGCTGACCAATCACTGCATTTTTGATTGCGCTTATTGCGTCTCACGCAAGAGTAATGATATTAAGCGCGCTGGCTTTACAGTTCAGGAGGTAGTTGACCTGACCATTAATTTTTATCGCCGCAATTATATCGAAGGACTATTCCTGAGCTCGGGTATATTTAAAGATGCTGACCACACCATGGAACGCTTAGTTCGCGTTGCCAAAAAATTACGTACCGAGCATAATTTCAATGGTTATATCCATCTCAAATCTATTCCGGGTGCCAGCGATGAATTAATGCGAGAAGCAGGTTTATATGCCGACAGATTAAGCATTAACCTGGAAATGCCTACAGAAACCGGACTTAAACTATTAGCTCCCGATAAGAACCGGCAAGATATGATTCAGCCGATGGGTTTTCTGAAACAGGAGATCATCCAGAATACTGAGGAAAAGAAGCTATTTAAAAAGGCGCCAATATTTGCACCTGCCGGACAAAGTACCCAAATGATTGTGGGCGCTACCGCTGAAAACGATAAAGAAGTACTGACCTCGGCTAATTACTTCTATAAAAACTTCAACCTGAAAAGAGTTTATTATTCAGGCTATGTGCCGGTGCTGGCTGATAAACGATTGCCGGGGTTGAATACTGAAGTGCCTATGATCCGTGAAAACAGGCTTTACCAGGCTGATTGGCTGATGCGTTTTTATGGTTTCAAGGTAAATGAAATCGTCAATGATCAAAATCCAATTCTCGACCTGGATATCGACCCAAAACTAAGCTGGGCCCTACGTAATCAGCAAGTATTTCCAATCGACATAAACAAAGCCGATTTACAGCTGATCTTACGCGTGCCGGGCATTGGGGTTCAATCTGCACAAAAGATAGTTAGCGCCCGTCAGTTCCGAAAATTGAATTGGGACAATATAAAGGCTTTAGGTGTAGCGATCAATCGGGCCAAATATTTCATTACCTGCAATAGCAATATCTTCGAAAAACGCGACCTGACAGGAACGGCTATCAAGCAATTTATACTGGCCGAATCGCAAAGCAAATACCTCAAAACGATCCAGCCGCAATTAAGCTTGTTCTGATATGACTACCATCATTTATGACGGCACATTTGAAGGGCTGCTCACCGTGGTATTTGAAATATATGAGCGGAAATTGCAGCAAGTAAAAATTCATAAAGAAGAATGGCGCGACGGTGCATTGTTTGAAACGGTATTAACAGTAATTACAGATCAAACAAAAGCTACGCGCGTATTGAAAGGTCTGAAAGAACGGTTGTCGCCCGAAGGATTAAAACGGCTATACAATACCCATATGGCAGAAATGACCGATAGTGATAAAATACTGCTAGGGTACATCCTCCATGTTTTTGATAGTGAAAAGAATATTGAGGAGGGTTATGGCAATAAATATGTATTGCGTCTATCAGAATTGACAAAGATGATAGGCAGGGAGCGACATCGGATGGAGGCTTTTATCCGATTTCAGAAACTGAGTGACGGAACATTTTATGCAGGTATCGAACCTGATTTTAATGTATTGCCTTTGTTGATCAATCATTTTCGGGATCGCTATACCGATCAGAAATGGATCATCTACGATCTGAAAAGAAAGTACGGTATTTATTATGACCTGGATAAAGTAGAATATATCGAAGTGGAATTTTCTACAGATGGTGATAGAAGCAAATTACCAGCGATTTATTTTGAAGATGAACAGCTTTACCAGCACTTATGGAAGAACTATTTTAATAGTGTAAACATACCTTCACGCAAAAATATGAAGCTCCATTTAAGGCATATTCCTAAGAGATATTGGAAGCATTTAACAGAGAAAATTTAATATTTTCTCCATTTTAAGAATTTTTTAAGTTCTTGTTATCAGTATTTTCCGGCGTTTATGTTGATAAGGACACTGTTAACAACAAACGTATTTAATAATCGGATTTACTATAAATGCTCTAAGAATGAGGTCTATCGGAATGTGTACAAACCGTGTACTTTTTGTTAAGAAACTGTTTATAAAAATCACAAAAAAAACTTGACAGATGTTCATTTGGACACTACCTTAGATAACATCAAGAACGACGTACTTTGATAACCTTGACAGGAAAACAGAAAGTGAATCGGGCGAATCTTCGGAAGAGCTAAAGATCATCGGAGTTACCTGGAAGACGCAAAAGACGAAAGACGCAAGTCCGGAGAAACTGGGTGTCGGAAAAAGCGAAAGGAAACCAAAACGGCGAAAGCTGCAGAAAACGGAAAACGCTGATAGGTATTGGGAACTACGCGGTATTTTACGGAGTAACGCAATAGGGAACAATGAGACGCAAACAGTTAAAGACCGCAAGGACTACGACGAGAGCAGATCGATCAATTTACACAAAACTTGGTGCTTCGGCGCAACTACGGTTGAGCAGAGGTCAGGGAACGGAAGTCATTCGCAAGAGTGTGCTTCCGTTTTCAATTTATGACCGTTTATTTTTATGATTTATTGATTTCGCTGATAAACTCATAACCTCACAACTTTTCAACCTAAAACGTTTCAACACCATCAAAAAGTAGTAAATTTAGGCCCTATGTCTGGCACTAAAGCAAACGGGAGAGAAAAGATATTTGTATTAGATACTTCGGTTATCCTTTACGATCATAATGCCTTTGAAAATTTCCAGGAACACGATGTAGCCTTGCCCATCCAGGTGCTTGAGGAATTGGATAATATGAAAAGCGGGAATGATACCCGCAACTTCGAGGCCCGTAGTTTTATCCGTTTGATGGATGAAGTCTCCCGCAAAAATTTATTGAATAAATGGGTACCGCTTAAAGGTAAGGATAAGGGCAGCTTTAAAGTGGTAATGGACGTCAAAAACACAACGGCTGATGCTGAGAAAGTGTTTGGCAGCGATAAGATCGACCACAGGATATTGAATGCCGCTCTTGGCTTGCAGGAGGAATATCCTGAAAAGAAAGTGATCCTGGTATCAAAAGATATTTGCCTGCGCCTGAAAGCCAAAGCATTGAATATTCATGCTGAAGATTACGAAACAGGCAAAATCAAAAACCTGGAAGAACTTTATACCGGTGAGACCTTTCTGAATAAGGTCGCTGATAAAACTATAACTCAGCTATCCAAAACAAATGTATTAACCGGCAGCGATCTGGATATGTTACCCGCCAAAAACAATCACTTTTATAGTTTCAGTGGCAAAAAGCAAAAGGTATCCGGATTTTATAACAGTCAGACTGGTGTATTGGAAAAAGTATCCGAGCAACCGGTGTTCAGCATTCAGCCTAAAAACCCGGAACAGGCTTTTGCTATACATGCCTTACTGCATCCTGATATCAAGCTCGTTACGATCCAGGGGAACGCAGGCACAGGTAAGACCTTGCTGGCCCTTGCCGGTGCGTTGGAGCAACGCAAATTTTACCGGCAGATCTATGTAACACGTCCTATTGTTCCCTTGAGCAATAAAGATATCGGCTTTTTGCCTGGCGACGTAAAATCAAAAGTTGACCCATACATGGCGCCGATATGGGATAATCTGAAATTTATCCGCGATCAGTTTGCCGATGATGAAAAAATGCAATTGAAGATAGATGAACTGGTGTCAAATGACAAGATCACCATCGCACCTTTAGCTTTTATTCGTGGCCGTACACTGACTAAAATATTCTTTATTGTAGACGAAGCGCAGAACCTAACCCCTCATGAGGTTAAAACTATCATTTCCCGTGCAGGTGAGAATAGCAAATTTGTATTTACCGGGGATATTTACCAGATAGATACGCCTTACCTTGATGCTGAAAGTAATGGGTTATCCTACCTGATTGACAAAGCTAAAGGGCATCCGCTTTATGCGCATATTACTTTGCAAAAAGGGGAGCGGAGTGAGCTGGCTAATTTGGCGATAGATTTATTGTAAAAGCATTAAACTCTGTGAACTTGGTGTAAAGCTCAGTGCCCTCCGTGGTTAAAAAATAAACCACAAAGAGCACAGGGTATTTTTCACAGAGTAACACAGATAATCAACTCAATATATTATCCGTCACCTTAGCAATATCATAACTGATCTTATTAATAAAGCCTAATTGTTCAGTAAGCAGAGCCTCGTTTGCAGAGGGCGTCCTTTTTTCCTCGGAAACAATAGTCTTTTCAGTTATAAAATCAGCACATTTTCCGCCTAGCTTCTTGCTGGTTTCGTTTAATACATTGATACTTTTTCGCAGCAGCCTTACGTTATCTGGTTGGGTTTTATGAAGATTTTTTTCTGAAACGCTGGATGCCAGGTTAGCGAGGTAGGAGGATAGTATATGTGTCAGCACCACGAACTTGTGTATATCGCGTATCTTTTTCTGTTTACTTTTAGGTTCCGAGGTCATCCGCTCAAAAGTGGCAGATAAGTTGGCTGATTTTACGTAGATATCTTTCCGGGCTAATTTATAGTCTGTAACTGTTATATTTTTGCCTGTAATGGATTCGGCAATCTTTACCAGGTAATTCACGTTGGCATATACCGTATCCCTGAGGTTTTCTTGTATCTGTTCAAATTCCCAGGTAGGGAATATAATGTAGGTAGCTATAAATGCAATAGATGATCCGATAGCCGTATCGATGATCCTTTCTTCCGCCAGGTTCAGGTGGCCAACTCCTAAAAACTTGAATAAGATTAATACATATGGCGTCATAAAAATAACGCTTACTACATAGTTTAATCGGGTAAAGCTGTACGTACCCAGCATGAAAATGATAAAAAAGAAAAATTGGGCATCGGTATTTTTTATCAATGTCAGAATCAGTATACCGATAGCGCCGCCTGCTATAGTACCTATTAAACGCTGGTAATTGCGCTGCTTGGATAAGCTGAAACCAGGCTTCAGGATCACAATAATTGTCAGCAAAACCCAATAGCTATGATGTCCCAAAGCAAATAGCTTAGCTATGGTAAATCCAATCACGCAAACTAAAGAGACACGCAATGCATGTTTAAACGAACCGGACGATAAGGAAAAGTTATCAAAGAATATCCTCGGAGCATAATCCTGGTGCGTTACAAATTTTGAATATTCTACGTCTTCAGGCTTATCGATCAGGGTTTTGGATGATCTTGAATTGTAATAGACAAAAATATTATGAATGTTCTTATTCAGATCGCGCAGGTTGATCAGTATCTTTTTTAATACCAGGTTACTGGTACTTGTATCTTGGGCTGCAATCTCATCAATTTTCTTTTTAAGCTGTTCCAGTTCAGCATCAAAATCATGTGAATGATTATACCGACGGTTAGATAGCACCGCATAGCCTATGTTTTCCAGTTCGTGCGCCATCTGCTCCAATACGCGGGCTATAGCTTCCAATATTCCAGTGCTGCCGAACTTATCCCTTACCTGCCTGTAGTCATAATGTGTAGCCAATATTTGTTCGTAAAGGTCGATCAGGTCAATAAATGTCAACACCAAAACCCGGCTGGCATTTGTGGACTCCTTTACCATTACCCGGCTTTTGAAAAGCAATTCGCGAACTGCATCCTGGTGCTGGCTTACCTGTATCTGGTGCGAAACCAGTTTGCGGTAATTTTCGTCGATATCGGTATCCGGTAAATAGAAATCCGATTTGATACGAAGGAATTTTACCACGTCAAGTATACTTTCGCCCAAGGCCTGCTGTGCAGCACGATAGGGGCGTATGCTAAAAAACAACACGCTGAATGCTAAGTACCAAATGCCGCCCAATGTTGTTTCTAAGCTATAGATCAAAACCTTATTGGCCGGTAAACCTTTTTCGATCATGAAGATCATTATCAACAATGACCCGGTGCCAACAGCCGCTGCGCGAACACCATAAACGATCAGCATAGAGAAAAGAAACGAAAATATGGCGATCTCAATCCCAAGCGTAACTACATTCATTCTTGCAAATCCTGTAATAACCGCAACTACAAAAATGCACAGGTTACATATCGCCATTGCATTGCGCTTATGAACCACAGGTCCGGGAATATCTACTACCGACACACACAACGCACCTAACGAAAGTGTAACACCTAACTCAAACTGGTTTAAGTAGTTAAGTATTAACGCTGGTAACAAAATGCCTATACTGGTTCGGATACCGTCAGAAAAATACTGGCTGTAAAAGAAATTCTTTATCTCACGAACGGGTATTTTCATCGGTCGGGGCTGAATGGGAAAATGCGTATGCAAATTTACAAAAATTAAATCTTTAGGGGGTGTTTTAATAATTATTGCATTAATACTGAATTTAAATTAATAAATATTCATATTTAGATGGATTTTATCATTAATATGATTAAATTCACAGCGAAATTTTATAAACCCTTACATCAAGCTACCAAAATTTATGTCATCACCTGTAAAACTCAGCCACAGAGAAACGACTTTTAACCAGGAAGTTGTCACCAGATTTGAGTTGTATAACAGTCTGTTCCAGACGTTGCCTTTTTACCAGGTGAAGGACACGGGTATCTTACTTCCGTTTTTCAGTTCGCATTGCGAAAAGGGCACGGCTTCCTATTCGTCTCCGACTGAAATTATCGAATCCTTCTTTAAAAAATATGTTCCGGGTATCGATCACCAGGAGCAGATCAACCGTATGTTCCGGTTTATCCAATACATTGAACGGCAGGTAGTTTTGTTTGACGCTGTGGAGGATTCATCTTTTAACAAGATCGGTCGTACAGACGATAGTGGTTCATTGGCAAGTTTGCTTCAATTAGCTGCTCAGAATGATAAGACCCGGGATGACATCAGCCAGAAGTTAAAAAACTTTTCATTACGACTGGTACTTACAGCACATCCGACACAGTTTTATCCGGGTACGGTATTAGGTATAATGACCGACTTAATTGAGGCCCTTAAGCATAATGATCTGAACAATATCGATGTACTGCTTCAGCAATTAGGTAAAACGCCATTCTTTAATAAAACTTCACCGACACCGGTTGATGAAGCGACCAGTTTGGTGTGGTTCCTGGAAAATACCTTCTATCATGCTGTTTCGGGTATATTATCGAAACTGGAAGAAGAATTTAATATAGATCATACCGGAGATCACCAGGTGCTTGAGCTAGGCTTTTGGCCAGGCGGCGACCGTGATGGTAACCCTAATGTAACTACTGAAACTACTGCTTCGGTAGCCAGCCTGTTAAGGCAGTTTGTTTTCCGCAGCTATTACCGCGATTTCAGAATACTGAAACGCCGCATTACTTTCAGGGGCATTGAAAAAACGATTTCCAGACTCGAAAAGCTTCTCTATCAAAATGCGTTTAACGTTCAGGCTAACCCTAAAGATCTGCAGGGCGAGTTACTGTCGCTTCTCGATTCAATTAAACAAACCCTGATAACTGATCACGGCGGTCTTTTTGTGAACATAGTAGACGGTATGTTGCAGAAGGTTCGCTTATTTGGTTGCTATTTCGCAACGCTTGACATCAGGCAGGACAGCCGCGTTTTGCGTAGCGTATTTAAATATTGCATAGAACAGTCACAAATAAAATCGGGTCTGACCAAAGAATATGAAACCTTAAGCGAAGAGGAAAAGCTAAAAGCAATTCCTTTCAACGAAGCTGATTTTCATTGCCCGGATGACGCTGACGACATGACTAAGGATACGCTGAACACGATCCGCCTTGTTCAACAAATACAAGAATCAAATGGGCAAAAAGCTTGTCAGCGATTCATTATCAGCAATTGTCAGCGTTCTTCAGATATCCTGCAATTGATCAATCTGTTTTTATGGAGTGGCTGGAAAAAAGAATCGCTGAATGTTGACTTCATGCCGCTTTTCGAAACCGTGAATGATCTGACCCACGCCGCAGAGGTAATGGAAAGCCTATATGTCCATCCCTTCTATAAAGAGCATTTAAAACTCCGTGGTAACCGTCAGACCATCATGCTTGGCTTTTCTGATAGCACCAAAGATGGCGGTTATCTGATGGCAAACTGGTCGATCTATAAAGCTAAAGTCGAGCTGACCGCGATGGCCCGTAAATATGATATCGACCTGGCGTTTTTTGACGGTCGTGGAGGCCCGCCTGCTCGTGGTGGTGGTAAAACTCACCGTTTTTACGCCTCAATGGGCAGCGAGATCGCCAATGAGCACATCCAGCTGACGGTACAAGGCCAAACTGTAAGCTCTCAATATGGCTCCGCTGAAACTGCGCGTTTCAATATGGAGCAGTTGATCAATGCAGGTATCGTCTCGTCGCTTAAACCGAATGAAAACGATTTACTGAACAAGGACAGCAAAGCTTTGATATCAGAAATGGCTGACGCCAGCTATAACCTGTTTATGGATTTGAGGCAGCACCCGTTGTTTGTAGAGTACCTGGAGAAATATAGTCCGCTTAAATTGCTTTCTAAAATAAATATCAGCAGTCGTCCAACAAAGCGTAATGCTGATGCACAACTGAGGTTGGAAGACCTGCGAGCGATCAGCTTTGTAACTTCTTGGAGCCAGTTGAAACAAAATATTCCAGGTTTTTATGGTGTAGGAACAGCGCTTAAAAAGATGAAAGACGAAGGTAAATGGGAACAGGTAAAACACCTTTACCATAATTCAGGATTCTTTAAAACCATGCTGGATAACTGCAGCATGTCTATGTCTAAATCGGATTTTCGCGTAACGGCTTATTTGGGAGAAGATAAAAAATTTGCTGCTTTCTGGAAAATGCTGAAAGATGAGTATGAACTGACCAAAGCCATGATATTAGAACTAACCGATACCGAAACGCTGATGCAGGAATACCCGGTTGAACGGAAATCAATTTTTATCAGGGAGAAAATCGTGCTGCCATTGGTTGTCATACAACATTACGCCCTCCAATGCCTTAACAGGAACGATCATCCTGAATTAAAGGATGTTTATAACAAGCTTGTGATCCGTACAGTATATGGCATTGTGAATGCGGGGCGGAATTTGGCATAAGTTCAGTTTTTAGTTGATTGAGTTGGATTGAGTTGATTAAGTTTGGTTAGATTTACAATAATAAGATCTGCCCGCTCTTAAATTCAGTTAATCCAGTTCAAAGCAACACCAAATGGCAACCGTCGCACTTAAAAGCGCTGAAGGTAAATGGATCATGGGTTCGGCCATACTGGCTTCGGCTATGGCGTTTATTGACGGAACTGCGCTGAATGTCGTTTTACCCGCTCTTCAAAAAAGTCTTAATGCCACCGGGGCAGACCTTTTCTGGCTGCTGAATGCTTATCTGTTAATGCTGGCTTCTTTAATCCTTGTTGGTGGGTCTTTAGGCGACAAGCTGGGTCGTAAAAAGATCTTTATGCTGGGCATCCTGGTATTCATCATTGGCTCGGCTGCTTGTGGGTTTGCACCATCTGTATTTCTCCTGATTATCTTTCGAATCATACAAGGTATAGGCGGCGCTTTAATGATTCCGGGTAGCTTGTCGCTGATCTCATCGTCCATTAATGAAAATGAAAGGGGAAAGGCCATAGGTACATGGTCGGCTATCACTACTGTGGTTACTATGGGCGGACCGATATTGGGTGGGACACTGGCCGATGCAGGCTTATGGCGATATATTTTCTTTATCAATGTTCCAATTGGCATTGTAGCTTTGATTATTCTGGTATTCAAGGTAAAAGAAAGCAGGGATGAAGATGCTGACAAAGCGGTTGATATAGCCGGAGCAATTTCGATTGCTTTAAGTCTTGCCTTGCTTACGTTTGGTTTCCTACGAATTCCCGCAGTTGGCATTAAATCGCCACAGGTATACCTGACATTGTTTAGTGGAGTTATTCTGCTGATCGCTTTTCTTGTTATTGAAAAGAAAAGCAAACACCCCATGATGCCTTTGTATTTATTTGCCAACCCGGTTTTCACTGGCGTGAACCTTCTGACGTTTTTTCTTTATGCAGGACTAGGAGCAGGGATGCTTTTCTTGTCGCTCAACCTGGTGCAGGTGCAGGGCTACAGCCAACTGCAATCGGGGCTTACGTTTTTGCCATTTACTGTTTTGATGATCACTATTGCCCGTTTTTCAGGAACATTAGCTGATAGATATGGACCTCGATTATTATTGACCATTGGACCTTCTACAGCAGGAACCGGTTTGCTGTTGCTATCTTTTGTCAAACAAACTGCCGGGCCTGCTGAATATTGGACTACCTTCTTTCCTGGAATTATCATGTTCGGCTTGGGTATGTCTTTTACCGTAGCTCCGTTAACTTCAACAGTGATGACTTCTGTTAGCGATCATCTTTCAGGCACAGCATCGGGAGTAAATAATGCCCTTACACGCATATCCAATGTTTTTGCGAATGCGATTTTCGGAGCCTTGGCTGTATTATTATTTGCAGGAGCATTGCAGGATCAGCTTCAATCAATTCCTCTTGATCCAAATGTTAAACAGTCTGTTGTAAATGAGGCTTCAAATCTTGGAAATGCCGCAGTACCTAAAGGAGTTGAGGCAAAATATGTGAAGGCGATTAGTGCAGGTTATCGCGAAAGCTTTATCCATGCCTATAGTGGCATCATGAAAATATCGGCCGGACTAGGTTTTTTGGGAGCACTGATGACGGTGATCTTTATCCGGGATACAACTTTAAAGAAACAATAGTTATTCCCCACTAAAACTATTTTCCCATTAGGTAAACCTTTTGGCATTCCTGTTGTTTTTCCGACATAAATACCTAAAAACACAGCTATGAAAACCAAATTATTGCTGGCCTTGCTTGTGCCGGCCTTATATGTCGTGTCATCATGCGATGACCCCAAAAAAGCAAATAATTATAACCAGGAAACAACAGTAGATCAAAGCGCATTTAACTTTATTAAAACGGCAATAGATGGCGGTCGTACCGAAGTGAAGCTTTCGGCTGCAGCAGCCCGAATTTCTCAAAACCCGAGAATCGTACGTTTTGCTAAAATGATGATCACCGATCACACCAAAGGAATTGAAGAATTAAAAGCAATTAGAAAGAAAGAGCTGATCAATCCTAATGACGCATTAAGCATTGAACATAAGGAACTAATTGACAGCCTATCAAAACTTTCAGGGACCGATTTCGATAAAGCCTATATGGCAGCCATGGTTGCCGATCATGAAAAAACTGTCGATCTTTTCAGAGAAGAAACCCAGGAGAGGGCTCCGTCTGTGCAATCCTTCGCAAGGAAAACTCTGCCGACTATAGAAATGCATCTTGATTCGGCAAAGGCTATCGCAACAACATTAAGATAATGTTAGTTCTTATTCGGTCTGCATGCCGTGTAAGCTTATCTTTTTAGAACTATAGTTAAAACTATATTCAACGTCCGCATTCAGTTGTTTATCATTAAAATGCAAAGTGATAATCTCTGTATGCGGACTTTCTATATAGCGCAGTTTCAATTGCAGGGTGTTGGCGTCTTTCCAACCATAACTGCCTTCAACTTTATAAGGTGATAGGATGGAAAAGTCTTCTTTGGCACCCAATAGCAGGTAAGGCCCCTGCATTTCTGTTTCACCTGTCTGCCATTTGCCTGATGCCAGTTTGAAGGTATACTTAGCAGTGTCTACATTCAAAGTAAAATCACAGGAATTATCGTTTGATTTTAATGATATTGATTTGATTTTTAAGTCATTATTGTAAATTGTAAAAGTTTTACTTAAGCTGGTATTTCCACTTGCAGCATTAGGCAATGGTGGCAAACTTAAAGTAGCCAAATGTACCTTGAGATTCTTTTCTGCAGATTTATCAGCAGGCAATGCCTGAGGCTGTATAGCAGGAAGCAGGTATTGCCAGACTAAATTTAATTCGTCCTGCATATTAGGTGTTTCCGAGGTGATGGCTATCACCGCATCCTGATCCGGCATTACGATGATGTATTGCCCAAAAGCGCCATCCGCCCTGAATGCATTATGACGACAGCGCCAAAACTGGTAACAATAACCCTGCATCCAATCACTCGAATCCTTTTTGCTTTGAGCCACGCCCGGTGCCTGATCTATTTTGAATGTGGTAGCTTCTTCAACCCACGCTTTTGGTAATATTTGTTTGCCATTCCACATGCCTTTTTGCAGGTATAGCTGGCCCATCTTAGCCAAATCTTCTGTTTTCACCCGCAAACCCCATCCTCCTGTGTTTACACCTTGCGTATTTACCTCCCAATCTATTCCCTTAATACCCAGCGGATCAAAAAGACGTGGTTTTAAGTAATCAACCTCTTTTTGGCCGGTCACTTTTTGTACGATGGCCGATAAGGTGTAAGTAGCCATGGTATTGTATAAAAACTTACTGCCGGGAGTATATTTGATAGGCAGGGCCAGAAAATCTTTCACCCAATTGTCACTGCCCATTGCGAGTTTAGCAGTCGGGTCTGGTTCCTGACCGACGCTCATGGTCAGCAAGTCTTTTACTGTTAAGGAAGAAAGATACGTGGATACCGAATCAGGCAAACTTCCCGGAAAGAATGAGATCACCTTGTCATTTACAGAAAGCAGTTTTTCACTCACAGCAAAACCAATCGCGGTCGAGGTGAAACTTTTGCTACAGCTGTACAACGAATGCCTTAACTCAGGACCGTAAGGATTCCACCATCCCTGAGCGATCACTTTACCATGCCGCAAAAACATAAAACTGTGAAACTCATTTTTACTCCGGCCAACGGCATTTAAAAAGCTATCGATACTTGCTGATGACACACCCTGAGCTTCAGGCTCGCTAGTTGGAAAGGCTTTTGATTTTTGCGCGTAGAGCGAATAGTTTAAAAAGGCTAAGGCTAAAACTGTTAATATGCATTTCTTAATGGCAGACAAGTAAGTTGCAGGCATTACGGTAAAATTTGGTGGTTTACAATCTTTGTGAAAATAAGAAATGTAATCTGGAAATTTGTATTTTTATAATTGTAAATGAAAAAAGAGCACACTTTATTCTATTACTTGGTTCGATGCAATCTCGGTACGTGGATATTGATATTAGTGCATCTGTTTATCCTCATCGTCCTGATCTCTACATTTTCCTTTCTTATAGGAAAGATTCAAGGATACTAAGGGAAATCTCAAAATAACTTTAGCTGCGTCTCAATCGGAGGCTTTGCTTTTCCAAATACAGTTCTACCACCATAACGCCATGAATCATTGCGTTCCTGTTCTATTACTTTATCGAAATTAGCATTCGGTATAAAATCCTTTTCAGCGTTCTCGGCTATTTTGGAAAGACGTTTGATGGCTTCGCTTTTTTCGGTTTGACCGAGTTTGGCTTTGTAAATAGCAGTTTGCAATACCCCTAAGGTCTCGTCATAAACCTTTGTAGGAACAGGGAAGGGGTGACCATCCTTACCGCCGTGGGCAAATGAGAAACGGGCGGGATCTTTAAAGCGTGATGGCGTACCGTGAATTACTTCACTAACTAACGCCAAAGACTGCAAAGTCCGTGGACCAAGCCCTTCCAGCAAAAGCAAATCTTCAAAATCAGAAGGTTTCTTTTCCTGCGCCAGCCAAAGTACTGCGCCAAGGCGTTTCAAATCGACATCTTTAGCACGAACATCATGATGTGAAGGCATTACCAGTTTATTGATCTCGCTCAGCATTTTATCAGGCTTCTCAGCAGCAATTTGCATCACACCACTACGCGAACCGGATGCCTGTTTATCAGCCATATTTAAAATATAGCCATTGTTCTGACCGTAAATAAATGTATGGGGATCATCTACAAAAGAACTCAGCGTTTCTGAATGCCAGTGGTAACGGCGTGCAGTTTTGCTTTGTGCGCTCATGCCTTGCTGCACCACGGCCCATTTACCTTCATTGGTGAGGATAAAGTTGTGAGTGTAGAGTTGGAAACCGTCCTGGATAGCTGTATTATCCACCTTAGCGCTAAGTTTACTGCATTTTACAAGATGATTGCCATCGAGACCGGTTTGTTCACTGATCTTTAATAATTCGTTTGGCGTTTCACGGGAGTGATTGCCTTTACCGCCGCAAATGTATATTCCCAGTTCACGGCTGTGTGGATTGATGGCTCGTTTTAAAGCGCCCATTACCGAGGTGGTAATACCGGATGAATGCCAGTCCATACCCATTGCTGCGCCTAAACTCTGGAACCAAAATGGGTCACTGATGCGCGTTAATACCTCATCCTTGCCATAGTCCATCACAATGGTTTCCACCACAGTCAGGCCCAGCTTTGCCATACGTTCGGCCAACCATTTGGGTACATAGCCATAATGCAAAGGCAGGTCAGCACTTCCCGATCGCTTCATGCTAACAAATTTAGCAAAATGCAATCAGAACAACAAGTAACTAAATATCTTTTGCCAAGGGGAAATCGATAGGTATCTGCACCAGGCGGAAAGCATAATTGGTAAAGCTCATCACATTGATAAGCACCAAAAGATCAATTATAGCCGCTTCCTGGTAACCTAAAGCATAAAAATCATCCAGCAAATCATCGCTAACCTGTCCTTTGTTATCAATAACTGATTTAATGACACGATAGATCACCTGCCATTTCTGATCAGGATGATTTCCGGCACGCAGTGAAAGGGTTTCATCTTCCGTCCACCCGTTTTTGATGGCTGATTGTGTATGCGATGCCAGGCAATATTCGCAGCCATTGAATTGTGATACGATGAGGTAAACCGCTTCGCGTTCTTTTGCGTGAAAAGTGCCGCGGGCCTGTTCATTTACATAAGCCAGGTAGGAGTTGAGCGCATTAGCCGAATAACCAATGGTTGCATATAAATTGGGCATTTTGCCCATAATCTTAATAAAACGGTCGAATGCAGGTTTAGCGGCGTCTGGTGCCTGGTCGTAAGTGGGTACGGTAAATGATTTCATAGCGATGTGATTTAATTTAAGATAAATATAAATGTCATCTAATTCGCTTTAAAACAATATTTTCATTGAAATTATCTTCTCCAACTAATTGATTAAAAGAGTTATCAATTTTTAGAATGAAGTATCTTTGTTGACTTTTGCTTGTCACTGCCTGTGGAGCAATTAAACAGAAAACTCTATTACTATCTGGGCTTCCGATAAAAAATTTAATTCTAAAGTTTTCGTCTTCGTTATTTTCATTTGTCACTCGAAAAGTACCATTCGATATAAATATTTTCCTAATTACTTTTTCAGATTCGCTTTTTGGATCCTTAACGATATATTCCCACTCTCCATTTAATTGTTCAATATTGTTATAAGAAGTCCATTTAGACACTTTCAATTCTAAATTATTAATCTTGTTCTGCTGCTGTAAGTTCTCATTCTTTAATTCTTCGATATTTGATAAATATTCACTTTCTTTTACTAGAACCTGTTCTAGTAAATCTGTTCGTTCTTTGTAAGTATTTCTTAGCTCTATATACTTTAACACACTTACTTTTCCGGATTTGGATATGTTTAAATTCCATGTATTACCCCACGATTTGATCCATGCATTGAATGCAAGAATTATATTTCTAATGAAAGGAAATACAAACGTATATACTAAAGCTGAGGCCAATGGTTTCCACAGGAAATTCGAAGTACTAGAGTTTTTCTGAATTAAGTCGATATAGGAATTATACCCATCCAGATGTAGTTCTGTATTCTTATAAAATAAAATACCTGTTATAATCCTCCAGTTAAAGATTAACCATGTTAAAATGAAAGATGAAAATAACGGGCTTGATAATCTTTCTTTTAACTCTTTAAAAAATTCTGAAATTTTTTCCATAATTAAGGGATAAGCAACAAGTAAATTTATTGATATTAATTCAAATTTAATTTCCGCGTTAAGGATGGAAGTGTATACCGGCCTGGGGCTAATGCCTGTGCAGTATGAACGTACAGCCTGACCCGCTTCTATCAGCGGGTAACGTCCGTATTATTTACCGTATCGGGGAAGCAACTCAGTCGAAGTTCCTTGATCTGTATAGCATAGAGATGGCTTCGTTTCTCGCCATGACGTGGGGAGACGATTCTATCGTTTTATATACATCTCCCATCGACGTTCTCATTCCATTCATCTATTAAATTTTGGATATATCAATTATATAACTACATTTAGTTGTGTCATTTGTACACAATCAATTATAACCTGTTTTATTAGTTGATTAGGTTGATTGAGTTAAGTGGTTGATTATGTTAATCCATAGTTGACTAAACAACTTAATCTAACTCAATCAATTTAGTCCAACTTAATCAACCAATTATTAAATAAACATGAAGAGAAGCATTACCCGCCCTGCAATTTATTTTGTCGGTTCATTGTCGTTGCTCGCGTTTGCGGCGACTATTATCAGTAGCACCAATGACGGCCCACTTAAACAGTGGACGAGCATTGATGATGGCGATGGGATTACACTGGTAAAGAACGTTAACGGTCCGACGTTGGGTTATTCGTCCAAATCGGGCGTGAAAATTCTGACCGTTGATGGCCTGGCTTTTAAAGACCTGAATAAAAACGGCAAACTGGATAAATATGAGGACTGGCGTTTGCCGGTTGAAGAAAGGGCGAAAGACCTGGCCTCACAAATGTCGCTGGAGCAAATAGCCGGACTGATGCTTTACAGCGCACACCAGGCTATACCAGCTATGAGCGGCGGCCCATTTGCAGGCGGCACTTACAACGGTAAAAAATTCAGCGAAGGTGGGATTGATGCCGCCGAGGTGACGGATCAGCAAAAGAACTTTTTACTGAAAGATAACCTACGCCACGTGCTGATCACGTCCGTACAAACCCCGGAAGTAGCTGCGCGATGGAATAATAATGTGCAGGCATTGGTGGAAGGTGCGGGACTGGGGATTCCGGCAAATAATAGCTCCGACCCGCGTCATGGAACCTCGTCAGGTGTTGAATATACAGCAGGAGCAGGTGGCAAAATATCACAATGGCCTGATCAGTTGGGTTTGGCAGCAACATTTGATCCGCGTGTCATAAGAGAGTTTGGGCATATTGCTTCCCAGGAATACCGGGCTTTGGGTATAGCTACCGCGTTATCACCACAAATTGATCTGGGCTCTGAACCACGCTGGGCACGTATCAACGGCACTTTTGGCGAAGACCCGCAATTAGACGCTGATATGGCCCGTGCTTATGTGGATGGCTTCCAAACCTCAACAGGTGAGAGCGAGATCAAAGATGGTTGGGGTTATCATAGCGTTAATGCCATGATGAAACACTGGCCTGGCGGCGGTCCGGAAGAGGGCGGAAGAGACGCCCATTTTGCTTATGGCAAGTTTGCAGTGTATCCCGGGAATAATTTTGATGAGCACCTGGTATCTTTTGTGGATGGAGCGCTGAAGCTGGATGGCAAAACAAAAATGGCTGCTGCTGTAATGCCTTATTACACCATCTCATATGGTCGCGACACCAAAAACAAGGAAAACGAAGGCAATAGCTATAATAAATACCTGATCACCGATTTGCTGAGAGAGAAATATCATTATAATGGCGTGGTTTGTACTGATTGGGGTGTAACGGCTGATGAAGGCAAAACACCGGATATTTTCGCAGGTAAATCATGGGGGATGGAAACCAAAACTGTTGCTGAAAGACATTACAAAGTACTGATGGCTGGGGTAGACCAATTTGGTGGGAATAATGATTCAGCGCCTGTAATTGAGGCTTACCAGATGGGTGTAAAAGAGCATGGCGAAGCATTTATGCGCGCCCGTTTTGAGAAAAGTGCTCAGCGGTTATTAACCAATATCTTCCGCACAGGCTTATTCGAGAACCCTTATGAGAATGTATCGAACTCAAAAGAAACAGTAGGCAAGCCGGAATTCATGACCGCTGGTTATAACGCGCAACTGAAGTCTATCATCCTACTGAAAAACAATAATCACGTACTTCCGCTGAAGAAAGGCATTACTGTTTATCTGCCTAAAAAGTATACACCATCTATGCAGGGCTTTTTCGGTCCTCCATCAAAGGAGCATTGGGATGAGGCGGTTAAGCCGGAATTGTTTAACAAATATTTTAACTATACCGATGATCCTGCAAAAGCCGATTGTGCGGTAGTATTTGTAAGCAGTCCGTATGGCGGTGCAGGATATGACAAGGAAGATTTAGCTAAAGGTGGCAATGGATATGTGCCAATCACTTTGCAATATGGAGAGTACAAAGCAACACATGCCAGGGCGCGCAGTATTGCTGCCGGAGATCCTGTCGAACCGGGAATTGACAACCGCAGTTATAAAGATAAAACCATAACCGCAGGAAATTATAATGATCTGAAAACTATCCGTGAGACTAAAGCAGCTATGAAGGGTAAACCTGTTGTGGTGGTGCTTACGATGTCAAAACCAGTTATTCCGGCGGAGTTTGAGAAAGATGCTAATGCTATCGTGGCCAATTTTGGTGTACAAAACCAGGCGATATTAGATGTACTAAGTGGAGCTGCTGAACCATCAGGATTATTGCCATTCCAGATGCCTGCTAACATGAAAACTGTTGAATTGCAGAGCGAAGATATTCCTCATGATATGGTTTGCTATAAAGATGGAGATGGCCACACTTACGATTTTGGTTTTGGTATGAACTGGAAAGGTGTGATTCACGATGCGCGTACTGCTAAATATGTGGGTATTGTTAAGAAGCCAGTAGTAATCAGCAGCAATGGTACGGTAAGCATCACCTGTTCAACTCCAGGCACCAAAATTTATTATACTACCGATGATGCGACGCCAGCATTTGTTGAAGGCAATGAATACAGCAAGCCATTTAAAGCAAAGAAAGGGACTGTTGTAAAAGCGATTGCAAAGATTTATGGTAAGGATAATAGTAGTATGGTAGAGGAGGTGGTGAAATAATTATTGCCACCACGTCATTGCGAGGAACGAAGTAATCCCCGATAAGCAGAGCGGCTATGCAAGTTCTACACCGTCCTATTCGCCCTGTACAGTTTGGGATTGCTTCGTTCCTCGCAATGACGGTAAGTAAATATCACTTCTTCGAAGACTTAGCCCTGGGATTATATTCCAGGGCTAATTTTATCCAGTGGTCGAAGTCTTTTTGATTTTTGAAACGTTCGGGACTGATATAAATAAATCCTTTCATATGTTTTCCGCCGTGAACCATGGGGCGGGTGCCGGGTTCTTCTACGAGTTGTTCCGTAAGATCAGGATCGAGGCGAAGCATCAATTCATTACCACTTATACTGACGCACATTTTATCATCTATCATAAAAGTAACGCCGCGGAACATCTTCTTTTCCTCTAAACTTAGGATATCTGCCAGTGCCTCACGAACACGGTCGGCTAGTTTTTCATCGTATGCCATAGGTTTGTTGCTGGGTCTGTCAAATTAAACATTTTTCAGCTTAACCAGTTTGCTGATCTTATTCTTTATCACCTTTTTATCGGCTGCAATACGGGACAACTTTAAGGCCTGCTGCAAGTGCGCAATTGCTTTTTGAAGATCGACATCACTGTAAAGCTCACCCAACAGGCAATGATATAAATGATTGTTATCCAGTTTAAGTTTTTCGGCTTCTACAATGGCTTCTTCATTACCATAAACTTTCGATAAGGCGTAAGTCCGATTCAGTGCCGCAATGGGCGAATACTCTGTCATTAACAACTGATTATACAAACTGAGTATCTTTTCCCATTTCTCAGTTTCATTATTGGTTGTGGTATGCCAATAGGCGATTGCGGCTTCTAAGTGATATTTTGACAGATAATTTCCGGTAGATCCTTTATTCAGATAACGCTCACCTTGTATAATTAATTCCCTGTTCCACAATGAAGTATCCTGATCTTCGTAAAGTATCAGTTCGCCATTAGAATCTATCCTCGCCTCAAACCTTGATGCATGAAAACACATTAAGGCCAGCAATGCATTTACAGCAGGTTTGTTAGTCGTTTCATTTTCGGTGAGCATATGTGTTAATCGCATAGCTTCCAGGCAAAGGTCTTTCCTTAACACGGCATTATTGTTTGACGAGTAATAACCCTCATTAAATAGCAGGTAAAGGGTAGTCAGTACATTCTCTATACGCTTATCGATCTCTTTTTCAGAAGGCATTTCGATCTGCACATTATCCTGCTTCAGTTTTTCTTTGGCGCGGTACAGGCGTTTATTAATTGTCTCCTTGTTGGTCAGGAATGCATCAGCTATCTCATCAATACTAAAACTACAAAGGATGCGTAGCGATAAACCGATCTGCGCTTCAGAAGGTATGCCCGGATAGCAAATGGCAAACATCATCTGCAATTGACTATCCCGTATGTTTTGCACCGATAGATCGATCTCAATCTCGTGTTTATCATCGGTAGTGTATTGTATTTGTGGGGATATTTTCTGTGAGAAAAGCGTATTGCGTTTCAGCAGGTCTTTGGCCTTATTCTTAGCAACCGTATAAAGCCAGGCTGCCGGATTTTGCGGAATCCCTTTTAAACCCCATGTTTCAGCGGCCAGAAGGAAAGTATCGCCTACTAGGTCCTCGGCGATGGAAATATGTTCGATCCCTAATGATCTGCAGAGCACGGCAGTGATCTTCCTGAACTCTGTGCGGTACAAATACGGTATTAATTCTTTCTCCTGCATAAGTAGAAAGGCTTCTGCCTGTTACAATATTAGGCAGAAGCTTATTAAAATTCACATTTTAGCCATTCATCTGGATAATATCCCTTATCTCAACGTTTCCGCCTACATTCAGGATCGGGCAGTTATTAGCCAATTCTAAAGCCTCTTCTATAGATTCGGCCCTGAAGATACTCAGACCACCTATGATCTCTTTAACTTCGGCATAAGGGCCATTGGTTATGATGTTACCTGGTTTTAAGGTACGTCCTTCATTACCTAACCGCATGCCCGGTGAAACCAGTTTATTTTGTGCAGCTACTCCGCCCATCCAGTTTTCCCATTCTTTTGATACGGCAAGATTTCCGTCCGCTGTCAGTTTGATCTCGCCCATAGGCTCAGAGCGATATATCATTGCAAATTCTTTCATCTCTTTTAAATTTTAATTAGCTCCTATAGGAATAATATTTCTTACCTCGACGCTGCCGCCTGCATTCAGGATGGGGCAACCTTTTGCAATCTCTGTTGCTCCGTCTATATCGCCGGCTTTAACAACGATGACCCCGGTTATCATTTCCTTGATCTCGGCATAAGGACCATTGGTTACCAGGTTGGACGGCTTTAAAGTCTTGCCTTCACCACCCAGGCGGGTGCCGGGGTTGGCCAGTTGTCCTTTAGCGGCCATACCGCCCATCCACACTTGCCATTGTTTCATAATATCCTGCAGTTTCTCAGGTGAGTACCCTGTTTCAGGATGAAAATCGTTTCTGAAGATTAATGCAAATTCATTCATGATTTTAATTTTTTGGTTTTATAACCTAGTGACGAACGCGCCTGTTATTATTGGACAAAAATTTCTATTTTTTTTATTTACCGTCATACAAACCGCGTATCTCAATACTCCCCGAACCTACAATCGGAGCGCTTTTGGCAATATAGGCAGCCTCATCAATAGAATTAGCACGGATAATAAGATATCCGCCGAGAATCTCCTTGGTTTCAACAAACGGTCCGTTGGTGACTACTTTACCGTCCCTAATAGTTCTGCCATCATTGCTTAAGCGGTTGCCGCGGCTAACCAGGATATCCCGGGCGATGATGTCGTTCACCCACTTTTCCCAAACGGCCATTCCGGCCTGCATTTCCTCTGGTGAGAAGTTCGTTTCGGGCAAGCCCTCGAGCCTGATAAGCATTACAAATTCGTTCATGGTTTTGATTTTTGGTTTTTAGGCTAATGACGATCCCGGAAAACGAAATTGGACAAAGCTTTTCAATTTTTTTTCACAGATTAAAATTTAGTGCTTTAATTTATAGCTTTAACCTTTATAAACCCGCTATCGTGAAAAAACTTCTTACCATCATTGTCCTTACGGCTATTAGCGTGCAAGCTTATGCCGTAAATAAACCGAAACCTGATTCGATATTAAAGATCATGAATAAAGTTGCCGACTGGCAACTGAGCGAGTGGCAGCAACACCGGCACGGTCATAACAAATGGGACTGGACAATGGGCGCCTGTTATACCGGATATATGGCATTGAACCAGGTAGGACACAACCCAAAATATGCGAATGCTATGCGCAGCATAGGGGACAGTCTGAAATGGAACACCGGTCCGAGGCGCAGCATGGCTGATGATTATTGCGTAGCACAAACCTATTCACAATTATATGAGATTTTTAAGAAACCTGAAATGATCGCACGTTTTAAAGCGCAGGCTGATAGCATTATTGCCAAACCGCATGATGAATCGTTGGAATGGAAAGATAATATAGCCACCAGGGAGTGGGCATGGTGCGATGCCCTGTTTATGGGACCACCGGCGTTTGCGTATTTGTCGACAGCTACACACGATCCGAAATACCTTGACTTTGCTGTAAAAATGTGGTTTAAGACTACCGATTACCTATTTGATAAGGATGAGAACCTTTATTTTAGAGATGGCCGTTTTATTACCCAAAAGGAGAAAAATGGACAAAAGGTATTTTGGTCTAGAGGAAATGGTTGGGTAATGGGAGGGCTGGTGAGGATGCTGGCTAATATGCCAGAAAACTATCCATCAAGAGTTCATTTTGTAGATCTATATAAAAAGATGGCTGAGAAAATAGCCAAACTGCAAAATGCTGATGGCACCTGGCACGCCGCTTTATTGGATCCGGATAGTTACCCGGTGAAGGAAACCAGCGGAACCGGCTTTTATTGTTATGCATTGGCTTATGGCATTAACCATGGTTTGTTGCCTTATGATAAATATCACGGCGTGGTTGAAAAAGCATGGGCTGCATTGGTATCATCCGTACATGCTGATAGTAAACTGGGGAATGTGCAGCAGATAGGTGAAAAGCCGGAAACCGTAACTAATGATGATACCGAAGTTTATGGTGTCGGTGCATTTTTATTGGCCGGGTCTGAAATGTATAAATTGAAGTTGACGCATCATTAATTGTAACAATCAGCCGACATTAGCATAGTATGGCGCTCAATTTTTAAATTAGGGCCGATATCCCGCACACACTACCAAATCAAACCTAAATTGAAAACAGGTATTTTAACATTTACCCTGCTCGTGCTGTGTTGCACGCTGAGCATGGGTCAAAGCAAATTCAATGGCTTTAATGGCAAAGAAAATGGTACTTCATTTTATCAGAATCGATTACAGGATTCGGATGCAGTCTATTTTACGCCGGAGAAGTATGCTATAAAAGCGGATGGCTCAGCAGATGTCTCCGATGCATTGCAACAGGCCATTAATGATCTGAAAACGGATCATAACTTCGGCATCCTGTTTATCCCGGAAGGGACTTATCTTATCAGCAAAACTATTTATGTGCCTACGGCAATTCGACTGATCGGTTACGGCAAAAAGCGCCCGGTAATTGTGCTAGCCAAAAACTCGCCAGGATTTCAATCGACCGATGCCACGGACAAAGGCAAGGCAAAATATATGTTCTGGTTTACAAGCAGTATTCCGCAAACCGGTAAAAAGATCAATGATGCAGGCGCTAGTACATTCTACAGCGCCATGTCGAACATCAATTTACAGATAGAAGACGGCAACCCATATGCGGTTGCTTTGCGCACGCATTACGCTCAGCATAGCTTTATTTCACATGTAGACATTAATATCGGCAACGGCAAAGCGGGTATGTTCGATGTAGGTAATGAGATGCATGATGTACGTTTCTTTGGTGGTGAATATGGAATTTATACCACCAAGCCATCACCCGGTTGGCAGTTTATGACTATTGATACCTATTTTGAAGGTCAACATAAAGCTGCCATAAGAACACGCGAGGCCGGACTAACAATGGTGAGAATGCGGGTAAAGAATGTTCCTTCAGCAATAGATATCGAGCCAAATTATATCGAAAAGCTTTTTATGGAAGATTGTAGGTTTGAGGATATCAGCGGAGCAGCCATCAATGTAAGTGAAGAAAACAATGCAGGTAACCAGATCAGTCTGAGAAATGTGGTATGCCGTAATGTGCCGATGTTTGTTAAGTACAACCAAAGCGGCGACCAGGTAACTGGCAATGGCAGCATTTACCTGGTGAAAAATTACATGCATGGTTTGCAAATGGAAAGCCTTCACGCTGATCCCGTGATCAATAGTATAAAGGAGATCGAGCCATTAAAACAAATGCCGGCTGCATTCAAAAGCGATATTCCTAATCTACCCAACATTGATACATGGATAAATCTGAAGACACTTGGTGCCACGGGAGACGGAATAACTGATGACACTAAGGCCATCCAGGATGCTATTGACAAATACCAGGCCATTTATGTTCCTACAGGCTGGTATCGCGTAAGCCAAACCATCAAATTAAAGCCGAATACTGTTTTGATTGGCTTGAGTCCGATAGCGACACAATTTATACTGGCGAATAATACCGAAGGCTTTGGTGGTTTTGGTGGCCCCAAAGCTTTATTAGAAAGCTCAAAAGGAGGGAAGAATATCCTGACCGGTATAGGACTATCAACCAGTGCTGATAACCCAAGGGCTGTAGCCTGTAAATGGATGGCAGGTGAAGACTCTTACCTGAATGATGTGAAATTTATAGGTGGGCATGGTGGAATGGAAAGGCTTGGCAAAAAGGCTGGCGCTGCATCTGATGTAAAAGCTTACCGGAATGGTAATGGCAATGACCCCTCATGGGATACACAATACTGGAGTTTATGGATAACCGATGGCGGCGGCGGGACTTTTGAAAACATCTGGTCGGCGAACACTTATGCATCTGCAGGGACCTACTTATCCAACACCAGCACACCAGGGAGAATTTATGCGATGTCGATAGAGCATCATGTGCGGAATGAAGTTAGGTTCAACAATGTATCGAATTTCAAAGTATACGCAATGCAGTTGGAGGAAGAGAGCCGGGAAAGTACAGAATGCCAGCCAATGGAGCTTGAGAATTGCCACGATATGGTTTTTGCCAATCTGTATATGTTCCGGGTGATCCGCGTGATCAAACCTTATCCTTATTCAATCCGAAATTGGGGATCATCGAACATTGAATTTCTGAATGTACATAACTATAGCCAAATCAAATACACAACTAATAATCCCTTGTATGATGTGAATGCTAATATGACCGTTCGCCCGTGGGAGTTTAACCGGCTTTATATTAACAACAGTGATGAAGCATCACCAGTTAATCAGTCGGCAGACGTACAAAAACTGGCTACAGGCTTTGAATTTGCTGAAGGCATTTGCAGTGATAGTAAAGGCAATGTTTATTTCTGCGATTCAAGGATGAGGCGGATATACAAATGGTCAGCTGAGAGCAAAAGTGTTAGCCTGCTGGCCGATTACCATTGGGAACCGTTATCATTATCCTGCGATAAGAATGATAATCTGCTGGTTGTATTTAAATACGTTCCAAAACCAGATTATTTGATAAACGGCACACCAGAAGTATTTACTAATCCTGCTGACGCAAGCGGAACATCTTTTAGCGGATGGGGTAATTCGGGTTTTGCCACATGGGTGTATTCGGTCGACCCAAACAATCCGGATGAAACCATCAAATTATTGCCGACAGTACCGATGGGCTCAGTAAAACAGGTTTATAAAGCATTGTACCCTGCTCACCGCTGGCGCGATTATCATGATTTTAATACCGTCACCGTAAATAAGCCAGCCGAGTGTTTTGTAGCTCCGGATAGGGTGACGGTCATTCCTGTTGTTTATGACCTGGCAAGATCTACCTGTTTATCAGAAGGATTTCCCGGCAAACCGATGTATGTTGCGGATGAATATGATAAGCGAACTGTAAGCGTAAATATTAATGCCGAGGGATATGCATCCGACCTGAAATATTTTACTGAAAAAGGTGAATTCGGAAGTACTGTAGACAGCAAAGGCAATGCTTACATTGCAGATGGGCAGGTGTATGTTTTTGATCCGTCAGGTAAACAAACCGCTATCATTAAAGTACCGGAAAGACCCGGCTCGCTTGCATTTGGTGGAAAAGATGGTAAAACGTTGTATATCACAGGAGAAACTTCTTTATACAGCGTAACTTTAAAATAATCTGTTTAATTTAAGCCTGCAAAACCTCAATTATGACCTTCACCAGTAAATCCTTATTCAGGCTGATTGTCTGCTTGTTTTTATGCATAGCAGTGTCAGATAGCATCGCCCAAACTAACAAGAAACATTTTAATGTGATAGCCTTTTATACCGGTCGGAACGACCAGGCGCATATTAGCTTTATGCACGAGGCGCACAAGTGGTTCGCCGAAATGGGGAAGAAGTATAACTTTACTTACGATTCTACCAAAGATTGGTCGAACATGAATGCCAAATTCCTGGCCAAATATCAGGCGGTGGTTTTTCTGGATACGAGGGTTGAAGATCCTGTGCAACGTAAAGCATTTGAAGAATACATGAAAAACGGTGGTGGCTGGTTAGGTTTCCACTTTGCAGCTTTTGCTTTAACACCTTCAGATTTTAATGCCGACTGGGACTGGTATCATAATGAGTTCCTGGGATCGGGACAATTTGTAAGCAATACATGGCGACCAGTATTCGCTTATTTAAGAGTTGAAGATCACAATCATCCGGCAACAAAGGGGCTGCCCAATATCATCAAAACATCACCAAGTGAATGGTACCGATGGGAAAAAGACCTCCGCAAAAATCCGGATATCAAAATATTGTTATCAGTGGACTCAACAAGTTTTCCGTTGGGAACAGGGCCCAAACCGCATGAAATATGGCACAGTGGCTATTATCCAATCGTATGGACTAATAAAAACTACAAGATGGTTTATTTCAACTTTGGCCACAACGATATCAATTACGAGCACCATACCAATAAGGAACTGTCGCACACATTCCCTAATCCTGACCAGGAAAAACTGATCATGAATTCGCTGATTTGGGTGGCAACAGGCAAGAAGGTAGAGTAAACCTATTTGAAATCTCTGTGAACCTCTGCGAAAAATCTCAGTGTTCTTTGTGGTTTAAATTCTACCACAGGGCGCACTAAGGAAAGACACAGAGATGTACGGAGTTTTTTTGAGAAAGGCTAAGTGTAACTGAAAAACTATTGTTACAATTCCTTCAGTATTTTTATAGAATCAAGAAGTAACTTGGTAAATTAGTTCACCAATTTAACTAACCAACCAATTTCACCTTTATGAAAGAACAGCATATTTCCCGTCGCCGGTTTATCGGCAGTACAGCGCTTGCCGCAGCCGGTATGGCGTTGGCTTCTAAATCAGTTTTTGCAGCAGGGTCATTATTCCAGGCAAAACCTAATTCAGTTATCAACGGGGTGCAGATAGGCGTGATCACCTATTCATTCAGAAGCATGCCTTCTACAGCCCAGGATTTGCTGCAATATTGCCTGCAAACCAATATCAATGCTATTGAACTAATGGGTGATGCGGCAGAAGCCTTTACCGGGAAACCAACACGAAACAGCGGCGAGGATGGCCCAACTTATTTTAAACGTGTGGCTGATTGGCGGGCTGGAGTATCGATGGATAAATTCAAAGAGCTGCGCAAATTGTTTAACGATGCAGGTGTAAAGATATACGCATGGAAACCAAATGCGTTAGGTGCAAAAAATACTGACGCCGAAATTGATTATGCATTTAATGCCGGTAAGGCTTTAGGTGTAACTCATGTGACGGTTGAATTACCAGCTGACGATAATCAAACCAAACGCCTGGGGGATATCGCTGCCAAACATAAAATATATGTAGGCTATCATGCGCATTTACAGGCCACACCGACTTTATGGGACACTGCTTTGAGTCAATCAGAATACAATGCGATTAACCTGGATATTGGTCACTATACCGCAGGTACCAGCAGCAGCCCGATACCTTTCATCGAGAAAAACCACGCAAGGATCATGAGTATGCACTTGAAGGATAGGAAATATCATGATGGCCCGAACGCACCATGGGGACAAGGCGATACACCGATTGCTGAAGCGCTGCAATTAATGAAGAAGAACAAATACAAATTCCCGGCAACTATTGAGTTAGAGTATGATATTCCAAAGGATTCTGATGCAGTGAAAGAGGTAATTAAGTGCCGTGAGTTTGCTGCGAAGGCATTGAGTTAAATTATCGTAGGATGTTTTTAAGAATAGGCGTCGATTTTATTGTGTTATATGGACACAATAGTTATGCTTTTTAATTAATTATTTTCCTACATTAGACAGACAAACCAATAAAACCTATTGAATAAAATGGCAACAAACACATATGATGCGATTGTGATCGGCTCGGGGATATCGGGTGGCTGGGCTGCAAAAGAACTAACTGAGAAGGGTTTAAAAACCATTATGCTTGAACGTGGCCGGAATATCGAGCACGTAAAAGATTATGTAAATGCAAGTAAGGCTCCCTGGGAATACCCGCACAGGGGTGGCCGTACCCAGAAGATGATCGAAGATTATCCTGTATTAAAAAGGGACTATCCGCTTAATGAAACCAACCTGGATTATTGGGTAGATGAAAAGGAAAGTCCTTACACGGAAGTTAAACGTTTTGATTGGTTCAGGGGATATCACGTTGGCGGTCGCTCGCTGATGTGGGGACGCCAAAGCTATCGTTGGGCAGAAATTGATTTTGAAGCGAACCTAAAAGACGGAATAGCCGTCGATTGGCCGATCCGTTATAAAGACCTGGAACCGTGGTATAGCTATGTTGAAGGATTTGCAGGTATCTCTGGTAACAGAGATGGCTTGGGTATTTTACCCGATGGCAATTTTATGCCGCCAATGGAGATGAATTGTGTGGAGAAGGATGTTTCAGCGCGCTTCAATAATATTTATAAGCAAGCCCGTCATATGGTGATCGGTCGTACAGCTAATATTACTAAACCATTACCGGGCCGAACCAATTGTCAGTATCGTAACAAATGCTGGTTAGGTTGTCCGTTTGGCGCTTATTTCAGTACGCAATCGTCGACCTTGCCTGCGGCCGTAGCTACTGGTAACCTAACGGTTAGGCCGTGGTCAATCGTTACCAAAATTCTTTATGATAAAGACACCAAGAAAGCCAAAGGGGTAGAGGTGCTTGATGCGGAAACTAACAAGACCTATGAATACTATGCAAAGGTCATTTTCCTGAATGCATCAACAATAAATTCAGCCTGGATTTTGATGAATTCGGCAACTGATATCTGGCCTGACGGTTTGGGCAGCAGCAGCGGTGAATTGGGTCATAACCTGATGGACCATCACCTGGGTGTTGGCGCAAGCGGACTTGTTGAAGGTTATGAAGATAAATACTATTTCGGACGCCGGGCAAATGGTATTTATATACCACGCTATCGCAATTTGAACGGTGAGAAACGTGACTATATCCGTGGATTTGGTTACCAGGGCCGCGCATCCAGAGAAAGTTGGAGCAAAAGCAGTCCTGAATTGAGTATTGGCGCTGAATTTAAGGATGCTCTATCAGAACCAGGGCACTGGACGATGAGCATTGGTGGTTTTGGCGAAACTCTGCCATATCATGATAATAAAGTCACCCTTGATAAAACCAAGAAAGATAAATGGGGACTGAATGTGCCATCTATTGATGCGATAATCCGTGATAATGAAATGAAAATGCGTATCGATATGCTGAACGACTCCAAAGAAATGTTAGAAGCAGCAGGAGTGAAGGATGTAAAAACCCATACAATGGAGGGCGTATTAGGTCGCGGTATACACGAAATGGGTACAGCGCGCATGGGCCGCGATCCGAAAACATCGGTACTGAACGAATGGAACCAGGTATGGGATGCTAAAAACGTATTCGTAACCGACGGTGCTTGTATGACGTCAACAGCTTGTCAGAACCCATCGTTAACCTATATGGCATTGACTGCCCGCGCAGTAGATTATGCTGTGAAGGAATTGAAGAAAGGAAATGTTTAGATTAGTGAATGGTTGATTAGGTTGATTGAGTTAAGTGGTTAGAATCTGCGAAATCTAAAAATCAATTAATCAACGGTTCAAAATATTTACTAATTTAAGCCCTTGCAGAACCAATCTGCAGGGGCTTTTATATTCCTGTCAATTATTTATGAAAACGATCAAACTTATCATTCTTCTTCTTTGTCTGCCGGCGCTTTTATTTGCTCAATCTGTTAAAATTGTAACCAATCATGTTGGCTATGAGGCTGACGGACCTAAGAAAGCTATCATTGTTGCAGATAGTAAACTGAACATTCCTTCATTCACCTTAATAGATTCTAAAAATAAGGTAGTATATACCGGCAAGACTGTTTTCAGCGGATCGGTAGATAAGTGGAAAAAGTTCCAGTTTTGGACACTGGATTTTAGTTCGATCACAACAAATGGAAATTTTATATTACAGGCCACAACTCCGCAAGGGACAGTGTCTTCTTATCCTTTTGTAATAGGTAAGAATGTTTTAGAACAAGCTACCCTATCAGATGTGATCTATTACTTTAAAGGGCAACGCAGTTCGGGTTTGCTTGATAAGGCAGATCGTCATTCACATCTGCAAGGTAAAACTGATACTATTGATGCTCATGGCGGCTGGTATGATGCGACCGGGGATTATGGAAAGCATCTATCGCACCTTTCTTTTTCGTCTTATTTCAATCCACAACAGATATCATTAACAGCTTACAGCTTATTTAAGACTTATGACTTATTGAGCAAGAAACCTGGTACTGATTACAGACAATTCCTTCGCCGGATATTGGATGAGGCTATGTATGGCGCAGACTACCTGTGTCGTATGCAGGCAAAAGGCGGTGCATTTTATCGTTCAGTAGGTGCGCCGGGACCGGGTAAATTACCGCAGGACAGGGCAATCGGTCCCGAAGGAAAAAGCTACCGGATCAAAGTTTCTAAAAATGATGATTCATTCAAAACCAAGTCTGAAGAGCAAGACTGGCGCAGTTATCAATGCAGTTTCCGCTCTGGCGGTGGCATGTCGATCGCTGCTTTGGCAATGGCATCAACTTATCCTGTTTCGGGTGATTACTCTAATGCTGATTACCTGAAAGCTGCTGAAAATGCATTTGATTTCCTGGATAAAAATAATGTGTCGATGACCAATGATGGCAAGGAAAACATACTTGATGACTATTGCGCACTTACTGCTGCCACCGAACTATATAAAGTTACCAAGAGTGAAAAATATAAAGCCGCTGCCGAAAAACGGGCTTTGTCATTGATCGGCCGCTTCACGTCATGGAAAAATTATAAAGATTACTGGCGCGCCGATGATAAGGACAGACCATTTTTCCATCCTTCGGATGCAGGTTTGCCAGTAGTAAGTTTAGTTTATTATTATCCTTATGCATCTGCCAGCACACAATCGCAGATCAAAGCGGCTATCCGCAAGTCCATGGATTTTGAATTCGCGATTACGTCTGAAGTGAATAATCCTTTTGGTTATAGCCGCCAATTAACTCAAGATACGTTAGGAAATAGAAAAAGTGCTTTCTTCTTTCCGCACGGCAGCGATGCATCGCCATGGTGGCAAGGTGAAAATGCCCGTTTAGGTTCTGAGGCCACAGCAGCAAGGCTAGCTGCAGGATTATTTACTGACGATAAAGCCTATCACGATAAACTGGAAAGCTTCTCGCTTGATCAGCTGAACTGGATATTAGGATTAAATCCATTTGATTCATGCATGCTGGAAGGAATAGGACACAACAACCCGGAATATGGTTTCTTCGGCACATTTGAGTACACCAATGCTCCCGGAGGAATCGTTAATGGCGTTACCTCAGGTTTCGAAAATGAGGACGATATCGACCTGAATCTTCCATATTCACAAACCGGTAAAGATGCTGACTGGCGCTGGGCAGAGCAATGGCTTCCACATGCCGCATGGTATATGCTTGCTGTCGCTTCACGATAGGAATATTAAATGTTTGACACAACAAAGTTTTTTAATTTTTTTAAAAAGTTTTTCAACTTCATAAAATAATAACTATAATTAGAAAAAAATCATAACTATGCCAGAGATTTCGACCATCGCTACCCCTGTTCAGAAAAAGCCACTTATTAGTCCTATCTTAATTATCAGTGTTTTATTCTTTGTTTTTGGGTTTATTACCTGGCTCAATTCGGTGTTGGTACCTTATTTAAAAATTGCCTGTCAGCTGACTAATCTTGAATCGTATCTGGTAGCAACAGCTTTTTATATTGCTTACTTGGTAATGGCTGCACCATCGGCAATGGTTCTGAAGAAATTTGGATTTAAAAATGGGATGGCGATTGGTTTGTTCATTATTGCAGTAGGGGCACTAATTTTCATTCCCGCCGCTTTAACACGTACCTATGCCATCTTTCTCACCGGGCTTTTTGTTCAGGGCGCGGGTTTGGCCATACTCCAAACGGCATCCAATCCTTATGTAGTGGTATTAGGTCCTGCTGAGAGTGCCGCAAAGCGTATCAGTATTATGGGGATATTTAATAAATCTGCAGGCGCTATTGCACCGATAGCCTTGGGAGTTGTGGCACTTAAAAATGTCGATCAGTTGAAAGCCAGTTTGGTTACAATGAGCGCTGATAAAAAGATTGAAACCTTAAATGAATTGGCTTCGCGTGTGATTGTCCCATATATCTGTATTATGGTTGCGTTGGTAATATTGGCTATATTGATCTATCGTTCAACATTACCCGAAATCGATACTGAGCATGAGGATGAATCGACTGCATTGGCCAATTCAAGCAAAACAAGCGTATTCCAGTTTCCGAATTTAGTGCTGGGTATCATTGCTTTGTTTTTATATGTGGGCGCAGAGGTTTTAGCAGGGGATTCTATTATAAGTTATGGATCTGCACAAAACATCCCGCTGTCTACTGCAAAATTCTTTGCGACGTTTACTATGGTCTCTATGTTGGTTGGTTACGTAATCGGAATTATCTGCATCCCAAAATACATCACACAACAAAAGGCATTGGTAGTTTCAGCGATACTAGGATTTATTTTCAGTATACTGGCATTGATTACCCAGGGCTATAGTTCTGTTTTCTGTATTGCCCTCCTTGGTTTGGCAAATGCCTTGATGTGGCCTGCTATATGGCCATTAGCTTTGAGCGGATTGGGCAAGTTTACTAAAACAGCATCATCTTTACTGGTAATGGGTATATCGGGCGCTGCAGCTATTCCACCATTATATGGTTACTTTGCAGATATTTATTCCCCACGGACAGCTTATTTGGTTTTGTTGCCTATATACCTGTTTATATTTTATTACGCTACGTGGGGTCATAGGCTTAAGACGAAAACAGCATAATTTTATTCGCCCCAGGCTGTAACAACGATAGACCGTGCGCCGCCATAGTTGCGGTGCTCACAGAAATATATACCCTGCCACATGCCCAGGGCTAGTTTGCCATTAGTAATGGGAATAGTCACTGAACTGCCTAATATGGCTGCTTTCAGATGTGCCGGCATATCGTCCGGGCCTTCATCATCGTGCATATAGTCCGGATCGTTTTCAGGGACACGCTTATTGAAGTAGGTTTCGAAATCCTGGCGCACAGTCGGATCTGCATTTTCATTGATGCATAATGAAGCTGAGGTATGCTGAATAAATATCTGGCAGATACCTGTTTTTATTTCCTGTATGCTGGGCAATGCATTAATTACTTCCTGTGTTATCAGGTGAAAGCCTCTTTTCCTTTCTCTCAGACGTATTGTTTGCTGGTATATTTTCATAATTATTTAATTGCTAAAAGTAGGTTTTGTTCATTTTATTTTAAGCTTTATTAGTAACTATGCATCTATTCTCAATACGAACTCAAACAGGAAATAAACCAACCTGTTAGTAATTAATTTATGGCCAACATCCAACCTTTTAGAGCAATCAGGTCGAACCCTTTTTATGCTGATCAATTGGTATTTACTTCTTTGCAGGTCGAGTCTGTTTCTGGTGATGAAACCAAAGATGGTATGTTAGCACCCCTTAAGCACTTATTGGAGACAGGAGCAAGGTTGCGCCCCGAAACACCTGAAGGACAGGCCAAGGCTTTCCAGGACATTAAGGACACGCTGAAAACCCTGCTCGAAAGTGATAAACTATGGCATGAGCAGGTACCCGGAATATATGTCTATGAGGTTGAACACAAAACTTACCGCCAGACGGGAATCTGGACATTAACCTCTTTAGACGATTATAAGCAAGGCAATATCAAGATACATGAACTCACTTTTGCCGATAGTATCCGGCGTTTAACTAACTATCGTAAAAATACAGGCATTGAGGGCAGCCCGGTTCTACTGGCGTATAATCCTGATATTACCATAAACCGGATTATTGCCGAAACGATAAAAAACAATAAGAAGATAACTTATGGTAATGAGCATGGTCTGCACCATCTTTGGAAAATAGAGGATCCGGCGATTCAACAACATCTTATCAATGCGTTCACAAAGATTAAAACGGTCTACCTGGCTGATGGCCATCATCGCCTGGAATCATCTGCTTTGTTAGCGGCGGAGCAACGGGATAAGGGGTTGAATGAGTTTGGTCATATATCCTCTCTTTATATGGCGACCGATCAACTGCGGATTGAGGAGTATGACCGGGTAGTAGTACCTTCGGATAAAATCGGGAAAAACACTTTATTTAATCAATTAAAGCAGCATTTTTATATCCATCCTTCAAATCAACAAGTGCAACCCAGGAAACCACATCACTTCGGAATGTATTTCGAGAAAAATTGGTTCGAACTAATAACGAAATCTGATCTCTATAATAATCAAAATGTAGCTGCCAATTTGGATGCTTATATCCTTCAGGAAACTGCCTTAGCACCTATCTTTGGTATCGAAGATCCGAAAACAGATCAGCGGTTAAAATGCGCAGGTGGTGAAATGGCGATGGATGAGATCAATGCAATACTGAATGTTTATCCTGATGCAATAGTATTCACTTTGTGCCCGGTAAGTGTAGAGCAATTGATAGAAGTTGCAGAAGCAGGGGAGATACTTCCGCCAAAATCAACATGGATTGTGCCTAAAATACCTTACGCTTTATTGCTGCATCATCATCTGACCGAATAACCCTAAATATTGAGTTATGAAAATGATCCCATTATTTAAGTGCAGAAATTTGAAAGATGCGGTAGATTTTTATACCCGCATACTTGACTTTGAGTTGAAATATGCTGATCCATCGGCCAATGATTGGGGAGGTGCTGACCTGATAAATAACGATGTTGAACTGCAACTGACGACCTATGAAAGTGACACGTTATATGGATCTGTAGTAAATGTTTGGGTTGATGATGTAGATGGCTTATTTAATAAATACCTCGAACGCGGCCTGGATACATCACATAAAAAGAATTCTCCTGTACACCAGGGGCCACTCGACCAAACCTGGGGTACAAGAGAATTCTATGTAACAGACACTGACGGCAATACGCTGCGTTTTTGCAGATCGTTATAATATCGTTCAGAGTTTATTTCTTTGGGCTTTTCGCCACAGGTGCTTTTGCTGCTTCTTTTTTAGGTGCAGGTGTTTTTGCTACAGGCTTTTTAGCGGCTGCAACAGGGGCTGGTTTAGCTGCGGGCTTTGCCTTAGTTACCGCAGGAGCTTTTTCCACTTTCTTAGCCACAACAGCAGAAGCGGTAACCTTTTCAGGCTCTTTCGCAGACTTTAAGTTTTTAGTGATTTTCTTGGCTAATTTTTTTGCCTCTTTTTCAATGTCGATCTCTACCTGGCCTAATTCTGCCGTAATAGTTTTTATTGCTTTGATCAGGCGTTGTTGAATCGATTTGGTTGCTATTTTTTTGGCTGCTTTTGCCGGAGATTCTTGTTTTTCTTTTTTCATGATTGAGTTGCGTCAAATGTAGATGATAGAAATATAAATTTAATATTATCTTTTTGTTAAGTCAATCATCTAAAGTTAAATAACCTCAAACTTGTCATAACAATGAGAATATATTAAATAACCTCATGTACTTTGTAATATTTTAGTAACACAACTTTATTCCCGCCATATTTTTTGTGGTAGAATATTTCATAATATTATATTTGAAATGCCCCGATTAATTTAGATACCGATTAACAATAAAACTGTTGATTGTTAACTAACTATCCCTTATCATGATCAAAAAAGCACTAACTATTGCCTTTATCTTATTCTGCACCTATTCATTTGGCCAAACCTGTAATTGCGATGTTGAATTTCAGCATCTGCATACTTACCTGGAAAACAACTACGCAGGATTTAAGGATAAAGAGGCATTAATGACCAAGACCGGCTATCAAAAATTAGTAGAAGAGTATGCCAAATACAGCAAGATGCCACACAATAGCGAGGAATGTATTTTTATTCTTTCCCAATTTCTCGATCATTTTAAGGATAATCATATCAGTCTTGCATCAACGCTTAGAGGCAAAACCGATTCTACCTTTCTTAAACAAAGACAGATAATTGAAATAAGTGACCAGAAGTATAAAGAATTGCTTAAATCCAAAGGCAAAGAAGGCATCTATTACTTTAAATGGGATTCGTTAGCCTATAAGATTGCGGTTATAAAAGACAAAAGCCCGGTACATGATTATATAGGCGTAATAGTGAGCTCTAATTTGCCGGGATGGAAAAAGGGCTCAATAAAGTTATACGCAAAAATGGAAAACGACAGTGGCGCAAAAGGAGTATTATTTATGCGCAACCAAATGCCATCAGTTAATGGGTTCTTATTTAAAGGAGATGAAATTCTGGGGGATTTTCAACGCGAAGGTACACCGGTTAAAAAACAACAGCAGTTTGATCATTACGACCCTTTTTCATCAAAGAAGTTAGATGATAAAACCCTTTATATTAAAATAGCCAGCTTTAGTTTATCTTATACTAAAAAGATCGATTCTTTATTTAAGGCAAATGAGGATGCGTTGAAAACAATGCCAAACCTCATACTTGATCTTCGTGATAATGGCGGAGGTGGTGACATGGCTTATCAACCCATACTGCCTTATATATATACTGATCCAGTGAAAAATATTGGTGTTAGTTTGTATGCTACTGAAGGCAATATTAAAGGATGGAAGAAGAATGCTGCTAACCCCGACCTGACCGAAGACGAAAAAAAGTGGTTTGACGGCGCAGTAGCAAACATGGAAGCACACAAAGGCGAGTGGATCAACTGGAGTGATGACGGCACTTATTCCAATTTTACCAAACTACCCAATCCGTCAAAAGTAGTGATACTGATCGATCGTGGTTGCGCCAGTTCAACGGAGCAGTTTCTGCTTGAAGCACGCCAGAGCTCAAAGGTGATACTGATGGGGCAAAACACACAAGGTACACTCGATTATTCTAATTGGGTAGAATCGCCATTGGTTTGTTTCCCTTATGTATTGCGCTATCCGACAACCAGGAGCAGAAGGATAGATGTGGGGCAGGGAATAGACAATGTGGGCATAAAACCGAACCACTACCTCGATCCAAAAACAGATTGGATAAAAGCAGCGGTTCAGGAACTGGAGAAATAAATTTATCAGTTTACGATATCAACAAGCCTCAAAGACGTATTCCAGCCATTAATAGAGACTTGTAGGTTTTTATTACTCTTAAACTGATCGCAGTCGATTACGATTTTCTTTTGCTCGCCCGGCAAAACTGTGATATAATTATCACTATAAAATACAGGTAAGAGCCTGGCTTTCGTGTCGCCATCAGTTATTGATACCCTGTTAAAGAAAGCCGGAACATTCTTTTTGTCGTTGGTCAAAGTGACTTCAACTTTCCCTGGCTTCAGGTATTTGGCGCTTACTGCCAATTCACTCTTTTTCATTTTCTGTAAGCCGGAATAATTTCCTTTGCTATCAGCTATCCAATAAATGTTTTGGGTGATTGGCTTTTTATCTGCATCCTGGAATTCCAGGTCAAGGAAAATACCTTTATCGGCTGCCAACTGATCAACCTTATTTTTAATGGACATATATTTTTTTGGAAGCGTTGGGCCGATATCAGCAAAAACCTGGTCAAGTAAAGTTTCTTTCCCGTCCATATCATAAGCTTTGACAACCAGCATCATACCACTGCGCGCCTTGAAGGTATTGTTCACGGCCATCACCACGCCATTAACGGGGTTGTACATGATATGCAAAGGCTCGCTGCCGTTGTGTAATCCATACAAACAAGCGTTGGGATCAAGGTAATAATCATACATCTGCCCGCGCATGGCAGTCCAGGGGTTTTGTGTTTTCCAGATGATTGTTCCGGTATACCATTCCCACATGTGGGCGCTAAAACCTTCCATTAAACCACGATATTGATCATAGTTTACTAACTGTGCTTTAAATGCAAAGTCTTCTGCATTTTTAGCCTCACCATATTTGTTGATGCTGGTATCGTAACCGATGTACTTATGATAATCCCAAACTTCGTCAGTCTTGTTTTTGTGGGTTGATTCATCGTAAACAGGGATATTATCCAAGTGATCTTTCGGAATAAATTTCTGCAATGATTCGATATCGCTTACACCTATGGAGCCAACTTCCGAGTTAAAAGGATAGGTCCGGTGCTCCCAAAAAGTGGATAATGGCTGAATACCGTAAGGACCATCGCCATTGCCTAACAGCGTGTTATAGGACATCGCGTCTGAATTCGAGTAATCAACAAACCAGCGCGTGTTATCCAGCTTTGGCATAATGGTATCGCGAAGTGCAGCTAAAATATCCTCCGGCGGAGTGATCTCGTTACCACCGCACCAGATAGCTAATGACGCATGGTTACGTACCATTTTTACCTGGTCTTCTATCGAACGCAGAAACAGGGAATGGTCGTCCGGGTATTTTCTTCTTGTCCACTGGTCATCCAGTTTCATTGGGTCCTGCCAGCGGCCGTTGCAATCCCCCGATCCCCACATATCCTGGAAAACCAGCATGCCATATTTGTCACATGCATCATAAAACTCGGGACGTTCTATCATAGCGCCACCCCAAACCCGAATCAGGTTCAGGTTCATATCGCGATGAAACCGGACTTCAGCATCATAACGCATATTCGAAAGGCGAAGCATGGCATCGGAAATGATCCAGTTGCCACCTTTGATAAATATCTTCTGACCATTAACCATAATCTGCCGGCTTTTGGTCTGTGTATTCCATTCAGATTGCAACTGACGAACGCCCACTTTAACATTTCCCTGGTCAGACACTTTTCCGTAGATTAAAAAGCGGACGTGCAGATCATACAAATTCTGCGGACCGTAGCCATTTGGCCACCACAACTTTGGGTTTTGCAGCACAAGATCATTAAGACTAACTTCTTGTGTGCTATTAGCTTTAAGAGATACATTCTTTGATACCGTTTTACCATCTATATCAAATTGCAACACACCCGATACTGCGTTTGCGGTAGGATTCTTCAGCTCGGCTGATACTTTAACAGTTGCAGGCTGTTGAGGGCCGTCAACCTGGCGCACTCCAGGAACCAATGTAATAACATGCGTATCTGTGATTCGAATCTTCCCTGTTTTGCGGACAATGACTTTATCCCATATACCGGTATTCCTGTCACGCATAGGTTGGATCCAGTCCCAGCCTGCGGTGTATTGTAAGCCAACGTTGCGGGCAATGGTACCGTCGCCGCCTTGTCCGCCATTTGGATTTCCGGGAACATCGGGTGGGTGCACCAACACAGCCAACCTGTTGTTGCCATTTTTACTCAGAAATGAGGTTATGTTATAACTATAGCGTAGAAACATCCCCACCTGGGGCGCTTTGTTGAGCTTTTTTCCATTCAGGTAAATATCGCAGCTATAATTTACCCCTCTGAAGTCGAGATAAACCTGGTCATCAGCGCCGGCTTGTTCCTTAAAATCTTTAACAAACCAATAAGTGTAATAATCGCGCCCGGTTTTATAGATATCGGGAATTTGCTCATTATTTAACCCAAAGAAAGGGTCTGGAACCTTTTGATTGTTCAGTAAAGTTGTCAGAACCGTCCCGGGAACAGTAGCGGGCATCCAGTTACTCACATCGACACCGGATGTGGAAATTTTGTAGCCATCAAATTTAATATCGTTAACAGGCGCACATTTCCAACCGCTGTTTAATTCAGCACTGCTTTGTGCTTTTGCCTCAGGAAGATATAGAATAGAGATCAAAAAAATGAGTAGGAGAGTGTGTTTCATATTAATTGCGGATAAGGCTGCAAGATAACAATTGGCACAGTTTTAGCTTACTTTTTTGCAAGCATTTTAAAAATTTGCTCAAATAATTACAACTACGACATATGAATAACCTTTTATCATTACAACTACAAATGCCGAACGGCAATACTAACGACATAAAATTGATCGGTAAATACGATAATCTTAAAGAGTACGGAATTGATAGCTCTATGATCTATTCCGTATGGTTTGAGGAAGATGAAACGCCAGGTGGTTATTTTTCATTTTCGCCTAAGAATCAAGCGTGGGAATATCATGGGTATCTTTCTGCTAATGAGCAGATGCAGATCGCTGAATTCCTGGAAGATCTGGAAGCACAGGCAGCATAACCTTAATTTTCCAGTTTCTGATAAAATTTCTAATTTGGGTATGATCAATACCCAAATTACATGAAGCCGAAGAAGTTTATCAGGGTCAATCCGCATCTTCCTGTCAAAAACCTCAGGGAAACGCTAACCTATTATCGCGACAAACTGGGCTTTTACGATGAATGGACCTGGACCGATCAAAACGGTAACGAAACCGATGGCGGTATCAGGCGGGATGATATGCGTTTACTATTTGGCGAAGCTCCGGATTTTGTGATTACTATCAGTAGCTACCCAAAAAGTCGCCTTCCTTTGATGTGGTTTGTCGAGAATATCGACGAAATATTTGAGGAATACCAAGCCAGGGGGATCGAATTTGCCGATACATTACGGACACATCCTTATGGCCTACGTGAGTTTGCTTTTATTGATATTAACGGATATTATATCCGCGTCGCTGAAGGAACGGAGTAATAAGTCTTACGAAAATAGTCGGTCCGCTTTAGCGTAAAGCTCATCATTCTCCGGCAAATCATAAACCATGCAATTAAATAGGGCCAATCCAAAAAGCAGCATGTGTTTGTGCCGGTCTATGTCGTCACTTTGCAGGTCGGTTTTCCAATCGCTATCCGGATATTTCTGTTTATACTTTAGTTCGAGTGCGCCCAGCATATTTCTTAGTTGAGGATAATCAAACCAATGGGGCATGGCATAATAGCTGGTAAGGGCTCCCATTCTGTTTCTCAAAGCAACATCATCCGGACTGGGCTTACCATAGTATAGATAAAAATACACGCACAACCCTGCCAGTAAGAGACCAAGCAGCAGATATACCCCGGTTTTTATTGGATTCCCTTCATATCTGTCACTATTACTAAAAGCCAGGTATAAAAACCATGCGGAAAATATCAGGCTGAGTATTCTGCCATACACCGCTTTAACACTTTGGGCATTTACAGCTATATTAAAGCCGTTACGGCTTCTGAATTTTGAACTGGTTACGAACATAGAACCCACCGGGAAAATCGGGATGAACATAATCGAAAAGAATTTTGATTCGACCCATTGATTATTAACTGCCGCGACTTTGCCGCAAAAACGAGTTCCGAAAACGACGATCATTGTGATAGGATTTTTTGTAAGATATGCTTATTAAATAAAAATAATCAATTGACATCTGCTACTTAGAGACTTATACGTAAAATATTAAATTTCGATACCGTGTGCATAACTACACCTCCTTATGTTTGCACTAGTTATTGACCATCCATTAGGTGACGAAGATATAAAGCAGGATTATCGAGGAAAGACTTTGTGAGATAAAAGTGCTCCGTATCTTCATAATTAGTTTCCTGCACACCGTTTTCATCAAATTGGTAAATGGTAGCTCCAGGATAACAAATAAGTATTGGTGAGTGAGTCGCTATCAAGAATTGGGCGCGGCCACTTTTCTCAAGCTCACTTATAACAGTCATAAACGCTAATATTCTTGCGGGAGAAAGCGCGGCTTCAGGTTCATCCAATATATAAATACCCGATTCAAATTGATTATTAAATAAAGCCAGAAATGATTCACCATGTGATTGTTGATGCAGCGATTTCCCGCCGTAAGCATTTAGAATACGACGATCATCTTTGGCTAATTCATCAATATAAGATGCAAAATTGTAAAAACTTTCTGCTCTCATAAAGAAGCCATCATTAATACGTTTTGGTGTCCATCCTAAACGGACGTGTTGAGTTATCTCCGATTCATACCCTTCAAATCTATAACCGGTATTTAAGTTGTGATTTCTGTTTCCGCCCCTGAGGCTAAATCCACATTGTTCTGCCACACCTTCCAGCAAAGTAGATTTACCTGATCCATTTTCGCCCACAAAGAAAGTCACATTGCTTTTTAGGGTAAGATTCAAGCCATTGTTAAGACTTGAAATGTTTTGCAAGTAACTATTACCCAAAGATGATATAGAGATGTGAGATAAGAAAGGCATCAGTCTTAATCAATTCTACAATTCCTTTATCTTAACATTTCTAAACGCTATACCAGTGGCCCAGTCTTGCAAAACGATACGACCGTTGATATGCTTACCGTACTCTGGAAAAGCGTGAAAATGAGATTTTGCCACTTTGTCCGCCCAGGCTTTGGAGTTAAAATCTTCTGTTGTGGTTAGTACACCGTTGAGAAAGAATTGAACTTTGCCGTCCTTTTGTTTGATCTCGGAGTGGTTCCAGGTATCGGCAGGTTTAGTTTTTACAAAGGTTTTTTGCGACGACATGCCAAACAAACAGCCTGAACGATATTGTGGTTTTGCGTAGTCCGGATTAGCATTATCAAGCAATTGGTACTCCGGCCCGGATGCCCAACCAGTGGGTACATCTTTTCTTTCTAAAACGTTAATAAAAACACCGCTGTTGCCACCTTTGGGCAGCTTCCAGTCGAACTTGAGATCAAAATTTTTGTATTCTTTATCGGTAACCAGGTCACCGGGACCAGTTTTATCCATTGGATCGCAGAACAGTTCGCCATCTTTCGCTTTCCAAACAGTGAACGGTGCCTGGCTATTGTATAAATGCCAGCCGCTGGTTGAACTTCCGTCGAATAACAATTTCCAGCCCTGAGATTTTTCTGTGGCGGATAGCTTATTGTTTTGGTCAGCTGTGTAAGCGAAACAAGTAAAAATGGCTGCAGTTATAGCCAGGATAGACAAAGATTTGATCTTGTTCATTTTCATAATTCTTTAGGTAATTGGTTGTTGGTTTACAGGCATCAAATTGCAAAATAAATTTTACAAGACAGACAAGCTTTGCTAAAAAACAATCAGTCAAACGCCATGTTCTAAATATACCATGCAAAAACGTTTACTTGTCATCGATGACGATAAAGACCTGCTTGAGGTGATCAAGATCTATTTCGAGATGGAGGGATACGTCGTAATTACATTGCCCAGGGTTGATAATATATTCCGGGCGTTCAGCAAGTACGATCCTGACCTGATCCTGCTGGACTACCAAATGCCGGAAGAGAATGGCGATAAAATATGCCAGCAACTAAAAAGTAACCCGGCTACTTTCAACGTTCCTGTGATCATGATCTCCGGCTACTCAAAAGCCGAGCTTGACCGTGATTATCACGGGTGGAATGGTGTAGTTTCCAAGCCATTCGACTTGCCCGCGTTGCAGAAAGCGATTGAAAAGTTTTTGAAGAAGCCGGTTGGGGAAGGGTGATAATTTTCCAACTATCTTTTGAGGAAAACCATATACTGAAGAAGGGACTCGGACCCATAAATAACAAAAGCCCCGATACCATAGTATCAGGGCTTTGTACTTCCAGCCGTAGAAAAGCCGAACCAATTTTTAGAGGATTTGAAGAAAATAGCCGCTTAAATATGTCTGGAGAACGTTTTTTGCCTAAAAAAGAAATTTGATCAAGTCGAGTATCGTAGGGTTGGGACAAGGTTGGCGAAAGGTTGGAAACCTTATCCATAACTTAAATAACCGGTTATACTTTATTGATATGTTCTTTAAGATTTCGAAATAACAGATTCGTTTCACAAAATTATCGCAATTGCGCGTTTGCAATTTTCAATAAATATTCCTTATTTGATTGAGTGAAGCTAAGCCTTTTTTTAACGGATCTGATACAGAGCGGTAACGTAGTTGTTCCGCGCACCTTAACACCGTTAACAGAGGAGGACATTGCAGCCTCACTGGTGTTACTCAAAGAACTTTATGAAATTGATGCGGCAACAATGCCGGGCAATACGCCTGCATTTGACGAGCAGGCCGCTTCTTGGGCAGCGGGTTATATTTTTTATGCGTGCCAGCTGATCCTGTTGCGTGACGTTGATGATTTTGCAGCCTATCTCCATCCATTTTTAGATAATCGATCAGCTGAAGCAATCTACAGCGCGGATCTGACGCTCCGTTTTTTGCCGGACCTTTTCCGGCTGGGTAGCGGCCTGGCACCTGATGACCCTTTGGTGGCCAATTTAAGGCTGACTGCTATAGACTGGCCTTATTCATCTATTGGATTAAAAAATATCGACACTGGAATTCCGGAAGTAATTTTAGAACATGTTTGTTTACGTATAGCGTACATCGATCGCGTTATTGCCTATAAAGACACAGGCAGGTTAACGGGCGAAGCTGAAAAAGAGTTATTGAAAGAAGTAATGGGGGACCACCAGGCTCAGCTTTGGCCGGGCCTTGAACTATTAAATATATGAGTACAAAAGAACTATTGACGACGGATAAGTTGCAGGGCGTTTTGGCGCACCTTAAAGAACTGTTTGTAGGGAAGGATGAGATTATCGACCTGATGGGTATTTGCCTAGTAGGTGGAGAGAACCTGTTCTTACTTGGGCCACCGGGAACTGCCAAAAGCGCCACGGTAAGGGAGCTGTCGCGGTTGCTTGACGGACAGACATTTGAGTATTTGTTGACGCGTTTTACGGAGCCGAATGAATTGTTTGGCCCATTTGATATCCGCAAATTAAGAGAAGGGGATTTAGTAACCAATACGGCAGGCATGCTGCCTGAGGCTTCCCTGATCTTTCTTGATGAATTATTGAATGCTAATAGTGCTATTCTGAATAGCCTATTGATGGTATTAAATGAAAAAATATTCCGCAGAGGGCGTGAAACCAGGAAGCTGCCAGCATTGATGGTGATAGGTGCCAGCAACCATTTGCCTGAAGATGAAGCTTTACAAGCACTTTATGACCGATTTTTATTAAGGGTGCGTTGTGATAATGTTGATCCGCAGCAACTCAATGAGGTCCTTCATGCAGGTTGGAACCTGGAGAAACATGCCGATAAGGAGAAACCGCAAATATCGACCGACCAGGTAAGAGAGTTGCAAAAAATGACTTCGCTGGTGAATCTTGAAGCAATCCGTCCAGCCTATATCGAGCTGGTTCACCAGCTGCGAAATGCAGGTTTGCAGGTTTCTGACAGGAGAGCAGTGAAATTGCAGCGTGTCATCGCAGCCAGCGCAGTAATCTGTAAACGGGAGCAGGCGATACTTTCGGACCTTTGGGTGCTTAGGCATATATGGGATACGGAAGAACAGCGGGAAATTATTACAAATATGGTCAACGCTGTTATTGCCGAAGAAGATCAAGTACCTGGCCAGCATCCGCGCGCAGGGTTGCATTCAGAGCCTGATGCCGAAGAAATTTATAAAGAAGTTGAACACCTGGATTCCCAATGGGATGACCCGGAGACTTCGATGGCCGATCGTTCGCTGATCAAGGACAGGCTGATGCATCTGAACAGCCGTTGTGAGTGGATCAGTAATGCTGAGCAGCGGAAATATGTGCAGGAACCTATTGATGCACTTTGGAAAAAGATTATGCAGACGGCATGAAAGAAAGCGTGATCCAAATAGCAGGGCATTACAAAGATCGACTGGGGGAGGTGAGAACTATACCTGGCTGGAAAGCTGCGTCCGTGGGTGACATGATCTGGCTAAAGGGCCCGGTTGAAAACGGTAAAGCACAAATAGCTATCAATTCGCTGCCAGCTACCGCGACATATCTTGCCGATGAGCAACACCGGCTCTTCCCTTTGGGAAAACAAACACCGGTGTTGGAATTGAAAGATCTGCAATGGCAAAACCTGGAGGAATTTATAACGGTCGAACAGCCTGTTTCGGCTATGCCGGGCCAGTTTCCGCAGGCAATAACCGTCAAGCTGATCAGATCATCGACTCCCGAACAACCTACAGCATTAATTATCCCAGTTAAGCAGTGGGATAACTATTTAAAAACTGCGCCGCTGATCCGCATACAGCAATTGCAGTTTGCAGTTACAAGTGATGAATTGGTTTTCGTAATGGGTGCCCCTTTGCCACCATTGAAGGGAGAAACGTTTTGGCGTTATAAAAACATATTGTTGCCTTCCGGTTACACCTTTGACCCGCCAGTAATAGCCGATTTACTCACCGGGGATGGCCTGTTACTCTTTCACGCTGACGGGCAATGCGACAGGATACCTTTTCATGCATTTAATGCAGTTGAACGAACTTTTACATTATGACCGAAGAGCATACACTGGCCATCGATTATTTCAGTGCACGTGAGGATTATTTCTGGCGCTGGGCTGAGAATGGCCGTGTGATCGAATTCGCTAATAAAAAGACGATCTGTTACCGTGAGGACCTGGCGTATCTTTTAGGAGAATTACCTGCCGGCTCTCGTTTATCATTAGGAACCATCCTCTTATTGCTTTGCGCGTGTAAAGAGAACTGGGAAAGCTTGTTTGAAATTCAGCAGCAATTCATGCGCCTGTCTCTGGCACCGGGTTTTAGTTCCGAGGAATACCTCAGGGCGGAAAAAATGAAGAATGATGCTCACCATTTTTTAAAGTTGATTAATTCCTTGCCTTTGGAGCAAAGAGGCGGCATTCGTCGTACAGCATTGATCAAGGATGTGATGAGTGTGATCACACCCGATACGGCTACGCCTGATATTCGCTTGATGGTCAAAACGCTGAATAGCGGAGAAATCGACTATTGGATATTCAAAAATCAGAATAGGGTCAATTTTGACACAGTTCGAATAGACCTTTCCCCTCTGGTTGAAGCTTTAAAATATTTACCGGACAAAGAAGCGCTGGAGCTAAAACTAAAAACCGGTCTGATTTCTCTGCCTAAGGCAGTTCCTATCGATCTGCCGGAAGAAAAAGGTGAGGATCTGCTGGGTCAGTTGGAGGAAGATAGTCAAACGCGCTTGTTAAGTCATCTGACCAGGAAGATACTTGCAGCTGTACGCATTCCGATGTATTTATCAGGTAGCAGCGACTATGCGCTGGGTGGGGTTGCCGATATTGCTAACCGTGGCAATTATGACCAGCTTCTTTTAAGTGAGCTTGCCCAGGAAGACGTCATGTTAACAGCAAGGCTGGCCAATAATGAAGCCCTGTTCCTGAAGCGCGAAACACCCCCGGACAATGCGATACAGGAACTGGGCATATTCATGGATATGTCGCTGAAAATGTGGGGTATGCCGCGCGTACTGGCTATCGCAACGGGACTAGCTTTCCGCGAAGGGAAATTGAAAAACCAACAACTGAAAGTATGGGGGCTGGGTGGTTCGATCAGCGAGATTGACCTCGACACTAAAAAAGGTGTCATCAATGCTTTGGAAGTACTGGACCCGGAATTGCATTTCGGGGAACAACTGGTCAATGCAGTCAGGACACAAAGCAACAAAAAAGGAAAGTATGTGCTGATCACTGCGGAAGATTTTTTACAGGACCCGACAATATCCGCTTGTTTTCACCGGATTCGCGAAAATCTCGACTTCCTGGTAACCGTGAACCGGAACGGCCATATTCAGCTCATCAGGCTGACAAAAGGACGTCAGCAACTTCTGAATGAGGCGCACATCACATTGGATGAACTATTCTATCGTTCGGCCAAAACAACCAGGCGGCGTCAACTGCCGCTTGACCTGCCTGCGATCATGCTCGAAGAGACCTTCCCTCTGTATTACCCAACGTCCAAGATTAAAATGAAGCAGGCCAATACGCATGTCGGCTATTATAAGCAGATCATTGTGGTAACGCAGGATAGACGTGTTTTATGCTGGTCAACTAAGGGTAAAGGAGCCATTGAACTGATCGATTGCCTGCCGCAGGGGAGCTTTTGTTTCGGCGAAACGCATACGGATATTTACCTTCTTGTAAGTAGCGAAAAATCAGAAATTGTCCGGTTATATTTCCTGGATACTGCTAAAGAAATCGCCCAACTGGACGAAATCCCTTCTCGCCAATATACCGCCCAGGGAATCAAATTTATCAATCATGAGTTCTATTTATCAGGCCCGCAGGGATTGGATTTGCTGAATCTCGAAACAATGAAAATAGAGCCGGGTGATGAGCGCGATGTTCAAGTATTCAGGACCCATCAGCCGGTGATCCAGTATTATAAGAATTTCACACAGTTGAAAAAGCAGATCAATACCGGCTATAGCGTGATTAACTCAGCGAACATGGTGTACATCCATACCGCTGGTAAACTTTTCATAGACAGAAGGGAATTTAAGGTAGATGGCGACAAATTTGTTTGGAAAGAAAATGCGCTGGCTGCTGTAGAATGGGTCAAACCCATCAGCGAAAATTCGGTTTACCTGGAACATTTGCCCAATATCAAGTTCACGAAATTCACATGGAAAGGTGGCAGTGTTGCCATCCTGGACTCGCGCGGAGTTTTGCATTTGAAGGCGCAAGACCGTAATGTTCCCGAAGTCAGTATCCTGTTGGTGGTCGACAAGCCGACCGCCTGCTGGAGTGCTGACGGTGTCGTGAGCGGGTCAGACTACTTTACCGGACGGAATAACGAACCGCAAACGGAGCCATCGATATTTTATAAAAACTATATTCAACGATTTATTGATACACTAAGCTAAGATGTTGCTCCGATTAACCTATAGCGAAAATCACCATGCTCCGGTCAATGCGACGATTATTCCGGGAGGCAACGCATATACCTGGTTAGCGGAGATTAGCAATTGGGACGTTGATCTGCGGGTGTTACGTTGTTTTGTATTGCCTGAAAGTATTGGCTCAACAGAAACAGCGGGTTTGTTTGTTATTTTCCAGCATGAATCGATAGCATCTAAATTATCGCTTCGTACGGCTTACACGGCCGCAGCCCCTGATTTTTACATACCAGTACATTCGGTCCTCTCACCTGCGGTTACAGCAGCGGAGCTAACGCAACTTAAACTTTGGGATGTCCAGATATTTCATCCCTCTGCCGGACTCATCGGCTTTGAAAACAAAGATGAACTTAGATTAACAGACCTGGTATCAGCACCAAAAGAAACCGGGCGTACCTGGCTAACGATTAAAATTCCGCAGCAACCTTATCCCCGATTAAACTCGATCCGCCTGGAAGCCGAGGAAACCCCGTTCGATCCGAACACCCTGATAGAGCAGTTACCGCTGGATGGGATACCGGATAGCGATGCTGAACAGCACACGCCGTTCAAGAAAATCCTGCGTTTCCTGACGACCATATTGCTTTATTTCATTCTTATACTTGCAGCGATCGGTAAAATCATCGTGTCTATCTTGCAGGCTTTCTTCGGCAGAAGGTTTGGCCGCACTTCACCTTATGCGAAAAAAGGGATATTTCAGCGGCTGAATGACTGGGTGAATAGTCGACTGAAAGACCTTTCCAAACAAAGGGATAGCGAATTAAATAGATTGGTAAAACTATTTGACAAAAATGAAGATGATGCCTTGCAATATGCCATCCCGCTTAATAGTCCTTATCTAAACCGGGGGACTGCAGCACCATCTGGGAAACTTACCCGGCGGTCTACCAATTTCAATCTTGGACGCCTCGGCGGCGGAGGCAGAGTTGACTATTGGGATCTGGGCGACTACCGCATGACGCTGCGTCAACAATATATAAAAGCGCTCAATGCGGCAATCGAAAAAGGCGACTACAAAAAAGCAGCGTACATCCATGCTCATTTACTCGGTGACCTCGGAATGGCCGCGCAGACGCTTCAAAACGGCAAACATTATCGGGAAGCTGCAGCGATCTATAAAGACCATTTGAACAATCGGGCTAAAGCAGCCGAATGCCTCGAAAAGGGAGGATTGCTGACCGAAGCTATTCCGATCCATGTCGATCTCGGCAACTATGAGAAAGCGGCCGATCTGCATGTCCAGCTTGGGCAATCACAACTTGCTTCGAAGTATTATGAGGATACGGTAAAGCGTTCACTCGATGCCAAAGACTATTTAAATGCAGCCCGGTTAAAAAGGGAGAAGATGGACGATCCTGAAGCTGCGAAAACTATTTTATTGAATGGCTGGAAAGATGATAACCAGCCAGAAATCTGCCTGAAAAAGTATTTTGAATTTGCGCAAGAAGAAAACCTGCCAGCGGAAATCAGAACTGTTTACGAAAGACATGTTACACTACGGAAAAAAACGAATTTTCTTAATGTTCTTGCCGATATCACTGCTGGTCACAAAGATGAAAGGTTACGTCAAAATGCAATTGATATTAGCTACGAGATCATTCATCAACAAGTAAAGCGTGGTGACCAGAGCGGCTTACGCATGTTGCATCGCTTTCTGCCGGACGACCGATTACTCGCGCAGGATGCCAGTCGCTATATCCTTCAAAACCATCAGAAAACACCGCTGATAGCTGCATTGTCTTATATCCAACTCCGCCAAGATACCAAATGGACGATTGCAGTCAATTATCATGACCAGTTCATTGCCATTGGCACACGAAACAGCGAATTGCACCTTATACGCGGGAACTGGGAAGGTAAAACTGCTTATGAACTGTTGTTCCTGCTAACCGGGATGAATTCATTTTACCGTGTGATTGCTGATGCGCAGGTTTCTTCACAGGTTTATCTGACCGGCAATGCCGTACCTGCGCGCAACCACAAGGAAATGCCGGCATTTTCGTTCTTTGAGAAAGCTTTTGATTTTGAACAATTACACTGGCAGTTACCGCATACTCTTGCTTACGGTCAGAAATCACAGGAAGAAAATATTTTCATCCTGCATTCCGATGGCGATCATTTATGCCTTGATCTCTTTTCGCTAGACGGTAGTCTTCTACAGAAAAACTACTGTCTTCTGAACGGCGATAAAATCAGCTTACAGGATATCCCATTTCTCCCTTTTTCGAGTATGTACTGGCGAAAGGATCACTTTTATTTGATCGCGCTGGATCGCCTAATCCGGATCGATGCAAAAGGCGAACTGGAAATGTTCGAAATGGAAACCGATGTTTTTGCGTTTTCAATCAGCGGTGCTTTCGCGGCTTTGAAGCTGGCCTTATTAACTGCCAAAGGTTGTCTGTTATTAACGCCTGGCATCAAGGATGTAAAAATAAGTTCCCCGCTTGCTGAAGATATTGACGCGAGATTTGTGCAGTTACTTGCCGATAACCGCTTGATTTTAGCGAGCGAAACCACTGCTTTTGTTTACGATATCAGCACAAACATCCCAAAACTAATCGCTGAAATTCAACCGGAAAATTCTATCATCCAGATACTGACCGTACCTAAAAGGCATCATTTTGCTTTACTGGAATCCGACAACCGGATCTCGATTCACCGGCTGGAAGAAGAATTATAAATTTCATTGATCCGAAGGCTTATAAATAAATTTTCAGGGGCATAAAAAAAGGAAACAACCTGTTAAAGTTGTTTCCTTTTGTACCCAGAGCCGGGGTCGAACCGGCACGGCCTTGCGGCCATTGGTGTTTGAGACCAACGCGTCTACCGATTCCGCCATCTGGGCCTCAATTGGTCTGAACGGTGGATTAGTTCGTTCAAAACCGGGCTGCAAATGTATTTAAACTCTCTTTAATACGCAACAAATATTTTTGTCTGTAATAAATATCTAAAATTTCATTTAGCCGGTTTTCTTTTGCGGTATCATCAAGGGTATGATAATCCTTTGTTAATGAGTGCAGTTTCTGATTAATCTCGTCATCCACCAACATCACCTCATTATTAATCTCGCCCCACTGATTGGCATCTTCAATCTCCATCAGGCGCTCGTTGATGTCCATCATTTCCATCAAAAAGTCACCGGGCAGGGCAGGTTTGGCACCGTCAACCAATAACTCATGCTGACGTAAAATATATTCTAACCGCTTAGCCGGATCACTTAAAGTTTGCCATGCTTTATTGTTGATGGTAGATAATTCCAGTATTTCCTGTTGTTTTTCGTCGGTATCAGTAGCATAAAAGTCTGGGTGATATTGCTTGCTCAGTTCATAAAATTTCTTTTTCAAAGCTGCCACATCAGGATGAAAGGATTCAGGTATTCCGTAGAAATCGAAGTAATTGATCATCCGGCAAAGTTATACGTTTTACGTGATACGTATTACGTTTTAGTGTCATCCTTTACGTATAACCTAATACGTTTAACGTATAACCAAAAAATTGCATCTTTGTGCATGAGTTTATACGAACAGATACGGCAAAAGCCGTTCTTTATACTAGGTCCCTGCGTTATGGAAAATCAGGACCTGCTTTATACCGTTGCCGAAAAAGTTGCCGAAATAGGGCAGAAGTACCCGGTAACCGTGGTCTTCAAATCTTCTTTTGATAAGGCAAACCGCACATCAATCCATTCCTACCGTGGACCGGGCATTGAAAAAGGAATGGAGATGCTGCAGAATGTAAAAGAGCGCTTCAACTTACCGGTTACTACCGATATTCATGAACCATACCAGGCTGCGATTGCCGCTGAAGTGGTTGACATATTGCAAATACCTGCCTTTTTATGCCGTCAGACTGATCTGTTAGTCGCTGCTGCAAAGACTGGCAAGATTGTCAATGTAAAAAAGGCCCAATTCCTGTCAGGGCAGGATATGTTTTATCCTGCACAAAAAGTAATTGAAGCAGGTAATGAACAAGTGATCCTAACTGAGCGCGGTAATATGTATGGTTATAATAACCTGGCGGTTGATTTCAGGAATATTTATGACATGAAGAAATTTGGTCACCCGGTTTGTATGGATTGCACACATTCTGTTCAGCGTCCGGGCGGTGCAGGTGGCAAAACCGGTGGCGACCGCACTTTTGTTCCAATGATGGCATTGGCAGCTAAAGCTTTTGGCGCCGATGGTTATTTTATGGAAACACACCCCGATCCGGACAATGCATTAAGTGATGGACCGAACATGGTGAAATTACACCAACTGGAAGAAGTAATAAAACCTTTGCTTTAATAGTTTAAGAGGTTTTGCGTTGTATGTATAAGACAATGTCAAACGTATCACGTAAAACGTATAACGTACAACCTAAATGAAAGACACTGCCAAAAGGGTATTTGATATCGAGATCGAATCGCTGAAAGAAGTTGCCAATTCTATCGGTGATGATTTTACGGCCGCCGTTGATGCTATACTGGAATCAAAAGGTAAATTGATTGTTGCCGGTGTAGGTAAATCTGGATTAATTGGACGGAAGATAGCTGCAACACTTGCGAGCACAGGTACCCCAAGTTTTTTCCTGCACCCCGGAGAGGCCTTTCATGGTGATCTGGGTATGGTAGAGCATGATGACCTGATTATATTGATTTCCTATTCAGGTGAGACCGATGAAATTCTAAAAATCATCCCTTTTCTGAAATGGAACAATAATCAAATCATCAGCATTACCGGCAATCCGAATTCAACTATTGCAAAAAATAGCGATTACCACCTGAATGTGTGCATTACCCGCGAGGCCTGTCCGTTGGAATTGGCACCAACTTCATCAACCACGGTTACTTTGGTTATGGGAGACGCTTTGGCTATCGCCTTGATGGAAGCCAGGCAATTTCAACATGAAGATTTTGCGAGATTTCATCCGGGTGGCAGTCTGGGCCGAAAGTTGCTGGTGAAAGTAAAGGATTTGATGCGCAAGGAGAGCCTGCCTTTTATCAATAAAAACGCGTCATTTACCGAAATGCTATTATGTATGTCTGAAGGTAAGCTTGGAATGGTTATAGTTGGCACGGCCGACAGGGTAGAGGGTATTGTAACCGATGGCGATCTGCGTAGGGCACTATTGCGCATCCCGGATACCAAACAGTTGCATATCGATGACATGATGACGATTAACCCAATTATAGTTGAGCCAGACGAATATATTCACCAGGCAGAACAGCTGATGATCGAGCGGAAAATCGCTACAATCTTGGTTGGCTCAGCACAAAAACGTACAATTGCTGGCGTCTATCAAATTTATAACGGCTAATCTGATTTCGCGGATTTAAACTTTAACTCCTGCTATAACCTGGTGGAAATTGGTGCTTGTGTCAGTAAGTACTGCCTTTAGTCCTAAATAATCAAATATTTTACGCAACAACTCCATGTCAAAAACATGCTGGTGCAGGCAGCGGTTGTTAAAATTATCCCGGCACCGGGCAGGAAAAAGGCCCCTGTCAATCACACCAGGGTCACGGTCAAGATCATGCAATGCCAATATCTCATCCAGGTGGGTTAGATCGTCTTCCTGCGTATTGTTGCTATAATCCTCGATTATGTGTTCGAAGGTGGTTGTCGGTCTTTTATGATCAAAAGTGTACCGCTTATCAGGTAGTATAGCTAGCAGTAGCCCCTTTGGCTTTAAAACTCTTAACCATTCTTTTAGAGCTTTTATAGGGTTGGCAATGTGCTCCAGGTTATGGCTCGAAAGAACAAAATCATATTGTTCATTTCCGATGATACTCAGATCTGCCCCGTCGGCTATATACTGGTACCCGGCCTTCTTATTTATATCATATCGATAAGTGTTACCTTCGTGTATCGTGTTTTCCCAAATGGTGTTGGTACTAAAATTTACTCCGTCCACTTGCGCAGCCAATGGGTAAATTGGAATATACTTATTTTCGGTGAAGACATCACTAGGGCCGCCGATCTCGAGTCCATTTTTCCTTTGTACGTATTTTTTTATAGCGTTGAAGCCGTTGCTTTTCTTAGGAAATAATTCCCTCAGGATACCCATATTTATTTATAATTGTAAACACAATATTACATTTATTAGTCATTAATGAAGAGTATTCGCCTATAAATAAATATATATATGCCATTCTACTTATGGTTTAATATTGGTGACTGCCGTCAGAACTAATTTTTTTCTTATATTTTGGAACAAGCAAAAAAGATAACAGTATATATCATAGCAATGCCTAAATATATTGACCAAATGAATCGCAGTGTGGAGCTATCAGCTACACCCCCAAAGATAATTTCTATTGTGCCTTCTCAGACTGAGTTGTTGTTTGACCTGGGGCTTGATGAGGAGATAATCGGCATTACAAAATTCTGTATTCATCCGGCTGATAAGGTTAAACGAAGACTAAAAGTAGGAGGAACTAAAAAGCTAAATATCAATCAAATAAAAAAGTTAAACCCTGATCTGATCATAGGCAACAAAGAGGAAAATGAGAAAGATCAGATTGAGGAACTAATGCAATATTTTCCGGTATGGATGAGCGACATCTCCAACCTGGACGACGCTGTTGATATGATAAGAAAGGTAGGGCAGTTAGTTGACAGAGAAGAGAAAGTTGGTCAAATGGTTTCAACTATTGCTACTTCTTTTGATAATCTGAAAATCAAATCCTCCTCGTTAAAGGTTGCCTACCTGATATGGCGCAAACCCTACATAGTAGCTGGTAAGGGAACTTTTATTGATGATATGCTTAAAAGATGTGGTTTAAATAATGCTTTTGATGAAGAAAGATACCCGGAAGTATTTCCAGGACAAATAGTAGAGTCAGATCCTGATCTGGTATTTCTTTCCTCAGAGCCTTATCCCTTTACCGACCGGCACATTACAGAATTTCAGGCCTTGGTACCTAATGCCAAAATCCAGCTGGTTGATGGGGAGTTGTTTTCGTGGTATGGCAGCAGATTATTGCATGCACCCGGATATTTTAAACAACTGATTTCGAGCCTGAATCGGTGAAATCTGAAAAATAATCTGTGAAATCCGTATAAATAATTATCTTTGCCGACTCTTAAAAAATCCTAACAGCGGAAGTGGCGTAATTGGTAGCCGCACCAGACTTAGGATCTGGCGCCGCGAGGCGTGGGGGTTCGAGTCCCTTCTTCCGCACTGTAACGTTCGCAAGTTCCAAGATACTTGCGAACGTTTTTTTTTGACTACGCTAAATGCTATTGTGGGTACTCTTCTGGTGGATATTTATTATATATCGATACCATAATCCGGTTTAAAAAATTCAGAAATAGCGGCAAGGAGTTTTTGCTTAATATTAATAGCCATTGTATATCATAATCGTACTATTGGTGTGCGCTTACGAAACAATCTCTCACGCATCGAGTATAAGGCATCTTGCTCATTATCAATGCTATAATGTTTTGGCACGGATATTACGAATAAATTCACGCAAATGCATATTGACGCTGAAATTATTGAAAAGTACCCAACCTACTAATGACTTTATAGGTCATGCTACGGCTACGGACCTCGATATTCGTGTTTCCACACAAGTTGACGCGATCGGCAACCCTGGAAAGCATTATCACGAGTGCGCTAACCTTGTTTTTATACTCGAGGGAAGATGCCTTGAAAAGAGACAGTTTCAAAGCTTTGAACGAAGAGGTGCTGATTTAGCATTTTTGCATGCGGGTGAGATGCACGAGACTACTTTTACCGGTTTACCTACCAAATATATTTCGCTTGATATCAAGCCTGAAACCTTCACCGAAAATAACATCAGTGAGAATTCCATTTTAAATACCATCAGTAAATCTCCCGATGCAAAGTTCCTGATCTTGAAAATTTATGCTGAGCTATTATATCATGATGAGTTTTCAGCCGATTCAATAAAGATGCTGTTCTTGAAATTTGCGTCCCTGTCGCAGATAGTTGGCCATATCAGGACACCGCCGGCCTGGGTTACCGTCGTATACGAGTTTCTGAATGACAAATGGAATGAACACATTACGCTAAAACAATTATCAGAAGCTTCCGGAGTAAATCCTATCACTATATCTAAGCATTTTCCAAGTTATTTTGCTTGTACACTTGGGAGCTATGTGCGTAAGCTAAGGGTAGAACGTTCGTTGTCATTGATGAAGAATGAGAATATTTCTCTGACTGAGATCGCTTATTCCTGCAACTTTTCGGATCAGAGCCATTTTATCCGAAATTTCAAGTATTATACCGCATTGTCGCCGAAGCAGTACCGAAAACTCTAAACAAAGGGTTACATAAGGCAAATTTCGTTCTATTTTCCTGCTTTCCTGAGAATTACATTTGAAAAATCAATTTGAATATGAAGTATATCGTCACCATACTGTTCTTGGGTTACCAACTGATCGGGACTGCCGTTGCCCAACAATTCAAAGTGAGTTATTCCCAATCAGCATTCAACGGCCCATTCACAGGGAATATCATACTATATCTCTCAAAAAAAGCAACTGAGCCTAAAAATGAGCTATATGAACCCTGTTATCGACAAGTTGTAAAAGCTGTCAAACCCGGTGAAGCTGTTGTTTTTGACGACAAAGCTATTGCTCACCCGGCACCATTAAGTAAACTTGAGCGCAGTACTTATTATGTGCAGGCTGTTTGGGACAGGGACCTGGGCGGGCGAAATATCGGAACAAGCCCTGGTAATTTGTACAGTAAAAGCGTCCAAGTTAGTTTCAACAATGATACAACGCAAATAATCAGTCTGGTATGTGATCAGGTGGTACCACAACTTGTTTTTGTGAACAGCACCTATGTGAAGGAACTTAAAGCCCCGTCTAAATTGCTGAGTAAATTCAGCCATAGATCTATGACAGTTGACGGAGCTGTAATTCTGCCTAAGCAATATTTCAGCGAAAAAGAAAGAAAATTCCCTGTTGTGTTTATGATTAACGGCTACGGTAGTGATTACCACCATTATTCCAAAGAAAATGGCGACACTCTAGCGGCTTTCCCAATCGATACCACCGCCTGTATTAAGGTGTTTCTGGACGGCAACTGCCGTTTAGGCCATAGCGTTTATGCCAACAGCGAGAATACAGGACCCTGGGCCGACGCATTGACGGGCGAATTTATTCCACTGCTTGAAAAAGAATACCGTTGTAATGGCGCTTTCCTGGCTAAAGGCCATAGCAGCGGTGGATGGGCATGCTTGTGGTTGCAAATACATTACCCTAAGTTATTTGCCGGGATCAATGCCAGCGCCCCCGACCCAGTCGATTTCCGATCATGCGTAAAAGAGAATAAGTATGCAGAAGAGCCAAATAAAAATTATAAATACGATTACGAAGAGGTAATCTACCGTGGCGAGCAGGGAATTTCCTTTGATGCAGTTTACGGGCCACGTGATAAAAATGGACAAGTCAGGCGTTTGTATGATTATACTACCGGCAAAATGCGACCGGACGTACTGGAACACTGGAAGCAGTACGATATATCGCTTTATCTGAGAAAAAACTGGGCCGGGTTGAAGGACGATCTGCGGGATAAAATACGGATCTCAGTAGGAAACGAGGATACTTATTCCTTAAATCTTCCGGTGCATCTGTTGGAAGAGGAGATGAAAAAGATCAATGCCACCATCACGTTTGCGTATTATCCGGGCGATCATTTTACCGTATCTACTCCTGCATACAGGCGCGATCAGGATCAATGGCTGGAAGAAAAATATCAAGAGTGGTTGAAGCTGCGTGAAAGATAGATTCAGTTTTTCCCTGGTTACAGAATCTCACATCCGGCATCAAACGGAAACGGAGGTTACTTTTCTGTTTTATTTATCGACTTAACTATCAGTAAAATATCTTCCAAGTGTTCAATCCTAGTCCCGTGTGGTGCACAAAACCGTCAACATATAAATTGACGTTTTTTTATTTTTATACTTTGAATATCTGGGGTTGTTCATAAAATTTAGTACCTTCAAAAAAACCATATCATAAAACTTAAACCACAATAAACCACATGAAACATTTATTAGTTCTTCTACTAACGGTGGCCACCGTCAGTCAGGCCATCGCCCAGAAAATTGATTACAAAAACAACGTCATTAGCATTGACGGAAAAGAGACCGTTAAAGTAGTTAAGATCAAAGACAAGGAAAATCTTGGGCTAACCAGCACCTTTGAGGTATCGTCAATGACGGATAAAAAGTTGATCATTGCCACACTTGCCTCAGAGTTTAAAGAGGATCGCAGCAATAGTTCAATGTACTATTATAAAGTTACGTTCCTAACCACTGATCAAATAGGTATTTTCGAATTATCCAAGTTTGGGCCTGAAAAATCTTTTGTAAAATTGATTGGTGGATCTGGCGTTTTTGTAAATGACGATGTAGACCCTGCAAAAGTGAAAGAGTTTATCGCCCTTAAAGGAAAAATGCCCGTGGCTAGTTCAACTGCATCACAGTACACCCTGGTTACACGCGAACGTGGCTGGCCCATTAAATTGGAAGACGACAAAACTATAACACAGAATGGCAAGACGATAGGCAGTTTGAAGCCAATACCACCTTTGAAAGCAGGTTTCGATAGTTATGAGATCAGTTTGCCCACCGATGTCGTGGTGGCTGTTGTCAGTTTTCAGGATGGCAATAACGCACAAGATTTTGATTTGCTGACAAAAAAAGACAACATAAGAAGAATACAGAATATTCCGACAAGAGATCGTGTTAAACTAGCCTCGGTAGCAGCCGATAAAAATGAGATCGCTTTAAAGAGGTTGATCGAGTGGCTGGTGAATAAGAATTATCTATAATCGCATTTTGCCCTGTAAAAAGCGGACTCCCGTTTGGCTGTTCGCTTTTTTATTTTACATTATTCTCATCCGGATTTTAACGTAAACCTTACGTCAATTTTAAATCAAATGTCATTTCACAAAAGTGCTTTTCCTATATTTGTTCTACCTTAAAATAACAGAAAAACACAATATTCTTTAAACCCACACCCATGAAAACCAATATTGGAATTTCCGATGAAAACAGAGCCGCTGTTTCAGCCCAACTGGCAAAATTATTAGCCGACGAGTTTGTACTCTACACCAAAACACGTAACGCTCACTGGAACGTTGAAGGACCTGATTTTCATTCGATGCACTTGTTTTTTGAATCACAATACGAGGAACTTGATGAGATAATGGACAGCGTTGCAGAACGTATCCGCATGATCGGTCACTATGCACCGGCTACTCTGAAAAGCTTTTTACAGCTTACTCATCTGGGTGAGCTTACCGAAAGATCAAATGATAGCCTCGGTTTTATCCGCGAATTAGTAGAAGACCACAGCAGCATTATCCAATTTATCAGGGGAAATATCAATCCGTTTGCCAGTGATTATGGCGATGCGGGCACCAGCGACTTCATTACCGGGTTGATGGAAACACACGAAAAAATGGTGTGGTTCCTGCGCTCACACTTAAAATAAACAGAACAATCTGCAAACTATTAAAAGGCGGATAGCATATCATGTTATCCGCCTTTTTGTTTATATAAATCTATCTTCGCATATCTCTTAAAATAATCTATCCAAATGAAAACTATCCGCTGGGGGATATTAGGCGCAGGGCGTATCGCACGTAAATTTGCATCCGATCTCAAGTTTGCAGAAAATTGTGAATTGATAGCCGTTGGCTCGCGCAGTAAACAATCTGCTGATGAATTCTGTAAAGAGTTTCCGGTACAGTACTGCCATTACAGCTATGAGGAATTGGTTCAAAACCCTGAAGTGGAAGTTATCTATGTTGCCACGCCTCATAACCTCCACTACGAAAATACCTTGTTGTGCTTACATTATAACAAAGCTGTCTTGTGCGAGAAGCCGTTTGCCATGAACAGTAGGCAAGCTATCGAAATGATCAACCTGGCGAAAGAAAAGAAAGTCTTTTTGATGGAAGCGTTATGGACCAAGTTTCATCCACATTATATTAAAACGCTTGAGATGATACAGCAAGGGTTGTTGGGCGAGATCAGGTCTGTACTCGTCAATTTCGGTTTCAAGCCAGTTCCGCCTGTGCCGGTCCGGCTATTCGATCCTGAACTGGGAGGGGGGACAGTGATGGATATCGGGATTTATAATGTATTTATGGCTATGAGTGTGCTTGGTAAACCTGACCACATTGAGGCCACCATGGCACCTGCTTCTACAGGCGTTGATGAGCAATGCGCAATCCTCTTCCGCTATAACAATGGTGCTTTGGCGCAATTGTTCTCCACCTTTTCTTCTAACCTTGCAACTGAAGCAGACATATCAGGTACCGAGGGAAGGATAAGGCTTACTTCGAGGTTTTATGAGCCATCAGCCACAGTCGAATTTTATAAAGGAAAGCCCGATTCAAAAGAACTTATTCCTGTATATAAAGAAGAAGGTTTTGGTTATCAATACGAAGCCCGTCATGTAAATGAATGCCTCAGGAATGGGCTTACTGAAAGCAATATAGTTTCCTTTTCAGATACCATTTTATTGATGGAAACATTGGATAAAATTAGAGAGATAGCAGGCATTCATTACCCGGCCGATAAAATTTAGGCAGTAAAATAAATTACTGCCACCACTTCAACGGAAACTTGATATTATCCACCGAGCTTACCACCAGGTCTGGTTTAAAGGCGTAGTGACTTAATGTGTCCTTATCTGATATCCCTGAAAGCACTAGGATGGTCTTATAACCCATTTGAACACCACCTTGAATATCTGTCTCCATTGTATCGCCAACAACGGTTGTTTCAGCTGTCTCGAGACCCAGGTATTTCCGTGCTGAGCGCATCATTACAGGGCTTGGTTTGCCGGTTACGAATGCCTTCCGGCCGGTGGCTTCTTCAATCATGGCTGTAGTTGCCGCTATGCCCAGGTTATTCCATCCTGGTTTTTTTGGCGATGGGTCGCGGTTAGTGGTGATGAATTTGGCACCAGCCAATATCATATCCACAGCACGCTGAACCATTTCGAGCGTGAAATTCCGGCCCTCGCCCAATACAACAAATTCCGGGTCGGTATCTACCAGGGTGATGCCGTTTTCATGCAAACTCGTCAGCAAACCGCCTTCGCCTAAAACGTAGGCAGTTGTGCCGTTTGGGCTTTGGTCGCCAAGAAATTTCCCGGTTGCCATAGCGCTGGTATAAATATGATCTTCAGTAACTTCAATGCCCAGCCGTTTCAGTTTACGCGTTGCCTCAAGCCTTGTACGCTGACTATTGTTGGTCATAAAAGTGAAGGGGATATCGTTTTTTAGCAAGTAGTTTATAAAAATATCAGCGCCTTCTATCAGCGTTTCGCCGCTATAGATCACGCCGTCCATATCAATCAAAAGTCCGTGTTTCATAGTTATTTTATTTGAACAATAATATGCTATCGTTATTGCCAAAAATAACCAATTGACATCTTACATCAACCAAAATTTTAAATAGATTATAGCATATTATTCTGCCATCATACTTGTTACATGATAATATTGATGGTATAAGGTCAAAGCTGTACATTGCCCTTACCATTATAATCCATTTTATGAAAAGAACACTCAAACGCACCTTACTTGTTCTTCTGTTTCTAAGTATCTCTGCATTTTCTTTCGGACAGAATAAATTGCCACAATTACTTATCCGGCTGGACGATATCGGCATGAACCATTCTGTAAATATGGCTGCCAAAGCCGTTGCTGAAACTGGGATGCCGGTTTCTGTATCCATTCAGTTTGCTTGTCCGTGGTACCAGGAAGCCGTTGCAGTGCTGAAGGATCACCCGAACGTTTGTGTGGGCATTCATCTTACGTTGACTGCAGAATGGAAATACTATCGCTGGGGACCTGTATTAGGCCCGTCTGTAGTACCAAGCCTGGTTGATTCGTTGGGTTATTTCCGTTCTTCTGACGGTGCTTTCGAACATGGAAACTATAAAATTGATGAGGTAGAAAAAGAATTATCCGCCCAAATTGAAAGGGCTTTGCATTCGGGCATTAAAATCACTTATGTAGATCCGCATATGGGCGTGGCTTTATCGACACCGGAATTGCGTGCACTTACCGAAAAGCTTGCTAAGAAATATCACCTGGCAATATCAACCCTGAGCAACGTAACCTATTACGGAGAAACCTATAAAGAAATGTGGGGCGAACCGATCGCTACCAAAAAATCAGCTTTTATGGATTATATCGAGCATCATTTGAATCCTGATCGTCCTAACTTAATGGTGATCCATGCGGCTACCCCAAGCCCTGAAATGGATGCGATGCAAGATGAAAACAGTAAGCTAATGAGCGACGCGCAAGGCAACTCCACTGTAAGCAAGCACCGGCAAACCGAGCTGAACATGATACTGTCATCCGACTTTACCAGCCTGAATGGTAAGAAATTCGAATTAACCAATTATGCACAGCTGCTTAAAGGTAAAGACATCAGTGTATTAAAAGCCGGCAAAGTAGTGTGGCCCGCTGGTGCTAAACAGGAGTAATATTATTCCTGTACCGGCAAGCGTACTTCGTATCCGAATTTTCTATATTTTTAACTCGTAATGGAAGTTAAAAACAACAAGCGCACCATACGTGCCTGGGCATTTTTTGATTGGGCCAATTCAGCCTATAACCTGGTTATTACATCCACTATTTTTCCGGCTTATTACGTGGCTATTACCAGTAGTACCGAAAATAATAACCACGTTATATTCTGGGGACATAGCTTTGTTAATACAGCCCTATCGGATTATACACTCGCTGCTGCCTACCTCATTATCGCATTATTGCTGCCCATACTAACCTCTATTGCCGATTACCGGGGCAACAAGAAAATATTTATGCAGTTTTTTACCTGGCTAGGGGCAATATCATGCGGTATGCTTTATTTCTTTAAGGCTGATACTTTGCAAACAAGTATGATATTCTTCGGATTGGCGGCCATCGGTTATAGTGGTGGTTTTGTGTTCTATAATTCCTACCTGCCTGAAATTGCATCGCTGGATATGCAGGACCGTGTAAGTGCGAAAGGCTTTACCTATGGTTATATCGGCAGTGTTATACTACAGTTGATCTGCTTTGCATTTGTACTGGAGCCTAAATGGTTTGGTATTGTTGATAAAACGTTCGCACCCAGGCTGTCGTTTTTGTTAGTAGGGATCTGGTGGATTTGTTTCGCTTATATTCCTTTCACAGTTTTGCCTAAAGGAAGTCCTAATGCGCAAAGTCATCACAAAAATATTATCAAAGGTGGCTTTATCGAATTAGGCAATGTTTGGCGGAAAGTGAAAGGCATGCCTGTACTTAAACGGTTTCTGCCGGCATTCTTTTTCTACTCTATGGGGGTGCAAACTATTATGCTGGTAGCCACAAGTTTTGGTGCAAAAGAACTGCATATGAAGACCACCGCATTGGTCTCTATTATTTTGATCATTCAATTGGTGGCTATAGTTGGTGCCACGCTGATGTCCAGACTATCCGATATCTATGGTAATGTCAAGGTGCTTTCGTGGGTGGTATGTGTATGGGTAGCTGTATGCATAGCAGCTTATTTTACAACAAACGAAACGCAGTTTTACATTCTGGCTGTTGTTGTAGGCTTAGTGATGGGGGGGATACAATCGCTTTCACGTTCCACCTATTCTAAGTTTATTCCGCAGGGTATAACTGACTCTGCATCATTTTTTAGTTTTTATGATGTTACCGAAAAAACTGCGATTGTAGGAGGGATGTTCAGTTTTGGTTTGGTAGATGACATCACTAACAGCATGCGCAATTCGGCGTTGGTGTTGTGTATTTACTTTATTGCAGGCCTGGTATTGTTGTTCTCTTTGCTCAGTTATCAGAAGAAAAACGCGACTGTATTGACTGCTGAACAGGTTGATTAAAAGATTTCATTGATTATATTCGACTTTATGAACCTTATGAAAAATATCTTAATTGCTTTTCTTTTGCTGGCTCCATTTGTAGCATCTGCCCAAAAACTAAAAGAGTATAAAGCATCTAACGGAATAACTTACCACCCGGGCGATACCATAAAAGTGGCGTTGGGGTCGATGCCTGACGGTAACTTTAAATATATCCAGATCAATCAGCTGCTACCCGGTCCGCCAGACCCACGCCGGAGCAACAACATGAATGCCCGTAAAGATATGTCCGGCAGCGGGTATGTGATCAAGAAAATTCAGACTGTAAGACAGATGGGCGGTGGTGATAAAACCGTTATCACGATAAGAACCGGCGGCCTGCCTACCTGCGACATCTGGATAGAGGAGGCAATTGCAGCCTGCGAGGTAACACCATGCAATAACCCAAAATCAGCTCCTGCAAACAGTGTTGCAGATGAAATCCTCAAACTAAAAAAACTGTTGGATGCCGGCGCCATTACCCAGGCGGAGTATGATGCGCAGAAAAAGAAGTTGCTGGCGCAATGAAGATAAGTCTTAAGTCCTGAGTTTTAAGTTGCTGCCGGTTATTTTGAATTATTTTTAATAATTTCAGGCACCAATCTTGGACTTTATGGGAAACAAAACAGGTAAAAAGGACTCCGGCCGCAGAGACTTTTTGAAAAGTGTTGGCGTGGGCGGAACAATGGCTTTTATTCCGTTAAACATTCTGAATGTAGCGAATAAGCCGGAACCAAAACCAACTGAATCATCAAAAAAGGATCGTGCTGAAAAGCGGAAATACAATACACCTTACACCGGAGATTTTCTTAACCGCATTGCTTTCCCGATAGGTGGCCTGGGGGCAGGTATGTTTTGTTTGGAGGGTACAGGCGTTGTTTCACAGGTGTCGGTACGTAATCAACCCGATATGTTTAACGATCCGGGGATGTTTGCCGCTATTTCGGTAAAAGGTGTCGAAAACGGTGCGAAGTTATTGGAAGGACCTGTACCTAACTGGAAAAAGTTCGGTTTGCACGATGCAGGGAATGGATTGAGCGGATCGACTACAGGTTTGCCGCATTTCCATAGTGCAAGCTTTAAAACGGAGTTTCCATTTTGTTATATTGACCTTGAGGATAAAGATATTCCATTATCGGTTCAAATTACAGGTTGGAGCCCTTTTATCCCAACAGATGATGATAATTCAAGTCTGCCTGTTGGCGCTATCGAATATCATTTCAGTAATTCAGGGAGTAAGCCTGTTGATGCAGTGTTCTCCTTTAATGCGAAGAATTTCTTAAAAGTTGACGATGGCAAAAACAGTATAAAACCGATCAAGAACGGGTTCGTTCTGTCGGAAACTGGAACAAAGGAGAAACCATACCCAACCGACTTTGCCATTTTTTCATCCGAAGCCGAAACCACCGTTGACCATTGCTGGTTTAGGGGTGGATGGTGGGACCCGTTTACCATGGCATGGAATGCTATTAAAAACGCGGAGGTAAAAAACAATGCTCCAGTGCCCGATAACGCTCCGGGCGCAAGTTTGTATGTTCCGTTTCAGTTATCAGCGGGACAAAAAAAGACGATAAGGGTGATGATGGCCTGGTATACACCGGATTCGGAGATCACCTTTGGCAAAATGGGCACGCGCAAACAAAACTGCGATGCTACCAGCGGTTGCTGCAATACGCCGGCTGACCTGGAACTGGATAAATACGATAAGGGCTTTAGCGGCAAATTTTATAAGCCATGGTATAGCAGCCGGTTTGATAGCATAAATGCTGTTGCCGCCTATTGGGCTGAGAATTATGAGTCGCTGAGAAAAAAGTCAGGATTGTTCAGTACTGCATTCTACAACAGCACCTTACCGCCGGAAGTTACTGAGGTGGTTGCCGCTAATCTCACTATCCTGAAATCACCGACGGTAATGCGCCAGTTTGATGGCCGTTTATGGAGCTTTGAGGGCTGCGGCGATTCGTGGGGGTGTTGTCATGGCTCATGTACGCATGTGTGGAACTATGCACAGGCTATTCCGCACCTGTTCCCGGCACTGGAAAGAAGTTTACGGCATACCGAGTTTTGTGAGAGCCAGGATGAAAGCGGGCACCAAACTTTCAGGGCTAATTTGCCAATCGGTCCTGCGACACACGATTTCCATGCAGCGGCTGACGGGCAGTTGGGCGGCATTATGAAGGTATACCGCGAATGGCGCATCAGCGGGGACAACAACTGGATTAAAAAAATGTACCCCATGGTAAAAGTAAGCATGGACTACTGCATCAAAACCTGGGACCCACGCCACAAAGGAGTAATAGAAGAGCCGCACCATAACACCTACGACATTGAATTCTGGGGACCTGACGGTATGCATACCAGCTTTTACATAGGGTCGTTAACCGCATTTGCTGAAATGGGTAAATTTCTTAGTAAAGACGTTCGTTTTTACCGGGAACTGGCTGCAAAAGGGAAGAAGATGCTGGAAGGCGAGCTATATGATGGCGAATATTTTATACAGAAAATAACGGTCGACGGGTTAAATGCTAAAAGCCCGGATACCGCGCAATCATTTGGTGGCGAATATTCAAAGGAGGCCCAGGAACTGCTTCAAAAGGAGGGGCCAAAATACCAATATGGCAAAGGCTGTTTGTCAGACGGTGTACTGGGGGCATGGATAGCGCAGATGTGCATGGTGCCCGAAACCATCGATCCGCAAAAAGTAAAGAGCCATGTTAAGGCCGTGCATAAATATAATTTTAAGGAGGACCTGAGCGAACACGCAAACCCGCAGCGGCCATCATACGCGTTAGGCGATGAAGCCGGGTTGCTGTTATGTACCTGGCCAAAAGGCGGAAAGCTATCTTTGCCCTTTGTTTACAGCGACGAAGTTTGGACAGGGATCGAGCATCAAGTTGCATCGCACCTGATGTTAACCGGAAATGTGGAGGAAGGGCTTCAAATTCTCCGCGCCTCGCGCGACCGGTACGATGGCCGCATCCGCAACCCTTTTAATGAATACGAATGCGGACACTGGTATGCACGTGCCTTAGCCAGTTATGGCTATTTGCAAGGGTTTACCGGGGTTCGTTTTGATGCGGTAACCAGAACACTTTACGTCGATTCTCGGGTTGGGGATTTTACCAGCTTCCTAAGTACTGAAACTGGGTTTGGCAATGTGAGTCTTAAGGGTGGAAAACCATCACTGAATGTGGTTTATGGGCATATTAAGGTGGATAAGATGATGGTTGGTGGGAGAGAAGTGTTGTTGTGACCACTCATTTTTAATAATAATTCGCGAATTATGTTGGACTAAGTGGAAATACAGTAACGAAATTAACGAAGAGGGGTGGTCATTCTGATGTGTAAAACATCGATCAATTTCGCTAAACCAATTATGCAAATTACTTCGGCAGTGAAAAAGGTGATCTTAAAGGATGTTCGAATCAAAAATCCAAAATTTTTGGATAAAAAGCTCTCTGGGTTCATTACAGTCCATGCATATTTTAAAGCTGATGACATTATAAAAGCGATAGCAGATGTAAGAAAAAGCTCGCCGCTCTTTTGGACATCAAGATGGAGTTTTGCGTAATTTCCAGATTGCAAAACCTTGAAATAAGAAAAGCAGACTGATGAAAGGGCAATTAACATTCCAAATCCTATGTTGCTAAGATTAATACTCTTATTGTCAGTATCGACGAAGTAAATTAAAAGAGCAATGCCTGCACTTAAAGTGAAGATTAAGAATGGAAAACTGACGCATAGATACCACGTGATTACTTGAGGCCTGCTTAGTTTTGGATTTGCATCAGGATGAATATGCTTTTTTAAACTTTCAATATCCATTTTTTTCAATTTTTTGTCGGCGATCTATAAGTAAATGTAATAAAACTATTCTACTCCTGTTGACAGCCTGGCAATAGGAGTAGGCATATGTATGATATTATAAGAATTCAGTTAAAATATGTTGGCTTATTTTGGATATTAGCCAATAAGGTTGCCGCTAAGCCAATTGCCTTGATCAGAATTTTGTCATCACTTGTTTTCGGATCAAAACTTATATCTGCGTTGTACTTATACAAAGCTATCAGCGATCCTAAATATTCGATAGTGATAACTCCGTATGTGAATAACAATGATGCACAACGCTCTTCATTATCCAGAATAGAAGCATCCTGTTTGTAATCTGATGGGATTTTTGAGGTTTGCCTGATTATCTTTATAAATTGTTGATGTATATCTTTAAGCTTTTTATCAAGTAAAAGAAGAAGTGCTTCTTTTGCGTTGATAGAGGAATTCTCAAAATCAGTATGGTCAAAAAAATCAAAGGTAAATTCAATATTAGATACTTTGAGTTTGCTTAGCTTAATTTGTTCCGTCAGCCTCCTGATAAGTTTGAAATAGAAACAACATAAGGATATTAATAGTAAAATGCCTGCCTCCAAATCAACTTTGGGATGTAGAATTCCTTGTGAAGACAAAAAGGGAGATTGGAATGAATCCGGCAGTTTAAAAATATGGATCAGACATAATGCGGAAAAGCACACACCTAACGAATAAAGAAAAGCTGATCCAATCCTTCGAATTATTTTACGAGCTTCCATTCTATATGATTTTGATACCCACGGGTAGGACTATAATCGGAATGTAAAATCATATGAGGTCCTACCGAAGATGCTTTAAAAACCTCCAACACATACTTTCTCCCATCTTTTCTTAATCCAAATCGACTAACCTCATCTGTTGAAGGCGGGTCTGTCATTCTTTGATAATAAACCGGCTCTTTTCCATCCTCTTGTTGTTCAATATCCTTGTTCCCCTCTCCCGAAACAGGGATAATAAAAATTACATCTGGATAAGGATTCGGTGATGAAAATTCTGATGTTGCTTCTCCCTCAATACCATGTAATTTTATTTCCTCTTGAAGGGAAAAAAAACTCAATCTAAAAGAAGAAAATAGAAGAAACACAATGAGCACGGGAATGAAGGGCATCAATACCCATTTTTTTGAATGCCTAATCATCCAGTGTTTCATAATAAATGCTGTTTATACAAATACCAATAATTATTTATTCATAAAATACATTTATCCAATTAGCCTCTGCTAGAGTGTTAAATGTAAATTCGTGATTGGTCACTTCATGAGGGTTTATGACTTAAAATTACTAGTATAGTGAGCAATAATAAAGAGTGAAAACACCCAAAATGGAAGGTGTTTTCACTCCTTATAGACATCGCTATGGGGCATCTTAAAAGTACCCTTTGTAGTATCGCTACACTAAGCAAAATCGCTGGCTCTTTACGGGAGAGTATACGGGAACGGCGATGAAAGATTAGGCATTTCATTTAGTTACTCAATAGATATAACTAACTTAGGTTATCGCAAATTAATTGATAACCAATAGCATACCTATATGATAACCTGTCGTAATTGTTTATTAGGAATAATAATCCTTTTAGCCGGCCACGTTTCCACCGCTTATGCCCAGTCTGCAAAACCATTGATGACCTTAAAGCAGATCGACCCTGAATTTAACAACATAGTGAGAAAGAATGCTAAGGCGGAAATATTGGCCGATGGGTTTCTGTGGAGTGAGGGGCCGGTATGGATAGAAAGTCGCAAAATGTTCCTATTCTCTGACGTTAAAAAGAACGTGATTTACAAATGGACGAAAGAAAAAGGCAAAGAGATTTATCTGAAGCCCTCGGGCTATACAGGTACCAAACCACGGGGAGGCGAGTTGGGCTCAAATGGCCTGGGGTTAAATATAAAGGGACAATTGGTGATCTGCCAAGATGGCGACAGGGTGGTGTCTATAATGGATGCCCCATTGGATAAACCTCAACCCAAATTCATCAAAATAGCTACTAACTATAAAGGTAAAAAGTTTGATAGCCCCAATGATTTGGCTTTCTTAAGTAATGGCGATATTTACTTTACAGATCCTCCTTACGGATTGGAGAAAAATGTCGATGATCCTTTAAAAGAGGCTCCGTACCAGGGTGTTTATAGAATTTCAGCGAATGGCAAAATAACACTATTAACAGATACGCTTACACGGCCAAACGGCATAGCGTTCTTCCCGGGAGGCAAAACTATACTGATCTCTAATTCCGACCCCCAAAAAGCTTATTGGTATGCTTATGATCTGGATAAGAATGGCCTTTTCACCCATGGCCGGATATTTTACAACGCAAACGCGGCGACAAAAACAGCTGCCGGCATGCCCGATGGTATGAAAATAGACAAACAAGGTCACGTGTTTGCTTCCGGACCGGGCGGTATATGGGTCTTTAATAGCACGGGCAAGTTGCTGGGTAAGATATTGATAAATGACCTCGTTTCTAATTGCAGTTTATCCGGCGACGAGAAAACGCTTTATGTAACATCCAATCATCGGGTTTTGAAGATAACACTGCGTTAGAATGATCAAAAAATAAGTGTTCACAAGCGTTCACGGCGTTGTGAGCGTGAGCACCTGCACAATTAGCAACCTGAGATGACTAATGACCAGTGACGAATGACTAATTCTAAAAACTTTTTCTGAAATTAGTCGCCGATGAAAGTTGAGTTATTTATCCCTTGTTTTATTGATCAGCTTTACCCTGATACTGCCTGGAATACCGTTAAAGTTTTGGAAAAAGCGGGTTGCACCGTTAGTTATAATCCGGAGCAAACCTGCTGTGGTCAGCCTGCCTTTAATGCTGGTTTCTGGGACGAGGCAAAAAATGTGGGTACTAAGTTTCTCAATGGTTTTTCTGAGGATAGTGTAATAATTTCGCCATCTGCGTCCTGTACAGGAATGGTAAAGAACTATTACAATGATCTGTTTACCAATACACTTTTACATAATAAATGCCGCACCATACAGGGTAATATTTATGAGCTTTCAGATTTTTTAGTAAACATCCTGCAGTTTGATTATTTCGGTGCTGAGCTGGACGGCCGGGCGGTATACCATGACAGCTGCAGCGGTTTGCGCGAATGCAAGATCAAGGAAGAACCCCGCCAATTATTATCCAAAGTACTTGGCCTGGAGCTGGTGGATCTGAAAGATAACGAGACCTGCTGCGGTTTCGGGGGGACATTTGCGGTGAAATTCGATGCAATCTCAACTGCGATGGCTCAACAGAAAGTTGATAATGCATTGGCTGCTGAAGCTGATTATATTATTTCTACTGATGCGTCCTGCTTATTGCACCTGCAAGGGTACATCGACAAAAATAATCTTCCTATCAAAACTATACACCTGGCTGATGTATTGGCTCATGGATGGGGGAATGTTTAATTGATTTCGGAATGCGGAAGTTCGATTTCGGATTTTGTCAATCATAGTTAATATATTTTTGTTTGATAGGTATGGCGTCATTCAAAATGCATAAATACCCTAGCGATCACGATAGTGGCGTATTGGCTTATCTTATTGAAGACCATGATATAAAAATTCTTTTTCCTCCTGATAAAGATGGGCAACCTTTTGTATATACCTACAGTTATACCAAGCCCGGCAAAAAGCATGTGGAAGAAATGAAGAAGCTTGCTATGCTGGGCTCCGATTTGGCCACTTACATCAATAAACATATTCGTGAAAAGTACGAGAGGAGGGACGGCGCTGATGATATCGTCATAACGGATTAATTCTGTGTAATCACCCAAAATCTTCTATATTTGCACACAAGCATAAAGTCACTTAGTAGGTGACTTATTTATTATTTATTGAAAATTAAATCATAGTTGTAGATGATTAACATTACACTCCCCGACGGTTCCGTTCGTGAGTACGAAAAGGGAACTACTGCCATGCAGATCGCACTGTCGATCTCCGAAGGTTTAGCAAGAAACGTATTAGCGGCCGAAGTTGACGGCCAGGTTTGGGACGCCAGTCGCCCCATTGAACAAGATGCGCATGTAAAATTGCTTACCTGGAACGATACCAATGGTAAATCAACCTTTTGGCACTCATCAGCTCACTTAATGGCTGAAGCTTTAGAGGCTTTGTATCCAGGTACCAAATTTGGTATCGGTCCCGCTATTGAGACCGGTTTTTATTATGACGTAGACTTTGGCGACCGCGAGTTTTCTTCGGACGATTTTAAGCAGATTGAGGACAAAATGCTCGAACTGGCAAAAACCAAAGAAGAATACGTCCGCACCCCCGTATCCAAAGCAGACGCTATTGATTATTTTACAAAAAAGGGTGATGAGTACAAACTTGACCTGATAAAGGACCTGCCTGATGGCGCTATCACTTTCTATACACAGGGTAACTTCACCGATCTTTGCCGTGGCCCGCATATCCCGAATACCGGGTTTGTAAAAGCCGTAAAGCTGATGAATGTTGCCGGTGCTTACTGGCGCGGTGACGAAACCCGTAAACAGCTGACCCGTATTTATGCGGTTACTTTCCCGAAACAAAGTGAACTTACTGATTATCTACACCTGATAGAAGAAGCAAAAAAACGTGATCACCGCAAACTAGGTAAGGAACTGGAATTGTTCGCCTTTTCTGAAAAAGTAGGTATGGGCTTGCCATTGTGGTTACCAAAAGGCACTGCTTTGCGCGAGCGCCTGGTAAACTTTATGCGTAATGCTCAAGTGAAAGCAGGTTACGAGCAGGTGATCTCACCACATATCGGTCATAAAAACTTGTATGTGACTTCCGGTCACTATGAGAAATATGGCAAAGACAGTTTCCAGCCGATACAGACGCCGCAGGAAGGAGAGGAGTTTTTCCTGAAACCAATGAACTGCCCGCATCACTGCGAAATGTATAAAACCAAGCCGCGTTCATATAAAGACCTACCTGTTCGCTATGCTGAATTTGGTACCGTATATCGTTATGAACAAAGTGGTGAGCTGCATGGCTTAACCCGGGTTCGTGGTTTTACACAAGATGATGCGCACTTATTCTGCCGCCCTGACCAGGTGAAAGAAGAGTTTAAAAAAGTGATTGACCTAGTGCTTTATGTATTTTCAGCTTTGGGTTTTGAAGATTATACCGCGCAGGTATCTCTTCGCGATCCCGAAAATAAGGCTAAATACATCGGTTCAGATGAGAACTGGGCATTAGCTGAGCAAGCTATTATTGAAGCCGCCGATGAAAAAGGCTTAAAAACCGTAGTTGAGTTAGGTGAAGCCGCTTTCTACGGTCCGAAGCTTGACTTTATGGTGAAAGACGCCATCGGCCGCAAATGGCAATTAGGCACCATACAGGTGGATTACAACTTGCCTGAACGCTTTGAACTGGAATATACCGGCAGCGATAATCAAAAACATCGCCCGGTGATGATCCATCGTGCACCATTTGGATCATTGGAGCGCTTTGTGGCAGTTCTGATCGAGCATTGTGCGGGTAATTTCCCATTATGGTTATCCCCTGAACAATTCACCATTTTGCCGATATCTGAAAAATATGAAGAATATGCAAAAAAACTTTCTGATATATTAAAAGATTCCGATATTTGCGGGCTGATTGATTTTAGAGACGAGAAGATAGGGCGGAAGATACGCGATGCTGAAGTCAAAAAAATCCCTTATATGCTTATTGTAGGCGAAAAAGAAGCAGCTGAAGGTTTAGTTTCAGTTCGAAAGCATGGACAGGGCGATTTGGGCAGCATGACTATTGAAGAATTTAAACAACAAATAATAAAAGAAATAACGGTATAACTTGGCATTAAACAAACCCAATTTTAACAGAGGACCAAGGCCACCTTTTAAGAAAAAGGAAGCCGAACATAACATTAACCAATTCATCAGAGCTCAGGAAGTTCGCCTTGTAGGTGACAACGTTGAGCAGGGTGTGTACTCATTAAGAGACGCACTTGCAATAGCGCAAGAGCAGGAATTGGACCTTGTTGAAATCTCTCCGAACGCTGTTCCTCCTGTTTGTAAAGTAGTAGACTATAATAAGTTTATTTACGAGCAGAAGAAAAAGATGAAGGAGATCAAGAATAACGCTAAGCAAACCGTTATTAAGGAGATCCGTTTCGGACCGAATACGGACGACCACGATTTCGAGTTTAAATTGAAGCATGCCATCAAATTCCTGGAAGCAGGCGAAAAAGTGAGGGCATATGTACACTTCAAAGGTCGTGCGATAGTTTACAAAGAGCAGGGGGAGATACTGTTACTGCGTTTCGCACAGGCATTAGAAGAAGTAGGCAAAGTTGAACAATTGCCAAAATTGGAAGGAAAACGGATGTTTTTAACCGTTGCTTCTAAAGGAGTGAAAAAATAATGTACAGATGCGTGAATATGCAAATGTGCAAATGAAAATAAAACGTTGAGAAACGTAAATATCTAAAAACAAACAAATAGAGTTATGCCAAAAATGAAAACCAATTCCAGTGCTAAAAAGCGTTTCACGCTTACTGGAACCGGTAAAATTGCAAGAAAGAACGCATACAAAAGCCACATCTTAACTAAGATGTCAACAAAACGTAAGCGTAACCTTACCCACACCAGCTTAGTGTCTGATGCGGATATGGGTAACGTAAAACGTATGCTTTGTATCGGAAAGTAATTAACAGATTTTAAACCAGGTATTAGAGTAAACAAGATCAGCTTGGTAAGCTGGCACTCACTACCAAAAAGACAAAAAGATGCCACGTTCAGTTAACGCAGTAGCGTCGAGAAGACGCCGGAAAAGAATCATGAACCTTGCCAAAGGTTATTGGGGTTCAAGAAGCAAGGTTTATACCGTTGCAAAAAACACAGTTGAAAAAGGTTTACAGTATGCTTACCGCGACCGTAAAACCAAGAAAAGAGAATTCAGGGCTTTATGGATACAACGTATCAACGCAGGTGCCCGTCAGCATGGGATTTCTTACTCTCAGTTAATGGGTAAGCTGGCCGCTAAAAACATTGGTTTAAACCGTAAGGTATTAGCTGATTTAGCGATGAACAATCCGGATGCTTTCAAAGCAATTGTTGATGCTGTAAAATAAAGATCCAGCAAAATAATTTTAAAGGCTTGCAGTAATGCAGGCCTTTTTTTGTTTGACTTGTGCTGAAATAGTGATACCATCTCGCAAACCTTGAAACACTGATCAATCCTCAACCCGTTATTATAATCCGCCCTTCCCGTTACTCACATCGTTATTATTAATGCCTTTTTTGTTTTTCTTTACATCGCCGTTTAACTTGCCAAAATTATAGTTCAGGCTTATACTTGCTGACCGGAAATAAGTCTGATTAATATTAGTTTCCATAAAACCGGGACCATTGATAATATTGATAATGTTCCTGAATTTGTTGAACGGATTATTGACCGACATTGCCAAATAAAGTTTGCTTTTTACTATCTCTTTATTCATTCCCAGGCTCAGATTGTAATATGAATTTGTAAAGCCTTGTATTGAATTTGGCGCTTTACTGCTGTAACGTAGTGATGCATTCAGAGTCCAGCCTTTATCCAGCCGCAAATTGTTTGATAATTGTCCCCTGGCGTCCCAACGATGAAGATAGATGATATCATTTCCACTCATCCCGCTAAGCAAATAACAGGTAGAGTTGGCATTTAAACTGATACTGTATTGAGGGGTGACATTGTAGTTTAGATTAGCAATCAACTGTATACCTTCGCCTTTCCCAGTATTTTGGTAAGTGGCAGTTGTAACCTGGGTCTCCGGGTCGAATGTGGTTACCTGCACTGCCATATTATGAACAAAAATGTATTCAGTCGCAAAAAATACCGATACTTTGCCTGCATTGCCACTGCTATAGCTCAGTTGTGCATCGTTAAACGAGTTAGGCTGCAACCTGGGGTTCCCAGTAACAATGAAATTGGGGTCCGATCTGTCAACAAAAGGGTTCAACCTGTAAATACCTGGTCTTTGGATGCGCTGATTAAACGCAAGGGTTATTCCTCCCGAACCCAAGGAGTGGTTTATGGACAATGACGGAACAATATTCAGATAATCAGGACTTATCGCGGTGCCGGTTGACAGGAAATGTGCATTAACATCCGTTTCTTCTGCCCGTACACCACCGCTGATATTCCATTTTCCCAAACTGAGTTGATAGGAATTATAAATACTGAACACATTCTGCGTGTAATAAAACTTGTTACCTAAGGAATCTACCGGTGCGTACGAATTGGAGTTTGCGTTTAGTTGTAAATACTCGAAATCACTATTATCTGAACGCAAAATTGCCTTAACACCTGCCTCGATCGTTACTTTTTTAACAGGGTAAACCAGGTCGGCCTGCAACGTGTGTTCAGATGTGTTTGAACTATTGGGCTGACGGTAATCAGCTATAGGGTAATTGACCTCGTTTGATAGCTGCAGGTCACTGAAAGCTCTGCTATGATAACCAGCATATCGGTATGAGAACGTAAGCAGGCGGTTTTTATCAGCTTTGAAACCAATTTGATAGTTGACAGATGCATCGCCACCATTACCATGACCGTTATTGGTATTACTGATATCATAGCCCTGCAACATGCCTGCACTACCCGTTAATATGGACGATTGGTAACTCCTGCCATCATTATGATAGCCATTATAGCTAAGCTCACCCGATAATAAGTGAAGAGAATCAATTTCATAGCTTAATTCGACACCTGAATAGCCGTTCCGGTTGTTATTGTGTTTATATCCATCCTGGTTAAGCAGGGTAGGGTTGTTTCCGGCGCTTTGCTGTGTGTTTGAAAAACTAGTTTGAAGATTATTGTAAATTCCGGCGCCTGCATAAACGTTCATGCCGAATTTTCCTTGTTTCATTGTAAAGCCGCCTCCGGCATTTGGGCCGCCATCAGGGAAACGTTCACTTAGGTTTAGATTTCCACGATAGCCGTTATCGACATTCTTCACTGTGATAATATTGATAATACCGCCAACGCCTTCGGCATCGTATTTGGCCGGAGGGTTGGTGATAACCTCGATACGCTGAATGGACGATGCGGGCATAGTCCGCAGTACAGCCTTAAGATTATTATCCATCATTGCCGAAGGCTTACCATTAATAAAAACTTTGAAGTTTGTGTTTCCTTTGAGCGCCACATTATCCTGCGCATCAACAGATATGAAAGGGATCTTGTGCAGCATGTCCAGCAAACTTTTTGCTTTGCTTTCAGGATCCGCCTGCATATCATAAATGATCTTACCGAGCTTTTGCTGAATAAGCGGGCGTTGGGAGACCACTGCTACTTCTTTCAGGCTCTTTATATCTGCCTTAAGGCCGATCACTCCTAAATCTGTATCGGCTTTCAGATTTATGTCCTGCTCTGTTGCCTTAAAACCAACAGCATGTATAACAACCTTATAAGTTGCAGCTTGCAAACCATCAAATGTAAATATACCATCTGCTTTGGTACTTAAACTTTTTGTTGTTCCGCTGCCCGATAATGTAACTGAGATTTTATCCAGTGGTTTCTGTGTAAGTGAGTCGACTATAGTACCAGAGAACTTATGACCCGTTGCATTTTGCGCTGATACGCTAATAGCCAGCAATAGCAAGCAAAATATATATAGTATTTTTTTCATTTTAATTTGATTTGAAAAGGCAATAGAATCCCTGTTAGACCTTGTAAGGCCTTTATCAGGTTTGGCTGGAATTTTTTAGTGATTAAAGCAGCTTAGTGGTTCTGCTTGTTAGTGACGAGAAAGTAATAGATAAGGAAGCCCGCAGCAATAAACATGATCTCGATACCATAGGGTAATGCTGAATCATTGTCGTAAGAAAGGTAATGAGTAACTACAAGTCCCAAACCACCCATAAATAACACGCATCCCCATTTGAGTTGTTCGGCGCCTGTATTCGTGAGTTTCTTAAGGAAGTTGATAGCATCATTGTCTATAGGCCCTGAATCTATAATCCGCTTTTTGAGGCGATAGTTATACCAGTTTATAATGACTACCGCAATTGTTATAACGATAACTGCTACTATCAGCAATAGTGTTATGTTTCCCATTTCCTTAAAATTAGTTAAAAGTTGTACAGTAGTCAGCGGCGATACATTAAAAGTTGCACTATTTTTTTATTTATTTTTTGCAACCTTTAGTAAGCAGGTGTTGACTAATATACAATATGTTTAATGAAAAGGAGGTGGTTACCAGGATACTCAATGGCGACATGCGCGCCTTTGAGCTATTGGTAAAACAATATGAAAAACTTGTTTTCTATGTCACCTTCCGCATGGTAAAAGAGCAACAAGCCGCTGAGGATATTTGCCAGGAAGTATTTATTAAAGTATACAATAGCCTGGTGCGCTTTAATTTCCAATCCAAATTATCAACCTGGATAGCTCGGATCGCTTATCTGACAGCTATTAATTATACAAGAAAATACTACCGCGAAAAGTCATCTGAATACCCGGACGACCTGGAGAATTATCATTTTACAAACGACACACCCGAACATTTGCTGACCAAAAAGGATACCGCCAACTATGTTGAACTATTGATATTACAATTGCCGGAAAAGTATAGAACTGTCTTGACTTTATATCATTTGAATGAATTTTCCGGGCCCGAAATAGTACAAATTACGGGTATGCCCGAAGGAACTGTAAAGAATTACCTTTTCAGGGCCCGTAAATTGTTAAAGGAAAAATTAGAGGTATATTTAAAAAACGAATTGCCATGAAGGAAATGGATGATGATGAATTGCAACGCTTAATTGAAAACAGCAAGGAATTACCGGCTGGAAGAACATTAAATGACGGGGAGAAAGCGTATCATGCTCTGCTCGAAGTCTTAAAAAGCGAGCCTGAGAATGGTTTGCCTTATAACTTTGCAGCAAAAGTAACACGCCATATCCAGGCGGAACAAAAGCATAAAAGTGAATGGAAATACAATCTCGCAACCGCAGCTATACTGCTTTGTTTAGTAGTTTCACTTTGCGGAGTTATGGCTGTTTTTGGAGCCATTAGCCTGGCGACACTTCTCAAATATAAATGGCTGATCATACTACTACCAGTGGTATTTATTGTCATTCAACATTTCGACCAGGTGTTAGTAAAAACCAGGGCGTTCAGGAACAATCTTAATAACTAAGTGTACAGGAACCCACCAATTCAAATCAACCAAAGCAAATAGCCCAGAACTGATCCACCCAACACAACAAATGCCGTATTTAGTTTCTTAAAACTTAGTGTGATAATAAAACCCAATAAGGCTATCACGATGGTTTTCCAGTCTGTAATGGATGATTCGCCTATTTCTACACAAACTGCCAGTATCAAAGCGATTGAGGCCATATTTACCGTATCCAAAAACATTGACATCACTTTTGAACTTCTTAGCTTGCGTACAAGCGGATTCAAAAATGCGACAAATATGAAAGAAGGCAGGAAAATGCCAATAGTAGCTGCAATAGCACCCCGAATCCCGCTCATTTGCCAGCCTATGAAAGTAGCTGATGAGAACACAGGACCAGGAGTAAATTGCCCTACAGCAATGGCGTCAATCAGTACCTGGTGAGAGAGCATTCCGGTTTTCACCAGTTCTGTATTAAGAAAAGCAAAAAGGACATAACCGCTGCCATACAGAATTGATGCCACTTTTAGAAATATCCAGAATACTTTCCATTGGCTTGGATTTGTATTAGGCAGATCACTTGTTACTAAAAATGAAAGTGGTAAAATAAAATTTAACGGCGCCGATTTGTTTTTGGCAAGATGTATCAGAATGCCAACTAGCCCTGCTCCAAATAATATATAAATCTCGTTTAACCCATAGAGCGCCAACAGGGCACATGCAACACCGATAAAACCCAATTCAATAGTCTTCAATGCTTTCTTACCCAGCGTGATCATCAGTGATACGACAACTCCGATAATAGCAGGTTTGATACCATAAATAAACGGCGCAATTTGAGGTAGAGTACCATATTGCTGGTAGGCCCAAGCGAGTAATCCTGTGATAATAACCGCCGGCAGAATAAAACAAGCACCCGCTACCAGCAAACCTTTCCAACCTGCGCGTTCCTGACCGCAATGTATTGCCATTTCTGTGGAATTAGGCCCAGGGATGAGGTTAGTGGCGCCAATGAGGTCTAAAAAATGCTCGTGAGTCATCCACTGCCGTTTCCGAACTATTTCTTCCTCCATCATGGCAATATGTACAGCCGGGCCGCCAAAGCCAATGAAGCCGATTTTGAGAAATACACGTGCTACTTCGGCTAAGTTTGATTTATCTGACCTCAAGTGAGAAGTTTTAGTATTTGAACTTGAATTTTTTCAAATCAGGCTTGTGTTGTCGATCTCGCTTCAGCTCATATTGATAGATCGTCTGAGCTAAATTCTTCATAAAAGGCAGGCAAACGGTTTTATACTCGTATTTGTTATCGTTATAAATCTCGTCATCATTGGATTGAACTACCGCTGAGATGATGAATTCCACTTTGTTTTTAAAATCAACGATGTAGGCATTGTCAATGTCATAACCATATGAATCACCTATTTTATTGAATATCCGGATATTGGGATTGATCACTGCTAAGCTATCCCCGCCATAAAACAGCCATTTGCAATAGGCTGGAAAATATTCCGGTGGATTATAAGTTGGATGTTTGCTTTCCGTAGGCCACATGCTCATGTATTTATAGATGAACTTATATTGATCGTCTGTTAAGTTAAACCTATCATTTTCAGGATAGGTCTCAGGAAACAACAGTCTTCTTAATACAGATTGCTGATCTACCAGCGGATAAACGTTGTTTTGTGAGAAATCAAACGGTTCCATCACCAACTTATCGTTTTTGTCCAGGTAGCCTTTACCCTGGATCATGTTTTCCAGATGCATTGGGTAATCTTTTGCATCATACAAAGCCGGTTTACTGTAGACCAACTCGCCCTTACTATTATAAAATTTGATTGGGTTAGTATGCCTTGTACTTTCACCTTTATCACCAATGGCTAAGCGGCCAATAATACGGGTACCCGCCAGGCCATATTTTTTTAGTTTATCGTTGATCTCTTCACGACCAACAAATTCATACAAGCGGTTGTAGGCATCGTTATCGCTTACCAATAATATCTTCATTATATAGTTTTCGATATTTGGTAAGCCATTTTTGGAGGAAGTGTCTTTTGTTACTTTAGTTTGCCCTGCAAAAGCACTGTCGGTTATCATTGTTGATTTGATGGTAAATCCTCTATCGAGCCATACATCCAGTTTCTTACCTGTGAGCAATTCTTGTTTCATCATTAACCCTTTTAAAACTATTTGATTCATTTTTTCCAGGGCAAAGATAGCGGTAGGCAATTTGACCGTGCTGGCAGGGTAAAAGTACCTGCTCGGATTCAACCGGTAGCTATAAGATTTAAAATTAGGTACATTATGCTCATCCCGATCAATTTGGGTGTACAAAACCTGTACCTCGTTATGTGTAGGGTGATGAAGAATATGGTCAAATAATTCAGGATGAGATTCGATCAGGTTTTTCAGGAAAACGGTATCAGGCTGTTGGGCCATGACAGATAAGCTTAGAATTAATAAAAGGTTGGTAAAATAAAACTTCATTATTGGAAAAGTTGATTGAGTTAGATTAAGTTCATTGAGTTGATTAAGTTACAATTTTTAGATAACACCAAGATAAATTCAAACTCATTCAACCTAATCAACTACTTAACTCATTCAACTCAACGCAAATTTGAAATTCACCTTCTAATAACCTACATTTGCAGCGCTTTAGGTTTTCCTGAGAGTATCAGGAGATTAAAAGGGAATCGGGTGTAAATCCCGGACTGTCCCGCAGCTGTAAGCTCCATAACCAAAGTTCATTCAAGGCCACTGTCCATAATAATCGGCGGGAAGGCAGAACAAACGGGGAGCGAGTCAGAAGACCTGCCAGAGCACAGAATTATTCATAGCTTTCGGGGATTGAGGCTTGAATGTGAAACTCGTCTATTATCGTTTCCATTCCAAATTTCGTTTCGGTATGCTGTGGTTTTAAACACACGTCATGCAAAGGAAATTAAACAGGTTTAAAGCTTTACCGGTATTTATTGCCGGAGTATGCTGCTGTTCCTTTGCTTTTGCCCAGACGGATACCGCCAAAAAACTAAAGGAAGTCAGGGTAAATACTTCACCGATACCTAAAGTCCAAACTATCGCTCCAGCGCAACAAATCTCCGCCGGTGATTTTGAGCGCTATAATGCATTTAATGTTGCAGATGCAATAAGAGACTTTTCTGGAGTGAATATTAAGGACTATGGTGGCGTTGGGGGATTAAAAACTATTTCTGTAAGAGGGTTGGGAGCCAATCATACTGCTGTTCTATATGATGGCGTGCAAATGAACGATGCCGAAAACGGACAGATCGACCTCAGTAAATTCAACCTGCAAAATGTTCAGGAGATCACGCTTTATAACGGGCAACCACCAAATATTTGTCAAACTGCACGGGCGTTTTCTGCCGCCAGCGTACTCTCCATAAAAACCATTAAACCTGCACTGACTGCTGATAAACCATATCTGATCACCGCCGGTATCAAAACAGGTTCATTCGGTCTGTTCAATCCAAATCTGCAATGGCAACAGCGGGTCAATAATAACTGGTCGTTTATCATCAATAGTTACATCGAAAATGCAAACGGCAGATACAAATACAAAACCCAGAATACCGGCGCCGACTCCCTGCGTACGGGCGCTGATATAACCTCGCAACAAATTGATGGGGCGTTGTATTGGACGAAAAACGACAGTAACAAATTCAGCTTACATGTAAACTATTATAATTCCGATCGTGGAATACCAGGGGCGGTTATCGATTACACCATCACACCACCTGGCCGGTTATGGAACCAGGATCTATTTATTCAGACCAGTTACGAACGAATATGGGATAGCGGGTTTCACTTGTTACTGAACAGCAAAGTATCTAAGGGATATCTGCATTATTTTTCGCCATTTTTGAATGCCCAGGGTAATATTGATCAGCATTTTACGCAGCGGGAAGCCTATTTATCTGCAGCTTTATCTTATACTATTTTGCCGAATTGGGAAGTTTCCTATGCGGTAGACGGCTCGTTAAACGACTTGAATACGCACTATAATTTCATTCCGGCAACACCATTTCCGATCCCCACGAGGTTTACGCTGTTGAATGTGTTAGCATCAAACTATACGATCGGCAGACTCCACTTGCAAGGCAGTTTACTGAATACCAATACAATAGAATCCGTTAAAATTGGGAAAGCTGCACCAAACAGAAATATCTATTCGCCAACATTGATGGCTTCGGTACAACCATTTTCTGCTTCAAACTTTCAATTAAGGGGATTTTATAAAAGCATATTCCGCAATCCTACTTTTAACGATCTGTACTATGAGCCCGTCGTCAATCCCAATCTTAAGCCAGAGTTTGTAAAGGAATTTGACTTAGGGGCAACTTATACTAAAGGGCTAAACGGCTTCTTCAATTATGTCACTTTTACCGTTGACGCTTATTATAATGATGTCACAAACAAGATCATATTTATACCGCACGATGCCTATAATTCTTCCGTAACCAATGCCGGAAAGGTTGATATAAAAGGTATAGATGCCGGTTTGAAGACGCAAGTGAACCTGGCACCTGGGTGGACTGGATCATTATCCGCTAATTATACTTTTCAGCATGCAATTAACGTGACTAATCCAACTGATGACTATTATCTAAATCAGATACCCTATACTCCTAAACACACACTGGCATTAAATGCCGGGGTGAATCATGGTCATCTGGGCATTTACTACAACCAGGTGGTTTCATCACAACGATATTATAATAACAACAATGACCCTGGCGATAATATTCCGGGGTACTCAGTTAGCGATGCATCAATCGTCTATCGCTTTTTAACCGGGCGACTACCGCTTACCACCTCATTCGAAGTAAACAACGTTTTCAATAAATCCTATTATGTTATTCAAAGCTACCCCATGCCGGGTCGCTCATACCGAATTTCACTTCAAATAACCATTTAAAAATAAATACACATGAAACAAATTAAACTTAATTCTTTCTTTATTGCTGTTACACTGTTAATCGTACTTGCATCGTGCCATAAAGATAAAGTTACCCCAAACCAGGGCACTCCTAAGGCTGAAAGGGCAGGTATCTATATATTGAACCAGGGCGGGTTTGGCGCCAACAACAGCACATTAACCTATTATGATTACGCAACCAAACAATTAACTGCTGACCTGTATAAAACTATTAATGGAACTGACCTTGGCGATACCGGTAATGATGCTGAAATATATGGTTCAAAAATGTATATTGTGGTGAACGTATCAAATGTGGTTGACGTAGTAAATGCTAAAACTGGCAAACTAATTAAACAAAACAGCTTGGTAAACAATGGCGTTGGTCGTCAGCCAAGAAGTATTGCTTTTTACAAAGGAAATGCCTTTATCACTTCTTACGATGGAACTGTGGCTGTAATGGATACCGCGAGTCTAGCTATCACCCAATACATTACCGTTGGCCGTAATCCGGAGCAATTGGTGGTATCAAACGGTAAATTGTATGTTGCCAACTCAGGGGGATTGAGCTTTGGTAATCCGGATAATACCGTATCGGTTATTGATTTAGGTACATTAACTGAGACAAAGAAGATCACTGTAATAGCTAACCCAGTTACGATGGCTGCGGATAACTATGGTCATGTTTATGTGTTATCATTGGGTGATTTTGCCAGCATCCAGGGTGGATTGACCATCATTGATAACACTACAGATGTAGCAAAATCACAAACGACCTTATCGTTAGGATATAATATCCCTATGGCTGCCAATGGCGATTATGTGTATTATCCAACGCTTGATAATAAAATAGCTGTTTACAATGCTAAAACGCAAACTGCTGGTGTGGCTAACTTTATTACTGATGGTACCGCTCTTACTTCACCTTACGCAATCGCTGTAGACTCTTTATCAGGCGAGGTGTTTGTGAGCGATGCTAAGGATTATTCATCAAATGGGACGTTATACGCATTTGACAAAACCGGTAAGAAAGAATACTCGATTACCACAGGAATTAATCCCGGCAGAATAATCTTTGTAAACAAGTAAAAAATGCCGATTTTTATTTAAGCGATAAATCAGTAATTTTACTGCTCAAATATGACCATGACACTACAAAAAGTAAACACACGTAACACCGTACTCGTCCTGATGATTGTTGCCGCTGCAGCATTTCGTTTTGTGAGCTACAAATATCCTTATGTATTAAGCAATTTCACACCGGTGGGAGCTATCGCCTTATTTGGCGGTGCTTATTTCACTGACAAATGGAAAGCCTATCTGGTACCGCTGATCACTTTGTTTTTGAGCGATATGCTGCTTAATTTCTTATATACTTCAAAAGTTGTGTTTTACAGTGAATCGTTGTGGATGTACCTGTGCTTTGCGATCATCGTGTTTGTCGGCAGCCTGATCAAAAAGGCGACTGTGGTAAGCGTATTGTTGGCGTCGATTGTGTCTGTAGTGATACATTGGCTATTTATCGATATGCCGTGGTTATATGGCAACCTGTACCCGCATACTTTAGCCGGATACGGACAATCGCTTGTAGCTGCTATTCCTTTTGAAAAGAATATGTTGTTTGGTGATTTGTTATTCGGTCTGATCCTTTTCGGAGGCTTTGAATTCGCGAAGAACAAGTACAATGTATTGCGTACTAAAACTGAATTGGCTGTTTAAATAGAAATCAGAAGATAAAAGAAAAGCGATCGGCCAATGGCAGGTCGCTTTTCTTGTTTAAGACGCGACGCATCGCGTCTCTACATTCAAAAACATGAAACACATTGTAGTATTAACTGGCGCAGGGATAAGCGCTGAGAGCGGTTTAAAGACCTTTAGAGACAGCGATGGTCTGTGGGAGGGTTACGATATAGAAGAAGTAGCTACGCCTCAGGCATGGCGCCGTAATCCGGTTTTGGTGCAGGAGTTTTATAATATGCGACGGAAATCGGTATTGGAAGCAGAACCCAACACAGCACATTACGCCCTGGCAGCACTTGAGGAAAAATATAAAGTAACCATCATTACCCAGAATATAGACGATCTGCATGAACGGGGCGGTTCAACTAATGTTCTTCACCTGCACGGTATCATTACGCGCTCACAATCCAGCTTAAACCCCAATTTGACTTATCCAATTGATGGATGGGAATTGAAAATGGGCGAGAAATGCGAATTAGGTTCTCAATTGCGTGCCCACGTGGTTTGGTTTGGCGAAGATGTGCCGATGATAGAAGATGCAGCGGAAGTATGTGCGAAAGCTGACCTGTTTATCCTGGTAGGCTCATCACTCGCTGTTTACCCTGCGGCAGGTTTAGTAAACTATGTACCGTGGGAGGTGCCGAAATATATAGTTGATCCCAATATCCCTTATTTGCCCTCTGACTTTATCAAGATAGAAGAGAAGGCAACGACAGGAGTGAAAAAGTTGGTGGATCAATTGCTTTCTGAACACGATTTAGATGATTAAAAGATTCACAAGATTAATTATGACCCTCTCAAAAATCATATAAATCGTGTTCAGACAATAATCACTCATTCACTCATTAAAATGAATTGTATCTTCAACTGGAGCGGAGGGAAAGACAGTGCATTAGCTCTTTACTGTTGCTTGCGAAATCCTGAACTAAATATCAAATATCTTGTAACAACGATCAATGATGCCGTCGACCGGATATCGATGCATGGTGTGCGTGTTGAATTGCTTATCAAGCAAGCCGAAAGCATTGGCATACCACTTTACCAGGTTCGCTTACCCGAAATGCCAGGCATGAAAGAATACGATGATATCATGAGGCAAACTATGGAGCATTTTAAAGCTGAAGGCATAACGCATGCCATATTTGGGGACATCTTCCTGCAGGACCTGAAAGATTACCGAGATGCCCGTTTAGCCGAAGTTGATATGACCGGCATTTATCCATTATGGAAACGGGATACTACTGAGCTCATCAATGAGTTTTTAGAGTTAGGTTTCGGAACTGTTATAGCCTGCACGCAGGAAAGATTAGAACGCATTGTAGGAAAGGAGATAAGCAAAGAGCTGATATTGTCATTACCGGAAGATGTGGACGTCTGCGGTGAAAATGGAGAGTTCCATACCTTCGCTTTTAAAGGACCTATTTTTAAACACGAAATACCTTATCAAACTGGTGAGAAAGTGTTCAAGCAATACGCTGCGCCTAAAGATACCAATGACACTTGCTTCTCATCAGCCCCGGAAAAGCCGGCTGGTTTCTGGTATTGCGATTTGTATTAGAATTATTCAGTTTTACTGTAAAATAGGGCAGGATAGCTTTCTACCTAATTGTCCAAATATAATTTGGCTTGAAGCAATTTAATATTATAACTTGTTTATATACAGCAATCTAAAATATATTATATATATAAATAGTTCAGTATGTTTGCTGAGTCTTTTTTGTAAAGTCTCGCTTTTTGCACTTAAAAACACATTTTCAATCGCCAAATAAAATTTGGTTAACTTAAATAACTGTATATAAAACCCTATTTTACAGTTATTTATGTAATTCATCTGTATTAATAGTTATATCTGTAATAAGCGTCTTTGTAGTCCTTTCGCATTTCAGTAAAGCGTGCCGCTATTTTGGCCATGAACTCCTCATCCAATATTTCAAATACGCTATTCACGCCATCTGTCAGATCCATTTCCGGTACTTTGTAGCTTTGCTCCAATGTACCTTGTTCGGCTTTTACAATGAATTTTTGATTCATGTAAAGTATAGATATCTTGAATTCAGCGTGAGGTAATTCTGCAATAATTCTCATAGTTCTTCCAATTTAATTTGACCTTTTAGGGGATCTGTGTTATTTAAAGTTCCTGAACAGGCAATGGGCTTGAACCGTGCAAACAGTTCTTCACTGTACCAGCCTTCGTCTCTCGTTTTTCTGATCACTTGGCTATGCTCTTTTGAGCCATAAGCAAAAGCTTTTACATCATCCAGTCTGTTCCAGATCGAGAATGTGGCCTGGCGATATACTGGTCGCTCTCCAATTCCTAATGACATAATATATCCGGTCGATCGTCTCATTAAATCCGATACATCATCTACATCGCTCCAGAAGTTTTTCAACCGGTTAAATCGTAATGTAGCCCGCGTTAATATTGCGACGGGGCCATCATAAATTTGGTTATTTACTTTTCCAAATGGCTCCTTGCCATCCCATTGTCCATGACTTTGTAGCGGCTCACACAGCATAGTCCATTTTTCGCAGTCGTATTTATTCCACCATCTCGATACAAAAGAATCAGCATAGAATTCGTTAAATGACTGTCGGTCGTCCCATACAGCAAATAATCCCCATTGCTGCCAGTCGGGATTAAGGCTGAACGTGCCGTTTTTCCCGCTGCCGAGCAACTGCCAGAAGGAACAGCCCTTTTGCTTTTTCATAGGTTCACGGTGCATCGCCATAGCCGCCAGGGCAAAAGGGATAAACCTTTTGGGGTAACGAACTATGGTAAGACTGACGATCATCAGGGCGAAATAAAAGATTAAATATGAGATTTGAGTTATTTAATTTCAAGGCAGCTTAGCTACATTTGTTTTATGGCCGAGGATTTAAACATCATACAATCGACAGATAAGCTGGAACAATATCAATCACTCATTCCGCAGATAGCAGCGCTGCTGGAAGGGGAGAGCGATCTGATTGCTAACCAGGCAAATACAATAGCTGCTTTAAAAGAGCAGTTTAAATGGTTTTGGGTAGGGTTTTATGCCGTAAAAAATGGCGAGTTAGTACTGGGGCCATTCCAGGGACCGGTAGCATGCACTCGTATCGCCAAAGGAAAAGGCGTGTGCGGGGCGGCCTGGGAACAAGGTAAAACCTTAGTTGTACCAGATGTAGATGCGTTTCCGGGACATATTGCCTGCAGCTCGCTTTCCAGGTCTGAAATTGTTATTCCTATTTATCAAGATGATGAAGTGGTAGCAGTACTGGACGTGGATAGCGAAGAGTTGGATCAATTTGATCAAACCGATGCTCAGTACCTGGAGCAGATCGTAAAATTGTTGCGGTTTTAATGGTCAAGATATTCCTGATCCCCGGTCTTGGTGCAGACGCACGCATATTCCAATATATCGATTTGCAGGGTCATGAGGCAGTTCCGGTTAGTTGGGTCGAGCCTGATAAGCATGATACTTTATCTACTTACGCGCAAAAACTAATTGATCATTACCAGATAACTCCCGGATCGGTTGTCATTGGCAATTCATTAGGCGGTATGCTGACCATCGAAATTGCTAAAAGAATAAAGCTGGATAAAGCCATTCTCATATCATCTATCAAAACAAAAAGCGAGGCGCCAAAATCGCACAAATGGTATAGGTATCTTCCACTTTATAAACTTATCCCTTCATCGATACTTCCACATACAGGCCTTATTGTGAGAAAAGTAATGGGGAAGATGTCAAAACACCACCAGGAGTTGTTTGTTAGTATGCTTCAGAATACCTCTCCAAAATTTATAAAATGGGCACTGGGAGCCATTTTGCATTGGGACAATCAAACTATTCCACCTAATGTTTATCATATTACTGGTGACAAGGACAAAATATTCCCTTATAAAAGAATTAAAAGGGCCACTATCATTCACGGCGGTACGCACATCATGATCTACACCAAAGCGAAAGAAATTAATAACTGGTTAAAAGAAATTATCAATTGAAAATACCTCATTCCTTCTACCTCGATTCGGACGTCATCTCACTCAGCAAACAACTATTAGGTAAGTACTTATTTACTTCAATTGATGGTTTATTTTCTGGTGGATATATTATTGAAACAGAAGCTTATAATGGTATAATTGACAGGGCTTCACATGCTTTTGGTAACCGTCGGACAAAGAGAACTGAAACCATGTACCAGGAGGGTGGTATAGCATACGTTTATCTATGCTATGGCATTCATGAAATGCTGAATGTGGTTGTTTCTGCAGAAGGTGAACCACGGGCTATTCTGATCAGGGCCATTGAACCGACAACCGGGATTGATATAATGCTCGACAGGAAAGGTATGGATACTTTAAAGCCCAACATCACCGCGGGACCTGGTTCAGTTGCCAAAGCTATGGGTATTGACCGCAGGTTAAACGGCATCAGCCTGCAAAGTGATCAGCTTTGGATTGAGGATAGAGGATTGACTTTTACAGATGACCAGATCGCAGCAGTACCCCGTATCGGTGTTGCTTATGCACAGGAAGACGCATTGTTGCCGTATCGCTTCTATGTAAAGGGCAATAAATATGTTAGCAAGCCCAATAAATAATTGTAGAGAAGCGATGCGTCGCGTCTCTATGCTATTTCGTAATATTGACTAATGATTTACGAAAACACTTTAGCATTTGCCGAAAATCTGGATGCACAGGATGAACTGAGCCATTTCCGCAATGAGTTCATGATACCGAAGCATAAGGGTGAGGATTCCATTTATTTATGCGGAAACTCACTGGGTCTTCAGCCAAAGTCAACCGAAAAATATCTCAACGCTCAGCTAAGCACCTGGAAAAACCTTGCTGTAGAAGGCTGGTTCCAGGGTGATGATCCCTGGTTGCAGTTTCATCATCTGCTTAAACAACCTTTGGCTAACCTGACAGGTGCTAAACCCGATGAAGTTACAGTGATGAATTCACTTACAGTAAACCTTCATTTATTGCTTGTAAGTTTCTATCAACCAAATAATAAACGATATAAAATACTAATGGAAGGCGGCGCTTTTCCATCCGATCAATATGCTATTGAAAGCCAGGTATGTTACCATGGATTTGAACCCGATCAAGCGGTTATTGAAGTCTTTCCGCGCGAGGGGGAACATACGTTACGGACAGAGGATATCATTTCGGCTATCGAACAAAATGCGGATGAACTGGCTTTGGTCTTATTTGCCGGGGTGAATTATTACACTGGCCAGGTGTTCGAAATGGAAGCTATATCAAAAGCCGGACATCAGGCTGGCGCTTACGTTGGTTTTGACCTGGCGCATGGTGTCGGTAACGTGCCTTTACAATTGCACAATTGGGATGCTGATTTTGCCTGCTGGTGTTCGTACAAATACATGAATTCCGGTCCGGGAGGAATAAGCGGTATATTTGTTCACGAGAAGTACTTTAATAACCCCGATTTGAAACGATTTGCGGGCTGGTGGGGATATAGACCGGATAAACGCTTTTTGATGGCTCCTGGCTTTAAAGCGGCTCATGGTGCCGAAGGTTGGCAAGTGAGTACAAGTCCAATATTGCTAATGGCCGCTCATAAAGCCGCCCTTGATATCTTTGAGAAAGCTGGCGGACTGGAAAAACTTCGCCAAAAAAGCATTGTACTGACCGGATATCTGGAATATCTGATCAATGAGATTAACCGAAAACATGGTGAAGAATTGTTTGCCATTATTACACCGTCCAATCCAAATATTCGCGGATGCCAGCTGTCTGTCATCTGTAAAAGAAATGGCAAAGCTATCTTCAACTACCTGACAAAAAATGGAGTTATCGGCGATTGGCGTGAACCGGATGTGATCCGTCTGAGCCCGGTACCGCTCTATAACTCATTTAAGGACGTATACAGGGCTGCAATGTATTTAGACGATTCGTTGGTCGTTTCAGAATAAAACCCATGCTGAAGGTAGCTTACGACCCTATATATGCGCATCCGCTACCACCCGGGCACCGGTTTCCGATGCTAAAGTATGAGTTGATACCCGAACAACTTATCCACGAAGGAACAATCACAAAGGAAAATATCTTCTCGCCGTCGCCATTGGATGAAGAAACCATCTTTTTAACTCATGATGCTGATTACTGGTATCAACTGCGTGATCTGACTCTGTCTCCAAAAGAACAACGTCGTACAGGATTCCCACTTTCTTCCCGTTTGGTAGAACGAGAAATACGAATTGCTAAGGGAACAATCGACTGTTGCCACTTCGCTTTCGATTATGGAATTGCCTTCAATGTCGCTGGTGGAACACATCATGCCGGAACAAACTGGGGTGAGGGCTTTTGCTTGTTAAATGACCAGGCTATTGCAGCTAACTATTTATTAAATAATAAATTAACTTTATCTATCTTAATAATTGATTTAGATGTGCACCAGGGAAACGGAACAGCCCAGATATTTGAAAATGAGCCACGAGTGTTTACCTTTTCAATGCATGGGGCCAACAATTTTCCGTATCGAAAAGAGAGATCTGATCTTGATATTCCATTACCCGACGGAACAAGTGATAACGAATATCTCGATATCCTGAAAGAGACTTTACCTAAACTGATCGATCAGCAAAAGCCTGATTTTATTTTTTATTTATCAGGAGTAGATATTTTGGCGACTGACAAATTAGGAAAACTGGCATTGAGCAAAGAAGCTTGCAAGGAACGCGATCGGTTTGTGTTGGAGCAATGTCGCAAGCATCATATTCCTATGCAGGTAAGCATGGGTGGGGGATATTCAACTGATATCAGGGATATTGTGGATGCACATTGCAATACGTATAGATTGGCGCATGATCTGTATTTTTAATCCTGCGCAATCACGATTGGCACATCATATTCGTGCTTTTTACTGATTACCTGGAAACGTATAAACAGCAGGATAGAGGAAGTCAACAAACCCAGAACCAAACCATACCACACGCCCGATACGCCCATATGGAATTTGATACCTAGCAAATAACCAACAGGCAAGCCCAATACCCAGTAAGCGATAAAGGTGACGAAGGTTGGTACATTTACATCGCCCATACCACGAAGCACGCCCAGGCCGACAACCTGTGTGCCATCAAACAGCTGGAAGAATGCTGCTATTATAAGTAATTGTGCAGCAATCAGTATGACGCTTTTATCTGAAGTATATATCCATGGTAAAAGGTGATTACCAAAGGTGAATGCCAAAGCTGCTATCGCCATAAAAACAATGGCAATATGGTAACTCGATATGGCGGACAACCTCAATTCCTGGTGTTTTTTTGCTCCGAAGAAATTACCTGACTTGATCGCAGCTGCAGCCGATATACCGCTTGCCGCCATATAGGTTAACGAGGCCAAACTTATAGCCACCTGGTGAGCAGCTTGTGCAATCGGGCTTATTGTACCTATCATAATAGCGGCGCCGCTAAATGCGCTTACTTCAAAAATATATTGCATTGCAACCGGTCCACCAATCTTCAATATTTTGCTGCTGCGCAAGCGGTCGATATTTTTAATAGCAAAGTCTGCAAGGTATTTCCTGAAATGCCTTGAGCGGAATACATAAATACCCATCACGGCAGCCATGGTACAGCGGTCAATCAGGGTACTATAGCCTACGCCGCGTATACCCATTGGTTTGATACCGAACATGCCTTTTACGAAGACTATCCCAAGGCAGACATTCAATATGTTACCCCAGATGGAGATCAGCATAGCTTGTTTTGTAAATCCCAGACCTTCGGCAAACTGTTTAAATGTATTAAATACCAGTAAAGGGATAAGTGATATGCCCAGCAGAAACAAATAAGGCCGGGCCTGCTCAACAACCGCCGGGGTTTGGTCGAGATGTCCGATCAGGTGCATCGTACCAAAACTAATCGATGCAAATAGTAAAATGCCTGTAATGGTGTTAATCAGTAAGCTATTGGATAGCAATTGCCCGCACTCGCTAAACTCATTTCTGCCGTTATGTTGTGCTATTAATGGCGTTATTCCGTAAGAAATACCTATTCCAATTACCATGGCGATCCCGAAAATGCTATTCACCAATGATACGGCAGCAAGAGGGATAGTCCCCGCAAAATGTCCTACAATGATACTATCGGCCATTTGCACAAGCGGGTGACCGAGCTGCGATATCATCACAGGAACAGCCAAACGAAGGCTATCCTTATAAAAAGGTTTATATTTTTGGTAAATACTCTGCATCTACAATTGGTTGCGGGCCTGCTAATGTAGCAAATTATAGCTTTGCTTAGGCGGCGGTGTAGTATTCTTCTTTCTCGGTAGTGTGTACGCGTATTACCCCAGAAAGCACCATATTCACCAATATGCGCTGCGCATTGCGCCGGGTCAGTTTAAGCAGGTTACAATACTCTTTTACGTTGATGCGATTCTCCTTATCCAGGTACTCCAATAGCGCCTTTTCATTGGCCGAGTATTCAATCAGTACTCCATTATCATCAGTTGAGCGTTTTAGTACATCAACCACAATTTTGCTCGCCAATACACTCTTGTCCTTTACACGAACATAGACCCACCATTTTCCATCCTCTGCCAGGGCATAATGTGGCTTGCTGTCGCTTTCCTTTATCTCGACCACCAGCACCAGTTTATCATCTACATAAACTTCTTCAAAAATCGGTTCCAGTACAGGCCTTGCAAAAAGCTGGCAGGCCCTGGTGATCATATAGCGCTCTTCGTCTTCAGATTTTACGCCTTTTATCGTGCCGTCATCCGCAACACCTATAAGTAACCGGCCGCCTTTGTTATTGGCGAACGACACCATAGTACGGGCTATTTTCTCGCAACTGGTTATGGTCTTTTTAAAATCAAGTGTTACACCTTCACCTTCAAAAATCAACTTTTTGATATTCATTTTTCGCCTCCTTGATTTGGTTTTAGATAAGGTTTAAAAATCTCCATCCAATTTTGGGGTTTGCTTAGCTCTGTAAAACCGAATTGCTCATAGAGTCCGTGTGCATCCAGTGTCGCGAGCGACCAGCGCCTTAATCCCTGAAACTCCGGATACTGCATAATAGTTTGTATTAACCATTTGGAAAGCCCTAAACGCCTGTACTCCGGAAGGATAAATACGTCGCAAATGTACCCAAATGTAGCCATATCACTAACTACACGCGTAAAACCGGCTTGTTTGCCATTGTGATAAATTCCGAAGCAAATAGAATTTTCGATTGCTCTTTTCATACGGTCGCGTGGTATTCCCTGGGCCCAATAAGAATCATTGTTGAGATAGCTGTAAACCGTCTCAAAATCGATCAGGTTTTTATCCGTAGAAATGATAAATCCTTTTTGAGCAAATACTTCGTCATTCATTATTATTTTCATCAGATAGCAACAGTATTATGAGTTTCGGTCAAACTCAGATTACGGATATAGATTTCGCTCGAAACGGTTACACATAACTCACCCTCCTTATTAAACATTTCAATAGGATAGGCCTTTACATGTTTCCCATTGGTGTTCAGCACCTCTTCAATCTCTGCTATATCTTCTTCGGAAATGTTTATATCGAAAAACAGGTCGGTGCGGCCAGGCTTGAGATAATTGATTTGGGCCGATTTAAGCCACACACGTACCTTATAATCCTTGTGTCTTAAAATCTGGTGAAAAAGTAGGGGGTAAAATGGATCTGCTGCCGCGAAGATAGTCCCCCCAAATATGGAGTGGTTATAGTTATTGTTTATCAGGCTCTTATTTACTTTCACCTTAACACCGAGAAAGTTTTTTGCAAACCTGATCACCCAAATGCGTTGAAAGAGGAGAGGGGGATAAAAACGAAGCGCCCACTTCAAAACATTCTCAGATACCAGCATGATGGCTAAATATCCGAAAATTCTATTTAAACGATGTATTTGGACTGTAAAAAGAAATCAACATTTACCAGGTTATCACCACACCAACTTGTAGCCGACACCGCGAATGTTGATAATCTGCACGTTCGGATCAGCCTCTAAACGTTTACGTAGTTTGGTGATATAAACGTCAAGACTGCGGGCATTAAAAAAGCTATCGTCGCCCCAAACGGTTTTGAGCAATGACTTTCGTGAAAGTATCTCCTGATCCTGCTGACATAAAAGCTTAAGTATGTCACTTTCTCTTGATGACAATTGCCAGCTTTCAATACCCTGATGAATGGTGTTTTTATGCGGATTAAATAGAATATTGCCGATAGAAAAGTTCTCGTCCTTTTTTATTTTGGATCTTTGCAGCAACCGGTTATCGCTCAGCAATACCCGTACTCGAACTACCAGCTCTTCAACGCTAAAAGGCTTTTTTAAGTAATCGTTTGCGCCTGATTCAAACCCGGCCACAACATCTTTCGGTTGCGACCGGGCCGTTATGAAAAGGATAGGTGTGGCCTTATCGTTGAGCCGGATATGTTTAGCTACCTCGAAACCATCCATTTTGGGCATCATCACATCCAATGCCAGGATATCCGGTTTGCATTCCAGGTACTTCTGCAGGGCCTGTTCGCCGTTGGTGCATAATATTACCTCGAAGTTTTCGTGCTCCAGGCTCTCGCGCACAATATGCGCCAGTGCCAGTTCATCTTCAGCTAAAAGTATCCGTGTTTTGTTCATTGATTATAAGGGATAGATATAATAAACTCGCTGCCCGTATTAAGTTCGCTTTCGGCCATAACGCTGCCATTATGCGCTTCAACTACATACTTTACATAACTCAAGCCAAGGCCGGTTCCTTTCACATTGTGCACATTTCCGGTGGGCACGCGATGAAATTTATTGAACACCTGGCTGATATGCGATGCAGGTATGCCAATACCATTATCTTTCACCGAAAATAAAGCATTATCGCCAACTTTATAGCACGTAATGATGATTAAAACCTGCTCGTTAGAATATTTTATCGCATTATCCACCAAGTTCACCAACACGTTCCTGAAATGCAGTTTGTCAGCATTGATCGTTTTTATATCGCTCTTGTTCTCATAATAAATAGTTACCGGCTTGTTCGCCTTTAACTTTTCAACTTCTATCACATCATTTATTAGCTCATCTACATCTATACTTTCTTTTACCAATTTTACTTCGTCATTACCGAATGCCGCTACGTTCAAAACCCTGCCTACAATATCATTCAAACGCGTCAACTCATTCCTGGATGTTTGCAGGTAACGCTGCGTCTTTTCGGGATCATTCAACGCGTTATATCTCTGCAAGCCTTCTATAGCAACGGTCATTGTAGCTATTGGCGTCTTCAATTCGTGAGTCATGTTGTTGATAAAGTCATCCTTCAGTTCGCTCAGTTTCTTTTGCTGCATAATTGTTTTAAAAATATACCAAAAGCAAAATACAGTCAGCACAACGAGAAGAACCGACATTAACAGGGTGATGAGCATTTCCTTAAAGATGGCCTTTTGCGGATTTCTGATCACAGCCCGCACAAAAAACTCGGGGCCAACAATGCTCATAAACATCCTGAAGCCATGATATTTATAGTGATATTCGGTGGTTTCGCTGTAATGTGAGTTAAGCTTTGCCGGTGTTGTTGGAGAAGTTGAAATTACGAGGTTAAATGGTGCGCTGATATGCAGTTTATTTAATTCAGCCTTCAGATACTTGTTGATTTTGATACTATCCGACGCCCGAAAATCCTTACTAAGAGCATAAACAGTGTTATTTAATGCCGGATCAAACTTCATAATACGATCTTCAGGGATATCCATTTCGCTTTTATCATGGCTGATCGTTGAGCCAAGTATCCCATGCGAACTGATATCATAAATACTGAATCCTTGCAGGATATTATGCATGAGGACAGGGTTATCAAAGGCAGTTTCAGCAATAAGTTCTCTCAAACTGGCTTTATGACCTATCCGTTTTTTGTAAGCATTTAATTGAGAAAAGGGTATCAGGCTATTGTCTTTTATCCGCCAATACAAATTTGAAATCGAATCGATGGATAAGTACTTTAAGTTGTGATCACTTGTTTCGGTTAAAGTATCGATTTTCAACCGGGTTTCAGGAGGGGAGAGGCGCCGGGCAATAACTGTGCGTAGTGAATCCAGGTAGTCCTTTTTGCAATCATTTATAGCACGCTGCAAGGCCACATCAATATTGCTGTCAAACTTTTCTTTATTTACTGAATAGGCATTCAGCGCCCAATACACCTGGAAAGCTATGGTGCCGAAGAGCGATAAAGTGATCAGTAAAAAGATAATATTGAGCTTCCTGCGCATCGGTTGGTTTGAATAATACTCTAATATATGTTGAGCTATTCAAACGACGTAAATCTGTTAACATACGTTAACATAAAGTTGGGATTAGTTAGATTGGTTGGACGCGATAGATTTTTGTCATTGCGATGAACGGCCTGTGGGGTGAAGAAGCAATCGCAAACTATGCAAGGCGAAAAATGCATAGCTGCTCTGTATAGTTCGCGATTGCCACACTGCGTTCGCAATGACACTGTTTTATGTTTAAAGAATCCCTTTAACCACACCGCCATCCGCCCTCAAAGCAGCACCATTTGTTGCTGATGATAAAGGACTTGCAATATAAGCTACCATGTTTGCAACTTCGTCGGTACTGGTAAAACGTTGCAATAATGAAGTTGGTCGCATGTATTGGAAAAACTCTTTCTCAATATCCTGGATGCTTTTATTTTGATCTTTTGCCAGTTTCTCAATGAAATCGCCTGCGCCTTCTGAAAACGTTGGGCCGGGTAAAACGGTATTCACAGTAACGCCGGTGCCTTTGGTTAACTCAGCTAATCCACGGGAAACAGCGATTTGAGCTGTTTTTGTCATACCATAATGGATCATTTCATCAGGGATTTGTATGGCAGATTCGCTGGAAATGAAAATTATCCGTCCCCAGTTTTTGGCGATCATTTTATCAAAATAAGCACGTGCCAAGCGCACGCCGCTTAATACATTTACTTCAAAAAACTTCATCCAATCGGCATCCGGGATATCCCTGAATGGTTTTGGCTCGAATATGCCAACGTTGTTTACCAGGATGTCAACTTCCGGCAATTGCTGAATTAAGTTTTCAACGTCTTTACTATTTGAGAAATCAGCAATTAAACCATGAATATCCTGGTTGCCGGTTTCGTGTTTTAATTTTTCAACCGCCGATTCAACGCGCTCTTTGGTGCGGCCGTTTACATAAACCTGTGCATTTTCATTTGCTAATTGTTTAGCTATTGCATAACCGATACCGGCAGTTGACCCGGTTACCAGCGCTATTTTGTTTTTCAATTGCAGATCCATAGTGTTTTGTTTTGATAATACTAATCTACAGTCAATCGCTATTGGATGTGTTATTTTAGACGAAAGATTGAATCGGTTTGACAAATACACATTTTTCACATAATTAATATTATGTTAAGTAGGTTCTGAATTTTAAAGACCCGCATATTCTGCAGGCCTTTAAAATATATACCCTACCGATTACTTACCAGCAGGCAAAGCATCTATTTTCTTTTGAGTATCATTGGCATTATTGGTATCCTTAACACCCAGGTAGTACGATTTTAAATTTGTTAATGCATCTCTTGAATCCGGTTTCAACTCAACTGCTTTTAACAAATATGGTTTAGCCTGGTTAAATTGATCGGTTGCTTTTTTCATAGCTGCATCGTATGATTTCTGATCATTCAGGAACTGGGCGGCATTATATTGATCAATTGCCGGCGCCATGGTTACATAGCCCAAGTTTAACACAGCTTCGAAATAGTTAGGATCCATGTCTACAGCCTTTTTGTATGATTCAGCAGCTTTTGCAAAGTTTGTAGCACGATCAGCCTGTAATTTCGCAATCTGAGGGTTTGGTGTAAATTTAGCGCCTGCTTTTAATTTAGCCTGAGCTGCTTTATCTGCTTTTTGCAATTTGGTTACTTCTTTTTGCGAACCTTCTGCTATTTGTGAATAAGTCAAACCCGCATAGTAGTATAACTTTTTATTGTTTGGGTCCGCTTTGATAGCCGCTTCAATTTTGGTAACCAAATCACCTTGCTGACCAGCCTGCAAACTTGTTTCGATCTCTGCCTTACGCAGATCGCCATTGTTTGGATATTTTGATGATGCTTCGCTGGCAATTTTCACGGCATTAGCCGTATCCTTATTTAACATATACAGAATAGGCATATCCATATAGATCTTTTCTTTATCCTTATAATCTGTAGCCAATAACTTTTTGTAGCTATCTATGGCATTAGGATAGTTTTTTGCGTTGGCTGCTGATACACCTGCGTAAAGCATTGCGGTAGTGTCACCAGGTAATATTTTTTGCTCGGCTACGAAAGCATTGTAAGCTTCATCAAAGTTCTTAGCCTGGTAAGCTTTCACGCCTTTATCCAATTGTATTTGAGCTAATTCGCGGCTTGCATGATCGATCAGGCCTTTAAACTCACCCTTAGTATCAGTTTCTTTTGCTTTAGCTATTGCTTCTTCCGCGGTCGCAGTTTCAGTAGTCGCTGCGGATGCATCAGCTTCATGAGCGGCTAATGACGCATAAATAGCTGCTTTTAAAGCATAAGTTTGTGGCAATGTAGCTGTTTTAGTATTTGCTGCTGCTTTATCTATAGCGGTTTTTGCATCCATTAAAGATGGTTTTGCAAGGGTAAAATTTGCTCTTGATAGCGGATCATATTTTTCATATGCAGCCTGAGCATTACTTAACTCACCTTTTTGAGCAAATGCACTTACAGTCATTACCCCTAAAAGGCCTGTCAATAAAAATTTGATTTTCATATGTTATTGATTGGTTACTAATTTAAGTTTTTCGCTTACACGGTCCAGTTGATCCTGGTTGCCTGTTTTTTCATAAACCATTTGCAGTAATTGAAGGCTTTTAACATCATTGGGGTTTATTTCTGCTGCCTTCTCCAGCCACTGCCCTGCCCTGGAAATATCTTTTGCGCTATCGTTATTATGCTTCAGCACGCCCATCTTAAAGTACAGGACACCAAGACTATACACTGGTTCATATAAAGAACCGTTCAACTCAATGGCATGTAAATATAATGATTCTGCTTTATCAAATTTATTTAAATGATCATAACAATTGGCACCTATATAAACCACCTCTTCATTATTCGGATTTTCATCCAGTAATTTTGACAGCAAAGGCTCTAATGCATGATAATCACGTTTATTATTATAAATATTAGCTTCGTCAAGCAGAAGGAATTTATCATCCGGAACATGCTTTCTTCCTTTTTGCAATATCTGTAGCGCTTTGGCTGTGTCCCCTATTGCTTTAAAAGTGTTTGATGCAGCCTCAATATATTCTGCTTTTGTGCTGTCGGTTTTTAGCAGATCGGTATAATATTTACCGGCATCGAGCAAATTCCCCAGCCTGTTATTAGCATAAGCGATATAGGCGTTCAGACTTTTGAAGTCGGGTGCATATCTCTTGGCTCTCTGAAAGGTTGCGATAGCATTGTTAAAATCCGACATCCGCATATACTCAAAGCCCTGACGCAAATAAACATTGGCTATACAGTTCTTGCAATAATCAAGCTCGGGCTGGTACTTATAGCTTTTTTTGTTAGCCAGTAGTTTGTCCAGGTGACGTCGTGTCTGATCAAAGAAATTTGCCGGCTGCTTGGTCTTATTGGTCGAATCAATATAAACGATACTCGAATAAACAACCGCCTTATAAATATTCTTCTGCAGATCGGCTGAATCAGAATGCGTTTTTATCAGACTGTCGACCGATTTTTTGGCACTAGTTAAGTATTTAAGGTCCTTTTTCTGTTTATAAAAGGCCATATTATTAACCACGCTCTTAAATACTTCTGTTTGACCAAAAGCAATTGAAGCAGAAAACAGCGATATAACAAGCAGTAAAATTACCTTGCGGCCAGCCATTCTTTATTCAGTTTCTTCGCCATTTGACGGTTCAGTACCCGGATTTTCAGTTCCTTCAGTGTTATCAGATCCTTCGATATTGTCCTGTGTCTCCTCATCCTCATCATGTTCGATCTTTGCTACTGAAGCGATCTCATCGTCCCCTTTCAGGGTGATCAGCCTCACTCCTTGCGTAGCACGACCCATTGTTCTCAATTCACTGATTGCGATACGGATAATGATACCTGATTTGTTAATGATCATCAGATCTTCTTTATCTGTAACACCTTTTATGGCAACAAGTTTTCCTGTTTTATCAGTAATATTAAGTGTTTTCACACCTTTACCACCACGGTTGGTAACGCGATAGTCGTCAATATCGGTACGTTTGCCATAACCTTTTTCAGAAACCACCAATACAGTTGTTTCAGGGTTATCGATACTGATCATACCTACCACTTCGTCATTCGCATCTTCCAGGCTAATACCACGAACACCGGTTGCAGTACGGCCCATCGGACGAACCGTAGACTCGTTAAAGCGAATTGCGCGACCAGATTTCAGTGCCATTACGATCTCGCTGCTTCCGCTGGTCAGATTAGCTTCTAATAGCATATCGCCTTCGTTGATATTGATGGCGTTGATACCATTAGCACGCGGACGGGAATAGGCCTCTAACGAGGTCTTCTTGATGGTACCTTTGCGGGTACACATGATAATGAAGTTATTTTCAAGATATTCCTGGTCTTTCAGACTGGTTAGCTTGATATAAGCTTTAATATTCTCTTCTTTAGGAATATTGATAATATTCTGGATAGCTCGGCCTTTCGAGGTACGCGAACCTTCTGGAATTTCAAATACCCTCAGCCAGAAACAACGACCTGCTTCTGTGAAGAACAGCATATAGTTATGGTTCGATGCTACTAACAGATGCTCAATAAAGTCAGCGTCGCGGCTGTTGCTGCCGATAGCGCCTTTACCACCTCTACCCTGTCTGCGATATTCAGTAAGCGGGGTACGTTTGATATATCCTTCATGAGAGATTGTGATCACCACGTCTTCATCCTCAATGAAGTCTTCGGTCATCATTTCGGCAGATGAATGCACAATTTCTGTTTTGCGCTCATCGCCGTATTTCTCTCTTATCTCGGTAAGCTCGTCTTTAATAATCTGGATACGTAAGCCTTCATCAGCCAAAATAGACTTTAAGTATTCTATCAGCTTCATCAATTCAGCGTATTCAGCTTTGATCTTATCACGTTCCAGACCTGTTAACCTTCTGAGGGTCATGTCCAGGATAGCACGTGCCTGTATTTCGCTCAAGCCAAATTTGGTCATCAACCCGTCGCGGGCTGCTTCCGGTGTATCTGAAGCACGTATGAGGGCAATCACTTCATCCAGGTGATCTAAGGCGATCAATAATCCCTCGAGTATATGTGCGCGTTTTTCAGCTTCGGCAAGCTCAAATTTGGTACGGCGAACAATCACCTCCAACCTGTGCTCCACAAAGTGATGGATCAAATCTTTCAGGTTGAGCATCATCGGCCGGCCATGCACCAGCGCGATATTATTCACGCTGAAAGATGTTTGCAGCGAAGTGTATTTGTACAGGTTATTTAGTACGATAGCTGCATTGGTATCCCTCCTGATCTCATAAACGATACGGATACCTTCGCGGTTAGATTCGTCGCGGATGGCGGTGATACCATCGATCTTTTTCTCATTAACCAGATCAGCAGTACGCTCGATCATGGTAGCTTTATTTACCTGGTAAGGTATTTCTGTTACGACAATACGCTCACGGTCGTTATTGTAAGTTTCTATCTCAGCACGGGCCCTGAGCACAATACGGCCACGACCGGTTTCAAAGGCATCCTTCGCTCCTTCATAGCCGTAAATGATACCTCCTGTCGGAAAATCCGGGCCTTTGATGTGCTTCATCAGTTCCGGAATCTCGATCTGGCGGTTATCCATAAATGCCATAGTAGCATCAATAACTTCCGTTAAATTATGTGGCGCCATATTGGTAGCCATACCTACTGCGATACCAGATGCACCGTTAACCAGCAGGTTGGGGAATTTTGATGGCAGTACGGTAGGCTCTTCAAGTGAATCGTCAAAGTTGAGCTGAAAGTCGATAGTGTCCTTGTTGATATCGGCCAGCATCTCTTCAGCTATCTTTTCCAGCCTTGCCTCTGTATAACGCATCGCCGCCGGGTTATCACCATCGATAGATCCGTAGTTACCCTGGCCCTCTACCAACGGGTATCGCAAGCTCCATTCCTGTGCCATACGCACCATGGTGTCATACACAGACGAGTCACCATGTGGGTGGTACTTACCCATCACCTCACCGACGATACGTGCAGATTTTTTATAAGGTTTGTTGTTGCTAAGCCCAAGATCAAGCATGCCGAAAAGAACACGCCTGTGAACGGGTTTTAAACCGTCGCGGACATCGGGTAATGCCCTTGATACGATAACCGACATTGAGTAATCAATGTATGCCGATCGCATTTCTTCATCAATATTTATTGGAATTATTCTGTCTTCTCCCGGATTGTTTCCGTTTCCTGTTTCGTCAGCCATTTTCTTTTGTGTAGAATCTTCTGGTTTTAGTTGCGGTTTAAAATTTGCTTTTTTACCGACCTGCGAAGTTAAAAAAATACTTCGTTTTGGGGCAGGTTATTTATACACATTCACTATGAAATGTGAGTAAATAAGGTAACAAATTGAATATAGATAACGCGGGGTAACACCCGATTATTTCATGCGTTTCCAATACTCTTCAACCACCATTCCGTCTGGCAAGGTCGTCCTTAACGTAAGTGTATCATTACGAATGGAATAGAGGTATGGAACGGGAATATTCAATACTTTGGAAGGCGGCCCGCTGAACGTTTGTGTTTCTATGCAGGTGTCGCCGTGCAGTACATAGTTGCCGGCTTCATATTTTTCAGGTGCAGCGGCACTGTCGATAGAATAGGACTCGAAATGCTCTTTGTCATACTTGCGCTGTAGCTTATAATCGGTAGGCGCTCCCTCCTTTTTGCCGTTGTAAATACCACCTGCATACTCCCAGGCACCTTTTAATACCTTTTGATTTTTAAAAGAAGCAGTTACCATTAAGAGTAAACAAACACTTAAATATTTAAGAATTTTATTCATTTAAAATAGAATTCAATAACCTGAACAACCAATAATAAAAGCCATATAAAACCAAATGAGGCCATATAACCATTTCTTTCGTCAGTATTTGATCTAAAATGATTTACCGCCATCATTACTCCCACTCCCATAAAATGAATGCATGCAATGAACATATAAAGAAGACCTAATATGAGCGCTTTGCCCTCAGAACTAAACAAGGATGAAATAGCTACCAGGAAAATTGTATAACTAATTGCAATCAAGGCATTTAGCTTGAAGATTCTTTTGGTCATACCCAATTAATTCCTTTTTTTAATAATCCTAACGTTTTTTCTTCTTCGCTATTGGGTTCAGGGTGAAAATTATATACCCAGTTGGCTGTCGGCGGCAGGCTCATTAAGATCGATTCGATACGACCATTAGTCTCAAGTCCGAATTTAGTACCGGCATCATATACCAGGTTAAACTCCACGTAGCGGCTGCGGCGCTGGTATTGCCATTGCTGGTTTTTCTCAGTGAAAGCTTTGTCCCTGTTGCGATTTACCAGTTCAGTATAAACCGGTGCAAACGACCGTCCTACAGCTTTTGAGAACTCAAATACCTGTTCCCAGCTTAGTTCGTCAGTTGCGGTCAGGCGATCATAAAATATGCCGCCTATACCACGCGTCTCATTCCTGTGTTTGATGAAGAAATAATCATCAGCCCAAAGCTTAAAGCGATGATAGAAGTCATGATGATAACTATCGCAGGCACCTTTTAGCTTACTGTGGAAATACTTAGCATCATCCTCGAAAACATAATGTGGTGTCAGATCAATCCCGCCGCCAAACCATTTTATTTCTGAACCTGGCATTTCGAAATACCGGATGTTCATGTGAATGATTGGCACCATTGGGTGATTTGGGTGGATTACGATAGAAACACCTGTTGCAAAAAAGTCTTCCTGGTCTACATTCAGTGCTTTTTTCATCGTCTGCGGCAGTTGACCATGAACGGCTGAAAAATTCACCCCGCCTTTTTCAAAAATGTTTCCGTTTTGAATGATCCGTGTGCGACCGCCTCCACCACCTTCCCTATCCCATAATTCTTCTTCAAAGCGCGCTTTACCGTCGCATTGCTCAAGAGCCGAGCATATTTCATCCTGTATTAGCCGATAATCTTCAGCTACTTGTTCCTTACTGATCATCGGGGCAAATTTAGTTGAATTAGTTGATTGTGTTGAATGGTTGATTGAGTTAAGTGGTTAACTAACTTCCACATAATCCAAATCCTTATGAAAACTTTCTTTTAACTGGCTCAGGCAGAATAATGCCAGAACGGTAAGTATGCCCATCATAATGTACGCACTGTTGATCATGCCATAATGCAATACAAACACATTAAAAAGCGCATTGATCGGGATCAGAGAACCACGTATAAAATTTGGAACCGTCGTGGTAACTGTTGACCGGATATTTGTACCAAATTGCTCTGCTGCGATAGTTACAAAGGTGGCCCAGTATCCTACCGCAAAGCCCATAAAGAAGCATAGCCAGATAAATTGGCTGTTTGTAATTCCTTTAGCACTTAAGTAAGCAACAACGCTTAGGGCAGACAGTACCAGGTAAATGAGCATTGTCAGCTTTCTTGATTTGGTCAATTGGGCCAATATCGCTGCAAAAATTCCGCCTACAGAGATTCCCACATAGCTGTAAAGTATTCCGGTACCGGCACTTAATGTGTCTTTTGCTCCTAATGCTTTTCCAATTTCAGGTGATTGGGTAATCAAAATACCTACTACATACCACAAAGGCGCCCCAATAAATATGCAGCACAGGTATTTATAAAAACGTTTCCATTTTGTAAACAGCATCAGCATATTACCTTTTGATACTTCCGAAGCCTTAGCAACCGTCTTATACATCCCTGATTCAAAAGTTCCTAACCGTAACAAAAGCAATATAATACCTAATATCCCTCCGACATAGTAAGCTGTACGCCAGTCATATTTACTCACCATTGCTGCAGCTACCGCACCTAAAAGACCAATAACTGCCACGAGCATGGTTCCATATCCCCTGTTCTCTTTACTCAGGGTCTCACTAACCAATGTAATACCGGCTCCAAGCTCCCCTGCTAAACCTATACCTGCAATTAGCCGGATTATGGCGTACATGTTTACATCATGCACCATTCCATTAGCAAAATTGGCTACCGAGTACAAAAGGATCGACCCAAATAACACTTTAATGCGTCCAAGCTTATCACCCAGTATACCCCAGAATATGCCGCCTACTAATAGGCCCAGCATTTGCATATTAATGATATGTACCCCCATCAGGCGGTTCGCGTCGCCATCGGCTACACCAATGTCGTGCAAACTTTTAACACGAACGATTGAAAAGATTACGAGATCGTATATATCTACAAAGTAACCTAATGAGGCTACTAATACCAGTAAAACAGCGTTTCGGGTAAGTTTAGGAGAAATAGTTTCAGTCATAAATTGCAATAATTGGGTGGGCTAATTTAAATAATTATTCATGTATGCATAAAAAAACCCCTGCAAACTATTGCAGAGGTTTCAAAATCAGAATAAGTTTAATCTATATCTTTTTCACTTTTACCGCCTGTAATCCTTTTCTGCCTTCTTCCACATCGTACTCTACGCTGTCATTATCCTTAATGGCATTTACTCCTCCCTGTACATCTTTAAAATGTACAAAAAGATCTTTGCCCTCATCGGTAATGATAAAACCGTAGCCTTTTTGTGTGTTAAACCATTTTACTTTTCCAGTTTTCATAATTATTAATACTGTTAAAAAAAATTTGTAATAAGATTAAAAACTAAAGGCAAACTGGAATAAAATTGGTTTTAACTCGCAGAAAGCATTATAATATTAACCCGTTTTTCAAATATATAAAATTATTTAAAAAATAAAAATTATTTATTTGGTTGAGGGGTTGTGCGTAAATAGGATTTGATAACCTTGTGTCCCTTAGGGAATTTGGCCGGTATATCTTCAGTTTTAATTGCAGGTACCACAATCACGTCTTCACCATCTTTCCAATCGGCTGGTGTAGCCACACTGTATTTGGCTGTAAGCTGTAAAGAATCGATCACACGCAGTATTTCCTGGAAGTTCCTGCCGGTGGATGCTGGATAAGTGATAGTCAGTTTTACAGTTTTATCCGGTGCAATAACAAATAGTGAACGCACGGTAGCAGTTAACGATGCATTCGGGTGGATCATGTCATAAGCAAGTGCTATTTCGCGGCTCTCATCCCCTATCAGCGGGAAATTTACTTCAACGTCCTGGGTTTCGTTGATGTCATTGATCCAGCCTTTGTGCGATTCAACCGAATCAACGCTCAATGCAATCACTTTCACATTGCGCTTATCAAACTCGTCTTTTAATGATGCTGTTTTACCTAATTCGGTGGTACAAACCGGCGTGTAATCTGCAGGGTGTGAAAATAATACGCCCCAGCTGTCGCCAAGGTATTCATGAAAATCAATCTCGCCTTTTGATGTCTGTGCCTTAAAGTTTGGGGCCACATCGCCTAATCGTAAGCTCATATGAGTAAAATTTAATGGTTTATATAATTTAAAAAATCACAGCATTGCTGTGTTATTGGTGGCAAATTGCAAAATATCTATCAAATACATATACATTATAGAATAAAATTTACACCAACATTATACAAGAATTGTTGTTGAAGGTAATTAAGAACCTTAAAGCTGATACTTACCCCATGGCACGACATACCTATCAAACAGGAATAATTGGAAATTGTGCGTTTTTGGCGCATGTAAATAAGAATACCAATATCGATTGGCTTTGCTGGCCCCGCTTTGACAGCACCTTTATTTTCGGTGGACTGCTCGATAAGAAAAAAGGCGGCGAATTCTCCATTTTACCTGAAGGCGATTACACATCTCACCAGTATTACCAGGAAAACACCAACATACTGATCACGGAAATAACCGTTAAAAGCGGTGGCGTATACCGTATAACAGACTTTGCTCCGCGCTTTTATCAGAATCAACGGTATTACAAGCCTTTGATGCTGATACGGAAGATTGAGGCAATAGATGGTTCGCCGCGCATCAAAATAAAATGCGAACCTGTTTCCGAATATGGCGAGATCAAACTACAGGTAAATCGCGGCAGCAATCACATCCAGTATTTGGGTGGTGATGAAAATATCCGGCTGACTACAAACATCCCCATCAGCTATATTTTTGAAGAACACGCTTTTGTGCTGAATGAATGCAAATACCTGGTGATGACTTATGGTGAGCCTTTGGAAGCGCCGTTGGTTAGCACTGCAGACCGCTTTCTGCACGAAACCACCCGTTACTGGCAAACATGGATCAAACACTCATCTATTGCCACTTTTTATCAGCCTTATGTTATCCGTTCGGCTTTGGCCCTTAAGATACACCAGTTTGAAGATACAGGTGCGATAATTGCTGCCAGTACCACCAGTTTACCAGAATCGCCGGGAAGCGGGCGTAATTGGGATTACCGCTATTGCTGGTTGCGTGATACGTACTATGTCATTACCTCACTGAACCACATTGGTCATTTTGAGGAGATGGAGAAATACTTCAACTATGTTACTGATATCTCTTTTTCTGAAGACTTTAGGTATCAACCCTTATATGGTATCACCGGTCAAAAACGGTTAACCGAAAGAATACTGAATGACCTGGATGGTTATATGGGCAATCAGCCTGTCCGGGTGGGAAACCAGGCTTATGAGCACATCCAGAACGACATTTACGGGCAGGTGCTTATATCAGTCCTCCCGTTGTATACAGACCATCGTTTTATCTTCTCAGAACGCAAGGATTCTGCACGTTGGGTTGATTACCTGCTTACCAAAATAGAAAAAACAATAGACGAAAAGGATGCAGGTATATGGGAGTTCCGAAATATGGCGAATATCCATTGTTATAGTAACCTTTTCCAATGGGCCGGTGCTTGTGCCGCTGAAAAGATGGCACGGACAATTGAAAATAAGAGCCTGACCAAAAAGGCAATTTTATTAAAGCGACGAGCTGCTAAACACATCGAAAGTTGTTACGACCCGAAAAGAAAAGTATATAAAAATTCAGCAGACAGTCCCAATCTTGACGCCAGCACTTTGCAGCTGATCATGATGAATTATCTTGATCCGGCATCTAAAAGAGCTAAGGATCATCTGGCTGCACTAGAAAAAGAGCTAAAAGGATCTAATGGATTATTTTACAGGTATTTATATAAGGATGATTTTGGTAAGCCGCAAGCTACTTTCCTGATCTGTGCTTTCTGGTATGTAGAAGCTTTAGCCGCGGTTGGACGTATAGATGATGCGTTAAAAGAGTTTGAAAATCTGTTACAATTTTCAAATCATCTCCTGCTTTTCAGTGAAGATGTGGATGAAAACGATGGCAGCCAATGGGGCAATTTTCCGCAGGCTTATAGTCACGTGGGGTTGATGAATGCAGCCTATAGGATTGCGATGAAACTGGATAGACCGATCTTTTTGTGACCAGTTATCAGTTAACCGGTTGATCAGAGATCAGCCGGCAGAACTAGCTCCGGTCCCGTTCGTAATCCAATACTACCAAACCACTTGGCAGCACAGTCGCGGCTTTAAGTTTTAATGGTAATTTATTATCGTGATAGAACTGTTGTTTCCCGGCCCCTAAAATTACGGGATTTACGATAAAGCGATATTCATCTATTAAGTCGGCTTTTGATAAGGCGCTTACAATATCCCCGCTGCCAAAAATGATCATGTCTTTTCCGGCCTGTTCTTTTAATTTTTTAACCTCTCCCTCTATGTGTTTATTAATTATAGTGGCAGGTTTCCATTTTCCCCATGGCGCTTCAGTAAGACTGCTTGAAAAAACCAGCTTGTCATACTGATTCATAAAATCTGCTGCCGGGTCATCTGATTTGCTTTTACCTGGCCAATATGCCACAAAAAACTCATAAGTGGTTTTACCGATAAGTATGGTATCCGTGCGGTCAAACAGAGTTACCATCGATCCATAAATTCCTGTATCAAATTTAAATCCTGATAAATCCCTGTTGACTCCTTCAAAATAACCGTCAATTGAAATAAGGTTAGATGCTATTAGTTTTCTCATGTTATAGGATGAATAACTGTAAAACTATTAATAAATAATGAGGCACAAAAGGGATAAAAGCGTCAACTTCATGCCCGTTTTATGACGGATCAATGTTTTACAAAGCTATTTTCAGCTAACACTTTCAATAGCCTGCGGGCTTCAGACGGGGTCCGCAGGTAAAATTTCGCGGCAGAAACATTACTTCCTATTTTTATGGTGACAGCATTATCGGGCAATGCTTTAAATATATCTTCATCGGTATAATCATCACCTAAAGCCATGATGAAATCGTATTTATCGCCGTCAACCATAGTTAAAGCTGCCTTGCCTTTATTGATCTCCATGTTCTTCACCTCTACTACTTTATTGCCTGGCAGCAGTTGCAGGCCTTTGTCGTTTGCGATATATTTCAAAGTATTCATCAGCTCCCCTGCCCGCAATTCGCCCAAACCTTTTTGGGCCTTGCGGTAATGCCAAACTAATGAATATGATTTTTCTTCGATAAAGGTGCCAGGTGTACGGTCAACATAAGTTTCTATAACCTGCATAATATCATGTTTCCATTGGGCTGAAAGTCCGGGCAATTTATGCCATATCGAGTGCTGTTTTTTAAACCAGGCGCCGTGTTCGGCTATCAGATCTATATCGCAATCATTAAACCATTCGCCAAGGATATCGTGTTTACGACCACTGATAAGCACAACGTGATTCGCAGGGTCTTCCGTTAATTGATTGATAATCGTGTACAGATCTTCGTCCGGAACTGCCTGATCGATAACCGGTTTAAAATCTACAAGCGTGCCGTCGTAGTCCAGGAATATGATCCGTTTTTGTGTTTTGGCGTAACGGTTGATAATAGATTGTTCGGTAGCTGAACCAATATATCGCGTGAGCATAGAGCGCTGCAATTGCTTTACCTCGTTCAGCTTATCCATAAATATTTTTACCCAATGCGACACGTTGAATTTGGATACCATCTGCCGCATTTGTGTCATACGTCTTTTTTGCTCCTCTACAGGCATATTAATTGCCTGTATGAGCGTTTGAGCAACCTCTACAGTGTTATTGGGGTTAACGATGAGTGCATCTATCAATTCCTTGGATGCCCCTGCCATTTCGCTTAAAACAAGCACACCATCATTATTTACCCTGCTAGCCACATATTCCTTGCTCACCAGGTTCATGCCATCGCGCATTGGCGTTACCAGGCATACATCGGCAGTAGAGTATAATGCAGAGAGCATTTCCAGCGGCATCGACCGGTAATAATAATGAATAGGCACCCAATCCATTGTACGGTATACGGAATTGATCGTACCTACTTTTTTGTCGATCTGATCGCGCAGGTGCGCATATTGTGGAACGGTATCACGTGACGGTACAACCACCATGTAAAGCGCAATTTTCTCACGGTATTCCGGGTAGTGTTCTAATACATATTCGAATACCTGGAGGCGTTGAAGAATCCCTTTGCTGTAATCGAGACGGTCGATAGTAACAATAAGTTTGGTGTTTTTAAAGCTATCATGTATAAGCTTTATATCCTTTTTCACCTCCGGATCACGGGTCAACTCTGCATACTTTTTATCGTCAATACCCATCGGGAACGACTCTACAACTATGGACCGCTCGCCGTCTGTAATAATATTGGCTGATGATTGTATCGGCAATATCCTGGTGGAGGCATTGATAAAATGGCGAACATCGTCGAAAGTATGGAAACCAACCAGGTCGGCCCCTAAAATCCCGTTCATTAATTCGGCTCTCCAGGGTATCAGCCTGAACATTTCATAAGAAGGAAAAGGTATATGCAAAAAGAAACCAATAGAAAGATCAGGGTTTTCTTTCCTGAGCAGGCTTGGTAAAAGCATCAATTGGTAATCGTGCACCCAAATGGTGTCTCCGGGCTTGGCAATATCTAATATCTTCTGCTTAAACTTATCGTTTACCTGCTGGTAAAAATCCCAATTGGATTCTTTATAATTAGCGTAAGTAGACGCATAATAGTGAAATACAGGCCACAGCACTTCGTTTGAAAAGCCTTCGTAATATTCGCTGATTTCTTCCTGCGATAGAAAAACCGGCAGTAAACTTTGTTCTTTTAATTGTTTGGTAATCTTCTTCTGAACCGCTTCGTCGGTTATTTCAAGCCCGGGCCATCCTATCCAAATATTATCGCTTTTTTTATAGATTGATCCTAAGCCTGTTGCTAACCCGCCTTCGCTCGGTAACAGCATGTATTCGCCATTATTTTCCTGGATCTTTACTGGGAGCCGGTTAGAAACAATTATGGTTTTAGGCATATCAAGAGTTTTTATCCTTAATAAATGCCTAATAGGTATAAGTTGTTTTAATTATTGTGCATAAAACGCACAAAAAAAGCCGCCCCATAGCTTGGAGCGGCTTTTTCTTATCAGCAATTTTACAATTACTTAACTTGTTTGTAGAATGCGATGTGTGCTTCAGGAGTAATTTTTACTAATACTTCTTTAGTGTCGCTTTTCAGGTCAACAAAGTATGCTGTTTCGTCAGCATCCGGGTTTAATTCAGTGTTGTTTTGAATAACGATCACTTCATTAACATTGTAACCTTTGTAGTCTTCGTTAATTTCTTTCAAAGCTTTAGCCGGGATAGCTTTAGCATCAACATCCTGGGTTAAAGCAACAAACTCACCTGTCAGGTTGTAGAAAGCAGTTTTCTTAACGTTGTCAGCAATAAAGTCTGCTTTTTGGAATGAACCGTTAACAGTCCAAACTACGTTAGACGCGTCAGCAAAATCAGCATTGAATTGGTTTAAAACTGTGTAAGAAACGTTAACATCAGTTTTATCTTTTTTAGTGCCATCGGCAAATACGCTAGCGCTAAACAAGGTAGCGATAGCAGCAGTTATAAATAATTTTTTCATTGTCTTAAATTTTAAATCCGCAACAAAAATACACCTCAGTTGCTAAATTTTAAAATATCAGATAACTTTTGTAATTATTTTATAAAGTTAAGGTACTTTTTTTGTTTTTCGTAAAATACTGGCGAATACTTAGTGTGTTTTTTACATTATGGCAAAGATTTTTGCCAATACTTAGTGTATTTTATACAATAAGTAAATTTCTTAACAATTTCCTTGCAATTTGATGACATAAGGCACATTGTGGTAGCAAATAATTTATAAAAGCGCTTATCTATTTCTGATAATTTAAAAGCTATATGCCAATTAAATTGCCCGTAATATGATATAGATAATAAAACTATAGTATTTAAAGACTAAAGTAAGTGTTGGAAATTACTGGTGTTAACCATTATCGGAAAAGCCGGGATACAAAGTCATTCCGCCATCCATAAATATAGTGGTTCCGGTAATATAATCTGCTTCGTCAGATGCCAGCCAGGAGGCCAGTTTACCAATATCCTCGGTAACTCCGGGACGATTATAAGGTATTAGCGTAAGTAATTTTTCCAATGCTTCAGGTGTGCTCCATGCAGCCTGGTTAATATGCGTCTCGATAGCACCCGGACCTATACTAACCACTCTTATCTTATGCGGAGCGAGTTCCTGCGCCATGCTTTTCATCAGCATCATAACGCCGCCTTTACTTGCAGCATAATTAACGTGACCTCCCCATGGAATTACTTCATGAACGCTGCTCATACAGATGATTTTTCCTGCGGCCTTACTCTTCTCCGGCACTAATCCCCTTCTTATAAACTCTTTTGCTGCTTCACGGGCACAAAGAAACTGGCCCGTCAGGTTAATACTGATCACGGTGTTCCATTGCTCCAGCGTCATATCTACAAATTTCGAATCGCGCTGCAGTCCGGCATTGTTCACCAGGATATCGACAGTACCATAATGCTGAAACATTTCATCAAACATAGCTTTTACTTCATCCTCCTTACTCACATCGGCATGAATGGCATACGCATCGCCACCCGCTGTCTTTATTTCGTCGACGGTAAGCTGGGCCACTTCGTGGGCATCGACATGGTTGATTACTACTTTTGCCCCGGCTTTGGCGAGCTCAATGGCTACGCCTTTTCCAATGCCGCTATCGCCGCCGGTGACTAATGCTACCTGCCCTTGTAGTGAGTATGAATTCATAGTGTGTCTGTTTGCTATAAATATAGTAATCGTAAATAAGGGATTTGGTTTTAAGGGAATATAAAGACACGATTAAGGGATTTTATAGATTATTTGGCCAGACCTTGATGCATATATAAAGATAGTATCCTTAGCTTTATTGCAAATCTTCCCACAATGATATTCTTCTACTGCTGCCTGGCTATATGCGTTATTACTATTGGTTTAAACATACTTCTGTTGGTTGGTTACAGCAAGATCCAGTTCTTAAGTGCACAAACTATTATTGAAAATGAACCATCTGTTGCCATCATAATCCCGGTGCGCGATGAAGAGGAAGACCTGGAGCAGGCTTTACAAAGTGTCTGTAATCTGAATTACAATAACTATCGCATCATCGTAATCAATGATCGTTCGACGGACCGCACGGGAGAAATATTGGAAGGTTTTAAAACCCGTTACCCAAAACTGACCGTCGTAACTGTTACCTCTCTACCTGAAGGCTGGTTAGGCAAGAACAATGCCCTACAAGAAGGTTATAGGCAAAGCGATGAAGAATGGATGCTTTTTACGGATGCTGATATCAAATTCCATCCGGATATGTTGGGCCGGGTAATGAGTTATGCTGTTAATCAGAAACTGGATCATTTATGTGTGTTGCCAGAAGTTGAGTCAAGATCGGCGCTTTTTAACAGCGTGCTGGCTACGTTTGCCATTATATTGATGGTTCATTTAAAACCCTGGAATGCGCGGAAGCCAAAGTCAAAAGCCTATGTAGGAATTGGCGCTTTTAATATGGTTAGGCGCACTGCTTATGAAAACAGCGGGACGCACGAGCGGATAAAACTCAGGTCAGATGATGATCTGCGATTGGGACTGCAGATGAAAAAATCGGGCTTTCGCCAGGATGTATTAACGGGGATAGGTTATGTTCAGTTGGAATGGTATAAGAACCTGCGGCAATTCAGCAATGGTTTATTAAAAAATGCAATGGCTCCTTCTGATTATAATATACCAAAGGTGATAGGCGGAATCGCGTTTATACTTGTTTCTATCGCTCTGCCTATGCCTGTGATGCTCATGTTCGGTACGACAGCCATCCGCATAATGGCCGGGCTGATGCTATTATTTCATATTATCTACATGACTGCAGTGCCACCCAATAAATGGTGGTATGCTTTTATGATCCCCTTTGCTGGCTTTTTTATGGCATTTTCATTTACGAGAGCGCTGATTGTAACTGTTAAACAGGGCGGCATCTACTGGCGGGATAGTTTTTACTCGCTGGAGATGTTGAGGAGACAAAAATAATGGCAAGTGTTCACAAGCGTTCACGGCGTTGTGAGCGTGAGCAGTTAACACCTAATTTACAGTGCTTTTATATAATCAAGGAATAAATAAAGCGCTTTCTTTTTATCCTCAGTGAGGCTAAAATCAAGCTTGTGCATCAGGTAGTCGTCCAGGTCGAAGTCGTCGCGTTTAGGTAATTCCTTCAACAATTCGGGACGATGATCGAGACCAAATTTCAGTGATTTATTAAACTCGTCTACAAATTCCTGCGGAATGGGTTTATTAGATATCCAGGCAGCAAACATAAATGGCAGACCGGTCATTTTTTGCCATTCTTCGGCAAGGTCGTATACGTATTTAAATTTCTGTTTCTTGCCAAAGGTGCGGTCGCCGATTTGCACAAAGGCGGTATGCAGGTCAGCAGATTGAGCATAATCCGGGGCATTTACGATCTGTTCGGGAGCTACTTTCCAGAAGTTTTTCATCAGCACCTTTGCCAGGTTATTCGAGCTGCGCGACTCTGGGTCGAGCTGAATGGCTTTCACCTCGTGAATATCACAATTGCTAAAAATGAACACGGAATTAACCGCGCCATTTGCACCAATGCAATAATCTGAAACAATATGCCATTCAGGAAGATTTAATGCGGCTGCAACAGGTATCAGGCCGATGTCTACCTTATTATCTATCAGTTTCTGCGCACAATCGGATGGCATATCAAGGCTCAGGTCGATCTTATCAATTATTGAACTATGTTGTATTCCGTAAATGAATGGTTTGGTATTGGTATAGCTAACAGCAGATATTCTGATCTTTTTCACAGGGTAGTTACGTGTTATTTTAAATGTTGGGCATTGTTAAAATCGACGATCTCATATTTAGCGCCGTCCCAGGTTACTTTATAAAGTACCAGGTTTTGATGCGGAAAGTTCTCCATTTCGGTAAGAGGCAAATTCTGCAACACGCAAAGCAACAACCGTAAGGCCCTGCCATGCATGCAAATGAGCACCGTTTTCTCGTCAGGGTGGCTCATGATCACTTTCAGTGCCTCTAACTGTCGTTCTTTTACTTCGTTCGGACTTTCGCCACCTTCAAACTTACTGTCCAGTTTGCCATCCAGCCAGTCGCGCATCAGTTTCATAAATGCAGCTTTGTTTTCCGGTGTACTTGGCTGACCTTCCAAAACGCCCCATGCCAACTCATCTAAGCCAGACAGTTTTTCAAACGGAAGCCCATCATCAATAAATGGCTGGATGCTCTGTTGTGTGCGTTTTAATTCAGAAATGTAGATCTTATCAAAGTGGGTGTTTTTATACGCCTCATGAAATAGTTGCGCCTGTCGGCGACCTTCTTCATTCAAATCCGTGTTGCGTCCGCGTCCTTGTACAATACCTTGTTTGTTCAGGTCTGTCTGTCCGTGACGAACGATATATAAAGTTTTTTCGATCATTAATGGTATGCTGCTTAGTTAATCACCGGCAGCTTATAGTATTGTGGTTTTACTTCGTCAGGAAATTCAAAATAGGTATAATCTGTCACCACATTATACAATGTATCGCGTTCAATCGGTTTCCTTCCAACTTGTTTGATCAGGTCAACCAATTGTTTGGTACTCATACCCGGATGTTGTTCTTCAGCACCAGCCATTGAATATATTTTGGTAGTATCGTCCAAGGTACCATCGATATCATCTACCCCGAAATTCAACGATAGTTGCGCCGTATTGCGGCTGATCATCGCCCAATACGCTTTAATATGATCAAAATTATCCAGGTAAATACGTGCGATCGCGTAATTACGCAGGTCCTCAATCACCGTTGTCTCCGGTACATGCGACATCTGGTTATCCTGATTACGGAATTTTAACGGGATAAATGTTTGGAAACCACCAGTACGGTCCTGCAATTGGCGTAAACGTTCCATATGATCTACCCGGTGCCAATATTTTTCGATATGGCCATAAAGCATAGTGGCGTTTGAACGCATGCCTAACTTATGCCATTCTTCGTGTATATCCAGCCATTGGTCAGCGGTACATTTATCTTTGCATATTTGGTCACGTATCTCTTCATGGAAAATCTCCGCGCCACCACCAGGTATCGATTCCAGACCGGCATCCTTCATCATCTTCATTCCAGTGGCATAGTCAATTTTAGCTTTTTTGAATATGTAATGGTATTCAACCGGTGTCAGTGCCTTTACGTGCAGATCAGGGCGATGAGCTTTTATTTTGCTGAACAACTCAGTATAAAAAGGCACATCGTATTGCGGTAAAACCCCTCCTACTATGTGTACCTCGGTCACCGGCTCAGTATCGTATTTTTTTACGATGTTCAGCATATCTTCCATGGTATACTCCCAGCCTTCAGAGCGTTGCTTGATCAGTCTTGAATAAGAACAAAACTTGCAATCATAAACACAAAGATTGGTAGGTTCGATATGAAAATTGCGGTTGAAGTAGGTGTTATCACCATGCTTCTTATCGCGGATATAATTCGCCAGAACGCCTAAATATCCCAACTCGCCCTTTTCGTATAGCAAAACACCTTCATCAAATGTGATGCGCTCACCATTCAAAACCTTTTGGGCAATGTGCTTTAAATCAGCAGAAAGATCAGGATCCTGCAATAATAAGCGTAAATTATTTCCGGCTTCCATTAAAAAAACTTTGCTGCAAAAGTAGCAAATGTTAATGTAATGAGCGTGTAAACATTAATTTACTGGTCATAAAACTTTAAGTTTGCATCATGCAGATGAGCTCTGTTTATTTACTTATTTTAAGGAAATTGCCTAAATCTATTACATTGTGATGAGCACGAAACAATACTTTGGAATCATATTTGGAGTTGTCTTTCTATTATTTATTAATGGTCTTATCATATCCAGGCTATTGAAAAATAAAAACACTTTGGCATCAGTATCAGGAATTATAGAGAAGCAATATCAAATTTCTTGGTATGGAAGAAGTCCTGGAAAGGCAATTGTAATTAAGCTAGATAGCAAAGATCTGGAATTCGCAATTCAGGATAATAAAGAAAATGCTTTCAAATACTTGTCAAATCATAATGTTTTGAATAAAAATGCTACAATATATTTTGATCAAAATGCTCCCAATCAATCCGATTATAGAACATTTCATGTATATATCATGACTGTTGCGGGACAACAAATTTTGTCATCCGGGGATGCAAAATCTAGTTACAAACAAGGGCTGATAATAATTAATGCAGGAGCTTTACTTTTTATTTTTTTAATATACATTTCTAAAAAAGTTCAACGAAGAGTTGACAAAATGCATCCAACCGAAATCGAATAAAATAGATTTATCTATTATCCATCATATTAAAATGAATTATGAAAATCGAGACTATAGCTATTCACGCCGGCAATCATAACGACGAATCATCCAAAGCAGTAATCCAGCCAATTACCATGTCAACAACATTTGTTCGCGAGGCTGATGGCTCATTTCCTGCTGGATATATTTATAGCCGGTCAAGCAATCCAAACCGCGCTGCACTCGAAAATGTACTGGCTAAATTGGAAGGCGGCGTTGACGCTGCAGCCTTTTCTTCAGGCAATGCGGCAGGTATGTCCGTTTTTCAGACTTTAAAACCCGGCACGCATATTATAGGTCCGGATGATATGTATCATGGACTGCGCAACCAAATTAAAAATCTTTTTGCTGATATACTGGAATTCGATTTTGTTGATATCAATGATCCGGCTGTTTTGGCAGCGCACATTAAACCAATCACCGGATTGATATGGGTTGAAACGCCATCAAATCCTCTATTAAAGATAACTGATATAAAAGCAATCGTTGAAACTGCACGTAAGCATAATATAAAAGTGGTATGCGATAACACCTTCGCCACTCCTATCGGGCAACAGCCTTTAGCATTAGGCGCTGATATAGTAATGCATTCATCAACCAAATATTTTGGCGGACATAGTGATTTAATGGGCGGCGCTTTAATTACAGCCGGGAAAAGCGAATGGTGGACGAAGATCCGCCAGGTGCAGGAAATGGGCGGCGCTATCCCCTCGCCCATGGATTGCTATTATTTAACACGAAGTATTAAAACACTGCCATACCGGGTCAAAGGGCATGTACATAACGCCCAATTATTGGCTGAATACCTGGAAAACCATCCTAAGATTGAGCGAGTAATGTATCCGGGGCTACTATCACACCCACAATATGCAACTGCAAGAGCACAAATGCTCAATTTTGGAGGTATGCTATCGTTCTGCGTAAAAGGTGGCTCTGACGAAGCCCGTAAAGTAATCAACAAACTCAAAATATTTACTCAAGCTACAAGCTTGGGCGGAGTTGAAAGTTTGATAGAGTACCGTGCATCCGTAGAAGGTCCCGATACAAAAACACCACATAATTTGCTCCGGGTTTCTGTAGGACTTGAACATATTGATGACTTAATAGCTGACCTAACCCAAGCCCTCGATTAAGGTTAAAGGAAAAAGGTGAAAGGTTAAAGGGATTTATTACCTTTCACCTTTGGCCTCTAAGCTTTCGCCTCCTCTAGAGTTTTCCTGAAATACTGCATAGGCTCTTTACCATGTGCTCTTCTCAAAATACCGATCTGGCCAATATGATACGATTGATGATCGTTAATAAAGGCCCACAGACCTGCGACCGTGTTATCAAAAGGCGTAACCGGGTGCTTGCCTTCCATAACCGCATTTAATGCTTCTTCCGGAAGGTTGGCAAGGCCTTCACGAATTGCAACTGATGTCTCGTTCCACTTATTCCTGATCTGCTCAATAGTCGGAAATTCGCCTTTAGGCATTTTTCTTTCCTCCTCGGTTGAACCCTGTACAGTTAGAAAATGGCCCGTCCATGGAATTTCCACCTGGGTGCCACCGATACGAACCAGGCTTCGCTGTGCCCATAAGAGATGCCCGGCCAGCCATTTAATACTATTAAGTGGTTCCACAATGCATTTATTGGCCTCCTCATCGCTTATATTATCGATGACGTTATTGAACAATACATCATGCAGATCGTACTGAGCTAAAAGTTGATTTTTTGTTGACATAAGTTTTTTTATTCAAAATTAAATGCAAAACGCACCGGCAATGAGGTGTAAATCGGCCAATTTAAGTGTCATTTGCGCCAAGTTTAAGTTGAAGGGCGAAAGGTAAAAGCAGAAAGGTTTGTATGGCGATCTTCAGTTTTAGCTAAAAAAAAAAAAATTTAATTTGGAGATATAGCCATTTATAAGCTATGTTTGCAACATTATTTGGTAGCAATACCATCGATCATTACCTCTTCAAACAGGTTTTGATTTATAAAGAAGCGGCGAAGAGATCAGGCTCAGAGACCCGCTGGCAACCCTCCAAGGTGGAGAAGGTGCCAAATCCTGGCCCGGAGAATGGATCTCCGGGAGATATAAATTAATAACCATGAAAAAATTAAGTAAAACCTCACTCCAGCAATCTCTTTGTTCCCCAGGGAACCAATTGTCAATTTCTTACAGCTACTCCAAAGGCTGCATGTGTATGTGTTACTGTTGTTAATCCGTACGCCGGGTTTATTCAATTCATGCGTATTCAACAACGGTAAAGTATCTTCTTTACCCAAAACCAAAAACTAAGAGTTACTACGAACAAGAACTTACTAACACATTAAATTTTACTACTATGTCAACATTAAAATTTGAAACACTGCAACTGCACGCCGGACAAGAAGCTGATCCGACAACAGGCTCAAGGGCCGTACCTATTTATCAAACAACCTCATTTGTTTTTAAAAACGCTGAGCACGGTGCCAACCTATTCGCTTTAAAAGAATTTGGCAACATCTACACACGTATCATGAATCCAACTACTGATGTGTTTGAAAAGCGCGTCGCGGCATTGGAGGGTGGTGTAGCAGCTTTGGCGACTGCATCAGGACAGGCGGCACAGTTCCTGGCTTTGCACAACATTTTGCAGGTTGGAGAGAACTTTGTTACCTCACCGTATTTGTATGGAGGAACTTACAATCAATTCAAAGTGTCATTTAAGCGATTGGGCATCGATGCCCGGTTTGCGGAAGATGATAGCGCTGAGGCCATTGAAAAACACATTGACGACAAAACCAAAGCCATTTATGTAGAGACCCTGGGTAACCCGGAGTTCAACATTCCTGACTTTGAAAAGATTGCCGCATTGGCTAAAAAGCATGATCTGCCACTGATCGTAGATAATACATTCGGTGCAGCAGGCTACTTATTCCGCCCGCTGGAGCACGGCGCACATGTTGTTGTACAATCAGCTACTAAATGGATCGGCGGACACGGAACAAGTATTGGCGGTGTTATTGTGGACGGAGGTAATTACAATTGGGGTAACGGTAAATTCCCGCAATTCAGCGAGCCGTCTGAAGGGTATCATGGATTGGTATTTTCGGATGTATTTGGTGTAGGCGGCCCGTTTGGCAACATCCAGTTTATTATCCGAGCACGTGTTGAAGGTCTGCGCGATTTTGGCCCGGCATCATCACCATTTAATTCATTCCTGTTCATTCAAGGTCTAGAAACGCTTTCACTGCGTGTTCAACGGCACGTGGACAATGCATTGGAACTGGCTAAATGGTTGGAAGCACATCCGCAGGTAGCAAAAGTGAATTATCCTGGATTGGAGTCATCACGTTATCATACGCTTGCCAAAAAGTATTTAAAGAATGGTTATGGCGCGGTTTTATCCTTCGAGGTAAAAGGCAACAAAGAATTGGCCGGTAAGCTGATCGATAATTTACAATTGGTAAGTCACCTTGCAAATTTGGGTGATGCTAAAACACTGATCATACAGCCATCAGCAACTACACATCAGCAGCTTTCTGATGAAGAACAATTAGCGGCCGGTGTTACACCAAACTCGTTACGTGTGGCTGTGGGTATTGAACATATTGATGATATAAAAGCAGATTTTGAACAGGCATTCGCTAAAATTAAACAGGGCGAAGCTGAATTCAGCCTGAATTAAATGCAGGCCTTATAACGTTTTTTAGTTTTTTTAAGTGATATAAAAGTTATTTCGGAATGTGGCTGATCCGTTCAGCCACATCCGCAGTAATGAATGAACAGAATGAGCAGACAGACTTATATTTACCCGCAAACTTTCAAGCTCGAATCGGGCAAGAAGTTAGAAGGATTAGAAATTGGTTTCCATACGTATGGAAGGCTTAACAAAGAGCGGGATAACGTGGTGTGGGTATGCCATGCCCTAACCGCTAATTCCGACGTTTTTGACTGGTGGAAAGGATTGTTTGGAGCAAACGATTACTTCAACCCGGAAGAATACTTTATTGTATGCGCCAATATCCTGGGTTCACATTACGGTACAACTAATCCGTTGAGTGAAAACCCGGTAACCGGTCAGCCGTATTATCTGTCTTTCCCCGATATTACCGTTCGCGATATGGTGAATGCTCATCGTTTATTAGCGGATCACCTTGGCATCAACGATATCAAAATTCTACTTGGAGGCTCATTAGGTGGCCAGCAGTCTTTGGAATGGTCGATCATCGAACCAAACCGAATCAAGAATGTGATCCTGATTGCCACCAACGCACGCCATTCACCATGGGGTATTGCTTTTAACGAATCACAGCGTTTAGCTATTTCTGCCGACAGGAGTTTTTATGCTAACAAGCCTGACGGCGGTTCTAAAGGGCTAAAGGCAGCACGTAGTATTGCCCTGCTCTCCTACCGTAGTTATAAAGCCTATTCCATTACACAGCAAGAGGACAACGACAAGAAGACGGACGACTTCAAGGCATCATCCTACCAAAATTACCAGGGTGAAAAACTGGTTAAAAGATATAATGCCTATAGTTATTGGTATTTGACCAAGGTGATGGACTCGCACAATGTGGGCCGCAGCAGGCATGGCGTAGATAAAGCGCTGAGCCTGATCAAAGCTAAAACATTGGTGATCGGTATCAAGTCGGATGTATTGTTTCCCGTTGAAGAACAGCAATACCTTTTCAATCACATACCTAAAGCTGCTTTTGCCGAATTTGATTCTTTTTACGGGCACGATGGCTTTTTGATTGAAACAGAAGTATTAACCAATATCATCACTTCATTTTTTAAAACAGACGTTAAAGGAAAAATTATAGAACTGCAACAATCCGCATAATGAGTAAAAAGTTAACTATCGGTCTTTTTGGCTTTGGCGTAGTAGGTCAGGGTCTGCATGATATTATAAAGACCAAAAATCTGAACATTGAAATTGTTAAAATTTGTATAAAAGACGGAAGCAAACAACGCAGCCTTCCATCCCATTTATTTACTACTGACAAAGACGAGCTACTTGACAATCCGGAGATCAACACCATTGTTGAACTGATCAACGAGACTGAGCCTGCTTTTGATATCGTTTCAAGAGCTTTGAGCACCGGCAAAAATGTGGTTTCGGCCAGCAAGAAAATGATCGCTACGCATTTAGCCGAACTGATCGATCTGCAGCATCAATATGGCACTTCGTTGCTGTATGAAGGTGCTGTTTGCGGCAGTATTCCTATCATCCGTAACCTGGAAGAGTACTATGATAATGAATTGCTGCACTCCATTTGTGGTATTTTCAACGGATCATCTAACTACATTCTTTCAAAAGGTTTTATTGAGGGGCTCGATTACGCGTCAGCCTTAAAACAGGCTCAAGACCTCGGCTTTGCTGAAACAGATCCAACTATGGATGTTGGTGGTTATGATGCTAAGTTCAAATTAGTGATTGCTGCTTCCCATGCTTACGGCGTGGTGGTAAAACCTGAAGAAGTATTCAATATCGGTATACAAACGCTTTCGGCTTATGACCTGCAATACGCGCGCGAAAAGAACCTTAAGATTAAACTGGTTCCGGTAGCAAAAGAGCTGGATGATAATCATGTAGCGCTATTCGTTCTACCCAAATTTGTGACCGAGAGTGAGTTCTTATACAATGTGGAATACGAATATAATGGCGTTATCGTACAGGCTGCCTTTGCCGATCAGCAATTCTTTTTTGGTAAAGGGGCCGGCGGTCACCCAACCGGCTCGGCTGTATTATCTGACATAGCAGCCTTGCGTTATGATTACCAGTACGAATACAAAAAGGCTAAGTCGAAGAAGGACTTAAACTTTACCAATGATATCGAGATCAATATCTATTTACGTTATGAAGACGACGACCTGGTAGAAGCTCTGGGCTTTGAATACATCCATGAGCGCTATCTGTCAGGCAATTATAAATTTGTTATCGGAAAGATCAATCTCCAAAAACTGATCGACAATCAACATCGTATATTGAACGAAAGGGCTTTCATAGCCTTTGCCGATCAGCTAAAAGGGGTCAGTTTAGCCCCGGCAAGAAAACAAGCAGAAGAAGTGTTGCAATAAACACTTCACTGTTTATGAAAAAAGGCTCCCAATCGGGAGCCTTTTTCGTATGTATGTGTTAATTAAGGGCTGTGTTATATAGCTCTGTCGATATCCCATTGTTCCAGATAATCGGCCACGCGGCGCAGGAACGATCCACCCAAAGCGCCATCCACCACACGGTGATCGTAAGATAATGACAGGAACATCATGTGCCTGATAGCTATCATATCACCCTGTTTGGTTTCAATTACCGCCGGTTTCTTTTTGATAGCACCAATAGCCAGTATAGCTACCTGAGGCTGATTGATAATAGGCGTACCCATCACATTTCCAAATGAACCAACGTTGGTTATGGTAAAAGTTCCGTCTTTAACATCATCAGGCTGCAGTTTGTTATTGCGGGCGCGATTTGCCAGGTCATTTACTGATTTGGTTAATCCTACCAGGTTTAGTTTATCCGCATTTTTAATAACGGGTACAATTAAGTTACCACTTGGTAAAGCAGTAGCCATACCAATGTTTACAGCAGCTTTTTTGATGATCTGGTATCCATTTACAGATACATTGATCATCGGCATATCTTTGATCGCCCTTACAACCGCTTCAATAAATATAGGTGTAAAGGTGATCTTCTCCCCCTCTTTTTTCTCGAATGCGCCTTTAACCTTTTCGCGCCATAATACCAGATTGGTTACATCGGCTTCCACAAATGAAGTAACATGGGGTGAGGTATGCTTGCTCATTACCATATGATCAGCGATCAGCCTGCGCATCCTGTCCATTTCGATGATCTCATCCCGGCCTGATGCTGAAGCTGTTTGAACAGCTACAGATTTTTCTTCAAATATTGGTTCCGGCTCAGGTGCTTTATAAGCAGGCGTTTCAACTTTAGGTTGATGAACTTCATGAACCGGTGGCGTATATGAACTTTCTTGTGGCTCAGCTTTTTTATCTATGGACGCTGGGTTTTGAAGGTAATTCAACAGGTCATCTTTTGTTAAACGACCTTCTGCACCGGTACCCGGTATCTTATCCAGTTCTTCAGTACTAATACCTTCCTGCGCAGCAATATTTTTAACCAACGGCGAATAGAACCTTCCAGAACCTTTGCTTTCTTCAGCTTCCTTGGTTTCCAATTGATCCAATCCTGGTATGGATTCAGATATTACCGGCTCGTCAGCTGCTTCTTCAGGTATATTGACCTCTTGTGGCTCGGCTACTGCGGCAGGAGCTGCTTCTGCTTCGTCACCACCTTCAGTTTCTATAATAGCGATAACCGCACCAACCTGAACCACCTCATTTTCACTGCAAAGTTGCTGTATCAGTTTCCCCGAAACCGGGGAAGGAACCTCAGAATCCACCTTATCAGTGGCAATTTCCATTACCGCCTCATCCGCTTCAATATAATCGCCTGTATTTTTATTCCATTTGATTATCGTAGCTTCAGCAACGCTTTCACCCATTTTTGGCAGTAACAGTTGATATCTGGCCATATAGTTCTATATAATGTTGGTCAAAATTAGTTATTAGTTTTTAAATTCCTCAAGCAATAAGTGTAGCATATTCAAAGCCGCAATGGCAGTTCTTTCTATATTCTGTATGCGCTTATTTCCAAACTGGAATTTCTTAGTAATCGTCTTTTCAGCATTCGTCACTCCTATCCAAACAGTTCCAACCGGTTTTTCAGGAGTCCCTCCATCAGGGCCTGCTATTCCTGTTACGGCAATAGCATAGTCTGATTTAAAATTGAGCAATGCGCCCTCCACCATTTCGGTCACCGTCTCCTGGCTCACTGCGCCATATTGCCACAACGTCTCGTTTTTCACTCCAAGGATGCTTTCTTTCAACTCATATGAATACGAAACTGCTCCGCCAAAAAACACTTTTGATGAACCCGCGTGTTGGGTGATCAAATGGGCAATATATCCGCCTGTACAACTTTCTGCAGTAGACAAAGTAAGCTCTCTTTCGGCCATATGATTTAGTATAGCCTTTTCAAGTGCAATATCTTCCTGCGCTACTACCGATCTTCCAACGCGCTCAACCAGCCTTTTAGTAAATGATTCAACTTCATTTCTTAACAAAGCCTCGTCTTCACCGTATCCGCTTAAACGCAAACGTACCTGTCCAAGTTTGGGTAAGTATGCTAATTTTATGTATGACGGTAAATCGTTCTCAATATCAGCTATCTTTTCGGCAAGGTATGATTCACCTTCACCTGCTGTCAGAATAGTTTTATGAATAATAAAAGGAAGATCGAAGGTTACCTTTAACTTTGGTATTACAGCTTCTTCCATTAAATACATCATTTCGTGCGGAACTCCCGGCATCGACATGTATATCTTGCCATTATAATTGAACCACATTCCGGGTGCAGTGCCATTTGCATTCAGGATCACCTCACAGTTTTCAGGCACGAGAGCCTGTTGCCTGTTTACATCCAGCAAAGTTTCTGATACACCGCGTAATCGCCTGAAGATATTTTCTACGTTTTGCAGGGCGTCTTTATTCTCAATCAAACCTACTCCAAAATATTCAGCAAGTGTTTTTTTGGTGATATCATCTTTTGTTGGGCCGAGGCCGCCGGTGATTAGTATGATATCTGCCCGTTGATGAGCTTGAGCAAGAGCATTTAGGATGTGTTGTTTATCATCTGATACCGATGATATTTGTTTTACCCGCACACCTATCGCATTCAATTTCTGTGCAATAAATGCTGAGTTTGTATCGACGATCTGTCCTATTAATATCTCATCGCCAATTGTAATAATTTCAGCTAACATCCCGCAAAGTAACTAATTTTATTGGTTAGGATTGTAATACTGATTGCTGGTATAATCACTTCGTTTGGTCAGTTTCAGATCCTGTAAAATTGTTGCCTTCACACGGAGGGTCACGTTATACGATTTATAGTATCCAAAAGGCAGCCATTGCATCGACAGATCCCAGCAATGCAAATCGCGGTAAATACCAAAGGATGTGGCACTACTTAGCTTGCTTGCCCTTAAATCATAGTTGGTTGTATATTGTATCTTCCATTTTGGGGTAACACTCACATCACCACTTATCTGCACGGTATTTGCTACATAAGTAGAGGTGTACGAGTTGTTATAACTGAAACTATAATTAACGGATAAATTCCAGGGAACATTGAAATCCACATAAGCGCTTGGATCGCTGTTAAGTAACGCCAGTTTCGCGGCTTGTTCCGGGCTCATATTTTGTAATGTACCTGGCGGTGGCTGTTGTTGCGCATTCTGAGGTTTAAATATTGCAGGATTCAAACTGGCGCTTGCAGATACACTAAACGAGGTTAGAGTAGGGAAATTGCCATTTTGGAAAGTGTATTTATTAACAGGCACCTTGTATCTGATAATTGTATTATTCCCAATTGAGTCTCGCACTTGGGTTACATACGGATCCAGGGTACCATTAATCGATATGTTCAATTTTTGTTTAAACAAAGCTGTGTGCCCGGAAAATTGTATAGCGGAAAGCTTGAATGAGTCGGCTGCAAAATTGTAAAAAGTAGAAATATTAAAGCCCTCAAGTATTTTTATTTTTCTGTCGGTTCCGGACGTGTCAGTGGCTTTAGCCCGCATCTTAGCCTCGATGTTATTGTCAATAGTCAGGCCCAACCCTGCGGTTCTGCCCGCCGTAGGCCCTCCGTACACCGCATTCTGAAATATGGAATATTTTTGATAACTGATCGGGTAAGGTATGGTAGCTGAACTGATTGCATATTGATAGTAACCAAAGGAAGGGTCAGAAAAGTCAGGGTGATAGCTAAAGCTCAGTGAAGGTGTTGCCACATATCTTATAGCCATCAAATTACTGTTTTTGAAGCTAAGAGTACTGTATATTTTGGTGGATAAGGAAGCTCCCAGATTGTACTGTCCAGCCCTTTTAAAACCGCTAAGTGTGTCAAAAACCAGCGAGTCCCGGCCAGGAACACTACCTCTTGCAAAATGCTCCTTATAATGTTGTAAATACCACCACTCCTGGTAGTTTACATTAGCGCTGAACTGGAAGTATTTGAACAAGTTTTGGTTAAAGCTAATGGGAACATTGTGCTGAAATCCGTTTTGAAAACGTTTTTTCAGCGTCTCGCTCTTAAAAAGTTCGGCTTCCGGTACGGCAGTTACTTTGTTGGTTCCCTGCAAACTGTATCCAACGGATATCTTTTGATACCATTTTTGTGTACCTACCCTTTCTTTAGAATCAAACGGGCTGATTGTAGCCATGTTGAAGTTGAATGTCGGGAATTCCAGCGTCACCGTTTTATTAACCAGGTCCTGGCTCTGCGACAGGTTGGCCGTGAAATTGAATGGCGTACCGGCCCAGGTTTTACCGTAAGCGATACTTGAACGCAGCGAGCTAGATGTAAGATTGTTCAGATTATAACCTTCTGTCGCAGGGTTATGCTGGAAGAATCCTGATGTACCGGCATTAACCGATGCGCTAAAAGTAGTACCAGGATGCGCATTAGAATTCTGGCTGTGCGACCAGTCGATATGAAAATCCTTATTTGCAGGATCGCCAGGCAAGCCGTAATTAGTAGAGCTATAGCTTAATGACAATGTACCCGAATACTTATAACGGCTTAAATACCTTGCAGAAGTATTCACCTCATATGATCCTTTTGAATAAAGGGTTCCCGTGTTGGTTAAATCGATATAATCATTCAGTGCGAGGTAATAACCAAAATTTCTTAAATAAAAACCTAATTTCTGATCCTCACCAAATGTTGGAATAATAACCCCAGATGATTTTGAATCAGGTTTTGGAAAAAATCCAAAAGGAATTGCCAGTGGCAAAGGAATACCTTCTATTTCAAGAAACGCCGGGCCGGATATGATCCTGTTTTTTTCGCCAATACCTTTCGTGATCACAATACCGAAATGCGTTTCGGGGTAAGGGAGACTACAGGTACTGAAAATGATATTGCGATAAGCCGCCTCCGTTTCGTTTAATCTTTTTACCTGGCCACCGGTTATAAAATTGCCGTCCTGCTCTGAGGATGCATTATATATCTTACCTTTTTTTGTCTCGTAATGAAAATAAAGGGAATCGGAAGTGACTGGCTTGTCTTTTCCTTGTTTAAAGATCGGTCGTCCTATGTACCTATGGGTGAGAGGATCAATCTGGCCGCTGGAAAATATGAGCTTATTCTTTTGATCCACTCTTATATAGTCAGCATCTAATTCAAAATCCTCATTGATCACACGCGCCCTACCATATAGATACAAAATCTGATGTGTATCATCATATCTTGTAGAATCTTCGGCATGTGCAGTAACAATTGACTTTAATCCACCGTTCTTTTTAGTGGTATCGTTTTTGGCTGCTGGTGCTTTTGATCCTTTTGGTTGCTTGTTGTTTCTGAGGAGCTTTCTATCACGCACAGAATCCAACTTAATAATAGTATCCGTAACCGGTTTGTAGCTTCTAAAATTGCTAACCTTTTCAGATGCTATTACGTTTACCGTTGAAATAATTACAAGCAGAAAAAACAGGCTTACGAATTTCAAAATTGAATATGAATAGTATTTTTGCAGGTATAGTTAACAGCGCTCAAAAATAATGAAACCATCAGATTATTCGTTATGAATTGTAATGAATAATCTGACAGCACCATTACCGTTAAAAAAACAAATAATATTGATGAAAAATAAGGCATTGAAAAGATTGATTTACAGTTTATTGGCAGTTCTAATTTCGCTACCTCTATTCTCCTTTAGATCAGTTACTCCCATTAAAAATAACCTCATTGATAGCTCATTTAAGCTTAAGACTATCATTGTTGATGCAGGCCATGGTGTGCGTCCTCCGGGTGCGGTAGGGCACTTTTCGCCAGGTGCATCTGGTTCGTATTCCAATGAGAGAGATGTAACGCTTGCTATTGCTAAAAAATTGCAGATTGCGGTAGAAAAAGAGCTTACAGGCGTAAAAGCGGTGCTAACCCGTAAAACAGAAGAAGACGTTTCGTGGCAGCACCGTGCCGATATTGCCAATGAAAATAAGGGTGATTTATTTATCTCGCTGCACTGTAATTCACTTGCCCCAAGACGGATAAGAGAAGTGGTTGGTCATAAACATCATAAACCTGTTTACCGAACTGTGGAGGTCCCTGACCGTTCAGGAAAAGGTGTATTGTTACTGGTTTATGGAACGTGGCGTACAAAGGAGGAAGAAAACGCGATAAAGAATAACCAAATTGAAGGGGATTCGGATATGAACCAAACCAGCGCTGATATTAACGACCCGCTGACCATGATCCTGATCAACGACTATAAAACTAAGTTCCGTAAACAAAGTATCCACCTTGCTAACCTTATAAATGGCGAATTTATTGAAGACGGCAGGCGCAGTGAAGGTATTCGCGAACAAGGAGTTTTGGTATTATGCCATAGTGCCATGCCCGCTGTATTAGTGGAAACGGGATATATCAACAATCCAGATGATGAAGCGTTCCTGAACTCAGAAGCTGGCCAGAATGAAGTGGTTGATGCTATCATAAGGGCTCTAAAAACTTACAGGGACGGATTAGAACAAGTAGCAAAATAATTGTTATTAGACAGGATGTGGGGGATATGGTGTGTAAACAAATCATAATTATCCTATGTTTGTGTTCCTAACGGACTCAAATCTATTCTATGAAGATATCTAACGAAACCAAAATAGGCATATTAACTGCATTGGGGATCACTATCCTGATACTAACGTATAGTTATCTGCGTGGTAATGATGTTTTTTCCAGTACCAATAAGTTTTATGCTGTTTACGAAAGTGTTGAAGGTCTTTCGGTATCCAAACCTGTATTGGTGAATGGTTTCCCGATCGGCCGTGTTTCAAAGATGGATCTGCGACCAGATGGCAGAACTGTTGTTCAGTTTAAGATCGAGCCAAAATATAATGTTCCTAATAATACCCTGGCAAAACTGGTAAGTACCGACTTATTGGGTTCAAAAGCGATCGTATTTGAAATGGGCAACAGCAAAGTATATGCTGAAGACCAGGATACTTTAAAAGCAGACATTCAAGGCAGCCTGGCACAAAGCCTGCAACCAATACAAAAGAAGGCAGAGCACCTTATAAATAAACTGGATTCATCGTTAGCAGCTGTCAATAAAATTCTGAATCCCGATTTCCAGAAAAACGTCGACAGGAGCTTTTTAAGCATAGCTAACTCCCTTCAAACTTTAGAAGGAACCACCAGGAAGATCGATGCGCTTGTTGCTTCCCAGTCCAGTCATATCAATGGTATCATGGCAAATGCCGAAGGCGTATCCAGCGATCTTAAGAAAAGCACCTCGCACTTAGATGCTATCACCACCAATGCCGAAACATTGACGCATGACCTGGCTAATAGTAATATAAAGCAGACCCTGGATAATGCCAATAAGGCTGTTGCCGACCTGCAAGCCGCGGTCAGCAAGGTCAATAATGGACAAGGCTCAGTAGGTTTATTATTAAATGACGATAAGCTTTACAAGAATCTGAATGATGCATCAGCTAATCTGAATGCTTTATTTATTGACTTGAAAGCTCATCCTAAGCGCTATGTGAGTTTCTCAGTATTTGGCGGGAAAAAGGATAAATAAATGTGCAAATGCGAGGATGTGCAGATATGCAAATGAGTTTATAGACTTTTATGAAACGAATACTATAATATTCTTCATCTGCACATTTGCATATCTACACATCTGCAAATCATTATTCGATAGCAAAAGTCTTCCCTTCAATTGCTAATTCTGTTTCAGGGAAAACACTCATGGCTTCATCCAAAAGTTCACCCAATGTTTTATAACGGGCTGAGAAATGTCCGATAAGCAATCTCTTTGCGCCTGTTTTTAACGCTGCCGCTCCTGCCTGTAATGCTGTGGTATGGAAGGTGCTTTGGGCTCTATCGAGCATATTGTTCAGAAAAGTTGCCTCATGATAAAGCAAATCGACATTACTTATCTGCTCAAAATAACTTCCATCATAAATGGTATCTGAGCAATAAGCATAGCTTTTGGGCTCTTTCGGATTGTTGGTTATCTCCCAATTTTTATAAACAGTGCCATCCGGGGCAACGTAGTCCGCGCCTTTTTTTATCTCGGAGAACTGGTTAACGGGAATATTCAGCTCAATGATCTTGTCCTTGATGATCTTTTTGAGGCGTTTCTTTTGTTTAAATAAAAACCCTGTTGTAGCGATACGATGATTAAGTGGAATGGTTTCGACAGTGATATCTGTGGTGTCAAGTATCAATTCCGGCCCACCGGTATGTGTTGCAATAAACTCGATTGGGTACTGTAAAGTAGTGTCGGAGTATTTTAACTGAAGGTCGATGATTTCCTTTAACTCTGGTGGTCCAAACAATTTCAATGTCTTAACACGCCCGTTAAGGTGCATAGACGAGAGTAAGCCCACTAATCCCAGGTAATGATCGCCATGCAGGTGACTGATAAAAATATGATCAATACGACTCGCCTTTACGTCAAAACGCAGCATCTGTTGTTGCGTGCCTTCGCCGCAATCAATCAAATATAGACGTTCATTGATGTTTAGTACCTGTGCCGACGGGTTTCTGTTGTAGATTGGAGTTGCCGAACTGCTGCCAAGTATTGTTACCTCAAACTTCATATCGGGTAAACAACATGGGCTTTTATTTTGCTTCTTTCTTTAACTGTTTTTCTACTTCTTCCATGAAAACAAGGTCGATCGCTTCTTCGGTGGACGGAACAATAGAAAGTACGGAATCTAGCTGGGATATAGCGATCAAACGAGCAACGGCATCATTTAAGCCGGAAAGAATAAAAACACCGGATGCATTTTTGCACAAACGGTGACCAACCAATAAGCTGCTCAAGCCCGATGAGTCAGCAAATTTTATCTGTGAAAGGTCCATGATGATATTTCTCTGCCCTTCAGTATTGATCAAAATCAATTCAGATTTTAGTTGCGGAGTTACCAACGAATTCAATTTGGATTCGTTCAACTTCAGCAAAACATATTTATCGTGCTTATCAACAGTAAATTTCATCTTGTGTTAATTATGCTACTAAGATATAATTTTTTTATATACAATAAAAAATTACAAAGTTGTTAAGGCTTTATTTATTGCCCCTTCTACCCTGTTTAAAACTGAATCATTGTCAGATTTAACAAAACCTTCGCCGGTTATTTGTTCAAATAGTTCAATATAACGATCTGAAATAGAATTAACTATATCTTTAGTCATTACCGGAACTACTTGCCCATCCTTACCCTGGAAACCGTTTTCGATCAACCATTTTCTTACAAATTCTTTTGATAGCTGCTTTTGTGGCTCATTATTTTTTTGACGCTCCTCGTATCCTTCCTTGTAAAAATAGCGCGAGGAGTCCGGTGTATGTATCTCGTCGATCAGGTAAATTGTGCCGTCGGCTTTACCGAACTCATATTTAGTATCCACCAGGATCAGGCCACGCTCTGCCGCAATTTCAGTACCCCGCTGATATAAAGCATGGGTATATTTTTCTAATTGCGCATAGTCCTCTGCCGATACAATACCACGAGCTAGAATATCTTCTTTGGAAATATCCTCGTCATGACCAACAGATGCTTTAGTTGTGGGAGTAATAATTGGTGCAGGCAATTTGTCGTTTTCTTTCAACCCTTCAGGTAAACTTACACCACATACTTGCCTTTTACCCGCGCTATATTCACGCCATGCATGACCGGCCAAATAACCACGAATCACCATCTCTACTTTAAAAGGATCACAAATACGGCCAATGGTCACACTTGGATCGGGAACAGAAACTACCCAGTTAGGTACAATATCACTGGTGCTATGCAAAAATTTGGCTGCTATCTGATTCAATACCTGTCCTTTGTAAGGAATTGGTTCAGGCAATACCACATCAAAAGCCGAGATGCGGTCGGTAACCACCATTGCCAGGTATTTATTATCTATAGTATATACATCCCTGACTTTTCCTTTATAAAAGTTGGTCTGCTTTGGAAAATTAAAATGTGTCTCTTTTATAGCGTTCATTCTTGTTTAGATTTGAGACGTGAGATTTGAGATATGAGATTAAAAAATCTCCTTGTCTCAAATCTCACATCTAATATCTACGATTGTATATCCCCGTATGCCTCCAATATGCGTTTCACCAGCTTGTGGCGCACTACGTCTTCACCCGTCAGGTAGATCAGCTCGATACCTTTTATGTCTGTTAAAATCCTTAAAGCGGTATGTAAACCTGACTGCTGTTTTTTCGGCAAGTCGATCTGTGTAACGTCGCCGGTTACGATAAACTTAGCAGATGGCCCCATACGTGTCAGGAACATCTTTAACTGCATGTCAGTAGCATTTTGTGCTTCGTCCAATATCACAAAGCAGTTATCCAGCGTACGGCCACGCATAAATGCCAGTGGCGCAATTTCTATGGTTCGGTTCTCCAGGTATACTTTTAGCTTTTCTGCAGGGATCATATCATCCAAAGCGTCATATAATGGCCTCAGGTATGGGTCGATCTTTTCTTTCAAGTCGCCAGGCAAGAAACCAAGGTTCTCCCCTGCTTCTACAGCCGGACGGGTCAGGATAATGCGTTTGATCTCTTTGTTCTTTAAAGCACGAACAGCCAAAGCAACAGCGGTATAGGTTTTACCGGTACCGGCAGGACCGATAGCAAACAGGATATCATTTTTATCAATACCCGTCACCATGCGTTTCTGATTGGCAGTTCTTGCCTTTACCAGTATGCCATTGGGGCCGAATACCAGAACTTCGCCTGTTGTAGATTTGTCGTTCGCCTGCTCCGGAGCCGCATTAGCCACTGCCTTTGAACCCAATATTCTTTCCAGGTCGGTGATATTCAGGTTCTCGAACTTCTCGACATGATTGAGTAAGTGCGTAAATTTCTCATCAAAAACCGCCAGCTCATGATCGTCACCCAGCACTTTCAATTCATTGCCCCTCGCAACCAATTTCAGTTTCGGGTACTGTTTTTTTATGATCTCGAAGTGGTCGTTATTAGGTCCCCACAACACTGCGGGGTTAACATTATCTATAGATATTTTAAGTTCGTTCAACAGTAATGAATTTATAGTTGCAGAATTTTTTATGAATTAAAAATTGAATATTTGTAGCATCAAATGCTAGCACAAGATTAGCAATAAATATTTAAAAAATTAATGGCAATAATAACTTTAACTACTGATCTGGGCGACAAGGATATTTACCAGGCTGCACTTAAAGGAAGTATTTTAAAATTGTTGCCAACTGTTAATATTGTCGATATAACCCATAGTGTAGCTGCCTTTAATGTTCAGCAGGCTGCTTTTATTCTAAAGAATAGTTTCTATTATTTTCCAGAGCAAACTGTTCACCTGATAGGTATCGACACGGTTTATAATTCAGACACCAAGTACCTGGCAGTCAGTTATAAAAATCATTTTTTTGTAGGATCCGACAATGGCATTTTCTCGCTGATGTTTAATGCTGAACCCGATGAAATAGTAGAGATCAACATCATGCAGGACCTTAAATTCCTACATTTTCCGCTGGCGGACATTTTTGTAAAAGCAGCGTGCCACCTTGCAGGCGGAGGTAAATTAAGCGAGATCGGACTGCCTATCGCTGCCATGGAAAAGAAGATGAACCTGCAGCCGGTTGTGGAAAAAAACATGATAAAAGGCGTGGTTATCTATATCGATTCGTTCCAGAACGTGATCACCAATATTACCAAGGAGTTTTTCAATAAAGTTCAGCAAGGACGACAGTTCACACTGTCCTTCAAACGCAATGAAACGATCAATCATCTGAGCTGGCATTACAACGAGGTGCCGGAGGGTGAAAAACTATGCTTATTCGGAATAAGCGACCATTTGGAGATTGCCATAAACAAAGGCAATGCAAGTGGGTTATTAGGGTTGAATTTAGGCGACAGCGTTATCATCAATTTTGAATAACTGCACATGAAAAAACTTTACGGACTTTGCATTTTATGTTTATTCCCTGTGCTTGTATTTGCACAAAAATCAAGTTCCGATTCATTAGCCTATCAGCTACAGCGGGCCAAAATCAATCAAATGCTGGAAAGCCGCCGGCAAAAATTTGGGCAATATGACGAGAGCCTGAAAAAACATACCGGAATATTCGGGTTACAAACCAAAAAGGACATCCGCAGATCAAATGATATTTTGATGGACATCGTTAAAACCGACGATGATATATTCCGCGAACTTAAAATACTGATGGACTACCGCGTTTTTCAGCAGCAGCAGGCACAAACGCACTCTACACAATCAGAAACCGCTACGCTAGCTTATATGACTACTATTAACAAGCTGCGGGAGCAAATCGATCAGTTAAAACTGGAAGCAGAAAAAGAGAAAACCCATCACACAAACCAGTTACGCATATTAATTGGTGTTATAGTTCTCCTATTTGTGTCAATTTTATATTTACTAATGAGGAAACGGGCGGGTAAGGCTTAGTTTTGCAGCTTTTATAATCAGAAAATGGCAAGAGGAAGAGGTAGTCTGAATAGTGGCAATAAACAGGGAGAAGAGCTTCCCAAGGCTAAACTAACCAGGCAAACTTTAAAAAATGTTTCCAAACTTTTATCGTACGTACGGCCTTACAGAGGTAAATTCATAGCAGCCTTATTTTTTCTGTTCCTATCCAGTTTGGTTGGTTTGGCTTTCCCGTCCTTTTTAGGAGGATTGATTGATGCTGCCCAGGGAAAACACACCAATAAGTTTTTGCCGGCTACAGTGCAGGGAATTGGTTTATTAGCATTGATCGTACTTTTTTCGCAAGCCTTTGTCTCTTTTTTCAGGATACTTTGGTTTGTGCAGATCGCAGAACGTTCGTTGGCGGACATCAGGCGCGATACCTATTTTAAACTGATCACTTTACCGATGGACTTCTTTGCCAACCGTCGTGTTGGGGAATTGAATAGCCGTATCTCGGCCGACTTGTCGCAGATTCAAGACACGTTGACCACTACCCTTGCTGAGATAATCAGGCAGTTGGTTTTACTCATCGGAGGTATCACTTTCCTGGCGATCGTATCCATCAAACTAACACTGTCTCTGCTCGTGGTGCTACCTGCACTTGTAGTTACGGCTGTTTTATTTGGAAGATTTATCAGGAAGATTTCCAGGCAAGCACAGGATAAGTTAGCAGAATCGAACACCATTGTTGAAGAAACTTTGCAAGGGATTGCCAATGTAAAAGCCTTTGTAAACGAAGCTTATGAGTCGAGCCGTTATGAGAAAAACATCCGCGAGGTAGCCAACATAGCTATACGAGGAGCTAAATACAGGGGCTTATTTGCATCCTTCATTGTATTTGGCATGTTCGGCGCCATTGTAGCAGTGATCGCATACGGGTGTTTATTGGTAAGCAATCATGAACTTACTGTCGGTGAGTTATTCAAGTTTGCCTTATATGCAGTATTTGTCGGCAGTGCTATGGGTAGCTTTCCTGAACTATATGCCAATATACAGAAATCGGTTGGTGCCAGCGAACGTGTACTCGAGATATTGGGCGAAAAAGGCGAAATGGTTTCTATCGATCACACCGAAAACGAGATCAAACAAAAGATCGATGGCAATATCTCCTTCGATGACGTTAATTTTCACTATCCATCACGTCCCGAAATTGAAGTGTTAAAAGGTGTTTCCTTTGAAGCGCAGACCGGGCAAAAGATAGCAATTGTCGGGCCAAGCGGTTCTGGTAAGTCGACTATGGCTTCGCTGATATTACAATTCTATCATCCGCAAAGTGGAACAATTCTGTTCGATGATAAACCATCAGACGAATATAGCCTGACAGACATCCGAAACCAGGTAGCAATAGTGCCACAGGATGTAATGCTGTTTGGCGGTACTATACAGGAAAACATCGCTTATGGTAAACTGAGCGTTTCCAAGGAAGATATCATCAAAGCAGCACAGCGTGCCAATGCGCATCAGTTTATTATGTCATTTCCGGAGGGTTATGAAACTGTTGTCGGTGAGCGCGGTGTGAAGCTTTCAGGCGGACAAAGGCAGCGTATTGCCATAGCGAGGGCGTTGTTGAAGAACCCTTCAATCTTAATTTTAGATGAAGCTACTTCTTCCCTCGACTCGGAGTCAGAACGCCTGGTGCAGGAAGCTTTGGAAGAATTGATGAAGAACCGTACTTCTATCATAATAGCCCATCGCCTGTCTACCATCCGTGAGGCCGATAAGATCATCGTACTTGAAAAGGGCAAAGTGATCGAAAGCGGAAGTCATGAGGAACTGATTGGTAACGAAAACGGCCTGTATCGTTACCTGAGCCAGTTGCAGTTTGAAGCATGATAAGGTTTTACGTTCGACTTAATACGTTGTACGTTTAGAATCAGCTCAATAAATAGTAATTTGCAAATCAAAACGTAGTACGTAAAACGTATCACCTAATAAATGAAATTAACCATACACGGCGCGGCCCGGCAGGTAACAGGAAGTATGCACCTGCTCGAGGTTGACCAATATAAAATACTGATAGATTGCGGACTCGATTATGAAAAAGACCGCAGCGTTCAATCGAACGAAAATTTTCCTTTCGACCCAACAGAAATTGACCTGGTTGTTCTTACCCACGCACATATAGATCATTCTGGTAACCTGCCCACGCTAATCAGAATGGGTTTTGATGGGCAGATATTATGTACCCCAGCTACCGCTGACCTGACTGAATTATTGCTGCTTGACTCAGTGAATATATTCATGGGTAAGATCAATAAAAGCCGCAAGCATAACCGTAAAAAACATCACCACGCTGCACAACAACCCCTTTATCTTCAAAAGCATGTGATGGATACCATGGAACGGGTTGTAACTATCGGGTTTAACCGATCATTCCGAATTAATGGTAATATAGAACTGACATTTATCCCAGTTGGCCATTTGTTGGGTGCAGCAGCTGCAATATTTAAAATAAATGACCATGGCGACGAGAAAACTATTGCCTTCACAGGCGATATAGGCCGTAAGAACTACCCCGTGCTAGATGATCCACAGGATTTACCTCAAGTAGATTACCTGGTTACAGAATCAACCTATGGCGGCCGGATGCATACCAAAGATAAAACTGTTGAACAGGCGCTTGTAGAAACCATTGAAAAAGCCTGTATAAAAGAGCAAGGAAGGCTGATCATTCCAGCTTTTAGTATTGGTCGTACCCAATCGCTGGTTTATTCACTGAATAAAATCTTCACTAAGGGGCTTTTGCCGCCCGTTAAGGTATTTGTAGACAGTCCAATGGCTGTAGCTGCCACCGAGATATTCCGTAAGCATCACAGTCTTGTAAATGAGGAAGCCCGGGAGTTTTATCAAACCAAAGGTGATGAATTTGAATTCGACAACCTGGTATACATAGAAAGCTTGCAGGACAGCCGGCAGGTGTCTAATTACTTTGAACCATGTATTATCATCTCATCTGCAGGCATGCTTGAGGGCGGACGCATACAGGATCACCTGTATGAGAATATCCAGAATTATTATTGCACCATCCTGTTTATTGGATACTGCGCAAAAGGTACCTTAGGCCATCGCCTACTTCGTGGCGATCCTATTGTTCATATTAAGGACCGCGAACTATCAGTTTACGCTACCATCAGGCAAACAGACGTGCTAAGTGCCCACGGTGACCATGAGGACCTAATGAATGTTGCACGTCAGCAGGATAAGGATAAACTGAGAACGATATTCCTGGTTCACGGAGAAGAAGCCAGCATGCAGGCGTTAGCAGAAGCCTTGGAAGAAGAAGGATTTCCGGTGTCTATTCCGGAGAAGGATGTGACGTATACGCTTTAAAAAACCAGGAATATTGTTATAATTTTGTATATTCATAATTATGGCCAGCCAAGAAAAACTAAAAGCAGAAATTGAAATCCTACCTCAGTTAAGTGAATCTGAAAGGTTAAAGAGGGATATTTATCGGCCTGATATAGAAAAACTGCAGCTATTTACAAAAATGCTGCGCACCAATGCATTGTTAAAAAAAGCTGTCATAAAACATGAAAATCTACAAAACCGAAAGGAAGATCAATAGTTATTTGCTTTAGTAGCACAGTGTTTATGTGTCAATAGTGCCTTGTAAGACATTGTATGAAAAGAAAATTTACTTTCTATTAAATACTTCCAATTTACGATATCGAGACTCCCCGTATCGTTCAAAATGTTGTTTTAGACATTCCATTAACTCTTTACTTTTATTAGGGTTAAAATATCCTGAACGATAGCCCCTCCATTCCTGTGAAGTCATAACACTATGGGTTCCGTCGGGGTTCTTCGAAATAGAAAAAGCATCTAGGCCAACATATTTAGGAAATCCAGCACTGATTAATCTAGCCATTTGTTTGTCAACACTGTACCATGGCAACCAATCCAATGGTTCTTCTTCAAGAAGCTCTTCCAAGGGAGGTAATGGAGGCTGGTCCGGCTCTTCATCGATATTAGCAGGCACTTTACTTACACGAATAGTGCTCATTTGGTTGGGAATCAATGGTTCCGCTATCACGATATGTAATAAACCAACTAAGGGAAATCCATCTTCAAGTAGGCCATACACCTGAGTTTCGCCTAAAGAATTTGAGCTCTTACTTGGTTGTTTGAAATTTGGCCTAACAATTTTCACTTCATACACCGCTGTCCGATCGTAAAATAAATGATTGCCACTATATGGGATAAAAATAATGTCATAGTCGCCGGGGCGACCCTTTCTTGTCAAACCGATTTCTTTTCGTAGTACATTTGTAGCCAGGTAAAAACCTTCATATTGTTCAATACCGTCAATACGAACCGGATCAAACAATAGATTATAGAAATGAACAAGATCATGAGAATATTTATCCTTATCCTTAAAGGAAGTGATCTTCTCTATAATTTTTCGCTCATCTGAATCTTGTAATACAAAACCTGCAAAAGTTCCCATATTAATTATTTTTAGAATTCCCGTTATCAAAGAAGAATTCTATTGAAGCCTTTAATATACTTAAAAGCCATTAAGATAGAATTATAGTAGAGAAAACCTTTATTCGCCAATAACTATCATAAATAAAAAATGGGAATAGTATTCAACCATCCCCATTTTGAGATAAACAAAAGGATTTGTCTCTTTTTATTTCTTAAAATGCCCTATTATCAAACTAGCCAATTCCACCCCTATACGTTCCTGGGCTTCGTTGGTAGCGGCACCGATGTGTGGTGTCAATGATATTTTAGGATGTTTCAATATTTCTTCGCGCGGGGTTGGTTCATTGTCGAATACATCCAACGCAGCGAATGAAACCTGGCCGCTGTTTAATGCATCGATTAATGCTAGTTCATCAATCAAACCACCACGAGAGCAGTTTACCAGGCCTACACCTTTCTTAGTCTGCGCCAATTCAGCAGCGCCAAATAAAGCTTTATCTACAAATGGTGTATGCAGTGTGATGAAATCAGACTGAGCAATTATTTCTTCTAATGAAGCGATAGTAACTTTTGCACTTACTGCTATGCCTCCGCCTAATACAAGCTCTAATTCAGGATTAAATGGATATAGGTCATATGCCAGCACATCCATTCCTACGCCGATAGCGATTTTAGCCACTTCGCGACCGATACGGCCGAAGCCTACGATACCTAAAGTCTTTCCGCGAAGCTCAATACCTTTTGCATAAGCTTTTTTCAGGTCGTTGAATTTGGTATTGCCTTCAACCGGCATTTTTCGGTTGCTGTCTGGTAAAAAGCGAACGCAGCCGAATAACTGTCCGAACACTAATTCAGCAACAGATAAAGATGAAGATGCAGGGGTGTTATACACGCCAACGCCTTTTTCTTTAGCATAGTCAACATCAATGTTATCTACACCTACCCCACCGCGACCGATCAGTTTCAGGTTAGGGCAAGCGTCGATCAATGCTTTGCGCACTTTGGTAGCGCTGCGCACAGTGATGGCATCATAAGCCTGCAATTTAACAGGCAATTCATCCTGTGGTATATTATTAGTATCTACTTCAAATCCGGCATCTTCCAGCATTTTTTTGCCTATCGGATCGATACCGTCGTTAGCTAATATTTTGATCATTTTTTTATAGTTGATTAAGTTGGATTGCGTTGATTAGGTTGATTAAGTTAAAGGGACTACTCACCAACTTAATCAACTCAATCAACCAAACTATTTATTCTTCTCCTGGAATTCCTGCATAGCATCGATCAGCACGTGAACGCTGGTGATTGGCAATGCATTGTAAATTGATGCCCTGAAACCACCTACGCTTCTGTGGCCTTTGATGCCCACGATGCCTTTTTCTTCGCAATATTTCAGGAACGGTTTTTCGTGCTCTGGATTTTCCATCACAAAGCAAACGTTCATGTGTGAGCGATCTTCAGGAACTGCAACTGCCTTAAATAATGGGTTGCGGTCAATCTCTGTATATAATGCTTTAGCTTTAGCCTCATTTTCTTTTTGGATCGCTTCGACACCACCTTTTGATTTTAACCAACGGAGTGTCAGCATCGATACCAAAATGGCGAAGCAAGGAGGCGTATTGTACATTGATCCGCCTTCAATTTGTACCTGGTAGTTAAACATTGCAGGTATCTTACGACCTGTTTGGCCTAATATCGATTCTTTTACAATAACCAATGTAACACCCGCAGGGCCCATATTCTTTTGTGCACCGGCGTAGATCAGACCAAAATCAGCCACATTTACTTTACGGCTAAAAATATCTGAAGACATATCGCAAACTACAGGAACAGGTGATTTAATGAACTCCTGTAACTGTGTACCGTAGATAGTATTGTTTGACGTGATGTGAAAATAAGCAGCATCAGCAGGTATAGTAAAATCTTTTGGGATATAGGTGTAGTTGCTTTCTTTAGAAGATGCTACTACTACAGTTTCGCCGAAGAATTTCGCTTCTTTTATGGCCTTGCTTGCCCAAACACCTGAATCAAGGTAAGCGGCTTTGCCACCTTCAGGCAATAGGTTGTATGGAGCTAATGCGAACTGCGTGCTTGCACCACCCTGTAAAAATAATACCGAGTAACCTTCGGGAACTTCGACAAGTTCTTTCACCAGCCTTACAGCCTCATCCAATACAGCTTCGAATTCAGGCGAACGGTGCGATATCTCTAATATCGACAATCCTGTTCCGTTGAATTCTAACACTGCCTCTGCGGCTTGTTTAAATACCTCATGCGGTAAAATGCCTGGTCCGGCACCGAAATTGTGTTTCATATTATTTTTTTGATTTAAAATAAACTAATGGCATAATTGCCAACTTTATATTTGGTTCGGCCAAAGTTAAACAATTTGATAATGTTAAAGCAGAATATTTGCAATATTTTTATCATAATTATCTATCCGCCAAGCGCCTTAAATTGGCATAATATTAAAAAATCAATTTTAACCCAGTATTAAGTGGCTTAATTATGATAGTGGTAATTTAAAAGGGATTTTTTAAATTTTTGATAGCCTGCAGCTGATCCGCAGCAGAGAAAACCGAGTTGCCTGCAACAAACACATTTGCTCCGGCTTCGATCAATTGCTTCACATTTTGCTGACCAACACCTCCATCTACCTCGATGTACAGGTTCGGGTTACGTTTGGTGCTTAAAGCTTTCAGATCGTGGAGTTTTCTATAAGTGTTAGATATAAACTTTTGTCCTCCAAAGCCCGGATTGACAGACATGATCAATACCAGGTCGAGGTCTTCAATAATATCATCCAAAAATGCAACAGGTGTATGTGGATTTAATGCAACACCTGCATGGCAACCAGCTTCTTTGATGCCTTGTATAGTACGATGTAAATGCGTACAAGCTTCAAAATGAACAGTGATACTGTATGCCCCTTTTTCCGCGAATTCTTTAATGTACCGATCAGGATCGACGATCATTAAATGCACATCCAAAGGTTTGGTAGCGTGTTTCTTTACAGCTTCCATCACCGGGAAACCGAACGAGATATTAGGCACAAAAACGCCATCCATCACATCCACATGGATCCAATCGGCTTCACTCCTGTTCAGCATTTCAATGTCACGCTGAAGGTTGCCAAAATCGGATGCTAAAATGGATGGTGCTATGAGGTGGTTCATGGGTCGAAGATAGGTAATTAGAGATTAGTTAACCAGTTAATCAGTTATTAGTTATACAGAAATTTTAATTAATAATGATTTTGACCTCTACTGATTAACCGATCACCAGTTAACTGGTCACTGCCAATCAATCACAATTTTGAAGAAGGTCGTAATACTTCTTCATTAGTACGACATCGTAATCGACAAGGGAGTTATAAGCTTCAGAAACAAGCTCATTCAGGATAGGGATAGCAATATGAGCGCTGTTGCTTGATATGGATTCTGTTTGTTGGATCAATTGCTTTACACGCATAATCTCGTACAGCAATAATTTGGTCAGATCATCCTCATTAGCATGGATAACAGCGGCAGTCCCATTAAGCAAATTTAATGAGTCAGCGCTAACAGTATTCAACCTCTTGTTCGTATCTGGTAAAGGATCAAGGCGCATATTATTAACTTAAGTGCAAAAACATTTCAATTGTTTTAGAAAAGTGAAAAAAAAAATCATAAAAAAAGCCTCCGTTTCCGGAGGCCTTTACAATAAGCTGATTTATAAATTATTGCGCTTTTTCTGGCTTCGGTAATAAAACCTTTCTTGAAAGTTTTAATTTGCCTTGCTTGTCTATGTCAAGTAATTTAACTCTTACTTCGTCACCTACTTTGAAGATACCATCCATAGTCTCAAAACGTTTGTGGTCAATTTCTGAAATGTGAAGCAAGCCGTCTTTGCCTGGCATGATCTCAACGAACGCACCGAAAGGCATGATGGATTTCACTTTTCCTTCGTAAATTTCACCTACTTCAGGTCTTGCTGCGATAGCTTTGATACGCGATACAGCGGCATCTATTGAAGCTTTGTTTGCAGCAAATATCTGAACGATACCCTGGTTATCTTTTTCTTCTATAGAGATAGTAGCACCAGTTTCGCGCTGCATTTCCTGGATGATCTTACCGCCCGGGCCTATAACAGCACCAATGTATTCTTTATCGATCTTGATAACGATAATACGTGGTGCATGTGGTTTGTAATCCTCACGCGGTTCACTCAGGGTCTTTTTGATCTCGTTTAAGATATGTAAACGACCATCTTTTGCCTGATCTAAAGCTTTTGTTAATACTTCGTATGATAAACCGTTGATTTTTAGGTCCATTTGACAAGCAACAATACCATTCTCAGTACCAGTTACTTTAAAGTCCATATCACCTAAGTGGTCTTCATCACCCAAGATGTCAGACAGGATAGCATATTTAGTTCCCATTTCATTGGTGATCAAGCCCATAGCAATACCGGTTACCGGAGCTTTAATTTTCACACCGGCATCCATCAGCGCCAAAGTACCGGCACATACAGTTGCCATTGATGACGACCCGTTTGATTCAAGGATATCAGATACTATGCGGATGGTATATGGGTTTTGATCCTCAGGAGGTAATACTTGTTTTAATGAACGCATTGCCAGGTTACCATGACCGATTTCCCTACGGCCTGCTCCCCTGTTCGGGCGAACCTCGCCAGTTGAGAAACCAGGGAAATTATAGTGAAGAAGAAATTTCTGATAGCCATTGATAAATGCACCATCAATCATTTGCTCATCATCTTTTGAACCTAAGGTGACGGTAGTTAATGATTGTGTTTCACCACGGGTGAATACCGCTGAACCGTGTGCTGAAGGAAGGTAACCAACTTCGCTCCATATCGGGCGGATCTGAGTAGTTGTACGACCGTCTAAACGTTTACCTTCATCCAATACAAGGTTACGGATAGCATCATACTCTACATCGTGATAGTATTTCTTTGCAAGAAACTTGGTTACATCATCTATCTCACCTAAAGTTTCAATATAGGTATCACGAACTTCTTTAAATTTAGCAGCACGCTCATCTTTTGCAGAAGCAGAAGAAGCTATGGCATACACTTGCTCATAAGTAGCAGCGTAAATCGCTTTTTTTAGTTCTTCATCATGATTCTCGTGACTATAAACACGTTTTTCAGTTTTGGCAACTGCAGCAGTTAATTCTCTTTGAATTAAGCATTGTATTTTGATAGCTTCATGAGCAAATTTGATAGCCTCGATCATCTCAGTTTCCTGGATCTCTTTAGCTTCACCTTCAACCATGTTGATATCAAACTCAGAGCCGGCAACGATAAATTCTAAAGTAGCACGCTCCAGGTCAGTCATCGTTGGGTTAATTACCAACTGACCGTCGATTTTAGCTACGCGAACTTCAGATATTGGTCCGTTAAACGGAATATCAGAAACAGCAATAGCTGCTGACGCTGCTAAACCTGCAAGGCAGTCAGGCATAATTTCTTTATCGGCAGAAATTAAGCTGATCATTACCTGTGTATCTGCGTGGTAGTCTTCAGGGAACAAAGGGCGCAAAGCACGGTCAACCAAACGTGAGATCAATACCTCATAGTCTGATAATCTTGCTTCACGGCGTAAAAAACCACCGGGGATACGGCCAGTAGCGGCATACTTCTCCTGGTAGTCAACTGACAAGGGTAGAAAATCAACTCCTTCTTTTGCTTCGGGCGAAGAAACGACAGTAGCCAATAACATCGTATCTCCCATTTTCACAACTACAGACCCATCAGCCTGTTTGGCCAGCTTTCCAGTTTCGATCTCAATGGTGCGTCCGTCACCCAGGTCGATAACCTTTTTAATTACATTTAAACTCATCTTGTTTTTGTTGTGGTGTGCTTTTCATCTTCAGAACACACCGGTTTTTATTTTGTAAAATAATTGTTTGCAAAAGTAAAAAAGCCATCCGAATTGGGATGGCTTTTTAAGAAATTCTGGAAAGATTTATTTGATGATATCACGCAGCTGTAAAGCTTTGATGATGGCACGGTATCTTTCAATGTCTTTGTTATACAGGTAAGCTAATAATGCGCGGCGTTTACCTACCAATTTTTGCAGCGAAAGCTGGGTTGAAAAATCTTTTTTGTTGCTTTTCAAATGTCCTGTCAAATGCGCAATACGGGTTGTGAATAATGCGATCTGTCCTTCAGCCGAACCGGTGTCGGTTGCGCTTTTACCATGTTTTGCAAAAATCTCTGTTTTTGCTTCTTTACTTAAATACATTACTTGAATAATATTAAAGCGTTAATACTTTTGTTAATTGAGGTGCAAAGGTAATGTTTGTTTTCCGATAAAAGAAATAATTATTCAATAATAGTTGATTGGTTAAGTGGTTGATTGAGTGAATGGTAATTTCAAAATAAATGCGAACTGCCAACCCACGGCCAACTAAGAATCAGCTGCCCACTATAATAGCCTTTGCTTTTTCAAGCGCTTCGTCTTTGCCTGCCTTTATTCCCTCAATCGTCGGATTTAACTTAACATCTATTTTAACACCTTTGCGCTGAGTCTCGGTGCCATCTGGGTACAAAACGCCAAGTCCTGATATCATAGTGGTAATTTTTCCCGGTAGCGTTATCTGTGATACATTACCATCAGCCCCGGCAGTAGTGCTGCCAATGACTGTTACGTTAGGGGAGCTTTGAAAAGCCATTGTCGTATATTCAGCCTGGCTTTGTGTTTGTTCGTTAACAATCACTACTACTTTACCCTTATAACTATTTTCAGGTTTTATATTCAGAGGATCACCTGTAGAGAAAAGCCCGGGATGAAAAATGCTTCCCGATGTGAAATAAACAAATTTTGCATCTCCTGTTTTGATAAATGGCACAAAAGTGAATGGCATAAATTCCGAAGGGTAACAACGCATGTCGACAATAATACCTTTTGTAGTTTTAAACATATCTTTTATCGCCGGTAAATCCTTGTTATGATATTTTCCCGGAAAAATATAGCCTATGTCGTTATTGATCAGATGGAAACCGGGTTCGTTGGGATGTGGATTAACCAATAAAGCAACATTCAGATTGCCGTAAGCCATGCCCTGCTGGCTTATTTGCAGTGTCTGTCCATTGCGTTCCACAACAAATTTAAAATCAGGCTCTTTGCTTCTCAATAGATATTCACGGGGCATATCACGCAATTGCGTTTCGTAATTGGACGCGGCCGTAATCGGCAGATATTTCCTGATCAAGGAATCAATCTTTATGCCGTTGATGCTTTTTATCACGTCACCAACCTTTATATTATTCTTCACGTTAAGAGTGTCATTATAATAATCAGTGACTACCAGTTTGTTTTCAATAAATTTTGCCATAAAGGGTGGTGAATATTTCCCGCGATACTCACTTAATCCTTTAGGACTACTCCAGATATTCGCATGCGAATCATGAACGTTGCTAATGAGTGCCATAGCAGCCAGATCATAATCGATAGCATCTTTTGCATTGACAAACCGGGGAATGTAAGCCGGTAAAACTTTATTCCAATCTTCCCCTATCAAATGCTTATAAGGAAAAAAGTATTGTATCATGTTCCAGTAGCGGAATAGTGAAAGTAACCTGATACCTGCATCCGGATAATCCACATCATCATATGAAATTTCGTGGGTAAAATCCGGATTTCCGGCTCCCATTTTTGCTATATAATAATTCTTGCTATTGTAGCTATTCTCAATGATATACGTCAATTTGTCCGCCAGTTGAGGGCTCACAATTAATTTATCAAATATTTCGCCGTAATCGGGCTTCTGCGCTATGTTCGCATCTCGGATACCACTACAATTAGGGCAATGCGGAGGTAAACCCAATTTGTCAATCCATTTTTCAATTACACCACTTGCTTCGTTATAGTTTGACGCCTTTATTATTTCAGGCATTACCCTGAATAATTCGGCATCCATGTTAATGTCGCCTTTTGCCGACTTAGGCAGATGATATTTTACAAAACCCCACACCTGGCAAAGTAATGCTAGATTTTTGATCTGTTGATTATTAGGTGTAAAATCTGCAATACCAGAATTTTTGGAAAAATCGGTATCCTTCAATGCAGCGAAAGTCTCGGGTTGCTTGATCTTCGCCTTTTCTACCGGTACACCATCTACGTAAAACCGTACATTACTGATCCACATTTTACCTTTGCCAACTAGTAGCGCCCCTATATTTAAAATGGTGGCATTCGCCTGGTCATAAGGCAGATCAATAGTGTATTCTTTCCAGTCTGTGGTTCCGTGAATGTGCTGATCCTCCATATTATTAAAAGCGCTTGTACCATCAATCCGCACCCAAAAGCCTGCATAACCTACCACATTCTCTGTTTTTATGAAACCCTTTAACTGCACTTTGCGCCCCTTAAAAGTTTGCTCTATTGCACAACTGATAGCCCCGAAACTTCCTTCATTGGTTTTTGAGGTTATTGACAACGAATATTTGCTTTTTTTTACCACATGGCTGTCAACTGCATAGGAGTAGTTCAGTTCATCCATAATGTGGTACCAACCTACTGGCAAATTTGTAGCAAAATTAATGTCCTTGAAATTGCCGTTGAATGTGACTGTTTGTGCATGGGCTTTACCTAAACCCAACAAACATAAAACGAAAAGAAGAATAAGGTTACGAGCTCTCATAGCAAAGGTTTTAAGTAAATTTAAGCGTCAAATTATTTTAGTTACAATATTTAACACTATTTAACCTAAGTTAAATGTTTGTTAAAAGCTATCGGCCTGAATGGTTAACTCTGATTTTTTAACTTAGCCAATCTTAATTAACTTTCGAACTTTATAACATTTAATAACCAATGCAAAACCACCAATACTCCACCTTCGAAACCGAATTCCGGGTACGTCCGGATGATATTGACATGTTTCAGCACGTGCATAACAGTAAATACTTTGATTATGTACTGGCTGCCCGTTACGACCAGATGGAGCGCTGCTATGGCATGGCTATGGAAAAGTTTATGGAGCGCGGCTTTGGTTGGGTGGTGCGCACAGCACATGTAGACTATAAACGCGCCTTAACTATGGGCGATTATTTCATAGTAAAAACAGGTATCGACAGTATTGATGATAAAGGTTGTCGTGTGAAATTCTCAATCACCAATAAAGCAACAGGAAAAGTTTGCTGCGACGGTTGGTTTGATTATACCATGATCGATATGCAAAACGGCAGATCTGCCAAAATACCACAGGATATTATTGAGCAATATTTGATTTGATTACGGAATTATTAATGCCGAATTGTTCCCTCGATTAATTCCCCATAAAACTCACCTACATTCATTCCCGCGGCCCTCACCTGCTGTGGGATAAGGCTATTCGCTGATTGTCCCGGAGTGGTATTGATTTCAATGAAGTAAAACTCTTCAGTTCCTTCCAGTAAAATAAAATCAATGCGCACCATTCCCTTGCAATTCAATCGCAGATATACATCGGTCACTATTTCTGCGATCTTTTCGTTTTGCTCAGGAGTAAGATTTCCGGGAGTGATTTCCTGCGTTACACCGGGTGTATACTTAGCTTCGTAATCAAAGAATTCTTTTGAACTGATAATTTCTGTAGCAGGAAGCACTTTTATCTTTCCATGCAGGCGTGCGATACCTATGCTGAACTCGCGGCCTTTGATAAATTCCTCAACCAATATCTGATCGTCTTCAGTAAAGGCTCTTTCAAAGGCGTCGTGTAATCCGGCAGCGTTTTGCACTTTACTCATGCCTACACTGCTTCCGCCATTATTGGGTTTTACAAAAAGCGGGAATTTTAACTTTGCTGCCACAGCAGATATATCATGTATACCGCTTTTGAATATTTGTACTGACTTAGCTATGTTTAACCCATGTATACCATTTACTATCGCTTTGGTATAAGCCTTGTTCATGGTAATGGCTGAGGTGGTAGCATCGCAGGTATTATAAGGTATGCCCAGCATATCCAGGTAGCCCTGTACTTTGCCATCCTCTCCGGGTGTACCATGTATGGTGATGAAGGCAAAATCAAACTTTATCTTTTGACCATCCACCGTGATAGTAAAATCATTTTTGTCGACGGCAATATTTCCGTTATCTGAAGCATAAAACCAATTATCGCGATTAATAAAAATGGTGTATACGTTATATTTTTCAGCGTTCAGATTGGCTGCGATGTTCTTTGCACTATTTACGGATACTTCGTATTCACCGGTAAATCCTCCGGCTAAAAGAGCTATATTTTTACGTGACATTGTGGTCAAATTTGGATTTCGAAATTAATGATAAAGTCGACGCAATCTAAATATTATATTTTTTTAATTGCTGTCAGACCTATTTTATTACCTGGTTAAATGAACAATATTTTATACGTATATTTAACCAATAGCGTTAACTATTTGATCCGCTTTGCTATATAAATCAGAAAATTGGCGTTCCGAATTTCGAAATAATAATCTATGTTTGATAGCTGGATCAAAGCACAACCCTGATAAATTCAAATGAGCAAATTTACAGCTTACTTAAAAACCAAATCATTCCGGAATACCATTATAGCAGCCATTCTAGTCACTATTGCTATTGTCTTGATAGCCTTTTATAGCCTTGGTTACTACACACGTCACGGCTCCGGAATATTGGTTCCAAGGGTTATGAATATGCCGATAGACAAAGCGCTCAGCACACTAAAAGATCAGGGATTTGGTGTAAGCATTGATTCGGTATATGTCCTGGATCAGCCAGCAGGCACCGTGATTGAACAGGACCCCGATGCAGGAACGAATGTGAAAGACGGCCGTATGATCTACCTGAAAATTGTAAAAAATCAGGCACCTCCTGTGTCCCTGCCAGATATTATAGATGCACCTTATATATCCGCCGAAGCAACCCTTTCTAATTATGGCTTAAAGATCGGTGATACTACCTTTGCTCCTGATATTGCCCGCAACCATGTGCTGCAGGTTAAATTTGCCGGTCAGGTTATAGCTGCGGGGACTAAGATACCTAAAGGGTCAAAAGTAGATTTAGTATTAGGTGATGGCTCGGGTGCGAGCGAAGTAGAAATACCTGACCTTGTTAACCAGGACCTGGATGCGGCAAGATTCGTACTAAAAAATAGTGGATTAGCTTTAGGCGTGATCACTTACCAGGGCACTATTACTGACTCAACCAATCTCATTATAGTAACACAAACCCCGGCTAAAACAGATTCCGTAACCAAAGTAAGCAACGGCACCCGCATTAACGTTACCGTTTCGCAGGGCAAAAAAACACCATGACGGATATTGATGCTAAAGAAGTGTTTGCCCGCCTGCAAAATGGCGAGCATTTGAACATGCTTGATGTGCGCGGAGAGATGGAATACCACACCTTTAACATCGGCGGATTAAACATTCCCCTTCCCGATCTGCTTGAAAATATAGACGACCTGGAGTGGAATAAAGACGACGAGATCATCGTTATCTGCAAGGTTGGTTTGCGAAGTGCAACAGCCAAATCAATTTTAGAATTGAAAGGTTATAAAAATATCAGAAATTTGACCGGCGGTTTGATCGCCTGGCAAAAAAATCAACAAAAATAATTTACCATTAAATACCAAATGGAAGAGCAAAAGAAATCAGGTTCTGTTAAAAAGTATATTATCGCTTTCGTTGTGATTATTATTCTCGCATTGGGCGGTACGGGTTTATTTTACTACTTAAAGTATTTCGGCGCCAATGTGACCGACAAACAGGAATATCTTTATATCCACACAGGAGCTACATACCAGTATGTATATAAAACCATTCGGGAAGAAGGTATAGTTAAAGATTCGACCAGCTTTAATTGGGCCGCTCAGAATATGCATTATACCACCCGAGTTAAGCCGGGCAGGTATCATTTGGTAAGTGGTATGAGTAACCGCAGACTGATCAATATGCTGGCATCAGGTACTCAGGATCCTGTCACTCTTAATTTTCATAATCTGAGGTTAAAAGAAGAATTTGCAGGCTTTGTATCTAAAAAGATCGAACCTGATTCTACTTCGATCATACGTTTACTCGATTCAACCGACTACCTTAAACAATACGGTTTTACGCCTGATAACGTATATGCCATGTTCATTCCAAATACTTACCAAATATATTGGAACAGCACACCTGATAAGTTCTTCAAGCGTATGTATGCTAACTATGAAAAGTTCTGGACACCGGAGCGCAAGCAAAAGGCCGATGCGTTGGGCTTATCTCCTATCCAGGTTTCAATTTTGGCGTCAATAACTGACGCAGAGGCGCTGCACGATGATGAAATGCCAACCATTGCTGGTTTGTACCTGAACCGCCTAAAAAAAGGCATGAAGCTGGAATCAGACCCTACCGTAATATTCGCCAAGCGCGACTTCACCATTAAGCGCGTACTAAATAGAGACCTCTTATTCGATTCACCTTATAACACCTATGAACATACTGGCCTGCCTCCGGGCCCGATAATGATGCCATCAGTAAATGCATTAAACTCGGTGCTGGATTATAAAAAGACCGACTATATTTATATGTGTGCCAAAGCCGATTTTTCAGGCAACCATGCTTTTGCTACCACTATGGCCGACCATTTGGTGAACGCCCGCAAATTCCAGCAGGCCCTTAACGAACGTAACATCAAAAGGTAATGTTTGAACACACCACCAAAGTTCGGGTAAGGTACGGCGAAACCGACCAAATGGGCTACATGTATTATGGCAATTATGCCGAATTTTATGAAGTGGGCCGTGTAGAAATGCTGCGCAGCCTTGGCATGACTTACAGCGGCATGGAAGCCTCAGGTGTAATGATGCCGGTTTTGGAAATGCATTGCAAATACCTGAAACCAGCCTTATACGATGAAGAGATCAGCATAAAGGTGATCATGAATAAGATGCCCGGCGTTAAGATTCATTTTAAGTATGAGCTATATAATCCGGGTGGCGAAATGATCAATGTTGGCGAAACTTTATTGGTCTTTGTAAACATGAAAACCAATCGCCCCTGCATGCCTCCCCAGGAATTTCTTGATAAGTTGAAGCCATTTTTTCAGTAGATTTGGTTTAGATGGAATGGTTGCACCGCTTTTTACGACGGTTTGTTTTCTACAGGTATTTGGTTGAGTGTACCAAGTATATTGCATTTCCGGGGTTCAAGCCCATATCCTTTTACACAGTTGGTGTCTTCTTTTTTAATGAAATAAAGCAAGGCAAACTGGCCAACCAGGCTTCGTCGCTGGCTTATAATTTTATGCTGGCATTGTTCCCGGCTACTATCTTTTTATTTACGCTGATCCCATATGTGCCTATCCGGCATTTCCAGGATAATCTGGTAGATATGATGACCAGCATAATGCCGCGTAATGCCTATCTGGCTTTTCAGGATGCGATTAAGGAAATTATAACCCAAAAGAGTGGCGGCTTGACCTCCTTTGGTTTCCTGACCACTATGTTCTTTGCCACGAATGGTGTTAACAGGCTCATACAGGCATTTAATAAGTCATCGCTGGTGAAAGAGAACCGGAGTTATGTACACCGGCGCTGGGTAGCCCTGGTGCTCACTATCATGATCTGTAGTTCCATGTTTGTTGCGGTGGGAATTATGATAGCCGGACACAAAATATTGATATTCCTGCAGCAACACTTTTACAGTAAGGCTCATGGTTGGTTTACTGCCATTGCTCTGTTAAAATGGATAATCGTAATTGCTATATTCTTTGTGACGGTGTCACTTTTGTACCGCTACGGTCCGGCGCATAAACAGAAATGGAAATTTCTGAGCCCGGGTTCTGTTTTGGCAACGGGATTGGCAGTATTAACTTCACTCGGATTTACCTTTTATATCAACAATTTCTCGTCCTATAACAAGATCTATGGCTCTATCGGCACGCTCATCGTGATCATGATATGGCTGTATCTAAACTCGCTGATTATCCTCATCGGCTTCGAACTTAACGCCAGCATTGAGCTTTGTAAGCGCAGTATTAAGATCGTTAAACCTAAGTTTAATACTTTTCGTACCACAAAAACAGAGAAAACACATCATTAAAAATCTATCAATAAGGCACTTATCAATTTATTTAAAAAAACTTAACATCAAATTTGCCAATTCCACCCGGTTTTGTACTTTTGCCCCCGGAGAGTTGGCAGAGTGGTCGATTGCGGCAGTCTTGAAAACTGTTGAACTGTGAAAGGTTCCTGGGGTTCGAATCCCTAACTCTCCGCCTTCGCCCGCCGAAGTGGGCTACGGCGGATGAAATCCGCCAGTAGGTCGCGAAGGAGGGTTCGGTTGTTTTGGCAACACACAAAGTTTAAGCCTGGTAGAAAATTCTACTGGGCTTTTTTTATATTAGCCCATCTTTCCTATGCAGGTAGAGCCCTGAGCAGACGAAAATTTGTAGTATTTGATTATAAGTATTTGCTCCCATAAAACATATCACAATGGCTGTTAGAGAGGCAATTAGTAAAGCGATACGCTTTGAAGTATTTAAGCGCGATAAGTTCACTTGTCAATATTGTGGTAGTAAAGCACCGGATGTAGTTCTTAATGTGGATCATATCGATCCTGTAGCTAACGGTGGTACAAATGAAATTATTAATCTTATAACAAGTTGCTTCGAGTGTAATAACGGTAAGCGAGATATACTTCTCAATGATGATTCTAAGATCGTAAAACAGCGGAAACAGCTGGAACTATTACAAGAGCGGCGTGAGCAGATTGAATTAATGCTAGAGTGGAAAAAATCACTTTCTGCGTTCGATAATGATGTTCAAGGAATGATATGTGACTATATAAATAGTAAGATCGCACCTCTGACATTAAACGAAAACGGTAAACGAAGTATTGGAAGTTGGTTGAAAAAATTTAATGTCGATAAAATATTGGATGGGATAGACACCGCCGCAACCAAATATTTGAAGTATAAGGACGACGATATTGACCAAGATAGCGCTGAACTATTTTTGAAAAAAATCGGAGGAGTCATTGTAGTTGCTGCCCAACCACCCGTACAACAAAAAATTGCATATATCAAGGGAATTGCTCGCAATAGATTTGCATATTGGAATGAACAACAGGCAGCAATGCTGCTTTCCAATTATGTAAAGGCGCTTGAACAACACTATGATGAAGGGGATTTGCTTAACGATTTGAATAAAGAAGTTGAACGAATAACTAAAGAAGCTAAAAACTGGACCGAATGGAAAGAAATATTAGAAAAGTGGACACAGGATATCAAGGCTTGGGAAAAGAATAAATCTGCTAAAACAAATATTTCAGATAAGGATTTTTCAATTGAAGAGTTGGAATCTTTTACATATCATAGTAGATACGAGCAATATGACTATATCAAAGCAATTGAATATATTGGTAAAGTCTTCCCTGATTTTGATCAAGTAACATTTCGGCAAATCTTACTTAGAGAATTAATAACATTCCTAGAAACTCAAAATGATTTTGAGAATGGGCCAACTGAATTGGATGAAATCAAGTTAAATATTCGATCTTATATTGATGGGACGACGCTAAAGGATTTTTTTGAATATGAAAATCATCTCGAAAATACTGATTTAGATTTTGGAGTTTTGTTTGTATTATATTATCAAATAATTGATTTGCTTATCGAAACATTTTTTTTCTGCTATTTTGTTCATCGGAGTTTAAAACATATTTATGTTTCACGCTTAATGGATATGTTTAAAGAAGCGCTACTTGAAGAAATAAATAGCTGAATTTAAAACGACGCTGGAATTTATTACGTTTTAACAAAGTCTACTAATGTATGAAAGGTAGTTATTTAATTGTTATCAGATACACGTTATTTAATCTCCATTTCCAGAGCTTCTTTTTTTATGACTTGAATAACCTTGTAAACATTGCGAACCATATGAATCGACACCCATCTATCATAATATTCAGGTTGAGGATTATATGAGCTTAATCTAATCCTATTAAATAGTGTATCAATAACACTAATCGTCTTAATAAAGTAGGCATATTTTAAGTATTCATTTCCCAAGCAGACAGCTACTGGTTGATTAATAGGAATATCTAGAATTAAATCTGATAACGGTTTATTCATATCTAATTGCAAATCGTACACTAGTACACCAGAACCGTCAGGTATAGAACGATAATCATTACATGTCATACTATTTCCTGCAACTGGAAATATCCCATAAAATATGTGATTATTCATACAATGTTGAATAATTTCAGCCACTTCTTTATTCATCACAATATCCAGAAAACTAGTCGGCTCAAGTTCGTTAATTAAACGATTCTTGTTTTTCTTTAAATGCTTCATAACCCTGCTCACTTTAAATCCTAAATCAAAAGACATTTAGAAATTAAACTAGAAAAAAATGTTTCTATTATGTCTTGCTAATCCTTTTTGAAAATCTAATTCAGTATCCTGTTTAACCCCAGTAAAATTTTAATGACATATAAGCCAATTCTCTCCGGACTATTGTAAATTTGATAACAACATCATTAATCAATTAAAACACTTCTGCCATGTTAAAGAAATATTATTGCTTATCGTTTTTAATCTTCAGCCTCTCACTTATTGTAAGTCTATCTGGCTTTGCCCAAACAGCAACATTGTCAAAAGGAGATGCAGCGCCGGTATTTAATGCACAAGCCAGTTTGGCGGGCAAGGAAATGGATTTTTCATTAAAACAAGCCCTTGATAAAGGACCTGTGGTAGTGTATTTCTACCCTTCTGCCTATACAGGCGGCTGTGACGCAGAAGCGCATGCTTTTGCTGAATCTAAGGATAAATTTACTGCGGCCGGAGCTACAATTATAGGCGTATCTGCAGACGATATCCAACGACTGAATGCATTTTCTTCCGATCCAAATTACTGTGCGGGCAAATTCGCTGTGGCATCGGACCCGGGAGGAAAGATTGCAAGTACTTACGGTCTGACAATGTCAGCCGCAAAGTCTGGCATTAAAGACGTGCGCGGCCAGGACCTTACACACGGTTTCATCCCACGCACTACTTTTGTCATCGGTAAAGACGGCAAAGTTGTAGCGGTTTTTTCATCACAAACCGATCATATCTCTCCTGCCGACCATGTTGCAAAATCCCTGGAGATTGTAAAAGGGTTATAATTCACGAGGGTAAGTTCAAAATATTAAAATACTTATTTATGTATTAGCGGGGTCTCCTAAAAGGGACCCTGCGTTGTTAATGCCCTTTCTCACACAAATATTACTTTTCAATGGCGACAAGTTTAATTAACTTGTACAGCGTAATTCTAAGCCCTTAATCATCTAATTATAAACCCATGAAAAGATTCAGTTACGTTTTCTTATTGTTAACCTGTTTATTCAGCACAAAATTATTCGCTCAGCAAGCACAGCCCGACAGTAATTATGTAGTCAGAGGATTCGCCATTGCTGCACCAAAACCAAGTGGTTTGGACGAGTTTGTCAAGTTCATTAATGAAGAATTAGCTCCGCGTAAGATAAATACGCTGATCCTTCGGGTTGATTTTAATTATAGTTACAAAAGTCATCCTGAACTTCGGGATTCTGCTTCATTAACTAAAGGTGATGTAAAAAGGATTGTGGAAGCTTGCAAGAAAAATAATATCGCAATTATTCCGCAGGTTAACCTGCTGGGACACCAGTCATGGGCACATAAGTTGAATAAATTATTGGAGAAATACCCTGAATTTGATGAAACGCCATGGGTAAAAATGCCTGCTACTGCTGCTGAATACAAATGGCCAAATGCAGACAACCTATACTGCAAAAGCTATTGCCCGCTTCACCCGGGTGTGCATAAAGTTGTGTTCGACTTGATGGATGAAGTAATGGAAGTATTTGAAGCCAATGCATTCCATGCCGGTATGGACGAGGTGTTTTACCTCGCAGACGATAAATGTCCTCGCTGCGGTGGTCGTGATAAGGCGGTGATCTTTGCAAATGAAGTGCAATTGATCCGTGACCATCTCGCAGAAAAAGGCAAGGAACTATGGATATGGGGAGACAGATTGATCGACGGTCGTGCAACCGGCATAGGCATGTGGGCAGCAAGTTACAACGATACTTATCGCGCGGTGGATATGATACCAAGGGATGTAGTGATCTGCGACTGGCAATACGATCGTGATAACCAAACCGCAGTGTATTTTGCGCTGAAAGGCTTACGCGTAGTTACCTGTGCATGGAACCGTCCTGAGATAGCTACGGCACAGGTGGAAGATCTTTATCGCTCACGCAAACTGTCTGTAGCTCCTGTGCGTGGCCGCTTTTATGGTATTGCGGAAACAATATGGTCGCCGTCGGTACAGTTCCTGAAAGAGTATTATAGTAAAGATACTGTTCAAGCAAAACAAAACAGTCAGAGCAATGCTTTCAGAGCTTTATTTGATAAAATGGGTGAATTGGATCAAGTGGCAGTAGCGAAGTAAAATCATATTGTCATTTCGAACGAGCACCAGGGGTGAGAAATCGGGCGAGGAGAAATCTTATACAACTTGCAAAGCGGACTATGTATGGCATAGAAGATTTCTCCTCACCCTATCCCACAATTCCAATGCTGTTCGTTCGAAATGACAACGTTTTTTGTTTGGAGTCGAACACTAATTCACAAAAACCTCATCAACAAACACCCAGGACGGTTTCCCTTTTGCAGGGTGCCATTCTGGTAATTTGTAAATAGGCTTTGCCACGAATTTGATGCATGTGATTGGCGCGCCTTCATTTAATTTGCATACCAACGGTTGTAAAATATCCGGATCACCTTTCTTTTGAGTTCCGGTTGTTATTGAACCAATAGGTTTTAAATGCTGCATATCCGTACCGCCCCATACTTGCACTTCCGTTGGCAAGAATATCTGGCTGCCAATCATTTTTAAGCAGTTCAAAGTTAATGTACGCGGCTTCACCGGTTTTTTGAAATAGAGCATCAATTCCATATCTTTTTGTGTACCTAACCACTTATTGTTGCCGAAATTCATTCCACCCAAATCACCGTCGGTCAGCGTTTTTGCGCCATCAGCCTGGTAACGTTCGTCCACCGGTTTGATTAAGGAAATGCTATCAGGTGCAAAGGTGTTTTTATAAAAAGTATAGCTTACCACATCGCTTCCATACCAGCCCATCTTGTAGGCTTTAGCCTTTATGGTGGTGTTATCAGCAATCATAATACCCGGTTTATATAAAGCTGAATTGATACTATCAGGGTCTTTTCCATTGGTCGTATAACGTATATCAACTCCCTTAATAGGATTCGTAACAAGCAATTGTACCGGCTTGCTAAAAACAAACGTTGTATTTTTTACTTGTGGCGGAATAAGCTTCATCGGTTTATTATCAGCCTTAAACCCTTCTATAAGGGATATTTTTTTATTAGAATTTTGAAAGGCTTGTAGCTCTTGTGCGCTCAGTCCGGTATTCCAAAGCACTACTTCATTTAAGCTTTTTAAAGACTTAAGCTGATCCAATGCCTGGGTACTCAATTTAGTTCCGGCAAGGGATATTGAGTGAAGGTATTTTAATGAAGACAAATCTTTCAAAGTATTCCCGGTAATATCTGAGAAGTTAAGATTTAATGTCCGGAGATTTTCAAATTTGGCTATTGTTTTGAGATCACCATCCTTTACAGGCATTTTGTTCAGATCGATTGAAACAACCTGCTTTTTAATGCTGCTTAATTCATCCAGTACTTTAGTGTTATAGGTAGATTTATTGTAAATATTTACCGCCAGCGCCGGTGAACCATTTGCCAAAGTATAAATAACTCGATAATTATTATTGAGTTTATTGATCTCTTTTTCATCCGCTGCTGCGAAATCATATTGCTCTTCTGACACCTCTGTAGGCTTCAAAAATATAGCCGATGCTATGCGCAGTGAATCTGAAACCGCGAGATCAGTTACTTTCTTTTTGAAATCAGCATTGGCTTTGATCCACTGATAAAGTACATTCATTTCGGCTGCCGTAAGCTGGGGTTTGCCGGATGGTGGCATGTGCTTTTTCTCTTCTTCAGGTAAATGAATTCGTTCCAACAATAAACTTACCTGCGGCTGACCAGGTACAAATAGCTTTCCTGACTTCCCTCCTTTTAGAATCGATTTTTGATCGATCAGCATCAATCCGCCCTTTAACTTATCAGGATTGTGACAGGCAATACACTTAGTCTCAAATATCGGTTGAACTACGTCGCGATAAACCAATGCCTGATCAATAGGGACTAATTGACGGGAGTTTTTCATCACTGGCCCTAATACAAAATTGTCGCCGTGTGTAATATTAGCACCATAATGACCGGCTATCATCAGAAAACCAACCGTTGCAACTGCCCCCGATTTCGCTATGCGTGGTTTATACCATGACGCATTCCTTAGCCAGTAAATAGCAGAAGATATCAATACAATACATACGCCAAACCACTTATGATATTGAACACTATTGCTATCGTATCCGGGTTCACGCGCAAGAAACAGTCCCATAACAGCTGTTACTGCTGCCAATAAGGCTCCGGAAAGTAATAAAACGGTGGTGAATTCATCATAGAGTTTTTCGTTTGCAAATGCTGATCTGAAGCGAAAAAATTCCATCATCATAGCCAGGATCAACAACACGATGGGAAAGTGCAGGATCATCGGGTGAAGCCGACCCACCGGCTGCAGCCAAAGTGGTATTGCCAGACGATCTCCCGCAAGCAGTAAAACTAGAATGAAAATATTCAGCGCAAATAACAAATTACCTGCAACACCCTTGTAACTATTTTTTATCATTTAACGGGCAGCAAATAATTAAACACGAGTAAATTTATAGGGATACACCTTGCCCGAGGCCCATTGCGCAACGTAAAGGTTCTCATCATTATCCACGCAAACATCATGCGGGTTAAGGAATATCTTTTCCGCCTGCGCCATTGGCTGCAATACCCCATCCTTATAAACCGGTTCGGTACCTCCTAAATTGGAAATCACCTTATTGTTTTTATCCAGGATAGTTGTAAAACCTGAATTCTCCTTACCGAGATCGGGAGAGCGAAGTACCGCTGCATACAAATGATCACCTTTTATAACCGGACGGCATACGCAAGCGCCTGGTAGTTTGATAACTTCCATCAATTTGCCATCCATACTGAACCGCTTAAAGCAATTACGGGTGCGATCGGTAACTAATAAAGTCGGTGTTGCAGTTCTGCGATCTATCACAATACCATGGGCATTATCCAAATGCTCATCGCCATCACCACGTCCCCCGAAGTAGTTTTTAATCTTCCCATCTTTATCGTAATGGATAACATATTGTGAGCCGTAACCGTCAGCAATAAAGAAATCACCATTCTTGTCAACAGTAGTTTCTGTCGGGATAAAATCCTTTGCTTCTTTGTAAACACCAGTCTCCAATGGCACATCGATCGTCATTAATATTTTTCCGTCGATAGTGGTTTTATATACCTGGTGTTTAACCGTATCAGTAATGAATAAAAACTCGGTACCATTTTCATTGACCAAAGTCAGGCCATGTGCACCAGGGAATTCGTGTCCCCAGGTATCCAGTAACTTGCCCGATTTGCTGTAGATGAGCACATTGTTTTTGGTCTCGTTGGTCAGCAGCAATATCCTGCCTTTCTTATCCTGAACCATCTCGTGACAGTCGTTAACAGGATTGATATTAGGATCAGCTTTACTCCACTTGTTGTCCATGCGGTAACGCATATTACCGTGACCATAAATCGGCCCGTCATCCTTAGCTAACAGGTCTTTTGCAATAAAAAAACTTGCCGAAGCAATTGCTGATGTCTTTATAAAATTTCTTCTCTCCATGATAGTTCAAATTTTTAGGAAATAATATCTCTCACCACATTGCCAGCTACGTCGGTAAGCCTGTACCGTCTGCCCAAACTCTTATAAGTTAATTTAGTATGATCGATGCCCAATTGATTCAATACTGTTGCATGAAAATCATGCACATGTACCGGATTTTTTGCAATATTATAGCCAAAATCGTCGGTTTCGCCGTAAACTATACCAGGTGTAATGCCTCCCCCGGCCATCCAAATACTAAAACAACGCGGATGATGATCGCGTCCATAATTTTTCTTTTCCAATTTACCCTGGCTGTAATTGGTACGACCGAATTCTCCACCCCAAATCACCAATGTTTCATCTAATAAACCGCGTTGTTTCAAATCTGTCACCAATGCTGCCGATGCCTGATCAACGTCCTTCGCCTGTCCGGCCATTTCCATAGGAAGATTGGAATGCTGATCCCATCCCTGGTGATACAATTGCACAAAACGTACCCCATTTTCAGATAGTTTTCTCGCCAGCAAACAATTGGCTGCATAAGTACCTGGCACCAGGCATTCAGGACCGTATAGTTTTACAATATCATCGGGCTCTTTGGAAACATCCATAATCTCGGGAACTGCAGTCTGCATCCGGTAGGCCATTTCATACTGCTTGATTTTTGTAGTTATTTCGGGATCCTGGAATTCTTTATAGGATAACTCATTCAACTCCGACAATTTATCCAGCATCTTGCGGCGTTCATGGCGGTTCAATCCTTCCGGGTCATTCAGATAAAGTACCGGGTTTTCGCTGCTACTGAACAGCACACCCTGGTGTATGGAATCAAGGAAGCCGTTGCTCCAGAGTTTTGAATATACGCCTTGCCCATTTCCTTTACCTTTTGACAACAAAACAGTAAATGCAGGCAGGTTCTTATTCTCGCTACCCAAGCCGTAGCTCACCCATGAGCCCATGCTTGGCCTATTGCCTTGTTGTGCGCCCGTTTGAAAAAATGTAAGCGCTGGATCGTGATTTATCGCCTCTGTGTAAAGCGTTTTGACTATACATATATCATCAGCAATGCTACCTATATGCGGGAACAGATCGCTCACCCATGCTCCGGATTTTCCGTATTGTTTGAAATCATAGTAAGACCCAGCCAATGGAAATGACTTTTGCAAAGCTGTCATCCCGGTTAGAATCTGACTGCCGCGAACGGATGGTGGTAGCTCCTGTCCGAACATCTCGCGCAGCTTCGGTTTATAATCGAAAGACTCCAATTGCGAAGGTGCTCCGTCCTGAAAAAGATAAATCACCCGCTTGGCCTTAGGTGCAAAGTTCGGTATTCCGGGAATAAAATCTGCTCCGTTATCGCTATTGAGACCCGATAACAGGTCAGGTACTAATAACGAACCCAATGCCACGCTACCCAGACCCAAACTCAGCCTCGAGAGGAACTTACGCCTGTTGATACTGAGACCATGCTCCAAAAATTCTTTTTCCATAATCAGGTTTTAGTAATGGCTTCCTCTAAGTTATATATGGTGTCAATCACTTTCATCATTGCGGCCAGTTTAATTTTGTCTATTTCAGCAGGCATAGGGTATTCTCCTACTGCCAGGAATTTCTCTGCATCCTTTTTATTTATCGACTTCAATTGATCCTGGTAATAGGATGTTAAAATGCTCATCTCCTTGTCCGTAGGTTTGCGGCAGATGATCCGCCTGAACGCAGTATAAATTTTATCCTTCGCCTGACTGTTATCCTGCAAAATCTTCTGCGCCAATACCCTTGCGGATTCCAGCATGGTCGGGTCGTTCATCATCTCAAGCGCTTGAAGCGGAGTATTTGTACGCATGCGTTGCACTTCGCATTGATCCCGGTTACTGGCATCAAAAATAGCCATCTCGACAGGTGGTGACGTCCGTTTTATCAAAGTGTACATACCACGACGGTATAAATTCGGCCCATGGACCTGCCTGTAACTAGCTAACTGCCCACGACCAGAAGTAGTACTTTCCCATAGACCTGGTGGCTGGTACGGATTTACGCTTGGTCCTCCTATAGTTTTATTTAGCAGACCACTGCTGGCCAAAACCATATCCCTGATAAATTCGGCAGGCAAACGGCTGCGTGGTCCACGGGAAATCAGAACATTATCAGGATCGTTTTTCAGTTTATCTGGAGTTACAACTGCCGACTGCCGGTAAGTAGCCGACATCACGATCTGTTTTACCATTCTCTTCATATCCCACCCATGTGTTTTAAAGTCGACTGCCAACCAATCGAGTAATTCAGGATTTGAAGGTAATTCACCCTGCATACCAAAGTCGCCTAAAGTTTTTACGATACCCCTGCCGAAAAACTCCTCCCAAATCTGATTAACATACACCCGTGCAGTTAACGGATTTTTATCGTCAAAAACCCAGTCGGCCAAACCTAGCCTGTTTTTTGGATAAGCATTATTAAAAGGCAAAACAGCTTTAGGGGTTCCAGGGAATACTTCATCACCATGCGAATCATAATTGCCGCGTTTTAATATGTAGGTCTTTCTGTAAGCTTCACTATCTCCCATCACTGATACGATGAGTTTGCCGGTATCCATTTTGTTCACAAACTTCAATACGCTTTTCGCATCCTCATTGCTGATCTGCATCATCGGACGTTTTGCATAAGTCTCAGGACCGCCAACAGTTGATTGTAAACCGGGTTCCTTTACGCTATTAAAGAACGAGAACATCTGGTAATATTCCTTTTGCGAGAAAGGATCGTATTTATGATCATGACAATGGGCGCATTCCAGCGTTACGCCCATTAAAGCTTTGCCGAAAGTATTGGTACGGTCAGTTACGTAATTAACCCGGTACTCTTCGTCTATAACACCACCCTCTTCAGTAATTTTATGATTACGGTTAAATCCTGTGGCTAACAATTGCTCTTTAGTATGATTTGGGATCAAATCGCCGGCCAGTTGCCAGGTTATAAAGTTTTTGTAAGAAAGATTCTCATTATACGCATGCATTACCCAATCTCGCCAGGGCCATTGCGTGCGGTAATTATCATCCTGGTAGCCATGTGAATCAGCATAACGGGCGATATCCATCCAGCGCAGCGCCATCTTCTCACCATATTGCGGACGGGCCATCAGTTCGTCGACCATACGTTCATAGGCATCAGGCCTTTTATCAGCAAGGAATCGATCCATCAATGCGATATCAGGTGGCAAGCCATTTAGATCGAAACTTAGCCGTTTTAACAAACGCTCTTTATCTGCCTCTGGGTTTGGTTTGAAGCCTTTTTGTTCCTGCTTATGCAACACAAAATAATCGATAGTATTTTTAGGCCATGCTTTATCTTCAACCTCTGGAATCTGAGGCGACTTTGGCGGCACAAACGCCCAATGCTTCTCGTATTTGGCACCTTGTTTTATCCACTTTTTGATCAGCTTTACTTCGTATGGCGACAACGGCTTCAGATTAGATTTCACTGTAGGCATCATATCGCTCGAATCCGTGGTAGTGATCCTGCGGTAAAGTTCAGACGCACCCGGATCGCCTGGAACAAGTGCATGCTTATCGGGTTCATCCTTTAATGCTGCATAGGCGCTTTCCTGGATATCAAGACGTAGGTTAGCCTGTCGTTTATTAGCGTCGGGGCCATGGCATTTAAAGCACTTATCTGACAAGATAGGCCTGATGTTAAAATTATAACTAACCACATCAGGTATCTCCTCGGTAGCAACAGAGCTTTCGGATGTGTTATGGCAAGCGTTAAGACTAATGATCGCACCAACAAAAAAAATCGCTACACAAATTACAGCTAAACGCATCTCGTTGTTTCTAGGGTCTATAAATTGGCTTTAGTTGAGAATAACTAATTTAAAAATTAATCAATACATATATGGAATTGTGTTGAAACTATTACACAGCATCCTCATAGTTTGATAACCGGCTACACAATTTTCAGAAAATAATTGCGAAATAAAATGGACAATTCCGCAAAGTAAATGGACGATATTATCCTTTATAGAGTTGAAGCTTAAAGAGTAAGCATAAAAATGAGTTTTTAAATAAGACTTTGATCTGTACCAACTGGATTTTATTTATTTTTGAAGCCCAATTACCCGGAGAGATGTCAGAGCGGTTCAATGTGCCTGATTCGAAATCAGGTGTACTGTAAAAGGTACCGGGGGTTCGAATCCCTCTCTCTCCGCATAAGGAAAAATCATTGATAATCAATAATTTCACTTTATAGTAAGCTCTCAAATCGAACCCAGAGTATAGGCATAAGTAGTATTTGCCCTACTATTCTGAGTTTCTCAATCTTAAGCCATAGCGTTCATTTTTTATCCTCATTGGAACAAGAATTCAAAATATATAACTTACCTGATGATTTTTCCACAAAAGAAGAATTATCCCATCCCGTAATAATCAGGGCCTATCAGTCAACGCGAAAGTCAGCAAGAAATAAAAGCATCATACATTGGAATATGATTGACATAATTCTGATGGGCAGAAAAACAATCATTGACGTTTCTAACATTTCGTCTTTAGAAGCAGGCGAATTTATGGTGCTGTCAAAAGGCAGTTACCTTATCCATCAGGCGCTTCCTGAGAATGGCTTGTATAAAAGTATTGTGTTATATTTTACAAATGAATTTTTAGCTGACTTTTTCATTAAATACAGCAAACTGGCAAAGGAAGAAAAATATACTATCCGAACATCCCTTCTTAAATATAAGCAGGATGATTTTATCAAGAATTACATTGTTTCTCTCCAGGTGCTGATGCAGTCACCTAAAATTTATCCTCCTGAATTCAAGGCGTTAAAAGCAGAAGAGTTGCTGATTTATCTTTTGCATCATGACCCCGCAAAGCTACTGTCACTTTCTATTATCGCAAAAGACAATGAAGATATGACTATAAGAAAGGTCGCTGAAAGTAAAATAGGAACTTCTATAAGTGTAGAAGAACTTGCATTTTTATGCAATACCAGCCTTTCTTCTTTTAAACGCCGTTTTATAAAGATATATGGGTTACCGCCCCAAAAGTGGATGGTACAACAAAAAATGAAGATTGCTGCCGGACTTTTAAAACACCCTGGCGAGCGCCCAGGTTCAGTTTTTGAAAAAGTGGGTTATGAAAACCATTCTAGCTTTACTAAAGCATTTAAATATCAATATGGGGTCACCCCAAAAGCATTCCAGGAATCACATTTGGCCTTATAAAACTAATATCTGAATGATTAGGCTTAAAGCAGGACTAATATTGAATCTATCTTTGACTAATAAAACAAACATATTTTATGTCAGAGGAAACAATAAAACTACCCGCAGTAATTCAATCATTTATCAAAGCGACAAATGAACATGATGATAATGCATTCATCAATACATTCGCTGATAATGCACTGGTTAACGATGTTGCCAGAAATTTCTGGGGCAAGGATTCTATTAACCAATGGGGTAAGAAAGAAATAATTGATGTAAAGGTAACCTTTGCGCCAGATAAAATAATTGAACATTATGGCGATTTTATAGTTACCGGGTTGATCGATGGCAACTACGATAAATCCAAAGTACCGGACCCTACCTACCTTGATTACTTTTTTACTGTAAAGGGCGACAAAATTGTTAAACTTATAATAACTAAGAATAAAGAAAAAAGCGCTAATAAAAATGAATGTGCCTGAACGAAAAACGAGAATATCCAAGGGTTTTCAGTAGTAATATTTTTAATACACTACTTCAATATTAAAATCTTTAGGAAAGTCAAAATGGCGTAGATTTTACTATCTCATTGCTACTTAGCCCGTTGAAGCGGTCCACAGCTTACGCAGTTCGCCGTTTATTCGCGAAAGAGAGTCTTTGTTATCTAAGTTGAATCCGGCGAACAAAGTCCGCTGAACAGGTTCTTGAAAAAAACTTATTTTAATGTATTGTAGTAATTGATAAGTTTTTTAACATCTTCTTCCTGTTCAAAATCTATTTTTTGGCTATCGGCGTAAGCTGTAACATCGGCTGACTTATCAGCGAGCAGTTTCAAAATACTATTCTTGTTCAACTTAAGCAATTGCATTTGGTTATTTTTAAAAATGTAGTAGGAATTAAACTTAGTATAAACGCCGTCAGTGATTGCCCGGCTCACGTCATCTATACCGTCCTGCAATACTTCTCTGTGCCTTTTCAGAAGTGTAGTAGGTCCCTGTACCAGAAGCTCATAATAAGATTTATTACTTTGTCTGTCAATCTTAGGGAACCCGTTTTCAAATACACGATCCTGTTCGGCATTAATCGTAAACATTTTAATAGGGTCAGCAAATTTTTGAGGCTCATCAGTCGTCTCATATACAAAAATGAGTTCATCTTTTTCAGTATTAAACTTGATCAACATCTTTTTGTAGGCCTTGCCGTCGTTAGTAACAACTTCACCATGCAGCCAATCATCGTATAGGTATGGCGAGCCCTTGACCTTGGCATATTTATTAACGTCTACAGGTCTGCCATCCAAATTATCAACAATAGGTGTAGTTACGAATTTATTATGCATTTGCGCAGAAGCACTATATCCTGCCATACAAAACATACACGCGTAAAATATCGCCTTATACATAGCTATAGAATTTTAATTTTCAATAAATAGAGGCTATCAATAGATATATTGTTAAATATACAACAGTTTAAAATAACAAACCAATTTTTTAGTTGAAGAAACTTAATGCGGGAAAAACAACAAACAGAACTACTTTTAAATCCCCTTTGTTTGTATGGATAACGCTTTGGTTTCGATCATATTGCGCTTAAAAAAATATAGTTAAAAAGCTTTGTTTAGGTAAATCAGCCCTTATATTTTTGGAACTGTACACGCCTAAAAATCCATCCTCATGACCCTGGAAAGAAAAAAAATGACTAGAAATAAGAATGTCTATACACTTGCCTTTCAGAATATCGACAGGTCAAAACTTAATATTACCGGCGGTAAGGGCGCTAATTTGGGTGAACTAGCCCGGATAAAGGATATACAAGTACCGGATGGCTTTTGCATTAGTACCGAAGCATATAATGAAATAATTAAGGGCAATAAAGAGTTTAATTCGCTATTAGATCAATTGGCAATTTTAGAGGCGGATGATCGGAAAGGTATTAGTGAAATCAGCGCAAAAAACCGTACTATCATCGAGAGAACTCCTATCCCTGAGTATATAATAGGAGAAATTGCAGATCAACTTAAACGGTTTGATGAAAAAGAGGCTTTTGCGATACGCTCGAGCGCAACAGCTGAGGACTTGCCAACTGCGTCTTTTGCTGGTCAGCAGGATACTTATTTAAATATTATTGGTGCAGAAGCTATCTTGAAGCATGTCAGCAAATGTTGGGCTTCCCTGTTTACAGATCGGGCAGTAACCTACCGTATCCAAAACGGATTTAACCATCACCATGTCGCCTTATCGGTTGTCATTCAAAAGATGGTTTTTCCGCAGGCCTCTGGAATTTTATTTACTGCCGATCCGGTTACATCTAACAGAAAAGTGCTATCTATCGATGCTGGTTTTGGGCTTGGCGAAGCGCTGGTATCAGGTTTGGTATCGGCCGACAATTATAAAGTAAAAGATGATGAAATTGTCGAAAAGATAATAGCGACAAAAAAACTGGCAATATATGCTTTAAAAGAAGGCGGAACAGAAACTAAAAAGCTTGGGCCTAATCAGCAAAACACTCAAACTCTAACTGATGAACAAATTTTAAAGTTGACGAATGTTGGCAGGCGTATCGAAAGCCATTTCGGTTGTCCGCAGGATATTGAGTGGTGTTTGGCTGACGGCACATTTTATATTGTCCAGAGCCGACCGATTACTACCCTGTACCCTATTCCTGAAACAGATGACAATGAAAATCATATTTACGTGTCTGTGGGCCATCAGCAAATGATGACTGATGCCATGAAGCCTTTGGGATTGTCGTTGTGGCAATTAACTGCGGCCCGGCCTATGTTTAAAGCCGGTGGCAGGTTGTTTGTTGATGTCACACCTATGCTGATCTCCTCTGCCAATAGAAAAATGATACTGGATGTGATGGGAGAACATGACCCATTAATAAAAGACGCGCTTGTAATCATAACAGAGCGTGGGGATTTTATTAAGCCCCTGGCAAGTGATAAGGAAGAAGCGCCTATTATTAAAAGCAGTAAAGGGAAAACATCAGCGGATATTCTGGCGCAGATCAAAAACGAGCCCGCTGTAACTGCTGAACTGATCAAACAAAGTGAAGCGATCATAGAGGAGCTAAAACAGAATATTCAAACCAAATCAGGAACAGAGCTATTTGATTTTATTCTGGAAGACGGTCAATTAAGAAGAAACTTATTCAGCGCTCAAAATTTAAGCGCGATTGTTGCGGCAGTGGATGCTACTACATGGCTCAATGAAAATATGAAGGAATGGTTGGATGAAAAGAATGTGACCGATATGCTCTCTCAGTCTGCACCCAACAATATTACTTCGGAAATGGGCCTGAAATTACTGGATGTAGCTGACGTGATTCGTCCCTATCCGAAGATTGCCGAATACTTGCAGCAGGTAAAAGACGATAATTTTTTGGATGAATTAATTGAATTGGAAGGCGGTCAGGAAGCCAGAGATGTTATTGACGCATATCTTAACAAATACGGAATGCGCTGTGCTGGAGAGATTGACATTACCAAAACGCGCTGGAGCGAAAAACCGGCTATGCTGGTGCCGATGATCCTCAATAACGTCAAAAATTTTGAGCCGAATGCCGGGAAACAAAAATTTGAGCAAGGCAGGCAGCAATCTTTGAAAAAGGGACAAGAATTATTAGACCGATTGAGCCAATTACCTGATGGCGAACAAAAAGTGCAGGAAACAAAACAAATGATCAACCTGCTCCGGAACTTTATCGGATACCGGGAATATCCAAAATATGGAATTGTTAGTCGGTCCTTTGTCTATAAGCAGGCTTTATTGAAAGAAGCCGAAAAACTTCTGCAAGCCAACATCATTCGTGAAAAAGAAGATGTGTACTATCTTACTTTTGAAGAATTCAGGGAGGTTGTGCGAACGAATAAGCTAGATCAGCAACTCATTAGCAAACGAAAAGAAGAACACAAACTCAACGAAAAGCTAACTCCGCCACGTGTTATTACTTCTGATGGTGAAATTATTATCGGCAAATATAACCGAGAAGATATCCCTGCCGGAGCTATTATAGGTTTACCTGTTTCCTCAGGAATGATAGAAGGACGTGCACGTGTCATTGTGAACATAGAAGATGCTGATATAGAAGACGGAGATATCTTGGTCACCACATTTACAGACCCAAGCTGGACACCTTTATTTGTATCCATAAAAGGCCTGATCACCGAAGTTGGCGGAATGATGACGCATGGAGCGGTTATCGCAAGAGAATATGGATTGCCTGCCATTGTCGGTGTAGAGAATGCTACCAGGCTGATCAAAGATGGACAAAGAATACGCGTGAATGGAACTGATGGATATATCGAAATATTATAAATGAATAGCAAATTGCTACCTTAGTAAACAAGTATTTACCTTTAAACATCACCTATTCTCTAAAACCATGCAGCATCAGGCTAAATCCATCCGCCCGTTTATCGGGGCAAAAAACTTCGATCTCTCAAGGAATTTTTATAGAGATCTGGGTTTTGAGGAAGTTGTTATCTCTTCCTCCATGTCTCTTTTCAAAATCAACGAAATTGGATTTTACTTGCAAAACGGTTATGTGAAAGATTGGATTGACAATACAATGGTGTTTATAGAAGTAGATGATGCCGACAGATATTTTAAAGAGTTATCTGCTTTGGACCTACCTTCAAAATATGAAAATGCAAGGGTGACCCCGGTTCGCACGGATTACTGGGGAAAGGAATGCTTTGTTCACGATCCGTCCGGCATTCTATGGCACTTTGGCGAGTTTTTTAATAAATGATTAAGCCATACTAAAGTCAGATTGGAAGCGTTTTTCAAACATTTGATTAATGTATCGGTTAAACCTAACATAATTTATTAAACTGAAACATTAATCGTTTACATCTTGCCAGTGCGATATTATACAAATTCTTTACCCCACAAATTATTATTGCTAATCTGTTTTGCAAGCATTTGCACCCTTGCCCAGGCACAGGTTAATGCACCGGCTGATTCACTTAAGGCTGATTCATTGCGTATCAAAGAGCATAAAATGCAAAACCCATCCTATAATGTTAGCAAGCAGTATGATTTTGGGAATTTGATCCACGATATTTTTAATCCGCATAAAAAGCCGGATACGCTTCATAAAGGTTCGGGGATCACTGTAGTACCTAATATCGCCGCTAATCCCACCATTGGCGGTCAGTTGGGAATAAAGGCCGTTGCAGGCAGAAGACTTGGAAATGATCCGAAAACATTATTGTCAGTGGGTGCAACTTCGGCATCTATCACTACGAAAGGGATCATCTATTTTTATATTAATCATAACATTTTTACTCCCGGTAATACATGGAATTTCCAGGGCAATCTCGTTGCCTCAAGAAGCATCACTCCGGATCACGGTTTGGGTATAGGCAACGGCATTAGTAATGGTAGCGCTACCGATAATGTTTTGGCCGACCCGACCCATAAAGGCTATGCCATTCATTCTCAATATTATAATTTCAGGGAAAAGGCATACAAGCAAGTGGCCGATAATCTTTTTGTAGGAGCCGGTATGTCATTTGAGATCAGGAGAAAAATACAAAATCCCGATACCGTAAATAATGCTACACCTTACAGCGTTTACAACAACCGTTATGGGTTCGCACAGGATCACTATGCTGCGAACGGGTTTCTTTTCAATATTGAATATACCACACGTGACAATCCAAACAGGGCATACAAAGGCATTTATTTTGATGCCGGGATACGCATTAACCAGACATGGATAGGCAGTTCGAAAAATGCGGTACAGTTTACTACTGATTTGAGAAAATACATCAGCCTATCTGAAGAAAATCCCGAAATGGTTTTGGCACTTTGGAACTGGGGCTCTTACCTGGCCAGTGGAGCTGTCCCTTATCTTGAGTTGCCGGGTACCGGAAGAGACGGAACTTTCAGAAGTGGTCGGGGGTATACTGCACAATTTTTTAAAGGCACCCAATTTAATGACACAGAGGCCGAATTCCGGTTCCCGATACTAAATAATAAATTCATTAGCGGCGTTGTTTTTGGGAATATGCAAACCGCTAATGATGATCACGGCACCAAACTATTCCAGGTCTTTCAGCCCGGTGGTGGTGCTGGCTTAAGAGTATTGTTTAACAAGGCTACCCGAACCAACCTGGCGCTAGATTACGCCTGGGGTAAATTCGGCAACAAGGGATTCTTCCTGAATCTGAACGAAGCTTTTTAAGCTTTATACTCCGCTAAATATTGAAAATCCGCCATCCACGCAGATCATCGATCCGGTTACAAATGCAGAAGCATCACTTAACAACCAAACCAGTGCACCAATCAATTCATCCGGATGCCCGAAACGTTTGAACGGCGTATTCCTGATCACGGCCTCACCTCTTGGAGTATATCCGCCTTCTGGTTTAGTTAACAGGTTTCTGTTCTGCTCGGTCAGGAAAAAACCCGGAGCAAGCGCATTCATGCGGATAGTATCGCCATAACGATTAGCCAATTCAACAGCAAACCATTGGTTGTAGCAATCCATCGCCGCCTTACCCATATTATACCCAATAACCTTGGTTACGGCTCTTTTTGAGTTCATGGACGATATATTGACAATACTGCCTTTACCAGTTTTAGTGATCGCTTCGCCAAAAATCTGAGTTGGTAATAATGTTCCCCAAAGGTTCAGGTCCATCACCTGTTTCATACCATCCAGGTTCATTTTGAAAATATCTTCATCAGGTTGCAGTACGCCCTGCGGCATATTGCCTCCTGCCCCATTTACCAGTCCGTCAATGTGGCCAAAAGCCTTTAATATTTTGTCCCTGGCAGCCACCAGATCATCCTGGTTTAACACGTCGGCAACAACAGCCAAAGCTTTGCCGCCTTTTTTGTTTATAGCATCAGCTCGTTCATTACCCACAGCTTCATTACGTCCCAATATCACCACAGTACCGCCTGCATCTACAATGCCATTTACAAATGAATTACCCAATATACCGGTACCGCCGGTTACTACTATTACTTTGCCTTCTAAAGAAAATTTATCGCTCATTGATTTATAGGTTATTTTATGTCAGGGATATTAATGATATCCATATCTGTGTAATCTAAATTTTCGCCGGCCATACCCCATATAAAGCTATAGCTGGCTGTCCCGCTGCCCGAATGTATACTCCATGGCGGAGAAACAACGGCCTCACAATTATTCACCGTAATATGCCTTGTTTCATCACCCTCTCCCATGTAATGAAACACTTTTTGCCCGGCAGGAAGGTCAAAATAAAAATAGGCTTCCATCCGGCGGTCATGTGTATGAGCAGGCATGGTATTCCAAACACTTCCTTCCTGCAAAATAGTAAGCCCCATCACCAGTTGACAACTTTTTATGCCATCCATGTGGATGTATTTATTGATTGTGCGCCTGTTGGCAGTAGATGTATCACCGGTGTTTACTTTAGCCGCTTCCGCGTGAGTCATAACCTGTGTAGGATGAAAAGCATGTGCAGGTGCCGATAATAAATAGAATATGGCAGGATTCGCCGGGTCTTTACTAGTGAAAGTTACATATTCAGTGCCCTTACCTATATAAATACAGTCTAACTTGTTCACAGCAAAGGTTTGACCATCAGCCGATACTTCACCATCGCCGGCTATATTAATTAGGCCGATCTCGCGCCGTTCAAGAAAATATTTCGACCGAAGATTTGGGTAAGTTTTTAGTTCTAAAGACTTGTTGACCGGGCTGGCGGCTCCGATAATCATGCGGTCATAATGCATGTAAACACAATTGATCTTGTCTGACTCGATCAGATTGTCGATCAAAAATCTTTCTCTTATCAGCGCAGTCTGATAGATTTTAAAATCATCTGGATGGACGCTATGTATTACTTTCAAAGCTTAGATGGTTTAATAATAGTATGCAGCACAAACTTGCAAAAGATTAATTACTAACCAAACAAATCAGTGTTTTTTTGTATATAATATCACAAAAGGGCAATTACATTTTACATCGAATTATTGTCTGCATTTAAATTTTTCCCACTTAGGTTTACTGCCAATCAAGAAAATGAATATCTTAGCAGCGAAAAACATTACCGCCATAAAGGGCACTTCTGCACAAATGAAAAAAGTTCAGCTATTTAGAAACTTCCTTTGGTTTCCAATGATAAGTATTACTCTTTTCAACGTAACATTTAAAATTGAGGACAAAAATTATCACATCCCCGAAAGTCATTATATCATTCTTGGTATATTGATTTTATTACTCATTGCCACTTTTTTCTTTGGCAAGAGTTCGTAAGATAAATTACAGAATATTTTGAACAGAGGTTTATTTTCGGTCATTAGAACAAAAAGCGTCAATTTTTCGTTTAACAAACTCGGATAATACCCTGAAACAGATCAGGATATTGAACTTCATACTTAAGAACAACAATTAATAATGAAAAAAGCATTAATCACAGGAATTACCGGTCAGGATGGAGCCTACCTTGCAGAACTTTTACTAAAAAAAGGATACGAGGTACATGGCATAAAAAGAAGAAGCTCTTTGTTTAACACAGATCGTATCGACCATCTTTACCAGGATCCCCATGACGCTGATATAAAATTAACGCTGCACTATGGCGACTTGTCGGACTCAACTAACCTGATCAGGATCATACAACAGGTTCAGCCCGATGAGATCTATAATCTTGGTGCTATGTCACACGTAAAAGTAAGTTTCGATACACCCGAGTACACCGCAAATGCAGACGGCATTGGTACTTTACGTTTACTGGAAGCAATCCGCATACTAGGTTTGGAAAAGAAAACCAAGATATACCAGGCTTCAACCTCCGAACTATACGGGTTAGTACAGGCAGTGCCTCAGTCAGAAACCACGCCGTTCTATCCACGCTCACCGTATGCAGTAGCAAAAATGTATGCGTACTGGATCACTGTGAACTACCGCGAAGCTTATGGTATTTATGCTTGTAACGGTATTTTGTTTAATCATGAAAGCCCGTTACGCGGTGAAACTTTTGTAACCCGTAAGATCACCCGTGCTGTATCGAAAATAGCTCTTAACTTACAAAGTACATTATTTCTGGGGAACCTGGACGCACAACGCGACTGGGGACATGCCAAAGATTATGTTGAAGCGATGTACTTGATACTGCAACAGGATACCCCGGAAGATTATGTTATTGCAACAGGTGTAACTACTCGTGTACGTGAATTCGTAAGAATGGCATTTAAAGAATTAGGTATCGAGGTTCAATTCCGCGGTGAAGGTGTTAATGAAAAAGGATATGTAGTTTCATGCGCTAATCCTGATTACCAGGTAGAAGTTGGCAAGGAAGTAGTGGCTGTAGACCCTAAATATTTCCGTCCGACAGAAGTAGACCTGTTAATCGGTGACCCTACCAAGTCTAATACAAAATTAGGCTGGAAACCAAAATATGATCTGCAAATGCTGGTAAGCGAAATGGTTCAGGCCGACGTTGATCACTTCAGAAAAGAAAAATTACTGAAGGAATATGGTTATACGATCAAAAATCAATTTGAATAATCAATCTGATATAGATATAAAACGAAAGCCTTTAAGAAAAATCTTAAAGGCTTTTTTATGAAAATTAAAGTAGTTTCTATTTTTTAACGATGCTTTGATAAACATCAAGGGTTTCATCAGCGATCAGGTTCCAATCATAACGGTACATGTCATAATCAATACGCTGATTTTCTGTCAGGCTGATATTGTTCAGATGATTTACTAGTGAAGCTTCGTTGCCCACTTCGAAATAATTTTCTACAGGAAGATTTACCTGGGTATTTGCCGGAATATCGCTGGAAAGTATCGGCAACCTGTAGCTCATAGCCTCGAGCAACGCTATTGGCAAACCTTCATAAAATGACGGTATAACAAATATTGCAGCATGAGTAAACAGCTGATGCAGCTTTTCTCCTTTAATGAAGCCGGTTAAAACCACATTGTTCTTTTTAGCCAAAGCCTTTAATTCTTTAGAATATTCCGATTCATGATCAGCATCGCCAGCTATGACTAATTTATATTTCTTTGAAATATCTGACTGAGCATAAGCACGCACCAGGTAATCAAAACCCTTTTCAGGAACAAACCTGCCCAGGGTGAATATATATTGCCCCTTCTCAACGTCCAGCGATTCGATATAATCTGTATTCTCGCTAATTATAGGTTTATCTACACCGTTAGGTATCAGTACACAATCATTTCGTCCATAAGTAACAGCAACGTGATCTTTAATCTCCTGTGATATCACGATCACTTTTTTGGAGAACTTCACCCCCATCAGCTCACCTGTTTTAAGGAAGAACTTAGCAAGACCGTTCCATTTCATCCTTTTGTAATCTGGGCCGTGGTGGGTCATTACTACTTTAAGGCCCAATAGCCGTGCTAAACCCGTCACCAAATTTGGGCCAACAGCATGAATATGTAAAACATCCGGGCGCTTAATCGCTGCATGCAACACCGCTAAAGTACTATGTACGATCGCCTCAAATGATTTGCTTTTTGGCGAGTATATATTTTTAAGGTTGATGGCGTGATGTTCCTTCAGATCTTTATCTACAACATAATTGCTGCGGCATATCACAGTAACAGTGTTAGCGCCACCTTTTATCATTCGCGGATAAAGGTGTTCGCAATGTGTCTCCACTCCGCCCGGTATGTGAGGAATTCCACGGGTGCCCATTACCATTATTTTCATCAGGGTATTAGTTAGAGTGCAACGTTTAAATTACTGTAGATATCTTTTAATATGCCATAATGCCTGTCGTAGCTTACCTGGTTAGAAATGAATTTGAATGCATTTTCACCGAACCTTTTCTTCATCTCATCATCATTCCATAACTTAATTATCTTCTCACGAAGGTCATCAGCATTGAATGATTCAAATAATAAACCGGTCTCACCATCATGTATTAGCTCAGGTATCCCGCCTATTCTAGCTCCAACAATTGCCTTTTTAAAAGACATAGCCTCTATCACCGAGAATGGATAATTCTCATACCACTCAGACGGACACACCGTAAACTGCGCGTTAGTTATCAGGTTATAGACCTCTGGCAGGGTTTTATGACCCAGCAACTGTACGTTGGTAATATTGTGCTCTTTAATGTGCGCCTGGAATTCGGGAAGCAGGTTTCCTCCTCCTACTATTTTAAGAGGAATATCTAATCCGCTGATTGCTTTAAATAATGTGGATACACCTTTAATTTTCTCCAAACGACCGACATACAAAATATACTTTTCGTCTTCGTTTTTTTGCTGTGCGGCCAATGCGTCCCGGTTAAAATCAAAGCAGAGGTTGGTCAGCCTTAATTTATCCCTAAAAAAATTGAACTCGTAGAATTTCTTGTATAAAAACTCAGATGGGCACATGAAATAATCTACATGCTTAAACAGGTGCATATAACGGTGCACGTAGTTTTCCAACCCAGCTAATGAACTTGCCAGGAACGAACCTTTTTTACACTTATTGATACCACACTGAATAAAGTAACCGCCCTTACATTTTTCGCAAATACTACCGTGTGATATAAAAGAGTTTTCAGGGCATATTAAGGTATAATCATGCAAAGTCCAAACAACCGGCACCTTATGCTTTTTAAGAACGGGTAATATACTTGGAGTAATGTAATGATTGATGTTATGCAAATGGGCTATGTCGATCTTTGTCTCGGATAGCAATCGCTCCATATTAACTTTCGCCTGCTTGGAGTAAATACTTTTACCCAGGGCCTTAACACCACCCATAATACTTTTATCAGCATTTAACTTCTTATAATCGATAAAGTCGACAAAGTATTTATCGTATCCGTAGCTTTCAAAATCTTTATCCGATTTCATGGCAAAAGGAATCACATTATGTCCTTTTCCCTGGTAAAGCTTTCTTACATTGTCAACGTAGGTCCAATCGCCCCCTACCTGAAACCACACCCAATTCACCATTAATATGTTTAAAGGGTTTTGGCTTTGTAAATTTTCCATTCGCAGATTTTGTACTTCTTAATTATTTAATTGTGTTTGTATTATTGGGGGCTGTTTATTTTTTCTTTTCCATTAATTCATCAAAAAACGTAACGATACGGTCGACCTGCGTTGTATAGTCAAATTCGTTTTGAGCTAGCTTACGACCGTTTTGTCCAACTATTTCGGCTTTGCCATAGTCAGAGAAAATATCAGATAATGTCTGTGCCAGGTGGTCAGGATCATTAGGTTCAGTCAGGAATGAGTCTTTTCTGTCTGTCAGATATTGAGGAATTGATCCAGTTGTAGTAGTCAATACAGGTTTGCCCGTTGACAAATATTCAGCAATTTTGGTCGGGAAACAATGCTCTGACTGTTGATTATTAGGCTTAGCCAGGGCCAAAACAGCCGCATTAGTCATTCTTTCTATCATTACGGGCCTGTCTACATACCCGGTAATTTCGATGTTATCCTGTAATTGGTTTTTGTCGATAAATGCGATCACATCCTCCCTGTTGGGCGACACGTTCAAATCGCCCATTAAAATCAACTTCTTGCCGGGCGTCTTTTGGGTAAAAATGGTATATCCCTGCAGCAGGTCCATAATACCGTCCTTAAATTGATTCAAAGCACCTGTATAGACAATCTCACCGCTGTTATTTGGTGTGTGTTTAAAATTGCTCGTATTGGTAATAATCGGGACAATTATTTGCTTGGCTTTCTTGCTTATTCTGTCAACAAAGTAATCATATAAGCTATCAGAAATTACGATCAAACCATCAAATACTTTAAATAGGTGTTTAATATATAGATTGATGTATATCTTTCTAAAGAAACTGCGCTCTACAGCAAACACAAAAGGAAACTCACTTATTTCGAGCACAAATTTGCATCTGTCAATCAAGCTAAAAAGCTTATAGGTAACGATCATATACCACCTGTTATCTACAATAAGCAGGATATCGGTATTGCGCTTTTTGGTGGCGATATACCACAAGGTGTTAAAGTAAGATATAAAATCATTGAAGCGCCGTTTAATAAACGATTGACTTCTGACAGGATTTACCGGGTATCTGAATTTTATCCCCTCATACTCTCCCTTTTGCTCAAAATTCAGTGCTTTGGTTCTATGACGCTCCGTAGGCCTGGGAACTATAACTTCCACATCATGGCCACGTTCTTTGAACCGTTTGGCATATAAATGAATTCTGTTTGTTGCAGCCATTCCATGCGGATAGGCTTCATTCAATATAATAGTGATGTTCATTTTCATTATTCCAACTGCCAGGGGTATCTGTAACTCATTAAAGCAGCAAATCTACCTTAATTTCTTTTTATTAATTATTTACCTTTTAACAATGCACAAATGTTGGATTTGAATGTGCCCGTTAAACATTAATTTATGCTTATCTGATTCGCTATGTTACTTATACGTAGATAAGCAGTATTACGTTTTACCGAATTGCACTTGCGGTAAAGGTTCGATCTGCGGAGCCGGCAGCTCGTCTTGTTGCTTTTGATAAATAACAACCTTCCGTACATTAAGCGTGACTATACCTATCATCAGCGTCATAAAGTAATAATATAAACTTGATGAAATTGTAATATAAATACCGAAGCCGGCACATGCTAAGGTCCAGAAAAACAAAATGATCTTAGCGTTGGTAACCCTTAACAGGTTCATTCGGTTCTTTTTAAATATACTATAGGCTAAGTGACCAAGATATGGTATACAGGTTTGCAGCCCGAACCACCAGATGATCAGTATAAATTGATTATCCAACCACTGATAAGGTGCTTTCAGATCCCCACTCCAATTCCAAGTTGCCGATGGCCCAACACCCGTAAATAATTTATCCCAGTTAAACTGGTCCATAAACTCCTTTAACTGGCTGCTTCGGCTATCTTCGCCCATCCTTCCGGTAAATACAGTTGAGATATCTTTAAGAGTGCCAAATTTATCGATATTTACCACTACGTAATATCCAGCCATAATCCCCAGGAAGATCATACAAATTAATATAAAATTGCTCTTACCTTCCTTCAAATCCCGCCTGAGTTTAATAAAGATCAAAATGCCCATGGTAAGCAAATAACTTCGGGATGATATAGCGAAAGCAAAGAACGTGATCAATAACATAATGCCATACTTGGTTAGCTTGGCAAAATTTGTTTGGTCATCGTTATCCAAAAAGTAAAAAGGATAAACCCAAAGCAGTACAACTGTTGTATCCCTGATCGCATTAAGAGCCACTTCCCTATTAGAAATTGTACCTGCCAGGCCTATCTGCATCAGGTTAAATACCACGAATACGTAACAGAAATATTTAAACCATTTCAATATTTTCTCGGTGTATTCTTCTTCAGCGGCAAAATAAAGCGTGCCAAAGTTCAGCCATGTTCCTAAACCCTTGGGCGAGTAAAATACCGATGGGGTTTTGGCAAAAACTCCAAGATCATTAAATGAGGCTATAAATACCAGCAAAGGCATCAAAATAAAGCAGGTATTAATGATAAACGGGAAACAGCGGTGATATTTGAAGTAGAGATAAAGACTTATAGGAGTCAGGATGATATCACTAAATACTGAAAGTTTGGAATACCAGCCGCTTTCTGCTGCATCGGCGTTTACCTTCATATAATACTGGGCAAACAGTTGCGCTATAAAGTGAGCCAATAACACGAACATGATGCCATAATATATATACTTGGCACTCTTGTCTGTAGAAGGTAATGCGGCGGCCTTAATCATATTGCTCTACTTTAACGCTTTCAGCTTTGCTTACCTGCAAATGTTTTATTGTTTTACGGTAATAGAACAAAATACAAGTAAGATAAGTTAGTCCACCCAGCAATCTTGTGAGGGCAGCTCCATTAACACCCATCCTTGGAATAAGCACAAAATTAAACACCAAAATAAAGCTACCTGTTATAAATGAGGTATTTCGCAATAGTTTTCCAAAACCGTGGGCTCCCAGAAACCTATTGAAATAATCGGCAATGCCATAAAATGCCACGCCAATACTAACAACGAAATTAATAAATATTACAGACTCGAATTTCTTGCCGTAAAAGAAGTTTATAAACGGTGGCACCAACACCCATAACGCTATCAATGAAAATAATGTGAGGCCTATTGTTATCATCGTAAGTTTTTTAGGGATACGACTATGGCTTGCAAATTCTTTATAGTTGGTTGTAGCTATCGTATTTGGTATAAATGATAACGGGTTTGCAAGTGCAGCAGCTAATGCATAAAAGCCAACTCCAGCATTATTGAACCCGAAATAACTAACTATAACCGGAGTAAGCGATGCAACACCAGTGGAAAACGCAGCTCCAATGTATACATGGAAGCCGTAGCTTTTATTGTAATCCCATATCTCGGAAATAGTCGCTTTTAAATTTTTAAATGAGAGTTTGATCCTTATTAAAACATACGCGCAAACAAGAACCAATGTCGCCAAATAGAACGACCATGCCACCTGCAGCCTATTTGTTTTAATATGAGATAAGAATGCATAGATAATGATAGCAGATATCAGAAACCCTATTTTGGGGAAAATTCTTTGGATAGCAAGCAGCGACATCCGGTTATCTGCCTGGAACAATACTTCGAAATAGTTGATCGACAAGTACGCCCACCCGACAGGTATGGAGTAAAACAACAAACTACTAAGGTGCTTTTCACGAAGATTCGGGTCGAATATCGAATACAACAACAGACCAACTGACATTATAACAAACATGAACAACAGTATGATAAAAGTTGCACCGTAGTATTGTCTTGCTTTGTCTTTGTCGTGATTTAGGACGAGTGCCCTGTTAGCAGCCTGGAAGAAACCGAACGTGGTAATTAATACCGTAAAATTAAAGAGATTATCCATAAACTGATAGTCTCCAAATGCGTTTGGCCCCAGGTAATGTGTAAAAATAATACTGGTAATAATACTCATTGGTATTCCGGCAATGTTAACCGAGAACAGCATTAAAACTTGTCTCGCTTTCGGATTTTCCCAATTTTGTTTTACTAATTGCCTGATGTTACTAGCACTTAACTTTTGCACTTTTCCTGCTTAATTTGTTTTTCAATAGTTCAATTCTCCGGTCGATCGAGATTATGAGTCATCGACCGATAGGGTCTGACCGAAAACTCATATATCTGAGGCAATTTCATAACGACGCCGACCAGGCTGTACGTCATTAGTCTGATTAAAAACAGAATCGTTTTCTGTTAAAATCTGGCCAAAAAGCCTCTCATTGCACGACCAAATGTATTTTTAGGACGGCTTGTGTAAGTATTGTAATAGCTATTGTTGTAATTGTAGCCATAACCATACTTTTCTCTCTTTATACCGTTAAAGATGAGATTAAGTTTAGGGAACCTGTTCTCATTTTTAACTTCATTAATAAAGTCAAGCTCTTCCTTAAGCGTGTAACCTTGTCTTATAACGTATAAACAAGCATCGGTTACCCTTGAAATGATCAGAGCGTCAGTCACCAGGTGTATTGGCGGACTGTCAATGATCACGAAGTCGTATTTCTTACGAAGGATATCTATCAGGTTATCAAGGTTAACCTTTTCAAGTAATTCGGACGGATTCTCTTGTATGGTACCGGCACTCATTACATCCAAACCGGGTATGCCCGATGGACGGATAAGACTGTCAATACTCAGATGATCGCTTTCCAGGTAATCGCTGATACCTAAATGCTCATCTGGTAATTCGAAGATCGAGGCAATTTTAGGCTTCCTAAGGTCCATCTCCAGGATGATGGTCTTTCTTGCAGCATATGCCAGCGTAACTGACATGTTAGCGCTCACAAAGCTCTTACCTTCACCAGATGTACTGGAAGTAACGACGCAAACTTTACCGCCTTCATTATTGCTGAGAACCTGGTATAGTTTTGATCGCAACGCTCTGAATTGTTCGCCAATCGCAAAGCTTCCGCGTTCTTTCGTGATCACTATTGCCGTTGACGACTCCTGGAACGAAAGCTCTCCCAGGATAGGAATATCTACCTCTTGTTCAATTTGCCTGCGATGGGTAATCTTGTCGTCAAAACTGTTACGGGTATAAATAACCCCCACAGGAAGGATCATGCCTGCAAACAGAGCCAGAACATATACTATTGATGATTTTGGCCATTTTGAATTGCCTGCATGGGCATAATCAACCACTTTAGCATCGGTTACAGTAGAGGCGTATTTTAATGATAGTGCCTCGCGTTGCTCCAATAAGAAAGAGTACAATTTTGCTTCAGCATCGTTATCCCTGTGCATACCATTTAACTGGGTTTGCTGGCCCGGAATGCTTCTTAACTGTCCTTCGGCTCTTGAGTTGGTCGACTGAAGCTGTCCCCTGGTAAGCATCAGTGTTTCTTTATTATTACGTACCTTTTCTCTTATGTTAGCCTGCAAAGTGCTGATCTCGCTATTAATAGACTCGAATATCGGGTTATCAGGAGGGTTGTTAGCCAATAAATTTTGTTTTCTTAACTCGGCTTCGGTCAGTTTGTCAAGCAGCGATGTTAGGCTTGGGTCCTGTAACCCTACGGTTGAAGGTTGTTTATTTGACCCCGGAGAATTAACATAATTTTCTATGCTATTGATAATTCTTATTTGCAGGTTAATATCATCAAGTGCCTTCTGACTCTGCTGAGCATCCTGAACATAAGTTTGTGACTGTGCATCGATATTGCTTGTCAACCCCTTAGAACTTGCATAGCTCTCTATCTGAGCCTCGCTCATGTGCAGATCCTTAGCTATTGAATCAATACGTTTGTTAATAAACTTGATGTTCGCGTCGGTTTTCTTGTTTTTCTCATCTACCGCAGCTTTCATATAAGCATTAATTACTGCGTTAAGGACATCGATCCCCCGTTGAGGAACAACATCAGACATAGACAGTTCAACAAACGGCACTTCCTTATCGTCTAAAGTAGACTTAAGTCCACTTACATAATAATCTGCTACTCCCGAAGGGTCACCAACGTTGATTGTAATCTTTGAGCCGATAAAAGCATTGAGATACGACGTAGCATCCAGTTTCCATAAGCCGAAATCACTCTGAATATATTGGCCGTATTTAAACTGGGTTTGCTTTCCGTCTTTATCCTCCACGGTAAAGCCTTGTGTATTATCAATCGTAATGTCCAGTTTTATGCCTTTATCATCAATTTTGTCGGGCATTTTTATAAAACTGAATTTTACAGGAGAGTTTTTATAAAGGTCGGTAGTAACCATACCTTCTTTTTTAGCATAGCCAACCCACAGGTTCATACTATTAACCACCTGCAACATTATCTTTTTAGATTTTATTATCTCGATCTCATTTTCGAAAATAACAGGGGTACTAATCTGGTCCAGTTGGTTGATGTTATCTTTATCCTGTCTTTGATCCTGATTTTTACTGTCCTTAAATGCTATAGTTGCATTTATAGGGTATATAGCCTTTGCATATTTTAAATAAAAGAACGCCCCTCCTATAAATATTATTAAAGATAGAAGGAATATAGGCCAGTGGAAAACATACTTTTTAAAGACCTTCGCAAAATCAGTTGTTTGATTTTGTGAAACGGGTAAAGTTATCGTTGTATACCTGTTGTCGTTTGTGGTAACAGCCATTGATTTTATTATAGATTTTTACGGTAAACTAGTACTAGGGCTACCACTGAAAGTGCAGAAATTATTAAACTGACTCTCTGAAAGCCTGCGGTGTTATTATTTGAAATTTTAGAACGATTTGGCGTTACTACTAATACATCGTGATTTTTCATATAATAGTATGGCGAATCAAATAATTTTTTTGAATTCAAATCAATCGGAATGTATTCACGTTTGCCATTTATCTCTCTTACTAAGAATATCTGGCGAATTGCAGTAATGTTAAGGTCTCCTGCCATGCTCAACGCTTCAGGTATAGTAACTCTTTCGTTTGGTATGGTAAAAACGTCAGGTTTAGCCACATCACCTAAAACCGATATCTTGAAATTGGTGATACGGACATTCACTATAGGTTTTTTCAGATAATTAGAAAGAGAGGCTGTTAACTGATCAGTTAAATTAGTAGTGTTTAATCCCGATACCTTAACCTGGCCAAGAAACGGCAGATTAATATTGCCATTTAAATCAACCATCCAACCAATTACTGCATTTTCAGGAGTTGTCGCATCGGTTGAACTGGAACCATTTATCCTGTTAAGGTTGTATGAAAACTGGCTGGCCCCTTCTGATGGGCTGTTTACGCTGATAGCCAGAATGTCGCCTGGTTGAATGATCAGCGGAGAAAAGTTATTAATATCCTCCTTAGTGATGCTATTTTGATTAAGATCCTGGAAATAAGGAACTTTTTCGTAGGTCGAGCACGAGCTGCAGAGCACCGCAACAAGCACAAATAAGAGAAATAATGTCGATTTGAAGTTCATAGTGGGATTCTTTAGATGTTGTACATGGGTTCTTGTGACTGTTATTGCGTATGAAGATTTAGCGATAGTAATATAAGCTTTATTTTTATATAATAATTAATTTTCAGGGGTGATTACACCTATATTTTCTACAATAAAATTCAATCGACCGTTTTAAATAAGTAGCTGTATTCTATATATATCTTTTCAAAAACTAATAGTCGAAACTATATTTTCAACTGCCTCGTTTTTGTAACTATAAAACAATAATCAGATCAGCAATTTGTTTTATAATTCTTACTTGTTCCTCTCCTTCACGATCCCATTCACATTCGACAAAGAACAACTATTTTTTGAAAAAAAAGTTTCAGCTGATAAACTATTTTTTCAATCGACATTTAACGACTCACCTTAGATGAATGTTTCAATTATAAATTAAATCAGCACGTTAAATAATATTTGCCAATTACGAAAAAGCGTACCAAAAGGGACTAAACCAGATTAGAATTTTACTAATAAGCATAAATAAGCGATAATTATGGCTCTATAATTTAAATCGTTTCAATTTTACATAGTGAAAAAAATATTTCAAATTGAAATAACAGGGCTTTTGTTTATTTCCTCAAATGGCTAACTTTTAAATCCTTAAATACGTATCAGCCATCGATCGTGATAATTAGCATGTTAAACTTATATTAACTAACGAAATTTCCAATGAGCAACAATGGCCTTAATTGCGAACAACTGTTTTGTATTAAGTACAATATCTTCCCCACTGTGAGCCGCGATTTAAGGGATAAATATCCTTGTATAAACTTTTACTCAAATGGGGATTTTTTTTCCCGGACGAGATCGTATTTTTTCGTATTAGAAAATTAACCAACAATTTAATAGTTAAATATTTGAGGTTTCAATTAATCCATAAACTTGTTTTCCCCTATATATGGGAACTAAATCTGGATTTTTTCTGAAAAAATATATAATAAGTGGCAAAATTTATTTTAATGCATAGTTATTGCATAATAGTAAACATCAATCCTATTTGAACTATGGTACACAGGTACAAACAATTTCATAATGTAATTAATATAACGTTAGATTATCTGTTGTTAAACTTGTCTTTGATCCTCGTTTACAATTACTTCAATCATACTTTAATATCATGGGTAAATAACCAAAGCTATTTACCTGTAGTCTTGGTATTCAATCTTTTGTGGCTTTTATCTTCTAATATTACCAGCCTTTACAATAACGTTTCTGATATAGACCTTAAGGTTTATCGCAACGTGGCTAAAACCTACCTGCTTTATCTTGGCCTGATCTGCATTGCTCTATTGGCAATGAGCGGCACCAAGGCCCGTTTTATATCGAATGAATATTTATTTTATTCCATGTCATTATTCGGGATATTCCTGGGCATATGGAAAATTGGATTCTTTGCAATCAGGAAAAGCGATAAGGTATTGATGAATAACTCACGCAACGCCATTATAGTTGGCGCCAGTCGTGCAGGAAATGAGCTTTACAATCAATTCAACAATAAAGTATTAAAAGGATATAATTTATTGGGCTTTTTCGATGATGAACCATCGAGGGTTAGTCCAAAGCACCTTTACCTGGGTAATACCAGCCTGTGCATGGATTATGTTCTTAAAAATAACGTTGAAGAAATATTTTGTGCACTGCCTTATTCAGAACATAAAACCATCGAGCGTTTAATGTCTGATTCTGACAAAAACCTGATCAGGTTTAAGATAGTGCCTGAGTATCACGAATATTTTAAAAACACATCTTACCTGCAGAATTTAGGTAATATTCCAATTCTGACTGTAAGGGCCGAACCTCTAGAGAATATTGTCAACAGGATAACTAAGCGTGCTTTTGATATTATGTTCTCATTAGGAGTGATCATTTTCTTGTTTACCTGGTTATTTCCAATAATAGCTATCCTGATCAAATTAGGGTCAAAAGGCCCGGTATTTTTTAAACAAAAACGTTCCGGCCGCGATAACCATTCCTTTACCTGCTACAAATTCAGGAGCATGAAAAAGGATAATAAGACTGAGCATGTTCAGGCAAGTAAGGGTGATGCGCGTGTAACCAAACTGGGAGCTTTTATGCGTAAAACAAGTATTGATGAGCTTCCTCAGTTCTTTAATGTACTGATAGGTAATATGTCTATTGTAGGTCCTCGTCCACACATGTTAAGCCACACCGAACAATATTCTCAACTGATAGATCAGTTTATGGTTCGTCACTTTATGAAACCGGGTATAACCGGGTGGGCTCAAATCAACGGGCTTCGCGGCGAAACAAAAACTACCGAAGCAATGCTGGAGCGTGTTGAAGCTGACGTTTGGTATCTTGAAAACTGGACCTTTTTGCTGGATTTGAGAATCATTGCATTAACATTCTGGAAATCAGCCACCGGCGATAAGAACGCTTACTAACTGGAAATCTTAATAATTTTAAACCCCCACTTTTGAACAGAGTAATTTCAACCTTACTCTATTCAAAATGGGGGTTGTCCATTTAATAAAATGTCTATTAAAGCTTCAGTGTAATTATTACTGAAGGCAATATACTGGCATCGATATTAGCTTTCAGTATATTGGTATTCCACCCATCCGGCTGGAATGCCGTTGATGGATCCCACCATGCATCCATTTCTGCGCCCGATTTCTGGAAAAATTTCACTTTATTGTAGCCCATATAAATATCAGAACTGGATGCGCCTGAATAGTTGCCATAGCAAAGACCGCAATTTGAGTAAGGTGTGCTTATGCCGTAAATGGTGTTGTGGTCCATTTTAATATGGCTTCCGCCCTGAACCTGCATACCAACAAAGCCTCCGTTTATGACTATATTGTTGCGTGCCACCTGGTATGAACCACCGACGTCTCCTAACACAATGCCCGCACCGCCGCCTGAGTCATTCTGCACTTGCCCACCTCGGATCCAGTTACCAATTACCTGTACTGAGTCGCCTGGTAAACCATCGCACTGATAAATACTTATACCATCCTGTGGGTGTTGCGCTACACCTGCTATATCTTCACATTTGTTGTAGTTTACCTGTATACCCCCACCGCTCACATTATTAAGCTGCACAAAGTTACCCGACGGGAACGGCCCGTTCATGTTCAGGAACTGGTTGCTGTTTACTTTAACCGTTTTACACTGCATCGCGTTAACACCAGCGCGTACATTCGTAATAAAGCAGCTATCAATAATGACATTAGTACAGTTATTTAACTGTATACCATCATTTGTGGTATTCTGTATCAGGCATTTAGTGATATGCACGTTGTTGCAATTGCTCAGGCGTATGCCAACTGAACTTCCCCCGTTTATAGAGTCACCACTGATGGTGATATTGCTTTGATTACTCAGGCTGATAGGCGACGACGCTTTGTAAATAAATTTTGTTGAAGTGCTCGTCGTTCCGGTCTTGCCGGGCGTTCCTGTGGTTCCGGTTGAACCAGTCGTACCAGTTTTTCCCGTTGTGCCGGTAGCACCAGTAGTGCCGCCACTGTTATCGATTGATGATGATCCTTTTCCTATTCCAGAAGAATTTGTTAAAGCCTCGGACGGAAGCGCTGTTTCGTCTTTTTGACAGGAGGATATTAATAATGCCGTAATTAAGGCAAAAGAATACAAAGTGAAAGCCATGCGGCTTTGTCCACGTTCAGGTCTAATCATAGTAGTTAAATTAATTATGCCTTTTTGAACGACGCTTTCTAACTTTTAGTTTATTGATCGTAGTTCTTTCGGAATTATTAACGCCGCAAAGTATCTAAAATAACTGGGTGTCAAAGAATTATAATTTCCACATTTTTATGCACATTTTTTAATTACTATGCAAAAAAATGCCTGTTAGGTTATAAATTTTATTGCTATTAAACTTGCAATGATTTATAATTTAATAATTGAGACAGGGAGAAAAAAGAAAAGCGGTTAGCATTTATAATTATGCTAACCGCCTGACATTTAAGCCTATCTGCAATTTAAAAAAAGGATAAGCTCTTTATATATATTCTGTTCGGGGGCTGATTGTTATAAGTTCAGAGTAATTATTACCGATGGCAATATACTGGCACTAATATTTGCCTGCAGGATATTGGTTGTCCAACCCTGTGGTTGCGTTGCTGTACTGGGGTCCCACCATTCATCAAGTTCTGCACCAGAGGTTTGATAATACCTTACACTATTATAGCTTATTGTCACGTCAGAACTTGATGCGCCTGAATAATTTCCATAAGCAATCCCTACAACTGAATAAGTAGTAGGCGAACTATAAATGGTATTATGATCCATTTTTATATGGCTCCCCCCCTGCACCTGTGCTCCAACTGAGCCAGGGTTGACAAGTATGTTATACCTGGCAACCTGATAGCTACCACCAACATCTCCCAAAACAATACCAGCCGCACCACCCGAATCATGCAACACCTGGCCGCCTCTGATATAATTACCAATCACCATGATGGAATCGCCGGGTAAGCCATTTGATTGATAAACACTCAACCCATCCTGCGGATGCTGCGCCGCCCCTACTACATCTTCACATTTGTTATAATTTATTTGGCAACCACCACCATTCACATTGTTAAACTGCACAAAATTTCCGGAAGGAAATGGGCCGTTCATATTCAGGAATTGGTTGTTGTTCACCTTTACAGTTGTACTGTACATAGCATTAACACCCGCCCTCACATTGGTAATAAAACAGGTATCAATAGTAATGTTCGTGCAGTTATTGAGCTGAATACCATCATTAGTAGAATTCATCACTTTACATTTGGTAATGTGCACATTTGTACAATTTGTCAGCTTAATACCTACACTACTCCCATTGCTTATATTAATAGAGTCTCCGCTGATAGTGATATTACTCTGATTGCTCAGGCTGATAGGCGCAGAAGCCTTATATACAAAATTGGTTGATGTGCTTGATGTACCCGTTGTTGTTCCTGTTTTGCCCGTTGTTCCGGTTACACCAGTACTTCCTGTAGTACCCGTAGTACCTGAAGTTCCAGTTGTACCGGTTGCGCCTGTAGTTCCCGTTGTTCCAGTACTGGTACTAGAGGATTTATGTGTCCTGGGACGCGAACGCTTAAAAATAAAACTGTTATTTTCTCCGAAATTTACATCTGCAGACTGATGGGGATTGGGTTCATCCTTTTTACAAGATATGACAAATAATAGTGCAGATAAGATCAGAGCAAAGGCAGCACGGCCTTTTGCGAGTCCAGGTTGAATCATAATAGTTAAATTAATTAGGGTTTTCCGAAGGTAATTCTCAGTGCTTAGGGCAATAAGAATCAACTTCAAGAAATATTAGTGCTGAAATTATTTAAACACATTGATTATCAATTGATTAAATTTCAACACCTTTTCAACACAATTTTTAACAATTATCTCTGAGTATATGACAATCTGTCGCCGAAGGAAATTTCTATGATATAAAAAGCAAAACCCGGTAATATTTGACATATTAACCGGGCCCGCGTTTTAATTTAGTTTAATCTTGTTCTTAAAAATCTTATAAGTTGAGCGTAATTATTGTTGTTGGAAGTATGCTGGCATCGATGCTAGCCTTCACAATATTGGTGTTCCACCCTTGTGGTTGTGTTGCTGTACTTGGGTCCCACCAAATATCCATTTCTGCTCCTGATGTCTGGAAATATTTTACTTTATTGTAGCTCATTGTTACGTCGCTGCTGGCCGCACCTGAGTAGTTACCATAAGCTAGCCCTACCATAGTAAATGGTGTTGCTGTGCTGTAGATAGTATTATGATCCATAGTGATATGGCTACCGCCCTGTACTTGTGCGCCTACAGCACCAGGGTTAACCAGTATATTGTAACGGGCTACCTGGTAAGTGCCACCAACATCGCCTAACACGATACCTGCACCGCCACCTGAATCATGCTGTACCTGGCCGCCTCTGATGTAATTGCCGATCACCATGATCGAATCGCCTGGCAAACCATTTGACTGGTAAACGCTCAAGCCATCTTGTGGATGCTGTGCTACGCCTACCACATCTTCGCAATGGTTGTACTGAATCTGGCAACCACTTCCGTTTACATTATTAAATTGTACAAAGTTTCCTGAGGGGAATGGCCCGTTCATATTCAGGAACTGATTGTTGTTTACTTTTACTGTTGTGCTGAACATCGCATTAACACCAGCTCTTACATTGGTTACAAAGCAGCTATCGATAATCACGTTAGTACAATTATTCAACTGAATACCATCGTTGGTAGAATTCATCACTTTACATTTAGTGATGTGAACATTAGTACAGTTGTTTAACTTGATACCTACTGAGCTTCCATTACCAATGTTAATAGAATCTCCGCTGATAGTGATATTGCTCTGATTGCTTAAGCTGATAGGTGCTGACGCTTTATATGTGAAATGGTTACCTCCGGAAGTTCCTGTAGTAGGTCCTGTTGTTGTACCTGTGGTGCCGGTATTTCCTGTGGTACCTGATGTTGTCCCAGTCGTACCCGTTGTACCGGTAGTAGTTCCGGTTTTACCTGTTACGCCGGTTGCCCCAGTCGTACCCGTTGTACCTGTAGTGGTTCCTGTTTTACCTGTCACGCCGGTTGCTCCAGTCGTGCCCGTTGTACCGGTAGTAGCCCCAGTTTTACCTGTTACGCCTGTTGCTCCAGTCGTACCAGTAGTAGTCCCGGTTGTGCCTGTAGTTCCGGTAGAACCAGTAGTCCCTGTTATGCCTGTTGCACCGGTTAGCCCGCTTGTACCTGTTGGGTTTCCAATCGAGCTGCCGGGTTTACGGGTTGTATCTATATATCCAGTATGGTGGCGACCTTTGTAATCTATACTATTTGTTGTCTCAGTAGTGGAACCTGTGACATCTGTTGAGGGTAGTACCGAGGAATCTTTTTTACATGACGAAAAAGTCGTGGCAGTTAGTAATGCGAGGGAGCATATTACACCTGCAAGGGGGGCCTTAATTTTTTTCATTTCCATAACAGCATTTTAGGGTTTCTTCTACGCTCTGTTAAGTGCCGAAGTTTCATAAAAATTAATTATGGCGAAAAAAAATTAATATAAACTTTAATTGATTTTCGAATATATTCTGATTTTCAGCATTTTATACGTTTCCATATTTTTTCAAAAAAGCACCCAAAATGGCCTATTTTCATTTCCTTTTTTCAGCAAAAAACGAGTAGTGTGAAAAATTTTCGCTGTAAAAACGTCGGATAATCAGCAACTTGTAACAAGTTCTTTACAATAATACAGCCTGTTAAAGTTTAACTATTAAGAGCCTAAGAGATTTAACGACATAAAAAAAGTCAGGTATTTAAGTACCTGACTTTTTGGTATTGTATAATTAGTAATGTTACTTCTGTCTTATCTTCAGATCAGTTCTATACATTTTCCAAAACCTTGTGGTAGAACTCCACATAGTTGTTCGCGGTTGTCGCAATGCTGTATTTCCTTAAAAATGGCTGACGCGCTGCCAATATTTCTTGCTTGCTTTCTGTATGAGTAAGAGCCTTTTCTATGTTATGAATAAAAGCATCCTTCGAATCAAGACTTGAGATGTAGCAGAAAGGCATATCCGTACCAATTTCAATATGAGGAGGTATGTCTGACAGAACACAAGGTATACCAGAGAAAAAAGCCTCCAATACGGTTATCGGCAAGCCCTCCCATAGCGAAGCATTAAAGAAGCAATCGCAATTATCCATTAATGAATAAACCTCTTCCTGTGTTTTAGTGCCCAGGTAATGGATGTTCGGTATCTTACTAAAGTTCTCGAGGTCTTGCTCAGCAGTCTCCTGTTTGATACCGCATACTAGAAAGTGAACATTCTTATTTTCAAAGTGCTGTGCTACTTCGCACACCATATCATAATTCTTCTGTTTCGATAATCTTCCAACAGACAGTACAAAGCGATGCGGCACACCATTGTTATTAAATTCTTTCAATATCGGAAGTGCACGGTCATCAACTTTTAGTTTAGGTATACCATTTTGTATAGCAATACTCAAACAATCCCGCTTCGGATTCATATCTAATGCAGAATAGGAACAATAAATGCTCGGCGTGTGCTCGTTAAATCTGTGAGTCATGCTGCTCCACTCTTCAGGAGCATTGTGTACGGTAATAACGTGTCTGTCCTTTAAGCGGCTTAAAGCGAACTTTAAACAAATACTCACAATCAAATGCGAGGTAGAAATATGTGTGTTAATAATATCGGGGCTAACGGTCGAAAGTGTTTTTATAATACCCCTTATTGTATTAACTATTGTAATATTTCTTCCCGGCCTTCTATTTAGAAAATAAAGATCAACTGCCTTTTCACGTAGACCCTGCACTAATAGCTTTTGGAAATCAGAATTTATTAGCTCATCAATTATAATAATTGATACATCGTGTCCCAGGTCTTTCTGTTCCATTGCCAATGATGCTACAAAGGTCTGCGCACCTCCTGCATCAAAATTCATTATTATGTGATTTATCTTCATTTAAGTAGTTATACGCTATATGAGCCCGTTATTGTTATGTTTACCAAGCTTTTATAGTTTTTTTAGTTCTATCTTTAGATGTGATCTTACTCACATCCTTTTTGTTTTTCTATTTACTTTCAGTAACAGATTTATCTAACACTTCTTGTAAAGCCTTTGCAAATACCTCCACATTTGGCTTTAACAACATTGTTCTATGGTCTCCCGGGATTAAGAACTCCTTCATGCCTTTTAATGCATACTTTTTCCAACCAAGGTATAACTTGTCGTCTGTATAATGTAAACAGTCTGTAGCTCTAAACAGGTACACAAAGCCATCAAATGGCTCCATCTTCGATTTTCTGTAAGAATCGTAATAAGTCGACCTGATATGTCTCATCAAGTTGTAAAATTCTTTATCACCACTCTCCTTAGCCAGTTTTATCGCGTCATAGCGATACTGTTTATCTTCGAGATATATACTCCGTTGCTTCTGAATTGTTTTATTCGGATTGCGAATAAATGAAAATCCTAAATTAATCCACTTTTTGATATGCCTGTCAAGTTTCTTCGGCAGCATAGTCAAAAAGTCGTCGGTATAATCAGCATAAGTATCAATAATAGCCAATACTGAGACTTCTTTATTCAGTGCCTCAAACTGTTTCCTCATTTCAGTAGCTATAAAACCACCTAAAGAGTAGCCAGCAATAGCGTAAGGTCCGTTGGGATTATGCTCAATAATTTCGGAAACATATATTTTTGCTATCTCACTTATGGTTGTAACCGGCGGGAATTTCCCCCCCAAACCAAGCGCCTGAATTCCAAATACGGGCTGCTCCTTATCAAGGTACATCGCCAGGTCGGCAAAGTTCATCACATTTAAGCCAACACCATGTATAAAATATACCGGCATTTTGCTACCGGAAGGCTTTATTGGAACCAGTGATTTAGATATCTTTTCCGTATCATTCTCGTTCAGGAACGTATTTAGCGACTCAATATTGCTGTATTTAAACAAAACTGAGATAGGCAATATCTTGCCTGTATGCTTCTTGATCTGGTTTACAATTTGCACGGCTAACAACGAGTGACCGCCCAGGTCAAAGAAATCATGCGTTACACCGATATTTCCAACCCTTAATACATCTTCCCAAATCTTAACCAGCAAACGTTCCGATTCTGTACGCGGGCCAACATATTGGTCTTTGATCTGTTCTTCAGCATTAAACTCAGGTAAGGACTTTTTGTCGATCTTTCCATTAGCCGTCAGTGGAATATCGTCAACCTCCATCCATAGTGTTGGCACCATATAATCAGGCAGCTTACTTTTCAGGAAAGCAATAACGTGTGCACGATCATAATTTTCTTTACCAACTACATATCCTACCAAACGTTTTTTCTTGTCCTTATCGGCTTTAGCCAATATCACCGCCTGGCTCACCTGCTCACATTGGCGCAGTACGCTTTCAATCTCGCCCAATTCGATACGATATCCCCTGATCTTTACCTGGTCGTCTTTACGACCGATGAATTCCATATTTAGGTCAGGAAGCATTCGTCCCAGGTCACCAGTACGGTACATGCGACCACCCGCTTTATCACTAAACGGATCCTTTACAAAGGCATAATCGGTTTTATCTTTATCGTTTGCATAACCACGCGCAACACCTACCCCACCAATGTATAATTCACCAACCACTCCTATTGGCGCAGGCTGCAACTTCTCATTCAAAATATAGAAAAAGTTGTTATTCATTGGGCGCCCATAAGGTATACTTCCCCAATTGGCCCCAACCTTTTCTACCGGGAAAAAGTTAGACCATACCGTACCTTCTGTAGCACCACCAAGACTTATAACACGTGTAGCCGGGAAATAAACTTTAATACGATCAGGAAGGTTAACAGGTATCCAGTCGCCACTCATAAACACTACGCGCAACGTTTTTTGCAGGAACGATCTGTCATGAGCTTCCAATTCACGCACCAGGTAATCCATGGTGGTTGGTACTGTATCCCAGAAAGTTATTTTGTAGCTCAGCATCATATCCTTCAACCTCGGCACATCCAATAATTCGTTTTGCTGAACAATTACTAATGATCCGCCAGCCGACAACATTCCAAAAATGTCGTATACCGAGAGATCGAAGCACATAGATGTGATGAATAGCAAACGATCATCAGGTCCGACATTAAATTCAGTATTTACCCACAATACCAAATTCACGGCCATATGATGCTCTATCATCACACCTTTAGGGCGACCGGTAGAACCCGATGTATAAATCGTATATGCTAATTGAGTGCTGTCTATATCAAGACCAGGGTTTTCTTTGCTGTACGGGCTAAAGTCTATTTCCCTGATCTTAACAAATAATTCCGGGGAAACCAGTTTGGCAAGTGGATATTCGCCGTCGGTAATCACTTTCTTAACTACTGAGTTTTGAAGTATATACTCTTGCCTGTCCATTGGATATTCCGGATCGATCGGAACATATGCCCCACCCGCCTTAAGAATACCAAACATACCCACAATCATATGGAAATTCCGGGTGACCAATAAACTGACATTATCTCCTTTATTCACACCACTTTCTATCAGGTAATGAGCCAGCTGGTTTGCGCGCTCATTTAATTCCCGGTAAGTCATGGTCTCATCATGCTGGCGCAATGCTATAGCATCAGGAGTTTTTAGTACCTGTTCTTCAAAAATACCGGCAAGGTTTTTTTCTTTCGGATAGTATACAAGCGTATCATTAAATACATCAAAAAGCCGATGCTTGTCTTCTTTAGTAAGAATATCGATTGCCGCTAAGCTTTGTTTTGGATCTTGCGCTACAGCTGCTATCAAATTTTCGAAATGACTAAGCATCCGGTGCATCTGTGCGTCGCTATAGATATCTGTATTATATTCTAAAAATAACTCCAGCCCATTTTTAGACTCGGAGAATATAAAGTTGACATCAAACTTGGCAACAGTGTACTCCCCTGTTTTATACTGGCTTGTATGCAATCCGTTCAATGTAAATTCTGCATCCTGCTCCATGGAGTTTTGCAGAACGACCATGGCATCAAACAACGGGTTACGGTTGACATTTCTCGGCAATTTTAACGAATCAACCAGCTCATCGTAAGGAAATATCTGGTGCTCATAGGCACTTAGCGTAACCTCTTTAACGTGGTCGAATAACGCCTCATAACTACCCAACCCATCAAAACGTGTCCTTATAGCCAGAGTATTGATATAGAAACCTATCTGATTTTCCAGGTCAGGATGTTCACGGCCGGCTATTGGACTGCCGATCACAATATCTTCCTGGCCTGTATAACGATACATCAAAGCATTTACACAGGAAAGCAAGGTCATAAACAGCGTGCCCCCTAATGCTTTCCCTGTCCTGTTTAGTTTATCCAGTACGTTTTCATCAATGGTAGTAGTAATACCTGTCCCATTAAAGGTTTTGATTGCAGGGCGTTCTTTTTCAGCCGGCAGTTCAAGAATAGGAATTTCGCCTTCAAATTGCTTTAACCAGTATTCTCTGTGAGGAAGTATATCGTCTGATTGCAGCTGTTTATTGTGCCATGCGGCATAGTCTTTATATTGTATGCGTAATGGGGTAAGTTGCGGTGCGCTGCCACTTGAATAAGCGTTGTATAATGCACACCATTCTTTTCTGAAAATATCCATTGACCATCCATCACTTATGATATGATGGTGTACCATGATCAGAATATGTTTATCTTCTTCTAACTGAACGAGATGACATCTCCACAGAGGCCCTTCTATGAAATCAAACCCGCCGAAACTTTCAAGTTCGATTATCTGATTTAATACAGCGTGTTTATCATTATTTTTACTCAGGTCAGTTTCTTTAAGTTCGAAAACATATTTCTCAGGACTTGTAACTTCCTGAAAAACTGCACCTGAAGCGTTTTCTTTAAAATCTGTTCTTAGTATTTCATGGCGCATTGCCATCGCTTTGAATGCATCTTTCAGGGCTACTTTATTTAAATGCCCTTCTAAAGAAATAACATACGGAATATTATAAGCGCTCTGAGCTCCTTCAAAGTGATTCAATATCCACAAGCGTTTCTGCGCCGAGGATAATTTGTATTCTGCAGCGTCAGGAATGTTATCGATAACCTCATATGAATTCAACTCCCTATTGGTTATCATCGAGACCTGATGTTCAATTGTGCCTTTAGAAAATAGCTCGTTCAACGGCAATTTTACTCCCAATTCTTTATGTATTAGTCCAAGCAGGCGAATAGCTTTTATACTATGGCCTCCCATATCAAAAAAGTCATTTTTTAGCCCTAGAGCCTTTTCTGGTAGATTTAGTACTTTAGCCCATAGCTTCACCAAGGCCTTTTCAAGCTCTGTTGAAGGTGCTATGTGAGGAGGCTTAAATATACCACTACTTTCCGGAATTGGCAACGCTTTCCTGTCCACCTTACCTGTATTTGTTACAGGAATCTGTTCAAGATGTACGTAATACCCGGGCACCATATACAATGGCAGGTGCTCCTTCAAATATTCCTTTAACTCTACCGCTTTTGCTTCGCCGGTTGTATACGCAATAAGTTCACTTTCCGGTTCATTTATTTGCGCTGCAATTACAATTGCCTCATTTACTTTAGGATGTTTTTGCAGTACTACAGATATCTCGTTAGGTTCAATTCTATAACCCCGTATCTTTACCTGGTCATCGGCACGCCCCAGGTACTCCAAATTACCATCAGTTCTCCATCTGCCGAAATCTCCCGAGCAATATATTTTTGCGCCTTTTACAAACGGATTAGAGATAAATTTCTCATTTGTCAAGCCAGTTTCGTTCCGGTATCCGCGCGCCAAACCTACCCCGCCAATACAAATCTCGCCAGTTGCACCAACGGGCATTAAGTTTTTTTGTTTGTCAAGAATATAAATCTGTGTATTGTCAATAGGTTTACCAATCGGTACCGAAGATTTTAGCGATTCGTTAGTCAGGTCGAAATAAGTTGAATCAATACAAGTTTCAGTTGGGCCGTATAAATTCACCAGTGATCTGTTAAAGAATAGCTCTTTAAATCTTTCTACCTGGTTTACAGTTAAGACCTCGCCGCTTATAAATACCTGCCTTATATTTTTTAACTGATATAACTTAGACTTGTCACTTTCAAGTGATTCTAAAAATACATTCAGCATAGACGGTACAAAGTGCATTACTGTGACCTTATGATCATCAATGGCACTTATTATTGCGTCAGGGTTCTTTTCTTCACCATCTTTTAATAGACAAACACTTGCACCCTGCGTTGCCCACCACAGTAATTCCCAAACCGAAACATCAAATACAAAGGTTGTTTTTTGGAGAATGATATCATTATCTGTTAATGGATAATTTCTTTGCATCCACGATAGCCTGTTCACCAAGCTATTGTGCTGCATTAAACACCCTTTTGGGGAACCGGTTGAGTCAGACGTATAAATGCAATAAGCCAGATTATGGGGGGCCAGGTTTACCGATTGGTTCTCCTGGTTATGCCTGTTTTGGATTTTCTTAAACTTCTCTAATTCTTCATCATCAATAACCACTCTGCAACCACTGTCATTAACCAGGTAATCAATGCGCTCCTGTGGATAATCAGGCGACATTGGCACATAAGCACCTCCTGATTTCAGAATACCCAAAATTGCAATAACCATCCACTCACTTCGCTCCAGTTTAAGACCAACCAGATCGTCGGGCTTAATTCTATAGGTCTTCCGTAAGTAATCAGCCAATTGATTACTAATGAAATTTAGCTCCTGGTAACTAACCTCTATATTTTCAAAAACAACAGCAGGATTGCCGGGTGTTCTTTTTACCTGGTCTTCAAATAAGTCTACAATTGTCCTGTCAGATGGAAAGTTAACTGTAGTATTATTGAAATCACTCAACAGTTGTTTCTTTTCTTCGCTTGTCAGAAAGTCTATTTCAGATAAGATCTGTTTAGGGTCTTGAGCTACTATAGCTATGATATTTTCGAAATGCCTCAGCATTCGCCTCATTTGCTCAGCACTGTATATATCTGCGTTATATTCAAGACATAATTCAAGCCCGTTTTTTGATTCGGAAAATATAAAGTTTATATCGTTCCTTATTATCACTGGTTCTCCAGCATCATATTGACTGGTTTTTAAACCAACCATCATAAATTCTGCATCCTGCTCTAATGAAGTTTGCAATGTAACGACTACATCAAAGAGCGGGTTACGATTGATATTCCTCGGAAGTTTTAGTGAGTCAACCAGCTCATCGTATGGATATAGCTGGTGCTCATATGCACCAAAAGTTATTTCAGTTACCTGCTTTAATAAACCCTCGTAATTTCCTAAACCATTGAAGCGGGTTCTGAGCGCTAATGTATTTGTATAGTATCCTATCTGATCATCAAGGTCTGAGTGGTCACGGCCTCCGATAAGACTACCAATAACTATGTCCTCCTGGCCTGTATAACGATAAAATAAAACATTAACGCAGGCCAGCAAATTCATGAATGTTGTACTGCCTGAGGCTTTACCTGTTTTATTTAATTTATCTAATACTGCATTATTGATTTTTATCGTAAGCCCGTCTCCATTAAAAGTTTTTGTTACCGGGCGTTCCTTATCTGCCGGCAAGTTCAAAACAGGCACTTTGCCTTCAAATTGCTTTAGCCAATATTCTTTATGAGATGCTATCTCGTCAGAATTCAATTGGTGATTATGCCATGCAGCAAAGTCCTTGTATTGTATACGTAGTGGATTAAGCTTCGGAGCTTTATTTTCAGCATAAGCATTATAAAACACGCTTAACTCTCTGCGGAAATTAGTCATTGACCATTCATCGCTAATGATATTATGATGAACAATAACCAGCACATTCACATTAGCTTCGAGCTGAACCAAATGGCAACGCAATAAAGGGCCGGTACTCAAATTAAATCCCGAAGTGGTTTCCTTCTCTATTAGCCTATTCAATACAGACTGTTTATCTGCTGTTTTTGTAAGGTCTGTCTCCTTTAACTTAAATTGAAAATCTTCTGTGTTAATGACCTGTTGCCGTGGATTGCCTTCTTCATCTTCCTTAAATACAGTCCTTAAGGCCTCATGACGTGAAACGATAGACACGACCGATTTTTCTAAAGCGGCTTTATCTAATTTACCTTCAAGTTTTACAACATAAGGGATATTGTATGCGCTCTGCGAAGCGTCCAGTTGCTGCAATACCCACAACCTGCGTTGCGTTGGCGATAAAATATAGTCAGGTTGTTCCGCAACTAATTCCTTCGCCTCGTAGGTATTTATCTCCTTGCTGGCAATCGATTTTGCCTGCAATTCGATTGTATTCTCTGAAAAAATTTCCTTTATCGGAAGCTTAACGCCCATTTTTTTGTGGATTAAGCCCCTCAGTCTTGTAGCCTTGATACTATGGCCGCCAAGATCGAAAAAGTCGCTTTTTATGCTAATGCTTTCTTCAGCTATGTTTAGTACGTCCGCCCATATCTTTACCAGGGCAGTTTCTGTATCGGTAGATGGCGCTATATATAAAGTATCGCTTAACCCGCTACCTTCCGGCATTGGTAGTGCTTTTTTATTCACCTTTCCATTATTGGTCAATGGTATGGTATCCATATGCACGTAGTAGCCCGGCACCATGTATGACGGTAGCCGATCTTTCAGATAATCTCTTAATTCTATTCCTTCTGTACTACCTGTTGTATAAGCTATTAATTCCTTATCCTGCCCATTGATGGCTTTTGCTGTTACTACTGCAGCATTTATTTGGGGATGTTTTAATAATGTGGACGTTATTTCGTCCAGTTCGATCCTATAACCACGAATCTTAACCTGGTCATCGATACGTCCCAAGTATTCGATATTACCATCTGACAGCCATCGTCCTAAATCGCCGGTCCGGTACATTCGCTTCCCGGTCTTAAACGGATCAGATATAAATCTTTCTTTATTTAATTCCGGACGGTTCAAATACCCCCTGCTTACACCATCACCACCAATATAGATCTCGCCCAAAGCACCAAAAGGCAGCAGGCGCTGGTGGTCATCCAATATATAGATATCCGTATTAGCTACGGGGCGACCAATTGGTACGAATATATTATAGTTGTCGGCTGGTTCAGGTTTATATTCTATGGATGTAATAGTAGTTTCTGTAGGGCCATACTCATTAATGAACATGAAACTGCCTTTCCACCTTTCAACGAGCGATGGTGAGCAGCTTTCACCACCTGTTATCACCCGCTTCACGTTGCTCATGTCGTCTATAGACAATTCCGCTAACACTGCAGGTACGGTGTGAATGTGGCTTACTTTCTTGGCTATAATATAACTTTCGAGCGCCTGAAGATCAGATACAGTAGCTTTATCTGGCACAACCAATGCAGATCCGGTCAAAAATGCTATCCAGAATTGTTCCGCAGATGGATCAAAAGTAATGGTCGTAAACTGAAGCACTCTTTCATCAGTCGTAATCTTATAAACTTCACTCTGAGACCAAATAAGGTTCACCACATTTCTGTGCTCTACCAGTACTCCCTTTGGATTACCTGTAGAACCTGAAGTATAAATACAATAAACCAGGTTATCGGCTTTGGCACCTTTTTTCAGATTTTCTTTACTGCAATCCGCCTGAGCTTTTTTAAATCGTTCTATTTCGTCTTTATCAATTAACACTTTGCAACCGCTGTCACTGATCATATAGTTGATTCTCTCAACTGGATACTCAGGATCGATTGGAACATAGGCTCCTCCTGCTTTCAAGATACCTATAATAGCTATGATCAACCACTCGCTTCGTTCCAGTTTGAGGCCGATAAGATCGTCCGGTTTTACCTGGTAATTTTTGCGCAGGTAATCACCGAATTGGTTACCTAAAACATTTAACTCTTGATAAGTTATCTCCAACTCATTGAAGATAACAGCAATATTATCTGGCGTTTTCTTTACCTGTGCTTCAAACAGATCGATCAGGGATTTATCTTTCGGATAATCAAATGTGGTATTATTAAGCTCATTTAAAAGCTTATGCTCTTCCGCCTCAGTTAATATAGGCAACAAACCGATGCTTTTTTTGGGGCTCGTGAGTATCGAATTAAGCAGTATTTTATAGTGGTCTATTATGCGATGGATGGTGTCCTCTTTATAAAGATCAGAGTTATATTCTAGTCTACCGGTAAGTTTGGCGCCGTCCTCTTTAATAAAAAGGGTTAGGTCAGATTCCCGGGTATGTTCTGCCGGAACAGCAACGCCATTTTGTAAAATGAACATTACCTGGTACAGCGGGTTAGAATTCAGGTCAACCTCTTCTTTTATTAAGCCTGTCAGTTTCTCAAAGGGAAGATTTTGATGTTGATAAGCATCATTAACAGTGCTATTCACACTTTTCAGCAGTTCCTCAAAACTAATGGTACTGCTTATTTCTGTTCGTAAAGGCAGTACATTTAAATGATCCGGCCCATGCTTGTCAGAAGTGATAACATTTCCTACACAGATATCATCCTGCGAGCTATAACGGTACAGCAATACTTTATAGGCAGATAGCAACGTGACAAAAAGCGATACTTTTTGATCTTCGCTGAACGTGCTTAATTGCGTTTTTAGTTCTTCGCCTATAACAAATCCGGAACTTTGCTTATTGTTACCTTTCCTATCGGATCTGGCTGAGTCTGTAAACAGATTCAGTGGCTTTACCCACCTCAGTTTATGTTTCCAATAATTTATTTCAGGTTCAAAAGGCATGTTTTCCGACAAAGTAAGGTTCGACATATAAATAAGTAGATTTTCGGCTAATCCCTTGCAAACAAGGAACTAAAGTAACTAATTCATAAAACATTTAGTTTGATGAGCACCTTTTTACGGATTTCCCAAACTTTGGTTTTTAACTTACAATTATTATACCACACAAATTACCCCTTTGTATGGTATCAGTTACACGAAAAACTGTCAAATAAATTCGGTCTATAAAAAATGAAAAACGTCTTAAGCACAATACTTAAGACGTTTCATATAAAGTAACAAACAGTTATAATGTTTTTACAAATGCGTATTTCGGATATCAATTAAAACGAAAGTCTACTTGCTTTTAAGTTGAGCTGCCGCCCCTGTATCTAAAAACCATTGTAAATCACCGCTTTGTGGCTTGATCAATTGAGCCGGATACTCTTCTATATTCGTTTTATCGTCTATGATATGATGTACTGCAATCGCTTTGCCCTCTCCATACACCAGGAATGCCACGTGATGAGCAAGGTTAATCAAAGGCGCCGTCATAGTAATACGATATACTTTCTGATCTTCAAGATAAACAGCTTTCGCAGAAGCAGTCTTATCCTGCAGAACAGGCGTGTGCGGAAACAGGGATGCTGTATGCGAATTATCCCCTAATCCCAACAATACCAAATCGAAACGTGGCTCAGTACCAGCGAAATACAAATTGATATCATTTGTATAAGCGTTGGCCGCGTCATCCGGACTTAACGACGTGTCGACAGGGAATATCTGGTTAAAACTTAGCTCCAAAGGTTCCAGGATAGCCTTTTTGGCCATCAGGTAATTACTTTGCGGATCGGTATGCGATACATAACGTTCGTCTCCAAAAAAGAAATGAACTTTGCTCCACTCAATTTTATCTTTATAAGCAGGGGAAGCTAATAATTCATACAGTTTTTTAGGGGAATTTCCTCCCGACAACGCAATAGAGAATTGCCCATTTGTGGAAATTGATGCCGATGCTGTTTCCACAATATAGTTTGCCAAGCCCTGAAGAACTTCGCCTTCGTTTTTAAAAACATTTATTTTCATCAAATAATTATTTTTTGCCTTGTACAGGTAGTGTAAACCAGTTAAATCCGTCGCGCGCAATCAAAGCTTCAGCAGACTCAGGTCCCCATGAATCGGCTGAATAATTAGGGAAATTCAGACTCTTTTTATTTTGCCATGTGCTCAGTATCGGCATTACCAATTCCCACGCAGCTTCTACCTGGTCGCCACGCATAAATAAGGTCTGATCGCCAAGCATAGTATCCAATATCAGCGTCTCATAAGCTTCAGGCGCTTGCTGGCTATAAGTTCCTTTATAGTCAAATACCATATCAACAGCATTTAATACCATATCAATACCCGGGCGCTTTGCCTGCACCTGCAAACGGATACTCATTTCAGGCTGTATGCTAATGATCAGTCTATTCTGCTGCCAGCTTTCTGCCGCTTCCGTAGGGAATATCAGGTGAGGAACATCCTTAAACTGTATCGTAATAACTGACGAAGATTGGTGCAAACGTTTACCTGTTCTTAAATAGAAAGGTACGCCCTGCCAGCGCCAGTTATCGATAAAGAATTTAATAGCTGCAAAGGTTTCTGTATTGGATTGAGGGTCAACCTTTGGTTCATCGCGATAGGCCGGCACTTCTTTGCCTTTCATCCAGCCGCTGCCATATTGACCACGAACCGCAGCATTACGAACATCTTCAGGTGTAAATTTACGCATGGCTCTCAATACATCTACTTTGCGGTCGCGCACTTCGTCAGCATTAAAGCTTACAGGTGGCTCCATAGCGATGTGGCAAAGCAGCTGTAGTAAGTGATTCTGAATCATATCGCGCAATGCACCTGAACCATCATAATAATCGCCGCGTTCTTCAACGCCTAATTGCTCGGAAACCGATATCTGCACGTGCTCAATGAAATTACGGTTCCAAAGCGGCTCCATGATGGAGTTTGCAAAACGAAATGCCATAATGTTCTGCACGGTTTCTTTACCCAAATAGTGGTCGATACGGTATATCTGGCACTCATCAAAAATTTTGGATAATAGCTCGTTCAGCTCTTTTGCGGTATCCAGATCGTGCCCAAATGGTTTTTCTATTACGATCCTGGTTTTGTTTTTATCCTCAGCCAGTTTAGCTTTAGCAAGATTTGAAGCTATGATCGGGAACAGGTTCGGAGAAACCGCGAGGTAATAAATTACATTGGGTTTTGCTTTCCAATCAGCACTATGTTTTTCTATACGTTTGCCAAACTCTTTATAAGTCTCCGCATTTTTTACATCAGATACCTGGTAATAAACATTTTGCGAAAATGCAGCCCATTTATCTTTGTCAGGTACACCACTGCGTGAAAATTGGCTAAGGTCCTTGTATAGATTTTCCCTGAACTGCTCGTCAGAATATTGGGTACGACCTGTACCAATTATTGAGAAATTGTTGGGCATCCATCCGTCCAAAAACAGGTTATATAAAGCAGGACCTATTTTCCTTGAGGTCAAGTCGCCGGTACCGCCAAATATGACAAATATTGTTGGGTCTGATTTTGTGTTTGCGCTCATGGTAGTTTTTCGTTTGAATAAGGGTTTGTTAGTCACGATTATTGTTCAGCCCATTGAGTGTGAAATACACCTTCTTTGCCGATCAGCTCGTAAGTATGCGCTCCAAAATAGTCGCGCTGAGCCTGGATCAGGTTTGATGGCATACGTTTATTAATAAAATTATCGAAATAGCTTATTGAAGCAGTGAAGCATGGTGCAGCTATACCGGCGCCAATTGTTGCCAACAATACAGTACGGGAACCTTTAACAGCTTCTGATACTATCGCATGAATACTATCATCTAGTAACAGATGTGCTAAAGATGGATTCTTTTCATATGCTTTAAAGATATCATTCAAAAATGCAGAACGGATGATGCATCCACCACGCCAGATCTTAGCGATCTCGCCAAGTTTCAAATCATATTTATATTCTTCCGATGCTCTTGACAGCAAGTGCATGCCCTGTGCATAAGAAACGATCATACTGAAATAAAATGCCTGTTCCAATGATTCAAGGAATGAATCGGTATCAACATCAAGTGCTTTTTCACCGTCACCATATAAAGCAGCGGCTTGAACGCGCAATTCTTTGTATTTAGAAAGATCACGCATAGATACCGAGCTATCTATAGTTGGGATCGGTGCCTGCAAATCCATCGCTACCTGCGAGGTCCATTTACCGGTACCTTTTGCTTTGGCTTCGTCTTTAATATCGTCGATCAGCAAATGATCTGTTCCCGGAGCATTGTAGTGAAAGATATCTTTCGTGATATCCAACAGGAATGATTGCAAACGCCCCGCATTCCATTTAGCGAATACTTCGCCAATGTGTGCATTGTCCATCTGCAGACCTTTTTTCATGATCTCGTAGGCTTCAGCTATCAATTGCATCAAGCCATACTCGATACCATTGTGTACCATTTTCACAAAGTGACCAGATGCACCCGGACCGATATAAGTTACACATGGCGCACCATCAACCTTAGCGGCTATGGCCTCAAAAATCGGCTTCATCACATTGTAAGCTTCTTTATCGCCGCCTGGCATCATGCTCGGGCCACGTCGTGCGCCTTCTTCACCTCCTGAAACCCCCATGCCGAAGAAATGCAAGCCTTTCGCTTCCAATTCTTCCACACGACGGTTGGTATCGGTAAAATGCGAGTTACCGCCATCTATCAGTATATCCCCCTGTTCAAGCAACGGGGTCATTTCTTCTATTACAGCGTCGACTATCTTACCTGCGGGTACCAGCATCATGATGGCTCGCGGTTTAGTCAAACTTGCTATAAATTCCTTCGCATCACTGAAACCCTGCACATCCTTTTCTTTTCCTTCTTCATTCAGCGAGTTTACCTTCGAAGTATCTTTATCATGACCAGCCACAGCATAACCATGGTCGGCCATATTAAGCAATAAACTCCGGCCCATAACACCCAGGCCAATCATGCCAAAGGCATACTTATTTGATGTTGTGCTCATTTTAGTTTTGAGTTTTCTTCTTTTAAATCTTCTAATATTTTCTTTGTCGTTTCAAAGCTGGTATGCTGATAAGCGCGTAACCCGAGTTTTCCGGCAGCTTTAGCGAACATTTTCCTATCGTCGAAATAAACGCATTCCTGTGGTTGTGCCATAGCTATACCCATTGCGAGTCTGAAAATTGCAGGATCAGGTTTGCGGATACCTACTTCACACGAGGACACGAATGCATCGAAGCATTCGTGAAGTTTGAACTTCTTGATACGATAATCATTCAGCTCTTTACCCTCATTATTAATGGAAATGATCCGGAAGCCGCAATCTTTTTTCCATTCCTTCAACCAGGCAAGCATATCAGGCAATTCCTTTGATTGATCGAACATGAATTTTTTAAAATCTTCACGTGTAAAATCGCGTGGACGATTAAAAACCACTGTATCGATATATTCATCCAGATCAACGCCACTAGCTTCGTACACATTAAAAATAAATGTGTGTAAATCGCTCATTTCTTTGTAGTCAAGATTAAATAAGCGAGCCGCTTCCTGGCGCGATTCATGCCCCCAGCCATTGGTAAGCAGGATGCCTCCTATGTCAAAAAATAGGAATTTTACGGCTAATGTCTCCACAGCAATTAAGCTTTAACTTTTTGGTCTTCAATTGCTTGCAACAGTTTCTCAAACGGTTTATTGAACTTGTCAACACCCTCGTCTTCTAACTGTTGAGTGATCTTATCAATATCGATTCCTATAGATTTCAGCTTCGCTAAAGTTGCTGTTGCTTCTGCAAGGCCTTGCTCTAAAGTATTTTCGGCAATTCCATGATCGCGGAAAGCTTCAATAGTTTCCAATGGAACGGTATCCACAGTGTCCGGACCGATCAATGCTTCAACATATTTGGTATCCTTAAATGCAGGGTTCTTGCTGCTGGTGCTTGCCCATAATAAGCGCTGTGGCTGTGCCCCTTGTGCAGCTAGTTTTTCCCAACGCGGTCCGCTGAATACCCTTTTATAAATCTCATAAGCTTTTTTAGCTGATGCGATAGCTACTTCTCCTTTTAATTCAGGAGCCCCTTTTTCATCCAGCAACGGATCAACTAAAACATCAATGCGGCTTAAGAAAAAGCTCGCTACTGATGATATATGACCGATAGAATGGCCAGCAGCCAAATGGTCTTCCAAACCTGAAATGTAAGCTTCGGTTACTTCCTCGTAACGTGGCAAACCGAATAATAAGGTAACATTGATATTGATACCTTTTGCTATTGAGCTGCGGATTGCACCTAAACCCGGTTTTGTACCCGGTATCTTGATCATTACGTTTTTACGATCAACGGCTTTCCATAACTTTTCGGCTTGTTCGGCGGTTTCTTTCTCTTTAAGTGCCAGGAAAGGCGAAACTTCCAGGCTTACATAACCGTCAACATGTTTTGATTCCTCATAAACACCTTTGAACAGGTCTGTCGCACTTTGAATATCTTTAACCGCAAGGCCAAAGAATAATTCTTCATTATCAGTAGTTGTTTTTGCTAGTTCTGCAATATCAGCATCATAATCTGAGCTGCTGGTAATGGCTTTTTCAAAAATAGCCGGGTTAGAGGTTACCCCTCTTACACCGTCTTCATCTATCAGTTTCTTTAACTCACCAGATTTGATGATCTCACGATTAATAAAATCGAGCCAGATGCTCTGACCGAAACTGTGGATTTGTTTTACTCTATTAGTTGCCATGATTATTTTCTTTCTGTTTTTCTTTAATAAATAAATTCAGACAGAGATGCGGAATAAGAGATTTATCCCGCATCTCAGATCCTATATCTTATAAAAGCACTTTCGCTTTGTTTACAACATTTTCAACTGTGAAACCGAATTCCTTGTAAAGTTCTTCAGCAGGCGCTGATTCTCCGAATGTGTGCATTGCCAGAACATCACCTTCATCGGTTACATATTTATGCCAGCCTAGCGGAGAACCCATTTCAACAGCCAAACGTTTTTTGATAGCCTTAGGGAATACTTTTTCTTTATAGGCAGCATCCTGCTTTTCGAACAGCTCCCACGACGGCATACTTACCACCCGCGCCTGGATACCTTGCTCAGCCAACTTAGCCTGTGCAGACATGATTAATGACACTTCAGATCCAGTTGCGATCAGTATAACCTGAGGTGCTTTTTCTGAGTCGGAAACGATGTAAGCACCCTTTTCTAATTGGGTAGCCTTACCATATTTATCCTGGTCGATGATCGGTAATCCCTGGCGGGTAAACACCAACACCACCGGGCCATCTTTGTGCTCAAGTGCTACGCGCCATGCCTGGGCTGTTTCGTTTGCATCAGCAGGGCGAAGCACCACGATATTCGGAATAGAGCGTAATGATATTAACTGTTCAATTGGTTGGTGAGTAGTACCATCTTCACCTAAACCAATACTATCGTGCGTATAAACAAATATCGGTCTGATCTTCATAATAGCGGCCAAACGGATCGGCGGGCGCATATATTCTGAGAACATCAGGAAGGTTGCACCAAATGGAATGATACCTTTTGTTAAAGCCATACCATTTAAGGCTGATCCCATAGCATGCTCGCGTATACCGAAGTGGAAATTACGCCCGTCTCTCTTTTCAACGGTGAAAGAATCGTACTCTTTCATATTAGTTTCTGTTGATGGAGCCAAGTCAGCAGCGCCACCTATTAATGTAGGTAGTTTATCAGCAATAGCATTCAACACTTTACCCGATGCCTGTCGGGTAGCCATTTTGCCTTCTGGTTTAAATACCGGCAGGGCTGCATCCCATCCTTTTGGTAATTCACCGCTTATAGCTTGTTCGTATTCAGCAGCTAATTCAGGAAATTTCTCTTTATAGGCTTTATATAGGTCATTCCATTTCTGTTCAGCCCCAGCGCCTTTTTCGCCACACTTACGGTAGTAATCCAATACTTCATCAGGAACAACAAATGACTGCTCCGGATCAAATCCAAAGAATTTTTTAACTAGTTTTATTTCGTCAGCACCAAGCGGCGAACCGTGTGCACCTGCAGTGTCTACCTTGTTCGGGCTACCATAAGCAATATGTGAGCGTACTTTGATCAGCGACGGTTTGCTTACCTCGATTTTAGCATTGTTGATGGCATTTGATAGGGCGTTGATATCATTCACATCATTCACCACCTGTACATGCCAGCCGTATGACTCAAAACGTTTGGCAACATCTTCATTAAAGGTAATATCAGTATCGCCTTCAATCGAGATGTGGTTATCATCATATATATAGATAATGTTGCCCAATTCCAGGTGACCAGCTAATGAGGCTGCTTCTGAAGCAACGCCTTCCATCAGGTCGCCATCGCTAACAACAGCGTAGATTTTGTAGTTAAAAAGATCGAACCCGGGCTTGTTGTAACGCGCTGCAAGATATTTTTGACCTATGGCAAAACCAACACCATTGGCAAAACCCTGTCCAAGCGGACCTGTAGTCACTTCGATACCGTCTAAAAGACCGTATTCAGGGTGGCCTGCAGTTTTGCTATGTAATTGCCTGAAGTTTTTAAGATCGTCCAGAGTAACATCATAGCCTGTCAGGTATAGAAAACTGTACTGGAACATACATGCGTGACCAGCAGACAGAATAAATCTGTCACGGTTTGCCCAGTGTGAATTCTTTGGGTTGTAGTGCATAAATTGCGACCATAGCACGTGACCTATCGGAGCAATCGCCATTGGCGTGCCCGGGTGACCTGAATTTGCTTTTTGTACTGCATCGGCTGACAATACCCTTACGGTATCGATACTTAACTGTTCAATGCTTTTTGTAGTTGAATCCATATTTTTAACTATAGATGATTGAGTGATTTAAATTGATTAACTAATTGTTGACGGTACCGAAGTGATCAGATCATGCCGGGCATCTTTCAGCCACAAGCGCGATCCGCCTTTAATACCATCCTGGTTGGTAACCAGCTTCATATTCTTATCCAGCTTAAATTTCAGTTTGTCTGAATTTCCGCCTCCTATATATAAGGTATCGTAGTTGACTACGGTTTTCAAAGTTTTCAAAACTTTTTTCATTCGCCTGTTCCACTTCTCGTTCCCCTCTTTTTCCAACGCTCTTTCGCCTACATACTGATCGTAGGTTTTCCCTTTTGCAAAAGGATGATGTGCCAATTCCAGGTGTGGCATTAGTTGGCCATCTACCAACAATGCTGTTCCGAATCCGGTTCCCAAAGTGATCACCATTTCCAGACCTTTTCCGCTTACAACGCCCAAGCCTTGCATATCAGCATCATTAACCACGCGCGTAGGTTTACCCAGCTCTTTTTCCAGTTTTTTGCTCAGATCGAAATCTTTCCAGAAATCAGTTCCCAGGTTAGGTGCTGTTTTAATGACTCCGTGCTTAACATAGCCTGGAAAGCCAACGGAGATATGATCGTATGCGGGGAAATTTTTTACTAATTTTTTGATTCCGTTAACCACATTTTCTGGGCTTGCCGGCAAGGGTGTTGGGATTTTGTCGTAATCCATTTGCAGGGCACCTTTGTCATTTAATATGGTAGCTTTTATGTGCGATCCTCCAATATCAATTGACAGGAATTTTGGTGAAGATGCAGCTTTTTTTTCCATGTAGTATTTGCGGGGTTAAGCGTGTTTTTTATAGGCAGTATTATAGCTCGGTAGATTGATATTCAAAGTTAGGATATACATTGATTAACTCTGTTTTTAATGGCAAAGTTTTTTATCTAATTAAAGTAATTTTTGTGAACGGTAGCTATAAGTTACCCTATAACCGGCTGTTGGTCGGTGCAATATTAACTAAATTAGCTTTGGGAACAACTTTTTTTGGGGCGAAATAATATTTATTAATATTATCTTAATAAAAGATAGGCAATTGGAAGAAAATAAGCCTTCTGCGAAGGCTATTTTTAAGAAGTTTTTAAAAAGAATTTGACGTCGGGGGCAGATTCGAACTGCCGTAAAAGGTTTTGCAGACCATCACCTATCCACTCGGTCACCCGACTTTAAGAATAACGGAAACCATCCCGGCTTCCGTTATTAAACCAAAAAAACTAAGAAATCACTATCTAAAATAGTTTCTTAATGCTGGTCGCTTTGCAGGCTGGTATTACCTTCCTGCCGACCTGTGCATATTGCGTATATTATTTTGCTGATTACCGGCCTTTTTTACCGCTGAGAGAATTTCGCCGGTTGGAAATGTTTTTGAAAAGTCAGGGTCGATATGATCATACTCGATTTGGCCTGTAGCAGACACTACATAAGTGGCTAACAAAGGGACATTAGTATCGATGCCTGAAAACTTGTTCCAGATCGGGTCATGTTCTGAATATATCCTGAATTTTTCGGCAATTTGCTTGTCCTTATCAAAATAGAAGTTAAGTGATAAATTATTATCCCATACTAACTTTTCCAGTTTCTTGTCTTTTTCTGAACTGATAATTAAAAGGCTGGCTTTGTTAGCTGAGATATCATTCTGGAGAGAACTTAGTTGCTTCAACAATTCGATACCATATTGCTGCCAGTGATAAGAGTAAAATCCTATCACCAATGGTTTGTTCAAAAGTTGGTGAAACAAAACAAGTCCATGCGTTTCAGCACCATTAAAAAACTGCTGCCATCTCCCCGGCTCTTTTTCCAAAGAAAAATCCGGCAATATATCTCCTGATCTTACCGGTTCAGACTTCTGAAATGATCTGAAAATTAAATCCTGGTCGGGTTCGATCTCTGACAGATCAAAGTATGGAAAGCTGTTTATTTTAAGTGCTGATAACATATCCTATCCTTTCATTAAGTAAATCGACAAGACAAATGTATATATTATCTATCTATTTAGTAGTATTTATTTGAAAAAATTTAATTTAGTTTATAATTAATTGTTTTTAAATGAATTACCAACTTTATTTACCAGGCTGTACACATAACATCCGGCGCAGAAGCCAACAAATGATTCTAAAAAAGCGAATAAAAGCAGCACCGAGGTCACGATAGCCACAGCCGTATCCTGCTTCAGTAAGGTCAGGATTAATATACCTACAGTAAACAGCAACCCTACCCCAGCAGCAAATCGTTTTGGAGCCCGATCAGTGGGCCTATTCTTTATTTTGAATAGATTAATAATAAAGTCACTTAGTATGGCAAGCAAACTATATTTTCCGAGGTTATTTGCTCGTAGCAGAAAGTCGATCACCAGGAAAGCCATAATGATCCACCAATTAGTAAGCAAAAAGATTATGCTTAACACAAAAACCCAGAAGGCAGTTAACCGCGCTTTGTTCTCGTTCATCGGCACAAAATCCACCGGGCATTGCACGTTATTGTTCATAACACAAAGTTGATAAATTCTACCGGATTAGTCAATAATAACACTTGACTTACTCTACTCCTTTTACATTCATATGTAAAATGTAGATGGCTTTTGATGCAGTGATGAAAAGATCGTCCTTATTTTTACCGCAGAAACAGAGGTTTGCGGTCCAGGGTTCATCAACTTTAATGTGGGCAATTTTAACGCCTTGCGGGTTATAAACAATAACGCCATTGCCGGTTAAGTAAACGTTACCCCGTTCGTCCAGCGTCATGCCATCCGAACCCAGTTCAACAAACAGCTTTTTATCGGTCAGGGTCCCATCCGGCGCTATAGTATATTTATAGGTTTTGTTAGCTTCAATGTCTGCGATATAGAGATGCTTTCCATCAGGCGTACCAACTATGCCATTTGGCTTCTTCATATCAGAAACAACTATCACGGGTTTACTGCTTCCTTGGGCCAAAAAGTATACATTCTGTCCTTCTATGTCCGGCTTTTTCCTATCCCAGAAATCACGTTGGTAATATGGGTCGGTAAAGTATATGCCACCGTTTGGAGCCACCCAAACATCATTGGGGCCGTTCAATCGGTGTCCATTGAAGTCGTTAGCTAAAACTTTGACCTTACCTTTCGGGCTAACAGCGATCAACTGATCTTTAGTTTCTGCACATGTGACCAGGTTACCTTTAGCATCAAAATAAGTTCCGTTAGAATGCAGGGCATCTTCCATAAAAACAGAAAGCTTGCCATCTACACTATACTCCCATATTTTGTTATTCGGCTGATCGGTAAAAAACACATTCCCCTGCTTATCTACAGACGAGCCTTCGGTAAAAGTGAATTGCTTGGAGATCAGCTTTGGCTTTGCTGTGGTATCGTATAATTGCTGCGCAGAGGCAGTAACCACTCCGAGAAAGCAAACAATTAAGGTAATTATCTTTTTAAATTTTTTCATCATTGTCCATCAAAAGGAACTAAGTGCGGGGGGCGATTATCATAAAACAATCCAAAATCACTCAAAGCAATACACACTGGGGCTTTTGTAACCCTCAAACGTACTTTATTTGTTATTACCTCCTCAGACAAACGTATAAGACGGTTACCACCAATACTGGTCGCTGTCGCGATCTGACGCCATTTTCCATTCTGCCAAGCGTCGATCGCTACTTCATCAATTCGTTGACCTAACTTAATATTTTCCCGTAATTGAATTACATCGAACAATTTCTTTTTATGAAGATCAAGCACCAGTTCGGGCGTTTTTACTTTATCGTCAGTAGCCCAGTAGCTATAACGATCATTGTCAAGTAAATGAGCCGGACCAAACTTAGCCTGGTTCCCTCCTCTTATATTGCTTGCTTTTAAGGTAGCACCTTTTGCAAGGTTTGTTGCAAATGTTCGTTTTAGTATGTCACCAAACTCTTTTAAAGATTTCACATCATTGTCACTCAGCAAGCCTCTTCTGTCTGGTGATAAACCCAGATCTAAACAAGCGCCATGTCCTACGCTTTTAAAATACAGATTGAAAAGCGAATCCGGAGTTTTTACTTTTTCATCCTGGTCTTTGTGATAAAACCATCCCGGTCTGAGCGGCACATCACATTCCGCAGGGATCCAGTATTTACCATCACGATGGCCTTCTGTGCCTTCTTCATCTTTAGTAAAGCCGTTGCCCGGTTCTTTTCCCGCTTCAGGTGCATGCGGTGTATAAGTCGCCCAGCAAGTTTCGCCTGCATGACCTGCCTCATTACCCACCCAACGCACGTCCGGACCAACATCACCAAATATTGTTGCATCAGGCTGCAGCTTCCTGGCTATGCCCCATGTAATTGGCCACCCATAGTAAGTTGAGCGGTCTATCTTACGAACTTCACGCGCGCCGCCATAGTAACCATCACCACCGTTTGCTCCATCATGCCACACAATGAACAAAGGGCCGTAATTACTGTATAATTCCTGCAATTGCTTGCGGTAAACTTCGGTTACATATTCAGGCTTTCCGTACAAGGCGCTGTTCCTGTCCCATGGGGAGCAGTATACGCCCATTTTAATGCCTAACTTATCACAAGCTTCACGGTATTCTTTTACGATATCACCTTTGCCGTCTTTATATGGACTTTTTGAGATGTTATGCTCTGTGGTTTTGGTTGGCCACATGCAAAATCCATCATGGTGTTTGGCAACTACCACTATTCCTTTAAAGCCGCCTGATTTTAATGAGCTAACAATTTGTGTAGCGCTGAATTCTGTAGGGTTAACAATCTTCGGATCCTCATCACCATATCCCCATTCTTTATCGGTATAAGTATCAGGGCCGAAGTGGATGATACAATACATTTCTGTTTCCTGCCATTGCAGCTGTCCTTTAGTTGGCAATGGGCCATAAGGTTTTGGAGCTGACTGGCTGAAGGCATTAATAATAAATAAGCAACTAAGGAGCGTTAGGGTGATTTTTTTCATTGGTTGTAAGCGTAGTTGGTTGCTAAAGTAGCAATTTTTAGCATTAACCGTTGGACAAACATTTCTTGTGTGCTGCAATTTTTCTACTTATGTTTAGCCTGTCATGAAAAACCCTGTAAAACTCCTCACTATTGCCCTTTCTGCCTGTTTTTATTCAACACTTATCCAGGCACAATCTGTACCTGTTTATAAGGATATGAGCCAACCGCTGGATACCCGCGTTAAAGACTTAGTATCAAAGCTGACTTTAGAAGAAAAAGTTTCATTATTAGGCTACAACAGCAAAGCCATTCCGAGATTAGGTATCCCTGCTTATAACTGGTGGAATGAAGGTTTACATGGTGTTGCCCGTGCCGGGGAGGCTACTATATTCCCTCAGGCTATCGGTATGGCGGCTACATTTAATGATGACCTGATCAAACAAGTATCAACTGTAATATCTACAGAAGCACGTGCAAAATATAACCTTGCTATAGCCAAAGACCGTCACCTGCAATATATGGGGTTAACCTTCTGGACACCTAACATTAATATTTTCCGTGATCCACGCTGGGGCCGTGGACAAGAGACTTATGGTGAAGACCCTTTCCTGACGGCTACCATAGGTAGCGCATTTGTTAAAGGACTGCAAGGCAATGATCCTCATTACTTAAAAGCATCTGCTACCGCTAAACACTTTGCCGTGCATAGCGGCCCTGAGGCAACCAGGGATGTTTTCGATGCCAAAGTAGATGAGAAAGATTTCCGTGAAACATATCTCTATGCCTTCCACGCTTTAGTTAATAATGGTGTCGAATCTGTAATGAGTGCATACAACCGTATCAATGGCGTGCCTAATTCGATCAATAAAGTACTCTTAACTGATATATTAAGAAAAGAATGGGGTTTTAAAGGTCACGTGGTAACCGATTGCGGAGCATTGGACGATGTTTATTCAACCCATAAAACTTTACCGAATTCAGTTGAGGTAGCTGCGGCTGCCATTAAAGCCGGTATCGACCTGGATTGCTCAACTATATTACAGAATGACGTGATCAAAGCCATCGATCAAAAGCTAATAACGGAGAAAGAAGTTGACCAACGTTTAACCGAGCTTTTGCGCACCGAGTTTAAGCTTGGCTTTTATGACGATCAGCAAAAGGTTCCGTTCCACAGCTATGGCGCTGACAGTGTTCATAATGCATCGCATATTGCGCTGGCCCGTAAAGTGGCGCAGCAAAGCATGGTGTTGTTAAAAAACAACAACAATATATTGCCCTTAAACAAAGCTGATTATCCAAGTATCATGGTATTAGGTCCCAATGCGGCAGCACTTGACCCGATGATAGGCAATTACCACGGTGTAAGCAGCAGGGTTGTAAACTTTGTTGAAGGTATCACAGGCGCAGTTGATCCCGCTACCAGGATTGAATATGACCTGGGTTCCGATTATACCGACACTACTCATTTTGGGGGCACCTGGGCAGCAGGCAATTGCTCGGTTACCATAGCAGTTGTTGGTTTATCACCTGTTTTAGAAGGTGAAGCCGGCGATGCATTCCTGTCAAAATCAGGTGGTGATAAGAAAGACCTGAGTTTGCCAGCCAGCGAGATCGCGTTCATGAAAGCGTTAAGGCATAGTGCTAAAACACCGATCATTGCCGTGGTGACTGCCGGAAGCGATGTGGATATTTCAGCAATCGAACCTTATGCAGATGCCATTGTATTTGGCTGGTATCCAGGCGAACAAGGCGGAAATGCTTTTGCAGACCTGCTATTTGGCAAAATATCCCCGTCAGGGCATTTGCCGTTGACATTCTATAAATCGATAAAGGACGTTCCGGATTATTCTGATTATTCGATGAAAGGCCGTACTTACCGTTATTTTAACGGTCCTGTTCAATATCCATTTGGTTTCGGATTGAGCTATACTTCGTTTGAGTACCAGGCGGATAAAAGTCCTGCTAAAAAATATACTGCAAAAGATACCGTCAATGTTACTGTGAAAGTTAAAAACACAGGCAAAATGGATGGCGATGAGGTGGTTCAGGCTTATATCCAATATCCTCAGGTCGATCGCATGCCTGTTAAAGAGTTAAAAGGCTTTAAGCGTGTGACTGTAACAAAAGACGGTGAGCAATCAGTAATTATCAAAATACCGGTAAAAGACCTGCAAAAATGGGATTTGAAAACACATGCGTGGAAAACTTATCCGGGAGATTACAAGTTGGTATTGGGAAGCAGTTCACAGGATGATAAGCTGAATTTTGTGTTCAAGATAAATTAAGCGTTTTGTATTCCAAAGACGAAGCATCTCAACTCAAACAAGAATTCTGGACTACCTTCGGTCAATACATTTCGCCGCAATTATCCGCCGAAGGCTTAAGAGTAAACTGGGTAAACTACAAAACCGGTATCAAGTATGTGTATTTCCGGATGGAGGCTATTAAGAAGTCGGCGTCAATAGCTATCGAGATTGCTCATCCGGATGCAGGTATACAGGAGCTATTCTTTGAACAATTTTTGGAGCTAAAGAATGTGCTTCATTCTGCTTTGGAGGAAGATTGGGAATGGCAACTACACCATATTAATGAAGAAGGAAAAATTACCAGTCGCATAATAAGGCATTTATATGGGGTAAGCATTTTCAATAAAAACGACTGGCCTGCATTAATCTCTTTTTTCAAGCCGAGAATAATCGCGCTGGATGAATTTTGGAGTGACGCCAAATATGCTTTCGACGCACTCAAATAACTTTCTCGATCATCCACAGGTGACCGAATGGATCGCGGATATCGCCCTGCCTATAGCCATAATCATAGTCCTGCATAGGTGAAACCAAAGTAGCTCCTGCTTCAATGGCTTTTTCCATCACTGCATCAGGATCTGTAACCATCAGGCCCATAATCGTAGTAGTGCCACCACACAAAGCAGGACTGTATCGACGCGCACTCGGTTTTTCTTCATGGATATGAAATATTGCCCCGCCTATCTCCAATTCCGAAACATGGACAGTACCGTCGTCGTTGCTAAAGCGTCTTAGCTCAATCGCATCAAAAGCCTTCTTGTAAAACTCAACAGCCTCGGCGCCATTCTTCCCAACAAAAAATTGCGGAACAAAGGTTATTTGTGTATAAGCTTTCATAGTGGGCAGAATTAACTTGAATGATCGTGCAGAATCTTCCAGCCGTTTCTGGTCAATATCATTACCAATGAATAAACCCCGGACCTTTCAGGCAAATTATTGCCTGTCAAGATGAACTTGCCTGTTAGCAAAGCATACTTCTCCCCTAACAATGTAACTTTCAGATCCTCATAGTGCAGGTTCTGTTTGGGCATTTTACCGTTAAAGTATTTCTTTTCGTACAGCTCTTTGATGGTATTAATTCCCGCAGGGCCGGTCGGCATCATCATGGTCGACTCATCGGTATACATTTTCATAAAGCTGTCCAGATCGCCTTTATTCCAATCATTTTCAGAATTTTTCATTGCTGTTATGATCTTCGATTGAGCATCCTGTGCGCTAGCATACGTGGTAAGTGCTGAGAGGCTTAAAAAGCACAGCACAGATAAAATAAACTTGGGAACGAGTTTCATATTAATTGGCTTGAGATTGGTTAAGCCAATTTCAGAATAAAAATGAGCTAATCAAAGACTAATTATTTCAAATGCTCTTTGAAGAATGCTGCAACCATTTCTCCCACTTGCTTATGTATAGCGTGACGGTCGACAGATGGATCGTCTACGAAATAAATGGGAGCTTCCTTTTTTACCGGCTCAGCCGCCTCACCTAAAAACACATAATGATTAGCTTTACCTTTTATCAAAAAATATTGTGATGCAGGAATTAGTGTATGATAATGCTCCGCATTGGTTTTATAAGGTGTGATGCTGTCGCTCTCTACTTCGACTATATAAAGTGGTTTATCGATCCCTTTAAATTGCGACGCATCTATAAATCCTTGTCCTAATGCCGGACAAATAGAAAAATAAGCTTTGAACCTTTTATCTTTTAGATGTTGCGGACTGTTTTTGAATGACTCATCCGGTTTACCGGTTTTTATCACTTCTATTAAGCCAGGAAATTCAGGAATATTAACTTCCTTTTGTCCTGTCGGACTATTCGTAAACTTTTTCAAGGCATCAAAACTCAACACGCCGCCTGCAAGCGCTATAGTTGTATATCCGCCTAATGAGAAACCGGCCATTCCTATCCTATCCCGATCTATAGCCGGACCGAATTTTGAGTCATTCAATAAGCCTGTCAATACAAAACTGATATCCTGAGGTCTTTGCCAGGGCGTTACAAAATCAATTGCGATCTTGTTATCATACGTATTACCCCAATGATCCACGGCTGCTACCATAAATCCATTTTGCACCAATATATCCGCCATCCATTCCATGGTAAGCCTTCCACCACCGGTACCGTGAGATATCATGATGAGTGGATATCTTTTGTCGGCGATTTTTCCGTCCTTCACTGTTTCAATTCGTACAAAGGGTGCAAAACCAGTGTTATGTTTTTGAATTGAATCTGTTGTTGGATACCATACTTCGGTGATCAAAGGGCGTTTTCGTACAGTATCGTTAAAACGAATGGTCGCTTCCCCTATCGTTATATTTTGTGCCGATGCGAATATAGGCAACAGAAATGCGCATATGATGAATGTTATTGTTTTCATATCTGATTTATCTGATAATACAAAACAAGTGATAAACCATCGCATCAAAATTGACAAAAGTCAATAAAATCAGATTTTCGATTTTAATCTACTCAATGTCTCCTGCGATATGCCTAGGTAATCTGCAATTATTTTAGATGGCAGACGCTGAATGAGGTCAGGGCTATCCTTCATAAACAAAGCATACCTCTCTTTCGCATTCATGGTAATCAGGGTCTCAATACGTTTGATTGAAGCAATATAACTTTGCTCCAGGTTAGCAAGGTATATTTTTTCCCATGCAGGAAATGTATCAGACAAAGACCGGAATTCCTGGTAAGTTAATGTGAGCATTTCTGATGGCACAATGCTTTGTATAAAAGCCTGCGATGGTTCCTGTAAAATAAAACTCGGGAATGCTGTTCCGAACCAGCCTTCGGGTATGAGCATCCGGGTCGATTCCCGGCCATCTTTATCAATCAAATAAACACGGAGACAGCCTTTATTTACAAAATACACATACTTGCACACATCGCCTGCTTCCAGTAATATTTCGCTTCGTTTAGCTTTTTTAGATTTAAGTCTACTGCAGAACACCGCAATTTCTTCGTCACTTACATCAATATGTTTTCTCAGGTATTCTTCCAGCAGCCGATACATTTCAGTTTATTTTATGCCGAATATAACCTAAATCGCTGTAATAAATTCTGCTCTAACTACTCTAAACGGACAAGCAAAGGTTCCCCGAAAACAATTTTTATTTTTTTTAAAATGTTTTTCAGGGTCATCCGTCTCTACCTTTAAAGGAGAAATAAATTGATCACCGCTGTAATGCCCGAAGAAAAAAACAACCATATCATACAGACAATCAAAGCGTATGGTAAGGGCTTGCTGGGCTTTATCCGCCGGAGGGTAAAAACCGACGCCGATGCCGAGGACATCCTGCAGGATGTTTGGTACCAGCTCAGCTCGGTCGTTAACGCTCAGCCGATAGAGCAAACCGGCGCCTGGCTTTACAAAGTGGCGACCAATAAGATCATCGACAAAAACCGCAAAAAAACTGAAGAGCTATACGACATTACCCTATCCGGAGATGAGGATGATGAAGAAGGTATAGATTTCAGAGCCATACTGCTAACTGAAGGTACTACCCCGGAGACGGAATATATCCGCAACCTGTTTTGGGAGCAGTTATTCCTGGCCTTGGATGAATTGCCTGAAGAACAACGGCAGGTTTTTATATGGCAGGAACTCGACGACATTCCTTTTAGCGAAATAGCCGAGCGTACCGGCGAAAAAATACAAACGCTGGTATCGCGCAAACGTTACGCAGTACTTCATCTGCGTAAACGGCTTAAACAGTTATATGAAGAAATTACAGAAAATTAAAAATTAAAGACATGATAAATAAAAACTTTGAAGATGAAGGTTACAGACATAGGCTTCACTTCAGAAAGAAACTGATTTTTGTACCATTCCTGATAGTAGGCGTTCTGGCCCTTGTTAGCTACATCGTTATGCTGCTGTGGAATAACCTGCTACCAGATATATTCCATATTACGACCATTACCTACTGGCAAGCGGCTGGGATACTGATACTATCTAAAATATTGTTTGGATTCGGAGGCCCTAAGGGTCGAGGTGGTGCACCCTGGATGCGTCATAAGATGGAGCGTTTTAAAAATATGAGTCCCGAAGAACAAGAAAGGTTCAGGGAACAGATGCGTGCCCGTTGTGGCAAATGGGGCCGTCACCGCGGCGGATTTGATTGGGACGAACCCAAAACGACAAAGGAAGAGCCTAAGGCAACAGAATAAATGTTACGGACTTTGTCCAATTTCAGCTATCCCGATAGTTATTGATTCAGAAAATTATAAAATACGATTATGGAAGTATTAGTTTTTAAAACCAATGTGACCAGCAAAAGGAAAGTAAATAAAGTAAGGACTTTGTTAATGTCTTTCCCAAGCATCAGGCAGTGGAACTTTGACCTGGAAGATTGCGACAAGGTGCTAAGGATCGAAGCGATCGGGTTAAAACCGGCAATGGTAGAATCGTTGCTGCATACCGCAGGCTTCAGTTGCCGGGAACTGGACTATTAACGCCGTGCATTTTGCATAGTGATCATGGTCACCAGGACACAAACCAATACAACCATTATAATTAATACCCACATAACTAATTATTTATAAAGGTTAAATAAAGTAAAATAGAGTCTATAATCCTGGGTGTTGGAATAATGAGAAGAAGACTTACGAAGTTTCAAAAACTTCGTAAGTCTTTTTTATTTAGTTAAAAGTGTTCTTTAACTGAATGTATTTGTCAAGATCCTTCGAATTAAAACCTTTAGCTTTCATTTGCGAAACATATTCAGGTGTTACCCCTGTTGCTTTAAGCGACGTGGCTTCATTTAGGGAGATATTATTAAACCCGAGATCCTTAAAGCCTTTAATAAACTTAGCAGTTACTCCCAGTGATTTTAAAGAGGTAAGATCATTCGGAGATATATCTTTAAAGCCTATTGATTGAAAGCTCCTTACGTACTCTGAAGTAATACCCAATGATTTAAAGGAATTTAGATCATTAACCGGGATATCTTTAAATCCTAATGACTTAAACCCGTTTACATATTGGGCATCAATTCCCAATGATTTTAACGACATCAGTTCATTAGCCGGGATATCGCTATAACCGATATCCTTAAACTCCTTCACATACTCGGGAGTAATATTTAACGATTTGAAGGATACCAGATCATTGGGCGACAAATCTTTATAACCAATTTGTGTAAAGCCTTTCACATATTCCGGGGTGACATTCAAGGATTTCATACTGGTCACTTCATTGAAAGGAATATTATCAAAGCCTGCTGACCTTAAACCTTGCAAATAAGATGAATCCACATTTAATGCTTTGTAAGATGAAACATCATCCGGCGAAGGAAGACTAGCTTCTCCAGGTTTTTCACCTTTGCGCAAACCACGGATGTATGCCCCGGTTATCCCCTGTGCTTTAAAGCTGATCAGTTGGTTATAGCTTATGTGCGGGTACCCGGCGCTGTGGATCTCCTGAATGTATTTACCATCCACGCCTAATGCTTTTGCTGAAACCAGGTCGTTTGCGGAAATATCAGGATAACCGTTTTCTTTCCAATATTTAATAAATGGTTCGTCAACTTTTAAAGCAGCCATCGATATCATTTCGTTTTTGGAGATATTACCAAAGCCATTTCTTTTCAACATAGAAACATAGTCCTTAGTGATATTCAGGATAAAGAATGCAAACTCATCCTGGTTATCCATATCCGTTACTCCCTGGTTACCTACATAGTCCTCAAATTCCTTATTGGCTTCGAACTTATAGTGACCATAACCCTGATCGCCATCGAACTTGCCATTGAATTTCATAACACCGGCATCGCGGGTGATGGTAAAATCGCCTTTCTGATCTTTCGGAATGGCTGACAATTCGCTCAGCTTAAAATTATCTGAGCTGCTGTTCCAATCTTTATCATCTTCGTCGCTCCGGAACTCAATGCGAACCCGTTCTCCTTTTATTGTTGCAAACCACGAACCTGCTGTTCTGTCAGTGTTTCCCCAGTTTACATGTGATTGAGATTTTGTTTTGGTGACTGTCTTAGTGTGAGTCTTATTGGTCTGGCTGAAAGCGGTTTCGTTCAGTGCGCAGGCCAGTCCCGCCATAAGCGGGATCAGGATAAAATATTTCCACATCGTATGGATGTTTGATTTCTTGGCGTTCATCATGACTATACGTTTCTTTAATAGTGATTGATTATAATTGGTAGTAACACTCAGCGCTAAATGCGGCGCCGATACTTTTAGTAAACTCATTTGATAGCTGGACTTTTCTACCTCATTCTGGTCAAGAACGGCCTCATCGGTCAGAAACTCCAGATTGTTTTCCAATTCGCCGCGATATAACCAGGCAAACGGGTTGAACCATTGGAATACCAGCACAAGCTCAGACAGCATGATGTCGAAACTATGCCCCTGCTGTATATGCACTTTTTCGTGCATTAATATCTGATTGTAAGTATCCCAATCGTATTTTTCAGGATTGATGAAAATGTTATTGCCGAATGAGCATGGTGCCTTATCGCCGCTCACTTCCACAATGCGGAACTTGCCATCTTTTATCACTGGGTTTGAATATGCCCTGATCATCAATACAACCACCTGCAGCAGTAAATTCAATCCAAAAGCCGCAACGCCTGCCCAATACAAATAGAACAGCCATTTTATGACGATTGGCAGGATAGGTTTTTCCTGTACGACTGGCTTCTCCTGTGCAACAATAACAGGCTTAGCCTTTGAAGGCTGAACTTTTTCTGCCGCTTGCTTCCTGATAAGTTGGTCTAGTGGTACTGAAGCCTGAACCTGTTGAGTTGGCTTGACATCTGTTTGGTTAATTGCGCCTGGCTCGGTTGGCTGAACCCGAAGTGTCCAGGCTTGTGGAATGGATATCAATGGCAATGCAAAGGAAAGTGCAAGACAGATCAATAATACCACGCGATTGAGACGATAAAACGTCTCTCTTTGCAGAAATATCTTATAAAACAACAGACAAACCGATATGAGCAATGCTACATGCAGGATATAGGGTATCATTTTTTTGCTGATTTAATGATTTCTAATATTTCGTTTAATTCTGATTCTGATAACTTTTGTTCTTTGGCGAAGTAAGCCAGCATGCTTGGATAGGAGTTATCGAAGTACTGGCTCACAATATCCTTCATGGCATGCCCCTGGTAATCATTCCGGGAAATGACCGGGTAATAGCGATAGATATTTCCGACTGTCTCATGAGCAAGAAAACCTTTATCTTCCAGTATCTTCACCATGGTTGCCACCGAGTTATAGTGCGGCTTGGGATCAGGCAGTTCCGGTATCACTTCCTTTATAAATGCCTTCTCCAATGTCCAGAACACCTGCATTATTTGTTCTTCTCTTTTCGCCAGTTTTTGCATGTCGTTATAAAATTTAAATCTAAGCTAATACTAATACATTAGTATTACAACTAATCGATTAGTATTTTTAATAACTTATTGATAATCAAGTAATAAATTTTATTTGCAAATGGAAAGGCAAGGAAATTGAATACTAGACAGGTGATATAATACCTATAAGACTGTTTGCTTATGAAAAACGTTACCGGACGTAACTATTTTTTTCTTTTTACGTCTTAGTTATTAATTTAGAGTTTAGAGAAACTTAACATTTCATTTATATTGTTATTTTTGTTCCCCGATTTAAAGAACTAGAGAAAGTGGCGAGACCGATTGCATTGGCATTAAGAAAAAACTGGAAAATGACCTGGAGTTCTCAACTCCAAAGGGCACAATTGATCATCGGATCGATATTGATGATCATCATTTCCTTAATGCTGCCATCCTTCTTTAATCTTATACAAAAACGTAACGGCGCTTTAATTAATGATTGGATTCTGGCTGCTATTCCGCCTCACGACGTTTCCTGGGAAATATTTACTGTAATTTGGGGTATCGGATTTTATGCGCTATGGCGTGGTATAGAAAAGCCAACCATCTATATCACTTATCTCTGGACATTTATTTTCATCACCATATTGCGCGTTCTGGCTATCAGCCTTGTTCCGCTTGATCCGCCAAAAGGACTGATCGTTTTAACAGACCCACTTACTGCTGTTTTTTATGGCAGAAGTACAATCACCAAAGACTTGTTCTTCTCGGGCCATACTTCTATCCTATTCCTGGCATTTTTATGCCTGGAGAGAAAATGGGATAAAATACTGGCTCTTACCGGCACTATCATCGTAGTTTGTTTGCTGCTTATTCAGCACGTGCACTATACTGTAGATATAATTGCCGCGCCTATTATTATTTACCCTGTCTTCAGGGGGGTTAAATATATGCTTAACTAATAAGGCAACCCTTTACTTTTTATACTCGTCCCATTTAAACAAAAAACTCCCCACCGGGTGGCGGGGAGCGTGTCCTGATTTTTACATCAGGACTAACCTAAACCTTATCACGAACATATAACGAAGCTATTTGTTCGATAGTTTTAGGCGATCTCGTTTTGACTTTAAGATGATAAAACAGGATATTTAGATAATGGAAGTACAGGAAATTGAACGCTTGATCAGGATCAGTAAGGAGCGCCCGCTGATGCCGGAAACCTACATTCCATGGCAATTGGAACCTGATGCTGATGATATATTCCTTCCGGAAATACTGACTTCATTACAAGGGCTGGATGTATACGAAACTTTAACGCCTGAACAAAAACTAGAACTCGGTCGCCACGAACTAGTGCAGGTAATTGCTTCCTATGCCTGGGGCGAATGTCTTTTTTGCCTTTTCATGACACGGCATATTCTTACCCTACCGTTGGATGATGTAGAACACCGTTTCCTGCTAAGAGAATTGATAGAAGAATTCCGTCACCAGGAAATGTTCGGACAGGCAATTGCCAAATTGGATGGTAGTCCCATTAAGCAAACCGGCATACATAAGTTCCTGGGTGAATTCAGCAATAAATATCTGCCTGCCGATTATTTATTTATGGGAAGTGTGTCGGTGGAGCTGGTAACAGACATTTACGGCAATCATGCGCGAAGATCACCCAATATTTACCCGGTGCTTAAGAAAATGTTTGATTTGCATAATATTGAAGAAGCGCGTCATATACTATTCACCAAAAGCCTGCTGAAAACCTATGCAGCAAAAGCCGGATACATTAAGCGCACATTATATAGTTATGTCATATTAGGAAACATTTTATTTGTGCGGACCATGTATGTGAAACGGGAAATTTATGAGCGCATCGGCCTGGATAATCCCGACAAGGTTTTTAAAATTGCCTCCAAAAACTTCAAGCAAAAATTCGCCGAGAAATGCCTTGGTGACATTATAGAGTTTGTGAATGAGTGGAGAGGCTTTAACCGGGCTACACGTTGGGCGTGGCGATGGCTTTTAGGCGCTAAAGTCTAGAAAGAGCAGTTTGCTGATGGATTCAACCCTTCCTTATCAGCAGTTAACGTAGCAACCCCGTTTTTATAGGTAATGACCCAGATGCTATCGAAATCAGCGTCTGGCCAATCCCGGATATTTCCCTGAACACCTAAAGCTTTAGCCAGGTGAGAAATAGCGTTGTGTTCCCAGCATAATATCACCGTCCCTTTTTGCTGAAACACATCTTTGGCAATGCGTTTATAGTCCTCAGTATCGTAATTGCTGTTAATATCCAGATTATACTTTACTGCATAAGGTGTGATTGTTTGAAACATCCGGGCTGATTTCGTTTTATTGCCTGCATTTACGGTAGGTATATAAATCTCGCTTGCCTCTCCATATTTAGCAAACAAAACCTTTGGCAAAGCGATCGCCCGGTTTAGTCCCTGGCAATTCAGGTTATCGCCATTATCAGGCTTTTCACCATGCCTGATAATGACAACCCTTAATGATTTTTTCTGACATGAACCTATCGTAAATGATCCGCAAAGAATCAATAACAAGAATAGGAGGTGCATGCAGTTTTTCATAATTTTAGTTTTGTGCTTCAACAGCTTCTTGAACCTTACCCGGTCTGCCATTCTTAAATGCAGCGCGTGGTTTCAATCCCAATAATTCAAACATCGCCATATCGGTATCAAATGATGGGTTTGGCGTGGTCAATAGTTTCTCACCAGCAAATATGGAGTTGGCACCAGCCATAAAACACAATGCCTGTTCAACTAAACTCATCTCTGTACGACCAGCAGATAAACGCACTACAGTTTTAGGCATAATGATACGTGTAGTAGCAATCATGCGCACCATATCCCAAACAGGCACACGTGGCTGGTCGGCTAATGGTGTACCCTGTACTGGTACCAAAGCGTTGATCGGAACAGACTCCGGATGTTTAGGCAAATTAGATAATGTTTTCAGCATCGAAATACGGTCCTCGACGGTTTCACCTAAACCAATGATACCACCGCTGCAAACTGTGATCTTGGCTTTACGCACGTGCTCCAAAGTTTTCAAACGGTCATCATAGCTACGGGTAGTGATTATACGTTTGTAATCATCCTCTGAGGTATCCAGGTTATGATTATAGGCGTATAAGCCTGCATCGGCCAAACGTTGTGCCTGGCTTTCGGTCAGCATACCTAATGTACAGCACACCTCCATATCCAAATCGTTCACGGCTTTTACCATGTCGATCACTTTATCAAAATCACGGTTATCACGCACTTCGCGCCATGCAGCGCCCATACACAATCTTGATGCGCCACCTGCTTTTGCCTTTTCAGCAGCCGCAATTACTTCTTCTGTCGGCATCATAGCATGAACATTTACGCCGGTATTATATCGTGCAGCTTGCGGACAATAAGCGCAATCCTCAGGACAGCCACCTGTTTTTATCGATATCAGTGAGCTGATCTGCACTTCTGAATAGTCTTTATTTTCACGATGTATGGTTGCTCCCTCATAAATCAGGTCGAGCAATGGTTTATGGTATATTTCAGCAATTTCTTCTTTCGTCCAGTTGTTTCTAATCTCTGTCATTCGTTTCAGTTTAATTATTCAAATTTATAGAAAAGCTTCGTTGCTTTAATGATGATGCAACAAAAGCTTGGTAGCAAGATAAAGCGGCAGTAAAAATCCTGCACAGTCTGTAAATGTTGTGATGATGATAGATGAGGCCACAGCGGGGTCTATCCCTACCCTTTTTAATACCAGCGGAATAGATGACCCTGTTAATCCGGCTATGATCAAATTACCCGTCATCGCCAGGAATAAAACCAAACCCAGCATCGGGTCGGCATCATACATCAGTGCTATTGCAAAAACGATCAACCCGTTAGCTGCCCCGTTAATCATGCCAACAAGAAATTCTTTTATAACGGTATTGTAAGCCTGCCGGTCGGTCAGGTCACTTAATGAGATACGTCTTACTGTTACTGCGAGCGCTTGGGTAGCAGCGTTACCACCCATACCGGCAATGATGGTCATATAAGCTGCTATCTGTGGAAGCAATGCAACTGTGGAGTCAAAATGCCGTATGATGGACGCTGCCAGGTAAGCAGTAGCCAGGTTGATCACCAGCCAGGGCAAGCGGCTTTTTACAGCAGCCTTCCAGTTACCGCTCAGTTCCTCATCTTCAGATACACCCGATATTTTCAAGATATCTTCTGTACTTTCCTGCTCCATTACGTCCATAATGTCATCGACAGTGATGCGGCCAAGCAGCTTCATATGATCGTCAACAACAGGTATGGTGGTCAGGTTATATTGAGAGATCAGGCCGGCTACGTCTTCCTGGTCAAGCTCTGCTTTTACGTAGATAAAATCACGGTTTACCAACTCAGCAACCCGTGCATAGGCAGGAGCTTTCAGAATCGACTTAACAGAAAGTATCCCCTTCAGCATGTTATCGTTGTCCACCACGTAAATGGCGTAAAACTCCTCCATCTCCTCCGACTGGCGGATAATATCTTCCAAAGCATCTTTCTTGTTCTGGTTGATGTTTACCTTGATAACTTCAGAGTTCATGATACCACCGGCGGTATCTTCAGGATAGCTTAACAGCGCACGGATGTTGCTGGCATCTTCCTCATCGATGTCCTCTAATATTTCCTGCTGGTCTTCTTCATCCAGTTGGGAAATAATGTCCGTCGCATCGTCATAATCCAGTTCCTCAATAATCTCAGAACGTTTCTCCGGATCAAGGCTGATCAACAACTCACCTGGTTCCTGTTCCTCATGCATTTCCGCAATTACTTCGGATGCTTCGTCGGAGGGTAGAATATTGATGATTCTTTCGCGGGATTCAACAGGAAGTCTTTCGAATAATATAGCAATCTCAGAAGCGTGGTACTCCTGCAGAACTTTCTCTAATTCAGCATCATCGCCCTCAAGCGCGGTTTTGATACGCTCAAGGTCTTCCTTATTGATCTCGAATGATTGCATGCCCGACTAAAATAAGGCAAATATGCCGTAATCGGAAAGAATAAAATGACACGATAAAGCCGTTGATTTGACAAGATTAAATCAGATGCTGTAATCGTATTTTATTTTGATAGAAGTTAATTTTTGAAGTTTTGAAATTACCTGTTCGACTTGCATTTTGCGGACAGAAATCTTTATTGAGCAACTGTTGTCAAAAGTTTGTTCTAATAGCTGCAAGTTGTCATCTTTAACTATTCGCATCACTTCGTTCATCTGCAAATAATCGAATGCGATGGTATACACATCATTCACCGTTTTTTCAACGATCTTAGCCTCTGCAAGTGCCAGTTCAGTTGCAGATTTATAAGCGTTGATCAACCCAGGAACACCGAGTAATGTGCCACCAAAATATCGTACTACGACAACTGCCACATTGGTGATATTTTTAGATAACAAGGTATTTAATATTGGTCTGCCTGCGGTGCCTGAAGGTTCGCCATCATCATTCAGTTTAAACACAGAACGATCGGTACTCCAACGCATAGCCCAACAATGATGGTTTGCTTTCGGATGTTCTTTCTTCAGATCGGCTATGATGTTTTTGATATCCTGATCTGACGTGATCGGATACGCATAACCTTGAAATTTGCTTCCGCGATCACGGAATACGCCTTCGCTTTTGGCTTCAATCGTTAAATAGGTATCCTCAAAAAGCATCCGGCAAATATCGCTTAGAAATTGAAGATTTCAGGGAAGTAGATGATTACTATTGCAACTATGGCTAAAATTATGCCACCAACGTTAAGCCTGCTAAGTTTCTCCCTGAATATGAACAAGCCAACCAACGAACCTGCAACAATAACGCCAATGTCCATCATTGAGAATACAGTTGAAGGATGATCGGCCAATGATTGGTGCGCTTTAATATTGAACAGGATATTACCAAAGTTGGCTGCGCCTAATACCCAGCCGATAAGAATATGCGGCCATGAAAAGCGCATTTTCTTGGTAAAAACCATATAAAGCAAACCTATAAACGCTACTAAAAAGGCTAAGGTAAAAACCATGAAAAGCGAGGTAGTGAAAGGAACAGCAGTAAATTTGGCGATCTGTTTTAAGAGTACATCAATCACCCCCATACCAATAAAGATCACCACCAAATAAAGCCAGGAGTTAGTTGATCTTCGCCTTACTGCTCGTTTCTGCTTCCATGGAATAAGGCAAAGCATCGCAATAATCCCAATGGATATTCCCGTGATTTTGATCCCGTTCAAAACCTCTCCGAATATTACATACGACGACAAAACCGGTATAAATAAGGATAATCGTTGAGCTACATCTGTACGTACAATTCCAGTCAGGGTAATTGACGACGCAATAACTATAAAAAGTAAAGGAAGAAGTACTCCAAGACTTGCATAAGTTAGAATCGGCGCACCTTGCAAACCCGTAAAATGTGGTCTAAAGAATACCCAGGTAAGAAATATCGCTGCCGAGTAATTCCAGGTAATGGCCTGATAAACATCAATCTGGTACCGCTTGGCGAGTTTTAACAACACCGAAACGGTAACACTACAACAAATGCTTAGGAAAATATAAAACATTAATTAACAGGCTTGTGATAAAAGAATTTTAAACGATCTGTCCCCACAATATGTTCCCTGTTCGAAATACCATTAATGTAAGGTGCCTTTATACCTTGCCCCAATACAGCCTCACCAGTAAACACCCGTGCCTCATCCCAAAGTCCTTCGTTAATAAAGCTGTTCAGGGTATGCGCACCTCCTTCAATGATAACCGTCTGAATATCCTGCATATACAACTGAAATAAAATATACTGCGGAACGAAACGGTCAAAATCCTCCAGGGCAATATACTTAACTTTTCCGTCAATATCTGTTTTAATCTCATTAAAGACCAGTGTTTCAACATTTTGGTCGTATATATTTAAGCCTTTGCTTAATTCCAGCTTCCGGTCAATCACAATCCTCTTGGGCGATTTACCCGGCCAATGACGGGTATTCAATTGCGGATTATCAATAGCGGCGGTATGCTTTCCAACCAAAACGGCATCTTCTTCGCTGCGCCATTGGTGAACAAGCCTGCGGGATTCTTCTCCTGTTATCCAAAACTGGCTTTTATCATTTGGTGCAAAATAACCGTCGTCGGTTTGCGCCCATTTCAGAATCACATAAGGCCGTTGTTTTTGTACTCTCGTAAAAAAGCGACGGTTAAGCCATTGGCATTCTGCTTCTAAAACACCTGCTACAACTTCGATACCTGCTTCCTGTAGCTTTTCAATACCCTTACCATCTACCTGCGCAAAAGGGTCGCGGCAGCCTATAACAACTTTCGGGATACCATGCTTAATGATCAGATCGGCACATGGAGGGGTTTTTCCATAATGAGCACATGGCTCCAGGGAAACATAGATAGTTGATTGTTTTAATAGCTCTTCGGCATCTTCAAAATCAGCAAGCGCCTGGTTAACAGCGTTTACTTCTGCATGTGCCTGGCCGTATTGCTGATGATAGCCTTCGCCAATGATAGTGTCTTCATGAACAATTACCGCCCCCACCATCGGATTAGGGCTTACATTGCCTGCACCTAATTCAGCGAGTTCGATACAGCGCTGCATGTATTGTTCATGGGATAGCATGCCGCAAATATAGGTTTGTGTAAACCGGAATTTTTATAATGTTAAAATTTATAGAATAAGTTGTTAAACCAGGATTATTTAACCATTAAAATGAAGCTATTTGACCGGATAACTTTTCGTTTCTTTGCGACATGAAAACGGTTAAGCAGGTTTTGGCAGATTTTTCAGAACAACTTTCAACCATTTATGATGCCAACGAAGTCAATTCGTTGTTTATGATGGTGTTAGAAAACGTTGTTAACATCTCTTCCGCAAAAATCAAAGCTTTTCCCGAAACAGAGATATCAACACCTGATAGTGAAAGAATTACAAACATATTAACACGACTAGCGACCGGCGAGCCGATTCAATATATATTAGGTTATACCGAATTCTACGGACTCACTTTCAAAGTAAATCCATCAGTATTGATTCCAAGACTGGAGACGGAGGAATTGGTAGACTGGGTTATTAAAAGCTGGCAGTTGGCAGTTAACAGTTGGCAACCACCATTTCATATATTAGATATCGGAACCGGCACTGGATGTATTCCCATCAGCTTGAAGAAAAATCTGCCTGACGCTCAAGTTTCTGCAATAGATATTTCACCTGAAGCATTACCAACCGCAAAAGAAAATAGTGATTTGAATAATGTTGAAGTGAATTTTATCGAGAATGACATTTTAAATCCAACCAATCACTCACTACTCACCACTCGCTACTCACTCATCATCAGCAATCCCCCATACGTTACCCTTGAGGACAAAAAATTAATGCATACCAATGTGACCGACTTTGAGCCGCATACAGCTTTGTTTGTACCTGAAGATGATCCGCTTATTTTCTATAAAGCTATAGCCGATTTCGCCTCAACTCACCTTGAAAAAGATGGATTGTTATTCTTTGAGATCAATGAAAGTTACGGCAAACAAATAGTTGAATTATTAGAAGATAAACAATTCACTAACATTGAATTAAGAAAAGATATGAGTGGTAAGGAGAGAATGATTAAAGCGACAAAATAACATCTTATCGCTGCAAACTGCCCATTGAAAACTGCCAACTTAATTCCTGGGATGATAGGATATAATTGTCTCTTTCAAATATTCCCTGTCCAAATGCGTATAGATCTCTGTAGTGGTAATACTCTCGTGCCCCAGCATTTCTTGTACAGCACGAAGATCAGCGCCACCTTCAACTAAATGAGTAGCAAATGAATGACGCAAGGTATGCGGGCTAATAGATTTTTTAATTCCAGCCATCTCGGCCAATTGTTTGATCAGCATAAAAATATAAACCCGGCTTAATCTTGAACCTCTGCGATTGAGGAACACCATGTCCTCCTCTCCTTTTTTGATCGGGACGTGTACACGATCATGCTCTATCCAGAGTTTAAGCGCTTTTATTGCTTCGCCTCCTATTGGCACCAGACGTTCCTTATTGCCTTTGCCAATTACTTTTATAAATTCTATCTCAAGATAAAGATTAGATAATTTAAGCTCCGTTAATTCCGACACTCGTAAACCGCAGCTATAAAGCACTTCAATAATGGCTTTATTTCGGGTGCCATCCGGTTTGGAAAGATCGATGGCTTCGATCAGTTTATTGATGTCCTGGTAGCTTAAAGTATCGGGCAGCTTACGCATTTTCTTAGGCGATTCAAGTAATTCGGCAGGGTTGTTTTTGATGATATCCTCCGCAAGCAGGTATTTGTAAAATGATTTAATACCTGACAATATTCTTGCCTGCGATGAAGGGATCATACCCAGTTCATTTACCCAATTGATGAACTGACGAAGATCATTCAAGGTAAAAGCTTCGGGTTTCAGGCTATTAGTTTGGCTATCAGCAAACTGCTGCAGTTTATCTATATCCCTGCTGTAAGCCTCTATTGAGTTATCCGAAAGCCCTTTTTCGAGTTTAAGATATGCCTGAAAGCCTTTTATCGCCGATCGCCAGTCCAATTGATTTTGCTTTTAATGTTTTATACTTAAGTTTGGGCTAATGAATATACAAATTATCAACGGCCCTAATTTAAACCTGCTTGGCGTTCGCGAAAAGTCTATTTATGGCGACAGCAGTTTTGAGGACTATCTTGTCAACCTGCGCAAACGCTATGCAAACATCACCATAAATTATTACCAAAGTAATGTGGAAGGTGAAATAATTAATAAGCTGCACGAAGTTGGTTTTAGCTGTGATGGTATTGTGATCAATGCAGGCGCTTATACGCATACCTCGGTAGCCATTAGTGACGCAATTGCCGGCATTAAAACACCTGTGATAGAAGTGCATATCAGCAATGTATATAAGCGCGAAGAGTTCCGCCATAAATCATTGCTTGCTGCCAATTGTCGTGGTGTGATCGCCGGTTTTGGAATGGACTCCTATCGTCTTGCTGTTGAAAATTTTGTGAACGGATAATTATTCTGAGCGTATAAAACTGATAATAAGCCTCTGCATCCACCGTTTTTACATTATCCTATGCGAAAAATAGCCAAAGCACTTCTTTTAACCATAGTTGTTATAACCACGTTGGGTATTCACAACAATTTTGCCCAGGAGAAAAAGAAAAAGCCAAAAAACTTACGGGATACCGAACGAAAACTAAAGCATTCGCGCGATTCTGTTTTGCAGAGTCTTAACAGGGCCGACACTTCTGTTCATAGTCTTTTACAGCACATCGAGCAGTATATCTCCACTTTTAACCAGGTTAACAATGACCTCGCTGATGGATTGGATACCATTACTGTAAGCCAGCAAATTCCCCGTATAGCCAGGCGATTGACCAGGATACAGCAGCTTGCCAATAATAAAAAATCGAGTACACTACGGTACTTGTTTGTGCTGCGTGATAACCTGGATCATATCCAGGGGAACCTGGAGGATTGGCAATCAAGCCTCGATGATGTAAGTTCAAAGCTTGTTCAAAATCAACACGACATTATAAAATGCTCAAAGGATACTTTGTTAAGAGCTGTGCCGGAGGATCCAGCTTTAAGAAGCGCTTTCTACGAAAAACTAAGTAAACTCAGGGACCTCTGGCGCAAAACAGACTCGGCTAACAGGGCTAATTTACTGGCTGTAAATTTATTACAAAACCAGGTTTCGGTCGCCTACACAACGGTATTGGATCAGAGCGATCAAATTGACGCTAAAATAAAACGGTTTGCCGACAGAGCGATGGATGGTGAATTCGGCCTGATCTGGGAAAAAAGCCCGCAATACAATGATCTGGCTTCGGCAGTAAAAGCAACAATCGACCTTAATAATACCCAGCTCTATTACTTCTTAAAAAATGGAACGGCTACACACCTGGTTGGTTTATTGTTCCTGATCATTATTACCTTTTGGATATTCTATAACAGGCAAAGGGCGCTAAAGAACAACGAACAACTTGAAACCATTCCGGATCATACCAATTACATTCTTTCAAATCCGTTGACGGCATCACTGTTGGTTGTTGGTACCCTAATACCCTATTTTTACGATCACCCACCCGTTGCATATATTGAGATATTCTTTTTAATTTCGATTATTTTTGTCCTTATTCTTGTTAAAAAGAGCTTCTCCCGGGCAGCTTTTAGCTTTCTTGCCCAGTTATTTATTTTGACGATTATTTATGCTCTAAGTAATCTGCTCATACAGATTACGGTTACTGATAAATTCATTACACTCGGATTAAGCCTGGCAGCCATAATCATTGCGTGGGTATTTTTTAAGAAAGTTAAAAATGATTCTGAAGACCATCTTCCATATACACGCACTGTTACGATTATATTTATTGCACTGCAATTCCTGTCAATCATATTAAACTTAACAGGCAGGTTCAGTTTGGCCAAAATATTAGGTATAACCGCTGTATTTAATTTGTGGCTGCTAATAGGCCTTTATTTTATAATCCAAATTCTGATACAGGGAATATTCCTGCAATTTCACGCCAAAAAAGCTGAGAATACCTTTATTGCCTGGATTGATTATGCTGTGCTTCAAAAGAAATTCAGAAGTACGTTAAGTGCTTTTGCTGCTTTCCTTTGGATATTTTTCCTGCTTCAAAACCTGAATATTGATGATTGGGTGAGAGACAATATGTCTGACGTACTCAACCAGTCACGTTCAATTGGTGGCGCGTCATTTACCTTTGGAGGTTTTGTGATTTTTATCATTGTTATCTGGATATCAACACTGTTATCGAAAATCATCAGCTATTTTTATGATCTGTCTGCACAACACACCACCGATCTGAGCGCCTTAAAAAAGAAGAACCGCGCCTCTACCCTTTTGATCCGTATTGGTGTTTTTACAGTCGGCTTTTTACTCGCCGTTGCTGCTTCAGGTTTCCCGATAGATAAACTAACCATTATTTTCAGTGCATTTGGCGTAGGTATTGGTTTTGGTCTGCAGAACATCGTTAATAACCTGGTCTCGGGTATGATACTGGCGTTTGAAAAACCGGTCCAGATTGGTGACGTTATAGAAGTTGGCAGCCATGCAGGCACTATTAAAGAGATTGGTATCCGGTCAAGCAAACTGGCAACCGGAGATGGGTCTGAAGTGATCATTCCAAACGGCGACATGATATCACAACAGGTGGTGAACTGGACACTGAGCAATACCAATCGTCGGGTCGAAATGGCGATTGCTGTTGCCTACGGTTCGGATATTGAGAAAGTGAAGAAGCTGCTTACCGATCTTCTCAGCGGCCGTGATGATATTATGGACACGCCCGGACCGACCGTTTTTGTAAATAGCGTTACCGATAAATTTGTTGAGTTTCGGGTATCATTCTGGGCTGCAGATATAGCTAATGCTTCCGCACTAAGGAGCAGTGTTTTGGCAGCTATCTACGAAATGCTGGCCAAACAAGGCATCAACCTGCCGGTAACTCCGCAAACATGATAGTTAGTAAAAATCTTTAGGGTCGAGTGCTGAAAAAGTATGCTTCTTTTTCATGAAGAAGTCCCACACAATGCTGTGTTTGTACATGCCTTTCAAATCGGGCAAGTTGCTACGTTTTGTCTTTGGACCGCCGCCTTTAAATAGCTGTACCACAAAATTCTGATGCGCACGGCTTACCGCCCATGCATCCTTGCGTTTGCCTTCATTCAGGAAGCGGACAATGGCCAGCAGATCCATCCAAAAACGGATGCCGATAATGAACAGTCCCCTCCAAAAGGAAAGGTTATTTCGAAGGAGTAATAAGTTATTCCGGAAGTTCAGAAAGGTTTTAAAAGGATTTTCGGTATTCAAAGTGCCACCGCCAACATGATAAACCTCTGATTGTGCGCAATACATCACTTTATAGCCCATGTTCTTCAACCGCCAGCAAAGATCTATCTCCTCCATGTGGGCAAAAAAGCGTTCATCAAATCCTTTGGCTGCTACCCAATATTGCTTTTTGACAAACATGGCGGCCCCCGTAGCCCAAAAGACTTCACCTGACTCCTGATATTGACTTTTATCCTCCTCTATCTCATAAAACATTCGCCCGCGGCAGAATGGGTAGCCATATTTGTCTATAAATCCTCCGGCAGCCCCGGCATGTTCAAAGTGATCTTTCTGTGCAAAAGCCCGGATCTTTGGCGCCGCAGCAGCTATTAGCGGATCGCTCTCCATTAACTCAATTACAGGTTCTATCCACCCGGCAGGCACTTCTACATCTGAATTAAGCAGGATAAAATAATCAGCCTCCACTTTTTCCAACACCCGGTTGTAGCCACCGGTAAAGCCATAGTTTTTATCGTTTTGAATGATTTGAACAGTCGGGAAATTCTGTTTAAGAAAATCGACAGAATCATCAGTAGAGCCATTGTCACCCACAATAATATCGAGGTTTGGCCAGGTTGACGCCATTACAGAAGGCAGAAATTCGCGGAGATATTTTAACCCGTTCCAGTTTAATATTACGATGGCAACTTTAGGCGTACTTGTCATTCAATATTTATGATGGCTATAGTGATAGGTATAGCGCCTGCAATTCTACAATTTTTTGGGCATATAAATAAACTAGTCAACTATAGCCCCCTCAATATCTTCCGGTTTAAACTTCCATCTGCGGTGCGACCATAGCCAGTATTCCGGCTCTTCCTTAATTACTTTTTCCAGGTATTGCACATGTGCCCTGGTAATCTCATGCGGAGCAGCGGCTTTGGGATCTTCTATTAGCGGAATAGCGGTGTAAGTATAATACCCCCGTTTCACCTTCCGCATATCACAGAAATAAACCTCACAATCAAATGATTTGGCCATTTTCTCGACGCCTAAAAACACGGGGGTGGGCTGATTTAGGAAATTAGTAAAATAGGTAGCCTCATGACGCACAGGCGTTTGATCGCCCAAAAGCACGGTCAGGAAAGGTTCATTCTTCAGTTCCACCATTTTGCGGAGCACCAGCTTCATGGCTACCGGTATACCTTTAAACCGGGATCGGGTCCTGATGAAAAATTTATCAAAAACCTTGTTTGACAAAGGCTTATAAATAATTATAAATTTCCGGTCAATACTGGAAGTAATGCCCAAAGCCAACAACTCCCAGTTACAATAATGCCCAGCAACGCCTATAATCTTACGATTATTGTTTAATGCTTTGTTAATAAGCAAGGGGTTGGTTGCTATCAATCGTTTACTAAGCTCTTTTGGCGAAATACTGATTGTTTTAACCGTTTCAACTATCAGATCGCAAAAATGATGATAAAATTTATGCTCGATTCTTTTGCGGTCTTCAGTGCTTTTTTCAGGAAAAGCATTTTGCAGATTCTGTTCAACAACCTTGCGGCGATAGCCTGCTACATGATAAACCAGCAGGTAAAGTAAATCGGATATCAAATACAAAAACCAGAACGGCGTAAGAGACAACAGGTACAAAAAGAAAATACCTATGTACGAAACCGCTTTTTTTATCATTATTTTGTCCGATTTTTGAACACAAACATAGAATATATGATTGAAAAAGGCGCTGTACTGCCCATGTTTTATCTGCCCCCGGTTGAATATTTCGCTCAGCTAAATAGCTATAATCCCAATTTCGTGATCGAAAAGCACGAGCATTTCCCAAAGCAAACTTATCGCAACCGGGCCAATATCTATTCGCCCGATGGCATGCTTACACTAGTGGTTCCGGTAATAAAAGGTTCAAAAGTGCACACACCGGTAAAGGATGTTAAAATAAGCTACGATTTTAGGTGGCAACGTTTACATTGGATGAGCCTGCAGGGTTGTTATCGCCGCTCGGCTTATTTTGAGTATTATGAAGATGATTTTGCACCATTTTATGAAAAGAAAGAAACATTTCTTTTTGATTATAACGATCAGATGCTGCAACTAATATTGAGACTTTTAAAGATAAAAGCATCAGTGAATTATACCGAAACCTATGAGCCAGAATATTCCACATTAGTTGATTTCAGGCATACTATTAATTCAAAAAAAGAATCCGATTTTCAACAGAAACAGTACTTCCAGGTTTTTGAAGAAAGGCATGGGTTTATGAAAAACCTCAGCATAGTCGACCTATTATTTAACCAGGGACCGCAATCCGTAAATTATTTATAATGAACACCCCGATCAAACGCATCCGTTATAAAGTACGCAGGCAACCTGTAGATGTTGGCGCTAAACCAGGTTCTATTGTCATCCCCGAGGGTGCGCTAAAACCAGTCATTATGGTTTATAGCTATAATGAGAAAGAACTGGTGACCTCTGAAGGTAAAAGTATGCAGGTAATCCTTTCGCAATTCAAAAAATGTGATGCGCATTCTCATTGGATACAAATAAAAGGCTTAGGCGACTTAAAATTGATGGAGGATATTGGCGAATATTTAGGTATCAATCCATTGGTGTTAGAGGACATCGTAAATACCCATCAAAGGCCTAAATTTGACGAATATGATGATTATGTTTTCTCCACCAGCCGTATCATCAACTTTAATAAAGATCACGAACTGGTTAATTGTCAGTTTTCAGCATTGATCAAAGAAAATATCCTGGTCAGCTTTGAAGAGACCCATGACGAATATTTTGAAGCCGTAAAAGCACGGTTAAAAGCAGGCAAAGGTGCCATACGTACCGCCGGACCGGGTTATATGTGTTATGCATTGATTGATACGATCCTGGATAACTATTTTGTGCTGTTAGGTAAAGCTGGCGATATGCTTGATGAGATCGAGGATCATTTATATACCAGTCCTGATAAAAGCGTGATGTACAATTCGCAGGCGATGAAACGCATACTGATCATTATGAGACGAGCGACCTGGCCCGAGCGGGATAAGATCAATGATATGATCCGTACAGAAAGTCCGCTGATCTCACCGGAGGTAAAGATGTACCTGCGTGACGCCTACGACCATTGTATCCAGATTATGGACCTGGTAGAAAGCTACAAGGAAATAACCTCCAGCATTATCGATCTATACTTATCAATGGTGAGCAACCGAATGAACGAGATCATGAAAGTGCTGACAATCATTTCTGTAATATTTATTCCATTAACTTTCGTGGCCGGTATTTACGGCATGAACTTCGCCCGCGTAGACCCGGCAAATAACAAAGTTATACCAGGAAATATGCCCGAACTGTATTCGCCTCACGGTTATGAATATGCCTTATTGGGGATGTTCATAATCGCGTTGATACAGGTAGTTGTTTTCTGGAAAAAAGGATGGTTTAGCAAATTGTAGTTGGTTGTAATGGTTGTAAATGTTAAAAAGTTCTATTAGTTGAAGTAGTGCAAAACCAATACAACTACTCCAACTAATACAACCAGTACAACTTATTTCTGAAACTCCGGCTTCAATTCGGTATGCATCGCTTTTCTGAATTTCATCACCTTTGGTTCTGATACATGGCTGATGTAAGGATTATCTCCGTGTGTACGATAATAGCCCTGGTGATATTTCTCAGCCGGATAAAACGCTTTGAATGGCACAACCTGGGTAACTATCGGGGCGTTATAATGCTTGGTGGCATTTACTTCCTTTACAGTATTCAACAAAGTTTCACGTTCTTCCGGGGTGCGGTAAAAAGCAATCGAACGGTAATCAGTTCCTTCGTCAGGCCCCTGGCGATTCAGTTCTGTCGGATCATGAGCAAAAAAGAAGGATTTAGCTAGTGTCGCGTAGCTGATCACTTTAGGATCATAATAGATCTGTACAACTTCGGCATGACCAGTGGCCTGGCTACTTACTTCCTCATAGGTTGGGTTGACTTTATTACCGCCGGCATAACCTGAAACTACTTTATTTACACCTTTCAATTCGGATATCGCCTCACTCATGCTCCAGAAACAGCCGCCGCCAAATGTGGCTACGCTTTCTCCTGCTTTGGGTTGTGGCACAGCGGCAAAATCAGTTCTATTCTGACCATTGGCGCATCCACAGAACAAAAGGACAGACGCGAGATATAATGCAATCTTTTTCATTTATCGTAGAATTAATAATTGTTATTTAAATCAACATACGCAACCGTAAAATGCGCGGCTGTCTATGTTTGTCGTAAATAAGTCATATCCCTTACATCTGTTTTTGATTGGCTGCCTTAACCAGGTAAAATATGTTGCCAAGACCGTTGATCTTTATCTCGTAAACGCTTGATAGCAACATTCCCATCTTGCCAGGAGGAAAACCTTTATTCTTCAGCCATTCGAGATAATATACTGGCAAATCGCATAGCAATAAACCTTTATGTTTTCCAAAAGGCATTTTAGTTTTTACAAGGTCAATTAATATTTTCGGATCGGGTGCGATATTTTCCACGACGTAAAATTAGCATTAGTGTGCAATGTTTAGTCGATAGTAAAAATATAAAACACATACATAGAGCAAGCGTTTTAATATTAAACTTGAACACGATGAAAGAACAGTTTGAAGCAACTTTAACCGGTACAGACGGCCCTGTAGATGGATTAGTTAATCCACTCAGCCTGAAAAATTATTCACAGGTCTATGAATTTAAATCGTTTGATGACACCTTGCACCTGATAATAGCAACTGACAATAAAGGTAGATGGCATAGAATTGATGGCACAGAGCCCTATCTTTCGGGCTGGGTTGATGAACTGGCTGAACAGGTTGCTGTAGCTAAATAAGATATACTCAATAATAAGCATAAAAAAACCACCGGATTTACACGGTGGTTTTCCAATTAACAGTTATATATTGAGTTTAAAATCTGCCTTCTCTGTGGCCGTTACCTCTGGCCCAGCCGCCTTTTTGATCGAAATGATGATCATTTCCCCTGTTGTCAAAACGTTGACCACGGTTCCAGTCGTTACGACGGTTGTCATTGTTCCAGCTATGATTATCAAACCTGCGATCGTTGTTATAATGATAGTTGTTTACATATGCACGGTTGTAAGGACGATCCCAATGACCATTAAATGCTACCCCATTATATCTTGTACGATAATAGGCGGCGTGCATAAAAGGACGTGGGGCACGAACTTCATATCTGCGGGCAGAACGCCAGTCGTAATTACGGTAAGCACCTGGCAGGTAGGTCGCTGAAACCCATGCGCCGCCGTTATTATAATAGTAACATTCGTCGGGCACGCTATAGTACGCATCTACATCTGGCAGATAATAGTAATCCTCATCGCCGTCATAATTGGTCGGCTCGCAATAATCTGCAGACTGATCAACTACTACGGGAGCAGGTTGAGCATAAACAACTGGTCGTGGTGATAAATTCAAACCTACATGTATTCTTATCTGTGCATCAGCTTTATTATTAAATAATAAACCGCTTATTGCTATTGCTGATATGAGTGCTATCTTTTTCATAATATTAAATATTAAATTGTATATAGTTATGACGATAACAAACTGAAAAGGTTTAATTAGACAATAGAACCAAGATATAGCTATACTTAAATTGATATTATATTTTAAATATTATAATAAATTCGAAATATAATTTTTATCAAGATGAAATTAAGATGAAGTTTCCGATAGATGGGTTTAACGCTTATGAAAGTATCATAGTCTCTGACTGTCATTGCTTTGATACAAACACATTTTACTATTTGTTGTATAATCTTTTAAATTTGGGCATCAAATCACATCAACTATCATGAAAAGAAAAGCATGGGGAACCATCCTGCTGCCTGTATTGGCCACAACAGGCATTATCACATTGCTCGCTTTAAAAAACGACATCCGGGCAAAACACAATAATTTCAATACTCCTGAAAGTGCTGGACTTACTTTACCAGCAGGTTTCAATGCCAACATTATTGCCGACAACCTTGGCGGTGCAAGGCATATTACCGTTACACCTCAGAACGAGATCTACGTAAAACTAAAAGGGCTCGAAAAAGGAAAAGGCATCTTGCTGTTGCATCAAAATGGGAACAAGGCTGATGTTAAAGCTTCATTCGGAAGTTTTGGCGGAACGGGTATCGGCATAAAAAACGGTTACTTATATGCATCATCCGATGAAGAAGTGTTTCGTTTTAAACTGAACACCAACAATGAGGTTATTGATCCGAATAAACCGGAGAAAATTGTTACAGGTCTGCTTAGCCGCGGCGAGCACGAAGCAAAAGCTATCACCCTGGATAATGCGGGACATTTGTATGTAAATATCGGCGCTTATTCAAACGCCTGCCAGGTGAAGGACCGTCAAAAAGGTTCGCCGGGTCAAAAGGGCTGCCCTATTCTGGATTCTGCCGGCGGTATCTGGCAATTCAGTGCGAGCAAGCCTAACCAGCATTATGGTGATGGCATCCGTTATGCCACAGGTTTAAGAAACGTGGTTGGCCTTACCTGGAACACGCAGGATAACCAGCTTTTTGTGATGCAGCATGGCCGCGACCAATTGCATGATCTATATCCACAATACTTTACTGAAAAACAATCTGCCGAACTACCTGCCGAATGCATGTACGCCCTGAAAAAAGGCGACAACGCTGGCTGGCCTTACATGTATTACAACTGGCAGACAAACAAAAAGATATTAATGCCTGAATATGGCGGCGACGGTAAAAAGGAAGGTGGACAAAATGCAATTAATCCCGCCGCAGCTTATCCGGGCCACCTCGCTCCTAACGGCTTGTTATTTTACACCGGAAATCAATTCCCGGCAAAATATAAAAACGGTGCGTTCATAGCATTCCATGGTTCATGGAACAGGGCACCGGAACCTCAGGCAGGTTTTTTCGTGGTATTCCAGCCATTCAAAGATGGCAAGCCGTCTGGTAAATGGGAAGTATTTGCTGACGGCTTTGCAGGCTCTGCTGCAGACAAAGCCAAAGGTGCTGCGCAACACCGTCCGTGTGGTTTAGCACAGGGGCCGGATGGCGCTTTGTATGTAAGCGACGACAGCAAAGGAACGATCTACAAGATCACTTATAAGAAATAAGGACACGATTTAGTGATTTGATAGATTTCATTGGATTACAAAATCTTAAACGAGATTTGCTATAAACCAAAAGGCCCCGAAACCGGGGCCTTTTCAGTTGGATAACTCGTAGTTGTATTTCTTTATCTGTCTCTTTTTCTCTTTCACCCTCTCGATACATTCCTCGATATAATCCTTTTCATTTTTAGAGGTAGCTTCCAGCAGTGCGTTACGATAGGCGTCTATCGCACCTGCCCATACCCTTTTCTTTTCAGCGAATAAACCGATCAGGTTGTAAATCGATGCATAATTTACACCAGGAACCTGCAAGGCCTTTTCGCTAACCAACTTAAATTGCTTTTCCATATTCAGGAAAACCATTAAGCGCAGATAATGGTAATATACATCCGGGAATTGCGGCTCCAGTTCGGCGCAGGTTTTGAAATGATACCCTGCCGCCTGGTAATCGCTAATCTCGTAATAATATATCTTACCCAACTGGTAATGTGCCCTTGCATAAAGCGGGTCGTTAGCGATGATCTCGTTCAGCAACTGTAAAGCCTTTGGAGGTTCGCCATACCACAACTCATCAACAGCCTGCAAATATTTCTCTTCTATAGTCAAATATATATCCATAACAAAATGTAAAACAACCCGGTAAAACCGGATCAATAAAAAAATAAACTAATGATTGTTTGATGTGTCTTTACTCAGACTACACCGGAAAGCAGAAGAGACAAGCAAACACATAACCCTCCTGCTGCGAGCCCATGGGCCGCATAGAATTAAGTTGGGGGTGATTTAGACGTAGCATTTGCTTTGTATATTTTTTACAAATATAAAGCTTTGAAAGGGATTTTAAAACTCACATATGCAACTCAATAAAATCCTATAATCGTGCTTACCCGAACCAATCAAAAATATCATTCTGTTTCAAACTCGCTTTTTCTTTCTTATTCAGGTATTTAATGATCTTCCCTTCGGCCATTTGAATAATGCGGTTACCGTAAGTAAAAGCTTCTTTTAAGTTATGGGTGATGAGGATGGTGGTTAATCCGAATTCGGTGGTCAATTTATCAGCTGTTTTCATTACTACTTCTGCGGAACGTGGATCAAGTGCTGCTGTTGGCTCATCCAAAAGCAATACTTTGCAGCTATCCATGATGCTCATCAGTAAGGTTAATGCCTGTCGTTGTCCACCGGATAAAGTACCCATGGGTTGTTCTATTTTGTTCTCCAAACCCATTCTCAGCATAGCGATCTTTTCTTTAACTGATTTTTTAAAAGGCTCATTTATACCGATTGATAAGCCTTTTGATTTAGTACGAATAGCCGCCAGTCGGAAATTATCCAGGATACTTAAATCTGGTGCCGTACCGCTTAAGGGATTCTGAAAAACACGGGCAATCCACTCGCTTCGTTTATAGTCAGGTAGTTTAGTTACGTCATTGCTGTCAATATGAACAGTTCCTGAACTTGGTAATATTGCACCGGCGATGAGGTTTAGTAGTGTGGTCTTCCCCGAGCCATTTGAGCCGACGATCACCAGGAACTCCTTTTCTGCAATAGAAAGATCTACTCCCCTTATGGCATCTACTTGGTTGGCTTTACCCTTATTAAAAGTTTTATAAATGCTTTTAAGATCGATCATGAGGAGCTTTTGAAGGATAAAAGTGGCAAGCTAACAATGAGTGTCACAAATAATGCAGTCACGGCTTTCAATAAAGCAGGATTCACTCCCAAACTTAGCGTTATTGCCAATACAAACTGAAAGATTACGGCACCTAAAAGCACCAATACTAGACTAATCCACACGGATGAAATGCGAAACCAGTTTATGAACGATTCAGCAATGATAACCGACCCCAGGCCTACTATTACAATGCCGATACCCATATTGATATCTGCAAAGCCCTGGAATTGGGTCATCAGGTAACCGCTGGTAGCAGTCAGGGCATTGGCTAAAGCCAAGCCAATGATCTTCATGCGATCGGTGTTTACGCCCAAAGCACGCACCATCGATTCACTGTTTCCAGTGGCACGCATGGCAATGCCAAAATCTGTTTTAAGCAGATAGCCTATGATGAGCGTAATGATCAGTACAAAGAGCAATAATATCCAGAATGAATTGTGATTAGGATCGCCAGAAATATTGATCAATGAAAATATGGATGACACATTGAGCAGCGGAATATTGGACCGCCCCATCAAAGTCAGGTTAATGGAATAAAGGGCCGTCATCACTAATATACCCGCAAGCAAAGGGTTTATCTTTAGTTTGGTATGAATAAGACCTGTAATGGAGCCGGCCAAAGCCCCTGCAGCAATGACGATAGGTAAAGTAACGAAGGCTGGCAAATGATGTGTCAGCAATACGGCTGTCACCGTTCCGCCCAGTGTGTAGCTACCATCGGTAGTAATATCTGGTATGTTGAATATCTTCATAGAGATATAGATACCCAGCGCGATAGCGGAAAAACAAAATCCCTGTAATAGTGCGGTGAGATAGAAATCCATTATTTCACAGCTTCAAAGTTTGGCGGAATAGTGATGTTGTATTTTTTGGCAGCAGCCGGATTATATACCCGTTTGCGAATCTTTACCATCCCCGGCTTTAAACCATCTGTTTTGTGTGTCTTTAAATATTGAGCCGCCTGCTCCCCTGCCTGGTATCCCCATTGGTAAATATCAGCACCAAATGCTGCAACTGCACCTCGTTGCACCAAACCTGCTTCGCTGGTAAATATAGGCACATTGGCCTGGTTGCAGCTTTTCAAAATGGTTTCAAATGAGGCGAATACTGTATTATCCGGGTTGGCAAAAAAAGCATCGATGTTTTTATTCAAAAGAGACTTGGTTACCAGTTGTGCATCTGCTGATGAATTTAAAGGCAAAGCCACTAAATCAATATTTAATTTAGTTGCGAGGCCTTTGATACGGTTCATAGCATCTGCTGATTGCGGTTCTGATTGATTATAAATCATACCAACAACCAGTTTCCCGGCCTTTGGCTTTAGTAATTTAGGGATAAGTGAAAACGAGGTATCGATATAAGCCAATTCCTCTACAGCACCAAACAGGTTTGCAGGTGCAACTCCTGTTGAACTTACCACATTCATTCGCTCAGGAGTTGGTGACACCATGGCAAAGACCGGGATGGTTTTAGTCTTCTGGATTGCCGTAATAGTAGACAATGTTGTGCATGTAGCCAACAGATCAACCTTTTCCGAAATGAAATAATTAACGATTTGCGTCAATGTAGGGATATCACCCTGCGCATTGCGGTATTCTATTTTGATATTTTTCTGATCTTCGCTAAAACCATTCTTCTTCATAGCATCAGTAAAGCCGGTGCGCGCCTGTGATATGGTTGCATCTTGAAAAGCATCCACAAAACCAACAACCGGGACGTTACTTTTTTGTGAATTGCAGGATACGAAAAAAATGAGTGCGAATATTGGGATTAGATATTTCTGAAGCTTCATCTGGCTAAGTTAGCTATTGAAGGTGAAAGCTAAAAGGAGAAAGGCAAAAGGTTTACTGTATACTGATAAAAGCAAAAAGGCTGCTCAAGAGCAGCCCTCCGAAAATAAATTTCACTTTACATACTGCCGCCGGTTCGCCCATACTGGAGCATCATATCTACTTTACCATCTTTATTAAAACCCCATACTTCCTGCAAATGGTTAATCACTTTCTTTCCGCTTTTATCCGTAAATTCTTCTGTTCCCCATACACAAACTACATTGTCGCCCTTATCGCTCTTTAAACTTACAGAGGCATCCAGCGAAATCTTCAGATTAGTTTGCGTTCCCCTGAATGATTTTGCTCCCGACAGGTTTGCTGCTTTCCCTTTCACTGTCTGACCGTTCATCCAGCTCATAGAAACTGTATCGGCAAACCAATCCAGGTGCCGGTCGAGCGCATTCTCCTCATAATCTTTCCACAACGTTAAAATCTTGTTGGTATACGATTGATCAGCAATCGTAAAATTAGACGAATACTCAGCCTTGTAAGGTGCTTTTGTGTCTTGTGCCTTGCACAAGCATACAAATGAAATAACGGCCACAGCGGCCAGAATCAATTTTTTCATGTCTTTACAATTTAATGGTTTGTAACTGGTTCGTTACATTAAATGTAAAATATAAATTGCTAATAATCAAAAATTTAAGGCTCAAAAATCTTCATTCTGAAATTATTTTCTTAGTTAAAAAATATACGTTTCGCTATAAAACATTCAGTTAAATAATTTCAGTACTTTAGCCTTCAGATGATACCTATTGTTTCAAAACTACCCCAGGTGGGCACTACTATTTTTACCGTCATGTCGGGCCTGGCAAATGAACTCGGCGCGGTTAATCTTTCGCAAGGTTTTCCTGATTATGAGACCTCACCAGAACTAATCGAATTGGTGAACCAGGCCATGAAAAATGGTTATAACCAATATGCCCCAATGGCTGGCATGATGTCATTGCGCGAGGAGATCAGCAAAAAAACTGAAAAGCTGTACGGGGCTTATTATAACCCGGATACAGAGATAACCATTACTGCAGGTGGTACCCAAGCTATTTATACTGCCATAACAACTGTTATTCACCCGAATGATGAAGTGATCATTTTTGAACCGGCTTTTGATTGCTATGCCCCTGCTATTAAAGTGGCGGGAGGTATTGTGAAGTCGCTGGAATTAGAACCACCCGATTATAAAATAAACTGGGAAATGGTTAAAAGGCTGGTCAATAACCGTACACGGATGATCATTCTGAATTCGCCGCACAATCCTACTGCGACCATTTTACAAAAAGAAGATATAGAACAATTATCGGCTATCGTAAAAAACCAGGATATCCTGATACTAAGCGATGAGGTTTACGAGCACCTGATATATGACGGCCAAAGTCATCTAAGCATGGCACGTTACGCAGATTTGAGACAGCGCAGCTTTATCGTAGCATCTTTTGGTAAACCATTCCATGCAACTGGCTGGAAAGTGGGATATTGTATGGCGCCTGCTCATTTAATGAATGAGTTCAGGAAAGTGCACCAGTTTTTGGTTTTTTGTGTAAATGCGCCTATGCAGGTGGGCATCGCAGAATATTTAAAAAATGAAGAACATTATCTGGGCCTGAAAGGTTTTTTTCAGCAGAAGCGGGATTATTTCCGTGATGCGCTGAAAGGCAGTCGCTTTGAATTGCTACCTTGTTCCGGATCTTACTTTCAGTCAGCCAGATACGGACGTATAAGTGATGAGAAAGATGCTGACCTGGCTATCAGGCTTACGAAAGAGATCGGGGTGGCTTCTATACCTGTTTCGGCCTTCTATAATATGGGGACGGACCACCATGTTTTAAGGTTTTGTTTTGCCAAAAGACAAGAAACTTTAGATAAAGCCGTTGATAGATTAATTAAAGTTTAAATTTGGGGTATTGATTTTCTCCAAAGTTAATCCACAATCTAAATTATTTGCATGGAAAATCTAAAAATTACATTATTTCAGGGCTATCTGTTTTGGGAAAATATTGACAAAAATTTGCAGAATATTTCGCTGCGGTTAGCCAATATCAGGGAAAAAACTGATCTGATCATTTTACCTGAGATGTTCAATACCGGTTTTACCATGAATGCCGAAGCGCTGGCAGAGCCGATGAACGGAAAAACTATGCTTTGGATGCATAAGATATCCAAAGAATACGATTGCGTTGTTACGGGCAGCCTGATTATAAAAGAAGGTGACCATTATTATAACCGCCTGATATGGATGCGTCCGGATGGTAAATATCAATGCTATGATAAACGCCACTTGTTTAAACTGGCCAAAGAGCATCACACTTATACAGCTGGTAACAAAAAACTAATTGTAGAGCTGAAAGGCTGGAAAATATGCCCGGTAATTTGCTACGATCTGCGTTTTCCGGTTTGGCTGCGAAATGTGCATGAAACTTACGACGCGCTCATTGTGGTTGCTAACTGGCCTGAACGTCGCGCTTCTCATTGGCGTACACTGTTGCCAGCACGTGCCGTGGAAAATCAATCGTATGTAATTGGTGTGAACCGTGTTGGTCATGACGGGAATGAAATATACCATTCAGGTGATTCAACCTGCATAACGCCCAACGGCAATGCGATCTATTACAAGCGCGACGAGGAAGACGTGTACACCTTTTCCATTATACCTGATGAGGTTACAAAAACGCGCCGTACGCTGCCATTTTTGAGAGATGCGGATGACTTTACCATAAATGATGTAGAATCGTTGGTGACAAAGGAGCATTAGGCTTTCGATATATCGTTTCAAAGCGTTTAATTTGTTGATTGATTAAACAAATAGCTATTCATCAATCCATAATTAAGCCCTAATGAAGCATTCCCTTCGTGCTGCTCTTTTTGTTTTCTGTTCAGTATTTATTGCATCGGCATCACTCGCCCAGAAGAAAAACGATTACACCAAACTCGTCAATCCATTTATAGGTACCGGTGGCCACGGTCACACCTACCCAGGTGCCGTAGTGCCGTTTGGTATGGTGCAGCTAAGCCCGGATACACGTTTGGAGGGTTGGGATGGCTGCTCGGGATATTATTATACCGATACAGTAGTTTATGGATTCTCGCATACCCACCTAAGTGGAACAGGAATTGCCGACTATTGCGACATCCTGTTTATGCCAACCACCGGTCAACCTCAATTTAAGAATACAGAATACCGTTCAGGATTTAAAAAGAAGAATGAACTGGCTTCTCCCGGATATTATAAAACCATATTGGATAAATATAAAATTGGTGTGGAGCTGACCGCCACCAAACGTGTTGGTGTACACCTTTATGATTTCCCAAGTACAAGTGAAGCAAATATTATCATTGACCTGCAGCATCGCGACAAGGTATTAGACTCGTGGATCGAAGTCGTAAATGATCACGAGATCAAAGGTTTTCGTCGTTCAAGCTCATGGGCGGCAGATCAGTACATCTATTTCTATGCAAAATTTTCCAAGCCATTCAAAACTTATGGTATAGCCTCAAATGATACCCTGCAACCGGGTAAAAGCAAATTACAGGGTGCCAACATCAAAATGTATCTCCAGTTTGATAACCCTGGCGAGGTGATCTCTAAAGTAGGTATATCATCGGTAAGCGAAGAAGGAGCATTAAAAAACCTTGATGCCGAAGTGCCAGATTTCGATTTTAAAAAGGTGGTAAAAGCAGCAAAGGCTGACTGGAACACCGAGCTGAATAAAATCCAGGTTGAAGGCGGGGCCCCTGAAATATCCCAGGATGCACAGCGCCAGCAATATCAGAGTGGCGGTTATAATCCGTCAGCCTATAATCGTCCGCAGCAGAAAAAAACGCCAAGTGTTACCGATTGGGCCAAGATGAAGCAAACTGTATTCTACACATCGCTGTATCATTCTATGCTTGCGCCTAATATTTATAATGATGTCGACGGGCAGTATCGCGGCATGGATCAAAAGATTCATAAGGCAGAAGGCTTTGATTACTATACTGTATTCTCTTTGTGGGATACCTATCGTGCCGAAGATCCGCTCTTCACCATTATCAACCGTAAACGCACATCGGATTTCATCAAATCATTCCTGGCTATGTATGAGCAGGGCGGTTTATTGCCGATCTGGCCGCTGGCGTCAAACGAAACCTATTGCATGGTAGGTAATCACTCTATCCCAGTAATTGTTGATGCTTATGCGAAGGGAATCAGGGATTTTAATGCAGAAGAGGCCTTTACAGCAATGAAGGCAGCGGTAAACCGTAATCAATTTGGCTTAGATAGCTATCGTAAGAATGGTGCCGTCCTGGCCGATGATGAGCACGAATCCGTATCCAAAACACTGGAATATGCCTATGACGATTGGTGCATTGCTCAATTTGCTAAAATGCTGAATAAGCAACAGGATTACGCCGAATTTATTCAACGTGCGCAATACTGGAAGAATCTTTATAACGACCAAAGCGGCTTTATGCAGGCCCGTGTCGATGGCGGCTGGTATGAGCCTTTTAATCCAACCGACATCAATAGTAATTATACCGAAGGCAATGCATGGCAATATACCTTCCTTGCGCCACAGGATGTTGAAGGGTTGATTAACCGTATAGGTGGCAAAGATAAATTTGAGGCGAAACTTGATGAACTATTCACTACTACATTAAAACTTACAGGCAACCAGGTAGATGACGTAAGCGGTTTGATAGGTCAGTACGCGCATGGTAATGAGCCAAGCCACCACATGGCCTACCTGTATAACTTTACTGATTCGCCTGATAAAACGCAGATGTGGGTGAACCGAATATTGGAAGAAGAATATAGCAATTCACCTGATGGTTTAGCTGGTAATGAGGATTGTGGACAAATGTCGGCCTGGTATGTAATGAGCGCGCTGGGTATTTATACCATTCAACCGGGACAAACTGAATATCAGATAGGTATACCTCAGTTTGACAAAGCGACTATTAACCTGGAGAATGGTAAAAAGTTCATCATCACTAATTCAGGTTCGGGCGTAAGCTTTCAAAATACTTACTTGCAGGGCATAGTCTTGAATAAGAGAACCTACAACAAGCTTTTCCTGGATGATAAGGATATACAGACTGGTGGTCAGTTTGATGTGTATACCGGTCGCCTGGCGAATAAGCTATTTGTTAAAAGTCTGGAGAAACCGGTGTCAAAAATATCTGATGACCTGATCGTTTCAAACCCCTACTTTTTAAATACCTCCCCAACATTCAAAAAGCCTTTTGATCTGACCATTAAATGTTACGATGCAGATGCAAAGATCTATTATACAATTGATGGCTCGACACCAACTACATCGTCTACATTGTACAGCAAACCTATCAATATATCAGCTACAACAACTGTTAAAGCTATTGCAGTAAAAGATGGTAAACAGAGCTTTGTTGACGCAGGCACCTTCCATAAAATAAGAGATGATATCAAGTTATCGTTACTGACCAAATACTTACCAGACTACACTGCAGGTGGTGACGAAGCTTTGATTGATGGTTTAAAAGGCACATCCAACTGGAAAACAGGCCACTGGCAAGGATATCAAAATAATGACTTAATCGCGGTGATCGATATGGGGCAGTCAAAAGATATCAAATCAGTTTCATTGGGTACTTTACAGGATGTGGGTTCATGGATAGTTTTCCCAAAAGCAGTGGAATACTGGGTGTCTGACGATAACAAAAATTTCAAACTCGCGGCTACCGTAAATACCAAAGTTGATGTTAAAGACACGAAAGCCCAAACGCAGGAATTTAAAGCTGACCTGAATTTGAAAGCCAGGTATATTAAAGTTGTGGCAAAGCAGTACGGCCCACTGCCCGAGTGGCACGAAAGTAAGGGGCAACCGTCTTATATATTCGCTGATGAGATAACTATCGAATGATAGGCGAAAGGCGAAGGGTAAAAGGCAAAAGGTGAGTAGTTTAGATAACTAGGGTTTGTAGCTCAAAAAAAATTGCGTTTCAACTTTTGGATAACCTTTTGCCTTTTACCTTTAAGCTTTCACCTCAAGTGAGATAACTATCGAATAATTTGGATTATCCATTTAAATTGGTTTACTTTAGTTTAACTAAATAAACCTAAGTAACTCTCTATCAAATGGAACCAAACAACAACCTTTCAACTACCGACAACGGGAAGAATGTCGGCATTATCAGCTACATCACTATCATTGGTTGGCTAATCGCTTACTTTGGCATGCACCAAAATAACAAAACCGAATTGGGCAGCTATCAGCTCAGGCAAACGTTATTGTTACACATCGTATCATTCGCTGTTTCCTGGATATTGGGAATGATCTTCGCAGCAATATTCTTTTCAACTGTTTCAAGTGGCGGTTTTGCAGGGGGCTGGTTTGGACTGGTAGGCATAAACTGGATCATCAGGTTGGTATTTATCATCCTTTGGCTTATCGGCTTTATCGGCGCTATTAATGGTGAAAAGAAACCAATCCCAATTATTGGTGATAAAGCACAAACTCTGTTTAAAGGCATTTAATTAGATTTTTTTATGCTATTATAATAAGGCGCTTCGGATATCGGGGGCGTCTCTTTTTTTGTCTGAATCAGAATTCACTGAATTTAAGAATGAACTGAATTCTGAAAATCCATTAATTCTGAAAATTCTGATTCAGACAATTTCACTCCTTTTCCAAAACATCCTTCATCTTCTGCAATTGCTCTTTCTCGGCTTTGGGCAATACCGGGTATTTCAATTTTAATTCTTCGATGGTATGTAGTATGATCTCTGAGATAGCAATTCTGGTGAACCATTTCTTATCAGCAGGGATAACATACCAGGGGTTTTCGGGCGTAGCTGTTTCTTTTATCGCCTTTTCATAAGCTTTCATGTAGTCACCCCAAAATTCTCTTTCCATAACGTCGGCAGCAGAGAATTTCCAGTTTTTTTCAGGATCGTCGATACGTTTTATAAAACGCTCCTTTTGCTCATCTTTAGATACATTCAGGAAAAACTTAATCATCACGGTTCCATTATTGTACAAATGCTTTTCAAAGTTCCTGATGCTTTGGTAGCGTTCCTCCCAAAATGAATTGGTAAGGTTTTTTACATTGTTAATGCAGGGGATATTTTCGTTCAAAACAAGCTCTGGATGAACTTTGGTGATCAGCACGTTCTCATAATGCGAACGGTTGTGAATTCCTATGCGACCACGCTCGGGTAGCGCTTTATAATGCCGCCATAAAAAATCATGGGCGTATTCCTCGCTGTTGGGTTGCTTAAAACTGAACACCTGGCACCCTTGTGGGTTAAGCCCAGACATGGTGTGTGCTATCGCGCTATCCTTGCCAGCCGCATCCATCGCCTGGAAGATGATCAATAATGAATACCGTTTATCGGCATACAATTCATTTTGAATATTGGCCGTTTTGTCAATCAGGTCCTTCAAGGTTTCAGCTGCATCTTCCTTTTTATATCCGTCAGTTTCGGCAGTATCGCAATCTTTCAAAGAGAAGTCGCGCCCATCAGTAATCTTAAATCTATTGATGATTGGTTTCATATTTAGGGTTATAACTTTATTAACTGTATTCCGTTAAGTTAGTTTAAAATTTAACCGTTAAACTTGCGTTACTTATATTTGCCGGCACTCATTAATTAAGCGCCATAATTTTACCATCTTTACCGAATGTTCAGACGTATAAAAAACAAGTTCCTTAGGTTCTTCGTCATATTTATCTATTTTATCATCATCTTTTTCTGCGCAATTGAACTAAATTTCCTCTGGCTTTTTGGTTATTCGCCTACCATACATGATATAAAAAACCCCGAATTATCTATCTCATCAGAAGTTTATTACGCTGATGGTAAGCTAATTGGCCGTTATTCGAAGGAAAACCGTACCCCGGTTGAATTTAAAAGTATCTCCCCTAACCTGGTGAATGCGCTGGTGGCTACTGAAGATGTTCGTTTCTATAGCCATGGCGGCGTAGATTTTTATTCGTTCTTCACCAGTATGTTGTCTACTGCAAAAGGCGATAAACGGGGCGGTAGTACAATTACGCAGCAGTTGGCCAAAAACCTGTTTGAGACGCGCAAAAAGAAGTCGCAGGGGCTTGCCAGTCATATACCCGTTATCCGCACAATAGTTTCTAAAGTAAAGGAATGGTTTACAGCTTTCCAGATCGAGCGTAACTATAGTAAAGATGAAATTTTGACGCTGTATTTCAACACCGTTCCTTTTGGCAACAACACTTTTGGGGTTCAGGCTGCCACGCTTAAATATTTTGATAAAACTCCCGATAAAGTAACAGCTCCGCAAGCAGCAGTGCTGATAGGAATGTTAAAGGCAACATCCACTTATAACCCGATCAGAAATCCGGAGAAGAGCCTGGAAAGACGCAACATTGTATTGAGCCAGATGGAGAAATACGAGAAGATCACCAAAGCTGAATACGACGCCGATATAAAACAGCCATTAAACCTCGATCTGAGCTATATTGATAATGAATGGCAGGGTGATTCGTACATCCGCCGCGCGGTAGAAAAATGGCTGGACAAATGGTGCAAGGATAATGGTTACAACCTATATGAAGACGGCCTTAAGATATATACCACTATCGATTCGCGCCTGCAGCAATATGCAGAGGAAGCGGTGCAGGAAAAAATGAAAATGCTGCAAAAGCGTTTCTATAATCTTTGGGGCAATAAAACGCCATGGCGTGATCTGGATGGCAATATCATTGTTGATTTTGTTCTGAAATCAGAACAACGCTTACCTGTGTACAAGTTGCTTCAACAGCAGTATCATGGCGATACTACCCGGATGAACCAGTACTTTGAAAAGAAAAAGAAGATGACCATCTTCTCCTGGAGCGGCGACAGAGACACCATGTTTTCCAGCGTCGACTCGATAAAATATTACGCTAAAATATTGAATACCGGCATGATGACCATCGAGCCATCATCCGGCAAAATTAAGGTATGGGTTGGCGGTATTAATCACCGTTACTTTAATTACGATCACGTAAACCAGTCGAAGCGCCAGGCAGGGTCAACCTTTAAGCCTTTTGCCTATGTAACTGCATTGGATAATGGCTTTACGCCTTGCGATAAATTTACCGACAAACCGGTATCCATCAACTTTATGGATAATGGCAAGCCTGATGTTTGGGCACCACAAAATGCCGACTTCCATTTCACTTATATGGATATGTCGCTGCGTTGGGCAATGGGTAAATCTGTAAATTCCATTACAGCCCAGGTAACTGAAAAGGTTGGTTGGGATAAAATAGTACAGTACGCGCACAAAATCGGCATCGAAAGTCCTTTGAAGTCTGTTCCATCTGTTTCATTGGGAACAAACGATGTGTCGGTATATGAAATGGTTCGTGCCTACAGCACCTTCCTGAACAAGGGCAACCGTATCGACCCTATCCTCGTAAGTAAAATAACTGATCAGGATAATAATACGCTGGCTGAGTTTAAGCCGAAGACTGAAAAGGTGTTAAGTGATGAAACTGCCTGGTTGATGCTGTACATGTTCAGGGGTGGTATGGAAGAGCCGGGTGGCACTTCACAAGCCTTATGGGAATATCCGGGTTTATGGAAGAAGGATAATAACCAGATCGGTGGTAAAACAGGTACCTCATCAAAATATGTTGACGGTTGGTATATGGGAATAACTAAAGATCTTGTAACCGGCGTTTGGGTTGGTTGCGATGACCGCAGCGTACACTTTAACAGCTCGGAAACAGGCGAGGGTTCGCATACAGCTTTGCCGATCTTTGCAAGATTTATGGAAAAGGTTTATGCTGATCCAAAATCAGGGTATACTTATGGACCGTTCCCGAAACCATGGACAAAGATCACCAAGGAGTATAATTGTCCTTCACCACGTATTGAGGTTGATACTTTGAAAACAGATAGTTTGAATGGGCCAAAAATTGATTCTGCTCAATTGGAGGACATGAAGAAGGCAGAAGAAAACCCGGATAATAAAACACCTGATCAGCAAAACAGATAATTAACACCAGTGTCAGCGTAGGATAATTTTTTCTATATTGAACTGTTTATATAAAAGAAAATCAAAATTCACCTGCAGATTTATTCTTTATAAATGAATCTATGAATAAACTATACCCAACCTTTGCCTGGTTTAAAAAATATGCTCTGGCCTTATTTTGCATTATTGGAACGCTAGTTATCACCCAGGATGCCAAAGCACAATATTTCGGGCAAAACAAAGTACGTTATAAGAACCTGAAATTCAAGGTTTATAAAACTCCTCACTTCGAGATTTACTACTATATCAAAAACGACAGCACCATCAAGCGCTTTGCCCAGGAAAGTGAGCTTTGGTATACTATTCATCAGCAGGTTTTCAGGGATACTTTCAGAAAGCCCAACCCGATCATTCTTTATGCTGATCACCCCGACTTCCAGCAAACTACAGCGATTGATGGCGAAATTGGCGTAGGTACAGGCGGTGTTACCGAAGGTTTAAAAAACCGTGTAGTGATGCCGATGATGGAAACCAACCAAACCACGCGCCACGTTATCGGTCACGAATTGGTGCACGCATTTCAATACCACGCTTTATTAAGCCGCGACTCGGCGATGTATGAGAACATCAATAATATACCGCTCTGGATGATTGAAGGGATGGCCGAATATCTGTCTATCGGTAAAAAAGATGCATATACCGCTATGTGGATCAGAGATGCTTATCTGAACAAAAACATTCCTACAATACGCGATCTGACAGAAACCAATAAATATTTCCCCTACCGTTATGGTGAAGCTTTCTGGTCGTACATAGGGTCGACTTATGGCGATACGGTCATCGTGCCGTTCTTTAAAAATACGGCACGTTTTGGTTTGGAGTATGGTATACGGAGAACCTTCGGATACGATGATAAAACCTTATCCAATCTCTGGAAAAACACTATCGAAACTACTTACAAACCACTCCTAAAAGATACAGTGCAAAAACCGGTGGGTAAGAAGTTGATCGACAATAAAAATTCAGGCGAACTGAATGTAGCTCCGGCTATTAGTCCCGATGGTAATTATCTGGCTTTTCTCTCTGAAAAGGATCTATTCACGGTCGATCTCTATCTCGCGGATGCGCATTCGGGGCGAGTCATAAAGAAGCTGACGAGTAAGATATCCAACACGCATATTGACGAATTTAACTTTATAGAATCGGCAGGAACCTGGTCGCCGGATAGTAAGAAATTTGCGTTCAGCGTTTTCAGTCATGGTCGTAACCGGATGCTGATCGTCGATATTCCAAGCGGAAGTGTTTCGGACAATATCTCAATGGAAAAGGCCGAACAGTTCAGTAACCTGAGTTGGTCGCCTGATGGGAAAAATATTGTAGTCCAGGGTATGTCAGACGGGCAAAGCGACCTGTACTTGTACAACTTTGATACAAAAAAGGTTACCCAGCTTACCAATGACAAGTTTTCTGATTATCAGCCATCATTTTCAAGAGATGGAAAAAGGATCATTTTCACCAGTGACCGTACCACTTACGACAAATCATTATCTCAGGATATCACTTTCAATCTGGCTGAATTAGATCTTGCTACAGGGCAGGTTGCCAATATTAATGTATTTGATGGTGCCAATAACTTAGACCCTCAATATTCGGCTGATGGTAAAAAGATATACTTCCTGTCAAACAGAGACGGTTTCCGCAATATGTATCGTTATACACTGACGACCGGGCAAGTGGAACAAATGACTGATCTGTTCACCGGCATTTGCGGTATTACTGAGTATTCTCCGGCTATCAGTATATCAAACAACGATGACATTGTTTACTCCTACTATTTCGCGCAGAAATATGTATTATATAACGCAAAAGCATCTGATTTTACACCAAAAGAAGTAGATAAGCAGGCACTGAACTTTGATGCAGCTATGTTGCCTCCATTTGGTTCTGTAGGTGTCGATCTGATAAACTCAAACCTGAACAATTACCTGGCTTACAAAAAAATCCCTACGGATTCTATTAAACAGATCCCATACAAGCCAATGTTCAAGTTGGATTACCTGGCCAGCAGTGGTGTAGGCGCGTCAGTAAGTCAGTTTGGCGCAGGGTTTTCTAGCGGAGTTCAGGGTGTATTTAGCGACATACTGGGCCATAACCTGATCTATGGCGGATTGAACATCAATGGTCAGGTTTATGATTTCGGCGGGCAGTTCATCTACATCAACCAGCAAGGCCGATGGAATTTTGGTGTGGGCGTCTCGCATATCCCCTACCAATTTGCTAATTATAGTATAGTACCCACAACATATCCTATAAACACCACAACTACCGTCCCGGCCTACCAGGAAAGATATGATATCATCCGCATTTTTGAAGATCAGGCGACTATGTTTACATCATACCCGTTATCTAAAGTTACGCGTGTAGAATTCGGGACGGGTATTTCACATTATAGTTATCGTGTCGACCGTTACAGTACCTACTATGACACACTGGGAAATGTGTTGAGCGACTACCGTCATCAGCATATTTCTAACGCCGACTATAATAAAGATCCGAGCAACAACGCCCAATTAAATCCTTTTACCCTATTCCAGGTGAATACCGCTTTAGTAGGTGATAATTCATTCTTTGGCGTTGCATCTCCTTTAACAGGTTTCCGTTATCGTTTTGAAGCGGAATATGATTTTGGAACCTATCACTTCTTCGCTCCTACAATTGATCTGCGTGAATATTTACGGGTTAAACCTGTGACGTTTGCGGCAAGGCTATATGGTTACGGGCGATTTGGAGGTGTTGATGGATTGTATCCACTATATGTGGGCTATCCGTTCTACATACGGGGTTATGAAGCGCAAACATTTTATAACAATAGTAATAAAACACCGACTAACGGGTTTACACCTGATCAACTCTCGGGCGACAGGATAGCCGTCGCAAATTTTGAAGTAAGATTACCATTTACCGGTCCTGAAAAGTTATCTCAGATCAAATCGAAGTTCTTCTTCACCGAGCTTAACTTATTCTTTGATGCAGGCTTAGCATGGAATAAAGGCAACCAGATAAAACTTCAATCAAGCCCTGATCTGACAGGATATACGCCAGCCACCGACTCCAATGGAAATCCGATATTAGATAAAAATGGAAACCAGATCATGAACCCGGTTTACAATGCTAATCAAAGAGTACCGGCGTTAAGCGCAGGTGTTTCCATGCGTGTGAACTTATTCGGTTATTTTGTACTGGAACCCTATTTTGCATGGCCGTTTAATCGTACAGATATCAGCAAGCCGGTGTTTGGCTTAGGATTTACTCCTGGTTGGTAAAAGAAGATATATTACAAAAAACGTCCCGATAGTTATCGGGACGTTTTTAATTTAAAACCTATTTTAGTCTCGACAGTTAAGTTTAAAAAATTATGATGAACAAATTATTTCTGTTTATTCTGATCATTTTCAATAGTTCATTCGTTTTTGCTCAGAAAACTGATTCGACGACCAATAAACCTGGCAAAGCGAGAAATGTGGATGGATCGATAATGAGCCCTTCGAAGACCATACAAGAAAATATTGCGGCGTCGCCTAATTTTTCTACGCTGAAGTATATAATCGTCGCAGATACTACAAATACATTTAATGGCAATCCCATCACGGTATTTGCGCCAGATAATCAAGCATTTAGCAGACTACCTGCGGGAACCGTTGATACATTACTACTACCAACTCATAAATCAGATTTACTTAGCCTGATCAAATACCATGCTATTGCCGGAAAAGTCACATCGAGCGATATAGAAAGGCAGATAAAGAGTGGAAACGGACAGGCTAAATTCACAACTTTATCAGGTAAAACATTAACGGCAAAGATCAACGAAAACCGGAATATTGTACTTACTGATGAGAATGGGGGTCAAAGTATTATAAGTAGATTAGATGTTCAGCAAAGCAATGGGCTATTATTCGTGGTGACACAGGTATTGTTACCTAAGTTTACACAGTAATTACAGGAAACAGCAAACCGGCATAAAACTGTTTTCGTAATTCTGAGTATGAAGAAGATAATCCTATTTGCAATCACAGCCAGTGCTTTATTTCTGTTCGGCACTTTAAACGGCATGTCCCAGGCCAAAAGAAAATTAAGCAAACCTGCCTCAGAATGGAAAAAGACTCTTACGCCCAACCAATATGAAATTATGGTAGAAAGCGGCACGGAAACACCATACAAAAATGCTTATTGGAATAATCATGAAAAAGGTGTTTATGTGAGTGCGGCTACAGGTGAAGTTCTGTTCAGTTCGGATGATAAATATGACAGTCATACCGGCTGGCCAAGTTTTGTAAAACCAGTTGACCCCAACAAAGTCGAAGTAGTTAGGGACAATAGTTTTGGCATGGTACGCGACGAAGTGATCGAAAAAAGCACTGGCTTACACTTGGGCCATGTTTTCGATGATGGTCCTGTTGATCGCGGTGGCAAACGCTATTGCATGAACTCCGGAGCACTCAAATTCATTAAAAAGTAACCATCTTACGCGCAGCACTGATAGACGGGCGGATCATTGCTCTTGAACGGGTGTTGTGCTCAAAATTTAATCCGATGGTCAGGTCAACCCAATCAGGGTTTACAGATCTGATCATTTTTTCTTTTTGCGGACGTGTAAATGTGCTTACATATTTAAAACGCTCCATCGCCTGTTCCTCGGTGTTGATCTCTTCAAAATATACTAAACGATTTAGTTGTTGAGCTGTATCGAAAAATAAGGTCGGCATTTCGCGGTAAAAATTCAGTGTTTTTAAAATATCTGAACATAATCCAACATGCAAATTGTTTCTGTTTCTGTCAGTTATGATATAAATAAAGCGTTTCATTTCAATAAAAATTTGCTGGTTAAAAAATATTTACTAATTTTATGAGCATAAAAATACTAATAATTTTAGCAATTGCAAATTTTATGTCAATAATTTCATCAAATATCAAATTCCTCAGAAAAAAGAAAGGTCTTACACAACAACAGTTTGCAGACCAGATAGGTATAAAAAGATCGCTTGTAGGCGCCTATGAGGAAGAAAGAGCAGAACCCAAGTATGACTTGCTAAAAATAATAGCAGCGTTTTTTGAGGTCACAGTAGATGATTTTATAAATGAGACTATAAACGAAAAATGGGCGCCTAAACCCAAGGGCGATCCAGCCAATCTGCGTATACTCAGTATATCAGTAGATAAGGAAGATAATGAGAATATCGAGATGGTACCTTTGAAAGCAAGCGCAGGATATCTGAATGGTTATGCCGATCCGGAATATGTAGCGGCTTTGCCTAAGTTTTATCTGCCGATGTTCAAGCAGGGTACTTATCGCGCTTTTGAGATCAAAGGTGATTCAATGCTTCCACTGGTGTCAGGTACTATTATCGTTGGTGAATACCTTGAAAATTGGGGAGATATCAAATCAGGCGATACATATGTTATCGTGTCAAAATCCGAAGGTGTAGTATATAAACGTGTAAACGGGAAATTTAAGGAGCAGAAAAAGCTAAAATTGGTATCTGACAACCCGGTTTATGAACCTTATGAGATCAGCGGGGAAGATATCCTGGAGATATGGAAAGCAAAAGCATATATCTCAACTCATCTCCCTGAGCCAACACCGGAGCCAACAATGGAAAGCTTAACCAGTATGATGGCACAGATGCAACGTTCTATTTCTAAGCTTCAACAGAACAATTGATCTTTGGTTGAAGTGGTTGTATTGGTTGTAAAGGTTGGAATAGTTTATTGTGTGAATTAAGACAATAAAACTTGTTCTCTTGCAATTATAACCACTACAACTACTTCAACCATTACAACCCTCCCCAAGGCAACAATTAAGTTACACGATAGTTATTAAACTATTAGCGGCTAACTTTATCAAAAGATCAATAATTAAAGAAACTAGAAAAATGAAGAAATTCCTGTTAATGTGCTGTTTCCTTATCGGAATTACAGCGGTATGCCGTGCACAAGGTGGCGGTATGAGAAGAAGTCCTGAAGAACAGGCAAAAAACTTACAGACACAACTTAAACTTACTGATGACCAAACAACAAAGATCACAGCAATTTATAAAGATCAGGCTACTAAAAGGGATAGCATCCGTACTGCAGCCAATGGCGACAGGGACGCTATGCGTTCGGCAATGATGCCTTTAATAAAGAGCACCAGTGATAAGGTCAAAGCTATCTTAACCCCTGAACAGGCTACTGCATATGATAAAATGATGCAGGAGCGTATGGACAGGATGAGAAATGGCGGCGGTGATGGTGGCGGTAACTAACACCCACTGAAATCATTTTTTAAGAAAGCCTTCCGGTTTAACGGGAGGCTTTCTCTATTTTAGCACAAATTTTTTAACCTTGAGCACAGAAAAATTCATCCGGGAAAAATTGGACGAAAGACGGGAAAACGGTTCGTACAGGACTTTAAAACCTGAAAATAACCTGGTTGATTTTTGTTCCAATGATTACCTCGGCTTTGCACGGTCATCTACCCTAAAACAATGGATAGACGACGAGGTTGCATCTAATCAACATGCATTAAACGGTTCTACAGGTTCCCGGTTATTATCAGGCAATCTATCCTATACAGAAACATTAGAACAAGAAATTGCAGATTACCATAAAGCCGAAGCAGGACTGATCTATAACTCGGGCTATGATGCCAATGTTGGTTTGCTCTCGTGCTTACCTCAACGTGGAGACACCATTATATTAGATGAACTATGTCATGCCTCAATTATTGACGGCGCAAGGCTGAGTTATGCTAATCGTTACACTTTCAAACATAACGACCTCGATAGCCTTGAAGAAAAACTGAAACACGCTAAAGGCAATTGCTATGTAGTAATTGAAAGTGTGTATTCGATGGACGGTGATACCCCTCCAATAAAAGAAATTTTAGCTATTGCAAAAAGCCACAAGGCTGAACTAATAGTTGATGAAGCGCATGCTATTGGATTGTATAATAATGGCTTAATAAACAAATTAAATTTAGAGAATAAGGTTTTTGCACGCATCGTAACCTTCGGTAAGGCTTTGGGCTGCCATGGCGCTATCGTATTAGGAAGTAAAGCTTTAAGAGAGTATCTGATCAATTTTTCGCGGTCTTTTATATATACCACTGCTGCTTCTTTTCACCAGATCGCTTCTATAAAAATGGCTTATAAATTATTGCCGCAGGCCGGTGAAGAGATCAAAAAACTGCACAACAATATTCAATTATTTAAAAAGCTGACATTAAGTGTAAAAAGCGATTTACTGCCGAGTGATTCGTCTATTCAATGCTTGGTTGTGGGTAGTAACGGAAGAGCGAGAGCAATTGCTAATGAGTTGCAGAGTGCCGGTTTGGATGTCCGTCCGATTTTAAGTCCTACTGTTGCAAAAGGCAGCGAACGATTACGGATATGTTTGCATTCTTTTAATTCGGCAAATGAAATAACTTTGCTGTCAGAAATTTTACAACAACATACCCTATGACTTCTAAAAAACCTTTGTTTGTTACCGGCATTGGTACCAACATTGGCAAAACCATTGTATCCGCAGTATTAGTTGAAAAACTAAAGGCTGATTACTGGAAACCTGTTCAATCCGGCGATCTGGATAAGAGTGATTCGCTATCCATACAAAGCCTGATATCGAACACCGTTACCAAAATCCATCCGGAGAGTTACAAGCTTACTCAGCCTTTTTCGCCGCATAAATCTGCCGCCATTGATGGCATAACTATCGATCCGGATAATATACATCTGCCTAAGACCAGCAACGCATTAATCGTAGAAGGAGCCGGTGGTTTGATGGTGCCTTTAAATAATGAGTTTCTGATCATTGACCTGATAAAAAAACTCAATATCGAAGTAGTCCTGGTATCTCAAAATTACCTGGGGAGCATTAATCATACTTTGCTATCTATTCACGCATTAAAAAGCTACGGGATCACAATCAGGGGCATCATTTTTAACGGGATAAAGGATATTTACTCGAAGGATTTTATTCTTGAAACCACGGGCGTAGAATTGCTGGGCCATATCCCGCAGTACAATATGATCGACAAAAAGGCCGTAATTGATGCAGGCAGCTATATTCACTTATAATTAAGACAGGTATTTGGCGATGTAAAGAATTTGCCTCAACTTAGCGAAGATTCAAATACCAATTATGATACAAAACGTTACGGTTATCGGTTCGGGAACTATGGGTAATGGCATTGCCCATACCTTCGCTCAAAATGGTTTTAAAGTTTCACTGGTGGATATCAGCAGCGAATCATTAGCTAAAGCATTGCAAACCATCTCCAATAACCTCGACAGGCAGATCAAAAAAGGTGCTATTGACGAATCAGCAAAAGCCTCTACCCTTTCCAATATAACAACCTATACTGATTTGAAGGCCGGAATAATCAATGCTGATCTTGTTGTCGAAGCTGCTACAGAAAACAAGGATATCAAACTAAACCTGTTTAAACAATTAAGCGAACTTTGCAAAGCCAATACAATATTGGCATCGAACACTTCGTCTATTTCCATCACTCAAATTGCAGCAGCAACTAACAGACCGGATAAAGTGATCGGGATGCATTTTATGAATCCGGTGCCTGTAATGAAACTGGTTGAGATTATCCGTGGCTATGCGACCATCGATGAAACCACAAATACCATCATGCAGCTTTCCCGCGATTTGGGTAAAGAGCCGGTTGAAGTAAATGATTATCCGGGTTTTGTGGCCAATCGTATCCTGATGCCGATGATCAATGAAGCGATCTATACCTTATATGAAGGCGTTGCCGGTGTCGCGGAGATTGATGCAGTAATGAAGCTGGGCATGGCGCATCCGATGGGGCCATTGCAATTAGCGGATTTTATAGGTTTAGACGTTTGCCTGGCCATTTTGAAGGTATTATATGACGGATTCGGCAATCAAAAATACGCACCTTGTCCGCTATTAGTCAACATGGTAACTGCCGGGCATCTGGGTGTAAAATCAGGCAACGGGTTCTATTCTTATACTCCTGGAAATAAAGATTTGATAGTATCTCCCAAGTTCGCACGCAACTGATAATCAAACCTTTTAAGTATTCGTTTGTCTATAGTTTATACCTATATAAACGAAAAACATATGAAAACTTTAGTAAAGCTAGGGTTGATCGCCGCTTTGGGCTCATCCCTGTTCCTGACGTCATGTGCAGGAGAATATTATGTTTCCGATCAACCTGCTGATGTAACTTATGACCCGGGACCGCCGCCTTATCAAGGTGCTATATGGATTGAAGGTGATTGGAGCTATAGTGGCGGGCACTACGTACATAATCGTGGTCGTTGGGCCAGGGCACGTGCTAACCATACCTATGTAAAAGGTAACTGGGAGCACAACAATCGCGGCTATGTTTGGCGTCGAGGCCATTGGCAATAATTTTTTGATGTGCAGAAATGAAAATGTGCGGATGTGCAGATTGATTCAAATAATTTGCATATCCGCACATTTTCATATCAATTACATTCTTTCCGGAACTTCAATCCCTAACAATCCCATTGCTTTTTTGATCACTTTGGCAGTTGCGTATGACAGTTGCAAGCGGAATTGTTTACTAGCATCATCCTCAGCCTGAAGGATCGATTTCTCGTGATAAAACTTGTTGAAAGCCTTAGCTACTTCATACACATAATTGGCAATAACGGCCGGGCTGTGCGCAGAAGCGGCTTGTGATATAGTTTCAGGGAACTCGTTCAGGATTAATATCAAGTCTCTTTCTTCAGCATCCAATGATTCAATAGCTATGCTTTGATTACCTAAGCTTTCTGCCCTGCTTAATACTGAACGGATACGCGCATGGGTATATTGAATAAAAGGTCCGGTATGCCCCTGGAAATCTACCGACTCGTTGGGATCAAACAACAAACGCTTCTTCGGATCAACTTTCAGCAGGAAATACTTTAATGCGCCCATACCGATGGTATGATAAAGCTCGTTTTTTTCAGCTTCGCTGTAGCTTTCTACTTTACCTAATGCCTCAGTTTGCTCCTTAGCCGTTTGCTCCATTTCAGCGATCAGATCGTCCGCATCCACCACCGTTCCTTCACGGGACTTCATTTTACCTGACGGCAGGTCGACCATACCGTATGACAAATGATATAAACCTCGCGCCCATGATTTCCCCAGCTTCTCCAGTATCAGGAACAACACTTTAAAATGATAATCCTGCTCGTTGCCAACCACATAAATAGAATCATCCATGTGGAAGTTTTTATATTTCTCCTGGGCAGTGCCCAAATCCTGGGTCATATAAACTGATGTACCGTCTGAACGGCGTACTAGTTTCTGATCCAACCCGTCGGAAGTTAGGTCTATCCAAACAGAACCATCCTCTTTTTGGAAGAATACTCCTTTTTCAAGGCCTTCCTCTACAATATCTTTACCTAAAAGGTAGGTTTCCGACTCATAATAGAACTTATCAAAATTAACACCTAAAGCATCATACGTCTTACCGAAACCATCGTAAACCCACAGGTTCATCATCTTCCACAAGCTAATCACCTCTTCATTACCGGCCTCCCATTGCTGAAGCATCTCCTGTGCTTCTTTGATGATCGGCGCATCCTTTTTAGCTTCTTCTTCGGTTTGGCCAAATGATTTTAACTCATCGATCTGTTTTTTATATTCTTTATCGAAAAGCACATAGTATTTACCCACCAAATGGTCGCCTTTTTCTCCGGTCAATTCAGGTGTTTCCCCATTGCCAAATTTCTGCCAGGCCAGCATGGATTTACAGATATGTATACCCCGGTCGTTCACCAAATTAGCTTTGATTACTTCGTAGCCATCAGCCTTTAATATTTCGGCAACAGAATAACCCAACAGGTTATTACGCACGTGACCTAAATGGAGTGGTTTATTAGTATTGGGCGATGAATATTCCACCATCACTTTTTTACCGTTGGATTTGGATTCGGCAAAATCATCCGGCAGAATTTCATTGTAGAATTTATCGAGCCAATATTCATCAGCTAATGAGATATTTAAAAAGCCTTTGATCACATTGAAACCGGCTATTTCCGTCACTTCATTTTTCAGGAACGCTCCTATTTCTGCACCGGTTTGTTCCGGCGACTTGCGTGAAAATTTAGTAAATGGGAAGGTAACTATGGTAACTTGTCCTTCAAACTCTTTGCGTGTGGGCTGCAAATTCACGTCGGCAGCATTCAGTTCTGTTTGATATAGGGTTTTAACGGCTTTAACAGCGGCATTAATTATAAAATCCATACGGCAAAATTACTTATTAGAGTCAAGATACAAGAACCCAGATTTAATAAAGATGATTTATGAGCAAATTCAAATAATTTGATCGTTTAAAGTCCTGATTCCTGCATCACTTTGATATTCTCTTTCGGTTATGCAATAGTATAGATAACTTTGAAGGATGACATAACCAATTTATAAAATGGAAGATTATTCAGAGCTGGAATTAACCCAGGCGTCTATCGTAATTACCTCGCTAACTCATAAATGTGAAAAATCATTGGAGAAATTGACTGAGAAGAATTCTCAGCAAACCTTGCTTATAAACAGAATCAAAGGTCTGAAAATTGCTTTGGCTTTAATACAAAGAGAAATAGAAGTTAACACAAAAAACCGCTAACTAAACAAATTCAAACTGAGACACTACCGAATCTTTGCTCTTGCTTCAAGTTCAGATAATTCTAGGTAGATTTGTGGCCGATTATAGCCATTTATGACCAAAAAGAACAACGATTTTCGTATTGATGTAACCTCCGAAATCGGCGACCTGCGTTGCCTTTTGATACATAGTCCTGATAGTGGATTGGGAAAAGTAGTACCCTCGAAAGCCCAGGATTGGCTGTTTGAAGACATTGTGCACCTGGACACCATGCGCCGAAACGAGTACGATTATTACGTAAAGCTACTGATGTATTTCCTTGATCCTGATAAAATTAAAGGCAGATTAAAAGAGATTGATTCAAAAGACCACGACCGTGCTTTTTTTAAGCCAGACAATGAAGGATTTCACGCATCAACCAAAGTAGTCGAACTGCAAAGTTTGCTGGCTGATATTTTAGTCGAAGATGATATCCGCAAGAAACTAGTAGCATCCGTTTGTGCGATTGAAAACTGCACCTATCGGCTTCAGCAAAAACTAATCAGTACAAAGCCAATCGAGTTGGCCAAAATATTTATCTCGGGTTCATTGGGGAATGATGAGATGATCTTCGCTCCTATTCCTAACCTGATATTTTCGAGGGACATCGGCATTGCTATCAACGATTACATGTTGCTAAATAAGCCCGCAAAAAAAGCCCGTGCGAGGGAAACTTTGCTGGCGCGATATATATTCTTTAATCACCCGCTATTTGCTAAATATCAAAACAACATCCTCGAAATACCGGAGACGGTACACCATTTCCTACGTCCAGGCGAGGATCAGGATGAAAAAACCACGCTTGAAGGAGGCGACGTGATGATGGTAAGCCCGGATCATTTATTGATCGGATGTAGCGAACGAACATCAATAAGTGGCGCTAATGAAGCGATGAAATTACTTTTTGAAAATGAGGTAGTGAAAAAAGTAACCATTGTGAAGATCCCTCATAAGCGCGATTATATGCACATTGATACCATTTTTACGCAGGTAAAGCGTCATGTATGGGTGATGCTGGGGTCGCTTTCAGCTTTGGAAGACGTCCACGAAGACGTGAATGTGGTAAAGTGGTTCTCGGAGAAGAAACAAAAGGCAAGGACAGATATCATTCAGTTTGAAAATGGGAAATCGAAACCACGGCTTTTTAAAAGTTTAGAGGAACTATTGAGTGACATCAGTGAAAACGATCTGCAAAGCGGCAAAAAGACAAAATTCATTTATTCGGGGAATGACAAGTTCCCATTCGATGCACGTGAACAATGGACCGACTCGTGTAACTTACTCGCTTTAAAAGAAGGCGTGGTACTGGGCTACGACCGCAACGATAAAACCGTCGAGGCATTCCGCAAAAAAGGATTTGAAATTGTAAAAGTGGCTGAACTGCTGCAAAAGTTTGAAAACAATGAGATCGACCCGCACGAAATGAAGGATACATTAATATTAATGCCGTCATCAGAACTTTCCCGTGCCCGTGGCGGTTTTCATTGCATGAGTATGCCGCTTTTTAGAGATAAAGTTATATGAATACGATTTTAGGATTGCAAAGATTATCATGATTAAAATAAACCTATTAGTTCATAAAACTGTGCAACTCAAATCATCTGTCTAATCTAAAAAATCAAATAATCGTGTCACAAACCTCCTCCACCATATTAATGATTCGCCCGGTGAGCTTTGCGTTCAATGAGCAAACTGCCGGAAGCAATGCTTTTCAGAACCGTAATGCTGAACAACAACGCGTACAGGACAACGCATTACAAGAGTTTAATCGTTTTGTTGATTTACTCCGCGAAAACGGTGTTGAAGTGATTGTGATTGACGATACGCTTGAACCACATACCCCAGATTCGATTTTCCCGAATAATTGGGTGTCATTTCATAATGACGGTACAGTTTTTCTCTACCCTATGATGGCCGAAAATCGCCGCTTGGAGCGCAGGGAAGACATTATCATGGGCCTGGAAGATGAATTCAGGGTAAAGCATGTGATCGATCTGAGCCATTTTGAACACGAGAATAAGTTTCTGGAAGGGACTGGAAGTATGGTACTGGACCGTGAAAATAAAATTGCTTACGCCTGCTTATCGCCACGTACAGATAAAATAGTACTCGATGAGTTTTGCAAGGATGGTGGCTACAAGTCTGTGCTTTTCCATTCGGTCGACCAAAACGGAATGGACATTTACCATACCAATGTATTAATGTGCATTGGAAGCAACTATGCAGTCATTTGCCTGGATAGTATTAAAGATGAAGTGGAAAAGCAAAATGTTATTGCATCCCTTCAGTCAACGCAAAAACAAATTGTAACTATTTCCTTCGAGCAAATGAGCCGGTTTGCAGGCAATATGCTCGAAGTTCAAAATAAAGATGGTGAAAGTCTTATTGTGATGTCAAAAAGCGCCTGGGACTCGCTGAATTATGAGCAAAGGTCTATTCTAAGCTCGTTTAGTAAGCCCGTTTATTCCGATATCAGCACTATAGAAAATAATGGCGGAGGCAGCGCCCGCTGCATGATGGCCGAGGTACATTTACCGCACGATTTATAAGATTTTTAAACCGAATATGATGTTAAAGTAAAATATTTATTAAAAATCTTTAAAATCATAAAATGATGTACATATCTCGTTAAAAAATAACATTTTTGGCAAAATTTTTTAAGAATGCAGAGTTACCAGGAATTTCTTGATCTGAGTGTAGGTTTTCCGCAAGACGGGTTTGAGATCATTGATGATGAATTATATTTTAATGATCTGAATTTGATGGAGATGATCGAAACGTATGGCACACCGCTTCGTTTCACTTATTTGCCTATGGTATCTAAAAAGATACAGCAGGCCAAGCTGTTATTTCAGCAAGCGATCATCAAAAACAATTATCGTGGCAGTTATAAATATTGCTATTGTACCAAAAGCTCGCATTTTAAGCATATTGTTGAAGAGGCGCTGAAAAATGATATCCACCTGGAAACTTCGTCTGCCTTTGATATGCCAATGATCGATGCGCTGGAGAAAAAAGGTGCATTGACCAAAGATATGACCGTGATTTGCAACGGTTTTAAAACTTTCCAATACAAAACTTATATCGTGGACATGCTGCATGATGGTTTTAAAAACATCATCCCGGTATTGGACAACAAGGAAGAGTTTAACATATATGACGATGAGATAGAGATGGATACGCCTTGTAACCTGGGCATCCGTATAGCTGCTGAAGAGCAGCCTGACTCTCAGTTTTATACTTCACGCTTAGGTATACGCCTGGAAGATATCATCGATTTCTATTATAACAAGATAGAACCAAACCCGAACTTTAAAGTAAAGCTGCTGCATTTCTTCATCAACTCTGGTATTTCGGATACGCCGTACTATTGGAATGAGTTGGAAAAATATGTAACGCTGTATTGTAAGTTTAAAAAGATCAACCCTGATCTGGATACGTTGGATATCGGTGGCGGTATGCCTTTTAAAGACTCATTAGTATTTGACTTTGATTACGAATACATGATCAACGAGATCGTGAGCCGTATCAAAGAAATTTGTGCCGACAACGATACAGAGGAGCCGGATATCATTACTGAATTTGGAAAATATACTTGTGCTGAAGCTTCAGGCATTTTATATAAAGTGCTGGGGCGCAAGCAGCAAAATGATCGTGAAAAATGGCTGATGCTGGATGGTTCATTCATTACCAATCTGCCTGACGTTTGGGCCTTGAATCAAAAATATATCCTGTTGCCTGTAAATAACTGGGATTCTGAGTACGAGCGAGTAAATCTTGGAGGTATTACTTGCGATGGTCAGGATTATTACAACCAGGAAGCACACATGAACAGCGTTTTCATGCCGAAGACCCGTAAGGTGCAATACCTGGGTTTCTTTAATACAGGTGCTTACCAGGAAGTTTTAAGCGGTTATGGTGGCATTCACCATTGCCTGCTGCCTTCGCCTAAGCATGTGATCATCCGCAGAAACCGCGACGAGACTTTCAACTTCGAGGTATTCGGCGAAGAACAAAACAGTAAACAAGTATTGAAGATATTAGGTTATACAACCTGATAATATTTTAATAAACTTATTAGGCCGACCGGTGTTAAGCTATTATGCTTAAAATCGGATCGGCTTTTTTGTTGTTAATACCTTTACTCTGTTCCGTTTCAAACCCCAAGCCGCAACAGAAAGATGATAGTATTTATACCTATAAAACTGCATCAGAAGGTGGCACAGGCAAGTTCTACTATGGCCGCGAAATAGCAAATATTATGAATTTCAGCGGCTCATCCTGGTTAGAACGAAATAGCCGTCAAGTAGAAGAAAACTCAAACTTAGCTGTTTCTAAAATGCCGATAAATGAAAACAGCGTGGTAGCCGATATTGGCGCAGGCACGGGCTATTATACCTTTAAGATTTACAACCGGATAACCAAAGGAAAGATATACGCAGAAGAAATACAGGACGACGCTGTTAACTACCTAAAAAACAAAGCTGGCCAATTGGCTGCTATGAATGTAATCGTAGTAAAAGGTAATGAGAAATCACCCGGATTACCTGAAAATAGTATTGATCTCGCTTTAATGGTTGACGTTTATCACGAATTGAATTACCCGCACGAAATGCTGCAAAGCATCCGTAAATCGTTAAAGCCCAAAGGCAAACTCTTATTGCTTGAATATAAAGCTGAAGATCCCAAGGTCGACATAAAGCCACTTCACAAGATGACCGTGAAGCAGGTCACTAAAGAATTAAGCGCAAATGGTTTCCATTTGGTTGAAGACGGGGAGTTTCTGCCAATACAGCATTATTTGTTGTTCGAAAAAGATTGATCACTAACTATCAAATTTCTCCAGCAACTTCAGCAGCGTCTCAAAGTCTTTAGGATAAGGCGCATGTATAGTTATGTCTTTTCCATCCAGCAATTTAAAAGTCACTTCGTAAGCATGCAAAGCAAAGCGTTTCATGATTGGTTGCTCTTCCTGGTCTTTACCTAGATGGTATTTTCGCTTGATCTCTGACAGGAAAACGGGTTTGCCACGATACATTTCATCACCAGCTATGGTAGCACGCTGTGATGCAAGATGGATACGTATCTGGTGCATACGGCCTGTCACTGGTCGGCACTCAACCAAAGTATAATGCTTAAAGTATTTTATGGATTGGAACCAGGTTTCGGCGCGTTTACCCTCTTGTCTGCTAATACTTACGTTGCCTTTGCCTACATTTAATATAGGGAGGTCGACCAGCAGCCCTTCAAAAACATGCGTTCCTTCAATAACAGCATGATATACCTTTTTAACCTTTCGCTTTTCAAATTGTATGGAAACAGTGCGGTAAGCTTCTGGGTTTTTAGCAATGATCAGTGATCCTGAAGTTTCTTTATCTAAACGGTGGCATATTTGTGCGTCATCCGAATAAACTTTGGCCATGCGCAGCAAATTGATCTCGCCCCCTTCCCGCTCATCCAGCGAACTTAAAAAAGGCGGTTTATTCACCACGATCACGTCTTCATTCTCAAACAATATCAAATCAGCAAACTTCGGAAACTTCATAGCGGGTAAAAATACGGTTTTGTTGGTTAATTAGTTAATCTGGTAACCGGTTGTCAGTTAATCAGGCGTTGTATTGTAAAAAGGTTTTAAAAGACATTATTCCCCTGTGGAAAAAACTGGTTAACTGATTAACTGGTCACTGATAACCTTGAACAAAACAAACTTCGCGTGACAATGGTTAACTAAATGAAAAACATTAACATCTAACTACAAAAAAACATGAACACAAATTCAACCGGACCTGAAGAAAAGGGATTTTTCGAGAAGGTCAAAGAAACAATCGAACACCTGTGGGAAGGTACAAAAGACACAGCCGAAGAAGTAAAAGATAAAACTGCCGATACGATAGAAAATATAAAAGAAAAAGTAACCGCTGAAAAGAAAACGGTTGCGAGGAAAACCATCGCAGCTAAAAGTAATGTCGCTGTCAAATCAAAAACTGTTAAAGCGAAAGCAGTAGCTGCAACTGCAGATGTAAAGGCCAAAGCCAATACTAAGGTTAAGGAAATCAAAGCCAAAGCTGCCGATGAAACCGCCAAAGCCAAGAAAGCGGTTGCCGACGTAAAAGCTAAAGCAGCAGACAAAACTAAACAGATCGAAAAGAAAGCTAAGGCAGCCAGTACAGCTGTGAAAAAATCCGCAGCAAAGAAAACTGCAGCTGCCAAAAAAGCGGTTGCCTAAAGTACATAAAGAAAAATGCCCCGTAACCGGGGCATTTTTTATGCTTCAAATTTATAGCCGACGCCTTTAACTGTCGAAACGATATCGTCTCCCAGCTTTTCGCGTAGTTTGCGGATGTGAACATCGATAGTACGGTTGGTTACCACTACCGAGTCTTCCCAAATATTCTTTAGTATTACTTCGCGGGTATAAACTTTTCCGGGTTTTGATGCCAGTAAATAAAGTAATTCGAACTCTTTCTTAGCCAAAACAACCTTTTCACCTTTTTGGTAAACCAGGTATGCTTCGCGGTCAATGGTCAAACTACCAATTTCCAGCTTGTTATCAGTCGCTTCTTCGGCAGGAGCATTCCTTCTCAAGATCGCATTGATACGGCTAACTAATGCACGCGGCTTGATAGGTTTGGCGATGTAATCATCGGCACCGACGTTAAAACCGGCGATCTCTGAGTATTCTTCGCTACGGGCAGTTAAAAACACCATGAAAGTATTTTTGAACTCAGGCATGGTGCGCATAATGCGGCAGGCCTCGATACCATCCATTTTTGGCATCATAATATCCAGCACAATTAAGTCCGGAAGTGCTTTTTTAGCTTCAGAAACAGCCTCCTGGCCATTTCTTGCGGTATAAACCTGATACCCTTCCTTCTTTAAATTATATTCGATCAGCTCTAAAATATCCGGTTCGTCATCAACAATAAGAATCTTTTGCTTCGTAGATGTGCTCATATTACAAATTTTGCATAAAGATATAAGCTTAAAAAAAGCAAATGGTTAACCTAATGTTAATAAATTGTTAAGTGTTACCTTTTCTTAACTTATTATTGAGGCTTATTAAACGTTTTGTTTAAAAAATCTTCAAGATCGCTGCCTGTGATGTTCTTTGCTACTATATTTCCTTGCGGATCGATCATAAAATTTGAAGGGATTGCATTGACGTGGTAAAGCCTTTCAGTTGGACCTTCAAAATTCTTCAGATCAGAGGCATGGTTCCAGGTTAATTTATCCTGGTTAATGGCTTGTTGCCATTTGTCTTTATCGACATCCAATGAGACACCCAGTATATTCAGGCCTTTGTTTTTATAGATGGCATACTGCTTTACCACGTTTGGATTTTCCTGGCGGCAAGGTGCGCACCATGATGCCCAGAAATCAACAAGCACATATTTGCCTTTATAATCTGAAAGTTTTACGGTTTTGCCATCCAGCCCTATCGTAGTAAATTCTGGCGCCTTATGCCCTACGGAAATAGGTTTCACCTCCATCATGTTGCGTATAAAGCGCTTCACCGCAGGGTTCTCACCAAAAACATTCTTTGCCTGGATATTATCAGCATAGGCTACCAGTTGCTGTTCATATCTATTTGGGTCAACACCGGTGATAGCAAAGAAACCTGCCAGGGAACCGCTATTGTCGTTGGCAAACTTCAATACTGCCTGACTTTGTTCACTTAATAATTTTTCAAGTCTCGGCCGGTACACTTTTACAAGCGAATCCGATTCGTGGCCTATCTTTTGGGCCTCTTCGCGATATTGCTCAGTCAGGGCGGTTATTTGTTTATTATATACGTTATCGATCTGGTTGAACTGTTGGATCTTTTCTGAATCATCAGAGCCTTTGATCGTATATTTTCTCGAAGTATCTGCCAAATCGGTTGCAAAGCTGATATCATCGCCATTTTTAGCGATCACATCAAAAACAGCGGTCTTACCAGTGCGGATATCGAATAAGTTCTGGTAAGGCGATGAACGTTTGAACTCAAATTTTCCGTTTTCGCTCAGATTGGTCGAATCCACCATTGCCAGACCTGCACTATCTGCCTGGAAAAGGTATATTTTCTTTACAGGTCCTGGGTTGGTAATAGTACCGGAAATTGTAAATGCAGATTTATCTTTACAAGAACTGATTGCAGCAATCAATCCAACAATACCACAATATATTAAGCTTCTCTTCATTCTTTTTTAGATTTGAGATGTGAGATATGAGATTTGAGATAATATTAAGATTAAGAATTGTTTTTTCTTAGTCTCATATCTCATGTCTCAAATCTCATATCTCCCTTATTTTGACTCTAATTCTTTTATCAATAACTGGTTGGTCTTCTGCGGATCGATCTTTCCTTTTGACCTTTTCATGATCTCGCCCATAAATAATCCCAAAACACCTTTTTTCCCTTTTCTGTATTCGATCACTTTATCCGGGAACTTGGCTATAGCTTCGGTAATAAACTGATGTACGTCATCCGCATCGGCAGTGATCAGCAGGTTCAATTCCTTAGCTAACTGCTCCGGCGCTTTCTCCGGGTCACTGATCATAGCCGGGAACAACTTTTGCGATGCTACCGAATTGTTGATCTTAACCGAATCAATCAGCGCTATAAGCGTGGCCAAATTAGCAGGTTTGATTTTGAATTCTGTAATAGCTATGCCATTTTCATTTAGGTATGATTTTACAGAGCCCATCAACCAATTTGATGCCGATTTATAGTTCTCTGTATGTTTGATCAATTCCTCGAAATACAAGGCAACTTCTTTTTCTGCAGTGATAACAGAGGCATCGTAAACCGACAGGCCAAGAGTCGAAACATATTTCGCATAAAGTTCCTTCGGCAACGCAGGTAAACTTTCCTTTATTCTGTCAACATATGCTATATCTAACGACAAGGGCTGCAAGTCCGGTTCAGGGAAATAGCGGTAATCATTCGCCATTTCTTTTGAGCGTAAAACCGAGGTTTCACCTGTATCGGCATTAAAGTTTAATGTATTCTGCTCAATATGGCCCCCCGCTTCTATAATCCTAACCTGGCGCTCAAATTCGTGGTCGATAGCGCGCTGCACATTGCGTATAGAATTCAGGTTTTTGACCTCGCAACGGTTTCCGTAAACGGTATTTCCTCTCAATCGTACAGAAATATTTGCATCGCAGCGCATGCTGCCTTCTTCCATGTTGCCATCGCAGATATCAAGATAGCGAAGTAGCTTACGTATTTCAGTCAGGTATTGCCCGGCTTCTTCGCTGGTACGCATATCGGGTTCTGATACAATCTCGATCAGAGGTACTCCTGCCCTGTTCAGGTCGATGAGTGAATCGGCATGATGCTGGTCGTGCATACTTTTACCGGCATCTTCTTCCATATGAATATGGTGGATAGCAATGTCTTTTTGCGAACCATCCGACAAACGAACGGTAACATGGCCGCCCAAGCATACTGGTGCCTGATCTTGTGTGATCTGGTAACCTTTAGGCAGATCGGCATAAAAGTAATTCTTGCGAGCGAAGGTATTATTCAGGTTGATGGAACAATTACAAGCTAAACCCATTTTAACCGCATACTCTACCATGCGTTTATTAATGCGCGGCAAAGTGCCCGGATGCCCCAGAGAAATAGCGCTGATATGTTCATTAGGACCGGCTCCAAATGCTGCTGAATCCGAAGAAAAGGCCTTGCTTTGTGTAGATAGCTGAGCGTGCACCTCCAAACCTATCACCAGCTCATATTTGTCTTTCATCTTCCCAGATAGAATTTCTTGATCAATATATTGTTGTCAGTTAATGACAAGCGCCAAATATAGTTAAAACTATAAAATACATGGATAATAAAGCTTATCTTATGTCTCAAACCATTTTAACATACGTTGATACCTACATAATGCGTTGTCAATTAAAGCGTTTATTCTATAAATCAGCCGGTTAAAATAAATTTCTCAATAAACTAAATATTTAGTTGATAATTCAAAAACTCTTATTTAACTTCGTATAACTAAAAACTTAATTATAAACCTTCGAGACTATGGACACGCTGCAATATATAGTTTTGGCCAACCTATTCCTTAGTGCATTCTTCGGATTATATGTTCTATTATTGAAAAAGGAGACGTTTTTCCAGGTGAACAGAGCCTATTTGTTATCAGCCCTGCTCCTGGCATTTGCACTGCCATTTATTCATACTGACTGGTTTGGACAGTCTGCCATTGTAGAACAGATCAAATATTCAGTAATAGCTAAGCCTATTGATGTATTTGCTTCCCAACAAAACGGGGCATCATCTTTTACATTTTTTCAGATCGTATCGGGGATATATCTTATCGGGATAATTGGATTCAGCTTATACCTATTCATTAAATTATTGGCGGTTAAAAAGATCATATTTAATTCTGATACTCAATCCTCATACTCATTCTTTAAGAGGATATACCTGAGCGAAAGCAACTCATCTAATCAGCTTATTTCTGAGCACGAGCACATACACGCGGCGCAATGGCATTCTGTGGATGTATTGTTAATGGAGATCGTAATCGTTTTCAATTGGTTTAACCCTTTGGTATACCTGTTCAGGAAAGAACTGAAGAATGTACACGAGTTTATTGCGGACGAAGGTGCGATTAAACTTTCAGGCAGCAAAAAGGATTACGCCATGCTTTTATTTAGTCAAACGTTTGAAACACCTATAAACAATTTAGTTAACCCATTTTTTAATCAAAAATTATTAAAACAACGCATTATGATGATCCAAAAAGATAAATCGCAAAAGAGTGCACTTTTAAAATACCTGCTGGCTATGCCTTTGTTTGCCTTGATGCTGACGCTTTCTTCAGCTACCATCGTTAAAAATGAAGCACTGACATCGACAGAAAAGGCAACTCTTTTTCCGCAGCAAAAAGATGACAAGGTATTCACTGAAGTTGAACATGTGCCAAACTATCCGGGGGGAGTAGATAAATTCTATAAATTTCTACAGGAAAACATTAAATACCCTGCCGAAGCAAAAAGCAAGAAAATCCAGGGTAAGGTTTTTGTATCCTTTATTGTAGAAAAGGATGGCTCACTGAGTGGGATAAAGACTATACGCGACCCGGGCGCAGGCTGTGGACCGGAAGCTGTAAGAGTAATGAAGTTATCTCCTAAATGGAATCCGGGAGTTCAGAACGGACATAAGGTAAGGGTTCAATATACTTTACCTATCAGCTTTACACTTAAGGGCTAGCTTGATACGGGTGTCATGCTGAGGCGCTCGAAGCATGGTGGGCAAAGGCCTCTACGCACACACTTCGAGTGCCTCAGTGTGACACCCATTTATTCTCATTTTCTGTTCTAGATAAAGCTTTTAGCCTTTTCCAATACCCTATCTAAGCCGCTAACGTCTTTACCACCTGCTGTCGCAAAGAAAGGCTGACCGCCGCCGCCACCCTGGATCTCTTTAGCCAATTCACGAACGATGTTACCGGCATTCAGTCCTTTATCTTTCACCAGGTTTTCGGAGATCATAACGGTGATATTTGGTTTACCTTCAAAATCTGCTGCAAGGACAAGGAAAAGATCACTTAAAATATCCTTTAATTGGTATGCCAGGTTCTTAACCGCATCTGCATTGGGAAGAACAACTTTTTCAGCGATGAAATTGATGCCATTGATGTTCTGTGCCTTTTTAGCAAGTTCATTTTTCAACCCTGCTGATTTTTCGAGCACTGATTTTTCGATTTCTTTCTTCAGCTTACTATTTTCATCCAGCAGGCTTTCGATGCTTTTGCCGATATCTTTCGGATTCTTAAGCAATTCTTTTAGCTGATGAATCAAGAGGCTTTGCTCGTTGATATAGTTTTCAGCACCGATACCTGTAATGGCTTCGATACGACGAACACCAGCAGCCACAGCACTCTCAGCAATGATCTTGAAATAACCAATGTTACCGGTAGCCTTTACATGCGTACCGCCGCAAAGCTCTTTTGAGAAATTGTCATCAAAAGTGATCACACGGACATATTCTCCATATTTCTCACCAAACAAGGCTGTTACACCGCTGGTAATAGCTACCTGGTAAGCCACATTGCGTTCTTCTTTTAAAGGAATATTCTCGCGCACTTTTTGATTTACGATAGCTTCAATCTGCGCCAGTTCCTCATCGGTTACTTTGGCAAAATGCGAAAAGTCGAAACGGAGATATTCGTCGTTCACCAATGAACCTTTTTGATTCACATGGCTGCCCAATACTTGTTTCATCGCAGCATGCAGTAAGTGCGTGGCAGAGTGATTACTCATAATATTAGCCCGGCGTGCAGGATCGACAATAGCTGTCAGTGCATCATCAATAGCTTCTTCAGATGGTAATTTATCTACAAAATGCACAATCAGCGCATTTTCCTTTTTGGTATCGGTTACATTGATCACTTCTCCATCCGGGAAAACCAACTCACCGGTATCCCCTACCTGACCACCGCTTTCGGCATAGAATGGTGTTTTATCTAACACGATTTGGTATTGCTCTTTGCCTTTGGCGGTTACCTTGCGGTATTTTATTATATGGGCTATGGTTTCGGTTTCATCATAGCCGGTAAATTCGGTGGTATCTTCATCTTTTATGACAACCCAATCGCCTGTATCAATAGCCGTAGCTGCGCGTGAGCGAGTTTTTTGCTCAGCAAGGGCCAATTCATACCCTGTTAAATCTACAGACCAGCCTTTTTCACGAGCCATTAACTCGGTCAAATCGATAGGGAATCCATAAGTGTCAGACAATTCGAACGCAAATTCGCCTACGATATTCTTTTCTTCAATGAAAGGGAAATATTCTATTTGCAAATTTGTTAATAGACGTTTAACCCTATTGGAATTAAGCACCCATGTTGAACCGTTGTCTTCTTTAAAAAAGTTTACAGTATATTCATTAAATAATTTTATTCCAGCATCCAAGGTTCTTAAAAACGCTGCTTCCTCTTCCAAAACCACCTTTTGCACAAAATCCTTCTGATTCCACAACTCATCAAACACCCCTTTAAACTGCTCAGCCAGTAATGGTACCAATTGATTCAGGAATGGCTCTTTGAAACCTAAATACTGATACTGGTACCTTACAGCCCTGCGTAGAATACGGCGAATAACATAACCGGCCTTATTATTTGATGGTAGCTGCCCATCGGAAATCGTAAAGCTAACAGCCCTAACGTGATCTGCCAATACACGCATAGCAACTGCTTCATTCCAACCTTTTTCACCTGGCTTAGAAGCAGCATTATATTTCTTTCCGCTTTTCTCAGCAATAAACTGTATCAGGTGCTGAAATACATCTGTATCATAGTTTGAAGTCTTATCCTGTATTACACGTACTAAACGCTCAAAGCCCATACCTGTATCCACATGTTTAGCAGGAAGCGGTTGCAATGAGCCATCCTTCAGCCTGTTAAACTGCATGAACACATTATTCCAAATCTCTATCACCTGGTCGCTGTCACCGTTTACCAAACTTGCACCAGGTACTTTAGCACGCTCGGCAGCCGGACGATTATCATAGTGGATCTCCGAACACGGACCGCACGGACCGGTTTCGCCCATTTCCCAAAAATTATCCTTTTTATTCCCCATCAGGATACGCTCCGGGGAAATATGCTGCGCCCAGAAATCGTAGGCTTCCTGATCTTTAGGCAGACCTTCTTTTTCGTCTCCCTCAAAAATGGTTACATAAAGGCGGTCTTTATCTATTTTTAATGCTTCGGTCAGCAATTCCCAGCTCCAGGCAATGGCATCTTTTTTAAAGTAGTCGCCAAAGCTCCAGTTGCCCAGCATCTCGAACATGGTATGGTGATAGGTATCGATACCCACTTCTTCCAGGTCGTTATGCTTACCCGAAACACGCAAACAACGCTGCGTATCAACCACGCGTGCATATTTGGCAGGCGATTCGCCCAGGAAAATGTCTTTAAACTGGTTCATACCAGCGTTAGTGAACATCAATGTCGGGTCGTTTTTAACGACAATAGGAGCCGACGGCACTATGGTGTGCCCTTTGGAAACAAAAAAATCCAAAAAAGCTTTACGTATCTCTGAAGAAGTCATGAAATGTTAAATAGTCCGCAAAGTTAATTATTCGCTTCAAAGTGCGAAAACGGCATCAGAAACAAGTTTATCATGAGAATGAGCACTTTACAAGTATTAACAAGAGTAAAACTTTTCCACACTTTTGTATTTTATGGAACATTATTAGTTAAGCATGCGTTAAAGAGAAAAATTGAAATTAACTTTGGAATATGCCTTACAAAGAGCACGAGATTAGTAAAATGTACTACACCATGGGTGAGGTGGCTGCTATTTTTGATGTAAATCAGTCATTGATCAGGTTTTACGAAAAAGAATTTGATGTACTACAGCCTAAAAAGAATAAAAAAGGCAATCGTTATTTTACGCCTGAAGATATCGAGCACCTAAGGATCATCTTCCATTTGGTGAGAGATAAAGGCTACACTATTAATGGCGCACGCGAGCACCTGAAAAAGAATATGGATGAGTCTAAAGACCATCAGCGGGTGATTGATTCGCTGGAAAGCATTAAGAAATTCTTGTTAGAAGTTCGCGAACAGCTATAATTCCTTTATTTCAATAAGCTACTATTCTTTTTGAAGAGATTTTCTCTTTGAAATCATATCTTTATTTCCAGATTTTGTGCTGACCACCCCTCAGTACCTGAACCTGTAAAATTGATATGATAGCCGCTCACAAAGGCGAAATTCCATTTGCAATATTACTTCTCCCCTTTTTAGCCGGAATCGGTTCAGGCATTTATGTTCCTGTATTTTCTTTTACTACGTTTTTCGCCGTAATACTTTCGGGCTTGATTGCCCTGTTTATCAGCCTAAACTTTTTCTATAAAAAGCTAAGTCTTTATAAGTTAAAATGGACAGGTGGCATATTGATCTACAGCATATTATTTACCTTAGGATGGACAATAACTTTAAAGTATAACGAGCTTAACAACCAAGATCATTTTTCAAAGAAGTCTGCGGATTACCTCATGGTCAAGGTCAGCAATGAACCCAAACTAAACGGGGATCTGTTAAGATTTACGGCTACAGTAGAGAATAACGTCAAAAATGCAAAAGCAACTCAGTCTTCAGGCAATCTATTGATTACTATAAAAGACAGCCTGGCTCGTAATTTATATTATGGTGATGAGCTAATGATCCCGGCAAATTATCATCCTGTCGACCCACCTTATAACCCTGGCGAATTTAATTACAAACAATACCTCGCCAATCAGAATATTCACTATCAAGAATTTCTGTATCCTCGTCAATATTATATCCTATCAAAAAATAGCGTCAATGGTTTGATTTCTTATTCGCTTAGATTGAGACAGCAACTGGTAGAAAAGTTTAAAAGGCATATTAACAATCCTGAAGCTGTTGCAGTAGTATCAACCTTAATATTAGGTTATAAAGCTGATCTGAGTAACGATGTGTTACAGGCTTATTCTAAAACGGGTACCATCCATGTGCTTTCGGTTTCAGGTGCCCACGTTGCCATTCTTTTCCTCGTATTGGATTTTATGCTGGGTTTTCTCAACCGATTCAGGTATGGCAAAACCATCAAGGCTGTATTAGTTATCTCGATTATATGGTACTATTCCCTGCTTACAGGTTTCTCACCTGCTGTTTGCCGCGCGGCGGTAATGATATCGATGATCATCATTGGCAAAACTTACAATCGCTATATCAATACTTTAAACATACTGGCGCTTTCGGCCTTCTGTTTGTTGCTGTATGATCCTTATTTTATTCTCGATGTGGGTTTTCAGCTGTCCTACCTCGCAGTAGCGGGACTGGTAATATTTCAGCCGATAGTTTATCAATGGATGGATATTGATAACAAATGGCTGGATAAATTATGGGCGGCTTGTTCTATATCCATAGCCGCACAGGTAATCACATTTCCGCTGAGTGCCTATTATTTTCACCAGTTCCCGGTCTACTTTCTGATCAGCAATTTGTTTATCATCATTCCTTCAGAGCTTATCATGATTGCCGGTTTATCCTATTTGATTTTGCCTGAAATACCTTTTGTTTCATCTGCATTGGGATGGATATTGGAGAAATCGATATTAATAATGGATAAAGCGCTGGCAGCAATTGAGCATTTCCCCTATTCCAGCATTAACAAAATATGGATCACACCGGTTGAATACTTATTACTTTACATCATTATTGTCGCTGTATTTTACTTTTTGTATGATCGTAAAGTATGGGTGCTTAGGTTAAGTCTGATCTGCATGCTTTTGTTAGTGGCCAGCATTAGCTTTAAGAAATGGAATAGTTCGCGATCCAACCAGATTGCCTTCTTAAGCCTCAGAAAACATACTGGAATTGCGTTTAAAAAAGGAAATGACGCTGTTATATTAACTGATTTGCAGGATACGGACAAAGCATACCGCTATTCTATCCAGCCTTATTTAGATAGCTCCCAGATAGAGCACGTCAAACTATTATCCCCAGATAAAAATATTCGTCTGCCCTATTTTCTGAAAGAAAATAATTACCTGCTATTCCAGGATAAACGATTGTTACTCTTTAATCAACACCTATCTGAAATACAACTGCCGCAAAAATTTCAGACCGATTACTTGTATGTATCCGGATCTAAAACCGCAGATGTTGATCTCAATTTTCTAAATAGGAATTATGATTACAGGGCATTAATCATTGACAATTCCAATTCGAACTACCTGATTAACAAGTTACAGAAACAGGCAGAGGCACGACACATCAATTATCATATTTTATTGCGTAACAAATCAATAGTGGTATCATCTAATTGAGAAATTAACAAAACATTTGCACCCAATGCAATTAATATCTAAATTGTGTTAAATAAATTCCAAAACATGAAGATTAAATTTTTAGGCGCAGCTTTTGGTATTGCTTTATCGGCAGTAACTTTAAGCGCGAGTGCGCAAAAAGCCTATACCCAGGGCGTGGTTACTTACAAAACTAACATGCGTGGCCAGGATGTAGAAATCAAAGAATATTTCACAGCTGATTCTACTGCATCTACGTTTTCTGCAGGTCCGGCTACTATTAAATTGCTGACTGACGCTAACCACAAATCATTTGCAGTATTAGTTGACGTGCCGGTTGCTTCTATAAAAAAAGCGGCTGTTTACACTCCTGATGAGGTTGAACAGGCAATGAGTTCATTCCCTACCTTTACTTTTGCACCAGGTACCGAAACCAAAACTATTTCTGGTTTTAACTGCAAAAAAGTAGTGGCAACTGATAATAAGGACAAAAAGACCTATGATATCTGGGTAACCAATGATGTTACCGTTCCGGCCACAGCTGTTCCAATTTATTACAAAGCAATTGGCGGATTCCCTGTACAGTATACAGCGTTCCAGCAAGGACAAAGTACTGAAATTACCGTTTCAAGTGTAACGGACGAGAAAGCGCCTAAAGGAACATTCGGTATCCCGGCTGATTTTGATAAGATTAGCAAAGATGACCTCGCAGCAATGAGCGGAGGCCGTTAATCCTTCCGATTTAATCATAAAAAAAGCGGTCCAATCAAGTTGGACCGCTTTTTTGTTTTGTATAGACTCTATTAATTAGCTACTTCTTTTTTTAATTGATCTACCCATTGGTTAAACAACCGGGTTTCCATATCAACTGCTTTATCAGCGTGCATCTGCCAATCGGGCGAAAACGTTTTGAGTTGATTGATCATCTCTTCCAAATGCCCTTCTTCTTCTAAAATAATGGATTTCACATTTACCTTACTGCCAGTTTTATCCAATTCTTCCTGGTAAACCGGGTAAAGCTCATCCGCTCTAACCTCAATGGCATAAGTAACAAGCAAATAGGCTGCAAAACGTAATCCCTTACCTGACAGTCCCAATTCTCTTTTCAAGTATCTGCAAACATCTACATCCAGTTGATTCAAATAATATTTGCTGCTTTTAGGAGCGATCAGGTAATCGCCATTATAAGTTGGACAATCAACTGATTTTACTTTTTCGATCTGCTTTTTTAGATAGAAAGCATGACGGTGTTCCTCAGCGGCATGTTTCAGTATGATGTAAGTAACCGTTTCAGGATCTTCGCAGGCTGATATTTTACGGGCGCCTGTATTCTCCATCAGCGAAAGCGTATTCAACCAGCGTGCGTGTAGCTGGTCGTTATTGATTATGGTAGATAGTAGTTTATTGAATTCCATTAGCTAAAGTTCGTCAAGTGCACTTTCAATTTTGGCGTAAATATAATTGAGTTGCTCGTCGGTGATGCAATATGGAGGTAAAATATAGATAATATTACCCAGCGGTCGAAGAATGATACCTGCATCTAAAAAGTACTGATAAAGGCGGTCGCGCAGTGAGCTAAAATATGACGTATTTGTGCCGGTCTCCCATTCCATGGCCAATATGGTTCCGGTTTGCCGTGTTGTTCTGATCTTTGGGTGATCTTTGATCTTTAAAGCAAATTGTTTGTGAGAAGCTGTAATTCGATCTATATATTGTTGAGTAGATGGCTCCAAAAACAAGTCGAGACTAGCCAAACCAGCCGAACATGCTACTGGGTTTGCGGTATAAGAGTGCCCGTGAAATAGAGTTTTTAGACGATCGTCCGAAAGAAAAGCATCAAATATTTGCTGTGTGCAGGTAGTTAAGCCTAATGCCATAGTGCCTCCGGTCAAACCTTTGGAGAAACACATAATATCCGGCTGTACCGATACATGATTGCAGGCAAAGGCCTTTCCGGTACGGCCAAATCCTGTAAACACCTCGTCATCAATTAACAGAACACCCTCTTTACTGCAATGCGCCATCAACTCATCCAGGTATTTTGCTTCATACATCAGCATACCTGACGAACCCTGAACCAGCGGTTCGAAAATGAAACAACTTAGTTCAGATTTGAGATTTGAGATATGGGATTTGAGACTTTCAATGTTCGACTCATTTGGTGTGTCGATAAATTCTACTTCGAATAGTAGATTATCAAAAGCAGCAGTAAATGCACTGCGCCCGCTTACAGCCATCGCGCCAAATGTATCGCCGTGGTAAGCGTTGTTGAAGGCCAGTATTTTAGTTTTTTTGACACCCTGGTTATGCCAGTACTGCAGGCACATCTTTATGGCCACCTCAACTGCCGTTGAGCCATTATCAGAATAAAATGCTTTTTGCTGATTTGATGGCAGTATCTCTAATAGTCGCTCTGCTAATTCAACCGCTGGTTCATGTGTAAACCCTGCGAATATTACATGCTCCAGTTTATTGAGTTGTTCAGCCACTTTTTGGGCGATATACGGATGCGCATGCCCATGTATATTTACCCACCAGGACGATACCGCATCAATGTAGCGTTTACCATTTTCGTCATACAGACAAGCACCCTCGCCACGTACAATCGGCACAGGTGGCAAGGCTGTTTTCATTTGGGTATATGGATGCCATATAACTTTTAAATCTCTCTCTATCAGACTCATTTATTGTTTATTAAAAGTTTTACTACATGCTGATCTATCGGAAAGGTGACATCTTCCGGTGTTATCTCGTCCATGCTAACCCATCTGAATGATTGCAGCACTTCACCCTCTCCGTCGAAATCAAAAGCAACAGTTTTAAAAGCAAGATTGAGTGGAGTAAGATTCTTGACCACGTAATATACACTGATGATCTGTGAATCATTAAAGGCTGATTTGATATAGAAATCTGTCGTATAAAAGTGGCTTAGTACTTCTATTTCAACGTTACACTCTTCAACAAATTCCCTTTTTAAACCATCGATCAAACCTTCGCCATGCTCTAATCCGCCACCAGGAAATTTGGCGAAGCGCATACCATATTCCTGTTCATCGCTGATGAGTATTTTATTGCGATCATTGATCAGCAAACCATATACGCGCACATTAAATGGATACATTATTCGAAATGTTTCTTGTTGCGGATCACCTTTTCAAGGGTCCAGGTTATATCTTCAGTTTTTGCCTCGGAGCGTATCGGACAATCCTTCATGCGGCAATAATGACAGCATTGAGGCACACAGGGATCGGTATGAATAAATAATTCAGTTTTGGTCACTTGTTTATTGATCAACTCGTCTACCCTCTTTACTTCATCATGCACCTGTATCAGATCCAAATAATTAGGCAATGTCAAATGACAATCAATATGCAGGTCGTTTCCGTATTTCTGTGCACGGAAGTTATGTATATCAATCCAGGGATCTCTTCTTTGATCATTTAATACGGCGATTACTTTCGTCACCATATCAAAATCCGCCTCGTCCATCAAACCTGAAACAGATCTTCGAACAAGTTTATAGCTATTATATAATATATAAAGTGCAACACCAATAGATAATGCGCTATCAAGCCAAAGGATTTGAGTAAAGTGGATCAGTAATAATCCAATAACCAATGCTACACTGGTAAACATATCAGTAAGTAAATGGTGACCGTCCGCCTCTATAGTCATAGAAGGTAGAGACCTGCCCTTATTGATCATATAATAACCCAGAAGTCCATTGATCAACCCAGTTGCACCGATAATGATGGCGCCTGTAACCAATGAATGGATGACATTTGGGTAAAACAAACCATATACCGCCTTTATAATGATAGTAATTGCGGCAATGCCTATCAGGGCCCCTTCTATAAACACGGAGAAATACTCCACCTTACCGTGGCCGTATGGGTGATTAGCATCACGTGGTTGCGAAGCAAGATAAATACTAAAAAAGGCGAATGAACTAGCCAGCACATTAACGATGCTTTCGGCGGCATCGGTTAGTACAAAATTTGATGCTGTCAGAAAATAGGCCCCGAATTTTGCCATCATCAGGACGGTGCCTGTAATCAGGGATATTAATATGATCCGTCGTTGTTCTTGCAAAATATTTCAGGATTTGCGGGCAAATTTAGGAATAACAATTGAAGTGGTAAGACAACTTTCGTAACTCACGTTGTACCAGTCAAAAAAATTTAAAATATGTTAATACATCATTAACTTTTGCAGGTTGAATTATAAAAATTACAAAAGTGGAGAAATACCAGATTACTCCCTGTTATGACTAAAGACTTTTCTATATTTGCGCCCGGAATAAAAATAAGTTAATTATGAGCGCATTAAGTAACAGAATCAACAACCTTTCTGAATCGGCAACTATCAAAATGGCAAAATTGGGCCGTGAGCTTGCTGCTAAAGGTGTTGATGTGATCAGCCTTAGTTTTGGCGAACCTGATTTTCATACTCCTGAGTACGTGAAGGAAGCGGCTAAGAAGGCTATGGATGAAAATTTCACCTATTATACGCCAGTTTCAGGCTACCCTGAACTGCGAAAGGCGATCGCTGCTAAACTTAAGAACGAAAACGGACTGGATTATGATTTCAGCCAGATCGTGGTTTCTACAGGCGCAAAACAAGCTATTGCCAACGCTGTGCTTTGCCTGGTTAATCCGGGTGAAGAAGTAATTATCCCTACTCCTTACTGGGTGTCTTACTCAGAAGTAGTAAAATTAGCCGAAGGTAAAAGCGTATTTATCGATACTACCGTTGAGCAGGATTTCAAGATCACTCCTGAGCAGTTAGAAGCTGCCATTACGCCAAATAGCAAACTGTTCATGTTCTCGTCACCTTGTAACCCTACAGGTAGTGTTTACAGCAAAGCAGAATTGGAAGGCCTGGCAAAAGTATTCGAAAAACATCCGCATGTTTATATCCTGTCTGACGAAATATATGAGCACATCAACTTTGTTGACAAACACGAGTCGATCGCTCAATTTGATAGCATTAAGGATCGCGTGATCATCATTAACGGCTTCTCTAAAGCATTTGCAATGACCGGCTGGAGAATTGGTTACACAGCTTCAAACAAAGAGATTGCTGCTGCATGCGATAAAATGCAGGGCCAGGTTACTTCAGGTACCTGCTCTATCACCCAGAAAGCTGGTGTTGCTGCAAGCGAAGGTGGTTTGGAAAGCGTTCTAAAAATGCGCGAGCAATTCAGAAAACGCCGCGACCTGGTTTATGGATTATTAAGTGATATCCCGGGCGTTAATGTAAACCTGCCTGACGGTGCATTCTATTTCTTCCCTAACGTTACTTCGTTCTTCGGCAAAAGCTATAACGGCAATACCATTAAAGATGCTGACGAATTAAGCATATTCCTGCTGGAAGAAGCACATGTGGCTACAGTAGGCGGCGATTCATTTGGCGACCCAAAATCTATCCGTATATCTTATGCTGCTGCTGAAGATAAATTGGTAGAAGCCATGAAAAGAATAAAAGCAGCTTTGGCTAAATTGAGCTAAGCAACAGTTGATTAAAATAAAAAAGCCCTTTACGATATCGTAAAGGGCTTTTTGTTTTAAGTCGATTTCTTGATTACAGAGTAAAACCGTAAGCAACACGTAAGTTTATAAGACCATAATTTACGCCGCCGCCTGAGAAGTTTTCATAACGGGCGCCTACATCCCATGAATGATTGGCCCAGCCTAATCCTGGAGATAATAACAATCTGGTTTTGCCGCCTTCGACGGTTTCAAATCCAGCACCTGCTTCACCACTTACATAAATTGGCGAATTAAAGAACACTTTGGCACCTGCTTTCACTGGAATTATACCAAAATTTGGTGCTTTAGTTGTAGACGTTATAACTGTACTTGTTGCAGGATCGATAATTGTTGTAGTAAAATTTTTGCCGAACAGGTTGTAATAACCAGAGGTCAGCATTACAGCTACGTTTTTATCTATCCCGTATTGCAAGCGTGCTGTACCGCCTAAATCCCATCCTTGGGTAGTGTGCAAGTCGCCCGTTGGCAAACCACCTTCAATACCGATACCTAAACGCCATGCGCTTTTGTCTACAGTTTGAGCTTTTACATTCGATGCGAAAAATATAGCTATGGCTGCTCCAGCGATAGCCATTAGTTTAGTCACTTTTTTCATTGTTGTTGTGTTTGGTTAAACTAAATGGTTTATGTTAAGCCCCTTTTACAAATATTTTGCCATTGTGATCTCTCGGGGCAATCTTCTGCAAAGTAACGAAAGTTATTAAGATATATTATCAACAAATGTTAATATGTTAAAATATTGTATGACAGGTTATTTAGTCGATCAAATATGAACTCGTAAAAAATCAAGTGATTGATTAATGATTTTTTGCGAATTGATAGGGAAAAAGTCTTCTGTACAGTATTGTAGAGGCTTTGTGTTCTATTTGCAAGGCATTTTTATAACCGATAATAGTGCCACTAAACTAAAAAAGCCCTGATCAGGGCCTCTACTATTACTTTATTACATTCTTTATGACGATTTATGCAATTTCAGATTTCTCCAGGCTTTAAACATTCCCCATGAGGCGGCACCCTCATAGGTAAGTGTGCCGTCAGTTTCTATTTTGATCAGATAAGCCGCTGTCCAGTTAAAAGGTGATACATTGGGAAAGCTTGGGTAACCTGTTACAGCATTGAGCTCGTTTATCGGGTGATGTGCAATAACAAGCGTCATATTATTATCAATAGGTTGAGCTTGTAATACTCCTACCATACCAAGGAACAGACCCGGTGTATATAGATTATAAGTTGGGTGGTTAATCCTGCCGTCGGTAGTTGCTGTTATACCAATATTCATTAAAGTAGCTGTTTGCCGTGCACGATTGAATTCGCTGGTAACTACTCTTTTAATGGGGTAATTGAGATCTTTAAAAATTTGCCCCAATTGCGTTGCCCTATCCACTCCTTGTGGGTTAAGTTGCCGGGCCTGGGTTGAATCGGCAGATTCCCACCAATTCGCCGGGGGCGTCTGTGCTGTAGTGTGATCTATTGGCCAATCAGTGCCATAACTTGCATCAGCATGCCGCAATACAATAGCATAAGTTTCTCCTGTAACAGGAAGCTTTTCCAATGTCTTCCACCCTTGCATATAGGATGCCTGGCAATCAGTAGCCAATTGCCCCTGGTAGTGCACAAAAGGCATATCCTGGTTATTATCAGTACAGCCTAAAGCATAAATAATCTTTGTAGTATGATCCGACCAGGTTATCGTAATCGGCACAACCTCTGCCGAAGTTAAGCGTCCTATTTTTCCTTTAGTACCGGTAAGAATGATATGCGAATCTGTGGCGGAAAAAGTAGCGCCGGGATCATTGGTTAATATCTGGTAGCCATCTGCGTTAACAAATAAAAGACTATCGACATACTCCGGTGACGTTACCTTATAGCTAACCTTCGTATTTGAATTAGTAGTTGCTTTATTATCTTTTTTACATCCGCCAAGTATAAAAATAGATAATAATAAGGGGTAAAAATAATTTTTCATTTCAATTCTGGTTTCGTATTTAATTTTAAATTAATAAAAGAAAGAACTTTTGTAAATGTTTTGTCGAAATAAAACTTTTTTTCAACAAAAATCAATTACAAATTAAATATTATAATACGAAAACCACAACAAGAAAGTTATTATTAAACCTCATTATCTCTTTCAGGATCAGGCTTATAGTGCTTTTGAAGCTCGGTTAATCCTTTTTTACCGTATGCAGCCCTTGTTATCAAATAAAATAATACGGGTACAATAAATATAGCTAACGATGTTGCTGCAAGCATACCTCCAAATACCGTCCAACCGATGGTTTGTCTTGCCTGTGCACCTGCGCCGGATGCTACAAGCAACGGACCTACACCTAATATAAAGGCCATAGATGTCATAATGATTGGCCGTAGACGGAGTCGAACCGCATCAAGTGTTGCTTTTTCAAGTTCCATTCCCCTATCAACGCGCTCCTTGGCAAACTCGACGATCAGGATCGCGTTCTTTGCCGCCAGACCTATCAATGTGATCAAACCGATCTGAGCATAAACGTTATTATCGAGACTTGGATGCAGCCATAAGAATAATATTGCACCAAATGCCCCAAGCGGAACAGCCAGCAGTACTGAAAATGGCACCGACCAGCTTTCGTACAATGCTGCCAGGAACAAGAAAACAAACCCGATCGACAGCATAAATATGTACACCGTTTTTGATCCTGATAGAATTTCTTCCCGGCTCAAACCTGAAAACTCGTAACCATAACCTTCAGGCAATGTTTTAGCAGCTACTTCCTGCAAGGCTTTAATAGCATCGCCGCTACTAAATCCGGGAGCAGAATTACCATCAATTTCAGCGGATCTGAAAAGATTGAAATGCGATATCAATGGTGCATTTTCAATCATTTTATATGAGGTAACCGTACTTAAAGGTACCATTTGTCCTGCCTGGTTACGCACAAAGTATTGTCCAAGGCTCTCAATATTGGTACGGTAATTTGTATCCGCCTGGGCTACCACGTGGAAGTTACGGCCATAAACGGTAAAGTCGTTCACGAAATAGCTACCCATGTAGGTCTGCAATGCCGCGTTGATATCGGATATCGCAACTCCCAACCTTTTTGCTTTTTCACGATCAATAGTTAATTGATAGGCAGGCGTTTTCGCGGTAAAGAAAGAGAAGGCCTTTGATATCTCTTTTCTTTTTCTTAACTCACCTAAAAAGTTTTGAAGGGTATTTTCAAAGTCTTTGATACTACCTCCCGCCTGTTTTTGTTCGAGTATAAATGCAAACCCTGCCGTACTACCCAAACCGGGTATAGCCGGAGGCGGAATAACTACAACACTGGCTTCTTTGAATTTTGCAAATTTCTTTTGGATCTTGGCGACAACAGCAAATACCTGGTGCTCTTTTCCTTCACGCTGATCCCATGGTTTAAGCTGGCAAAATATGGTACCACTATTGGATTTACTTGCAAAGCTAACCGCATTTAAACCGCCTAAGGCGGCATAATGTCCTATTTCAGGAATACTATCCAGCGTTTTCATCATCTCATGCAAAACGGTTACACTTCGTTGGGTCGACGATGCTTCAGGCAAGTCATAAGTTACATAAACACGGCCATCGTCTTCAGTAGGAATAAAGCCGGTTGGCTTGTTCTTAAATAGCAATATAGTGCCAACAATTATGCATACCAGCAAAATGACAATAAATTTCGAGTTCTTAATACCTTTATCTACAGCATTCCTGTATCGTCCGGTCACCCGGCCAAACCATTGGTTGAATTTGAAGAAGAAGCGGTCCAGGCCCTTTGATTTTTCATCAAGCTTATGCGGACGTAATATTAAGGTACACAATGCAGGCGTTAATGACAGTGCGACAAAAGCTGATATCAGTACTGATATTGCTATAGTGATTGCGAACTGCTGATAAAGCCGCCCAACAATACCCGGCACAAACCCTACCGGTACGAATACCGCAGCCAGAATTAACGCAATCGCAATTACCGGTGCAGAAATATCTTTCATGGCATGACTTGTCGCTTCTTTAGGCGACATACCTTCCTCATCCATATAATGCTGAACCGCCTCTACAACCACAATAGCGTCATCCACCACAATACCGATTGCCAGCACGAAACCAAATAGCGTTAATGTATTGATGGTAAAATGCAATGGTATAAAGAATATGAACGTACCTATAATAGACACCGGAATAGCCAATACCGGTATAAGCGTTGTCCTCCAGCTTTGCAGAAACAGGAACACTACCAACACCACAAGAACAAGGGCAATTAACAATGTCTCCACAACTTCGTGTACAGACACTCTTACCACAGTCACCGACTCGAACGGAACAACATAATCTACATCTGTAGGAAATGTTTTTTTCAGTTGATCCATAGTTGCGTAAACTGCATCAGCCGTTTCGAGCGCGTTACTGTTTGGCGCCTGGTAAATTAAAAGGTATGAAGCTCTTTTCCCGTCAACGAATGAATTACCTGCATAATTGAACTTACCCAGTTCCACACGGGCTACGTCCTTTAAATGAACAACCGATCCGCTACCTGGCTGTGTCCTGACAACTATGTTAGCAAATTCCTCAGGTTTGGTTAAACGACCATTAACTAAAATGGTATACTCAAAGCTTTGATTCTTTTCCTGTGGGGTTGAACCTACTGAGCCGGCTGCGATCTGTGCATTTTGTTCTTGTATGGCTGATGTTACATCATTAGCGGTCATCCCTAATGCGGCCAGTTTATCCGGCTTGAGCCATATGCGCATACTGAAGTCGTCCGCACGGGTAAATACGTCGCCCACGCCTTTGGCTCGCAAAAGTGCATCGCGAACGAAAACGTTGGTAAAGTTATCGAGGAATGGTACCGTATGCGTTCCATTTGGTGCAAAGATTGCCACCAGCATCAGGATGCTTGGGTTACGCTTACGGGTTATAATACCTATACGCTGAACATCCTGCGGTAAAGTTGGCGTAGCAATTCCCACACGGTTCTGCACGTCCAGCGCAGCAACATTGATATCGGTACCAACTTCAAAGTTCACAGTCATGCTCATCTGCCCGTTGCTGGTACTATTACTTTGCAGGTAGGTCATGCCCGGCGTACCATTCACTTGTACTTCTATCGGTGTGGCAACAGTTTGTTCAACTGTTTGTGCATCGGCACCGGTATAAGTTGTAGAAATATTAACCGTTGGCGGCGTAATTTCAGGATACTGGCCTATAGCGAGGTTGGATATAGATAATATACCCACCGCCACTATCACCAATGAAATAACTATGGCTGTAACAGGTCGTTTTATAAAAGTATCTGCGATCATTCTTTTTGTGTTTTATAAAAGGCCTCTGTTATTTCCCTTGTTTTGGTTGCCCCTGCTGACCAGTTGCTCCAGTTCCCCCCTGCGTCGCAGCAGGATTGCCTAAAGTAATCTTTCCACCATCACGAAGACGTTGGAAACCATCGGTTATGATCTTGTCGCCTTCATTCACTCCGGATAGTACAACCACATCAGTACCCACGCGAGGACCTAATTGTACCTTATGTTGTTTTGCAATGGTATCCTGGCTCACAAACACAAAGAATTCTCCCATCTGCTCGATCAGGGATTTGGTCGGTATTAATATCCTTTGTCCCGAAGCCGCATTAAGCACTTTAACTACGCCGCTCATTCCGTCTTTCAGCTCATCCTTTTCATTTGCAAATTCAGCTCTAACCTTGATTGTACCGGTCTGATTATTTACGCCGCGGTCAATAGCCAGTATTTTTCCGGCTTTATTATAGTTTGTACCATCTGAAAGCTGTAACTTGAAAGTGGAGTCAGTTGATTTTTTCTGCAGACCATAAAAACGATCTATATCCTGCTCTCCTATCACAAAGTCTACACCTATAGGATTTTCGCTCGAGATAGTATTCAATAGCGTAGTACCGGGACTAATCTGCGCACCCAACTTAACCTGTGAAATACCAATACGCCCAGTAAATGGTGCGGTGATTATTGAATAAGAAAGATCAGTCTTAGCTGACAATATTCCCGCTTTTGCAACTGCTACCTGGCTCTTTGCCGCTTCATAAGCAGCCTGCGCCTGATCAACTGTTTGCCTTGCCACAGCGTCTTCCTTTTGAAGATAGTTATAACGATCAATGTCTTTCTGAGCCTTCACCATGTTTGCCTGGGCACTTGCCAGGTTGGCTACGGCCTGGTCGTAAGCGGCTACATATTTACGGCGGTCTATCTCATAAAGCTCCTTACCCTTCTGCACCACCTCTCCTTCTTTAAAAAATATCCCCGTAATAAAACCCGATACCTGGCTGCGTAATTCAACCGAATTTAGGGCAACTACCGTTCCCTGGTATTGGTCGTAATAAACGGCATCTGCTTTCCTTGCCTCGGCAACGGCAACAGGTGTTGGTGGTAAGGGTGCATTTTGGTTTGATGGCGCCTTGCATGCTGATATAGCCAATAACGCTAATAAACCTGCCTGGTATGTGTATTTATGCTTCATCGATGGTATATAAATGAGGTTGAATGTTAAAATTAGTTTTGTTGTACAGACAGCGTTCCCAAAGCCTTTTGAAGATCGATCTTGCTTGATAGTACCTGGAATAACGAATTATAATAATTAAGCTCAGCCGTTCTCAGATCTGATTGGGCCACGATCACATCCAAATATATTTTGATGCCTTCGCGGTATTGTAAACTCACCACATGATACACATCCTTTGCAAGGCTTACATTCTCCTTCAGGAAAAGCAAATTGGTGTAATTGCTTTTATAGCTTGCCAGCGCCTGTACATATTCTGTGCTTATCGTGTTTCTTGCGTTGGTAATATCCAAATCAGTGCGGTCGGCCTGTAAACGTGCTTTGCTTAAATTTTGCAATCGTTTGGTACCCTGGAATATGGGTAGGCTAAGCGATAAGCCTATATAAGAATTCGGATATGACCTATTATATAAGCTCGAAAAGCTATCGCTAAAGTAATTCAGATTATAAACTCCATTGGCAGATAACGATGGCAAAAAGCCCCATTTGTAGTAGTTCACATTGACATTCTGCAGGCTTTTTTGCGTTTGCAGTAATTGGTATTCTATGCGGTTATTATAATCCAGCGTTTGATTGGTATCAGCTACAGCCTCAGTTTCAAACCGTGCTGAGTCGTAAGATAGTGTAAGCTGGCTTGACGCACCTAATCCCATTATCTGTTTAAGGTATGCTTCTTTGCTTTTAATAGCTTCTTCTGTTTGCTTACGCGAAGCCAGTGAGTTATTCAGCGCGATAGTAGCTTGCTTATAGTCCGTCTTATCGACCACTCCGGCACTATACTGCGATTTTGCATCCTTCAGGCTTCTTTGCAATCTCACGATATCTTCATTCAAAATATCCAATTGTTTTTGGGACAATAAGACATCGAAAAAGGCTTTACTCACATCAGCCACCACATTGATCTGGCTGCTGGTAGTGTTTTGTTTATAATACAAACGTGAGTATTTTGCTGCCTTTGCTGCCTGCAATACATCGTTATTATATATCACCTGGCTAGCCTGCAAACCAATGGCAGACACATTATCTATATTACCAATATTTGTCCCGGTAGCAGGTATTATGGGTGATCCTTTAAAATAATAATTATAGGAGCCCGATCCGTTCAATTGAGGCAGCCATGCTGCAAGGCTGATTTTTATATCCCGCTCATTTATGGCTTCGTCTATAGATGCCTGTCTCACTACCGGCTGGTTTTTAAGCGCAAACTCAACACATTGTTTTAGGGTGACTACTTTTAATGACGTATCTGAATTGGCCTGGCCAAAAACAATAAAGGGACAGAATAGTATAAATAAGTATAGTGTGTAAGTTTTTTTAGCCATAAGGTAGAATTGAGCGGTCGATTAATAGACAAAGTAAGGGGAATGTTCCATTATTTTTGATAAATTTACTCGAATAGTGTGAATATGGCACAATTATGAACAAAAGAAAACGGAGAGAAACTTTTTACTAATTATCATAAAACCACCGATTTGAACCTGAAATTTGTGGCTTTTTTAAAAAAATGAAAAATTGTGACGTGAATTAAATAAAAAATTTAATTAATTTGCCTCTCGGGAATTTCCATTATGTCATGAAATGTAATGTGAACATTCTCAGTTATCTAATCTTGAAATTGTAAACTTGTTCATGATATTTTTACAATAAATTAAAGCAAGGCTAATACATGGGTAAAAAACTACATGATAAAATTGCGTTGTTCAAAGACGCAGAAATGGCCAGGGAAAGAGGCGTTTATCCCTTTTTCAGGCCTATTGAGTCCGGACAGGATACAGAAGTTATAATAGATGGTCAAAGGGTGTTGATGTTCGGTTCAAATTCTTATCTCGGACTAACCAATCACCCTAAAATTAAAGAAGCCTCTAAAAAAGCAATTGATAAATACGGTACTGGTTGTGCAGGATCAAGGTTTTTGAACGGCACACTAGATATCCATATTGAACTTGAGCAGCGCCTTGCAACTTATGTTGGCAAAGAAGCATCTGTATTGTTCAGCACTGGTTTCCAGGTAAATCTGGGCGTTCTGTCTTCTATCACCGGCCGTAATGATTACTTAATATTGGATGAATATGACCATGCTTCGTTAATCGATGGCAGCCGTCTTTCATTTTCAAGAGTAATCAAATATGCTCACAACGACATGGCCGATTTGCGCCGCAAACTGAGCATTCTGCCGGAAGATGCGGTGAAACTCATCGCTGTTGATGGTATATTCAGCATGGAAGGCGATATTGTTAAGTTGCCTGAAATAGTTAAGCTTGCTGAAGAGTTTGGTGCCAACATCATGGTAGATGATGCTCATAGCCTGGGTGTTATCGGCGAAAAAGGTGCAGGTACAGCTTCTCACTTCGGTTTAACTGAAGATGTAGACCTGATCATGGGTACTTTCAGTAAATCACTTGCTTCATTAGGTGGTTTCATTGCTGCAGATTTTGCAACTATCGATTACCTGAAACACCGCGCACGTTCATTAATGTTCAGCGCAAGTATGCCTCCGGGTGCTGTAGCAAGTGTTATTGCAGCGCTTGACATTATTGAATCAGAACCTGAAAGAATTCAAAAATTGTGGGATAATACCAACTATGCTCACAAGTTATTAGTAGATGAAGGATTTGACCTTGGCCCTACTGAAAGCCCTATCCTTCCAATCTATGTACGTGATAACGAAAAGACATTCATGGTTACCAAATACCTGCAAAATTCAGGGGTATTTGTGAACCCTGTAGTATCCCCGGCCGTTCCGTCCGACTCATCCTTGCTCCGTTTCTCATTGATGGCAACACATACGTTTGCCCAGATAGAAGAAGCTATCGACAAGATCAACAAGGTGTTTAAAGAGGTCGGCGTATCGATGATAAAAGAAAATATCTAAAAAAAGAAGCAAGTCATCCTGGTAAAACTACCGGGATGACTTTTTTAATACCAATTTTAAACCAACTAAACCAATACCCCAATGAAAAAAGTAATTCCGGTTAGTAACAAAAAAGAACTGGCAAAATTTATTGACTTTCCTCACGATCTCTATAAAGATGACCCATACTACGTACCGGAATTATTCATCGCTCAACGGGACCTTTTAACCACTCATCCTTTTCATAAGCATTCACAAGTTCAGCCTTTCCTGGCTTACGACGGCGATAAAATTGTGGGGCGTATTGCTGCCATTAATAACACCAATCATAATCAGTTCAATAAAACCAATGATGGTTTCTTTGGATTTTTTGATTGCATTAACGATGCAGAAGTTTCTGCATTGCTGTTTGATGCGGTGATAAAATGGTTGAAAGAAAAGAAACTGGATAAAATTGTTGGCCCGGTAAACCCATCTACTAACGAAACCTGCGGATTACTCATTAAAGGCTTCGACAGCTCACCGATGGTGATGATGACTTACAACCCGCAATATTATATCGACCTGGTTGAAAAAGCGGGCTTGAAAAAACAAGTAGATTTATTGGCATGGAGTTGGGACAAAACCAGCTACAATGATAAATCGGTTCAGCTTTTAGATAAATTACAGGATCGCCTGAAAAGAAGCGATGTTACTATCAGGAAGGTAAATCTGAAGAAATTCAAAGAAGAAGCTGCTAACCTGCGCGAGGTTTATAATACAGCATGGGATAAAAACATGGGCTTTTTCCCGATGACTAATGAAGAGTTCGATTATACCGCCAAGGATCTTAAAATGATCCTCGATCCGGACTTCTGTCTTTTAGCAGAACAACATGGCAAGATCGTAGGCTTTGGTGTTGCAATTCCTGATATCAATGCAATTCTGAAAACTATCAAACGTGGTCGTTTACTTCCTACAGGTATCTTTAAACTTTTACTGAATAAGAATAAAATCAAAGGTATCCGTATCATGCTGTTAGGTGTTATCGACGGCTATCGTAAAATGGGCATTGAAGCCGTTTTATATGGGAATATTATAAAAGAATACCGCAAAAAAGGTCTTGAGTATGCTGAAGCATCATGGACCCTGGAGCACAATGAAATGGTTAACCGTGCAATTGAAGCTATTGGCGGCAATCAATATAAAACATACAGAATATACGAAAAAGCGATATAAGCTACCCTTCGCATATACCCCCTATCTGTATCTCTCATAATTGTTACCTGGGCCGGGTCATAATTCAAAATTGACTAATTTCATATTTTAGTCAATTTTGTAATTTTGCATAATTCTTTATTGAAAAATGCGCTCCTTTGAGCACTCAAATAAAACGCATGGCTTTGCCATTATACTAACAACTTGAAAAAATAGAACATGAAGACCAACATTCAACCAGCTAAAGGCAAATTAGGGATTTTGATACCGGGCTTGGGCGCTGTAGCTACTACCTTAATTGCAGGTGTTGAAGCCGTAAAAAAAGGCATATCACAACCTATTGGCTCCCTTACCCAGATGGGGCATATCCGTTTAGGTAAAAGAACTGAAAACCGTTACCCGAAAATCAAAGATTTTGTTCCCCTGGCTGATCTGAATGATATTGTTTTTGGCGGATGGGATGTATATGAAGATAACGTATACGAAGCAGCGATGCACGCGAAAGTACTGGAACCAGGGCTATTAGCTGCCATTAAACCTGAATTGGAAAAAATAAAACCAATGAAGGCTGCTTTCGATAAAAACTATGCTAAAAACCTTGACGGTTCGCACGTTAAACAAGGCACACGCCAACAATTGGCGGATGCTGTTATGGAAGACATCGAAAATTTTAAAGCACAAAATGGTTGCGACAGGATAGTTTTGGTATGGTGCGGTTCAACTGAAATTTATTACGAAGCTTCTGCAATACATCAATCGTTAGCAGCTTTTGAACAAGCTTTGGCTGATGATGATAAATTGATCTCGCCAAGTATGATCTATGCCTATGCAGCCCTTAAATTAGGCGTACCTTTTGCAAACGGCGCTCCAAATTTAACAGTCGACATTCCTGCATTGATCGAACTTTCAAAGCTTACCAACACTCCGATTGCTGGTAAAGACTTCAAAACAGGTCAAACATTAATGAAGACAATTTTGGCACCTGGTTTGGCAGCAAGATCATTAGGTATCAGTGGATGGTTCTCAACCAATATCCTGGGTAACCGCGATGGTTTGGTACTGGATGATCCGGATAACTTCAAAACTAAAGAAGTTTCTAAACTGGGTGTATTGGAAGATATCCTGCGCCCTGAAGATAACCAGGAATTGTATGGTGAGATATTCCATAAGATCCGCATCAACTACTACCCTCCTCATGGTGATAATAAAGAAAGCTGGGATAACATTGACATCTTTGGTTGGTTAGGTTACAAAATGCAGATCAAGATCAATTTCCTTTGCCGCGACTCAATCCTTGCAGCGCCGATCGCATTAGACCTTGCTTTATTTATCGATTTGGCCAAGAGAGCTGAAATGAGCGGTATTCAGGAATGGTTGTCTTTCTACCTTAAATCTCCACAAACTTTACCTGGTTTAAGGCCTGAGAATGACATTTTCAAACAGTTGATGAAATTGCAGAATACTTTACGCCATCTAATGGGCGAAGACCTGATCACTCACCTGGGCTTAGATTACTACCAGGACCTGGTTGAAGTATTATAATATTTTGCTAAATTAATCTCCGCAAGCCTGGGTCGATGCAAATCTGCCCGGGCTTGTGATTTATAATCGCTTTCCGCTCCCTATACCCCTAAATGCACGCTTTGAGCTCAAATTAATCCGAGCTCAATACTAAAAGAATCTATTAATCGTTTGATTAATTTTGACTTTTTGACCACAAAAGTCTGTACGGAATTTTTCTATTTTTGCGGTTAATAATAGGACTGTTAAACCTATAGTTATAATTATAGTCAGACAGCACTAAAAGTTAAAAGACGAAACATTTAGTTGAAACCACAGTACGATACCGATGTTAAGAAGATACCGGTATATCAATTAGATGTTGTTATCTAGTATAGATTGAATAAAATTGTATCAATATTAATATAGTTACGTTTCACAACTATTCGGGGCAAAATGAGTTGGTATTTGCGTAACAGCATTGTTTATATGAATTTTAAAAATATTTACTTCAAAATATTTCTTTTACTGCCGTTACTATTTTTATCATTTGTCACCTTTGCCCAGGTAACAACCAGGGTTAGCGGTGTAATAACCGATGCAAAAACAAACCAGACCCTTCCTTTTGTAAACGTGTTCGCTGCAGATAGTTCTGTAAACATTACTGCTGATGAAGAAGGTAAATACGCATTAACTTCAAAGCCTGATAAACCATTCAGCCAGATAAAGGTATCTTTTGTGGGATATAAGCCAGTTACTATAAACGTCAAATCGGGCCAGGAACAGGTTATCAATATCAAATTAGTTCCCATAGCACAGCAATTGAGTGAGGTTGTGATCAGGTCTGGCAAAAAGACCAGGTACCGTAACAAAGACAACCCTGCTGTTGAACTGATACGACAGGTCATAGCTCACAAAGAACAAAACCGACCGGAAAGCTATGATTATGTGCAGAATAAGGAATACGACAAAATGATGTTTTCGGTACTGAATGTTTCCCCTACCATTGCCGATAGAAAGTTCTTCAGAAAGTATAAGTTCCTGTTAGAGAACAGGGACAGTACCAGCGTTCCCGGCAAAAACCTATTGCCCATTTATCTTGATGAAAAATTAAGCCAGAATTATTACCGGAAATCTCCTGAAAAAAAGAAGACAATTCTTTTGGGTGAAAAGAGCGTAAACTTTGGCAGTTATATTGACAATGAGGGTCTTGGTCAGTACTTTAAGCATATGTATTATGAGGTTGATATTTATCAAAACAATATCTTCCTGATGACCAATCAGTTCCTTAGTCCAATATGCGATGCGGCACCTACTTTTTATAAATTTTTTATAACTGACACTATTGTTGTAAACAATTCTAAAGTTGTCGAGCTAAGCTTTACCCCACGAAATACTACAGATATGTTGTTTGAGGGTAAGATTTACGTAACACTTGATGGTCGTTATGCAGTTCAGCACGTAGGACTTACGGTTAATAAAAACATCAACCTTAACTTCGTAAAATCACTGCATGTAGACCAGGACTTCGAGCAGAATCCAGATCAACGATATCACCTGAGTAAAAGCAATACCATAGTTGATTTTAGTTTCAATAAAAAAGGCAAAGGCGGCTTATTAGGTATTCGAACAATCACCTACAAAGATTACATAGTAAACAAAGTAATTCCGGATACTACTTTTGACGGGCCTGCACTTGTTGAAAATGACGAGGCAAAGCGTAGAAGTAATGCCTTTTGGAACCAAAATCGCCTGGATACCCTTACTAAAGCCGAATCAAAGGTTTACCATAATATCGATACGCTACAATCCATGCCGTCTTACCGGAGAACGATGGATATCCTGACCTTGTTATTAGCAGGCTATAAATCATTTGGCCCGTTCGAAATGGGGCCTGCCAACAGCTTCTATAGTTTCAATCCTGTAGAGGGATTTAAACTCAGGCTCGGCGGTCGTACTACTCCCGAATTAAGTAAGCGTTATTATTTTGAAACGTATTTAGCTTATGGTTTTAAAGATGAAAAATGGAAAGGTTTTTTTAGTGCCACTTATTCTATAAATGATAAATCCATTTATAAATTCCCGCAGAATTATATCCGTGTGAGTTATCAAAAGGACACCAAGATACCGGGTCTTGCGCTTCAATTTGTGCAGGAAGACAACTTCCTGTTATCATTTAAACGTGGTAACAATGATAAGTACTTATACAACGACTTTTACAAAGTTGACTATGTTCATGAATATGAGAGTCACTTTTCATATAGCATAGGGTTAAGAAGGTGGACTCAGGCACCTGCAGGTTCATTATTCTTTACAAATACATTAAATGGCGTTCCGAACAGCGTAAACAGTATTACTACGGCAGAAATAACCGGGCAGCTGCGTTATGCGCCTCATGAGCAGTTTTACCAGGGAAAGATCTATCGTATCGATATCCCAAATCAATACCCGATTTTTACACTTGATTACACCCAGGGCTTAAAAAATATTTTCGATGGGCAGTACGCTTATAAAAATCTTCATTTCGAAATTGATAAACGTTTCTATCTGTCGCAATTGGGTTTTGCGGATGTTACCGGAGAAGCGGCACATGTTTTCGGACAGGTCCCCTTTCCATTGCTTTCTATACCACGTGCGAACCAAACATATGCCTACGACTTATACTCGTATAACTTGATGAACTTCCTCGAGTTTGTTAATGACCATTATGAAAGCATAATGATCGACCAGCATTTTAATGGTTTTTTCTTTAACAAAATTCCACTGTTAAAAAAACTGAAATGGCGCGAAACGCTTTCGTTTAAATCGTTATGGGGTGGTTTGAGGGACGAAAATAACCCATCGATGAACCCGTCATTATTCCAACTGCCGGTTGATCAAAACAACAAACCTACCACATTTGCCTTAGGCAGAACACCTTACATAGAAGGCAGTGTTGGTATTGAAAACATTTTTAAATTTGTAAGAGTAGATTTGGTTAGACGTTTCACATATTTAGACAATCCTGATGTGGCTAAATGGGGCATCCGCACAAGGGTTCTCTTTACGTTTTAACCTCAGTTTAATAAAGATTATTTTAACTATGGCACATCAGACATCATTACGTACCAATCTTCAACTGGGAATCTATAAAGTAATAGATCCCTTTGTAAAAGTGCTGATCAAATTAGGGCTTACTCCTAACGCTGTGACGACAATAGGTTTTGCACTGAACCTCGGTGTTGCTGTGATCTTCATTATAGGTGCCGAAGAAGGTAACCGGGGTGATTTAACTTATGTTGGTTGGGCGGGCGCATTGATCCTGTTTGCCGGCTTATTTGATATGCTTGACGGACAGGTTGCACGTCTCGGTAACATGAAATCTACATTCGGTGCCCTTTATGACTCTGTTCTTGACCGTTATAGCGAACTGGTGATGTTCCTGGGCATCTGTTATTATCTTGTTGCCCACCATTATTTCCTGAGCTCCATATTTGCCTTCATAGCCCTGATCGGTTCCATGATGGTTAGTTATGTACGTGCCCGTGCAGAAGGTTTAGGTGTAGAAATTAAAGGCGGCCTGATGCAAAGGCCAGAGCGAGTGATCACATTGGGCCTGTTTGCTATGCTGTGCGGCGTTACGTCGTTATATATTGGCGGCAACTACAAATTATATGTTCCCGGGATTAAATTCCATGTGTTCGAAACTATGTCAATTTTCACTTTCCCAATTGTTGCGCTAGCCATATTGACCAACGCAACTGCTATCAGGCGACTGATAGATGCTAAAAAAGCATTGGGCAATAAATAATACAGTACCTTCTTTTCAAATTAATGCGATTACGTTTTTTACTACTTGTTACCCTGATATCCTTAACGTCGGTTTACGGATATTCAAAAAATATTGATAAAGGCCCTAAGGATGATAAAAGTGCCCCTGTAGTTTATCCAATCCCACCTGCCAGTGCTGAAAGATTGTTTTATGTACAACGAACCCCGAATGCAAATACAATAGTTTACGATGTGAATTTAAACAGTGACGGGAAACTGAATACCGAACAACCCGTAAAAGCATATTGGTTGAGATATGCAGATAAAGGACAAAAAGAGGATTTAAATTATATTCAACGTAAATTTGCATACGGTTTAAATGCAAAAGCGTTAAATAACGGCAGTTATGATATCAGATTTGTGTCATACAAGAAGTTTCCGCTAACTTTGATGAAGGCAGGAGACGGAAAATATCATATCTTCGCGTCAATAGCGCAAAAACAGGTAATACTCAACCGTATTTTTGTAAAAATTGAAGGCGGCAGCTTTTGGATCCCAAATGTGGTCTACGTAGAGATCAAAGGCACCGACCCTGAAACAGGCAAAGAAATAGTTGACCGTTTTAAACCCTGAAGTGATGAAAAAGAAATTTGTTTCCAATTCACAGGAGTCTGTGAGAATGTTTAAAAGCGACTTATTTGAAGCTTTATCAAAGGTACATTTCCTTGTGCCGGTAGTAGTTTTTGTGCCGGTCATATTTTATTGTGTTTACAGGTATTTCTTTACAACCGAGCTATCTGTACCTCTTTTCGTTGGTCTGTTCTTCGCATCGCTGTTTGTATGGACCTTCGTTGAGTACATCATGCACCGGTTTGTATTCCACTACGCACCACCAGATAAACCGTGGGCACAACGCATGCACTTTATTTTCCATGGCGTGCATCACGATTATCCAAGCGATGCAAAACGATTAGTGTTACCTCCGTCTGTAAGCATTCCTTTAGCAACCGGCTTCTTCTTTTTATTTAAAGCGATGCTACCGGTTGATTATATATGGGGCTTCTTCCCCGGTTTCATATTGGGCTACCTGATTTATGATGAAGTTCACTATGCTATCCACCATTTCAACTTTAAAGGCAACATCTGGAAGAAAATAAAACAGCACCACATGCTGCATCATTACCAGGACCCCGATAAAGGTTACGGCGTAAGCTCACCACTTTGGGATAAAGTGTTCGATTCCGATTTCTTAAAAAAATAGCATGGACAGTGATACCGGCTCAAGTATTACAGTCAATATACGGTCTGTAACTGTCGTCTCTATTGCATCGTTTGCATATTTACTGTTTTCAGCTTTTCTTGTTGGATTTAAATCCGACCAGGTAGTATTGGTTTTTCTTTTCAACCTGCTTTTTTATGCATCTGCTATTACGCGAAAATTTGTAACTGGCTTTACCATCTTCGTCGGATATTGGATAATCTTCGATTACATGAAGGCTTTTCCCAATTACGAATACAGCACCGTACATATAGCTGACGTTTACAATTTCGAGAAGCATTTATTCGGTATTCACTCTCAGGGCCAACTGCTAACTCCAAATGAATATCTTCGAATAAACGGCACAACTTTCCTTGACGTGCTAACCGGGATATTTTATTTGTGCTGGATACCCGTACCAATGGGCTTCGCTATTTATTTGTTCTTTACCCGCAGAAGGCAGTTTTTGTTGTTCCTGTTCACTTTTGTGCTGGTCAATTTTGTTGGTTTTATCATCTATTACACCTTCCCTGTGGCACCACCCTGGTATATACAGGATCACGGCTTTACTTTCCATGAACTTAAAACCGGTAGTACCGCAGGGCTAGCCAAGTTTGATGCATACTTCAATGTAAATGTTTTCAAATCCATATATTCCAAAGGGTCGAACGTTTTCGCGGCTATGCCATCCCTGCATTCCTCCTATCCCATTATTGTTTTGTATTATGGCCTGAAAAACAAAGTCGGCAAGGCCAATATACTTCTTGCCGTTGTAATGATTGGTATTTGGTTTTCTGCCGTGTATCTTAGTCATCACTACATAGTGGATGTATTGGCAGGTATACTTTGTGCCATTATCGGTATATCGCTATTCAATCTCATACTGTCCAAAGTGACCCCTTTCAGAAGGTTCGTTGATCGCTACGAAAAGCTGATAAAGTAGAGAATTGGGGAGTATGCTGTACTAATTACTATACTTTCCGCCAATTTGTCGCGATCAAACCTTATTTAAATAATAGTCCAATTCCATTGATTTAAAGTCACATTAGCGCCTTTCCAAGCTGGTTTTAAGTATAAAGGCACGGCTTTTGTGGTTATCCCGTGTCAATCTGATGGATACATTTATGCCTTACACGAGAAAAACGATATTACTTCTACTATTTTTATGCAGTTCCTATACCCTGTTTGCGAGCACTAACAGGATTGACAGTTTAGGCACGCAAGATCAATCAGCTTCAAATTTAAACACTATAGACAGTCTTAAAAAGCAGCTAAACGTTGTTGAGGATGATTCGCTCAAAGCTTTAATATATAGTAAAATTGCAGCTCAATATTTAAAATACGATTCGACGGCGACGAAGAAGGAGCGCCATACTTTTCAGAACGAAGCCATCAGCAATACACTTTCGGCCATTCACCATTATTCCAAATACGATGATTCTGTAGGCCTTCGTAATAGCTTTGACGTACTGGCAAGAGTTTACCATACCCAGCATAAATACATCCAGGCCAAATGGTTTATTATTCAATCGAACTCCATATCACGAGTGATAAATGATAATCCGAACATTATTGCATCCCTGCTTGAAATGGCTTCCATTAAAGCCGATATAAAGGATTATAAGCTTGCTCTGCGCGACCTGAATGAAGCATTGGCCATATCTTCCAAAAATCACATGACGGCGCAGGAGGCTGATGTTCATTTGCATTATGCCATGTTTTATAACGTGACCAAAAACACTGAGAAAGCAGCCGCGGCTATGAAACGATATACGGCTATTAATGATAGCGTTAAGCGGGATAATGAAGCACGCACATTGGCTAAGTTAAAAACTACCGACTCGCTGCAGCAGGTCAAAAAAAAAGTATATATGAGCAGCAGCGACGGAAAGAGCTTCTCAACCAAAATGGTATTATTGTCGACCTTATAATTATAATTGCTGTAATCTCCGCAGGTTTCCTTTTTCTTTACAGGCGCAAAAGGCGTGGCTTTTGGCGGTCGAAGATCAAACATCCGCATCATCACAATAATAGTTAGCAATTAAGTAACATTTGTTTAAACCAGCCGTTTGAATAAACGTCAATAGGTTATATGAAAAGATTGTTTTTGAGTGGATTATCAGTGTTAGTCATCCTGCTTACCTGTGTTTCTGCAGCTCCGCAGCACATCAATAACGACCGTTTTAAGCAAGAGTTTTTAAATCGCATCAATAAGATTCGTGCTAAGGGTTGTAATTGTGGTGTCAACTATTTTCCTCCTGCTCCGCCGATGAAATGGAACGATCAATTGGAGTTTGCTGCCCGCGGCCATGCACTGGATATGTCTGAACGGCATTATTTCAGTCACACCAGTATGAATGGTCGCAGTATGTCAGATCGTGCCCTGGATGCGGGTTACGGCTTCAAAGGATATAAATCTTATGCAATAGGTGAAAACATTGCACAGGGCCAAACCAGCATTGCAGAGGTGATGAATGGCTGGTTGCACAGCGAGGGTCACTGCCGTAACCTGATGAACCCCGCTTTCAGGGAAGTTGGCGTGGCTGAGACAGACAATTACTGGGTGCAAGATTTTGGCGGTCGCGGCGAATTCTCAGCGCGCGAACAGAAACTGATCAAAAGCGGCAGGTATAAGCTGGTACAGAGAGAAGTTTCACAGGGGCATTAATCCCATCCCATCAATTCTTTCACCCGGATAAATTCAGGTTGCAATGAAGCTTCAATAGTAACCACTTCTCCGCTTACAGGATGATTGAAAGTCAACTCTGATGCGTGCAGCAACATCGTAGTCATTTCCCATTTCTCTTTAAACAGCTTGTTTTGCTTATTGCAACCATGTGTCCGGTCACCAATGATTGGGTGAAAGATATGGGCAAAATGTTTACGCAATTGATGCATCCGGCCTGTTTTTGGAGTAGCTTCTACTAGTGAATACCTGGAAGTTGAATGCTTACCAAATGGCACGTCTAGTTCAGCACGTTTTAAAGTATGATAAGCTGTAAAAGCTTCCTGTAAGGTGCCGTTCTCTTTTCTCAGTGCATAATCAATCTCACCATTGACAGGCGTATGGCCACGTAAAATTGCGATATACTTTTTGCTGAGAAGATTATCCGCAAACTGCTTCTGCATTTCTATCTCAACAGATTTATCAAAGGCAAACAGCAATACACCGCCAGTTTTTCTATCGATCCGATGAACGGGGTACACTTTCTGTCCAACCTGATCGCGTAATAACTGCAGGGCGAATACTTCTACCTCTGCAGCAATAGGTGAACGATGTACCAACAGATCATGAGGTTTATTAATAGCGATCAGGTGCTCATCCCTGAAGATGATCTCCAGCATTATTGATCGGCTTTTTTGTCGGCTGCTTTATCAGAATCAGGTTTGCTTTGAGCAGACTTCTTCTCCATCGGTCCGCGTTTGAAAATAACAAGCCCGTTTAGAAAATTACGTAATAATTGATCGCCGCATGGTTTAAAATTGGGATGGTCCTTATCACGAAATATAGCTCCAAGCTCTACTTTCGACGTCCGGAAATTTACCAGGCTGCAAATATGAACAATGTCATCGTCCCGCAGTTGCAGCGCCACACGTAACTTCTTCATGATATCATTATTGCTCATATCTGCTGTTTTGTAAGCTGCAAAGTTAATATTTAACAGACATTGCAACTCAAAACTTTTGACTTAAGACTTATTAGTACCTTTGCACCCAAATTAAACGCTTGTGTGGGCAGAAAAATTAAAATTGAGTAAACAATTGGTGCGGTCGGTAACGGCAGCAGGGTACTTTACTCCAAAAGAAATACAATCCAAAACGCTTAGCCGGATAATCGGGGGCCAGGATATTATTGCGATAGCACCTGAGGGTAGCGGCAAAACTACTGCCTATATCTTGGGCGTACTAATGCGCCTTAAGTATGGCTTTGAGGAAGCACCGAGGGCGCTTATCCTGGTGCCTGATAAAGAGAAAGTACTAGAAGTTATCGAAAAGTTTAACCTGTTAAACCAAAATACCAGTATCCGTATAGTGGGCTTATATTCCGAGCCTTCCATGCAAAATCAGTTGGATGCATTAGCCGACGGAACTGATATTGTGGTGGCCACACCTGATAGGGCCCGTGCCATCTATCTGAAGTTGGGTTTAAACATGAACAAGATCATGATGCTGGTGATCGATGATGCTGCAGAGATAGTAAGAAATGGCGCACAGCTACCCGTGGTCGAATTGGCTAATAGTATCATTAAATGCCAGCACCTGGTATTTACCGAAGTAATGCACGGTAAGCTGCAGCAAATGATCGATCCCTTTATGAATATGCCTGCACTGATCGAGATTGAAGAATTGACCGGATCAAAAGCAGAAATACATGAACAATCTTTATATCACGTACCCGACTTTAAAACCAAGTTCAATCTTTTAGCCTTGTTGCTTAAGGATGCTCCGTCTGCTGATAAAGCAGTAGTGTTTGTGAGTACACGCCTGAATGCTGAAAAAGTGTGCAGTCATATTCGTTCAAGCTTTAAGAATGAAGTGGCGATATTAAACCCTATGATGTTTGAATCAAAGGGCTTTAGCTCATTAGAGGAATTTAAAGAACAACAACAGGTTAGATTTTTGATTGTTGCCGATGAATTGGGCTTCCAGTATGACCTGGATGACATCTCATTATTGATACACGTCGAGATACCGGCTGATACAGATATTTTTGTTCATAGGATGATAAAAGATCCTAACGAGTCTGGTAATGTGCAATCCGTAAGCATGGCAACCGATCTTGAATTAGCGTCGATTAAGAAAATAGAACAAACCATCGGTCAAAAGATCAGCATTAATGAGCTGCCTGAAGGTTTAAAAGTAGCTGATGTGCACCGGGATAAGAAGGCTGCTAAAGAAGATAAGACTTCAAAAGATGAAGAGTCTCTGCGTGGCTCTGCGTTTCATGAAAAGAAGGCCAGCAATAAAAAGGATTACAACTACAGCGCCGGTACTAAGGCAAAAATGAACAAGAAGAAAAAACATTAGCAGAATGAATGAACCATTTGACATCGAAATAAACGGCATCACTTACTCTATATTCCCTGAGGGTGAGGATATTTACGCGGTCTTCAAAGAAGGTGAAGATTATTTGCGTATCCAAAAAGATACCGAATCGCATTGGTTAAAACTTGACCCTGAAACAGAAATGCCTTTTTTTGACAACGACGAAGAGGTAAATACCATTGGCCGCAAGATAGCAGCTTACAAAGAAGAGTAAAAATTTTGTAACAGATTATAAATCTGTAGTTAGCCATTCGGATTAATGGTGGAAATGATTAGTTTTATTTTTATAACCCTAACTCAATCATTTTTCGCAATTAAACTATGACTGCAAACCCGGCTGACGATTTTCAGAAAACACCTACACGTCTTTATTCTCTAGATGCCCTGCGCGGATTCGACATGTTTTGGATCATGGGCGCTGAGGAAATTTTCCATGCATTGGCCGATGCCACTAAATGGGGGCCATTTATGGCGATATCCAACCAACTGACCCACCCTGCATGGAATGGCTTTCACTTGTATGATCTTATATTCCCTCTTTTCTTGTTCATGGCAGGTGTATCTACCCCATTCTCGGTGGGTCGCGAATTGGAAAAAGGCAAATCGCGTCAGCAATTGCTGATCAGAGTTATTAAAAGAGGGCTTATCCTGGTTTTGCTAGGCGTGATCTATAATAACGGTTTAAATATCAAGCCGATTGCCGAGATACGGTTTGCCTCTGTTCTCGGGCGTATTGGGTTGGCCTATATGTTCGCCAATATTATCTACCTGTATTCGGTTGAAAAGTGGCAAATATTCTGGTTTTGGTTTTTAATCATCGGCTATTGGCTGTTACTTAAATTCACCTCTGCTCCCGGCTTCCCAGCTGGCGATTTGACCATGCAGGGCAACTTTGCGTCTTATATGGACAGAAGTATATTGCCTGGCCGCTTATACCTTAAAATACACGACCCAGAAGGGTTATTCTCTACTATTCCGGCAATCAGTACAGGGTTATTAGGTATTCTAACAGGCATCACCTTAAAGAAAACAACACTTACGCAAATACAAAAGACATTGAGATTGGCTATAGTTGGGATCATCTTCCTGGTATTAGCTCAAGTATGGAACCTGGATTTCCCGATTAACAAAAACTTATGGACAAGCTCGTTTGTACTAAATGTTGGCGGATTGAGCCTTTTGCTGATGGCCTTATTTTATTACGTGATCGATGTTTTAGGCTATCAGAAATGGGCCTTCTTTTTTAAGGTCATCGGCATGAATTCTATCCTTATCTACATTTCAGGAAGATTTATTGATTGGGAATATGCCACCAAAGGATTTTTTGCCTGGCTAATTTACTTTTTCAATGATCCCTATAAACTCGTAGTTGGCGCTATATGCTTTGTGTTTATCAAATGGTTGTTTTTATATTTCATGTACAAAAAGAAAGTCTTTTTACGTGTGTAATATGCAGCGAAGAACATTCATCCATCTATCGGCATATACTGCATTGGCACTGGCCTTACCTTTTACCGAGGGTTGTTCGCCATCGCCGGAAACTATTGCGTCGCGGCCTTTCTTGTTCTCGCAGTTAGCTGATAAAAAAGCCATTGCAGAAGCAGGTGCTGCTTATCGCAAACAGTTTCCAAAAGAAAACGATAAAACGATATTGAGTAACCTGCTTATTGGCAAGAATGCCTCGCGAGACAAATCAGTTATCGAAAAGCAGTTGGATGATCACGTTTTGGATGACTTTAAAACAGGTAAAACAGTAACCACAGCAGGTTGGGTTCTTTCGATTACAGAAGCTCGTCAATGTGCCTTATATTCCATTTTAAACGCCTAAGTCAGAACGTATGCATATAGATGCCCGTGAACTACCCAACAACTCATTAATAGAAGGCGACCTATGTATTATTGGTGCCGGTGCCGCTGGGATTAGTTTGGCATTGGAGTTTCTAAACATGTCAAGCAAGGTAATTCTGTTGGAAGGTGGCGGATTTGAGTACGAATCGCAAATGCAGGATCTGTACAAGGGAAAAACTACCGGACAGCGTTACTTTCCGCTAGAATCAGCCCGGCTGCATTATTTCGGTGGAACAACCGGTCACTGGGCAGGTTTTTGCTCACCGCTTGATCCGATAGACTTTGAAAAACGGGATTGGATACCTCTCAGCGGCTGGCCAATAAAGCGTACCGATCTTGACCCTTACTATGTCCGAGCACATAAAAATCTTGATTTGGGCCCATATGAATACTTAGACAGCTATTGGATGGCGCAGGATCCAAAAATAGATTCACTTCCTTTAGATCACTCTGCGGTATATAATAAAATGTGGCAGTTTAGTCCGCCTACACGTTTTGGCGAGAAATACAAGGATACTGTAGTCAAGGCGCCTAATATCCATTTGTATACCTATGCCAATGTGACCAATATTGATGCAAATGAGCATGCGTCAACTATACAACAGGTAACGGTTAAGAATTTCGCGGGTAAAACGCATACTGTTAAAGCGAAGAAGTTTGTGCTGGCATGTTGTTCTATTCAAAATGCACGTTTGCTGCTCGCTTCCAATAAACAGGCAAAACACGGGTTAGGTAATGACAACGATCTGGTGGGCCGTCACTTTATGGAGCACCTGGAAATCAAATCGGCAGAATTGTGGCTTACTAAACCAGAAGCATTAAAGTTATATGCATGGGAATCCGGTAAAACAAAAGCGCGTGCTGAATTGGCAATCAGTCCTGAAAAACAACGTGAATTAAAAATATTAAACGGCACCGCGTCGCTCACACCTTTAGAAGTTGCACGCAAACAACCCGCTTTTATCGATATGTGGACAGCTGATACTGCCCAGCGAAAGAAAAACATGTCGAAGTTCGATATAGCAGAAAAAAAGTCTTTGCAGGAAAGCGGTCATGATTCTTACCAACTTTTTACCCGTATAGAACAAGCCCCCAACCCTGATAGCCGAATTACATTAGATACTGATATTGATGCCTTAGGCATGCCCCGTGCAATGCTTCACTGGGTACTTACACCATTGGAGAAAAGGAGCATCCGCGAAATTTACAAACTGATAGGAAAAGAGCTTGGTATCATAGACAAAGGGCGCGTTCGATTACTGGAATATCTGCGCGATGAAAATGACAATACCTGGCCCGAATTTACCGGCGGAGGCTGGCACCATATGGGTACTACCCGAATGAGCGATAATCGTAAACAGGGTGTTGTTGATGCCAATTGCAAAGTTCATGGCATCAATAATTTGTTTGTGGCCGGTGCAGCATGTTATGCAACAGCCGGTGCGCCAAATCCTACCCTGACGTTGGTTGCGCTAACCATTCGCTTAGCAGATCATATAAAGCAAGTAAACGCTTAAGCGTCTACTGCATCATACACGATCACTTTCTCCCAAAGGTGACTGCAGTTTTTGATAAACTCCAGGTGAACAGGGTGATTTTGGTAAGTAGCCTGTCCTGCAAGGTCGCTGAAGAACATTAACTCTGATACCGCCCAGCTTTTATCCACCACATCGCGCTTTTCGGTGTCGGCAACAATACCAACACGCAGCTCGCGCACGGTTTCAATTTTGGATAGTGTCTTCACTCCTGCTACTAATTTATCGCGGTCTTCTTTAGAACCAGGATTTTTGAGCCAGAAAAACACATGGTGAATAACCGGGTATTTGTTTTCAACCGTTAAAGGCATAGCCGACGCAGCTGCTGTTCCGATAGCTAATGATGCAGTGGTTGCAATAAATTTTCTTCTGTTTGATTTGTTCATGATTGATGCAATAGGTATCCCAATTTTAAGAAAAATATTGCATTTATCCTGATTGTCTTAAACCAGCACCAACCCTTCGGTCAAAGCCCTTTCATACTCCTCATCGTTGAATTTATAATAAGTTGGCGAGCGATGTGCTCCTATACTTCTTTTTTCATCCAGGCGCGAGATAAGATCGAGCGCAATCAGTTTATTGGGAAAATTTGTAGGGTTTAGCTTCTTGCCTGAAAGAACTTCATACAGTAGTTTAATTTCCTTAAGCGTAAACTTAGGCTGCAGCAAATTTTTACCTATCGGGAAATGATATAGATCTATTCGCATGGCAAACAATGCCTCACGAACCATCTCATCATGATCAAAAGCAAGCTCTGGCAGCTCATCCACCGGGAACCAGGCGCACTCGCTTGAAAAGAAATCTGCCGTCGGTTGAGCATTTACTATATCTGTAATAGCATAAAATCCGACAGAAACTGTTTCATCCAGAAGCCAATTATCTTCCGCGAATTTTATCCCGGTCAGCTCATAAAACTTGTCTTCATCGAACGCTCCGCGGTGGTCATTTCGCCCAATATCGCCGAACGTCTTAAACTGTTTCAAAAACAAATTCCCAATTCCGGTCCGCCACAAAGTAATCCTTGCGGCCGCCTCGTCCAGGTTCTCATCTTTTCGCACAAATCCACCAGGCATACACCACTTGGTTATCACCTTATTTTTTGCGAGTAACAATTTCAACACACCTTCGTGATAACCAAAAATAGCGCAATCTATAGTTAGTCCCGGCCGGTGATCCAGGTACCCTTGGGTAAAAAAATGCCTTACTTCACTTAAGGTTTCCATCGAAAAATGTCGTTCAAAACTTATTTATTAAAATTTAATAAATGTATAAAGAATTTACATACCTTCATTTATTAAAATCTAATAAATAAAAAACTAATTACTGCAACCCAATTAACACTAATCAAATTATAAACCAATGTCAATCAAAAAATCATTCTTCTATGCGGGAGGCGCCGGGCTTTTAGCGGCGATATTTGCCTTTTCTAACCGGCCGGTTAACAATGAGTTGCCGGATATGGTTCTCTCCCATTCGTCACTGATAAGGTCAAATAAGATTGCCACTTATCGTGATCTAAATAAAAATGGCAAGATGGATGTTTATGAAGATCCGAAGCAACCTGTAGATAAACGGGTTCAGGATCTGCTAAAACAGATGACGCTTGAAGAGAAGGCAGGTATGATGTTCTATTCCCCGGTGCGGGTAAATAAGGACGGCACTATTGAAGAGCAACCAGCAAAGGACTTCTTGTCCAGTATATCGCCGGTGGGTACAAAAGAAATGGATTTGCGTCATATTACACATTTCAACCTGTTTGCCACGCCAGCGCCGGATACTTTGGCCATGTGGTATAATCGCATGCAGCAATATGCAGAAAAAACACGGCTCGGTATTCCGCTTACTATAGCATCAGATCCGCGTAACCAGGGTGGTGCGGGTATTTTTGCGATGTCGGCTAAAACCTTCTCTATGTGGCCCGACCCGCTTGGCCTGGCTGCCATTGGCGATGAAAAGGAAACACAACAGTTTGCAGATATTTCCCGTCAGGAGTATTTAGCTGTTGGTATCAGGCAAGGTTTGCATCCTCAAGTCGATTTAGCAACTGAACCCCGTTGGCCGCGTATTTCCGGGACATTCGGAGAAGATGCAGATCTATCATCCCGTATGGCTACCGCCTATATCAAAGGTTACCAGGGCGAAAAACTTGGCGCTAACAGTGTAGCTATGATGACCAAGCACTTTCCGGGTGGAGGTCCGCAAAAAGAAGGACTTGATCCGCATTTTGCTTTTCAGAAAGGGCAGGTTTATCCCGGTAATAATTTCAAATACCACCTTATTCCTTTTGAAGCGGCCTTTAAGGCAGGCACTGCAGCTATTATGCCTTACTATGGGGTACCGATGGGACAGGCAAATGTTCCGGAGGTTGGTTTTTCATATAATAAAGCAATTATCACCGAACTGCTGCGCAAAAGGTATCATTACGATGGCGTAGTTTGTACCGATTGGGGACTGGTATCCGACACCAAACTGGGCACGTTCAATTTTGTTGCCAGGGCATGGGGCGTTGAGAAATTAAATACAGAAGAACGGGTTCAGCGGATTATCGACGCAGGTGTAGATCAGTTTGGCGGCGAAAACCTGCCAAACGTGATTGCTAAGTTAGTAAAAGATGGCAAACTGAGTGAAAAACGTATCGATGAATCGATCACCAGGTTGCTTCGCTTAAAGTTTGAGCTTGGCTTATTTGACAACCCTTTTGTGGATGAAAAGAAGGCAGGAGATATTGTTGGCAATGCTGAGTTTATGAAAGCCGGTCAAGACGCTATGCGTAAATCATTGACTTTGCTGAAAAATGATAATCATACTTTACCGTTAGTACCCAACAAGCTAAAAATCTATATTAAAAACATCAATCCGAAAGTTGCTGCTGAGTATGGTACAGTTGTAAGTGATCCTAAGCAAGCTGATATTGCGATCATCCGGTTACAAACTCCTAACTACCCTATTGAGGAAGCAAAAGGTAATTTCATCGCACAACTATTCCATTTTGGTGACCTGGATTTTAAAGGCCAGCAATTGCAGGAGGTTCTCGACCTGGAAAAAACTATACCTACCGTGGTTGATATCTACCTTGATCGCCCGGCCGTTATTCCAGAGATCAATCAAAATGCTAAAGCGTTGATCGCCAATTATGGCGCAAGTGATGCTGCTTTACTAGATGTGGTATTTGGTAAATACAAACCACAAGGCCATTTGCCTATCGAAATGCCTTCGTCTATGGAAGCTGTTAGAAATCAAAAAGAAGATTTACCCCATGACTCAAAAGGCCCTTTATATAAATTTGGTGCTGGTTTGAGTTATTAAAAAAACACACATTAACCAACAAGGCCTCATTCCGTTTAGAGTGGGGCTTTGCTTTTTTATCAATTTAGCTTATTGTCTAACAGCCCACGCCAAACCATCCGGGCCGCCGCCAACATCGATCTTTCCAACAACCTCCAGTTTCTTCAAATCAATAATGGCTACATAATTATCAGCTGTGCAACCGATAAATGCCCGTGAACCATCCGGATCCATCAATATACCTGCTGCACTGTGACCGATATTCACTTTCTTTATTTCCTTACGTGATGTTACATCGAATATCACGATGTCGCCATTTCTAAGGCTTGAAATAAGCGCCATCTTACCATCAGGGGTAAATTGCAGGCGATTGGCTCCTAAAACTTTTGCGTCGATCTTTTCGATCACTTTTTTAGTGGCCAGATCAATTATAGCTATTGTTCCATCATCAGAAGCGGCGGTCCATAATTGCGTACCATCAGGCGATACATCAAACCCTTCTGAGCCTCTTGAGACCGGAATAATTGTTTGTACCCAATCTTTACGAGGCTGCGGTCGAAATCCTTGTGGCGGTCCACCTGCAGCTGGGGTTGCTCCGGCTGGTGGATTTCCACCAGGTGGCGGCCCTCCCGGTTGCATCAGCGTATCTGCTAATATGCTTACCGTTCCCGAGCTAACATTGGTAGTATATACCTTATTGGCATCGGGTGTTACGTAGAGCATATGTGTACGGTCCTGCCCTGTTCCCATGGCCCAGTCAAATTGTTTTGTCGCAGGATCAAACCGTACTACCATCTTTGAACCCTCGGCTGTAAACCACACTTTTCCGGCCGCAAAGGTGATACCATGCGGTCCGAAAAATGGCTTGGTATCGATACTTGGCAGTGCTTTTTGGTTAACCAGGTCGATTACATTGATCTCGTGTAATGAACCGCCGCCATAAATAGAAACATAAGCAGTTTTTCCGTCTGACGATGCAATCACTTCATGCGGATCAGTCCCGACAGGTACTTTTGCTAACACTTTTAAAGTTGCCGGATCAACAATAGCTAATGTATGATCAGTTTTGGACAATGCAAGTAATGTACCTTTTGATGTAGATTGTGCGGAACATGCAATTGCAAAAAAACTTAAGGCTGCCGAAATTAGCCCAAGCAAAAGTTGTCTTCTGTTTTTCATGGTTTAAGGAGTTTAAGCGTGGCGATGACCTTACTTACAAATTTGTAAAATATTTAAATGTTTTGCCGAAGCTATTTTATCCGAGCATTTGTCCACCATTGATCATATCTGAAACAATTCCCTTATGACGCCTTTTTTCGCCAGTCACCACACCTGCTATGTGGACTATGATAAACCCAATAATAAGATACATTGTAAACCCATGTATCTCCTTGATAAAATGCATTTTTCTTAAAACGGGTATACTTTCTCTAAATGCAAGGCACAGACCGGTGGCTACCATTACCATCAGCAAAACATAAAAGACGGCATAAAGTGTTTTGATAAGCATTTCATTTCTTGAAGATGTTTTGTCTTTCTGCCGGGATAGGAATGAAAGCCTCGCAGATTTAATTTTACGAATCAGTTTTTGATCCGCCAGTTCAAAAAACTCCAGGATGATCCTGAATAAGAACAGGCCAGTCAGCGCATAGCCCAAGTAAGTGTGTACTGCCCATACTTTATCACTTAAAGCAAATGCAACTGATCTGGCCTGATCTTCGGACACTTCAACTCCCTTTTCCTTCAGCTTATCCGCTATTAATGACGCGTTAGTCCACGCTTTCATCACGGTAGAATTTATGAATACTGTTAATAAAGAACCGGTAATGATAATTGCATTTAACCAATGCCAAAGACGTATACCGGATGAATATTTTTTGGTGCGGGTTGTTTCAACTTCTGCAACCGGGGCTGTTGCTACTACTTCCATATCATTTGTTTAATGACACGAAGAAAAGGTTTATCGGAAAAGTATTAAAATCAAATAGACTGGAAGAGCTAATTAATCGACAAAGAGCAATTATCAGCAGATAGAATTGTATCTGCTCAAGGATGATATTTTCCAATAAAGGAAAAAACGACTAATTGGAAGATTGGCCTGGAAGCTTAAAAAAACTTCTTAAAATATGTATCTATAATGTCTTCGCTGAACAATTTTGAAAATGCTGTAATTGCTTTTAGCTTTTCCAGCATGCTTTTGGTATTCAATGCTTTCATTGTTGTCATCTGGGTAGCAAAATCCTGGGCCGCTATTTTTAAGATACCTTTACCAAGTACATTGTTCTCTTCAGCATCCTGGTAAATTGTGGTATAAAGCACAGTGGTATCGGTCCATAAATCAAATGGTGAGTTTCCATCCACTTTTTTGTAACCGTTGAAATAATATCGTTTACCGTCATAAGTATTGAGCTGCATATTATACTTCATTCTTAAATGGGCCGGATTTTCAGGGTCTTTGACGAAAAGATTAAAAATCCCATTGCTAACGGTTAGTGGTTTATCCGACAAAGCCGGAGCAATCACTGTACCGCTCATATATCCCACATGTTCCTGGTCTACCGTAAATTCCGCAATAGATTCAGTTTCGATAGTAAGGGTAAATAATATGGGGGAGCACTTTTGCTGACCTAGTTCATATCCGGCTTCAAAATCATTCTTTTCTTCCACACTGAAAAAGCCTTTCATAGTTTCTGTAAACTGTACCGCTGCTGCAGGGCTTTTCAAGGTTGACTCAACTACCGGGAAGTCATAACTCGTCTGCTTTCCCATCCTTTTCAGAATTATATTACAAGCTCTTTCGGCTATGGCTGAGATAGTATATAACGGGTTAGTACCCAAAGGCAGGGGCACAATTGATCCATCCAACACATATAAACCATTGTGACATGCTGTTCCGCTGTCGCCGCTAAATACGTTCCCTACGTCATTTGTTACACCGCGAGAGGCGTCTTCTGCCATGTTGCAGCCACCTAATGGATGAACAGTTATTAACTCGTAGTCCAGGGCTTTCGTCCAGGTAACGTCTCTTATAAAGGTCCCCTTTAAGGCATTTGTTGCATCAACCATTGCTTGTTTTACCTTGTTGAATATATCCTCTTTACCTACGCCGGGCCAGTTAATAGCTAGTTTTTCATTTTTTAAACCCATCGCCCCATTGCCATCGTCATGTGTCATTACCAGATAAGTTTGTGTATGTGCGGTTGCACCATGATAAGGCCCTCTGATTACGCTGGTTGCTTCTTCGCCGCAATCCCTAAGCCAGTCGGAAAAGGAATTATCCGTATCATGTCCGATGGTACCGGACAAAGAGATCAGACTTAAATTCATCAGCGATACTATAGGCGCCGGGATACTGCCTTCTTCGAACGTCATACCATCTTCCAGTACCGGTTGGTTGCGCATATCGATAACGCTTGTAATGCATGGCCCAACAGGCGCGTACTTCGGGTTGTTGTAAAGATTACCCAGTCCCATCCCGTTTATGGGTACTTCGCAGTTATAAGCAAAGCCCAGTACATCGCCATTGCCGGTAAAATGTTGACCTAGCTTCGACGATACCGAAAGACCGTTTTCTTTCGAGCGGAGCAATATCTCTGTGCTCCCCAAAGCTCCGCCTGCCACAATCACCATTCCGGAACGTACGAACATCAACGGGGCCTTAAATTTATCGCGGTCGTTGCCAAACACGTCAAAATAGGTTACCCAGCTATCGTTATGTCGCTCTACGTGGTTCACATTGATATTGCAAAATATATAAGCTCCGTTATTGACTGCGTCCGGCAAATAATTCATAATCAAAGTATTCTTTGCAGAGTGATTACAGCCGGTAACACAGTCGCCGCAATTAGTACACTTTTTTTGCTCAACACCAACATGATTTACTCCGTCCTTAAATGTCACATTAATATCGGTATAGCGAAACGGCTGATTCATTTTCTCGGCAGACGTCTGCATAGCTTTTGATTTCGCCAGTTCAGGATAACCTTCTTTGTTTGCTGGATATGCAGATGGTTTAAGCATATCCATAGCCGCTGCATAACCATCACTAAGGCTTTGGTCTTCTCTTATTGCCGAAGGCCAACGTTCATCTTCAAAAACGCGGTCCTCAGGCTTTATAACCACGCCTGCATTGACCAATGAGGTACCACCAAGTCCGCAACCTTTAAACACCGAGATACCCTCTCCCACATGAAAATCATACAAACCGTTACAGCCCGAATTCAGACCATTGGTGTTTAGTTGCATCTCACTCTCAGCTTCGGCCAGCGTTACAGGGTAATCTCCGGGTTGAAACTCCTTCCCTTTTTCAAAAAGGCAAACGTTAAGTCCGGCACGCGCAAATCTGCTTGCCGATATACTGCCGCCGTAGCCGGAACCAATAATTACGACATCATAAAATGGTTTAAGGCTGGTAATTGATTTTGATAGCTTTCTCATTTTTTGTCTTTTATAAAGATAGGTGGTTCGATAAGGTGTATAGCCGGCAGAGATCCGCTGACGATAATAGCGTCATCGTCAGCTTTATTGCTGTCATTATGATCTACTTTCCAGTTTGTTACTTTCTTAATTCCGATTGGATAAACGGTTAGCCCATCAGAGTTGATGCGTAGTCTCAGGAAGCATTTGTAGTCTTCGCATGCGAGTGATGATGATGCTTCATCTATATGGTTTCCAAATATTAAATTTGATGATAAAAGGTATATTCCCATCAGAAAGCCGCCGAATATGCCACCGCCAATTAATAATAAACCCATTTGCAGAATCACGTCGTAAGCATCAGCAGGAAACGGGAAGCGGTTAAACAGCCATATGCCACCATAGATAGAGAAACATTGGATCAATCCGTGTAAAAATCCAAACCATTGTACCCCTTTGGCAGGACTGGAGGTATCTGTAAACTTCCAAAAACCGGCAATTATCGCCAGGGATAATAAACTTAAAAATGGTGCAACCGAAAGCAACCTTAATACGTGTGGAATAAAACTCCAAAATGGAGCTGACCTGGCTTTCATGAAAACCTGGTAGCCGGTATTAGCATCAGCACTTCGCAAAAGCCAAAAGAAAATACAATAAATGATGCCAAGCAGCACTGAAAAGTACCAGTTCCTATAAAAGAAGAGAATATTACCTGCGAGCAGTTGGTAGGATTTTTTTCTATCGGGAAAGGCCTTTTTTAATTTTAAGTTTTCCTTTACCTCATCCAATGATTCAGGCAGATTATGAGATAGATGTAAAAAAGCCCCGCCGCCACCTGATCCGAAGTAATGGTCTGCTTCGGCATGATGGTTGTCGGTACAGTAATGCGAGTAATGATGTAGGTCGCCTGTCAGGATGGTAACCACCCTATGATTCCGACCAGGCCCCACTGTAATATAGTTTTCCAAAAAGAACCTGAATCGGTCATATGATGTATCGTCCCTCTTTAACTGCTTATATATCCAGGCTGGCTCTGCGGTTATTAAGATCACCTTAGAACCTTCCTTCATTTTTGTTTTAGCGACATCCATGAAATAATCGAGCTGCGGCTTATCGATATCCTCATCAAGCTGTATATCAGTTCCCCATATCCAATAATTATTTGGAAGCGGCCGGGCAAAGTAGCTTCGATGTTGCTTTGTCTGCCAGTTACCAATCCTGCGTTGCTGACAGAATAGCTTCAAAAATCCGCCCAGACCGTCGTACCAATCGTGATTACCTGGTATGGCGTAAATATGCGGTCTGTCGGCATCATTCTTCTTCTCAGGGAAAGCTGTCTCAAAAGGTTTAGTGAACTTTTGCCTGTAAAGTCCTCCTGCCGGTGTTGGATAAACCTGGTCGCCGCCGAACAATAGTATTTTGGCTCGCGGCAATGTTTCAGTTTTCTTCTTGCCGTGGTTATCGTCATATACTACAGTTAGTTCATCTTCGGCTACCAATTTGGCGATCGAAAATGTAGAGTTAAAACCGTCCCCGGTATCGCCGACATAATCAATCCAAATTTCATCCGTACCTGCATATTTATCTTTATAGTCGTTCCATTCCTCTTCAGACACCTTGGTTAGTGCAGCCTCGGTCTCGCGCCGATCAGCATAATTTCCAAAAATGCCCGATACAACGGAACGCAGACCGGTTTGAAACAGCATGCCCGGTTCAAACCAGTTAACCATTTTGGAGGGCTTAAACTTTTTCGTCATGATTTACTAATTGTGATAAAAGCCTGTTTTTAAGTTTCATCCTTTTATACCAAACTGTGTTGGCGTTAACATTTAGGTAGAAAGCATTCCTGATACGATTAACAGCCGGTTGGATAAACAAGCTATCAGCGTTCTTGGGGCTTCCGGCAGGTGTTATACTCACTTTTGCTATTTTATTGTCAATGCCGATCAATATATTGGGGACGCTGTTGAATTGAATTTTCAAACTTGCGTCGTAATCAACAGAATCATAAACAAACCTGAACCCGGCGTTGATCCTTCCATTAGAATCCACATGAATTGCATTTTCATAGCCTGAAATGAGATCGGATCCGGCTATAGAAATCGAAGTATATAGCTGAAACGTGTACTGGCTATCTATTTCATGTATAAAAAAAGAAAAGCAAATAGTAACAGCATTCAACGCTCCGCCGATGACAAGTTTGCCTTTAAACTGTTGCCTGAAGTGCAGACTGGCATCTGTAGTTTTCATTGCAGTAGAGTCGCTTACTGATTGATTGTCAGTAAATTTACTATCTACAGCCAGATATTTCCTGGTATCCGCATAACCCATATTGATCAGGGTATCAGCATTAATTTTATTGAATAGAAAATCGGGATCGAGAGGCAAAGCATATTCGGGTTTTATAATGCGCAGACCAACCGGCTTTAGCCCCTTCGATAACCTATCCTCGTTAACAGTGCGCAGCCAATCAATTTCGGCAAATAAACCGCCATTAGCGCTAATCTCAATCATATGGACATATTGGTTAAAAGAGCCATTCAGGTATGTAGCTGTATTACCAATGCACCATACCAGCCAAACATCTTCTGCGCCGCTCTTAACTGCTTCAGTTATATTGGCGTCCTTTATCCAAACCGCATCCGTATACCAATCGCCATTAATTTTCAACGCGGGCATAAAAACCGGTAGTGACATACCAGCAATAAGATAGTCTTCATTAATATCCTTTCCATCAATGCATTCAATGGTCTTTTTTGAAAAATTACAGACATTAAAAGTCGCCCGGAAACCGGTGTTGGTCTTTATAATTTCAGGCCTGATACCCAGAGCAGGGAATATTTTTTTTCGTATACCGTCTGCAGAACCCAGTCCCGGCAAGTTATCCTGGTTGAAATAATCTCCCAACGGCATTGCAGCCATAAAGCCTTTTAAGTTGAGCTTTCTCCATCTTACTGCAGCCTCTTTCGGACTTATCCCCGATGCAAGCATAGCTGTCCCGAATATACCGCCCGAGGTACCGTCGACATGATCGAAAGCAATACCAGCCTCTTCCAAAGCGATTAATACGCCTGCATGATAAGCCAGTCGCACCCCGCCGCCAGCGAGGATGAGGGACCGTTTTATATTTTTATCAGAAGCGGGTTGCATGATAAAGTTTATTGTTCCTGGTATAAAAGAAAATGAAGATGAGTCCCGTTAATTCATAAAACAGGAAGAAATACGCCAGCGGAAGTGGGTGTCCGTCTATAAAAAGAGAAAAAGTGCGTGCTAAAATACCACAGCTCATTGCTATAAGAAACAGGCGGTTATACTTAACTACACTAAAGATTTCCTTTCCGAATGAGACCGAAAACAGACCAAATCCCAACTCGATCGCCCTCAGAAAACGGTACTGGCACAACAAATTAATTCGAAAAGAATCCGGGAGTGTATGAATGTCAGCATGAAACAACAATTTAAAATCATATACCGGATCAATAAAGGCACCCCAAAAGCCCGCCAGTATAATTAAGCCTATATAGGTATAAAAGAAAAAATGACTAATAAATTTCATTGGCTTTCAGTATCTTATAGTAGTACATAAATAAGATTCCAGACAAAAAATCAAACGAGGCCACCGCGCCGCTCATGTGATTAAAAAGGCCATGCCATATACCAATCCCGACAGCGATGGAAGCCCCAAATTTTTGAAAACCCGCCCATAAAATAACTACGCTGCTTTTTGACGAATTGTAAACTGCATGGATCACCATACCACCGAACAGGATCATGAACATCGCTATAGTCGCAAATAATTGCTCTGTAACGGGCATTACCTCCAGACCGATATTTTTCAGTACAAACGATGGGGCCACCAATTGTACGCCGCCTGAAAGAACCGTTACAACCGAAATGACGATAACTATTAATCCGATATATTTTTTCATGCTGTTAGGGGTTTTGATTTAATGACTAAAACCGAGTAGTAGATCATCATTACCAGCCACATAGCCGTCCAGATACAAACTCTTAGTATGTTAAGGTGTACCCAGGCCGTTAATACTGTATGAAGTTCGGTCTGGTCTGTTATGCCAGCGGCCATGCGGTCATTATAAGGAAAAATAAAAATGATGGTGATTGCAGTAGTCGTGAGTGTTAGTAGCAAAATCAAAATCGGATACCACTTATCAGGACTTTTGAATTTTTCGATGATAAACACAACACAGCAGAACAGCATCAGCATTGTCATGTAGGTAAAGAAATGGGTAGCTGAAGTTACCTGGGGAACAAACTGGTTATAATAGGTTGCCGGCGTAAGTTTGGGCGCTATTGGAAAAGAAAACAGCGCAAGTGACCATCCGGTTCCAAAATACATGGACAGGCAGGCAAACAAAATAGCCTTATTGATGCTGAGCAAAAAGGTTTTCATGCCTATATTTTAAATTTCGCGTAGTTAGTTATGTTGGGCGCAGGGAGCCAGTCTTCATTCAGCCCAAGGTTTATTACACTTTCAAAACCTTCAGGAGTTACCTTGTCGGGTTTGCCTTTATAGGTCATAAACCAGCATTCAAAATGATCATCGAGTATACCGTTGGCATTCGGCATAAATGCGGTGAACAGCGGGTTGCTTTCAATTTCGAGATCCCGCATGAAGGCTGTGCGTGAGTGGTTACCTATAAATAACCTACCCCTGGCTTTTTTCCCCAATTTTATACCGGCCTTCGTATCAAAATAAATGTTCGACGCCATGAGCATGTTACGGAAGTGGCTGTAATTCACTGTGCCGACTTTAAGCGGAAAGTTGCATTTGGACGGCTTATCAATTTCTATCCGGAATGCAAACTCGCCGTCCAACTCATATTGTGCTGACACCTGGGTGTCTGTTATTGTAAAATTGAGGTTGGCCTTGTGCTTTGGCATACCCCATATTCCCTTGCCTCCTTTCACAGATATTTCGCTGCTTACCGGGAGGTCAAGGATATATTGCCCGGTATGGTAATACTTCATAAACAACGCAGGCAGTATACGCGGAGCTGGCTTCGCGCCCCTGGTACAGGCAAGGGCCATACTGTATTCAATGTATTTACCAATGTTGGTATGCAGGTAATTAATTACCGTAACCATGAAAATGGCTTTGCCATTAAAATACTTTACAGGATACAGTTCATTTCCGGGCATTAACTTAGCGGCCTTCTCATAGTCGCATAAAAAAGCGGCCATTAATGCCGGCGAATTCTCCGTTGCTACAGGCAAAGTAAACGGCACACCATCTACGAGGGCGAAGCGTCCCTTGTAATTTTTGATTCGTTTAGGTATTCCCATATCATGAGGGTTTAGTTATTCAGTTCATTAATCATTGCCGGAAAAATATCCGTGTATGCATCCTTACCCATAAAAACATCGAGGTGACTATAGGTATCATATACATGTAGCTTGTGATAACCCGGCTTCAGCTGATCGAAATAATGGAAAGTATTTACCTGGCTTTGATAACTAAAGCACTTATTGAGCTTCCCGGCGAAAAACGCAAAACGTGCTGATGTTTTAGGCACTGACGCACTATAATTGATTTTCCCGTCTGCCGAAACCAATGACTCGGCGCTTATGCTTTTGGATATATGATCAAAGAAAGTAAGGGGAACGAAACCGAACTCTTCCTGTATCCAGTCTTTTGTTGTATCGGTAAGGTTATTTAACTCCCACAAAGCAGGGTGCCCAACACCATAGGTAAAACTTACAAATTTGCCAACGTTTGTATCATTTTCCCAATGAGTTAGATTAACCAGCGAGCGAAACATTTTTGATTTAAAGTCAGGCGCATCTTTCCCCCAATGCGGATTAAGGTAGTTTGTTATCAATTTAACTACCGGCACCAAACTCTTTATTTTAATAACGGATGCTGTTGAGACAACGGGATGAAGAGAAACAGCGTTACTTACGATCGATGTCACCTGCGGTACAAGGCCTTTTATAGCCGAAATCATAAAACTTGTAGAGCCCTGGCAGTGGACAACCGCTTTTATTTTATCATAGCCTGTTAACCTGCATACAGCTTCCACGGCGGCGGGATGATCGTTGTTTGCAACTATATCCAGGTTCCACTCATTTTCGCGGAATAGTATGCTCCCCCGCCAGTTTTCCAGCCAAACATCATAACCGGCTTCAGAAAGGGAGTCGAGTAGATTTTTTTCATTCGGTGCATTAAAAATGTTGCTACGCACGCCAGCACCATGTACCAAAAGCACGGGGCCTTTGGTTGGAGTTGCGGCATTTTTTAGCCGCCACAGGTTGCAGCTAAAACCGTCTAGTGAGGTAAATGGAAAGACTTCAAAATCGTGCATGATGAAAGGTTAAGCTGTATTAATTTACAGAAAACATCAGCGAACGTATTTTTTACTATTCTAAATTTATGAATTGTATCAATAAATTTAAGTCTTGTGGAATGAAATATACTCAGTGTTTTTACGGTATTTAATACGTAAAAACACCCTTTTGGATTCCTATTTTCAGGAAAGTGCCAAATAGGTAGCCAAATGATCCAGTCCCGGGGCGATTCCCCAGGGTTTAATAAAAAAGCCGTCCTCTTATAAGGAGACAGCTCATTTGTTAGAATATACCTGCAAATTCTGACACATTAACTTTTACCATATCCTACAAAAGCCATGCGCTGCCCCATTTCTTTATAGGCTTCATTAGCTTGCGGCGCCCATGTACCTAATCCATCCACGTAACGGTTAAACATGCAAAATGCAGCAGCTATGAGTACAGCATCATGTATTTCCTGGTCGGTAGCTCCGCTCTCGCGGGCGGCTGTTACATGCGCTTCTGTGACATGCTTCCCTCCTTTTTGTACCTGGTGAGCAATGTCCAGCAAAGCCCTTAGTTTATCAGAAACATCTGTATTAGGAAGCCCTGCCTTAATTTCATCTATCAAATCGAGTCCGCTGCCCAGGTGTGCAGCCGCTGCCGCTGCATGCGAAGTGTGACAGAAATGACAATCGTTACGGTAAGATACCGACGCAGCTATGATCTCTCTTTCGCCGCTAGTCAAAGATGACGGCCCCCGAAGCAGGGTCTCAGCGAGTTCAAGTAAGGGCTTTGCCGTTTCGGGCCGGTAATTCAGTAAGCCCACAATTCCGGGCAATTCTTCATTCAACAATTTAATATGAGCCATGATGATGTTATTAGTTGAATAAGTTGGATTAAGTTAGATTTAGTTGATTAAGTTGAAAAGATCAATAACCATTCTCTCAATCAACTTAATCAACCACTTAACTATATTATTTATAAACGCTGGACTGATATCCTTCCAAAGCCCTCTGCGGGGCTCGATCTACGTAGAACTGTCTATCGGTTGGTGCCCAGGTTGACAAGCCATCAACATAACGGTTAAACATGCAAAATGCTGCCGAGATCAAAACGGTATCGTGTATCTCTACATCTGACGCGCCGTTCTTACGTGCCTCTTCTATTTGTTCTTCGGTTACATTTTTGCCGCCTTTCTGAACGCTTGCAGCAATGCCAAGCAGTGCTTTCATTTTGCCGTCTAGTTCTGCTGTTTTGAAATCTTGTTTGATGTGGTCGATCTGATCGATATTGCATTCCAGGTAATGGCCTGCGATAGCGCCGTGAACATTCTGGCAAAAGAAACAGTCATTCAGGTACGAAACATAGGTTGCGATCAGTTCACGCTGACCACGAGTCAATGTGTTATTATCGTCACGTAACAGGGTTTCCGCAAGGAAATTCAAAGGCTTTTCTGTTTCGGGACGATAAGCCATCAGTCCTCTAATACCTGGCAAGTCATTATTGAGTTCGATATGTGCCATAATTATTCTTTTAAAGATTTAGTGCCAACCTGTATGTCCTTGATCAACAGCATAGCGATCAATCCGATTACAAACACCAGTGAAAATATAAAAAGTGAATTGCCGTAGCCACCCAATGTGGTGACCAATACACCTACACCCAATACAGCTATCCCCGTGAATATGCGGCCGATATTAAAGCAAAACCCGGTAGCCGAAGCTCTGATGGATGTCGGGAATAGCAGTGGAATATAAAGCGAGAGCACACCCTGGCTAATTCCAAAGAATAACGCCAGAACTGCTATTTCGATATAAACTACGCTTGAAAAGGTCGTATTTGTTTTGAACAGCACGAATGACACCAATGAGCAAACCACAAACGACAGGATCAGCGATTTCCGCAGTCCAAGTAAGTTTACCACCCAACCGGAAATAAAACCACCTGTTAAGCCACCCATACCCATAAACATCATGCTGATTCCGCGTTCTTTATTAGCGTCGGTGGTCAGTAGACTTTGTATCCAGGTAGGCAGCCAAAGGAAAATGGCCCAAAGACCGATCAGCATGGTACCGAATATAACTGAGCCAATAAGCAAAGTTTTAAGATTCGAACTATGGAACAGGCCAACGTTTTGACTGCTCTCGTGACTATGTTCTTCGTGATCCTTCAGCCATAAACCAGACTCGCTGATCACCCAAAAACCGATGATCGCTACCGCTATCGGGATAATGCCCACCATAAAACCCTGTCGCCAGGAGTTAACCATATAATTGATCGCTCCTGCAGAAAAGATCCCAACAGGAATAGATATCGACAAGATACCGGTATATACCGCCCTGGTTTTCTCTGGCCAAACTTCTGAGATCAGTGTGAATGAAATAACCAATAAGCCACCGGTTCCCACGCCACTTAGAAAACGGCAGGCAACGATCTGCCACCACTCGGTAGCCTGGCTGATCAGTAATGTAAAAATCCCAAAGCAGGCAATGGATAAAAGAAGTGAAATCTTGCGCCCTGCTTTATCTCCAATAAAGCCCCAAAGGAATCCCCCCGCAGCCCAGCCAAATATGAAGATAGAGTTAATGTAGGCACTCATATCGTTAAACTGGCTATCGGTTTGACTGCCGCGCAATTCCTTAACTACTACCGGCAAATAAACAGACATGAGTGTGGACACCACACCTGCAAACATATTCCCGGCAAAACAGACGATAAACAACATGGCCAATTGGGCCGATGTTGTTCTTTTAATAATAGTATCGCTAACCAGTGTCGTTTCCATATTTCTTATTTTTTTAAATGATCATAACCCTGTGGTAAACGAGAATAACCGTGATTCACCAACCTATCTGCCAGCGTATCGAAGTAGGCTTCATTATCAGGCATAGCGGTAGCCATACCATCCACATAACGGTTGTAAAGACTGAATAACGCAGCAATCAATACGGTATCATGTATTTCAGCATCGGTTGCACCTTCAGCTTTTGCGCGCGAAACCATTTCCGGTGTAACCAGTTTACCGTTCTTACCGACTGCTGCTGCTATGGTAAGCAAGGCTTTCATTTTTTCACTTACCGGCGTCGACTCGATATCATCCTTCATTATTTGGGTGGTGATTTTATCACCCAAAAGCAGATCGGCAGCAGCGGTGTGGGCCGTAGTACAAAACCTGCAATGGTTGCCATGCGATACAATGGTGGCGATCAATTCACGTTCGCCTTCGGATAAGGTGGACGTACCGCGCATCAATATCTGGGTCAGATCCCGTATAGGTTGCCCGGTGTCTTTCCGGTATTCTAATAAACCGGTGATGCCCGGCAAATGTGATTCTAATTCAATATGTGGCATTGCTTTGGTTGTATTGGTTGTAGTTGTTGGAATGGTTGTAGTTGTTGGTTTTTTTGGGGTTAATTAAATAATTGCTGTTCGGCCAGTTTAGTACCTTCTATGCGGGCTTTGATCTTGGCAAATGCAGTCTCACGTTTGGTAGATACGTCATCACAGAAGGGCGAGAATCCGCAGTCATCCGTAGTGCCTAATTGTTGTATGGGGATGTATTCTGCCGCCTCTAATACCCTGTCGCGAACAGTCTCCCTTGTTTCTATTACCGGGTTAAGGACGTCGATGACGCCGATAAATACGGTTTGATTCGGTTTAAGATATTGTTTGATGATCTTTAACACTTTAACCCTATCCGGTTCGCTGGCTAGTTGCAGGTAAAAACTGCCTACATGCAAGTTAAAAAGTTCCGGCAGGAAATCGGCATAATCAATATCGGCGCTATGGGTCGAATCATGATCGCCGCCCGGGCATACGTGTACACCCAACTTTTGCTGTTCTTCTTCACTGAAACGATCGAAAACCTGGTTGTTTAGCCCGATGAAATGCTTCAATACACCGCCGGATGGATCGAGTTTTAATGATAACCTGCCTTCGGTAAAATCCATCTGCACTTTATGAGCGCCGTGCTCTAAACATTGCCGGATGTCTTTCTCGCACTCATTTAGCAGATCACTAATAAAGTCAGCCTGACTATAACCGGATATACCATCCTGCGGATAGATCAAACTCAGCGCAGATGCTGAAATGATGGCTTGCTTAACAGGCATATCCGTTTTCTTTTTTGTTGCATCTAAATACTTTACAGCGTAGTTACCGTATCTGAATGGACCGCTGGTTAACAAGGGTAGCTGACGTGTATGCCCATCCTCAAAATTGATGGTAACACCATTTGAAGCCAGGTTAGTCAAGCCCTCAAGGGGGTATGTAACAAAACTCGATTTGGTTTGTTCACCATCCGTAATCACCGGCGAACCTGTTTTCACAAATTCAGTTAAAGTATCACCAATAGCCTTCTCGTAAAGCACATCAAAAGGTTTGCTATTCGGTTTTCCGGCTATCGCGTCGATTAGCTCATCCGGCCTCGGGATGCTGCCTATAGGTTCGGTAGGTAATTTCATGGTATTCCGTTTAAGGGGGCTAATTCTTTATTCCCAGTTCATTGTACTTCTGTTCTAAAAAACGGTATCCCGCTAACTTGTATTCGGGTGTATGTATGGTAAAATGATCGGCAGGAAAATATCCAAACACAAATCCTGCGTCCAGCTTTTTCATTTCACTTTCAAGCAATTGCACTGAATAGTTTAGCAGAAAATTATCCAGGCTCCCTACAGTTACACGGATCTTCCCTTGCAGATCGGGTTTTATTTGCTGCCAGTTGCTGCGTAGGTAAAGCGAGATATCATAATTTTTCCAGTGATCAAATGTTACCGGATCGATCTCGCCTGTCTCGTCGTTCCACAGGCTGCGGGGCGTACCATCGGGGTTCCTGGTGCTGAATACAAAGTTGAACGAATGCATTTGCTCGCCACGATAAATGACGTGTTCCATAGAGCACATATTTTTCATGGTGATCCATGGGAAACGACCGGCAATCGTGGCCGCCAAATGCATCGTGCTATCTTTTGCAAAGTACAGGTTCTTCTCGCTATACAGATCTATCTGTTGAAAGCTCCTGAAATCAACCGGATCGGGTGAGCTCGACCAGCATGCCGCAAAAACTTTAGGATAATGTGTTTGCAGCCACAAAACAGTCCAGCCGCCACTGCTATGCCCTGTCAGTAAGCGAGCAGCATTGGTACGATAGTTTTTCTCGACAAGCGGTATCAATTCCGTTGTCAATGCATCACCCCAGGGCCCATTATTATCGCTGTTGGCATAAACACAATGACCACCTGAACAATTTCCATCCAGAAAAACACGGATACAAGCAGTAGTATCCAAAGGATCGCTTGGAACATTTTTACCGGAATAACCATGGTAATCGCCACCATAACCAGATATCCAATACAGCACCGGGAATTTACGGTTAGGCTGAGTGTAGTATTCTTTAGGTAAAAGTACAACTGCATTTACTGTAGTTGGTCGTTTATAAAAGCTGGTCAATAATGCCGAAGGAGCTTTCAATTCTTTTACAAATTGTGTTTCGGTAAAAGATTGCTCTTTAACTACTTCAGTGCAAGTAATGTCAAAGACTTTCGCTACGTCTTTTGTAATCTTAACCGTAATAGGATTATTGAATAGATTACCCGGACTTTCGGCTATCGAACGCCCTCCAAGGTTTTTGTCCCAAACCACCTGTGCATAATAGGTGCCCCTTTCTATGTCAGACAACACTGTCGGATATGATATAGCTTTATCGTCAAATATCACCTTTTGCCCCGGCTTTACATTTTTCACATCGATTGAGAAGCATGGGAAACTATGCACGCCCACCATATCGTCCTTCGGGCTCCTGGCATCTTTCGACAGGTATAAAAATACTTTGCCTGAAAAGTTTTGAGTGGACGTTGCGGAAGTATAGACGGCCGTAAATTTCTGGCCCATGGCCTGCAAGCAGGCCATGGAAGCAGAAATGAGTAATATGGTTTTTAGGTTTGGTTTCATAATGATTTTATTGTTCGGTTACAGGTAGTGGGAACTGGCTCCAAACCTGGTCGCCCGCTCTATCAATAGGCAAAGTGTTTAGCAAATTATATCTGCGCAGGTCGATCCAGCGGTGGCCCTCAAAGAACAACGAATACCGTCTCTGATTCAACATTTCTGTAATCAAAGCAGCCTGGTTTACCGTACCACTGTAGTTACCTAACCCGTGACCGTTCCTGATAGTGTTGAGGGCGGTTACTGCTTCCGTGAAATGATTAAGCTGGATGTTAGCTTCGGCATAGATCAGGATCAACTCCTCGTTTCTTACAATACCGACAGGTGCGGTACTTGTTGTATAAAGCCATACATCGCGATCGCTGCTTAACCCACTAAGCGAGGCCACAGAGTTACGCAGCGATGTTTTATTGATACGGTCATCTCCCGCTGCTATATCATCTGCATAAGATGGGTGTGCTACTCTTATCTCGCCATTCTGATTTTGTGGGATAAACACCGGGTTCAACTGATCGCCCGAACCTGTTCCGAAAATATGGTAAACTCCGCTGTTGAAACTGCCATTAAGGTTAAGGAAAGAAGCATTCACATCATCCAATGCAGTTTGCCAGTTGGTTTGATACAAACTTACCCTTGCAGCCAATGCCCGGTTGAATTTGGTTAAACCGGCAGCATCATCCAGTCCTGTAAAACCTGCTAACTGGAAAGATATGCTGGCAGTGCTCAGATCAGTTTTAGCTGAATCAAGCAATGCGGTAATAGCTGCCAGACCGCCGTTATAATCAACAAACGGCCCAAGGTGAGTTGGATCCGCTACGTTTACACGGATACCGTTATCATAAGTCAGGTTAAGGTTCATTAAAAGTTGATAAGCCTTAATGGTACGCGCGAAGCCAATGTAACCTGCTTTTTGGGCACTTGTTATCAGTGTAGAATTAGTAGCAGCCTGTTGCAGGATATTACAGTTTTTTACTACACTATAGCGTGAGGCCCATGGGAAAGTGATATAAAAATTGTTTCCTTGCAATGTCGCGCCATTAGCGCCCAGCAGGTCCAGAACGTAACGTGGTTCTGAATTGGAAAAGCGATAAGTTTCACGACCGAGGATACTTACGTCATCCAGGTAAAAGTTAAGTGAAGTCCGCATACCCGATTCGGTGCCGCTTACCAGGTTATTTAATTGTGCCTGTGTTGCATTTTTGGTCAGGTCTTCAATGGTTTCTCCGTTCAGGTCGCCGTAATCTTTTTTGCATGAACCAAAAAGAAGAAGCGAGACAGAGAATAGTGCTATATAGATTTTAATATTTCGTTGCATGGTCATCGTTTTAAGGATTAGAAATTAAGTGAAACGTGCAGGGCGGCTTGCTTGCTTGACGGATATGGATCAATATCTATACCCTGCGAAAAGCCGGTACCAAAATTGGAAACTTCCGGATCGTAACCGCGATATTTGGTTACAGTTATATAGTTGTGCAGCGACACACCCACGTTGATCGATTTAATATAAGAAACCGGCATCTTGCGGATGGTGTAATACAACCCGATCTCTCTGAAACGTAGGTACGAGGAGTTTTCAACTGTCTGGTGCGCATCCGAACCGATCTTCATTAATTCGGTAACACCTAAAGGCAGGCCCGACGGAGTTTTTTTATCATAATCTGCACTTGTACTGCCAAATACATTCTCAAGATAAGTTACGTCCACATTCTGGCCGCCATATTTCCAATGTATCAGGAAGCGAAGGCTCCAATCCTTAAAGAAGGTGATCTCATTGTAAGTGCTCATCTGGAAACGTGGTTCAGTATTCCCTAACACACCTACTCCCTGCCCATTCAGACCAATGATCTGCGAAGCTGATTTGCCTTGTTCTATCTGGAATTCGCCCAATAAAACGCCACCAACAGAGCCCAACTGCACTGGTGGAACGATCAATTTGGTAACATTAGAGCGGTTTAACCAGAAGTTGACCGAGGTATTCCAAACGATGTTTTTCTCTTCAATAGGTCTGGCATTCATACCTAGTTCTATACCATGATTGGTAAGATTACCCGCATTTACCCATCGCTGTGCAAAGCCAGATGATGGCGGAGGTGTAGTTAACAAAAGGAAGTCGTTGATGTCTTTAGCGTAATAGGTCAGTTCAAAGCCCAATCGACCTTTTAATAAGCTAAAATCGATACCGGTTTCAAATTCATTTTGCTTCTCCGGTTTGATGGTCGGTTCGCCTGCCACAGTATTTACAAGCAGGCCAGGGAAACCGGAAATGTTCGATACGCCAAATGCAGTAAATTTACTGCCATAGGCAGGCACGTTGTTGGCTTGTCCGTAAGCTGCTCTTAATTTGATACTTTCAAAAAGCCCCTGTTTGATCAGGCCCATATCGGTCAGGTTCCAGGAGATGCCACCTTTTGGATACAGATAATATTTAGATACATCACCGTTGTTGCTTGAGCGGTCAAAACGTATACCGCCTGTCAGGGTGATCGAATTAGCTATGGTAGCTTCTTCCTGTAAGAAAATACCACTGTTCAGGTATTTGGTTCGGATTTGGGTAGCATTCAATGCCCCGGCTTGATCCACGTTTGATTGGCCCGATATAACCTGGCTGGCTACATTAAGCAGGTTATTATAATTTCCTGTTTCTTGTGTGATGCCCGCCGATGTGTTCAGTAACAATTTACTTGATGGCGACCAGGTATTTACCAGTGAGAAAATGTAATTGGTATTCAGGTTCTTGGTAAAGCCTTGTATAGATTGGCCTTTATTAATCGCTTCAAACTGCAATACACTCGGCATCAGCACATTGGTTTCCAGGTTATAAAAATCAAAACCTCCGCGACCGATGAATTTGGTATTGCTTTTGTCACTCTTTTGCAGGTTGATGTCCAGGTTGCCACCCATAATGAATCTATTCACGCCCTCATTATTTTTCATCAAAGCGATGGTTTGCAAAGGGTTGGACGCACCGAATTGATTATTTGGATAATTTCCGGATGCATCAGGGTGCAATTGTGCAAAGCTTGGGGTTGATGAAAGCGCTATACCGATGCTTGTTCCGGAGTTATCGTTTCCGAAAATTCCCCTATCGGCTGATGAATTGATATAATTAGTGGTCACGCCAAATTTGATATCATCAGTAAGCTTGTGATCGAGATTTAAGCGGACATTGGTATTTTCATAACCTGTTTTCTGTACAATTCCCCCATCATTTTCGTGCCCGGCCGAAAAATAGAATCCTGTTTTTTCCGTACCCCCACTCATACTCACATGGGTATTGGTAGTTAATGGCTTATGATCGTAAACTTCTTTTTCATAATCATATATCTGTCCTTTAGACTGAGCAGCCTGGAATTGATTTGCCAATGCTACTGCTGTTGCTGAGTCGCGGGCCAATGATGCTGCCGTTTCAGCGGTAAACTGACGTACGCCCATCAATTTGATCGGGCTCGAAAAACCGATATCCTGCGAGATGGTCACGTTGGTTTTACCCTGTTTGCCTTTTTTGGTGTTAATAATAATTACACCACCAGCTGCTTTTGAACCGTAAATTGCCGCAGCAGATGCTCCTTTTAGTATTTCGATATTCTCAATGTCTTCCGCTCTCAGATCTGCAATACGGCTTGATGGGTTATCCTGGCTAGAAGTCGGACCGGTGCTGCCAGCCTGTGTTACTGCATTTAAACCTCCGGATGTCGCTGTGTTGTCGAGATAAACCCCGTCTACAACATATAAGGGCTGTGTGTTGCCATAAACAGAGGTAACCCCGCGTAATTTTACAGAGATACCACCACCTGGTGCACCAGAGTTGGCGTTAATATTAGCACCCGAAATCTTTCCTTGAAGCGCAGCATCAAATGTTTGTGCAGGGGCCACGCCGTTTAGCTCTTTTGCGCCTATCGCTTCAACAGCATTGGCCAGGTTCTTTCTTTTTACCGAAGTAGCCAAACCTGTAACAACCACCTCGTCAAGACGTGAAACGTCTTCTTCCAATTTGATATTTAAGTTTGTGCTTCCGGCTGTATTTACACTCTGGGTTTTATAACCAATAATGCTAATGATCAATACTGCATTATCCGGTACATGAATGGAGAATTTTCCATTGGCATCGGTAGTGGTTGCTTGCGTAGTGCTTTTTACCGTAATGGTAGCGCCCGGTATCGGCGTATTATTTGCCGCTGTAATCGTTCCGTTCACGGTTCGGTTTTGGGCAAATAATGTAAAGGGGAAAATGGCCATGAGCAGCCATATAAATATGTAAAGTAATTTCTTTCTCATTGTGATTTGGGTTGAATGAATAGTTTAAATGTTAGTTCATATTTCTTGCTTTTCAGCTAAAGGTTGCTTGTTTGTGAAAATGTGGTTGCCATAACCATTATCGGCGATTTGCTTTGCTCTCAGGGGATAAGAAGACAAATCCGATGGCGTATTAGAAGCCAGCCCATCAACATAGCGGTTGAACATGCAGAATGCAGCGGTTATCAATACCGTATCGTGGATATCCTTATCGGTTGCCCCGTATTGCTTCGCTGTTTCTATCTGCTCAGTTGTTACTAGCTTACCGCCTTTTTGAGCGCTGCCTGCAATACGCAATAAGGCTTTCATTTTATCCGATATTGGGGCATGATCCAGGTCTTTGATCACCTGGTCAACCAGTTCGTTATTGTCATTTAAGTAGCAAGTAACTATGGCGCCATGTGAATGCTGGCAGTAAAAGCAATCATTTAAATGGGATACATAAGTTGCAATAAGCTCCCGCTCGGCCATGGTAAGGCCTTCATTTGTTCTTAAAAGCAGGTTTGCTAATACACCCATTGGTGCGGCAGTTTCCGGGCTAAAGGCCATCAATGACCGTATGCCTGGTAAATCTGGATTTACGTTAATATGTGGCATCTTTAAGAAAATTTAATTATTAATGGATCGATCAGACATCATTTGCCGATCGTCCAGGATTACAATTGCCTTAAAACGATCTGTAGACGCCAACGGGCATCGCAATCATAAAAGACATAATTATTCGAGAATTCCTGAATCAGGATATTGCATTGAAATTTGCATCAATACTGAATATTTGATAGGTATAAAGCACATCAAACAGTGTATTACTGCTAAAGCAACAATGTCAAAAATGAACCAGGAAAATAGAGAATTAAGCTTCGGGTGGCTGACCGCCAACTTCGAGTGCAGGTTTCAAAATACCGGTGGATATAAAGCTATATTTGAGCTTCTTGATGATCACTCCCGGTGAGTTATTATAGGTAAATGTAAGGTATTCGCTTTCGCTTAAACTCTTTTTGGTCAATGGGTTATTGGAGTGCTTGGTATTAGAGGTAGGCAGATCATTGACCAGCTTGCCATACAACACGTTAGCTTTGACCAGCTTTGTTAATTCAGGGTTAGGTACAACACGCAGGTATAGTGTATCACGAGTGATTTTGATTTCGGCGTAATCATATCTGGCACCTTTGACCTCCACTTGTCCGCTGATTGCCTGGTAGCTATCCCAGTCCTGTTGTGTAGGCATATCTACAGGTATTTTTACTTCCACCAGGTCTGAATGTATGTAATGATTATTGTTGATCTTGTCGAATACCTTAACATCCGACCGATACATCATATATTGAAAAAACAAATCATATCCACCTGAATTAAACAGTATGGCAGCAAGCATCAGTATGCCGAATAGTTTTTTCAATTAAAAAGGTAATATTGGTTCAAACTAAAGGTATTTTAAATATTTGAAAATACAAATACTAATGGAGAAATAATAAAATATAAAAAATTGATTCTGGCGCAAAGCAACCTATAGAATTTAAAAACAGATCAGATACCTATGACACATGAAAGTGCTCAAATGAGCCAAATTGCCGCTAATTTGATATCTGTATAGTGTCGAAAAATTCTCCCGCCAACTGCCGATACCAGAGCTATTCGGATATGATGATAGAAAAATAATTTCCAACATATACCAATGATATCTTTAATACCCGGCCTTATCTAATCTATGACATTCGTATAAGGGCGCGCGTTAAAGAGTAAATAACCGTTTCCTAAAAATTACGGTTAAAAAAATTAAGCCCCTTATAGGGGCTTAATAACCAGTTGTAAACCTACAAGCGTAGTAGTTTCTACTACGCAGAGGTCAGAAGCGGGTTCGAACCGCTGTAAAAGGTTTTGCAGACCTCAGCCTAACCACTCGGCCACCTGACCACACTGGCAATGCCAGTTATTAAAATTAAATCAGTCATCGCTGACAGTATTTTTTTTTAGAAATTATTAATCTGGTTAGTCAATATTTTGTATTGAAGCCCTTCTACGTCTGCGTATCAGGAAACCAATGAGCAGTGCGATCAGCATAATTTATCGTACTATTCCGGCAAAGCGTTGGTAAAATGCCGTTGGGCTATGCTGATGTTTCGGTGCATACTCCCCTGCAATTATCGGTATATAGATCACCCTGCGGCGGCTCTCTTCGCCTGCTACTGACGACTGCGCCACCCTGTGCCAAAGTCTGCCGTCGTGTATCGTTAGGTCGCCGGCCTTAGGTATAATGGTCAACTCATTCCGATCAGGCTTATTATCCACGAAATAGCGTTTGCGGAAAAGTAATTTCAGCAGGTTTTGCTTATGTGTGCCCGGAATAATTCGCAGTCCCCCATTTTCAGGTTTGAGATTAGATAGATGAATACCAACGTTTAACATCGGGTTCAACTTTTGGCCATGAAAAATATCGCGTAAGCCGTCCGTATGCCAACCCATTTTTGTGAAACGGCTATCTGGTCCGCTAACATAATGGTTAAATACCATTCCATCCTTTTCGTCAGTCCCCAGCCTTGCTTCCGGGCCGACAAGGTTTAATAATATACGAAAACGTTTATCGGCAGCCAGCTGTTCAAAAACTTCATGCTGCTGATTGATAAAGGCAAAACGCTGGATTAGCTTTTTGCCATCAAGATCGGTACCGTATTTAAGCGGTACGCCATTTATTTTATAGATATTGCTTTCAATAAGTTGTTGCTGAACCTGGTAAGAAGCATCGGTAAGTTCTTTTACAGCTTCCGTGCTTATGAAATTTTCGAAGTGGATAAAGCCATGTTCATTAAAGAACCTGCGCTGTTCAGCTGTGATGAATGAGCCTAAGCTGAACTTAGGATATAAGTTTTGCATGTAAAAAATGATTGTAAGTAAAAGACTTGTTTAAAAAAAGAGAAGAAGTGCCGGTATGATAACTAGCAACAACAGCAGCAACAACATGCCGATTGCAACATGTGCATTCGCATGAGTAATGAAGGTGTGATATTTTGCTGTATTGTTTTCAATTATTATCTACTAAATCTATAGATATATAAGTATAAATAATTAAAATATATCTGTCAAGAATATTTTAATATTTAAAAAAATTACTGTTTATATAAGCCGGCCACAAGGTGTTCGATGATCTTTTTGGGTGCATGACGAACGACAGCTGCAGAAATTTTATTAAGTGTACCAGGAATAATTTCCGCTTTCCCCTTAAATAAGCCTTTCAATCCTACGGCAGCGACATCATCTGCTGACATATTGAATTTTTCCGCCAGTTCTGCCAGGGCGTCCAGTCCAGCTCTTTTTGCAAAGCCTGTGTCGGTCGGCCCCGGGCAAAGACAACTCACCGAAATGCCCGTCTGTCTAAGTTCATAACGCAGAGCCCGGCTGAACGACAATACAAAGGCTTTGCTTGCGGCATAAACGCTCAGTGTCGGAACAGCTTGATAAGCAGCAGTGCTTGAAACGTTTAATATATATGATCTTTCATTTTCAGCCAGCAAGGGAAGCATATTATGCGTTAGCCTGATGAGTGCTTCTGTATTCAACCGGTGCATATTTATCTGCTCTTCCAAGTCAAGTGCCGGGAAGTCGCCCCACAAACCAAAGCCCGCATTGTTGATCAAAATGGATGGTGCAATATCAAGCTCGTCGCACCATTGTTTGATCTGAGCTGCTGCATTTACTTTAGAGAGATCAAGCGCCAGGAAATTTGCTCCTGCTTTATAATTCGAACGGATATATTCAGCTAGCCCTTTTAAATTTGGCCCTGACCTTGCCGTCAGCATAACGTGATATCCTTTCTGCGCCAGCTGTAAAGCAAAGGCTCTTCCGATACCACTGCTCGCTCCTGTTACGAGTGCATATTTCTTCATTTATTCCGCGTGGTATCTATAAATAGCCGGTCCAGGCTACCTGTGTCTTCGTTATTAAACTTCCCTAACAAGATACTTTGACCAGTTATTCCCGGATTATTACCTGATCCTAACAACCAGCTACCTTTAGTATCGCGTATTTCCAGTCCGGCAAGCTGCGCTGCTTTTAGTCCAAAATCGGTACAATTATTTTTGCTAAGGTTATAGGACTGCCCTTCGTATTGCTTAGTAAGTTGCAATATCTTCTGAAAACGCCGCCTTGAAATAAATTTTCCAACCACTTCATCCCACTCATGTCCACCGTCGTCTGTAAATTTAGAAGAAGTAGAAGGCACTAGCGGTGTTGCCGACAGCAGGTTATCTTTATGCGGACCAAATCCAAAAGTCAGTGCGGTATAGGAGGAATCCGTATTGAATTTTATTAATGTTATAAAAGTATGACCCGTATTGATGAGTTTGTGCACCTTGGCCTTACCTCGGACAGGCTGTTTCACATGCAGTATCATCGCATAGGCCATAGGTTGCTTTCCGTCGTTAAACGTTTCGAGAATATGACTAACCTTGATGACTTCACTTTTTACCGGCTTAGCTTCTAAAGTAATACTCTTAAGCTGCTCCGAGATCGACTGTCCGTCCTTATCCGTGATAGGAATGTCTGTCAATGCCAGGCTATCTGGAGTCAATGTCTTCAAAAAGCACTTCATCGCCAGGGGATAAAGCCGGAGTCTCGTAAAAAAGCCGGCAAGTTTGCCCCACTGCTGGTCGGCCGGCTCGTTATAGTCGACGTCAGGAACATTAAGCTCTTTGAGAAGGTTCATTAACTTTTGTTTCTCTGCCCTTCCTTTGGGTGGTGCTGTTACGCGGGGTAGTTTGAGTGTAGCTGCGCTGTCAGGCCTTGCGCTGGCAATCAGCTGTTGTTGTGCACCTGAAAAAAGCGGCAAAGATAAACCCGCAATAAGCACAAGCAAGTACTTGTATTTTGTAAAGTGACCTGGTTTCATGGTTCAGTTAATCTTTATCTTTTTTTGACCTCGAGGCCAGCTGTCCCGTATCTGGCTCACTCGCATTATATGGTGATCGGTTCAAGTTCGTAAATAAATTGGCGGCTGTAGTTTCAGAACCTGCCGCATTTATGGCAAATAACCAGAACTGCTCAAGGTCGCCATCATTCATTGTCATTTCTGTCGCACCCTGGCTTTTGTGCGCAGCTAATTCCCAATTAGCAACGATCTTGTAGTTTGTTTTATTCCCATAACCAAAGCTTACTGTTCTATCTACTATAAACGAAGGCTGCTTGCTTATGGTACGTGTTGAACTATAGTTATTTAATTGGTCGAATTCCTTCGACTTATCTCCTTTGTTGTGCAGTTCGGCACCTAATATTACCGGGCGGTTAGCGGCTGAGATTTCGGCTACTGCCTGCAAAGCAAGCAGTGTCGCTGCCTTGTGACCGCCGTGGGTGTTTTTCTCGGGTAACAGACAAAAAACTTCGTTATAATGCCCGCGGACAAGCAAGTGGTTTAACTGTTTTTTCACGGCTGGTACATTCCAGCTGGTATCTAGTGGCTCACGTTCGTCAAGGCTGAAATGACTGTCGGGTTGATTACCGAAATAGATATGGTTTACTCCTAAAATTTTACCGGCCTCGCGTAATTCTTTTTTCCGGATAGCTGGTAGATTCTTGCGAGCGTCTGCCCGGTTTGTTAGCGGGCAGCCATAGTATTGCTCGGCCAGAGTTGAGTATTTATAGCCTGCTTCGCCGTTAGTGATGACAAAAAGATCCACAGTACTGTGCTGTTCTTTTGCCAGTTTGTATAAGGTAACCGATAATATACTTTCATCGTCCGGGTGCGCGATTACGACAAGCACACGGGATGGGCGCAGTGCAAATGCTTCAAATCCGAAGAGATTAAAAATCAAAAGCAGATACATTATCTTTTTCATACATTTATACTTCCTGTTTTTCTCATCACACTTTTTCCTTCAACAACTTGTCGACTTCCTCGTTAAACTCTTTAATAAATTGCGTATAATATTCACCCGTTGCCGGCCCGGTGAAGCCAGTGTAAATCTTATCTACTTTCCCATTTTTGTCTATAAATAAAATAGTAGGAAACGAAAGGAATGTGTTTAATCCGGGGAATGATTCGGCCACTGCTTTCTTGTCTGCCAGTCCGCCAAATACTTCGGTATATCCAATATCAAAACGCCGCTTGAAATTCTCCATAGCATTTTTTACATAGGCCGGATCAGATTTTCGTTCGAATTGTACACCAACGATCTCCACGCCCCGGTTTTTATTTTTCTTATACCATGGGGCTACAAAACTCGCCTCATCCATGCAATTAGGGCACCATGTACCACCGATGGTTAGTATGACCACCTTGTTCTTAAACTTGTCGTCTTTTAAAGAGACCTTATTACCGTCAGCATCCGGCAATGAAAAATCAAATGATTGATATCCTTCTTTAAGGTAGGTCAGCTTATAAGGATCAGGAAGAGCAGCGTCCGGGTTTTTAATTGCGGTAAATGTTGTGCCACCTGCTGTGCCTGTCAACTTGCCGTTGCTAAAGCTTCCGGTATAATATCCGGGTCCGCTTCCTATAAATGAGGAAAGATAAAACTGGTCACCCTGTACAATACCTTCGAGATAACGGGAATCGCCACTAATGCTCAGAAAAGTTACGTATAGTTTGTTGCCTTCTTGCCGGAGTAAGCCCACCTTCTTCGTGCTTTCTCCTCCTTTAGGAGACTCGAACGTGACATCATATTTGCCAGTGATATTTGCATCAGGCTTTTTACCTTCATCTGCAAAGCGGAATGTTTCACCCCACTTCGCACTTACCGGCAGCGTTCTTCCACTATGATCTTTCTTACGCAGTACACCGGATAACTCCTTGTCAGCTATTTTGAGGGCAAGTTCATTATCAAACTGATCGAAAGCTACATACAGGGAATCACCTTTCTGTGTTATCGCACTTGCGGGAAAATGTTCCGGGCCATTGATCAAAAATAGCTTCGCTGTAGCAGCGTTATTGCCTTTTATTTCGAAATTGAAAGGTATTTCTGTACCATTAGGTTGGTGAAAAACGCCGCGCCACGGTCCTTCAGCGACAAAAGTTTGTGCGTGTAAGGTTATTGCAAAAATTGAGAAAGAGATTAAAAAAAGTGCTTTCATATTGATGTGATTTAATTCAAGGATATATGTGATTATGCAGCGGCCAAATGACAAAGGGCAGCTAGTGTTTCCGCAGCCTTGTCTATTTCTGCAGCGATATTATATTTACTAAATGAAAAACGGATAGTAGTGCTTCCTGAATCTACCCCCAAGGCACTCAGCACATGAGAAGATGCCCCACCAGAACAGGCGCTGCCGCCAGATACTGCTATACCCTGCTCATCCAATAATTGTATAAGATCGGGCCTGCCGTCAGGGAGATTTACGCTAAGCACGGTATAGAGGCTTTTTTCGGTATTTGCAGAATTGCCATTGAATTTAACTTCGGGCAATACGTCTTTTAACCGGAAGATCAGTCTATCTTTTAAACCCTGAATATATTTTCTATCCCGGTCCAAAGTTTCATAAGCAATCTCTAATGCTTTAGCAAGCCCTACAATTCCGGGAATATTTTCAGTGCCTGAACGCAGTCCTTTTTCCTGACCGCCCCCATGTATCAGTCGCGATATCTGTGTGCCCCTACGTGCATATAAGAAGCCAACACCTTTGGGGCCATGAAATTTGTGCGCAGAGGCCGCGAGAAACTGTACCGGTAAGTCAGCCAGGTCATAAGAATAGTGCCCCATTGTCTGTACTGAATCAGTATGAAATAACCCGCCGAAATATTCTGTAAATGCGCTGATCTTTTCTATATCATGAAGGTTACCGGTTTCGTTATTTCCGTGCATAACAGATACCAGGTTGCGCGTGTTGGTTCGTAACAAATAATGAAGGTGATCCATATCCAGGTTCCCCAAACTATCATGTCGCAGGTAGCTTACCACAATTTTGTGAGATTTGACAAGCGCCCACAGTGTTTGCAGAACTGCCGGATGTTCAAACGGCGTTGTTATCACATGATCGATCTTCGCATTGATTATCGCAGAAACGATGGCCATATTATCCGCTTCGGTACCGCCTGATGTAAAGATGATTTCCTCCGGTAAGGCGTTAAGCTGTTTTGCTATAATGGCGCGGGATTCTTCAACAGCCTCCCTGGTATGGCGACCAAACGCATGAAGTGCAGATGGATTGCCATAATGGTTCAACAAGTAAGGCGTAATGGCCGCGAATACTGCAGGATCGAGCGGTGTTGTGGCGGCGTTGTCCAGGTAAATGTTCATAGTCGTTCGTTAAAAAATTTATCAATCTCAATTCTTACCAGGAAGCGTGGTTGCCACCATTCGTTTCATCCTTATCTTTCTTCCTTCGCAGGAAGCAGGATTTGCACCTTTTATCTCTATAGTATATAGGTTGCCAAGACGTCAAAGGGCCTTTTCCCTCAGTCTTTCTGGATAAGTATTGAAGTATTTCCGGGACAAATATAAATAATTTATATAAAGTCTATAGATTTAATAGAATTAATTTCTATGTTTGTAACGGATTTGTTGTACAGAAGTCTCCAGGCGTATTTTATAATCCAATACTACCCCTCCTGCTGGACTATATTGTTACTATATCTTATGAAAAACTTATTACTTAATCAATTAAAGGAATTCATCCGAAGCGGACATCTGTCGATTTGTCGAAACCGAAAACCTGATTGCAAAAAATTTCATCTACTAACTAAATAATAAATATCTACTATCAAAGTCTCATGTATTCAAATCTCTATTTTTCAAACGCAAGTCTAAATGTATCCCCCTCATGCATAAAGAACAGCCGATGTTGATTCCGGCTCAACAAATGATCATTTGATAAGAATCCGCGCTGCAGCCGGACGCTTTTAAGGATCAGCATTAGTAACACAGTCTCAGTAACAGGTATTAACCGAAGGCTCTAAAAAACCCTTCATGCTACTTTATTGACTAAAAATTCTATTTAAAATTCAAATCATGTTCAAAACTTACAAACTTTTACTGGCAATTCTGTTGCCTTTTATATTGACGCTGAGGGTTGCGGCACAATCCGTCAGCGTACATGGTATAGTCACATCGCAAGCGGATAAAACACCCTTGCCCGGTGTCAGTATTTCTGTTAAAGGAACCACTTCCGGCAGCCAAACAGACGCTAACGGTAATTTTTCGATTAACGCCAAAATCAATGACGTACTGCGCATCACCTACACGGGATTTACGACGCAGGAAATCACAGTAAAACAAAATGAAGCTAACTTGCAGATCGCATTGCAGGAGGCTCAAAACTCTCTTAATGAAGTAGTCATCACAGCGCTGAATATCTCGAAGGATAAAAAATCATTAGGTTATTCGGTACAAGGCCTGAAAGCGAAGGACATAGACGAAGCAAAGGAAACCAACCTGGTAAATGCGATCGCAGGCAAAATTGCCGGTGTAACGGTAACCAACAGCCAGGGTGATATGGGATCATCCCGAATCATTATCCGGGGCGAGACGTCGATCGCGGGAAATAACCAACCCTTATTCGTGGTTGACGGTGTCATTGTAGACAACTCACAATTTTTAGGGACTAACGGCTCAAGGGATTTTGCCAACGCCATAGCCGACCTGAATGTGGAAGATATTGAATCATTAAGCGTTCTGAAAGGGCCAAATGCAGCTGCGTTATATGGGTATCGCGCTGCGGCAGGTGTTATCCTCATTAAAACTAAAACCGGTAAAGGCTCAAAAGGCATAGGTATTTCGCTTAACTCGAACGCGACCTTTTCAACCGTACAGTTATTGCCAACGTATCAAAACGAATACGGGCAGGGATCAAATGGCCAATTCAGCTATGTAGATGGCAAAGGCGGCGGCGTAAATGATGGTGTAGACGAAAGCTGGGGACCGCCGCTGGATGGCAGGCTGATACCTCAGTTCTATTCTAATGGGACACCTGTTCCTTTTGTTGCGCATCCAGACAATGTTAAAGACTTTTTTAACACCGGCGTTACCCTGAATAACGGGATCGCATTAACAGGTAGCAACGACAAAGCAGATTACCGTTTATCCTATAATAACTTGCACCAAACCGGGATCGTGCCTAACAGTTCGCAGGGGAGAAACTCTTTCCTGCTAAATTCCAGTTTCAAATTAACTCCTAAATTGACATTAACCACCATCGCCAATTATATTAAGGATGATGCGGATGACCTGCCGGGAGCTTATGGGAAGAGAGCCACAAGCACGATGCTCCAGTTTACCTGGTTTGGCCGACAGGTAGATGTCAGTCAGCTAAAAAACTATAAGGATGCTAATGGCAACACTTTCAACTGGAACAATAGCTACTACAGTAACCCATACTGGCTTGCTTATGAAAATACAGTTGGCCAGCATAAAAACCGTATTATCGGTAGCGTAGAGCTGAACTATAAAATCATAGATGGACTGTCTGCCAATTTCCGTACAGGAACAGATTACTATAACGATAGGCGAAAGATCAAGGTAGCATATGGAACCAACGGCACGCCTTTCGGATCGTATGAAGAAGATGCCTATACAGTAAACGAAACCAATACAGAAGGCAGGTTGCAATACACCAAAAAGTTAGATAAAGACTTTTCGCTCGACCTTTTGGCCGGAGGCAATATCAATACTATATTAAATGAAGAAAATGACCAGATAGCGCCAAAGCTCGCAGTTGCCGGATTGTATACGCTGAGCAACTCCCGCGATCCATTGGTATCTTCCAATTATTATGGCAAGCTTAAAACCTATAGTTATTTTGGTTCGGCGCAGATCGGGTTCCGCAATTACGCCTTTTTAAACCTGACAGGCCGGAATGACTGGTCTTCAACCTTGCCTGCAGCAAATTTGTCTTATTTCTATCCTTCTGTTAACGGAAGTTTGGTTCTTTCAGAAGCATTGGATATCAAAAACGATGTGCTGACTTACGCCAAGCTTCGTGGCGGCTGGTCAAAAGTAGGTAAGGCTACTACTCCATATCAATTGCTCAATGCCTATACTTTTACCGCTCCTTTTGGTGCTAATCCGCAGCAAAGCTCCCCTGCTATTGATCTGAACGACCACCTAAAGCCTGAAACAACCACGTCTGCAGAAGCGGGCTTTGAATTGGGTTTTTTCCACGATAGGGTTCACCTGGATTTCAGTGCCTATAATACCAATAGTATCAATCAAATACTGACAGTAGACGTGAGCCCTTCAACAGGGTTTAGCCAGAAAGTGATCAATGGCGGACGTATCAACAACAAAGGGATCGAAGTTCAATTAGGATTGACGCCGGTTAAGATAAATGATTTTAGCTGGGATATTACGACAAACTATTCATTAAACCGCAGTAAAGTAGCATCACTTGATGCTGATGGTCGATTACAGAGCATAGTATTAGGCAGCGACCGTACTGTACAGATCCTGGCAGCGCTTGGCCAGCCATACGGTACTATATATGGTAATGCCTATCAGCGTAATGCGGCAGGTCAGATTATCATCGGCTCCGATGGTACTCCTGTAATTAATCCGACCAAGCAATATCTAGGAAAATATACGCCGGACTGGCAAGGAAGCATCAACAACAGTTTTACTTATAAACGGTTTAACTTAAGCTTCCTGATAGATGGGCACTTTGGTGGTTCAATCTATTCGAATACCAATCGTACCGGCACATACACGGGAGTTTTGGCATCGACTCTTCCGGGAAGAGGTGCACAAAATGGCGGACTCAGCTACTACTACCCCGGCAATAATACATCTGCAGCGGCAGTTCAAGCCAGCTCAGCTCCTAACGGAGAAACCATTTACCACGACGGCATGATCTTCAATGGCGTAACTGCCGACGGCTCAAAAAATAATGTGATCCTACCAGCCCAGTCTTATTATAAAGGGTTTACCAATGTTGATGAAGCTTTTGTTTACAAAGCAACATACATTAAACTTCGCGAAGTAAAAATCGGCTATTCGCTGCCATCAGCCTGGATAAAAGGTGCCGGTCTGCAATCGGCTACTGTATCCCTGGTTGGCCGGAACCTATGGATAATTCATAAAAACGTGCCGAACATAGATCCGGAAACTGCATTCAATACCGGCAATGGCCAGGGCCTCGAGGATCTCACCTTACCAACTGTACGGAACATCGGCTTTAACATCAACGTCAAATTCTAATCGTTATGAAATTTACATATAAAACTATCATAGCCGGCCTGCTTTTATTTTCAGCAACGTCGTGCAAAAAAGAGCTGGTCAGGATCAACCAAAATCCAAACGGATCGCAAACGGCGCAGCCGGATTACCTTCTTACCGCAGCTACCAAGACAACAGCTGATACCTATTGGGGTGTTGCTAATAGTATGGATGCCAGTTTGCTTTTTGTTCAGTATTGGGCAAAAATTCAATATACCGATCCCGACAGGTACATTTATACCAATAGCTCTTTCCAGGAACTATGGACGGTGGGTTATTCTAAGAGCATCGTCAACCTTAACCAAATCATCAAGCTGGCCGACGCACAGGGAAATACAAACTACAAAGGCGTAGCGCTGGTATTACGGTCCTGGACCTTTTCATTGCTGACCGATGCTTTTGGGGATATTCCTTACAAGCAGGCGGCAAATATCGATCAGTCCATAACACCGGCATACGACACGCAAAAGGATGTATACTATGGAATATTGGACGACCTTAAAGCTGCGCAGGCGGCATTGGACCCATCGGGTAAGGCCATTGCAGGTGACATTATATATGCCAATAATATAACGCTTTGGAAAAAATTTGCCAATTCGCTGCGCCTCCGTATAGCTTTACGCATTGCAGACCGCGATGCAACTAAAGCAAAGCAAGTGCTTGATGACATTCAAACCGAAGGAAGCGGTTATATTAGTTCGAACGCCGAGATAGCACAACTGGTCTACCTGGATTCACCAAACCAGAATCCTGTAAGTAATTTGTTTGACACCCGTGACGATTACCGTATCAGCAAGACTATCGTAGATAAACTGGTATCACTGAATGATCCACGTCTGCCTATATATGCTAGTCCAACTCAAGACCCGACACCGCAAACCTACGTGGGTATACCTAATGGTCTCCTTGTAGGCGATGCCAGTAGCCTTGGTTTTACAAAGACTTCTAAACCAGGAGCCTATTTTCGTGCGCCGCATGCACCGGCTGTAATTATAAGTTATGCCGAGGTACTTTTTGACAGAGCCGAGGCTGCAGCGCGTGGTTTGACAACGGAAGATGCAGCAACTCTTTATAACCAGGCAGTAACCGCTTCATTGCAGCAATATGGCATTGCTGATGCCGCCGTAGCTATATATACCGCTTTGCCTGCTGTTCAGTATGATCCAACTAATTATAAAAAATCAATAGGCGAACAAAAGTGGATTGCTTTATTTGGACAGGGGTTGGAAGCGTTTGCAGAGTGGCGCAGGTTAGATTACCCTCAATTGCAACCAGCTGTGGCTGGCACGTTAGGAGGCAAATTACCAGTCAGGTTTATTTACCCCGGGACGGAGCAATCGCTCAATGGAACAAACTATAAAGCAGCTGTGGCTGATCAGGGACCAGATTTGCTGACTACTAAACTTTGGTTTGATGTAAATTGATAACGAAGCGCTCATATTTTTCAGGGAAATAATATGAGCGCTTTTTCAAATCCTCATGTATAATAATTAAATACTATTATACGCAGAAAGCTTTACAAACCTCATTTACCAATCTTAAGCTAAATCAGCTTCATTATCCTTACTGGTAAGATAAATGGTTTTGTTGCATATTTTACACTGAGAAGTACCATCGGCAAAGTCGACCCAGTAATGGTCACACTTTGGTTTGTTATTAATCATCGATGTGACGATACCTATTATTAAAACTATTAAAATAGTTAGTAATAAAATCATTATAAGAATCATTTTTCAAGGTATTAGAGTTAAAATTAATAGATGTTTCAGAATTGATTCAGTGAATCTGGAACGACTTAAAAGCTTTTCTTGAGCTTTAATAGTACGCCTATTGAATTGTAATATAGTCCGCCATCGTCTCCGGCAAGCGCCACGCCCAGGTTGTATCCCTTGGGTAATGATTTATTTGCCTCCAGGTAACCAGAAAATTGATTTACCTCGCCAAATAACCCATACTCTGGTGGAGAGTGATGCCCCCCTAATGAATGGCCTTCCGGACTGGTTCCGTAGGTGCCGTAATTATTTGAATAAGTTAGTTTAAGCAAAATATTGACCAGGCCGGCAGATCCCTCAAACCCCAAATGGAAAGCTTTAACCCGGTTATTAATAAAATAATCATCAGGGTCCTTAACCAGGTTAGTTCTAGCAAATCTTCTGTCAGTAATTAAAGGGTTACCCAGATTTAAGCCATTATAAGACCATCCCCAGGCATATATGCTGTTGTTATAATAGTCCTCGTCTCCGGAGCTTACTTTGGTCGAATTAAAATAACCAGCCTGGTCAACCGTATAAACAAATTCAAATAAAACTTTATGCCATTTAAATAAATGACTGCTTGAGTTTTTATTTGTTAAGCTTAGTCCATTTATACCATCAGCAATATTAGCCAAATGGTAAAGCGCGCCAACATCGTACAGGCTTTGCCGGTACAGCATCAACCGAACAGTCGAAAATTCGTATTCCATCCCCAAGTCAACCGAACCAAGATGATTTCCTACTTTTGACCGTGCTCCGCGATTAAATACCCCCGAAGGCGAATTATATGTTTTCCCTATTGCAGCGTAAAGAAATGACTGAAAGGGGCTTAACAAAAAAACATTAGAACCATATATCCCTTTTTCACCTCCGTAATAAACCTCATGGTTGATACCGGCATAAAGTTTTAATCGCCAGTTGGGTTTGCCAAATCGCCCATAAAGCTGCTCCTCTTGATAGTAGGTTTGAGCATGGTTAACCAAACTATGATCCAGATCGACATCGCCAACATAACCGAATGCATAACCGCCTTTTATTGCAATTAAATTTCCCAAAAAAGGTATCGAATAGTAGTCCGGCATTGATAATCCAACTTTAGGAATTCCCAAAGCATTGCCAGAGACTGAAAACGCTCCTGTAGATAATGTCGAATCCACCAGGCCTACGATGTCCCTGGTTCGGCCGCCTTTAAGTTCAAAAACACCTAATTTGGCTTTGATGAACCCCTCGACCAATGTCAAATTTGAACCTTTTCCCAGGTTCGCCCTGGCTTGAAAACCAGCACCCCAATCAAGTTTATGTCTCCTGGTGGTATCGTAATCCTTATAAATACTTCCCAACAAGCTGCCCGATGTTCCGGCCAGTGGTACGCTGCCATACTGATCTGCCCTAAACCAAAATGGTAATTTCCCGCCCGGCGCGGCTAGTGCATCTCCTTCTACCGAGTAATGCCACGTGTTTGACTGCGCCCATCCGATACAAGGTACCAGTGCCAGCAGCGCAAAAATTATATTCTTAAGTATCTGAACTTTGTAATTACCACGCATCTCTGAAATTCTGAAAAATTGATGTTAAAGGATACCATCTGTTTAATTAATAAGATCAATCCAAATTAATAAAGCTTCGCAGCGACCCTATCAACTCCTTGGATGCATAGTCATTTACATTGAATAAAGATTTCAATGGCATTTTCTGCAGATTTTTGATCTTCTCCTTCAACCCATACTCGTCATAGGCTACATGGATATACCCCAATTCATCAAACCTTGTAGCAGTTGCCAATTGGTGGTCGTTTCTATGTTCTCCATATTTTGCCAACCTTGGCATAACCAGTATGGGCTTGTTTTTAACAAATGCCGATATGATGGTACCCATTCCTGCATGTGCTATGATCAAATCCGCCCGGTCGAAATAGTCGTCAAATTCCTTAGGCGGAATAAACTCATAGGGGGTAAAGTTTTCCACTTTGTAGGCTGCCCGTGCCACCTGCACAATTACCTCCAAATCACCCAGGTATGGGTAAACTTCATCAATCGCTTTAATTAAGCGGTCAAAGGGTATCTGAGTCCCTGTGGTTACAAATATCATCGTATAATATTTCCGCTAAATACCACCTTGTCACTCGCCAAATGCAGCCATTGCGTATAAACCTTATCAGAAAAGTAGGTTGCCAGCTTTCCACTCATCGAAAGTTTTTCGGCGTTTGCAATGCTATCGATCCATACGGTTTTTATATTGCATATCTTGCCCACAATGACGGCCATCAAACCCGGGGCGGCCCCTGTAGTGATAATCACATCCGGCTTTGTTTTGGAAATGAGTTTCCAAATCTTAAAAAATGTGTGGATCAATTGAAGCTTATTCCATCTGCTGGCGTCAGGCACAGAATGAAAGGCGTAACCTTTTACCGTTGAGGCAAAATTTGACTTAGTTGATGCGAATACAACATCGGCGTCCTGAAAAGCAGGCTTAAGTCTGAGCAGCTGGATCCAATGTCCACCTGTTGAAGCAATGGCTAGTATTTTCATAGTTAAATTAAATTATATAAAGGTTAAATAAACCTCTGTAAAGTAGATATGCTAATATAATGATAATATATCTTTTAGAGAAATATTTTACGTAATTTCATTAATAAATTTTCGATAATATATAATTTATATGATTTTATTAATTTATACTATAATATTGAACTGTTTTCCGGGTTTTCATTTGATAAAAAATATCAAATTGACAATTTAACTATTGGTTTATGTCGAACATCGCAGTAAGCCAATTCCGTTTGATAGATATTTATAAGATTTTTTGTTTTTTGGCGAACATCGAGCTCGTTTACGGCCGTGTTAAATGCATTTTTTCCCAAGAGCTCTCTTTTTTTGCTATTCTCGGATAGTTCAATTAGAAACTCCGCTAATTGTAGATCATCCCTCTCTTTAATAAGAAGTCCATTCCAATTCGCCCTGATCACATCGGGTATTCCGGCATGATGTGTTGCAATAACCGGCAGACTGCTTGCCATCGCCTGAACAATAGTTCCTGGTATACCTTCCTTATCGCCGGCTTGGTCAGTAATGCTCGGATGAACAAATACATCTGCCTGTTGCAAAATCTTTAAAAACTCTTCACCATGACTAACGTGCCCTTTAAATTCGACGTTGGGATTCAACCCATTTTCGGCAACAAATTTTTGTAACTCTTCCAGTAAAACTCCTTTACCGACTATCGTGTAAAAGAAGTTCAACTTCGGGCGCATCTTTTTAAGCGTTACTAAAGATTTTAAAACCGTTAAGTGCCCTTTTTTGGGAACCAGTGATGCTATGGTAAGTATATTAAATGTCTCTGAATCATTATATACGCGGTCGACTTTAAACAACTGTGTATCAATGCCATGATAGTGTATCCTGATCTTATGGTGAGGACAGCCTAATTGTTCTAAGTCATCTGCCATATCGTTTGACATCGCAAGGAAGCAATTGTAGCTGTCGAAAATGCGTTTCAAATACCATTCGCCGAATCCCCAGAAATATTTAGGGAAACGGGATACGTCATAACCATAAGCTGAGCATATTTTGGGGATATCTATTTTACTGGTAAAAGGATGAAAATAAGATGCATCAGTCAAAAAATGACTATGAACGAGATCGGGCCTTAACTCTGAATACTTTCCCTTAAGAAATCTTATTTGCTTACCACTAATAATTTTAACATTATTAGCCCAGCCAGTGGGGGATTCGAAAACCTCAGCATTAATTTTCAAATGATTTAAATGCCTGGCTGTAAAAACCACGTTTTTATATTCATTTTGAAAATTGACCTGGTCTGCAATAAATACCTCTGTCGGAGCTGTAAATTTGCGTTCTAAGTGTAAAATCATAGGCTGGTATTTTAGTATTTGGTTGAATAATTTATGGTGCGACATCCTTATAACTGGCATTCTCGTCCCCTATCCTGACATCATCATAAAAAACTTCCCTGCTGGTTGTAGTCGATTTCCCTTTGTCTTTTTCGGGCATCCAAACCCACTTATAGATTCCCAGTTTAAAGTAGTTGCCTGTATTATCGTTATAGGCATTCGGACCATTGATGGTTTGAACGAGCGTACCGTTCTGCCAAACCTCTACCAACCCGTCATTGTCCCACGAGAAACGGATATGAAATACCCAATCGGTCCATTTCGAATTAGTGTATGGACCCAAATCATACTCTTTTCCGGTTAGATCTTTATTACTTGTAAGTCGCCTTGCTGATGACTTGACAGACATGAACCAATGCCCGTTTTGCGTATATAATGCAAAGGGGGGCGAGCGCCAAACTCCGCCTTCTGAAAGGTCGGGTATATCATGCCATTGCTGAATTATTTCAGGTTCGGGGTCTGCAATAAAGGAATCAGGTAAAAACACGCTGAACCCCACCCATCTTTCTACTCTAACCTTTGACTCCGGCTTTAAATCCACTTCCGCCCTTTTACCATTAGCTACCGCCTGATCATTCTTCTTAAGCATAAACTTTAGTGAGCAGTGGCCGTTACGCGCAACTGAATCAGAAATACTTATTGAATTTTTGTTGGCTCGTTCATGACCAGGCCATGAGTCCAGCGCTCCCGGCTTTTCAAAGGTATTTTCATAAATTAAATGCTGCCGGTTTTGCGCCTGTAAAGAAGTACCCAAAACAAACAGTCCCACAAATAAAATAATTGATTTCATAGCTAAATACTTAGTGTTTTAATAATCCTGGCGGGGTTCCCAACGACAACACAATTAGCGGGAATACTCTTGGTAACCATACTTCCAGCTCCTATAACTACATTATTACCAATTTCAACTTCACCTAGTATGCATACATGTGCACCAATATTTACATTATTACCAATCACCGGGCAAACCCGGTCAAACTCGCCTTTATTACCAATAGTTGTAGAATGCCTGAGTGTACAATTTTCACCAAATACAGTATCCTTATTGATCACCAACGCATAACCATGGTAAACTCTTAACCCTCTTCCGGCCGTAACCTGATATGGTATTTTAATACCCAATGCCCACTCAAACAAAAACCTATACAAAGCCAGATAGGGAGTAAGAATAATTTTTGCCAGCTTTTTCCCTTTACAGAAATTTGCTATTCTAAAATGCATGGTGATAAACCTGCCTTTAGTATTATTATGATTATTTTTCCAATCCTGCCTAATGAATTTTAAAAATGTCATCCGTTTGAATTTCAATAGTTTAATTACTGTAAATGTTTAAATATTGAGTAACCGAAGATTCTATTGAGAACCTCTTTTTCATCGAGAGGTACGTTTCATCCAAAACGTCCTTTATTTTTCCCTGCCGATAATAATCTATCAGCTTATTGATCATCAGCGCGCAATCATCCGCATTAGCAGTATCAAAAAGGAACTTGGTTGTTATCCCATTCATTATTTCTGCAGGCCCCTCAATATTTGAAACAACTACAGGTAAACCAGCTGCTACGCCTTCCACAATGGTAAGCCCAAAACCTTCGAACCTGGAGGGCTGTATTAAAGCATGATAACCTGCTAAATTATCGTATAGCCATCTTCTGTCCTTTTCTCCTAAAAAGTTCACATAGGGAGATATGCTTAAATTTTCTGCTAAAGACTTCAGGTAATCCATGGATTTGCCAGCTCCAATAATGTCCAACTCGATATTGTTCTTTCCGTACTCTACAATCAGCTTATGCAAAGCATTAATCAAAACATCCTGTCCCTTTTTTTCATGTATCAATCTGCTTACCTGGACCAATCTTATAGTCTTATCTTCGCCGAGTCCATATTCGTCCCTTTTCTTAAAGCTATTCATCGGTATGCCATTGTAAATAACCGCTGCATCAACGTTAAACCGGTTCTTGATATCCAGGGCTACAGCAGAAGATATGGCGATAACCGAATCATATTTGGCAATTGCCGTGTTCTTTAATCCTACATCGTGCACCGTATGCACAGTTCTGGAATTACCAATTTTAATCAGGTTCACCAATTTATCTTCGTGACAATGGATCACATCTGGCTTTAGTTTATTTAACAATAAGTTGAACCGCAAAATTGGAATAGGGTTGCGGCTCCCCTCTTTCCTGTTAATCAGAAATACGTCGACCAACGGGTCCAACTTTTTCAAAAGCTTTTCATTCCATTGATCGTTTACCACGATTAATGAAACATCATGCAGCTTGCACATTTCGTTAAGCATATCTACCGCTAAAACCTGCGAGCCACCGGTATGCATTGTAAAAAAGCAGTGTACTATTTTCATGACGGCAATAAAGAAAACCTGGTAAGAAGACTTTTGACCTGACTTTTAAAAGAATAGTAGTAAATTTTCAACAGCGTTTTTGAGTACGCAGAAGCTCCATGTTTTAGCAGCGTTTTTTTTATATCCGTCAAAAATTTGATTGTGCCGGTACTTGTCTTTGTTGCTTCCCATGTACGGAACCCTGCTATGGGTTTCGCTTTATAAGAATAGATGGGGCCGTATTCCAGTAAACGCAGCCATAAATCCAGGTCCATGCAGTAGTGAATAGACTCATCAACGTAGTTCACCAACCTTATTAATTCCATAGGGTAAAAAGAGCCTTGTTGAATCACATCATAATTGTGATTTAGTAAATAAAGCTTATCAGAAATTACCAGGTGTTTGCGTTTGATCAATAGCCCGTGTGCATCTATGCGGTCGAGTATGCTGCCATAGTAAACTGCGCCATCATTATTCGACTCATAGAGTTTTACTATTTCTTCGACACAGTCATCATATAATATGTCATCTGAGTTTATCCATCCCACGAGCTCGCCTTTTGCAAGTTTGAAGCCCTTGTTGATAGCGTGAGATTGTCCCTTATCCGATTCGTGAATAATAATATCGATCTTGTCCTTATATTTCCTGATAACATTCATCGTGTCATCAGTTGAACCACCATCAATGATGATGTATTCTATGTTTTTATAAGTTTGATTAAGCACGCTCAGAATGGTTGCTTCAATAAATTGCCCCTGGTTGTATGACGGGGTTATAATGGATACTAAAGGTTCTGTTGATTTAATCATTTTTTTATGTGTTAATCGTTTAGTTATAAATAAGTCGTCCGCCCGCAAGCTTCAGGGCATAGTTGTAATTGTAGCCTTCCTCCTCTTCCATGGCGCCTTTATATGTTAACACAAACAACATGGAAACAAACAATACCATAGGCGGAGACGCTATATCGATACCGAAGAAAGATGTTAGCAATAATGCAGCAATAAGTATGGCTGATAAATAAGAAAAGGTGTAGACCCTGTGCTTTAGAAAGATCCGTATATAATTACTATAGACTATTATAAATAGTACTATCCCCAATAGTCCCGTTTGTAGTATTAACAGGGACCAAACTATGTCGCCGGTATCAATCTGGACCACCTCATCTGTGCTTTCATTAACCAGGCCTACAGAAAAATCAAGTTTGTTTTTTATCGCTGACTGTTCATTCACCAACCCTATACCTGTAAGGGTAGTGAATAGTCCTTTACCTGTTACATAACTAAAACGCTCATAAAAATGGAGTGCCCTGAACTGCGTTGTAGATAATTCTGAGACGTCGGCTGGTTTCAAATCAAAAAGGTGATTCAACTCCAACGAGCTGTTAAAGTTCTTCAAATCGTTGAACCCCTTATTTAGCCTGCCGTCTGCTGATTCTGAAAGCGGTAATGTAACTATCCAGCCTAACATGACTAAAAATGCCACGTTGATCAGTTTAACTTTACGGTTGTGATAGTAAACTGCGATTAAAGACAATATGGCTACAACAAGTGTATTCCTGTTAAATGAGACTGTTATAGCAAGGAACACAACTGCGGTATAAAACAAAATCCGGGGATCAAATTTGCTAAACAGCTTTTTAGCATAATAGATAAGAGCAAATACGGCGTAAAAAGGCAAATTGTAAAACCTTGCCAGTCCGCCATTACTTTCTTTAGATGTGATATCATCACTTTGCAGCGACGACAAAATAGCCTTGCCAATAATTGCCTGCAGTATAAATACACCCGATGCCAGCACAGTAAATAGGCATATCCATTTTATGGCACCTTCTATTGTTTCGTAGGTATACTCGGTAAATAAAATTGGTGATATTATAAAAAGGTGCAGCCTGAAAACCGACAGGATTACCTTTATTTCGACGTGTAATACGAAGAGTGAATATAATCCCAGGAAAATTATAAAGGCCAGATACAATCGTACGGGAACTGTTAAGTACCGCTTGAACGGGATATATTTAGCCCTTAAGAGCAATTGAAATATGATAATTAATGAAACCCAATCATAAGGTTTGGTAATAACCGGGTTTAATTCAATAATACTTACGGGTACAAATTGATAGCAAGATGTAATCAGCAGGAAAAGGACGAACAAATTCGTTTCGTATCTCTTCTGCAAGAAGGTGATCCAATATGCGATAAAAAGAATCAGTCCTAACATTTCAATCTTAAATATTAACTACCATTTGTTCCAGCTTACGGCGGCCATTTGCCATTTTGATAAAGCACGCCGGGTTCCCTGCCCATACCTGGTCTTCGGGAATGCTTTTGGTTACCACACTCCCCGCACCAATGATAGACCGGTCCCCTATTTTTACACCTTTTAATATGATGGAATTGGCGCCTATAAATACATCATCCCCTATTTCAATAGGCAACGAGTAGGTTTTTTCCGACAAGTTTTGCCGTCTGTCCATATAATCTAAAGGGTGAAAATCAGTGTCCCAAATACTTACATTGCCGCCGCAGGTTACAAACTTTCCTATCCGGATGCTTACAGAACAATAGATCGAGACACCCGAAAACCCCGAGTTATCGCCTATCACAAGCTTTGAATTTTTATTTACCTTAATAGTGCATGGCTTAGATAAACCCACAAGATTTGATTCAATTGCGCTATTAAAAATTATGTTCTTACCCAAAATACATTCGCCGTTATTGTATATCATTAGTTTGCCATTACACTGAGGCATTTCACTGCATTTGACATTTTTCGCTTTCAACAACATCTTATGATAACTATATAAATAGCCTTTCCCTAATGATCTTAAGGGGATTATCACTAACGTTTTGATAATATTTTTTATCATCTAATTTTTAGTTATCGTTGTTCCTTATGCTCCAACTACATCAGCATTTATCTGTTCCATATCCCACTGGCCTCCGAGTTTAATATCTTTTTACTTTGGATCGCCAACACTATCCCGATAATCACCAGAACTATAATATTGGAATAGGTTACACCTGGTATACCAATTAACCTCCCTAATAATATTCCCAAAGGGATATTGATTACAGCACCGATTGTGTAGAGATATACCTGTATTCTGATTTTGCCAATACCATTTAAGAAATAGCTTTGAAGCATGATCCAGCAGTAACACATTACATAAAGCGCCATTGCTATTGATATGGGAAATGCCACAGAAACTTTTCCCTTTAACCAAAACTTGTAGATTACCGGCGACCCTACTAATATGACCAGTGTAAGGACACATAACAGAAGCCAGTATTTCTTCATCCTGGCCAGTGTTGCCTTAATCCATTCTAAATCACCCTTGGTAATTGCATCTGTAAAGGCACTCCAAAAAGGAGTAATAATAATGCTGAAAAACATTATTATCATTGAAAAAAGCTTGTATGAAACGTTGAAAGTGGTTACCGAATCAGGCCCAAAAAGTTGTGTAATTAAAATATTATCGGTCTGAAATAGTATCAAAGTGCCTATTTGTATGATAAAAAAAGCTCCACCAAGCCCCAGGAGCTCACGGCTGTATTTGAAATTTACCAGCCTTAAAGACGGGGAGATAGTTTTATAGCTGGTATTAAAATAAATTACGCTCGTCAATATTTGAACAAATACAGGCATTCCGCCAAGAACTAATACCAGGTAGTTGAGAGACCCCGTTGTATTTTTAGTTAAGATATATATTATGATAATCGTACAAATCTGCCCAACAACATACATCACCGATACTTTAGCAGGCTCGTGCATTGCTGTTAGTATTACATTGATAGTTTGCACCACAAACTGAACACAAAACAGGCCGAAGACGATCAGAGCTAAATGATTGAGGTTGTCCCCATTTACGCCAGGCGCATTCAAAATCCTTGACCAACTGAGAAAGTGATTCAGGCAATAAAATAGTATAAAAACGGCTAACGATATCATAGTCAATATCGTGTAGGTGGTACTGATGTAAATACGTGCCTGCTTGTAATCTTTCAAAGCATTTGCTTCAGCTACCTTGTTTTTCAGCCCATTACCCAGCCCAATATCGAAGAAACTAAACCAGCTTATTACCGAGCTTAGCGTAAGCCAGATACCATATTGTACCGGGTTGACATAGTTGATTGTCATCGGTATTAAAATAAACCCAATGCAAATACTTACCCCCTTGAGCAAAAAAGATATGGCAACATTCTTCTTTGCCTTAAGTGTTCGCTCATGGCCCTGTGTAAAAAAAGCTTTCAGTTTTAAAGTAACTGCCCGCATCATTATTGAGTATCCGGTATATTGTAGTTAAACTATATGTTTTCAGGTGCGCTTTTATCAAGCCAATGCCTGCGTTTTTTTATCTTCTAATCCATAACCATAACCAAATTTTTTATAGCCGTAGCCGTAACCAACGTTACCTAGTTTGGCATCGTTAAGCACTACATAAGAGCGCCTGAACTTTTTGGTGAAAACCAGTTCGTTCAAAATATCCAGCTGCGATTTGTAGGTGTAAGCCTGGCGGACGACATACAGACTTACATCAGTATATTTTTCGATTAATTGCGCATCCGATACCAGCCCTATCGGAGCGCTATCGATAATGATATAGTCGAAATCTTGTTTCAGCTCATTTATCAATTCCTTCAGGCGATCGCTCAACAATAATTCTGCTGGATTCGGAGGTATCCGCCCTGCTGATATTATATAAACATCCTCTGAGATATCTGTTGGTTTTATGATATCGACTGCCTGGAGTGACGAGGAAATTGCATATTCCGTAAACCCATATTTATGGTCGATATTGATATTAGCGGATAATTTAGGCTTGCGCAGATCCAGTTCAATCATCACAACCCTTTTTCCACCCAAACCCAATACGCTGGCCAGGTTTAGGGTGATGAATGATTTACCCTCACCGCCCATGCTCGAGGTAACCATGATGACACTTGATTGCTGGCTATTTTGGACAAACTGTAAATTTGTCCTTAATGCCCTGAATTGTTCTGACAGGACAGTCCTCGAGTTTTTCTCAACTACCAGTGATTTCTTTTCAGAGCTGTTACCAATTTCTCCAAGTACGGTTACCTTAGTATGTTTTACAACATCATCCTTATCTAAAATCTTGACATTCAAAGATTCTTTTAGGTAGATAAACAGCCATGGTATAAAACAACCCAGGGCAAAACCAATAAGCATCACAGCAACTTTATTCGGTTTAAAAGGTTCATAGTCACTTTTAGCCGGATCAATAATCCGTGCCTCTGAAACTGTCGACGTGCGGGAAATTGCGGTCTGTTCTCTTTTCTGCAGGAGGTATAAATACAATTCCTGCTTCAAATTTTGTTGACGGGCATAATCCAGGAACACGCGTTCCTTCCTGGGGGCATTTTTTACCTCTGTAGTTAAGCCGCTATTTTGAGTTTTTAACGCGCTGAGGCCCACTACCAAACTATTTTTATAAGTATCGAAGGCTTTCAGCAAGCTTTGTCGCGCAGCTTCTATCTCGGTATCCAGGTTTTGAACAACAGGGTTATTTTCTTTATAAGACAAAGTAAGTTGTCCCCGTTGCACCAATAACTGGTTATATGCACCAACAGCTGCTGCAAATACAGGATCTTGCACTGCTAATGAACTCGGTAATATCCTTTTGTTTGCCGGGTCATTGATGCTTTTTGAGATGTCATTTAGAACAGACAACTGTACTTCCTGCTCATTAAGTTTTTGGTAATAATCAGATACATTACCCACTAATGCTTTGGACTGTTCGTCTACATTAGCTATATTATTTTGCTGCTTAAATTCTGTAAACTTCGTTTCTACTCCGGTCAGCTCAGAACTAACAATTTTCAGCCTGGTATCGATGAATGCCAGGGTACTATCGGCAACTTGTTTTTTATTATCCAGGTTATAGCGCAAATACAAATTCATCAGACTTTGTAATATGGCTTCGCCTTTTTTAGGATTGGGATATTCGAAAGTCAATAACAGCGTTGTACTTTTTTTATCCGTCAGATCAACTGTGAAGTTTTTCGCCAATTCTTCCACTTTACTATCAACAGATTGTACAGTAACCGCATAGCCGTTTGGATCGGCAATCCCGGGCTTCTTTGCGATGATCATATCGAACTGTTTACATTTTATGATCTGGCCGTATTTTACCGTTTCATCCACATGGTCGTCATTTACAGAAGGCAGGTGAATCAACCTGTTGACGCTTTTTACATGAACCAGGCCATTGGTAATATTTATATCAAATTTTTTTGCCTCAATGGAGTCTTTTTTCTCTATGATCAATACATTAAAAGGTGCCTCATTATATAATTCGACAGGTTTCAGGCCTACTTTCTCGTAAGTTGTGATATTCAAATGCATATCTTTTACCACATTGCCCATCAGAAATTTAGATTTCAAGATATCCATCTCGTTATAGGCGTTATTGGGCATGCCTAACAGATCGGAAAAATCCATCATTGCATCGCTTCCCATTGACTTACCGCCGGGAATACTGCTTTTGTCGTCAATTGTAACCTGACTATTAATTTTGTAAGCCGGCGTGGCATAGCGGGTATAAAAAAATGCCGCTGCGCTACAAATTATAATACCGATCAAAAACCAGTACCAATTACTGAGAATCTTTTTAACAAGGTCTTTTATATCAAAGTCCTCGTGTTTTGCAAATTCCTTTTCAAGTTCCCGTCTGCGAAAATCCATAGCTATTTCCTTGTTAATATGATTGCGATAATAGATAAAATTGAAGCCCCTATGGTGTAATTACGAGCCTGGGCCAAATCAGTAGCCGCTGCCTTTCCTTTGTTTGGCTCGACATAGATATAATCGTTCTGCCTTAAATAGAAGTAAGGCGAGCTCATGAAATCACTCTTTTTAAGATTAATACGGTAAGGTGTCCTGGTGCCATCCAGGTTCTCCCTGATCAGTAAGACATTTTCACGTTGTCCGTAGATTGTCAGGTCACCGGCCATCGTTATGGCGTCCAAAACAGTTACTTTCTCATTTGGCATTACATAACTGCCCGGCTTTAGAACTTCACCGGCAACGTTGACTTTGAAATTGGCATACCGCACGATAACAGAGGGATTGTTATAAAATTTATCTGCTACGGCTTGTATTGCTGCTCTTGCCTCTGTAGTAGTCAGACCGGCTAGCTTAATTTTTCCTAAAACGGGGATTGTAATAGTTCCTTCCTTATCTACCAAATACCCTAACGGACTATTTAGATTGGGAGCATTTAAAGACATCCCCGAAGAAGAAGACGCCGGCATGGCACTGTTGCTACCGGTAGCACTATTTGGACTGCTAACATTGCCTGAATTGATAATAGCCGAGGCTTGGGGATCAACCGTCTGGATGATCACCGTAAGAATATCATCATTCTGAATTTTGGGTTCGATATAAAGCGCTCTTGCGATTGGGGTCAAACGCCCGGAATCGGGTATATCTTGAAAATACTTTGTCTTTTTTGTGGAAGCGCAGGAAGAGAGCAACGCTCCCAAAAAAAGCAATGCAAAATAAATATTTTTACTCTCGGTAAATATTTTTCTCATACAATAATCAACTAGGGTGTCGTTTTGGCCGTTTTTCAATTTTTAGCGGCCAATTTTTTGTAAATTTTTATCTTTTATTAATTTTTATTCAATTTTTTGACTCAAAGTAAAATCAATTTTTGTTTTTAAATTTTTTCTTTTGTTAAAAAAATATAATCAATGTATTAAATAGATGTTTTTAGCAACAAAAACTAATTTTAGTTACGTTTTACATTAGAAAAAACCCAGTTTGTTTTAAATTGTTTTATTAAATATTAATTAATTTTATTAAGCATAATTTTACCTGTCATAATAAACTGAAAAACAGGTCCCTTTCAAAAGTTATTTAAAATGTTGGTTTGTCTCAAAAATGTTACTATTGGTCCAAATATGGGAGAAATAAAAGGGCGACGACAGATACAGAAGATCCGATTTTCATCGTGGTGACTATTAATGGCCAACCAAACGAAATCGTTCAAGCATTTTAATATTATATTAAAACTGTAACTATTTTGTAACTCAAAATTTCCAGTTAAGGTTTAGTAACAGAAACTGAGCAATAAAACGAACCTGAAAGAGTATTAAATGAAAAGAGAATGCTTTTTGGGATATAAAAAGCAACTAAATGAAAATAAAAGAAACGCGACCTATTTTCCGATACAGAAAGTGAATATCATCTGATTATCAATTAATTATGAGCTTTGAGTAACAAATCCGTAACAAAAAACTGCCCTCTATCTTTTAGAAAAATACTGTTGGTAACTTGTCGTTTCCTGTCTTAATTTATCATCTTTCGGGAAAGACTGCAAATTATATATATCAGATTTAGTATATAAGTCCTGGTATTCATTGAAATGTAGGATTTATAACCCTAAGGTCGGCAATTCGACCCGGCTGCATATCAATATTATTTCATAAATACCGCTAACGAATAAATGGTCAGTAATCACCTTATCTCTATAGGTTTCAGTATTTCAGTAAAGAATTGGATCACAAAGGAAGGCTATCCAAAAGCGTTTTATTAACCGGCCTCAATAAGTTCAAGATCACATTAGATAGTGACCATAGTCATAAATTAGCTTATAAACTTCTTCGATTTTTGCCATATCAAATTATAATATCATGAAAGCACTTGTTTACCATGGGCCGGGTAAAAAATCATGGGAGGAAAAACCAAAACCCGTTATAGTAAAACCTACCGACGCCATTGTTAAAATCTTAAAGACCACCATTTGCGGAACGGATTTGCATATCATGAAAGGTGATGTTCCGGAAGTGACGGATGGCAGGATCATAGGTCACGAGGGCGTCGGCGTTATCGAGGAGGTTGGAAACGCCGTGAGCAATTTTAAAAAGGGTGATCATGTTTTGATATCCTGTATTACTTCGTGCGGAAAATGTGCTTACTGCAAAAAAGGCATGTATTCGCATTGTGAGGATGGCGGTTGGATCCTCGGTCACCTGATTGATGGTACTCAGGCTGAATATGTGAGGATACCGCATGCTGATAACAGTCTTTATCCAATTCCAGCCGGAGTCGACGAAGAAGCTTTGGTAATGCTTAGTGATATTTTACCAACAGGTTTTGAGTGTGGTGTATTGAATGGCCAGGTAAAGCCAGGCGATATAATAGCTATTGTAGGATCGGGGCCAATTGGAATTGCCGCATTATTAACTGCTCAGTTCTATTCTCCTGCGGAGATTATTATGATAGACCGTGATGAAAACCGTCTGGAAGTTTCCAAAAAATTTGGTGCGACTCAGACCATCAACTTTGAAAAAGAAGATCCCATAGCAAGAATAATGAGTTTAACCGGGAATACTGGTGTGGACGTTGCCATTGAAGCAGTTGGGGTTCCACAATCCTTTGAGCTTTGCGAATCGATCATTGCTCCCGGAGGGCATATCGCAAATATTGGGGTACATGGAAAAAGTGCAGAGTTACACCTCGAAGCGCTGTGGGCAAAAAATATCACGATAACTACACGCCTTGTGGATACAGTATCCACCCCTATGCTATTGAAAACTGTGCAGGGGAAAAAGCTAGAACCGTCACAATTGATCACCCACCATTTTAAACTTGACCAGGTGTTGGACGCTTATCGCACATTTGAAAACGCAGCTAATGAAAAAGCGCTCAAAGTAATTATGAGTAATGATACTACAGCAAACTCGTTAAGTCTCTGATCCGAAAAATTGATTGCGACAAAATAGCGTTAATATATATTAACGCTATTTTATTTATCAGTAAAATTTAATGATTTAATTCCGTTCAAAACGGCCTGTTGCCCTGTTGATCTTGATTTTATAGACAATATTTTCGATCAGGATATCCATGTCTCCTTCCTTTTCAGTAATTCCATGAGATGGATGGTCTTTAGGAGAATCCACTAAAGGCATAATGCGATGAATTAGTCCCTGCATAGCCTGTTGTTTTTCATCAGGGTCTTTGATCTCTTCAAATGTTCCCCAGGCAACTACACTATGCCAATGGAAGATGCTTTGGATATTATCCACTTCAAAACACACATCAGGGTTTTGACGCATCATATCTATTTTTTTCCCCGGACCGGAATGCGCATAAATAACGCCATTTTTATAATTGTAATTAATAGGAACAATATAAGTCTCGCCGTTTGCGTGACACCCTAACCTGGCTGTAACCTCTCGTTTCAGCAGTTCTTCAATTTGTTTTTCGTTTGATATACCCAGCATGATTCTTAATGTTTATTGATGTAAAGCTAAAGCACCCGGGTATCAGGACAAATGATGGCCGTATTCTTAAAAAGTGATTAAGATCATTTAATGTAGTACTTCCGCATTTGAGTAGTGCAATGCCCGTTTGATCAGTGGGTTAATGTTTTCTCTTTTTACGCCATCAAACCCGCGCAGCATAGTTTGCTTTTTTACAGGGTCTTTTTGCATCAATGCCCCCATTTTTACAGTAAATTTGTCAATCAACGACAATTTACTGATTACCACGCGACCCGCGTTAAAAAAGAATTCGCTTGAACTGATCAGTCTCTCGGGGACATTTTCTTTCAAGATGGCATCCTGTTGTTCTTTTTCACGGTTAGAAGTAGCGCATACTATGAAAAAGAATATCTTTTTATCCTTAAGCTGCGCTTCGTTTTTCCGGAGCCAGTTTTTTATCAGCATTTTACCGACATAAACGGAGCTTCCTATGATCATATAATCATATTTTGATAGATCGCCCGCGTCTTCAAGGTCAATATCCACCGTTGGCAGATAAAGCGCTTCTGCTATCCATGAGGCATATTGAGCAGTTGCCCCATACTTTCCTTTATAGAGTACTATTCCTTTCATAACAATCATTTTATGTTTATATCAAAGCTAAACCAGCTTATGATGCCTAAAAATGATGTGGGTCATTTTTATCATTGCTTTATGGCATTTCAGAGACTGATTCTACCAGCTAACTTGTATGATAAAATAAACAGGTATGGAACAGGCAAATGGCATATATCTTCAATCACTCGGTGCTGCACAAACGGTAACAGGTTCTAAGCATTTGTTAAAGACCCCGCGATTTAATTTATTGATCGATTGCGGTTTATTCCAGGGTATCAAATATTTGAGAGAAAAGAACTGGGCGCCGCTTTCCGTTGCCCCTGCTTCTATCGATGCTTTGATTTTAACACATGCCCATCTGGATCATTGCGGCTATATCCCGCTTTTGGTCAAAAACGGATTCAGGGGCAAAATTTATGCAACCAACGCAACCCGTGACCTGGCGGAGCTTATCTTAAGGGATAGCGCGAAACTGCAGGAGGAAGATGCCTGGAAGGCAAATAAACACAATTATACAAAGCACAATCCGGCTAAACCTTTATATGATACCAACGACGTAGAAAAGGCTTTGCCTCATTTTGTGACTATCGAACCTTGTGAATCATGCAAGTTAACGGAACATATCTGGTTCCAGTTCTATCCGGCGGGCCACATCCAGGGAGCCTGTTCGATTGAGGTGAATTGTTATGGTAAAAACATCTTTTTCTCAGGAGATATCGGCCGGTACAAATCGGAATTGTTATATGCTCCGAGTCATCTTGCGAGCGCTGATATCGTAGTAATGGAATCAACCTACGGCGACCGGCTTCATGAGAAAAAGGACGTTGTCGAAGAATTGGCAATGGTGATAAATGATACCATTCTGAAAGGCGGAAATGTGCTTATACCATGCTTCGCGGTTGGCAGGGCGCAGGAAATTATCCATCTGATATATAGGATAAAACAAGCCAAAAAAATCCCGCCTTTTCTACCGGTTTACCTCGACAGCCCAATGGCCGCTTCAGCAAGTAAAATATTGTCAAAGTATTCAGAATGGCTTACCATAAGTAAAAAAGAATGCGCTCAGATGTTTAGCGGTGTCACCATTAATGAGGATTATCATGGTACCGAAGAAATTATACAGAAGAAAGGCGGCAAAATAGTTCTGGCAGCTAGCGGTATGCTAACCGGGGGGCGTGTGCTGGAATATCTGAAGCATTACGTTACTGACTCGCGTAATACGGTCCTGGTGATGGGATTTCAGGCTGAGGGCACACGTGGCAGGGCATTGCTAAATCGCGCCCATGAAATAAAGATGCATGGAAAGTATTATGCCGTTAACGCAAGAATAGAAGAAATAACTGAGCTTTCCGCCCATGCTGACCAGGGTGAACTGATCACTTGGTTAAAGGAGTTTACTACATGGCCAAAACAACTTTACCTGGTACATGGCGAACCCTGCGCCATGGACACTTTAAGAGTAAAGATAAAAGACGTATTGGATATGGACGCCGTCATGCTGAAGCAAGATGAGGCTCAGCTTTTATTCCCGGTTGAAGATGGCCTAATTGAAAAAAAACCGTGGAGTAAATCTAACTAGTAAAATCCGTCATCATGAAAAATATACTTATACTTACCGATTTTTCTGAAACTGCAGAAAACGCTTCAAAGGCGGCCTTGTGGCTGGCCGGGCGCACCCATTCAGACTTGTTACTTTATAACTCATTTATAAAATACCCGACAATCGCAACCTATGCAGGAAGTTCGTGGAAGGTGGATGAATGTATAGAACGGAAAGACCGCAGCAAAGAAGAGCTTAAGTTTCTTCGCGAAAGATTGAACTTAACCGAAGATCATTCTGTTGCGGGGCTTCGAAAACCAGTTATACATATATCTTCAGAAGACAACGATCTGGGCTCGGCAGTAACTAAATTAACCAACGAAAATGATATCGAATTAATAGTGATGGGCGCCAGAAACCCAGAAGGTAAACCCGGCTTATTTGGCCGGGATATCAACTCGGTTATTGAAACCACCACATGTCCTGTCCTTATCTTGCCCGTTAATTCTTCCATCAAAAATATTTCCAGGATATTCTTTGCTTCGGATTACGGTGATGGTGATATAGTTGCCCTAAATTACCTCTCAAGATTTGCTGAACTATTAAATTGCGAATTAGAGATAGTGCACGTTGATGATAATGAGGAGAGAAATGCTTCTGTTAATAAAAAAATGAAACGCTTTGAAGAAGTACTGGCGAGTACGAAATTCAGTAATCTAAAACAAAATGTGCTTAATGGCAAAAACGTGGTTTCACGTATTAACCGGCTATTAAATAGTAATGAAGATATGCTGGCTATGGCTCATAAGCAGCAATCATTCTGTACACGTTTTTTTCATGATAGTACTGTAAAGGAAGCAGTTGACAATCAAAAGGCGCCGCTATTCATTTTCCCGCTAATATAATTTCAGGATATTATTTAATTTTTTTGATAATGTAAGCAAGCAGTACGCTTGTAAAACCAACACCAATAGCTATTACAACCTGTGAAAAGCCCGGAATGCTGAATTGAAATATTCCCCTTAAAAAAGGTATGCTTATGATTAAAATTACCAGCAAGGTGGTAACTGCCAATATAAAAACAAGTAAATTATTTTTTAACCTGAATACGCCCGAAAATGATCCGCTAACAGACCGGTTGACGAGCGTTAATAATTCGTTTGAACTGATCAGGGTAATAAACAGTAGCGTCCGTAAAGTATCTTCTGCATAATGCTGACTCAGTCCGATCTGATAGATAGCTATCAAACCTGCCGTTATTGCTATCCCGTGTATCAAAGCGCCGCCTAATTCGCGAAATGTTAAAAGGTTTGCAGAAATTCTGCGCGGCGGGATACTCATAATGCTTCTTTCCATTGGTTCATTTTCATATACTATAGAACATGTTGGCCCCATCACCAATTCAAAAAATATAACATGAACTGGTGAAAACAGGTATGGGTATTGCCAGGAAAGTAAAAGCGGTATGGTAACTATTAAAATAATAGGTATATGGATAGCAATAATGTAGCTTATGGCTTTTTTTAAGTTGATATAAATTTGACGGCCCACAGCAATCGCCTCGGTGATTTTAGAGAGATCATCGTCTAAAAGAACCAGCGAAGCGGTTTCCCGTGCAATCTCTGTGCCCCGCTCTCCCATCGATATCCCTATATTCGCTGCTTTCAGAGCCAGCGCGTCATTAACGCCATCACCCGTCATCGCCACAATGTTTCCCATTTTTTTTAACACCTCTATTACCTTTAACTTGGATTGAGGGAACATCCTCGTAAAAACATTTGTGTGTTCTATGTTACGCTCGAGCTGTTGATCACTTAAAGCAAGTAATTGTTCCCCATCCATAGCCGAATCAGCGCCGGTAAGTCCGGCTTGTTTTGCAATTGCTATTGTGGTAATAGGATTGTCCCCGGTAATAATCTTCACTTTAATGCCTGCACGGTAAAACTCATTAAATACTTTGCTGATCATTGGCTTAGGCGGATCGAAAAAAGCCACCAACCCTAAAAAAACAAACATGAAATCAGTTTGCTGCTCAGGTAGGTCCCCTTGTGGTAATATCCCTTCGGCAACAGCTAAAACCCGGTACCCGTTCCTGGCCATAGTCGCTAATACTTGATTTGTTTTATCAATTGCTACCGATGTTAATTTACACCTGTTTAATAAATTCTCGGCACCTCCTTTTGCCGCAATAATTTTTGATCCGATATCATTTGCAAATACGTGCGTCATCATGGGTGGTTTGCCTGCAAGCGGATATTCTTTATACATGTGGTATTGTTTCCTTAAGTCTGAAGCACATGATTTCTGATATTCGTGATGAAGCTCCTTCTCCATCGGGTCAAACGGCACCGGTTCGCTCGACCACATGGCATATTCAATTAATTTTAGTGCGGAAGGCGTATTGTATTCCCCTTTGCCAAATACCTGGTCATCTGTAAAACAATACACTTCCTTTAATTCCATCGAATTTTGAGTAATTGTTCCTGTCTTATCGAGACAGATAACCGACGCTGCCCCCAATGCCTCAACTGTCCTAACATCTTTTGCCAAAATACCGCGTTGTATAAGCCTCCACGCACCCAATGCCATAAATGCCGAAAATGCAACCGGTATTTCTTCAGGGAAAATTGACATAGCAAGCGTAAGGCCCTTAAGTAAACTGCCTAATAAGGATGTTGTACGGATATAGCTCACTATCCAAATAGCAACAAATGCAATTAATCCGATCACGGTCATTCTTGCCACAAACCGGTGTATCTGGATCTCAAGCGGAGATTTTTCTTCAGTAATTTCTTTTAACGACTGGCCTATCTCGCCCATTTTTGTTCGGATACCAATTTGAGTACTTACATACACCGCCATGCCCGAAACAACCATTGTACCCTGGTAAACCATATCATTGTTTTCATCCAGGCTCTTCGCTACGGCCATCGCTTCGCCTGTAAGCAAGCTTTCGTTCACCGCGAAATCGTGCAGGTAAACGATCTTGCCGTCTGCAGCCGTTATGGTACCTTCTTCAGCAACCAGGTAATCGCCAACGACCACCTCTGCATTGTTTATAAAGGTTACTACATCATCCCTGATTACTTTTGTCTTGGGTTCAGATATTCTTTTTAGTGCTGCTAATGCCTTACTACTGCGCCGCTCCTGGTATATGGATATAGAAACCACAATGCCGAGCGCCACGATCATGAAGAATGCTTCTGTTAGCTGCGACGATAAAAAGTATATCAGAGTTACCGCAATAAGGAATAGAAGCATTGGGTCGGATATGGTGCTCTTCAAGATCTTTAGCCATCCACTTTCGTAGGTATTAATGGTGTTTGAGCCATATGTTTGCCGTGATAAAATAACCTCGCTTTCAGCAAGTCCTCTGTATGGGTATGGGTTGGCTTTCATTAATAGGTTCAATAGTGTCACCACTATAGTAGCGATATGCGTTATTTAGTTTTTTTCAAATAACCATTTCAGTGGCTTCACCTCTTTTTCAGGTTTCAATCCAAACTTCTTGATACAATGCTCCCGTATCATATCAGTTGCTTCATCAATGCTATCGGTAACAAGGAATAACCGGTCATCCTTTTCTCCTATCGTCGCATTCCTTTTCATTTCTTCAATGTGTGCGATCAATTCCCGGTGATACTCCTTCCCGAATATGATGATGGGAAAATCCTCAATTTTGTGCGTCTGGATCAGCGTTAGTGCTTCAAAATATTCGTCCAGTGTACCATAGCCGCCGGGCACCACAACAAATGCATAAGAGTATTTCACCAGGAGTACTTTGCGAAGAAAAAAATGTTTCACGTAAACCCACTTATCAAGGTAGGGATTGGGTTTCTGTTCAACCGGTAATTGTATATTACAACCAACTGAACGGCCCCCAACATCTTTTGCACCCCGGTTTGCAGCTTCCATCAAACCAGGACCGCCACCAGTCATTATTGTGAATCCTAATTGAGCGAATGCTGCTGCTGCATGCCTGGTCAATTCATAAAATGGGTGACCTTCGTCGAATCGCGCCGAGCCAAATACGGTGATACATGGTCCGATAAAATGCAACGCCCTGAAACCGCGGATAAATTCTACCATGGTTGCAAAGGCAAACTTAAACTCTTTTAAACGGGAATGCGGCCCGTCAAGAAATATGATCTCCGATTTGTTCATGCGCCTGGAAAGAATAAAACAAATATGCTGCCATCAAAAGCCTTTATAAATGACTTACGTCATTATTACAGCTGATTTTGGTCAAAGAAAAGGAAGCTTGGTCTGCAATGTTGAACACCGGGCAATAGAGGGTCCTATGATCAGAACAAAACGTAGAAACGATGATATGGAGGAGCAAATTGATACTCCAACTTAAATCCATAGCTTAAACAGATATTTCTGGCTATTGTTAATCCAAGCGCCGTTCCTTCGGATGCCGGGTGTTTTTGGAATCTTTCGAATATTTTATGAGTGTCCAGTGATTCACCGCTTCCAGTGTTTTCTATCGATAGCATGTGTTCGTCCAGCATAATCGTGATTTCACCGCCTTTTAAATTATGCCTGATCGCGTTAGAGATTAAATTACTGAGTAAAATATCTATCAGATAAATGCTTGCCTTTATCTTTTTAGGCAAGCAATTCAGATTGACTGTGATATTTTTACTCTGCAAAATATCTTCAAATTGCTTGATCTTATTCTTTAAACAGGCGCTCAAATCTATTTCAGCCACGTCATGCATAAGGCCATTATCTATCTTTACCAGTAATAATAGCGACTGATTTAATTGCGAAAGCCTGCGACTTGCAGAATAGATATCTTCCAGTTGGCCCAACTGTGTGTTTGAGAGAGATTCATCCTGTATAAGATTATCTAGTTTAGAGTTAATTATTGCTACAGGAGTCATCATTTCATGAGACGCATTTTCAGTGAAGGACCTCAAACTTTGGTATTCGTCTCTGGCTTTTTCTTCCATCAGTTCTATGGCATGGTTAAGTTCCTTAAACTCATCGATTTTTGCGGATGCTCTAACGGGTTGCTTCGCCTCTCCCGTCAGCGAAAAATCTTTAAGACGCTCCAATAATTTATAAAATGGCTGCCAAATCCTTTTAAATACTAACCGGTTTGTAACGAATAATGCTAAAAAAAGCAGCACGATCAGGATTAATGTAATTGCGGATACCAATTGGATAAGCGTTCGCGCGGCTTCCTTAGATTCTGTAATTGTCATCAGATAGTTTATCCCTTTAAATCGGACAGTGCCAATAATGGCACGGCAAGAAATGGTTTTATTCCCCGAATGCGCCGTAATAGTTGTATCGACAAAATGTGGAGCTTCGTAAGCCTGGCCTATGCTTTTAAATTCAGCCTCATAACTGTCAAACTCAAAGGGCTTCGGAAAGCGCTGATGCACATCAATGAAACTGACCTTTTCGGCGTATTCTTCAGTCAGGTCACGATCAAGCTGCTGGTCTGACAGATAAGATATCGCTTCAAAATAGATGAATCCGCCGATAATAAATATTACCAGGGAAACTGATAGACTTACCCATGTATACTTTGAAAGCAGTTTCATCAAATAAATTTATAGCCAATGCCATAGACTGACGAAAGGTAATCCTTGCTTGTTGCTTCAGATAATTTTTTCCGCAGGTTTTTAATGTGGGTATACAAAAAATCAAAACTCTCCGCCCAGGTTATTTCATCCCTCCATAAATGATCGACCAATGCATTGTGGCTAATGACTTTACCCTTATTAGCAATAAAGTATAACAGCATGTCATATTCTTTTTTTGTCAAAATAAGTAACCGGCCCTCAATGCGCACTTCTCTGCGATCAAGATCGATTTCTATCCTATCATAGGTCAGCAGGTTTTGTCCCTTAAAACTTTTGCGGCGATAAATAGCCAGAATCCTTGCCTTTAATTCTGCAAGATGAAAAGGCTTGATCAGGTAATCATCAGCGCCGAGGTTCAGGGCTGTTAAGCGATCATCAAGTGCATCCCTGGCTGAAATAATGATGATACCTCCATCTTTACGTAGCATCTTCACAAAATTCAATATTTCCAGGCCGGTACCATCCGGTAAACCTATATCCAGGATTATTGCATCGTATTCATATAAGGAGATTTTTTCTGTCGCCGATTTTACATCATTTGCAACCTCGCAAATATTTCCTTCCTCAGTTAAGTAAGTTTTGATACTGTCGACCAAAACTTCCTCATCTTCTATAATCAAAAGTTTCAAAATATTCTTCTATAGTTTTGAATTTACCCAAAGATTTTGAAGTAATTCTGAATTTTTCTTGACGGAACCGAACTTAAAAAAATGATTCTTATCACTTTTTTGACTAACTGAAAGCATTTTCTTAACTTTTGTCATCTTTGATATTTGTGATCAATATCATTATTTGTCTTATATGGAAAATGCCGCGTTACTAAAAGCAATAATTGAAACTGCCATTGACGGTATAATTACCATTGATGAACGCGGAAAAGTTGAATCCATCAACCCTGCTGCCTGCGATCTTTTTCAATATTCGCCGGCGGAGGTTATCGGCAAAAATGTGTCGGTGCTAATGCCTGCCCCTTACCGCGAAAACCATGACGGTTATATTGCACGTTATCAGCGCACACACGACCCGCATATCATCGGTATTGGCCGGGAGGTTGTTGGGCTAAAAAAGGACGGAACTACGTTCCCTTTTCGTTTAGCAGTAAGTGAGGTACAGCTTCTCGATAGAAAGGCTTATGCTGGTTTTATTCATGATTTAACCCGTGAAAAAAGTGCTGAAGAAAAGTTACGGGACTATGCCGAAAAATTAGAGGAGTTAGTTGAAGAGCGCACCCATTCCCTGCAGGAAACGGTCCTTGCACTACAAGAGGCAAAAGAAGAGGTCAGCATGTCACTTGAAAAAGAAAAGGAGCTGAGCCAATTGAAAAGCCGCTTCGTGTCGATGGCATCCCACGAATTCCGAACACCGTTGAGCGCTATACAACTTTCGGCGGTACTGATCGAAAAGTATTCTGCACAACAGGAAAACTCAAATATTGCTAAACATATTGCTAAAATAAAAGCAGCTGTAAGCAACCTCACCTCAATCCTGAATGACTTTTTATCCTTAGAAAAACTGGAAGCAGGTAAGGTTGAGCCTGTGTATATCGATTTTGACATCGTAAAATTTGCAGAGGAAATAACTGAGGAAATGCAGCTGGTAGCCAAACAAAAGCAATTGATCGTATATCAGCATACCGGCGCTGACAGTAATGTGCAGATGGACCCGGCTCTGTTAAAAAACTGTATCCTTAACCTCATTGGCAATGCTATTAAATATTCAGGCGAGAATACTTTTATTGAATTCAATACCGAGATAAGCAAAAAGGATCTGATCGTCACTATAAAGGACAATGGTATAGGTATCCCCGAAGGCGACCAAAAACACTTGTTTGAGGCATTTTTCAGGGCTCATAATACCGGGAATATACCCGGCACAGGCCTGGGCCTGAACATTGTGACACGTTATACCAATCTAATGAATGGCAAAATTAGCTTTAAAAGCGAGATAAATAAAGGCACTTCATTCACTCTTTCCTTTCCTAACCATCATGAAAACAATACTGATCATTGAAGACAATAACGACATCCGCGAAAGCACCGCGGAGATATTGGAACTGGCAGGATATACAGTTTACCAGGGCGAAAATGGTAAGCGGGGTGTCGACCTGGCTTTTCAGCACAAGCCTGATCTGATATTGTGCGATATCATGATGCCTGAACTGGATGGATATGGCGTTTTATATTTATTAAGTAAAAATGTAGAAACAGCCTCTATCCCCTTTATATTTTTAACTGCCAAGGCTGAGAGAGTAGATTTCAGGAAAGGTATGGAAATGGGTGCCGACGACTACCTGACCAAGCCCTTTGACGATATTGAATTGTTAAGCGCTATTGAAAGCCGGCTGGAAAAGAAACGCAGGCAGGAAGAATATTACAGCAAATCGCTCCAGAGCCTTGAAAAATTATCCGCTGGAAACGGGCAAGGAGCTACTGAACTGAAAAATATCATAGCCGGACGCAAGATACGGCAGATTAAGAAAAAACAAGTATTGTACTACGAAGGGGACAACCCGCAAGGCCTTTATTTAATGATTGAAGGCGCTGTGAGAACATTTAAACTGGCTGAAGACGGGCGCGAATTAATGATGGGGCTTCATAAAGCGGATGATTATCTTGGTGTAAATGCTTTATTGCTGGATGAAGCCTTTACCGAAACCGCTGAAGCGGTAGATGATTCTGCCGTATGCCTTTTACCCAAAGATGCTATAATTAACCTGGTAAACAAGTATCCTGATATATCCATGCAGTTTATCAAGATACTCGCCAACAATATAAAGGAGAAAGAAGACCAACTTTTGGAGCTTGCCTATAATTCTGTACGCAAAAGATTAGCACAAGTGTTGGTACGCCTAAGCAAACAATTACCGGATCCATCCCAATTTAAAATTTCGCGCGACGAACTTGCCTCGATGGCCGGTATGGCTACTGAAACGGTGAGCCGCACGCTGAGCGATTTTAAAGATGAAAAGCTGATAGAGAAAAAGGGCAGTCACATACAGATACTCGATCTGAACCGCCTGGCGAAAATGAAAAACTGATAACAATCACTTTTCTTAATGACTACCCTCATGGGCCGTGAGAACCGGCAGGGGTATTTTTGTTCTTATAATTCTGTTGATAATGAAGGTTGTAGCCTATAGTATAAATCCGTTTGAGAAGGAGTTCCTGATCAGAGCTAATCAGAAAAAGCATGATATTACACTGATATCTAATGCATTGAGCCTTGAGACGACTCCTTATGCAAAAGGGAAGGATGCGGTTTTGGTATTTACCAATGACGATGTATCTGAAGATGTAATAAATAAACTGGCTGACCTTGGCGTGAAGTACATCGGAACCCGGTCAAAAGGGACGGATCATATTGACAAAAAAGCGGCTGAAAACCGGGGAATTAAATTAGCCAATGTGCCTCTGTATTCACCGCAGGCCATTGCCGAGCATACTGTAGCGCTTGCGCTGGCGTTGAGCAGGAACCTGGTAAAAGCAAACGCTAACATTCACGATTTTGATTTTCGTTTGGATGACCTCATGGGCTTCAATTTCAGTGGCAAAACTGTGGGGTTAATAGGAATGGGACAGATAGGCATTGCTACAGCGACAATATTTAAAAGCATGGGATGCCATGTGATAGGTTATGACGCCAATATACACGAGAAGCATGACCCTGTTCCATTAACGAGCTTGAATGAATTGCTGGCCGAATCGGATATTATATCCTTGCACGCTCCGTTAACTGATGAAACCAAACATATTATCAATAAGCTCACCATAAGGCAGATGAAGCCAAACGTGATGCTTATTAATACATCAAGAGGCGGTTTAATAAATACGGCAGATGTGTTAAATGCTCTGGAGAGTGGCAAAATAGGCTATCTGGGACTGGATGTTTATGAATTCGAAAAAGGCCTGTTTTTTGAAGATCATGAAAACGATAAAAAGAGGGATGCGTTGCTGGATAAGCTGATCTCATACCCTAACGTGTTGATTACACCTCACCAGGCGTTCCTGACCGCGGAGTCACTCCAGGAGATTGCTAATCAAACTATAAAAAACCTTGACCTGTGGCAGGATGAAAAATGCGTAGGCAATGCTTGCATCGGTAATAACAATTGCCAGGAAAAAAAGGCGGCCGAAAAAATAGTACAGGATAATTTTAATCATTTACCGTAATGCTTTCCAAATACCTGATCGATAAATATAATGTAGCCGCTCCGCGATATACCAGCTACCCTACCGTACCTTACTGGAGCAAAGACGCTTTTGACAAACAACTTTGGGCAGAGCATGTAAGGTCAGCCTTCGAGATCAGCAATCGAAAGGATGGGATAAGCCTGTATATACATCTGCCATTTTGTGAAAGTCTTTGTACCTATTGTGGGTGTAACACGCGCATCACCAAAAACCACACCGTTGAGGAACCTTATATTGAAGCCTTACTCATCGAATGGGCGATGTATTGCAACATGTTTACTGATCGTCCAATAATAAGAGAGATTCATTTGGGAGGGGGCACACCTACATTTTTTAGCGCTATAAATCTAAAAAAACTTATTAAAAATATTCTGTCAGATGCTGAAGTTCGCCCTGACGCTGATTTTGGCTTTGAAGGACATCCTGCCAATACTACCTACGAACATCTGAAGGTTCTGCACGAGCTTGGTTTCCGGAGATTAAGCCTGGGCATCCAGGACTTCGACCCAAGAGTGCAATTTATCATCAACCGTATTCAAACTTTTGAGCAGGTAAAAGAGGTAACTGAATGGGCCCGGCAAATTGGTTATACTTCGGTAAACTACGACCTTATCTATGGTTTGCCATTACAGACCAAAGAAAGTCTTGTGGATACCATTGAAAAAGTGAGCCAGTTGATGCCCGACCGGATAGCTTTTTACAGCTACGCTCATGTGCCCTGGATAAAACCAGGACAAAGACGTTTTACCGAGCAACATTTACCATCCCCTGATGAAAAAAGGGCTTTATATGATCTGGGCCATAGCATGCTTACCGCATTAAGATATTACGATATAGGAATGGATCATTTTGCTTTACCTGAGGATGCCTTGTACATAGCAGAACAGGCTAAAAAGCTCCACCGTAACTTTATGGGTTATACCCATCAATATACCCGGCTATTGGTTGGCCTGGGCGTATCATCCATCAGCGACACCTGGGATGCTTATGCACAAAATGTAAAAAGTGTGGAAGAATACATCGAGATGATCCAAAACAATGAATTGCCGGTAGTAAAGGGCCATTTTCTGTCGGCAGAGGACATGGTCATCCGCAAGCATATATTAAACATTATGTGTAAAGGGGAAATGGAATGGAATCACCACACCGAACCTTGTATTGGTTTAATGGAAGGATTAGAGCGGATGAAGGATTTGGCCGATGATGGCCTGGTTGAACTTGGCTCGTACTATTTGTTGGTCACTCCGGCAGGCAAACGCTTTTTGCGAAATATATGCATGGCTATTGATGCCCGCTTATGGGCTGATCAGCCATCAACGCAATTATTCAGCATGGCCGGATAAAGGCGTTCCATACTTGGATTTGATCTTTCGGTAGTAGCGCACCGTTTTTATCCTGAAAATATCAAACAGCATGCCGGCTGCAAGTAACATTGCAGGAATATAAAACACCTGCAGCTTTAATGATTTGTAAAGAAGCGCCGAAACGATACAGCCCGTAAAAAATGAAATGATGATGATCAGCCTTAATAGTATACGGCTGTTTAACGCAACACTTTTGGTCCCTTTTATATCATAAATCTTTCCGGCAAGTTCGATGCCCAGGTCAGTAAACATACCGGTAAGATGCGTAGTACGCACCACAGATCCCGATATCATAGATACCATTGCATTTTGCAGACCCATAGCAAAAAGCAAACTACCGGCCTTAAACCGTAGGTTTTGGACAGGCACCTTTAGCCACCAATCAAGGTTATTTGCAACAATTAATAGAATAATTATCTCAAGAATGATAGGTATGGTATAAGCAAAGCGCTGGTTTGCACCGATCATGTTGATAATGATACTGGAGGTAAAAGCCCCCATGAGAAACAACAGCATCCATAAACCAATGATAAATGCGGTGTGGAAATCGCCAGTGGCTAATTTTTCGGCAAAAGTGGCCACATGGCCTGTAACATTGGTAGTAAACACAACGAACGCTAAAAACCCGGCACCATTGACAAACCCCGCGGTAAGTGATAGTACACATGCCAGCCGTACATTATGGTTGTTGGTGCGTTTCTGACCGATATGTCTGAGCATATGCTTTGTCTGTCATGCTAATATACTAAGCCTCAGCTCGGAAATGGCAAGATCATGCAGCATTTCATCCCGGTAATTTTTACTAAAGGCTTTCATCTTAGGTATTAATTGCTTGTAATAATGGATACCTTGTATAAGTTGCTGTTTAAAATTCTCAAAATATTTGGTTTTCTTTTCACTTGTTGCTGCCAAATTGTCGGTGATCTCTTTAGCTAAATAATCTATGTACAGATTGAGCTCATTGATAAAAATGTTACTCCGGCTTACGTTTTTCAAAAGATCGTTTTTCCCATAAATATGCCCCACCATTTCATCAAGGGAATGTATCCCTGAAAAATAAGCCATATTTGGCCCCGGACAGATTGCTACGCTTGCCTTTTCGCGGGGCTTTAACATTTCATTTTTAATATATACGGATGCCGTTAATCCTTCACATAAGCAAACCTTTTCGGTGATTTTATCGAACTCCTTTTGATACTCTACGCCGGATAACTGACAGCTATCCAGTTGTGCAATTTTTAAACGCTGGTATTCCCTGGACGCTGTACAAATAGGCTGTTTAGAAAATTCGGTATTACTGCACAGGTACTTTTTGGTACAAGGGCTACCCGGACGGCTTTGAGCAATGCGCTGTAAGCGCTGTTTTTCAATACTGCTACCCTTAAAATTGTTGAACAAAACCCCAAGCGGCGACACATTGCTTAAATAGAAATCTTCCTGCCTGGCATTTGCCAATTGATGTAAGGTATCTTTGTCAACATTCGTAGCTTCTGGCACTAACAAAAACGGGGTTCCCCAACCTGTGCTATCCAATTGATAATATTTACGCAAAAAGTCATCCTCGTCAGCTGTGCCGATACCACCCTGTGCACTTATCTTCTGCTGCGGCATTTCATTCACTTTGCGCCCTTTTGCAATTAATGCAGCGTTATAGATTTCAAATAGCTCCGACTTCATGTCAGTGCGCTGAGCTTTAAATTCTTCCAGTATTGGCCCCATTAACAATCCGTCTGTAGCGAATGCATGTCCGCCACAATTTAGCCCTGACTCAATACGAAACTCAGAGACCCAAATACCCTTTTTTGCCAACATCTTAGCCTGTATAATTGCGGAGCGGTAGTTACTTACCTTCAGAATGACCTTTTTGCGAAATCTGCCATTTTCATCAGGGTAAAAATCATCGAACGATTCGAGATAGCTAAATAACCTGTGGCTCATCCCGGCCGAAATAATTACCGAAGATTCGAGGTTGCTTTCAGCAAAGCCACGCAAAGCAGCCAAAGCATCGGTGTTCTCATCTCCACTGTATTCGCCATGCTTGCCATAATTCAGCTTATCCACTTTCGCCATAATATTTACATCGATAGTGCCTTTTTGCAAGCGGTTTTTCAATACCGGTTCGAACAGTGTTTTTACGCCGCCACGGTCATATTCGTCGAGCAGGTCATAGCCTTGTTTCAGCACCGACTCTTCCGGCAGCAAATTAAAGTAGCGCTCGATGTCGCTCCCTGCTTCAAACGGCTCGTCCTTAAGTTTTGCAAACTGATCGTTTATCAAAACATTCAAAAGATTCAAATACGCTTTAATCCGTTGCGCCCTGTAGTCAGGGTCTGATTTTCGGATAGGAATATATTCCACCGAATTTTGTTTGCAATGGTATTCCCGCATCCGTTCTATGAGTTCATCATCAACAATGGACACAGCAGATGAAATGCCATAACGGGCAACCTTTAATGGCGTATCGATTGAAAAGGCGAGGCCTAAAACAGGTATATGAAAAGTATGGGGCATAGTATTTAGTTTAAAAAGAGTGAAGTATAAAAAAAGCGGCATACGCCGCTTTTCTAATTACCCAGGGATTTGTCAAATCAACACAGCAATGGTCATAATAACCTGGATGAATATGCTTGCAGCCGATAAAAGTAAAACGCTTCGGATACCTGCGCCGCCCATACAGGCGATGATAGAAGTAAAGAAACAGGTTAAAGTAATCAGCAGCACTATGATTGGAGCATTATAATAATACATTAAGAAAGCCGGTAGCGGCAAAAAGAAAACACCCTGAACCACTAAGGCCAGAAAATACCACATGGTTTTTCTTTCGTGTTGGCTGTCTGCAAAAGCATTAAATTGAGCTAATAAGCTGGTGCGTGCATTATTTGCATGAACCGTTGAGGTGAAGTTTGCTGGGAAGTCCGTTTTTATAGTTGCCATAGTTCTTATTTCATTTCTTATCACAAAGATGATTGTTTGCGGGCGGTTAAACCTTGACGGCGGTCAGCCTAAAAAATGATCTTGAGCACAAACTTATTTACAGGTGGCTGATGTGCTTTTTATCGCAGGACTCAGGTAGGGTATATTGAGATCCATGCCGCGAAGGACGAACCAGAAACCGAGGCATACCATCAGGTAGGGCAATGCTTTGTTTACACGTCTGCGAAAAGCAACGTTCATAAATCCTGAACTGACGGTGGCCGCCAGCATTAATGGGAACGTGCCGGCACCAAACCAAAACATATATTGTGCGGCTGATAATGGCGATGCTGTATTAATAGCGCCAACTAAAGCCAGGTAAACAAAGCCGCAGGGCAAAAACCCATTCAGTATACCAACTGCAAAATTTCCGGCACGATGTTGTATGGCATAGTTAATAGCTTTGCTTACGGGTGTCAGGAATTTAGATGACGCTTTACCATTAAAAAGCCTGAGCTTAAACATCCGCGAGAACCCGGCCAAAATAATCAATAATCCGCTCGCAAGACTGATACCCTGTTGTAAACCGGATATCCAAAGCTGCCTGCCGATGAAGCCGATCAAAAAACCTAATGTAGCGTAAGAAAGCACCCTGCCCAGGTTGTAAAGAAACTTATCGGCCACAAGCGACACCCAGCCTTTTTGCGAAGCGGGTATGGCAAAGGCTAAGGGCCCGCACATACCGATACAATGCAAACTACCGAACAATCCTACAAAAAATGCGATCTCGTTAACATTCATGGCAAAAACATCTCCCTTTGATATAGATACTTTTTACCATTGCTTTCCCAATCTAACGTTACCTGCCACTGGCCTGCCCCGAATTTATTAATTGGGATTACGGTAGGGTCTGAACCGTTCGACTGAAATGGCATCAGTCTGTCCTGTTCAGGATCGGAGGGCCTCTCAAAACGAATATGCCCTTGCACGGCAGCAGTAAACTGTATCTGCATACTATTGTCTGATATTTTGAAATGAGGGGTAGCCTTATCGGTGATCACTTGTTTTTCTTTCGCATATACCGAATCATAGGCCAGCCCCTTTTCATAATATTGATGATCATAGTCGCCCGGTGAATCCCGGAACATTTGCACCCCTAAAACAACTATGAAGGCGACAAATGCCGTCATACCAATGGCAATCCCGTTGCCCCAGTTTAATTTAATCTTCATCATATGGCCCGATAAAAGTTGTACTGATGGTGTTGAGCACTTTGTTTTGCCCAACTACTTTTAGTTTAATATCTGTTTTAGTAGCGCGGATGCTTTTAAGGGGTAGCATCAGAAAAAATACCGCTTTGGTAGAGCTTTCTTTGGTTAGTGCCCCAGGTGCTTGTATATATTTGATTTTTACCTCCGGGTTATCCGCTACCAATTTTATGTTTTGAACTTTGTCTGTTTTGTTGATGATATCGGCATTATAAATATTGCTGATATAATTGCCCGGTTGTTCCTGGTATAGCATACCTGCCGAACGCATTACGGTCACATCCACGTCCTGCCGTTGATATATGAAATAAGCCAATACACCAAACAATACCACAATGATGGCGCTATAAGCCTTCATGCGCCCGGTAAACGAGGGCTTCTTATTCTCCTCGATCATCTCTTCTGAATAAAAGCCAATCAGGTTCATGTCGCGGTGTATTTTTTCCATCACCTGGTTGCATGCGTCGATGCACATGGTACAGTTTATGCATTCCAATTGCGCGCCTTTGCGGATATCAATACCTGTGGGGCAAACATCTACGCATAAACCGCAATCGACACAGTCGCCTTTGGGCGTATCATCTTTTCTTGATATTTTTCCACGAGGCTCGCCGCGCTTATAGTTGTAGGCCACCATCAAGGTATGTTTATCAGTAAGCACTCCTTGCAAACGACCGTAAGGACAGATCACTGTACAAACCAATTCGCGTACACGACTATATACAAGGTAAAACGCAGCAGTAAACACCCAAATGCTGATAAAGCCAACCAAATGCTGACTTACAGGCTCAGTGGCGATCTTTAGCAGGTTTTCACTTCCGATAATATAAGCAAGAAATGTATTCGCGATCATGAAAGACAGCACAACAAAAATGGTGTGCTTGGCTGTTTTCTTAATGATCTTTTCGCGGGTCAGCGGACCTTCATCCAGTTTGCGCCGATATTTGGCGTCTCCTTCTATCCATATTTCTATCTTGCGGAAAACCATTTCCATAAATATGGTTTGGGGGCATATCCATCCACAGAATATCCGGCCAAAAGCCATGGTGAAGAAAACGATACATACCATAAAGGCCAGCATCGCCAAAACGAAGAGGAAAAAGTCCTGCGGCCAGAATACCTGGCCCAGCAGGACAAATCGCCTCTCCATCACATTAATCAGCAACAAAGGTTGACCGTTTATCCGCAAAAACGGCCCGGTAAAAAACAGAATGAGGTATACATAGCTCAACCAGTTACGGTAGTTATAAAACTTTCCCTTCCTGACGATAGGATACATCCACCTGCGCTTTCCCTTTTCCGTGGTTTGTGGCTGTTCCGTTAAATCTGTATTCAGCATTCCTTTAGTTCTTATATAATTTTATTTATAGCTTATTTTACAACCATAGCTGTTTTGGTCTTAGCCTCTTTTACTGAAGGTGGCTCAGTATTGTCGGCCACTTTGGTACCCTGTGGCTCTTTAGGATTAGCCGGGTTACTACCATGTAATGATTCGACAAAATTGGCCACATCTGATATTTGCTTTGGTGTCAGCTGGCTTTCCCATGTTGGCATGCCTTTGCTTTGCACGCCGTATTTGATGGTTTTAAATACCTCGTTTATCTTATTGCCATGTAGCCAGTAGTCGTCTGTTAGGTTGGGGCCAACCATGCCCTGGCCATTATTGCCATGACAAGCGGCACATCTTTCCTGGAAGATCGATTTACCAGCTGTCAATACTCCCGCGTCAGATGTAAGCTTTACGGTATTTTCATCAACTTTATTAGTTGATTTAGCTAAAAAGGAGGCCTTTTCTTCGGCGGCAAACGCCATTTCAGTTTTATATTCGGCATCTTGCAGCTGTCCAACACCAAACACATGGTATATAAATAAGTAACCTACCGCAAAAATTATTGTTACATAAAACAGGTACATAAACCAGGCAGGCGTTGGGTTATTTAACTCTTGTATTCCATCATATTCATGCGGTATGATAAGTGATTGCTCTTCGGACATTGGCTTTAGCGAGAGTATCTTGTTAAGGCGTTCGGCCCTGGCAGCTTTCTTCTCTGCTTTCAGCACCACTTTATCAGCCTTCTTTTCTTCAAGAGCCTCAGGTCCAAGCAATATTTTGGCGACAACTCTAAATGCTTTTAAAACTACGTACATAGCGATACACAAGGTGATCATCGCCAGCATGATAGCCCCAAAGCCTATATAGTTCATCGTTTCGCCTGATAACAAACTGCCATCTTCGGCAAATGCCGGCGTAATAACTAAAGCAAAAAATGATAAGAATAATATACGTATCGGTTTCATGGCTCTAAAAAATTAATGCTTTCTTCTGTACAATCTTGCAGCGGGATATCGCTCATGTAATCCACATGCTGTTTGCGTAACCTGAACAACAGCAGCGTTACGACGATAAAGAATACAAGGAATATAAATAGAGAGAACAACAGGTAAACCTGGTTACCCTGAATATGCTCTGTAAATTGTCTGAACATGATCTTAATTATTTGCTGTTTTACCTGCTTTAATATCTGTACCGAGCCTTTGCAGATAGGCAATAATGGCTACGATCTCTTTATTACTTTTCACTTTGATATGATCTTTGGCCAGGTTATCAGCTATGCCTTTGGCTTGTTTATCCAACTCCTGGTTTGCTATCTTATCGTAACCGCCAGGATATGGAACACCCAATTCTTGCATAGCCCGAATTTTGGCGGATGTGGTTGTCGTATCCAGCTTTTGAGTGATCAACCAGTCATAGGCGGGCATAATACTTCCGGGCGACATAAGACGAGGATCCATTAAGTGGTTATAGTGCCAGGAGTTCCCATATTTACCACCTTCTCGCTGCAAGTCCGGACCTGTTCGCTTTGATCCCCACAGGAATGGATGATCGTACACAAATTCACCAGCCTTGCTGTACTCGCCATATCGCTCTGTTTCTGACCGAAAAGGCCGAACTGTTTGCGAGTGACAGTTTACGCAGCCTTCGCGGATGTATATATCGCGCCCTTGCAACTCCAGTGGCGTGTAAGGTTTCACGCTGGCTATGGTCGGAATATTAGATGATATGGTAAGCGTAGGCATCAGTTCCACAAATGTTCCGATCAGGATCACGATCAAGGACGCAATAAGAAACCATATAGGTTTGCGTTCAAGTCTGCGGTGCCAGCGTTCGGTACCTGCATGTGAATTGAATTTTTCAAGCGGCATCGCTTCAGCAGCCTCATTAGCAACCAGTTTACCCTGAACGGCAGTTTTGTAGAGGTTGTAAGCCATTACGATAACACCGGTTAGGTACAATACACCGCCAACTGAACGCATTACGTGCATAGGTAAAATGCGCATGGTTGTTTCGAGGAAACTCGGATACTTAAGGATACCTTCAGGCGTAAACTCTTTCAGCATCAATCCTTGTGTGAAACCAGCCCAATACATTGGTATGGCATAAAACAAGATACCCAACGTACCGATCCAGAAATGGAATGATGCTGCTTTTTTAGAATAGAGTTCAGTTTTATAAATACGCGGTACCAACCAATACAGGATAGCAAAAGTTAAGAAGCCGTTCCAACCCAATGCACCAACGTGCACGTGTGCGATAATCCAGTCGGTAAAGTGGCCGATGGCATTTACTTGTTTTAGTGAAAGCATGGGGCCTTCAAAAGTGGCCATGCCGTAAGCTGTTAAGCCTACCACCATAAATTTTAGGGTGACATCATCGCGTACTTTGTCCCACGCACCACGCAGGGTAAGCAAACCGTTGATCATACCACCCCAGCTTGGCGCGATAAGCATTATAGAAAATACTACACCTAATGACTGCGCCCAACCTGGTAAAGTAGTATATAAAAGGTGGTGGGGCCCAGCCCAGATATAAATAAATATGAGCGCCCAAAAGTGTAGGATACTTAGTTTATAAGAATATATCGGTCTGTTTGCCATTTTAGGCAGGAAGTAATACATCATGCCCAGGTAAGGCGTAGTCAAGAAAAATGCAACCGCATTGTGCCCGTACCACCATTGCACCAGCGCATCCTGCACACCGGCAAATACCATATAGCTTTTGAAGAAGCCAACAGGTATCTCTACAGAATTAACAATGTGCAATACGGCGATAGTAACAAACGTGGCGATATAAAACCAAACAGCTACATAAATATGACGTTCGCGGCGTTTAATTATGGTACCGAACATGTTGATGCCAAATACCACCCAGACAATAGTGATTAGGATGTCTATCGGCCATTCCAATTCAGCATATTCATGTGAAGTGGTGAGCCCTAATGGCAAAGTTATCACAGCTGATAGAATGATCAACTGCCACCCCCAAAAGTGGATCTTACTTAATATATCGCTAAACATGCGCGCTTTCATAAGCCTTTGCAGCGAGTAATAGATACCCATAAAGATGGCATTACCCACAAAGGCAAATATCACCGCATTGGTATGTAGCGGTCGTACACGACCAAAGGTGGTGTACTGGTTGTGCATGTTCATTTCCGGTTTGTACAGCTGTATGGCAACTATCAGGCCCACCAACATGCCGATGATGCCCCATATTACTGTCGCAATACCAAAATTTCGGACGATCTTGTTATCGTAGTAAAATTTGTCTGGTTGCATAATTTTTATTGTTGTTTTTATCGGTTGTAAAATTATCGGGGCGCTGCCGCCTTCCGAATGACATTGGTTTGACATTAATATGACATTCGTCACTTTTTGGGCTCTGTTTCATCCGGTTCATCATCCAGCAGGATGCGCACCGAAGGAGTATAGAGATCGTCGTGCTGACCGTTACGTTGCGCCCAGAAAAAGGCCCCCAGGAAGACTAGCGCCAGCAATACGCTGCAGCCGATCAGGAAATAAATGATACTCATAATAACTTTCTCTTTTTTGCTGCCAGGTGAGTGGCAAGACTGGTAAACGATATAATGGTAAATGTGCTCAGCGGCATCAGTATGGCCGCAATCAATGGCGATAGTTTACCGCTGACTGCATAACTCAACCCAACTACATTATAAGTAAGCGAAATACAGAATGAGATATAAATCACTCGCAACGCGTCTTTTGAAAATTTGAGGAATATGGGTAACTTTTTAAGCGACCGGCCATCCAGGATAGCATCACTGCCGGGCGAAAAATTGTTTACATTATCGGTAATGGCTATACCCAGGTCACTTTGTTTTAAAGCGCCTGCATCGTTGAGGCCGTCGCCAATCATCATTACTTTATGGCCATTTTGCTGTAGCTGTTTAATGAAGTCGAGCTTTTCTTGTGGTGTACGCTCGAAAAACATGTCTTCTATAGAGAAAACAGATGACAGCGATTCGCGCTCGTGACCATGGTCGCCTGATAAAAGATAAAGACGATAGGCCGGAGAAAGCGATTGAACAGAACTTATTCCATCGCGATAATGTTGCTCAATTACAAAGAAGCCAATGTATCTTTCATCAATCGAGATATGTACTTCAGTTTTCTTCGCTGATGAGGCTTCTGCCTGCATCACATCAACGAATTTGGCGCTGCCAATTCTTATAAAATGACCACCAACATCGGCGGTGATACCACGACCGGGAACTTCGTAGTAGGAATTAGTATTCAGCTTAGTGTAGTAATCCAGGTATTGACATATCAGCCTGCTTAGCGGATGTGTGGAGTTTGTACATACCGAATAGATCATTTGCTTTTCAGCTTCCGTAGCATTAATGTGCGACATTATAGCGGTGTCGCCACTAATTGTAATTGTGCCGGTCTTGTCGAGCACAATTGTATCGATATGTGCTAACTGCTCAACCACGGTAGTATTTTTCAGATAAAAAAGGTTTTTATCGAAAATGCTTAGCGCTGCCGACATGGTGAATGGCGTACTCAAAGCCAGCGCGCAGGGGCATGCTATGATCAGTACCGCCGTGAAAGCCGAAATGGCACGGGCCATGTCAAAAGGAGCCCATAAAAAGAAGGAGCCGAAAGCGATGACTAATAGGGCAATAGTAAAATACTTGCTTATTTTTTCGCTAAAGGTTTGAATCTTGTTTTCCTGCCTCCGGGTAAAGGCCTCGTTGTTCCAAAGGCGGGTAAGATAACTTTGCGATACAGGCTTTACAACTTCCAGTTCAATAGCCTGGTCGGTTTGTCTTCCCCCAGCATATACTACTTCGCCCAATACCTTACTAACAGGAACCGATTCGCCTGTTACAAAACTAAAATCGATACGTGCATCACCCTTTAATAATATGGCATCGGCAGGGATGATCTCGTTATTGCGGATAAGTATCCGCTGGCCAACCTGCAGATCAGACAACGGCACCGGTCGCTCCGTTTCTCCTTCCACCACCTGTACTGCTACGGGGAAGAATGAACGGTAATCGCGCTCAAACGAAAGATGGTAGTAGGTTTTACGCTGAACAAATTTGCCGATTGATAAAAAGAAGACAAGTCCGCACAATGTATCTGCAAATCCCGGGCCTGTACGTGTTAATATCTCAACGGCAGTGCGAACGAATAATACAGCAATGCCCAGTGCTAAAGGAAAATCAATGTTGAGTACTTTATTTCTGAGGTTCGCCCACGCGGATTTAAAATAGCTGGTGCCGCTGTATAAAATTACAGGCAGGCAGAAAGCCAGGTTTAGCCAGCCAAAGAACTGGCGAAAGGACTGTTCGTAAACTGATATCCCTAAATATTCAGGGAAGCTCAGCAGCATCACATTCCCAAAACAAAAACCCGCTACGGCTATTTTTTTTACAAGATTGTCCTTTTTATCAATTGCCTGCTTTTTTACCACATCCTGCAGGCTGATAAGGGGTTCGTAGCCTATACGGTCAAGCAATTCAACCACTTCGTGCAGGGTGATCGATTGCGTACTATAACGAATATTCACCTGCTTGCGGAGGAAGTCTACCCTGCATTGATAAATGCCAGGATTGAGCTTGTTTAAATGCTCCAGTAGCCAAATACAGGAACTGCAGTGGATATCGGGTATATAGAAGGTAACTATAGTGAATTTTTCATCTGAATAGTCAATAAGCTCCCTGATAATAGATGGTTCTTTTAAATAGTCCAATCTCTTACTAGCTTTCGCCTGGCTTACCCCGGGATGCTCGTTATATGCATAATAACTGCATAGGCCGCTTTGATTTAGAATGGAATAAACCTCCTTACAGCCATTGCAGCAGAAGACTTTCTCTTCCAGTTCAATGCGTTCGTCGGCGCAATCGTTGCCGCAATGGTAACAGGTGGTTTGTTGATCTATCTCCGCTTGTTTCATCTTTGATTTCTTTATTACCCAAAGATGAAACCTAAGGAGGTGCTAAAGAATGACGCAAAAAGGCCTAAAAAGTGATATTAATCACTTTTTAGGCCTTTCATTTTTGATTTTGCATCGAGTAAATAGTCGGAGGCTATTTATTTATCAGGTACAACCAATAACGGAATATGGATATGATCGGCCATTTTTTGGGTATGGCTGCCGATCAATAGGTTATCCAGCAGATCATGTTTTCGGTGTACCATTGCCAACACATCAACATGTCCGTGGTCGCATAGCCAATCCAGTCCGCGCTCAGCTTTATTGCTGTTCACTATGCGATAAAATATGTTAGGGTAATTGGCTTTGTTTGACAATTCCACAAGCAACTGCTCTATGTGCTTCTTAAACTTATAAGTCGGATCATCGCCATTATAAATGTGGGTAAGCAACAACTCGGCATTAAGCCTTTTTAGTAAAGGAATAAGCTCATAAATTGCTTTCAAATCTCTTTCGGGATTGTTCAAATCGGTTGCAAAAGCTATTTTTTTGATCGGTTTAATAGCAGCTGATGCAGGCACCAATAACAAAGGGCCTTTGGTGTTATTGATCATACGGCGGCTGTGATTACCAACGAGGAAAGTATCCAGTTTACCGGCGCCATGGGTGCCCATTACAGTCAGCTCTACATCACCCTTACCTGTTGTTTCGGTTATCACAGTTGTTACTGCTCCAATGTCGGACGAGCAGGCGATGCGTGGCCGAAAATCACCGCCGTTTTTATTATGTTCTAACAATTCTTTTAGTTGTTCCAATTCTTTGGTTGAACTTTCTAATAACTCGTCATACTCCATTTGTGGCCACACTATTGTGCCTCCCTGCGGCATTTCTGCCGGAACTATAAAGGCATTGCATAAAACTATGTCAGCTTTTATCTGAGATGCGATGGCGTAGCCATATTCGGCAGCATGTGCTGCATTGGCTGAAAAATCTGTTGCTATCAATATCTTTTTCATGTCTGTCGGATTTATGGTTTATTTTAGGGTTAGTGTTTGCGTTGTGTTATAAAGCGCCATTTCAAGGCTTTTATCCAGGTTATAAATGTCTTTATAAGTGACTGTCAGGCCCTGTTTTACCTCACAGGTTAAATAGATTATCTTTATTGGCACATGCTTTTTCAATGAGATATTCCTGGTCAGGTGTCCATTGTAGGCTTTATGCAATAGCGCTATTTTATTTTCATCGCCACTGAACTTCAGGATTAATTCCGCCAGTTGTTGTGCATTTTCTACACGTACACAACTATGGCTGAAGGCCCGTTCCTCTTTTTTGAATAGCTGCTGCTCTGGGGTATCGTGTAAGTAGATATCGTAAATATTTTGAAAACGAAATACCAGATTACCCAATGCATTGTCGCAACCGGATGATTGGCGGGCGTAATACCTTTGCGCATGTAGTTTCACGTTCCGAAGATTAGTTTTAGATGGCTTTACATACTTGCCCGCCTTATCATAGATAGTAAAATGGTTATTATCCAGGTAAGAAGTGTCTTTCATGGCCTTTGGCAATAACTCCTTCACAAATATGCTTTGGGGGATCTTCCATTCGGGATAAGTAGTAAAATAGGTGATCTCGCTGCTTAGCGACGGGGTTTGTGCAGTAGGTTTGCCCACCACTACCTTAAACTCATAAGTGGTATCCGGCTGTATGAACTTCAGGGTATATGATGGAATATTGACTTGCAGGTATGCATTTTCGTCAATTTCCGCCCAGCGCAGGCGTTCCATGTTAATGGCAATCTTTCTCACTTCGCTTTCAGGTACTTCATAACAATCATCCTGGTACATACCTTTCAGAATACGCATGCGGTCCTGCATGGCAGCATATTGTTTGGATTTGGGCTGAACGCTCAATACCGCATTCATGAAATCACTTTGTTTGCGGGCGTCTGCCAGAGCATCTTCCGCATGGAAAGGCAGCATTAAACCGGCGTCTATCTTGTCGGTATAATATACCGGGTTAAGTTTGCCGTAGTGAAGGTTATTCATAAAAGTGATGATGGCATCGCTAAGCAGGATATCGAACTTGGCTTTGTCGCTATTACCAATCTTGCCTGGTTCCTCCAGCATTTCGTGAAGCGGTTTATATAAGAGTTCTTTCGGGTGATAATCATCGTGCGATAACCCGTATTGCAATACACAATCCAACAGCAACATCACTTCCCAGGTTTGCTTTGGGTTGCTTTGCTCTTTTACCCAGGCTGCTTCACCGTTATTGGCATCATAAAAGCGCTTCACCGAATTGGGGAAATACAAGCCTAATGCTTTCACATTACCATCATTCAGGTATTGCTGAATAAACGCGGCTACCGAAGTGTCTTTATGCACAATGTTGGCAACTCTGCTCACTCTTTCACTGTTACACGAAGCGTTGCTTTGCAAAACTGTAAATATCCCTAAAACTGCAAGTACAATCTTGCCAGTTTTAATAGTTGGCATGTAATTAAAAAACTTTTCCATAGCCCTTAATTTTATAATGTAAAGTTGGGCAATGGGTGGCTTCAAAATAATGACCGGAGTCACTTATTGCACTGATAGAAAGCACGTTGAAAAGCAAATAGGAATAAAAAAGCGCTCACATTATATTATGCGGCGCTTTCGATCTGAGTATATATAGTTGATTAGTTGGGAAACGTAAATTGGCTCAATAGCTTGCTTTGCATTGATGCTTCCTGAACCATGTAAAATATTTCTCTTTTCAAATCTTTGTATTCTGAAAACAGGTCGGCAACCATGTACTCGAGCCTGATCTGCTTTCCCGAAACCTGGGTAGCATCTTCTGGAATAACGTCTTCGGCCATTAACTCCAGATGCTTTATCTGGTCATTTAAAGCGAATTCTAACTGCGTTTTTTCTTCATCGAGCCGCGCCAGGTCACTATTTATATTTTTCACTGTTTCCCTGTCACCATTGTTTAATAGCGTAATGAAATTAACTCCAAGCAATGACCGTAAGAATTTAATCTCAATTTTATAAAATTCAAGGTCAGAACTCCATTTCTTTGCTATGACCAGGTATTGCAGTGAGCGTGCCGACAGGCTGTTCAGGGTTTCCATACTATTTTATTTAGAACGCTAAACTCCGTACTTATTTTCTGTCAACCCATGATGGGCGTCATTTTTAAAAATGATCTTCATCACTCCAACCCCAATTGTTCAGATAGCTGGGTGAAAAGTTGATTGGCTCCAATTGTCTCAGGGACGCTTTTCCAGTTCCAGTTTTTTATTTCAGGCATATCGTCCAGGTTATGGCAGATATAGTCATGATGCTGTTTTAGTTTTTCCTGGCACCAGGCTATAAATGCGCCTGTACCATTATGCATCTGGTATACCCTTTTCACTGCCTCTATCGCTAAGTGATAACGGCTCATCTGGTTCAGCACGGTCATATCGAAAGGCGTCGTAGTAGTGCCTTCTTCCATAAATCCTCTTACATGAAAGCGCGCAGGATACGGGCGGCCATGCACCAAATCGTGAATGATACGCACATAACCGTGAAATGCAAAGATGACAGGAGCAGCATCGGTAAAAAGTTCATGAAATTGTTCATTACTCATTCCGTGCGGATGGTACTGCTGCGGCGATAAAGACATCAGGTCGATCACATTAACGACCCTCACTTTTAATTCTGGCAGGTGATACTTTAGTAACCAGGCAGCAGCTATCGTTTCCAGCGTTGGCACATCCCCGGCACAAGCCAATACTACATCAGGTTCGCGCCCATGATCGGTGCCCGCCCATTTCCATACAGACGCGCCTTTTTCGCAATGTTCAATGGCGTCATCCATATTCAGCCACTGCAATTCAGGTTGTTTACCTGCAACTATTAAGTTCACATAATCTTTGCTGCGCAAGCAGTGATCAGTTACTGACAACAATGTATTGGCATCAGGCGGCAGATAAATACGTACCACTGAGCTTTTCTTATTTACAACCGTATCTATAAAGCCTGGCCCCTGGTGACTATAACCATTGTGATCCTGCCGCCATGCGTGCGAGGTAAGCAGGTAGTTTAACGAGGCTACCGGTTTTCGCCATGGTAACTCGCGGGAAGTTTTTATCCATTTAGCATACTGGCTGAACATAGAGTCGATGATGGTAATAAATGCCTCGTAACAAGGGAACAAACCATGCCTGCCGGTTAACAGGTAGCCCTCGAGCCAGCCTTCGCATAAATGTTCGCTCAATACTTCCATCACACGGCCATCAGGTGATAAACAGTCATCTTTACTTACAATCTCTTCCATAAAGCAACGGTTAGTCACTTCAAAAACGGATTCGAGCCGGTTAGAACTGGTTTCATCGGGACAAAACAGGCGGAAGTTTTTACTGTCATCATTCAGCTTAAATATATCGCGTAAATAACGACCGAGGTTCCGGGTGCTTTCGGCTTCTGTTATGCCGGGTTCGGTTACTTCAAGTGCGTAATCTTTAAAGTCAGGTAATATCAAGTCTTTGAGTAGCATCCCACCATTGGCATATGGCAAAGCGCTCATTCGTTTGTCGCCTTTGGGTGCCAGCGCTTTTAATTCAGGGATAAGCTTGCCACCTTCATCAAACAATTCTTCGGGCCGGTAACTGCGCATCCATTGTTCAAGCAATTTCAACTTTTCCGGATCTTCCTTTACGCCTGCAAGCGGAACCTGGTGCGCTCTGAATGTGCCCTCTATCGGAACGCCGTGCCATTCCTTTGGACCGGTCCAGCCTTTCGGCGTACGCATGATGATCATTGGCCATTTTATATAGGTTAGGGATTCTTCTCTGTTGCGTGCCTCAGTTTGAATCAGCCTTATTTTAGCATAGGCATCGTCCATGGCCCATGTCATTACTTCGTGCACAAACATTGGATCGCTACCTTCAACAAACCGGACACTATAGCCATAACTATCAAATAACCGGAACAAATCATCATCCGACATGCGGGCCAATACTGTTGGACCGGATATTTTGTATCCATTCAAATGCAGGATTGGCAATACCGCTCCATCACGAGCCGGGTTTAGAAATGCTACTGATTTCCAGCTTCCTGCTAAAGGTGCTGTTTCGGCCTCGCCATCACCGATCACACATGCGGCAATCAGGTTAGGATTATCAAAAACAGCTCCGAATGCGTGAACCAATGAATAACCCAACTCCCCACCCTCGTGTATCGAACCCGGCGTATGTGCGCTGACGTGGCTGGGCACACCGCCCGGCGTTGAAAACTGGCGGAACAAATGTTTTATACCCGCTTCATCCTCAGGCACTGCAGGGTACACTTCAGAATAGGTCCCTTCAAGATAAGTATTGGCAACAATGGCCGGCGCACCATGTCCTGGGCCGCAAACATAAAGTATATCCGCTGCGGTCTCTTTGATTAACCTATTCAGGTGCACATAAATCAGGTTTAAGCCCGGTGAGGTACCCCAATGCCCTAATAAGCGCGGTTTGATGTGCTCTGCCTTTAAAGGTTCTTTAAGCAGAGGATTGTCCTGCAAATAAATCTGCCCGGCAGCGAGATAATTCGCTGCTCTCCAATATGCATCAAGCAATTCCAATTCTTTCTCAGATAGTTTTTTCATAATCTTGAAGGATAAGTTCGTTCCTGATAAGTTGTTGGGTATGACTGGCTATCATCCATTCTTCATTTGTCGGTACGACTTCTACAGTTACCCTGCTGTCTATAGATGATATCACCCGATTATTTTCATGATTTGACTTATGATAAATGTCTATACCCAGAAATTCAAGACCTTCGCAAATGCGCTCGCGGATAGCCGCTGAATTTTCGCCTATACCACCGGTAAAAATCAGCATATCAAGGCCGCCCATTGCAGCTGCGAAAGCGCCGATAAACTTTTTGGCCTGGTAGCAAAACAGATCAATGGCTTCTGTGGCCTTTTCGTCAGTGGGCTCATTTTTCAATAGCTCCACCATATCTCCGGTCCCGGCGATTGCTTTCAATCCTGCATGGTGGCTTAATAATTCATCCACATCAGATACACACATATTGGTGCGTTTCAACAGGAAAAGCACCACGCCAGGGTCAAGGTCGCCTGAACGTGTGCTCATCACCATGCCCCCCATCGGACTCATGCCCATCGTAGTATCTATACTTTTCCCATTCTTTATCGCAGCCATGCTTGAGCCGCTACCCAAGTGGGCGATAATAATCTTCTGTTTATTGATCTGTACATCAGTGAGCTTACTCAGCACATACTCGTATGACAGCCCATGAAAACCATAGCGCATCAAGCCCTCTTTTTTATAGATCAAAGGCAAGGGATAATATTTTGCACAGTTTGGCATATCCGTATGGAAAGCGGTATCATAACAAACTGCTTGCGGCAACCCGCCAAAGGCCTCGCGGAATAACTTTATGGCTTCTATTTCTTCGGGCAGGTGATTGGGGGCCAGGTAGATATAGTTATCTAACTCTGCAATAAGCTCGTCAGTGACGATCTCAGTATCATGTCTATGTGGTCCCCCTAAAACCAATCTGTGTCCAATGGCTGCAAGCGGATATTTATGCTGATTTAGTTTTAACCAGTGTAATACCTCCTGGATAGCTGCATCCTGGCTGTTATAAAACTTGAGCTCCTTTCTGAGGATCTTATCATCTTTGTCTTTTATCCTGAATGTGCCTACGGTAGTGGCTATGTGTGTGATTGCACCGGATAGTTCGAGAGCAAGGGAATTCACATCATACAAGCTGAATTTTAAACTGGAAGAACCGCAGTTTAAGGTTAGAATAAATTTCTCCTGGAGTTTCATTTTTTCAAGTTTTGGGCGGGACATTTAGTTCATTTCCGCTTTACAAAACTCATCTAATTAGCATCCCGGGCAAATGATAAGGGACAATACAAAAGATGCTTTTAATCACTTTTTTGATCTCTTTTTCAGCGTGCGGTAGAACCATCTTTTAGCGAGCTCGGCCGAAAATAGATAAAGACCGACGATGAGCAGCATCCACCAATAATACTGCAATGGCAACGTAGTAAAACCAAGCCAATTGGCAACAGGTAGTACAGGGATAAGCAGCACAAATGCCAGCACCAGGATAGTGGCGACAGATAATAATTTACCCGGCAGACTTTTAAAAAAAGGCAGCCTGGTCCGCACAACAAGCACTATTAAAATGGCGGATATTACAGATTCGGTAAACCAACCAGTTTGAAAAGCTTTTTCCTTTGAATGCATGATAAATAACAGCAGGCCAAAGGTGAGGTAATCAAATACTGAACTTAACAGACCAAAGATTACCATAAAACGACGGATAAAGCCCAGGTCCCATCGTTGCGGCGATTGGATATTAATATCGTCCACTCTATCTGTAGCAATAGCCATTTCCGGAAAATCTGTTAACAGGTTGGTGAGTAATATTTGCTTGGGCAATAAAGGCAAAAAAGGCATCATCAATGACGCCCCGGCCATGCTGAACATATTGCCAAAATTAGCGCTGGTAGCCATAAAAATGTACTTCATGGTATTGGTGAAAGTCTTACGGCCTTCGACTATACCATCCACCAGCACATCAAGACCATTACTTAGCAGAACTATCTCGGCTGCTTCTTTCGCCACATCTACGGAGGTATTTACTGATATGCCAACATCAGCTACATGAAGCGCAGGTGCATCATTAATGCCGTCGCCCATAAAACCTACCACGAATCCTGCCTTTTTTAAAATGGCAATGATGCGCTCTTTCTGATCAGGCTCAACTTCTGCAAAAATATCTGTGATTTTGGCTTTGTGCATCAGTGCAGCATTGCTCATCTTATGTAAATCACGCCCGGTGAGAATATTAGGCTGACTAATGCCCACTTGTAAAGCGAGACTTTTAGCAACCAGGGCATTATCACCGGTGATGATCTTCAGGGTAAGCCCAAGCTCATTAAGCCGGGCGATAGTGGCATCAATACCTGCTTTAGGCGGATCAAATAATGCAATAAACCCCAGAAACATCATTTGCTTCTCATCGTCGCGGGTAACCTTATACCCTTTATCTATGGGTTTATAAGCCACGCCTAATGTGCGGAATCCGGAACTGCTCAGTTGTTGGTATTGTTCCTCTATTTTTTTCCGGTACGTTGTAATATTCGTTGCTCCATTTGGTGTTTCCACTGCATTACATATATCCAGTACCGCATTCAACGCTCCTTTGGTGATAGCGATCATTTCGTGACCGTCAGTGACCTGTACAGTGAGGCGTTTTCGATTAAAATCATATGGCACTTCCGTAACAGCAGCAAATTTTTCATTAGTTTGCTGATAGGATTGGCATATAGCTTCGTCTATCGGATTGTGAAACCCCTGCTGCAATGAGGCATTCAACCAGGCGTATTTTAATACCTTATCGCTATGATTACCATCGATGCCGATCGCGTCTTTTAGCTTTACTTTCCCTTCAGTAATAGTTCCTGTTTTGTCTGAACAAAGGATATTCATACTGCCAAAGTTTTCTATTGATGACAAGCGTTTCACGATAACTTGCTTTCGTGCCATCCGCCGGGCACCGGTCGAAAGATTTACACTGATGATAGCAGGCAAAAGCTGAGGCGTAAGACCAACGGCCAGCGCCAAAGAGAACAGGAATGAATCTAAAACGGGTTTATGCAAATAAACATTTACAGCAAATATGATGATGACCAGCAAAAGAGTAATCTCCATCAGCATGTAGCCAAACCTGCGTATACCCCGTTCAAAATCTGTTTCGGGCGCTTTGTGCTGCAGGTCCGAGGATATTTTTCCGAATTCGGTTTCCCGGCCTGTCTTTATGACCAATGCCGTTGCTTTGCCACTGATAACGTGGGAGCCCATAAATAACGAATTGGTTCGTTTGGCAAGCTGGAGGTCAGCAGGCAGTATACAGCCGCTTTTTTCAACCGGGTAAGTTTCCCCGGTAAAAGCCGCTTCATCCACAAATATTTCCTGGGACTCTATGATCAGGCTGTCGCCGGGGATAATATCACCTGCTGTTAGGTAGATTATATCGCCCGGGACTACATGTTCCATCGGTATTTCTTTCTTTACGCCATCTCGTAAAACTGTACAATTGAGTCGTACCAGTTTAAGTAGTTCCTCCACGGCGTTAGCTGCTCCTTTTTCCTGCCAGAAGCTTAGCAGGCTACTGATCAGAACAATTACCAGGATAATGACGGTATCTGTAACATCACCTAAGCCGGCAGATAGCAAAGCAGCTGCAATAAGCAATAAGGTAATGGGGCTTTTAAATTGAGACAGGAACAGCATTACAACCGAAACCTTCTTTTTTGATTTGATGGTATTCGGTCCGTATCGCTCTAAACGCTTAGTTGCCTCATTATCGGTAATGCCGTTAATGCCACAGGATAGTTCCCTGAGGGCATCATCGATTGGCAGGTGCCAAAAGCGCTGGAGTTTATCCGTTTTTACGTTATTCAAAGTAGGGGTAAATTATAAAGGAAACACCAATACCGGCACCGCAATATGATCGGGCATGCAGGCTTTGATTGCCCTGCCAAATATCTCTTCAAAATGAAACCGATGATTAACCAAAGCTAATAAATCCGCTTGTAAATCATTCATTATAACTTCTATGGCAACATTTATATTCCGTTCTTTTATGTTATTAAAATATATCCTGTCATACCTGGCAAGGTTAGCCATTTCATTCTCAAACAGGGTCATAGCGTAATTATCATCCAATGGCGGTAAGCTTTTGGCCGACAGATGCTCGAGAATAAGATTAGCCCCGAAATCCCGGGCAAACCCGGTAAGGAACTTTAATACATTTCTTCTGCAATAACGCATATCTACCGCATAAGCTATATTTTCAAAATTCTTCTTTTTGTAATTATCCGGGATCAACAGCAGAGGACATCCAACATGATTGATGACCGACTGGATATCTATATTACATAACAGATCATGCGTGATATGCGTTTCGATGCCCTTTACCATTAACCAGATATTTTTCCTGATTACCAATTCACTAATATCTTTTTCAGAGTATCTATTTGCGTCAACATCCCATACAACAGGTTTGAAATCCTCAGATGGTTCTTCGGATGCCGTTTCAGGCATTTCGTGAAAACTCGTGCCTACTCCAACTACCTCCGTTTTTGCCAATCTTTTTGACGGATTTAGCTTTTCTTCTTTAACAAGATTCAAAACCAACAAATCGGCTTTAACTTTTTTGGCAATCATTAAAGCAAATTCCCCGGCATTTGCTGCTTCTCCGGAGCCATCATTAAATACAAGTATCGTCCTCATAACTACCGATTGAATTGGAGATTATTTTTTATAAAATTGATCAAATGCATTGCTTATAAAAATGTCGGGAAGCATTTGATGAAGTGACAATCATCACTTTATGGCAAAGAGATATTTCCATCAGAAATGCTTATCAAAAGTAATTTCACCGCCTCATCAATTGTTGTTAACTATGAACTCATTAATCGCCTGTAAATAATGACAACCCAGATTGTTCTCCATACGCATTTTACCTGCCATTTTATTTACAATTTGTTGTATTTTTTGCTCCGCTGCAATGTAGGGGTACTTGGTTTGGGGATTTAAAAATTCTTTGTGGTGCAATGATACGATCTCGTTCAGCATTGTTTTGATAGCCTTCAATGTAGATGCATTTTGCCTCATTAACAGCCACTCGCTGAATATATCAATATGCTTTTGTATGATTTTTTCAGCTTTGGGTATCTCCGCCTCTCTAGTTTTTATCGTATTATCTTTAATTTTTGAGATTTCGTCAATATTAACTACCCGGACATTATCAAGAAGGCCGACCGAATGTTCAACGGCGGAAGGGACAGAAATATCTATGATCAGCTTTGGACTTTTATTTTCAAGCTGAGATTTTAAAATGGCCGGCACATTAGCGCTGGTGGCAACCAAAATAACATCGGAAGCAGCAAGTTGTGAATCAATGTCCCCTATTGGAGCATATTTTAAATTTAACTTGTCCGCCAATTGTGCAGCTTTTTCCTCTGACCGGTTGACCAGCGTGATATGGGTTGCACCGGTATAATCTACAAGGTTTTTGCAGGTGCTGCTGCCTATTTTGCCGGTTCCTATCAGCAATATGTTTTTACCAGCGCAATCCGGCACGTTCTGTTTTAAGAATTGAACCGCTGCAAAGGAAACAGATACGGTGCCGGTGCTTAAACCTGTTTCATTCTTTATCTCTTTAGATGCCTGGAATACACTATTTGTCAATCGTTCAAGAAAACAATCAATTCTGTTACGCTCCTTAGAAAATTTAACAGCTTGTTTTAGTTGACCAACGATTTCATAGTCGCCAAGGATTTGCGAATCCAATCCGGCCCCAACCTTGAACAGATGCCAAATGGCATCATTCCTTCTCTTAACATAAGCCATCTTAGAAAGAGTTGCGACTTTGCCATGCGTTTGAGAACTTAACAACGCCAATAATGCTTTTTCATTCTGGGCCATACCGTAAATCTCGGTTCTGTTGCAGGTAGAAAGCACAAACAGGCTGCTTACCCCATACTGTTGCGATAAACTTAGAATGTTTTCATATTGTTCTTTATCAATTGCAAATAAACCCCTGGTTTCGGCATCTGTCTTTTTGTAATTGACGCCTGCAACGAAAAAATCTTCTGATCCTGTATGGGTACTTTGTTCCATTGTTTCCGGCCAATCTAATTTTCGGTAAAGGTTCAAACTAATGTGGATTCACCCGTTGACAGCTATCATCTCAAATAGTGATCATTATCACTTTTTTGATAATGCTTGATAAGGATTTTTGACCATTAAGCTAAAACAGGTATTTGAGTATAAAAGATGAAAGTATAGCAATGGGCAAAAAAGGGATTTTATTAGTCAACTTAGGAACTCCTGATAGTCCATCGACATCAGATGTACGGAAATATCTAAAGGAATTCCTGATGGATGAACGGGTGATCGATATTCATCCGTTATTACGGACATTATTGGTAAAAGGTATTATCGTGCCGTTCAGGAGCCCTAAGTCGGCCAAACTGTATCAGAAGATATGGGACGACAGATTTGGTTCTCCGCTGATGCACTATAGTAAATTACAGCAAAAACTTTTGCAGCAGCGGCTCGGCTCCGGTTACCAGGTTGAGCTTGCCATGCGGTATCAAAACCCTTCGATAGAACTTGCATTAGATAATCTGAGATCGTCCGGGGCCAGCAGCATACAGGTCATTGCTTTATTCCCGCAATATGCTTCAGCAAGCACAGGCTCAGTTTATCAAAAGGTAATGGCCATTTTAAGCAAATGGCCGGTTATCCCTGAAGTATCGTTCGTAAATCATTTCTACGATAACGAATTGATGATCGAAGCCTTTGCTGATAATGGCGCTGCCTGTAAACCGCAAGGTTATGATCATGTTTTATTCAGTTTTCATGGCATTCCTCTGCGACATTTGGCCAAATCTGGCTGTACCCTTAACCATGGCAAGGGCGAAAATCGTTGCTGTGAGCATCTGACGGAAAAAAATGCATTTTGTTATGCAGCACAATGTTACCACACTGCCCGGTTGATTGCCGGCAGGCTTGACCTCCTTAAAACCGAATATTCAGTTTCTTTTCAATCAAGACTAGGAAATGATCCCTGGATTCAACCTTATACAAGTCAAACTATTACCGACCTGGCAAGGGCAGGTAAAAAAAGAGTCTTGGTCTTTTGCCCTGCTTTCGTTTCAGATTGTTTGGAGACTATCTATGAGATCCAGGTTGAGGGCCAGGAAGCGTTTTTGAAAGCAGGAGGAGAATTATTGCAACTGGTACCAAGTCTAAATGATTCTTTTGTTTGGACTGAGGCATTGGCGGACATAGCGTTACATGGCTGTTGTTAAAATTCACGATGTTAATACCATGCTAACCTATGATGTAAAGGATTAGATAAATTGTTTTCTCAAACAATCTGCTATTGCATCGCGGTACCGTGTTCCTTGAAAAAAGGGAAAGGCCGACCTCAAAACGGCCTTTTATATACCCTAATTATATTAATCAATCATGTTCAGTTTCCCCAGGTTGACCTTTATTTTATTTATCGTTTGATTTTTCTTTCTGTCTACAATCTTCCCATAAACTTGAGTTGTTTTAATGTGTTTGTGACCAAGCATTTTAGAGACGGTGTAGAGGTCTGTACCGAATTCAAGTTGTAAAGTGGCATAGGTATGTCTGAAACAGTGAAAAGTAATATCCTTATTAATGCTGGCTTTTTTAAGCCATCTTAACAGGAAAATCCTGATTGATGAGTAGTTTAAACTCTTAAAAATTACCTCATCATCATCCTTTCTAGTTCCCATTAACCTGGCCGCATCATCAGAAATTGGCATATACTCGGCAACCAATGTTTTTTGCTGACTATATTGTAGGTGATATTTTCCTGGACTCCCTCTTAACTGTGACCATTTCAGCGCTTTTACATCCGAAAATCGAAGTCCTGTCAAAGCCGAAAAAATAGCTGCTCGCCTCATCATTTCAGGTTTGAGAGGAGTCGATATCAACTTTTGCAGCTCTTCTATTTCTAAACGTTCTCTGTGCGTTTCGTTGATCTTAATAGGCTTGACTAATGAGTAAAGGTCTTCTGTGAGCAGCCCCTTACTGAAAGCCTCTTTTAACGCCGATCGAAATTTCGCGAAGTAGTTGGACGCAGTATTTCTGGTGATAGGTTTTTCCCTTAAACTGATTCCCGGCCTGCTTAAAAGATACGACCGGAAACCTTCGCATATCGATTCGTTCAAATCACAGGTTTTTAACCCGTTGCTGATAAAGCTCTCAAAATATCGAAAGGCCATGCCCATGTTATCGGAATCTGTTTTCTGACGCTTTGAGGTATATTTCTTGAAAAAATTAAGGAAGTTTCCACCTCTGTTCGATTCGGATAAAAAGCCAAATCTGTTGCTCTGCACATCGAGTTGGCGCTTCAACCTGATCCATTCTACCAATTGGTTGGTTTCCTTGTTATGTTTCCGTTCAATTTTATTAACTGGCTCATGATACACGAATAATTTTAAATACTCGTAGCGCTGCAGTTTGTTGGTTAAAGGATTAGCAATAGGAGGATAATAGTCTAAGTATAGAGACTGTCTGTTGCTGGTGATCTTTTTTCTACGTATGGTTACTTTTGACATTAGTTCTGGTTAAAAATTCGTTCGATAGTTTTTTTAGAGACATAGGTGAATCTACCCACCTGGAATTTTGCTATGTTGTTCCTTTTAATAAGGTCGTATAGAGCCTTTTCCGAGATGTTGAACTTGGCCTGAATTTCTCCCATATAGTAACTGTCTTCAATTTTAGGCCTTATTATTTAGCGTTGTTTTGCACCATTTTGTTACTGATAGTTACAACGATTTGGATTGCGTTGAAAATGAGGAACAAACAGTGATTCGAGGAACAAATAAGGGGCACAAATAACACTCTAATAGTAACAAAATTCAGAAATATACCAGTCGGTTTTATTTGTAATTAACTGGATATCTTGGAATTAAGAAAAATAAAGTGAATATTTTACTTTCTGGAAATAATTTGCAATTATCTGAATATCAATTAGTTATCTTGACTACTTGCCAGGGTCAAATATCCAAGAATTTGGACAAAAGAAATAAATATAACTTATTAACAATGAGCACTTTCCTTGTCATAAGTTATCGTAACTATGTTATTTTCGGCGCTCCTATTTGCCGATACAAAATTTGGAAAAAATATTATCCAGCAAATCATCCGTGGTGACTGTGCCGGTAATCTCTCCAAGGTAATGCAATGCTTGTTTAATATCCATCGCCAGGAAATCAGAGGTTACCTGGGTATCGATGCCTTCCAGCAGGCTGATCAATGCTGATTCTGTTTTTTGCAATGCTTCCAAATGGCGGATATTGGTCACCAGAGTTTCGTCTCCGCTCAGCTGATGTTTAACAGCTGCCGAATATATCTTGTGCTTCAACTCATCAATATGTTGTTTCTGCTTTGCGGAGATAATGATGGCACTTTGGGTATGAGGCAATGACAGTAATTGTTCTTCATTCAGCAGGTCAGCTTTATTAGCTACCACCAGCATCGTAATTCCCGGTTGTTGTAAACTTCCCAGGTCGCCGTTTAACTCTTCAATCGTAATTTCTGCGGCATCAAATACATAGATCAGTAAAGCCGACTGGCTTATCTTTTCCATGGTACGCTGCACCCCTATTTGTTCTATGGCATCTGTAGCTTCGCGGATTCCGGCTGTATCGATCAACCTGAAATTAATGCCGTTAATGTTTAGCACTTCTTCAATCGTATCACGTGTGGTTCCTGGTATATGGCTTACAATGGCACGTTCCTCGTTCAACAATGCATTCAACAAAGTTGATTTACCAGCATTAGGGCGACCAGCAATAACAGTATTAACGCCATTTTTTATCACATTACCCAACTCGAAAGATTGAATTAATTGCCCTACAATTTTAGTGATGTTGTGTATCAATTGCTTAAGCTGTTCCCGGTTGGCAAATTCTACATCCTCTTCAGAGAAATCGAGCTCCAGCTCCACCAGCGAGGCGAAATTCACCAATTGCTCGCGTAATGCTTGTAGCTGATTGCTAAATCCGCCGCGTAATTGCTGCATGGCTACCTGTTGCGATGCCTTTGAATTGGCAGCTATCAAATCGGCCACAGCTTCTGCTTGTGAAAGATCAAGCTGACCATTCAGGAAAGCTCTTAAGGTAAATTCACCTGGCTTGGCAGAACGAGCGCCTTTTTTGATCAATAGTTTGATGATCGATTCGATGATGTAATTCGACCCGTGACAGGATATTTCCACCACATTTTCGCGGGTATAAGAACGCGGAGCAACAAATAATGAAACCAATACTTCATCCAGCAACAAATCACCATCTAAAATCTGTCCGAAATGGATGGTATGCGATTCCTGTTTAGTCAAATCTTTGCCCTTAAACACACTGTTTGCGATAACAATAGCATCCGGACCAGACAAGCGTATTACACCGATCGCTCCGATACCATTTGGTGTTGCAAGGGCAACGATGGTTTCTTCTTTGATATTTGCCATTATTTATTGTCTGAATCAGGATTAACAGAATTTATAAATTTTCAGAATTCTATTAATTCTTTAATTCTGAGAATTTTGATTCGGACGACAAAAATCGCTATTTACCGCCTGATTTTTATTCGGTAAGTGTAAAATATTAAAACTGTAATTTTGTGATATGGTCAATGTAGTCCCATACGACTTTGTGTTCGATTATCTACCCTCCGATATAACCGTGCGGAAAATGTTTGGTATGCATTATATCTACTGGCGAAAAAAGATCATGATGATACTGCGCCGAAGGCTTAATGAGCCCGAGTTTAATGGCGTTTGGGTTGCTACCAACAAGATACACCACGAAAGTTTGGAGAAAGATATACCCGATCTGGGTCCCTTCTTTTGGGCGGGAACTGAACAACGCGGCAACTGGCTGCTAATACAAGATGGCGTGGAAGGTTTTGAAGAAGCGGCCATTAAAGTTTGTGAATTGATCTCTGGTGGGGATCCGCGCATAGGCAACCTGACAGAAAAAGCTCCGCTCTGAGCAATATTTATTTTACTTTCGCAGCATTATGGTAACTTTTTTTGAAGCTTCGCTTGAAACGGTATCGGTTCATCACATCGGCAACCAGGCGCAAAATGAAATGTATGCACTTTCAGAGCATCCCCTTTCTTTTAAAGACGAAGTGATTCCGCAATTGTTGATGCAATATTTCCTACGACCGTTTGAGAAATCAAATGAAGTTTATCATCTGATGCATAGCAGTGACAACCTGGATTTAAATGAAGTTCACCATTATGTTACTGGCATTTTTGAGGATAATAGCAAATTTCACGAGTTATCCGAACAGATAGCTAAGCATTTATATAACGCATCCAATCATCCAAATATAAAACCAGGTGAATTGTACGTAGCACATTTCAAAAATGTACAGATTGAAGGTAATTTGCTTGAAGCTGTTGGTATTTTTAAATCAGAGAATAAGGAAACTTATTTGAAAGTGTATCCTGACCAAGGTGGTTTCGGGATGGATTATGAAGAGAATGCTATCAATATCAATAAACTGGATAAAGGTGCGCTCATTTTCAATATCGAAAAAGAAAATGGTTATAAAGTAGTTGTAGTTGATCATACCAACCGGGGTCAGGACACGGCTGCTTACTGGAAAGACAACTTCCTTCAATTAAAGATCCGTAACGACAGCTTTAATCAAACCACCAACACTTTAGGCATTTATAAAAATTTTATTACCCAAAAAATAGATGATGAGTTTGAGCTAAGCAAGGCTGACAAGATCGACCTGCTGAATAAATCCATGAAGTACTTTAAAGAAAAAGACACTTTTGATATGGATGAGTTTAGCGGTGAGGTGTTGGGCAACCCGCAGGCTATCGAATCGTTCAAGAATTATAAAAACCAGTACGAGCAGGAATATGAGATGCCTATTGCCGATGTTTTTGAGATATCAGGCAATGCTGTAAAGAAACAGCAAAGGGTATACAAAAGCGTGTTAAAGCTTGATAAAAACTTTCATATCTATATTCACGGTGACAGGGAATTAATTGAAAAAGGCTTTGACGATGGAAAATCGATGAATTATTATAAAGTTTATTTCAGGGAAGAGCAATAAAAAAAATCACCCATTTTGATGACTGGCTTCACCAAAATCTTAGCTATTGTACGCTAAACGCATAAAATCTCTCACTTCGTCGTTCACATCATCTGCATGCAGCATCCTAAAATGGTGGTTAAACTGCATGTCTCCAGGCACTTGCGCTATTTTTTGAAAACAAAAATTGTCGTCATAACGTTCTCTTAACGGGAAAACAACATGAATGAAGTTTTTCCCTAATTGAGTGATATATGCTATTCTTTTATGTGAGTTGGCTACGCCGATCATGGTCTTTGCCGGATGCAAAGTTACCGGTCCGACTTTTTGGAATTCATTTACAAAATGATGAAAAAGCGCCAGGGTATATTCCGGCTTTCCATTTAAGAAACTACCGATGTCATTATAATAATTCTCCATATAAATTCGTTATTTTCCAATCATTAACTAATTATTTAATTAAAATTTTTTATAATTGCTTTTTATTTAAACCTTATCCAATGCGATTTCTTATCCTAAACACACTATTACTATTTTCAATTAGTGCTTTTGCACAAAATAACAAATTACAAGATACTTCTGTCAGATTAACTCCTCAACTCAGAAGTGAGCTCATCAAAGAATCTAAAAAGAACGGAAAACTGGACTATTGGACACCGATAAAAGGCCATGAGCTTGACGGTGAACGAATTGAACATGACTATTATGTTTCTAAAGAAGATGCGGCCCTGATTAAATGGACCATCAAGTTAACAACCACCGGTGTTAAAAACAAGGCCGATATTATTTCCTTATACGAAGAGTTAAAAGGACGCCAGGTCAGTAGCGTTGAATTAAATTATATCGACTACGCGTATCACAAGGCACTTGAAAAGCGACTTAAATCAATAGCATACGACGAATAACAAATAGCGGAAGTTTAAAACTTCTCTTCGATACCGAGACCGAAGAGTGCAAAATCATATTTAACCGGGTCTTGCGGGTCAAATTCTCGCAGGCGCGCGGTTAGTTCAATAGCTATTTGCCAGTCTGTTTGCTTCCGGTCAATCAGTTTTAGTTTTCGTGCTACCCTATCCACATGCAGATCACAGGGCATGATCAGATCAGAAGGTTTGATCTTATTCCAGATGCCAAAATCTACTCCGCAGTTATCCTTACGCACCATCCAGCGCAGAAACATATTCAGTCGTTTACAGGTCGACTTTTGTGAGGGTGATGATACGTGTTTTTTAGTACGATGCGGGTAATCAGGTAATGAGAAAAAGTAATTTCTAAAATGATTCAGGCAGTCCTCTACCCCATTTACTCCTATTGATGGGATAAAAGCATCCTCCAGCGATTCATATTTAGAATAATGATACCTAAAGAATGAAATAAAATATAGTGTGTCTATATCATTAAAGGTGCGATGCTTAAAATGGAGTAACTTTTTTAGGTCCGGCTCTTCATGATTGATAATAAAATCATAGGGCGCGCCATCCATCAGACTAATCAACTCTTTGCATTTGTTGATGATGGTAATCCGTTGCCCCCAGGCTAAAGTGGCTGCCCAAAAACCCATGATCTCAATATCCTGCTTGCGGGTAAACAGATGAGGAATGGATACCGGGTCCTTCTTGATAAAATCCGGTTGGTTGTATTGCGCTACTTTGGAGTCAAGAAAGGCTTTGAGGTTTTCAATCATGTACCCCTATAATGTTTTTGTGTGTCAGGTGTCACACTTAGCCTGTCGAAGTGCGGTGCGTAAAGGCCTGCCCACACATCCTTCGACCGGCTCAGGATGACAACGCTCTTATTTATTTCTCTTAAGGATCAATAATACTTACTAAAGAGCCTGTTTCAAATCATCAATCAGGTCATCGATATCCTCTACTCCTACGCTTAACCGCAACAGATTGTCCACTACCCCTGCTTTTTCACGTTCTTCTTTTGGAATTGAGGCGTGTGTCATAGTTACCGGGTGATTGATTAATGACTCAACCCCGCCTAAGGACTCAGCCAGTGAAAATACTTTGAATGAAGAAGCTATCCGGAATGTTTCTTTCAGATCAGCTCCTTTTAGGGTGATGGATATCATTCCACCAAAATCAAGCATTTGTTTTTTGGCAACATCATGATTTGGATGATCTGTAAAACCGGGCCAGTATATCTTATCTACACGGGGATGCGTTTTTAAAAACTCAGCTACTTTGCGGCCATTCTCGCAATGCGCCTTCATACGCAGGTGCAGGGTCTTGATACCACGCAGCACCAGGAAACTATCCATCGGTCCGGGTGTAGCACCGCAAGCATTGTAGATGAACCAGAGCCTTTTATACAAGTCTTCATCATTCAGCATCAGTGCTCCCATTACCACATCACTGTGCCCTCCAATATATTTGGTAACCGAATGCATTACGATAGTAGCGCCCAAATCCATCGGGGTTTGCAGGTACGGAGAAGCGAAAGTATTATCCACCGCCAGCATTAAACCTTTTGTTTTAGTGATCGAAGCTACTTTCTCAATATCAATTACTTGCATTGTTGGATTAGTCGGAGTTTCGATCCAAACAAGCTTTGTATTTTCGTTTACATAATCATTGATGATCTCTGGTTTAGAAAGATCAAGGAAATGAAATTTGATACCATAATTAGCAAACACTTTGGTAAAAATCCGGTACGAACCACCGTAAAGATCATTACCGGTGATCACCTCATCACCTGGTTTCAGCAACTTCATCACTGCATCGGTGGCACCCATGCCGCTTGAAAAAGCCAGGCCATATTTTGCGTTTTCTAAAGCGGCCAAACAATCTTCCAAAGCCTTGCGGGTTGGGTTGGTACCACGGGAGTATTCAAACCCCTTATTATCCCCCGGCGATTTTTGCCAGTAGGTAGAAGTCTGGTATATAGGGGTCATGATAGCCCCGGTTGTTGGGTCGGGCTCCTGCCCCGCATGTATGGCTTTAGTCGCGAATTTCATGAGTTAGTTGATTAAGTTGACTTAGTTAGATTAAGTTGATTAAGTGAGTGGTTGATTAAGTTATGAGTGTTGTTAAACTTAATCAACCACTCACTTAATCAACCTAATCAACTCAAAATTAGTACGCTCTTGCAAACAACACCCTCTGCGTCGAAGGCTTGCCTGTCAGGATACACTTACCAGCTTCCTGCTTGTTGTTTAATGGAATACAACGAATAGTAGCTTTGGTTTCTTCCTTTATGCGTTGCTCTGTTTCGGCGGTACCATCCCAATGGGCTGATAAGAAACCTGGTTCTTCGTCCAGCAAGCGTTTAAATTCTTCGTAGCTATCTACTTCTTTGGTGTTCTCAGTTCTGAAGTTCGCTGCCTTTTGGTAGATATTTTGTTGAATATCTTCCAATAATTGCTCAATTCTTGCAGCTAACCCTTCCTGTGAAACTGTTTCTTTGGTTTTTGTATCACGACGTGCTAACTCTACTGTTCCGTTTTGCATATCGCGGCTACCTATGGCTACACGCACAGGAACACCCTTCAATTCATACTCAGCAAACTTGGCTCCCGGCCTGTGTGTATCGCGGTTGTCAAACTTAATAGTGATATTTTTAGCTCTCAGTTCTTTGCTCAATGCATTTACGTAAGCTGTAATATTCTCTAATTCTTCGTCATGTTTGTAAATCGGCACAACTACCACCTGTATAGGCGCCAGTTTTGGAGGCAATACCAAACCAGCATCATCCGAATGGGACATGATCAGCGCACCGATCAAACGTGTTGAAACCCCCCATGAGGTAGCCCAAACATAATCTAACTTATTCTCTTTGTTTGTGAATTTTACATCAAATGCTTTGGCAAAATTCTGCCCCAAGAAGTGTGATGTGCCTGCCTGCAATGCTTTACCATCCTGCATCAAGGCCTCAATACAATAAGTATCCAAAGCACCTGCGAAACGCTCGTTTGGTGTTTTACGGCCTCTAACTACAGGCAGTGCCAGCCAGTTTTCAGCAAAATCCGCGTAAACATCCAGCATTTGTTCGGTTTCGGCAATTGCTTCTTCTGCAGTGGCATGGGCCGTGTGACCCTCCTGCCATAAGAACTCGCTGGTACGCAGGAACAAACGTGTACGCATCTCCCACCTAACCACATTGGCCCATTGGTTAACCAGGATTGGCAGGTCACGGTAAGACTGTATCCAGCCTTTGTAAGTGTTCCAGATAATAGTCTCCGAAGTTGGGCGAACGATCAGTTCCTCTTCCAGTTTTGCCTCTTCATCAACCACAATATTGCCTTCGCCATCATTTTTCAGACGATAATGCGTAATTACAGCGCATTCTTTTGCAAAACCCTCTACATGACTGGCTTCTTTTGAAAAGAATGATTTCGGGATAAATAAAGGGAAATAGGCATTAACGTGACCTGTATCTTTAAACATTTTGTCCAATACCGCCTGCATTTTTTCCCAAATGGAGTAACCATAGGGCTTTATGATCATACAACCTCTTACCGGCGAATATTCGGCCATATCAGCCTTAATTACCAGGTCGTTATACCATTGCGAATAGTCTTCCTCTTTACTAATGATCCCTTTGCTCATATTATGTTTCAGTAATCTTTATTGTGAATTTGTATAAACGCCAAATTTATAAATTTAAATGTTACCCTGAACTGATTTTCGCTATACAAACCTATCGGCATTAATTACCCATATTTGTACACATTTTGAAAACGCTGCTACCCTATATCAATTATCAGTTTAAATCGGCCGTATGGCGGTTTGAGATCGATCCTACAGGTGACACTTTATTTGCTGAGATAAGAGACAACAGTAATAAAAAGGTTTCATTTTCATCGATAAACCTGGAGTCAGGGGATATCTATTTTGAAGACCTGCAAACCGAAGAAAGATGGCTGACCGGTATTGAAACTGCTTACGAAGGTGTGTTACTATTGCACAATTATCAATCTGAGAATGGCCCTGTTCATAAAGGATTGACAGCAATTGATGGTAAAACGGGAAAAATTGTTTGGAGCAACTATACTCATGCTTTTGATCATTTATCAGTAAACGGGCCGGTTATTTACGACGCCCGTTTGCAGCCTCCACACCTATCGATAACAGATATAAAGACGGGCGCTATTCTGAGATCATACCAACCATCTATTGATACAGAGATAGAAAATCATATTGTTTTGCCTGACATAGCGCCCATCGAAATAACTTCTTCATTATCGTTACAGTTAAAAACTTTTGGCAATACCCTGCATTACCTTGACTATAATAATTTGAGAATCGTATCTTTGCACGCGCTTGCAGAAGGGACACTGCAGCAGCTTTTGTATATATTCACAAAAGATAACAAGATAGTTTATCAAGATTTGTTGAATACGGATATACAAAAACTGCAACCTGAGTCGTTTCTATTGCGTAAGGGTCAGTTAATCTACCTTACTGGCAAATCAAGATTAAAAGTTTTAAACATAGATACGTTTTAACATTAAAATGAACTTTAAACTATTATTAACCATCTTCCTGTCAGCCTTTTCCATATCCGTTTTTGCACGACCATTAGCCGATTCGGTAGGAGTAGAAAATCACGACGGAAAAAAGGTTATCCTGCATAAATTAGATCCAAAAGATAATTTTTATTCAATAGGTCGCCGTTACAATGTAAGTCCTAAGACTATCATTAAATTTAACCCAAATGCAAAAATGTCGATCGGCAATATTATTAAGGTGCCTACTGACAGACCTTTTGTGGAAGCAGCGCCTATTGTTGTAAAAACCAACCCGGCTCATCAAAATAAACCAGTTCAGCAACCGGCTGAAATTAAGCAGCAGCCGCAACCAGTACAGCAACAGTCGCAAAGTCAACCGACAAATACCACAACCGACAATAGCGTTCCAACTCAATATAAAGTATCTGCCGGCGAAACGTTGTATGCTATATCTAAACGCTTTAATACTACAGTTGAAGACATCATCAATCTGAATGGATTAAAATCGAATAGTATTAGCCCGGGGCAGGTGCTTTTAGTGAAATCGAATACAGCTACACCGCCATCCGTGCAACCTCAATCGCAACCGGTTGTAAATGCACCGGTTGATACACAGCATACCCAACCAATAGTTGCAACTCGCGACTCGACTTTGCCTGATAGCAGTCATCATATTAATAATGCGAACAAGTTCGGCATTTATGAAAAAGACGAAAAAGGCGTGGCTACCTGGATGGATGATGACGGGCTCGATCCAAATAAAATGCTGGTTTTGCACCGCACAGCACCTATCGGAACAGTGATAAAGATTACCAATGTGATGACTAATCGTACTACCTTTGCAAAGGTGGTAGGACGCTTTACCGATACCGAGCAAACCAAAGATGTGATCATTGTGATGACCAAAAACGTTGCGACTTCATTGGGCGCGTTGGATAAACGTTTCCAGGTGAATTTAAGCTACGGTACGTCAGAACCAAGCGCAAACAATTAATCTCACGATCGTAAATTAAACATGAGTAACCAGGACTCGAATAATTCGAAGCCATTCATCATGGGTATAGCCGGCGGAAGCGGCTCAGGCAAGACCTTTTTTCTAAACCGTTTCCTTGATCATTTTACCAGGGATGAAGTCTGTTTGGTTTCGCAGGATGATTATTATTTCCCGATTGGCCACACGATGACTAAAGAGGAAAATAAGGTTTACAATTTCGACGTTCCTGAAACTATTGATCGCGAGCATTTCTATTCAGATATAGCCAAGCTGCTCAATGGAGAGACTATCTACAAAAAAGAATACACCTTTAACAATCAGGATGCAATCCCTAAAATATTAGAGATAAAGCCGGCACCTATTATGATAGTTGAGGGCTTATTCATTTTACACTTTAAAGAAATTGCTGATCTTCTCGACTTAAGAATATTTATCGAAGCTGATGAAGACGTGGCCCTTCAACGCCGCTTAAAACGTGACCTGGAAGAACGCGGTTACTCTAATGAGGACGCGAAGTACAAATGGGATAATCATGTGATGCCTGCTTATAAAGAGTTCCTTCTGCCGTATAGGAATATTTGTGAACAAGTAATTGTCAACAACACTAACATCGGTGATGACATCATTAAAATAACCGAAGATATCTCAAGGGAGCTACGCGAAAAAGTTCTTTAATTTTACCGGAATAAGTCATATTTTTCCATCCTACATTCCGATACGTTCGATTAATCACAAGCCGGTCTAATTTTCGTTAAAAATTCTATCTTTACGATTCATTCACATCATTTTATGAATAACCGATTTGACCGTAACCTAAGAATAGGTTATGGTTTTTCTCTGCTAATCGTTCTGGCGATCGGCTTTGTAACTTTTTTTACGTTGCAAAGATTGTTAAATAGCAATCAGGCAGTGTCGCATAGCAGCCAGGTTATGCAAAAGCTGGAGAGAGTACTTTCTTTAATGAAAGACGCGGAGACAGGTCAGCGTGGTTATCTGCTAACCGGTCGCGAAAATTATCTGCAGCCTTATAATGGGGCTTATCACGAGGCGTTGGATTTGACCGGAGAACTATCCACACTCACTTCTGATAATCCAAAACAACAGGCCAACATGACGAGTATACGTAGCATACTTCGCCAGCGGATGGATATTCTACAGAAATTCATTGATAAAAAGAAAAAAGGACAAGTAATAACAGCTGAGAACCTTGACGAGGGTAAACTAGCAATGGATGCATTAAGAGCAGCTGTTGCAAAGGCCGAAGCAGATGAGCAATTACTTTTGGACGCACGGACTGACAGACTTAACCATTATACCACTATTGTACCGGGCTTTATTGTGCTGGCTGGATTGATTGCTTTGGCTGTAACAATTTATTCTTATCAAAAAGTCACACAGGACATTAACATAAAAGAACGTTTGCGTGCTGAACTGGAAGTTCGGGAACAGGAAACAGCTGCATTAAATGAAGAACTGACTGCTGCAAATGAAGAAATTACAGCCTCTAATGAAGAGCTGACATCAATCAATGAGGAGCTTACCGAAGCCCGTGAGGAATTGCAAAGTCTGAATGAATCACTTGAGAAAAAGGTTGAGGAACGTACAAAAGCGCTTGCTCTCAGCGAGCAGGAGACTCAGGCATTGAATGAAGAACTGTCAGCTACCAACGAAGAACTCGCAGCAGCTAATGAGGAGTTAGTAACTACCAATGAAGATTTGGCTGATAATGACCGACGCCTTCAGCAGTTATTACAAGAGGCGATATTAGCTGAGGAACGCAGCGCCAAATTAGCTGCAATTGTTGAATCGTCTGACGATGCTATAATTAGCAAGACTTTGGAAGGAATTGTTACCAGTTGGAACCGCGGAGCAGAAAAGACCTTTGGTTATACAGAAAAGGAAATGATTGGAGAGTCCATACTTAAATTGATACCGGAAGACCGCCAATTTGAGGAACCACAGATCATATCGCGCTTAAAAAAAGGCGAGCGTATTGAACACTTCGAAACTGTACGCCAAAAGAAAGATGGCACATTGATCAATGTTTCGTTAACTATTTCGCCCATCCGTAACATTGCGGGCGAGATCACCGGTGTTTCTAAAATTGCCCGCGATATAACCGAACAAAAGCGTGATGAACAGCGCAAGAACGATTTTATAGGCATGGCCAGTCACGAACTAAAGACCCCATTAACTTCCCTGACCGCTCTTATACAAGTGCTGCAGCAGAAGGTAAAAGAGAATGATCACCATTTCATGACCAATGTGCTTGCCCGGGCGAATTCGCAGACCAAAAAAATGGCCGGTTTGATAAATGGTTTTCTTAACGTATCACGCCTCGAATCAGGCAAGCTATCGATCGAACAACACCCATTTGAACTCAATCACCTGGTTAGCGAGATTATTGAAGAAACACGGTATAGCGTCAATAGTCACACATTGATATTCGAACCGGTTGGTGAAATGAACGTGGACGCAGACCGTGAAAAGATCGGTTCTGTTTTATCTAATTTGCTTTCTAACGCAGTAAAATATTCGCCAAAAGGCAAGGTTATTACTATTAAATGTACAGCAGGACCAGAAATGGCAACTATAAGCGTCCACGACGAAGGAATTGGCATCAATCAGCAAGACCTGGAACGGTTGTTCGACCGCTACTACCGCGTTCAAAGCGAACACACTAAGCACATTTCAGGGTTTGGTGTTGGGTTATACTTAAGCGCAGAGATCATAGAACGTCACGGTGGTCGTATCTGGGCTGAAAGTGAAAAGGATAAAAGCTCGACGTTTTATTTTACGTTGCCTTTGGTTTGATTCAAGTTCAGAGTTTTTAGTTGAAAGTATTTCAGTTTGTGGTTAGATTACCATCTCCGGGATTTCTCCTTCAACTATTAATTTACCTGCCGTTGCTGTTTTTATTTCTTCTACGTTAACACCAGGAGCCCGTTCCAACAGCTTAAAACCGCCTTCAGGAAGAACTTCCATTACTGCCAATTCAGTCACGATCTTTTTTACGCAATTCACACCGGTAAGCGGAAGGCTGCATTTAGGTAACAGCTTTGACTCACCTGCCTTATTCACATGCTGCATGGCCACGATGATATTCTCAGCCGATGCTACCAGGTCCATGGCCCCTCCCATTCCCTTTACCATCTTTCCGGGTATTTTCCAACTTGCGATATCTCCGTTTTCAGATACTTCCATAGCCCCTAAAATCGTAAGGTTGACTTTTTTAGCGCGAATCATCCCAAAGCTCATAGCCGAATCAAAAATAGCAGAGCCAGGCAAGATGGTAATGGTTTGCTTACCCGCATTGATCGAATCAGGGTCTTCCTCTCCTTCAAATGGGAATGGGCCGATACCGAGAAGCCCATTTTCTGATTGCAATACCACATCCATGCCTTTGGGAATGTAATTAGCTACGAGCGTAGGTATACCAATGCCGAGGTTAACGTAGTAACCGTCCTTTATTTCTTTTGCTATACGTTTTGCTATTCCTTCTTTATCAAGCATTATCTTTTTTTCTTACCGTACGTTGTTCAATCCTTTTCTCGTAATTATCTCCTTTAAAGATCATATGAACATAAATCCCCGGGGTATGAACATGATCCGGATCTATTTCACCTGCCTCAACTAACTCTTCCACTTCAGCAATAGTTACTTTGCCTGCCATGGCCATTACCGGGTTAAAATTTCTTGCTGTCGACCGATAGACGAGGTTACCCATCGTATCACCTTTCCATGCTTTAACGATGGCAAAGTCTGCCTCAAAGGCCATTTCCATCAGGTAATCTTTACCATTAAAATTGCGTATTTCTTTACCTACTGCCACCTCAGTTCCAATTCCGGCAGGGGTAAAAATGGCTGGCATGCCATAGCCGGCGGCCATACATCTCGTAGCTAAGGTACCTTGTGGGATAAGCTCCACTTCCAACTCGCCGCTTAATAGCTGTCGCTCAAATTCTGCATTCTCACCCACATAGGATGAGATCATTTTTTTTACCTGACGCTGCTTGAGCATTAAGCCAATACCGAAATCATCCACACCCGCATTATTAGAAATGCAGGTCAGGTTTTTTACACCCTTTTTTACCAGGGCCGCGATACATTTTTCGGGCAATCCGCACAAACCAAAGCCACCAAGCATAAGAGTCATACCATCCTGGATATCATGGACAGCCTCGTCAGCACTGCTAACAACTTTTAACACGATTTTATAATTTAAAAGATTTATAATAGATGTTGCCCCCAGAGGCATCATTACAAATAACGCAATTTCGATGCGGATTTAGAACACGATTTTGAGATTTATGCGATTTATAAGAGCTAAAATTACCATCTTATCAATTCAATTAATCCAGGCATCGTGTCACCACTTGATATTCTGATCTATAAAAGCGATCAGATCATCAGCCATGGCTTGCTGCTCTTTTTTGCTGGGGTGACCTGGCGTATTTTTATAAGGAAAAATGTGCACGAATATTTTTTTATCACCAATCTGGTCGACAGCTTTTTTGATGTATCCAGGCCATGGTGCACCTTCTTTTACGGCATCCATACTACCTAACGCACAAATAATCTGCGCTTTAGGATATTTACTCCTGATGGTTTTTACGAAGTCTTTGTAAGCTTTTACAATCTGATCGTCAGTTGGTGGCTTTGTACCAAATCTTGCTTTGAACTGGTCATTATCGGGTAGTTTTACTATCCAGCAATCATTTTGAAACAGGTTGATCACGACAAGATCAGGTGTATATTTTGAGAAATCCCACTTGCTTTCAGCATCTGTGGCATCCAGGCGATAATACATTTCAGGCATGATCAGAGGAGCCCAGCTTACCATGATCCCGATACCACTCCGTGAGGTACTGTGCAATTCAGCATCAAAATGACGTGCTGTGATCGATGCATAACTTAAATATGCGTTCTCGTAAGGAGCCGTTCCCCTGTCTTGTCCCGTGGTATCTTCATTGGCATATCCGCAGGTAATGGAGTTCCCGAAAATCTCCATTTTACGCTTTTGCTGTGCCGGGGGGGATAGTACGCTGGCATTTTTATCAAGCTCGAAACCATAAAACCAGGTCCTGCCCATGGCCCATTCACTGCGCTTGAATAACTCAATGGTATGGTTACCTTCAGAGAGCCCTGTAGCCAGTGTATATTGTTTTTGAATGCTATCCGGCTGAAGAACGGAGATTACCTTACCATCCAATATCACGTTCCAGTAATCGTTACCGTTCTCATCCTTCAGGGTTGTTTTTATAAAGCTCCCCTTAAAATTCATCTTGATGGAAGATGCTGACCATGAGAGTTCTGCTGCTTCATCCGTCATCGCTATACGCCCCGAATAACGGATATGCATATCATGACTTTTGACAACTATATTTTGTGCATAGGAAAATGATGCTACCAGCAGCAGCACCAGTGAAAAGTACAGCTTTCTCATGTTCAGGTTGTATTCAGGTTATTTCAAATATACATAAGTTATTCCATCCCCGCCCCTGTCTGCATGCTCATCCTCCATCCTGTCCACCGCATCATACTTCCTCAGGTAATCCCGAATCAATTTACGCAATATTCCGTCACCTTTACCATGTAGTATCTTCAAATCATTAAAGCCCATCATCAACGCCCGGTCGAGCATCTTCTCAATATCATATAAGGCTTCTTCGCCCCGCTTACCGCGTACATCTATCTCCGGACTAAAGTTGGCGTAATCGTTTGTCTGCCCCCCAAAACTCTTTCTAACCTCCTTAGGCACCTCTTTCTTGCTGATCCTTTGCACCCGGTTCTTTTTAGCCACCGTTCTGAGATCGCCAATAGCAATGATCAGGTTGTCTTTGGATATCTCCATGATCTGGCCAGTAGTTTCCGAATCATTCAGCTTTACCCAGTCGCCCGGCTTCAACTCTTCTGACACCACAGGCTTAGGCGTTTCAGGTTTAACTGTGTTCTTCTGCAACTCCTGGTTTAAGTTTTCTCGTAGCTGCCGGGTTTTTTCCTTATCAGCTTTGCTGCTTTTGATATCGGCAATCGTATTCTCAACCAGTTTATTGGCATTCAGGATGATATTTTTCGCCTCCTGTTTGGCGTCACGAATGAGGGCCTTTTTATTTTCTTCCAGGTAGCTTTTCAGCTTTTCATTTTCCGAGAGTAATTCATTTACCCTCTTCTGCTGCCTTTCCAGTTTTACTTTGGTATCGAATATTTCTTTCTTATCACGCTCAAGGTCTACCAGCAAAGTATCAACCTTTTTCTGATTGACACCGATCTTGTTTTTAGCCAAATTCAAAACCTGTTGTGGCAAACCAATCTTTTGGGCGATCTCAAAAGCATAAGAGCTACCGGGCTTGCCAACTTCCAGTATATAAAGCGGGCGCATCTCCACATTATCAAACAGCATCGAAGCATTTTCTATACCTTCCGTATTACTGGCAAAAACTTTAAGGTTTGAATAGTGCGTAGTAATTACCCCCCTTACCTTTTTGTGATTTAGTGTTTCCAGAACGGCTTCGGCAATCGGTCCGCCAAACTGTGGGTCGGTTCCTGTACCAAACTCATCTATCAACACTAGCGTTTTCCCATTTGCCATCTCTACAAAATCTTTCATTTTAGATAAATGGGCACTGTAAGTACTCAAATCGCTTTCGATGGATTGATCGTCACCGATATCAACAAATATCTGTTTGAACACGCCTACTACGCTATTATCAGCCGCAGGAATTAATAATCCCGCCTGCGCCATCATTTGCAGCAGACCGACCGTTTTCATACAAACAGATTTACCGCCCGCATTCGGTCCTGATACTACAACTATACGCGTCGCCTCATCCACATTAACATTCAGCGGCACAACAGACTTCTTTTCTGCTTTAAAACTCAGATACAGCAGAGGATGCATGGCATTAACCAGTTTTATTTTAGCTTCATTCACCACTTCGGGCATCGAAGCCTCAATATCGATGGCAAACAAGGCTTTAGCACGTACAAAATCCAGTTTGGTTAACAGGCTGTGGTAGGATAACAGCAGCGGCACATATGGCCTTAATTCATCTGTTAAAGCGGTCAGTATCTTTACAATCTCACGACGGCGTTCAAATTCCAGGTCGCGGATGCGGTTATTTAGCGTAAATACTTCCTCCGGTTCAATATAAACCGTTTGGCCAGATGACGATTCATCGTGAATAAAACCTTTGAGTTTTCGTTTATTCTCTGCCAGCAAAGGTATGCACAGGCGACCATCGCGAATGGTCAATGATCCATCAGCCGTCCAGCCATTTGCGGCTGCATTTTTAAATATCTGGTCTATCTTTTTTCTGGCTTCCTGCTCTGCCTTTGCAATGGACGAGGTAATTTCAGCCAATTCACGCGAAGCATTTGGTTTGATCTTCCCCTTCTGATCGATTACCTGTTCGATCTTTTTGATGATCGACCTTTCAATCGGCAAATGTTCAAACAGGGCCTCGAGGTTAGGATACTGTCCTTCACGATCGTTAAAATAGGCGATCACTGCAAACACAGTTGCCAACGATGCCTGTACCTGGTAAAATTCTTCCTCTGTTAAAAAAGCACCTTCAATTTTGGCTTTGTTTGCAAGGGATTTTATATCGAAAAAATGATGGATAGGTAATGCCTCATCATTTTCGAGTATATTCTTAAACTCATTAGCCTGGCTCAGAAACTTATGGATCTGATCATAGTTATTCATTACCTGTATCTTATCAACCATTTGCTGGCCCATAATACTCAGGCAATGTGTTTTAATGAGCTCCTTTATTTCACTAAAGCCAAGCTTATCGATACTATTCAGCGGGAGCAGCATGTGGGTTCTTTGATGGTTTGAGGACTGGAGTAAACCTTCTTTTAATAACCGGCTTTGTCGGCTGTGGCTTTACTTGTTGCGGTTGTTGCTGAGGCTGGACCTTTTTTGGCAGCTTGTTCAGCGAATCAGTCCGCCTCTTGTTATCCTTGTTTATCTTATCCAGGTTAATTTTGTTAACCGAATCACTTTTCGTTTTAATGTTTATCGTAATCTGGTCGTAAATGGCTTGTAACTTTTCGGGATTCGAGGAATAATATTGAAAGCTTTTTTTAAACTGAACTGAATCCGTATGATACTTTCTGAAAACCATCTGATATTTGTCCGTCCCGTATTTGTAAAGGGAATCAGGCAATTGCATTACATTGTACATACTGCCATCTACAATATGGATATCGGTAAGCAGGTTGGTCATTTTGTCTTGTGCAATTATTCCGTCGGGTATTTTGTTTCCGCTGCAGGCGGCCAGAAAAATCAATACTGAGAAAAACAGCTTATTATATTTATGCATTCTGTAATTTAGCGGCATTATTAAGCAAAACTACGTATAAATGAGCATTGCGGATAACATCAAACGCTTAAAAAACGAAACTGATATAATAAAAGTACAATTGATCGCGGTATCTAAAACCAAATCCGAAGAGGAGGTTATGGAAGCATATGATGCGGGGCAGCGTGTGTTTGGTGAAAATATGGTTCAGGAGTTAGTCGACAAGTACGAACATTTGCCAAAAGATATCGAATGGCACCTGATCGGGCATTTACAAAGTAACAAGGTAAAATACATCGCTCCTTTTATCAGCATGATACAATCTGTTGATAGTTTGAAACTGCTACAGGAAATAGACAAACATGCACAAAAACATACCCGTGTGATCGACTGCCTGTTACAGGTGTATATAGCTGATGAAGAAACCAAATACGGGTTGGGCTTTGATGAGGCGATACAGCTACTACGCTCAGAAGAGTTTAAAGCTTTAAAAAATATCAGGATACGGGGATTGATGGGCATAGCCACCAATACCGAAAATGAGAAGCAGATAAAAGAAGAATATTATGAACTGAAAACCTTTTTTGATGGTATAAAGCAAAGCTTTTTCAGAAAGGAAAGTTATTTTGATACACTATCGATGGGTATGTCGTCTGACTATAAAATAGCAATTGAGCAAGGCAGCAATATGGTACGCCTTGGCAGTACTATTTTTGGCCTGAGAATAATAAAACATTGGAAAAATGACACGATTTAATGATTTTAGAGATTTGAAAGGATTAACCCCTTCCTATAAATAAAGTCTTATCATGTTTAATAATTAAAATCTTATAATCGTGTTTTTATGCAGATAAGTTTACGAGTAGCCGTTAAAGAAGATTGCCCGCGCTTGCTTGAATTGGTACATGAACTGGCCGTATTTGAAAAAGCGCCCGAAGAAGTTACTGTTACGCTAAAAGAATTTGAAGATGCCGGTTTTGGCGAAAAACCAGTTTGGAAAACATTTGTTGCAGAAGTGGAGGGTGTAATTGTGGGGTTCGCCCTATATTATATCCGCTATTCAACCTGGAAGGGCTGCCGTATGTACCTGGAAGATTTAATTGTGACCGAAGAGTGGCGCGGAAAAGGCGTTGGCAAGCTGCTTTTTGACAGGTTGATAGTTGAGGCAAGAGAAATGGGCTTCAACGGCATGAGCTGGCAGGTGCTTGACTGGAATGAGCCCGCTATTAAGTTCTATAAAAAATACGAAGCAGCGCTTGACGGTGCATGGATAAACGGATCTTTATCAAGAGAACAAATAATGAACTAAGATTATGAATTTGAGGTATATCCTTTTTGTGATGATCGCATACAGTTTGGCTTCCTGTCAATGGGGTACGTCGACAGAAGATAGACCTGCCATCACAACGGATACACTTCAGTTCGTTTATAAGAATATTAAGCACAAAGCAGCCGGTTCGACGATAGATATCTCCTATCCTATTTTCAATAAACAGCCTGCTTTAAACGACTCACTAAATGGCTATTTAAAGATTGCCAGTAATCATGATCTGCATGCTGTAGTTCTCAGGCAGGATTCCAGTCTGACGGTAATCGAGGTAAATGAAGTCTCAACCGGGTCAGGAAGTTCAGGCAAAAGCACTGTAACTCATTTTATTAACTGGAACACCAAAAAATCAAAACACATAAAACTCAGTGATATTTTGGTCGATAATTATTCTGATCAGCTAAATAAAACTGCTGAAACAATATTCAGGAACAATGAGAAACTAAGTGCAACTGCCTCACTAAATGGCTATACCTTTAAAGGTGACCAATTCGCATTGAACAATAATTTCTTGATTACGCCTATCGGCCTGAAGTTCTTATACAACGTTGGCGAAGCAAAACCTGTCAGTTATGGTCAGGTTGTATTGTTTATTCCTTACTCACAAATTCTAAATTTACTCCGGCCAAATACGGTCATAGATCAATATCACAAATAAATGAACCGAGCCTTTGTCGCACTAATTTCACTAATCCTATTATGTGCTGGATGTTCGCGCAATAAACCGACTGCAACGGCAAAAAGATTACCTGTCAATGCATCAAACAAAGCAAAAGACACGCTTGCTTATACCTACGAAGGTGCAGATGGCCAAATCAATTACACTCTTAATGATGGTAACCAGGATCACGATGTTGTAGATCATATCACGGTAGATTATCCTGTATTTAAATCCAGAACAGGCTTGAATGACACCATAAAGCAATTGGTTCTGGGAACTTTAAAAGACTACGGCGGGGATGACAAGGATACAACAAGAAGTTTAACTGAACGTGTAAAAAGGATCATTAAAAGAAATACATCGCAACCTGATACGACCGATACCGAAGAAACACAGGAAACTTATTATGAGCTTCATATCAGGGTGGTATCGCAGGGATCAGGTATTCTTGTATTGGAAACAGGTGAAGTGGATTCAGGAGGAGCACATCCTAATTCACATACCACCTACTTGACTTGGGACACCAAAAAAGATGAAGAAATTGTGTTGGATGACGTCCTGGTTAAAGATTATAGTGATAAATTGGCCATCATTGCAGATAAAATTATCAGGGAGGAAAAGTTGAATGAAGATTTATCTGAAGGCGATACCTTTGCGTTGAACAGTAATTATTATTTTGCGCCCGATGGCATACATTTCTATTATAATAGTTATGAGATAAAGCCTTATGTATTCGGACCTACGGATCTGTTGATCCCCTATTCAAAAATTAAAAAACTGATACGGCCGGGCTCGGTATTATCACAATACATTAAATAATGCTTGTTTTCAAATTCGGAGGCGCATCGGTAAAGGATGCTGCGGGAGTGATCAATCTCTCAAATATTGTAAAAAAATACGAAGGCCAGAAACTGCTGATCGTGGTTTCGGCCATGGGTAAAACTACCAATGCGTTGGAGAAACTGACCAAAGCTTATATCAATAGTTCAGATGATCTGCATACTGTTTTTGATGAGATAAAAGACTATCATTTCAACATTGCCAAAGAGCTCTTCCCTTCCAATCATCCTGTCTTCAATGAGGTAGCTAATACTTTTGTGGAGATCGACTGGATGATTGAAGATGAGCCGCATGCCGATCATGATTTTATTTACGACCAGATCGTATCCATCGGCGAACTGGTTTCGACACGAATAGTTGCTGCTTATTTAAATCAAAGCGGCATTAAAACGCAATGGCTGGATGTGCGTGGTTATGTGCACACCGATAATAACTACCGCGAAGGCAATGTAAACTGGGATAAAACTAAAGCCAGCATTAACGAAGAAATACCTGCGTTGCTTGATAAAGGCATCGTAGTAACTCAGGGCTTTTTAGGCGGAACGTCTGAGAACTTCACCACTACTTTAGGTAGAGAAGGCTCAGACTATACAGCTTCTATTTTTGCATCCTGCCTGAATGCAGAATCAGTTACCACATGGAAAGATGTTCCAGGTATATTGAATGCCGACCCGAAATACTTTACAGACACTGTTAAGTTTAATGAGCTGACTTATGCAGAAGCTATCGAGATGACTTACTACGGTGCAAGTGTAATCCACCCGAAAACTATAAAACCACTACAAAATGCCAAAATACCTTTGCTTGTAAAGTCATTTAACGATCCTGCTGCAGAGGGTACCATCATCAAAGAATCAGCAGAAATGCACTTTGATAAGCCCGTGATCATCCTGAAACAAAACCAGGTGCTGCTTTCTATATCTGCCCGTGATTATTCGTTTATATCAGAAGTTCACCTAAGCGAGATATTCAAACTATTTGCACAGAATAATATCAAAGCAAATGTGATGCAAACCTCGGCCCTAAGCTTCAGTGTATGTTTTGATTTGAACCAGGAACGCTTTGAAAAACTTCTAGCGGGTTTTAGTGAAATTTTTAAAGTGAAATACAACAGCGATCTTACCCTGATCACCGTAAGACATTATAAACTATACGACTTGAAAGGTCTGGTAGAAAACCGTTCGATATTAATGGAACAGGTAAGCCGGAACACAGCGCAAATGGTAGTTAAATAATATCTTATCTATTTAATTATTAATATTTTACCTGCTTTATTTAAACAAATAGATAAATCAGTCCCGCAAACACAGCTGCAATAAAAGTATTCAAAAAATTGACACCATTGTTCGTAAGCAAATGCTTTCTTTCCAGCAATGCGCCTAAAACAGAATCGGATAAATTACCAATGGTACCTGCCAGGATGATGATCCAAAAGCTACTATCCCATCCTACACCCATCACATAGATCAAGGCTATAATTGCAGACCCAATTACGCCGATCAAAGTCCCTTCAAGGCTAATTACTCCATCCAAACCTTTGGCGTCTTTCTTCCACGAAATGATATTATAAAAACGTCTGCCATAAACCATACCCAATTCAGATGATAACGTATCAGCCATGGCTGATGATAAGCTTGCTGCCATCATGAGGTTGAATAAATACGATTCATTGGGAAAGAAATAGCTTAATGCTCCCATCAAACCAGCTACTCCGCCATTGGCAAATACCTGTCCGGCATCTCTCCTCGTGGACTGGTCATGCTGTACTTTAACTGCTGCTTTCTCTTTTTTCTTCCAAATAGTGGCCGCAGTTCCCAGTATAAAGAATGTGGCCAGCATTGATACACCGGTGTATCCAAAACCTAAATATATCAGGATAGCCATCACTGCTCCCGTAAAAGCACCGCCGATAGTTAGCTTCTTCGATACAATACTAGCAACCACAATCGCGATCAACAATAAAACAAAGGGCAACGAATGATAAATAGCCGGCATGTAAATGATTAAAACTGCATCCAATTACGCTAATAGGTTTACAGAATTAAAATTTATTTTACATTTGTACCAAACTTTAAATGATGAAAAAGATCAGCATATTACTTATTATTATAGGCATAGCGGTAATTATCTATTGCCTCTATTTTTTCCACCCATTACTTAATGCAGCCGATTCTGATACCATGAGCGTAAATCCGCATGGCATAAGATCACCGCAGTGGCCAATATTCGTAGGTATCCTGACCACTTTTGTTGGTATTTGCTTCTATTTCATCGGTGTTGGCGAAGAAAAGAAAGCTAAAAGATAATTAAGAAAATATCCTGTTTACATAAAAGGGATATAACCAACTGGTTATATCCCTTTCTTTTTGTGGTTATAGAAAGTTTACTTCTTGTGTCCTATCAGGTAACCGATTATGAATGCCAGCACGATGAGTCCCCACCATATATATTGCAACATTTGCATCCGCTCCATCTTTTTCTCAAGGTCCCTTCGCTCCGACTCGGCAGATAATTTGAGATTTTGCAGGCGCATATTTTGCTGCTGAAGCTTAGCCAGCGTTCCCCCTATCTCAACAGGCTTTTCTTTTTCTGTTTTGAACTGTTTTGTAAAACCGCCCTGCTTCAAAAACTTTTCGCCTTTGGGTTTCAAAACCAGCTTATCAGGCAGTTCATAGTCGCCGTGCTTGCCCGACTCAGCTATCAGGCCTTCCCGCAATAATATTTGCACCATGGCGAATGCAGTAGCTTCATCCTGGTCAAACAATTGCATCAACTGCAACCTGGTCAGGCTGTCCGGAATACCGAAGGCTTCCAGCACCGCATCCAGCATTTCGCACTCATATTCATTCAGTTCAGTCATACGCACAAAGTTGCTTATAAAACTTCAACATGACAACTCATTTACAGCACCATATTCATATTTGTCATACTTATTCGTCATGACCAAAACGCTAACATTGGGAAATTGTTGGAGGGAAAAAATATAAAGATTGCGGGACAGCGTTCACGCTCACAACGCCGTGAACGCTTGTGAACGCTTTTATCCGGCATTTCTATTTTTTCCGCCCTGGAGAGAGCCGGGTTGAGGTTATCCGGCAATAGACAGGAAATAATCTACATCGTCATACATGCTGTAAGGCTTGCCAACCAGCCGAACCTGCTGCTCGTGCCTGATCCCTTGCAGTTGCACCGTTTGATGGCGGACAACGGCCTCTTCATTAGCCAGTAACTGATAGGCATCTTCCGACAGCAGGAAATCATTGTTCAGCTCCTTGGTTTTGGCCTGTAGCCGGGAAGCAATATTAACCGGCAAACCCATCACCGACAATTGCGGCGTTTCATCTAAACCAAACTCACCCACAAAAACTTTCCCGGCATGTAAACCAATACCGATCTCCAGCGGACCGCCATAGTAAGGCTCAGCATAGGCCTCGTTGAATAACTTAACGGTCTGGAACATCCCTTTAGCGGCCTGGTATGCATTATTTACCGACTCCCTTAACCCGGTTTGCAAACCAAACACGGCATATAAACTATCCCCGGCAATTTCTACCACCTTACCCTCGAAGTTCTTGATAACCTGGTTAAAGGCCGTAAATAAACGGCGCACCACCTCGATCACCGTTTGCTCGGGTTGCGATTCCATCAGTCGGGTAAAGTCGCGGATGTCCAGGAATAAGATCGCCAGTTCCTGCTCCTTGTCAGGCCGGGCGGATATGGGGTTCAGTATTAAGTAATTCTTTTCCATGGTAGCATATATAATAGAGTTGACGAATAGCCATTAAAAACATTTTAGGTAAAAGTAAAATGACGGCCATACTACCACAATGAAAAAGTGGTTAACCGGGTTGGGAAATCGGTAAAGGGGTGGTTTGGGGCGGTGAAGATTACCTATTTGCCATTACCCAAACTCAAAATTGCCAACTGAATCAGGGCGTTTCCCCCGATGAAAAATCGGGGGTCAGGCTGTCCGTTCATACGCCTTCAGGCTTTAGGCTCGGCCTGCACTGAGGCCCTCGAAGTGCCGGTATCCACTCCCATCCTTAACGCGTTTGAACCATAATAAAAAGGGTGTCATGCTGAGGCTCTCGAAGTATGGTGCGCAATGGCCTTACTGTACATTGTCCGAACCATGATTCGCTTGATTAAATGATTACTATGATTTGTCTTGTCCACTCTTGTCATGCTGAACATAGTGAAGCATCTATTCCGTGAGGCTCTTGGGAACCCAAGATATGTAGTGATAGATTCTTCGCTCTCGCTCAGAATGACAGAGAAGTATAATTGTTTGTTTCGTTCGTTTCTTTTATAACAGTTGGGATGAAACAGTTACCATTTAAAAATTTGTGGGAGTAGAAGAGAGCTTACGATACTTATTACAATCATAAACTATTGTTTACGGCTTTGCCCCAAATACGTAAAAATTCAGAGCATTATTAATGGAAAAACCTCTTTTCTAACACCGTAGGGGCTATCGTAATAAAAAAAGCTTTTTTTTATTTTCCACTTATTTTTTAAGTACTTTATTATATGATCTGTGAGCTTTATGATAAAAAAGATGTGCACCTCAATCCTAATCAACTTTTTGAGTATCGCCTCAATCATGTTCAAAAATGTATAAAGATCACTTAGCCTCATTAAAGCAAATATAAAAAATCGGCACTACAATCACCCTTCTACGCTGCGTTTTGTTTCGTTCGTTTCTTTTGTAACAGGTTGAGAGAACAGGCATGAAACACACGCGGTACGGGCGCGAGTATGACGGGCCGGGCTAAGCGTAAAAGCTACTCGTGACTTTTATTCAGACACGAGTACCCTGATCCTGCAACCCTATGCTGCATACTCGCGCCAGTTAGGGGGAATTAGTTTTCTAATTTCGTTATCTGTTTTTTAGACAACTGATCATTGATTTCTTTTAACTGATTATCAAACCTCGATGGGTATTTGACAGGTATTTCCTTTAAAAGGGCTTGAATTCTATCTTTTGAATAATCTGAAATCGAAGTCATTATAGTCAGATGTCCACTAAGGTCTGCTAATGCTAACGCCAAAGTCCTATCAAGTTCCGCTTTCAGTGACGATTTACATCGATTTACAATATTTATTAGCGCAGCTTCATTTGAACCACTCGATTTAAATTTTATTGTCATTAACTCGCTTACAGAAGAATTCATTATTTCAATCCTTTTCTCCAAGTACTCAACCATTGCATTTTGTTTGTCTTGAATTGTTTTTAGTTCTTTTGTTTTATCTTCTAAATCTTTTGTAAACTGCAATTCCAAGTCTTGTATTTGTCCCTTCAGTTTACCTAAATTGGTGGTTAATTGTAACTCTAACTCTGATTTCAAGTTTTCTAGATCTGATTTTTTTAAACGATAATTAAAAAAAACCTGATTACCTAGAATAAACAATAGTAATGCAACAACTATGGCAACAACCGTATAAAGCATTGTATAATTAGCAGAACTATTATCCTTTGCATTTTGATACAGCATTTTGTATAATTCTAATTCTTTAGAATTATTAGATACATGAATAGTATCATGCACAACTTTGACTGTAGTTTGTGCATGACCGCCTATAGTACTTAATAGTATGTATATTATTAAAATTGGCTTTCTCATTGTAATAAAGTTTGCTGGAAATTAAGCTATTAAAACGCTCAATACAACCCGTGTTTTCACGGTAATTTCCGCCCCTCCGCTGTTCGAAGTTTGTAACTTCGAACGATTATGCCCCTAGTCTCCAGACTAAACTATCAACAAAAAACCCCGAGTTATTTATCCACGGCCCGTTTTAAAGTAGTATGAGTCGATCTGGCACCCACCCGCAGGCTTATTGAGTCGCCATCGGCATAATATCTCCCTTTGTTTTTAATCTTCATGGTATTGATGTTAGCCGTAAACCATAGGCTGTCACCTTTCACTTTGCCACCCGAAATATCGAAAGTGCCTATCTCCGAGGTCACCGTACCTGTGAGCGTTGTGTCGGCGGTTTTAAAAGTATAAGTTATTGGAAATTCATTGCCATCCGGTCCTTTCAGCATGGCAGACCATTTGCCGTCTATGCCTGCAAAATATGCGAATGCCGCGCCAAAGGAAAGGAGTAAAATCGCTGTTATCAGTATCTTTTTTTTCATGGTATGGAAGGGTAAATGATTTATTAAAAATAAACATTAATTCTACAGATATATACCCGTACATAGTGCACAACTAACAGGTAATTGTATCAATAAGGGAAATTCATATTTGGATATTTCTTCTTAAGTCTGTTTATCTCATCCATTTTTATGTTGTCATTCGTCGAGTCATATACATTATCTCTTCCAAAAAATAGGTGATCATGGTGAAAGTAAAATAAACACCAATTCAGGGTCTTGTCGAATACAACTACATCATTTCCAAAAAACAGATCTGGCGCATATTTAACAATCATTTTCCATGTCGTAAGAATACCATCATCTCCCAATAAAAAAACTTCACTTTTAAACGGTATCCCTCTATTGTACAACCACTTTTTTAATCCAGCCTCATCAGCCATGTTTGTGTATTGTTCAACTGATTTGAAATTATTTTTGCTAAATGGATCATCATTACTGGCAATAACTTTCGCCGCTTTTAAAAGATCATATAAAAATTCAGTAGCTGTATTGTCAAGAAATGTAATTTGATCTTTATGCTCCGGCTGTAGCCTCTCAAAATCTTCAGCAAATAAACTCCAGCGACCAGGCCTTTCAACCTGATACTGCCTAATATTTTCAATATCTATCATCCCTAAAATTACATTTTTAGAATCTAACCTAATAGAAGAGCATTTCCCTATCTTTAACTCAAACCCTCACACCATGAAAAAATTCACCCTTATAACCCTGCTTTGCTTAGCCTTCTTGTTGGGCTATGGTTTCAGCCGTATAACCAACCCGGCCAATAGCGGTCCGCGGGTAACTGGTATTGGCGGTATATTTTTTAAGGCAAAAGACCCTGCCGCGCTCAAAGCCTGGTACAGCAAAAACCTGGGCATCCGGATGACGAGTTACGGTTCGACTTTTGAATGGCACCAGGGCGTTGACAGCACCAAAAAAGGTTTTACCGCCTGGGCGCCGTTTAAAGAAACCACCAAATATTTTCAACCTTCTGATAAACAATTCATGATCAATTACCGCGTGGAAGGCTTAGACCAGCTTTTGGCCCAAATGAAAGCGTCGGGCACGATGCCGGTCGACAGCGTGCAAAAGGTGAGCTATGGTAAATTTGTACACGTAATGGATCCGGAAGGCAATAAGATCGAATTATGGGAACCTAATGATGTGGAGTATGCCAAAATAGGTAGTGTGACTACTAAATAAACGGCGTATTTAGTTTCAGCAGGTCCATCAAAAACCCAGAACCGTCATGGCGAGGAACGAAGCCATCTCTACACTTGCAAATCAAATGTCCGGGGTTTCATTGCAGTGCCGAAAGCTTAAGGACATTCATAATCATCTCGTTCCAAAACCTATTCAAAATAGGTTCTAACGATAACTGAGGTTCACTGACCTGCAAAGTTCGGAGATGGCTTCGTTCCTCGCCATGACGTAGTGGTTAATTATTTATAAAACCCGCTTAACATATTTCCCGTAAAAGTCTATATGCCAATTACATGGGTAGACTTTGACGAATGTATAAATGACCGTATTGCCCATTACCAGCAGCAGTACGATCAGGCTACGCGCGTTTATAAAAAGCTGCTTAAAGAAGGCGGAAATAACCAGGAACAGGTGATGGATATCTTATCCGTTCAGCAAATGATGGCCGATGAACTGTGCAGGCTGCGAAGACTACGCAACAAATACGCACAGGATGCTAAAATGATGATCACCGACCGGAAATTGGTCACCATCAAACCAGACAGGCTGAATTAATCCCCTGTCCCCTCCTCTACTTTCACCAAAGGCTTTTGGATATAGTGATCTTCTATAGCCCTTTTCAAGTATTGTAAGTCTGTCAGCAGCGCCTTTTTATTTAGCTTTAATACAGGCCACAAAAACAGGTATTTTGGCCTCAACAAAAGGTCGACCATGCAGGTAATAAGGCACCCGTTACCTGAAGACTCGGCGCGCATAGTCCAAACTGCATGCTTAAACATATCCGACTTTTCCAGTAATATTTTAGTCTGGTAATCAGGTATAAATTCTGTAATCCGGTACGACATTCTCAAGCCCTCCTTTTGCCCTATTTTTTTGGGAGCTATCGTATCAAAAGTAAAACCCACGGCAGTTGTCAGGTCAGTAGACGTGGGTATCATTTGCTCAACGCTGCGGTCCCACTTTGTTAAAAAAAATGGGTCATTTAACAAAGCCCACACCTGGCCGGCAGACTGCGGGACTTTAATATGTGATTCTAAATGCATACTGTATTCTAGTTATTAGGTGCATAATGCAACTAATTATTGTTATTTATTGGGTCTTGTGCCTGCCTGTAATGCCAGCGCAACTTTTTTAAATACGCTTATTTCTTCGTTGGACAGGCCAGCTGTTAATTCAATCATCATTTCAGCTTCTATCGCTAACACCTGGCGTAATACCGATAAACCTGCTTTTGTAATTATTATCATATTCTTTCGCAGGTCGGTAAAATCTCCTGTTCTTACTACCCATTTTTTTTGCTCTAATTTGTTTATCTGACGCAGTATAACAGATTTGTGCTTGCCTTCCATATTGGCAAAATTTTGCTGGGTAATTTTGTCGTCGTTCATAGTTGAAAGCCTGTAAAGCAATACAAACTCAACCATACTTACATCAATGCCGCTGGCATTAATCCGCTGTTCAAATTCATCGGTAATAAACTTATGAGTGCGGCCAATTATAGTTGCCAATGGCATTTCCGGGTGTTCCATACAATCAGTATCTGAGGCAAATTTATAAAAATAGTTGCTTCATGCAACTATTTTAACACAAACTTATTTTAAACCCATAAGCAGGTGTTGTGGCGTAAAAATCCTGGATTTTGTCGCAATTGACCTTACTTTTACCGGATACATGTGCTTATTTTTATCTTCATGATAAAGCTGCTACTGACTTCATCCGGCATTACTAATAAAAGCCTGCGTGATTCACTAATTCAACTCCTTGGCAAACCCATCAATGAATCAGGTGCACTTTTCATACCGACAGGTGTATACCCGTTTGCGGGTGGCCCTAATTATGCATGGTGGCCCATCGCCGGCAAAAAGCAATCCACATTGGTTGGACTTGGCTGGAAATCGATGGGCTTGCTGGAGATCACCGCTCTTCCGAGTATCAATAGAGACATTTGGCTGTCTGCAATTAAAGAAACTGACGCGCTGCTGGTTTGGGGCGGCGATCCGCTTTACCTGGCCTACTGGTTTGAAAAATCCGGGCTCGCAGCCGTCTTAAAGTCTTTAGATAAAGACCTGGTCTACGTCGGCGTGAGCGCCGGAAGTATGGTTGCAAGCACCATTTTCGGTGAAACCTACAGTTCGGCCCGGGCCGGAAGTGGTACGCCGCTAACTTCGGAAAATATAGTATTCAATATAGATGGGCGCGAAATTAGCAGGACGTTCCTAACCGCTGAAGGTGCGGGACTTGCTGATTTTGCCATCATACCCCATTTCAACAATCCAGATCATCCGGATGCCTGTGGACTTAATGCAGAGCAATGGGCTGCAAAGATTCCGGCGCCAGTATATGCCATTGACGAACAAACAGCTATTAAAGTAGTAGCCGGCCAGGCCCAGGTTATTTCCGAAGGTGCCTGGAAATTATTCAATACTCGGTAGACTTAAAGAAAAAGCCACACCAGTTGAAGGTTAAAAGCTATTCCCTGTGAAAGTTATTAACCTGGATAGTAATCGTGTTGCTCTTTTTAAATGTTCAAAATCAATCAAATCTATTTTATCCTGCGGTGTATGATGTTCATCAAAACCACCTGAGCCCAGTAACACCGAAGGAATGTGTTTATTCATGAAGGAATAAGTATCCGTATTGCTTAATTCTTCTCTTACCGAATCTGTGGCCGAAAATTGCAGATCATGAGTTGCAAAATCACTCCCGGCATGGTAAAATACTTTTTGGAATACAGTATCACCCAATGCCCACACTCCCCTGAACGAGCGGTGTTTGCTACCGAGTTGTTCCAGGTTAATAGTCATTGAAATTGCACCTGGGGTCATCGGCAAATGACCGGCAAACCAGCGGGAACCTTTCAACCCGAGTTCTTCGCCACAAAAAAAAGCGCATATGACAGTATGTTTTGAAGGATGCGCCGACAGCATTCTTGCCGCTCCCAGCTCCGCCACGCAACCGCTGGCATCATCATTGGCGCCATTATATATATGCTGTCCGATACGGCCAATATGATCCAGGTGTGCGCCAACGACGATCGCCTGTTGCTTTAACCTTTTATCCGTTCCCGGTATGATGCCTACCACATTATAACCTATGCGGCTTTCAGCTCTGTATTTAATATGGACCTCAACGCTATCGCCGCGAACAAGCAGTTTTGCCAGCGACGGACTAACCAGGATGGCGGGCGTCCCTTTAGGATCACTAACTCCATCTGGTAAATAATGCATATAGCCAAACCTGTACTGGCGGATCACCGTGGTTTCCCAATCGCCTGCCTGGGCCGGGTTTGGAAGCAGCACTACACCGGCGGGCTCGCCTTTTATCGAATCACCCGCGTTTAATACCACCCATTTGCCAGCCTTGGCTATGCCCCTTTCCACAACAATAAAGTTTTGCGCATCATGCCCGTAAATTTTTTCATTAACAGCCAGCTTACTGCCTGTATAATCATCCCAGCTAAAAGGTACAGGCTGCAAGTAGGATTTTTTGCCTTTCTCTGTCCAGCCTGGTTTTACACCGGCAGCTTTTAACTGAGCTATCACATATCTGGCGGCCCTTAGATAACCCGGGGAACCTGTAAAACGTCCCTCTGTCGCATCCGAAGCGATGCCATACATATCTTGTTTTAATTGTTTGATGGATTGTGCCTGTGTTGCTAATGCGAAGCAAAGCAGTAAGAAAATGAAGTATTTTTTCATCTTATTGACGGTTAACTTTCAGGACCATTTTACCACTTTCAAAAACGACCATAGAATTTGCATCAGGGAATTTGATCTGTACATCATATCCATCAAGGAAAAATTGGTTGGCTGATTCGGGATACACGACCGCTGTGGGTATTCCATCGCCTGAAACCTTCAACGCGTTGCCTGCTTGTTCTACTTTGATCAGTTTACCATTGCTTTGTGCGTAAGTGCCTGTATAGTTTCTTAGCAACTGATCGGCTATCGCGATCCTTATGTGGTTGCCGGCACCTTTGTTCATGGTGGCCAATACTTGCTCTCCGTAAGGAAGCGCACGTTTTATAATGCGGTCACAGATAAAACCGCCATTGTCGCCATTGGTCATCACTACAATACCGTTTTTAGATTTAGGCAGGAACACAGCCATGGTGCGCACCCCGATATCGGAACCGCCATGTTGGATGGCATAAGTACCGTCCGGCAGCCCATCAACTATTCCCCAACCCAGGCCAGAGGCATTGCCAGGCTTGGTCCTTCTCTGCGGTTTGACCATATCGGCATAAACTGGTCCACCTTTGTCAGCCAGTTGCATAGCGTATATTCCCAGGCGGCTGTAGTCTGCAATGGTTGTAATCAGGTCATCGGCAGCATTCACCGAGGTTTGAATAGAAGTAGGATAGCGTTTTCCCTGGCCGTCGTGCCACATGGCAAAGCGGTTAGTATCCAGTTTTTCGCTCCAGTAGTAAGTATCCTCCATGCCCAAAGGCTTAAACAACAGCGAATCCATCAGCACCGCCAGTGATTTATGAAACTTTGCTTCCAGTGCCCGGCGCAAATATTCAAAGCCTTCACCAGAATAACCGGATGCAGTACCAGGCTCAAAATTGAATTTAAGTTTGGTGCCCCCATTATCCGAGCGCCAGTTCGGAAAACCGGTTTGGTGGCTCAAAACAAACCTGGTGGTTAATTTACCAAGGTAAGGATCATTAGCTATATCCGGGTCGATCCAGTAATGTGCCAGTGGTTCATCCAAATCCCATTTACCCATTTCAACTAGCTTTAACGTTAGCATGGCGGTAACCGGTTTGGTCTGTGAAGCGATATTGAACAACGTATTATCCGGAGCAGGCTGGCCGGTTTTCAATTCGCCAAAGTTTTTGACCCATTTGATCTGACCGTTTTCGATGATACCGACGCCCACACATGGTACATGATACTCCGCCATCCACGCCGGAATATCCTTTAGTAAATTAGTTTTAAGTGTATCATTTTGTGCGAATGCAGTATCCATAAAACCGAGCAATGCGATGATGAGGAAGGTGAGTTTGGTTTTCATTTGTATTTGATTTTAACCAAAACTATATCCGCGAAAACACCTCTTAAAATAAAAGTGTCGAACCACTTTAACCCGGTGATGAACGTGTTTACCGCAATGATGAAACGTTCATCATCAAAAAACAGATGTTTATCACCAATATTTGGTGATCAGTTTTCCATCTGCTTTCTTTGATATAATGAAACAGTTCGACTGGACACGCTTATTCACCTGGCCATACAAGATTTACACACAATTGCTGTTCTGGATCATTGTCTTTGCTCTCTATATCATACTCAAAGAATACCCGCAGCGTATGACTGGCTTTGCAGTCGTATGCATCGTATTACAGGAAATTCTGGAGCTGGCTATTCCCTGCTATATGCAAAATTTATTAGTGCTGCCATTTTTCAGGCGCCGCAAATGGGTTTTTGCTATCGGCATCTATCTTTTACAACTGCTCATCCTCGTTCAATTCCTGCCTTACCTGCTCAACGCGATCGGGTTGCTCTTTAAAAACGGATTTCACGTTGCAGACGTAGTTACGGATTGGCAAAATCAACATTTTGCCTTTACCATGGTAGCTTTTACAGTGGTTGCATCGTTAACCAAGGCTGGAATAGACAGGGTGATCCGCGAAAAAGAACAAAAAGAAAATGAATTACGTCACCTGAAGGCCCAGCTTAACCCGCATTTTCTTTTTAACACTTTGAATAATCTATACGGTCTGTCGGTAGCCGAATCCAAAAAACTGCCCGGATTGATGCTGAAGTTGTCCGACCTGCTGCGGTATTCGCTTTATGATACCGGTCAGCATTACGTGGCGCTGCAAAAAGAGATAGACTATATCGCCAACTATGTCGACCTCGAGCGTTTGCGATTAAACGACAGCATGGACATCCTTCTTAAGCAAAAAGGCGACACCACTGAACAGTATATCGCGCCCTTGCTCATGATCGTATTTATCGAGAATGCATTCAAACATTTTTCGGCAGTTAAAGGGGAAAGAGCATTTATTCATATCTTGCTTCTTGTGAAAGGCAACGAGTTAAACCTAAACATTAAAAACTCTATTGATCCCGGGTTTGTGCCACCGCCGGCCGGAAAGCGAAAAGGCGGCCTTGGCCTGGAGAATGCCCGTCAGCGGCTAAACCTGATCTATCCAGGCCAGCATAGTTTGAATATCCATAAAGGCCCCGACTTTTTTGAAACCGATCTCATCATTGAACTGACATGATATTAAACTGCCTTATAGTAGATGACGAACCTATTGCCCGTGATATTTTGTGCACTTATATTGCGCAGGTACCCTATCTGAAGCTTGTCGGAGAATGTAGTGATGCCTTTGAAGCCATGCAATTTATTAACAGCAATGCTATTGATCTGGTCATCCTTGATATCAACATGCCCAGGTTAACCGGGCTGGATATGCTGCGCACCTTAAAAAAATACCCGGCTGTTATTATCACCTCAGCCTACCCGGAATACGCATTGGACGGTTTTGAGCTATCAGTAACTGACTACCTGCTCAAGCCCTTTTCATTTCTCCGATTTGTGCAGGCGACAGAAAAAGTGTTGAATCAAAGTCAAAACAATCACCGCGTGGCCGCCCAATCAGCGCATGATGATTTCCTGATGGTGAAATCAGACAAGAAGCTGACCAAGGTGTTCTTTGAAGCTATAAGTTATGTTGAAGCTTATGGCAATTACATTTTTATCTATTGTGGTACAGAACGGATCATGTCCAAACAAACCCTGACCCAGTTTGAAGATCAGTTGCCAGCTTCAAACTTCGTCCGCATCCATAAATCTTATATCGCTTCGTTGAGGGCCATCAAATTCTTCGAAGGAAATGAAATCGGCGTAGGTGATAAAAAGTTGCCCGTTGGCAAGGTTTACCGGAACGATGTGCTCAAAAAGCTTAACCGGAGCAGCACTAACTAATAAAATTGTCATTGAATCCGCCGCCTTAAAGTGACCGCTAAGGGTTATATATCTGGATCGGTACCACCGGGCAAGAAACAGTACAAAATCCTTTTTAAGATATTGCCCTGTTAAGGGTATTGCATGCGGCGAGACGCCGGGTTTTTACTGTCACCGCCAATCATCCGTCCGAAAAGTATTAACAGGAAGCCCCTCTTTGCTGAATAGATTCGGTACAGCTGCATTGCTGAACCCAAATCTAACCGCCGTTGGATCTTTAATTTCCGGGCTATAAACGATGACGGTATTCCCTTCTATTTTAGCAGTTGCAGGAAGAAACTTTTGATCAGAGCCTGCAATAAAAAAATCACTCGGATCACCGCCTTTACTTATCAGCCCGCCTTCCGCATTATTGAAGAACAACTTTATCTTGTTTTTCTCAATATTCATGTTTTTGTATATGGGGCTTTTGTAAGAAATTCCGGCAACATGATAGTTGTCGCCCAATGCATAGTTGGCAAGCCTGAAACCAACATCTTGTTTATTTTGCGGATGTATCTCGTTAACATCGTTGATCAGGTCATAGATCACTACCATTCCCGTACGAGATATGCTCATGCATTTTGACTGTGCTTCCCTTAGCCTGGCCCCGGCATGATTTGCCGCATAACCGCTGTAAGGGGCAATCTGCACATAATAAAAAGGGAATTCTTCGTGCCATGCTTTTCTCCATGAAGTAATAAGCGTTGAAAACAATTGCTGATAAGATGATGCGGCATCAGAATTACTTTCTCCCTGGTACCATATCGTCCCGGCAAGGGTAAAATGTGTTATTGGGTTGATCATTGCATTAAAGCAGACACCGGGTTTGGAGGGCCACCATTCATCCGATTTCCAGACTTTGTTCGCCGCCAAACGCAACACAGAATCTTTTTCAACCAGATCTGCCGGCATCCAGTCCTCAGCTGATGTACCTTCCCAGGCGGCGTCAATCAATCCAACGGGGAAATGTAGGTTTTCCTGCAATTTTTTACCAAAGAAATATCCTACGGCGCTAAAACGTTTAAAGTCTTTGGAATTGCATATTACCCAATGGCCTTTGCAATCGTCCTGAGGATAATCTGCGCTACTTTTTTCAATATAGAAAAGCCGTATTTGATGATTATTCGCATGTGGCGTTTCATCCACTGCCTGCTTGATTCCCGAAGAAGCACTCAATGCCATATTACTTTGCCCGGAACAGAGCCACACCTCTCCTATCATTACATCTTCCAAATCAATCCTATTGTTACCGGAAATTGTTATATGATAGGGCCCACCAGCAAAGGGAGTTTTAATTTTTACACTCCATTTTGCATCATTTCTTCCTTTTGTTTTATAATCCAGGTTATCCCAGCCTGTATGAATAGTAATTTCTTCCATAGGGCCGCACCATCCCCAAAGCGTCACTTCCGAACGTTGCTGTAAAACCATATGGGAGCCAATAATAGCCGGCAAAGTGATATTGGCGATACTTTTTAGAGCCGGGCATAATAGCAGTACAAACAATAACAATTTTCTAAGCATATAATTCTGTGTTCACTACCTCAAAGATATTCTGTCACCACTGCGGATAATGATATTCGTAAAATAATCCAAGTTTTCCGATAAATTGTCTATCCCCGGCAGGACGAGGGTTAGTTATTTTAGCTTGTTACCATTTCTGAATCGGGACTGGGGACTTTATCAAATAAATAAATTTCTGCATGATCAAATATTCCAAACAGACCCGCATTTTGCTGGCTGTTGATTGCATTATTTTTGGTTTTGATGGTGAGCATTTAAAGATACTGCTTATCCGGCGCGACTTTCAACCCGAAAAGGGCCATTGGAGTGTCATGGGAGGTTTTGTTCAAGCTAATGAGAATCTTGACCAGGCCGCCAACAGGGTTTTGAAACAATTAACCGGCCTGGATGGGGTTTATTTGGAGCAGCTGCATACATTTAGCGATATTAACCGCGATCCTGTCGAAAGAACCATCTCGGCAGCTTATTTCGCACTGATCGATATTCACAAATACGAACAACAGCTTAGTCCTGATTATCATGCTGAGTGGTTCCCGTTAAAGCGTTTTCCAAAACTGATATTTGACCATCAGCATATGGTGGATGCGGCAAAAGAACGAATCCGGTATAAGGCAGCAATGCATCCAATATTATTCGAATTGCTTCCCGCCAGGTTTACACTTCCGCAGTTACAAATATTATATGAGAATGTTTTCAACGCTGCGATCGATAAAAGGAATTTCAGTAAGCGGGTGCTTTCAACTGGCTTGCTGGTTAAACAGGCCGCCAAAGACAAAGCAGGATCTAAACGCGGAGCCTTTTATTACCAATTGAATATGCGGAATTATTATGCCAAGTTTCAGGCATTTATGAATTTTATTCCCAACCCCGATAGCCTGCGCGATTAAGAATATGAATTTGAAAATAAGGCGCATTAGAATTCATGCGCCTTATTCATTGGATCTCATTCAGTTGAGATAACAGTTTTCGCAGATATCAATCCGGATGCCGAAGCTTCCAGCGTAATGTTTCCTACTGCTCCTTTTGGACGCAATATTACCAGGCATTTCCCCCTGAATGTATGATGCTCTGGCTGCCTGAAGCTTTCCATTTCTGAGGGATTGGCGCTTCCTGTACCCTCTAATTCACCGTTGCCCGTGATTTTAAATTTAACAGGGATATCCGTATTCGGAACTACCTGTCCTTTGTCATCAATCACCAGCACTATGCAGTGTTTCCGCAAACACATTTTTTTTGCTGCAGAAAAATAATAAGTGCGTTTTTAACACTTATTAATCAAAACTACTATCTTTACACTTCAGGGAGATGGATTAATTTTATGTAATGATGGATTTTTTTATGACACATTTGTAATTAGTACACTATGCAGGAGAGACTTACAATAAGAAAAAAAGAAGGATTTCAGGGCCAAAGGGCTATTATTATCCCTAAAAGGATCATCTCTACCCAATGCGAGAAAAATGAGATCATATCCCCTTTGTACATTACTGATATCGGGTATTATCCCAAAGCAAAATTCCATTACAGGGAACGGAGCCAGGGAGCCGACCAACATATCCTGATCTATTGCATAGAGGGAAAAGGAACAGTTAAAATAGGTAAAACTGTCTATTCGATCCATGCAGACGACTTTTTGATCATTCCAAGTCATACCCCTCATCAATATGCTGCTGACCCAAATGATCCCTGGACCATTTACTGGATCCATTTTAAAGGATGCACATCCGCGTCAATTGTTGATTTAGCTTTAGCACGCTTCAATGGACATAAGGGTTTCGTTAATTACAATGAGGAGAGGATCCATCTGTTTAAAAATCTTTACGATACCCTCGAACGTGGTTATAAAAGCGATAATCTTGTTTATATCAATATGAGTCTATGGCATTACCTTACTACTTTTATTTTTATGGATAAGGTGGTTGCTGCGGACGAGTCAGTTGGAACACAACTGATAGACAAGGCGATCGATTTTATGAGTAAGAAAACCGAACAGGTAATTACACTGGAGGATATAGCAAAGACAGTTAATTTATCAACGGCCCATTTTTCGTCTATTTTTAAGAAAAAAACCGGCTTCTCGCCCATAGAATACTTTAACCATCTTAAAGTTCAGAAAGCATGCCAGTACTTATTATTTTCAGATTTGCGGGTTAAGGAGGTTGCCTATAAATTAGGCATCAACGATCCTTATTATTTCTCAAGACTGTTCAGTAAAGTGATGGGAACTTCACCTAACGAGTATCGGAGCCGCAGTAATCCAACGAACTCGAAACCAACCGCTTTAAGGGCAAAAATTAATATCAATCAGGTATGAAATTACTACCAAAGCAGCATCAATGTTATTATGATAAAACTTTCTTCATTTTAGACCATCTGGTAAATAAATGTTTTTTAAACACTTATTAAAAAAGTCAATAAAAACTCGCGTGTGTGCGAACACTTTTTTCAAAAAAACATTAATGATGAGTATTGCAAAATTTTTCCCTTTAAAATAATTCTGCTGATGTGTTAAATATTAACTAAGAGTTTTCAAAAACAAAAAAACAAAAAACGCCCCTCATTTTCATGAGAAGCGTTTGGGTAAATGATGGGGCTCGAACCCACGACCCTCGGTACCACAAACCGATGCTCTAACCAACTGAGCTACATCTACCGTTTTGGAGAGTGCAAATGTAAAAATTTACTCTCTAAAGTCAAGAGATTTTTTAATATTACAATCACTTTACCATTTTTCGCTTATTTGGTACCGACTTTTGTTTTATGGCAGAGCAGTTAGTTGAATTGAATGTTACCGGAATGCATTGCAATAATTGCGCAATGTCTGTCCATAAGTTATTAGAGAAAAAAGGCTTTCATGATATATTGGTCGACTTTGCATCCGAAGAGGTAAAATTCTCTGCAGATGGTGAAGAGAAAATCAAAGATGCTATTAAAAGCATTGAGGGACTGGGGTACAAAGTTGTTGAGGACGCCAATCAACGCCAGGAAAAATTCTACGAAAAGATTGAAAACAAACTCATTTTCTGCGCCTTTTTCACGGCACCCCTCCTATCTGCCATGATCATTCCGTGGCATTTTTTACATATGCCGGTTGTGCAATTGACATTATGCCTGCCGGTATTTATTGTGGGTTGTCTGCATTTTGGCAAAAGCGCCTGGAGCTCTGTTAAAGGTGGTGTACCAAACATGGATGTTCTTATATTTATCGGATCGTCATCCGCTTTTATCTATAGCCTTATTGGCACCCTGCAAAACCTGGGCATGCGCTACCAGTTTTACGAGACCTGTGCTACTATTATCACCCTCGTTCTTCTGGGTAACCTGTTTGAAAAGCGTTCGGTTACGCAAACTACTTCGGCAGTAAAAGACCTGGTTAAAATTCAGCAGGTGAATGCCAATCGCATAATAAATGGTGAGATTGAAGTGATCAGCGCACGGGAAGTGCGTCCGGGAGATACCTTGATCGTCAATACAGGCGATAAAATTCCTGTTGATGGCGAAGTATTATCAGGAAATGCGTCTGTAAATGAATCAATGCTTACTGGTGAGAGCCTCCCCATTGAAAAAGGCAAATACGATACATTAATCGGCGGTACAATAGTCGAGCACGGCAATGTGACTATGATCGCAACCAAAGTAGGCAGTAATACGGTACTATCGCAGATCATCGAGTTAATGAAGAAGGCACAAGCCGCTAAACCTCCTGTACAAAAGCTGGGAGATCGCGTGGCTGCTATCTTCGTTCCGGCGGTGGTGGTGATCGCATTGATTACTTTTACACTGACCTATTACGTTGGCCATGCAGGTATGCAGCACGCTATAATGAATGCTATTGCGGTACTCGTGATCTCTTGTCCTTGCGCCATGGGCTTGGCCACTCCCACTGCGGTTATGGTGGGATTAGGTCGCGCAGCTAAAAACGGCATTTTGATTAAAGGCGGTGACACTGTTGAAGCGGTAAGCAAGGCCAAATACATTGTATTTGATAAAACCGGCACCCTCACCACAGGTAAGTTTCATATAAATAACGTAAAGACTGAAAAAGACGCGGATATCGAGGCTGTACGGGGTATCATTACGGCTATAGAAGAGCGCTCTAATCACCCTATTGCGCGTTCGTTGGTTCATGAGCTAAAAAGTCTTCCTCAAAAGAAAACAATATTAAAATCAGTAAGTGAGGAGAAAGGCCTTGGTATGCGGGCCGAAGATGTAGAAGGCAATCATTACTTCCTGGGTTTGGGTAAAAATAAAAGTGATGATGATTTTAATGTCTCGCTTTATAAAAACCAGGCGTTATTAGCACAGATCGAGATTGATGATGATATTAAACCTCAAGCTGCAAGCCTTATCAACGACCTTCGCAAAATGGGCATTACACCGGTTTTACTAAGTGGCGATAAAAGGAGCCGGTGTGTCAAAGTAGCCAAGGCAATAGGTATCAACGAAATTCATTCGGAAAAGCTTCCGGCTGAAAAACTAACGGTGATAGACATTTATAAAAAGAAGGGGGAAACAATTATGGTCGGCGACGGCATTAACGATGCCCCCGCTCTTACCAAAGCCGATGTTGGCGTATCCATGAATGATTCCAGCCAGGTGGCTATACAATCTGCTAAAGTGATCCTGTTGAATACCGATCTTTATTCGCTGGTTAAGTTTCTGCAGATCAGCAAACACACGCTGCTCACCATCAAGCAAAACCTATTCTGGGCATTTGCTTATAATATTATTGCAATTCCAGTTGCAGCTTTAGGCTTCTTAAATCCGATGATAGGGGCATTTACGATGGCATTTTCAGATGTAGTTGTTATTGGCAACTCCTTGAGATTGAAGGTGAAGAAGATCAATTAATCCGTCAATAGCCAATAATTAAATATTAACAAGAACAGTCATTTAAACAGATGTTGTTATTTTTGGCGAACAACCATTGACTATCAACAATGGTCTATGGACTTAAAATCACATGATCGAAATTTTTACCGATGGTGCATCAAGCGGAAATCCAGGCCCGGGGGGGTATGGGGTTATTCTTCGTTCGGGCAGTCACTACAAAGAGCTTTCAGCCGGATATCGTAAAACCACCAATAACCGTATGGAGCTTTTGGCGGTGATCCGTGGTCTGGAAGCATTGAAAAACCTGAATCAAAACGTCACTATCTTTTCAGATTCCAAATATGTGATCGATTCTATTGAAAAAAAATGGGTCCACGGCTGGGTAAAAAAAGGCTTTGCCGGTAAAAAGAACAAGGATCTATGGTTGCGCTATCTCGAACTAAGTAAACTGCACCAGATCAAATTTATTTGGGTGCGTGGTCATGCCGGTCACCCCGAAAATGAGCGATGCGACCAATTAGCTGTTGCCGCCGGTAAACAAAAGGATTTACTAATAGATACCGTTTTTGAAGCGGAAGCAGGGAAAGTGAATTTATTGTAGTTGATTGAGTTAAGTGGTTGATTAAGTTAAGTAGTTCGATATTTAACCTAATTAACTTAATCCAACTCAATCAACCATTCAACCTACTGAATTGATATCATACCCTCAAAGTTCTTTTTGGTTCCCTGCGGCGAAAAGAAAGACATCAACTCCTCTGCCTTATAAACCATATTCTCCGAGCCGATAAAAATAGCTGTGCGCTGGTGCAATTCGGTTACATCCAGGTCGAGGATCCGGTCGTAGCCATTACTTGCTTTCCCTCCTGCCTGTTCTATAATAAAAGCCATGGGGTTGCATTCATAAACCAGTCTCAACTTTCCTTTGGGTGCACTTGCAGTTACCGGGTAAATAAAAATCCCACCTTTGATGAGGTTACGATGTATATCAGCGACCATCGAGCCAATATAACGCGATGTATACGGGCGCCTGGTCTTTTCGTCTTCTACCTGGCAATATTTGATATATTTTTTAACGCCGTCAGGAAAGTGGGCATAATAACCTTCGTTTATAGAGTAGATCACACCATCCTTAGGGATCTTCATATCCGGGTGCGACAAGCAAAACTCACCGATCGACGGATCGAGTGTAAAGCCATTTACCCCCTTGCCTGTCGTATACACGAGCATTGTAGACGAACCATAGATCACATAACCCGCGGCTACTTGTTCGGTCCCTTTTTGTAAAACATCCGCCAAAGTCGCCCTGCCTGCGATCGACTTTCTGCGATAAATAGAAAATATTGTCCCAATACCTACATTCACATCAATGTTGGATGAACCATCTAAAGGATCAATCGCTACAATATAATTTGCATCCTTTGAAACGTCTGTATCCAGGTGAATAAAATCGTCGTTTTCTTCGGACGCCACGATACAGCACTCACCGCCATGTTTCAATGCCGAGATGAATTGTTCATTGGCATACACATCCAGTTTCTTCTGTCCCTCGCCCTGGATGTTGGTTGTTCCGTTCTCACCAAGTATATCAGCCAGGCCAGCTTTATTAACTTCACGGTTCACAATTTTAGCCGCTATTCCGATGTCTCTTAACAGTCTTGATAATTCACCCTTAGCGTACGGAAAGTCGGCCTGCTTCTCAATAATAAACTGGCCCAGTGTTTTGGTTATTTTCATATACTTAGTGTATTTAATACATGTTATTTCTGCAATTCTATGGCTTCTAAGGTATGAATTTTTTCCTCAGAAATGCAAAATCTAAGCATTGTACGTACTTTATGCCAACCTTGTTTCCCGGCCGCTCCGGGGTTTAAGTGTAAGCAACTAATTTTTTTGTCGTAAATAACCTTGAGTATATGAGAATGCCCACAGATGAACAATTGAGGGGGCTTAGTGTAAATTTCTTGTCGGATTGACGGGTTATATTTATCCGGATAGCCGCCAATATGCGTCATCCACACATCCACATTTTCGCACTTAAAACGCAGGTGTTCGGGATAAACCAAACGGACATCTTTTCCATCAATATTTCCATAAACTCCACGCAAAGGTTTAAAGGCAGCCAGCTTATCAGCCAATTCTATATTGCCAAAGTCTCCGGCATGCCAGATTTCGTCGCAATTTTCAAAATGCTTAAAAACGGCATCATCGAGGTAGCCATGGGTGTCGGAAAGAAGGCCTATTCTAACCATTATTGTAGATTAAGAAAATTACAATCGTGATATATAAAAATATAATGCTTCCAAATGTGATGGTATTGGCAAGATATCTTTTTTTGAGAGTAAGAGTTAATGAGATTAAAGTAAATACGAAAGCAACGACTGCGTATATAATATATGACCGCTGCATTTCTTTAACAATACTACTAGGGATGAATGGACTATTCCATTCATGAGGTATAATAATAACTTCATAAATACTTGCTGCTGTTAGTATCAAGAGAAATGAGGCCAAAGCAATTGAAGCAATTTTCATATCAAAATGCGATAAAATAAGGTTTCAACAAGTTAATATATTCCTCAGAATAATTACCGATCGACTTATAAATCGCAAAACTTCCTACACTCATTAGCTCTTCTTTCAACCCATAGCCCACCACTACCCTATGCGGTTTCGATTCTGAAAACGATTGAATAAGTATTTTTCTTTGAATATTTAATGCGTGCTTGGCAGCAAGGATATTAACCATTTCAGCAGTATCAACCGGCAATATCATGCACAATATACCTGATTCTTGTAAATGCTTAGATGCCGATGTTAACAATTCGTCAAAAAACAGTTGATCGGCATGCTTTGCTAATTCCCTTTTTGCTTCCGGAGATTTTAATGAATTGATATAAAACGGCGGATTAGAGACGATAAGATCATATTTCTTATCAGGATATCGATCAAAAAACTCTGCAAAACCCATTGAATATATACCCAAACGATCTGCGAATGGAGAGTTTTGAAAATTCTGTCCCGCGGTATCGGCAGCGGACTGATCTATTTCTACCGCATCGATCTTAGCATTTGTAAATCGTTGCGCCAGCATTAAGGCGATCACGCCAGTGCCTGTACCGATATCAATAATTGCTTGCGGATGATTTGCATCAGTCAATACTCCTAACAATACCCCGTCCGTATTGATCTTCATAGCACAACCGCTCTGATCAACACTAAACTGCTTAAACTGAAAAACTTTAGATTGCCGCATTACGTCTTCACTTATCCCTATAACTAATGGCTAGTGACTAAACGTAACCACATAACTTACAGCATATTCCGAAGGATAATTTTTTGACGGCTCAATAGTCAATTCACCATCATTCTGTTTCCATGTTATTTTCTGATCGCTTCCAAGCATTTTAATAGATGCTACTTTACCATTTCCTGATTTTAGCGATAGCGATTTAATACCTAGCTGAGCATTGGGCAAGCCCAAAGCAGTGACGTATAAAACATCCCCCTTAGTTGTAAATCGAACATCCTTCCATGTAAACGGCACTTTTTGATCAGCAAATGATCCACTGGCTGATTTGGTTGGCCCTTCACCGTACACTTTCCATGGCCGGGTGGCATATATAGCTTCACCATTTATGTCAAGCCATTTGCCTGTGCCTAGCAAAACTTGTGTTTCCTGCTCGGTTATTGTGCCGTCAGACTTGGGGCCTATGTTCAATAATAAATTTCCATTTTTACTTACTATATCTATCAGATTAGTAACCACATAGCGCGCATCCTTAAAAGTATTAGTTGTAGTGTATCCCCACGATTGGTTACCAATAGCATCGTCCGTTTGCCATGCCTGTGGTCTTATTTCACCAAGTTTTCCGCGCTCCAGGTCGAGCACTGCAACACCATCAGGATACGAAACATTCTTGTAATTGATCACTACCTCCTTTTTCCAATCCTGCGCCTTATTATAATAAAACGCTGCAAACGATTTACGATAAGGCGTCAATGCCGGTTGTTCTATCCACCAATCGAACCAAACCAGTTGGGGCTGATAGTTGTTCACCAGCTCCATATCGCGCATCATCCAGTCATTCATATATTCAGGTGACATGGTTTCATCTTCATTATGCGCCGGACCGTAATAGGCATCCAATTTTGGATCGAGAACGTCTGAATCAAATTTCTTTCCCCCATTAAAAAACCACCAATGTTCAATACGATGAGAAGATAAGCCGAATATCAATCCCTGTTTCTTCACCTCAGCAGCCAATTCACCTACCACATCACGGTGCGGCCCCATGTCAAAAGCATTCCACTTAGAAAGCGAAGTTTTATACATGGCAAAACCATCATGGTGCTCAGCGACCGGTACTACATACTTAGCGCCGGCCTTTTTAAATAAAGCTACCCAAGCCTGCGGGTCAAATTTTTCGGCTTTGAACATCGGAATGAAGTCTTTATACCCGAATTTGCTTTGCGGGCCATAAGTTGCAATATGATGTTTGTACTCTTCAGTACCAGCCAAATACATCTGCCGCGGGTACCACTCTGATCCGAAAGCCGGAACAGAATAAACTCCCCAGTGTATGAATATGCCAAACTTAGCATCGCGAAACCATTCAGCAGTTTTGTATTTGGACAAAGACTCCCAAGTGGCCTGGTACCTATCTTGTGCATAGATATCCGAAACTGTTAAAAAAGCAAAAATTAGCAGGGCAGCTTTTATTCTCTTCATAGTGGCGGGTTTTAGATTTGGTTATGAAGATAACGACTATTCGGGAAAATTCAGACTGTAAGCTTACTTCTCGTAAAACTCGATAGGCAATCCATCCGGGTCAGCAAAAAAAGTAAAACGCTTGCCGGTAAATTCGTCGATTCGAGTGGACTCTGTAACAATACCATAAGATTGTATATGCAGTGCGGCTTCTTCGACATTATCAACCTCAAAAGCCAGATGGCGTAATCCGGCAGCCTCCGGTCGAGATGGTCTCGGCGGTGGGTCAGGAAATGAAAAAAGCTCGATCTGGTATTGCCCTGCAACTTCCAGATCAAGCTTATATGAATTTCTTGCTTCGCGAAAAACTTCCTGTTTGACGGTTAAACCAAGCACCATTGTGTAAAAATGCTTCGACTTCTGATAGTCGGAGCAAATAATGGCGATATGGTGTACCCGGTTAAGCTTGAGCATTTATTCGCCAAGGATACTATGCAATACGTTATCGTAAACCAACTTAGTATCAGTTACATGACCGAATGATTCTTCGTCAACTGTCATATAACCGTTGGTTACAGTGCCCAGCAGACTAAAATCAATTTCACTGGTTGCCATCAGTTCAACAAAACGCTCCTGGTCTTCCGGAGAAACGCTTACCACTATCCTACCCTGGGCTTCGCCAAACAGGAAGGCATCTTTACGAATATCGCTGTCAGACGCAATTTCAAAACCTAAACCATTTGGCATAGCCGATTCTGTCAGAGCGATGAATAAACCGCCGTCAGATACATCATGAACTGATTGCACCACTTCATGTTTGATCAATTGTTTGATCACCTGGTGCGTAGCGTATTCTTTTTCCAGATCGAAAAATGGAGCCGGCGATTTGGATATCTTATGATAAGAAGCTAAATATTGTGATGATGCGATATCGTTAACCGACTCACCGATCAAATAGATCAGGTCGCCCGGTTGTTTAAAATCGGCAGTCATAATCGTATTTAAGTCATCCAACACACCCAGCATGCCAATGGTTGGTGTCGGGAATACCGGGCCTTCATCTGAAGATTGATTGTAGAAGCTCACGTTACCACCTGTTACCGGGGTTTCGAATTTTGTACAAGCCTCGCCCATACCTTTTATCGCACCTACAAACTGCCAGTATACTTCTGGGTTATATGGGTTACCAAAGTTCAAACAGTTGGTAATGGCCACTGGCTCACCGCCAGCGCAGGTAATATTACGCGCAGCTTCGGCAACAGCAATGGCGCAGCCTTTCTGCGGATCGGCATATACGTAGCGCGAGTTACAATCTACTGTTAATGCAATAGCTTTATCCGTACCACGAACACTTACTACTGCAGCATCGCACGGACGGTTGGTGGTCATAGTTGATGCACCTACCATCGAATCGTATTGTTTGGTTACCCAACGTTTTGATGCAATATTCGGATGAGCTAGCAGATGCTCGGCTACTTCAACCAAGTCGACAGGCTCTTTTACGTCTTCTATTTTAAATTTCTGATTTTCCTGGTAATAAGCAGGCTCGCGATAGTCGCGTTTGTAAACTGGTGCACCTCCGCCTAAAACTAAGTCTTCAGCAGGCACATCAGCAACCAATTCGCCGCGCATATAATATAATAGACGTTTGGTATCCGTTACTTCGCCGATGATGGCGCAATTCAAATCCCATTTATCAAAAACAGCTTCTACTTCTTTTTCTCTTCCTTTATGAACCACAATCAGCATCCGCTCCTGTGATTCAGAAAGCAGGATCTCGAAAGGCTTCATATTTTCCTGGCGTGTAGGCACTTTATCCAGGTCGATACGCATACCATGTTCGCCTTTTGCAGACATTTCGGAGTTTGAGCAGATAATACCTGCCGCACCCATATCCTGCATTCCTACAACGGCACCAGTTTTGATTACCTCAAGTGTAGCTTCCAGTAACAATTTCTCCTGGAAAGGATCGCCTACCTGAACAGCAGGTAAGTCATTTACTGAATCTTCGGTAATATCTTTTGATGCAAAAGCAGCACCATGGATACCATCTTTACCGGTAGCAGAACCCACAATATAAACCGGGTTACCTACGCCGTAAGAAGTTGCAGAAACGGTTTCGCCAGCTTTAACAATACCGGCTGACATTGCATTCACCAGGGGATTAACGTTATAGCAGTCGTCAAAAAATAATTCGCCGCCTACTGTAGGAATACCGAAAGCATTGCCATAATCGCCAATACCTTTCACAACGCCTTTGATCAGCCATTTGGTACGGTCAAGGCCCAAATCTCCAAAGCGCAGTGAGTTCAATTGCGCAATTGGTCTCGCGCCCATGGTGAATATATCGCGGTTGATACCGCCCACGCCTGTTGCAGCACCTTGATAAGGCTCCAATGCTGAAGGATGGTTATGTGATTCTATTTTAAAGGCGCAACCTATTCCATCGCCCAGGTCAACCAGTCCGGCATTTTCTTCACCGGCCTTTGCCAGCATACGCGGACCGTCTTTCGGCAGGGTTTTTAACCAGGTAATTGAGTTTTTATAAGAGCAGTGCTCGCTCCACATTACCGAGAAAATAGAGAGTTCGGTAAAGTTTGGCACGCGGCCCAGTATTTCTTTTATTCGTTCAAATTCTTCGGGTAGTAAACCTAAATCTTTGGCGGTTTCGACGGTGGTTAATTCCAGGTGCTCCAAGGTAATTTCGTTTTTTTGAAAAGATGCGCAAAAGTACGAAAAAGAAGCGGAAAGCTCAAAGCAGAAAGCTTAAAGGTAAAAGGCAAAAAGGTGAAAGGTAAAAGGCGTATAACAACCTTTTTGCCCTTTACCTTTTGCCTTTCACCTCTAAAAACAACCTTTCGCCTTTTACCTTTAAGCTTTCACCTCCATCCTATTCCTGGTCAGGGAGTACAAAATTGATGGGGATATTATACATAACACGAACTTTATGCCCGTTTTGAATTCCGGGTTTCCAGGCTGGCGCAAGTTTAAGCACCCGCAAAGCCTCTTCGTCCAGTCCATATCCCACACCGCGCTCTACCTTAACGTTTGACAAATGTCCATCGGTTTCAACAATAAAGCTTAAAAACACCTTCCCATGCACATTATTTTCAGATGCCTGGGGAGGATAATGAATGTTCTTTTGCAGGAATTTTGCCCACGCTTCTGCGCCACCGTATGGTTCAGGTTCCACTTCTACAGTGATATACACCTCATCCTTATGCTCTGTCACTGCGTCCATGCCACGTCCATTACTTTGATCTGGCATATCAATATTGATACCCTCATCACTACCACTTCTTGTTTCTGAGCCTATTGCTTTACCCTGAAGTTCAATCAATGTTGGCGGATTTGTAGCTTCTCTATCAACCACGGGCTTCATAGCAGTGTACTGTATTGTTGCTTGATGTGATGGAGGCCTTGCTGTCTCTGTTCTTGGTGGAATAACTTCCTCCTTTTTAATAACCGGAGGAGTGGGAAGCGTATACACCACCACGCCATGATTTGAAACGTCAGCTTTGGGCTTCAAAATCGTATACCCAGTATACAAGACAGCTACGCTAAAAAATGTTATTACCATTGATTTAGCCAGTGTGCCGGCGTAATGGCGGCGCAGGTCGTAGGCACCATAATCTTTGTTTTTGTCATCGAATACAAGCTCGAGCCACTCGGGATTGTACAAATCTAATTTCGCGATACTCATGTTTTAGGAATTTAATTTTATTTTATAACGTTTTAACAAAATAAAATATTGTATAAATAAATTTTTATTTTGTTTCGGGTTATAAAACTCCCTCTCGCAAAATATTATTCCAGGAAATGGTATAAAATAGAAATCCCTCTCTGACAGAGAAGGATTCATATTGAATAGGCTGAGAACTTTAATTATTTACACCATGCTTTGCATAGTCATATGTCACCATTTTTCCGTCACAACCTTCTTCACCGGCTTATCTACTTTAGGTTGAGCCTTCCCTTCTACCATATACTTTTTCAACTTATCACCCAACTGTTTGCAAAATGCCCCCGTCTGCTCAAAATACCCCTCTACATCTTTTTTCTGTAGTTTATCCGGAGCTTTTTCAAGCGGAACATCTTTCCCGTTTACCGGAACAAACATACCGTAACGATCTTTTTCGTAAGGCGTAAATACAAAGTTGGTTACCCAAAAACGGTATTTTCCATCTTTGCATTCTACATTTAACGCATAAGCCATTTCGCCGTTCTCATGCTTGATAAGCGATGTATAAGTCAAGAATTTATCCTTTACCGACGCTTCTGAGCTGTTGATTTTCAATGATTTTTCCTTCGGATAAAACTCCTTCATAAACAAAACCATATTCTTTTGCAGGCTGTCAGCTTTGATATTCGGCATATCCACCACCTGGTAATAGATGTATTTATTGTTTTCGTCCATCGACAATAAACTCTTCTGAGCGTATGCCACCCCAGATATTACCAAACCTGCAATTAGCAATAAAAATCTTTTCATGCTATAAAGATAAAGCCGCTCGCGATAACGCAAGCGGCTTTCATGAAATTTAATATAGTTCAGTTAATTAGAAAGCATATACCGCAGCAATTACAAACTGGTTGGCTGACTTGGTTGGAGCACCATCGCTGTCTGTAAATATTTGGTTTTTAGCATTATCGAATCTTATCTCAGGGATCAAAGTCAATGCACCGGCTTTAATATTTGCTGTTGCAGTTAGCGCTTTAACATTAGCGCTTGGAACAGTAGTACCAATCGCCTTAGTCTCAAAATATTCACCTCTTAAGCCTAAAGTAACGATTTTAGAAACAGCTATCTGAGGATACAAGGCAACACCATCATAACCGCCGCCGCCATGAGCAGGAGTAAACGTTGCACCATTTAAGCCTAATTTAAATGCATCGGTAATCTGATACGCTGTTGTTAAATCGAATATGGTACCAGAAGTTGGACCCGTAGCCACATTTAGATAAGCAGTCCAGCCTTTTACCGGAGCCACCATCAATTGTGCGCCAAAAGTTGATACATCATGTTGAGAAGTATAAACGTTCCAGTTATCATTGAAGATACCTGCCATTAAGCTTACTTTGTCTGAGAATGCATAGGTAGCCTTAAAACCTGCGTTCTGGAAAGGGCCGCTGGTGAACAGGTATGAAGTTGAATAGTTAAAATTTCCTGTCGGAGAGATTACTTCATAACCGATAAAAGTTGCCATATAGCCGGCAGCGAAATTCAACTTATCAGTTACATCATAAGACACATACAAGTTTTGGATATGGAATGAGTTGCCATTGTTCACTGCAGATCCATCACCATTTGGGATCGATTGATATTGCCCGCGCGGACCGAACGATAATTCCCCTACAAAAGACGCCTTGCCTACCTTTTTCTTTAATCCCAGGTCAATCATACCGATTGATACGGAATTTTGGTCGGTAGCAAAAGAAGTTCCAATACCAGTTGATGGATTATATCCAATATTATTATGGCCTGAAAAATCATATTTATAATAAGTATCTACAGAGCCAAAGAAAATCAGCGGTGGATCTTTTGGATCAGCAGAGGTGCCTACTTTTCCGGTATCGGCAACTGCCGTGGGAGTAGCGGCTTTAACTGACGTGACAGCAATAACGAATAGTGATAGTAGTAAAAGTATTTTTTTCATGATACTGGTTGTTTGTTGAATTGATTTGAGTATTAGTTTGGTTTGATTTGATTGAACTTTTAAGCATAAAATCCCCCTTTAGCATAAACTTATTGTTTTTGCGTACAGAAAAGCCAGGAAGATTTTAAGATTTAGAAATACCGTGCGGTTGGATTTTCAGGATTGGTAAATTTTGCGACCTTTTACCAACCGCACGGGTTATGAGATTTGCAGTGCTTATTAAGCTTCTGCAGGTAATTTAATGCCTTTGTCAAATAAGCCGCTCAGGCTTACCTCGTCGTCCTGAGCCGGATATACTTCAATACCGTGATCGAATACGTCCAGGCCACCCAATCCTGTTTCGCCATGTTCTTCAACACGCAATCTCCATGGGTTTGGTAATTTATTGATGATGAACATCATGGCAAATGTTACCACGAACACTGCTATTGCAATAGTGAATGTACCGATAGCCTGCGCTTCGAATACGCTCCAGCCACCGCCGTAGAATAAACCAGTTACAGGAGCTGAGTTATCCGGACCGGTTGGACCAGTTGCGCCGAACTGACCAGAAGCAAATAAGCCTAATGATAACGTACCCCAGATACCGCAGAAACCGTGTACTGCAACTGCACCAACTGGATCGTCGATACGTAACCATTCGATAAAGTACATTGCGCCAAATACTACTAAACCAGCAACAGCGCCTAATAAGGTAGCGCCCAGTGGACTAACCCAATAGCAAGGGCAGGTAATAGCAACCAGGCCACCTAAACAACCATTCAGCGTGAAGCCCATGTCGAATTTACCTTTGGTATCACCCCACCATAAGCCGGCCATCATGGCTATCATACCGCCGGCACAGGCTGCCAATGTTGTGTTGGTAGCAACACGACCGATACCCTGAACATCCATTGCAGAAAGTGTACTACCAGGGTTAAATCCGTACCAGCCGAACCACAGGATAAATGTACCTACAGCGGCAACTAACATATTATGTCCCGGTGGCATGCCGCCTTTTTCTTTATCATCTCGTTTAAATATACGTCCGATACGAGGGCCTAAAACAATCGCTCCTGCCAATGACGCGACACCACCTATAGTGTGCACTACGGTTGAACCAGCGAAATCGCGGAAGCCTTGACCCAATGATTCAAAGAAGTTACCTTTTGAGCCCATTAAAGCTAAGAAACCATCAGGTCCCCAGGCCCAGTGACCAATGATTGGGTAAATGAAACCAGTGATCCCTATACTATAAAGGATATCGCCACGGAAGCTTGTACGACCGATCATAGCGCCGGATACGATAGTTGAGCAGGTATCAGCAAAAGCGTACTGGAATATCCAGTGTGCAATTACAGGGATACCGGTGCTACCATAAGTTTCAGGGGTGTTCTGTAAAAAGAACCATGAACCGCTGATCTTTCCGGCAGGATCACCATGCCAGCCGATGAAGCTGTTGCCCCATCCGAACATGAAGGCATAGCCTACAGCATAAAATAATATACCGCAAAGGCAGGTATCAAATACGCACTCCATTAACACATTCACCGTTTCGCGCTTGCGGGCAAAGCCGGCTTCCAGCATTACGAAACCTGCCTGCATCCCGAAAACTAAAAACGCAGCAACCAATGTCCACACTGTATTCATCGTATTCATCATCGATGTTTCCAGGTCGGTTGGTTTAGCTGGTGCGGTAGCAGCGTGCGCAGCGGTGGGTAATAGTCCAGGGATAGTCATCATGGCTACCAGCACTAAACCCAATCCGATCATTTTTCCGGAAAAAATGGTCGCCCCGAGCGCCCACTTTTCACGCGTCAGTTGTCGGAGGAGACTGAACAAGTTCACTTTTGGAGATTTTACTTTCATTGTTTGTTTACTTTAGTTTGATTGATATGAACGAATTTTATGATATTCTGAATCTATAGCACGTTTGTCTTAAATATTTCACCTAAACATTTAATATAATCATACATTTTTTAATTTTTCAATATGATTTTATTAATTTTTCATGAAATTATGTATGTTTTTCAAAAAAAACAAATTTTTGATTGCCATTTTTTGATAAAAACATGAAGAATTATGAAAATCATAAAAAATATAGAAAAACATAACAGCATTTTACATTTTTTTCAATCAAAAAAGATCAAAATAAAATCACATTGAAGAAATAAGATGTAAAAATTACACCTTTTGAAATTTTACCTGTCAATTTTCAGTAGTTTTTCAAAAAATCACCAAAAAAAGTTCTCAAAATAGGTAGTTTTTGAAAAAACAGGGTAATTTCCGCTCGTCAAAGGGTCATCAAACCAAAAAAATGTCGATTTCGACTTCATTTTTTTAAATAATCAGATATTTTGGGCAAATATTCTGCGAATTCTCACAGATAATTTTACTTTTGAAATAACCTTTAAATCAATAAAGATGTCAAACATTCGATTTCAGGCTCTGCAGGCAGTACTAAATAGGACCACGCCTGACGTGAAGCTACCATCAACCAAAATCTCCGACTATTTCAGTTCCAACGTATTTGATAAGCTGAAAATGAAAGAATACCTTTCAAAAGAAGCTTACCAGGTTATTATCAATTCAATTGATAAAGGAGAGCCTATCCCCCGCGATATGGCTGAGCAGGTAGCATCGGTAATGAAATCGTGGGCGATGAGTAAAGGCGCCACACATTATACACACTGGTTTCAGCCGCTTACCGGTTCGACAGCAGAAAAACATGATGCCTTTTTTGAACCAACCGGCGATGGCGGGGCTATCGAAGTTTTCTCTGGTGATGCGCTAGCACAACAGGAACCCGATGCATCAAGCTTTCCAAGCGGCGGTATACGCAATACTTTTGAGGCAAGAGGTTATACAGCATGGGATCCATCGTCACCGGCATTTATAATGGGGCGTACTTTATGTATACCTACCGTATTCGTTTCCTACACCGGTGAAGCCTTAGATTATAAGGTGCCATTATTAAAGGCATTAAGCTCCCTGGATAAAGCAGCGGTTGACGTATGCCATTACTTTGATAAGAGCATTGAAAAGGTAAACGCTTCATTAGGTATCGAGCAGGAATATTTCCTGGTTGACGTTGCTCTATTTAATGCACGTCCGGATCTTTATTTGACAGGTCGTGCTTTGTTCGGCCATATGTCTGCCAAAAACCAGCAGTTAGAGGACCATTACTTTGGTTCGATACCTGAACGTGTGTATGCTTTTATGCAGGACATGGAGACCGAAGCGTTGCAATTAGGTATACCATTAAAGACCCGCCATAATGAGGTTGCACCATCCCAGTTTGAGTGCGCACCTATATATGAAGAGATCAACCTGGCGATAGATCACAACCAATTGCTGATGGATCTGATGGATCGCGTAGCTAAGCGTCATAACTTTAAAGTATTACTTCACGAAAAACCATACGCTGGCATCAACGGATCGGGTAAGCACAACAACTGGTCGATGATTACCAATACAGGCAAGAACCTGTTATCACCTGGCAAGACTCCGAAAAACAACCTGATGTTCTTAACCTTCTTCGTAAATACCATCAGGGCGGTTTATGAGCATGCTGATCTATTAAGGGCATCTATCGCATCAGTAAATAACGATCACCGTTTGGGTGCCAATGAAGCTCCGCCTGCTATTATATCTATATTCTTAGGTAGCCAGTTGAGCGATGTACTTGACGAGATCGAAACTTCAAGGATCAGCAAGAAGATAAAGGACGATGCGCTTCTATGGCAGGGCATCCCGAAAATCCCGATGATATTAAAGGATAACACCGACCGTAACCGGACCTCGCCTTTCGCCTTTACGGGCAATAAATTTGAGCTGCGTGCGGTGGGTTCGTCTGCAAACTGCTCCGGCCCGATGACTATTCTGAATATGATCATGGCCGATCAGCTCAGAAAGTTCAAGTACGATGTAGATAAGCTGATCAAAAAAGGCGAGAAGAAAGATGTTGCCTTATTAATGGTTATCAAAAAGTATATCAAGGAATCAAAAAATATACGATTTGAAGGTAACGGCTATAGCGATGAATGGGAAAAAGAAGCAGCAGCAAGAGGTTTATCTAATTTTAAAACCACGCCTAAAGCCTTGGATGCTATCTTATCCGAGAAATCAACCATCCTATTTGAAGATACAGCAGTTTTCAGCAAAAGAGAGGCACATGCGCGTCATGAGATATTGTTGGATAGCTTCTACAAAAAGCTACAGATCGAAGCCCGTGTTATGGGTGAGATCGTAACCAACGTGATTATCCCAGCGGCTATCTCCTATCAAAGCAAACTGGTTGAGAATGTTAAAGGGCTGAAAGATATCGGTTTAAAAGAAACAAGCTACGCTGCCCAGCTGGATATCATCAATAAAATATCTGAGCACGTTAATTTTATCAAGTCGAACGTGGAAGAGATGATAACTGAGCGTAAAAAGGCAAACATTATCGAAGATATCCGCGATAAAGCTATCGCTTATGATGAAAACGTAAAATCTTTCTTCGACCCGATCCGCTATCATGTTGACAAGCTGGAACAATTGATTGATGATGAATTATGGCCTTTACCTAAATTCAGGGAGCTGATATTTATTAAATAATCGCCACTAATTGCTCTAGTTGTATCGAATGCCACGAATTAATAAAAATAATTCGTGGCATTCGTTTTTAAATTAACGACTTTTGCAAAGCTGCGATGTCGTCAAAAAAGTATAAAAGTTTAAAGAAATACCTCGAGTTTGTTGAATTCGTCAAAAAGTCGCGCAAGTACAGCTTAAGAAAAGTAAGAAGCTACGAAATCGCCATCCATTGGCTCAACACCAAATTATCTCATAATCAATTCCTTATATTTTCAGGTATATTGGTTGGCTGTTCTGCCGGGTTAGCAGGTGTAGTTTTAAAATCCCTTGTTCACTATATACACTTCATTATTACCAGTAAGGTACATTTCAGCGAGCAGATCATTTTTTACGGTCTCTTCCCTTTTCTTGGCATTGTGTTGACTACGCTTATCGTGATCTACTTCTTCAAAGGGCAAGACCGCAAGGGAATACCGGCTATACTTTACGAAATTGCCCGGAACTCGAGCTTTGTATCATCTGTAAAGATGTACTCCCAGATCGTTCAAAGCGCTGTTACCGTTGGCTTGGGCGGCTCGCTTGGTTTGGAAAGTCCCATCGCTGTCACTGGTTCAGCTATAGGATCTAACTTCGCACAAACCTACCAGTTAAATTATAAGGACCGAACTCTCTTACTCGCTTCGGGGGCAGCCGCAGGTATTGCAGCGGCCTTCAACGCACCAATCGCCGGGATCATGTTTGCTTTCGAGATCCTGCTTACCGGTGTAGTCTTTACCGACTTTATCCCTTTGGTAGTTGCGGCAGTATGCGGAAGCCTATTATCCCGTATCATATTAAAGGAAGAAGTACTCTTCAATTTCAGGGCACGCCACGATTTTAATTATCACAATATACCCTACTACCTGATCCTGGGGATCGTCTGCGGTTTATACGCCCGTTATTTTATTGTGATCGCCCAAAAAGTTGAGCGCTTTTTCCATAGAATAAAATTATCAAGGATTAATAAGGCTATTGTTGGCGGCGTTATACTTTCCATCCTATGCCTGCTTTTGCCACCACTTTTTGGCGAAGGTTATGAAAGCATCAAGTCATTTACCAATGGCGATATTAACCATATTATAGAGCATAGCTTTTTTGGATATATCGGTTATAAAGAATGGGTGGTAGTAAGCTTTCTTGGACTGGTTTGCCTGCTTAAAGCAGTAGCTAGCCCTGTCACATTATATGGTGGAGGCAACGGGGGTAACTTTGCTCCTTCATTATTCGCGGGCGGAACGCTGGGTTGTCTCTTTGCTTTCATTTGTTCGTGGATGGGTATAAAGGATGTGCCTACCATTAATCTTATCATAGTAGGAATGGCGGGAGTAATGAGCGGTGTACTATACGCACCCTTAACCGCGATTTTCCTAATCGCAGAATCAAGTTCGGGATATGATCTTTTTCTCCCATTGATGATCGTTTGCGTCATATCGTTCCTTATTGGCAAATGGTTCTCACCTATTTCACCCGATCTGAAAAAACTGGCAGATGAAGGCAAAATATTCACGCGCGAGCATGATAAGAACCTGCTTCTACAGATCAACATTGAAGAGTTGATTGAAAGAAATGCACTTACGTTAAATGTACAATCATCTTTTCAGGATCTGCTGGACGTAGTAAAGCATGGCAAACGAAATATCATTGCCGTGTTAAGCGAGGGAGAATTGGCCGGAGTAGTTTATTTGGATGATTTGAGACCAATCCTGTTTAATCCTGATTTCGGGAAAACTGATATCCATACCTTCATGAAAATACCCGTGCAGGTAATAAACAATCATGAAGATATGGTTTCTATTATCAATAAGTTTGATGAAACATCAACATGGGTATTACCTGTTGTGGACGATCAAAACCAATTTTTAGGATTTATCTCCAAATCAGCAGCGCTGAACAAGTACCGGCAGTTATTAAAAGAATATTCTTGACTTGGGTTGTAATGGTTGTAGTAGTTGTATTGGCTGAAGTAGTTGCAGTAGCGCACAATCAGCATTGACCATTGACTACTCACCATTCACTAATCACCGCTATTCACTATATTTGCCCATGATTTCTTCGCAACGATACGATCAGAGAGGCGTCTCGGCTTCTAAAGACGATGTTCATAATGCTATAAAGAATATTGATAAAGGCGTTTTTCCGCAAGCATTCTGTAAGATAATCCCCGATATATTAAATGGTGATCCCGATTATTGCAATATCATGCATGCTGATGGCGCGGGGACTAAATCATCGTTGGCCTACAGCTATTGGAAAGAAACCGGCGACATATCCGTTTGGCGGGGTATAGCTCAAGATGCTATTATCATGAACCTGGATGATCTGCTTTGTGTAGGTGCTGTAGACAATATCCTGCTTTCATCAACTATAGGTCGTAACAAAAACCTTATACCCGGCGAAGTGATCGCTGCCATAATTAATGGCACTGAAGAAATTTTAGCCGAATTACGCGATGCAGGCATAGGCATCTATTCCACAGGCGGCGAAACGGCAGATGTGGGCGACCTGGTACGCACGATCATCGTCGATTCAACCGTAACCTGCCGCATGAAACGCGAAGATGTGATCTCTAATGACCGCATTAAACCAGGCGATGTGATCGTTGGCCTGGCTTCATACGGTAAAGCGAATTACGAAAAAGAATATAACGGCGGCATGGGCTCTAATGGTTTAACATCCGCGCGTCATGATGTGTTTAATAAAACTATTGCCGAGAAGTTCCCCGAAAGCTACGATCACGCTGTACCTTACGACCTGGTATTTTCAGGAAGCAAAAATCTGACAGATCAGATCGATATAGGAAACGGTGAAAGTGTGACAGCCGGGAAACTGGTGCTTTCCCCTACCCGCACCTATGCACCTATCATCAAAAAGATATTAGACAGTTATCGCACCCAGATTCACGGCATGGTGCATTGCAGCGGTGGTGCGCAAACCAAAGTGCTGCACTTTATCGATAACCTGCATGTGATAAAAGACAACCTGTTCCCGGTTCCGCCGTTGTTTAAACTGATACATGAGGAATCAGGCACCAGCTGGCAGGAAATGTATAAAGTATTCAATATGGGTCACCGGATGGAACTATATGTTCCACAGGAAATTGCAGCGGACCTGATCCAGATATCTAAAAGCTTTGGAGTAGACGCACAGATCATTGGTCGCGTCGAGGCATCAGATAAGAAACAGGTGACAGTAAGGTCTGAGTTCGGGGAATTTGTTTATTAACGAAATCTTTAAAAGTAAAGAGGCCCCAAAATTGGGGCCTCTTCTGTTTATATAGGTAGCTTATTTATTGTGCAACCCATGCTGTACCATTCCATTGGAAAGTAAGCGTTGTTGCGACATCGCCTCCTGAATATGCCAGGTAAGTAACTTTATAATTTATGTTCGGTGTTGGCGTCGGATAGTCTGTAGTCAACACCAATATCATAGCGCTCTTTAGATCAGCGGCAGACCATGAAGATTCGAAATCACCATATTTGCCAAGATTAGTCCGGTTATCCGAAGTGCTGATTGTTGAATTTGCTATAAGTGTGATATCAGCTTTTGACAGTGTATGATACACAGTTGGGTCGGCTATCCATGTACCATTTTGTCTTATGAATCCTAATGTGGATGTATTGGATGTACTCCAATTAGTTCCATCATATATCATAGTTAGCACGCGTTGTGAGGTTACTTTTGTACTGCTATAATAATTGAAGCTTACATACTTCACATCACCGGCTTTTGCTGTTACAGAAACGGATAAATCAGCCTTTAAAATCCCATTTAAATAGGCAACCAAATTTGCATCATCGGTAGACGTAAACTGATTATAGCCTCCTTTTCCTACCAAAGTATACTGAGCAGGGCTAATCATGTATATCTGTTGCCATGCTCCCGCGAGGTACAAGTAAGAAAACGTTTGGACAGTAGTTGTCTTATTATAATAATTAAAAGTCAATATAGCCAGTTGGTTATCTACGGGTGCAGTATATTTATAAGGCAGCCAGCTGAGTATTTGGGTTGAACTAAAATCAGTAAATTTAGTAGTAGGAGTATTATTAGATGGCAGTAATAGATAGTCTGCGTCTGTAAGTGTATAAGTTAAATCCTTATAAACACTGTCAGCCAATATTATCTGCGAGTTAAAAGTAATATTAGCATTTGATTTGTTAGTTACATTCGGATACTTTGAGTTCAGAATTGTCGGGATGTATGTTTTAGCATCATCTGTTGTTTTGAAGCTATGTGTAAAATGTGAATAAACAGAAGTATCCAAAATAGCATAATCTGCTGTGGTTAATTTGTATGTTATTGACTGTATCGGCCCTGGAGCTTCGTCCAGCTTTTTATAGGTATTATCCAACGGATGGCAAGCGGTAAAAGCTACTGCAATTACTGCAAGCGTGAATAAATGATATATCTTTTTCATAAAACTTCTTTTAAAGCTTATTAGAATTTAACTTTTAGTGTTGTCATATAGGTTCTGCCGGCACCGTACCAAACGCCCAAAGCGTTTGTCCTGGTTACAAAGTCAGCATTTGAAGGTGCGCTGTCAAAAGCGTCAGCCAGGTAAGTGGTATTGAACAAGTTGTACACGTTACCGATGAACGAAGCGTCCATACCAGCCAATTTAAACCTGAAGACGATATTCAGATCCAAAGTCGAAAAATTTGGCAATTCATAAGGGGTGTATGCTGCAGCATTAAATGTGCTGGTGTTAGTCATTTTACTTGGATCGAATGACGCATAGTAGCGTGCATAATAATTCCAGTTACCACCAATTTTTACTTGTGGCAATACGGCAATGTCCAGCCCCAACGCTGCTGTTGTTTGTGCACCGGTACTTGCTGAACCAAAGTCGCCTACTTTTTTATCTTTCAATAAATAAGAAGATGATGTTACAGTCGGACCATTGTCAGACGTTACCTGACCAAGACCGCTATTTGATGTGTAATGGTAATCACCTATAGACAGCATACCAGTAATAGTAACATCTTTTATCGGACGAAACTTAGCGTCAGCTTCAATACCCTGGTGAAGCTCATTAATACCAGAGACTGTAGTTGTTAATAAAGTAGTATTGTCAGTAGCTAAAGACGTGCTCACTTTAGAACGGTCACGGTAGCTCGAACGGTAAAGGTTTACATTAGCGCTAAACAAAGCACTGGTGAAGCCGTAACCCAATTCATAGTTCAATATTTTCTCAGGTACAGCGTTCGGATTGATATCATTTTTCTTGTTCAGGAATATGGAAGCAACCAGCGGTGCCCTCTGGATATAACCGATATTGGCAAAAACATTGTTCTGATTATCCAGGTTATAGTTTGCACCACCTTTGGCTTGATAGCCAAAGAAATTGATCCATTTACTGGTTTGATTAGGATCACTGTTCAAGTAGTCAAAATAATCAACCCTTCTGTTGCTGGTATTGTTAGCTGCCAATCCAACAAAGGCAGAAAGTTTATCCTTCACGTATTCAGCTTGTGTATATACTCCTTCTGACCCAATTTCATAACGGTAATCATTATTGAATTTACCATCGGTAGTAATACGGGCGTTGGGATCGTTTATATTGCCATATGGCGAGGTGAGGCTATTGCTCCTGTAATCAACAAGATATTGGCCTCCCAATAAATCATTCACTTTGTTAAAGTGCTCGCCTTCATAATATCTCAGGTCCAAACCTGCCAAAAAGTTAAGATGATCGGCCAGTTTGCGTTTGTAGGTACTCAATACACCGTATTGTTTGTGATCGTTCTCAGCGTTTTGCAGGAAAGTGCTCGAACTGCCATCAGTATTTGACAAGTTATTTTTAACGATCTGGTTAAAATCTATTGGCGAGTATTGGTTGCCTGTTCTTGGGACTGCTGATGCTGAAGTACTTCCTGGGGTTAATGATGGTGAAGAAGCGTTTGCCGGAGCTGCAAGATAAACAGCCGCACCTGTACCATAGGATGCATAAAGCTGGGTAGATAATGACGACTTGCTATCGATCTTCCAGTTGTGGTTTAACGAAGCCAACGGTTTGTTATAGAAATTCTGCTCGGCGCTCAATAGTTGGCCGTTCAGGTAACCGTAGTCAGAGTTATATCTAATTCCCTGCGGCGCATTACGGTAGGTCGAGATAGTGTTAAAAGTATAACGCTGACCGTGATTTTGAGAAGCCCCCATAATAGTAAACGACAGTGTTTGACTTGGGCTTATAACCTTAGCGATGTTAGCAAAGTAGCTATAACCGGTATAATAAAGACCCTCAGCATAGCCATCACCGCTGCTGCGCGATAATAGGAATGTAGCACCCCATCCTTTATCGTTAACACCTGTTGAATAAGAAACCAATGTTTTTAATGCATTGTAGCTGCCTATTGATTGAGAAATGGTACCACCCTGTTGTGCATCAGTCCCCAATGTAGTGATATTAATAGTCCCACCCACAGATGGTACAGCTACCGTTGAAGCACCAATACCACGCTGAACCTGCATAGAAGTGGTTACGTCAGCTAAGCCAGCCCAGTCATTCCAATAAATTTTACCGGCCTCAACATCGTTTACTGGTAAACCATTCACCAGTAACGCCACGTTATTGCTGCTAAAACCACGGATATTAATACGCGAATCGCCATAACCGCCACCTAAACGGCTGGTCATAACGCCCGGGGTAGACTTTAATAATTCAGGAAACTCTGCGCCGGCGCCTTTCTCTTCTATGTAGACTTTACCTACTGATGATGCAGCAATCGGTGTTTGCCTGTTAATGGCTACAGATTGGTTGGCAACAATAGATACTTCTTTCATAGAAGAAGATGTTGGATCGAGCAAAATTGTGCCGAGATCATCTTTGTCAGCAGGTAATTCCTTGTTTACATATCCTATAAAAGAGAATACGAGAATATTGCTGCCATCTGCAGGTACTTTGATCTTGAAACTACCATCAAGAGATACGGCAGATGCATTGGTTGTGCCCTTGATTGTTACCGTTGCCCCAATCAACGGCTCTTTGGTCTGGGCATCGAGCAGCTTGCCCGAAACTGACTTTACACTACCCTGCTGGGCGTATGAAACGCCTACAGCCATAAATAGTGACATCATTAATAGAAGTAAATGCTTCCTCATACGTTGTCTGTTTTTGTTAATTATTGAGTTTGAAAAACAGAGCCAAAGTACTTAGTCCTATGTTAAGTTTTCGTTAACCAGAACGTCGAATTTTACTTTGTAATAAAATTTTTGCAATCAAGGTTAATAAGCTATCGCCAAGTGTAACCTGCTAGTTAACAAATGAATATTCGCAGAAAACGAAAACCCCGGCTTTTTGGGCCGGGGCTCAATTAAGTATAAGAGGTTTAATCTATATTAATTAAATATATAACGTAAACCTAGCTGTGCCTGCCAGCGTGATAATTGGCTGATGCCATCAATAAATGAAGTAGTTACCGGTGTTGCTGTAGCAGCATTCAAATAAGGGAATGAATAAGTTGGCCTTCCATTCACTAAACCTTTATAGTTAAGGATGGTGGTACTTCCACTATTAAATCCATTGAATGATGTTTGATAGTTACCCCAGTCTTTGTTCAAAAGGTTACCTATGTTAATGACATCAAGGCTTATTTCTATTGTGTTTTTTGATTTGCCAACGTTCACATAGAAATCCTGTACTGCTTTTAAGTCAACTCTTTTGAAATAAGGTAATACTACACCGTTTCTTTGTGCATACTGACCTCTGTGGGTACGCAGATATTTATCCTGGTTAATAAAGGCATTTAACTGCTGCCATTGCTGATCTGCAGTACGGGTATCCACCGGGCCGTTTGCCGCATTGGTGTTATTCGGAACCAGCACGATATCGCTTTGATTTTTGGGGATATACATCAGGTCATTTGTCGCACCATCATTATTAGGGTCGCCACCTGTGATGTAAGATACTGCTCCATTATTAGCCATTTCAAATACTAACCCAACCGAAGTTGATGCATGATCCAGATAGCTCTTTTTATAAAACACTGAAGCGATAATACGATTTGGCATTACAAATGAACTATTCGATAAGTTGTCCGCATTAGGGTTACCTGCTACATAACGTGTGCTCCAGATGGTTGAAGCAGTAGAACCGCCATCATTCACATCCTTTGAACCGCTGTGTGTGTAAGCAACGTTAGCATACAAACCATTTGAAAAGTTTTTCTGCAACTGAGCGGTAACAAAGTATGAATATCCTTTATTAGTGTTAGTCATATAGTACAACCCGGTAATTACAGGATTTTGAGCGCTTATGGGTGTTACTGTACCATCAGGCAATACCGTTTTATCAAGTGGGGTTATATTTTTTGAGTTATAATGTATCTGGCCTTCCGGACCTGCATCAACAGTATATCCATTTGAGATAACCAGGTTTTGATGATAAATGGCATTGATATCTTTGGTATACGATCCTTCAATGGTACCGATGATACCTCCAGGCAGTTTTTGATCAACTGCTAAATTTGTTCTCCATATTTCAGGGTATTTCAATTTCGGATCCGCAATATCTAACTCATAAGATGTATTTGCAGCCGCCTGACCTGTAGGACGGTTGTGGTTAACATCCTGGTTAAAAATCAATCTCGGATCGCCTGGAGTAGTTGTAACTCCTGAACTAAATAATAAACCATTGTTTGAAGCCTGGTTAGATATCCATACAAAAGGTACCGTACCAGCAAATATACCTGAACCACCGCGTACCTGGGTGCTCTGATCTCCATTAACATCCCAGTTGAAACCAATACGTGGAGAAAGCAATACTTTGTTTGATGGTAATTTTGATGGATCAACATGTATACCATTTGCGTAACCGCCCTGGAAAGTAAGTGCAGCAGCATTATCATTCTTAGCCAATGTTGTAGGGAACGCATCGTAATCTGCTCGCAAACCGTAGGTTAAACGGAAATTGTCAGTTACGTGAAATTTATCCTGCACATACACACTATATATGGATGCCTTGATAGACGCGTAAGGAAACTGACCGCTTGATAATGCCGAGTTACGGTAAGTGTAAGAAGCCGCAGGGGCTCCGCTCAGAAAATCAGCAGCAGAATTATAGGTGTATAGCCCATTGTAATCCGGCGCAAAACCATTTTTGTAGCTCTGGATCTGATCGTTAGTACCAAATGTCAATTCGTGTTTCCCTAAGTACCAGGTCACATCATCAGAGAATTGCAAGATATTTGTATTCAGCAAGTTACCTGCTGTATAAAGCTCATAGCCAAAGCTTGTAGTCAGTGCCGATATTTTACCGGTAGTAGCATCGAACTGGCCATTACCAATATCAACCATCGGAATAGCTGTGCTACCTAACGATGCACGATAATCACGCAGAGCTGAATAACCGACAGTGGCCTTATTTGAAACTGAGCTGCTCAAACGAGAATCAAGCTCCACAATACCAATGTTAAAGTTGTTATTGATACGGTAACCGGCACCATAAAATGGCAGTGTGGTTACGCTGGCAGCACGCGTGGGCGTATTGATATTAACAGTACCTGAGTTGCTTGGTGGCTGATCAGCATAAGATTTCAGATAGAAATACTTAGCACTCAACACGTTGTTTTTATCAATATTCCAATCCAACTTAGCCGTAAGCTTGTTGCTAAAAGTCTTGAAATCATAATTCTGATAGGCTCCCGGATCATATTTATAGTTATCAATCAGGAATTTTCTGATCTGGTCAAGTGTAGCAGCATCAGCTTGTGATACTTTACCGCTCGCACCCGAACCCGTTGCAACATAAGACGAATAAGGCTGGCTGATACGCTCCTCTTCACCAGACAGAAAGAAGAATAATTTATTTTTGATGATCGGGCCGCCAACGCTTATACCTGTCTGGCGATAACTAAATGGCGTTTTTGCGATAACATTATCACCTGCGTTATACCCTGTAAGACCTGTGCTGCGGATATAATCATAAACAGTGCCTTTGAAAGTATTAGTACCTGATTTTACCACAGTATTAACACCTGCACCTGTAAAGTTACCCTGGCGAACGTCATAAGGGGCAATATCAACCTGGATCTGGTCGATAGCGTCCAATGAGATTGGCTGCGAGTTAGTTTGGCCACCTAATGTACCCGACAAACCGAATGAGTTATTGAATAAGGCACCATCAACAGTGATGTTATTAAAACCGCTGCTTCGTCCACCGAAGTTCAGGCCATTTGCAGACGGCGTTAACTTGGTAAAATCAGCCAGTGACCTGTTAATCGTTGGCAAATTTTCAATTTGTGCGCGGTTCACGGTTTCACGTGCACCGGTACGTGAAGAATTGATCACTTTACCCTGGGTGCCGGTAACGACAACTTCTTTAAGGTTCGTGTTGTTCTCTTCAATTTTGGCGTCAATACGCTGGTCCTGTCCGATAGAAAGGTTCATGCCTTCCTGAACAAAATCTTTGTAGCCAATAAATGTGATTTTAACGGTGTACGGACCACCTACCCTTAAGTTTGGTAAGTTGTAACGGCCGTCGGCGCGGGTGACGGTAGCATATACCGTTCCGGTAGGGATGTGTGTAACTGTGACAGTTGCTCCGGGTATTGCTCCTTTGCTGTCGGAAACGATACCGTTGACTGATGCAGTCGTCACACCTTGTGCATTTGCGTTCCTTATCCCAAGGAAACTGATGCCGGTTAACAATAAGATTAAAAGTAAAAACTTCCTCATACTTGTTCTAAATTTTTAATAAATGTGAATGAACTGATGTGGCGGCAAAGATATGTAACGGACTCGTTACTAATGTTAAGTTAGTATTAATATTTTTTCGACAATTACCAACATTTAATACACACAACACACAAGTTTTAACTATGTAGATACTTTTACAACATTTTGATACAATCCACTCATTTATAAACCATTAGTTAATCTATAATTCTTATAGATTTAGCATATATTTTTATATCCTTTCTGTAAAAAAATAAGCACCATCGGGGTGGATTTTTTCTATTCGCGCCTTTTTAATTAGCTTTGGCCTCGAATTCAAAAAAAGGATAAAAAACATGGACTACGATTTAATTGTAATAGGGTCTGGCCCCGGAGGTTATGTAGCTGCAATACGTGCTTCACAGCTTGGCCTGAAAACCGCTATAGTTGAGAAAGAATCATTAGGTGGCATTTGCCTTAACTGGGGTTGTATTCCGACAAAGGCTTTATTAAAAAGCGCACAAGTATTTGAATACTTAAATCATGCTGCTGATTACGGTGTGAAGGTAGCAGGTGGCGAAGTTGATTTTGAATCTGTAATAAAGAGAAGTCGTGGTGTTGCTGACGGGATGAGCAAAGGTGTTCAGTTCCTGATGAAGAAGAATAAAATTGAAGTAATAATGGGTACCGGCAAGCTGAAAGCGAAAAATACTGTTGAGGTAAAGGCTGCTGACGGCGCCACCAAATCATATACTGCAAAAAGCATCATTTTAGCTACAGGAGGCCGCTCACGCGAATTACCTAACATCAAACAAGATGGTGTAAAAGTAATTGGTTACCGCCAGGCAATGAACTTGCCGAAACAGCCAAAATCAATGATCGTAGTTGGTTCTGGTGCTATAGGTATCGAGTTTGCTTATTTCTATAATACTTTAGGTACCAAAGTAACCGTAGTTGAGTTCCTTGATAACATCGTTCCATTGGAAGACGAAGAAGTCTCAAAAGGATTGAACCGTATCCTGAAAAAGCAAGGCATCGAGATCATGATCGGCTCAAATGTTGAATCAGTTGATAGCAGTGGCGACATTTGCAAAGTGAATGTTAAAACTCCTACCGGCAATGTATCCCTGGAAGCGGAGATCGTATTATCAGCCGTAGGTATCAGCACAAATATCGAAGGCATTGGCCTGGAAGAGTTAGGCGTTAAAACGGATAGAGGCAAAGTAGTTGTTGACGATTTCTACAAAACCAATGTAGAAGGCGTTTATGCCATCGGCGATATCGTAAAAGGCCAGGCACTGGCACACGTTGCGTCTGCTGAAGGCATTATCTGCGTTGAGAAAATAGCAGGCCACAATCCAGAGCCGTTGAACTATAATAATATACCAGGATGTACTTATTGCAGTCCTGAAATTGCATCAGTTGGTTATACTGAAAAGGCCGCTAAAGAAGCTGGTTACGAGATCAAAGTGGGTAAATTCCCCTTCTCCGCATCAGGAAAAGCGTCCGCAGCAGGTGCTAAAGATGGCTTTGTTAAATTGATCTTTGATGCAAAATATGGCGAGTTCCTTGGCGCGCACATGCTAGGCCATAACGTAACCGAAATGATTGCTGAAGTAGTTACCGCTCGCAAACTGGAAACTACCGGTCACGAGATCATTAAATCGGTTCACCCGCACCCAACCATGAGCGAGGCAGTGATGGAAGCTGCCGCAGAAGCTTACGGCGAGTGTATACATTTATAAGAGTTTATAGTTGATGGTTCATAGCTCATGGATTGTTCCGGCTATGAACTATTGACTATGATCTATCAACTCCCTTCTATGAAACTCCACACCATCGATACCGGTTTCTTCAAATTAGATGGCGGTGCCATGTTCGGCGTGGTTCCTAAATCTATCTGGAACAAAACCAATCCTGCCGATGAGAATAACCTGTGTACATGGGCCCTTCGCTGCCTGTTGGTTGAAGATGGTGATCGCCTGATACTCATAGATACCGGCATTGGCGATAAGCAGGATGCCAAATTCTTCAGTCATTATTACCTGCATGGAGATGCGAATCTGAAGTCATCTTTAGCCAAGCTCGGATTTACAACTGATGATATTACCGATGTATTCCTCACCCACATGCACTTTGACCATGTTGGTGGTGCAGTGAAGCGTGATGGAGAAAAACTGGTGCCCACATTTAAGAATGCAACTTATTGGAGCAATCACCAGCACTGGGATTGGGCTGTCAATCCAAATGATCGTGAAAAAGCATCTTTTTTAAAGGAAAATATACTACCCATACAGGAAAGCGGACAACTGAAATTCATCGACGCGATTGACGGAGTCAACTTCATGGATGGCTTTGATGTCCGTTTCGTTTATGGGCATACAGATGCGATGATGCTGCCACTAATCAGCTACAAGGGTCAAAAAATATTGTATATGGCTGATCTTCTGCCATCTGTGGGCCACCTGCCCCTGCCCTATGTAATGGCGTATGATATGTTCCCCCTAAAAACTCTCGGCGAAAAGAAAATATTTTTGAGTGAAGCCTTGGAAAACGAATATATTTTGTATTTTGAACACGATCCTGTGAACGAATGCTGTACATTGCAACAGACAGAAAAAGGGATACGGATCAAAGACACTTTTAAACTGAACAAACTGTAAACCAAATAGTTAACAAATCAATTATTAAGTTTAAAAAGCTACTTATTTTAATTTGAATGTAAAGATAGATTGGGTTGTTATTTTTTCATAACAATTTTATACCTTTGCACGTTCAATTCATAAAGTAAGAATTGAGGTAATACATATAGATGAGACAACTCAAAATAACCCAATCTATTACCAATCGCGAATCACAATCGCTTGATAAATATCTTCACGAAATTGGTAAAGTTGACTTAATCACTGCAGAAGAAGAAGTAATTCTGGCACAAAAGATCAGGGAGGGCGATCAGGCAGCTCTTGAAAGATTAACAAAGACCAACCTGCGCTTTGTTGTATCGGTAGCAAAACAGTATCAGAATCAGGGTCTTACACTCGGTGACTTGATAAACGAAGGTAATCTGGGTCTCATTAAGGCGGCAAAACGTTTTGACGAAACTAAGGGTTTCAAATTTATCTCTTACGCTGTATGGTGGATCCGTCAATCTATATTGCAGGCTATCGCAGAGCAATCCCGTATCGTACGTTTACCGTTGAACCAGGTAGGTTCGTTAAGCAAAATCAGCAAGGCATTCTCAAAATTAGAGCAAGAGTATGAGCGTGAGCCATCTCCGGAAGAACTGGCCGACATGCTGGAAACTACTGTTGACAAGATATCTGATACATTAAGCAATTCTGGACGTCACGTATCTATGGACGCTCCGTTTGTACAAGGCGAAGAAAACACTTTGCTTGATGTATTGGAAAATCAGGAACCTAATACCGACTCTATTTTGATCAACGAGTCGCTTTCTGAAGAAATTAAACGTTCGCTTTCTACACTCACTGAGCGTGAGCGCGAGATAATCGTATTATTCTTTGGATTAGGCACTAATCATCCGCTATCCCTGGAGGAAATTGGTGAGAAGTTCAATCTGACCCGCGAGCGTGTTCGCCAGATAAAAGACAAGGCGCTGCAACGATTAAGACATACATCCAGAAGTAAAATTCTGAAATCATATTTAGGTTAATCACCTCTGAGGCCCCCGGAATACCACCGGGGGCTTTTTTGTGCGCAAAAATCTGTAACACTCGCGATTTTCAAGACGTCTTATGGTAAAGTTTCATACTTATCATAATGAACAGGCTTGGTTTATCATTATTACTGCTGCTTTCAGTTTTTTACTGGAACCAGGGCCTGTGCATTGGAAAGCCCAAACCGAATCCGGTAAAAACCATCTTCCTCAAAAAACTTCACCTTAAAACTATTGCGGGTGATCCGGAACCTTTTGGCGATTATAACAACCTCGTGGTTCCAATAAAAAGAGCCGGCAACCTGATCATCGTAGAAGCCCAGATCGACACCATGCAGGGCAACTTCATATTGGATACAGGTGCCCCCTATCTTGTTCTAAATACCACATATTTTAGAAATATGCCCAGGATAGAGGAACAGGAAGCCGGCGGTATCAATGGCGCTTCTTCAGGCACTTTCACTACAGTGGTAAAGAATTTCTCTATCCTCGATCTGCATTATTCAAGACTGACAGCCGATGTGACAGATCTTTCAGCACTTGAAAATGGCAGGCATATTAAAATATTAGGTTTGCTGGGTACCCGCCTATTCTCAAAGCTGGCTATTACAGTCGATCTATTCCATAATCAGCTATATATTCATAAGTTGGATGATCATGGTGAGATCAATCCTGCCGAACAGATATATACCAACCCCCAATTGAAAACTTCCTTTAAATACTCAGGCGATGTGATCTATCTGAAAGGTGCAATTAATGACATATCAATGTGGTTTGCATTTGATACCGGTGCAGAAGTAAACCTGTTGGATTACAATCACTCTAAAAAGATGATGCAGAACATGGAAATCATTAACAGGGCAAAGCTCACCGGAGTTGGTGGTTCAGTTTTTGAGATCATTAATGCAAAAGTTGATAAGATGACCATTGGCGACCAGGTGTTCACAAATAACCGTGTCACAATAACAAATTTGGATAAAATGGGCCGTTTTTATGGGCAATCCATGGACGGGATTTTAGGATATGACTTTTTTACACGCGGGATATTTACGATCAACTTCGTAAAAAAAGAATTTGAAATGTACATTTATAGCCATCAATAATGAAAAGGGTTTACGGGTATATGGTTTTTATAGCGGTGTTGCTCTTCAGCAATATACAAACCGCTATGGGCCAAAGCCGCAACTCGCTGCGTATTACTGATGATAATCACCTGGTGCTGCAGATCGATATCCAATCGTCGAAAAAAGCGCTGGACAGCATATTGACCATTGCCGGCGTTAGCGCTACAGCCGACCAAATACAAAAAGCAAACTTTACGGCATTAGACAAGGATGGGTGGACACTTGTTGACCATGACGGCAATTTGTACCATTTTGACAGGTCATTAGAGAAATTGAATGATAACCCACCTAAAGATCCTTACACCATTAGTTTACAAATACCACAAATAAATGGCAAGCCGGGCTATCCTGCCCAGGTAAAATATGGCATAAACCGCTTTTCAAAAGTAACAGTGTACCAATTGCCCTCCGGTCTGACACGCTTTATGCTGCCTGGATATACCAAGGCAAAAAGAGTAATGCTATCCGGCAATTTTAATAGCTGGAGTACACTAAAAGGCTCCATGACTAAAACCGATGGTGGATGGATCATCGATATAAAATTGGCTCCCGGCATTTATCAATATAAATACATTATCCAGGGTCGCTGGACAACCGATCCCAATAACCTGCAGGATGCCGATGATGGCAATGGGAACGTCAACTCTGTCTATTACAAATACAACTACACTTTTAAACTGAAGGGATATGCGTCGGCCCACAAAGTAACCGTAGCAGGAGATTTTAATAATTGGAATGTAGATGAACTAATAATGGAGCGCCATGGTAATACCTGGGAAAAACAGCTATACATGGGCGATGGTAAGCATTTCTATCGGTTTACAGTAGATGATGAATTGGTAAATGATCCTGCTAATACTGTTAAAGAAAAAGATGACGACGGGAAAATCAATTCAGTGCTGGCGGTTGGCGAAGTGGTGTATTTCAAATTGAAAGGTTATAATGATGCTGGGAAAGTATCAGTTGCAGGCGACTTCAATGACTGGGCGCCCAATAAAATATTTCTGAAGAAAACGCAGAATGGCTGGGTATTGCCGATGATACTTAACCCGGGCAACTATGGCTATAAATTTATAGTGGATGGCAGATGGATCACCGATCCGCAGAACCAGAATTATATGGTTGAGAAAGGTGTCACAAATTCATTCGTAGCTGCTAAGCCTAACTATACTTTTAGATTGAAAGGATATAAAAACGCAAAATCAGTAAAACTATCGGGCACATTCATCGACTGGGATAAAAACGGCTATACCATGACCCATAATGGCGACGAATGGACTATCAGCATAAACCTGAAACCCGGAAAATACCTATACAAATTCATTATCGACGGTAAATGGATACGCGATCCCGGTAACAAATACTGGGAAGAAAACGATTCTGAAGGGAGCAATTCTGTTCTGTGGATAGAGTAGATCTTTACCAAAGAAATCCGCTTAAAATCTCTGCCATTTTTAATGCTCAAAACGCTCGATTTGGCTTCAACCACATTGAATAATTAATAATTAAAAGGTACATTTATCAGCTAAATGTTTTTGTTATGACTATCCCTATTTACCAGGCTGATGCTTTTACCAATCGTCTTTTCGGGGGGAATCCGGCTGCTATTTGTCCGCTGACTGAATGGCTGCCCGATGAAACCATGCAAAAGATAGCGGCAGAAAATAACCTGGCAGAAACTGCCTTTTTTGTAAAGAATGGGGATGGCTATAAACTCAGGTGGTTTACTCCTGCTTATGAGATAGATCTGTGCGGCCACGCTACGCTGGCTTCAGCACATATTATATTCACAGAGCTGGGTTATAAAGGTGATACTATAAACTTCGAAACTGTAAAAGCAGGAGTTTTAACGATAAAAAAGGATGGCGATAAATACACGATGGATTTTCCATCGCGCCCCCCTATCCCGATAGAGATGCCGAATGGTCTTGCTGAAGCATTAAGTGAAAAGGCACCATTATCAGCTTATCGTTCAAGGGATTATTTTATTGTTTATGAATCAGAGAATGATATCATCGATATTTCACCTGATTTCTTCGCTTTGTCAAAACTGGATACGGTTGGAGTGATCGTGACCGCACCTGGCAAAACTGTCGATTTTGTTTCGCGTTTCTTTGCTCCCGGAGCAGGTATACCGGAAGACCCGGTAACAGGCTCAGCACATTGCAATTTAATACCCTACTGGGCCAGCAAACTGGATAAGGACAAATTGCACGCCTACCAGTTATCACCCCGCAAAGGCGAGCTCTGGTGCGAAAACAAAGGCGATCGCGTACTAATGAGCGGCAATGCCGTTACCTATTTAAAAGGAGAAATATTTATTTAAAGGTGAAAGGATAAAGGTAAAAGGATAAAGGTTTTGTTTCTACAATAAAGAGGCCTTTCACCCTTAACCTTTCACCTTTTGCCTTCATTACTTTATAAATGCAGCTTACTAAACTAGAGGTTAAGGGATTTAAGAGCTTCGGCGATAAGATAACGATCAATTTTAATGAGGGCGTTACGGCTATTGTGGGTCCGAATGGCTGCGGTAAATCCAATGTGGTTGATTCTATCCGATGGGTGCTCGGTGAGCAAAGCACCCGCATGCTCCGTTCTGAAAAGATGGAGAACATTATTTTTAACGGCAGCAAAAACCGTAAGGCCGCTAACCTGGCCGAAGTTTCGCTCACCTTTGATAATACCAAAAACATACTCCCAACAGAGTTCTCACAAGTTACCGTAACGCGTAAGTTATATCGCGCGGGCGAAAGTGAATACAGGCTGAATGATGTTCAATGCCGTTTAAAGGATATTACCGACCTTTTCCTGGATACCGGTGTTGGGGCCGACTCCTACTCTATCATCGAACTAAAGATGATCGACGAGATCATTAATAATAAAGAAGGTTCGCGCCGCAATTTGTTTGAAGAAGCATCGGGCATATCTAAATACAAGCTGCGTAAAAAGCAGACTTTCAATAAGCTAAAAGAAACCGAAGCCGACCTGGAGCGTGTAGAAGATTTGCTATCAGAGATTGAAAAGAACCTTAAAACTTTAGAGAACCAGGCAAAAAAGACCGAGCGCTATTATCGCCTTAAAGAGCAATATAAAACCCTGAGCATCATGCTTGCGTCGTTCAAGATCATCTCGTTCAGCGAATCATTGAATAAGATCGACGAACAAGAACAAAAACAGCACGGCGAAAAATTGGGAATCGTAGCACAAATCGATAGTATGGAAGCCGGTCTGCAGCAGCAGAAACTGGATAGCCTTACTAAAGAGAAAAATCTATCAACCCAGCAAAAAGCTACCAATGAGTATGTTTCGAAGATCAGGGCCTACGAAAGCGAGAAAAAGATCAAGAACGAGCATCTCAAGTTTCAGCAGGATAAGGAAGCGCGATTAACGGAAGAACTGGAGCGCGACCGGAACCAATTGAATCATGTTTTATACAATATCAAACGACTTGCAGAGGAAAAGGCCCAGGAAGATGAGAATCTGGAAGTTATACGTGTTTTGGTAAATGACCTGAAGCTCGCTGTCGATGAACTACGCGAACAGCAAGGCTCAGCCCGGGCAGAACTGAATGAGCTAACCAGCATTAACAACCGCCTGCAAAACCAGATATACAAAACTGAAAAGGATATTGATATTTTGCAGATCCAGGAACAGGCCCTGGAGCAGGAAAGTCAGCGAAATATTGAGGATACAACTAATAAAGAGGCCGAGCTTTCTCATTTTAACGATGCGGTTGCACAACTACAGAGCCGCGCTGAATCGATGGATAAAGAACTGGAAACGCTCGTCGATTTTGAAAACAAACTACAGCAGCAAATAAAGGACACAGAAGCCGAATCGGAAACCATTAAGGATACCATCGTCAAGGAAAGCCGTAAACTGGATGCCAAGCAGAACGAATACAATTTAACCAAAAGCATGGTGGACAGTCTGGAAGGCTTCCCGGAGTCAATCCGTTTTCTGAAGAAAACAGCGGGTTGGGCCAAAAGCGCACCCTTATTCAGCGATGTGCTTTTTTGCCAGGAAGAATACCGGGTGGCTATTGAAAACTACCTGGAGCCTTTGATGAACTACTACGTAGTTGAAAATTATGATGAAGCTATTTCAGCCATAAATCTTTTAAGTAATTCATCCAAAGGAAGGGCGCAGTTTTTTGTTTTGAGCAACTACGATAACTCGCCCGTCCCCCCCGCAGCTATTGCAAATGCAATTCCGGCTTTGAATGTGATTGAGGTTGAGAAGCGTTACCTGGGGCTTTGCAATCATTTATTGAAGAATGTTTACCTGGTAAATGACTCGACAGAAAACGATCTGAATAATACAGCTGTGCATGGCGACATGGTATTGATCGGCAAAAGCGGTAAGTTCAATAAATCGAAATTTACCATGGCAGGTGGCTCGGTTGGTTTGTTTGAAGGTAAACGTATTGGCCGCGCTAAAAACCTGGAGAACCTTGCTAAAGAGATCAAATCGATAGATAGCAGCCTGATCGATCTTCGCTATAAAGCAGAAGAATTGCAAAGCAAGTTGGCTGCTTTTAAAGCTTCAGGAAAAAGCAACGAGATCAATCAGCAGCAACAAGACCTTAACAGGTTGAACACGGAGTTGGTTACTGTAAAAACCCGCCAGGAGCAATACCAGGCATTTATCGAAAACAGCCGCAATCGAAAAGAAGATATTGCGCAAAAGGTCAGCAGCATTAGGGAAGATATGCTGCGGCTACAGCCCGAACTTGCTGAACTTAAAACCCAAAAAGATATTCAAAGCGATCTGCTCAACGAAAAACAATTGGCTTTTAACGAGTTGAACGAGTATACTTCGGTTCAATCCAATCGCTATAACCAGGAAAATATCCGCTTCCATCAGCAGCAGAATAAAGTATCTGGCTTGATGAAAGATATGGACTATCGCGAGACCCAGAAGGAAAGTCTCGAAAGCCGTATCGCTCAAAATAGTTCCGAGCTGGAAAAAGTAAAACAGGCCATCAACGAAAACCTGGCACAAGCAGGGCATTCGGACGATGACCTGCTGGAAATGTACAGCCAAAAAGAGGAACTGGAAAAAGCTACCCAACAGGCCGAACAGGAATACTATACCTGGCGCGGTAAGATCACCGAAACTGAAAATGATATCACAGCCCTACGCCGCAAAAAAGATCAGGCTGAGCTGCTTGAAAATGAGCTAAAGGATGAGAAGAACAACCTGAAGATCGAACTGAACGCTTTAAAGGAAAGGCTGTCTGTTGAGTTCAATATCGACATCAACGAGTTATTGGATTCTGAACCGCCGGAGAATGAGGACGAAGGTGACCTGCGCGAAAAAACTGATAAGTTAAAACGTCAGTTAGATGATTTTGGGCCTATTAACCCATTGGCTGTTGAAGCTTACAACGAGATGAACCAGCGCTTTGAGTTTATCCAATCGCAAAAGAAGGATTTGCTTGAGGCAAAAACCTCATTGCTGGCTACCATACAGGAAATTGATGATACCGCCCGTGAGAAGTTCATGGCCGCATTTACCAATGTGCGGGAGAATTTTATCAAAGTGTTCCGTTCTTTATTTAACGAGCAGGACTCCTGCGACCTGATCTTAACCGATCCGGAAAACCCACTGGAGTCGGACATTGATATTATTGCACGGCCAAAAGGCAAAAGGCCACTGTCTATCAATCAGCTTTCGGGTGGTGAAAAAACGCTGACAGCAACGGCGATCCTGTTTTCACTTTACCTGTTAAAGCCTGCCCCGTTCTGTATTTTTGATGAGGTGGATGCGCCTTTGGATGATACCAACATCGATAAGTTCAACAACATCATCCGCGAGTTTTCGGGTCAATCACAATTCATTATCGTATCTCACAATAAAAGAACCATTGCCAGTACAGATGTAATCTACGGTGTCACGATGGTTGAACAAGGAATATCCAGAGTAGTTCCCGTCGACTTAAGAGAATTAGCTGACTAAAAAACAAAAGGCGTAAAGAAATCTTTACGCCTTTTCTATATCATTTAGATGATATTATCTTTTCTTCTTGATTTTGTCAAACACCATTCCTCTGAATTTATGCTTATCCATTTTATGGGCAGCTGTTGTTTGTGCAGCAATAGAGAAGGTGCCATACTTAGCCTGCATACTTTGAATTGACTGGCTTTTTACCGCGTAAGTGCCGGTTTTAACATAATTTAATGCATGTGCCAATAAGCCTTCAGTTGGATCACCGAAATCTTTCGTCACATCGTCATAATCTGCTACGCCCGGATAATCAGCTGTTCCTGGTGTAAATCCGTTATAGTAACCGCCTTGTCCTGCTGAATTTTGTGTATAAAACTCGGGGATAAACATTTCATATTTATTGATGTCGATATCAAAAAAGCCTACCGGTTTGCCGTAGCTGGTTTCTCCGATAAACTGAACATCCATATGCGGGCGCAGGTTGTTGATTGTCAACTCACTTGCAGATGCTGTAGAGCCGGTAATTATAAAAAACACCCTATTAACATTTAATGAACCCAGCTTTGCGAAATTTGTAGCATTATCAGCAACAGCGTAGCTTATAAATTGCGGGCCATAATTATAATCCATTCCTGTTTGTTGATCCTTGCGCCACTGTTTACTAAGCAGAACCTCATGACCAGCAGTCAAAATATCGTTGTAATAAGTATTGTACATCAATGATCCGCTTTTAGCAGCTGGAACGATCAAATTATCAATATGCTCTGCTGTGGATACGTAACCACCTCCGTTATAACGTAAATCAACTACAAGGTCAGTAATACCCTGTGCTGCAAAGTTGGCGAATACCGGATCTAATTGCGGATTTGCATTAGCACCGGAAGTAAAGCTATTAAACACGATATAACCTACCTTATGACCGTTGCCCTGATCAAATATGGTGTCTTTAAGAACAGGATTAATGGTATATTCTGACACCAGCATGCTGCCCACCGTTAATGTGGACCCATCAGGCTTTTTCAAGGTCATTGAAATAGTGTTGCTATTGGAATAGGCATTTATTATAAAATTAAGGTTTGCACTGCTTCCATAACCCGGACCGTCATAATCCAGTGCTGTTCTGCCATTAATGCTAGTGATCTCGTAACCGCGCTTAATACCGGCCTGATCAGCCGGAGAGCCGGGATAAACATATTTTATGCGCAGGTCAGTAGTTGTATTATAAAATGGTGCGAAACCAAAATCGCCATGAACGCCATTAAGTTCCGAAGAAACTTCACCTGCATCAATGAAAGAGTATTTTGCTACTCCCGGATCATCTGCGTAATATTCATACGGCTGACTTGTTGCCGGGTTAATGGCATATTGTGAGATTGCATTTACTTCATTGTTCAGCGCGGTAAGTGTATCCGCACCAGTAAACGACCTTGGATTAAATGTAGCATATGTCGGCAACGACGAATACCACAAATAATCTTCTTTAGCATAGTAAAATATCGAATCTCTGATCTTATCAAGCACAGAAACTGTTGTGTCAGTGGGCTTAACGGGGGTTGGGTCGGATTTTTTTGCGCTTTTACAAGCTGCAAAGATCAAAACACCTGAAACAACAATTAAGTAAAAAAATCTTTTCATATTGAAGCAATTATGACCTGTTTCTAAAATATTGTGACTTTAACGAAATATACGGAAATATGTTATACTCAGACTTCTGAAAACTCTATTGGTTTAATTAAATCTACTCCGGATGCATCTGCGCATTGTCTATCTACATCCGAATTTCCGATCATTAATATATTTCGTCGTTGTAAGTTATGGTTTTTAATTAGCAAATCCAAGCTATCAGTCTCTGGCTTAGGAGCTATCTCGTCAGCAAAGTAGCAAGTGAGATACGGCTCAAGCCCGTGCCATTCCGTTTGTTTTATCTTATTAAGTTGCTGCTCCGGGGTGCCATTAGTCAGTATAAAAATTTGCTTGCGGTCAACAACAATATCCTGCATAAAAGCAAGTAAATCTTCATCTAACAATAGTTTCAACGGAAGTTTAGCATTGATATTCAGATGCCTGAAGTTTTGCCTGTATTTCTCATCAAGACTATACTTCTCTCTGAGGCGATCAAAAACAACTTCCTTCCCTCCTGCTAAATACGCATCCACCATCACTGAGGTTGCCTCTTTAGCATCGATCATTTCGGTATATTCCAAAAATGAGGTAAAAAGATAATAGATTTGATACAAGTAGTCTTTCTCAGGATAAAGGACATTATCCAGCTCAAATATAAAAGCGTCTTTCCTTGGGTCGATCTCGCTATACTTTATCATCCGCAGCTTCTATTTGTATATCGTATTCTTCGAATAATTGTTTTGCATTGAGTAGCAATTCCTTTTCTTCCTGCCGCAAAATCAATACACAATTTATATTCCGATCCAGGCACAAAGCGAGCACCTGGTGTGTATAAGATGTATTTTTAGGATTTGGCAAGGCAATCACTTTACCCGATTGCACCAACACCTCTGGTAATTCCAGATAATCACCCAATATCACCTCTTCCGCGTTCAAAGTACTCTTTAACCGATATGCTTCTGCTGATGCAGCTCCCGTTATAAGTGTATACACTATTATTTATTGAACAATAAAACCATCCTTCATCACCACCTTCCTGTCCGACAACTCAGCCAAATGCTCATTATGTGTTACGATAATAAAAGTTTGATGAAATTCATCCCTCAGCTCTCTGAATAAATGATGCAGTTCGTTAGCATTGGTTGAATCCAGGTTACCTGACGGTTCATCAGCAAAGATCAACGCGGGATTATTCACTAACGCGCGGGCAACAGCCACCCTTTGTTGTTCTCCACCTGACAGCTGTCCAGGCTTATGCGTCATCCTGTCTGTCAACCCTAAGCGGTTTAGCAGTACCTTCGCTTTCTGCTCCGCCACTACCTTATTATCACCCGCTATCAGCGCCGGGATACATACATTTTCCAGTGCATTAAACTCGACCAGTAAATGGTGAAACTGAAATACAAAACCAATTTGCTTATTTCTGAAGGCACTTAGGTCCTTATTATTGAGTTTGCTAACGTCAGTATTACCAATAGTCACACTACCCGAGTCTGCCTTATCCAAAGTGCCCAGTATATTTAATAATGAGCTCTTGCCGGCACCTGAAGCTCCGACAATGGTCACGATCTCCCCTTTATTTACTTCCAGGTCTACCCCTTTTAATATTTTAAGCTGTCCGTATGATTTATGTATAGCGTGCGCTTTGAGCATGGGGCTAAGTTAGTGATTAGTGATTAGAGATCAGAGACTAGTTGTTAAAAACCCGTATATACAGCCTCTAAATTGTTAATTTGTCAACTAAAAATAAAACTAATTACTGATCACTAATCTCTAATCACTGATCTCTGATTTTGTAAAACAAAATCGTAGCTTTGGCGCAAATTCTTCACACAACATGAATATTCACGAATACCAGGGTAAAGCCATTTTAAAAAGCTTTGGAGTAAGGGTGCAGGAAGGCATTGTTGCCGATACTGTTGAACAGGCCGCTGCAGCCGCTCAAAAATTAAAAGGAGACTTAGGATCAAGTTGGGTTGTAATTAAAGCACAAATACATGCCGGCGGTCGCGGTAAAGGCGGCGGTGTTAAGCTGGCAAAAAATATGGACGAGGTTAGGGAAAAAGCTGGTGCTATATTAGGCATGCAGCTGGTAACCCCGCAAACCGGTCCCGAAGGCAAAAAGGTTCATAAAGTATTGGTAGCGCAGGATGTTTACTATCCGGGCGAAAGTGAAACAAAAGAATTCTATGTCAGTGTATTGCTTGACCGTGCAAAAGGCCGCAATATTGTGATGTATTCAACCGAAGGCGGTATGGATATTGAGCACGTAGCAGAGCACACACCTCACCTGATATTTAAAGAAGAAATTGATCCGAAAGTTGGTTTGCAGCCATTCCAGGCTCGTAAGATCGCTTTCAATCTTGGTCTTTCAGGGGATGCCTTTAAAGACATGGTAAAATTCGTAACTGCGTTGTATAAAGCTTACGATGCTACGGATTCATCCCTGTTCGAGATCAACCCTGTATTAAAAACATCTGACAACAAAATATTAGCAGTTGACGCTAAAGTGAACCTGGATGATAACGGTTTATTCCGTCACCCGGACTTTGCTGATCTGCGCGACTTCCACGAGGAAGATCCAAATGAGGTTGAAGCCAGCAAATCAAACCTGAACTATGTGAAGCTTGACGGTAACGTAGGCTGTATGGTGAATGGCGCAGGTTTGGCAATGGCAACGATGGATATTATCAAATTAGCCGGTGGGGAGCCTGCTAACTTCCTTGACGTAGGTGGTACTGCCAACGCTGAAACTGTAAAGGCAGCTTTCAACATCATCCTGAAAGATCCGAACGTAAAAGCTATACTGATCAACATTTTTGGGGGTATCGTTCGCTGCGACCGTGTTGCTCAAGGTGTTATCGATGCTTACAAGGAGTTGGGAAATATCCAGGTTCCTATCATCGTTCGCTTGCAAGGTACCAATGCCGAAGAAGCTAAAAAACTCATCGACGAATCAGGTTTAAAGGTTTACTCTGCTATCCTACTGAAAGAAGCTGCTCAGCGTGTTGAGGAAGTATTGAAGAAATAGAGATTAGAGACTAGTTAACAGAGATTAGTTAATCAGGCTAACATTAGAGTTTAGCATTTAGATATTAGAATTTAAAAAGAGCCCTTAACGGGCTCTTTTTGTTTCCTTCATATTCAGCTAATATTTAAAACAAACATTTGTTTTATTAACCGGTTTGCTTGTTTTACACGAACAAAAACAAGGCTGAAAGGTTAAAGTCTATACGATTTGTCGACTTATTGTAATCTTCTTATAAAAATTAGATGTTTAAACATATATTTATTACCTTTGATTCATAAAACAATCAGTTAAAACCATGGAAACACAAACAGCAACAAATTGGGCAATCGACCCAATGCACTCTGAAGTACAGTTTAAAGTAAAACATCTTGTTATTTCAACTGTAAGCGGTTTCTTCAAAAGCTTTGAAGGAACAGTAGAATCTGAAAATGAGGATTTCCAGGACGCGAAAATCAACTTCTCTATTGATATCAATAGCATCGATACCAACCAGACCATGCGCGATGAGCACCTGAAAGGTCCTGAGTTTTTTGAATCTGAAAAATATCCTCATATCAAATTCCAGTCAACATCTTTCAAAAAGACAGATGATGATGAATATGAATTAAAAGGCGACCTGACTATTAAAGACGTTACTAAACCAGTTACATTAGAAGTAGAATTCGGCGGCGCTGCTACCGACTTTTACGGTAACACAAAAGCAGGTTTCGAAATCACAGGTAAGATCAACCGTAAAGAATTTGGTTTAACCTGGGATGGCGTAACCGAAGCAGGTTCAGTTGTAGTTGGCGAAGATATTAAATTGACCATCAACGCACAGCTTGCAAAACAAGCATAATTTAGTTGGATTGAGTTGACTGGTTGATTAAGTTGATTAGTTGACTTAGCTAAAGATTATAGAAGCCATTTGTGAAAACAAGTGGCTTTTTCTTTTTTAAAGCTATCAGGAGGTATATTTGTTAAATCACTATGCTTATAAAGATATATCCCGAAAACCCGAACCCGAAAGCAATTGAACAGGTGGCCGATGTACTTCGTCGCGGTGGATTGATCATCTACCCTACTGACACGGTTTACGGTTTGGGCTGTGATATTACCAACCAGAAAGCTATTGAAAAGATATGCCAGATCAGGCGCATTAAACCTGAGAAAGCTAATTTTTCATTTATCTGTTATGATCTGAGCCATATTTCAGATTATATCAAACCGATTGATAACGCTACTTTTCGTGTGCTCAAAAAGGCATTACCCGGCCCATTTACCTTTATTTTTAATGCGAACCACAACGTACCCAAGTTATTGAGTTCCAACAAAAAAACGGTGGGTATCCGTGTTCCGGACAACGATATAGCACGGGAAATAGTAAGGGTATTGGGCAACCCTATCCTTTCCACTTCTATCCATGATGATGATGATATCATCGAATATTCTACCGATCCGGAGCTGATTGAGGAGAAGTATGAGGATAATGTGGATATCGTGATCGACGGTGGCTACGGTGGCAATATTCCTTCAACTGTTGTGGATTGCACTCAGGATGATTTCGAGATCATTCGTGAGGGTAAGGGTGAATTGGAATTGTATTTGTGATAGGCACTAAAATATAGGTCGTGTTTCAAGAATTTTAACTCTATTCAGATACTTAGCTTGTTCTTCGGTTAAAAACATGTGATAAAAATTATCGACGCCTGACCCAATGACATCCAGCAACATATAATCAGGATATTTTCCCTTTACGATTTCGTTTACCTTAGAAATTATTTGATGATTAAATTCGCCATAAGATGTCATTGCAAGGTGATAGCTCTCACCATCCAATTTAAAATCAACTGAAAACTCTATCTCTTTCTCGATCGGGAGATCAGGATGTCCATCCTTAATATCATGAAAATTTAAAATCCCATGCGATATCATATTTAAGGATTCAAGATAGGATTTATAAGGTTGTCTTTCTATTCTTTTCCACCGGCTTATTATGGCAACCGTGTCTGGAAAACAACCTATTAAATTAACATAGTTTCCATATGTTCTATCATAAATAGTGATTAAGATTTCTTCAACTTCTCTATCATTCAAATGGCTTAACACACCAGCGCTTTTGTAATGATACAATGCATATTGAATCTGATGATAGGTTAAGTTAGGCCGAAAGTTGTAGTATTGGCGGATATATAAAAAACGCTCGCGTATTTTTGAAAAATCAAACAATGACTGCATTTGCTGATCAACTCTGCAGATCGCAAATTCATAATCTTCTTCAAGCGCTCCCTTTGATGTAGATTCATCATTAATCAGAACAAAACGATAATCATATCCAAAATCAGTTAATGTGTTATTAATTAGCTCGAGGAAATTTTCAATATCATAACCATAATTATATTTTTTTGATGCGAGATCGTTCCTTAATTCATACCTATGGCTAAAGATTCGTCCTGCTATTTGAAAAGACAGATTTATCAATTTATAAGCGGGTGTTTTTATCTCATCGTTTTCGATCTCTTCGTAATAACATTTGTCTATTACAAAACTATGAGACAACTCATCGAATATCTTCAGTAGTCGTTTAAATAGATTATTACGATCATACTTCTTGGGATTAAAGCCAAAAAAACGGCAGTTATAACAATATCTAAAGAAATCCAGATATGAATTCAATTCGCCTTTTTCAATTGCGCTAGACAATCTTTTTTCTTTTCGATGATCTATTAGGTTGCTCTTAAAATCGTCCCCCTTTAATTGTTTAAAGAATTCAAGTTGATGCTCCCTAGTAAAACTTAGGTAAAAATGATTAAGATTTGTTAAACGATAAATTAAATGAAAACTGTCCGCTATTTGGAAATTTGATATTTCAGTTTTAAGCTTTTGGTTTGTGATATTTTCAATAAGATTATTTGAGAATATCACGTCCAGTAAGCTATTTAACAAATCTGGTTCTACTTTATCTTTTTGTAGTCCCTTAACCCGATAAATAAACATTACTGGCCCGGATGGGTATTGATTACCAAATGTTTTTGCATAAAAAAACAAGAATACTGCCTTTAATATATTATCAGAGTACTCGTTAAGGCTGGACTCTAACTCAATTCTTTCGTCTGAAGAGATAATTTTATTGATAACAAGGTCTTCGGTAATTTTATGGCGCATAACGCTTAGTATATGTGCAATATACTAAAAATCAAACTTTATCAAGGCCTTATCGTCTTCACAAACTCCGGTATCTTCTCCAAATAATTCTCAGTTGCCAAAAACTTCACAAATGCACTGCCGACAATAGCGCCTCTGGCATATTCACAAGCTTTAGTGAACGTTTCATTATTAGAGATACCAAAGCCAATTATTGCAGGATTTGTTAGTTGCATGGCTTTGATGCGTTTGTAATAATCCTCAATGGCGTTGGATACCTCAAGATTTTTTCCAGTGATGGATGATGAAGATAGCAGGTAAATAAAACTATTGGTCAGGCCATCGATCTTACGGATACGTTCTTCTGAAGTTTGCGGAGTAACCAGGAAGATATTGCTTAAACCATTTTCAATGAAGTGTTTTGAGTATAAATTTTCATATTCATACATTGGCAAGTCAGGTACAATGACACCATCCACCCCTACCTCAGCCGCCTTTTTGCAGAACCTTTCTATCCCATATTGAACCATTGGGTTTACATAGCCCATTAATAAAATTGGTATACTGACACGCTTGCGCAGGTCTTTCAGCTCTTCGAACAACTGATTCAGGTTCATACCATTCTCTAGCGCTTTTTCCGAGCTATGCTGAATAGTAGGCCCATCGGCAACCGGATCAGAATATGGAAAACCTATTTCAAGAAAATCAACTCCCGCTTTTTCCAATGCTTCAGCAATGTCAACTGTAGTATTCAGCTCAGGGTATCCCGCAGTAAAGTAAATGGATAACAGGTTATCTTTTTTAGATTCGAAGAGTTTGTTTAGTCGGTTCATTTTGGTGCTTTTTGTCGGAACCTGAATTCTCCGAATTACTTAAATTTATCGAATGACATTCTGGTAATTCTTAAATTCAGTAAATTCTGGTTCAGACAATTAAAAATTAAAATATTTTATATACGTGCTCAAATCCTTATCCCCTCTGCCCGAAATGCAGATCACTACAATATCATCCTTTTTAAAGGTCATCTTTTCTAAATAAGCCAAAGCATGAGCTGTTTCAATGGCTGGAATTATCCCCTCCAGTTGTGAGCAGAGTAAACCAGCCTGTAGAGCTTCATCATCCGTAATGCTTACATACTGTGCACGTTGTACCTTATACAAATGCGCATGCTGCGGACCTATACCCGGATAATCCAAACCGGCCGAAATGGAATAAGGCTCTACTACCTGTCCATCATCCGTCTGTATTAAAATGGTACGACTGCCATGCAAAACGCCTTCCCGGCCCAAAAAAGTAGTGGCTGCTGAGTGCCCACTTTCTACCCCCTGTCCAGCTGCTTCAACAGCAACCAGCTTTACCGATTCGTCATCCAGGAAATGGTAAAACATCCCCATAGCATTACTGCCGCCGCCCACACAGGCCATCACATATTGCGGCAATTCGTTGCCGGTATGTTCCAGTAATTGTTTTTTAGTCTCCTGCGAGATGATGGATTGAAACTGCGCTACCATTTCGGGGTATGGATATGGCCCTACAACCGAACCAATGATATAATGCGTATCAACCGGGTTATTGATCCAGTCGCGCATAGCCTCGTTAGTAGCATCCTTTAATGTTTTACTACCTGATGTGGCCGGAACAACCTTTGCGCCCAGCATTTTCATACGCGAAACATTCGGTGCCTGGCGCTCCATATCAACTTCGCCCATGTATACCACGCATTCAATACCCATTAAAGCGCATACCGTAGCAGTGGCCACTCCATGCTGACCAGCTCCTGTTTCGGCGATGATCCGTTTTTTACCAAGGCGACGTGCCAGCAATATCTGCCCTATAGCATTATTGATCTTATGTGAACCGGTATGGTTCAAGTCTTCGCGCTTGAAAAATATATTGGCACCATATTTTTCAGAATATCTTTTCGCCGGGTACAATGGCGATGGACGACCAACATAATCTCTCAAAAGCTGCTCAAATTCAGCTTTAAAACCGGGATCATTTAGTATTTGGACGTATTGCTGTCTTAACTCTTCTACGTTGGGGTACAGCATTTCGGGGATATAAGCCCCACCAAAATCACCGTAATACCCATGTTCGTTAACTCCGTATTTCATCGTAATAGTTCGAATGCGTTTTTTAATTTTTCAATATCTTTCAACCCCGGCTCAATTTCAAAGCGACTGTTGAGATCAACTCCATAGAACTGCGGATGTTTGATCGACTTTACTTCCTTCAAATTATCCAAACTCAGTCCCCCGCTTAAAAAGAAAGGGACATCCAGTTTGTATTTATCCAATAGTGACCAATCAAAGCTTTTTCCAGAACCGCCATGTTTATCAGTTTTAGTATCGAACAGAAAAAAGTCAACACTGCTAACATATTGGTTCAGTCTTTCAAAATAAAAGTTCTCATCAATCCCAAAAGCCTTCATCACCATTACTTTGCCTTTAAACTCAGCACAAAACTCAGGGTCTTCATTGCCATGCAACTGAATCGCATCAAAATGATATTTATCGATCAATTGATGAATTGCTTCAGCTGTTTCATTTACAAAAACTGATGTTTTACTAATTGTTTCCGGCACTACAGCTAATGTTTCATCATCCAATTCCGAAGCAAAACGCGGGGATGGCGCATAGCAGATAAATCCTACATAATCAGGCTTTAATGCTGTAACGGCTTCAATATTGTCGCGGTTTTTCAGTCCGCAAATTTTTATTTGCATTAGTTGCTGCTGATCAATGTTTTAAAACTGTTTAATGCTCTCTTGCTTATCAAAGCTTCATCGGCCTCATAAAAGCAATCGCCAAATGATTTCTCCGGGTGAATGGTTTTAATAGCCAAAGCTGCATTGCAAACCACAACGTTATTTTGAGCATTCGTGCCATCGCCATTCAGCACGCCCATAAATATATCTGCCGATTCTTTCACTGTGCTTCCCCCTCCTATTGCTGCCGGGTCAAGCTTTTCAAAGCCAAGGTTTTCAATGCTATTGATCTTTTCACCTTCGGCAGAGAAAGTTTTAAAATCTCCGGTCAATGATATCTCGTCATAACCATCCAAAGCATTCAGGATGGTGTATTTTACATCTGATTTTTGATATAGGTATGCATAAATACGTGCCAACTCCAAATTAAACACCCCTACCATCTGGTTTTTAGGTTTGGCGGGATTTACCATCGGCCCAAGCATATTGAAGAAGGTTTTTACACCCAGTTCTCTACGTATTGGCGCTACAGTTTTCATCGCCGGGTGGAATAAAGGCGCATGCAGAAAGCAAATATTGGCTTTATCCAAGCTTTTATTCAGCTTATCGCTTTCATTAGTAAACTGGTAACCTAAAAACTCCATCACATTGGATGAACCGCAACCTGATGATACTCCATAGTTACCATGCTTAGCCACTTTGTATCCAGCGCCCGCCACAATAAACGAAGCCAGTGTAGAGATATTAAAGGTATCCTTCCCGTCGCCACCGGTACCGCAAAGGTCGATCAGTTCGTTTGTCTCGAGGTTGGCGGGCAAGCACAGATCGAGCATGGCATCGCGGAAACCTTCCAACTCATCAACGGTAATAGTCCGCATACAATAAGCGGTCATAAATGCCGCCATTTGCGAATTGTTATATTTTCCCTGTGCAATGTTGGTCAGAATTTCCTTCGATTGCTCGCGGGTAAATGTCTTATGCTCAAATAAATGGTTTAATATTGCTTTCATGGCTTGTAGCTAATAAAAAAGGGCTGCCTTGTGGCAACCCTTCTCGTATATATCATTTTTAAACAAACACGGGACTGCCTTACGATTACTCGTTAAGCCACCACCAATTGTTGTTTAATACTTTGTTCATGATCTTGTGCGACAAATATGGAAATAGTTTTTACTAAAAGCAAGGGGAATTATAATTTTGGTTGGAGAAGTTGTAGATGTTGTATTGGTTGAAGTAGTTGATTTCTTTTTCCAATTTTTTTAACCTTTTAAACCATTACAACCTTTTAAACCATTACAACCAAACAACATGCCCATCCACAAACGCAAATTTAACCCGGAAGATGACTTAGGATTCGGCACCCAGCCGGTGCTCAAGAATCAGCCGCTGATACGCCAGGACGGTTCCATCAATGTAAAGCGCCGTGGATTGCCATTTTACAATACAGCCAATAATTACCATAAACTCATCACCATGAGCTGGCGCAAATTCTGGCTCATTGTGCTATCCTGTTATTTAGTTATCAATACCCTATTTGCCTTTATCTATCTCTATATAGGGGTTCAAAACCTTAACGGCGCAGAGGGAACGGATACTTATCAGCATTTTTGGGATGCTTTTTTCTTTTCGGCGCAAACAATTTCGACTGTGGGTTACGGGCACATCAGTCCGAAGGGAATGGCCGCTAATAGCGTTGCCGCTTTAGAATCAATGATGGGCCTGCTTGCGTTTGCTTTGGCAACTGGTTTATTATATGGACGCTTCTCCCGCCCTACAGCAAAAATTGTTTATAGCGAAAATTTGCTGATAGCTCCTTACGGTGAAAATGGAAAAGCTCTGATGTTCAGACTGGCGAATTTACGCCGAAACACCCTGATCGATCTGCAAATGGAGATCATCTTCTCTTACAACGAAAATGTGAATGGTAAACTGGTACGCCGTTTCTTCCCGCTTGAGTTGGAAAGAAAAAATGTGAGCATCTTAACCTTAAGCTGGACTGTGGTACATCCATTGGATGACAACAGTCCGTTGAAAGATTTAAACGTTGAAGATCTAAAAGGCACACAAGCAAGTGTTGCGATATTACTGAAAGCTTTTGACGATACGTTTTCGCAAACTGTACATTCACGGACGTCTTATAAGTGCGAGGATATCATCTGGGATGCGAAATTCACACCGGCATTTGATAGAGATGAGGACGGTACTATCGTATTAAACCTGCATAAGATTGGTAGCTTTGTGAAGTTGTAAGGTCGGTGTAGTAGTTGTAAAGGTTGTATTGGTTGTAAAAGTCAGGAGAAAATCAACAACTACAACATTTACAACTTCTTCAACATTTACAACCAATAATAACCACTACAACTTCGACTGACAAAGCTCGATCAGCACGCCATTAGCACTTTTAGGATGAAGAAAGCAAACTAGTTTATTATCTGCTCCTTCTTTAGGTTGATCATTCAGCAATACAAAACCTTCGTTTTTAAGACGTTCCATTTCGGCTATAATATCCTCTACATCAAAGGCTATGTGGTGTATTCCCTCCCCTTTTTTCTCGAGGAACTTATGAATGGGGCTATCAGCCGAAGACGGTTCGAGCAATTCTATTTTATTTGGCCCTGATTTCAGGAATGCAGTTCTAACTCCCTCTGAAGCAATGGCTTCTATTTTATACACTGTTGTATTCAGCAGTTTTTCATATATCAATCCCGCCCCTGCAATGTCCTTCACGGCGATGCCGATATGCTCTATCTTTCTCATACCCAAATATTGCAAATAATTACCTTTATCTGATTATTCACCCTTGTTTTGAATGATTTTAAATAAAAACTTTGCATATCTTTGTAATGTTTAATAATTGATATAAATATGAACCTTCCTATATACCTGGATAATAATGCCACAACGCCCATGGACCCACGGGTTCTGGATGCGATGGTGCCTTATTTTACCCAGAAATTTGGTAATGCCGCAAGCCGCAATCATGCGTTTGGATGGGTGGCAGAAGAAGCTGTTGATTACGCACGTGAACAAGTTGCCAAAATTATTGGTGCTACTGAAAAAGAGATCATCTTTACGTCGGGCGCTACCGAGGCCGATAACCTGGCCATAAAAGGTGTGTTTGAAATGTACCAGGAAAAAGGCAACCACATTATTACGGCGGTTACCGAGCATAAAGCTGTACTGGATACCTGTAAACATATTGAGAAATTAGGCGGTAAGGTTACTTATTTATCCGTTAAGGAAGATGGTTTGATCGACCTGAACGAGTTGGAAGCCGCCATGACCAAAGAAACTATTTTGGTTTCAATCATGTATGGTAACAACGAGATCGGTGTGATTCAGCCTGTAAAAGAAATTGCTGCTATTGCCCATAAGCATGGTGCGCTGTTCATGACAGATGCGACCCAGGCAGTTGGTAAAATTCCGGTTGATGTAAATGCTGACGGAATTGACCTGCTGGCTTTCAGTGCTCACAAAATATATGGCCCTAAAGGTGTAGGTGCGTTATACGTACGCCGTAAAGGACCGCGTGTTAAAGTTACTGCACAAATGGACGGTGGCGGTCACGAGCGCGGTATGCGTTCAGGCACTTTGAACGTTCCTGGCATCGTTGGTTTCGGTAAAGCTTGTGAGCTGTGCATCCAGGAGATGGAAAGCGAAGCAAAGCGTTTATCTGCTATGCGCGACAGACTGCAAACTGCTTTAACTGTGCTGGAAGAAAGCTACGTAAATGGCAATGTTGAACATCGTTTACCACACGTAGCCAATATATCATTCAAATATGTAGAAGGTGAAGGTTTGATGATGGCGATGAAAGACCTGGCAGTATCTTCTGGTTCTGCTTGTACGTCAGCTTCGCTTGAACCATCTTATGTATTGAAGAGTTTAGGTTTGTCTGATGATCTGGCGCATTCATCTATCCGTTTTGGTTTGGGACGTTTTACCACCGATGAGGAAGTAGATTATGCTGTAGAGGTAACCAAAAAGGCCGTTACTCACCTCCGCGAGCTTTCACCACTATGGGAAATGTTCAAAGAGGGGATCGACCTGAACTCAATTGAGTGGGCAGAACACTAAAAAGGTTTGACGTAATCCGTTCTACGTTTTACGTCAGTATATTATTAAGAAAAAACGTACAACATAATACGTATAACGTATAACAAAATTTAAAGAAATGGCTTATTCAGAAAAAGTAATTGATCACTATACCAATCCGCGCAATGTTGGTACTTTAGATAAAAGCAGCAGCAAAGTTGGTACTGGTTTGGTTGGTGCACCTGAGTGCGGCGACGTGATGCGCCTGCAGATCCAGGTTGATGACAACAACATCATCACTGATGCTAAATTTAAAACATTCGGCTGCGGTTCAGCTATTGCCTCTTCATCATTGGCAACGGAGTGGCTTAAAGGCAAATCTATCGACGATGCGATGAAGATCGACAACATGGATATTGTTGAAGAACTGGCTTTGCCGCCTGTAAAGATCCACTGCTCAGTATTGGCAGAAGACGCGATCAAAGCAGCAATAAACGATTATCGCGTAAAGAATGGCTTAACGCCAATTGAAAGCGAAAAAACACATCACTAATTAGATGTGAGATGTTAGATATGAGATGTGAGACTCTCCTATCCGGCAAATTATGAACTTATTTGAGTTTGAATATTTGAAAGTTATCTCAAATCTCATGTCTCAAATCTCAAATCTCAAAAATGGTAACAGTAACAGATAAGGCGAAAGATAAGATAGATCACCTGATAAAAGATTCGAACCTGGATGGTTCTTATTTTCTGCGTGTATCGGTGCAGGGAGGTGGGTGCTCAGGCTTATCATACAACCTTGATTTTGATAACGAAATGAAAAAAGGCGACCAGTTTTTCGAAGACAAAGGTGTTCGCATCGCTTTGGATATGAAGTCGTTCCTGTACCTTGCCGGTACCGAGCTTGATTTTTCAGACGGTCTTAACGGTAAAGGTTTTAACTTTCACAACCCAAATGCAACCCGTACCTGTGGTTGCGGCGAAAGTTTCTCAGTTTAAATTTTCAAGTCCAAATAATAAAAAAGACCTCACACTATGAGGTCTTTTTTATTTTATACTGATTTAATAAATCCGTACCTTCAATTTCAATGAACCTTAAGCTTGTATCACCCCGTTTTATTATAATCTTGCTTACTCTTTCTATATCGTTGAGTAGCAAAACGTCTTCAGCACAAACCAAAATGAGATCTATTGAAGAATTAACTGCCGACGTTTCGGGATGGCCGCATGTAAAAGACATGCTAAAAACAGCTAAAAACCAGGTTGAAGTTTTACCAGCTGACCCAACGAAAGCAAAAGAGGCATTATATCAAACCCAGGTAACAACACATTCGACAATGGGGGCCATAATATATTTTACTGGAGGATTATTAATAGATAACGGATGGTTACGAATACTTGGGGCCGGAAGTGTGAAATTAAACAGAAGCCTTCCTGGATGGAATAAGGGAAAAACTTTTAGCTCATTTGGCGAGCAACCAAAATTTTTACTTGTCGCAGATGATGCAGTTGGGGGTTTCTATGCTATTAACGGTGGCGCGTTAGGCAAAGACGTTGGAAATGTTTATTATCTAAGTCCTGATAACTTAAAATGGGAGCCCTTAAATCGCGGCTATACTGATTTCTTAGATTTTTGCCTGAATGGCGATATAAATAAATATTATGATGGACTGCGATGGCACACATGGAAGAATGATGTTAAAAACCTGCCCGGCACACGTGGATTTCATTGTTATCCGCCTTTATGGACAAAAGAAGGGAAAGACATCAATAAAGATTCCCGTGCAGAAGTTCCAATTCAGGAGCTCTACGATCTGACAATTGATACAATCAATCAATTATCGAAGCAATAATATCTTGCATTTTCTTGAACTACTCATGGTTACCACCTCCTAATAATCATTTTTATTATCGGTGTAATCGTTTTATATTTATCGGAGTAATCCAATTATAAATAATGAATTCTGTAGCTGAGCGAACGACCGTTCCGAGTCTTATACGCAACGTTGTTGCCAATATCCATCCCGATACCCATACATTTATGACCCACAAGGTAAAAGATGAGTGGGTAACTGTTTCTTATCGCGAGACTATTGAAAAAGCCGATGCGATATCCGCGTGGTTTTTAGAGATGGGTGTGATGAAGGGCGATCGTTTGGCGCTTATAATTGAGAATGGCCCCGATTATGTTTATTACGACCAGGCCTTACAACAAATAGGCGCGGTAAATGCGTCTATCTACCCTACTCTTTCTGAAAGCGAGATCGAATATATTTTAAATGATTCAGGCGCAAAAACTATCCTGGCAGGCAACCCTTTCCTGTTCAGAAAAGTAATTAAGATAGCTAACAATTGTCCCGCGTTAATACGCATTATACCTGCCTTTGATGATTATCAGAAACAGTTGGGCAATGCAAACCTAAATGCCGGTGTTATAGGATTCAATGAAGTGGTCAACGAAGGAAAACAACTGGTTGAAAAACATCGCTCTGCGCTAAACAGTTCAAGAGAAGCCATTTTGCCTTCTGACCTGTCTTGCCTTATTTACACTTCGGGTACAACCGGCATTCCTAAGGGTGTGATGCTCACTCATCACAATCTAACGGAAAATGTCCGTGCAAGTCTTGAGCAGATACAGGTGTTAGAGAAAACAGATGTATTCTTGTCCTTTTTACCATTGTCGCATGTATTCGAACGTACAGCAACCTATCATATCTGCTTATATGAAGGCTGCCAGATCGCATTCGCTCAAAGCCTGGATTTGCTGGCCAAAAATATGGCTGAGGTAAAACCGACAATTATGTGTTGCGTTCCGCGCTTGCTGGAGCGTATTCATGACAGGGCAATGAAAAATGGCTTATCTGCAGGCGGAGCTAAGACGAAGATTTTTGTATGGTCACTCGGTATTGGCAAAAAATATAGGCTGAAACATGAGGACGGAAAAAAGCCGGGACTACTGCTTCGTAATCAGCATAAAATTGCCGAGAAGCTGGTATTCAGCAAAATAAAAGAAAGAACGGGTGGGCGGTTGAAGTTCTTGATTTCAGGTGGGGGCGCCCTTCCAAAAAACATTGGTGAATTTTTTGGAGATCTGGGAATCAAAGTATTAGAGGGCTTTGGTTTAACGGAAACTTCACCTGTTATGGCCGTCACTGAAAATGAAAGGGTTATCTACGGTACCGTTGGCCGTATCATTCCGCGCATCGAGGTGGGCATTCAAAATGTCGATACTAAACAAATTTATACCATTCAAACACACAATAATTTCAATCCCGGTTTTCAGTCGGAAGAGGGTGAGATTGTTGTACGCGGTCATTGTGTAATGAAAGGTTATTGGAATAAACCCGAAGAAACCGCAACGGTGATAGACCCGGATGGTTGGTTTCATACAGGCGACATCGGCCGCTTCTTCAAAGGCAACCTGCAAATTACCGACAGGCTGAAAAATATGCTGGTAAACGCCTATGGGAAAAACATCTACCCAACCCCGGTGGAGAACACTTATTTAAAGAGCCCGAGGATAGAACACGTCTTTTTAGTTGGCGATAAACGGGAATATATTACCGCTATAATAGTACCTGCAAAGGAGATCCTGCAGGAGACTTTTAATCTTAAGGAGGAATTTTTTAATAAGCCGGAATTGTTTATAGAAGATAAAGAAATTATTGACTGGATAGCCCAGGATATCAAACGTTTATCAAACGAATTGGCTAAATTTGAGAGGATCAAAAACTTCAAGGTAAAACGCAATCCATTCAGCATGGACGAAGGCGAAATCACCCCTACCATGAAGGCCAAACGTAAGGTAATTGAAAAAAAATACGCCGCTGCCATTGACGAATTGTATTTACAGGAAGCAGAGGTGGATTAGCATATAGATGTTATTTAAAACATGGTGCTATGGATAAGAAGAGATTGGCCTGTATGGCAGGCTTTATTGTGTTGGCATTGACTTTTTCGTGCAAGAAAGAACACACAACAAATCCGCAAACCACCGTTTCGCCACTCTATCCGGGTAAGTACCTGCTTTTTGATGCCGATCAGGCGTTTAACAGTGGGCTATCACCGGCTCCAAGTGCCTACACAGCTATTTACTATGCAAACCTGGATGGCTCAAACATAACCAGGATAACACCGAATGATCCGGGTTATTATTGTTATCGCCCTTCGTGGTCGCCCAATGGCCAATACGTGCTTTACACAAGAGGAGATGCTGCTGATACCGACCGCAGATTATGTGCTATTGATATAAACGGAGGACATTTCCAAACTATCACCAAAGGCGACGAGGTTGATTATGGAACATTCTCGCCAGACGGTTTCAGGGTTGCTTATACTAAAAGCCTGGTACATTACATTCCATTTAAATACGATATCTACGTTTGCAACAGTGATGGTACAAGCGAGCGTCGTATTACTACGTTTGCAGACTTTAACGGCGCTGTTGCAAATCTCCACTGGGCGTCAGACAACAAAATATATTTCGAAGGCACAAGCGACCGCGACAAGACCGGTGTTTACTCTGTTAATCCGGATGGCAGCAACTTAAAGTATATCATGTATGATGTCGACTTCCTTGGGATATCGCCAGATGCCAAACACCTGCTTTATGATCTGAGTGACGGCCTGTACACCTGTGATGTGGATGGCACCAATATAAAAACCATTATAAAGTACGATAACAGCAATCCTAATTACCTGATAGGCGCATCGTGGTCGGCAGATGGCGACCAGATATTTTTATCCAATGCTGATTATCCTGCCCATATAGGAATATATAGCATCAATAGCAATGGCTACGGTGGGTTACACCAGATATTGACTGGGTACTATGAGTTTCCAACGGTGCACTGATCAAGTTCATTACCATAGGAAGTATTGGTCTATTTCGGGTTTTTCATGCTTTTCTGTGTGTAAACTCCAACTCATATCTCAAATCTCACCTCTCAAATCTAAAAAAAAGCTATTTTTGCAGCCTTAATAAATACTATGAGTATCGCTTTATCCGAACAGGAAATTTTACGCCGTAATAAGTTAAATGATCTACGGGCGTTGGGCATCAATCCTTATCCGCCCGAAGAGTTTAAAGTCACTGCGACTGCGCAGGACATTTTGGAAAACTTTGAAAAATCTCCTGAAACTTATAAACAGGTAACCATCGCAGGCAGGATAATGAGCTTCAATGTGATGGGAAGCGCCTCATTTGCTAAGCTGCAAGATTCTACCGGACGCATCCAGGTTTATCTGAAACGCGATGATATTTGTCCGGGTGAAGATAAAACCTTGTACAATACTGTATTTAAAAAACTGCTGGATTTAGGCGATTATATCGGTGTAAAAGGGTACGTTTTCACTACCCAAACCGGTGAAGTTTCGGTGCACGTGCAGGAATTTACTCTGCTATCCAAGTCATTAAAACCACTGCCGATAGTTAAGCGTGATGAAGAAGGCAATATTCACGATGCCTTTACCGATCCCGAGCTGCGTTACCGTCAGCGCTATGTCGACCTGACTGTAAACCCGGAGTTCAAGCAGATCTTTATGAAACGCTCTAAAGTGATCAGCTCAATGCGCGATTACTTTAACTCGCAGGGATGGATGGAGGTTGAGACCCCTATCCTTCAGGCTGTGCATGGTGGAGCTGCTGCACGTCCATTCAAAACGCATCATAACACCTTAGATATGCCGCTTTTCCTGCGCATAGCTAATGAGTTATACTTGAAAAGATTGATCGTAGCGGGATTTGATGGTGTATATGAGTTCGGAAAAATGTTCCGTAACGAGGGTATGGATCGTACGCACAATCCTGAGTTTACCTCAGTTGAGATCTATATAGCTTATAAGGACTATATCTGGATGATGGAGATGGTGGAAAACTGCCTCGAGTATGTAACTCGTGCAGTAAACGGCATTCCTATAGTTCAGGTAGGTCAAAACGAGATCAACTTTGCAGGGCCTTATACCCGCTTAACCATGTATGAATCTATCCAAAAATATACCGGGATAGATGTATCTGCTATGGATGAAGCCGCACTGCGCAAAATCTGCGCTGACCTAGGCATCGAAATAGATGATACCATGGGCAAAGGCAAACTGATAGACGAAATATTTAGCGCCAAAGTAGAAGCTAACCTGATTCAGCCAACCTATATTACCGATTACCCGATCGAAATGACTCCGCTTGCGAAAAAACACCGCAGCAAAGATGGTTTGGTAGAACGTTTTGAGTTGTTTGTAAACGGAAAAGAAATAGCCAATGCTTATTCCGAGCTGAACGATCCCATCGATCAGCGTCAGCGTTTGGAAGAACAACTGATATTGGCGGGCCGTGGTGACGAAGAAGCAATGGCCATGGACGATGATTTTTTACGTGCACTGGAATATGGTATGCCGCCAACATCCGGCCTAGGTATTGGTATAGACCGTTTTGTAATGCTGATGACCAACCAGCACACCATCCAGGAAGTGTTATTCTTCCCGCAGATGCGCCCTGAGAAAAAAGCTAAAGTGGCTACTGCAGAGGACTTTATTAAGATAGGCGTTCCTGCTGAATGGGTTCAGGTACTTAATAAAATGGGCTTTAACACCATCGAAGAGCTAAAGGCTGGTAATCCCAATAAAGTATTTAATGACCTTGGCGGAATGCGCAAAAAATTAAAGCTTGATATCACGATGCCATCTAAAGAAGTGGTGATGTCTTGGTTTGAATAATCAAAATTCTTACTTGAGACCTTCAAAATACGAGAGACGCAAAGTATTGCGTCTCTACTTTACAATTTATTAATAAAATCATAAAACAAATAGAACTTTTATATCGATTTCTCTGTATAATTTTATAATTACACAAATTATGCAGAAACCATGACTAACTCGATATTGGAAATTACTGAAAACGAATATCTTATAAAGCTAAACCGCAGCAATTTCGATCTGTCGTTTATAAGAAGCCTACTGAAAATTGTAGAAGTATCAAACCCTTCTTCTGACGATCGGACTATAACCGAGAGGTATATATCGCCTAGGCAGAGCAACTCGTCTGAGCCGGATTACTATAGCTTTATTGATGAAAAGTAAAAGAGACGCGATGTATCGCGTCTCTTTTTTGTTTTAGAACTGGCGGTATCCGCCACGGACCACCTGTTTATCCATTTGAGCAAGCTGACCCTTCATCATCTTTATTTGGTCGGCAAGCAATTTGTTTTTATCATCCTTTGTCGCTTCCTGCAAATACATCTGTGCTTCACGCTTGTTGCGTTTAGCCATCGCAATACCTGCCAGGCTTAATTTAGCCAATGCCACGTTGTGCGACATCTTCATGCCTAAAGAAAGTGCTTTCTTAAAGTATTTTTCTGACTTCATCGGCGCTTTACGTGATTCCATCAGGCCAATCAGCAAATTATAATAGCCATGCTGGGTTTTATTCAGTTGTTTTTCGTAATCGGTGACCTTGTTAAGCCATTGTTCAGCTTTAGCTGTATTATCCTTACGCAGATAAAACTGCGCGATCAGCATGTTTTCGTTGAAAAAGAAAGTCAGCAGGATAAGTCCGCCTAAAAGGAAAACCAATATGCCCCAGCCCCAAAATCCAAAGCCACAAAGTGTTACCCCCGCTCCTGCAACCACGCAGGCAATAATTAACCGTACCAGATTCGACATAATTTTTTATGCTATAAAAATAGAATGCAAATATCCGTTTATTTGTAGTCTAAATCAAATACTACGTAATAATTATGGCGATAGCATTAGAGCCATCCTGGCTGGCAGTTTTACAGGAAGAATTTGAAAAACCTTATATGGTAAATCTTAGAAAATTCCTGCAAAGCGAAAAGGAAGCCGGGCAAGTTGTCTACCCAAAAAACGCTGATATTTTCAGGGCATTTAATGATACGCCGTTTGATAAAGTAAAAGTGGTAATTTTAGGACAAGACCCCTACCACGGCCCTAACCAGGCGCACGGATTGTCATTTTCGGTACAAAAAGGTATTGCTATTCCAAAATCGCTGATTAATATTTACAAAGAACTAGCTACCGATATTCCAGGCTTTACAAAACCTGCGCACGGCAACCTGGAAGAATGGGCCAAACAAGGGGTGTTATTGTTAAATGCAACGCTAACTGTACGCGCCGGTGAGGCCGCTTCGCATCAGAAAAAAGGTTGGGAAGTATTTACAGATGAAGTGATCCATAAACTATCTGAAAAACGAACCGGACTTGTGTTCATACTTTGGGGAGCATACGCACAATCGAAAATTCCGTTAATAGATCAAAATAAACATCATATAATTAAATCAGTTCATCCTTCTCCCCTCTCTGTCGAGCGTGGTTTTTGGGGATCTAAACCCTTTTCAAAAGCTAATGCTTATTTAGAGAAAGAAGGCGAAAAGCCGATTGACTGGCAAATACATTGAGAGAACCAGGAGTCAAGAATCAAGATATAGTTTTTCTTGGTTCTTGATTCTTGGCTCTTGACTCTAAAAATCAGTATTCCAATGGAACTATAGGTTCCTTCTTACTGGTCGACATGATCATCATGGTTTGAAAAGTTTTTACAACTGGGATTCGGCTGATCTTCTCCATGATCAACTGTTCGTACGATTTGATGTCACGGACATAAACTTTTAGCAAAAAGTCACACTGGCCGGTTACGTGGTGGCATTCGGTAACCTCTTTGATATTTTTTATCTCGTCCAGAAATACCTGGATGGTGTTATTCTTATGGAAATCTAAAGATACCTGGATAAAGGTTTTGATTCCCAGGCCGAGCTTTTCCTCGTCAACCAAAGCATGATAGCTTTTGATATACTCTGCATTTTCCAGTTTACGGACACGTTCAAGTGTTGGTGCCGGTGAAAGGCCAATCTCATTTGATAGCTGCAAATTGGTAATTCTGCCGTTTTCCTGCAAAGTCCTGAGAATCTGGAGGTCTATTTTATCGAGTTCAGCTGCCATGGTAAGTACAAATATAGTTTTTCCTGCATTAGCAGAATAAAATTGCTCACAAATGTACTTAAACAAAAATAAATTTTTTGATAAATTTTTTAGATTAGTCTAAAATTATTATTAGATTTGTTTAAATGAATACTTTTACAGAAGAGAACTATTTAAAAGCGATATATCACCTATCCTTACAATCGGAAAGCGTAAGTACCAACCAGATCGCAGCCTCATTAAATACAAAAGCAGCGTCGGTAACGGATATGCTCAAAAAGCTGGCCGATAAAGAGCTGATCAATTATGCCAAATACCAGGGTGTAACACTTACTGCAGAGGGTGAAAAAATCGCTCTGAGCATAGTCCGCAAGCACCGTCTTTGGGAGTATTTTCTGGTTGAAAAGCTCAATTTTAAATGGGACGAAGTACATGATGTGGCCGAGGAGTTAGAACATATTTCATCAAAGGAATTAATTGACCGCCTGGATGATTTTATGGGAAATCCCAAATACGATCCGCATGGCGACCCCATCCCCGATTGCAATGGTTTATTTAAAGCCCACGAATTAAAGCCGGTATCGTCATTACTTTTGAATGATACAGGTATTATTTCCGGAGTCCGGGATCATTCATCTTCATTTTTGCAATACCTTGAAAAGATGCAACTCACCATCGGCAAAAAGATTAAAGTGGCCGAGATCAATGATTACGATCACTCCGTTATCCTTCACTCAGAAGACAAAAAAGTTCACATCAGCCGCGACGTCGCCAATAATCTGCTCATCTCCCTATGAACAAGAATAACGAATCTAACCACTCATTAAGTAATGTACACAGCAGCGTCGCCACAGAAAATAAGATTGGCTGGCGCAAACTGCTGGCTTTTATAGGCCCTGCTTACCTGGTAAGTGTTGGCTATATGGATCCGGGCAATTGGGCAACCGACATTGCGGGCGGTAGCGCCTTTGGCTATAAATTGATATGGGTGTTGTTTGTTTCTAACCTGATCGCCCTATTATTGCAATCACTTAGTGCACGTTTAGGCATAGTACGAGGTCTTGATTTAGCACAGGCGTCCAAAAACACCTATCCGCGCTTTGCCAACTTTTGCTTATATATTCTTGCACAAATTGCCATTATAGCCTGCGATCTGGCCGAGATCATCGGTATGGCTATCGGTTTACAACTATTATTCCATTTGCCGTTGATTTGGGGTGTATCGCTTACTATTACAGATACTGTACTAATGCTTTTCCTGATGAACAAAGGCATGCGAAAGCTGGAAGCCTTTATTATCGCGATGATATCCATCATCGGGCTCTCCTACCTGATCGAGATGTTCATCGTAGGCCCGGACCTACCGGGAATCGCTAAAGGATTTATTCCGACCAATTTATTTAAAGGCGATAAGGTAAGCCACGAAATGCTTTATATAGCGATCGGGATAATCGGGGCGACGGTAATGCCACACAACCTTTACCTGCACTCGTCGTTGGTGCAAACCCGGCAGATTACCAGGACAGATGAGGGGATTAAATCAGCCATAAAATTTAATTTATTCGATACAACCATAGCGCTCAACCTGGCATTTTTTGTCAATGCTGCCATATTAATACTGGCAGCCAGTGCATTTTTCAGGAACGGGTATTTCGAGGTTGCAGAAATTCAGGATGCTTACAAACTGTTGGAACATATTTTTGGCGAGCTTGCTCCGGCCCTTTTTGCTACAGCATTAATCGCATCCGGGCAAAGTTCTACTATTACCGGTACCCTTGCCGGGCAGATCATTATGGAGGGGCATATCAACCTTCGTATCGAGCCCTGGTTGCGCCGACTATTAACGCGTTTACTGGCCATTTTACCCGCAGTGTTCACTATTATTTATTTTGGCGAAAGCGGCTTAGGCAGCCTTATTATTTTAAGCCAGGTGGTATTGAGCTTGCAACTAGGCTTTGCAATAATTCCACTGATACATTTTACGTCCGATCGTAAACGAATGGGTAAATTTGCTATCAGCACTAAAACCCAGGTAGTAGCCTGGGCATGTGCCATATTAATCATCGGACTAAATGGTAAACTGGTGATAGATCAGCTTCACGATTGGATAAAAGAATATCCTGCAGCCAACGTATGGATTTACTCGATAGTAATTCCGATTACAGTGGGTGTCGGCCTATTATTAGTCTATGTATTTCTGAGACCCCTATTATTTAAACATTATGACCAGCCCGCACAAGTACCGCATGGTTTGGCAACTACGATTACTGATTTGACAGCTATATCTTATAATCATATTGCTGTAACGATCGACTTTTCGAAAAACGACCGTGATTGTATCCGTCATGCAATCATGCAAGGCCATAAACATGCAAAATATACGCTGATACATGTGGTTGAAACGGCTGGTGCACGCTATTATGGCACCGAAGTAATGGATCATGAAACACAAAGCGATGTCGATAACCTTAATGTTTATGTCGAAACGTTAAAAACTAGTGGCTATAAAGCCGAAGCGCGGATAGGTTACGGTACGGCTGCCAGTGCTATTGCAAAGATCGTAAATGAAGAGAACGTCGATTTTATAGTGATGGGCTCTCATGGGCATAAAGCGCTCAAAGATCTTGTTTTTGGGACTACGGTAAATAAAGTAAGACATAAGGTAAAAGTTCCGGTACTTGTGGTCAAACCACAATAAGCTATATTTGCATCAAAATATAGCAGGGAATGAGCCAGCAGGATATCTATATAAAAAACAAAAGAGCCTATTTTGAATACTCGATACTCGACAAATACACAGCAGGAATAAAATTGCTGGGTACCGAGATCAAATCTATCCGTGAAGGCAAGGCCAACCTGAATGATGCTTTCTGCACGTTTATAGATAGCCAGTTATACGTGCGCAACCTGCATATATCTGAATACTCTTACGGTTCATTCTATAACCACGAAGCTAAACGCGACCGGGTATTGCTGCTCAATAAAAAAGAGCTAAAGAAACTCCAAACCCGCGGCGAGGAAAAGGGATTGACCATTGTTCCACTTGCTTTATTTATCAGCGAACGTGGTTTTGCCAAATTAGAAATTGGCTTAGCACAAGGTAAAAAGACCTATGACAAGCGTGAAACCATGAAAGAGCGCGATACGAAGATCGAGATGGATAGGGCGATGAAAAGATAGTGGCAGTTTTGAGTAGCAGTAGCAGTAAATTCACTGCAACTAAAAACTGCTACTGCAACTTTATTCTACCAGGCTCTATCCCCCACCAGCGGCACAAACCTAAAGGTATCCAATACATGCCGCTCATAATCATTCTCAGCAGTTTTTAGTATGGTGACCATCTTTTGCGTTTCGGCATCACCTACGGGGATTACCAATATGCCACCAATAGCTAACTGCCTTAACAATTCTTCCGGCACCATGGGTGCACCGGCGGTAACGATGATCTTATCATAAGGGGCATGCTGCGGAATGCCTTTTGAACCATCCCCTAAAAAGAAATTCGGTTTATAGCCCATATAAGGCAGAACCTGGATAGTCCGCTCGTAAAGTTTTTCCTGGCGTTCTATGGTATAAACTTTGGCACCTAGCTCTACCAAAATACATGCCTGGTAACCTGACCCTGTGCCTATTTCCAGTACCTTATCCCCTTTTTTGATGTGTAGCAGTTGGGTTTGATACGCAACTGTATAAGGCTGAGAAATAGTTTGCCCCTCGCCTATCGGGAAGGCTATATCTTTATAAGCCTGGTTCCAGAAAGTTTCATCAAAAAAGTAATGGCGCTGAACTTTACCTATAGCTTTTAGTACGGCTTCATCATCAATGCCCTTCTTTTTTAATATATCAACTAACTGTTTACGGGCGCCCTTCTCGCGGTAATTATCTATGAACTTGTATGCCATTACACGATTTTAAGATTCATCTGATTTGGCAGGATTGATTAATTTCTTGTTATATAGTCTTTTAAAGTCAAGACTAGTTCCTCCAAAGTTTATCAGCAAACCATCAGCAATATTATATACTTCCAGGTAATTTATTGCCTGATTTTTATGAACATTTTCTATTTTTTCAAAGGCTTTTATTTCCAGCATGATACAATCTTCCACAAAGAAATCAACACGTCTTGACCCTATTTTGTGCCCTTCATATAAGATCGGCATATCTTTCTCTTTTTCAAATTTAAGTGCATTGGATTCCATTTCGATTTCCAATGCTCTTTGATAAATCACTTCGGGGAATCCGTTTCCGAGTGTATTGTGAACCTTCATCGCACAACCGATGATTCTATGAGTGATGTCGTTTAATTGCATACAGGTTTAGGCTATCTTATTTGAACACAATCTATGAATTATTTTCAAATCAGACCGTCATCCATTGAATCTTTAAAATCCTAAAATCGTGTCAATAGGGATCGACATCTGGCTGCACAATGCTCCCCTTACTCAATTTAGTTGTCTGAAACTGAGTAATAACATCCCTTATAACCGCTTTAACACGATTAATCGACACCCCATCTTTTTCAAACTTGAGCATGATGGACTTAATATAATAATTACGGATACGGCTTACAAGTGGTACTTCGGGACCGATCACCCTGTCGCCAAAGTTTTTGCGCAATTCAGTTGCCAGGTATTCGGCCTGGTTATATAAAATATCAGCGCTTTTATGCTTAATATCTAAATTGATGATACGATAGAACGGCGGGTATTTAAAACTCCGGCGCTCTTCCATCTCGGTCATATATAGACCTTTATAGTCATTTTCGATTACCTGTTTGATCACCCGGTGATTGGGGTCATAAGTCTGGATGACCACTTTGCCTTGTTTACCTCTCCGTCCGGCCCTACCGCTTACCTGCGCCAGCATCTGGAAGCTGCGTTCGTTAGCGCGATAGTCGGGATATTTCAATAAGCTATCCGCGTTGATGATACCAATTACAGTTATATCCGAAAAATCCAACCCTTTTGCTACCATTTGTGTGCCGACCAAAATATCTATCCGCTTTTCTTCCAGGTCATTCAAGATATTCTGCAACGAATTTTTGGAGCGAGTGGTATCCAAATCCATACGACTTATACGGGCCTCCGGTAAAAGCATAGTAAGCTCATCTTCCACCTTTTCGGTACCAAATCCTTTATACTCTAAATGTGTCGAACCGCATGCCGGACAAATTGATGGCGCATCTTCCCTATATCCGCAATAATGACAATGGAGTTTTCCGCTGCTTTTGTGGTAGGTCAGGCTCACATCGCAATTGATGCACTTAGGCGTGTAGGCGCAGGTCCGGCAGATCAATAATGGGGCATATCCCCTTCGGTTTTGAAATAGAATTACTTGTTCTTTGTTAGAAAGAGCCTTCGCCATATCCTCCATCAGCACACTGGTAAAGTGCGATTGCATAGTTTTCTTTTTGGTTTCTTCAGCAATACTTACTACTTCAGTTTGCGGAAGCTCTACACCGCCAAATCGCTCCAGTAACTCAACCAAACCGTATTTGTGGGTACGGGCGTTGTAATAGGTTTCAAATGACGGAGTAGCTGAGCCTAACAACACTTTACTATGGTAGCTATTAGCCAGATAGATAGCCGCATCGCGGGCATTGTAGCGGGGAGCAGGATCGAACTGTTTATAAGATGTTTCGTGTTCCTCATCAACAATGATCATCCCCAGATCATCAAAAGGTAAAAACACCGATGAACGCGCACCTAATACTACTTTATATTCGAGGTTCAATACTTTTTGCCAAACCTCTACTCGTTCATTATCATTAAACCTGGAGTGATAAACACCAATGCTGGCACCGAAATATTGCCTTAGGCGCTCTATGATATGCGTCGTAAGGGCAATTTCCGGCAAAAGATAAAGTACTTGTCTGCCCGAATTGATCATGTCCTCTATCAACCGGATATATATCTGCGTTTTACCGGATGAGGTGACTCCATGTAGTAACACCACATCCTTCTGCTCAAACTGCTCTTTTATCTCATTCAGGGCATTCTGTTGATTTTCACTCAACAGAAAATCACTGCTGAATTCATCTTCATCAAAGTATAAACGGCTTACGTTCTTTTCTTCAGCAATAAATATTTCCTTCTCAATCAGGGATTTGATGCTTGCATCACCCGCACCGCTTTCTTCTACCAACTCGCTTTTGGAAATAGTTTTCTGATGACGTGCCAATTTAATATAGGCCAGCAATGCATCAGCTTGTTTTGGTGCGCGTTTCTCCAGTATCGGGAATAATTCTTTTAAATTCTCCGGATCATTATAAATTGGATTAAGCTTTATAAAAGTCTTCTTGCGCGGCTTGTAGCGTTCACTCACCTCTTCTGAAATATTGATTATATGCTTTTCGAACATCAGTTTCAGGATAGGCATCACTGTTTTCTGGCCCAGCAGTTTAGCAATATCGCCAACCGTAAGCTCAGATTGCAGCTCAAGCGCTTCGACGATCATGAACTCTTTATCATGCAACGCGGTCCTGTCAAATTCAAACCCTTTATTCAGAACAACTTTTGTCTCACTGGCCAATTTTAGTGCTGACGGTAAAGCTGCATTCATTACCTCGCCTACTGTGCACATATAGTACTCAGATAACCATTGCCAGAATTGCAGCTGCCGCTCAGAAACTACAGGCCGGTCATCTAATATTTCGATCAGGTATTTTGCTTCATACTTTTCCGGGGCCTGGTTGCCAATGGAGGCTACTATCGCCGTATACAACTTGCTTTTGCCAAACTGTACAACAGCACGCTTACCTACTGCCACTTCATTATTTAGCTGGAAAGGTACGCGGTAAGTATAGTTTTTCGCTATCGCCAAAGGCAAAATTACCTCGACAAAAAGCGTCTCCCTATCGGTATGGTGTACTTCGGCAAATTCAAGCATTTTGATTACTTATTTCTGTAGGCAGCTAACCCCATGGTGATCCAGCCACCAATGAACATCAAACCGCCAAGTGGTGTTACCGGGCCCATTGCAATTATCCAACTCCAGCCCAGTAGTTCGCGGCAGGCCAATAAGTATATGGAACCCGAAAAGCAGATGATACCAAAAGTGAATAGATAATAAGCCCAATTGGTTAAGCGGCTTTCTTCTTTAGCAAAAATCGACAGGAACAACAACGCAAATACATGGTAAAACTGGTATTGCACACCGGTATGCCATATTTCTAATTGCGATGCCGATAAATATTGCTTTAATCCGTGGGCTGCAAAGGCTCCTGAGATTACCGCCAGTAAGCCAAATATTGAAGCGGTAATAATGATTTTTCTGTTCATGTAGATATAAAGTGCTAAGTTACCAATTGAAAGTATTACTTTAAGCTATACGGTAAAAATCTACCTTTGTAATACACAACATGAAACGACTCATATTTATCACCATCATATTGCTGATAGCTACTGTGCTGGTGACTGTGGGCTATTTCAAAAACTTGAACGGCACTTCGCAGCAAGCTACCCAGGTATTGCGCAGTATCCCCAACGATGCTTCTGTGATACTAGAGTTTAATAATGAAAAAAGCCTTTACGATATTTTTACTGGTAATAAGCTTTTTGCAAATATTATTGGCGAAGATAAAATGGCCGAGTTTGCTGCCCTTAAAAAACGTGTGCTGCAAAATCCTGTTATAGAACCACATTTGAATGGTGAAAACTTGTATGTATCTCTACATCCTCAAAAAGGCGATAATATTGATTTCCTGATCACAATGTCAATCCCAAAAGGATTTGAGCCCCAGCTATTTGATGAACTATCCAAGCAAAAGAAAAATGGCTTGGTGCTCAACACATTTAATATCGGCGAAAAACAGGGGTATGTTATCTACCTGAGCGATATCAAGAGAAGGTTTTATTTGATCGATAAAGACGAGCAAACGCTTTCTGGAAGCTTCTCAAAGGAACTGATAGAATCCTGTGCAAAATATGATTATCAGAAAGAGAAGCAGGCATTTGTGTTACTATCTGACCGTCAGAGCTCTAACTCACTGGCAAACCTGTATATCAATTATGAGGCTCTTTCGCCACTATTTGGGCAATTGTTTGTAAACAAGAATACAGACCTTTTCAAAAGTTTCAGGCAGCTACCGGCATTCGCCGCGCTGAGCCTTAATTACAAGACCGATGCGCTGATGTTCAATGGGATAACAAAAATTCAAGACAGTCCTGCTGATAGTTACCTGGGTATTTTCAACTACCAAAAGCCCATTAATACGCATTTAAAAGACATTTTCCCATCTACAACCGCCTATTCAACCAGCTTTGCTTTATCTGACCCGGATAAATTTGAATCAGACCTGAGCGACTGGCAGTCAAAAAATGACACGAAGGATGAGCGGTCCTCTCTCACAAAAAAAATAAAAAGTGAAACCGGGGTTGGATTGAAAAAAGAATTCACCAAACTACTTGGCACTGAGTTTGCAGAAGTTACAACTCGTTTCCATGAGCGGATTGCGATCATAGAAGTGAAAGACGGTTCGCGCATGCGGACACTGTTGAGCAATATCAGTCAGATGTATGACGATAATATAGGTTTGTTAAATTATGAAAAGTTACCCCAGCTATTATTGGGTGATGCTTTCAATGTTTTTAAAAAACCGTATTTTAAGATATTTGATAATTACCTGGTGTTGACCAATAGCATTTCAGAAATGAGAAGCTATGATGATAGTTATAATAACCGGAAGTTCATGAACAAGATGGACGGGTACAGCAAATTTGATGCTTTACTAACGGAACGGAGCAACATATCATTCTTTATTCACTTTAAAAATGCACAGCAATTATTTAAAGAGGATATGAAACCAGAGTTTTATGATGCTTTTGTAAACATGATACCGGGATGGAAAAACTTCTATGCAGCAGCATGGCAGTTTACTTCATCTGACAGAAATTATTATACCAATTTTTGTATGCGGTTAAGTAACGATACAACCGCTGTAAACGAATAATTTTTCAAAAATGTGCGTTTTCAGCATAACTATCGCCTTTAAAAATTCGTTTAAGGCACTTAACTGTTAACATTAATTTGATTAGAAACTAAAACTTTAAAAGATTATATTTAATGGTTTGACTTTTACAAGGCCCCCTTATTACTTTAAATGAAGAAGATCTTACTTATTTCTTGTTTCTTACTTATAGCAGCTAAGGGCTTTTCGCAGCAGTTTTCATTGTACAATACAGGTACCCTGTTTGATTCATTTGAAAACCCTTCACAACGGACTTTCATACCCGATACCAGCAGGAAATGGGCATCCAACTTTCTTGTTCCCAACTTTGATGGTAATTTTCTATTGAAGGGCGATGCGCAATCAACCTTACTGAGCCGCGCATTTAATTCAAAATATGATAACTCGGCGCTTCAGATTGGCAACGGCGCTATGAACCGGGTAAGTGCAAATGCATCTGCTTATGAGCTGATGGTTAAAATGTTTGCGAGTTTGAATGGTTATGAAGAACTGGGCTTTTTCTTAGAAACCAAATCTGAAGGCAGGGGCGCTTTTTCAAACGAAACGATAGGTTTATTTAATGGACCATCCGCCTTTCCCAATAACATCTACGACAACGTTCTTAATAATCATTTTTATAACCAGATATATAATGATCTTGGTTTTACCTACCGTGAAAAAATAAGCAACCAGGTTGCTGTAGGTTTCAAATTTGGTTTTTTGATGGGTATCGATTATACCAAACTGGATATTTACGAATCACATCTGAGCTTTGACCGGTTGAATGATGCCGCTACGATTTCACTTAGAGGAAAGTACCAATACAGCAAAGGCCCGGGTAGCTTTGACCAAAGAAGCTTCTATCCCAGCTCACGAAGTCCGGGATTTCAATTTTCAGCGGGCTTGTCTTATACCACCGATGAAAACATTACTTTCCAGGGCAACATAAAGGATCTCGGATTTATACATTGGTACAGCAACTCTACCGTAAATAATTTTGATAATACAATAACTGTAAACGGGCTGTCATCGGCCAAGCGCGAGAAGAACATATATGGCTCTATCTACGATTTGATAAAATCAGGTTATCAAAACACCTCCTTTAACTCATCCACAAATGGGCGTGCAGAACTAAGCGCCACAAAAACATTTTATCTCAGTGATGACAATATGTTCAAATATATCCCAACACTGATCGCATCTAAAGAGCTGTTTTACGACGGTGTTGCCGGGGCGATGGTTAACCGTTTTCAATATAAAAGTGTTAGCGCTAGTATAATGGGCTCTTACGATAATTTGAATCTTTTTAATGTTGGCCTACAATTAATGTACAAGCCTAACAATATGGAGGTTTTCCTCGGTAGCGACAGGCTTTTAAATACCGCGACCTTCGCAGGCTCCACCGGCAAGGGATCAACTTATACTAATGGTTCTTATACCGGTGCCGATATCTATTTAGGTTTTGCTATTAAATTCGGACCTGTAATTGAGCATCCGTTAAATGCAAATACAATTCCTGATGGGAATAAAGGGTTCCTGGCCCGCTTGTGGAACAGGATATTTAAAGCTTATTAATTAAACCACTTTCTTGCCTGCAATAAAGTCTTTCAGATAATAGGGTTCAAAGTAAGCCGTATCCTCAAAATCTTTTGCATTAAATTTTTCAGTTGCTTTTTTGGTAAGGTGACGCGCAGAGTTCTGAAAATCGGAGATAATTTGAGCATTAGGATTTACACCTAACACCTCGCTGCATTTTGCTGCACCATCACCAAAGAATATGATCTTATTTGTTTTGAGCAGATCAGAGAAGCTATCCTGATCAATTATTTCGGCTGATGTAGGTTTGATTCTATTACCTTTCGCATCAAACACAGCGGTAAATACCTCCATTCTGCGGGCGTCGATCATCGGGCAAAACAATGTATCCTCTTCATTAAATTCGGCAATCATTCCGTCTGTCATCGCCTCAAGCGTTTCAACAGCGATAAATGGTATATCCAATGAGTAACATAGCCCTTTTGTAACGGAAATGCCAATCCTTAATCCGGTATATGAACCCGGACCACAGCTTACTGCTATTGCGCTCAGATCGCCGTATTGTTTACCAGCTATCTTTAAAATTTCATCAATAAACAGAGTGATTACTTCAGCATGAACATTGCGTTGCTGTATTTCTTTGTATGCCAGCACACTTCCATTTTCTGAAAGTGTCACGGAGCATACGGTAGTAGCGGTTTCTATTTGTAATATCAGGCTCATAGTATTTTATGGTACTGGGTCGTGGCCATGCCCTCCCCATGGATTGCAGCTGGCAATGCGTTTCAAAGTTAACCAGCCTCCTTTAAAGGCTCCGTATTTTTTTATGGCTTCAACGCCATATTGCGAACAGGTGGGGGTATAACGACAGGCGGCCCCGGTAAGCGGTGAGATAAAGTATTGATATATTCTGATCAGGATAACAAAGAAGCTACCTATTATCTTTTTCAATATATCAATTATCACCTTCATTTAATCACCTGCTCCGAAAGCTGCGATAACATCTTAAGCATCTTTTTCTCAATAAAGTCATAAGGCGCTATTTCTTTCCCTATATAGCCAATTGAAAATACAATGCTTTTACCTGCATCGCTCAGTAATGAATATAAAAATTGTTGTTTGTTCAGACGGTAAGCTTCGCGCAGGCGTCGCTTTACCAGGTTACGGTCGACTGCCTTTTTATACCGTTTCTTAGATATTGAGAACAGTACTTGCGCCGGAAATGACTGCGGTTCAGCAGATAAGGCCCACGAAACCTTAAAAGGATAACATAAAAAAGAAGAACCGTTATGATAAAGCTGGTCGATCAGCTTTTTATTACATAAACGTTCTTCTTTTGTAAAAGTATATGTTTTGCTCATGGTCAGAACCGCAATTATAAAAACAGCCGGCCCCCACCCCCATATGGAGGAATAAGCAATTTATTCGAAATTAAGCTTTATGGCTGCGTTCGTCAGAAACTGTTAATCTTTTTCTGCCTTTGGCTCTTCTTGCTGCCAATACTCTTCTGCCGTTAGCAGTAGCCATACGCTCACGGAAACCGTGTTTATTTCTTCTTTTTCTTTGAGAAGGCTGGAACGTTCTTTTCATTGTATTTTTATTCTATTCGTCGCTTTTAAAAACAAGAGTGCAAATGTAGCGTATTTTTCAAACTTATCAAATACAAATTACTTATTTGTTAGATAGTTATTTTGTACATCAATTCAGGCGCAGACTCAACTTTATGCAGTGTTATTTATTAAATTTACTGGCATTGTTATGAAGACCAGCATTATCTTATTGTTCCTGTTCCTTCCACTATTCGCCTTTTGCCAGGAAGATTTCTCCCGTCATTACAAAATTTACGACACCCGGAATCAAAAAGTGATATCTGTTGACGATATCATCAGCGATATGAACAATGCTTATGTCCTCTTCTTCGGCGAAGAACACAGTGATTCAACCTGCCACGTTCTTGAACTCACTTTATTTACCAAACTGGCAGCGAAATATCCCGGCAAAACTGCCCTGTCTATAGAAATGTTCGAAACTGATTGTCAGAACACATTAAACGAATACCTGGAAGGCTTCATCCGCGAAAAGAATTTTATTACTGAAGCACGTGCATGGCACAACTATAAAGATTACCGGCCTTTAATTGAATTGGCAAAATCACAGCAAATCCCGGTTATCGCAGCAAATGCACCAGCCCGTTATGTAAATATGGTAAACCGCATGGGTTTAACAAGCCTTGAGAAACTGAATAAAACGGCAAAAGCATGGCTTCCGCCCCTGCCTATAGATACTGCAACTGGTTCTTACTACGAAAAATTTGTGCAGACAATGGGCGGACATGCCAATATGGGTGGCATGCAGCTATACCAGGCACAAAACCTTTGGGATGCGACTATGGCTTGGTCTATCAGTCAATTTATTAAGAAACATAGGGAATATAAAGTACTCCAGATAAATGGAGGATTTCACAGCGAGGAAAAACTGGGTGCAGCAGCACAGCTTAAAAAGTACTCATCAAAAACCAAAACCCTGAACATAGCCTGTTTTTCGGACGAGCAGTTTGATAACCCCGATTGGAGCAAATTCAGCAAGGATAATGATTATATTATTTTGACTGATCCAAAGCTAGCGAAGACATATTGATATTAATATTTAATATTCAATGCTGGTTTATGGTCAATTATTTCAAATATCTCAGGATCATTTGATGAACAAAGTACCTGTACACTATCATGGTATTTGTACGTGTGATAGTAATTACCCACCGTTTGCTTATAATTTAATTTATTATAACGATATGCGATGTCTGCATAATAATATGTCTTTCCTCTGTAACCAGTAGAAAAATAAGAATCAACTACCATACCTTTAACAATTATGCCGTATTGTTTCAATTGGTATTGCATGTATCTTTCCTGTAAGCTACTTAACAGACTTATAAACCGAGATAATAATTATCGGAATAGACACTCTTCTAAAAAATTCAGGTATCATCTTTTTAATACAATCCTTCCATATAAAGGTTAATAAAAAGAATGAAATAAGCATCCCGTCACAAGGAATGAATTTATAACCGATGTTGTACCGATAAGAATAGACTACAAAACCATACCCGCTGACCAGCATAACGCCGATCAGGAGTATGGTGTAAATTTGCCTTTTCTTAAACAAGAATCAAATAATTAGGATTATTTCCCTTTCGCTAACAAATCTCTAATCTCGGTCAATAAAACTTCTTCCTTGGTTGGGCCCGGATCCGGTGCAGGTGCAGGTGCTTCTTCCGGCTTCTTAAGCGAATTAATAGCTTTCACTATCATAAAGATACAGAAGGCAATGATCAGGAACTCAATCAAAGTATTGATGAAATTACCGTAGTTGATGGTGACATCAGCTATCTTCTTAGCCGGATCCCCTTCTTTGATCAGAATCTTCAGATTTTTAAAATCAATGCCACCGGTGAGGTAGCCGATGGGTGGCATAATGATATCATTTACAAGGGATGCAACGATCTTACCGAAAGCTGCACCAATGATGACACCGACAGCAAGATCGACTACGTTGCCACGCATGGCAAACTCTTTAAATTCTTTTACAATAGCCATAGCAAAAAGGATTTAGTGAATAGGATAGTTAGTTAATTAAAGATATTAAAATATTCCAGCATAAAAAATAATAATGCCCCCACAAGGTAAACACTTATAACCGAATTACGTTAAAGGGTTGTTATCTTAATCAAAAAGTTAACTTTTTAGTTAACATTAATTGATGTATTTTTGGCGGTCTAATTATGCTAAAACAGAATCTTCAACAGAAACTTTTACAAAAGCTCTCCCCGCAGCAGATACAGTTTATAAAGCTGTTACAGGTGCCTACGGTATCGCTTGATACACGTATTAAAGAAGAGTTGGAGGAAAATCCCGCACTTGAAGACCTTAGTTTGACCAATCTGAATGAGCCGGAAGAACAATATCCGGACCGTGATCCGGAAGAAGACTCTTACAACAACGATGATAATGAAGGACCGGCAGATGAATTCAATATCGACGACTACCTGCAGGAAGATAACGTAAACGAATACGGCTCACGCTACGATCAAAATGGTGATGACGAGGATGACCGTAAAGAAATACCGATAGCCGTACAAAGTTCATTTTTCGAAAACTTACAGGCACAACTCGACTTGCTCCCGCTATCAGATAAAGACTTTAGAATAGGCCAGCAAATCATCGGCAGTTTGGATGATGACGGCTACCTGCGACGTTCTACCACTTCGCTTACAGATGACCTCGCTTTTTCGCAAAACATCTTTGCCGAAGATGAAGAGGTGGAGGAAATGCTGAGAGTGATCCAAAGCTTTGATCCGCCTGGCGTGGGTGCACGCAGCTTACAGGAATGCTTGCTGATCCAGCTAAAAAGAAAAGAAAACGGTGATCCGATAATTAAAAAAGCCGTACAAGTAGTTGAGAACTATTTAGAAGAATTTACCCGCAAACATTACGATAAGCTGGAAAAATCGCTCAACATGAACTCCATAGAGTTAAGAGGAGTGATCAACGAAATATTAAAACTTAATCCAAAGCCCGGCGACTCCAGCGAAGTAAATACTAAACAATTGCAGGTAATACCCGATTTCCATATCATCAATAATGATGGCACATTGGTATTGACCTTAAATGCAAAAAATGCGCCCGAACTCCGCGTAAGCCGCTCTTACCAGGAAATGTTTGAGCATTATGATAAGGCCTCTCAAAGGGATAAAAAGCTAAAAGAGGCCGTTCAGTTTGTAAAACAAAAACTTGATTCGGCAAAATGGTTTATCGATGCCATAAAACAGCGCCAACAAACATTGCTTAAAACAATGAATGCCATTATGCAATACCAGTATGAGTTTTTCCTGACCGGGGATGAAAAGAACCTGAGGCCAATGATCCTGAAAGATATTGCTGACAGGATTGGCATGGATATTTCGACCGTATCGCGTGTAGCGAACTCTAAATATGTACAAACAGAGCACGGCACTTTCCTGTTAAAATCATTCTTCTCAGAAGCTATCCAAACTGAAAGTGGCGAAGAAGTATCAAACAAAGAGGTGAAAAAGATATTGGAAGAGCATATTGGCAAAGAAGATAAACGCCATCCATTGGCCGATGAAAAACTGACCGAAATTTTAAAAGACGCCGGTTACAATATCGCACGCAGAACAGTGGCCAAATACCGCGAGCAAATGAATATTCCAGTGGCACGACTTAGGAAAGAATTATAATATAGTTCTCCTCTGTGCTTCCCGTAAAATAACCTCATTTCTAAATTTAAATCAACCCTCTTGTTAGTATTAAATATTTAGCTTAAATTTAACTAAATATTTAGTCAATCAACCTTACTCCTTTCAGCCTGATTATGAGAAAGTGGAAATACTTTCTGTTATTGCTGACCGTCTTGAGTTGCAGGAAACCTTTTGTACCGCCGGTGTCAAATACTGAAAATAGTTACTTGGTTGTAGAAGGTGGCATCAACAGCGGTTCTGATTCAACTTTTATAAAACTTAGTCGTACCGTTAAGCTTACTGATAAAACGGCTGTCATGCCTGAAATTAATGCAGTTTTAACAGTTGAGGGCGATCAAAACACGTCTTATCCGCTTACTGAAAAGGGTAAAGGCTATTATGCCTGTGCAGGTTTAAACCTTGATCATTTGCATAAATATTGTCTGGACATAAAAACCTCCGGCGGCAAAGAATATAAGTCTGATTTTATAACAGTACTTGACTCCCCGCCTATCGACAGTGTTTCATTCGATGTTAAAGGCACTCCTCAATTAGGTGCTGGAATGAATATTTATGTAAATACACACGACCCTTCAAATAAGGTAAAATATTTTCGCTGGGATTACCAGGAAACATGGATTTTTCATTCCCATTATTTTTCGCAGTACTATTCTACCGGCGATACGGTATTACCAAGAATAACTCCTGATAAAATGGTGACCTTCTGCTGGGCTAGTGATACCTCAAGTACCATCGTTTTGGGTTCATCAGCTAAACTTACTCAAGATGTAATTTATCAGAATCCTATTATCTCTATTCCTTCCACATCTGAGAAATTTGAGAACAAGTACAGCATAATAGTAAGGCAATATGCATTATCTGAAGACGCCTATAATTTTTATACCATAATGAAGAAAAATACCGAGGAACTGGGTGGTGTCTTCGATGTTTTACCTTCACAAAACCCGGGGAATTTACATTGCGTTACCAATCCTTCAGAGCCTGTTATAGGATATATTACAGTAGGAAATGTAACAAGCAAGCGAATTTTTATAACCAATAGACAATGGCCTACATGGACAACTCTCACTCCCGAAGATGATGGATGTAAGCTTGAGTTTGATCTTTTATCCACGCATCATCCCATCATCTGTTGCTATTATGATGACCCGAATTATGGAAATGAAGTTGATGAATATATCAATTTTAACAAGACTAATAACTCCAATCCATTTATACCAATTGATGCTATTGGACCTCCGGGGCCAATAGTTGGCTATCATGCATCGACAAGAGAATGTGCTGATTGTACATTACGGGGTACCAATATTGCCCCGGCCTTCTGGCAGTGACTTTTATTTATAAAGATTACCATCCGCGACGGGGGGATACCACCCTATCCTGGTTATTTAACATCAGTCCAATTACTATCTCATGCGTGCCATTACTTACTGTACGTAAAGCAGAAGTAGTATAGTCATAAGAATAGCTGATATTGATGAGCGAGCTGATATTAAGGCCAAGAAGTCCGGCAACAGAATCCTGGTTGCGGTAGGCTGCCCCTATCCAGAACCGGTCCCTGAATGCCAGTTTCATGTTTACATCAAAAGCCACGGGCTCAGGCTTTATAATTTTCAGCAAAGCGGATGGCATGAGGGTAATATCATCCGATAGGTATGCTTTATAACCTGCAGTCACAAAATATTGCGGCACTGTTTTGCTTTGATTGTAGCTTTTGTTAGTTGTGGTAAAATATTGGTTCTGCGACAGTAATTGCTGAGCCGAAACCCCGAAATAGTAGTCCGCAGAATATCCCCATATACCTATACTCAGGTCAGGTTTCCATTGACTGTTATTCCCATTGGTTATTGCCGGGTCGTTAGGATTTTCAAGTAATAATTGCGATGTGTTAAGACTGATATGATTTAGTCCCCCTGCAACTCCAAGCGACAAATTAAAGTTGCTTGCCAAACCCATGTGATAGGCATAAGTAGCATCAATGTTCGTAGTGCTTATCGGCCCTGCCTGGTCTGATACCATCATAAAGCCCAAGCCATGATGCGGCACCGCAGCTTCATAATTCTGGCTATATAGGCGACTGTATGGATTTGCTTCATTACCCGGCGACATGGAGGCAGCATCCCCCCGCACAAAATCAGAACCGAATGGGGCGCTCAAGGTCAAATAACTCGTTACCGGAGCGCCCTGTAGACCTGTCCACTGGCTGCGGTAGCCGGCTTTCAGGTCTATGTAGTTTTCCATACCCGTTACCGCGGGGTTTAATAACAAATTATTAAATACATATTGCGTGTATTGCGGCTTTTGCTGAGCATTACTTAGTTGGGATAATAAGACTAAAATAAGCGTGTGTAAATGTTTCTTCATCCTGGTGGGCAATATCACACTTCCGAAAGCCGCATTGGTTATCAATAAGGTTTAATATGAACAAGTAATATTTTCTTATTCCTTATTCAAAGAAACAAAATAAAAATCAGAATTGAATACACAAAATGCGCCGGTAATGCAGGTGAGAGGAGGAGTATTATCCTGGTTTAGTCAGTTGCGCTAGTTGCAAATTGGCCTGATGTAATTTTTTGAGCAGATCCTTATTTTCACGACGCAGGTGATAAATTTCAAGCGCATTTTGAATATAAAGCTTCAACTCATCATTCTGCCAGGGCTTTACCAGGTATTTATAAACTTGTCCCCGGTTGATGGCATCCATCACTGCATTCATGTCCGAAAAACCTGTAAGGAGTATCCTGATGGTATCAGGATATACTGGTATAATAGACTCCAGAAATTCAATTCCTGTCATTCCGGGCATCCGCTGATCGGTAATGATAACCCCTATTTCATTGGTATCTAAAATCTTTCGTCCTTCACGGGCCGAATGTGCCGTATAGATGTCAAAATCGCGCCTGAACGCTGCCTTAAAACTATTTAGATTATTAATTTCATCGTCAACGTACAGTACTCCGTAAGACATATAGCTGGATTTAGAGTTTTAGGTATAAAAACTTTAACTGAAAAAATTCTTAAAAGTTTAATTTTCTCCGCATTTTTAGTAATAAATCAGCCAATTGCGAAGAAGCCATTTGTAAAAATGAGAAAAATATTCCTAATCATAGGTTTTATCTTACAAAATACTTTACTTTTCGCAACCCCGGCAGATACATTAGTCATTCACGAAAAGGAAACCAAACTTTTAACTCATAATTATTTTTTGGAGCTGGAGGATCCCGCAGCTTCCTATAAAATACAGGATATTGTGTATAGTACGGCTTTTCACCCTATTCCTTCTTCATTGCCTATTTTGAGTTACTCCAAGTCGACCACATGGCTCAAATTCGTTTTGAAAAATAAAACGACACGCGCATTTGTACCCATTAACATCGGTCCGGGGGTAATTGACAATTTTGATATTTATTATGCCGACCCCGACAAAAGTAAACACATCATTAACTTAACTTCAGACATTCCATCCCGCGATTCAAAACTGATCAAGCAAAACAACACCTTCATTAACTGTATTATTTTTCCCGACTCTGTTCGCACCATTTACCTTCATATCAAAAGCAGTGCACCGGGTATAATACCTGTTCAGATAAGTTCAGCCAACGAATACTTTAAAAGTTCCGACTTTAACAATATCGTTGCCGGTGGCTTTATGGGCATTGTATTAATAATGGCCTTTTATAACCTTATGCTTTACACTATTGTTAAGGATCTGAGCTACTTATACTATGTATTCTATATTATCTTTTTAGGTCTGTCCCAGTTGTTTCTGCGCGGATATGGTATCACCTTTTTCCTGACTAAAAAGGTTATTCTGAATAATTATTTCATTCCTTTTACAAGGATATTCTTTGGTTATGCTGTATTACTATTCACCTCCGAATTTCTGCAGCTTAAACAAACACTTAAGCAATATTATAAATATTATTACCTCTTATATGCCCTATACACTATTGCGCTCGTTGCCATAATAACGGGCTATGTCCTATTTGCCTATAACTTCATCACCTACTCCAGTGTGGTAACGGCTATATGTCTGTTATTTATAGGCGGATTTTTATACTTAAGAGGCTTTAAACCGGCAAAGTATTTTATGATCGGTTGGGGAATTTTCCTGGTATCGATATTGATATCCGTAGCACGCAGCAGAGGTTATATTATACACAATGATTTTACGGTCAATATTGTGCTGTATACCTCTTCACTTGAATTGATCTTATTTTCCATTGCCCTTGCCGATAAGATCAGCTTTTACCGTAAGCAAACGATAGAGATGCAGCAGCTTTCGCTGAACATCGCCAAAGAAAATGAGCGGTTGATCACTGAACAAAATATCATACTCGAATCGGAGGTAAACGCACGCACTAACCAGTTAATACAAACCAATCACGACCTTTCAGCAACCATTGAGAACCTGCAATCAACTCAATCCAAGCTGATTGAAACCGAGAAGATGGCATCCCTAGGTCAGCTAACTGCCGGTATAGCTCATGAAATAAACAACCCGATCAATTTCGTCAGTTCGAACGTTAAGCCATTACGGTTGGATTTTCTGGAGATATTTTCATTACTGGATAAATATAAAGATGCAGGTGAAAAACCCAATAGAGAAGAGTTATTTGCACTGGCAAATCAATATAATCAAAACATAGATGTTGAATTCCTGAAAAAAGAAATAATCACTCTACTCGACGGTATAGAAGAAGGGGCAAACCGCACAGCAGAAATTGTGCAAAGTTTGCGAACTTTCAGCCGCACGGATGAGAAAATATTAAAGCTGATCGATATCAATAAAGCCGTGTTGAATACGCTGATACTGCTACGGAGTTCAATACCTTATAACATCGAAATGAAGCCTGTGTTGAGTAAACTTCCATTATTGAATTGTTATCCGGGAAAGATCAACCAGGTGCTGGTCAACCTGATCAATAATGGCATACAAGCGATCAGGATTAAAGAAACCCAGGTTAAGGAGTCTATATCGATCACCACATCTGATAGCCCGGAATATGTGATTATTCAGATAGCAGATACCGGTGTGGGAATGAGCAAAGAAGTAAAGCAAAAAATATTCGACCCGTTTTTTACAACCAAGGAGGTAGGTGAAGGTACTGGCCTTGGTTTATCTATTGTATTCGGTATAATTGAAGATCACAACGGAAAAATCGAAGTGCAGTCTGAACCTGACAAAGGCACTACCTTTACCATTTCATTTCCAAAGAACCTGGAATAGCAGATTAAAAGAACTTATCCGGGTTAGGCACCAGGTTCAAAAACGACTCCATGTTTTCCTGGTAGTTTGATTGGTCGAGCTTATAATAAAAGGCTCCTTTCTTGGATGATGTTTTATCTTTTTCGGCCAATTTCACCAGCAAACCTGTTGAAAGCAGTTTTCGGCTAAAGTTACGGTCGTCAAACTCCGTCTGGTAGACACCTTCATATAAAGCCTGCAATTGTGGAATGGTAAATTTTTCAGGCAATAACTGGAACAGTATCGGGTGCAAAGCAGCTTTATAGCGCAATTGGCGCAGCGCCAGTTTCACCATCTCGTTGTGGTCAAATATTAACTCCGGAACCTCGGTAAGCAAAAACCATTCGGGGTGATATTCCTCACTTAGCTGTTTTTCATACTGATGGATATCGATCAGGGCATAGTAAGCAACCGACAGCGTTCTTTCTACCGGGTCGCGGTCAGGTTTACCAAATACATGGAACTGATCCATATATACATCTTTTAGCCCTGTACGTTGTTCCAGCACGCGAATAGCCGCATCTTCAGGTGATTCATCGGGCTGCATAAATCCCCCCATCAGGCTCCACTTGTTCTTTTCGGGCTCAATGGCCCTTTGCACCAGTAGCAGTTTTATATCCCAGCCGTCAAATCCAAAAATGATACAATCTGTTGCAACTAAAATTCGTTTTTCGCCGGTATATCTCTGCATAAAGTTTGTCTTGGTTTACAATGGTAAAAATAAATCCGAAGTATTTAAAATTAATATCTTATCTCTTTTCTAATGTTAATCTAACCGAAACTAAAACAATTTTTAAAGAAAGGTTATCTAAAATAGAGCGTAATGTTATAGCTTTAACACATAAACCAATTATATGTCTTTTAAACGTTTTAATCCGGATCAAATAGCCGATTTCCATCGCGACGGCTATGTGTTGGTGAGAAATTTCTGCTCGCAGCAGGAAACAGATAAGTTGTATAAAACTGCAATTGAAGACGACGCGATGCGCAAGAACGCATTGGACCTGAATGACCTGAGCGGCAAAAAAACAAAGCTGTCCTTATGGTTTACGCCGGGCAACGATGTGTTCGGATATCTAACCCGAAGCGAAAAGATAATAAATTCCGTTGCCCAGTTATTAGATAGCGATGCACCGGTTTGCCATTTTCACTCCAAGCTGATGCAAAAGGAACCAAAAGTAGGCGGCGCCTGGGAATGGCACCAGGACTACGGTTACTGGTACAAAAATCAGTTCATGTTTCCCGACCAGCTGATAAGCGTGATGGTAGCCCTAACGCCTGCCAACAAAGCAAATGGTTGTCTGCAAGTAATTAAAGGTTCGCATAAATTAGGACGTGTAAATCACGGTTTTTCTGGCGAACAAGTGGGCGCCGATATGACAATGGTAGATAATGCCCTCAAAACGATGGAATTGATTTATAGCGAATTGAATCCAGGTGATGCATTATTCTTCCACAGTAATTTATTGCACAGATCGGAAGCTAATTTATCCGATCATCCCCGCTGGTCGATCATATCGTGCTTCTCATCGCAATCTAACCTGGCATACAATGAAACATCCACATCATGGAAAACCCCTGTCGACATTGTATCCGATGAAGCGATCTTGAATTGGGAAGCTGAATCATTGTCCGGAAACGATTTCCTGAAAAAAGAAAACGACCCGGCTTTGAAGGATACAGGGTGGGAAAAGGAAGTTTAAAGGGTTTAAAAGGTTGTAAAAGTTGTAGTGGTTGTATTGGTGAGCAAAATCTAGCTAAACATCTACAACGTCTACAACTCTTTCAACTACTACAACCAATACAACAAATTCAACTACAGAAAATAACAACAATAAAACAATGAAAATAGCTATGCTTGGTTCGGGCTTCATCGCCCGCTTTTACGCTGACTCGCTGGCTGCACAGCGCAGGAAAGATGTATTGGTAAGCGTTTATTCGCGCAGTACGGAAAGGGCCGAAAAATTCGCCAAAGATTACGGTCTGCCACATTTCAGTAACAGCTTGGCTGAAGTAGTTGAAAACCCTGATGTTGATGTTGTGGTGATCGCTTTATCAAACGACCTGCACCTAGGTGCTGTTGAGGCCTGTGCAAAAGCCGGCAAACATGTACTATGTACCAAGCCATTAGGTCGCACAGGCGAAGAAGCTAAAAAGATGCTGGAGATGGTAGAAAAAGCAGGCATTATGGGCGGATACCTCGAAGACTTGTGTTATACACCTAAATTTCTGAAATCGCTCAATAGCGTAAAAGCCGGAAGCATTGGCCGTGTGCTTTGGGCCAAATCAAGAGAAACACACCCTGGCCCACATAGTGATTGGTTCTGGAACATGGAACAGTCAGGTGGTGGCGCCATTGTAGATCTGGGTTGCCATTGTATCGAGATTTCAAGAAACTTTATTGGCAAGGATATAAAACCAGTTGAGGTGATGTGCTGGGCGGCAACACAGGTGCACCCTATCGCTGCTGAAGACCATGCTATCGGACTGGTAAAATATGCCAACGGTGTGATCGGTCAGTTTGAGGTAAGCTGGTGCTTCCGTGGCGGCATGGATTTGCGCGATGAGGTAATGGGCAGTGAAGGCACTATCTGGCTAAACAACTTCCTGCGCACAGGTTTCGAAATGTTCAGTACCGGAAAAGGCACCAATTATGTAGCTGAAAAAGCAGAATCAAGCAGCGGATGGTTGTTCCCTGTGGGCGATGAAGTGCATGAGCTAGGTTACAGCCACATGTTTACCGATATGTTTGAGTCGATCGAACAAAAACGCGAGCCGCTGGAAAGCTTCTATGATGGCTACGTTGTGAACTGTATCATCGATGCAGCTTACCGCTCTGCAAAGTCACGCAACTGGGAGCCCGTACAATTAGATGATTGGCGTGGGCGGACTGACGTGACTGAAGGACATGAGTTTGCTTCTTATGATGACCAGTTTTACCTGATCAAAGAAGAAATACTGCCAAACGGCGAAAAGAAATTGATTCTGAAAGACAAGAAGACTGGGGCGGTTGAGCGAAGAGATATCTAACAGTATCTATTCAAAAAAAATTGCGATGGGTTTGAAACCCATCGCTGATTAGCAATGAAATTCTAATGGCATAGATCATTTTTCCTCATCGCCATGGTAGTTAGCGCCAATTCAGACAATGCCTCATCACTAAATCTTTGCAATGATTTCTTTCTAAGTTCTGCCAGTTCAGCTTGGCTTGCTTTTTCAATGTAATCATTTTCGTCTTTACTGAAATTTTCATGCATCATCATATCTTTTGCAATATTTCTTACACTCTTATTAAATGATTTGTCATTTATGATTTCTTTTATGAGTGAATCACCTTTGCAGGAGTAAGCAAACCAAAATGTTGTTAAAATGGATCTTTGTGCAATTGTGTCAACATTTTTAAAATAGGAGATTAATGAATCGACATAAAATTTCGGGTTTTCCGGTACCAGCATATAGGTTAAACAAAGACTTTGGTCAAATGTTAAAACATGCTGTGGGACAAAAAATGAATAGCCTGTATCCCGCAAAATTTTTAAAGCAGCCTTCGTCACATTTGCCCCTTCATTGGCTAGTTGATTTAATGTCCGGACATACGCCCTTCGATTAATATCTTCCAAATCACATCTAAATATTGCATTCGCTCCCAATTGTTTATCTAGGGCGTTATGTGACAACGACAATAAAAGCGCGGTGCCGTCAAAGTAAAAGTAGGGATTGTGAGCAGAATTTGCTAATTCGTTTCGCAGCGCCGGTAAATATAAACCGGTATCAGACTTTATCTTATTCCAAAATTTATCAATGGCAGGAATCTTAGATTCTTGTTCCGACTGAGAAAGCTTACTCGGTTTAAAATTGTAAATATTATCGATTTCATTTTTGAGTGATTGCCCAAAACAAATTGAGTTTGATAAAAGGAGTGCAGAAATTAGAGTAATACGTATAATGTGATTCATATTTAGGTAAGCAATTAAGTGCAATATTAAATAAAATCATTTAATCAAGAAAATCAGCGGCTCTAGCTCACTCGTTTCCCATGCAACAACATATCAATTGCTTGATCCAGTGATCCGGCAGGGATAACCTCTCCTGAATTGACAAAGTAAATCTCATCAGCATTCTGAATAGTATTCAGCCTGTGCGCAATGATAACACGAGTGGTTGTCTCTGGCAACTTTTCAAGAATGTCACTCAATAATTGCTCTGTTATGGTGTCAATATTTGCGGTAGCCTCGTCCAATATCAGCACTTCAGGGTTTCGTAAGACAGCCCGCATAAAGGCAATCAATTGTTTTTGACCAAGACTGATGCTATCTCCCGATGATAATACCTTTGTTTCCAATCCATTCTCAAACATGGCTAGTAAACTACCGAGGTTTGATTTACCAAGGGCAAGCTCCAATTCGTCATTGCTTGAATCCTTATATATTTCGTTACCATATAGAATATTCTCTTTCACGGTACCTGTGAACAGGAACGGCTCCTGCAGAATAAAACCTATCTTTTGCGTGCGCACGTCTGCTTGATAAGACCGGATGTCTTTTCCATCCAGAAAGACCGTGCCTTGCGTAGGATCATACAAACGGGCTATCAGGGATGCGGTTGTTGTTTTACCGCCCCCTGTCGGGCCAACCAAAGCATAAGTTTTGCCGCGTTCTAGCTTGAAATTGATATTGTGCAAAATCTCGTCGCCACCCGGATAAGCAAAATGCACATTCCTAAACTCCAGTAAAGCGTCTGATGTATCGTCAGATTTTTCCGGAACGGTCACCAAATTGGTTTCAAGAGAAAGAATCTGCGATATCCTGTCCCACCCCGCCATTGCAGTCTGGAAGCTTGTCCATAAGGTAGCCAGTTGACGCAGCGGATTGTAGAAATTGTTAGCATAAGAAAGGTAACTTACCAACAACCCGACAGTAAAATCGCCCACTGAGATCAAATAGATACCGTAGGCTAATACAATCAATTGGGCCACACTAGATAAGAAAGTGTAGACCGGCAGAAATATATTGTTGGCTATTCCCGCCCTTACGGCTGTATTATAGTTATCGGTATTTGCCTCATCAAAACGTTTCCTGAAATAGTCGCGCCGGTTGAAGGCGATGATCACCCTGAAATTATTCAGGCTCTCTTGTATCTCGGCGCTCATCCCTCCTACACTTTTCAGGTTGGCCATATTCTTTCGTTTCACCCAGGTCGAAAGTATTTTGGTAAATATCCAGGCTAATGCACCAGGTATCAAAGTTGCAGCTCCAAGCTTAACATTAATGCATAATAAGAATATCCCCGCACCAACCATAATGGCAATACTGCCAACAAACTGCATCAGCGACTGGCTGAAGAAAGTATTGATCTTATCTGTATCGTTATTAACTCGGGAGATCAGGTCACCCGCTTTGTTTTGATTAAAGAAAGCTACAGGCAACTGCTGTAATTTATTAAATATAGCGTTGCGCAGCGTATACAACATACGCTGACCTACCCCACCCATCAGTTTGGTTTGCAGGTAGCTGGCTATTAGACCCAGAGTATACATGGCCAACAGAATCGCTCCATAAACCAATACACCATGATAATTGCCATGCATTACATATTTATCTATTGCACGACCAATCATTAACGGACCCAGAAGGTTGACGCCAGAGTTAATCAATATAGCCACCAACGCAAACCACAATATTTTGCGCTCATGCCTGATCAGTTCCAGCAGCTTTTTCAGTGCCGCCAGGGTGGATGTTTTCTCCTGCTGCGCCGAAAATTTATTTAGATCGTAATTCATAGTTGCTGGTACTTTGCTGTGAGTTAAATATCTGTACATACTCTGTGCAGGTATGCATCAGTTCGTCATGCTTGCCTGTGGCTACGATTTCACCTTCCATCAAAAGGATGATCTGATCGTATTGCTCAACCGAGGCTATCTTTTGCGTTACCGAGATCAATGTTAGTCCAGGATAATTCTTATGCACATTCTCCAGTATTTTCTTCTCCGTATTGTTATCTACACGGGCAGTAAAATCATCCAATAATAAAATCCTCGGATTCACTGCCAAAGCCCTCGCAAGCATAATGCGCTGTTTTTGTCCACCTGAAAGACTGGCGCCACGCTCGGACACTACAGTGCTCAATTTATCGGGCAAAGAATTAATAAAATCATGCAGTTCTGCTGTATCGATGGCTTTCTGCAGCGACTCATCTGTAACTGTATCACTGAAAGCAATATTCTCGCGGATACTCATATTAAAGATGATGCTATCCTGGAAAACAAACCCAACCTGGCTATGAAACACCTCGCTATTATAGACTTCAAGCGGCTTATCATCAAACTCTACTATCCCGGAATTAGGTTTTATCAAGTCGGTCAGCAAATACAACAACTGGGATTTTCCGGCAGCTGTCGGGCCGATGATAGCAATCTTCGACCCTGCCCTAACCGAGAAGGAAATATCTTTCAAAGCTGGTTTCTGGCCATAAATTACATTTACATCCTTTAACTCAATATTGCCTTGCAATGGCTCAGTGATGGTTCCGGTTTGCGGCGGCTCGGGCGCATTTAATACTCCATTGATTCGTTCGTATGAAGCCGTTGCCTGGGCAATAATGTTGCTCATAAAGCCAATAACTAGTATCGGGAAGATCAATTGCACCAGGTAACTATTGAACGCGGCAAAGTCCCCCAGGGACATCGTTTTGTTTATCACAAAATGGCCGCCTAGAACCAATATGGATAACGTGGCAATATTGGCCGTAAAGGTGATGACAGGAATCAATCCGGCAAACAGCCTCAGGATCGAAAGTCCGTAATCTCTGGCCTTAGCATTGGCTTTCAGAAATTTATCAAATTCCAATTGTTGTGAGTTGATCACCCTGATAAGTGCCGAACCCAAAATACTTTCGTTTATTACTTTATTCAGCCAGTCGATCACTGCCCTGCTTTCTTTAAACAATACTCTTACCTTTTTTAGCACTACTGCGAAGGTGATACCGATGATAGGAATAATAGCAATTACACAAAGGGCCAGTTTCCAATCAATAGTTAGTAGCATAATGCTGGCGCCAACAATAATAAATATTGACGATACAATAGACACCAGCGCTTGAGACACAAACATCTTGATCGAGTCGACATCACCGGTAAGGTTGGTTAGTAGCTTAGACGGCGATACCTGGTCTATAAATGCATTACTCTGCTTTGATATCTTTTCAGAAAGATGCTCACGCATATCACGTGCTACTTTCTCAGAAGCATAAGTTTGAATGATACTTTGCAAATAGGCAAATATGAAGATCATGAATATCGCCAATGAAAATTTGACGATGACCGGGTTCAGATCAAAACGAAATAATTGGCCAAGATGCAGGACGTAAGCTTTGATGTAATCATCAATCCCATGCGATATGATCTTTGGCAACCATAAGCTGATACTATTGCTGATGAGCGCGAATATTATCAACAGGGCTATCAGTCCCCGGTATGGCTTTAGCAGGCTGAAGATTCCGGGCTTTTTATCTTTTTGTGGTTCTTTCTCAGGCATATATGGTCATTAAACCTTTTGGTCAGGTAACAATAATAAAGCATCATTAGGGTGTAGCGAAATTAATAAATCAAATCGCGATCATCACCTTTTACAGAAAAAGACGAACGACAATAAAAAAGATTTTAAATAATTTTCAGATTATGAGTTTGTCTGCAGGTATTTATAGTGCAGCTGTTTGATCGTTTCTTCAGATTCTGAATCGGCAGAAATCCCATAGCCTGATACCAAGAGGCCTTTTAAACCAGATGCAGTGGCTAATGCGTAAACAGTAGCCTCATCGCCGGGATCGGATTGTCCTTCGTAGCGATACAGATCAGCTATTTCAAAATCGACGGCCGCATATTCCTTCCCGTCAACAACCAACTTATCTTTTTTCAGGTTAAAATCCAGCGTATAACCTTGCTGATGAAGCTGCTCAATTGCCTCGGTTATAGTGGCATAATGGAATTTCTGTTTCATAGCAAATAATGGTTTGGCCTGATGCAATATAAAGTTAAATTTACCATAAAAATGCCCTTATCCGGAAATTTTACAGCGGATTGTAGCATTCTTCAAAAAGAACACGTAATGGTTAATAAAGTTATTTACTAATCGCACACTATTATGAAACTTTACGGCAACCCACTAAATAGATGGACGGCATTGTTGGGGATAGGTTGTTTCCTGCTATTGTTTACGTCCTGTTTAAAGTCAAAAAATGATTATACACCACCGCCGGTGGGTTATGTAACATTTTTCCAGGCAGTTCCTGATGCACAACCAATTGATCTTTATTTTAACAGCAACAAAGTCAACCAGAATCCGGTACAATACGGTTATGGATTAGATTACTTCCAGGCATACCCGGGATTAAGAACAATTAATGTTTTTAACTCGATCAGCAACACCAAGTTATTTAGTGATACTGCGACGATACAACCTAATATAGCCTATTCGGTGTTTTATGTTATTAATTCCGCGCAACAGGTGGGACTGTTTAGGTTGACCGACTCAATCAGCAAACCTGCGGCCGGCAAAGCAACTTTGCGTTTTATCAATGTGAGTCCGGATGCCCCTGCTGTAGACCTTGCTGTTAAAGACAGCGCCGCGTTTGTTACGAATAAAGGTTTCAAAGGATTTTCATCCTTTATTCCGAAAGACGGTGGCAAAACCTATAATTTCGAAATTCGCCAGCATGGAACCAATACCGTTTTGACAACGCTTTCGGGTGTGACTCTAAATAGCGGGTTAGTATATACCATCTGGCTTCATGGACTTGCAAGTACAGCGCTGGATGGTGATAAATTGACCGCCAGCATTGTAACCAACGCCTATTACAGCAATTAACGTTTCTTACCTCTTAATAGTGAAAGCAGATCAGTAATGAATCTGCTTTCTTTTTTGAGTCTATTTCAGTTTGATAAAATACTATCAAAATGATCTTCCTTAAGGAAAATGGGGAATTCCGACAAATTTGATTTTGACAATATTTCAGGTTGTCAGTTATGGCTAAAAATAACCTACTCAATTTTAGTAAAAAGCAATTTTTATTTTAGTTTCAGTAGAATACAGATAGTGTTTCAAATTTGATAATAGTGTCCTGCCATAACGATATTATTTACAATAAAACCAAGTTTCGATTACAAAAGATAATCCGTGTAAACAATACAATATCAGTGATTTATAAAACATTTTAAAATTCTGATCGTATTAATGGCAACAAAATTGCTGTAAAATAGTCATCTAAATAATTAACATGACAACATTATACCTGGTACTTGAAATAAGTGCCCTATTATTAGTTATTATCCTTCCATTACGGGGACCAAAAAATATCAAAAAGAAAAAAACAAACCCGATGGAATTGAGCGAATGGGCAATTGATGAAAACGGAAACCTAAAGAGTTACATCAAAAAGGATGAACCGGACCATCACCATCATTTATAAGTCTATGAAGATCATTTTAAATAGAAACCTCTCAAATATTTGGGAGGTTTTTTTATGCCTTTTTATTTCGCGGGTTTAAAATCCTGGTTGGTAACGGGTAACGAAGTGGGTATGGTGATTATATTAAAGCCATGCTGATTGTCTTTATGGCAGCTATTGCAATCGTTGGTCAGCTCGGCAAAGCCTGACTTAAACTTTTCCAAATCTTGTTTGCTGATAGCGGCTTTGATCGCATTTACTGCCGGATCAATAATTCCCAAACTTTTTATTTCAGGTCGATCGGTACAGTACTTCTTCACATCATCTAGTGTCTCTCCTATTTCATGAACTTCAAAATCGGCGAGCTGCCAGTTTTTATTGATCCCAGCAAACCAGAGCTTGGCATGATGTTCCTGGATACCCATCATAAACTCGCCTAAGCCTGGTTTATAAGTATCATTCAACTTAGCTTGTAAACTATCAATTTTGGCTTGAATTTGTTGGTTGTTTCCTGATTGATTACAAGCAGTCATCATAAAGCAAATGGCAACAATAAGGGGTATCATACTTTTCATAACAAATAGATATTGAGTTGAATAAAGATAATTATTCACCTAACGCTTTATAATCGTCAATTGTATCAATATCGATACTTCCTTTGGGAAAAGGTATGGTTGCGAGGAGATTACTATGCTGCATCATAATCTTCTTCGCACCGCTATCACCTTCCAATGCCATTAATTCCGCAAAAAACTGCTTTTGAAAGAATGCCGGCGTGCCTATTGTATCAACATACTGACTTGCGATAATCAGCTTACCTGTTTCCTTCTGTGTTTCTATCAGGCTGTCCAGCAGGTCAGAACTAACAAAAGGCTGATCACAAACCATTAAAATTGCTCCGTCAACATCGGAATTGAGCTTTTGTACCAATTGAATACCGCAGCGAATAGTAGAGGCCATACCGGTTTGCCAGTCATCGTTTATTACTACATGGATACCAGAGGTATCAGTTTCTTTCAGGATATTATTAGCATTGCTTCCTAATATAACTACGATTGATCGAAGCTTCGACTGCTTTGCTGTATCAATAGCGTGCTGAAGAAGTGTTTTATTTTGATATTTCAGTAGTTGCTTCTGCGTACCCAAACGACTCGATTGTCCTGCAGCCAGGATAATTGCGGTACAATTTTTTATTGCATTGGATGCACTAATCATCTGTTATGAATTACTGTTGTCCGCAGACGCAAGAATGTACCATCCCGGCCCGAAAGCGCTGCTTTTACTTCGGCGATCAGCGACAGCGCGATCTCTTCAGGAGTTACAGCTCCAATATCTAACCCAACAGGCGCATGTATGCGGTCCATATTTTCAGACGGGCTTATCCTATCTCCCTCAGTCAATTCGCGCCATATCTTCTCAGAACGTATCCTTGGCCCGAGCATACCAATATAAGGTGCAACGGTAGACAGTACTTTAGGCAGATTATTCTTGTCAGTTTTATAGTCATGCGCCATCAGGATGATAGCTGTGTAGTTGTCAATGAGGATATCTCCGAAATTCGCTGGAGCAACTACCTCATCAGCAATCGTAACAATATGCGGATTGATCTTTTGAGGCTCCGCTACAACAGTCAGCCTCCAGCCCATTTCTTTTATCAGCCTGCTTAAAGGATAAACATCGTACTGATGCCCCATTAAAATCATGCTGATCTCAGGAGGCAGTATCTCGATAAAGCATCCCAATCCATGGCCATCTTCTAATCCGAGGTAACAGGGGCCTGAATGACCGATAGCAATTTGCTCTGAAACAGCTTTGTTTAATTCTTGTACTATTAAATCATTGCCTAAAACATCCAGGCTTGACGCATTAGTATACTTGATAACCTCGCCTTCCCTAATATTTTTCCAGTCTCCTGATAATTTGGTAATGGTTATCAGCGTATGAGTTTCGCGACTGGCTTCAACACAACGTTTTAAAATCTCAACGGGATTGTTTTTATCGTTGACATTTAAAGGAGTTAATAATACATCGATCACACCATTACAGCCTAACCCAACACCTATTTGGTATGGATCGTCATCAGTAGTATCGTAAGTAATCAACGTAGGTGTTGATTTCCTGATCGCTAATTGTGCACGTTTTAAAGCATCTCCTTCCAGGCAGCCGCCGCTGATACCGCCAACCCATACACCGTTATCCATGATCAGCATACGGGCACCAGTACGGCGGTAGGACGAGCCTTCAACCCGTACAACAGTGGCCAACGCCAAACCAATGGAGGTTTTATCTGCTTCGTCATAGGCCTTTATGATCCCCTTAATTTCCTTCATGCGGCTTAAAAATACGGAATACTTATTGGGAGCGAAAGCCTGATATTAATTTCCGAACGGTGGTAAACCATTCAACTGGCGATACAGTGGCATATCGTTACGTGGTTTTGCCGATTGGTGAAATTTGCTACAGTAATACACCTCCAGGTGCAGTTCGACCCTGCCATGGCGAATGATCTCGATATCAGGGAGTTGTTTTACCGAATCAAAATAGGGTTTCACATCAGTGTCAACACTCACCTGGTTTTCCTGCGCAATAACAATCGCATCTTTACCCAGCAAAGTCTTAGGATCACTTAAAAAAGCTGTATTGCGTGGATCAAAGCTGAAACAGATCACATCTTTTTGACCCTTCAACGCCCAGTCTATTTTACCGGTAAGCCACCAGCGTGGTGTGCCAGCGAATATGTTTTTATTTTCCAGCCAACCTTCTTTTTCAAAGCGGGTGCGGATATCATCATAATCAATTCCCTGTATAGTCGGGTCTACATTATCACCGTGAAATTCCTTAACTATCCATTTCGGCCCGTAATGTTGCCAGAAACCTGTTACCATGTGAAAGCTCAGCACACCGATAGTAATCACTGTAAAACAGGCAGAGAATCTTAACCACTGACGTGTGCCACTGCCTGCCGACCCACCCTGCGTCATTTTCTTGTCGATAGCATAACCCAATGGCATAAAAAGCATCATATACCCAGGTGCCTGCCAATGGAAATGGTATTGCAGATCGGCCCATAAGGTAACCAGGGTGAAAAACACGATAGGCAATATTGACAGCCAGAATGTAAAACTATAAGCTTTTGACAGCAGCCTGTTTACAAATGAGCGGTAAAGTTCGCGGATGGTGGGCACCCATATCCATGGCAGTAGCCACAGCGCTTGTCCGCCAATACTGCGAAAGAACCAATCAAAATGCAATGCGAATTTCTTACCAGTTCCGGCTCTTGCCCCCTGGAAAACAAAGGATGCCCAGTTGTTATTGTAGTTCCACCACAATACAGGGAAAGCAAATATGATGGTAATTAATATGGCGACATACGGTCCGGGATGCCAAAGCCAGTGACGCTGTTCTTTACTGGTACCGATGAACATAAATACTCCGGCAAAAATGAACAGAACATGGTATTTACTTAATGTAGCCAAGCCCAGGCAAACGCCCGTCATGATCCACAAAAACCAGGTGCGGCCGCTGCTCCTGATCACTTTCTCCTCACCACGGTTGTTAAACAATAGTTCGATGATAAAATAAACGCTCGCCAGCCAGAAGAACATCAATGGGGCGTCGGGTTGGAACCAACAGGCAATAGCCACTGTAAACACCGCACTCAGGTTCATTACTACGGCCGCCCAAAAACCGGCCCTTGCGTTGAACAGCTTTCTTGTTATCGCAAATAAAAGCCAGGTAGTACCTGCAAATAATAACACAGCCGGAAAGCGAAGACCAAGATTAGTTAATCCGAATATTTTGATGCTGATGCCGCTTAACCAGAAGAATAATGGTGGCTGATCGAAATAGCTCCATTCCAGGTGGATAGTGCCACGGAAATAATAAGCCTCGCCAATTCCAAGGCCTGTATAAGCAGCTATAAAGAGTCGTAAAACAAATGTAACCAGGATAAGTATAAGCGTATAAGAGGCCGCGTTACCTTCGGTAAGTTTCTTCATTTTAAGCACAGGGGTATTTTCCTGATCTGCAAAGTGAACAATTCTTTAAAACAATCACGAATTATTTGTTCACTTTTTTAAAGCGGTTGTGCACTAGCGGCGATACGCTTTAACCAATTTTAGGCAGCATTGACGATTTTGACATCAGGAAAGCCGGCAGGTATTTGTCCATGATCTTATAAAGATGACTCATTGCCAGCAATTTAATGTGCGGTATATTTAATTTATATTTCCTGGTTTCCTTAGCCTTATCGTTCAGATAACGCAGACGAATAAATAATTCAGCATCCGGGTCAAGCTCAAATTTATCAGCTTCCTCTTTATTCATGATACCACCACGAGATTCCAGATCAGCTCTTTCACTTCCTGATAAACCGTCATAATACTCCGGATATTTATAAGCCAGGTAACGGGTAGCCCTCAAGTCGCTTTCTACTAATGCTGCCAACCGTTCAGAGAAACCATGTTCGCGCAAATAATCAGCCCCAAGTATTTCTCCCGCATTGTGGAAAAATGCCGCTAATATCACTTCATCCTCATATCCTTCTTCTTCAGCCAGCGCTGCTGCCTGTGATACTTGCTCTAATTGTGAGAGATCGTGTTCTGTAGCTTTTCGCTTTCCGTATTTTTCATACAGAGCAAAAACCTCATTTACAATGTTTTCCGGTTTTAAGATTGAAATATTCATGACATTCGGCTTTGTACAAATGAAACAACTATATATTACTAAATTATTAAATCAACATGATGTATTCATAATGGTTTCTTAATGTTGAAAAATTATATAATAAATATGAAAATAGAATGAAATAGATAACCAAAACTTAACATTTACTTAATTGTTGCCTAACTACCTTTGTTAAACTATCGCAAGGATGAAAATACTTTACGCAATACAGGGTACAGGTAACGGGCATTTAAGTCGTTCGATGGACATTGTGCCCCTTCTAAAGCAAATGGCCGAAGTTGACGTGCTTGTTAGCGGCACACAAGGCGATTTGACTCTCCCCTTTCCTGTTAAATACAAATTCAACGGTTTCGGTTTTATTTTTGGCAAATCAGGTGGCGTTGATCTCTGGAAAACATTTTACAAGTCCCGTTTCCGTAATTTTTTGAAGGAAGTAAATAAAGTTCCTGTTGAAGACTATGATTTGGTAATCAACGATTTTGAACCCGTGTCATCATGGGCCTGCTATATGAAGAACAAGGCTTGCATTGGATTAAGTCACCAGGCGGCTGTTTTAGGGGAAAATGCACCTAAACCAGATGAAACAGATATGATCGGCAAACTCATCTTAAAAAATTACGCTCCTGTAACCGCTCAATACGGATTCCATTTTAAGGCTTTTGATGAGAATACCTTTACGCCGGTGATCCGCAAGCAGGTTCGGGATCAAAAAACATCGTTTAAAGGACATTATACGGTTTACCTGCCAGCTTATGACGATAGTCGCCTTATCAAACGTTTGTCGGAATTTAAAGATGTGGAATGGGATGTTTTTTCCAAACACAATAAAAAAGTATTGAAATATAAAAACGTGTCCATTCAACCTATCGATAACGAGAAGTTCATCAAAAGCATGGCCCAGTCAGCGGGCGTATTATGCGGGGCTGGTTTTGAGACACCTGCAGAGGCTTTATATATGAAGAAAAAACTGCTGGTGATCCCGATGAAAAGTCAATATGAACAGCATCTAAATGCTGCAGCATTGAAATCAATGGGGGTTCCGGTCATCAAAAGTCTAAAACCAAAGCACAACGAAACCATTCTCAATTGGATAGAAAATGGTAAAGTAGTTGAAGTTGATTATCCTGACCACACCCGCGAAATCCTGGAATATGTTTTAGAAAGGCATCATGCGCCTGCCCTTTCATTAATGAATGCTTAATTGCTTACATTTGGCCATCTAACCAATTAATATTATGGCACAAAAAGTAATTACAGTGAACATTAACGTTTACGAGCAAACCGTAACCAATCGCCATTCAGCATACGAAATAAAGGATGTAAATAAATACCTGGACGAAGGCTGGACCATTAAACAGATCATTCCTGGCACTACAACTGCCGCAAATTGGACCAATCTTACCTTTATTTTAGAGAAATAAGATTTTCAACGACTTTTCAGCAATAAAAATGTCCTTTATTTCCAATAAAGGACATTTTTATTTTATACAATTCAACTTTTAATTCAAATCTTCAGGTTATTTATAAATAAAAGTCAAAAAATGCTACAAAATTCATTTATTTTCAATTTTTATTAAAAAATTATACGTTTTTAATATTTTATTTTCTATTTTTATGAAATGAAGGTAAAATATTCATTATTTATTCCTTTATTTTTTCTTTTATCGCTTGCATTTGTCAAAAACAGCAAGGCATCTGGCCATGAAAACAATCGCCACTACCTTTCAAAAGGGAAAAGCGATCTGACAAAGAATAACAATAATAGCTATTCGCTCATAGTTGCTCCCATCGAATCTACTCCTGTCATTAATCTTCGGACGCATAAAACCGTGCATTATGCACAGCATATTTTTTTTGTAGAGAATGATTACCAGGCACGGATCAAACATTATAACTTTTTCTCAGGAAGAGGCCATAAGCAAAGCTTCTCTTCGCAAACAACACTGTTGTTTCCATTTCACACCTTTTGGTAGGATTTACCCCATAGAGATAACTGTACTTAATTCAAGAAATCAGTCTATTGCATAGACCTTGATTTCTATTGAATAAAACTACAGGTATTCCAATCCATTCTATTTAGTAGTTCACAACCTTTTTTAACAGAGATTTGTCCGTTACCGGCTGTCATTTTATTGCTGGCCTGGTTTGTATTGCCTTTTGAGGCAAACGGATTGCCCCTAAAATATTTTGTCAAATGAAAAAAATCATACCATTCGCCATACTCATTATTGTAGTTATCCTAGCTCTCATCTATCCTTCTTTTGAAACCGTTAATATTAAAGACAACAAAATAGACACCGGCGATACCGCCTGGCTATTAGTTGCCACCGCACTCGTATTGCTCATGACACCAGGCCTTGCCTTCTTCTATGGCGGCATGGTAAGTAAAAAGAATGTGCTTTCTACCATGATGCAGAGTTTTGTCTGTATGGGTGTTATCACCGTAATATGGGTGGTATTTGGATTTAGTCTGGCATTTGGCGACAGTATTGGTGGTTTTATCGGCAATCCGGCTACATTTTTTATGATGAAGGGCATGCTGGGTAATGCTACCTGGAAACTGGCGCCTACCATCCCTTTGGTATTGTTTGCCATGTTCCAGCTAAAGTTTGCCGTTATTACACCTGCATTGATCACAGGCGCGTTTGCCGAGCGTATCCGCTTTAATTCTTATGTTATCTTCCTATGCCTGTTCATGATCGTTATTTATGCCCCGCTGGCACATTCGACCTGGCATCCGGATGGCTTCCTGTTCAAATTAGGTGTATTGGATTTTGCAGGTGGTACTGTTGTACATATGTCTGCCGGATGGGCAGCTTTGGCTTCAGCGTTATATTTAAAACAACGTAACGAACCCAGCCACTCTCCTGCGCGTATCAGCTACGTGCTGCTTGGCACGGGACTTCTATGGTTCGGTTGGTTTGGCTTTAACGCGGGCTCTGCATTAGGTTCAGGACCGCTAGCAGCTACAGCATTGGCTACAACTACTACTGCATCGGCAGCGGCGGCAATGTCGTGGATATTCTTTGACATGCTTCGCGGCAAGAAGCCATCGGTAATGGGCGCCTGTATTGGTGCCGTAGTTGGTTTGGTTGCTATTACTCCTGCCGCAGGTTTTGTTACTATTCCGCATTCGCTAATTGTCGGTATCATCGCAGCTGTAGTTAGCAACCTGGTAGTCGTATGGCGTACCAAAACCAGCATTGATGATACGCTTGACGTATTCCCTTGCCACGGTGTTGGTGGTATGGTGGGTATGCTTATGACAGGCATTTTTGCGCATCAGAACGTAAACGCCGGCAATACTACCGGCAATGGCCTATACTATGGTCAAACCCATTTGTTTTTTATTCACCTGATCGCTTTGGTAGTTGTATCTGCGTTCGCGTTCTTCGGTTCGCTGCTTCTATTAAAGATCACAGACATGATCAGCAAACTGCGCGTATCCTCTGAGGAAGAATCGATGGGATTGGATATGAGTCAGCACGACGAAGGCTTGTAACGCTGTAATCAAACTTCAATCAGCCTGTTGTTCATCTTTATCAAGTCGCAATAAAGCAAGCAAAAGGTTTTGATTGATATGACTTTCATTGTTATGTTTTAACGACTATAACTGATAAAGATTCATTATAATGGGAGGCTGCCCTGTCGGAGGGGCAGCCTTTATTATTTAATGATGCTGAACCTCGTGTTCTTCAAAACTATAGTTATGCGCCGGATAGGGCACTATAAATGTTTGTTCTACCCGAACAGATCTTTTAAAGTAAGATATCCACACTCCGGCAAAAATCATTGTCCTTACCATTTGAAGTTCAAGATTTTCAGTTTCAAAATTAAATCCGGAAGTCAGTAGATAACTCAATACAAAAAATACCGGTACTGATATGTAAAACCCAACGATATATCGAGGTAATATATCACGCTTTTTTATCATCAGGATAAAACAAAAAACTGAGTAGCAAGCAATAAAAACATACCCGGCAACTCTGTAGATCAGTAATCCCCTGAACTCAACACTATTACTACCTGTGATAAAGGTATTCCATTTGCTTACTGCAAAGTAATGTCCGTTAATCAACTCCATTACAACTCCAATTGCAGTTCCGCCCAAGCCGATCATTACTATTATAAGCCAGCCGCCAATAGGTGTAAATGACGCGCCGGGTGTAAACACAATTCCGGGTGTCTCTGTCTTATATATCCTGAACCCGAGATAACCCATTAATACGGCCATCAGGCACGCTGCGGCGATCAACCATATATTTGCTACAAATGGTGCATTGCCTAACGGAAACCCGATTCCGTAACTCAATCCGCCCTTGTTTTTCAAGTTCTCAATATCGTTTTTAAACTCTTCCACTTTATCCGCTGCCACAAAATCTTTCAGGTAAGCAAAATTGTAATGCAATAACAAAGTATCTCCATCTGTAGAATAGCGCGAAGAAAAATTGTAGGCGTCGCGCTTTATTTCGTTTTGCTTTTCATCTATACTCCATCCATTTGGATCAACAAGCTTTATGGTATAGTCGTAATCAAACGGAAACGTAACAGCTATTGGGGTTTTTACGTGGTTGGCTATCGAAGGTAACTCGTCACCGATATAGCTTGCATAAAAATCGGCGTTCGCCCTTCCGGTAACGGTATCCTTTTTGTAAAAGTTTTTAATACCATAGCTTTCGATTATAGTCAAGGTATTTTTGTGAATATCATCTATAACCTTGACCGAATCTTTAGCTTCTATTTCAGAGTAGATTTTGGAATAATAGTCTAGGTAAGCTTTTTCAGTTTCAGCCATGCCGGAAGATTCTAATCTATCGCGTTCCCGGTCAGCTCTGTTTAACGTATAAGTGGTGCTTACATTAAGTGTTACGCTATCACCCTGTCTGCTTGCAAGGTAAGTTTCTACGCAAACAGCCCTACCCGTTTTTGAGCGTGGGATGGTAGCCAGCGTCGATGTCCCGGGTTTTAAGATCAATCCTTTGCCATATTCAGGAAAATAAATGTCCGTTCCGTCACCACCCTGGTTGGATATAGTTGCGTCAACCCATACCTGTTTACCGTTTGCGTTCGCAGTCACCACTGCATGGTCAAAGGCTTTGGCTGTAGGTATATACTGGTCAGTTTTATCTTCCATATCCGTATTAACCAAAACCATATTAGCGTCAATTCCATCAGCCCTGAGAATAGAAACCAATAAAAGAGATTTGTCTTTACAATCGCCATAACGCTGAGCATACACTTTTTCAGGACGATTTGCCCTGTGCGAATACTCGCCTATTTCGATCCCCATATATCTTACTTCATCCTGGACCGTTCGTGTTGCAGCCCTGAAATAGGCAGCTTTATCATTGCCATACTTTGACTTCAATTGACTGATCAACTGCGCGAGTTCCCCTTTAATATCTGTCGCAGGTTGGTTAATTCCGGATGCCCAATTCGCTACTTCGGCCCAACTGCTAAAGTCACTAAGCTGTACATAGTTATAATTATTAAACCATGATGGTTCATCGTTATTATTGAGAGCCGGTTGTACCTGGAAGCTTTCCCACACATAATGTGTAAGACCATTTTCCTGGGTGACTGCCGGCTTGGCAGCTTTGTTAAATAATTTCATATTCAACTTGCGTGATGGCGAGAAGAACAGCGAAACATACTGATGCGCCAATGGCTTATCGCTTTGCAAATAGATGTTCTGGCAAAATTTATTATCAAATATCGGGTTACGACCTGTAATGGTAAATGAATACTCTATTCTATCCCCCTTCCTGATATCATCTAAAATAAGATTGGCAGAATAGCTTCCCTGGTAAATAAATTTTGAGAAATCCTGCTCATCGGCTAAAATTTTAAATGCAGAGAGGTTGAGCCGATTTTGAGGCTTATTGTTGCGCCACACTATGATTTCATGAAAATCGAGCCTTTCAAAAGAAGGATCAAAACTTACAGATATCTGCGAGCCATTTTGTATCCCCGTTGCGGAAATAATTTCCCGCACATAGTGGAAATATTGCGCTTTTTTCTCAACATGGATCTGTTGTTCAGAAAGAGAATAGTAATAACCATCCTGAACAGTGCGTAAAGAAGGCTTTTGATTGTAGTCTTTATAAGTACTTATCCAGGCAGGTTTAGCTGCGGCGTGAATCTCTGGAGTTGCTGCGATGGAATGATTGTTTAATAACATCATCATTACCAGGCAAATAAAAAAAGAAGTTGATAAGGTCGGTTTAGTTTGCATACAGGGTTTGAAAATAAAAAAATATAACCAATTTCTTTGCCAGCTTTTGTTTTTTCACCAATCATAACGATTTTGATACTGTTTAACGATATTTGGACGATTGATGATCCAGTTTACCCCTACAGATATTCGCATTTACAATCTGATAGCATCGTTTAAGATCGATGCTGATATCGCGTCCGTTGTTTCATTTGGAAGCGGCCATATTAACGATACCTACCGGATCAAAAACAGCGATCCAAACGGAGTAGATTATTTGCTGCAGCGCGTGAATCATCATGTATTTAAAGATGTGCCTGTCCTGATGCAAAATCTACTGTATGTGACTGAACATTTAAAAGAAAAGCTTGCTGAAGTATCTGGATCTGATCTTGAAAAAGAAGTGATGACCATTGTTGAAACAAGGGATGGCAAACCGTATTTTAAGGATGATGACGGCAATTATTGGCGCGTATTTCATTTCCTGAAAGATACCCGAAGCTATGACCAGGTAACTACCACCCAACAAGCCTATGAAGGCGGCAAAGCCTTTGGTCGCTTCCAGGCACTGCTTGCTGATTTGGCGCCTGAATTGATAAAAGATACTATTCCGGATTTCCATAATGTGGAATCGCGCTTACTAAAATTCGAAAAAGCAGTTGAGGCAGATAAAGTTGGAAGATTGCATAAAGTATTGCCTGAAGTTGAATTTATCAGGGAACGGGTTGACGAAATGAGCGAAATTCTGCTACTTGGTCGCGCAGGAAAGTTACCTCTGCGGATTGTTCACAATGACACGAAATTCAACAATGTTCTATTAGATGGTGATGATCATGCTCAATGCGTCATCGATCTGGATACAGTTATGCCCGGTTATGTGGCTTATGACTTTGGCGACTCAATCCGCACTATCGCGAACACTGCTTCCGAAGATGAATTAAATATTGAATTGATCGATATAAATATTTCATTATTTGAATCTTATACGAAAGGATATTTAAAAGAAGCCGTCCACTTTTTAACTGAAGCTGAGTTGGATTCACTTCTTAAAGGCGTATTGCTTTTGCCTTATACGCAAACAGTTCGTTTTCTGACTGATTACCTGGAGGGCGATCATTATTATAAAATCCAATCGCCCGATCATAATTTGCAGCGGACCAGGGCGCAACGTACTTTGGTAAAAAAACTGGAAGAAAACAGGGATAAACTCGGCCAGATTATTATGGATACCTGGCATCAATATAAATCTTAACCCGATGAGAGTTTCGTTTAAAACCAAATTAGGCGGAGACGTAACGCATTACGTCTCTACAATCGTGCTATTGGCAACCTTTGCTCTCCCCGGCTTCTGTAGAGACGCGATGCATCGCGTCTCTGGACCCAAAGATACACTCACCATCATTCCAATCGGGGGCAATACATGGCGCACCGATAAAGACACCACAGGCGGAAACATCGGTGACAATGGAATTGCCCATTGGAGTAATCTGGACGCGCGGTACACTGCCTATTTTCGCTTGGGCAGCACAGGAAAATTCAAATTGTATTTGAACGCTTTTACATCAAAGGGCAGAAGCAAAATAGCAGTAACTGTATTGGGATCGACAAAAAGTATTACAATAACAGAAAGTGCTTCAAAGGATATTTATGTCGGCGAATGGACAGTAGCTGATACCGGCTACATGGTCGTAAAAATTAAAGGCATAGCTAAAACCGACAGCTTATTTGCCAATATCAGCAGTATAAAACTAGAAGGGCCCGCCATTGACAGTAAAACCACTTTTGTAAAAAACAATGAAGGCCAATTCTTTTACTGGGGGCGCCGCGGACCGTCGGTTCATTTGGGTTATACCATACCGGATGGCGTTAATGCCGAATGGTTCTACAATGAAGTTACCGTACCTAAAGGCAATGACGTATTGGGCTCTTATTTTATGGCTGATGGTTTTGGTGAAGGTTACTTCGGTATGCAGGTAAACTCTCCTACCGAACGGCACATACTTTTTTCGGTTTGGAGTCCATTCAATACAGATAATCCAAAAGCTATCCCCGATGACCAAAAGATTATCATGCTAAAAAAAGGAGAAAATGTGCACACGGGAGAATTTGGCAACGAAGGTTCAGGCGGACAGAGTTATCTCAATTACATGTGGCATGCAGGTCAAATTTACAAATTCCTCGTTCATGCTAAACCAGATAGCAAAGGAAGAACTGAATACACCGCTTACTTTTTCGCACCTGAATTGCATAAGTGGCAATTGATAGCTAGTTTTAGTCGGCCTAAAACGGATACTTATTTGAAGCACCTTCACTCGTTTTTAGAAAACTTCGAACCGGAACAAGGCACACAAACCCGCGAAGTGCTATTCAACAATCAATGGATCTGCGACAGCAACGGCAACTGGACCGAACTTACCAAAGCACGTTTTACAGGCGATAATACCGCAGCAAAAGGTTACCGGATGGATTATGCCGGTGGCTTAGAAGGCAATTCTTTCTTCCTGAAAAATTGCGGATTCTTTAACCATTACACGCCGAGGAATATCTATTTCAATCGTCCCACAGGCGGAGGTAAAAAGCCTGATATTGACTTGAACAAACTACCTTAAAAAGTCTTGGCGAATGCAAGTCCCGGCACACCGTCTTGATACGTAGGCATCAGCATCATGCTTTTCTTGTTGCCATTTTTATCCTTATGAGTAAGCCAGTTACGAATATAAGGATAAGTAAGATAAGCGAGTTTAGTAGAAAGGATACCAAAACCTGCTCCGGCAACTACATCACTAAACCAATGGTCGCGGTTATACATCCTGAAAACTCCCGTGGTAACCGCAAATGTGTAGCCAATTACAGTGTATACTGGTGAATGACTTGAATATTCCTGCGCCAGAAACTCAGCTCCCATAAAAGCCAGGGCTGTATGCCCTGATGGAAATGATAAATAATCATTCCCATTTGGCCGCAAACGATGGCTAAAGTGTTTGACCGCAAAGGTACTCATACTCATATAAGCTGCGGACAATCCAAGCAACGCAGACCGGTCAATAAATGTATTTTTGCCGGCTACGCCAATCAAATTCAACCCGTACACCATTACAACCGGACCAATCAAAAAGTAGCTTTCCGCTTTAGTATTAAAATTGGGGCTCGTTTTGTGTACCTCTCCCTGAACATCAAAATCGATCTGGCGTACAGGCTTCACCCAAAATGAAATCCCGCCATAGGCAATTGCAGCAGCAGGTGGAATGAGCGATAGCGGATTACTATGCAACTTCTTTACCGTATCGGGCGCTGTTGTCAGGTCCTTTTTTATGGTATCAGCAATGTTCTTTTTGGTGGTGTCTTTTACCTGCGCACTCACCTCAAACGATATAAAGCTTAGGATAACGATTATTAACTTTTTCAAAGGCATTAAATTTTAATTGGAGTAGATGTGGTAACAAATAATTAAATATTATTCATATCAAATTGTTTGTTATTATTTAACTAAAATTTAATGCTATCTAAACAAATATTCTGTATAAAAACTGAATTTTTCCGACAGAAACACTGTTTGAACTTAAATAATATTTAAAATCTCATAGATAATGACAGGCCAGGTGCGCCATTGTCAAAGGACGGCATAATCATGGTACTCTTACCAGTATTATCGCTATGGGTAAGCCAATTGCGCAGGTATGGATAAACTAAATAGGCTGCTTTGGTGGATAATATTCCAAAGCCGGCACCTGCTACAACATCACTAAACCAATGCGCTCTATTATATATTCTGAAAATGCCAGTCGTCGTGGCAAAACCATAGCCAATGATTGAATAAACAGGCGATTTATCGCCATACTCCTGCGCCATAAATTCTGCAAATGCAAAAGCTGCTGCAGTATGGCCCGATGGGAATGATAAATAATCTGAAGCTCTTGGACGTAAGCGATGCGTCATGCTTTTGAGCGGGAAGGTGGAAACACTCATAAAAGTTGTCGACAATGCAAACAATGCCGTTCTGTCCACAAACCGGTTTTTACCTTCAACACCTACTAAATTCAAGCCGTACACTGCAATAACGGGGGCAAAAAGAAAATAGCTTTCAGCTTTAGTATTGAAAGTCGGACTCATCTCATGCGCCTCGCCGGTTACGTAGTAGTCGAACCTACGGATTGGGTGTACTGCGAACGATAACGCGCCATAAGTGATCAGACCGGCAGGAAGAATTAATGAGTAAGCTTTACTATGCAGATGCTTTACCGTATCAGGAACCTCGGTGATGTCCTTTTTGATCGAGTCTAATACCTGGGAATTTGCTTTTAATGAAACAACGGCTAAAAAAATGAACAGGAACTTTTTCACGTGCACTACTAACTTTAATTGTAAATATGGATTAATACTTAGGTAAAAATATTCGATACAGTGCAGTCCCTTACTTAATCTGGAATAAACGTTACAATTAAAGTACAGTATAACAAAAAAATATCTGCTTTATTGTGTATGAAATATTATTTCATAAAAAAAGCCATTTGCTTTTACAAATGGCTTACAAATATTAATTCGTAGTTGAACTATCCTAACAAAACAGCCTTCACCTTATCCAGTATTTTGAATGATTCTGTCGAGCCCGGAGCTTCAGCATAAACACGCAATACCGGTTCAGTTCCTGAAGGACGGATCATTACCCAGCTTTCATCTTCAAAGAAGAATTTGTAACCGTCCATATCTTCTGTGCGGCTTACCTTTAAATCGCCAAAGCTGCTGTATCCGCTTTTGCAATTGCTGATGATCTTCTGTTTCAGTTCTTCGGTAACATGCAGGTCGTAGCGCTCTACAGCGAATTTACCTACCACGTCATAAATTTCCTGAACCAGTTCGCTTAATGAACGTCCTGATTTGGCAATGAATTCCCAAACGATCAGACCGATCCAGATACCATCGCGCTCAGGGATGTGTCCTGCTACTGCGATACCGCCCGACTCTTCGCCACCAACCAGGAATGGCCGACCAGAGTTAACGATCAGGTCGCAGATATATTTAAAGCCGATCTTGGTAACGATATTTTTCAATCCATAAGCATCACAAAGCTTTTGAATTTTGCTAGTACAGCTGAAAGTTGAATACACATCGCCGCTTAAGCCTTTTACCTTGTGCATATAGTGGATCAGCAATAATAAGATGTGGTGAGAATCGACAAAGTTGCCGTCCTGGTCATATAAACCGATACGGTCAGCATCGCCGTCCGTTACCAAGCCGGATGCAATCTCCCCTTCTGAAAGTTTGATGATATCTTCAAACTCTTTCAGGTTACGTTGGATTGGTTCTGGCGCCTGACCTGCAAACCCTGGATTATGGTCGCTGTGGATACGGGTAATATCCGGGAACAAACGCTCCATCACATTCATACCTGCACCGTACATGGCATCATAAGCCCAACCCAGTCCGCTGGTGCGGATCAATTCCAGGTCGAAGTTGTTTTCTACATGGGCTACGTACATATCTTCCAGGTTGATGAACTCTACCAGGCCGTCTTTCTGATAATCAGCAATTGATTTCAGATCGAGTGATAAATTTTCAGGGATCTGTGATTCTACCTTTTCGATATCATCCGGTGTAGCCGGACCACCATAGCTGGCTTTGATCTTGTACCCATTGTACGACGGCGGGTTATGACTGGCAGTGATAATAATACCTGCTGAAGCTTCTTTTCTTACAGTTCCCAACGAGATCATTGGCGTAGAAACAAAAGCATTTTCTGCACGGTAAACCTTTACCCCCTGCGACGCCAGCACGCGGGTTACAACATCGGCAAACATCGGGCCTGCAAAGCGTGGGTCGCAACCTACAACGGCCGATGGGTTTTTAAACTCCTGCTTTAGCCACAATGCGTTTGCATAGGCTACTCGTTTTACATTCTCAACTGTAAAATCATCTGCGATGATGGCTCTCCAGCCATCGGTACCAAACTTAATTTTGATCATCGTGGGTTATAATGGTTAAAAATCCTATTTTTAGCGCCTTAAATTCTATACAAGAATATTAATCATTTGTGGTAAACAGAAACAAAAAATGAAAGTTTTAAAATTTGGCGGAACATCTGTAGGAAGCCCCGAAAGGATGAAAAATCTGCTGGATATAATTGATGCTTCTGAAAGGCAGATCGTTGTCCTTTCGGCGGTGTCAGGCACTACGAATAGTTTGGTCGAAATTGGTCAGGCTTACCTGGCAGGCGATAAACCAAAAGCTGCTAACCTGATAAAGGCTTTAAAAGACAAATACGAAATATTTATAAAGGAACTGTTTGCCAAACCTGAATATTTGGAGCAAGGCAAGGAAGTAATTGATTATCATTTCGATCTGCTGAGTAACTTATCGAATGATCTGTTTACCAATATCGAGAACAAGATCATCCTTGCTCAAGGAGAGTTACTGTCTACTACGCTGTACCATGTCTATCTGAAAGAGATCGGCGTGCAATCAGTATTGCTGCCCGCACTCGATTTTATGAAGATAGATGAGGATAATGAGCCGATAGTAGATTATATTACCGAGCATATTACGCCTTTATTAAATAAGTATCCGGATAATAAGCTGTTCATTACACAAGGATATATCTGCCGCAATAGTTTTGGCGAGATCGATAACCTTCGTCGCGGAGGTAGTGATTATACGGCGTCTCTGATCGGAGCGGCTATCCGCAGCGAGGAAGTGCAGATATGGACCGACATTGACGGCATGCACAATAATGATCCCCGGATTGTTAAAGGCACCAAACCCATCGCGCAGCTTTCATTTGATGAAGCTGCTGAGCTGGCTTATTTCGGCGCCAAGATATTACACCCGCAAAGTGTTTTCCCGGCGCAGAAATATAAGATACCGGTTCGTCTGTTGAATACGATGGACCCTAAAGCACCCGGAACATTGATAACCAACGACAGTGAGAAGAATAAAATAAAATCTATTGCTGCTAAGGATGGCATCATCGCGATCAAGATACAATCAAGCCGGATGCTACTGGCACATGGCTTTTTACGCCGGGTATTCGAGGTATTTGAGCGATATAAAACGTCCATCGATATGATCACCACTTCTGAAGTAGCGGTTTCATTAACTATTGATGACACTACTTATCTGGAAGAGATCAAGAATGAATTGCTGTCTTACGGCACGGTTGACATCGATAAAGATCAAACCATTATTTGCGTAGTTGGTGATTTCGGCGCTGATCAGCATGGTTATGCTGTTCGCGTGCTGGAAGCTGTGAAGCATATCCCATTACGAATGATATCTTATGGTGGCAGTGATCATAATTTATCTATATTATTAAATACCACGGAAAAAACAGAAGCTTTAAGGAGCTTGCATAATAGGTTGTTTTAAATGAATTATTAAAAGCGTCATTGCGAGGAACGAAGCAATCTCCAAACTATACAGGGCGGACCTGCAGATCGGGAGATTGCTTCGTTCCTCGCAATGACGAGCAAATGCAATAGCAATAATGTTCGATACCAATACCATAACACGATTTCAAGGTTTAGAAACACCGTTTTACTATTACGATCTGGGCTTGCTCCGCAAAACATTGGAGGCCTGCAAAACGGCTTCCGATAAATACGGCTTCCATGTGCATTACGCTATGAAGGCCAACTTTAATCCAAAAGTGATAGCAGCAATTCAATCGTATGGTTTTGGGGCCGATTGTGTAAGCGGTAATGAGGTATCAACCGCTATTGCCAACGGCTTTGATAAAAGCAAAGTGGTATTTGCGGGTGTAGGTAAATCGGACAAAGAGATCAACACAGCACTAGACGCTGATATTTTCTGCTTCAATGTGGAATCGATACAGGAACTGTTCATCATTAATGAACTCGCACAGGCTAAAAATAAGAAAGCTAAAGTCGCTATCCGCATCAATCCAAATGTGGATGCACATACACATCATTTTATCACAACCGGGCTTGATGAGAATAAATTCGGCATCAACACCTGGCAGTTGCATGATGTGGTGGACGCATTAAGAAAATGCGCAAGCCTGCAATTTACAGGCATCCATTTCCATATCGGCTCGCAGATAACTGATCTTGAAGTTTATAAAAACCTTTGCACCCGTATTAACGAGATGCAAGACTGGTTTGAAGATCATGGCTTCCCGGTAAAAGTATTGAATACTGGTGGTGGCTTAGGCGTTGACTATTATCATCCTGGCACAAACCCAATCGCCAACTTTGAAGGCTACTTCAAAGTATTTAAAGATTTTCTGAAAGTAAAACCCGGCCAGGAAGTGCATTTCGAATTAGGTCGCGCTCTGGTAGCACAATGCTCAGCTTTAGTATCAAGAGTATTGTATGTTAAGATCGGCCAGAAAAAGAATTTCCTCGTGCTGGATGCAGGTATGACAGAACTGATCCGCCCTATGCTTTACCAGGCTTATCAGAAGATCGAGAATTTGAGTCAGCAGTCTGAAAGCGAATCTCAAATCTCAAATCTCAAATCTCAAATCTTGAAATACGATGTAGTGGGACCGATCTGCGAAAGCACCGATTGCTTTCAAAAAGACGTAGAGCTGCCTGAATCCTTCCGTGGAGATATTTTTGTTATCCGCACTGCAGGCGCTTATGGCGAGGTAATGTCGTCTGGATATAACTTGCGCGATAAAGTGCAAAGTGTATATTCCGAATAAGCTCAGAATTTATATCCAAAGCGTATAAACAGGTTGTTCCCTGCTTCGGCTGTCGCGAAGTAGTTTTTAAAGGTGATGAAATAGCTGATCTTCGGGAAATAATGGCGAAAAAATCTTTCCCCGAGATCCTGATTATGATAATAACTATCGTCAAGCATGTTGTAGCCAAAAGTAGTCCCCAAAAAGCCACGTATGCCATGCTGAATGCCTGTATTATTTCTGCTGTGAAATAACACTTCGGTAGTCAGACCAACAGTATAAAGATCGGTACGCGGATCTACAAAATAGCCACCACGCTGCAGCAATTGTTGCCTGTAGCTCGCATAATCTCCAAATTCGTGGCTATAGGCCATTTCAACTCCGATAAATCTGAAATCGACATTACCATCAGTCACAAAAGCATTTGCTGAGAACCGTGCTCCTACTGCACCGAAGAATTTATCCGAAAAATAATTAGCATCAGTTTTGTTTCCGGAGTACTGGTAATCGCCAAACACACCAAATGCACCGTATGCCACATTGAAATTATCAAACCGGTGACCTTCGCTCAGGTTAACCTGACCCGACGTAAGGAAGTCCGTATAGTTAATACCCGCATAGTTATTCAAACCAACTGAAGCATAAGTCTGGCTGCTTTTCGCATCAAATGACGAGGGTTTGGGTTGATAGGCAATATCCTGGTGATAAAGCGCCGGTGCATAGACGTGAGAGCAAGCACTCAGGAGCATCATTGAACCGCATAAAAGGAGTAAAAGTTTAGCCTTCATTGTCAAGCATTACGCAAGTACAACGCAATATATAACAATTCAGTTTACTAACTTTTAAATTAATATCTAAAATGATTATGTTTGCCACTGTGAAAAAACAAGTGTATTTTTAACAATTATTTTTTCGCAATACCAATTTAAACTAAATTACATTTGTAAATAATTATGGATCAATTTGTTATCGGTGTGGATTATGGTACCGATTCCGTACGTTCGGTAATTGTTGATGCCAAGAACGGGAAAGAGCTGGCGTCGTCAGTCTTCTATTATCCGCGCTGGCAACAGGAATTATATTGCAATGCTGCGCAAAACCAATTCCGCCAACATCCACTGGATTATGTAGAAGGGTTGGAACAGACCATAAAAAACTGCATCAAAATAGCGGGCGGAGCTTCTGTCGCATCAGCTATCAAAGCCATTTCGGTAGATATGACAGGCTCCACTCCTGTCGCAGTTAATGAAGCCGGTGTTCCTTTAGCGTTAACGGCTGGTTTCGAAAGCAACCCAAATGCCATGTTCGTACTATGGAAAGATCATACCGGGGTAAAAGAAGCCGCCGAGATTAACTACCATGCAACAAAATTTGATATCAACTACCTGCAATATGTTGGCGGTATCTATTCTTCTGAATGGTTCTGGGCGAAACTACTGCGTACTTTAAGAGTTGATGAACAGGTCCGGGCAGCCTGCCACTCATGGGTTGAGCATTGCGACTGGATACCATTTCTACTTACCGGTGGGGACCATATCAGCAAAATGAAACGCGGAAGGTGTTCTGCCGGACATAAAGCCTTGTGGGCTGCTGAGTTCGGCGGCTATCCACCGGATGAATTCTTTTCCTCACTTGATCCATTATTAAAGGGTTATACCTCTACCCTTTCAAAAGAAACTTACACATCTGATCAAGGAGCTGGAAAACTTAGTGCTGAATGGGCAGAAAGATTAGGCCTATCTACTGACGTAATTGTTGGTGTTGGAGCTTTCGATGCACATATGGGCGCAGTTGGCGGACAGATAGAGCCTTACCACTTAAGCAAAGTAATGGGTACGTCTACCTGCGATATGCTGGTTGCGCCAAAATCTGATTTGGAAGGCAAGCTGATAAAAGGCATTTGCGGACAGGTAGATGGTTCAGTGATTCCCGGCATGATAGGTCTTGAGGCTGGCCAATCAGCATTTGGCGATACCTACGCTTGGTTCAGGAAATTATTGGAATGGCCGCTGCAATTCATTGACGATAAACAGTTACAGGAGAGCATATCCAACAAGATCATCCCTGAATTAAGCAAGCAGGCTGCAGCATTACCACTGGATGAAAATGCAGAATTGGCGATAGATTGGTTAAATGGTCGCCGCACGCCGGATGCAAACCAACTACTAAAAGGCGCACTAAGTGGCCTAAGTTTGGGTAGTGATGCGCCTCGAGTTTTCAGAGCATGGGCCGAGGCAACTTGTTTTGGAGCAAAAAGTATAGTCGACCGTTTTAACAGTGAGGGCGTACCTGTAAAAGGATTGATCGGCATTGGCGGTGTGGCAAAAAAATCACCCTACATTATGCAAATGATGGCCGATGTGATGCAGATGCCTATCCGTATTCATCAATTTGAACATACCTGTGCGCTTGGTGCCGCTATGTTTGCTGCGACTGCCGCAGGCATTTATTCTAATGTAGAAGAAGCAATGGCTGCTATGGGTGGTGGCTTTGACAAAGAATATTTCCCTGATCCAGCCAAAGCTGCATTATATCAAAAACGATATGAGAAATATAACGCGCTTGGCAAATTTATAGAACAGAATACAATAAATAGTCATGAGTAAATATCAGCATATACGCGAGGCTGCCTACCTGGCCAATATGAAATTGCCACGATTAAACCTGGTAATTTTTACATTCGGCAATGTAAGTGAGGCGGATCGTGATTTAGGGGTTTTCGCCATAAAACCTAGCGGTGTGCCTTATGAGGTGCTTTCACCAGCTAATATGGTTATCGTAGATTTTGACGGGAATACCGTAGAAGGCGATATGCGACCGTCATCCGATACGAAAACTCACGCCGTTTTATACAAGCATTGGGATATTGGAGGCATCTGTCATACCCATTCAACCTACGCTACTTCGTGGGCACAGGCGTTACGCGATATTCCTATTTATGGCACCACACATGCAGACCATAAAACAGTAGATATCCCTTGCGCCAAACCGATGCATGACGATATGATCAAAGGCGATTATGAATACCAAACCGGTTTCCAGATAATGGATTGCCTGAGTGAACGCAAGCTTGACTATCATGAAGTGGAAATGATATTGGTGGGTAACCACGCACCATTTACCTGGGGAAAGGATGCCGATAAAGCGGTTTATAACAGTGCAGTATTAGAATCAATTGCCCACATGGCGCTGTTAACCGAACAAATCAACCCGGACTGTAACCGCATGAAAGATTCGCTTATTAAAAAGCATTTCGAACGCAAACACGGACCGGATTCTTATTATGGGCAATAGTCATTACTCATTAGAAAAACTTAAATAGAAGAACTATTAATATATGATCAACTTAAAAGATTTTGAAGTCTGGTTTGTAACTGGTAGCCAGAATTTATATGGTGAAGAAACCTTGAAACAGGTAGCCGAACACTCTCAGCAAATAGCTAAAGCATTTGACTCGGCAAGCCAAATTCCAGTACGGGTAGTTTTTAAGCCGACAGTAAAATCGCCTGAAGAAATATACAGCATTTGCCAGGAAGCTAATACAGCCAAAAACTGTATCGGTATCATCGCTTGGATGCACACCTTCTCCCCTGCTAAAATGTGGATCGGCGGACTGAAGATATTACAGAAACCACTGCTTCATCTGCATACTCAGTTTAACCGCGATATTCCGTGGGACAGCATTGATATGGACTTTATGAACCTTAACCAGAGCGCCCATGGCGACCGCGAGTTTGGTTACATCATGTCGAGAATGCGTTTGGAGCGTAAAGTAGTGGTTGGTCACTGGCAGGATAACGAGGTTCTTGAACAGATCGATACCTGGAGTCGTGCCGCAGCAGGCTGGAACGACTTGCAAGGTGCCCGCTTTGTCCGCTTTGGTGACAATATGCGCTATGTAGCTGTAACCGATGGCGATAAAGTAGAAGCAGAATTAAAATTCGGGTACTCGGTTAATACCCATGGCGTAGGAGATTTGGTAAAAGTGATCAATTCAATAAGTGATAAAGAGATCGATACTTTAACCAACGAGTATGAAGAAAAATATGCCGTTGTTCCGTCATTAAGAAAAGGTGGCGATCAATATAATGCCCTTCGTGATGCTGCGAAGATCGAACTTGGCTTAATTGCCTTTTTACAGGATGGAAACTACAAAGGCTACACCGATACCTTTGAAGACTTGCATGGCATTGTTCAATTACCGGGCATTGCATCACAGCGTCTGATGGGCAAAGGCTACGGCTTTGGAGCAGAAGGCGACTGGAAAACTGCCGCATTGGTTCGTGCAATGAAAGTAATGGGAAGCGGGTTAAAAGGCGGCAATGCATTTATGGAAGACTACACCTATAACTTTGATCCAGGCAATCCAATGGTTTTAGGCTCGCACATGCTGGAAATATGTGAATCAATTGCCGATGGCAAAGCAAAATGTGAAATTCATCCGCTTGGCATTGGTGGCAAAGCAGATCCGGTTCGCCTGGTATTTAATGTAGCAGCAGGACCAGCACTAAATGCATCAGTAATTGATATGGGGAACCGTTTCCGTTTGCTGGTAAATGAAGTGGAAGCTGTTGCGCCAACTCATAATCTGCCTAAATTGCCTGTAGCGCGTGTGCTATGGAAACCATATCCTGATATGAAAACAGGTTGTGCCGCATGGATACTTGCCGGCGGAGCGCATCATACCTGCTATAGTCAGAATCTTACAGCAGAACATTTGCAGGATTTCGCCGAGATGGCAGGAATAGAGTGTGTGCTTATAGGTAAAGAAACCAATCTGCGTCAATTGAAAAATGAGTTAAAATGGAGTGAGGTGTATTACCGTTGATTTTTGTGATTAAATGATTCCGTTGACTTATTTTCGCAAAAAATTAACGGAATCAACTAATAACTGATTAACTAATCTCTAATCACTAACATGCGCGCTTTTATTTTCGACTTGAATGGCACCATGATCAACGACATGGAATATCATACCCGTGGCTGGATGTATACCCTGAATGACGTTCTGGGTGGGCATTTTACCTGGGATGAAGTAAAGCCACAGATGTATGGTAAAAACCAGGAAGTATTGGTGAGAATGTTTGGCGCCGGCAAGTTTACCGGTGAAGAAATGGACCGTTTGTCTATTGAGAAAGAAAAACGTTATCAGCAAGAGTTTCTGCCTCATTTACAACTTCTACCGGGGCTGACGGAGTTTCTTGAAAAGACTTATCAAGCCGGCATACCCATGGCTATTGGCTCGGCAGCTATCCCATTCAATATCGATTTTGTTCTGGACAACCTGAATATCAGGCATTACTTTAAAGCGATTGTAAGTGCTGATGACGTGGTATGTAGCAAACCACATCCAGAGACATTTTTGAAAGCCGCCCAGCTACTTAATGTTGAGCCAACTGAATGCCTGGTATTTGAGGACGTCCCAAAAGGTGTTGAAGCTGCACAAAATGCTGGGATGAATGCCGTTGTGCTGACAACTACCCACCAGGCGGAGGAATTTAAAGCATTTGACAACGTGCTGCATTTCGCAGATAATTTCGCCGATAGCTTCTTTAATTCGTTATTAAATAATTGAGATAAAATTCTTTAGACGATAAATTCTTGCATTTATCAAAATATTATAGCTACCTTGCGAACTTTTAAAAAATAATATAATGCAAAAACAAGGAACAGTTAAATTCTTTAATGAAACAAAAGGCTTTGGTTTCATCGTCCCTGCTGACGGTAGCCAGGAAATCTTTGTTCATTCTACAGGTCTTATCGACGAGATTCGTGAAAACGATCAAGTTGAGTTCGAAGTACAGAACGGACGTAAAGGCTTAAATGCGGTAAATGTAAAGGTTATTTAATTATAAGTGCCAAAACCAGCAATCGTATTGGTCCCGTTATTTCAACGGGACTTTTTTATTTAATAAAAAAACACTATCTTTTCTTTGTTGTTACACTCTTAAGATTAACCTTTTAAACACAAGAAAATGAAAGATCAGGCAAAAGTAATAGTGGCACTTTTAGCAGGTGCAGCAGTAGGCGCTGCGGTAGCTTTACTATTGGCTCCAAGCAGTGGCTCCGAATTGAGAGAAGATATAGCAGATTATGTTGATGATGTTGTTAGTTCAGCACGTAACAAGGCTGAATCAGCTGCGAACAAGGTACGCGAATATGGCAACGATACGATCGAAAAATCTAAATCAAAATTCAGAAGTGCGGTAAACGACTTATCAAACTACAAAGATGGTGTAGTTGATAACGTAAAATCAAAGGTAAAAAGTGGTGCAGATGATCTAAACGATTCTGTTCAGGACGCGTAATAGTTCATCGATAGCCCATTTAAGAAAAATGCCCGCGTTAAGCGGGCATTTTTCTTTTTATAAGAGACGCGATGCATCGCATCTTCTTGTGGTATTTATTTGGCAGTCCATTTATTGTTGCTTTCGTCGGCATCCATATATATTCCGTTATCCAGCTCTACCGTTTTTATTGCTTTTGTAGTCTTGATCATGATAGCGATCTGTTTCTGGTTCTTCTCCCAAACAGCAGGTGTTTGGTGGAAGCTTTCAGTTTTACCATCAGCATAAGTCACTTTAACATCAAACGGAATAACAAATCCACCCACGTTTTTCACGTCAGCTTTATAACCTGTAGCAGATTTAGTTACATTTTCTAAAGCCAGGTCATCATAATAATTGGTAAAGAACCAGTTATTAAAGAACCAGTTCAGATTTTTGCCAGAACCTGCATTCATCGAATTGAAGTAATCCCACGGAATAGGATGTTTACCATGCCAGTTGTTCATGTAGGTATGCAATGCTTTCTTGAACAACTCATCACCCAGCATATCTTTCAAAGCCAGGTAGCTTAATGATGGCTTTCCATAAGCATTATTACCGTAGCCCTGGCGTACTTCGCTTGACGGTGTGATAACAGGCAGATCTTCAGCCGTTGATTTGTCGTGAATCCAATAATCAACACGGAACTGTTTATAGAATTCTTCCGCATGCTTAACATCGGTTTCTACTTTACCAATTAACAACTCATAAGTAGTTGCCCAGCCCTCGTCCATATAAGCATAACGACTTTCGTTAATACCCATATAAAATGGAAAATAAGTATGCGCTATTTCATGATCCTGCACTAATTGCGCAAATTTCAAATCACCGGTGTGGCTATCGTTCACCATCATCGGGTATTCCATATCAGCAAAGCCCTGGAATGCTGTCATTTTTGGGAACGGATACGGAACGCCCGGCCAGTTGTGAGAGAACCAGCCTAGAGCGTTACGTCCAAATTGCGCAGAATGATGAAAATCCTGTGATTTATCGGGAAATGCAGCCTGCATACTTGCCCGGCGGTTTGCAGCATCGTCAACCAATACGCTGGCAGCATCCCAATCATAGTGATCGCTGATACCTACTGCCATGTCGCTGATATCACTGGCTGTCCATGTCCAGGTGTTCCAGTCCTTTTGAGCAGTTATATTTTTCTTATCCAGATCTTCCTTAGTTGCTATATGAATAGTTGAATCGCTGGTGAAAGATTTTTCTAAACGCTCCGCATATTCAGGCTGCAATACTTGTTTAGGATTTTGCAATGTTCCCGTTGCCCAAACAATAAAGTTTTTAGGAACGGTTACATTCAGCTTATAGTCATTAAAGTCGTTATAAAACTCCTGCGCATCCAGAAACTCTAGTCTGTCCCAGCCATTATAGTCGTCATAAACAGAAACGCGGGGGTAGAAATAAGCCAGGTAAAAAGATGTTGAATCGATCACTCCTTCCCGGCCGGGCCCTTTGGCCAGTTGATAATGCCAAACAATATCCAGCTTTACCGAATCATGCGGCATTAATGGTTTTGCCAACCCAACAGCCTGGTTTGTGGCGCGGGCGGTAACATTGTTCCAGTTTTTTGCCGTGCCGTTTACTTTAAAGGTATCAACCTGTATACCATCAGTAAGGTAATCGGCCGATGTAGAAGAATAACGCGCGGCTCCCGGACGATGAATATTCATGATCAACTTCATATTCAGCCTGCTTAGCGTATCAGGACTATTATTTACATAAGTGATATGTTCAACGCCCTTAACGTTTGGGTTTGGCGGCGCAACAGATATGCTGATATCATATCTGCCGAAGTTTTGCCAGTAGTTTTTGCCAGGTCGTCCATCCGGCGACCGTGTGCCTTTTTTATAGGCCACTTTTATATCGCGCGGCATATAAAGCTCCTGTGAATTTGCCTGCATAAAAATTATTGCAAGCACAATTGATAATAATGTAGTCTTTAACATTCCAAAAAATTTGAAGCAAAATACGTATTAATCAGTCCGTCGTTATATGCCAAAATCAACTATTTGTGAATAAGGCAGATACACAATAACTAAAAAATTTGTAAATAAGTAGTTACAAAATTTGGATAAAACACAATAATTCACGTACTTTGGGATAGTTATTTTAATAGGGGTATTAAATAACTTTTCTGAAGCCAGATCGCAAGGTCTGGCTTCTCTTTTTGTCAAAGTGTTGATTTAATGCGATTTATTTAAGGCAAAATCCCACTGCATTACTTCTGGCTCTCCGCTTTCTTTTCCAGGTATTCCGCTGATATTAAGGTAAATAAGCGATCGTTATCAACGTTTTCGTCAAAGCATTCGGTAAGCATCTGAGTGATCTCTGCGTTGCCCATATAACCGGCGATCATCTTTAGCATCCGGAATGAAGTCTGCTCTATATTTTCGATCAGTTGCATGTAAAGCAGCACGTCCATATCGTTAATGATGGTTGATTTTCCGGAATTGTTATTGAGATTGTAAGCCTCGTCAATCACTGATTTGATCACCTCACACCCTTCATCGGATGGCTTCGTTTTCAGGAGATTGTATATTTCATCGATCCGTGCCTGCTGTTTGAATACATCTTCCAGGTCCTCGCGAATAGCGAGTTTCATTGTGTTGAAAGAAGCTATCTCCTGTAGTTTAGGCAGGTTACGTGCAAGGTATCCTTTGGTACAATTCACCCTGTTTAACTGGTGAATAAATAATCGTTTCAAATCAAGTTCAGTGCGGGTTAAAGGTAGTGTTTCCATAGGTCAGAATTTTAATAATCAAGTGCTTAACAATAAAACTTTGACATTGTGTTTGATACCATTATTTAATAGTCCAACCTTTCATAAAAGGCAACATTCTATACTATAAATAAAAACAAAGATTACCTGTTTGATGAGGGAATTTTCCATGCTGTTTCTTTAGCTTTGGTGAACAGATGACTAAATCCGTAAAACATATTTTAAAGAAAGAACTCGACATCAAAGTCGGCGGCAAATTGTGGCTGGAATCGGAAGGTGAACGATTTTTCGGCCCCGGACCTATGGAATTGCTCGAAAAGATCGAAGAAACAGGCTCTATCAGCAGTGCCGCAAAGGCCATGAATATGTCGTACAAAAAAGCCTGGGAGCTGATCAACCATCTGAACGGACAAACTAATTCCCCTGTTGTAGTACCACAGACCGGCGGAGAAAAAGGCGGCGGTTCAACACTCACTCCTGAAGGCCTGGAGCTTGTTCAATATTATAAGGCCTTACGAAAAAGATTTAGAATATTCTTAGAAAACGAATCTGAACGTTTAAAAATTTAATCGGATTTTTTTCAGGTAGTTTCTAGCATATCGTTATATATTTGACAATATAACGAAACTCACCCTACATCACTTATAATTATTTTATTCTGAAAGGTTTACCTGCCCTACAGCTACTAAATGAAAAACAGCCTAAAAATCTCAAACCCGGCATTATGAAGAAAATTTTACCCTCGAAACATTTACCAAAATCTATTCTTACTGCAATTATTCTTTTTACTCTGCTATCGGGCAGCTTGTTTGCACAGCAAGTAAAGACAGATTCTGCCAAAATGAATCCTACGGCAACATCATCAACCCCAGCAAACAAAACCTATCCCCGTCCAGTGGGTTATTTAAGCTTTATTATACCTGTAGTAACACTTGATAAAGATGCGACTACCTGGAACTTTAACGGAACAACCAGGATTGGTTTCCCTGTTGGCGTGAACATTTTGTACAGCGACCATTTCGGATTCAGCTATGAGTTCACACCGACTATAACATCAACAAAAACCAGCAGCAAAATGAGCAACCTGCTATTCGACCCGGGAACTATGTTTCGTTTTGAACACGGTTTTACTTTTATCAGCCGATTGGCCTTTGAAACATCAGGCCGTTATGGCTTTACACCGGTATTTAACCAGGTATACGCGAGAAGTAAATTTGTGAACTATTTTATCGCGGGCTCACTTCCGGCGCGATTCGGTAATGGAGCACCGGCTTCCATTGGGTTTAACGTGCAATTCGGATTCACCTTTAACTAGTTAATGGATCACCCTGAAGGTTAGATTTACCCTTGCCTTCAACGGTTTGCTCGATTTAGGTATTTGGTGCACCCAATTATGCTGCAGGTCGCCTTTCATAATTAATAGGGAACCGTTTTCGAGATAGATCGAATATTTACGGTCACGCTCCTGTTTATGCCTGATGTCGAAACGTCTGGCCTGTCCAAAACTGACGGATGCGATTACCGGGTTAACGCCCAACTCATACTCATCATCACTATGCCATGCGACTGAATCATTTGCATCGCGGTAATAGTTCATCAACACGCTATTGAATTTTACTCCGGCAATGGGCTCAATTCTTTCTTTGATCTGTAGCAACTCCGGCGTCCATGGATTCGGATAGTGTTTAGTGCCCGAGAAAATATATTCCTTATCCCTATCGCCAAACCATGCTGTAAGCCGCGGTGTTTTCACCAGTTTACCATACATCGGTATGTCTTCCTGTATCCATGGAATGGCATTGATAAAAGTATCCAGAAAAGTATGACTTTCGGCTACATTGAAGAAACCTGCATGGTATTGCAGCAGATCAGCAGGTAGGCCAGCACTTTGTCCTGATGGTTCGAAAAAGCTTAATTGTTCCACAATGTAAATTTCGGCATTTATACCTCTCTTTGTATTTTTATCGCCATGACAATTTTGTCATTATTTGATCTACCACAAACTTCAAAATCTACCTAAAAAATGAAGAACAATACTACTTATCTGTTATCACTTTCTCTATTTTTTATATTAACTATCAGTTGTAATAATCCCGGCACAACTTCAAAGACGGCGTCGTCGTCTGACTACCAGGATCATGCACAGATCCATTCACATAATGACTATCAACATGCCGTTCCTTTCAGGGATGCCTATTATCATCATGCTGCCGAGATTGAAGCAGACGTGTATCTTCCCAGAACTCCCGCAATGAAAGATTCATTAATGATTGGTCACGATACAATCGATATTACACCAGGCAGAACACTCATTGCAATGTATATTGATCCTATCGTATCCCTGTTTAAAAAATATGGCAACCGGGTTAGTCCTGATCCAAATTATACCTTCCGGTTGATGATAGATGTTAAGGATCAATGGAAAGACGTTTATCCGCTTCTTTTAAAAGAGATAAATAAATACCCTTCAGTTTTTGACCGGAAAGTAAATCCTATGGCCGTACAAGTATTTGTAAGTGGTAACCGCCCTGCGGATTCAACCTTTCATACCTATCCCGATATCATCAATTTTGACGGACTACCCGCACATAACTACGCCCCTGCCGACCTGGCAAAAGTTGTATTGATAAGTGATAATTTTGATACTTATTCCCATTGGAAAGGCGAAGGTGAATTACCATTAAATGATTTAAACACGATAAAGAAATTAATTGACGATGCACATTCCATTGGAAAACCATTCCGTTTTTGGGGAGCGCCTGACAACGCCAATGTATGGGAGCAGTTGAGGCTGGCCGGTGCAGATGTGATCAATACCGATAAAATTGCAGATTGCACGCAATATTTTGATAGCTTCTATAAATGATAAATTTGGGTATAAAATCAATTTTGTAATATGGATGACAAGATAATAAAGGGCAAATACAATGACATACCCCTTTTTCTCGTCCTGATCCCTTTTATAAATGCGCTTAATTATTATCTCACCTATACGCCGATAATATTTAACTCCCATACTATTATTACGTTTTTGTTAGATACCGCTGAAGGCTATGCGGCCTGGTGCGGTATCCGGTTTGTTATCATCTATCTAGATAAAAAAATACCTTACGAGTTGAATCCGCTAAAACGCATTCTGATACAGCTCGTTTTATCGTCAGTTGTGGGACTGATGACAATTATAGGTCTGACAGAACTGATAAATTTTATTGTAAAAGATCGGCCGGTCCCTTCAAGTTTTTATCAATTTGACATTTTTATTTTCCTGATCTGGTTTTTTGTGATCAATGGTATATATGTCGGGCTGCACTATTACCAGGCAATGAAGCAGCTTGAAAGGCAGAGTGAGAAAAGTAAAAAGATCAGGGCTGAGGGCTTTTCTGTAAAAGACGGCAGACAAAATTTAATCCTCAGTTTCGATTCTATTGCGGGCTTTTTCTCCGATGACGACTACACTGCTGTCGTAACAATTGAAACAAAAAAGTATTTGCTGGATACATCTCTGGACAAGATCGCACCTACCCTTCCTGAGGAATTATTTTTTAGGCTAAACCGCCAATTTATACTCCACCGGAATACAATTAAAGGTTTTGTAAAGGCTGAAAACGGAAAGCTGACAGTAATGCTTTCACCTACTTCGCATTTTCCTGAGCAAGTCAATGTAAGCAGAACTAAAGCTGCGGAATTCAAAAACTGGTTCTCACCTAAATAGCATCTTACATTTCAAAGGAAAAGCAGCTACACTTCAGGGGAAAACACACATGTTTCTATATCGTGTGCGATTTGCTCAAAATACATTTGCCGGAAACAACTGTATTATGAAAAAAATCTTCTTTCTACTATTTATCGGGTTATCCGCTATAGCTCCACTTAAAGCACAGAATTGCAATATAGGTGCAGAACTTAACAAAACGTACGCCAAGTCTGACGGCCTGCATACCATTATGAAACGTTATGTCCAGGCAGGATTGCCTGGCATAGCAGTCGCCACCTATTCGGAAAAAGATGGTTGGTGGGCCGGAGCTGAGGGCTTCGCGAAAACCGAAACGAAATTAGCGATGCAAAATTGCAACCTTCAATATCTGCAAAGTGTGTCAAAAACTTATGCAGCCGTTGCCATTTTACAGCTGCATGAAAAAGGCAAGATCAAACTGGATGAGCCCATCACTACTTATCTGCCTAAAAAATATACCAACGACATAAAGGATGCAGGTAGTATTACTGTCAGGATGCTATTGAATCATACCTCGGGTATTCCTGAGTATTCTACCGATCCTGAATTTGTTTCTTATGTGCTTCAACATCCATTACAGAAAATGTCGACAGAATTTGTTGTCGGCGCTATAAAGGGTAAAGAATTACTTTTTGCACCCGGTTCAAAACATTCTTATGCAAATACAAATTATGAACTGCTGGCCATCATTGTAGATGCCATAACCGGCGATCATGCTGCTTACATTGCCAAAAATATTTTCCAAAAACTTGGATTACAACACACCTTTTACCGAAATGATCCAAAGTATTTGAATTATGACAATTTAGTAAACTCCTATTGGGATGTATTAAATACAGGAAAGCCTGCTAATATTACTCCGATTCAAAAGGCAAATGTAGCCTCATATATTGGTGATGATGGCATTGTTTGCACCCCGGTTGATGCGATAAAATTCTTAAAGGGGTTGAATGAAGGAAAGCTGGTATCCGAGGCATCCCTAAAAGAAATGATGACCTGGGTAAACGGAGATGACGGTAAACCTATCTACGGGTTGGGCCTTGAACATTTTGAAGCAGGCGGTATCGAGGCCTACGGGCATAGCGGCGGCGGTTTGGGTGCAGGCTGTTTGTTGATATACATTCCTGTAACTAAAACGTATGTCTTTTTAGCCACTAATATCGGCACCTTATTCCCCGGAACTTTACCCGAAAAGGCCAATCAACTGAAGGATGAATTATTGGGCGCAATACTTCAATAAATATTAACTGTTTCTTTAAGTCACATTTAGCGATATATTCATATTTTTTTCCAGATTTGTGCCACTCGCAGAGTTCCAAATACTGCGAGTGCAGAAATCAAAAAAACTTAAAAATCCAAAAAACTATGAAAAAGAACTATGTGGTTAAACTACTGGCATTCGTCATGATCGGCCTGATGATGCCGGCATTATTAAAAGCACAAACAGACAAATCTAAACGTCCAAGTCTCCGGCTACTGCGACAGGAAAGATCGGCAACGCTACTGTTACTATTGATTACAGCAGCCCTTCTGTAAAAGGAAGAAAGATTTTCGGTGGACTTCTCCCTTATGGTAAAACATGGAGAGCAGGGGCAAATGAAGCCACCACGTTCCAAACCGATAAAGATTTAATGGTTGAAGGAAAAAAGCTTCCGGCCGGTAAATACAGTTTCTTTGCCACTCCGGGAGAAAATGAATGGACGATCTTTTTTAATTCAGAAACCGGGCAATCCGGAGTTAAACAAGGTGGTGATGCGAACATGGACCCTGCAAAAACTGTATTGTCTATTACTGTTAAGCCGAAAAAAACCAATGGTTTAACTGAGAAACTAGAGTATGTTGTGGTGAAAAACGGCTTTAGTTTAAAATGGGAATATACCGATGTGTTTGTAAGTGTGAAATAACTGTATATTTCAAAAATAGAAAGGGCCGGATAACGTTAATTATCCGGCCCTTTTTTATAGAGTAATATAACTATTACTTCAGCAACGCGTCCTTCTCCTTAGTAAACTTATTATAAACCAACTTATCCAGCCAAGTCGGAAAGAATTTACTTAACGTAACTGTCGCTTTACCTTGCCCGGTCATAATCAATGTACGGCTACGATTTTCTACACCATCTACAATTACTTTCGCTACTTGCTCGGCAGTCATCATTTTGTCCTCTTCCAGTGTGCTTTCGCCTTGCTGGGTGCCGTCTTTAGCTAAAGCCGTGTTACGAATGTTGGATGCGGTAAATCCCGGGCAAGCAGTTAATACATGAACACCAGTTTTCAGGTTTTCTATCCGCAAAGCATCCAAAAATCCGTTCATAGCAAATTTTGAAGCGGAATAACCGCTACGGCCGGGTAGTCCTTTATAACCAGCAATAGACGATACACCTACGATGCTACCCCCAGTTTTTTGTATATGTGGCAATGCGTATTTAGTACAGTAAACCGTTCCCCAAAAGTTAACGTCCATCAGTGTTTTTAAAACTTTCAGGTCTACATCTTTGAATAAGGCCCTCATGCTGATACCAGCATTATTCACTAACACATCAATCTTATTAAATGTCAGAATAGTTTGTTTGATGAGGTGACTGCAATCTTCTTCATTAGACACATCACACTGTACAGCCACAGCCTGGATATTATATTGCTTGATAAGGCTTTCAGTGAGTTCGCATAAAGCAACATACTGACGGGCGGCCAGCACAAGATTGGCACCGCGACTGGCAAACTCAATTGCCAATGCTTTGCCTATCCCTGATGATGCCCCGGTGATAATTACGACTTTGTCATTCAACTTCATACGACGATGGGTAGAGCTCGCCTATGTTTTTGGTGTTCAGCACAGGCAGTTTAAACAAATATTTAACTGCGAATATAAACATAGCACCATAAAAATGCCTGAAGTAATTCCAGCTAAATTTGTTAACCGCTTTGCGTGGTAATTGAATGATATATGTTTTTGAGTAATAGTAATTCTTGAAGCCCTGCAGCCTGATGCGGTAAGACAGGTCGATGTTATAACCGTACATAGCAAAACGCTCATCGAACAATCCTGTTCTCTCCAATACCGAACGGCGCAGCATCATGCAGTTATCGTTCAACACATCTATTTCTTTGGTTTCAAACTCATCCACCCAATCCGCTTTTCTTTTCGATACTGAATAGGTTTTAGGGAAATAAGAAGACAGGCCAACAAATCTGATAAACGAAGCCCAGGCACCTGTTAAGGTATGTTTTGAATGATGCAGATAGTCCCCTTTAAAATCAACCATGCGCACACTTAATCCACCCGCCAACGGATGCTGATCCATAAACTCATTCATTTTGGCGAATGAATCGGTACTGATAATTGTATCGGGGTTTAGCAGCAGAATGTATTTCCCTTTGGTTTCCTGTAAAGCCCTGTTATTGGCTTCTGATAAATTTTCTGAAGTAGAATTAACAATCACCTTTACAGCCGGAAACTCGGCATTCATCATGTCGACTGAATCATCCGTAGATGCATTATCAATCACTATTACTTCGTGTGAAATATTGTGCGCGGCCTTTTGCACCGACGTTAGCGCGAGGCGGAGCCCATTACGGGAATTGTGATTAATCAGGATTACGGATAACTTCATACTTGCCTACTTCGATAGTGAACTTTCGTATGGAATACGTGTAGCGATGGATCTCCCGAGGGTGATCTCATCGACATACTCCAGTTCACCACCAAAAGCTATGCCACGAGCTATGGTAGAAAGGCTAATGTTGAAATCTTTTAAGCGTTTGTGTAAATAAAAAATGGTTGTGTCGCCTTCCATTGTGGCGCTAAGGGCAAAAATCACCTCTTTAACCTCGTTTTCTTTGATTCTGGCCACTAAACTGTCGACTTGCAGGTCAGATGGACCGATTCCGTCAATTGGAGAGATCAAACCGCCCAAAACGTGGTAAACACCGTTGTATTGGTCAGTATTCTGTATAGCCATTACGTCACGTGTATCCTCTACTACACAGACAGTTGCGTGGTCGCGCTTGTTTGAGGAACATATTTCACACACCTCCTGGTCGGAGATGTTATGGCAAATACGACAAAATTTTATTTCATTTCGCAGTTTAACGATGCTGTCACTAAATTTCGTTACATCCGTCTTGTCCTGGTTTAGCAAGTGCAGTACCAGGCGAAGGGCAGTTTTTTGTCCCACCCCCGGCAATTTGGCAAACTCTGCCACCGCGTTCTCCAGCAACTTTGACGAAAAATTCATTTTGCGAAGTTAATGAATAGTCGGTAAGTCCGGAAGTCGGTATAAGTTCGTGAGATGGGATTTGTTGAACTTAATACATATCTTGCCTAAAATTATAGATTGTCATTTCGAATCTGTAAGTTTTGGATGGAGCTCAGGACAGATGAGAAACCTTATAGGACATGCATTGCGGTAATTCGCTTTTATAAGATTTCTCCTCGCTCCACACACTAACTTCTTTAGCTCGTTCGAAATGACATACTTAATGAAATTTATTTGCCCGATTAAATATCACCTATGTCACCAGCAGTTTTACTTTGTTTTATCATCGGTTACTTCCTTGTACTGCTTGTCATATCGTGGCTAACGTCCCGTAAGTCATCCGATAATGATACCTTTTTTGTAGCCAACCGCAACTCCAAATGGTACCTGGTGGCGTTCGGGATGATCGGCACTGCACTGAGCGGGGTTACTTTTATATCCGTTCCGGGTAAAGTTGGTGCTCCAACCGGGGATCAATTTGCCTATTTCCAATTTATATTGGGTAATGCTGCGGGTTTTATCATCATCGCTACCGTTCTGCTACCGCTTTATTACCGGTTAAAACTGACATCTATTTACAGCTATATAGAACACGCTTTAGGAACATGGAGCTACAAAACGGCAGCGGGTATATTCCTGATCAGTCGCACCATAGGCTCGTCATTCCGGCTTTATTTAGTGGTGATCGTATTACAAAAATTCATCTTCGACAGTTATCACATTCCTTTTGCAGTGACGGTATTGATCTGCCTGGTGCTGATATGGTCATATACCTTCAAAGGCGGTTTAAAAACCATTATCATTACTGATAGCTTGCAGACCTTATTCCTGGTTTCATCTGTATTCCTGTCATTGTTCTTCATGTGTCGCAGCCTGAACATGAGCATATTTGAAGCAGCAGATGCGATAAAGAATAGCAGCTACTCTAAGATCTTCTTTTTTAACGATTTCCTCAGTAGTCATTTTCACTTCAGCAAACAGTTTTTGGGCGGGATATTCATCACTATTGGGATGACCGGCCTTGACCAGGATTTGATGCAGAAAAACTTAAGCATGAGCCATATCAAAGAAGCTCAGAAGAACATGTTCAGCTTTACTACGGTGTTTGTGATCATCAATATATTCTTCCTGAGTGTAGGCGCTTTGCTTTATATCTATGCAGCAAAATATGGCGTAACGGTCGCCAAAACTGACTACCTCTATCCTACTATCGCCTTAAAATATCTAGGCGTGGTTCCGGCTGTGGTGTTTATGTTGGGTTTAACCGCAGCTACATTTGCCACTACTGACTCGGCCCTTACCGCATTGACCACCTCCTTCTGTGTCGACTTTTTAGGGTTCACCAAAAATAAAGACATCAACAGCTCCAAAATGGTAAAAACCCGGCATGGGGTTCACATCGCCTTCTCTGTGCTGATGCTGTTGACTATCGTCGTGTTTAATGCGATCAACAACGATGCAGTGGTGAGCGCTATCTTCAAGGTAGCATCATATACGTATGGGCCACTACTTGGCCTCTACTCATTTGGCCTGTTCATGAAAGGCAGACAAGTGACCGATAAACTGGTTCCGTTTATTTGTGTAATATCACCTATCGTTTGCTATATCCTCAGTACTGACTCTGCGAAACTCCTCGGCGGATATGTTTTTGACAATGAGCTCATCATTGTGAACGGATTAATTACTTTTGTGGGGTTATGGCTTACCTCATCGCGTAAAAGCCAGTAACGCAACATTTACCCTATTGAATACGAATAACAGGATATGACTAGTGAAGATAAAATAAGACAGGCTTTTGAAAATAAGAACTGGCAGGAAATAAAGGTTACCGACTCGTGGCAGATATTTAAGATCATGGCCGAGTTTGTGGATGGGTTTGAAAAGCTGGCGAAGATTGGTCCGTGTGTGTCAATATTTGGTTCGGCACGTACGCATAACGATAGCAAATATTATAAACTGGCAGAGGAAGCCGGGCGACTACTAACCGAACGCGGATATGGAGTGATATCAGGCGGCGGTCCGGGTATTATGGAAGCTGCCAATAAAGGTGCTTACGAGGCTGGCGGTAAATCGGTAGGCCTGAATATTGAACTGCCGTTTGAACAGTTTCACAATAAATATATCGATCGCGATAAATTGCTAGAGTTCGATTACTTCTTTATCCGAAAGGTGATGTTCATGAAATACTCCCAGGGCTTTATCGTATTGCCCGGAGGTTTTGGAACAATGGATGAATCATTTGAAGCGATCACACTTATACAGACCGGGAAAATCGCGCGTTTCCCGATTGTTTTCGTTGGCCTTGATTACTGGGGAGGCCTATTCAAATGGGTGGAAGAAAAAATGCTGGCACAGGAACATAACATCAGCCCTGATGACCTTAATCTGTACCGCGTAGTTGATACTGCAGAAGAAGCTGCTGAACACATTTTCCGGTTCTATGAGAAGTATGTATTGAAACCCAATTTTTAAATCTTATTCGGTTTTTCTGCAAGCTCTATCATTCCTGTCACCTCGTCTAATAACTTATTTGGTGTAGCTGAGCCTCCGGTGAATGTAAAGCGGATATTACCCTTCTTATCAATGATAATTTTTGTGGGGATGGCATTGATGTTATAAAGCTGCCCTACTTTCGTGTATCTGCTTCCCGAAAGTTTTTCATCGAGCAGAACATGAAAGTCATAATGGCTATCCTTTATAAACTTCCTGACTTCATCGGCATAATAATCACCCCTCTCCCATAAATCGACAAATAAAAACTTCACATTGGGGTTGTTCTTATACTTTTTCACAGCCAGTTGCATACCTGGAAAAGAAGCCTTGCATGGCATACACCATGTGGCCCAAAAATCAAGAATAACAATCTTTCCTCTTAAATCAGCCAATGAAACCGTCTTCCCATTTAAATCTTTCAGTGAAAAAGCAGGCGCAGGCTTGTTGATCATTTTTTGAGCCAGATCAGCCTTCAACTTACTCATTGATTTATAATGCTCGCCAGGTATTGTATCTATGTGAATTGTAGTTTTGAATGTTGCTGCAGCCAGTTGAGGCCACAAAGCCATATAATCCTTCTGGTACTCATCGCTGTGTTGCGGATAAAGCAAAAATTCCTTTTTATACAATTCTGCCCCTTTCTTAATATCCTTTGTCACTTTTGCATACTCGGTTCCAAAACCACTGGAATAAAAATAGGCCTCTGATGCATAGGCACCCACAACAGGCTTCTTATCTTTATAAACCGCATACAGATAACCTGTATCGTTATTGTTATCTACTTCTTCGCCTGAGCTAATCTTTACAAAAAAAGCTTTCGCTGTTTTGTCTACAATAAATTCACCTTTTAACGAATTTCCGTCTGGTTTTAAACTAATATTGGATACCTGGAATTTCTTATAATCCATAAAATACACTGATGCTTTGATTGCCTTTTTATTATGACCAAACGCACCAGTAGGATTGTAAGTGAGAGTAATCTTTTCTCCTGCTTCAGGATATGAATCAGATAAATTAAGACGCGCTTGAGGTTGTGCATTTATATGCTGAATATACAGCATGGCAAATATTGCAAACAGCAATTTCAGTTTCTTCATTAGTGACTGGCTTATGGCTAATTGGTGTTTTTAAAACGAAAATATTCCCCGATTAATATCAAACTGTAAATTTCATAAAAAAAGCGGCTTCATCAGCCGCTTTTCTCTCCTGTTCGTGTTTATTATTTGCTTTTATTGCCGCTATTATTTGACACTACCGCAACCGCATCGGGATTTCGGGCCATATCGATCATATCGGTAACCTCATCCAATATTTTATCGGCAGAACCTGAGTATCCAATGTATTTGAAACGGATATTGCCGTTTTTATCAATGATGAATTTGGTTGGGATACCTGTCACTTCGTACGCGCTTACCACCTTGGCTTGTTTGCCTTCGGCATTCTTTTCATCTATCAGTACATGGAAGGTATACTTATTATCAGCTATAAATTTCTTTACACCATCTACATAATTATCACCGTTTTCCCAGGTGTCAACAAATAAAAACTTCACATTAGGGTCATCCTTGTATTTGTTCACCGCCAGCTGCATACCGGGGAACGATGCCTTACAAGGTCCGCACCAGGTGGCCCAGAAATCCACGATAACTGTCTTGCCTTTCAGATCGGCCAGTGAAACTGCGCTGCCATCTAAATCTCTCAATGTGAAAGCGGGAGCAGGTTGATTGATCATCGTTTTGGCCAATTCGCTCCTTGTTTTATCCTTAAATGACTTTTCTAATGATGCGAGATACTCATCGTAGCCGGTTTCGCTACCTTTCGTTTTAACATATTCTTTCTTCAGCAATGATTTCATTGATTCGGAGCCATGCCCATCTTTTACCATCTTTTCAGCAAAATCCTTCGCTTTGGCAGTTTGATTTAATGCCACCAGTATCTGCAGATAATTATCTCCTACTTCAGGATCAACAGTTTTGCTACGATCTATTACCGCCTGCTCATATTTAAGGGCCTCATCGTATTTGCCTTGTTTAAATAAAATATAAGCGTAGGTATCTGCATACAGATCATAAGAATACTCATAGTTCTTTTTCACCTGGCTGGGAGAAGCATACGGCTGAGCTTGTGGATTAGCCATACCTGCCGTCATAATATCCAGCGATTGTTTGGACATCTTAGCAGCGTCGTCCATTTTTTCACCTTTCTTTGCCCATTCGTATGCAACGTTATTGAGGGTCATCGCCAGGTTGGTCTTATTTTTCAAAAGGCTTTCGTATTTATGATAATTATCCAAATCTCCTTTTTCCAGGTATGCCGATGCAAGCTGCCATCTGAAATTATCCTGGATGGTGTTTTTATCCGATTTGTTTTCAGGATATTTCTTTATATAGGCCTGATACAATGAATCTTTCTTAACAGGATCTTTTTCTTTATAGAAGGCCGAACCCGTTTCATTTTTTACAAAAGTGCCATCTGGAAATTTTGCACGGATAACCACATTCAATGAATCCTGGGCCTTTGTATTTTTAGTTACACGCAAAAGATTTGAAGCCATAATCAGGTCGTCTTCGTTTTTGCTTTTTTCCAGACTGTTAATCTTGGCGCTTACTTCGGCTTTATGCTCCGGCTCTTTGCTCAATAGGCTGTAATAACCAAATCCATAATCTTTTTCACTTTGGGGATATAAGGCAAACTCTTTTTTATACAACTCTTCAGCGCCGGGCAGGTCGTTCTTTATTTTTGCCATATAGTTTCCCATGCCGCTGGATATTGTAAATGCTTCGCTGGCGTAAGCGCCTTCCACTGGTTGCTTATCTTTATAAACCAGAAATATATATCCCTTGTCATTATTATTATCAACACCGCCTTCAGCAGCTATTTTTATAATAAATGCCTTGGCTTGAGGATTAATGGTGATATCTCCTTTTAATAATTTTCCATCGGACTTCAGGTTGATATCATCAGCCGGATAATTTTTGTTATCGAGGTAATAAACAATACCTGTAACATCTTTTTTACCATCTGTGACCGTGCCCGAAGGATCATAAGTTAGGGTGATCTTCTCTCCTGCCGAAGGAAATTGGTCTGATAATTTGAGATGCTGCTCTTGCGCAAACAACGCTTGGCCAGTCATTAATACTGGCAATACAAATAAGGATTTAAGGATTTTCATGGGGTAAATTTTAAATAGTAACACCATCAGCAGGCGAAAAGCCATGCCGCTTTTTGCAAAAATGTTTTATTATCAATGTATCAAATGCTTAGGGTAATGCAATTTAACAACTAATTCAATTAAATATTAATACTTCTTCGTCAGTCTTTTAGTATAGCGGGCTAATTTTGTTTAAAACATTTTAATAGTTTTAATGCTATATTGGCAATGTCGATATTATAAAATAACAGGGCTTTAAACATTCCGGTGATTGGGGATGTTGTTTATTACCCATTATGAGTATAGAACCTAAGACCAAAACATCTTCTGCGTTAGGCTTTATTTTTGTCACCATCTTTATTGATGTGCTGGGTTTGGCCATCATCATACCCGTTATCCCTAATCTGCTTAAACAACTTAGTGGCGTCGATTATTCAGTAGCCTCAGAGATCAATGGCTGGCTTACGTTCACTTATGCCGCAATGCAGATCCTGTTTTCCTCAGTAATGGGGAATCTTAGCGACCGGTTCGGCAGGCGTCCTATCTTATTGATTTCACTATTAGGCTTTAGTATCGACTATACATTTATGGCTTTTGCCCCGACGGTTTTCTGGCTTTTTATCGGGCGGACAATAGCCGGTATAACGGGTGCTACCATGGCCACCGCTACCGCCTATATTGCAGACATTAGTACCGGCGACAAAAGAGCTACAAACTTCGGTATAGTTGGTGCGGCGTCGGGATTAGGATTTATAATTGGTGTAAGCGGCGGGGCATTCCTGGGAGATATCAATATAAAAATACCCTTTATGGTTGCCGCCGGGGCGGCATTATTCAATGCACTTTATGGTTACTTTGTGCTGCCTGAATCCCTTGACAAGGAACACAGGAGGCCATTTAGCTGGAAACGTGCAAACCCCATTGGTTCATTTATTCAACTGACTAAATACAAAACCTTAATAGGTTTGGCTATAGCTTTCACGCTGGTTTATATCGCCCAAAAAGCTGTTGAATATCAGTTGCCTTTTTATGTATACGAGAAATTTCAATGGTCAATGCGTAGTGTAGGCTATCTCGGACTTTTTATCGGCGCATTGCTGATATGTATTCAAGGCTGGCTGATCAGGCACTTAATACCATTATGGGGACTAAAACAAACTATCATGATAGGTTTGATCTCGTACGGTGCGGGGTTGGCGCTTATCGCATTTGCTGTTAAATGTTGGCAAGTGTACCTGTATATGGTTCCGTATTGTTTTGGCGGTATCTCTGGCCCGGCATTGCAGGGATTTATCACGAGTAAATATGGCGCCAGTGAGCAGGGCGAATTGCAAGGCGGATTAACGTTGCTATCAAGTATAAGCCTGGTTGCCGGACCGTTGTTAATGGGGTATAGCTTTAAATTCTTTACGCATAAAGAGTCCTCAGTTTATTTTCCAGGCTCTCCTTATATACTTGGAGCTTTGCTAATGCTGATCAGCATTGCACTGGTTCTGAGAAGCTTCAAAAAGGATACTAGTCCAACCCACTAACACCGCCCGAGATTACAAATTTCATCATATCGGCAGCACTCCTGTCTATCAGTTTTACTTTTTCTGCCGGGATGATCACCACCTGACCTGCGAATGAATAAGAGAGGGGAAAATAAACAGCCACTTCTCCTGGCAAACCTATTTTAGCCAGATCTTTTTGCACCAGGAAACCTACTTTCTTTAAACCAAATTCATTGAGTTCGACCAATACCGGTTCGTTAAATTTCTTTTCCTCTCCAACAAAAGCCTCAGTAAGGTCTTTAATAGATGAATACAGGAACTTAAAAAGCGGCAGACGATTTATCCAGCGGTTGAGCCATTGTTTAATAGGATCGGTGATGACATTGGTTACCAGGATACCTACTATCAGTATAATGACCAGCACATTCAATATACCCAGTCCCGGTATATAAATAGGCTGACCTTTGCTATCTGTCAGGAAAATACCGCTTAGGTTAAGGGCTTCATCAATTTTTGCTACGCCCCAGAAAATCAGGAAAGCGGCAGCACCAATAGGCACCACAATGATGAGTCCTTTGACAAAATAGGTAAACAGGGCCGCGGCAATTTTTTTCATAGCAGTAGTGAGTTTCTACTCGTAAAAGTACACTCTTTTTACCCTTTGCGAAATATTGGTCAGTATTTCATAAGGAATGGTGCCGATCTCACGGGAGAGTTCTTCAATAGTCAAATGATCGTTGAATACAATGACATCATCACCTTCACGCACATCTACGTTGCTTACATCCAGCATGGTCATATCCATTGATATATTACCCACTGTAGGCACCAATTTTCCTTTGATTAGCATTTTGCCCACGCCATTACCAAATGCACGCAGATAGCCATCCGCATAACCAATACGAACCGTCGCTACTTTGCCATTATGTGCTAATTTACCGTTTCTGCTATAGCCTATCGTATCGTTCGCCGCCACTTTACGCACCTGCGATACACTGGTTTTCAAAGTTGCAATAGGCTGTAAAATACCCGAACCTGTTGGTACGGATGCATCAATACCATATAAACCTATTCCCAGTCTCACCATATCATAATGTGCAGAGGGCCAGCGGATAATGCCTCCTGTATTAGATATATGCTTGATCACTTTATAACCAAGTGCTTTCTCAATCCTGGTAAAAGCTTTCTCAAAACGCTTGATCTGTTTTTTGGTGAAATCATCGTGTTCAGGCGCATCGCTCGCTACAAAATGCGAAAAAACCGACTGTACTTTGATAAACCTGTTTTCTTCTATCAAATCGCAAAGTGCATCGATATCCTGTTCCTCAAAACCGAGGCGGTGCATACCAGTATCGATCTTGAGATGCACCGGGTAATTGGTCAGGCTATGCGATAGCGCATATTTCACAAACTCATCCAGCAGGTTAAAACTAAATATTTCCGGTTCCAGTTTGTATTCAACAAGTTTATCAAATGCAGATAATTCCGGGTTGAGTACCATGATAGGCAACGTAATTCCCGCCTGCCTTAACGCTACACCTTCATCAATATAGGCTACCGCAAGGTAATCTACCTTGTTATATTGAAGCATGTTCGCCACCTCGAACGTTCCGCTGCCGTACGAGAACGCCTTCACCATCGCCATGATCTTTACACCTGATTTCAGCTTTGATTTATAGAAATTCAGGTTATTTAGCAAAGCATTCAGGCTGATCTCCATCACTGTTTCGTGCGCCTTCAGGCTCAATGCGGAGCTGATCCGCTCAAACTCAAAACTCCGCGCTCCTTTTATCAGTACGGTTTCGTTATCAAAATTGAGTTCGTTCAGATGCTTAAGTAAAGTATTGGTATCCGGGTAGAAATGTTTCTTCTCCAGCGTAAAATAATCCTTGCGGGCAGACAATGCCTCTCCTACGCCTACAAACTTATCCACCTTTTTGCTTTGGATCATATCAGCCACTTGCTTGTACAATACATCCTGCTCCAAACCCGACTGATAGATATCCGAAAGTATCAAAGTACGCGTAGGGTGCTGATTTTGCTGATTCAAAAAATTCAAGGCGATCTCTAATGATTGCACGTCAGAGTTATAAGAATCATCTATAACCGAGCAATCATTGATACCGTTTTTCAGCTCCAGGCGCATGCTTACCGGACTAAGGCGCTCAATTCGTTTGTCAACCTCAACCGGACTGTAACCCATAGCCAGCATAGTAGCCCAACAAACTATAGCATTTTCTATAGAAGCTTCGTCCATAAAAGGTATCAGGCATTCAATCTCCTTGCCCTGGTATTTGGCACGCAAGTAATAGTTTCTCGAAATAACGGTCTCCGCAAACACATACAGATCGGCCTGGTTAAACCGCCTGCTCCAGCTAAAACGGTTTTTAACCGGAATATGCTTTTTATAATCCACCAGCTGGTCGTAATTATGAATGAGGAGCTTGCAATGCGTAAACAGCTTTAGCTTTTCCAACACTTTCTCTTTGCGATCTTTAAAACCCTCATCATGTGCCGTACCGATATGGGTTAAAATCCCTATTGATGGTTTGATGATGGCTTCAAGCCGCTCCATCTCATCGACAGTCGAGATACCTGCTTCGAAAATGCCCAGATCATCCCTGTCGGTAATCTGCCACACAGAAAGTGGTACGCCTATTTGTGAGTTATAGCTTTTGGGGTTACGAACAATGGTTTTATCAGATATCAGCAACTGATATAGCCACTCCTTCACAATGGTTTTGCCGTTACTGCCTGTAATACCGATCACTTCCAAATTAAAACGGCTGCGATGATAAGCTGCCAGTTTTTGCAAAGCATCCAATACATTATCAACCAGCAAAAAGTTGGCGGCAGGCATTTTGATGTCGGTTTGATGCGTCACTACAAAGTTGCGTACCCCAGCCGCATAGGCTTCGGCGACAAACTCGTGGCCGTTACGTCTGCCGCTTAGTGCAAAGAACAACCCTTCCGAAGCATTAGTAATGCGGCGACTGTCGGTCAGCAAAACGCTGATGGTATCATCAGTTTCGATAACGCCACCTGCATTGATGATCTGCTGTACTTCACGGATAGAATAACGGTTGCTAAGCATGCTACGAATTTGCTTATATTTCTGCCAATAGAAGAATTTTTAACGAATTTTGGCATTTGATGGACCAACCCAAGCCTACCCCGAAAATCGACGAAAAAACAGCGCTGGCCAAGGCCGAGCATTACTGCGCCTACCAGGAACGCTCGCAGCAGGAAGTCCGCGATAAATTATATGAATGGGGACTGCATAGCACACAGGTAGAAAACCTGATCGTTCAGCTAATACAAACCAATTTTTTGAGCGAGGCGCGTTTTGCCAATGCCTATGTACAAGGAAAATTTAACCAGAAAGGCTGGGGCAAACAAAAGATAAAACAGGGCCTGAAATTCAAAAAAGTATCGGATGTACTGATAAAAAAAGCGCTGAACACAATTGATGATGACGATTATTTAAGCACGCTTAAGCAGATACTGGATAAAAAAGCGAGGCTTTTAGGCGAAAAAGACCCTTTTAAAAAGAGATATAAGCTGCATCAGTACGCTTTAAGCCGGGGATTTGAGAATGATATCATTTCTGACATTTTGAAAAACAGCGAGTTATAGCTTTTTTGCAAAAATTTTGTTTTTAACACTTGCGGAATATTCTTTTCTGTCTATATTTGCACTCCGCAAACGCGATAGTGACTTGCGAAATGCGAAAGTAGCTCAGTTGGTAGAGCACGACCTTGCCAAGGTCGGGGTCGCGAGTTCGAATCTCGTCTTTCGCTCGAATCCCTTCCACAAGAAGGGATTTATTGTTAAAAGGTTAATTACCGGATAACATGGCCACGCTCAGATGGTGGAACTGGTAGACACGCAGGACTTAAAATCCTGTTCCCGTAAACGGAGTGCGGGTTCGATTCCCGCTCTGAGTACCTTTAAGAATCGACATGAAGCCTGATATGAAAATATCGGGCTTTGTTGTTTTAGCCAGATTATCGTGAAAACTAACCAGTCATATTTTCAAAAAACACTGCTCTCCACCCCTTAAGGCCTGATATTTACTATTTATTTACAAAGTTTACACTTTTATTTACAATCCTGATTACTTAAGCCGAAAAACATCAAAGTAGATTTGCTGTATCAAATTTATGGGATATGAAAAATAAGAAAATGAAAAGATTATTTGTATTTGCTCCGGTTGTCCTTCTGGTATTCTTTCTACTAAATTCTTTTGTGCTAAAAGAAAAAGAATCGGGGGCGAAAACAACAAAAAGCATTAAATCAGAGCCTGTAAGCGTCGTTTTAAGGTCTACTGATGGCGGACAAACATGGCAGGACATTAGCAAAGGGCTGCCTGAAAATTTGCGGAAAGAAGGCGTATGGAGTCATGGTTTAGTTGCAAATGACCGTGGGCTCTATGTACGTACCGGCAATGCGCTTTATCATAGTGACCCGAATTCCACAACTTCTTTTTGGACAAAAGAGATTTTCACTGGTGAACAGCGTGAGATTGCCCCCGGCAGGAATGGGCTATTTGCCTATAGTTTCAGGGGGCAGTTTTTACAAAAAGTAAACGGAAATAGTGACTGGTCGCCCATGTACGCCAATTTTCAGGAGCAAGCCGTACGCATGAACAGAACGATAGACTGGATGTACAGGAATTATAAAGAGAAACAAGTAGCCAGCGTTTTTGAAACTACGAAGGGTACAGTTTTCGTCGGCTCCAACAACGCCCTTTATAAATCCGCTAACAGTGGAAAAACCTGGAAATACGTGCATGTTGGAGGCTGGATAATGAAAATGGCAGAGTCAAACGGCGTACTGCTGGCTGCCAGCACACAGGGAATATTAAGATCGACCGATGATGGCGAAAACTGGGACCGTGTAATCAATGAAGGCGGTGCCGGTATCGCCGTGGAACCTATTGACGGAGGATTTGCTGCTATAGCCTACAACACCATAACCAAAACAAACACCATACACATTTCACTGGATAGCGGAAAAACCTGGAATACCATAGGTGACGACCTTCAGCCTTCCTGGAATAGTTCACTGGTCAAACTAATAGGCGGACTTCAATCTCCATCAAATATTTCATCAATCAAACAAGTCGGTAAATATTTAATAGTTGGTCGCTCAGACGGTGTATTCCGGTCATCAGACATGGGCAAAACATGGAAACTGTTACTTCCTTCTATACAAAATATGGGCTTCAATTTATCTGTTTCAGGCAACGTGATTTATGCCATACCAAATAAAGGGTGTTGAAAAAATAAAAAGCATTATAATAGCCTATATCGTTTTTAGTACGAAAGCTGATCTTGAGATCGGCTTTTGTTGTTTTATACACCTTTCAAAACAACCGTCATTGCGAGGAGTGAGCGACGAAGACAACCGACCATAGGGAGCTCATTGATACCATTGAAAAAACAAAACAACCATCAATAATCCCCGATTGGCAGAGCGGCTATGCAAGTTCGCCACCGTCCTATTCGCCCTGTACAGTTTAGGATTGCTTCGTTCCTCGCAAAGACGCTCGGAGAGAAAATTGCTGTCACGCCCCGTCTCCACCATAGGGGGCAACGTGACGGACGTGACAGTTTAATATTCCTTGCCGTTATGATTGAGTGAAGAATGTATCTTTACTCGAATGCAAACTCCTCCAAACGCACCCGGCTTTTACCGCTTCCTGGTTGGCGACATCGAAGTGATCTGTATAAACGATGGCACCTTATCCAGCGACATTAATGCCGTTAGAGGGGCTAGCGCAGAACAAGCGCAGGCATTGTTTGATGAATCGTTTTTTCCGGAAGTGCGCTGTACTACCAATAACTTTATCATCCGCTCGCAAGGCCGTACCGCACTGGTCGACGTTGGCGCCGGACCATTTATTGACGACACCGCAGGTAAAATGCTGGAGAATGCTGCCGCTGCCGGTATTTCGCCTGCGGATATAGATACTGTTCTGTTCACCCATATTCACCCCGATCATATAAGCGGACTGATGGATGCGAACTGGAATAAGGTTTTCCCGCACGCAGTTGTAAAAATGCACAGGGCCGAATTTGAGTTCTGGCTGTCGGATGATCCGCAGTCCCAAAAGATTGCCCATGTGAAACACGAAGCCGATCAGGTCATCCGTTTCATGACGCCGTATGTGGATCAAATCGAACTCTTCGACGGCGGCCAAGTAATGCCGGGTGTAACAGCTGTTCCCCTACCCGGCCACACACCCGGACATACCGGTTACCTGATCGCATCGCAAGGAGAAGAGCTGCTTATCTGGGGCGATATAGTCCATTGGCCCGTTGTACAGTTTCCATTGCCAGATGCCGCGATGATCTATGATGTCGATCCTGCACAGGCTACAGCAACACGGCGGGCTATTATGAACAAAGCCGTATCAAACGGACTCCTGGTTGCCGGCATGCATATCTTTTTCCCCGGATTGACGCGGGTTCGAAGGCAAGGAGATGCCTTCGCAATGGCTCCTGTGCCCTGGGGGCATGGACCTTTTGCGAAAAGCACAAATTAAGTTCCTGGCTTTTTTTATATTTTTGCCCTTACCTATTTATCGTCAACCACATATTTTTTACCCTAAACCTTAAAAAATGAAAAAAACTCTGTTAATCTTCTTTATTTTCTTTGCTGTGAGGGCTTATTCCCAAACAATCAGCGGCGGCATTAGTGCCGGAATAAACTATACCAGTCAGCCAGGCCCAGGCACGTTATTTTTCTCATCGTATAATAATTATATTCCCGGCTTCCGGGTAGGCGGTTTATTGGATATTGGACTTAAGTCATTCAGTATTCAACCAGGGATATTCTTTTCTACAGCTGGTGGCACAAGCAGAGACAACTTTTATGATCAAAGTGGCAACGTCATCGATTACATTGGCGATAGAATAGTAGTCTATTATATTAAGATTCCGCTAAACGTCGAATACAAAATTAAATTGGGCGATGGCAGCGTTTTTATTGGCGGCGGTGGCTATACCGCTATCGGGGTAGCGGGTAAACTTTCGTTCGCAACCAATAAGAGTTATAGTTCAACTCACGATTTGGAGTTCGGAAGCGATTATGGGGATGCTAGAAGAACGGACTTCGGTATAAATATCATTGATGGTTACAAGCTAAATTCTGGATTAGCAATAAGTGGAGAATACAGCTTTGGGCTAGTAAACACTTATAGCGACAGCCCGAATAACAAAAACAGAGGCTTCAATATCTCAGTGGATTATTTCTTTTAAACGCAATGCTGGTAAAACCGGAAGCTGATTGAAAGATAAGCTCTCCATGCTACCTCAAGCCTGTTAGCGTGGCCAAAAATTTCTTAAAATTGCAATGAATGGAAACGTCTTACTCACAAAAAGAATCTTCGTTATACAAATTATGGGAGTCGACAAGGGCTGATCTTCAAGGCATAAAACTGCCGGCAACGGACGAAGACTGGCACAACCAGGTACGCCATCTTTCTCAGAGAGGTATTGGGATGGAAGAAGCTTTGCAATACCTGTACAATCAGCAACCCACATTCGAGGCTTTCCAGTTATGGACCACTACCAAGGGCGTTAAAAGCAATTTTGATGACAACCCGCATACAGATGAAGTGCTAAGCGCAGGTGACAAGGCCTTTTGGGAAGAAAACGGTTATATAGTGATCCGCAATGCGGTACCCGCAGAACAATGTACCGCTGCCAGGGCTGCCATACTAGAAAGCCTGGGCGCCGAAGCTGATGTTGCTGACAGCTGGTATACAAATCATCCCAGCAAAAATGGCCTGATGCTGAGCTTCTTTCAGCATGAGGCACTGGATAAAAACAGGAACTCGCAGAAAATAAAAAAGGCTTTCACAGAACTATACGGGGATACAGAAATATACCTGTTGATAGATAAAGTAAGCTTCAATCCACCCGAAACAGAAGAATATAAATTTGCCGGCAGTCCGTTGCACTGGGATGTAAGCCTGCAATTGCCGATACCGTTTGTATTGCAGGGGCTTCTTTATCTGAATGATGTAAGCGCAGAAGATGGGGCTTTCCACTGCGTGCCGGGTTTTCACAAACAGATTGATAAATGGATTGCTGATCTACCTGAAGACGTTAATCCCCGCGATATTGCCAAAGAGCAATTAACACCTGTAGCCGTTCCGGGAAACGCGGGAGACCTGGTAATATGGCACCAGGCCCTGCCGCACTGCGCCACACCCAATAAGGGAATAACACCCCGTATGGTGCAGTATATTACCTACAAGCCTTTGCAGGAGAAAACTGCGGAGATGTGGAAATAAGAAAATGCAAAAGCCCGGATAATTCGAATATCCGGGCTTTGCAAAAACTAAATACTTTATCTCCTATATTACATTGCTTTCTTATCGCTGGTTCTCAGGTTCAGCAATCCAATCCGCATAATGATTTTTGCCCAGGAAGACTGCATTTTCAGGTGCTAATGTATCGGTATCCAATGGCGCACCAGAATACAGCGCCTTAGTATCGGCAACTATTTCATAATTCTTATTTGTTGCCTGGTCATATTGTTTAACCCAGGCTGCCATGTTGAATTTATCAGGTCCGCCTATTTCCAGTATCTTGTTAGCGGGTTGGTCTAATGCAACTTCGGCAACAAATGCGGCTACATCTTTACTTGCGATGGGCTGTATGTTGGCATCCGGTACTACTACTTTCCCGTCAGCCATGCTCATTTGTACGATACCCCCGGCAAACTCAAAAAATTGTGTCGCGTGAACAATAGTATAAGGGATTGCCGATGCTTTGATCATATCTTCCTGCACTTGCTTGGCACGGAAGTAACCACTGGCCTGTAATTTTTTCGTTCCTACTACTGACAGCGCTACGTGGTGCTGTACACCAGCTGCTTTTTCTGCCGTTAGCAAGTTTTGATTAGAGGTTTTGAAAAAGTTCATCACAGCCGTATCTTCAAAAGAAGGCGAATTGGATACGTCAACCACTACGTTGGCTCCTTTTAACACTTCATTCACACCTTCGCCTGTGAGGGTGTTTACTCCGCTATTAGGTGAAGCAGCAACTACTTCATTTCCGGTTTGCTGTAATTGCTTTACTACCTGGCTACCAATAAGGCCGGTTCCGCCGATAACTACAATTTTCATATCGTACTGTTTTTTAGTTATTTGTATGATACAAAGTTGCAGACAACCGCGCCTGAAAAACTTAAGCTGGTTTAAGAAACGAATTCTTCTTGAAGCACTGTTAAAGCTTCAAGCGAAACACCCATATAGGAAGCAAAAATGGCGTCGGGTATCCTTATGATCAAATCAGGATAAGTAGTCCTGAAGTAGTGATAAAACTCTTCCTTTGTTGTGATGGCAAATGTTTTTTGTTTTAGCAAAGCTGCGCCATAAGCCCGCTCATGAATTTTGTTGAAGTAAAGAGCCAACAACTGGAATTTCGACAGCAGGGTTTCGTAGTCCTTCCTGCTCATATAGGTAATTTCTGAATCTTCCATTGCAGCGATGGAATAGACAGCAGGTTTGGCATCCGAAAAAGTTTTGTAGTCGGTTATCCACCAGTTTTCCAAAGCAAAATGGATTACTTGCTTTTCATTGTTATCTTCATAAAACAAGTACAGACATCCCGAATTGACAAAATAAATGGTGTCACAAATTTCTCCTTCTTTTAAAAGCAATTGCTCTTTCTTTACCGTCTTTGTATGCAGGAAAGATTGTAATTCTTTAAACTCCACCTCAAAACCAGGAACAAGTTTTTGTATATGGCGATATAATTGTTCAGTCATTATTGCTTTTCTTTTTTACTTTCTTCTTTCGCAATTCGCTCAGGTATTCAGGTGTAAAGCCTAAAAACGAGGCCAATACTTTTTGTGGGATCCTTTGCATAAATGCCGGGTACTTTGACCGGAACACATCATAAAATTCATCCTTGGGCATCCTGGAGATCATCCGAATTCGAAGCAGCGACGCAGCATATGCCCGTTCATATATTAAACGAAAATAATGTTCCATAACCGGGAATTTTGCCAGCATCAATTCATAGTTTCTGAACGTAATGGTCAAAACCTCAGTTGGTTCTAACGCCTGGATGGTGTATCCTGATTGCCGTTCGGACCGGAAGGCATCCATATCCGTCATCCACCAGTTTTCCATTGAAAACTGCAGGGTTTGTTCCGCTCCATTATGATCGGTAAAAAACAAACGGAGACAGCCCTTCACCACAAAAAAATACAATAGGCAACGCTTGCCTTCTTCTTGCAAAATGCCTTTTTTCTTAAACGCTTCGGTTTCAAAGAATGGCAAAATAGCTTCGTCCCCTATCTCGTGGTTACCGGTAACTTTTTGGATATGCTGTATAAGCGGATGCATTATTGAGACCAAAGTTAAACATAGAAAATGAAGAAGAAACCTGGCCCGCGACAAAATCGATCAAGGCAGGTTTATTTTCCTTAACTTGCTGATATAACGTCACAATTACGTTGCCTGCAAAACAAATTCTTCATTTTCAGCTTTAAACCTTCTGTGTCACGATGGGTAAAAATTAGTATTAAAGTTTTGGCGGGAATTATCTTGCTGGCTATCCTGTTTGTCATCGGCGCCATGCTGTATGTAACTTACAATAAGGACCGCGTGCTAAAAATGATAAGTACCGAACTTAACCAAAAGCTGGACGGGCAGATCACCATCGGCGATATGAAGCCACAATTATTCAAGCGCTTTCCCAATATTTCACTCGAACTAAAAAATGTAACTATACGCGACAAACGCTTTGCCGAACATAAACATACCCTGCTCGACGCCAAAGAGTTTTATGTATCGCTCAATGCTTTATCTATGTTAACAGGGAAGGCGAGCATCAACAGGATTGATGTTGACGATGCCGCTGCCGACTTATATACCGACAGCACTGGCTACAGCAATCTGAGCGTTTTCAAAAAAGGCCCGAAGAAAAAAGATAAGCAGCCCACAGGTAATAGTGTTCCCCCTGAACTTCAATTGTTTACCTTTTCCAATTTACAATTGAAGGTAGATGACCGCTCAAAAAGCAAGCTTTTTTATTTCGATGTAAAGAGTCTAAACGGGCGCATGCAAAGTCCGGATACAGGCTGGAAAGCCAGTTTTCATTTGGATGTGTTTGCAAAAAGCATGTCGTTCAAGAAAAAGAACGGAAGTTTTATAGAAAATAAAAGCATCAGCGGCGATTTTGAAGCCACGGGTGATGATGATGGAAAAATCGCGCTTAAGTCGGGTGCGTTGAACATTGGCCCTAACCAATTTACATTAGATGCTGTTTTTGGAGCAGATAAGCGCCCTGCTGATTTTAAAATACACCTTACCTGCGATCAGATCACCTGGCGACAAGCCTCGCAGCTGGTAGCAGCCAATATCAAGCGCAAACTGGATCAATATAATGTAAGCGAGCCTATTGCGGTTACGGCGCGTATAGAAGGAAGCTTTGCAGGCGGCGATCCTTCATTGTTTATTACCGCCAAAGTACGCAATAGCAAAGTGTCTACTCCGGTAACGGTGCTTGATAACTGTGGGTTCGATGCCATTTTCACCAATGAGTTTGAAAAAGGGAAAGGCTTTAGTGATGACAACTCTGCTATCCGTTTTATGCGATTTTCGGGGAGTTACAAACAGATACCATTCAGTATTGACACAGGCAGCATTATCAATATCAATAAACCCATTGCGACCGGGGACCTCAGGGCGAATTTCCCTGTAGCTAATCTGAATGGCATCATGGGCGATAAAATAGCCCGCTTCACTAAGGGCCATGCAACTGCATACCTGCGTTACAAGGGCGATATTGTGAATTACCAATTGAACAAGCCCTTTGTGACGGGTTCTATCAGTATTAAAAACGCCGATATTATCTATATACCTGAGAAGTTAAAGCTGGTAAACAGTTCGTTATCTATGAATTTCACCAAGGATGATTTGATCCTGAGAAATATCCGTCTGCAAAGTGGCCATAGCATAATTACCATGGAAGGCAGGGTGAAGAACTTCATGAATTTGTATTATACCGCTCCTGAAAAGATGCTGCTCGTTTGGGAGATACGCAGCCGGGAACTTTACCTGGGGGAATTTCTAAGTTTTTTAGAAGGTGACGGCGCAAACGTGACGGCCAAATCAAAACCTGTAGCCAATAGCGGGAACGCTATCGACCAACTAAGTAATGTGCTGGAAAAAGGCACAGCAGCTATGCATTTGGATGTGAGCCGTGTGTACTATAACAAGTTTTTGGCAACGGATGTACATGCCGATCTGCTTACGTCAGAAGATGCAATTGTGATTAAAAACGTCGGCTTAAAACATGCCGGCGGATTCTTGAAAATGAATGGCTCTATACAACGTGGGGAAGATCTGAATAAGCTTAAACTAAATACCGTTATCAGCCGTGTAGATGTAAACGAATTCTTTAAAGCTTTTGACAATTTTGGACTGAGCGACTTTACAGCCGATAACTTACGGGGTATCTTATCAGCTAAAACAGCTATCACAGCCGGTGTTACAGATGATGGCAAACTGGTCAAAAACTCCATTAACGGCAACCTGGATATTAATCTGCAACAGGGACAATTATTAAACTTCAAGCCGTTGTATAGCATCGGTAAATTTGCCTTCCCTTTTCGCGATCTGAAAGATGTCCGCATAAGGGAATTGAATGCCCATTTTGATGTGAATGGTGATATGTTTAAGGTGTACCCGCTAAAATTCAGCTCAAGTGCTATTAATATGGATGTATCTGGTGTATATGGCATATCAAAAGGAACCGACCTGGCCATAGATGTTCCCTTACGCAACCCCAAAAACGACACCACTATTACCGACAAAGCCAAACTGGACAAGAAACGCTACAAAGGCATTGTCCTCCACTTACATGCAAAAGCGGATTCTACAGGGAAGATCAAAGTAGGTTTAGGTAACGATCGTAAAAAGAGTGATTAGTTATTAGTGATCGGTTAATCGGTTAATCAGATACTGATTAACTAGAAATCGATTAACGATAGATTAGTTGATCAACGATGCGTTTGCCTGATAACTGGTTAACCGATTAACTAATCACTGGCAAACACTTCATAAAATATTTTAATAAGTAGAGATACTTCCTCTTGTTTTGTTGAGCAGAAGCTAAAATTTTTAAAAAACAAATATATCTATTAACTTGCTGCAACTATTAGTGCTGCCGTACCTAGGTTATGAGTAACCCTTTCGGAATATTACTCAGACAACCAGTTTTGAAGAATAGTAAGTTAAACCAATAGCCCGACATAATCCCCTAATAAACATCCTGTTGAAAGGTTATTTGGCTTCGTTTTAAAGATTATAAAAGAACCATCCATCAGTTTAACCAATGCTGGCGGATCAATAAATATAATACAACCGTTCAGCCCCGGCTGACTATTAATTATAGTTTTTTATAAAGTTCAATTTGCTAAATGGCCCTTACAAACGCAACCAAAAAGGCTGTAACCAATTTTTTACACTGCTTTAATTCACATTTGATCAAGTTTTTCGGTGCGGGCGTTTTGCTTGCATTCCTGGGATTTTCATGGAACGGTGTCAGCAGGGATCATCCCGCTGCCATAGCACCTGATAATGACGGGCTTTTCCTGCCGGATGGGTTCCAGGCTATTGTTGTCGTCGATAGTTTAAAGGGACAAACAAGGCATATTGCCGTCAACTCAAATGGCGATATCTATGTAAAAGCAAGAAATCACCGATTAAATGACGGCTATGGTAACATCGCTTTAAGAGATACCAATGGTGATGGCAAGGCCGATATCATCACTCCTTTCGGAAAATACGATGGGCATACTTATGGTACCGCGATGCGCATACACGATGGTTACCTGTACTTTAGTTCTGAGCTAATGGTTTATCGCATGAAGCTAAAAAAGGGGCAACTTGTTCCTGACAGCAGGATGGATACCATCGTGATCGATAATCCACCCTATCACGAACATCAAACCAAACCTATTGCCTTTGATAATAAAGGGCATATTTATGTAGGCTGGGGAGCTGGCTCTAATGCAGGACAAGTAAAAAACCGTCTACCAGGTTCTCCCGGGGTTGGTGATCCGAACGAGCCAACCAAGGGCAACCCATGGTTAATAGATCATGGCGGTATATGGATGTTTGATGCCAACAAAACAAGTCAGCACCAATCGGACGGTATTAAATATGCCACAGGCATGCGCAGTATTGTTGCGCTGGACTGGGATCCTAAAAGCAAATCATTATATACCGTAGCACACGGAAGGGACGATTTTCGTATGATCTGGCCGGACATGTATACCCCATGGCAAAGCGCTATGGAACCTGCTGAGGAATTCTTTAAAGTGAACCAAGGCACGGATGGCGGCTGGCCATATTACTACTACTCTGATATCAAAGGTAAAAAACTGCTTAATCCGGAGTTTGGCGGCGATGGGACTAAAGAAGGAAACGGAGCGAAATTGACTCAACCAATCATGGCTTTCCCTGCGCATTTTGCACCAAACGATCTGTTATTTTATAAAGGGAAACAGTTCCCGTCTCGTTATAAAAATGGTGCATTTGTAGCTTTTCATGGATCTACAGACCGCGCGCCTTATCCGCAGGCGGGATTTCTCATCGCTTTTGTTCCTTTTAAAGATGGCAAGCCCTCAGGACCATGGGAAGTTTTTGCAGATGGCTTTGCTAAGATCGATCCTATTGTGAATGTGAGTAATGCCGTTTACCGGCCAATGGGGCTGGCTGAGGGACCGGATGGTTCTATATATGTTAGTGATACCGAAAAAGGGAGGATCTGGCGCATAAAGTTCAATGGTGATAAAAAAGCGTTTGGCCCGGAACAGTTGGCTACAATGGACAACCGCAAAAAGACGGCATCCAATATCAAAACACCGGATGAAATCAAGGATAACCTGTTCAAGGATCTGCCTACTGCATCAGTAGTATACAGCACTTATTGCATAGCATGCCATCAAAGCGACGGTAAGGGTGATGGCAACCGCTTCCCTCCAATTGCACAATCCGAATGGGTAAATTACAATACCGATAGATTGATCAACGTAATTCTGAACGGACTTAAAGGGCCCGTAACAGTAAAAGGACAATCTTATAATGAAGTAATGCCTGCTCACGGAAGTTTCTTATCCGATGAACAGATAGCCGATGTGCTCACTTATATCAAATCAAATTTTAATAATCTACCCGAAGTTGTTACACCTGCGCAAGTAAATGCAGTGCGCAAAAGAACCGCCCCAAAACAATGATAAAATCATTTTTAAACTCTACCTGTAAATATATACTCCCTGCAGTTTTAATATCTGCAGCGTTGAATTCGAGTGCACAATCAACGGATTCACTTTTTAAGTCGAAAGAATTTACTCCACCCAAAAGCTTCACAATTGGTTGCGAAGGGCCCGGGGTAGACAAGTATGGTAATATATACGCCGTGAATTTTGATCATGATGGCACCATCGGCAAAATGACACCTGACGGCAAAGCAAGCGTATTTATCGAATTACCAAAAGGGAGTACCGGCAATGGCATCCGTTTCGATAGCCATGGCAATATGCTGATCGCTGATTATACGGGGCATAACATCATCAAGGTGAATATGACGACCAAAGAGCAGACTATTTTCGCACATGAACCCCGCATGAGTCAGCCTAATGATATTGCAATCGACAATAAAGACCGCATTTATGCCAGCGACCCTAACTGGAAAGCCGGCACAGGTAAAATATGGCGCATTGACACCGATGGCAAAACAACCGTTTTAGATTCCATGGCGACTGTTAACGGGATAGATGTAAGCCCCGATAACCACACTTTGTATGTGAACGAAAAACGCAAAATATGGGCCTACGACCTCTCATCGAAAGGAGACATCAGCAATAAAAGATTGGTTATAGAATTTACCGACTTCGGCATGGACGGACTGCGCTGTGATATAAAAGGCAACATTTACCAGGCTCGCTATGGCAAAGGAACAATAGCCAAAGTATCCCCTGATGGAAAAATATTGCAGGAGATTCAACTCATCGGCAAAAAGCCAACCAATGTTTGCTTTGGCGGCCCTGACGGCAAAACCATGTACACCACCTTACAGGACGTGGGTAACCTGGAGACCTACCGGGTTGATGAACCAGGGCGTGAGTGGGTAATGACTAAAAAACAGAAATAAGGATAAACTTCATAAAAAAGTTCATGTGAAGTAACGGTAAAGCCTGAGTTAAGGGTTTTAGTTTTTGTAAAGCCTAAAGAAGCCAGGTGGCAGTCGGAGCAGACGAAACGTGAATGAGAGATGACTAAATTTAGACCAACACTATGAAAATCATAAAATTAATAACACCTGTTTTATGCGTCATGCTTACCTTATCGGTTTGCACAGCGTCGGCACAGGCAAAAAAGGTTGTCGCAAAAAAAAAGCCAGCTACCACAGTTACCAAAGCCCCTCCACCACCGCCATTTGCTACTGATGCAGAAATTACGGATGGTAAAGATTTGATCTCTAAATCAGATTGCCTTGCCTGTCATAAAATAGAAGAAAAACTGGTGGGCCCTCCTTATGTAGCTGTGGCGGCCAAATACCCAAGGGACCAGAAATCATTGGATACGCTTACAAAAAAAATAGTTGCGGGTGGCAAAGGCGTTTGGGGGCAGGTTCCGATGGCACCACATCCTAATATCACTCAGGCAGATGCGAATAAAATGATAAAATATATTCTTACCTTAAATACTAAGAGCCCGGCGACAAGTACGAAATAATTTATACCTCAAATAAGAAAAACAAACACTCTAATACGATCACTAAACTCAAAACAACATGGAAAAAAGACGATCTGTTCTGAAAAAAATACTGGCCTCAGTTGCCGGTCTGTCAGTTCTCGGAATAAGCAAAGATGCCATAGCCGCACCTGCCGATGAAAAAGTAGTGAACAATGTAACAACCTTCCAGGATGTGCCGCTGTTTTCAGGCTCAACCAAACTGGGCAATCTTATTTTTATAGCCGGAAAAGGCGCCCATGTTGAACCCTTTGAAATCAAAGCGCACACCGAGATCGTACTAAAAGAGCTTGAAAAAGAATTGATAAAAGCAGGTTCATCGATGGAAAAAGTACTTAAAGTAACTGTTTTCCTGAATGATATTGCCGATTACCAGGGCATGAACGAGGTTTACAAAGGCCGTTTTGGCAAAAACCCTCCTGTTCGTACCACTGTTGCAGTGGCCAAAGGTGGCGTACCGGGCAACTCGCTGGTTGAAATGGATTGCATGGCTTATATTTAACAGACGGATAAAATGAAACGCAGAGACATACTAAAAGGCCTTACTATTTTACCATTATCAACGGGCCTGGTAAGCAAAGCATCAGCTATAGGACTTACCGATACTCCTACTCCAAAGAAACAAGAACGCGATCTGTTTAAAGAGCTTGGTGTTACACCAGTGATCAACGCATCGGTGACCATGACATTTTTGTCGGGTTCATTAATGTTGCCTGAAGTGCTGGAAGCTATCAACTCTACCTCGCATGATTTTGCCAACATGTATGAGCTACAGGATAAAGTGGGCGCAAAAATTGCCGAGATGCTGCATGTAGAATCAGCAATGGTTACTTCGGGTGCTGCATGTGCTATCTTGTTAAGTACAGCAGCAGCTATTACCGGAACAGATCATGAAAAGATCAGACAATTGCCTAACCTACCTGGAGCACGTCCGGAAGTGATCATGCAGAAAACGCACAGATATCTGTTCGACCAGGCGGTAACTACAACCGGTGCCAAGATCATCGAAGTTGAAGGCAACGACGAAATGGAAAAAGCTTTCAATGAAAGAACCGTTATGGCTTTATTCTTTAACGCAGCTGGTAAACACAGTGTTACGCACGAAGATTTCGTCGCGATAGCAAAAAAACATAACATCCCTACTTTACTGGATGCTGCCGCAGACGTACCTCCCGTTGAAAACCTGTTCAAATACCAGAAAATTGGTTTCGACCTGGTTACTTTCTCAGGTGGTAAAATGATCCGTGGTCCGCAAAGCGCAGGCTTATTATTCGGTCGTAAAGATCTGATCACAGCTGCTCGCTTAAACCATAGCCCGAATGAAGCGCCTATTGGTCGCCCGATGAAGGTGAATAAGGAAGAAATGTTCGGTATGTATGCTGCATTGAAAGCTTATTTGGAAAGAGATCACAAAAAAGAGTGGCAGGATTGGTTGGATCGTGCTAAACATATCGGCACGCAACTGGAAACTGTACAAACGGTAAAAACTGAAACTGTAGTTGATCCGGGACCGGCCAACGCATTCCCAAGCTTGAAAGTGACCTGGGATGAAAGTAAAATCAAGATAAAACCTGAGCAAGTGGTTGCTGCCTTGAAAAACGGAACACCTAGTATTGTTGCTAATGGCGGAAAGGGTCACCTGACTGTCGGCGTGGTACTTTTACGCCCCGACCAGGTAGATATTGTTGCGGGAAGGGTGAAATCCATATTACAGCAGGCTGTATAAATTTACGGCCTGCCAATAGGCCAATTATAAACCAACATCTAATAAATATACCTAAAGATGCAAAAACATTGTTTCTTAGTGTTCCTCCTGCTTTGTTTGTTCGGCAAAGTATCTATGGCCCAGTCGTATGATATTGTGGTTAAGGGCGGGCACGTGATCGATCCTAAAAATAATATTGACGCCGTGATGGACGTAGCCATCAACGATGGTAAAGTTGCACTTGTCGCTAAAGATATCGACACTAAGCAGGCCACGCAGGTAGTAGATGCAAAAGGCATGTACGTAACGCCGGGATTGATCGATATTCATACCCACGACTTTTACGGTACCGAACCCGACCACCAGTATGAGAATGGTAACCTTGGTATAGCGCCGGACGGTTTTACTTTCAGAACCGGGGTAACCACTGTCGTAGACGCAGGCAGCTCAGGTTGGAGGACTTTCCCGGCCTTTAAATCACAAACCATCGATGTTTCAAAGACAAGAATATTAGCTTTCCTGAATATTGTTGGCGAAGGTATGCGTGGCGGTTACGAGCAGAACGAGAACGACATGGATGCGAAGATGACTGCGTTGGTAGCCAAAAGATACAAGGACATTATTGTTGGTATCAAACTGGCCCACTATGAAGGTCACGACTGGACACCTGCTGACCGTGCTGTTGAGGCCGGAACATTGGCGGGTGGGATTCCTGCTATGATCGATTTTGGAGGAAGTAATCCGCCCCTGCCGATTGAGGAGTTATTCTTAAAACACTTACGTCCCGGAGATATTTTCACTCACTGCTTCGGGCAATTGGGAAGCCGGGAGTACATCGTAGATATACAAACCAACAAAGTGAAACCCTTTGTACTTGAAGCCAGGAAGCTGGGAATATTTTTCGACGTAGGCTACGGAGGTATCAGCTTTGCTTACTCTCAGGCAATACCAGCGCTTAAAGAAGGTTTCTTTCCTAATTCCATCAGTACCGACCTGCATGTTGGCAGTATGAATGATGCCATGAAGGACATGCTTACCTGCATGAATAAATTTCTGGCAATGGGCATGCCTTTGAATGACGTTATTCAAGCCAGCACATCAAACCCGGCTAAAGAAATCAAGCACGAAGAATTGGGAAATCTTTCTGTAGGATCTGGCGCTGATGTAGCTATCTTAGATATGCAGAAAGGCAAATTCGGCTTCTTTGATTATACCGGTTACAAGATAGAAACCGACAAAAAACTGCAATGCGAAATGACCATCAGGGCAGGTAAAATTGTGTATGACCTGAACGGCATAGCCAACCCTATTTATCCGCCAAGAAAAGTTGCGCAAAGCAAACAGGAAGCATCCAAGGGACAAACCCATTAATTTAACCCAATGAAATATTATAAACTACTGGTTTTAGCATTAATCGTAAATATCGCTTGCCAACTTACGGTCAAAGCGCAAACGATCTCAAAGGATGAGCTGATATTTTATACATCAGAATGGAAGGGCGAACGCTTTGCTGACGGAAGACCCAAGATTCCTGATGCGCTGATCGAAAGGGCAAAAAACATCAGCATAGAAGATGCCTGGACAGTTTTGCGCAATGAAGGCTATCTAAACCAATTTGAAAGCGGCTGGAAATTAGTGAACGATACTATTCCTGTAGTTGGCCGCGTGGTGACTGCCATGTATATGCCAAGTCGCCCGGATGTGGAGAAGAACATCAAGGAACGGGGCGCTAAAGAAGGCCGCAAAGGAAACACCAACTCCTGGCCCATAGATCAACTGGTTAAGGGCGACGTGTATGTAGCCGATGGCTTTGGAAAGATTCGCGGTGGAACTTTGATAGGTGATAACCTCGGTAATTCCATATTTAGTAAATCCGGCAATGGCGTCATTTTTGAAGGCTCAGCACGTGATTTACAGGGATTAAGAGCTATCCCCGGATTCAATGCTTTTGTGCGCGATTTTGATCCCTCCTACCTGGAACAAATGGTATTGATGGGACTTAATACGCCTATCCGTATCGGTCACGCTATTGTTTTGCCTGGTGATTTGGTGATCGCACAAAAAGAAGGTGTGCTTTTTATCCCTGCCCATCTGGCTGAGAAAGTAGTCGCAATTTCAGAGTTTGTTGCGCTGCGCGATGACTTCAGTCATGCTATGTTGAAAGCAGGAACATTCTCTACCGGTGAGATCGATAGTGAATGGAGCCCCAAGATCAGGGAAGCCTTTTTAAAATGGCTGGATCAAAACCCGAAGAAAGGAAAAATGACCAGGGCACAGTTGGATTCTTTTATGGAAAAACGTACCTGGTAGTAATAACAACCTAAATTTAAGCAATTGAAAAACAGCAATATTTATAAAATTTTAGGCGGCATTGCTGCGTTGTGCCTGCTTTTGGCTGCTTGGCGCATTTTCCAGGATGGCATTGCGCATGCAGGTTATTTTATCATCGCATTTTTCATCCTGCTCGCTATTGCCTGCCGTGGAAAAGAGCTACTCAAAGGCTTTTCATATACACTTATGATATTCGCAGCAGTGACTGCGGCATTATATTTTCCGCAATATTTTGTGCAGGTAAATGGTTTTAAGCTGGCCGTTTTGATAACGCCGTTACTGCAAATCATTATGTTCGGCATGGGTACATCTATGGGATTGGATGATTTTGCAGGTGTAATAAAAATGCCAAAAGGTGTATTTATTGGCGTCGGCAGTCACTTTATTATCATGCCGCTGCTTGGGTTTACATTAGCCAAGCTAAGCCATTTTCCGCCTGAAATTGCTGCCGGGATAATACTGGTAGGCTGTTCGCCAAATGGAATGGCCTCTAATGTGATGTCGTACCTGGCAAAGGCAAACCTGGCTTTATCTATCACTATAACAGCCGTTTCAACTTCATTAGCTCCATTTATCACGCCTTTATTGATGAAACTGCTTGGTGGAGAATTCATTAAAATCGATGCAATGGCTATGATGTGGGATATCATCAAAATTGTGATTATACCGATTGGTGCAGGTATTATTTTCAATAAATATTTACTTAAACGTGCGTCATGGCTTGAGAAATTGATGCCGCTGGTATCGATGTTCGGTATAGCATTTATCATTGTTATCATTACCGCTGCGGGTAGAGATAGTTTGCTCAATATTGGCGGGATGCTTGTTTTATTGGTGCTCGTCCACAACCTGCTTGGATACACGTTTGGCTATTGGTCGGGAAGGTTATTCAAAATGTCTGAACGCGATTGCCGGACAATGGCCATAGAAGTAGGCATGCAAAACGCCGGACTCGCATCTGGTCTGGCAAAAGCAATGGGCAAAATTGCAACTGTGGGCCTCGCTCCTGCTGTTTTCGGGCCGATGATGAACACCACCGGATCATTACTCGCCAATTACTGGCACCGCAAACCGCTCAAGGAAAAAGAATAGATACTTTCAATTTAAGGTTTAGCATAAATAGTAAAGCCCCGCGCTCTTGCAGCTTGGGGCTTTAAACCTAAACCTTATCACATCTGATTAATGGGAGTTTAATCAATGCGCTTAAAAGTAGTTTGAATTGAGCAGTGATAAAAACATAATCGACGAATACGGAATATGTGTCGATTAATGTGGTAAATGGTGCGACTAGAAAAGTGTTATATAAGTCCATTTTTAAATTGGGGCATTTTTCTTTTTGATTTCCAACTCATTATCTTAGCTGTATCATGAGCCGTATCAGCGCAAGTAATTCACCGTCAAAATATTACAAGTTCGCCTTTTGCGATGGGTTGGAGGCGTTATCGGCCCAGAATCACAAAACCCCGTTTCCTTCGCACTTCCACCCTACTTATAATATCACGCTGATTTACGATGGTGTATTCGATACCAAGCTCCATGACAGGCTATTGATCGCACCTACCGGGGCCATTCTGATAACCAACCCGCTGGAGATACATGCCAATCCTTTCCAGGGTGACAGCAGTGTTTCATTCTTCACATTCTACATCAGCCAGGATTTTCTGGAATATTGTAATGATGGCAAACCCATCCGCTTCAATCAAAATAGTATTGAAGACGTACCACTTTTTGCTGAACTACACCAGGTAGCCCTTAAACTCAGCAGTAACTACGCACCTGATTTCCTGGAGAACGAATTAAAATCAGTGCTTGTCAAACTCTCATTCCGGCATGGATCGGATTACATCCAATTACCCCAGGAAACACAGCTGCTTTTCAATGAGCTTTTGGCGACAGACTATTTCGAGAAATTCTCGCTAGCGGATGCAGCCAAACGTTTCGGGATCGATAAGTACAAATTCATACGCCTGTTTAAAGATCAAACCGGACTGACTCCTAATAATTATTTCATCTACAAACGTATTGAACAAAGCAAAGTGATGCTGGCCGAAGGTCGCGACCTTCTGAGTATTGCCATCGACCTTGGCTTTTACGACGTGGCGCATTATTGCAATCATTTCAAAAAGTTCACAGGCATCTCCCCTATGGCTTATACCTCAGCCAGATAGTGCTGCAATATCTTACAATTCTTTGCGAGCACGGCGGTCTACTTTTGGGACATGAAAAAGATATTACTATTAGTATGCTGCCTTTCGGGACTGAAAGGTTTTACGCAGACCTATACCAAACAGCAATTCAAAGAAGATTTTAACTACTTCTGGCAAACGGTAAATGATAACTACTGCTATTTTGAAACGAAGCAAATCGACTGGGATAAACTTAAACCTGCTTATGACGCCCAGATTGATACAGTAACTTCCCGTACCGGATTTGTATCGACATTGGAAAGAGCTATTTATGAGCTCTACGATCACCATTGTTCACTCCGCACCAACAATAAGGATTCACGTCGCCTTGTGCCTACCGGTGCGGACATGTGGGCCGAATATCAGAATGGCAAAGCTGTGATAGTAGAAGTTCGAAAAGATTTCGGCGCTGAAAAAGCCGGTATCAAAGCAGGCATGGAAGTGATTGCAGTTAACGATGTTCCAGTAGAAACGGCCATCAAATCCTTTCTGCCGCACACTGTAAATAACGAATCAAGAAGTTTTGCTTTGCGACTGGTGCTAGCTGGAGATCATTACACCAAAAGGAAGATCCCCCTTAAAATCGGGAACATTACAAAAGATTTCTACCCAGACCGGGATAGCCTGATGCTGGAAAATGTTCACTACCCTGAAATGGTTGAATCGAAAGTAATCGGCGATATTGGTTATATCCGGATCAATAATTTTCTTTTCGATAATTCACTCATCCCGAAATTTGACAGCGTTTTAAATACTTTGCTTAAGACTAAGGCTTTGATTATTGACCTGCGGGAGACACCAAGCGGTGGGAACACCTCAGTGGCAAGAGCTATTTTGGGTAGATTTATAAGCAAGGAACAATTTTACCAGAAACATGAATTATATGCCGAGGAAAAGTCAACCGGCATTAAAAGAAGCTGGGAAGAAATAGTTTCGCCGAGAGGTATAACTTATACCAATCCTGTTGTAGTTTTGGCCGACCATTGGACTGGAAGCATCAGTGAAGGAATTACCATTGCATTTGACGGGATGAAACGCGCTACGATAATCGGCACGCAATTAGCAAGGCTGAACGGCGCTGTAGACAGCTTTGAAATGCCCTATACGAAGATTGGGTTCAATATATCGACGGAGCGGCTGTATCACATAAATAATTCGCCGCGCGAGTTATATAACCCGGCAATATTGGTTGATGTAAGCGGACAAAAACCCGGCAATGATGTGATCATGAACACCGCATTGGATTACCTGAAGAAAACCTTAAAATAACGATGATAAATTTTGCAAGCGAGAACTATGCCGGCGTACAGGCCGATATGATGCAAGCCCTGATAGATACCAATAAAGGCAATGCGCCGTCCTATGGTAATGATGCGGTCACCGCAGAAACTATCGGATTGCTGAAGGATATACTAGGAAACAACATCGAAGTATATTTTACTTTTAACGGTACCGGCGCAAATAACTTTGGACTAGGTAGCGTGACGGAACGATACAACTCCATCTTTTGTGCTGATGTAGCTCATTTGTATGTGGACGAATCTACTGCACCGGAATCATTTATTGGTTGCCGTATTTATACGATTCCCTCAGAGAGCGGAAAAATTACCGCGGAAAGTTTACGGCTAGCTATAAAACGTGCAGGCGATATTCATCATCCTCAACCCAAAGTCGTGTCGTTAACCCAACCTACTGAATATGGAACAGTTTACTCGCTTGAAGAACTAAAATCGATCAAAGACATATGTGCTGAAAAGAATATGCTGCTTCATGTTGACGGAGCTAGATTTTTTAATGCCGCTGCCTATCTAAATGCTTCGTTCAAACAAATGACGGAGCATATCGATATACTCACCCTTGGCGGCACCAAAGCCGGGATGATGTTTGGGGAAGCGGTCATCTTCTTCGGTAGTAAATCCAACGGTTCCTATCGATATCATTTGAAACGGAGCATGCAATTAGCCTCTAAAAACCGCTTTATTGCAGCACAGTTTCAGGCGATGCTAAAAAATGACCTATGGCAAAAACTGGCTCAGCATACTAACGATCTGGCTAAACGATTTGAGCAGGAAATAAGCAGTATTCCGGGCATTTCAATCGCGCATCCAGTTCAAACCAACTCCGTTTTTCTAACCATGTCACAGTCATTATATGAGAAAATGCACCAGCATTTCCATTTCTATTACTGGAATGATCTGAAAAGCGAAGTTCGGTTGGTTTTCTCCTTCGATAATACAGTAGATGAAATACTTGAATTTGTCCAGCTGTTAAAAGAATATACAAGAGAATAGCCTGTTGCTATTCTCTTGTTATTTTACTTTGCCTGATCTGACAAAGGTACCAGTTTAGCCTTCAGGTCAGGATCTTTCATATCCTTATCCAACGGGAAGATAGGATGCTTTAACCTTTTATAAGGTAAATGTTCGATGTCCTGATCTACGCCGCCAGGTGTTAATGCCAGCAGCCAATCCTTCCGCATATTATAGAGCTCTGGTTCAAGATAGCCAATCTTTACTACAACAATATCAGCTGTACGTGGGTTAAGTCCTAGTTTGGTAAAATCGTTTTCGTGATGGTATGGCTTTCTTTTTTGGGTGACGATAATGTGTACGCTTCCCATTTTTATCGAAGTTTCTACTTCGGCATCCACATCACCTTTTACAATGGATTCCACGGTCCCAACAATATGAACCGGAGGTGCAAGCCTGTGATCGACCTTAGCACCTGCATAACCATCCACATGTCCGCCTACGCCAGCAGCTATCGCTTTTTTGATTAATTCCGGGCCCGGAATAGAAGCATATATTAATGAAGGTCCCTTATCGGTCTTAAATTCCGGGCGTTTCAGTATTTGGGTTATTGTCCAGGTAACATCCCCTGCTCCGCCTGCGGTAGGGTTATCGCCTGAATCGCTGATATAGAACGGATGTTTCTTGCTTGCAATGGCTTTATCCAGGCATTCCTTTAAATTGCCTGTCGGCGCCACGAATTTAAACTCCTTTCGCACATCCCAAAAGCTTTTGGCCAGATTCTCTGCAGTACTTGTTACTTTGGCTTTGTCATCACCGGTTACCATTACCACCGCATGGTTACGCGGCTCATCTGCCCAGGCGTATCCTATCCATATTGCGGCATCAACAATACCTTCCTGCTTTGCCGCAGGCCATACTTTCTGATACAAGCTTTTTCCTGGCTCGATGCGGGTGCTTGTCTTTTCACCCGGTAGCAATATTGGAACTGCTATATAGGCTTTATATTTGGGCTTGCCTTTACCATCCTTTAACCGCTCGATCAGGTTTGTCACTGCCCGGCGTTTGGTTTGCAAGGCGTCCTCGTGCGGGGCCATACGGTAACACGTGATCAGGTCGCTATTCTCTGCCAATCTCCACGAAACGTTTCCGTGGAGATCCATCGCTGTAGAAATGATTGTCTTTTTACCAACTACTTTTCTTATCCTCACTAAAAAATCTCCTTCAGGGTCATCCAAACCAACCACACTCATCGCGCCATGAATGTCATAGAACAAACCATCATAAGGCCCATGTTTTTTAAGTGAATCCAAAGTTTTCCTCACCAGCGACTCATAGGCCGCCCTGGTAACTGCCCCTCCAGGCAAAGCGTGTCCGTCTATTGTCGGTACCCATACCACTTCCTTAGTAACTGCAGAATCCGGCGCCCAGAATGGATATATCTTAAAAATATCATTCCCGTATTTTGCGTGGAATGCAGCTTCCTCGGTCAATGCCGGCGAAAATGTGCTCGATTCAATTCCCAAACCTGCGATGGCAATACGCGGCAGACGTTTAACAGGTGGATTAGGTTGCGCCACGGCTACTGACATAGCCAGGCAAAGAATAATTAAAAAAGAAAATTGTTTCATAATTGGACGATTATTGGGTTAGTGTGATATTTAAGCCTTTTCGCAAGGTATTTTGAATTTCGGCAACCTGATCGGTATGAACGATCAAATCGTCGATCTCACTTTGCAGTGCATTGGAATCTACCTTTGCTTTGTATTGAAAATTGAATCCCGGCTCACCTTCGGCGCCAAACTCACCGGTTACTTCTACTTCAACACCATTTACTGTAATATTTCTTTTAGCTGCTTCGCGATAAATATCATTACAAAAGCAAGTGGCTAACGCAGTAAGTAATAATTCTCCGCCATTAATGGATGACCCATACCCGGTAGATTTTGCGGCGATAAGCATTGACTTTGCAGCACCATTGGTTTGCACTTCAACATCGTGCTTATTAAAACTGCTTTTTACAGTTGCTGACATTAACATGGATAGATATTGCTTTAGGTGATATAAATCAAATATAATGAAGTCCTGTTCTATTTCACACCTATAAGTATTTGCTTATATGATCCACATCAACTAAATTAACCGTTTATTATCCCCGGCCTTAATAAAACCAATGCAGATAACCGATTAAATGAGGAATTGGCAAAAACTTTTACTGATAGCTATCGCGTTTTCTGCATGCAAAAAACCTTTTGTACCGCCGGATACATTAAACAATACTGGTAAATACCTGGTAATCGATGGTGTAATAAATGCAGGCAGCGATTCTACTTTTATTAAGTTAAGCCGCACTAAAAAATTTGAAAACGGTATTGTTATTGACCATGAAACCGGCGCACAGCTAACAGTTGAAGGCGATGATAATAGCAATTACCCTTTGGTTGAAACAGTGCCGGGTACATACGCAAGTGCAGGTTTGAATTTGGGTGTGTCCCACAAATACCGCCTCAGGATAAAAACGACTAATGGTAAGGAATACCTTTCGGACTTTGTAGTGGTCAAAAACTCGCCTCCTATAGATAGTATTGGCTTCACCGCTAAGCCATCAATGCTGACTATTTATGCTAATACGCACGACGCAACCAACAATACCAAATATTACCGTTGGGAATATACCGAAGCCTGGAAATTTCATACCACTTACGAATCTTTCTACGATATTACTTCACCCCGCATCTACTACCTTTACTATTGCTACGCTGCGGATACTTCAAGTTATATTTCACTGGCTAATACAACCAAGTTAAACAGCGACGTAGTTTACCAGGCGCCGATAACAACTATAGCACCAACAGACGAGAAAGTTCAAATAAGATATAGCATCGAGGTGAAGCAATATGCACTAACCAGCGATGCCTACGACTTCTGGAATAACCTGCACAAAAACAGCGAAACAAACGGGACCATATTCGATGCCCAGCCATCCGACAATCAAACCAACTATCATTGCGTTACTGATCCAAGCGAACTTGTAGTAGGTTATTTAAGCGTAGGCAGTGTGGCTATCAAACGTATTTATATCAACCGAAACCAATTACCTGCAAGTTATAATCCGCAATATGCCCATTATGCTGGCTGTAATATCGATACGGCGCATTATATTAAAGGTGAATATGTCACTTTGAACGACACCGCCAGTTTTACAGCTTTGGACGGTTTTTTCCATTCCCCGTTCCTTCCTTTTGGTACACCTAACGAAGTAACTTATACCATACGACCCTGCGCCGACTGTACATCAAGAGGTGTACTGAGAGCGCCTTATTTTTGGAAAGAATGAAAAGGTGGTGGATCATGTTGATTATAGCTATGGCTGCATGCAAAAAGCCTTTTGTGCCACCAGACACCTTAAACAATAGCGGCAAATACCTGGTAATCGATGGTGTGATTAATGCTGGTAATGATTCAACATTTATCAAGCTGAGCAGAACGAAAAAGTTTGAAAATGGCATTGTTATCGATCGTGAAACCGGTGCACAATTACAGGTGGAGGGCGATGATAACAGCAGTTATCCCCTGCTCGAAACGACACCCGGAACTTATGCATCTGCTGGTCTGAATTTGAACAGCTCCCATAAATATCGTCTCAGGATAAAAACTGCTAATGGCAAGGAATATCTTTCGGACTTTGTTGTAGTAAAAAACTCGCCGACTATCGATAGTGTGGGTTTCATTGCAAAGCCTTCACAGCTGACCATCTATGCTAATACGCATGATGCCACCAACAATACCAAATACTATCGTTGGGAATATACAGAGGCATGGGAGTTTAATTCAACCTACGAATCTTTCTGGAACGGAACTGCGCCACGAGCCAAGGAAGATTACGTTTATTATTGCTACGCAAAAGACACGTCAAGTTATATCACTCTAGCTAATACAACCAAGCTAACAAATGATGTTGTTTACCAGTCGCCGATAACAACTATCGATCCGTCGTCAGAGAAAATAGAAATAAAGTATAGTATAGAAGTAAAACAATATGCTCTTACCAGTGATGCTTATAGCTTTTGGGATAATTTGCACAAAAACAACGAGACCAATGGGACGATCTTTGACTCCCAACCTTCCGACAATCAAACCAATTATCACTGCCTTACGGATCCAAAAGAGCTCGTGGTTGGATACCTAAGTGTAGGAAGCGTGGCGACCAAACGTATATTTATTAACCGTAACCAACTCCCACAGACTTATAATCCGCAATATGCTTATGCTAATGGCTGCCAGATAGATACCGCATATTACGCAAAAAATCAATATGGAATATTTACTCCCCCTACCTCCTTTACAGCGATCAATGGGCTTTATTTTCCGCCAATACCACCGTTCGGTGCACCAACTGCCGTGACCTATTCCACAAGGGATTGTGCTGATTGCACCGCCCGTGGTGTTGTCCAGCCCCCCTCTTTCTGGCGATAAGATTACTGTGTTATTTTTTCACTTCAAAAGAAAAATGCCGCGTTCCGACTTCCCCGGTCTGAGCAATCCCTTCGATTACTCCGATGTAATGTCCGGGTTTATCACTGGTGTAAAATGACAGCTTGCGTTCACCTTTTTGATCAGTTCCGGCATCAGGGTTCCAGTATAGGACGTTTCTAAAGTCAGGGAATGTGCTATTGCGCCGATCATCGGAATCGTAAACAGGTGAGTAAAACTTGCGATCAAGCTGCAGTCCATCGTAGTCGAAAACCATAGCACGGGGATCCAACTCTGTAGTAACGCTTGATCCATTATAAGATGTAAAGTGCAGTATCCCATTAAACACACTCGGACCGTAAATGTAATTAGAGGTAGTAACGTCTAGTCTTTTGATCTTTAAAGGGTCAAGATTGTAGGCTTTATCAATATCGAAAATAGGTTTGTTATCCAGTATCACTAAAGGCTCTCCCGATAGCATCGATTTATCATGAATGATCTGAAAGCTCCGCCTACCGTGATCGCGTGTTATTACCACCAGCCTGATATACTCGTGCACCACTTCTTCAATATTGGTAAAACGGGTGTAATCATCTAATAAATAGGTATAATCCGGCTTGCCATAAAACATGGAACTGTCTGCTGCTGATTCGTTAAATTGCTTTATCTGTTTGGCATAAAAAATATTTTGTATCTGCATATCTAAACTTCGTCTCACTATTTCATTTCTTATTTCTGAGTTTAAGGTAAAACCAGGCAATGTTTCCGTAACATATTTATCACTGAAAGGGCTTGTTACATTAATGTGATAGATACTATCCTGCTGCCATTTGTTTTGCATGATAATTTCCCTTGGGCCATAAAAATCTCTTGTATTGAAGAGTAGTCTGCCTGTGGAGTCGCTCCTCGTAACATACAGTTGATTTTTTGGCCCGGCTACGGTCAGATAAGTAAAGATATCCCTGGCAGGTTGATTGGTTTGACTGTTCACCAATGTGCCGGTAACAATATGTCCTGAGTATTCGGGCATAAATTTAAGCGCCGGCTTTTCACCAGCTAATACTTTAGTCCAGTCAAACTGAGTCCATCCCTGGGTAAGTAACAGGTTATCCAATGCAAGGTTAGCCTCTTCATTATTATTGTCTAAATAATAATCTGCCGATTCGATCATGCCTTTTAAATCCGCTTTTAACCATAAATAGCTTGCGATATGCATAGCATCATCTTTCTGTAATGAATCCAGTTTGTAAACAGATACCGATAGATTGGCTGGCTGATCTTTTGTTGAGATGTTCAGGTCGACCTTAGAACGCTTATTGTACACAGGGGCGGCGGTATTAGCCGTTATATTTAATTTATGACCGGGACGTTTAAATATTAATCTTTCGCACAAAGGCCGCTGCTGATCATCAAACAGGGTAACGTAACTAACACCGTCGGCAACTTTAGTTTTATCAATACTGAAATGCACAACGCCGTTAGACAGTGTACCTTTGATTGCTGATTCGATATCATGACGACTGTGTACTACCAGGTATACCGTCTTTGCTGAGTTATTATCGGCATTCTGGACCAACGCATCCCATTTGTCATTCTGATCGGTTACGCGAAGCACGTATCCTGCCTGGCTTATTTCGGATAATTCTTTAACTAACTTTTCGGTACCAATTTTGATAATAGCCTTATATCCTAATGTTTCAGCCGGATTAAAATCAAAACTTCCTATTCCAAATTTTAAAGTTTTAAATCGCGCAACGGTATCATTTTGCAGATTGATAATGGCTCCTGCGCAATCTCTGCCTTTTCCATCTGAACCAGTTACCTTAAAAGCGATCTTGCTATTCACTCCCTTTACCAAATGCCCGCCTTCGGGTAAAAATTGTACGTCATATGCGGATGTCGGTTTAGGCTGATCAGGCGATGATTTAACTGTATTTAATATACTGATCTGCTTTTCGAAATAATACCCTGCGTCAAAGTTCTTCATCCAGCTAGTGTACGCTCTTAACTGGTAATTACCTGTACTTACTGAAAATGGCAAGTAAAATGATCCATTTCCCATTCCATTTTTCATGGCAATTTTCGCCTGCAGCACGGGCGCATGTTTGTAATCCAGTATTTCGACATAAACAACTTTACTTATATCAAGCAGTTTACTGGTCGCACTCTCGGTATTGTATATTTTAAACCAAAGCAGCTCACCCGTCAGATAAGTTTCTTTATCTGTATGAACAAATACCTTTTCCTGTAGTATATTCTTGTTGTATTTTTCAAAAGTTGTTTGAATATCCTGAGCCCGGGCATGAAACACGATGAACACCATCAGCAAAAAGCAACTAATGATATTTCTTAATATGACGGCAATTTGTTTCATATAGTATTATTATACAGGCATTACCAGAATGATGGCATTTTAGTTGTTCCTCTTATTGTACAATCGGCACACTGTGCATCAGTACTTAAATATCCTAAAGTTGTATTCTGGGAACTAATTGGTTCTACAGCAAACTCGGTTGTGCCAAGCGGAATTAAAAACAGGGCTACATCATTTTGCCCACCCTTATTAGCGTAAAGTAACGTATCCAATTCGCAATTATATGGGTAGGTTGGCGACCACGTTTGCGGCAGTTGTGTTTCTGAGATAAAAATTCTCTTTTGCTGTATTGTACCTACACTTACATAACCGATCACTGGTTCTGAAGGTGTGGTTACGCAATGAATGTTGCCGGGTACTTCAGAGGGTTGAGCATCAAAAATAGACCCCAGTTGTTCTGTATTCTTTTTCAGGTTTTGCCAGAAATTATAAGCATCGGCACTCAGGGCATATTCTTTAACTAAAATGCTAAACCTCGTTTCTAATTTTTCTGATGTTGAGTTGATTTGCGTTAACGGTTGCTGGTACACCACATCCTGAATTAGCGTCTTGGTTGACCCTAAAAGAATGTCACTTGACGCTTCGCCTGCGAAACAAGTATATATCTGTTGGGCTTGGGTGCGATACAATAACTGTTTCCCATCGGTAATATAAGCTGCGGGATATCTTGCATGAAAATTCCAGGTCTCCTGGTAATCCCAACGGTAATAACGTGTATTATTGTTCGGATCATGACTATTGACATACAACTGTATGCCATTTGCCTGAACGATGTAACCCACACTGTCTATTGGCGGGGTAGGCTTTACATCTTCATAGTCCGACAAATATTCTTTGCCCTGAACAGTTATGATATGCAGATGGTATTTATGTGAATTATCCAGGTTAAGGCCTGCAGAAACATAAACGCCATTCCCAACTTCAGCAAGTTGATAAACTGATCCCTGGTCTCCTTCCACTGTTACGCGTGCTGATAATTCGGGAGCATGGTTCACACTATCAGAAAGTTTTACCGTGCGATTGAGTTTTATAATGGTTGAATCGGAACCTGCATTGATCACTCCCTCCACCACCAGGTAGCTGGTATTCGAAGAAACAATGTTTGGTGCATAAGGCTTCTTACAGCAGACAATCGCCATCATAAAAAGAAAAACTGTATATAGATAAACACGCTTCATCTTATTTAAAATCTTATATTATAGTTAATAAATGGAATCGGTCTTGCAAATATTGATAGCTTATATCCGTTAATTACGCCGCCTTGCTCGCTAAAGAAAGTTGAATAAGCATTAGCTCGCCCCGTAAGATTATATATCCCTATATTCCATGAATTATGTGTTTTTTGATGCACTTTGTGGTTACCATCAATATTCATGGAGATATCAGTTCTGAAATAATCCGGGATACGGTAGGAATTCCTGTCTGAATACAGCACACGCACTCCACCACCAAGATAGTACTCCGTAATTGGGTAAGTAATTGGCCTGCCCGTGCTATAGGTAACATCTAACGAGATACTAAACCGCTGACTAAATTTATAATTACCATTAAAATTGAAAGCATGTGGTTTGTCGTAGTTAGCCGGGTAGTAAGCTCCGCCATTGATCAGCTCACCTGCATTCGGGTCGTCCTGTCTCAGGAAGGTCCTCGAGTAGGTGTAGCTCAGCCAGCC